>VOFC01004326.1_pt1:0-837500 | contig 1183622 bp, 1219 predicted proteins | sample 5384161 | NCBI WGS metagenome assembly VOFC01 (sample SAMN12384722, study PRJNA508395) | human gut metagenome | isolation source: healthy gut B | host: Homo sapiens | reverse complement strand
CCTGCGCCGAAAATGTCCGGGGCTGAAACACAACACCGAAGCTGTGGACTCCGTAAGGAGTGGTAGAGGAGCATTCTTAATACCGACGAAGCTGTACTGAAAAGGAGCAGTGGAGGGATAAGAAGAGAGAATGCCGGAATGAGTAGCGAGAGGAAGGTGGGAATCCTTCCTACCGAATATCTAAGGTTTCCAGAGTAAAGCTGATCTGCTCTGGGTAAGTCGGGGGCCTAAGGAGAGGTCGCAAGACGTATCCGATGGACAACAGGTTTAGATTCCTGTACCGCATATAAACAGAACTGTGGGGACGCATGTGGAAAGCATAAGCCGGGAATGGAAAGACCGGTACAAGCGGGGTAGGTGTGTGACAGGCAAATCCGTCACATAAGCCGAAGACGTGATGTGGAGCGAAATTAAGTAGTGAAGTATGTGAGCCATGTGCCGAGAAAAGCCGCTATTGTTTTATATGTGCCCGTACCGTAAACCGACACAGGTGGATGAGGAGAGAATCCTAAGGCCGACGGAAGAAGCATTGTTAAGGAATTCGGCAAAATGACCCCGTAACTTCGGGAGAAGGGGTGCCCACTGAATGGTGGGCGCAGAGAATAGGCTCAAGCAACTGTTTAGCAAAAACACAGGTCTATGCGAAACCGAAAGGTGAAGTATATGGGCTGACGCCTGCCCGGTGCTGGAAGGTTAAGAGGAGAGGTTAGCGCAAGCGAAGCTTTGAATTTAAGCCCCAGTAAACGGCGGTAAATAACTATAACGGTCCTAAGGTAGCGAAATTCCTTGTCGGGTAAGTTCCGACCCGCACGAAAGGCGTAATGATTTGAGCACTGTCTCGACAATGCATCCGGTGAAATTGAAGTACCAGTGAAGATGCTGGTTACCCGCGCCAGGACGGAAAGACCCCATGGAGCTTTACTCCAGTTTGATACTGGGATTCGGTACTGCACGTACAGGATAGGTGGGAGACTGAGAACTATGGACGCCAGTCTGTAGGGAGTCGCTGTTGGGATACCACCCCTGTAGTACTGGGTTTCTAACCATCTGCCGTGATCCGGCAGTGGGACAATGTCAGGCGGGGAGTTTGACTGGGGCGGTCGCCTCCGAAAGGGTATCGGAGGCGCTCAAAGGTTCCCTCAGAATGGTCGGAAACCATTTGAAGAGTGCAAAGGCAGAAGGGAGCTTGACTGCGACACCGACGGGTGGGGCAGGTACGAAAGTAGGACTTAGTGATCCGGTGGTATAAAGTGGGATTGCCATCGCTCAACGGATAAAAGCTACCCTGGGGATAACAGGCTTATCACTCCCAAGAGTTCACATCGACGGAGTGGTTTGGCACCTCGATGTCGGCTCATCGCATCCTGGGGCTGTAGCAGGTCCCAAGGGTTGGGCTGTTCGTCCATTAAAGCGGTACGCGAGCTGGGTTCAGAACGTCGTGAGACAGTTCGGTCCCTATCCGGCGCGGGCGGAGGATATTTGAGAGGAGCTGTCCTTAGTACGAGAGGACCGGGATGGACGGACCACTGGTGTATCTGTTGTCGACCAACGGCATGGCAGAGTAGCCAAGTCTGGAAGGGATAAACGCTGAAGGCATCTAAGCGTGAAGCCCCCTTCAAGATGAGATATCCCTCCTTCGGGAGTAAGACCCCTTGAAGACTACAAGGTAGATAGGGCAGAGGTGGAAGTGTGGCAACACATGGAGCTGACTGTTACTAATAGGTCGAGGGCTTGATTAAAAAAAGCGGTTAAATCTGTATGAAGTTTTGAAAGTACAAACATTTCATGAATAAGAAGTTAGCAGCGTACTTGTCTACGTTGTTTTCTCATATAGGGGATTGGTCAAATGGTATGATAGGGGTCTCCAAAACCTTTGGTGGGAGTTCGATTCTCTCATCCCCTGCTCTAAAAACACCTGTTTAGGTGTTTTTTTATTTATAGTAATTTAAATTAAATTTTTATAGTGGAGAATATATATGAGAAAAACAAGTAATAGCGTGCTTTCGCAATATCGGGGTGCGTTAATGGGAATATCCATCATATTGATTATAGTTTTTCATTTTACGGATGACTGTCATTATTACTCCTATCATTTTAGTGGCTGGATTTCCTTCTTTTGGAGATATATTTCATCATCGAGTGTTGATGCATTTTTATTCTTTTCTGGTCTGGGATTATATTATTCCATGAAAAAAAGATCAGATGTTAGAAGCTTTTACATAAGAAGATTAAAAAGAATCCTGATACCTTATTGCATCGTAGCCGTACCCTCTTATATTTTACTGGATGTCTGTGTAGATAAAACAGGATGGGGAGAAGCCATAAAAGACTTCACATTTATCACATTTTTCAGTGATGGAGACAGGCTTTACTGGTATATTGGACTTATGCTGTTATGCTATCTGATTTATCCCTATATCTTTCAGATTGTGGATAGCGCACGGGACGCAATAGATGGAGAGATCCGGCTGATTTCCATGGTAAGTGCTGTTACCGTATTGGCACTTGTAATTGCATTATATGAGAAAGAGGTGTTTGGAAATGTAAATATTGCTTTGCTTCGTCTGCCTGTTTTTATAGCGGGCTGTTTTTATGGCAGATCCAGCTATGAAAAAAGGGAAAGTTATTGGAAATGGTTGATTCTTTTTGCGTTATCCGGCTATTTGCTCACCATGCTTCCAAGTGGATCTCCTATTTTTGCAAGGTATGTGACTGGAATTTTTAATATCTCATGTTGTGCGGGAATTGCCTGGATCTTTTCCCAGTTATCTATGCGCCCGGTTATAAGAATACTGGAATGGTTTGGTGCTCATTCGCTGGAATTGTATCTGGTACATGTTACCATACGAAAATTTATGAAGGGAGCAGCATTTTATACATGCCGTCTGCGTTACGAACTGGTGCTGGTATGCAGTTCCATTGTGATTGCATGGATACTTCAGATCCTTGTCCGGTATATAACAGATCATTTGCTTAAGGAAAAGAGGTAAGACATATGACCCTACAGCAGTTACATCAGGTAATTACGATTGCAGAAAGCCGTTCCATGAACGAAGCATCCCGAAAATTGTTTGTCTCACAGCCCAATCTGTCTGCGGTTGTGCGCGAACTGGAAGAAGAAGCAGGAATCACCATTTTTATCCGGTCCAACAGGGGAATCGTGCTTACACCAGAGGGAGAGGAATTTATCGGATATGCCAAGCAGGTCGTGGAGCAGTATCATTTACTGGAATCCCGTTATATTTCGTCTGCATCCAAAAAGAAATTTTCCGTGTCGATGCAGCATTATACCTTTGCGGTCAAGGCATTTGTGGAAGTGGTCAAGGCGGTGGGAATGGAAGAATATGAATTTGCCGTGCATGAGACACAGACGAATCAGGTAATCGAAAATGTGCGCAACATGAAAAGTGAGCTGGGGATTCTTTTCCTGAGCAAATTTAATGAAGCAGTACTACAGAAACTTTTCAGGGAAAATGATGTAATTTTTGAAGAACTGTTTACCTGTGACACCTATGTATATCTGTGGAAAGGACATCCGCTGGCACAAAGGGATGTAATTTCCATGAAAGAACTGCAGGAATATCCATGTCTTGTGTTCGAACAGGGGAAAAATAATTCCTTTTATTTTGCCGAAGAGATGAAAAGTACCTATGAATATAAGAAGATGATCCATGCGGATGACCGGGCGACCATGCTGAATCTGATGGTTGGGCTGAATGGTTATACGCTCTGTTCCGGGATTATCTGTGAAGAATTAAACGGAAATGATTATGCGGCAGTGCCGCTGGCAGAGAGCGAAAAGATGCGGATTGGCTATATCCGGCACAAGGGGATAAAGGTCAGTCCGATCGGAGAATTATATGTGGATATTCTGAAAAAAAGTGGGAAACCACTTTGATAAAAATAGTTTTCATCAAAAAATGCTTGTTTTGGTCATTGGAAAGGCAATTTTTTGGAGAAATTGCATAAGATAGCAGGTATAAATATAAATACACGAAAAAAAACGGTAAGAATCTGATGGAAACGGTTGCGCGATTACCGTCATTATGCAGGAAAAACCGGAGAAATGCGAAGTTTGCACAACTTTGACAGATGAGAAAAAAAGTGGCATAATCTTTTCTAAACTTGGGGATGATAATAAAAAGTATGTTGTTTAAAGGTAGAAAGAGGTGTTGGATTATGTATGAAACTGTTAAAGTAATTCGGTTATCAGATATGGATGAAGTTAAGGATTTCGTACGTGCAGCAGGTGGTTGTGATTTTGATATTGATGTAAAATGTGACAGAACATTCATTGATGCAAAGTCATTGCTTGGTATGATTGGACTTGGCGTAAAAAAGAATCTTCAGGTTTGCTACGGTGGAAAGAATGAAAATTTCGAAAACGTAGTTGCTAAATTTGCAGTGGCATAATACAATTATTATATCGTGACTATGGAACTTTAAGTCCCGCTCCGTATTCCGGAGCGGGGCTTTTTATTGTAAAATAATGGAACAAATAAAAACCCGCTTCATACAACAGGAAAATACCCGTGGGAGAAAGGAGGTGTACATGCAGGAATTACATATATCTGTGAGAAATCTGGTAGAGTTTATTTTCCGGGCAGGAGATATCGATAATCGTGCCGGAAAGCTGGCGAGTGCAGAGGCCATGATGGAAGGCAGCCGTATCCATCGGAAAATTCAAAAAAGCATGGACACCTCCTACCAGGCGGAAGTACCGCTGAAAATTGAATGGAAAGCCAACGATTACGTACTGGTCGTGGAAGGACGTGCAGACGGAATCGTCTATGGAAAATTTCAGCCGGATCTGCCGGCTGCGACGGAGTCTGTGCTGCAACCGGAGATGGAGTTTGCGGCGGAAATCCCTCCGGAAGAAGAAATCAGCTTCATCGATGAGATCAAGGGTGTATATAGAAACGTTGCGGCAATGGAACAGCCGGTCTACGTGCATAAAGCCCAGGCAATGTGCTATGCGTATATCTATGCGAAACAAAACCGTCTGGAGCGGATCGGGGTGCAGATGACCTACTGCAATCTGGATACGGAAGAAATTCGGTATTTCCGGGAAATTTTCGATTATGAGACACTGACCGTGTGGTTTGGTACCATCTGATCGAAGATTATCGGAAATGGGCGGACTGGCAGATTGCATGGAAAAAACAGCGGCAGGAGAGCATTCATGGACTGGAGTTTCCATTTCCGTACCGGGAAGGGCAAAAGAAGCTGGTTGCAGATGTTTATCGTACAATTTTGCGGGGAAAGAATCTGTTTATCGAGGCACCGACCGGTGTGGGCAAAACAATTTCCACAATCTTTCCGGCGGTAAAAGCAGTGGGAGAAGGGCTGGCAGACCGGATCTTTTATCTCACGGCAAAGACCATCACAGCAACTGTGGCAAAAGAAACGTTTGCACTGCTGGAAGAACAGGGCTATCGTGCCAAAGTGATCCAGATTACAGCAAAAGAAAAACTCTGCCTGTGTGAAGAGATGGACTGCAACCCGGTAAACTGTCCATATGCAAAGGGACATTTTGACCGGGTGAACGATGCGGTGTTTGATCTCTTGCAGAAATCCAACCTGTTTACCAGAGAGGAAGTTTTAGCGCAGGCGAAAGAATATCAGGTGTGCCCGTTTGAGATGAGTCTGGATGTGGCAACCTGGGCGGACAATATTGTCTGTGATTACAATTACGTATTCGATCCGAATGTATATCTGAAACGCTTTTTTCAGGAGGGGATAAAGGGAGACTATCTGTTCCTGGTGGATGAGGCACATAACCTCGTGGATCGCAGCAGGGAGATGTACAGTGCCGATCTGTACAAAGAAGACGTGCTTGCAGTGAAGCGGATCATGAAAGCGCACAGCCGTACGATCTGCCGTATCCTGGACAAATGCAACAAAGCCATGCTGGAAATGAAACGTGAGTGTGAGCACTACCAGATTCTGGACAGTGTGGGAACGTTGACCTTCCACCTTATGCGGCTGGCCTCCCAGATGGATGAATTTTGGGAAAAACCGCGGGAATTTCCGGAGAAGAAAACGGTGCTGGATTTTTACTTTGCGCTGCGCAATTTCCTGAATATCTATGATCTGGTGGATGACCATTACGTGATCTACAGCCAGATGACGGAGGAAGGCCAGTTCCGGATCCGGCTCTTTTGCGTAGATCCGTCGGTCAATCTGCAGAAATGCATCGATAAAAGCAATTCCACGATCTTTTTCTCCGCAACGCTCCTGCCGATCGGATACTACAAGCGGCTACTTTCCACGGACGAGGATAACTATGCCATTTATGCGCAGAGTACGTTTGCCCAGACACAGAGACTTCTCGCATTTGGCCGGGATGTGAGCACAAAATATACGCGGAGGAACAGAAAAGAATACGAAAAAATCGCGGACTATATCGGTGCAGTCACAGAAGCACAGCAGGGAAATTACATGGTGTTTTTCCCGTCTTACCGGCTGATGCAGGATGTATATGAGGTCTTTGCCGGGAAGGCGGCCGATTCGTGCGAGATTCTGATGCAGCATAGTAATATGAAAGAACACGAAAGAGAAGCGTTTTTGGAAGAATTTGAAAAAGAGCGCCAGGGGACACTCGTTGCGTTCTGTGTGATGGGTGGAATTTTCGGGGAAGGCATTGATCTGAAAAACGATCGGCTGATCGGTGCCATCATCGTGGGAACCGGACTTCCGCAGGTCAGCGATGAACGTGAAATTTTAAAGAATTATTATGATGAGCGGGGATTGTCCGGATTTGACTATGCGTTCCGCTATCCGGGAATGAACAAAGTCCTGCAGGCGGCAGGGCGCGTGATCCGGACCAGTGAGGACCGCGGCGTGATCCTTCTGCTGGATGAACGTTTCCTGCAGCGCGAATACGGAGCGCTTTTTCCGAGAGAATGGGAAAAGAGAAGCGTCTGTGGTCTGCCGCAGCTGCGGGAAGAAGTGAGCCGGTTCTGGTCAGACGTCCGGGAGGAGCTTTAAAAACTCTTCGGTGGAGGCAGAAACCGGAAGGGTAGGGTTTAACGAAGCCACCAGCTGCCGCTGCGGGATCGTTTCCTGCGTGCGGACGAGAAAGAGATCCTCCGGCTTGTGTTTCAGACAAAAATCCGGGATAAAAGCAATTCCAAGACCGATGCGAGCCATGTCAATGAGCAGATCGTTGCTACTGAGCTCTACCTGAGGCAGCAGTTCCAGCTGATGCTGCAGGAAAATGTGGTGCAGAAACTCACTCGTTGTGCTCTTGCGGTCTAACATCATGAGCGGATAGGTGCCAAGCTCCGAGAAAGGAACGATGCGGTCCGCCAGATCAAAATATGCCGGATTGGCGACGAACACATCCGAGAAAGAGCCAACCGTTTTCTGAATATAGGAAGGATTCAGATGCGGGTTTGGAAAATTTGTGATGATCAGGTCAACCCGGCGCTGCTCTAGCAGGTCTACACAGCCCATCGAACTGGCATTGGTGATTTTAATCGGAACATCCGGGAATTTCCGATGGAATTTCTGCAGATACGGCAGCAGAAAATAACGGCAGATGGTGTCGCTTGCGCCGATATGCAGTTGTCCCAGGCCCAGAGAGCCGGATTCTAAAAGTTGGCTTTCCCCACGGGAGATCAGATTCATGGCAGGTTCCACATGTTTTAGCAGCAGAGCACCGGCAGGAGTCAGCTGCACTTTTTTGGTGCTGCGGATAAAAAGCGGCTGTCCCAGCTTGCGTTCCAGTGTTTTGATAGACTGGCTTACCGCTGACTGGGAGATAAAAAGCTTCTTACTTGCATCCGAAAATGAGAGAGAGCTTGCAACATAATAGAAAACCTTGTATAATTCATAATTGATATCCATCGATCATATCCTCAGTAGTATAGTATAGGATATATTATATACCTTTCACAAAGGAGAGAAAAGGAGATTATCATGAAAAAGGGAATTTTGAAAACTTTATGCGGATTGATGGCGGCACTCATGTTGCTTGTGTTCGCAGGAACACCCGTTACAACTCAGGCAGCAAAACTGCCATATTACATTAAAATCAATCGTCAGCAGAACTGTGTGACCGTATATGCACTTGATTCCAAAGGCAAATATACCAAACCGGTCAAAGCATTTGCCTGCTCGGTCGGTGTCAACAATGCCACCCCGACAGGAACATTTTCGATTCCGGCAAAATACCGCTGGCATACACTTATGGGCGGTGTGTACGGACAGTATTGCAGCCGTATTCACGGTGGTGTGCTGTTCCACTCTGTTTTTTACAGTTCACAGGACCCGAGCAAGCTGGCATACAATTCTTATAACCGTCTGGGACAGACGGCATCCCACGGATGTGTCCGTCTGAATGTGGAAGATGCCAAGTGGATCTATGACAACTGCCCGGTAGGAACCAAAGTAACCATCTATGACAGCAAAGATCCGGGACCGCTGGGCAAACCTACCCCGATCCGTATTGATGTAAACAGTCCGTACCGCGGATGGGATCCAACCGATCCTGATCCGAGAAATCCATGGCTGAAACTTCGCCCGACGATTAAGGGAATCAAGAATAAAACCATCGAGAGAACAAACAGCAAAGTAGATCTGAAAAAGGGTGTGAAAGCTACCGATTACAGAGGTAAGACACTTAAATTTACCGTTTCCGGAAAAGTCAATGCGGCAAAGACCGGAAAATATAAGATTACATACACCGCAAAAGATGCCAAAGGAAGCAAGACCAAAAAGAGCATCATAATTACCGTAAAAGATACGAAAGCACCATCCATCAGCCTGAAGCGAAAGACACTGACCTACAATAAAGCCGTTTCCAAAGAAAAACTGGTTTCTGCAATTAAGGCAGATGTAGTGGCAAAAGATCTGGGCAAAAAACTTGCGTCAAAATATGTTTTCGTGGATGCCAGAGAAGCACATAAGGCAGTTACCGCTATGGAAAGAGGAACCTATGGAACTTATAGCGTGACCGTATATGCCAAAGATAAGGCAGGAAATAAATCCAGAAAGCTGAAAGTAAAGATTAATTTTGTAAATCCAAACCCGGGTACCGATCAGCCGGATCAGCCGGAACCGGACACTCCGGGCGTTGTAACGGACAGTGCAATTACCGTACAGTAATTTCATAAGAACAGGTAATAGATATCGTAAGCGATATTAATTTTACTTAATTGTCAACCCATGATACAATAACATAAAGATCAATAGAATGCCCCCGAATACAGGGGGCATTCCGTTTCGCAAAAGAAGGAGGTAAATCCAATGGGCAATGTACGTCGTGTGTACGTAGAAAAGAAACCGGATTTTGCCGTAAAGGCAAAAGAATTAAAACATGAGGTAAAGCATTATCTCGGAATCGCTGCAGATCAGGTGCGTGTTCTGATCCGTTATGATGTGGAAAATGTATCGGATGCCACTTACCAGAAGGCATTGCAGACGGTATTTTCCGAGCCGCCAGTGGATGATATTTATGAGGAGAACTTTGACGCAGAAGGCGGAAACGTATTTTCCGTAGAATTCCTGCCGGGACAGTTCGACCAGAGAGCGGATTCCGCAGAGCAGTGCGTGAAGCTTTTAAATGAGGATGAGGAGCCGATCATCCGCAGTGCGACGACCTATGTGATCAAGGGTGACATCACAGAGGATGAGTTAGAGGCGATCAAAAAGTATTGTATCAATCCGGTAGATTCCCGTGAGACCGGTATGGACAAGCCGGATACCCTCGTACAGAATTTCGATGAGCCGGCAGACGTGGCAGTTTTCGATGGATTTATCGACATGGCAGAAGCACACTTAAAGGAACTGTACAGCTCTTTAAATCTTGCCATGACCTTTAAGGATTTCTTACATATCCAGAATTACTTCAAAAATGCCGAGAAGCGGAATCCGTCCGTGACAGAGATCCGCGTGCTTGATACTTACTGGAGTGACCATTGCCGTCATACCACCTTCTCGACAGAACTTAAAAATGTGAAGTTTGATGAAGGATTTTACCAGGCACCAATCAAAAAGACTTACGAAGAATATCTGGATACCCACAAGAAACTGTATGCGGGACGCGATGACAAGTTTGTCTGCCTGATGGATCTGGCACTGCTTGCCATGAAACGTCTGAAAAAAGAAGGAAAACTTGCAGATCAGGAAGAGTCTGACGAGATCAATGCATGTTCCATCGTCGTACCGGTAGAAGTAGATGGAAAAACAGAGGAGTGGCTTGTAAACTTCAAGAACGAGACACATAACCATCCGACCGAGATTGAGCCGTTCGGTGGTGCTGCTACCTGTTTAGGCGGAGCCATCCGTGATCCGCTTTCCGGAAGAACTTATGTGTATCAGGCAATGCGTGTGACCGGAGCCGCAGATCCGACCGTATCCGTAAAAGATACGATTGCGGGCAAGCTGCCACAGAAGAAGATCGTGCGTGAGGCAGCCAGAGGTTACAGCTCTTATGGAAATCAGATCGGACTGGCAACCGGATATGTCAAAGAAGTTTACCATCCGGATTATGTAGCAAAACGTATGGAGATCGGTGCCGTCATGGGTGCTGCTCCAAGACGTGCAGTTCAGAGACTGACTTCTGATCCGGGAGATATCATTATCCTACTCGGAGGACGTACCGGACGTGACGGTATCGGTGGTGCAACCGGATCTTCCAAGGCACATAATACAGAGTCCACATCGGTATGTGGTGCTGAGGTACAGAAAGGTAATGCACCGACCGAGCGTAAACTGCAGCGCCTGTTCCGCAGAGAAGAAGTCAGCCATATCATCAAAAAATGTAACGATTTCGGTGCCGGCGGTGTATCGGTAGCCATCGGTGAGCTTGCAGACGGACTGCGCGTGAATCTGGATAAAGTACCGAAGAAATATGCTGGTCTGGATGGAACGGAGATTGCAATCTCCGAGTCCCAGGAGCGTATGGCAGTGGTTGTCGCTCCGCAGGATGTCGAGCAGTTCCTTGCTTATGCAAAAGAAGAAAACCTTGAAGCAACCGAGGTGGCAGTTGTTACCGAGGAGCCGAGACTGATCTTAGAGTGGAGAGGAAAAGACATTGTCAATATTTCCCGTGCATTCCTCGATACCAACGGTGCGCATCAGGAAGCAGATGTCGAAGTCGAGATGCCAAAAGAGGAAGACAACTTCTTTAAAAAGATCGAACTTCCAAAAGTTGCAGATGCATTACAGAAAAACGACAACAAATCAGCATGGCTTGCCATGCTTGCGGATCTTAATGTATGTTCCCAGAAGGGACTTGTCGAGATGTTTGACGGTTCCATCGGTGCGGGAAGTGTCTACATGCCATACGGCGGCCGCTATCAGCTGACCGAGACACAGAGCATGGTTGCCAAACTTCCGGTTCTGAAAGGAAAATGCGATACCGTAACCATGATGTCCTACGGATTTGATCCGTACTTATCTTCCTGGAGTCCATACCACGGATCGGTATATGCCGTGCTGGAATCCCTTTCCCGTATCGTGACCGCCGGTGGTGACTACAAGAAAGTACGCTTCACCTTCCAGGAGTATTTCCGCAGAATGAGTGAAGATCCAAAGAGATGGAGTCAGCCGTTTGCCGCACTGCTCGGTGCGTTTGATGCACAGATCGGTTTCGGTCTGCCGTCCATCGGTGGAAAAGATTCCATGTCCGGAACCTTTAACGATATTGACGTGCCTCCGACACTGGTTTCTTTCGCAGTCGATGTGGCAAGAGAAAAAGATGTCATCACACCGGAACTGAAAGAAGCAGGAGATAAGCTGGTACTCTTTACGATCGAAAAGAACGCGTATGATCTGCCGGTATATGAGCAGGTGATGAAACTGTATGACAAGATTCATGAGCTGATCGGCAAGGGAGCAATCCGCAGTGCCTATGCACTGGACGGAAAAGGTCTGGCAGCAGCAGTCAGCAAGATGGCATTCGGTAACAAACTGGGTGTGACCATCGCCGATGATGTCACTGCAGAAACCTTATTTGCACCGGGATTTGGTAATATCGTAGCAGAAGTAAAAGAAGAGTTTCTTCCTATTATAAAAGAAGCATCCGCAGTCGTTATCGGAGAAGTGAACGACGCACAGAAATTCGTATACAAAGACATGGCTCTTTCCATGGATGAAGCACTGGATGCATGGCAGGGAACACTCGAGCGTGTATTCCCAACCCGCGCAACCGAGGATAAAGAAAAAGTACAGAGTGACGTATACGATACAAAGAATATTTATGTATGCAAAAACAAAGTCGCAAAACCAACCGTATTTATTCCGGTATTTCCTGGAACAAACTGCGAGTACGACAGTGCGAAAGCGTTTGAGCGTGCAGGTGCCAATACCATTGTAAAAGTATTCAAGAATCTGAGTGCAGCAGACATCCGTGATTCTGTCGATGAATTTGTCAAGGCAATCAACCAGTCACAGATCATCATGTTCCCAGGTGGATTCTCCGCAGGAGATGAACCGGAAGGATCTGCAAAGTTCTTTGCAACAGCATTCCGGAATGCAAAGATGACAGAGGCAGTAGGCAGACTGCTGTCAGAACGTGACGGACTGGCACTTGGTATCTGCAACGGATTCCAGGCGCTGATCAAACTGGGACTTGTTCCTTACGGACAGATCCAGGCACAGAGTGCGGATTCCCCGACACTGACCTACAACACTATCAACCGCCACATCAGCAAGATGGTATATACCAAGGTCGTAACAAACAAATCCCCATGGCTGCAGCAGGCAAAGCTTGGTGCAACATACTGCAACCCGGCATCCCACGGAGAAGGACGTTTCGTAGCTCCGAAGGAGTGGTTAGACAAGCTTTTTGCAAACGGACAGGTTGCAACCCAGTATGTCAATGAAGCAGGTGTTCCAACCATGGATGAAGAGTGGAACGTAAATGGTTCTTACATGGCAATCGAAGGTATCACCAGTCCGGACGGACGTGTACTTGGAAAGATGGCACACAGCGAGCGCCGCGGTGAGGCCGTTGCCATGAACATCTACGGAGAGCAGGATATGAAGATCTTCGAATCCGGAGTTGCTTACTTTAAATAGAATTGTTTATCTTCACGCGTAGTTTCACTCGAACTACGCGTGAAATAGTTTTAATAATAGAAAAAAGTGAAAAAACTCTTAAATGCTTAAGAAAATATTAAAGAATTTTTTTCAATAAAATGTAATTTTGGTGTTGCAAAGATACAATACTTGGTGTATGATTGTCACGTAGAGTAGTTAAAAGAGTACTATAAATAGTACGACAAGTGATGAACTACTATCGAGGCTATGGAAACTGGAACTTGTTCCAGACAGACCTTACAATTACAGATACATATTAGAAATATAAGTCATCGGAACCTCAGCTTGCTGATCTTGATGCTGGACAATCAACGTTGATATCACACTCTACGCCGACGTCTGATGTACGAAAGTTTCTGGTCATTTATGATTTGTGTGTCTGCAGATGAAACTGACGATGGACTTAACAGTAAGACCGAGGAGGCCAGTGGAAGCAATTAGCGAGAACATTGGATTGGAAAAATCGTCCGCAGCGGTTTGGAAGAGAAGATGAAGGAACTTAAACGTGCAGGGTTAAACGAGTAGAAGAGATGGAAGTTAGTCAAAAAAGAAAGAGAGGAAAAACATGAAATCAAGCAAAAAAGTGTTAGCTTTTGCTCTCGCTGCAGCTATGGTTGTAACAGCAGTTCCTGCTACAAACGCACAGGCAGCTTCTACAGCAAAGCTTAGCGCAAAAAAGGCTACTGTTTATGTTGGTAGCTCAAAAACATTAACTGTTACTACACCTTCTAGCTGGAAGAGTGTTAAGACAACAGTTTCTAGCAGTGCAAAGAGCATCGCAAAGGTATCAAAGACTTCTACAAAGAAGGTAAAGGTTACCGCTGTTAAGGCTGGTAAGGCAAAAGTTACGGTTAAGGTAACTGCAAAGAAGAATGGCAAGAAAGTTTCTAAGACTCTTGCATCTAACATCACTGTAAAGGATTACAAGGTTCGTCTTGTAGATGCAACTGGTGCAACTGTTTCCGGAACAACAATCGCTGTTGTAGGAACACCTGTACAGTTCACAGCAAAGACAGCACCGGCAAAGGCTACAGTCACATATACTTCTAGTGATTCAGCAATTGCAACTGTAGATGCTACTGGCAAGGTAACACCTGTAAAGACTGGCAAGGTTACAATCACAGCTGCAACAGATAAGGCTTCTACTACTGCTGAAGTTGAAGTTAAGAACTACGCATTAGGCACAGTTTCCCAGACAAAGCTTACAGAGCTTACCGCTACTGTTGCTGGAAACACAAAGAACCTTAAGACCACTGATTTCACAGTAAAGAATACAACTTCAAATGTTGTTTATCCGGTATCTAAGGTATCTGTTGATTCTAAGGATGCAACAAAGGTTACATTAACACTGTTCAGCGAGTTAAGCGATGGTGCTAACTATGATGTGACACTTGACGAAACAACAAAGTCTTTCAAGGCTTCTGATGGAAAGGTTGCTTCTATCGCACTTGATAATGCAACAATCCCATATGCAACAGAGACAGAAGTAAAGCTTGTTTCTAAAGATGCTAACGGCGTTGTATTAAAAGAGCTGAAGACAACAGATGCAGATGCTCATTATACATTTACAATTGATACAAAGGGAAATGGATATACAAACGGTTCTAAGTTATACTTAAATAAGGTAAACGATACTGCTGAAGCAACGATCGAGTACAAGACAGGAAAGTATGACCAGAATGGTAAGGCAGAAGGAAACATCGGACCAAACAAGGTTACAATTACTGCTGTAGATCAGGCTGTTGTAAACGGATTTGATGTAAGAATTGACAAGGCTACGACAACTAAGTTCGATAAGGCTAAGGATTCTAAGAAGCTTGCTGTAAAGGATCCAACACAGTACGCTGCATTCCTTAAGATTAAAGATGCAAACGGTAACGAGATCAAAGATTACAACAAATATAAAGTAGAGTCTTCTGACAAGGCTACATTAATGCTTGGAACATCTACTCTTGATCCTAATAAGCACAGTGTAAACGTAACTGCTGTTAAGGCTGGTACTGCTTACATCCTTATTAAGAAGGATAACAAGATTGTTGGTTCTGTAGCTGTTGAAATCGTAGCAGAAAGAACTGTTGCAACACTTTAGTTAGATTCTTACAATGTAACTCTTTCTAAGCAGTTAAAAAATACAAAGACTGTTACTGCAACTGTAAAGGATCAGTACGGTGATGATATTGCCGCTAATTTAAGCGTAGAGTGCTTATCTACAGATGTTTCTAACTTAAGCACATCTGCTGTAGCTGGAAGCACATATTACACAATCAACGGAAAGAAAGTAACTTTCAATAGTGAAAATGTTGCTGCTGGAAACTATGTTTACAAGATTTCTTACAAGAACAGTGATAACAAAGAAGTAGTTGCTAAGACTGTTTCTGTAGCTGTAAAGGATGCTAAGACTATCGTACCTGATGCTTGGAGAATTGATGTTGATAACAACAATTTCGATCTGAAGGTTGACAAGGATACAACAGCTGATAAGAATATCGCAATCCAGGTTGTTGGTATGAAAGATGGCATTGATGTTAAGTATGAGACAATTAAGTCCATTTCTGTAAAGGATGCTAAGGGAAATGCTGTTGTAACAACAACAAGTGGTTCTGCTGTATTAGTAAATGCTGTTGTAACAACAACAACAAGTGGTTCCGCAATCGTTGCTGATAAGAAGCTTGCTACAGGAACATACTCTGTAAAGGCTACAATCACAAACAACGAAGGAAAAGATATTGAGCTTTCTACTACATTTACTGTAAAGGATACTCAGGATAAGGCTTCTGTTGATGTAAAGGATAACACTGTAGCTGGTGCTACTGTAGCTGATGCTGTAAAGAATGCACTTACTGTAACATACGGTGAGACAACATATAGCAGCCGTTCTGACAAGGCCGCAGCTGATCAGCCATTAGTTATTGCAGCTGTTGAAGGTATCAAGAACAACGGTGTTAAGTTCACATCTGGAACTCAGACTGTTGTATCTGGTGAATACTTCACAATTACTAAGCTTGCTGTAACTGTAAAGGTTGACGGAAATGTTTATACAAACATGGAAGTTTCTGTACCAGGAGCAATCACAATCAAATAATTTTGGTTTGATGAATAGGTAAAAAAGAGAGTCGCGTTTCGCGGCTCTCTTTCTTTAATTGTGCGCCTTGCGGTGCACGTTTCTAATGGGTGAAAGTCCCTAATCCGCCCTAGTAGTGGGAAGGATACAGCCAAGACCAAGGGTGTCCTATTCATAACAGTTGCTATGATTAACGTGAGGGGAATCTGAAGGAAGGTGGGGGCAAATCTCTGGTCTGACGAACAGAAATCACATCAGGCTATAGTTAAGGATAAGGTTGCAATACAAACTATGCAGAAGTGTTCGACTACTCTAAGATTACTGAAAAGAGCGGTGTCATCACAGACTATTGGACGAACAATCTTTTGGATTTGATTTTGCGAAAGGACAATCTTAATGAAGCCTACAAACAAGTTAAGAGAAACAAGGGAAAAGGTGGAATTGATGGTATGCAGGTGGATGAACTTCTGCCCTTCCTAAGAGAAAACCAAGAAACCCTAATCCAAGAGATAAGGGAAGGAAGATATAAGCCGAACCCAGTTCGAAGGGTAGAAATACCCAAGGAAGCAAAAGGTGAGTTTCGAAAGCTAGGAGTTCCTACTGTTGTCGACAGAGAAATTCAACAGGCAATAGCACAGGAACTATCGCCAATCTTTGAGGAACAATTTTCGGAGAATAGTTTTGGTTTTAGACCGAAAAGAGGAGCACACGATGCCCTCAGACAATGCCAAAAGAATGTAAATGATGGCTATGTATATGTGGTGGATATGGACTTGGAAAAGTTCTTCGACACAGTATGTCAGAGTAAACTCATTGAGGTATTGTCACGAAGCATCAAGGATGTCAGAGTAATTTCACTGATACACAAATATCTAAATGCGGGAGTTATAGCAAATGGAGTGAATTTATAAAGGAACAATGTTCAGGACTAATTGATGTGGAATCTAATGTTCCGGAAAAAAATTCCCCTGCCGCATAGGTAGCAGAGGAAGTGAAAGTAAATGGTAGTCGTTTACTGCTTTAACTGAATTCAGGAATATGGTAGGCGGTGTGTTATTCATCGCTTACAATAAAATTGTATTTTAAAGGAGAATCCGCTATACTGTAACTATTAGAAGAAGCAACGAATAGGTTGGAGGCTTTTATGGAGCAGCGATTAAAATTACCTGTAGGAATCGAATTTTTTGATGAAATTCGGACATCCGGTTACTATTATATTGATAAAACAAAATTGATCGAACAATTATTACAGAACATGGGGAAAGTCAGCCTGTTCACACGCCCACGCCGTTTCGGGAAAACGCTGAACATGAGCATGCTGAAATGCTTTTTTGAGATCGGAACCGCCCCTGCTCTGTTTGACGGACTTTATATTTCAGACAACAAAGAACTGTGTGATACCTATATGGGGAAATATCCGGTTATTTTTCTTTCATTGAAAGGTGTTGAGGGATTGACATTTGAGGAAGCAAAATACCGTCTGATAGAGCTGATCGGTACAGAAGCTGAAAGATTTGCATTTTTAGACGATAGCGATCGGCTTTCTGCAAATGAGAAAGAAAAATACCGTGCCTTAATTGCTTTGAACAATGGAAAATATGCCATGGAGGAAGGGCTTCTCATATCCAGCATTCAATTGCTGTCAAAACTTTTATACCAGCACTATGGACAGAAAACAGTAATACTCATTGACGAGTACGATGTACCACTGGATAAAGCATTCCAGAATGGCTATTACCGGGAAATGGTATCTCTGATCCGCGGACTTCTGGGGCAGGCTTTGAAAACCAATACTTCCCTTCAGTTTGCGGTTCTGACCGGCTGTTTACGTATTTCAAAGGAAAGTATTTTTACTGGTTTGAACAATTTCAAAATCCTGTCAATTGATGATGCACGATATGATGAACAATTCGGCTTTACGGATGCAGAGGTGTCTGACCTTTTGGAAGATTATGATTTGTCTGGACACTTTGCGGAAATAAAGGAATGGTACGATGGTTATCATTTTGGAAATGCCGATATCTATTGCCCTTGGGACGTGATAAATCATGTGGATCATTTATTGCAGGAGCCAGATGTCTGTCCACAGGCATACTGGATCAACAGCAGCGGAAATGATTTAGTTAAGCGGTTTGTAGACAAAGCAGACAAAACCACACGCGACGAGATTGAGCAGCTGATTGCGGAAATCCCATTGAAAAACGCATCCGACTGGAACTGACCTATGATGAGATTGAAAACAGCATCGACAATCTCTGGAGTGTACTGTTTACCACGGGATATCTGACACAGGTTGGAAAAGCGGTGGATGGTGTTTACCGGCTGGTTATTCCAAACAAAGAAGTCCGTGAAGTGTTTGTATTCCAGATACAGGAATGGTTCCGTCAGACGATTGTAGAAGACGCAAAACCAATGCAGGAACTGTGCCGGGCATTTTTAGATGGGGATGCAGAAAAAATACAAAAACACCTGACGCAGATTCTTGGCCGGATGATCAGTATTTTAGATACCAAAGCTCGTGATGAACAGAAGGAAAACTTTTATCATGGCTTGCTGCTTGGTCTGCTGCGGAGTGAACGTGACTGGCTGATCCGCTCCAACGTAGAATCTGGAGACGGTTTCTGTGATATCCTGATTGAGCCGGAAGATCCGGATTCAGGAATGGTCATCGAATTGAAATATGCTGCGACATTCCGGGAACTGGACAGTGCCTGCGAAAAAGCAATGCAGCAGATCAGAGACCGCAGATATGACGAAGCCCTGCGGAATGATGGCAGGGAAAATATTCTGGCATATGGCATAGCTTTCTGCAAAAAGCGCTGCAAAGTCGTTTGTGAAAAACTCTAAAGATTGTGTCAAAAATAACCGTCCCCTATAAAGCAAAAGAAACGCTAACATAAACTTGATGTTGGCGTTTCTTTTATCATTCAATTTTACACTTCTACTGGGAGCTGATATCCAGCAGCAGACATTTCTTTTTCAAATTTTTCCACGGAAAGATTTAGTTTTTGAGCCCCTCGTGCAATTCCATAATCGCCTTCCTGTACAGACACGAATACTTCTGTTTTGCGACCTTCTGCACGGCCTTCTTCATGGCCTTCCTCACGGAGGACATCTTCATATTTCTTTTCATCAAATTCGGTCAGACACATATCACACACCTCCCTGCGATGCTGTTCCAAAAAGTCTCTGAGAATATCTTCCTCAATGCATTTCCTGACAGCAAGATCAATGGCTTCTTTTAATTCTATGGAATCCCGGTATCTTTTGATCTTTGCAATAAATACTGCGTATTCATATAAAACATGGCAGCTGTCCAGAATGAACTTGTTTTTCCCACTGTTTATGTTAATCATTGTAGCTGTCCATTCATATTCACCAGCTCCGATATCTGTTTCAAAAGCATCCGACAGTCGCAGCGTCCTTCGTTCTTCCACCATGTCTTTTTCGTTTCCATTGTAAAGTACAATGTAGTGGGGACGAGGAATTTTCAGCAGATGTTTGCTGTACAGCCGCTCAGAGCGGTGGATCAGTTTCCGGTACAGATCTGCATAATACAAAAATCCACGGAGCGGCATGTTCGGGTTGTAGGAACTCTGATGTTCATAAAGACTCAATGTTTTGTCAATCAGAAATGACAGGTCATTTTTATATTTCATATAAATAACATCTTCCAGAGTCGTATACTCCAGATCATCCGGATTCGTATATGCGGTACCGTTTACCGCATTATACAGACTCAGCGCATTTTCTCTGTTTTCACCAAACAGTTTTTGAAATACGATGTCCTTATATTTACATGAATGTCATCATTTGTTTTTGTCATCAAATGCAGGGATTCCTTTCTTTAAAATCCTTTGTTTATCTACCTATATTATAGCATATGGCACAGAGATTACAACTGAAACAATTTGTCACTTGCCTGTCGCTTATCTGTTGATTGCTTGTTACTTGTATCGATAATTTCGCCTAAAAAACTATTTGTAAATCCAGTATTTCCAATACTTCCGTGGAAAATACCGCTGGTATTGTTGAAAAACAGGATGAAAATACTGGACTTGCGGAAAAGATTTAACGAAAAAATATTGCGGCAAGTAACATATAATACACACATAAGTGACAGGCAAGTAACAAAATAAGACTTGCGAAATAAATTGTATTTTGGAAAGGAATCCGCTATACTATGGGTATGATTAAACGTGATAGCTGAATGGGAGTTTTTTATGGAGCAGCGATTAAAATTACCGGTGGGTATTGATGATTTTGAAAAAATCCGCAGGAATGCATTTTATTATGTGGATAAAACAAAGCTAATCGAACAGCTTTTACAGAACTGGGGGAAGTCAGCCTGTTCACACGTCCGCGCCGTTTCGGGAAAACGCTGAACATGAGCATGCTGAAATGCTTTTTTGAGATAGGTGCTGATCCTGCTCTGTTTGATGGGCTTTACATTTCAGGCAACAAAGAACTGTGTGATACCTATATGGGGAAATATCCGGTTATTTTCCTTTCTTTAAAAGGTGTGGAAGGACTGACATTTGAGGAAGCAAAATACCGTCTGACAGAGCTGATCGGTACAGAAGCTGAAAGATTTGCATTTTTAAACGATAGCGATCGGCTTTCTGCAAATGAAAAAGAAAAATATCGTGCCTTGATTGCTTTGAACAATGGAAAATATGTCATGGAGGAAGAACTTCTCATATCCAGCATTCAATTGCTGTCAAAACTTTTGTACCAGCACTATGGACAGAAAACAGTAATACTCATTGACGAGTACGATGTACCACTGGATAAAGCATTCCAGAACGGCTACTACCGGGAAATGGTTTCGATGATCCGAGGACTTTTAGGCCAGGCATTAAAAACCAATACTTCCCTTCAGTTCGCGGTTCTGACGGGCTGCTTACGTGTTGCAAAGGAAAGCATTTTTACCGGACTCAATAACTTTAAAATCAACTCAATCACAAACGTAGCATTCGATGAGTATTTCGGGTTTACCAATGCCGAAGTAAAAGGCATGCTCCATTATTATGCATTGGATGACTGTTATGAGACGGTAAGGGAATGGTATGATGGCTATCGGTTTGGAAACACAGACATATATTGTCCGTGGGATGTAATCAACTATTGCAGTGATCATTTGATGGATTCGAATTCCCTGCCAAAGAATTACTGGATCAATACGAGCGGAAATGATGTGATTAATCATTTTATTGATAGTCTGGATCAGGATGGACAGCTGACGAAAAGTGAACTGGAACATCTGGTTTGTGGGGATGTAATACAGAAAGAAATTCATGAAGAACTGACCTATCAGGAGTTATATGATTCGATTGATAATCTGTGGAGTGCGCTTTTTATGACGGGCTATCTTACTCAGCGGGGCTCACAGGATGGCGAACTGTATGATCTTATTATTCCAAACCGCGAGATACGAAATGTTATTGTCAGCAGGGTTCTGACACGTTTTAAACAAAAGGTCCCGGAAGGATGGCGAAATGGTAAAGGCATTTTGTGCCGCGTTGTATGATGGAAAACCAGAAGAAGTAGAACGGCTGTTTCGCGCCTACATGGCAGAAACTATCAGTGTCCGCGACACTTTTGTACAGAAACCTTTGAAAGAAAATTTCTATCATGGGCTGCTTTTGGGTATCCTTAGTTTCAAGGACGGGTGGATGGTTCGATCCAATCGGGAATCGGGAAATGGTTTTTCAGATATCATGATCCAGATAGATGATTCGGACACTGGAATTATCATTGAAGTAAAATATGATGAGAAAAATGATTTGGAAACGGAATGCCAAAAGGCAATTCAGCAGATCAACGAAACGGGATACACAAACGTGTTGCACCAGCAGGACGTACACCGGATCTTAAAATACGGTATCGCCTGCAAGCGCAAGGATTGTCGGGTGTTACTGGAACTGGAGTGATATATTTTTTGCTGACAATTATGGCATGTAAAAACATACTTTAGAGTCTTTCACAAATGACTTTGCAGCGCTTCTTGTAGAAAGCTATGCCATATGCCAAAATATTTTCCCTGCCATCATTCCGCAGGGTTTCGTCATATCTGCGATCTTTGATCTGCTGCATTGCTTTTTCGCAGGCACTGTCCAGTTCCCGGAATGTCGCAGCATATTTCAATTCGATAATCATTCCCGCATCCGGATCTTCCGGCTCAATCAGGATATCGCAGAAACCGTCTCCAGATTCCACATTGGAGCGGATCAGCCAGTCACGTTCACTCCGCAGCAGACCAAGCAGCAATCCATGATAAAAGTTTTCCTTTTGTTTGTCACGAGCTTTGGTATCTAAAATACTGATCATCCGGCCAAGAATCTGTGTCAGGTGTTTTTGTATTTTTTCTGCATTCCCATCTAAAAATGCCTGGCACAGTTCCTGCATTGGTTTTGCGTCTTCTACAATCGTCTGACGGAACCATTCTTGTATCTGGAACACAAACACTTCACGGACTTCTTTGTTTGGGATGACCAGCCGGTAAACACCATCAACCGCTTTCCCAACTTGTGTCAGGTATCCTGTGGTAAACAGGACACTCCAGAGATTATCTATGCTGTTGTCTATCTCATCATAGGTCAGTTCCAGACGAATTCTTTTTTCGATGGGATTTCCTGCAATCAATTGTTCAATCTCATCGCGTGTCGTCTTGTCTGCCTTGTCGACAAAACGTTTGACCAATCCATTACCACTGGTATTGATCCAAAAGGCCTGTGGATCTGCCTGAGGATCAATGAGTAACTTTTTTACGTGATTAATCACATCCCACGGGCAGTAAATGTCAGCATTTCCAAAACGATAACCGTCATACCATTCTTTCATTTCAGAAAAATGCTGGTTTAACTTATAATCATCCAAAATTTGATGAACTTCTATGTCTGTAAATCCAAACTGCTCGTCATGTTCCACATCTACCACTGAGTTAACAGCAAAGTTGTTAAGCCCAGTAAAAATACTTTCTTTTGAAATACGTAAACAACCAGTTAAAACTGCAAACTGAAGGGAGGTATTGGTTTTTAATGCCTGGCCTAAAAGTCCGCGGATCAGCGAAATCATTTCTCTATAGTAACCATTCTGAAATGCCTTATCCAGTGGTACATCATACTCATCAATCAGTATCACGGTCTTGTGACCATAGTGTTTATGCAATAACCTGGATAGAAACTGCAAACTGAATGTAAGTGTACTGTCTGCAAATACATATTGTCCTTCTTTGAAAGTGGTCAGTGCAAGATATTGTTGTTTTTCTTCGTCTGACAGTTCAGGACTTTCTTTCAAAAAAGGAAAACGTCCTGCTTCATTTCCGATTAACTGTTGCAGATTTTCTTTAGCTTCTTCAAACGTCAGCCCTTCAACACCTTTCAGTGAAAGAAAAATAACCGGATATTTCCCCATATAGGTATCACACAGTTCTTTGTTGCCTGAAATATAAAGCCCGTCAAACAGGGCATGGTCGGTTCCGATCTCAAAAAAGCATTTCAGCATGCTCATGTTCAGTGTTTTCCCGAAACGGCGCGGGCGTGTGAACAAGCTGACTTCTCCCCAGTTCTGTAAAAGCTGTTCGATCAGCTTTGTCTTATCCACATAATAAAATTCATTTCTGCGGATTTTTTCAAAATCATCAATCCCCACCGGTAATTTCAATCGCTGCTCCATAAAAGCCTCCAACCTATTCGCTGCTCCTTCTAATTCCTTTAAAATACAATTTTATTTACATGTCCTATTTTGGCACATTCTTTAAAGTTTTTCACAAACGACTTTACAGCGCTTTTTACAAAAAGCTATGCCATATGCCAAAATATTTTCCCTGCCATCATTCCGCGGGGCTTCGTCATATCTGCGGTCTCTGATCTGCTGCATTGCTTTTTCGCAGGCACTGTCCAGTTCCCGGAATGTCGCAGCATATTTCAATTCGATGACCATTCCCGCATCCGGATCTTCCGGCTCAATCAGGATATCACAGAAACCGTCTCCAGATTCCACGTTGGAGCGGATCAGCCAGTCACGTTCACTCCGCAGCAGACCAAGCAACAGGCCGTGATAAAAGTTTTCCTTCTGTTCATCACGAGCTTTGGTATCTAAAATACTGATCATCCGGCCAAGAATCTGCGTCAGGTGTTTTTGTATTTTTTCTGCATCCCCATCTAAAAATGCCCGGCACAGTTCCTGCATTGGTTTTGCGTCTTCTACAATCGTCTGACGGAACCATTCCTGTATCTGGAATACAAACACTTCCCGCACTTCTTTGTTTGGGATGACCAGCCGGTAAACACCATCAACCGCTTTTCCAACCTGTGTCAGGTATCCTGTGGTAAACAGGACACTCCAGAGATTATCGATACTGTTTTCAATCTCATCATAGGTAAGTTCCAGACGGATGCGTTTTTCTATTGCATTACCCGCAATCAGCTGCTCAATCTCGTCGCGTGTGGTTTTGTCTGCTTTGTCTACAAACCGCTTAACTAAATCATTTCCGATGCTGTTGATCCAGTATGCCTGTGGACAGACATCTGGCTCCTGCAATAAATGATCCACATGATTTATCACGTCCCAAGGGCAATAGATATCAGCATTTCCAAAATGATAACCATCGTACCATTCCTTTATTTCCGCAAAGTGTCCAGACAAATCATAATCTTCCAAAAGGTCAGACACCTCTGCATCCGTAAAGCCGAATTGTTCATCATATCGTGCATCATCAATTGACAGGATTTTGAAATTGTTCAAACCAGTAAAAATACTTTCCTTTGAAATACGTAAACAGCCGGTCAGAACCGCAAACTGAAGGGAAGTATTGGTTTTCAAAGCCTGACCTAAAAGTCCGCGGATCAGAGATACCATTTCCCGGTAATAGCCATTCTGGAATGCTTTGTCGAGTGGCACATCATACTCATCAATCAGAATAACCGTCTTCTGACCGTAGTGTTCTGATAGCATCTGGGATAACAGACGCACACTGTCTGATAATTCTTCAAAATGCCCAAGTAACATATTTTCAAATAATTTCCGGTTTTCTTTTGAAATATTCGTACTGGTTTTTAAGTAATAATGTCGATTGGCTTCTGTTCTGAGAATTATTTTCAGCATTCCCTGGGCTTCCCCAAATGTCAATCATTCCACACCTTTCAATGAAAGAAAAATAACCGGATATTTCCCCATATAGGTATCACACAGTTCTTTGTTGCCTGAAATATAAAGTCCGTCGAACAGAGCAGGGGCGGTTCCGATCTCAAAAAAGCATTTCAGCATGCTCATGTTCAGTGTTTTCCCGAAACGGCGTGGGCGTGTGAACAAACTCACTTTTCCCATGTTCTGTAATAATTGTTCGATCAATTTTGTTTTATCAATATAATAATAACCGGATGTCCGAATTTCATCAAAAAATTCGATTCCTACAGGTAATTTTAATCGCTGCTCCATAAAAGCCTCCAACCTATCCGTTGCTTCTTCTAATAGTTACAGTATAGCGGATTCTCCTTTAAAATACAATTTTATTTATGTATCAGATTTTAATGTGACAAATTGTTTCAGTTGTGATCCCTGTGCCATATGCTATAATGTAGGTAAATAAACAAAGCCACCGCTCTGAGCGACTGTACAGCAAACATCTGCTGAAAATTCCGCGTCCTCATTATATTGTATTTTACAACGGAAGCGAAAAGGACCTTGCAGAAGAAAGAAGGATTCTACGATTATCGGATGCTTTTGAAACAGATACCGGAGCTGGTGAATATGAATGGACAGCCACAATGATTAACATAAACAGCGGAAAAAATCAGTCCATCATGGACAGCTGCCACGTTTTATATGAATACGCGGTCTTTGTTGCAAAGATCAAAAGATACCGGGATTCCATGGAATTAAAAGAAGCCATTGATCTTGCCGTCAGGGAATGCATAGAGGAAAATATTCTCAGAGATTTTTTGGAACAGCATCGCAGGGAGGTGTGTGATATGTGTCTTACTGAATTTGATGAAAAGAAATATGAAGATGTTCTCCGCGAGGAAGGCCGGGAGGAAGGACTTGCAGAAGGTCGTAAAAAAGAAGTATTTATGTCCGTACAGGAAGGTGATTATGGAGTTGTGCGGGGAGCTCAGAAACTGAATCTTTCCGTAGAAGAATTTGAAAAAGAAATGTCTGCGGCCGGATATCAAATCCCTGTAGAGGCGTAAAATTGAATGTATAAGGTAAATTTTGGTCCAACGGCACATTGTGGTAGGTGCTAACCGCATTTTATTTTTGATGTATCCGCCTACCCGATTGTGCCAAATCGGAATTAACTGCAGATTCTCAGCAGCGCGACCGCATGAAGTTGTAGTCTTATTTCAGGAGGGATATCACCTAATTTTAAAATAAGACCATGTAAGTTTAGAATTTATGGGGCTGACCCCATAAACCCGGAAACTCTAATTCTCGGGCAATTACATTAAAATAATTACATTTTATAAAAAGAGGCTGTCGAAGCAACCTTTTTTTTATGAGGTGGACACAACATGAGATTCAGTACGTTTATGCTTAGTTACAAGAAGAAACATAAACAGTTAAAATCAACCATTACTTTTCGAAAGTTACCGTTTTATCAAAAAATAATTTGCCAATCACCACTCAAAAAATTGACTTATTGATTGATGAAGCTAAGCAAGCCAAACAGGATGCTAATCTGTTTTTGCCAATCAAAAAACCTGTTAAAGTTCTCAGTGTATTAATTGTACCAATCACAATATACATTATTCAACAACAATTTACTTCATCTAATGTAGGAGCTAGTAATGTTATATTATTATTGGTGTATTGTATATTTATATTTGTTGCAGTTTATACCTTGATTCCATTCATTGAAGGGATAATGTACGGAATATATGATGATTTAATTTATGATTTGCGACAACTAAAAATATTTTATGTAAAAGAGAAATAGTGCAAACTAAAATTTAGTATCAGCAGAATATCAAATCCCAGTAGAGGTATAACGGAAAATTTTGAAACAGTTAGTGGCATATGAAATGAAGAGAGAATCTGTAGATGAGCATCGTTTAAACAGCGGGTAGTCCATTTTATTCATCTTCCAAAATATCCAGCAGATATTTTGCATTATTTACCCAGTGATTTTTTAAGGTTGATGTTATAACAAAGATATAGAGACACAAAATATTAAAAACCAAAATATACTTAAGAGTTGACGTATAATCAGAAAATTTAATTCCATTTCTATCAATCCACAAACTATAAATAGAAAGCAAGAGTGGAAACCACATTAAGCTTATGGTAATTATTTCTTTTATATCGGAAAGAGTGTTATAATAGTCACAGTCTCTATGGAGTTCTTTTATTAAAATGTTTTGTTCGGTTGATGACAGTGATTGATTCAGTTGTTTGATTTGGGTATATTTTTCAGAGCGAGTCATACCTCTGGCTCTGATTATTCTTTTCATATTATTTTTTACTTCCGAAATTTTATCGTACATAGCTCATTATCCGCTTTCTTTTGTTATTTGATAAAAGTTCTTAATTCATCAATTGAAAATTCATCTCCACCTTCCAAAGTCTCGAGCATTATTTCTTTCCCGGGATCTTCGGCAAAGTTGATATTTGTAATATCAATGGTTCCGATTTTAAATCCATCTGCATCGTAGCCGACATCCTCAATATCTTCAATTTCCAGATCATCTATTTCATTTTGTTCTAAAGCATCAGTTAATACATCGGCATTTCTGGTTATCATGTCATCTTTAGCCTGACTTTTTATTATGATACGAAGATACGATGTTTCATCATGGATAACTAAATATAGCAATTTTCTCATATTATAATTTTCCATGTACTATTTTTATAATTTAGAATTACTGCATCAATTATTTAACTTATAAAACTGCCGCACCATAATATAGTGCGACAGTCTTATAAAAACTATTTACAATAATAAATTATTTTGTAAATGTAAATGCTGTGTTAATAGTAACTGGTACTGTGTAAGTAATGTGATTTTTATTTGTTACTTTTACGTTTGCCTTAGCGATATAAGTAGAAGTAGAAGTAGGAGTAGTTACCGTCTTAACATCTTTAGACTCATCATCAAATGTAAATTCTGGATTCTCAAGCTTCTTTCCATCGTAAGTTACTTCACAAGTCTCAGCTAAGATATCTGCTGCATTTGTCTTTGTAGTTGCTTTCTTTGTAACCTTAACGCTTGCAGAAGCCTGAGTATCTACAACAGAGAATGTTGTTGTAAAGGTCTTCTTTGCAGTCTTAACAGTTACAGTATATGTCTTACCTGCATCAAGGTTCTTAGATACGGTAGCTGCTCCGCAAGATACAACTGAGATAGATGCACCTGTTGTAGATGTTGTAACAACAGACTGCTTATCATTATTGATTTCATATGTGGCATTATCTACATAACCAATCTTTGCACCTGCATCGTATGCAGCAACTCTTACAGTAACATTCTTAGCAGCCTTTTCTGCATCGGCATCATCAGCTACAGCCATGTCTACCTTGCCATCTTTTACACCAGATACTTCAAGTCTTAAATCAGAAGCCTTTGTCACATCATCATTGGTTTTAACTACTTTTACAGTAAAGTAACGGTTAATAGTTACATCACCATTTTTCACTTCAACCTTAACAGTATATGTTTTTCCTGCTTCAGCATCAGCTGTTGCGACTACCTTTACATCATTGCCATCACGGGTTGCACTGATAGCCTTATCAGCATCAGATGTTGCACCACTTAAAATAATTTTAGAGGCAGTAGTAATGTCATTATTATACTGATCAACGGCCTTAACACTTACTTTGTTATCAACAGAAGCTGTCTTAGAAATTGTAATAGCAGTATTTCCAAGTGTTACATTTGTAAGCTTACTAGAAGCAGTTACACTTACAGCTAAAGATTTAACAACTTTTCCATCTTTATCTAATACATTGATATAAGCAGCTCCTTCTTTGATTCCTTTTACAGAAACAGGTGTTGCGCTGTTTGTCAATGTTGTCTTAGGAAGTAACAGAATAGAATCATCACTGGAAACTACAGAGTAATCAGGGTAGTTTGAAATTTCTTTTCCGTCAGATCCAACAAATTTGAAATATGCATCCTTACCAGAATTGATTGCTAACTGGTTAGAAGCTGTATCTTTGTCCCAGTTAGGAACTTTGCTTGCAAATGTCATATTGAATCCGGTTGTTGTAATTGCATTCTCAGCTACAGCTGTGATATCAACCTTCTTTGTATATGCTCCAACTTCGTTTCCGTTTGTATCGAACTTATAAGTATGATACTTAACTTCTGCTGTTCCCTTGTTTCCTACAGTCGGAAGAACAAGCTTGTCACCATCTACATATCCCTGTGTTGTAGAAAGATTTAACTCTGCATTCTTTCCAGAAGCTTCAGAAGCCTTAAACTCATCAATGATGATATTATTTTTATCAACAGTCTGACCCTTGATCTCAGTTCCTTTTGTGTTTGCTGCGATTGTAACAGGTGTTACGTTTACATCTGTTACAACACCATCAGTAGCTGTGAAGGTCTGAACGGTTCCGTCAAGTTCTACATTGTACTTAGCTGCATCTTTCATATCAGCAAATGTCTCAACAGTAACCTTTGTAGCGTCAGCCTTGTCAACAGATACGCTCTTAACAGCAATTGCATTGTTGTTTGCTGTGTTTGTGATCTTGATGTCTGCTGGCTTAATGTCAGATGTCTTACCAAGAACAACAGTCTCTAAAGTATTTGCCTTAGTCTGTGCTACAGACTTAAGAACGTAGTTCTTAACTTCAACTTCAGCAGTAGTAGAAGCCTTATCTGTTGCAGCTGTGATTGTAACCTTGCCAGTCTTTACAGGTGTTACCTTGCCAGTAGTATCTACAGTTGCAATTGCTGAATCACTAGAAGTATATGTGACTGCAGCCTTTGCCGGTGCTGTCTTTGCTGTGAACTGTACAGGTGTTCCTACAACAGCGATTGTTGTTCCGGAAACAGTTGCACCAGTTGCATCTACAAGACGAACCTTGTAATTCTTTACAGTGATGTTAGATGCAAGAGTCTTAGAAACTTTCTTGCCATTCTTCTTTGCAGTTACCTTAACCGTAAATACCGCTGGTATTGTTTTGAAAAATGCCGGAAATACTGGGCTGGAAAGCAGTATTTGACAGTCCGTTGCTTCCGTAAGTAACACGTAATAAACACAAAAGAATCTTCTAAATCCGATTGATTGCATCCAGCAATGCCGGGATATCCAGATGTGTGTAAACCCGTTCGGTCAATGACATTGCACCGGAATGACCGACAATTTTTTTGATCGTAGTCTGATCCACATGTGCTTCGGCGAGCAGGGAAATCGTGGTGTGCCGGCAGCAGTGAGGTGTATGATCGATGTGCAGACGAAACATCAGAGGCTGGAAAACATTGTGGTAATACATATAATAGGTAAAATGCTGGCTGTCCAGAGTATGGATGAGATATTCACAATCGGAACAGTCATGAAGCCAGCGCTGGTAAAAGGGGAGTACTTTGTCAGCAATCGGAACTTTTCGAATGCCGTTTTCGGTTTTGCTGTCAATGACATCAAAATATTGTTCGGACAGATGAACATTTTCTTTCTTCAGATCCAAAAGCTCTGAGACACGGACTCCATTGTATATTAGCATGAGGACTGTCTGGCAATAGGGATCGTTTTTGTGTTTCCACAGGAGAGCAATCTCAGAAGTGGAAAAACAGCTTCGTATGTTTTTATTTGGATTCCGGTCTTTGTATTTCGAAATATTTACATAGGCAGAATAATCTTTTGAGACAATTTCGTGCTTCATGGCATAAGAATAGAGCTGGTTAAAAAGAACACGGATTTTTTTCAGGGTAGGATAGTTCTTGCCACTGTGATCAATCACCTGCTGTAAATCATTGAGTCTCAAATTGTGAAATGGCATATCAGCAATGTTTTCACAAGTGGCAAATGCTGCCCGATAACCTTTGATGTTGGAGTGGGAGATGGTAGGAAACTTTTCTTCGGACCATCGGAGATAAATTTCCCGGAAGGTTAATTTCAGCGTTTCCCCATCGATGGGATAATTATTGTAACGTGCCAGAATCTGCAGAGCTTCCGACCGGGTAGGAGCGTAACCCAAAATCTGATAGTGCTGGATGCGCTTTCCCGTGATGTCATTGATGTGCCAGCCCGTAGTGATGCGTGCTGCATAGGGTCTTCTTCTGTTGCCGGAGAGTTTTACGACTCCGCCGTATCCGTTTGGTAATCTCATTTTTCTTCCTTTTTCGTGTGTAAAAATTTATATTATCGTGTCAATCATACACATTTATTTGTAAAATTTTTAAGTAACACACAAGTAACAAAAAAGTGTTTTTACCTATTAATAACAAGAAAAATAAAATCCATATGCCGGAATGATTGAAAAAAATAAAATTTGGGGTATGATTATAGGCAATGAAACATAAGGAGAAAATAATCTTGAATACGAATGGAAACAAAAACACGTTAAAAGCAAATAAGATATTGATTCCCATTATTTTGTTGATCGGATTGATTCCAATCATTGTGCATTCTTTTGTTTATGATACAAATCTGGCACAGTTTGACTGGTATCCGGAGAGTGCAGCAAAGCAGACGGACTTCTTTTTTGCATGGAAGATGATTGCGATCATCCTTGTGGGAGTTGTAATGCTCGCAATTTTACTGATCCGATATTTGAATAAGAAGAAATTTAAATTTGAAAATTCCTTTTATTTTCTGATGGTGTATGCATTGTTTGTTGCAATGTCTGCTCTGTTTTCCAGTCACAAATACTGGGTGGCACATGGTACATATGAACTTTTTGAGCCTGTATGGGTTGTATTTGTCTATATGATACTGTGTTATTATGTCTATAATTATGTACAGGAAGAAAAACAGATAGAGGTAATCCTGCGCTGGTCCGGCATTGGAATCGCAATTGTTACTCTGATTGGATTTTTTCAGGTCTTTGGATTGGATTATTTTAAGACATCTCTGGGCAAACATCTGATGACGGACACAAGCTGGTGGAACCAGTTAGATAAGATTTCCTTTAATTTCGCAGATAAGACTGCGTATACGACACTTTACAATCCTAACTTTTTGTCATTTTATTTTGGCATGCTGATACCATTGCTGGTCTGCTTGTTTATTGGGGCGAAAAAGATGTGGCATCGTCTTGTAATCGCGGTTGCAGAGATTTTTTGCATTGTAGCACTGGTTGGTAGCAGAAGTTCTTCCGGATTTATTGCACTGGCAATTGGTGCTGTGATTCTCGCATTGGTTTTACTCAGTCGGAAGAAAAAATTATTTGCAGCCGGGATTGTTGTAGTTGTCATTGGAGTGATTGCAGCAGGAGTGCTGGCAAATACGACAGGCATCGGTCAAACTCTTAAAAAGACGGTTGTTGGAACCTATCATATGAAAGATCAGTTCTCTTTAAACGATATCAAAACAAACACAGATGATGTGGAACTTGATATCTGGAACAATCCTCTGTATGTGTCCTATGATCTGGGGAGCGACGGTGTAATCACCGTGGTATGCAAAGATGCAGATGGTCAGGAGATTCAGACAACAGAGGTAGATCAGGAAAATCATATTTTGGCCTCAATGATGAACGGTTTGCAAATATACAGATTCAGCCGATCATGTTTACCGATAATACAGCAGGAATAAAGATGATCATAGATGGTGTCGAATGGGATTTCTCAAAAATGATACGGACGGATATGAATATCTCAATCCTGCAGGAAAACTGGTAAAGTTTGAAAATCCAAAAGTTTCAACACTGTTTTTGGATGATGCAATGAGCAATCGAGGACATATCTGGAATAAAACGATTCCGCTTCTTGGAAAGCATGCTTTTATGGGGAGTGGGGCAAATACCTATATGTTTGAAGTGTCACAGGAAGATTATATCAGTCAGAACTATGTCTACGGCGCAAACAGCTATGACGTAAAAGCTCATTGCTGGTATTTGCAGCAGTGGGTGGAAACCGGATTACTCGGTACCCTGGCACTTCTGGTATTTCTGTTCTGGTATCTGGTACAGTCGGTACGCATTTACCGCAGAGTCGATCTACATGAGAGTATCAGCTGGGTTGGATTTGGATTATTTGCGGCAGTGCTGGTGTATATGATTGCAGGTATCGCAAATGATTCCAATGTATGTACCGCTCCGGTATTCTGGGGTATGCTTGGCCTGGGACTTGCGGTGAACCGGATGCTTGTAAAGAAAGAAAATCTCTTTGTTGTTAAAGAAACGGTTTCTGCAGAAAGTGATACTGCCGTAAAACAGAGTATTCCAAAAGCAGCAGAGAGTGCAAAAGCAGATACCGTGCAGACGGTACAGAATACTCAAGGGGCAGGAGCGACAGAATCCTCAGTCAGGAAGAAATCATCGAAAAAACAATCGAGAAAACAGAGAAAGAATCAAAAATAACAGATTGAAATTATGAAAAAAATCATTCAAGATAAACAATTACTGATCAGACGGATTTTTCTGATGTGCTACGACGTGCTTGCAGTGTTTGCTGCAAGCATAGTTGCGTTATTGATTCGGTTTGATCTGAATATCAAAAGCGTACCGTTTCAATATATGGATGAAGTGTGGAGAGCACTTCCTTTTATGATAATTGTTACACTGATCATTTTCTGGATGCTCCGACTGTATTCCAGTCTCTGGAGCTATGCGGGAGCACTGGAAATGATGTATGTGGTTTCGGCATGTATTCTGGATACCGTTGTTGTGACAGTGCTGATATTGCTTCGGAACTGGGGGGATATGTACCCGGTGCCAAGAAGCTTTTACATTCTGTATGGATTGTTTCTGTTTGTATTGGTCATGGGATGCAGATATTCTTACCGCGGACTGCGTGTGCTTCGCAATATGCGCAGAGCCGGTGTGTACAGACGAAATGTACTTGTAATCGGTGCGGGAGATGCCGGAAACCAGATCATCAAAGAAATCAACAACAGCCGCTATGTGAAAAAGAAGGTTGTTGGTGTGATTGATGATGACCGGAACAAGATCGGCAATTATATTCATGGAGCGAAAGTCGTAGGAGATCGGAGCGATATTCTGGAAAAAGTCGAAGAACTGCATGTGCATGAGATCATCATTGCCATGCCATCGGCCACGCAGAAACAGATCAAGGGGATTCTTGATATCTGCAAAGAAACCGGATGTACATTGAAACGTCTGCCCGGCATTTACCAGCTTGTAAACGGCGATGTCAGCGTCAGCAAATTAAAAGATGTAGATGTCAATGACCTGTTAGGCAGAGATCCGGTGACCGTTGATCTGCAGTCTATCATGGATTATGTATCCGGAAAGGTAATCATGGTGACCGGTGGCGGCGGCTCTATCGGAAGCGAATTGTGCCGGCAGATTGCCGCACACAGGCCAAAACAGCTGATTATTGTGGATATTTACGAGAATACGACCTATGATGTGCAAAACGAACTGAAAGTCCGGTTTCCGGAGCTGGATCTTGTTGTGCTGATTGCATCCGTGCGGAATACGAATCGTATGAACTGGATTTTTGAACATTACAAGCCGGAGATTATCTATCATGCAGCGGCACATAAACATGTGCCTCTCATGGAAGAGAGTCCGAACGAGGCAATTAAGAATAACGTGCTTGGCACATGGAAGATTGTGCAGGCGGCAGATCGGTACGGTGTGAAGAAATTTGTGATGATTTCCACGGATAAGGCGGTCAATCCAACCAATATCATGGGTGCCAGCAAGCGCATCTGTGAGATGATCATTCAGACCTATAACCGCAGATCGAAGACAGATTTCGTAGCCGTGCGTTTTGGAAATGTGCTTGGCAGTAACGGAAGTGTGATTCCGCTGTTCAAAAAACAGATTGAGCGTGGAGGTCCGGTCACTGTTACCCATCCGGATATCGTGCGGTATTTTATGACAATTCCGGAAGCGGTATCTCTGGTACTGCAGGCGGGCACCTATGCCAAAGGTGGAGAAATTTTTGTTCTGGATATGGGAGAGCCAGTCAAGATTCTGGATCTGGCAAAAAACCTGATTCTTCTTTCCGGTCACAAGCCGGATGAAGATATCCATATCATTTTCACAGGACTTCGCCCGGGAGAAAAACTTTATGAAGAAATGTTGATGGATGAAGAAGGAATGCAGGACACTGCAAACAATCTGATTCATATCGGTAAACCGATTGAGCTGGATGAAGAAAAGTTCATGCAGCGGTTGGAAGAATTAAAAGAGTACGTTGTGACAGAACCGGAAGACATCCGGGAGTATGTCAAGAAAATTGTGCCAACGTATCACCCGGAATTGGCGGGGGAGAATAAATAAGTAAAAATAGAACGGCTATCAATGACAGCAATTCCGTGCATGGCACGTGAATTGCTGTTTTGCTTTTTACAGATGAAACGTATTGCGGGGATGTCTGGTAGTGAGGATGGCACGCTGCTTTGACATGGCAACATGCGTATAGATTTCCGTGATATGAATAGAGCTGTGGCCAAGCATTTCCTGTATATAGCGGATATCAACGTCCGCTTCTAAAAGGCTGGTGGCAAATGTATGCCGGAACATATGCGGTGTAATATGCTGTTCAATTGCAGCAAGAGAAGCATATTTGTTGATCATCCGCCGTACCGACTGAGCGGATAATGCCGTTCCGTTTAGCGTCGCAAAGAAATGCTGGCAGGTTTCCATCTGGGGGAGAAATTCATTGCGGTATTCCGACAGAATCTGTATGACCTCGTGGTTTCCGATCTGAACAATTCGTTCTTTGGAACCTTTTCCGTAGATCAGGACTGATCCATCGTACAAATCAATGTCACAGATACGCAGAGCGCATAATTCGGAAATCCGTATTCCGGTTGCAAATAAAAGTTCTATGACAGTGGCATCCCGCAAAGCATTTTTTCTCTGATAATCCGTTTTGGCGATGGTGCGCTGCTCATAGATCGTAGATAAGAAAATTTCGATCGTGTGCAATGGAATGGTTTTCGGCAAAATCACAGGTTCGCGGAATTTGATCTGCACCTTGTTGAAAGGATTCCGGGCGATGATTTCTTTATATTCCAGGTAGTGAAAAAGAGCTTTGACCGAGGCAATCTTTCTTTTTACGGTTTTGGGTTTGTACTTCTGGTGCAGACTGCCAATATAATTTTCCAACAGATCCGGTGTAATATCAGAAACATCCATGCATGAAAAAATGGCATAAAATTGCTGAAGGTCGATGCGATATGCTTTCAGAGTCTTGGAATCCAGACGTTTTTGGTGACGGCAGTGTTCCAGATAGTTGTTGATGTGTGTCTGTAAATTATTCATGGGTGGTCTCCTTTGTATATGAAGTTTTGTTTAGGAGTATATGGTACATGAAAGGGGAGATTTTGTTGGATAAGGCAAAATTTGAAAAATTTGTACAATATGTAACAATTACATGGATAGAACAGTGGTGTTTCCTGTATCAGTATGGGTGGGAAAGGGTATGGGATAGACTTCGGGGAAATACAGAATGTGGATGTCGAAAGCTGATGTTTTGATGGGAAAACGGTGAGATTAAACAATAAATTGCCATTTAAATAAGAAAAATGGATTAAAATAAGGAATTATGTTATAATTTTTGGAAAAATGTGATATAATCCTTGATGTAATAGAAGAAGTACTTGAAAGATAATAAATAGTTATCCATTTATTCTAAATAATGGGTAAGCTTATATTAAGAAATACTAAAGTTTGGAGAGATATATACATATGATTTCAACATGTTTTGTAATAATGGGCTTTAATATAAAAACAAATGAAGATGGAAAAGAATACAATTTAGATCTCTCGTATTCTGAAATAATTAAACCAGTATTAGATTTTTATAAATTAAATTATGTGCGAGCAGATGAAATTATGATAGCAGAAATGATTGATGATTCAATGTACAAATTTCTTTTGAGCGCAGATTTAGTGATTGCTGATATAACAACTTTGAATGCAAATGCTCTCTATGAATTGGGAGTTCGTTATGCTCTAAAACCTTATTCTACAATTATAATTGGCTCAACAGATACAAAAATACCATTTGATTTAAGTCATGTAAGGATTTTTTAGGTATAAGCATGATGGTGCACAAATAAAACACGATGAATGTATCAAAATAATAGGAAGTTTAAAAACAGTAATCAAAAATATTATGGATAATACTACGCCTTTAATTGATAGTCCAGTATATAAATTTTTATCCAATTTGGAGCCGCCTAGATATAAATATATTAGTGATACAAATTATTTTGAAAATAATATTAAACGATTTAAATCGGAAGAAAGTTTAGGAAGTTTAATTCATTTTGCTTATCAAAAAAGAGATGCAGGATGCTTTAAAGAAGCAATCACTTTATATAAAAAAAAGCATTAAAAATATCTAAGGACGAGTATATTATTAAGGAAATTGCTGTATGTATGTATCAGGAAGGTACATATCAGTCCTATTACGATGCGTTAAATTTTTTAAATAAAAATATAAAAATAGAAAGTACCATAAATCCAGAAGTGTTAAAAACACTTGGAACAATTTATAAAAATCTTTGGTTAAAAAAAAGAATTACTGAATTCGCGGATCAAGCACTTGCTTGTTATGAAAAATCATTTATACTTTTAAAAACATACAACAGTGGATTAAATTATGGATTTATGCTCTTGGTAATGAGTTATATTAACCAAGAAAGCATAAATCAAAAATTCTATATGTGGTCACAATATATATATAGTAAAACAAAAGAAATATGTTTAGAAAAGTACGATGTAGATGATTATTGGACAAATGCATCTCTTGCTGAATGTTGCCTAGTATTAGACGAAAAAAATGATTATAAAAAATATTTGGAGCTCTCAAAACTGTGCTATTTTGAAACAGAAAAAGAAAAAAGAAATGGAAAAATGAAAAAAAACTCGAAAGCAATTAAATGATATCAAAAAATGATTCAAAAAATAAAATACAATAATTAATATTCTAAATATTTAATTGTTTTATAAGTAGAGGTATGATATTACTTTTTAAATATTCAAAATCAAGAGTATTATTTTTTTTGGCATTAGGAAGTATATAATATTTAATAGGATCAATTGAATTTAAAAAGTGCAGTGTCTTTTATTTTTTGATTCTTTTATCACGAAAAATGGGAGATTATGAGCAATCGCTAAAGCAATTTCGATATCTAGCCATACACTTGTTGTATAATAATATTCACCATTCTGATCCATATATTGATCTTTTTCATACGCAATACAAAGAAAAAAATCGCATTGCTTTAAGGCATTATTTATTTTGAAAATGGGAGATTTATCTAAAACTTCATTTTGTACTTCAACTATACATATATTGAGCTTATTTAATGTTCTTTTGATATAGTTTAAAATTGTTATTTGCTGTTTGTTTATAGGTTTTGAATAACTTAAAAATAATTTATACATTTTCATCCTCCAAATGTATGCTTCGAATATTTTTTATATATACCAGTTTTTGATGATAGTTATTTTTTAAATATTGAAGGATTTTAGGTTGCAAATATATTTGTTTATATATTGTGATAAAAACAAAATAAAAATTAATTTTTTGAGAGACTGCATTTTTCTTTTTTTGGGGGGTTAGACAATAAGTAATATGCCTTTTTATCATACGAAAAATTCTCACAAAAATATTACAATCAATATAAATAATACAATCACAGTAATCTAATCTTTCTGTAAAGGCATAATTAAAATAGTTTCCATCAATTATAGAGTTTTCTTTTTCAACAAAATCATTAATATCAAATGTTTTATCAACTATCCATGGAGATTCCCAAGAATAGGAATCTAAATGAAATACTTCTAAATTCAATAATTTACCTAATTTATTTGAAAAAAGTGGATTTACCACTACAGCTTAATCCTAGAACTACAATTGTCATACTCAAATTTTCCCCAATTTCATAAATTTATTTTGAAGAAATATAAACTTCACCATTGTTTAGAATAAATGGATAACTATTTATTATCCTTCAGATTTTAATATTTGTAGGGACAATACAGTGATAGGTCGGATATTTGTTTTGGGAGGAGATGCCAAATTTTAATCTTAATATGTTATATCTAATTAAGGTTGATCTTAATTTTGTATATTTTCAATTAAGCAAAAATGTTGCCTCCGGCTACAATTATTGCAATATCCCACAAAATGGGGTATGATATAATACATATAAATAGTTGAAAATACGGGGAAAAACTTGGAGGCGGCATGTTTCAAACAATTGATATAAAAGCATATAGGGGATTAAAGAATATTACATTACAAAATCTCAGCAGGGTAAATATTCTTGTGGGAGAAAACAATACCGGAAAAACATCTATATTAGAAGCGATACAGCTTTTAAGAGATCCGGAGGTAGTGGATAATGTTCTGTCAATTGCAAAAAAACGTCAACCTAGGAATATAATGGTGCAAAGTGCAAATTTGATTCCGTTTGATGAATTTCTTTATTCTTTTCCGGTACAGGGAGAACAAAAGGATATAGTAATTTATGCGACAGATTATGAGTTGAAGAAATGGCATATTGAATTATGTGGAACAATAAAAAAAGAAATTTATGATAAAGAAGATCTTTCGGAGAGTGAACAGAGAAGATATGATCTTTATTGCGGAGAGGATGGGGAAATCAGTGTTATAAGCGGAAACTTCTTATATATAAGCGAAAATCTGACATCTGAAAATAGCTACTCTTTTCGAGAGACACAATTGAGACCGGATATGTCTATGAAAGAAACTCTGGACATAAAAAAAGAGAATATGTCAAGAGTGAGTATAGTGTACATTTCACCAATGGATGTATACACCAATCGTGTGCTTAATGCGAATTTTTACAAAGGAATGAGAGTATCAGAAAAAGAAACATTAATTCAGTTGCTGCGGTTATTCGATGAACGTATTATAGGTATAGAAATTGGAATGTTAAATGCAAAGCCAACGATTTTGATTGAGTTGGAAAATATAGGATTGATGCCCGTATCTTTGTTTGGTGATGGTTTGAAAAAAATTCTTACACTTGCGAGCGCAATTGTGAAAACAAAACATGGGATAATTTTGATTGACGAATTCGAAACCGGAATTCATCAGAGAGCGTTGGTACAGGTTGCTGACTGGATTGCATCAGCAGCAGAAGAAAGAGATATACAGATCTTTCTTACTACACATAGCAGCGAGGCTGTCAATGCATTGGTACAGGCTCAAAAGAAACAACAGATAGATATGAGCGCATATCGTTTGGAACATTATATGGGAGATACTTTTGTAAAGCAGTTTCGAAGTGATGAATTACTGGAATTGGTAAATAAACAGGGGATGGATATTTTATGAGAAATTACTTGATTATTGTAGAGGGGGCGCATGATATTGCGGTAATCCAAAAACTGTTGCGTATAAACGGAGTTGATAAAATAGTACATTCTGAACGTGAACTTCCACCTGTCTGGAGACGCACAATTCCAGACAGGTATCCATTTCATGGGGATCGGCTGGAGAGAATCTCTCCAATTCCAAGTTTCGTAAAAAATGAAGAGATATCTGTGGCAATCAAGAATGCCGGCAGTGATAGTGAGATCATGAATGTATTGGTGCAGACATTGAAACTCATGGATATAAGAGAAGTGTTATCATTGGATGGCATTATGTTAGTGTGTGATGCTGATGAGAAAAATGCAAATGATAAGAGAAAAATGATGTTGGATAATATGGGGAAAGAGACTGATTATATATTTCATGAAGATAAAATGACTATGTTATTTTATGGAAGGAAAGAAGTAGAAGTCTATACATATATTTTCCCAGATAATGATGGAAGTGGAAAGGAAAATTTATTGATAGATACAGCAAAAATTGTGTATCCACAGCTATTGGATTTTGCAGAAGAGTATGTCGGGAAGGCTGCAACAATTCAGACAACTTTAATGAGAGAACAAGATAAGAATAAGGCAATTGTGGGATGCATTACGAATGTAATGAAACCAGGAAAAGCGAATCAGGTTTCAATTGCAGACAATGACTGGGTATCAGAGAGAACAATAGAGGAAAGTGAGATACTCAGAAGACTAAATCAAGAGATTACGAAAATGTGCAGGTTAGTGTGAAATCAGGAAGGAGCAAGTCAGCCATGAAAGGATACCATTACATCAAAAGAGGAATTGATATCATATTAAGTGGGATGGCGATAGTGATCTTATCACCACTCCTTCTTTTTTTATGTATTGCGATCAAACTGGATACACCTGGACCGATATTATTTAAGCAGAAGCGTATCGGCATCCACCGGAGTTTCTTCCAAATTTACAAATTCCGTACCATGCGGATTGATACACCAAAGGATGTGCCAACACATATGTTGGAAAATCCGGAGCAGTACATCACAAAGGTAGGAAAATTTCTGCGCAAAACCAGTCTGGATGAACTGCCACAGATTTTTAATATCTTCAAAGGAGAAATGAGTATCGTAGGATACCGCGGCCGACTGTGGAATCAGGATGATCTGGTAGCAGAGCGTGAGAAATATGGTGCCAATGATGTGACACCGGGGCTGACCGGGTGGGCACAGATCAATGGCAGAGATGAACTGGAGATTCCGGACAAGGCAAGACTGGATGGCGAATATGTCAAACATCTGGGACCATGGATGGATCTGAAATGTTTTCTTGGCACAATTGGCTCCGTGCTCATGCACGATGGCGTGGTTGAAGGTGGAACTGGCGAACTGAACAAAGTGGAAGAAGAGACAGAAGCACACAAAAGCGGACTGGTCGATCCACAGAAACTGAAGAGAGAAATTATATTAGGCGGAGCAGTGGCAGCAACCGCGTTGGCAGTATTTTGGGCTGTAATTCACCATATTTTACATAAGGGAGAGAACCGGGAAAAGAAAAAAGGAAACATTCCGGGAGTGTTGTTTGGCCTGGCAACAGTGACAGAACTTGCAGTAACCATATATGTAAATAAAAAACGCAAAGTGCAACTGGCATTGGAACCGGAACAAACAACACAGAGCAGCACGAAAAAGAAAAACATTGCAAAAGACACAGAAGAACGTGAAAAGGGCAGGAGAAAAAAGAAGATTCTGATCACCGGAAGCGGTAGTTATGTGGGAACTTCCGTGGAGGCATGGCTGAGACAATGGCCGGAGTACTACCAGATTGAAACGCTGGATATGAGAACACAAATCTGGCGGACACACGATTTTTCTGCATATGATGTGGTTTATCATGTGGCGGGAATCGCACATGCAGATGTGGGACAGGTGACGGAAGAAGAAAAGAAGCAGTATTACCGCGTGAATACAGATCTGGCAGTAGAGACAGCCGAAAAAGCCAAAAAGGAAGGCGTGCAGCAGTTTCTCTTTATGTCTTCCATGATTGTATACAGCGGATGTAGAGAAAAGAAAATTACAAAAAATACAATTCCCAAACCATTGAATTTCTATGGAGACAGCAAATGGCAGGCGGATCAGAAAATACAGGCACTGGCAGATGAACGTTTTAAGGTTGTTGTATTGCGCCCGCCGATGATTTACGGAAAGGGATCAAAGGGAAACTATCCACAGCTTGCAAAACTGGCAGGAAAACTTCCGCTATTTCCAATTGTACATAATCAGCGTTCCATGCTTTATATAGAAAATCTGGCACAGTTTGTCAAACGGATGATCGACAACGAAGAGACCGGAGTGTTTTTTCCGCAGAACGAGCAGTATATCAATACTTCGGATCTGGTGCAGATGATCGCTGTGGTAAAAGGACACCGGCTTGTGATGGTTCCAGCGACTGGCTGGATCATCCGGCTGATGAAAAAGATTCCGGGAAAAATTGGCACCCTGACGGGCAAAGCGTTTGGTGACAGTGTGTACGATATGCAGATGAGTGAATATAAGGAAGAATATCGTGTGTGTGACTGGAAAGAGTCGGTAAGAAGGACGGAAAAGGCATGAATATTGTATAACAGGAGTAAATGAAAGAAAATATATAAAATGAGAGGAATTTTACAAAAGTGGCGAAAAAGTTACGGGCGAATCAAAAGAATTATAAAAAGGCATTTCAAAGGCATGCGGATACATATGAAAAGTATATAAATGTCAGTAAAAGTAGCAGGTCTTTGATTTTGTGCTACTGTGTTGAATGTGGATTGAAATGTCTTGTGATGAAAAATAATAAATTATATAAAGTAGAGACTGCAAATGAAGAAATAAAAAATGTACTGGGGACACATGATATCCGTGTTTTATTAAATGAGGTCAAACAGGCAGGCAGATATTCTTTTTTTAATATTAGTACAGAATATGGGGATGTTGTATCAATTGCCCAGTATCATCAGATGTGCAGATATGGGATAAACTTAGAAGAAAAGGACAGAGACAAAGAGAAAGAAAATATCAAGACACTTGAGAATATTATGAATTGGTTAAAAGAGGAAATATAGATATGAGATATTATACGTGGAAAGATATAGAAAGAGAATTGCTTGTACAAAGAAAAGGATGGGAGGATACTTTTGACAATATAGAAGTATACCCTGATGAGTTGATTGTTTATTGTTCAAAAGAAAAAGATGATTCTGAAATTATTCAAAAGTTATATGAGGTATTTCCTAAAAATACGGATCGAAATAACAAAAGTATTTTACTTGAGGGGAATAAGCAGGTGATGAAAATCACTATAGAATTCGAGGATGAGGGACGGAATAATAAAATAATTCCGTTGTTTGAGAAAGTGATTTACAGTCGTTCGGCTTATCCGGAAGAACAACTCAAACCTTTACCATGCCCAGTTGTTGCTTTTCATTCCTATAAGGGAGGAGTAGGAAGAACATTATCCTTACTTGCATTTGCAAAAGCCTGGTCAGAAATGCAGGGAGAAAAAAAAAACTCCTGATTATTGATTCGGATATTGAAGCACCAGGTTTATCCTGGCTACAGGGAAAAATTGATGAAAATGGATTTAGTTATTTAGATCTGCTTACAATGTTACAGGATTCACAGGATATTGAGTCAGTTGTTGAATTTGCAACGGAACAGATAAGAAATTCTGTTATATCAGTAGAAACAAATCAGCAAACCGTTGAACATTTCTTTTTGCCAACGTTACGATATGATGAACAATTGTTTGACATTTATGCAAGCCCGAGTTCTGTTATTAAGGGAAAGGATCGTCAGTACATATTGGCAGAAGTACTTTCTCAGATTGCGGATCGGCTTGGAGTTAATATGACGCTGGTTGATATGAGAGCCGGAATTAGCGAATATTCGGCACCGTTATTGTTTGATCCAAGAGTAAAAAAATATATTGTTACGTCTACATCAGAGCAGTCTGTTATTGGAACCGAGAAACTTTTACAGTATATGGGAAGAGGATTAGCTATTACAGAGGATGCAAATTTACCAACCGTATTTTTGGGAATGATTCCGCCTTCTATCAGTCTGAAAGAAAAAAAAAATGATATTATTACAGAAATTGTGGAATGCTTTAAAAGTAATGAAAAAGAAGAACAATTACTTGATAATTTGGTCGTGGAACTGCCATTTGCAAGCGAATTGATACATTTAACAGATCTTCAGCAGATATTAACACAGATTGAAGGCAGGGATATGTATAAAGAAATTAAAAAAGTGGTTCAATCGTATCTTGATGATCCGATAGAAAATGACAATATTAATTTTGATGAATACCGGAACAAAGCTTTGCAGGAGATATGCACATTTGCTAATAAGCAAATCACAGCAGAATCCAATCATGCAGTTCAAATTTTACTGACAGCTCCAATTAAAAATTTATGTTTAAAATACGCAGATGGTATTCCAACGGTAGTTGTCAGAGGTGCAAAAGGTGCAGGAAAGACTTTTCTTTATAGACAATTTATTGAAAAGCAAAACTGGTTTGCTTTCAGTAATGAAATCAATCACAGGAATAATAAAGAAAACGGGTATTTCATTCCGGTATTTGCCCCTAAAAATATTACGGAATTTACAAAATTGTTGAGAGAATGTATTGCAACAGTCAATACAGAAATAGAAAGTGCACAGGTATCAGCTTCCGTATATCTGGATAATTCGCAGAAACTTGAAAAACAAATGACAGAAATAACGGATTGGCGTGATTTCTGGGAAAAACTTCTGGCATCTTCTGTCAATAAAAATTGGGGGTCTTTTGATGAGGTCAGTGATATGTTGCGGAAAGAAGATAAAAAAGCCGTTTTCCTGATTGATGGACTGGAGGAAATTTTAAGAAATGTATCTGGCGATTTAAATCAGCAGAAAGCGGTTCAGACACTGTGCCAGGATATTGTCAATATCATGGCGGCAAAGTACGACAATTTGGGAATTGTAATTTTTCTGAGAAGTGATATGGCGCAAAACGCAATCACAGTTAACTACGAACAATTTAAACAGGCGAATGGGTATGCAGAACTAAAATGGACATCTGATGAAGCACTTAAATTGGTTGTATGGGTGGTAAGTCAGGCGGTAAACGATTTTTATGAGGCAAAGAGTCCTATTGAGAATGCCTCAAAGGAAGTGATTGATTTACATTTGGAAAAATTATGGGGACAAAAATTGGGAAAAAACAGTTCCAATGAGGCGTATTCTTCCAGATGGATTCTGGCGGCACTTTCTGATTTTAATGGACAATTGCAGGCGAGGGATATCATACGTTTCCTGAAATATGCAGCTGTTTCAAATGGAAAAAAAGCTTCTTATGAGGATCGTATTCTTATGCCGGCAGAGATTCGGCATGCGGTATCAATTTGTTCTAAAGAAAAAATTGGTGAGATAAAAATGGAGTATGCATTTTTAAAGCCGATTTTTGAAAAACTTGAAAAATTGCCAGCAGAACAGAAAATTCTTCCACTGGATTTGAATGAAAATGTGCTCTCCCGTACAGAAGAAAAGTTGATGATGCAGGAAGGATATCTGATCAGGGATGGTGAAAAACTGTATCTTCCGGAAATTGTAAGACATGCACTGGGCTTCCATTATGCAAGGGGAGCCAGACCGAAAGTACTTTCCTTATTGTTGAAACATTAGAGATTACGATTGACATTGTAGAAACTGTGATAGGACAGATTAATAGAAAGAGTGGAGGTTTAGGGATGCCGTACGTGTCACCTGTTGTTGAAAATGATTTTAAAGACCGGTTGAACAAGTGTGTAGATATTATTAAAAAATTCGAGTATCAAATATCAGAGTTTTGGGATTTTTGGAAGCTACGCGAGAAATGATTATAAGGCAGCAGTGATATCGACTTTTGCATCATAGTTCCGGAAAAACCGGAAAGATGGATGATGGGAGCCTTGCGGGAAGAACTCGAGATGTTGCATGCGGATGTGGTTTTTGTAACACCGCAGTATTTCGAACATGATAATTCAAAGTTTACACAACAGTTAAGAAGAGATTATAAGGAGTTGAAAATATGATAAAGGCAAATTCTTATTATTCTATTGCGTGCAATGAATTCTGGTATTTAAGGGATGCAGTGTCACCTGTATACTGTAATCCGGCTGCAGCTTCGGCACAGCAAATTGCAGAAAAAATGTTGAAATCTGTGGCAGAACTGGTTTGTACTGGAATTGAAAAACTAATGACATCCCATAATTTGCGTGCCTTATACGATGAGATTAAAAGGGTGGATACTTCCTTGCAATTAGAGAGGAAGGATCTGGCATTACTCAAAGACTATTATTATGATGCAAGATATCCGGGGGATAATTTTGTTATTGTGACAGTGGATGAGCTGCGTGAGGCATTGGAGATCATGCTTGACGTTGTAGAAGCTGTGAATGGCTGGAGAACGTCTCATGAATTGGAGATATTAATTGCTGATCCGAGAGGGGAGTTTCAATCAGCGATGAGCAGATTGAAGCCGAAAGGGTAAACTGCCAAAATGAGCGGTTACAGTTTGCAGGGTGACTTGTGAACTGTAACGGAAAGAGTACGATTGAAAAATGATTTCCAAAAGATAAAAGACCATAAATAAGGGAGAATACCCATGGACGATACAAAAACAGAAATCATAAAACAAATATGCACAGGAGACTGGAAGGCAATCCCGGTTACAATGGGATTAAAATTTTTGAATGAACACCAGTTTACCCAAATCTTTGTGGATGCCGGAAAACAAATCAGGGAGTTTCGGCGGTATGGAACCGAAGAAACGGAACTTCGCAATGTTATATTTTGTGAAGAAAATATGAAATTACTGGCAGAACACATGCGCCCGGTAGATGATTACACGTGGTTGGAGAGACTCGTGATCTGTGTCGACAACTTAGTCAATGGGAGTGCTATGTCTGAGGATAATAAAAAAACGAGTAAACAACGTTTTGTGGAGATTATAACAGACAAATGCCGTAAAATTCTGCCGGAAATTTATGGAAGATCACGGCTTGAAGAAATTGGTCAGGGAATGGAACAAATGAACAGCCGAATGGATCGGTTAGAGCGTGCGACACAAAATATCATTGATATGGGGAGCCGACAGAACCAGGAAGAACGTCTGCAGCAGAGGATGGAGACAGAAAAGAGACCGGAGACAGAGAAAAACATGCAGCAGAATGGTCCAACGGATATAGGGCAAATAGCCAAATGGGATTTATCCGATCAACAGGTGGAAGGACTGTTTGGACCAAAAGAAAACCGGTACAAAGATATCAGTCAGCTTACTGAAGCATGGAAGAAAGAACGTAATGTTTATCCGGGGTGGTACATTCTTCCCTACAACATATGCGCAGAACTAAGCAGCAAAACAAGAGAAGAAGGACTGTTGCAAAGCCATACATTTGTTGATTTAAATCGGATGTTTCTGTTTGCATATGAACTTGCATGGCGCTACGAAAAATGTATGCATTTGTATTCCGATTATGAGATCCATCACTTGTCCATAATCTGGGACAATTATTATGAAAAGGAAATCAAAAGCTGGAGTCACGAATCTGCGATATATGAAACAGAAAATATAAAGAAATGGTTTTATATTGGTCAGGTACTGCTTCGTGTATATCGCGAGGAGGGAAGAACAGAAGCGTGGAAAAATATCTATACGAGACTGAAAGCGTATGAGTCTTATGGGGTAAACGGAATCATAGATCTGCAGTTAGAGAAAGCAAAACAGGAGTATCATAGATTACAAATTCCGGCAATGCGAAGATCGATTGCCCATTGTCACCCGGACAAAGAACATTATGAACAGCGTTTGCAGATATTGGGGCTACAGGCGGAACTGGATGAACTAGAAAGTGTGATTCCTGCATTGCAGCAGCTTATGCAGGATATACAGGACGCAGAGATATCGAACGGGAGCAATGGACTGTATTTCAAAACGCTCAGAGTGAGTATTCTGCAATTATATATGCTTTGTGTACAGGGAAAATGGGATTATACGCAGAAATTTGAAATTCATTTACAAGAAATTCATCGGATACAGGAAGATATAGATAGTAATTGTGCATTATTTGACTGGGAAATGTGGAAAGACAACGTGCAACATAAATTGCTTCGCTGGCATGTGCGCAAGTACGAGCAGAGAGAAGCGTTTCCGTTAAATCAGGAATATCGTACAATCATACAGGGAACGGGCAATGCATGTGAACCGGCATACCATTTTTACCGCTTGTTGGATAAGCTGGCATTACCATTAAAATGTGGGTATGTCACACTGCTGGGAGATTTGGAACAGCCATGGATCGAAGCAGTGTTGGAACAGATGGATTACCTTGGATTATTTTTGCTGTGTCGTGGGTGCTACAGCAGAACGATCGAAACATTGGTGGATCGCGCATGGCTGTGTACACTTTCACCGGATGTAGCGGGAAATATGGTTGCATTTCTGATTCATGCTCTTTCGGACAATATGGAAGAAATGGCGGATCAGGAACGTCCACAGGCAGGGGGAATTCTTACACAGATATTCTCAAATGTTCCCGAACTGCTGATCCGGTTTATGAGCCGATGCCCAGATGCACAGCAGGAAGATGCTTTATTGCTTGCAAAACAATTGATGGAATCAGAAGAACTTCCGGTATCATTTTCGATGGCAGAGTTGGGTGTTGGAATTATGGAAAATGTATCTGAAGCGAAGAAGTCACAAATGCTGGACGTAATGCTGCAGACAAAAATTGTAGAGCACAAGACCATGCATGGACATGGGGATGGAATTGACATTTTCAGTTATTATTTCCGGAAAGAAGATATCGGTCCGTTGCAGAGAAAGTGTATTGTAAGACCAGAAACTATAGCATGGTTACTGGAAATCCCGTCTGAGGCAGGATATGAATGGAGAACCAAAGTGCTTCGTCTGGAAACTTTGTACCGTCTGCAGCTATTGGATGAAAAACAGCAGCAGGCATATGCTGCATTGCTTTGGCATTATGTATCAGAGACAACAGGGCTTCCGGAGGGAAAGGATCTGCACCTGTTTGCTTATGAAAAATTACCGTGTCTGGATGCAAATATTCTAGTAAAATCTATTAAACAATGGTTTCTATCGAGGCGTTTGCAGGATCAGTTTGAAGATCAGCAGGGATGCAGAAGTACAATGGGAAAAATCCCTTATCTGGATGAGCTGGTTCTGGTCTGTGAAAATATGGAACCGGGATATTGGAGCCAAAAGGAAACGGAACAGCTTCTACAGGATATGCAGGCATATTGGTGTATTTTAAGAGGAAAACTAGAAAAGGTGCGCCCGGAGAGCTTTGCAGCAGACGAATTTCGGAACCGGGCACAGAAAATAGAGAAAACGGCCGCTGCGTTGTGTCGCAATACAGGTATGATAAGTACGCTTGTATCCGAACAATTACAATCAATGCTGCAGGAAATGTGTGCGTATAATATCAGCATCAAAGAACTGGAAATTCAGATAGCTAATAGTGATGCTCTGGCAGCATCCGTTTGCGAAGAAATGCAATCTTCTGAAAAAGAACTTACGATAGGGGCACAGACTGCAGCTTATCAGTATATTATGGCACATCCCACGGCAGAGGAGGCACAGGTCCTATTGAATGAATTCCTGAATATCCTGCGGTACCGAAAGACACCGGGGCTGGTGTCTGCGATATACTTTCTTCATAATCTGGTTTATGCAGATTGTCAGATCATACGGCAACGCGACAACCAGAACCACATGGATGCATGTCTGGAAATGCTTGCAGATATTCTGCGAGTCGAGCAGGATTGTGATATGCCGGCAAAGATATTCTGCATGCCCGAAAAGCATGCATGTCTCTTGCGTTCCGGATGTATCAGATGCCGGAGACAAGCGGGGGAAAAGGCGTGCAGCGCTGGAAAGAGATTGCGGCAGATGAGTGTGAAATGAATGAGATTCGGCAGGAATGGGTGTGGTAGATATGATTAAAGTGTGTTACTATGGTAAATAAACTGAAACTGTAAATATTAAGAATAAAGAGTGGAGAATATATGACACAGGAAAATGAACTAATAGAAACTTCCTTAAATGAGATATATAGAAAAATCAGTATTCAACAATATAAAACAGATATGGGATTTAAGGCGTTAGCAGAAGGGGTACATGATAATTTGTTTGTAATACCTGAGTATCAGAGAAAATATCGATGGACAAAGCAACAGGTGGAAGAATTGGCGACTTCCCTCCTTCGTGATTTACCAATTCCACCAATCTATGCATTCCGAAATGAAAATGGACAGCTTGAAATTTTGGATGGACAGCAGAGAGTGATGAGTCTGTATTTTTATTATATTGGAAGATTTTTTGCGGATACGCAACAAAACGTATTTGATTACAGAGAACTGGATATTGATCACACAAGTAATTTTGAAGAAGCTCTTGCAAAGAAATACGATATTGTTCCAACGAAGTTTTATATGATTTTTGGAAAGGAAAAATGTGATATTACCTATGCGACACTTCCAAAAGACATCAAAAGAAAAGTTGATTACACTACTATTTCGGTTGTAGAAATAAAAACATCAATGATAGATAATCCAGAAGCTACACTGCACAAAATATTCACAAACCTTAATAATGGTGGAACACGCTTGTCAGATCAGGAAATGAGAAATGGCGTATATCCTTGCAAATTTAGCAAAATGATAGATGCTATAAATCGAAATGATCTCAAATGGAGAAAATTGTATGGTCATATGAGTGATAAATATGATGATATGGAAAAACTATATCGTTTTTGTGCTATGAAAAAGTTTGTGAAATATGATGGAATGGATTTTCAAATAAAAGGAGATTCTGGTACAATCAAAATCAAAGAGTTTATTGATGCTTTTACGGAGCAGGCATTTTATTTTACGTCAGAAGAAGTCGAAGAATATCAGGAAAGTTTAGAAAAATTCTTTTGTAGATTAGATATTAGCCGTGAAAACTTTAATAAGGTTTTGATTACGGAAGGGATTTTTGTGGTTTTAGAAAAAACACATATTAATGTATTAATTACGGATGAAATATATAATGACATTTCTGAAGATGCAGGAATAAAAAGTACAATGAATGCGCGGACCTTTTCACGCACAAATATGAATAAAAGGTGGAAAATGATATATGACTTGTTATCAGGCTATGGTCAGTGACTTGTGTGAAAAAATGATTGGTGAACAATTGCCATATAAAGATACCATTTTATTGGGGGATAATTCCAGTGGTAAATCGGATGTTTTAAAAGGCGTCATAGAGAACGGTGACAGGCGGAAGTATTATTTTATTGATGCAGTGAATCGCGAATTTGATGTGAAACAAATTACCTTTGAAAAGGAAAAAAATATAGTATACTCTTCCAAAATAAATGATACTCGGTTAAATGAAGATATTTTTAATCATAAGGATTCGTTCTATTATGGAGGAACACCAAAAGGCTATTGAAGATTTTTATTTTAATTATAAAGAACGGTTAGAGAAACTTATACAGATTTTTTTTGCAGATAGAATTTGAAGTGAAACAGGAACTGACAGGAGCAGTAGTTTACGTTAATGATGAAAGATTTAGTTTATCAAGTGGTTATCAAGCGTTAATTAGAATTTTTTTGGAAATATTATATTATGAGGACACGATGCATGAAGGCGTAATTGTTATAGATGAGATAGATGAATTTTTATCTGTAAAAAATTGTGGAAAAATATTTGATTTTCTAAGAATAAATTTTCCAACATTAAACTTTATTGTAACAACGCATTCCGCAGATCTGATTGCTGAAACAGAAAATGCTAATATTGTTTTACTGAGAAATACGAATTATGAAGTGTTAGATGCAGGAGATTTTAGGAGTATATCACAAGTATATGACTTGTTTAAGGATGTTTTCAAAATTGAAAAGGAAAAAAACATCAAAGGAGGTAATTGATACAAAATTGCGCGTGTTATTTAACAATAAAATGTCGGGCATTTGGAATGAAGAATGTGAAAATGAGCTTTGTACTATAAAGGCAGGAAAAAATTACAAAGGTACAGAAAATGATCATAAAACAAATTGAGGAGTGGAATGTGTGAAAAACGATTTTTTCTTATTGGATATTCCTGATTTTTCGCCATCTTATGAGGAAAAAATTGAGTATGGATATAAAAACAAGGCCGGGAAAAATTTATTAGAATTGCTAAGAAATATAAGCAAAAATCATTGTATGTATTGTTATGCCCTACTTAAAAGTGATAGAGTAGACACAGGAAATCTTGAACATAGTATTGAAAAGAAATTAGATGAAGAACATTTAGAAGAATGTGTTCAAAATATTGCGCTTACTTGTAGTCACTGTAATCAGTCGCTAAAAAGGACTGGAGAAGAAGAACGTTGTAAAAAAATCCTTCCACAGATAGAATTATTTCGAGAAAAAGTGAATTGTAGTGGGAAAATGTGCAAGCAGGAATGTGGCCCATATAAAGAATTAAAACAGGAATATGGTAAAGTGTCACGGATTATTTTACAACCACATGGCGTACATGGAATAAATTCACAATTGAAATATTGTCTGCAGTATGATGTGAAAAATGCAGAGTTTATTCCAAGTACGAGATACCAATACGATGAGAATGATATTGATTACATAGAGCATCATATTAATCAGTTTCGATTGAATGATATTGGTTTTAAAACGAACGCGTTGGTGGAATTCCTTGAAGATGTGATAAATGCAGACGGAAAATATAGAGAAAAAAAGAAAAGTATTCTAATTATATTGTAGATTTGTTTATGGAAAAATTAAAGGATTTTTCACAAACGGATATTTTGAAATTATGTGAAAACTTATATACGCAGTATTTTTTGGAGTTTCGGAGTGAATAGTATGTATAATGCCAAATTGCGTTGGAAAAAGAATTTGTGGATGAAGGAATAAAAAATGATTTTTCCGGCAAAACCGGTTGGATGATAAGTCTGACCGGTTTTTTACATTGAGTAAGATAAAGGTTCGTGATATAATAAAAATAATATTTATTGGATTTGGGGTTACGGAAGACAGAGGACAAGAGAATGCATATAGTTAAGGAACTTATCGATAATATATCATCAACAAGCCTGAATAGATTTCTTACCGAACAGAAAATTGCAAATGAGCAGAGGCTGTCTTTTTCGGACCAGCGGGTTTTGCTAGAACAGCTTTGTCAAAGCGGATTGATTTCTGTTGAGGATCTGAATGATTTTTTCTTTCAAGAATTATTATATGGTCATCATCGATTGATGCGCGTGTATTCATTAACTGCTTCGACCTGTCTGCGCTTAAAGAGCAGGGATTCGTGGGGCAGACTTATGCGCAAATTTCAGATCCCAGATTGGACGTACAACCAGATCATAGAGACGGTCCCACAGAAGGAAGACTCCACGAAGCTTGCAGCGATACAGGAAGAAAGAAGGAATGGAAATTTAATCAGGGTGCATCTGATTTTTGTGTTCTGCATGTTAAAAGATTCTGCCGGTCCGATCGAGGAGGAGTGTTCCTATCTTCCGGTAACCATTGATCTGGAACAGCGCTGCATGATTGTTAAAGTATGGAATCAGCATGGAATTATACAGGAGAGCCGTCCGCAGATTCAGCTTGATAAAATCTATAGTATAGTAGAAGAAACCTTAGAACTGGAATTGGACAACAATAGAGCGGCTGATCCGCAGAATGTATTGTATGACATGAGCAAAAAGAATTGTTCAACCAGTTTTTTGAACGGCTTCCAAATATAAAAGAGATTGATGATAAGCGAGAGAACCTGAGCAGCATTATCGATGCAATGTTACAAAATATTCCGTTGCATCATGTAGAACAAAAAGACGGAAAATTATATATGCCGGATGGAATCATTAATTTAGAGGAAGAACTATATCGCCTGATTCAACAGACTGCATTATATGATTACCGGGAAGATCATGCATTGAATACGCTTCTTCCAAGCGATGAAAAATATATATCAAAAATTCGATTCAGTGACAGAGATAATCTGTCGGCAAACTTAACAGGAGAAAATGGTGTAGATTGTATTTATGATGCCAAGACGTTTATGTGTATCAGGGATTCTTTGGATATCGTGAAAAGAATTATTTCCCTGACGGTCAATTTTCCGAGAGCGCGAGGGGGGGTATTACAAGTGAAATATGAAGCTGATAATTATCAGTTTCTGACGCTGCACATTTTGGAAGGAAAATATTATTCGGAAGAAGAATTCCAGCAGATATGGGGGGCTTTATAAAGAGTATGAACGAAAGAGAAGCGGTTCGGCAATGTATGAAAATCCTGCCGCAGTTGACACAAAGGCAATGTAAGCAGTTTACGACGCAGGACCTGAGTGAACGGCTGGATCTGGAAATTACATATACCAAAAGTATGCTGCAGGTTCTGTGTGCAAAAAATCTGGTTCGAAAAGAACTGCACTATAGCTGCCCAAAATGCCATAGTCAGAATATCTTCGTATGTGATGGATTTGCTGCTTCGTATCAATGCTATCATTGTCAGGCAATCCTGGAACCGACACGGGTAGAAAACGAGGGGAGACCATTTTACAGTGTTTCCAAGAATGACTTTATGCAGTATACAAAAGAGACGTATCCGGATATCTTTCATATGACATGCGAGCCGGAAAAAGAAATTATTCCATTTCGTCCGGTGGTTGTCGAGCAATCGGAAGAAAATGTTGCTCCGGTGACCGGGGATGACAAGGTAGAGATGGTAGAGGATAAAGATGAGAAAACGGACAATGACCTTGAGAAGCGTGTGGTTAGCTTGGAAAATGATAAAAAGGGGAAGAATCTGTTTTGGGCGATGGTAAAGATAATTGTATGGGTTACATTTATGGTGCTTGCCTCTTGGTTTGTCTTGTATGAAATGCTTGATATTTTTGTCTTTAAGGATCAACATGCCTTTCTGTATGAGATGTTTATGTTTGCAATGAAGGGAAGTGTGATTGAAACAAATGATTGGGGTGGTATATTTATAACTATTATTGGTGGAATATTGACTTTGGTGGTTGGTGGAATTGATGTATTGGGATGGAAGAAGATACATCAATATTATCATACTATAAAAGAAGAATTAATTAGTTGAGTATTTTGTGAAAGGAAAAGATGAAACGAGTCCTGATGCTGGCGTCCGTCGCCTCAATGATCGATCAATTTAATATGCCAAACATTGCATTGCTGCAGAAACTGGGGTATGAGGTAGATGTGGCCTGCAATTTTATTGAAGGAAATACCTGCTCGGATGCGCGCGTCGCGGAACTGAAACAAAAACTGCAGGACATGCACGTGCACTGTTATCAGATCGATTTCGCACGGAATATCAAGCATATGGGACAAAACATGAAAGCGTTGTGGCAGGTGGAAGCACTGATGAAGCAGAATACTTATGAGTTTTGTCACTGTCACAGCCCGATCGGTGGTGTGGTCGCAAGGATTGCCGGACATCGACCATGGGACAAAAGTGATCTATACGGCACATGGGTTTCATTTCTATCAGGGGGCACCGGTTATGAACTGGCTGGTGTACTATCCGGTGGAGAAGATGCTGAGCAGATGGACGGATGTGTTGATAACGATCAATCATGAGGACTACAAGCTGGCAAAAAAGAAATTTAAGATGAAAAAGCTTACCTACGTGCCAGGGATTGGAATAGATACACAAAGGGAAGGTTTGTCTCAAAAGGAAAAGGAAGAGAAACGTAAGGAGTTGGGAATTCCACAAGCAGCATTTTTGATCACAAATGCTGCTGAGTTCACTCCGAATAAAAATCAGAAGACGGTGATTGAGGCAATCGAACAATTGCATAATCCAAATATTTACTTTGTAATGTGCGGTATTGGAGAAAAGAAAGCAGAATTGGAACAGTATGTGAAAGAGCATGGATTGGAGGAACATATCCGATTTGTGGGATTTCGCAATGATCTGCATGAAATTCTTCAGATATCCGACTGTTTTGTGTTGTCTTCGTTCCGGGAGGGATTATCGGTGGCACTGATGGAAGCCATGGCAGAGGGACTTCCTGTGGTGTGCAGCAGGATTCGCGGAAATGTGGATTTGATAAAAGATGGAAAGGGTGGTATATTAGTATCGCCTGGAAACAAAGAAGATTACGAAGCAGCATTTCGGAAGCTGTATGAAATGAAACATAAGGAACTGACTGATTTCCAGAGGATGGGACAGATCAATGCAGAAAATGTGAAGTCGTTTGGAAGATCGGCGGTAGAAAGATTGATGGAAAATGTGTATATAGCGGAGTAACAAGATGGACGATGAAAAAAAAAGAATCCTATAATTAGTGTTCTCATGGGAATTTATAACGAAAAGAATAAAAATTATGTGATTCAGGCAATTGATTCCATCCTGCAGCAGTCTTTTACAGATCTTGAGTTTATTATCTGTGATGATGGATCGACAAATGAATTTTATGCATGGTTGCAGGATGTGTGTCGGAAGGATTCTCGCATTCGGTTACTACGTAATGATAAAAATATGGGATTATCTTATACATTGAATCGCTGTATGAAGCATGCCAGAGGAAAATATTATGCAAGGATGGATGCGGATGATATTTCGAAAGAAAATCGATTGGAAAAACAAGTTCTTTTCCTGGAAAGTCATCCGGAGTATTCGCTTGTGGGGGGTGTAATGCGGAATTCATAGACGATCAGGGTGTGTGGGGTAAACGATTGATGATAGAAGTACCACAGAAGAAAGATTTTCTGAGAACATCAGTTTTCATTCATCCAGCGATACTTGTTCGAGCTGAAGTTATGCAGAAACTAGGTGGGTACTCTACAGAAACCTGTGCATTGCGGACGGAGGATTACGAATTGTTTATGCGCTTGTACGCAGCCGGAGAGCGTGGATATAATTTGCAGGAATTCTTGTTTCGGTATAGAGAGGATGTACATGCTTTTTCCAAGCGAAAATATCAATATCGTGTCAATGAGGCAAGAGTGCGGTATCGTGGATTTCGAGCACTGGGAATATTAAACGGAAATTGGAAGTATGTGATAAAACCCTTGATAGCGGGAATGATTCCGGCAAAGCTTATGCAGAAACATCGGAAAAAACAATTTGGAGCATAGAAATAGATGATAGGAATTGTAATTTTGAATTATCGGAACTGGGATGACACTCTTCGCTGCGTGCGGAGTATATGGAAAAATCCGCCAAAAGAATCTTTTCAGATTATTTTGGTAGATAATGCATCTCCAAATATGCCAGAATATGATCTGGATGCAATGGTACAGCAGTATCAGATTCTATACATAAAGAATAAAGAAAATAAAGGTTATAATGCAGGAAATAATGTAGGCATCGCAAAAGCTTTGGAGCTTAAATGCGATGCCGTCTTGATTTCAAACAATGATGTGTGTTTTGAAAGAGGATGCATTCAGGAACTGTATGATTGTGCACAGAAAAAAATCCACAGATTGGAATTGTAGGACCTAAAATATTGGATCGCGATGGAAAAATACAAAAAAGCAACTTGTGCAGAAAGACCGGGATGAAGGAAAAATATCTGGTCAGGACTCGATTAAATGCTATTTTTCGACATTCTTACAAGACATACTTTGGTTTTGACCGGAATTATGATACAATGTATGAGGTGTATGCTGTGTTGGGATGCTGTTTTCTTATGACGCGGGCATGTGCAGAGAGGGTTACACCTTTGGATGAACATCCATTTCTATATGAAGAAGAACTGATTTTGGGAATTACGATGGAAAAAGCTGGGTTTCGTACCGTGTATGATCCGGCAGCAGTGATTGAGCACTTACACGGAGGCAGTACGCAGCATGTAAGGGCATTTTCTTTTGCACATAGTGTTCGAAGTGAGATTTATTATTGCAAAGCGTATTTGCACGCATCAAAGTGGAAAATTTTACCGCTGTATTGGTATCGGGTGATACTTTATCTAATCCGCTGTGTGAAATATGAAGATTTTCGGAAACAGTGGAAATGGTTTCGAAAGATGACGAGGAAAGAATTGGACTTATGATTGAACGTATTAGAAAAAATAAAGCAATGATATGGGATTTGGCGGTTAATGATTTTGCAATAAAATATGCTGGTTCTTATTTTGGAATTTTTTGGGCATTTGTACAGCCGATTATTACTATTTTAGTATATTGGTGCGTATTTGAATTTGGATTAAAATCTACAGCACCTATACCTAATGTGTCGTATATTGTGTGGTTTGCAACAGGAATGATTCCATGGTTTTTCTTTTCAGATGCAGTAAATGCAGTTACAAACAGTTTTATAGAATATAGTTATTTGGTGAAAAAAGTTGTGTTTGATATTGAATTTTTGCCAATTGTAAAAATTATATCTAACTTGTTTATTCATTTGTTTTTTGTAGGGCTGCTGGTAATTATTTCATTGGCAAATGGACAAAAAATGACGTTACATTTTATAGAGGTATTTTATTATATGTTGTGTTTGATATTATTTGCCTATGCAATTGGAAAAATCACTTCTTCGATTATTGTATTTTTCAAAGATCTAGGGCAGATTGTAAATATTGTTTTGCAGATAGGATTGTGGGTTACCCCAATCATTTGGTCATACATAATTGTACCTGAGAAATTTCAATGGATTGTGAAGTTAAATCCAGTATTTTATATTGTTGAAGGATATAGAGATTCTTTTATTGAAGGAAAGTGGTTTTTCCAAAAACCATTACTTACAGTTTATTTTTGGCTTTTTACATCACTTTTATTGATAATAGGTAAAGTTGTTTTTAAAAAGCTTAAACCGCATTTTGCAGATGTATTATAAGGATAAATTAAAATGAGTGAAATAGCAATTGAATTGTGCAGAGTATCAAAGAATTATAAATTGTACGAAAAACCAAGCGATCGAGTTAAAGAAGTGTTTAGTTTAACGGGTAAAAAATATAGTAGAGAAAAAATGTGTATTGGATAACTTGAGCCTTCAGATAGAAAAAAAGGTGACGTTGTAGGAATTGTTGGAACAAATGGAGCTGGTAAGTCTACGTTGTTAAAAATCATCACAGGGGTTTTGACACCTACATCAGGAAAACTAGAGGTAAATGGAAAAGTTGCAGCGTTATTAGAACTTGGAACTGGATTTAACCCGGAATTTACTGGAATAAAGAATATATTTTTAAATGGCACTATGATGGGGTTTTCGAGAGAAGAAATGGAGGATAAATTGGATGAGATTATTCAATTTGCAGATATAGGGGATTTTATTTATCAGCCAGTTAAAACGTATTCTTCGGGAATGTTTGCTAGATTAGCTTTTGCAGTTGCGATTAATGTAGATCCAGAAATATTAATTGTAGATGAAGCGTTGAGTGTTGGTGATTTAAGGTTTCAAATGAAATGCATGGATAAAATGAAACAGATGATGGACCAAGGGATAACAGTTTTATTTGTTTCTCATGACATTAATGCTATCAGAAGGTTATGTACAAAAACAGTTTGGCTGAGAGATGGAAAAATACAAACATATGGAGAAACAAATTATGTTTGTGATCAATATCTTGATTTCTTAAAAGTAGGGGATGAATATGAGAGAGATATTGTAGAAGTAGAGACAGGAAATGAGGTGGAATTTAAAAAATTTCGTGAGGGAAAACAGGATAGTGTTGCAGAAATAATAGGAATTCGTATATTAAATAGACAAGGAAAAAATGTAGAAGAATTTGATATATTTGATCCGGTTAGAATTGAAATTGTTTATGATGTTTATGATGAAAATATAGAGATCCCGGTATTAGGAGTTGCATTAAAAAGAATTGATGAAACATATATTTGTGGAGTAAATACAATGTTAGATGAAATTAAAATCCCATGGAAACATGGAAGAAATTATTTTCAATTGTTTTACTCAGAAGGTATTCGAGTTTTAGGAGGAAAATATTATTTTGATGTAGCGCTTTTTGATAAAACTGCTTCTGTGCCAATACATTATTGGGCGAAAATAAAAAGAATTTTGTGTTACAGCTAAGTATATTGGAGAGGGAATTTGTATAATTCCACATGAATGGAGACGTAAAATTGAGTAAATATGATTTTGAATTTGATGTATATGAGGAAAATACTTTATCTTGGATAGCAAGAAAAATTGAAAAAAGAAAGCCATGTTTTGGAATTTGGTGCTGCAAATGGAAGATTAACAAAATACTTAAGCATTGAGAAAAAAGTGCATAGTTGATATTGTTGAAATTGATGAGGAATCAGGGAATGAGGCAGCAGAATATGCTAGAACGGCATATGTTGGAAAAGTAAATGGAGATATAGAAAATTATCATTGGATTAATCCAAACGTGAAATATGATTATGTTATATTTGCAGATGTTTTGGAACATCTGTTACATCCGGAAGATGTATTAGATCGCTGTAAAATAGTAATAAAGAAAAAAGGAAAAGTATTAGTATCAGTTCCAAATGTGTCTCATAATTCTATTATTATTGAACTGATGAATGATGAATTTGAATATAATCCAATTGGTTTGTTGGATAATACACATATAAAGTTTTTTACAAGAAAATCATTCACAAAAATGGTGGAAAAAGTGGGATGGGCAGTTATTGGAGAAAAGGCAAAATATATTCGCGTTGGAGAAAATGAGGTAAAATCTACATATGGGGATGTTTCTAAAGAAGTTTTTAAAGAATTAATAAAGAGAGAGAATGGCAATGTGTATCAATATATGTTTACTTTGGCGTTAAGCTCGGAATATCTCATGGGAGAGGTAGAGAGAAGAGTTTGCTTAGATGCATATTCTCATTATCAAGTACAAGCAGTATATGATAATGAGGGAATATTTGATTATAGAAAATGTGTAAGTCGCTATATTAATCCGGCATTAAAAAATGTAACAATTACTTTGGATGTTTTGGAAAAGAGCAAATGTGCAATTAGATCTTATTAATTGCAACTGCATAATTAATATAAAAAAAAAATATTTATATAGAATCAGACAAAGGAAAACGAAAGGTGGAAAAATATAAGAATAATGCAGATTTTACAAAAAATCATTTTTATTATTTGAAAAATTTGCCTCAGATTGAATTTGATCTTGAAGATAATGATAAAAAAGATTATCGTTGAGATTGAATTTTTAAAATATGATTTTGATGATCCTATTTTTCAAGAATTATTAGATATAGTCAAAGAAAAAGAATTAACAAAAATTAAAAAAAGTAATTGAATGCGTAGATACATATGAAAAAAAAGTAATTGCTCAAAAAGACAGTGAATTTAAAGAAAGTGTAGACACATATGAAAAAAGTAATTGCTCAAAAAGACAGTGAATTTAAAGAAAGTGTAGACACATATGAAAAAGTAATTGCTCAAAAAGATTGCGAATTTAAAAAAAGTGTAGATGCTTATGAAAAAGTTATTAACTCCAAAAATCTGATAGGAAAAATATGGAAGAAATAGTGTAGATGAAAAAGCGGAGATAAGTACATGGGAGAAATAAAGTTTATTCAAAAAGTGTTTCGTGGATTACCAATTCCTGAAACAATAAAAAATAAAATAAGAATAAGGATTCATTTGTTAAATGAAAGCAAAACAAAAAATACTATAAATATATATGGGAAAAACGAATGCTACCCAAAATATAATGGGATAATAAAGAATGTTACCGCAGTTGTACCGAATTACAATTATGAACGTTTTTTGAATGAACGAATAGATTCTATTTTGTTTCAAACATATCCTGTAAAGGAAATTATAATTTTAGATGATTGTTCTAGTGATGACAGTGTTAAATTTATTAAGCAAAAGATAAAATATAATAAATCAGGTATAAACATAAGACTTATTGAAAATGAAAAAAATTCTGGAAGTGTTTTTTTCACAGTGGCAAAAAGCTTTTCAAGTAGCAAAAACTGAATATATATGGATAGCTGAAGCGGTGATAGTTCAGACGCTCGTTTTTTGGAAACAGTTATGAAGGGGTTTGATGATCCGCAAGTAGTTTTATCTTATTGTGAATCTTTAACGATGGATGAAAATAATAAACTTTTAATGGGAAACTTGCGTCCATGGATTGACATTTTTTCTTGTGGGAAATGGAATGATAATTACGTTAATGATGGGAAAAAAGAAGTAGAAGAGACGATGTGTATAAATAATACAATTGCAAATGTTTCTAGTGCTGTAATAAAAAATGGAGACTATCAGAAAATTTTAGAGGGAGCTAAGGCTTTTAAATTAGCGGGTGATTGGTATGCTTATATGAATATATTAAAAAATGGAAAAATTGCTTATTTTAAAGAATCATATAATTATCATCGAATGCAAAATCAAGGATTAACACTGTCAACTTCTCATGAACAGGAATTTGATGAAATTGTTCGATTGCAAGATTTTGCTTTAAGTAATTTTGATATTTCGGAGACAGTTATTAAAAAAGTGTACGAAAGACGTGAAAGGGAGAGAATTCGATTTGGACTCTAAAAATTTTAAATTGTCAATTATTATTCCAGTATATAATACAGAAAAATATTTGAAGCGTTGTTTAGATTCGGCTATAAATGCAGTGACACCTATAACTGATCAGGTAGAAATTTTAATCATCAATGATGGATCAACAGATGAATCAGAAAAAATAATTCAAAAATATTGTGAATGTAATTCATTTATTAAATATTTTAAAAAAAGAAAATGGTGGGCTGTCAGATGTTAAAAATTATGGGTTGAAAAGAGCTACAGGAGAATATGTCATTTTTTTGGATTCTGACGATTATGTAGAAAAAGAAATGTATATTGATATGTTGGAAATAGCACAAAGAGAGAATTCAGATATTGTTGTATGTGACATTCGTTTGGCATATGATGATTCGTTGAAAGATTCCGAATGGTCCTGTACAGTTGAATCAAGAAATGATGTATTCTCTAAGATTATTGATATGTCTATGATGCCAGCATCATGGAATAAAATTATACGGCGAGAATTATATGATGGAATGCAATTTCCAGTTGGAATAAATAATGAAGATGTTGCTGTCACACCAATTGTTTTAGCAAGGGCAAAAAAAATTTCAGTTATAAATAAACCATACTACAATTATTATCAGAGAGAAGGATCTATTCAAAACAGTGAATTTAGTGAAAAACGTTTTGTGATTTTAAATACTGTGAAAATGTGTATAGATCAGTTTAATAAAATTGATCCTGTAAAAGCTGAAAAAATAAAAGGATCATTATATATGCATCAGGTATTGTCAATGGCATTATATCCAATTAGGAAACAAAAATTTAAGTTGAGATATCATTTGCTTAAGAAGTATATGGAAAAGGTTAGAATGGATTTTCCAGATTTATGGGAAAATCAGGAAATTAAAGAGTCTCTTCAATGGGAGGGGGGAGAATGCGATATTTTCGAAAAAAAATTTCATATGGATTGTGAAAAATCGTCTATATTTAATGACCAGTTTGTTTTGGACTGTTTGTAATTATAGTTTAAAGATATATAATAATAGAAATAAAAGGTAGGATAAAGTGGAAAAAACTATAAAAAGGAATAAACTTATAGATATATGTAAAGGAATTGGAATTATTTCCATTGTTATAGGACATGCAAGCTGGAATATACCAATTGGTAATATAGATATTCCAATCGGTCATTTGTGTATTTATATCATTTGGCAATCTTCTTTTTTTTTGCTCTGGCTTTTTATATAAGAAAGAAGAGAATGATTGGGGAGAGTTTTTTTAAAGAAAAAGATAAAAGCGTTATATTTTCCATTTGTTATATATTCAGTTTCATTTTTGCTTTTTAGAAATTTTTTTTTTATTAACTTAGGAATTTTAGCTGGCGAAAAGACAACAATTGGCAGTTTTGTTATTTCAATGACAAATATTCTTACATTTAATAGTTTGGGAGAATTTTTATCAGCATTTTGTTTTGCCGGTAATGTTTATTACAATGTTATTATATACAGCGATATTTATGTATACAAGAAAATTAAAAGATTTATATTCAGACATTGTACGTTTTTGCATTTGCTTGGTTATCGGTTTTGTTGGTGTAGTAATAACAGAAAAACAATATGGATTGTTGTATAATATGCAAATTTCATATCTCATGGTATTTGTGGTAGAACTTGGTCATCTTTATAAAAAATATGAGGCATACATAAAAAAATATTTGGGTATACTTAGCACAATTATTTGCGGATTTTTATTGGCGATGGTTTTACACATGAATATTGGCATAGTCGAATTATCAAAATTCATGGTAATTAATCGATATATTTTTTATCCTGTAACTATAATAGGCATTGCTTTTTGCATTAGTTTGAGTTCTGTAATTGACAAAAGTGAAAAAATTGGGAATATATTTGCTTATATAGGAAAAAAATAGCTTTGATATTATGGCATTACATTTTTTGGCATTTAAGATTGTTGATTTAGTGGCTTGTTTTTTAGTGCATGATTTTACTAATTTAAGTGTTTTCCCACATACCTTTATTGTTTTATGGCCAGTGTACTATATTGTGGGAATTGGATTACCATTGGTGTTAAAGAAAATGTATACTTGTGTGAAAGCTTTTTTGAATAAAAAATTAATGGGGAGAGTGAAGTAAATTGAAAAGAGAAAATAAAAAATCTGTTTTTTGTTATGTTGGGAATCTTGATAATTACAGTTTGTTGTCCAATGATACAGCAGGGAATTATCTGCAATGATGAACTTTTATTACGTCTTTGGTCACAACAGGGATTAAAAACTTTTTTAGAACCACAATTATTAATGAAAATATTTTGAAAGGACGGATTCTGGCTACTATAGGAAATGTGAAATTTTTATCTTATTTATCAGATAATAAGTATGTGTTTAGAACAATAGGCGTTTGTTTTTTGCTAATATCAATATTTTTGTTTGGATGTATTGTATATCGATTGTTTGAAGATATTTATTTTTCAACAGTATTATGTATATTAATTTTAGTATTTCTTCCAATTACTTTTGAACTGTCAGTGCCAAATGCTTATATGATTGTGTGCTTACAACCTTTAATTTTATTGGAAATTTCAATTGCTTTATTTATAAACTATGTTGAAAAAGGAAAACATATAAATTTTATTTTATGTTCTTTAATGTTCCTATGGGCAATGTTCTTGTATGAATTTATTATAACATATGTTCTGATTTTCCCGATCATATATATACTAAAGTATCAAAAAGAGATTAAAAATATAAAAATAAAAGTGATCAATACAATTAAAAAAAACATTTCCGCTTTTTTGTGTTGCGATTGTTTATTTAATGTTTTATTTATTGCAGGCTAAAATTTTTTCCTACTAATTATTTAGGAAATACGCTAAAAATATTTTCTTTTAGGAAAATATTTAGTACGTTAAAAGTTGTTTTTTTATCTGCACTTCCAGGTTATTTTACGATATTTAATCAAAAATATCGTTTTTTATTTGAATATTATAATCATGGAAAAATACATATTCAGAATTTGTATAAATCTTCTTTTCTTGTTTTTTTGTGGTTGCGTTAAGTTATTTATTAATTACTATTTTAAATAATAAAAATGAAAAAAAATATAAATTAGGAAAGAGTGATATTTTGATTATAGGTACTGCATTGATATATGGGATGCTTCCGGCTTTGCCTAATGCGCTGACTCCTTTATATCAAGAGGCAGTTTCTAATAGTGGATTTATCTCTATTCCAGTAAGTATTTATCTTTATTTTTCTAATATGTTGGCTATTACATATTTTTTATGGAAAATATGTAAAGCGTTTAATAAGAAATATGTAAAAATTGTTTTTTTATTTGTTTGGTATTGATGGGATCTGGTTTTATTCAGATTGAAAATAATGTTTTTGCTGAAGAACAATCCCAAAATTATGAAAGAATTGTAGATATAGAAAATTTGTTAAAATTAAATTATTGGAATCAATTTGGAAATATTGTAATAGAAGCACCTAGTCTTTATGAAACAAAAAATACATTAGCGGTCGAGGAAGATCATTGGACACAGTTTGCAAATATATACCATTCAGGTATGGTAGTTGAAAATAAAACTGAGGAAAATCCTGATTTGTATATTCAAATGCAAAAAGATAACAGTTTTTATGTATATAATAATACTATAAAATTATTAATATGTGAGAATGAACAAGAAGGAAAGATCTGTTTAGAGGATGAGGAAAGTAATTATATCCAAATGGAAATTGATTCTTGCATAGATAGAGAACAAAAATATAATATTTATTTATTAAAATAGGAAAGGGAACAAATGATTAATTTTAATGAGCCAATCATGGTAGAAAAAGCCTTTGATTATGTAAGAGAAGCAATCAACAACAAAAAATTAAGTGGCGATGGAGAATTTACGAAAAGATGCAACTTCTGGCTGGAAAAATGGAGTGGTGCACCAAAGGTTTTATTAACAACTTCTTGCACACATGCAACGGAGATGGCAGCAATTTTAGCAGATATAAAACCTGGAGATGAAGTTATTATGCCTGCTTATACCTTTGTTTCTACAGCGGATGCATTTGTTTTGAGAGGTGCAAAAGCAAAATTTGTTGATATTCGACCGGATACCATGAATATGGATGAAAAATTGATTGAAGAAGCAATTACGGAAAAAACAAAAGCAATTGTTCCAGTTCATTATGCGGGAGTAGCTTGTGAAATGGATACTATAATGGAAATAGCAAAAAAACATAATCTACTGGTTATTGAAGATGCTGCGCAAGGTGTAATGAGTACATATAAAGGACGGGCACTTGGCTCTATTGGCGACTATGGATGCTATAGTTTTCACGAGACGAAAAATTATAGTATGGGTGAAGGTGGAGCATTAGTTATCCGAGATAAGGATAATTGTGAAATGGCTGAAATTGTTCGGGAAAAAGGAACAAACAGAAGTAAATTTTTCAGAGGACAGATAGACAAGTATACATGGGTTGAAGCCGGATCTTCTTATCTTCCAAGCGAATTAAACGCAGCATATTTATGGGCACAGCTTGAAATCGCAGATGAAATTTTCAATAATAGAATGGAAAGCTGGAATTTATACTGGGAAGGACTAAGAGGTCTTTCGGAGAGTGGAAAAATTCAACTGCCATTTATTCCAAATGAATGTAATCATAATGCGCATATGTTTTATATTAAAGCAAAAGATTTGGATGAAAGAACAAAGTTGATCAGTTATTTGAAATCAAATGGAATTAATTCAGTATTTCATTATATTCCATTACATACCGCACCAGCAGGAAAGAAATATGGTGAGTTTGTGGGAGAAGATGTATATACAACCAAAGAAAGTGAGCGTTTGTTGAGACTTCCATTGTATTATGGAATGAAGAAAATTGATGTGGAAAGAGTAATAGATGCTATTATGGAGTTTTATACTAAATGAGTGAAAAAATAGAAGAACAGGTGAAAAAAATTGATATTTCAGTGGTGATTCCTGTTTATGGATGTCGGGCTGCAATACCGGAATTGCATCGCAGATTATGTGAGAGTTTAGAAAAAATTTCAAAAGCATTTGAGATTATCCTTGTAGATGATTATTGCCCGCAGAATTCATGGGAAGAAATTCAAAAAGTTTGTGAAAAAAAAGATAAAAGGGTTATTGGAATTCATATGGCTCGCAACTTTGGGCAAATTCGTGCAATTACAGCAGGATTAGATAAAAGTAGAGGAGATTGGGTTGTTGTAATGGATTGTGATTTACAGGATCGTCCCGAGACAATTCCAGAATTATATCAAAAAGCACAGGAAGGATATGATGTAGTTTTTGCACGAAGAGAAGGAAGAAAAGATAGTGCAATTACAAAATTTTTATCTAAATGTTTTTATAAGGTATATGATTATTTTACAGACGGAACTTTTGACAGTTCAATTTGTAATTTTAGTATTTCAAAAAAGAAAAGTAATTGATTACTATTGTAGAATGAGAGAACAGAATCGCGCATATACAATGTTTATTCGCTGGTTGGGGTTTAAACAGACGGCAATTGATATGCCGGCAGATGAGCGGTTTGAAGGTAAATCCTCTTATAATTTGAAACGAAAATTGAAGATGGCATTTGAAATTATTACTTCACAATCAAATAAACCTTTGCTTTTTTCTGTAAAATTGGGATTTGTAAGTGCATTTCTAGCTTTGATTTATATAATATATCTTGTTTTTAGGGAAATTATCTTGGGAGATGTTCTTGTTGGCTGGACAAGTATTGTAGCTTCGATTTATTTGATGGGTGGTATTATTCTATGTGCAATTGGAGTTGTCGGAATATATGTCGGAAACATTTTTAATGAAGCAAAGAATCGTCCATTATATGTGATTGATGAATGTTTAAATGCTAAAGAAAAATAGGAGTTAAAAATGGTAGTTATTATAGGTGCAACAGGGTTTATTGGCATGTATAACGGAAGCTTTTTTAAAAAAGGGCGAAGATGTTGTTGCAACAGGTAGAAATAAACTTCTTGGAAAAAAATTAGAAGAAATGGGAGCAAAATTTGTAGAACTTGATATTACTCAAAAAGAAGATTTTTCAAAACTTCCAACGGAGAATGTATCAGGAGTTATTTTGCTTGCTGGTTTATTGCCTGCGAATGCAAAGGCAGACTTGGAGGCAAATGAAAATGCAGCAGATTACTTTAAGATTAATGTAATTGGTGCAATTAATGTCTTAGAATACTGCAGAAAAAATAAAATAAAAAAGTTATTGGAAACTGTAGTTATAGTGATGTGTCTGGGGCATGGGGAAAAGGATATTCCATTACGGAGGATGAACCAAGGAATTTCAAGTTTAAAGGAGATCATGCCGTTTATGTAATTAGTAAAAATGCGTGTAATGATGTAATGGAATACTATAATCAACAACATGGCATGCAATGTGCTTGGTTTCGTTTTCCACCAGTGTATGGAGTTGGACCCATGGAACAATTTATGTAAATGGAAAAGCGTATAAGTCAGGAATTGCTACGTTTATTGATAATGCAAAAGAAGGAAAAAATATTGAATTATGGGGAAATCCTCATATAAAAAGAGACATTATTTATGTGAAAGATGTTGCTGATGCGTATGTGTTGGCACTTTCGGGTAATAAAACATATGGTCTTTATAATATGACGAGTGGCACACAACTTGACTTAGAAGATCAGGCAAAAGCAGTAATTGAAGTATTTGGCAATAAAGAACATAAAAGCCACATTGTATATAAACCAGAAAAAGAAAATAATACACCGTCATTTTTATATAGTATGGAAAAGGCAAAGAAAGATTTTGGCTTTATACCGAAGTATACGGATTATATGGAAATGATGAAGGATTATAAGAAAGAATTAGAAAGTGGTCGTTGGGAAGTACTTGTTGATTCAGGAAATAAGGTGGCAAAATGAAAAAATTGGCAATTATAGGTGCTTCGTACTTACAGGAGCCATTAATTGAAAAAAAGCAAATCAGATGGGATTGGAAACACATGTTTTTGCCTGGGCAGCAGGAGATGTGGGAGAAAAAAAGTGCGGATTATTTTTATCCAATCAGTATTATTGAAAAGGATGAAATTTTAAAAAAATGCAGAGAAATTGGTATTGATGGAATTTGTAGTATTGCAAGTGACCTAGCTGCTATTACGGTCAATTATGTTGCATCTGAAATGGGATTAGTGGGAAACTCCAAGGAATGTGCAGAAATTTCTACAAACAAACATTTGATGCGCATGGCATTTGAGAAAAATGGAGATCCTTCTCCAAAAAGCATTTTGGCTGATTCTATAGAGGATCTGAAAGGAATAACTTTAGAATATCCTGTAATTGTCAAACCGACAGATCGCTCAGGAAGTCGGGGGAATCACAAAACTTAGTAATGCAGAGGGGTTGGCAGATGCAATAGAAACTGCAAAAAAGCAGGGATTTGAAAAGAAAGCATTGGTTGAAGAATTTGCAGAAGGACAGGAGTATAGTGTTGAGTGTATTTCTTTTCATGGACAACATCATTTTCTGGCAATGACACATAAATTTACAACCGGTGCACCTCATTTTATTGAAACGGGACATTTAGAGCCAGCACCGGTTTCAGAAGAAACATTAGAAAATGTAAAAAAAGTGGTATTTCACGCACTAGATAGTCTGATGATTACTGATAGTGCATCTCATTCTGAATTAAAAATTGATCAAAATGGAAATATAAAATTGATTGAAATTGGTGGACGAATGGGTGGAGATTGTATTGGAAGTGACTTGGTACAATTGTCAACAGGAGTAGATTTTGTTAAAGCAGTAATTAATGTTGCTCTTGGAGAAAAACCGGATTTATCTGATTATCATAGAGCGGGGGCGGCCGCAATTCATTATATTTTCGGTAAAGAAGATGCAGATATATTGAATAAGTTGAGGGTAGAACATCCGGAGTATTTAGTGACAGAAGGAACCGAAGAAGGAACGGATGCTATTGTGGATAGTTCAAGCCGATATGGGGCATTTCTGATGAAAGCTTCAAGTTATGAAGATTTGAAGAAATATTTACCATTACCACAGGAGGAGTAAACGTGGATAAATCAAAATTAAAGGTATTATTTTTATTGCATATTATGCTGATGATTTATTCGATGAGTGGGATTTGCAGTAAACTTGCATCTGGCGAAAAATTTTTAAGTCCGCATTTTTGTCTTTATTATGCGATTATAATTTTATTGCTTGGTTTTTATGCAATTGGCTGGCAACAGATTATCAAACGATTGCCTCTGACAACAGCTTTTGCGAATAAGGCAGTTACCGTTGTATGGGGAATTATATGGGGAGCTGTGTTTTTTCAGGAAAAAGTTACGATTGGAAAAGTAATTGGTGCAATTCTGGTTATTCTTGGAGTTGTTGTTTATGCAAATGCAGATGGGAAAGTAAAAGATGAATAAGACTGTTGTAATTTATTCCTGTGTGTTGTTGCTTGGTGTTTTTGTGAGTGCAATTTCACAGGTGATGTTAAAAAAATCAGCAATGAAACAGTATGAGTCTAAAATCAAAGAATATATGAATCCGCTGGTTATCATTGCATACATAATGTTTGTTGGAACAACATTTTTATCAATTATTGCATATAAAGGAATTCCGTTATCAATGGGACCGATTTTGGAGGCTACAAGTTATATTTATGTTACATTTTTTGGAGTGAAAATTTTTAAAGAAAAATTAAATTCTAAGAAAATAATAGCATTGGCATTGATTATTGTTGGAATCGTGGTTTATGCATTAGGATAGGGTAAGAATAAAAGCTACGAAAGAAATATTGGTTAAAATAATTTAATGTAATTAGTACATATATAGAGTTAAAGGTTGTCATGGGAAAATATTTTGGAACAGACGGTTTTCGCGGTGAGGCAAACAAAGTACTGACTGCGGATCATGCATATAAAATTGGACGTTACCTGGGCTGGTATTACAACCAGAATCACAGGGGACGGATCATTATCGGAAAGGATACGCGTCGCAGCAGTTATATGTTTGAGTATGCGTTGGTTGCCGGTATTACGGCATCCGGAGCAGATGCATTCTTGCTGCATGTTACCACTACGCCAAGTGTGGCATATGTAGTCCGCACGGAAAATTTCGACTGTGGCATTATGGTTTCTGCCAGTCACAATCCATATTATGACAATGGAATCAAGGTCATGGATGGAAATGGACACAAGATTTCCGCAGAAGTGGAAGCTGCACTGGAGAAATACATAGATGGTGAGATGGGAGAACTGCCTTTTGCACTGCGTGACAAGGTTGGTGTGGCGCGGGATTATGCGATCGGACGGAACCGTTACATCGGCTATCTGATTTCTCTGGCTACCAGATCTTACGATGGGATGCGTGTGGGGCTGGATTGCTCCAACGGAAGTACATTTAATATTGCAAAGAGTGTGTTTGATGCGCTAGGAGCCAAAACATATGTGGTTGGTAATGAGCCGGACGGTACCAACATCAATATGGGATGTGGATCGACACATATCGGGAATCTGCAGAGACTTGTCCGGGAGAAGAATCTGGATTGCGGATTTGCGTTTGACGGAGATGCGGATCGGTGTATTGCCGTGGATGAGAACGGTATGGAAGTGCACGGGGATTATATCCTGTATGTCTGCGGGAAGTATCTGAAGGAATGTGGCCGTCTGCAGAATAATACGGTGGTTGCCACGATCATGTCCAACATGGGATTGTTCAAAGCAATGAAGCGCGAGGGCATTGAGGTATGTGTGACCACGGTTGGCGATAAGTATGTCAATGAGGCGATGGTTGCCAACGGATATGTGCTCGGCGGAGAGCAGTCCGGGCATATCATTTTCAGTAAGCATGCAACGACCGGAGATGGAATCCTTACCGCATTGATGCTGATGGAGGTGATTCTGGAGAAGAAGCAGAGCCTCGGCACGCTGTGCAAGGGGATGCAGATGTACCCACAGCTTTTGAAGAATGTAAAGGTTGAGGACAAAGCTGCGGTTACCGGTAACGCGCATGTGCAGGCGGAAAAGGAGCGGATCAGTGCTGCTTTGGGAGAGGATGGAAGAATCCTTTTGCGTGAGAGCGGTACGGAGCCGGTGATTCGTGTGATGGTTGAGGCACAGAGTGATGAGTTGTGCGCGAAGTATGTGGATGAGATGGTGCAGGTGATCCGGGAGGAAGGGCTTGCGGTGGAGTAGAATGGAATAGTGAGATGGTAAGGGGAGCCGGCGCTGGTGCGCCGGCTTGTTTGTTATATGTTTTTCTTATTATGTTATGTTTTTGTGGAATTGAAACGCGAATTGTCATTTATATAAAAAACACTTGATAAAGGATATGAGATAAACGGTAGAACATAAGTACCTTTCATACATGAATCTATTATGGCATAATTACACTCATCAAAGATAGTCAGTCAAAAAAGTTAAGTACTTAACTTTTTTGACCGGCTATACTCAGGAGGTAGGTTATGACTACACAAACCAGTCTTATGGCGGAACAGGTCAGGCTCCAACAGTGGGCAGAACAGGTGCGGGATTGTAAGAATCGTCCGAGAGGAATGGACGTTGAAACATGGTGTGCTCAAAACAATATTACAAAAGCCAATTATTATTATCGGCTCCGGCGTGTTCGAAAAGCATGTTTAGATCAAATGCAGACAGAACAATCAAATTTTATTGAACTGCCACTACCCTCAGAAGAAAATGTATCTGTAGGTACTGAAAATGTTCCGGATCCTGTTCCAGCCATCCGTATTAAAACGAAAGAAGGCATTTCTTTTGAAGTACATTTTTTATATTGTAACCTTAAACATTTTTATTTTCTTCTATGCTAATTCTCAACACACATTTTTTATATTATTCACCTCACAACTAGGTAAACGCACCATAGTGGGTGTGGCTTTTTGATTAGCCGCTCCGAAGAGCGGCGGCGTTGGTTACCAAATTATTTTCTGCATTCTGCTGGCAGCTTATCTGACCAAGGGAGCAGATCTTCACAGAAACTAGTATCATGGTCATCCATGTGCTTTGGTATCTCTGTTAAAAGATATTCGAAATAATGGTAAGGCTTTAGGTTGTTTGCCTTTGCTGTTTCAGCAATGCTATAGATGATGGCACTGGCTTCTGCGCCCGCAATGGTATCAATCATAACCCAGTTTTTCTTTCCAACACAAAAAGGTCGGATTGCCTGTTCCGCGGAATTATTATCCATCGGCACTTCTCCATCTTCAAGGAAGGTTTTTAAATACTTTTCCTGATTCAGAGAGTAGGTAAGCCCTTTTGCAGTCTTGCTCTTAGGCGTTACAGATAATAGATTCTGTTTTGCCCACGTAAAATAAGCATCAACCAGCGGTTTCACGGTTAGCTGACGATGTTTTAGACGTTCTTCTATAGTCATTGATGCAAGTTTGTTTTCTTCGCGATAGATTGCCTGGATCGTAAACGCACCATAGTGGGTGTGGCTTTTTTCGGAATTTTTGGTGAATTAAGTCTTGCCAGAACGAATGTTCCTGTGTATTATAAATGTAATAGAAAAATAGATGATTATCTATTTGAGAATTTTATGGAAAGGATGAGAAAAATGAAAAAGAAGAATGGGATAAACAAAGTTATATGTAGTGCAATAGTATTGTTGGTAATTGACATCTGTCTATTTATTATAAAAATTTGTTTTAAGACGGAAAATGTACCAAACAAATTTTCTGGGATTGAATTATTATTTGATATTATGTTGCTTTTGTTTGGGGCGATTGGTTTTTTGTTATTATTCAGTGTTTGGGGAGTTGCATTGATCACTGCATTTAAAAAGGGGTTGCACAATATACGTTATTCTGACGATAAATTATGGGAAGAAATAGATGTTTATAAGCATCGTTGGATTGAAAATGGTGAATATTATAAAAAAATGATAAGAGTTATTAATTGCTTTTATCAAAAGAATGGAAAAGTCGATAAATTGGTAAAAGAGAAGTCGGTCGATAGATTATTTTTACGATTGGATTTTTTGAACGCACAAATGGAGTTTGAGGATGATTTGAAATCGGCAATTCAATCGCTGGTTATTTCGGTAGTTTCTTCTGTAATATACGGATTAATAACAAAGAATGAATTTAGCCAAGCATTAATTGTAATTATAGAGATTATATCAGTAATCGCATTCTTTCTGATTGTTATTGTTTTTTATTCATGGAGAGGAAAATTTGGCTCATATGATTATTTGATTAACGAATATGAAAAGAAACTATTGTTGAAAAAGATAGCAAAGCTGAATAAAGTATTGCGTGTTGCATTGAAGAACGAAGAAACACTTAAGGCGCAACAGATAGTAATTGATGCTTTAATAGAAAAATGTAAAAAAGCCAAAAAAGAAGACCAAGATGGAATTGAAAAGGATATACATATAGTCGAGAGTTTGCAGTTGGATGTCAAACACAAAAATAAATTGTATGTACGAAAAGTGCAAGTGGGTAAGGATAAAATCAAATTATATTACAGAAAGGAAAGAGAAAACTCATGTTATAATTTTGATCTGCTGATTAATGATGAGTACAAGAAAATGTATAAGATTCTTGAAAAATATGAATGGTTATAAAGTACGCAATGTAAATGTGTAATGTTATTGTAAAAATGAAAGAAAGGAGGTTCCATCTATGAGCAATGACATCACAGATTTTGTACAATCTACGATTACCGGTGGCATCCGAGGAGCCTTGGGTGAACTTGCAGTCCGCGGTATTGATGAGGCACGTCTGATCCAGATGTTTATTGAGGCTGGCGAGAAGGTTGCCGGATACGAATATTACAAAACAGAGGAGAATGATCTTCGTGCACGCGTTTTTGACAGGGAAAGTATGACAACGCTCGCGAAGATGATGCGTAGCATCGATGATTTCTCATGGATAGATGCCTTGGAGAAGGAACTGGATCACAAGTTGGAAGGTCTTGAGGCGAGCAATCGCGAGAATTGCAAACGGCATTTTATGGAGATTATTACGACTTCTCTTATGCGCAACCGACCGGATCAGTATGAACATTTTTTGCAGATGGACACGCATACAGAAGTGCTTGGAATGCGAGGCCAGGTTCAGAATATCTCATTTGAAATGCAGAGAGTGTTTGACGAGATGAGGCAGTGGAGACAAAACCAGGAAGATCATCTGCATACGAGACAGGATCGGAGCGAGAACCGTGAGGCGTATATTGATCGGGATGCGGATCAGATGGAATCCAGGTTTTACATACCCAGTTGAAATCTGACATTTCAGGATGTGCGGTGGAAACCGGGAACTGAATCCAAGGAGCGCGAGGTGGATATCCGGACGCTGACAGAGGCATGGAGCAAGGAGCTGGCGACGTATCCGCATTGGTATGTTCCTCCGTATGAAGTGTGCGAGGAATTGGCGAGTAAGACTTCGGAGGTTGGCCTGTTGCAATGCCATACGGAGGTTGACAGCGATATGATGTTCGATTTCTGTTACGAACTGGTGTGGCGATATGAGAAAAGCATGAATGATTATTCGGATTATGAAGTGCGCAATATTCGTCAGATCTGGGAGAATTATGCCCAAAACTTTAAGAATCCCGGCAAAGAAGAACTTGCGGTTGCAAGGCAGGAACAAGTGGAGAAATGGTTTGACGTTGGTATGGCGCTGCTTCGTGAATATCGGGAATGTAGCATGGATGCGGAATGGGATGCAGTCTATAAAGCTTTAAAACCGTATGCGAAATATCGATGGCATGGAGAACAGATCTTGCAGGTGGAGAAGGCAAAACAGGCATTTTTTCAGATGGATATTCCGGCGATGCGTAGATGTCTTGATCGTTGCGATTTGGATAAGACAGATTATGAGCTGCGGTTGCAGATGTTAGGAATTCGCGTGGAATTAGATGAAGCGGAAGCTGTCGTTGAAGAATTGCAGCGACTGATCCAGGAGATTCGTCAGGCGAGTGTGGAGCAACCGGAAAATTATTTGTATTATACTTCGTTACACGCGTGTGCCTTACAGTTATATGGATTATGTGTGCAAGGGGTATGGGATCACTGGGGGATGAGGCACATCAGGAGACTATCAATCGTATTGAAGATGAAATCGAGCGTTATGAAGAAGTGTTTGATTGGGGAGGTTGGAGAAATAGGACTATAGATCAACTCCTTCGTTGCATTTGGATAAGCATGAGGAGAAAGAGGCATTTGCATTAAATCGTGAGATATATTCATGGGGATTTGGCAGCCATTCCATGTATGGACTATGGAGCGTTTACTAAATACAAGAAAGAGAACTTTTAGAAGCGATACTAAAAAATACTTCTTGAAAATATTACACATAGGTAATATAATTCTTTTAGGAGGGGATAAAATGTGGAGTTAGAGCGAATTGTTGCATCAGGCTTAACCAATATATATTCATTGTCTACTGTGCAAAAAGAATTCAGAAATTCAGTGAATGAAACTTGGAAGGACGAAGAACCCTATCCGAGATATCAAAAGAAATTATTACAAGATCTGGCTGTTCTTGAAGATCTAAAAGAAGAAGCAATCACATTACCTCAATTTGAAAAGCTTACTGGTGAAGATCGACTGTATAGTATAAGACATCCACGATCTCAGAAAAATATTCGATTATTATATACTATAGAAGAAGGCACGATTATTATTTTACTATGTGCTTTTTTAGAAAAAAGCACAAATGACTACAAAAAAAAGCAATTGCAGTTGCCAAAAAACGACTTAAATGGCTAGATGATGATTAGTATAATATATGTAGTCAGAACACAAGGAGAAAACCATATGAGTATTACTGAGAAAATTGCTAATGCAAAAGAAACAACCTGGGTCACAGAAGCATTATCCGAGGCTGAGGTTAAATCTACCGTTGAACTGGCAAAAATTTCTGCTAGAATTGAAAAATGCCGTCAAAATATGAATATGACGCAAAAAGAATTTGCTGAATACATGAACGTATCACAAGGGATGGTTTCTAAATGGGAAAGTCGTGAATACAATTTTACCATAAGATCACTAAATGAAATTTGTGAAAAATTACATCTGTCCCTAAATCTTGATATGCAACCGGTCAATATGGTAAAAGAATATCCGATTTTAAAATGGGACGAGATTAAGCAACGAACAAAATCTCAGAAAAATGATTGGATAAAAAAATATAATATGAAAGGAGCAATTGCATAATGGAACTAAACATGATTTCTGCAGGAATTGAACTCCTTGGTATAACAGTTAAGGAATTAGAAGTACATAATCAAATTGTTGATGCTGAAATGGATGCCAAACGTGTTTTTGGCTTGAATATATGTGAACCAGAGTTTCAACTGGATGACGACACAAAAGAAATATATGCTGAAATGACAATTGAATTTGATATTGAAATCATCCAAGCTGATGATAGTTCTTGCAACATTCATTTATCTGTAGAAGGAGCCTTTTTATCTGCCCCAGATACAAAAATGGACGATTTTCAGCCACTCGTAGCTATCAATGGTGCCTCTGCTCTAATTGGTATTGCTCGCGGAAAAATAGAAGCTATATCTGCCTCTATTTTTAATAATGGAAAAATCGTTATTCCATTTGTAAACGTTATTGATTATTATAAGGAAAGTTTGCATGAATAATTTTGTGGGGGCTGTAAAAAAAAACTCCCCTGACAGAAAAATCGCCCAGACCGTGAGGTCTGAGCGATTTTTTGGTATAATTAATTATGCTACTAAATAACAATACCAATGGTAATTATACTATGCGTCAGCTGAAATTACCATTAGAAATCGAAAAATTGATCGATATTTCCGATCCGGTATACACTTTTGTGAGGTTATGGATCACATTGACCTATCCAGATATTTTGTAGAGAAAGGCTATAAAACAGGTCGCCCAAGATGTGATGCTCAAAAACTCATTAAAGTAATACTTTTTGCCTTTATGGAAAACGGCATCTGCTCCTTACGAGAAATAGAAAAGCTCTGCCGTAATGACATTCGTTACATGTATCTTCTTGATGGCATGAAAACGCCTTCTTTTGCTACATTTGGAAACTTAATCCGAAACGAACTAACCGATTCTATCGAGCAGATATTTGAAGACATTAACTCATATATTTTTGCCAAAGATCACGTGGATCTGCAGCATACATACATTGACGGGACAAAAATTGAGGCAAATGCCAATCGATATACCTGGGTATGGAAAAAATCGTGTGTGAAAAACCGGCAGAAAGTCTTTGACAAGATTTCACTCTTGATTGATGCTATGAATCGGGAAGTACTTGGATATCTCGGAATAAAATTTGAAAAGCGTGAAGCGTACGCGGTTGACTATGTCTCTGAATTACTTACGATGTACAAAGAAACAACCGGACTGGATGAAACTTCTTTCGTTCCGGACGTGGTCATAGAAAAAGCATTCGACAAAAACAATACGAAGAATTGCATGAATATCTGGAACGTTTGAAATCCTATGCATATCATATCGAGACCTGTGGAGAAGAAAGAAACAGTTATTCCAAAACAGATCATGATGCAACTTTCATGCGTTTAAAGCGTGATTACATGGGAAACGATCAGCTACTTCCGGCATACAACCTACAGGCAGCCATCTGTGATGAATACATAGCTGTAATCGACGTAAAACCATATGCATCCGATATGGAATGCTTTGTGCCTTTGATGGAAAAATTCAATCGCACATATGGTCACTATCCGAAATATCCGGTTGCTGATGCCGGATACGGTTCTTACAATAATTATCTTTATTGTGAAGAACACGGCATGGAAAAATACATGAAATTTACCATGTACAAAAAAGAAACGACGGACAAAAAGTATCATGAGAATCCGTATCGTGCTGTAAACTTTGCAAAAGATGCAGATGGAAATCTCTTATGTCCAAACGGTCGAAAATTCCTCTTCAAGAGAACACAGCATGTGAAATATAATAAATATGGAAGAACGGAAGAATTATACGAATGTGAATCTTGTGAAGGGTGTCAGCATAAACAAGAATGTTGTCCGAGAGCACACAAAAAACCGAACGATCCGAATGAATCAGGAATTAACTGCTATCCATCAGGAAGTGCTGCAAAATCTTGAATCCATACATGGTGCTCTCTTGAGAATGAACCGAAGTATTCAATCGGAGGGAACTTTTGGTGTATTAAAGTGGGATAAAGCGTATAAAAGATTATTGCGAAGAGGCGAGAAAAAAATGTAATTCTCGAGCTTACACTGATTTCATGTGGATTCAATCTTTATAAATATCACAACAAAAAAAGCAACGACAGAAATCGCGGATTGTGTCTGCCGAGCGATATCAAGATGACACCGGAGCAGCAGGATATTGTAATTGCGACGATAAGGAGTTGCTTCGATGTATAAGAGATTTGTGAAACGCTGTCTGGATTTTGTACTATCGCTTATCGCGTTGATCATCTTAAGTCCGGTGCTTCTGATCGTGGCACTTCTGGTTCGATGCAAGCTGGGAAGCCCGATCATTTTCAAACAACAGCGCTCAAGAATTCTGGGGGAATGAATAGATTGGATAAGTTGGTTATTGTCGGCGCGAGCGGGCATGGCAAAGTAATTGCAGATATTGCAAAGCTGAATGGATACAACGATATTGTGTTTCTGGATGATAATGAGGCGGTCGATGAATGTGCCGGATATCCGGTGATCGGTCGTTCCTGTGACTTTGCCAAAGTGGAAAAGAATGTGGTGATTGCCATTGGCAATGCGAAGATTCGCAGCCGGATTTAGGAACAGTATGAAAGTCGGGGGGTTCATCCGGTGACCTTAATCCATCCGAATGCCACAGTGGCGGATTCTGCACAAATCGGAGCCGAATTGGTGATTATGGCAGGAGCAGTGATCAATCCATATGCCCAGCTTGGAAAGGGCTGCATTGTGAATACGTGCGCATCTGTGGATCACGATTGCAACGTAGGCGATTATGTGCATGTGGCGGTGGGCGCACATCTTTGCGGAACCGTGGAAGTTGGTGCATATACCTGGATCGGAGCAGGCGCAACGGTGAGTAACAATGTTTCGATATGCCCAGAGTGCATGATCGGAGCGGGGCTGTGGTCGTGAAGAACTTGGAAGAGAAGGGAACTTATGTCGGGGTGCCGGCTGGGAGAGTGGGATAGAGGTGTGGAAGAAAGTCGATGCGGAAGCATCGGCTTTTTTAGTGTTAATTTTGTGTGGCAAATATTGTTGTGCCTGTTTTTTATGTTACAATAGCAAAGTAGGCAAGTTGTATGAAAAAATCGAAGAGAATGGTTGGTATATAAAAAGGGGGGCAGTATGAGCGAACGTATGGATAAACAGGGTTATCAGGATACAGATGCTAATATTAATTGGATTTGCAAAATCTGTAAGGATTTGCCACATTATGCAAATGAATATCTGCGTCAGTGGGAAAAAGAGAAGGTCAAAGGAAATAATAATGAAATCACACAGCGTATAGGTATAATCCAACTGAAATACTATTATGCTTTACTTCATTTGTTGGATGGGATACATAAATATCCAGGATGCTCTATTACAGGATATGACACACCGGAACATACAGTGAATGCAGTAAAGAAATGCAGCACGCCGGAATGCTTTAACAACTATTGTAAAACATATAATTCATTTGCGGCCATATTAAAGGAAAAGGGATCTGATCAGGTTAGTTTAAAATGCGATATTTGTGCCGTACTGCCTTATGCTATTTGGGGTGACTTAGATATGAATACCAAAAATATGCATTGTGAGGAATTTCAGTCAAATAAAAAGCTAGAGCTGGATGCAGCGATCGCCGGATATTATTTAAAAGTGATTGGTCCTTGTAAACAGTGGGCGGAGTGTCCGAATGGCGGACAGTGGCTGGACTTTCAAAAAAGCTGCGAGCTTTTAGATGAATATATAAAGACGAAGGACAAGGCAAAACTGCAAATAAGTATGAATGAATGGAACAAGTTCAGTATTATCGATAATATGCTAAATACAGGGGTAAACATTTCTGAGCGGGACTTTCAAAGGATGGATATACCATCACAGGTATTAAAAAAGAAAACGCTTATGTATATGGATTTTGGCGTTTATCAGGCGTATGAAGATAAAGATAAGGAGGTTTTCCGCGCGAGACTGGATGATTATTCAAGATCGGAGAAAATTCAGTTTGTGTACAGCCCAACGCATATGGAAGAAGTGGGCAGAATGGGCGACTGCTTGTTTAGAAGCAAAAGGAGAGATAATATATCGAAAATATGTGGTAATTGCGAAGTACTTCCGGGCAAAGAGGGATTTCTTAAGCTTTTCACCGAACCGGTGGACATATGCTATAAACGGGCAGAAAAATACCGGACACTGAATCAGCATGCCGAAGAAAGAGAATGTGTCGCATTTGAGGCCCTGGATGAAAAAGTATGCAAATTACTTGGATGGGACAAGAAAGAGGCTGAAAGGCACAGAAAGGAATTCTCGACGTTGGCATCCATACAGTTGTTTGATCCACAGAACGATGCAATAGGCAACGAATGCCTTAACAGGATACTTTATAATATCTGCGGTTCTCCCTTCCCTATTGAATACTTTAAGGATTATTGTAAGGAGGACAGGACTTTTTCTGAGATCAGGGATGCGGTACGTTATCTTTCTCTACTGATGAATGCATTAGGCTATCATAGAAATAAGATTGAGAAACGTTCAAAATTTACACACGAGGCTTTATACCCAACTTATGACCGCAGATTTTACAGAACAATCAGAAGTGGCTATTATGATCTTGATCACATCTGTTATGCATCAAAATGTAACTATTTTATCACTTGTGACCGTATACTATCATTACGGGCTACGGAAATATACAGCTATCTTGGATGTAAAACCAAAGGCCATCTATTGTGACAAGAATGCCTCGGATCCTTCACTGTCAATAGTTGCAGCGCTGCGGGAAAAATAGGTGTTACGTCTTTTATAAATTATGGTGCTATCTGATTAGATAGATTTAAAATTTGTAAGCACCATTGTGGGGGAATACAAGGGAAGGCAAGTGTTATTTGTTGGAATATTGAAAACCAACTGTAAAATTGTATTTTGGGGGATAAATTTTATGACGAGATCACACACAGATAAAGAACAGCTCAGTTCAATGTTTGCATTTTTGCATACATATTTAAAATATAGTGGCAAGCTGAATATGCTTGATGAGAACAAGGCAATGGAAGATATTATGTGTGAGGTCTTGAATCGGGTATATGGCTGGCATCTGGTAAATTTAAATACAAAAGAGAAAAAATTATCCGGGGATTGATTTGGGCGATATACAGCAGAAACTGGGGATTCAGGTGACTGCGGATAAGACGAGTGCAAAGATACAATACACGTTTTCTAAGGTTATCGCACATGAGGTGTATGAAACATATCCTCACATTAAGATGATGATTCTTGGGGAGAAGCAATCAAGTTATACGATTCCGGAAATGGGGCAATATGGTGGCAAAATAGTATTTGATGCGAAGCAGGATGTATTGGATTTCACAGATCTGTTGGAAGCTTGCTCATGTATGGAAGCGAATGCCAGACATGAATTGGTGGAGTATTTGCAGGCAGAATTGGATTGGAACGCCGAGCGAACCGTAGCAAGAGTGGATACCTATGAAAAGTTGCAGAGATATTTGGAAGAACAGAAAAAAGAGAATTCCTATATTACGGTTTTAGGCGTGCAAAGAAAGCTGCCGATCGAGAAGGCCTGGATGCGGCTGAATATTATAGATGAAAAGGATTTAAGGGAGAAACAGGCGCAGACACAGTGGGAGTTTTTGAAAAAATATGATGAATATTCCGGAAGAACGAGTTCTGATACCTATGATGTAGAAACATTGTTGATGGAAACGGGAAATGAGGTTGTGCTCGGTGGTCCGGGAATGGGCAAAAGCACGATGTGCAAGAAGCTTTTTTGCCAGGCGGATGCCATGCAGATAGCGGCAGGTAAAGTGCGTTTATGGGATGTTGCGCGTTATATGAGAGATGGCCTTTTTTTTGAAGCGGCTTTACGCAAAACCATGACACAATCCATGGATTTTGAGTTTGACAAAGCGGATATCGCAAGGTCCTTTTCTTTGCTCATTCTGGATGGATTGGATGAGTGTGGTGATTACAGAAGAATCGTTGCAAAGGAGATTGCGATATGGGGCTTTGGACATCCGGAACAGAAAATTGTGGTAACAAGCCGGCCCATTGGATATGATGCAACCGAATTAAGCGAGTTCAAGCATTATCAGATATTACCGATCGATGAGTGGCAGTTAGATTCCTTTGCGCGGCAATTGATGGAAATGATACAGCCGGATTATCAGACAAATTATCAGTGGTTTTCGGATCGCATTAAGAATAGGGACATTTACCGTCTGGCATGTAGAAGCCCGCTGATATTGGGTTTTATGGTACAACTGTCTTTGAAACAAAAAGAGTTCGGAACAAATAAAATTTGTCTGTATCAGGCGATTCTTGATGAGTGGTTGCATGGATCAAGCAGAGAAAATGAGATGTTGCTTTCGGAAACGGAGTTATCTTATGGAATTGAGGTAATTGCTTATTACATGATGAGCAAGGCGGATGATGCAGTCGGTGATGCGTATTCGAAAAATAAGATGATTGCGTATGCCGGTGAATTTTTTGCAAAAGAGATGGAATATCCGTTGGTAAAAGCAAGAAAGATGGCAGAACAGTGCCTGGAGTTCTGGCTGCAAAGGGGAATATTGGATAAAGGCATTCATATGGGACAAGAATGTTTTCTGTTTTTGCATTTGAATGTCGGAGAGTATTTGGCAGCTTGTTTTCTTGCAAAACGATCCAAGGATGAGAGAAGAAAATGGATCTCCGATCATTATCGGGATAATATCTGGCAGGAAACTTTACGTAGGGCGATTGCCTGTGAGACCGATGGTTGTATGGTGCAGGAACTGATCGCAATCGAACAGCAGAGTGAACTACCGGAGGGAGCGGTCTTTTTGGCTGCGGAAGGAATTGGTGAGAGTCAAGATAAGCGGGTTCCACAAGAACTGTATGATCAATTGTGGAAGTATGCTTTTGGCAATAACACATATTTATGTGAGAAGGCTTCGCGGGCGATTAATCATCTGAGAGGAAGCAAGATTGATTGGCATGTACAGCAGTTGGAAGAATATGTACAGTCTAAGAATTTGGAAAGACAGATGGTTGCATATCATATACTTCTTATCGCTTTTTCCGATGATAAAGAAAGAATGCAGGGACTTGCGAGAAAATATGTGCTGTATGTGATACGATTATTGCATCAGGGAGAGGCAGAAGATACCTTTGATGATCTGGCAAATGCGATACAAGCGTTAATTCCGAATGCAGAAGATCATGAATTGACAGATGCTATAAAAAGTTTACCTCTTGAAGAGATGTCGATGAATGAGTGGAAAGTGATTGAGAATTATGCCAACGCAATCGGTGAAGGGGAATGGATTGATGCAGAGGAGCAGGCGTTGGCAGAAGAGGGGCCAAAGTTTTCGCTTGATACATTTAATATGCAAATGAGGCAAAGTGAGCAGAAATTAATTGAAATCTTAATTGAACTGTTCGGAATGACTTCATGCGATAAGATTGCAAGTTGTTATGAGTATTCGAAGATATCGGCTGTAATTGGACTTTGGAGTTCTCCTCTGCCGGAGATGCGCTTGATGGGAAAGGATTTAGAGCGCCCACATTCTAAGAAATTGGTAAAGGCTATATGTGAGACTGTGGAGTTGAATGAAACACAGCTCAAAAAGGAGTTGTATAGTTTATTACATTATGTAAATGAAAATCGCTGCTTTGTTTCATCGGATCATATATTGAATTTACATCTGGATGGGGAATGGGAGAAGTGTAAAGGCAAAGTGGCTCCGGAAGTAATAGAAGAAGGACTGCATAGTCGTTCCGATATTATGGGAGAGTGTGCAGTATATATGGCTGCGTATAATATAGAAACTGCGGGAGTCAGGGATTTGCTGCTCAGTATGCTCCGGACGAGTTCCATCGAAACGGTTGTGGAGCGTGCCGGAAGAGTGCTTGCTGCATGTGAAGAGAAGAATCTTGCGATGTATGCAGAGGCACGCTTGATGGATGATGCTATCCCATCATATATCTGTCTGTATGATTATCTGCCAAAGAGGGTGGAAGATTCGGCTGCGGAAAACTGGTTGCGGATCATTCGGCGCGGCTTTATGGGAAACCGCTACATGGTTTCTGCTACTTTGAATTATGTATTAAGTGTTGAGCCGGATAATATTCCGCAACGTATAAAAGACACGCTCATAAGTATGGTTGAAAAATCGTTTGTTGAGTGGAATCAAAAGCAGGTGAAATGCCTCCATTGTAAAGAGGAAACCATCGTAAAAGAAGATGGCTTTTGCCCGAAATGTGGTATAGGGGCAAATCTTCCGACTAAGAATTTTATAGAAGTTCTTACCAAATATCAATGTTTGACTATGGAACAGTATATTTCATTGTGCAAACATCCTATGTCTGAGGTACGTGATATTGCCAGACAGGAATTGAAAAGGATATGGATGACGGATCCAAAGAAATTAAAAACTGTGATTATTGATTTCGAGGAACGTGCATATGATAAGGTTGTTTTCGCATTGATTCTTCAGCTGCCGTCAGATGTGACGTCTGTGTATAAACAAGATCTGCAAAGATTGGGCATGGAGACAAATGATAAGATGCTTGTTGAGTGGATTCGTAGATTGCGTCACCTGGATTGGGTATCTGCAAGTGAGAGGAAAGAGATGCTAAAGAAATGCTTGGCCAGTGAGAGCGATAGGGTTCGGGATGGTGCTATGGCATGCTGGTTGAATGAGGAAGGAACATTTTGGTGTTTTATGAGATAAAGGGGGTACTCATGAGTGATACAATTACAGATCTTGTGAAATCGGTTACATATGATGCCGGTCGCCAATGTGGATCGGGTGAAAATGAGCGCTCAAATTCTTTTTGTTTCATATAAAGAAAAAGTTTGTTATACTATATGTGTATTGTAATACCATAGATCGCAGGGGCTGCGAAGGAGGATTTCGAAATGGAAAACAAGATAACTCTTCCGATTGGAATGAGCAATTTCACAGAAATTCGAAAGAATCATTATTATTATATTGACAAAACCGGTCTCATTGAGAATCTGCTTCAAAATAATTTGTCAAAGGGAACTTTAATTACCCGTCCAAGACGATTTGGCAAGACATTGGCAATGTGCATGTTGGCAGATTTTTTTGATATTCGCAAAGATAGTCGGGCACTTTTTGATGGATTATATATAGCAGGGAATAAATCCTTATGTGCGGAATGGATGAATCAATGTCCTGTCATTTTTCTGACATTGAAAAATATTGATGGTCTCAAATTTGAATCTGCTTATGATATGTTAACGGCTGAATTGGCAGATCTGTTTAAACAACATTCCTATTTGCTTGATTTGGATCAGATGGATGCCAGTGACCGATCTATTTATGAACGATTGAAAGACAACCGGGCTACAACTGCAGAAATTAAGAAATCACTATCTTTTTAACCCGAATTATGGCTCAATATTATCATAAGCCGGTTATTCTGCTTCTTGACGAATATGATGTCCCGATTGCAAAAGCGGATTCCAAAGGCTATTATGATCAAATGCTTGAGATTATAAGTCCGTTGCTTGGCACTGCATTAAAAGATAACGAATTTTTAAAATTTGCAGTCATTACCGGATGCCTTCGCATTACAAAGGAGAGTATTTTTACTGGTACCAATCATTTTATTACCGATACAATTTCCGACAATCGATACAATGAATTTTTCGGTTTTACGCAACCGGAAGTTACAAAGCTTCTTACAGATACACATTGCGAAGCATGCGCTGCCGTCATTCAAAAGTGGTACGATGGCTATCATTTCGGAAATCTAGATATTTATTGTCCATGGGATGTGCTTAATTATATTCAAAAGGTGATGGCAACCGGAACTCAGGAGCCTGAGAATTTTTGGGAACATACAAGCGACAATTCTGTTATTCGCACTTTTTTTTGAACGGACTGATTTTGATGTGACCGAAAAATTCGAAACATTACTAAATGGTGGAACAATTAGCGAAGCAATCGAAGAAAATCTTACTTATAATGTACTCACATCTTCGGAACAGAATCTTTGGAGTTTATTATATCTTACAGGATATCTTACGAAGGTGGGCAGTACGCATAATTTATCGGAAACGCTTCTTAAGATTCCAAATCATGAAGTGATGTCTATTTTTCAAAAAAAGCGTAACAGAATGGTTTTCGGATTCACTTGCGCGAAGCAACAGGAGTTCGCTATTTGAAGCTTTATGGAATGAAGATGCGGACAAACTTACAGAAATTCTATCCGATCTGCTTTTTAATACGATCAGTTATCATGACTACGCGGAAAGCTTTTATCATGCATTTGTTGCCGGATTATTTGCCAACGCCGGGTATATTGTTGAGTCTAACTATGAGAACGGATTGGGACGATCAGATCTGGTAATTAAGGATCGAAAGCTTCGGAGAGCCATTGTTATCGAATTGAAGATTGCAAAAAATAAGGATTGTTTGGCAGACGAATGCTATAAAGCTTTACAACAGATCGAAGAGAAAAAAATATGCAACTAAAATTGAACAGGATGGTTTTAAGAAAGTGATTCGATATGGTATTGCCTTTTATAAAAAAGAATGTCTTGTAATGTAGTAAGAACCAGGATATCGCATAGCGTTTATACTTTATGGTTCCACTCGCAAGCCCTCTAGACGGTGTGAATTTACAGAAAAAATTCACACCGTCAATGTATAGGGGAGATGCAATCCGTCGAATCATTTTGCGCTTACGTCATAACGATCACCGGCTTAACTATCTAACAACCATTTTCATATCGGGACACTCTCAATCTGAATCCCATCATAATCAAGGGTTGCTTCTTCGCTATTGGTTATTAGAATGCATTTTGTATTAGGAATGTAAGCATTCAGTTTCGCAAATGCTCTGGTTTCGCGTTCCTTTGTATTATGACAATAGATGATCTGGAGATGCTTTTGGCAACCTATAAAAAGGATAAAAGCAGATTTGATGATGTTGTGAAAGTACTTGTTGAAAATAAAAGAGGAGGCAACGACTATAAGAGTGTACTGGAAATATTGAATATATATCAACGAATAAAATTGAAAAAAAGCTAAAAGGAATTAGAGACAGATGGAGGAAGTCTATGAAATCTCAAACAGCATTAGTGGCACGCAATTGTCGCCTGAACGAGTGGATTAGAATGGTTCACGATTGAATCGATTGCCTTGATGTAACTGTCCAACGGCACATTGTGGTAGGTGCTAACTGCATTTTATTTTCGGTATATCGACCTACCCGATTGTGCCGTATCGGAACTTACCGCAGATTCTAAGCGGAATGACAGCACACTGGTGTAGTCTTATTTCAGGGGTCAGCACATTGGGGTCTGACCCCAATGTCAACCTAATGTCAACTTAAGACAAGTGCCTGCTCAGGTTAATGACTAACGGTGCGAAATTGAGAAAAGAGGAAGGTAGATTTGAAAAGAAGACGCACTTTAATAGAGCTTCACAGAAAAAGCCCTATTAACAGATATTGATATTAGAATGCAACTTTTTTATTGTTAAAATGTGTTCTGCCTATTGCTTTATTCTTCTTTCGTCGGAATGTTCTTCCAGGTATAATCTGAGATCTGCATCGGAGAGATTCCTTATATAGTATATCAAGTGCAGATAAATCGAAAAGATTACACAGGATTTTGGGAACTATTGTTTTGACACGTCCGATAATAAATGCTCGGTTTGCTTGGTATCGATATTTATTCTTACTTTTAGCGGTAATCTGAATTTCTTCATCAACTTGATTTTAATAAGAGATGACAGGTTTGAAAGAAGTACGTTGATATAAAATTCTTGAAGCACTGAAGTGGTCGTTGCACCGGAAAATTCTTCAATAGCAAGGCGGCTTTTCAATTCCTTATATTTTTGTTTCGACTTACCAGCGATAGAAGTAAAGTTCGCGGAACATCTGTTGAGAAATATGTGAATCAAAAAGATTGGTGGCAAGATACTCTTTCGTTCCATCATTGAGAATAACTTCGATGACTCTTATCCTGATATCCTCAGTTCCGTCTTTTTCGTTGCCGGGAAGAACCGTGATTATGTCTCCAGAGCATTTCTTAGCAATGTTATAATTCTGTTTTAAGCGCATAAGACAAAGGTGCTGATGCTCGACACAGTAACGAAACATATCTTCAGAATAATAGCCACGATCAAAGATTACAACGCTGTTTTGATAGATATTTAAATCTTCTAAATTATGCAAATGCTCTAAGGCAGCGGAACGTTCAGATGCAAGATATCGTTGAAAAGAAGCATGGACAATATAATCATCAAGAACATCATAAACAATGGAACCAAGTCCCATAGTAAAACGGCGGCTTGGATCAGGATATCCAAACATTTCACCAAAGAACTCGAAATTCGATTTCGAATTAGGCAATTCTATTTTAGAACCATCAATGGCAAATAAATGATATCCATTCCAAAGTTTACGAGATGGGAGTTGCTTATAAAATAAATCAACTGATAAATAGTAGAGCTCTTTAAATAAAGCAGGGTTAATAAATTGGCGAGCCTTTGACAGAGCCTGTTTTGAAATGTCAGGGAAATCAAGGCTTCCAAGATCTTCCCGAATACGGGAAAGATTTTGAAACATGGAGGCCTTTGAAGTGTAAAGCAGATACATAATTACTTGAAAAAGAGAAAGCTTTCGTTTGCGAATAAAATGATTTTTCGCACAATGAGGTTTCAGTTTTTCTGGGGTTGTGATATACTCCTTAATGGATTGAATGATATTTTTGCATATGTCGGTTCGATTCATAAGACATACCTCCTAAGTGTGATTAAGTTTGTCGCTGCAACGACATTTCCCTTGATTAATAGGTCGCAAAGCGACCTCACTTTTGGAGGTTTTTGTCAAGTCTTTTTCAGAAAAAAAAATTCATACGGAATGTATCCGCTGTGGCATGTGTATAAAGGAATGCCCGACGGAAGCAATTCACTATCAATATGGATTTGGAACAGGTAAAACAAATTTGAAAGAGAATAAAGGAGAATAAAATGAAGAAATTAACAGTGATGCTGCTTATTGCAGCGATGGTACTCGGAGTAAGTGCGTGCGGAAATTCTGCTAACAAGGGAAATACAGCAACAGAGTCGCAGATGTCAACGCAGGAAGCAGAAGATCTGGATGCAAAGATTAATGAATTGACACAGAAAGAGAACAGTATTCTTGAAAACCATAAGGCTTTATGGGAGAAGGGATTTAACAGCATTGACAAATCAACTGTCGAGGATGCGACAGCTACGAATTACGGAGATTTTCTGGCAAACTCTTTAGATAAAATTAAGGATAAGTTTACCGATGATGAACTCAAGTCTTTGAAGGAAGATGTTGAAGAAATCGAAAAGCTTGAGGATGAGCTTCAGCCACTTCTTGAGAAGCAGAGTGCGAATGCATCAAATAAGGATTCCGGCAAAGAGGGAGCAAGCGTATTTCCGGAGTTTAAGGCAAAGGATCTGGATGGAAATGACGTGGACAGCAGCATCATTTCAAAGAATGCGGTCACGGTTTTGAATTTTTGGTTTAATGGATGTTCTCCATGCGTACAGGAGCTTCCGGAACTGAATAAATTAAATGAGGAGTTGAAGGAAAAGGGCGGACAGGTAATTGGTATCAATACAGATTCTCTTGACGGAAATGAGGATGGAATTGCTGAAGCTAAGAGTATTTTAGAGAAGCAGGGTGCAAAATATACGAATCTTTCCCTTGATTCCAACAGTGAAGCCGGAAAATATGCAACAAGCATTATGGCCTTCCCGACTACAATCGTGCTTGACCGTAACGGAAATATTATCGGAGAGCCGATCATGGGCGGTATTGATAATGACGAGGCATATAAGCAGCTGATGAAGACGATCGATCAGATACTGGCGGCTGATAAGAACTAGATAAGTTACTGTTCACACCTAACAGTGTGACCAGCAACGATTACAGCCCATTTAAAACGCCTCTACGAGGCAGGGCTGTAATCACTCAATAATTAACACTATGGCGCATAGCTTGACAGCACGGCGTCAAGCTTGCGTCTGAACAGTAACGAACAGATAGATTAAAGGGTGGTAAAAATATTTTAGGGATTGATAAATTGAATTCTGTCTAATACAATTGCGCATGGGTGCTACCATAACGGTAGGCGGTTAGTCCTTCGGCAGAGGGACTGTGACCCTCTGATTACATAGAAACCCGTAAGGGAATCCAAGGAAAGCGAGATGAAAAACATTGTGTTTCATCTATGATAAAAGTTTGTTATACTATAACAATAAGTGTAACATGTAGATAGGATTTCAATTTTCCTAAAGGGGGATATTCATGAAAACAATCAGCATAGGAAAGCAGGATTTTGCCTCGCTCCGTGAACACAATTGTTTTTATATTGATAAAACTGACTTTATTAAAGAATGGTGGGATTCGCAGGACGATGTAACTTTGATCACACGACCTCGTCGTTTCGGCAAGACTTTAAATATGAGTATGGTGGAATGTTTCTTTTCAGTGAAATATGCGAAACGTTTGGATTTATTCGAAGGATTGAGTATCGAAAAGAATGCTGATTTACGGAAATTACAAGGAACCTATCCTGTTCTCTTCCTAAGTTTTGCAGCAGTCAAAACAAATACTTATGAGAACGCAAGAAGACAGATCTGTTCGTTGATTGCTTCATTATATGATGAAAATATGTATCTGTTAAATGGTGACACATTAAATAAGCGTGAAAAAAAAAGCGGTTCCAGGCAGTTACACCGGAGATGCATGATGCCGATGCGGTTATGGCATTACAAAATTTGTGCCTTTTCCTCAGCAAATATTATGGGAAAAAGGTCATCGTTTTGCTTGATGAGTACGATACGCCATTACAGGAATCCTATGCGTATGGATATTGGAGGGAACTGACGGCCTTTACTCGAAGCCTGTTCAATGCAACGTTCAAGACAAATCCATATCTTGAGAGGGCAATTATGACAGGTATTACGAGAGTTAGCAAGGAATCCATTTTTTCAGATCTGAATAATTTGGAAGTGATCACAACTACTTCCGAGAAGTACGCGACATCGTTTGGTTTTACAGAATCTGAAGTCTTTACAGCACTGGATGAAGCCGGAATGTCTGATCAATGTGATGTTGTAAAGAAATGGTATGATGGTTTCGTTTTTGGAGGTAAAAAGGATATATACAATCCATGGTCAATTACGAATTTTCTTGATAAAAGAAAAATTGATATTTATTGGGCTAATACCAGTTCTAACAGCCTGATTGGACATCTTATTCAAAGGGGAAATTCTGCAATCAAAGAGGCCATGGAGGATTTACTGTCCGGAAAAGAACTGGTAACGGAAATTGATGAGCAGATTGTATTTGATCAGTTGGATGATAATATGACGGCGATATGGAGTTTGTTGCTTTCAAGTGGATATTTGAAAATTAATCAGGCTCCGAAGGATGCTGCTGCATCCAATCAGAATTACCATCTTTCTTTGACAAATCATGAGGTAGATGTCATGTTTCGCCGAATGATCGATGGCTGGTTTAAGAAATATACTCCAAATTATAATGCATTTGTTAAGGCACTGCTTGCGGATGATGTTCGGGCAATGAATCATTATATTAACAGGATAGCCTTAGAAACGTTCAGTTTCTTTGATACGGGAAAGGGACCTTCTGCTTCGGCAGAACCGGAACGTTTTTACCATGGGTTTGTTCTTGGACTGATGGTAGATCTGCAGGATAAATACCATATTACCTCCAATCGTGAAAGTGGATTTGGGCGTTATGATATTATGCTTGAGCCTGTTGAAATTGGTCAGTCGGATGCAATTATTCTGGAATTTAAAGTGATTGATCCGGAGTCGGAGGCTGATTTGAATGCGACTGTGAACAGTGCGTTAGAACAGATTCGTCATAAACAATATGATGTGCAGTTACTTGCCAGAGGATTTCGGCCAGATCAAATTCGCGCATATGGATTTGCTTTTCAGGGAAAGCAGGTGCTGATAGGAAAATAAAATTGTTTTTTGTGCGTCTGTATAAAAAGAGGCTGCCATATAAGATTTATTTCGTAAGAATGTGAAGGTTGAGGACAAGGCTGTGGTTACTGGCAATGCGCGTGTACAGAACGCCAGAAAGGAGATTATCCGGGAAGAAAATGAGAAGGCGCAGACGGAATGATTCTGTAATTCCGTCACTTCATGGGAGATAAATGTTATAGTGAATAAGTAAGCAATAATTTCAGATGATCCAGGTTTGATCAGAGAGGAGAAGAATATGAACAACTATTGTATGATCCAGAACTCCAAAACGTTTGCATTTTCCGCAGAGAATCCAACCGGTGTACGCGCAGGTGGTTCCCAGGGCGGTGACTGCACCAAGCTTCGTCCGACCGTGACGATTCCTGCAGGGGAAACCGTAACTCTGGTAGATGCTGCAGGACGGGTGTGATCCAGCATATGTGGTTTACCGGATATGTCGGGCACCATTTTATCATCCGTATGTATTGGGATGATCAGGAATATCCGTCTGTGGAAGCTCCGCTCTCTGCATTCTTCGGATGTGCCTATGATGAAAATTTCGTGGACCGGGATGGCAAATATCCGGTGTTGAATTCTGCCATGATGCTGGTAGCTCCTGGTCGCGGCTATAACAGCTATTTTGAGATGCCGTTCCATAAGAGAGCTCGGATCACGATGGAAAACCGTGGTGACAAGGATGAAAATCTCTATTATATTATCACCGGAGCTTATCAGGAGATTCCGGCGGAGGCTGGTTATTTCCATGCCACCTATCGCCAAGAGCACCCGGTTCAGAAGGGTCGTACCTACACAATCGTTGACGGAATCGAAGGCAGGGGACAATTTGTCGGTGTGACTCTGGCAACTGGTATGAATGGCAACAATACCTGTTGGGTAGAAGGCGAAGCCCGCATGTATCTGGACGATGATCCGTATCCGTCTATCCACTATACCGGAACTGAAGACTACTTCGGCGGTTCCTATGGATTTGGAAATGACATCATCATCAAGAGCTATCAGACCTTCAGCGGCTTATATACCGGCATGTACGCAATCTATGGAGACCACCGGGAATTCTATAACGGACAGCAGAGATTCCTGCTGTATCATTTCCATATTGCAGACCCGATCCGTTTTGAGAATAAGTTTCGTATGACACTCGACAATATGGGCTGGACCGGACCGCGTTACGATGATTACACCAGTGTTGCTTATTGGTATCAGACCCTGCCGTCCGCACCGCTGATGCCACTGCCGACAGATGCAGAGATGTGTATGAGATAATAGAACCAGATTGGAGATGTCAGATAGATTGGTTTTAACCTTGCGACACGTCGCATCGGTTATATCGGACTGACATCAGAGATTTGCCGGAAAGGATAGAGGTATTATGTTACTGGAAGAGAAGTTTTTGAATTTCATCGTTATGCCAGCAGCCACAATCTGCCGCTGGAAGCTATCAGTGTCGGAGATGAGAACAAGGTACTCTGTGAGATGCACTACGCAGCAAATACACCGAGAAATATTTATTCACATACCAAGAGTTTTACGGTAACAGCAGTTGGACTCGCAATGGAAGAGGGAAAACTAAGCCTGGAAGATCATGTGGCGGAAGTGTTTAAAGATAAACTTCCTTCAAATCCGGATCCAAATCTGGAGAAGATTCAGTTGAAACATCTGCTCTGCATGTCCAGTGGCTTTGGTAAGGCACTTCTGATGAATGCGGACAGACGTCTGGGCGTCGGCGCACCGGATTATGAGAAATATATGATGGCACAGCCGGTTCCTGTGGAGCCAGGCAGTGCATTCTGCTATTCCTCTGCCGACAGTATTCTGGCTGCTCATATGGTAGAACAGGGCCGTTGGCAAGCGGATGGGAGAGTATCTGTATGAGAAGGTATTCCAGCCCCTTGATATGGGATGGCCGCTCTGGGAGCATGATCCACAGGGACATCCGAATGGCGGCGGAGGTATGTATCTGACTTGTACCGAGATGATGAAACTGGGACAGCTCTATCTGGCTGAGGGTAACTGGAAGGGCGAGCAGATTGTCAGCAGGGACTGGGTGCAGGAAGTGTCCACCCCGAAATTTACCTTCGAGCCATCTGCAGATCTCTGGCATGTAGGATATGGCTATCAGTTCTGGATCAGTCCATATCCAGGATCCTATCGTGCTGATGGCGCATTCGGACAGATTACAACGATTCTCCCAGAGAAGGGATTGGTTGTTTCCATTCAATGTCCGGAGCGAGGTAATTTCGATCAGGTGAAACGTGCGCTGCATGAACATTTTCTGATGGAATTGTAAGAATAGACTTGCAACAATATGCTATAATTTGCCCAGAAACCGTACTTTTGGCTGAAAAGGCTTAAAATCAAGGCTTTTAGGGAATGTGGATGGGATTTGTACCCCCATTGTACTCCTATTTTGTAAAACAGTAGGATCATCAACCGGACTTCCCTCGATAAAAAAGAATATGATTTGTGGCGAAAGAAGTTCCTTCGGGGACTTCTTTTCACTTACATAAAAATGTCGGTTTGAATGTTGGTTAAGTGTTGGTTTGGTGAAAAAAGCACTTGCCGTAGGAGTTCCGAAAGCAACGATTCTTACTTACTTCTATCCGGAGGTTACTGTGGAGAAGATGAGTTCATATCGGAAGAAGCAGTAAATGTTATCACATAGGAACAGGAAATGTGGTATACTGTGCCTATGTAAAAAAGAATGTGTTTTACAAATCGGAATTTGAGAAGGTAAGTGAATGGGATACCACGATGCAAGATACCGTGGAGGAATATGATAATGTCGAAAGATGAGTATTTGATAACCGATACGCCCCTCAAAGCGTTGACGGTTTTTGCAATGCCAATGATTTTTGGAAGTTTTTTTCAGCAAATATACAATATGGCCGACTCTATTATTGTCGGCCAGTTTGTTGGTTCTTCCGCACTTGCAGCTGTCGGTGCATGTGCAGCATTGACCAATGTGTTCATTTGTGTGGCACTGGGAGCCGGTGTCGGAGCCGGTGTGCTTGTGAGCCGTTATTTCGGAGCCAGGGAGTATGGCAAAATGAAAACAATCGTGTCAACCTCCTTGATTAGCTTTTTGCTTCTAAGTATAGTCCTTGGTGTTTTTGGCTTTTTCTTCGCCAACTCGATGATGAGTGGACTGCAAACCCCTGCCGACATACTGGATGATGCAGTACTGTATCTGCGGGTCTATTTTGTGGGCTTTCCGTTTCTGTTTATGTATAACATTCTTTCTGCCATGTTCACCTCAATCGGCGAATCCAAAATTCCGCTAGGACTGCTGATTTTTTCGTCCATCCTGAATATTTTAATGGATCTTTGGATGGTAGCCGGGCTAGGTCTCGGTGTGTTCGGTGCGGCTATTGCAACCCTGATTGCACAGGGAATTTCTGCAGTGTTTTCGTTTTTGCTTTTCTTTGCACGGATGCAGCAATATAAAAGCCCCTTTAACAGGTTTGAACGGCAGGAGCTGTATTCCATGCTTCGCATTGCGGTGCCGTCGGTTTTACAGCAGTCCACAGTGTCCATCGGTATGATGATTGTGCAGGCAGTGGTAAATCCTTTCGGTACACAGGCACTCGCCGGGTATACAGCAACGATGAGGGTGGAAAATGTTTTTTCATTGATCTTTGTATCCATCGGCAATGCGGTTTCGCCGTTTGTTTCCCAAAACCTTGGCGCAGGCAAACCCCAACGCATCAAAAAAGGCTACCATGCGGCGCTAGTGCTGGACGTGTGCTTTGCCGTTCTTGCCTTTCTCGTCATTGAAACGCTACACACGCAGATCTCCTCGCTGTTCTTAGGAAAAGACGGAACGGCGTTGGCCTATCAGGTGTCTGGTGATTATATGAGGTGGATTGCTTACTTTTTCATCTTCATGGGTATCAAGATGGCAACCGATGGAGTCCTTCGCGGTCTCGGAATTATGCGTCCGTTCCTCGTTGCAAACATGGTGAACCTTGCGATTCGTCTGTCCGTTGCCCTGATCTGTGCACCGCGTTTCGGCATTGCCTTTGTCTGGCTTGCTGTACCAGCTGGTTGGCTTGCAAACTTTTTAATCTCCTATGTGGCTCTCAGGAGATCATGACCAGTTTTTCAGAAAACTATTTGACGATCCGGATATGATGAAGCAGGTAATGGAGACTGTAGGTTCTGTATTGTATGAGAGATTGAAGAAGAAATATATCTTTGATCCAAAGTCGGGAGTAATTGAAGAGGCGACACCGGAGACTTATGTGGAAGATACATATTTGACGAAGAAATAAGGAAGTGAAAACATGCAGTTAGGATGGATAGATTTTTCAAAAGAAGACCGGCAGAAGGCATTAGATGTGATTAACCTTCTGAGTGAACAGGGAGCAGTCGATGAACTTGGAATCGGCATTATTCGTGATGCTTTTGCCAACTATTTCTTTCCTGGAACATCTACCATCCAGACCAGAGCAAAGTACTTCCTTATTGTTCCATATGTGTTAAGAGAAGCTGCTGATGGCAGGTATGGAAAGGATGCAAATAGAGTTTTAAGGGCTATAGATTCTGCTGAAAAAAGATTGTGGCATCAGATTGTTAGAAGCAGATCCCAAGGCAGAAGGTGTTATTGGAACCCGTGTATTGCCAAAAGGCTGGGTAGCAAGAAGACCATCAGATATCTATTGGAACGGAATTCGTACCTTTGGAATATTCTGTGATTATGGTCTGTCTATACCGGAGTATGTTTCATTGGCGGTAAAGCTAAAAGAACAGAAGTCCGTCAGCCGGTTGGGAAACAGGAATGATGATGCAGAGGAAAATGATAAGGATGATTCGGATGCAGGAGATATTGGCAATATTAGATTCTGGAATCTTCCGATTTATCATGATGATTGGAGAGACAACCTTACAATAGAGCTGACGCAGGAGGAAGCTTTCTATCTTGATAAGCAGATTCAGAAGTCAACGAAAGGGTCTCTTTTGGAATATGTGTTGAAAAATCATATTGATTTGAATGAATATGATGATTTTGCTTCTTTAACGGCTGAACTATCAGAAAAAAAGTAAGTGAAAAGCTGGCATATATGATGAAGCTTGCCTGCGATTTTAATAATCTGGTGTATATGGCAAGAGTAAGATACAATGTCATGCTTTCGGAAGGCGAGAATACATACGTAAATGATGAATGGAGCAGGTTGATTTCGGATATAAGGCATAATGCGACAGTAGATCTGAATGCAGTGTTTGGAGAATTGCAGTTGATCCATCCAAGGGCAAAGAGCTTTCTGTGTGGGATACAAGCAGCATTTATGGCATCTGATTTTGATATGGTGGATGAACTGATTCGTAAGAGGGAACGGAGCCTGAAAGGAGCAGCCAGAGCGAAGTTAAGCAGAACAAAGGAATTTGATCATTCAAAATGGGTAGGTGGTGGAATGCTCGATTACAGATTCTCAAATGCCAGAAGAATTGTGAATGACATCTATGCCGGGGAGGTGAGTGCTGATGTTTAGACCGGATTCAAACCGAGATAGAACGGATTACAGCGGTATTTTGATGCCTCCGGACGGATATAGATTGGACAGAGCAGTAGGCACTACATATTCACTTGACCTAGAAGCACTCACAGCTGTGGCGATATGCCTTGGATTATCTGAAGAAACAGATAGTAAGCTTATGCAAAATCCAATTGGTATGCTGAATGCATTGCAGAAGGTATCAGATAAAATCGTGCTGTTTTGTGAAGCAGGACAGATTAAAGTGCCAACAAAACCGACTGCACTATCTATTTTATTAGAGAAAATGGTAGTAGAGGTCGCACTTCCAAAAGATAGACAGCTTGGTCGATATCCGTCATTTCATCCGAAAACATGGGTATTAGCATATGTAAACGCTGATGGAGATAAAAAATATCGTTTTGTGGTAATGAGCAGAAATCTGACTTTTGACAGGAGCTGGGATATCAGCTTTGCAATGGATAGCAGTAAAAATGTCAGACAGAAGAAAAAAGACAGAAGCAATCTGTGACTTTCTGGATTATCTTGTAACGAATGTGCATAATACCAGCAATAATGCCGGAAAGAAAAGAAATCTGATTCGTGGATTATGCGAAGACATTAAGGATGTATCCTTTTCACTTGATAGTAAAATATTTGGAGAGAATTTTGAAGTGCTTCCACTTGGTATTGGAAAAAATGCCTACCGGATGCAGGAGGATATTCTATTCTGCAAGGAAAGAGGAAATGCCAATTCGACATTTAATGAGCTTGTAGTGATGTCTCCGTTTTTATCAGAAAGTGTGATTGCAGATTTTAACCTGACAGACAGGGCATTGTCGGACTGTAAGAGAACACTTGTTACGAGAGTTCTGAGCTTGGAAAACTCAAAGCATCAGATGTAGATAATTTTACCATCTATGCATTAAAGGATGAGATTATAGATGGTGAGGATGAAATCTCAGATGAGCTTGCAGATAAAAAGAAACAGGATATTCATGCAAAAATCTATCTGAGAAGGAAATATTCAGATGTTGACCTGTATCTTGGGTCCATGAATGCTTCCTATTCTGCAATTAATAAAAATGTTGAAATGATGTTGTGGCTTGGTACAAAGAATATGTATCTGAATGGGGATAAATTCTTAGATGATATATTCTGTGGACCAGCAGGAGACGTAAAAAATCCATTTGAAGAAGTTACAGTAGCGGATGCAGTTTTGGAAACAGAAAGTGACAATAGAAATCGGCTGGAGCAGAAAATTAAGGAATTGTGCCGTGTGAAAAGGCAGGCTGTAATTCAAGAGGATAATGAGAATGCCGGAAAGTACAAGATAGATGTTGAGTTCAGTGGTATTGAATCTGATAGTGAGGTTACAGTATCACCATTTAATTCAAAGCAGGAGCAGACGTTGTCAGAACATATAGAGTTTTCAGAGCTTGAGATATTGCAGTTATCTGAGTTCTATGAGATTACTGCGAGATCAGGCGATGATACAATCCGCAGAATAATTATGATCCCTACAAGCGGTTTCCCGGATGACAGAGAAAGTGCTGCTGTAAACAGTGTGGTAAAGGACAGGGCATCATTTGTTGAGTACATAGCGTTTGTACTTGGCGATGATTATGTAGCATCTATGCTTGAAGGAAAGCAGATGGGAGAATCCGGCTTTTTTGCCAATTCGAGTGATGCAATGCCGGCACTCTATGAAAAGATGTTAAAAACATCTGTAGAAGAGCCGGAAAGAATAAAAGATATCGGATATGTGCTTAAGATGGTTACAGACAAGGATATTATACCGGACGAATTCCGCAAGCTGTATGAGACTTTTTTTGTAATACTTTGAAAATCAGAAGATAACGAGGTGATGTCATGTCACAATTTATTATAGATGAAATTGAAAAGCGTACCCTTTCCGGTCTGAAGGATTTTCAAAGAGCAACTGTGGAGAGAGTGGATTATCTGTTCCGGCATAATCAGAATCGTGTGCTTGTAGCAGATGAAGTGGGTATGGGAAAAACTCTTATTGCCAGAGGAGCAATTGTAAAGACAGCAAGACTTAGAATCGAAGAGAAAGATGATCTGTTTAAGGTAATTTATATCTGCTCTAATCAGAACATAGCAAATCAGAATATCAGAAAACTTGATGTAACAGGAAAGAATGCCATCGGCTCAGTATCAGATACCAGACTGTCTATGCAGCATTTAAAGATTACCGAGCAGGAAAATGATCCGCAGATAAAGGAAGGTTTTATACAGCTTATCCCACTTACACCGGAAACATCTTTCCGCATGACCACCGGAGGTGGAAGTGTGCAGGAAAGAGCACTTATGTATGCCATTTTAAGGAGAATGCCGGACTTTAAAGGACATGCAACTTCTCTTGAAAAATTTATGATAATGGATGCTGTAAAAGCATGGGATGGATGGGCAAAATGGAACTTTGAAAATCGTGTGGCAGAATGCGAAAAGATGACGAAGGGTGTCTATCCACAAAATGTGATAGAAAAAATCCTTAATTATCAGGAGTATGAAAGTATAAGGGACATGCTGCTTAATCATTTGCATGAAAGAAGATACAATAAACAGCTTACATATTCCAATTACTATGTGATGAATAAGCTTCGTGTGATGTTTGCGAGAATCAGTGTATCTATGCTTGAGCCGGATCTGGTAATCATGGATGAGTTTCAGAGATTTAAGTTTCTTTTGTCATCCGATGACAGTGAGCTTGGTATTCTTGCACACAGTTTTCTTAGTGGACATGATACAAGGGTACTTCTGTTGTCGGCTACACCATATAAATTGTATTCTACCCTTGAAGAGATAGATGAAAATCAGCTTGATGAGCATTATGCAGAGTTTTTTCAGGTTATGAACTTTCTTTTTTTTGATGATGAAGTCAAAGACATTAAATTCAAGGAAGTGTGGAAGAATTATTCACATGCGCTAAGTGAGTTGAAAGCAGGAGACAGTGCAATTATCCGTATGAAGGAGCTGGCAGAAAATGCTATGTATCAGGGAGTCAGCAGGACAGAGCGTATATCTGTCATGGATTCCGGTGATTATACGGATGACAGCAGCGTGAAGCATCATTTGCAGATAGATGAAAATGATATAAACTCCTATATACAGATGTCACGATTGCTGTCAAAAACAGATTCCAATCATTCTTTACCTGTAGATTATGCAAAGAGCTGTCCGTATCTTATGTCATTTATGAAGAAGTATAAGATTAAGGAGCTGATTGAAAAATATTATACAAAATATCCAGATGAATTTGGAAGTGAAAGAGAACAAAGTCTCTTGTGGCTGAATCGCAATAAAATCAATAAATATGATGAACTGCCGAAAACCAATGCAAGGCTTGAGGCACTGAAAGAAAAAGCATTTACCGGCGGTGCAGAAAAATATCTGTGGATTCCTCCATCACTGCCATATTATGAGATGCAGGGAGCATATAAAAACAGCAAAGGCTTTTCAAAAATACTTGTATTTTCTGCATGGGAGATGGTTCCACGAATGATAGGTGCGCTTGTTTCCTATGAGGCGGAAAGACTTACAGTTGGAAAACTGGTACATCAGATAAAGAATCAGGATAAGAAGAATACGGGGTATTTTGCGGAAGGTTCGAGACGATACCCGGTGGCAAGGCTCAGGTTTAATGTTTCAAATGGAGAAGTAAGAGGCATGAGCCAGTTTGCACTGCTTTATCCTTCAAAGACACTTTCTGATATGTATTTACCGATTGAGTCATTGAATAATCATGAATCATTAGAAGTAATAGAGAAATCTGTACGGCTGAAACTGAAAGAGAAGCTTGCGATAATCGAAGAAAAGTATGGTGATTCGGGTAACAATAAGGAAGATGCCAGGTGGTATTATCTTGCACCGATGCTCATGGATGGAGTCATCTATGCAAAGCATTGGATAGAGGATATTGTGTGGGAAATGAATACAGACGAAGAGGATACAACATTTGAGGTCAGAAGCAGTTCAAAGGATAAGAGAAATAAGGGCTTTATTGCTCATATTGATAAGCTAAGAAGTTATTTGGATGCCCCGGAGGAGATTTATCTTGGAAGAAAGCCGGAGGATCTTCTGGAAACATTGGTAAATATGGTACTGGGTTCGCCAGCAATATGCATTTATCGTTCTAATGGAAGAAGCACAGCCAGAGCAACATCGCTTGCAAAGGTATTTGTCAATAATTTCAATTTGCCGGAGTCAACAGCTATCATTGATCTTGCTTATGGCAGATGCAGGGATGATAATTCCCATTGGCAGAATGTACTTAAATACTGTAAAGATGGCTGTTTTCAGGCAATGATTGATGAATATATCCATATGCTGAAAGAAACAGCAGGTTTTCAGTCGGATGGAAATCAGTATCAGATCGTGCATGACATGATGATGGATTCATTGAAAATACATACAGCCACCTATATCGCTGATACTTATCCTGATTTCAAAAAGCGTATTAATGGAGCTGACAGGAAGAGTGATGGATGTCGAATAAGGTCGAGTTATGCAGTTGGATTTACAAAGGATGCAGGAGATAATTCCAAGGTAGTCATGCGTAAAGAAAATATCAGAAATGCCTTTAACTCACCAATGCGTCCATTTGTGCTTGCCACAACATCAATCGGACAGGAAGGACTGGATTTTCATAATTACTGCCGAGTGATTATGCACTGGAATCTTCCAAGTAATCCCATCGACCTGGAACAAAGGGAAGGCAGAATCAATAGATTTAAGTGTCTGGCAATAAGACAGAATGTTGCTGATAAATATGGCAAGGCAGATGAAATCACATTTAAGCGTGACATATGGACAGAAATGTTTGAAGCTGCTAAAGCGGAAAAGCAGAATGACCAGTCAGAGCTTGTACCATTCTGGTGTTTCGGAAAAAATCAGAGTGTAAAAATAGAAAGGCTTGTGCCAATGTATCCTATGAGTAAGGATGAGATGAATTATGAAAGGCTGATAAAGATATTGTCTCTTTACAGACTTACATTAGGGCAGGCAAGGCAGGAAGAACTTCTGGAGTATTTATTCAAGGAGTTCAAGGACACAAGTGGATTGAAGAAATTGTTTATCGACTTGAGTCCATTTTCAAAGGGAAAAGAAGGTTGATATGATGAGAATACTTTTTTGTAACATAGCGTGGATGAAGGAGTATCGAGGAAATGAAGATGGAAAGGATGCAAGTGAAGAAGATAGCAGGTTACAAGATTATCTTACGAGATTAGTAAAACAGATTGATGAATATGATGGCGAAAATTGGATTGACAAGTACGCTGAGTAATGAGGTACACATATTATGGGAAACGAATCAGGTGAATGGATTATGCATGGCATGAAGTGGGACAACCCGGATTGCATCCATTCTGTAGATGAAGCAATCAAGTATATAAATGAATTTGGCTTTTTACCATTATTTAAGAATGATATAGATGGGTTTTCACTTGAAGAAAGAACTGTTCCAGAGTACTGGTGGAGTGATAATCCGGAGATTGATCCATGGATGTGGCGGGCTATTATAGCAAGGCAGCATGATATCGTCTATGGAAAGTTCTTTGATAAGAAGGCAGGATTTATATCAAAAAAGTGGCTTCCTGTATTTGCTAATTACCGCCGGGATGGATATGATTTTGATGCATTATATGATGATGGGAAAGCACCTAATAAGCATAAAAAGATAATGGTCAATTTTATGGAAAAAAATGCTGATTCAGAGATTTATTCCAATGAATTGAAAAAACAGGCTGGATTTGGTAAGGATGGAGAAAAGGGATTTGATGGTGCTATAACGAATCTTATGATGCAGACCTATCTGTGCAACTGCGATTTTAAGAAGAGAGTGAATAAAAGAGGTATTGAATATGGATGGGATGTGGCAGTGTATTCATCTATTGAACATATCTATGGATATGATTATGTGACTTCCTGCTATAAGGATAATCCACAGGATTCATGGAAACAGCTTGTAGACTATATGCGTAAGATGTATCCGGAGGCAACGGATAAGCAGATAAGGAAGCTATTAAAGTAATACAGGCATGGATAAGGAGGTGCCGCAATGCCATTTAAGATTGTCCGAAACGATATTACAAGAGTAAAGGCAGATGTGATTGTAAATACTGCTAATCCAAATCCGATATGTGCAAGTGGCACGGACTTAGCAATATATGAGGCAGCAGGAAAAGAAAAGCTTCTCGCAGAAAGAGCGAACATCGGCAAAATTGCAAGAGGTGATATTGCTGTCACTGGTGCATATAGCCTAAATGCAAAATATATTATTCATACGGTAGGTCTGGTATGGACGGATGGATTGCACCATGAATTTGAAATTTTGGAGGACTGCTATCGTAAATCATTGCAAAAAGCATTGGAACTTAAGTGCGAGAGCATTGCATTTCCATTAATTTCGACGGGAGTATATGGATTTCGAAGGATAAGACATTGCAGATTGCTGTGTCAGTATTCAGCCAGTTTCTTACCGAAAATGAAATTGAAATTATATTGGTAGTGTTTGATAAAAGGTCTTTTCAGCTATCCGGTCAGATTGTAGGTGATATTGATTCCTACATAGATGCTAATTATGTCAAGGAAAGTCATAGAAAAGAATATCCGGTGCGAAGCAGAAGCAACGCTCGCATGAGAGAATTGCCAGAGGAAGCGTTCTATGAGGAAATGCTTCAAAGAGAAGCAGAAGATAACTATCCACTTGAGGAAGATACAGGGTTAGCAGAGCCTTGTATGCTGTCAGAAGACATTTCTTTGGAAGACCAGCTTGCAAATATTGGCGTTTCATTTCATGATAAATTATTTGAGCTGATCGACGAATCGCATCTTGATAATAAGGATGTGTGGAAACGGGCAAACCTTGACAGAAAACATTTTTCAAAGATTCAATGTGACCGGAATTATCATCCAAAGAAGAAGACAGTGATGGCACTCTGCATTGCATTGCAGCTTGATCTGGAACAGTCGAAAGATTTACTTGCCAGAGAGGATTGGGCATTTAGTCCAAGCAGTAAGGTGGATCTGATTGTACAGAAGGCTATTATAGATAAGCAGTATGATATTATGCAGCTGAATGTGACATTATTTAAGTATACGAATGAAATTCTTGGAGTATAGGAGAAAATATTCATGAGTAGAGAGACAGATATAAAACTTTTAATGGACGATTGGGAAGAAAAACATAAAAATAACGGATATAAGCGTTTTATCAGAGATGGTATAGTGTGTGAGGAAAAATGGGAAGCACAGCATACACCAAGAGTATGTTATTTCTTAAAGGAAGCATACACTTCTAATGAAAATGGTTATAATCTGGTAGAAGATTTGCATGATTGTGAACGTCCATGGACTATGTGGAGAAAGGTAGCAATATGGACACAGGCAATATATAATGCATTTAACGATAATATCTGTGAGTATGACGATGAAGTATTACGATCTAAGGAAAAAGCAATAATTGACCGGATTGCAGTGGTCAATGTGAAAAAGAAGCAATGGCGGAAGCGAATCTGAATATGAAGATTTGAAAAAATACGCAATTGAAGACAGGCTGGAAATAAAGCGTGAATTGGAAATTATACAACCTGATATCATTGTATGTGGGAATAATCTCAGTCTATTGAAACTTGTATTAGGAGAAGAATTACAGAATGATGATACATGGGATAATATGTTGGCACTTTGGAAGGATACATTGGTGCTTGATTATTATCACCCTGCTGTGCATTATCCTAATCGAGTAAATTATTATGCTTTAATGGCAATCTGTGATGTGGCAAGGAAAAAAAATATGGTACGCCTGTATGGTCGTAAGCGCATAGTTTTAGGGCGACCCTATAAATGAAATCTGACACCCCGCGCTAGGATGCCAGACATGCGAGTATTTCACTACATTTTATTTACAAGTTTCCTGAGCCAATTTACTCCACGGGGCAAATTGTTCCAATTCCTCGTCTGACATTTCAGCACTAGGACGATGCTCCAGAAGGAAGCTCAGATATTTAAGTGGATCAAGTTCATTGGCTTTTGCCGTTTCTATCATAGAATAGATTTTCATACTGGCATCTGCCCCGGCTGGTGTATCACAGAAAAAAGCCAGTTCTTACTTTCTCAGTCTTTTAACCCAGTTGTAAAAGGTGCCGGGATTGATGTTATGTTCTGTACACCATTGGTAGTCACTAAGACCGCTGCTGCGGCATTCCATGATAAGTTGATATTGTTCGTCTGCTGTGCGTCTTTGCGTTTTCATACAAGAAACCTCCATAGTTATAGTAAAACGCTCGCATTCATAGTATCTAGCGCCGATACTGTAGTAAAATGCTGGCATCTATCATCTATAATTATGAATTTTGTGATGATTTTAAATCCACCCTGAAACTAGGCGCTTACATTACAGTGTTTAAGTTCATGCATATATTGAGACTTTTGTTTCAGAGTGTTGTTATACTACCAAAAATGGAGCTACATAGTAATTTTGTGTAGCTCCATTTTATAGGATTCAGGCTTGTTAAGAGCGGTATACGCCTGCTGTAAGAATATGACTACAAATGCAACACTGCTTACCGATGAAATAGTTGATTTTTTATATGAAAATGGTGTAAGTTTAACCATTAGTTTAGACGGACACACAAAATGTTCAAGACAATAGCCGGGTGTTTGCGGAAAGTGGAAAGGGAACATTTGAAGTAATTATGGGTAAACTTGACCATATAAAAAAAAATATCCTGGTTATATGGAAAATATAAGTTTTAATGCGGTACTTGATGAGAAGAATGATTTTCAATGTAGCAGTAATTTTTTTACTTATGACTTTATTTCTTCTGCCATAGTTGGTGCTACAACACTAAATCAAAATAGTTAAAAAAATGAAATTCGTTATTCAGAACTCTTTGATACAAATTATAGATATGAGTTGTTTAAGGCATATCTTTATTTGATACAGCTGGAAACTGGAGCCTACCAGTTGCAGAGAACATCGGATATGCGATACATCATAGAAACCACAAAGACAGATGCCGGAACAAGAGTATTGCCGATTACAGAGGATGTGGCACAGATGTTTCAGGCAATCATCGAGGACAGAAATGCACCGAAAGTGGAGAAAACCATAGATGGATATAGTGGATTTCTATTTTACGATGATAATGGAATGTCACTTGTTGCAATGCATTGGCAACACCGCTTTAATCATATGGTAGGCAGATACAATGACATCTACCGAGTACAGATGCCAAATATTACACCTCATGTATGCCGACACACCTATTGCTCGAATATGGCAAAATCGGGAATGAATCCAAAGACATTACAATACCTCATGGGGCATTCGGATATATCCGTTACCATGAATGTGTACACGCATATCGGATTTGATGATGCCGAGGAAGAATTGAAACGGATGGAAGAGTTTAGGAAGGCACAGGCGGAGGTTGAGCAGAAGAAGGAGAAATCAATGACACAGAAAATGTTCAAGGTAGTTTAATATGAAAGAAGGATGACGCTCTGGCTTAGGCGGGGGCGTTTTTTCTGTGGAAAAAGTAAGTGTTTGGTGCTATAATAAACCTTATAAATGATGAAAGAAGGTTATACATGTTATCAATTTACCAGTTGATGAAATATTTACGTAATACACACCATATCAATGTTAAAAGCTCACAGACACAAGCACTTAGAAATATGGGCTATTATCATGGATTTAAGGGATATAGATTTATTCGAGAGGATACTAACCGTGTTAATTTTAGCTCTTTGGATGAAATTATAGCACTGAATAAATATGATATGCGACTTAAAACAGTTCTTTATCCTAAGGTAATGTTTATAGAAAATGCATTGAAGAGTTATGTTATTGAGGCTTTATTGGCAGATAGCAAATCTGAGAATTTTGATGTTATTTACAATAAATCATTAACAGCATATAGAAATTATACTCCGGGGAGCCGTGCATATAAAACAGAGTACACGAAGAGAATGAATCTAAAAGGAAAAATAAATGCTGCTCTTGTTCGTGACTATAATAAGAGAAGTGTGGTAGCACATTTCTTTAATAATGATATTACAATACCTGTTTGGGCAATATTTGAAACTTTAGCGCTTGGTGAGTTTGGAACTTTATATGATTGTGCCTGTGCAAATGTTAAGCTTTATGTTTCAAATATAATGAAGCTCCCAACTAATTTAGATTCAGATGGCATGAACACAAAGTTCTTTATATTTACAGTTAAAGATTTGCGAAATGCAATTGCTCATAACAATGTGATTTTCGATACTAGATTTAAAACTGGTAAGATTGATCAGCGTCTTGTTACTCTGCTTGAAACTGAAGTAGGGATTTCTAATATTGATTTCAAATATATGGATGCGTATATTATTATGATTACATATTTCCTTAGAAAGATGGGCGAAACTAAAACTGCTTGTAAGCAGTTTGTTGCTTCGTATCAACAGCAGACAGAGTATTTGAGAAATGAATTGCCAATTAACATTTATAATCAGGTGGTTGGTACACAGCATAGACCTAATATGAATGCCTTACAAAAATTCATTAGCAAATCATAAAATTCTTGCATATTTTATGCAGAAGTAGTATATTATATATAAGAATTGCGGTGGATGTCTTCGGATTACACCTGGGAGAACCTGATGCGTCGGGTTCTTTTTTTTTTAAAAATTTAGTGTAGCATTCTAAGTAGTAAGACTTTGAGGTGTTACTACCAATTTTACTACTGACAGGCAGTACTAACTTGCTCAATCTTGCTCTGATTTGCCACAATCTGTAATTTCAGAGCAAACTACACGAATTCCAGAAAATCTTGCAAAATAGGGCATTCCGGGGCAAAACAAGGAGAAACAAAACAATGATAAAAATACTTTTCATCTGCCACGGCAATGTTTAATGGATGCCGTGAAAACCTTGATTTTAAAGGATTTCTTGGGAATTAACCAATAATTTACACCTTATTTATACCTTTGGAAGGCTGGATCGGAATAATAGAGAAAATAAAGAAATAGATAAATACAACAGGAACAGATTTTGTCATATTGGAAATATTGATACAAACGGCGAAGTGTTAGGATAAGCACTTCGCCATTTTTATGGTATAATATTTTGGAAGAAGAGTTAATATCTAAATTTGCTATTTGATGAAGGTGATGACAAAATGGTAAAAACAGAAGCGTTTCCAACTATTCGAATGAAAATTGACAGATTATTAAAAATTACAAATGAATATCAGTTTAATGATCTTGTGAAGGCGGTATATTGTATTAATCTGTGTATCAACAACAGATCAGTTTTGGAATCTTGTTTGGCATTAAATGCCTGTCTGATTGAATATGAAGAAAAGGCAGTAAGAGGATTGGAACATATGATGAATTCAAAGGGTTCTTTGGTAAAATATATGATGTTATGAAACCAGGGATAGCAGACGATTACACGGTAGAAGATTTTGGTGAAGTCCAGCTTAGATATAATGATAAGTTTTACCGTGTAATAATCGGAACTGGTCATAATAATGTTTATGCTTGTCTCAATTTTTTACCTACTTTAGCAAGAAATATTTCGCGGGAAGAGGAATTATGCCTGGCTTTAGAGTATGTATCTGGAACGATTGATTATTTTATAGAAGAAAATAAGAATGATGGCGTTGTAGAAAAAAGGTTTGTTCTTCCGACTGAAATATTATTTTATAAAGTACAGAAATTCTTTAAGGAGGAAGTAAAGAAATATGATATTCTTGAACTTGATTCTTTAATGATGAGTGAAGGAACTACTATTGAAAAAAGCCATTTTGTATGCAGGGAAGATAATATTTATCCTTTGTACAATGTTTCTTTGTTAATTGATTTATATGATATATGGGAAAATAAAATTGATTTCAAAGAACAGATTTCAGTTGCGAATGAGGGAATCATTGACAGAATTTATAGTTTGTTTGAAATGGATCGGTCAAGAAGTTGTTCAATATTTGCACCTGCTATGATATTTCCAGAGCAAAAATATGATTCAAGCCAGAGAACATATACATTTATAGCAAAGGCTTCTCGTGGAGTAGTTGTCGCGCTTAATGCAGATGAATATGAGGAGGGACAGTTAGAAAAGGAAATTGCTAATATAGAGAAATATCATAAAAGCGGAACACTTCATATTGCGGAAACATTTAACCGTTTTGATAAAAGTGGATTAAGGGGGATTCATATTCCTGCCGATATGCCAATAGAATATTTAATTTATGATAGTTTTATGAATCCGAATCAAATGCACATGTCTTTGGGCGAGGAAGGGAAGAAGAGAAAAAAACTTGTACAGCGCTAGATGTTATATATTATCTAAATTTCATGGATGACATAGATGAATTATTCGAGTATCTATCTTATTCAAATGAGAAAGATTATGAAAGTTCGTTTGGTTTTGGAAGTGATGCTGCTTTATATTTTACATGGAAAAATCAAGACCGGTATATTGCAAAGGGCGCAATTATATTTAATATGGTTGATGTAGGATATGATACAGAGAATGAAGCTGTTGTTGACTATTTTAAAGAGGAATTGAAAGATTATCCATTCCATATGAGGGATTATCTTTTCCGTGAACCATTTTCGTGGAAAATTGAAAAAAGAGATTTTGATACATATGAATATACAGTAAAACATGGAATGGGATTTGGTGGTATATATCTTCCACTGCCTCAAAAAAATTATGTTTTTTTGACGAACAATGTGGAGTTCTACAAAGATGTAAAAGATTTTGGAGAATATCGTCAGTGGATTCAATTGTTGGAAGAGATTATAACAGAAGGATTTGATTCAATAAAATGTGTATTTGAGGACAATAAGGCAATTAGTAACACCGGAATACAGATTGCTTTTATGCCTATTGAGTATGCTGTTCATGCAGGGCATGAATCTTTTTTATATGAAGATAGGATATATGTATATAGTGATGCTCAATACTATAGTCATAAATGGATTATCAGATATGTTGTAAAAGATATTAATCGGATTTATGAAGATATTCAAGAGGCAAAAAATAGAAGTACAGAATTCAATATATTGCGCGAAATATTGATTCCATTGCTAGATAGGATGCCTGATTTGAATGAGCTATTTGAATCAAAAAGAAAAAAAGTTTCTCTTGAAAAAAAGAAAGTGGGAGTTTTTTCGGCATCTGTAGAGTATAAATGGGACAATAATGTACAGAATTTTTCTCCTGAGGATTATCACTATCATGAAGTTCGAAAAAGAATAGCAAATGTTTGTTATGGTAATATGATAAAACCAGGAATTTACCGTGGACAAGAAGCAAATCAAATTATACGTGCCATGCAAAAGGCTATAATTGAAGATTTCGAGGGTGAAGTTTCAAAATATTCATGGAGTGAATTGCATTATTCGTTGTTGGATTATCATTCAACATTGTTGCATGATATAGATATTAATTGGAAAAGATATGGCTCGTATTCTGGTTTAGATGAGAAGAAAGATAAAGAAGTCAGAGACCGAATTATAGACCAAAGAGAAAAAGCAAAGCATGATGATAGAAATACACTTTATCTAATAGAAACAAATTTGTATTTGCATTGTGAATCAGAAACACTTGCAACCATAGATGATATAAATCTTTTATTAGCATATGCGAATTGGCTAGTTGTTTTAAATGATGTAGCAGATATGTGCCATTTTGCAGATAACGAAGCCTATATAGAAATAACAGATGAGTATGTAGTGGATACTTTAGCAGATGATCAAGATGCTGAGGCATTAAGTGGTTTGCATCATAGGATATATTCATATTCAGGGGGATTAAAGCGAGATCATGAAACAGATTTCAAATATCTTGAAAAGGTGAAGGAAACATTTAAGGAAGATATGGGATTTGACCTCACAGACTTCTTAGATATCTTATCGTATTTTAGTAATTCTTTTTCAGAGACAATCGTTAAAAAGATTGGCAATAATGTATTCAGAGCACCTATGAAAGAATTATTGAGAGATTTCCTGGAGCAAATGAATAATGTTATTACAGAAGAAGATGCCGCAACTCTTTTTAACTATTTAGTGGTCTCTTCTCAAAATCTTAAGACAGAAAATGGTAAGATCAATTTTTATCTTCCAATCGGTAAAAGAAGAACAAGAGATACCAGGTTTGAATTAATGCCCCTTGTAAGTATTAATGGCGACATTATATTTTCACCTATTACAATGGATCGTTTGAAAAAAAGATTGGCTTAACGGAATAATGGATTTTATTTTACCATATGAAGTGCGTATGAATAAAACAAAACAGTTAATAGTGGAGTGGAAAAAATCGTATGAGAAACAGATTGTCTATGATATAGCGAATTCATTTAAGAAAAATAAATTTGATATCATAAAGCAAAATTTTGAATTAATGAAATTAAATAAATCTCATCCGCAGTGGCTTGGAGACTATGATGTGTTTGCTGTAGATATTAATAATAAGTCTATCTGGATTGTAGAATGCAAAGTAATTGAAAAAGTAGCTACTTTCTATGATATGTATCGTCAGCAGAATAGATTTTTTAATGAACATAAGGAAGATGAGAAGTTCCAAAGAAGAATTGATTATTTACGTGAGAATGCTGATCAAGTGATCCAACAATTGGGATGCACAGACTATATCGGCTATAAAGTAATACCGTATATGTGTATGAATAAGGTACTGGTTTCAAGATATAAAAAGTTACTTTCCCTATTGTGTCGTATCCGGAATTAGTAGAAATTATTTCTGGTGCTACAAGAGAATGATATATATAAAGTAGGGCATGGAGTACAGGGGGAGCGTTGGAATTTCAAGAGTACAAAAAATATAATGTTGTGTAAGAGAGGAAGTACTTATGAAAAAAATAAAGGCAATTATGCTTTTGGGATTAGTAGTTGCATTGCTTGTTATAGGTTTTTCCCCAATATCAGAAGCTGCAAGTATAGAAGGAAAGCGGGAAAAAGACAACAATACAAAAGCAAAATGTTGAGGAGCAGGATACGGAAGAAATAGCTTGTTCATCCGAAGGGGAAAATATAATAGAAAACGAGAAAGAACAGAATTTTATATCGACTCAAAATATGTCTTCTGCAACGGAGAATGAGTGTACAGAAGGCGCATCTTTTTCAAGGATAATAAATTTACTTAGTAATTTTAGTGATATAATACAAAATATATGGTGGCTTATTACACTAGTGGTTGCGATTTTTGTACTTATGAATTCTCTTTTTTCAATACGAAAAAAAGCAAATAAGTATACTGGTGAACAAGTTAAGAAATTGATTCAGGACGGAAAATATATTCCGGGTGTTTTTGTGGAGCTTAATAACAGTAAAGAAGTATTACGATATTTTGTATATGGTAAGAAGTGGAGAAAGAGGCTGATTAAAAATTTTAACTATGTATATGATAATTCATATGGTGAGATTCTAAAAAAAGCTTGTGATAATCAAAATGTGTGCTTTCGTCTTAACAGAATGGCATCCACAAAGAAAATTTTGGAGACAGTGAATTCGGCATACGAATTTCATAATAATTTTCGGAACTCAGGTATAGAATTTAAACAAGATTATAAAGAATCACAGATTCTTTTTGAAATAATACAGTATCCGTATAACGAAATACTTGGAAGTTTGCTAAAATATAGTAAAGTTGCTAATGGAAAGTATCTTATACTTACTGGAAGTGCTGGAAATGGGAAGACAAATTTGTTGTGTAGTATTAGTGAACTCTTAGTTAACCTTAAGCAAACGACAATATTTTTGAATGCTAGAGAGATTGAGGGTGATATTTTAGATTTTATATTCGATGAATTGGGGCTTCCAGATTTATATAAGAAGCATAAAGAGATTTATCTTTATTTGGTAAACTTACTGTTAACTGTTCAGAATAAGTTTCTATTTATAATTGTTGATGCTATTAATGAAAATGACAGTGATGGGTTTGGAAACCAGATTAGCGCATTTATCAATAAAATTGCTGACTATAGTAGAGCGAAGATAGTTGTATCTTGTAGAAACGAATACTATAAAGAACGTTTTAGAAAATATCTTGTAGAAAAAGTTAATATACCAGTATTTGAGTTTGATTTAAAGGAGCAACATTATACGTCTACAGCAATTAATCGTATTATTAAGACATACAGTAATCATTTTAATTATAGTGGAAATATCTCCCTTGCGGTGAAAAGCGTACTTAGTGAGCAATTACTTTTACTACGAATATTTTTCGAAGTTAATAAGGATAGTAATGCAGATGTGTATTCCATTCGAAAGCATGAAATATTTGCACAGTACATCGAAAAACTAAAACAAAATAACAGAGAATATCTCGAAACTGTGCTCGACACAGTGACTGATTTCATGATACACAGTGATAATTATGATGAAATCAGTATAACTGACTTGGAAAAGACAGGAACTACCTCCGGTGATATACGGAAGACAGTAAATAGTGGCATTCTTCTTAGTAAAAAATTGGTTTTCCATGAAGGTACAATTGCAAGAAATGAAAAGGAAGTCGTGTATTTTGTTTTTGATGAAATGAGAGATTATTGTTTAGCACGGCAAATTTTATTAAATAATATATCGGCATATAATGTGGATGGAGAATCCGTCATCGAAAAATTAAAACAATTAAAAGCAACAGGTGCATCTTGTACAGAGGGAGTTACTCATTATTGTTATGTCTTTTTTAAAACAGATGAACTGGTTTCAAAATTAGGGCAGACAGAAAAAATGTGTAATTCAATTCTTGATTTATACCGTATTCCGGAAGGTGGAGAAAGAAAGTCATATTGGAGTATGCGTTACAGGGAAGAATTACAAAATCTAGGATTAAGGATTATCTTAACATCTGGTCTCGAATTGACTGATTTTGAAATTATGTATATTCAAGACTGTTTAAGAAAAGATCCATATGAAGATGGTGGAATGTTTTTTGATACAATGTTAGATGGAACACTTTATGGAGGAATATATAATTTAGATATATATTTAGGGATCTTATTTGGATTGAAAAATAAAGATGCCATACTTAATACATTTCACACGATTAGTGCACGTAATAATATGGATGACAGGTTTATTCCAGAAGATTTCATCAAATATTATAATGAACTATCAGATTCAGAACGAAAATTACAGATTCAAAAAATAGCTGAATTATTTTTATTGTGCTTTAAATTACATGATAAAGATAAGCAGGAAGAACTTGAAGATTTTTTTCTACAATTTGCCTACACATGATAAAGTACAAAATGATATGATTTTAGAAATGAGGATAGCCTGTGGTTTAGAGGTAAAAGATTATGAATGAAACATCGTGTTATAAGATAAATGGAAGAATATTTTTTAAGCATAAAGATGTACCGTGTAAAAGGCGAGTAATGAAAACGCTGGGAGTAAAGAAAAATACGTTTGCCGGAAATATGATTTCCAGAGTTTATGATTATTATTTTCAAGGAGCGATAAATTTAAAAAAAGAATATAGAAAGTACTATCGGAAAGAATTTTGCTCTGTAGAAAAGTTCATAGAAGAACATTTTAATATTGAATTAGATGATGCTAAAAAATTGGCTGAAGGAAATTATTCTATGAAAGAGTGTTCACGTTGTTCAGTTGAAAGAAATATAGAAACACTTAATTATGATGAAAGTTTTAAAAAAAGCTTTTTCAAAAGCGGTAGGAGGATTGGAAGATGAAGATCAGGATGGGATTTATTACGAATAGTTCTTCTACTAATTTCCTTATTATATCGAAAGAGGAATTAACAGAAGAGTATTTGTTTGAAAAATTAGGTTTTATAAAGGATGGTATGCTTGAAAAACAAGGCCGAGAATTATGCAGAAGCATAATATATGCTTTAGATGGAGGTTTAAGATATCACAACTATGAAATACCGGATTATGAATCAATAAAAAAGTTTTCGGAGAGAAATCTGCAAGATTGTTTGTTAAAAACAAGGGGTATCATGCTTATTGGGGATATACAAGTAGCGATGATTCGCCTATAACACAGTTTTTTACTACTGATAGTTTTGAAATAGAGGACAAGGATTTCTATCTTAATGGTAGAGCTTGCGTGTGGTAAAGATGATTATTTATAAAGATGAAGTGTTTGGTTTTTTTTGAAATTTTTAACGAAGAAAATGGAACCTTATTTCGCAGTGATATCAATGGCGTTGATCCAGTAATGAGATCGTTTCCTGAATTGCTTGATGTGGGAATCATGGGACATTGCAATGGTGGACAATATTGTAGGAACGCTGGGATTGATTGTTACCAAAAGGTTTTACAACATATGCTCCACATATGTCATATGAGAATTTTATGGAAATTGTAAAACAAGCAGCAGGTAAAACTTTCCAAATTGCATTAGGTGGGGCTGGAGATCCTAATAAACATCCACAAATTGAGGATATACTGAAATCATGTAGAGCATATCGAATTATTCCGAATATGACAACAAGTGGTTTTCTTATAACAGATAATGAAGTTGGTTTGATAAAGCAATATTGTGGTGCCGTTGCAGTGTCCTGGTATTCACGTTTCATGGATGGAAAAGAAAGTAATCAGGAAACAATAGATGCTGTAGAACGATTGGTGAAAAGTGGTTGTACTACAAATATTCATTATGTGGTATCGAAAGATACTATTAATGAAGCAATCACAAGATTGGAGATGGATTCATTTCCTAAAGGAGTGAATGCAGTTATATTTATTTTGTACAAGCCTGTGGGGAATGGTATTATAGAAAAGGTATTAAAAAATACGGATTCTCGAATTGAAAGATTTATATCTCTTGCAACAAAGGTTAAACATCCGTACAGAGTTGGATTGATACATGTTTTACACCCGCATTATTGCGATGGGGAGATACAGTACCAGCAGTTAGCATAGATGCTTGTGAAGCGGCCACTTTTTCAATGTACATAGACAGTCAAATGAATTGTTATCCGTGTTCATTTGGTATATGGGACAAAAGTATATCCGAATCAATGAATTCGAAAACATTAAGAGAAATATGGCAGGGAGATAAATTTGTTGCTTTCAGGGAACAAAGAAAAGAAAAATGTTCTAGTTGCAGACAAATGGAACTTTGTCGAGGTGGTTGTAGACTTGGGATTGATATAGATATGTGTTAGGATAGTTTGAATATAGAAGAAATGATAAGAAAATCTGGTGTAGAATAGTACATCAGATTTTCTTATGTAAAGGAACGTTTGTTTGTGCTACAAAGTATTGACATTGACATACTGCATGAGATAAAATAATAGGTAGTTGGAGGTGTTCAAAAGTGAAAAAATCAATATCAATAAGCATACGAGTGAGCGAAGAAGAATTAGATAAATTCAAGCAGGCAGCCAGATTAGAGGCATATGCTTCTTATAGTGAATTTGTGCGGAGAACAGCACTTATTGAAGCTGCAAAAATAATAAAAAAGAACGAGAATGAAGGAGCATAATTTAATGAATGTAATTAGTTTGTTTAGTGGATGTGGGGGACTTGATTTAGGTTTTGAGAGAGCTGGATTTAATATACCTGTAGCAAATGAATTTGACAAAACAATATGGGAAACCTACAAGGTTAATCATCCTAATACACATTTAATTGAGGGTGATATCAGGCAAGTTACAAAGGATGATATAGCCCAATATATAGACGGAGAAGTGGATGGTATCATAGGTGGTCCAATGTCCATGTCAGTCATGGTCAGAAGCAGGTTCTCTTAAAGGAATTAAGGATGCAAGAGGTCAGTTATTTTTTGATTACATAAGAATATTAAAGGAATTTCAGCCAAAGTTTTTTTTTAGCAGAAAATGTGAGTGGAATGCTTGCCAATAGACATTCAATTGCCGTTCAAAATATTTTGGAATTATTTGATGAAGCAGGATATGATGTTTCTTTTACGTTGGTTAATGCTAAAGATTATGGTGTTGCAGAAGAGAGAAAAAAAAGAGTATTTTATATAGGATTCAGAAAAGATTTAAATATAGAATTTGGTTTTCCTAAAGGTTCAACAAAGGATGATTCTAAAAAAATTACCTTGCGTGACATAATTTGGGATTTACAAGATACTGCAATTCCTTCCGGGGAAAAGAACCGACACAATCCAGAAGCAATAAATAATAACGAATATTTTACGGGTGCATACTCACCGATATTTATGAGCCGTAATCGTGTGAAAGGTTGGGATGAACAAGCATTTACAGTTCAGGCATCTGGACGTCAATGTCAATTACATCCACAAGCTCCTAAAATGGTAAAAGTTGGAACTAATGACTGCAGATTTGTGGAAGGAAAAGAGCATCTTTATAGAAGAATGACAATTCGTGAAGTTGCAGAGTACAAGGATTCCCAGATGATTTTAAATTTATATATAACGATACCAATACCGCATATAAGATGATCGGTAATGCGGTTCCTGTGAATTTAGCGTATGAGATTGCGATAGCAATTAAATTGTATCTTGAAGGAAAAGGCTCTTCTGTTGAAATCGACAGAGAGGTTATTGATGCAAAGGAGGTTAATGAGAAGAAAGTGAGCACAAAGAGTAATGATCAAGGTAGAGCATATGAATATGCTTGGATGCAAACTTTATATAAAGCAATAGCTGAGTTAAGAAAAACAAGAATTGTTGAGAATTCCAGTTTGGTAGCAAATGAAAAAGCATGGTCTTTAATGGATGAAGATATGCAGGAAATATTTATGACATCTGCTGGAGCTGCTATTGATATGGTATTAGAACTTGAGCCGAGAATGGCAGAAGTTGATAGTGACGAGCTTACTCTTGAATTTCAGAAAGATGGTCAAGGTGTAAAAGGTGATGTTAGAGATATTGTTATCAAGAGAAATGATATTGAATGGGAAATCGGCTTAAGTATTAAGCACAATCATGATGCAGTTAAGCATAGTAGATTAAGTCATAAGTTAGATTTTGGGAATGAATGGTTTGGAATGCCTTGTTCTGACGAATATTGGGAGGCAGTTGAGCCTGTATTTGATTTGTTGAAACAGGAAAAAAATTATGGTACAAAATGGTCTGAAATTGCAGACAAGAGTCAGAAAGTATACATTCCATTATTACAAGCATTTATTGATGAAATAAATCGAGCAAATGAAAAAGATCAGACGATGCCGAGAAAAATGATTGAGTATTTAATTGGTATTGAAGATTATTACAAAGTTGTGAGTAAAGACAGTAAAAGACTTACAATGATTCATACATTTAATATGCATGATACATTAAATAAGCCAGCTAGGAATAAGGTGTCTGCAGTCACAGTACCCATTGTGAAGTTACCTACAAGACTTGTGGCACTTGAGTTTAAACCTGGCAGTGATAATACAGTAGAAATGTATCTTGATAATGGTTGGCAACTCAGCTTTAGAATTCACAATGCAAGCACAAAGGTCGAACCAAGCCTTAAGTTTGATGTTCAATTTGTTAGTATGCCGATGGAAGTTCTTAATATCGAATGCAGGTGGAATTAAGGTGGTGTCATAAGTGAGAAAAAATGCTTTTAAGTTTTAAACCAGAAGTGTATGAAAAAATAAAGTCTGGGGGAAAAATATTTGAACATAGAAGAAATTTTCCAGATGAACCAATTATGGCATATATGTATGTGAGTGCACCAATTAAGGCAATTAAAGGCATAGTATATCTAGGTAAGCGACATTTGTTATCTGACTGGAGAGAAGAGTTTAAAAATGATAAAGCGGCTGTTGTTCGTATTGAGAAGTATCAAGAATTATATCGATACGCTATGGAAATCAATGAATTTCAAGAAACTACGGAAATTTCACTTGGTGCTTTAAGACGTGATGTTTCGGGATTTGTTGCTCCACAGATGTATATATATTTGGATGGGACAGAGTTGCTAGATTATATTGAGAATAAGATAGAAAATCTTGATGGATGCACAGTCCATGATTATTCTGTTATAAAATCAAATGAAGTTTGTGTACATTAGAAGATGGAAGGACTAAGGATGGGCAGTGTAATTAGATCCTTATCTGAAACGAATTCGCTCAGAGTATGAATTAATTATCTTGATGATTTCTACGATATGCGATCGTTTGTTCAAAATGATGATTTATCTAATTTGATGAGTCAGTAGTGTTTGAATAAAATCAATTCTACGATAAAAACATACCGTCTAGACAGCTACTTTTTTATCTATTATCCAAAAGACATATAATATATAGGCTCGAATGGTGAAAGTGCCCATTTGGGCCTATTATTGTATGAATTCATGTGTTACAACTAGAGCAAGATCCACCCGTGTATTACAGTATTGTCATTTTGACAATTTTGTATTACTTACGAGTAGCAGACGATGGGGATTACGTCCCCATACCCACGTGAAAATATAATTGCTGGCAATTACATTTTAGCAGATACACAAGCGTTTCTGAGTAAGCGTCACAGACAACAAAATAATGAAATTTTGATAAGGCATTCACCTGGAATAGGTGAGTGTTTTTTGTTTTTTAAGTATTCAATTAACCGAAAAAAATAAAAAAAATCTCCTCAGGGGGCTGTAAAAGTGCCTCTTAGCGTTTCGTTTTATGTAAGGGTGTTTTTGACAGGAAAAAATAAAAGAATTTCATCAAGAGCCTGTATTTATGCCCTTCATCTTTTGAATATGTGTAAGGACATTTTTGAGCTGGCAGAAAAATGTTTTTTACAACAATTAGAAATAGAAACGAGGCGAGAAAAGAATGCAATATGAATACATGAAGGAGTCAGAGCAGATGCTTCAGTACTTCCAGTTTCCGAAGTTTTTGTTAAAGCTGTCAATCTCTCAAAATGCAAAATTTCTTTATATGATTTTGTATGACCGGGCGCGGATATCGAGAAAGAATAGCTGGATAGACAAGTATGGAAATGTTTATCTGATATTTCCAATAGAGGAATTGTCTGTCCAAATTGGCAAATGCAAATCTTCTGTAAAAACAGCATTGAAGGAATTAGATGATGTGGGATTATTGGTTCGCAGGTCAGGCGGATTTTCAAAACCCAATCATTTGTATGTGAGAATTCCATCTGATGAGGTGGTTTTACAGCCAGTTGACGATAAGGCGGATGAAAAGATGGCTGCGATAGAGTCGGAAAAGCAACTATCATCTGGTCGTAAAAATGGCTGTGCAGAAGCCGGAAATGTGGCACCTAGTAAAGTAACTGAGAAATATAAAAGTAATAAATATCATGAAGTAAATTATTGCTATGGGGAAGGAGAGAGTTTGTGATGAGAGAAGAAGATACCGTATGTGTAGGTAGTGATGGTTTGCAATACTGCAAAGTCTGTGGGGAAGCGAAAGAAGCTTTTTTTCCCGAGGGTGGATTTATGGGGATGAAGAAACATTCCAGGCAATGTGCCTGTGACAGAAAAGCGTATGAAGAAGAACAAAAATATTTTAAAGACAAAGAACACCGGGAATTAGTCAGCAGAAATACGAGCATCTGTTTTGACGAGAGCAGAATGGAAGAGTGGACATTTGAGAATGCAGATATGTCAGATGCGGTAATGCATAAGGCAAAAAGCTATGTTGATAACTGGGAGGAAATGAAAAGAAATCATATAGGCTGTTTGTTCTGGGGACCAGTTGGTACCGGGAAAAGTTATATTGCCGGGTGTATTGCCAATGAACTTCTTAAGCGGGAAGTAACGGTAAAGATGACAAATTTCAATACCATTATTGATGATATATTTCCGCTGGCAGACAAAACGGAATATATCAATGCATTGGCTTCTTATCAGCTTTTGATTATTAATGATCTTGGAGTGGAACGAAATTCAGAATATGCGTTAGGAATTATTTTTAGCGTCATAGACCGCAGGATCCGTTCAGGACGACCATTGATCATTACGACTAATCTTCCGCTGAAAGAAATAAAAAGCGAGACCATGTTAGATAAAAGACGTATCTATGACCGTATTTTAGAAATGTGTACACCAATGTATGTTGGAGGCGCAAGCAAACGAGAAGCGATTGCAAGTATGAAAATGGAGAAAGCGAAAACACTGTTGAATACAAACCGAGGGGAGGAGGAATGCGAATGAATCATATAGAAAAAACAATACCTGTTTGGAAGAAATATTCTTTAAATGTTTCCGAAGCAGCTGAATATTACGGAATTGGCGAAAAGAGATTAAGACAGATCGCAGGTGAAAATGAAGGAGCGGATTTCATTTTGGAAGTAGGTTCTCATATCCGATTCAAAAGAAAATTATTTGAAGATTATCTGGATACAGCCAGCACAGTTTAAGTAACAGAATAGAAAAAATAGTAATGAAAATAATGTTCATTTTATCTTAGCGAAGGGAAGGTCTTGTGGTATAATGAATAAACCGAGACGGTCTTCCAAGTTAAATGAACATTTGATGAAGGAGACTAAAATATTATGAGTGAAAAAAGGAGAGATCATAGAGGACGTATATTACACAATGGAGAAATACAGTTATCTGATGGCAGATATCGATTTAAGTATGTCGATGAGATGGGAAAGGAGCGCTGCGTATATAGCTGGCGCTTAGACCATAACGATGCAACTCCGAAAGGAAAGCGCCGTACTTTGTCGCTTCGAGAGATGGAGAAGAAAATCCAGGCGGACCATTTTGAGCAGATTGCAACAAATGGCGGAAATATGACGGTACTGGAACTGGTTGAAAAATATACATCAACCAAAACCGGTGTCAGACCTACTACAGTTGCAGGATACGGAACAGTTATCAATTTATTGAAGAAAGATCCATTTGGAAAAAGAAGGATTGATACGGTTCGGATTTCGGATGCAAAATGTTGGCTGATACATCTTCAGCAGGTAGAAAAGAAAAGCTATAGTTCCATCCATTCGATCCGAGGAGTTCTTCGTCCTGCATTTCAGTTAGCGGTGGATGATGACCTGATCAGGAAAAATCCATTTCAGTTTCAGCTAATGGAAGTGGTTGTGAATGACAGTGTGACAAGAGAGGCAATCAGCAGAGCAGAGGAACGTAAGTTTCTACGATTTGTGAAGGAGGATCCTCATTTTTGCAGGTATTATGAGGGAATCTATATTTTATTTAAAACCGGCCTTCGCATCTCGGAATTTTGTGGTTTGACGATTTCTGATATTGATTTCAAGGAGCATACAATCAACATCGATCATCAATTGCAGAAAAAATCAAAAATCGGATATTATATTCAAGAGACTAAAACAACCAGTGGAACGAGAAAGATACCTATGACTGCAGATGTAGAGGAATGCTTTCGGAAAATAATAGAAAAACGAAACCCGCCCAAAGCAGAACCTATGGTAGATGGAAAAAGTGGATTCTTATACTTTGATAAAAATGAAAGTATCTGTTATTCCCTGCACTGGGAGCATTATTTTCAACACATCATTCAGAAGTATAATAATACTTATAAAGTACAGATGAATGTCATTACACCGCATGTATGTCGGCACACCTATTGCTCAAATATGGCAAAATCCGGAATGAATCCAAAAGCATTGCAATATTTGATGGGCCACTCAGATATCAGCGTAACGCTGAATACATATACGCATGTAAATCTTGAGGATGCCAGGGAAGAAGTTGCCCGGATTCAGGTTGTGTAATTACGATTTTTAATTGAAAATAGCAAGGTGTAAAATAGAAAAACATACACCTTATTTTACACCTTTTGCGGACGATATTATGCGAAAATAAACCAGGTTATGCCAGAAAGCAAAAATTTACAAAGGCTCACAAAGCCCGAAAAACCAAGAAAAACTAAGAAATGCGAGGTTATGCAACAATGATAAAAGTGCTCTTTATCTGCCACGGCAGTACACTAATCGAGCGCGGAAACCCTTGATATTCCTTGACTTTTTGAAGCTGACAGAGAAAATTTACTACTTATTTACTACTTACTAAAATTGTTGATTGCCTTGCCACGATATAAATAAAATTGAACATTATTCGCATAAGCGACGTTACTTTATCCCAACAGGGAAACAAGGAACGCCGCTATTTTTTTACCCTCATGTTACGCAGTAAGGGCAAATAAAGCCTTGATTTATGCGGCTCTTAGAGCGCGAAAATGAGAAAGACAAGGGTTGATACCTTTTCCCTCAAAACCGCGTTTCTACTGCGTAACAAATCCAACCAAAGGAGTGATGAAGCTATGGCAGTTTTCCGCGTGGAAAAGAACAAAGGTTATACGGTTATGAGCAACCACCATTTACGCAACAAGGAACTTTCCCTAAAGGCAAAGGGCTTGTTGTCGCAAATGCTTTCACTTCCCGAAGATTGGGACTATACCCTTGCAGGGCTGTCCCTTATCAACCGGGAAAGTATCGACGCTATCCGCACCGCTGTATGGGAGCTTGAAAAAGCCGGATATATCACAAGGCGGCAGGGGCGCGACGAGAAAGGTAAAATGACCGCTATCGAGTACACCATTTACGAACAGCCACAGCCCCCAGCATTGGATTGTCCGGTATTGGAAAATCCAACAACGGATAAGCCGATATTGGAAAATCCGACACCGGATAACCCGACGTCGGAAAATCCAACGCAATTAAATAAAGAGATACAAAAGACTAACTTACCAAACAAAGAAAAATTAAATACAGATGTATCAAGTACCCATTCCATTCCTTTCCATTCCCTAAATCCCTCTCCCTTAGAGGACGCGGCACAGCCGCCGGAACGGAAGCGAAAGGAAGCGACAGACGCATATCGCGTGTATGAGGAAATCATCAAGGACAATATCGAGTACGATTATCTGATACAGGACAGACACCTTGACCGGGACAGGATAGAGGAAATCCTTGCCCTTATCCTTGAAACCGTCTGCACCAAACGAAGAACAATCCGTATCGCAGGGGACGACCACCCGGCAGAGCTTGTAAAAGCAAAGTTTATGAAGCTGAACGGCGAACATATCCGCTTTGTGCTGGACTGTATGCGGGAGAACACCACCAAAATCCGCAACATCAAGCAGTACATGAAAGCCGCCCTTTTCAATGCCCCGTCTACGATTGGCAGCTATTACACGTCCCTTGTATCTCACGATATGTACGGCGGGCGCATTATCCAGTCGGCAAGAAGCAAGGGCATACCCGACTACACCTGCAACGAGGACGAAAGCCTGTAAACCAACCCAAAGGAGGATTTTATGATGACACAGAAAACAGGAGCTTTGATTTTTGACGAAACCGCTGACCGCTACGACATTCGCTTTGACGTAAACGACTATTACGGGGGCTTGCATTGCGGCGACTGCATGGAGGTTTTTGTGCGGGGCAAATGGAAACCGACCCGTATGGAGTACGGGGACAACTGGTATCTTGTGGGTATTCGGGCGGCAGACCTTTCCGGGCTGCGGGTGCGGATTTAACAGGGCGGCGTGAAAACGGACGCTCTTTTTTCATGCCCGCCCCATTTTACGGCGGCGGGCATACCACCATAGAACACGAAAGGAGGAACCCCATTGCAGGAGGAAACCAACGAAAAGACCATAGCCCTTTACATCAAGACCGGGAAGCTGACCGCGCAGACGCTCCAAAAGGCTATGAAAGCCCTGCTTGCACAGATGAAAAAGCAGCATGACAAACAGAAAATCCCGCATGGCAAGCAGACCCTAAAGCAGCTTGCGAAGCAGAACGCGGGGCTATCCAACATTGAGATAACCGAGGGCAATATCAAAGCCTTTGAGCAGACGGCAAAAAAATACGGTATCGACTTTGCCCTAAAGAAAGACAGCACCGAAACGCCGCCCCGTTATCTCGTCTTTTTCAAGGGGCGGGACGCGGACGCTCTGACCGCAGCCTTTAAGGAGTTTTCCGCAAAGAAGCTGACACAGGAGAAAAAGCCCTCTATCCGAAAGCTGATTGTTTCCCTCAAAGAAAAGGCGGCGGCTCTAAACGCACAGCGGGAGAAAGTCAAAAACAAAGATAGGGGGATTGCAAGATGAACGCTATCAACTGGAAAAAATTGCTACTTCCCAACATTCCCTATCTGCTCTTTGTGTATCTCTTTGATAAAGTCGGACAGGCGGTGCGGCTCTCGCCGGGGGCTGACCTCTCCGGCAAGGTACTGTCGCTTGGGGAGGGCTTTTCTATGGCTTTTGCAAATCCACTTCCGAGCCTTGCCCCTATGGATTTACTGATAGGGATTTTCGGCGCGGTGTTTATCCGGCTGATTGTCTATGTCAAAGGCAAGAACGCGAAGAAATACCGCAAAGGTATGGAGTACGGCTCTGCACGTTGGGGCAATGCCGAGGATATAAAGCCGTACATCGACCCCGTATTTGAAAATAACGTGCTGCTGACGCAGACGGAACGGCTTACCATGAACAGCCGCCCGAAGCAGCCGAAGTATGCAAGGAATAAAAATATCCTTGTTATCGGGGGAAGCGGCAGCGGCAAGACGAGATTTTTTGTGAAGCCGAATTTAATGCAAATGCACTCAAGCTATGTTGTAACCGACCCGAAAGGTACGGTTTTAGTCGAGTGCGGGAAGCTCTTACAGCGGGGCGGCTACCGGATAAAGGTGCTGAACACGATTAACTTCAAAAAAAGCTATGAAATACAATCCCTTTGCCTATCTCCGCAGCGAGAAAGACATTTTGAAGCTGGTAAATACCTTGATTGCCAACACCAAAGGGGACGGGGAAAAATCCGGGGAGGATTTTTGGGTAAAATCGGAACGGCTCTTTTACTGCGCCCTTATCGGCTACATTTGGTACGAAGCCCCGGAGGAAGAAAAGAACTTCACGACGCTACTTGAAATGATAAACGCCAGTGAAGCCCGCGAGGACGACCCGGAATTTCAGTCCCCCGTTGACCTCATGTTTGAACGGTTGGAGGAAAAAGACCCGGAACATTTTGCGGTGCGCCAGTATAAGAAATTCTTGCTGTCTGCCGGAAAGACAAGAAGCTCTATCCTCATTTCCTGCGGCGCGCGGCTTGCCCCTTTTGACATTAAAGAGCTGCGCGACCTTATGGAAACCGACGAAATGGAGCTTGACACCATAGGCGACCGAAAGACCGCCCTTTTTGTTATTATCTCCGACACCGACGACACCTTTAACTTTGTTGTATCAATCCTTTACACACAGCTTTTCAATCTGCTTTGTGACAAGGCAGATGATGAATACGGCGGCAGGCTGCCCGTCCATGTGCGTTGTCTGTTAGATGAATTTGCAAATATCGGGCAGATACCGAAGTTTGAAAAGCTCATAGCCACCATACGAAGCCGGGAAATCTCTGCTTCAATCATTCTGCAAAGCCAGTCGCAGCTAAAGGCGATATACAAAGATAACGCCGATACCATAGCCGGCAACTGCGACACCACCCTTTTCTTGGGCGGCAAGGAGAAAACCACCCTCAAAGAAATGTCGGAAATCTTGGGGAAAGAAACCATTGACAGCTTCAACACTTCCGAAAACCGGGGGCGGGAGGTATCGCATGGGCTGAACTATCAGAAGTTAGGAAAGCAGCTTATGACCGAAGATGAAATTGCAGTCATGGACGGCGGGAAATGTATTTTACAGCTACGAGGGGTGCGCCCGTTCTTCTCTGATAAGTACGACATTACAAAGCACCCCAACTATAAATATCTTTCTGACTATGACAAGAAAAATACTTTTGATATGGAGAAGCATTTAAGGCGCAGACCCGCCCTTGTAAAGCCGGACGAACCCTTTGACTACTACGAAATCAGCGAAGCAGATTTGCAGGAGGACACCGACCATGAATAGACGTATGCGGAAGAAAAAAGATAAGAAAATCACAGAAGCCATAAACGGGCTTGTTTTCATTGCCGAGCGACGGGAACAGCAGCGGCAGGCAGCTATCCGGCGATTTGTAAAACGGTGTGAAGCCCTGTATGAGCAGCAACGAAAGGAGGAATTGACGCAGTAACAAAACTTATGACTGGGTGCAGAATACGCGCCCCTACAAAAATTCCTATCGCCTACACTGACAACTGAATACCGCCGCGCCGCAGCAACAAACGCAGCGCGGGGACTTATGACCGCGGCAGTTATCGAAAACTGACCGCCGTTTTTTATGCCCTTTTAGGGGGCAAGCCGCATTTGCGGCAGAAAGGAGCTTTATGGAATTTTTTAACTCTGCTATCGACGTATTACAGACCCTTGTTATCGCACTGGGCGCAGGCTTAGGCATTTGGGGCGTTATCAATCTCTTAGAGGGATATGGAAACGACAATCCGGGTGCAAAAAGTCAAGGCATTAAGCAGCTCATGGCGGGCGGCGGCGTTGCCCTTATCGGCACTATCCTTGTACCGCTTCTTTCCGGTCTGTTCGGATAAGATTACGGAGGGTAGCCTATGGAGAGCATACTTGACGCGATTAACGAATGGATAAAGGAAATCCTTATCGGCGCAATAAACGGTAATCTGTCAACGATGTTCGGGGACGTAAACGAAAAAGTAGGCACCATTGCAGCGGAGGTAGGCAAGACCCCGCAGGGGTGGAACGCAAACATTTTCAACATGATACAAAACCTGTCTGAAAATGTGATTGTACCCATTGCGGGGCTTGTCATTACCTACGTCCTATGCTATGAGCTTATCAGCATGGTAACGGAAAAAAACAATATGCACGACGTTGACACTTTTATGTTTTTCAAGTGGTTTTTCAAAGCCTTTGTTGCCGTTTTCTTGGTAACGCATACCTTTGATATTACTATGGCGGTGTTTGATATGGCGCAGCATATTGTGTCCGGCGCGGCGGGGGTTATCGGCGGCGATACGAATATCGACGTAACCGAAGCCCTTGCCGCCATGCAGGAGGGACTAAAAGATATGGAAATCCCCGAACTACTGTTACTTGTCATGGAAACGAGCCTTGTAAGCCTTTGTATGAAAATCATGTCCGTACTGATAACCGTTATCCTCTACGGAAGAATGATTGAGATATACGCCTACTGTTCCGTTTCCCCTATCCCTTTTGCCACCATGACAAACCGGGAATGGGGACAGATTGGGAACAACTACCTAAAGGGGCTGTTTGCACTGGGCTTTCAAGGCTTCCTCATTATGATATGCGTCGGCATTTACGCGGTTTTAGTAGGCGAAATGGTGGTAGCGGACAATCTGCACAGCGCGATTTTTTCCCTTGCAGCCTATACCGTTATCCTTTGTTTCTCCCTGTTCAAATCCGGCGCACTGGCAAAATCCATTTTCAATGCACATTAACACAGCACACGCGGGAAAGTCCCGCAGAAAGGAGGTTTTTTCTTGGCGTATGTACCTGTACCCAAAGACTTATCCAAAGTCAAAACAAAAGTCGCTTTCAATCTGACAAAGCGGCAAATCCTTTGTTTTTCAGTGGCACTTCTTATGGGACTGCCGCTTTTCTTTTTGCTCAAAGACAGCGCAGGGACGAGCCTTGCGGCAATGGCAATGATTGTCGTCATGCTTCCCTGCTTCTTGGTTGCCATGTATGAAAAGCATGGACAGCCCCTTGAAGTGGTAATTAAGAACATCATTCAGACAAAATTTACCCGCCCCAAAGTGCGACCGTATCAGACGGAAAACCTATATGCACTTTTAGAGAAACAGCGGGCATTAGAAAAGGAGGTATCAGCGATTGTCAAAAGGACAGACAAAAAAGACGCGGGAAGCCGCAGGAAACAAGCGTAAGCTGACCCGCGCGGAAAAGAAACAGATAGCGGCGGTTATCCGGCAGGCAAAGGGGGACGGCAAAGCCCACACCGCACAGCAGACCATTCCCTACCTTGCCATGTACCCGGACGGTATCTGCAAAGTGGCACAGCGGAAATATTCAAAGAGCATTGCTTTTGAGGACATTAACTATCAGCTTGCACAGGCAGACGATAAGACCGCCATTTTTGAAAACTGGTGCGATTTCCTCAACTACTTTGACGCAAGCGTGAATGTGCAGCTTTCTTTCATCAATCAAGGCTCACAGCAGGAACAGGCAGCGCGGGCAATCCATATCCCGCAGCAAAATGACGATTTTAACTCTATCCGCACCGAGTATTCCGATATGCTGAAATCGCAGCTTGCCAAAGGGAACAACGGGCTTGTCAAGCACAAGTACATCACATTTTCCATTGAAGCAGACAATCCGGCGGCAGCAAGGGCGCGTCTTTCCCGTATCGAAACGGACGTACTCAATAATTTCAAGGTGCTTGGGGTATCGGCGCACCCCTTATCCGGCTATGAACGTCTGAAAGTGCTGCATGGGGTATTCCACCCGACAGGCGAGCCGTTCTCATTCTCTTATGACTGGCTGACCCCGACGGGGCTTACCACAAAGGACTTTATCGCCCCGTCCTCTTTCAAGTTTGGGGAGGGACGCTACTTTGCTATGGGGAAAAAGACGGGGGCGGTATCGTTCCTTGAAATCCTTGCCCCGGAGCTAAACGACCGTATCTTAGCGGATATGTTGGACTTGGAAACAGGGGTTATCGTCAATCTCCACATTAAAAGTATCGACCAGTCGGAAGCAATCAAGACCATTAAGCGCAAAATCACAGACCTTGACAAGATGAAGATTGAGGAACAGAAAAAAGCGGTTAGAAGCGGTTATGACATGGATATACTCCCGTCCGACCTTGCCACTTTTGGGAATGAAGCAAAGAATTTGTTGCAGGATTTACAGAGCCGCAACGAGCGAATGTTTCTTCTCACGTTCCTTGTGGTAAACATGGCAGACACGAAGCGGAAACTGGAAAATGACATTTTCGCGGCGGCGGGCATTGCACAGAAATATAACTGCGCCTTAACCCGTCTTGACTATCAGCAGGAAGCGGGGCTGATGTCCTCTGTCCCTTTGGGGGAGAACCTTATCCCTATTCAGAGAGGGTTGACGACGAGCAGCACCGCTATTTTTATCCCGTTCATCACGCAGGAGCTATTTCAGACTGGGGCTGCCCTGTATTATGGGCTGAACGCTTTAAGTAATAACATGATACTCTGCGACCGCAAGCAGCTTAAAAACCCCAACGGGCTTATCTTGGGAACACCGGGCAGCGGAAAATCCTTTGCGGCAAAGCGGGAAATCACAAATGCCTTTCTCATTACCGACGACGATATTTTTATCTGCGACCCGGAAGCCGAGTATTTTGCCCTTGTAAAGCGGCTTGGCGGGCAAGTGATACGGTTATCCCCGACCGGGAAAGGCATGGACGGTACGCCCCAGTATGTGAACCCTATGGATATGAACCTTAATTACAGCGAGGACGACAGCCCCCTTGCACTGAAAAGTGATTTTATCCTGTCCCTCTGCGAGCTTGTCATTGGCGGCAAGGAGGGCTTGCAGCCCGTTGATAAGACCGTCATTGACCGCGCCGTAAGGATGTGTACCGGGACTATCTTGCTGACCCTGTACCGGAAAAAATGCCTATTTTGGGCGACCTTTACGACGAGCTGTTAAAACAGCCGGAGCCGGAAGCTGCCCGTATTGCGGCGGCGTTGGAACTGTATGTTTCCGGCAGTCTTAACGTGTTCAACCACAGAACCAACGTGGAACTTTCTAACCGCCTTGTCTGCTTTGATATTAAGCAGCTTGGAAAACAGCTCAAAAAATTAGGTATGCTCATTGTGCAAGACCAGATATGGAACCGCGTTACCATTAACCGGGCAGAAAAGAAATCTACCCGCTACTATATGGACGAATTTCATTTGCTCTTAAAAGAGGAACAGACCGCCGCTTACAGTGTGGAGATTTGGAAGCGTTTTAGAAAATGGGGAGGTAAACAGGCACAGTCCCTACAATCTTGCAAATGGGGATTGTGTATGCCGTCTTAACCGAAGCCGAAAAGAACGGTTAAGAATATCAGCGGAGAAGAAAACGGGAAAGGTTTTGCAATCCTAATCCGAGTGGAAGTGTCAAGGTAATACTTGATACACACGCAACGCATAGGGCTTGACCCCCGGTTTGCAATAGCCGGGAATATAACAGCCCCACGAGGCTCCGCTATCGTTTCGGTCTGCGGCATAAACCGCAGGATAAAAAGATATGCTATGCCGGGTATGAACAGACATACCGCTGAAAATGGGCGAAAGCCCCGGAGGGACAGATAAAAAACTGTCCGCTAATCACACAACAGATACCCACAGCTATCACGCAGAACATCAAGGACTTGCTTGCTTCCCGCGAGGTGGAAAATATCTTTGAAAACTCTGATTTTGTCCTCATGCTCAATCAGGCGCAGGGCGACCGGGCTATCCTTGCAAAGCAGCTAAATATCAGCCCACAGCAGATGAAATATGTAACCCACACCGAAGCAGGCGAAGGACTTATCTTTTACGGAAATGTGGTGCTGCCCTTTGTAGACCATTTTCCGAAAGATACCGAGCTTTACCGCATTATGACGACGAAGCCGGAGGAAGTGAGCAGCCTATGAAACAGTTAAAACCACGCGATAAAATCACACAGAAAATGACCCGCGACGGTGCGGTGGAAGTCAACGAAACACAGCAGACCGCCGAGCGTATCAGCAGCCGGGAAGCAGACAGCAACTTTTCACAGCCGGACACCGCTACCGCAGAGCGCGTCATGGAACACCTTGACGCAGCCCATACCCGAAAGGCAAGCAAAAAGGCAGTCAAGAAAGCGCAGGAAGCTACCGTTTTGCGTACTTCCACTTCCCGCTTGCAGTTTACCGACGAGGAACGGGCAACGCCGGAACTGGAAACTTACATCAAAAAATCAGAAAAAGCAGCCGACAAACTGGACGAAGCAAAGGCAGCTCTCCCCAAACAAAAGAAACTTGTAAAAGAGCGCACCTTTGAGGAAGCCACCGGAAAGGCAAAGACGCGCCTGCACTTTGAAGAACAGGAAAAGCCCATACCCGGCGGCAAACCCCATAATAACCCGTTATCCCGCCCCGCGCAGGAAGCGGGTATTTTTGTTCACAACAAAATCCACAGCGTCGAGAAAGACAATTCCGGCGTGGAGGGCGCGCACAAATCGGAGGAACTTGCCGAGCGTGGCGCAAGGTACGGGACGCGGAAACTAAAACAGGGCTACCGTAGCCATAAGCTGAAACCCTACCGGGAAGTCGCAAAGGCAGAAAAGGCAGCGTTCAAGGCGAATGTGAACTTCCAGTATCACAAAGCCTTGCAGGAAAACCCGCAGCTTACAAGCAATCCCTTTTCCCGGTTCATGCAGAAACAGAAAATCAAACGCCAGTATGCAAAGACGGTAAAGAAAGGCGGCGCAGCTACCGCCAAAGCAGCCGCCGGAGCGTCCCAGACAGCAGCAAAGGAAGCGGCTGCCTTTGCCGGGCGACACCCGGCAGGCGTGATAATCGCTATCGCTGCGCTGCTTCTGTTCATCATGGTATCGGTAGGGCTTTCCTCCTGCGGTGCAATGTTTTTCGGCAGCATGAACAGCGTGTTAGGGACTTCCTACACGTCTGAGGACAGCGACCTTGTGGCAGCGGAACAGAGCTATGCTGCAATGGAAAATGAGCTGCAACAGGAAATTGACAATATCGAAAGCACCCACCCCGGCTATGATGAATACCGTTATGACCTTGACACTATCGGGCATAACCCACATGAGCTTGCGTCTTATCTGACTGCCCTTTTACAGAGCTACACCCCGCAGAGCGCACAGGCAGAGCTAAAGCGGCTGTTCGGCTTACAGTACACCTTGACGCTGACGGAAGAAATCGAGATACGCACCACCACCGACGAGGAGGGCAACGAGGAAGAATACGAATACCGTATCTTGAACGTGAAGCTGACAAACAAGCCGATTGCTTCCCTTGCGGAAGAACTGCTGAACTCACAGCAGTTTGAAATGTTCAAGGTGTACTTACAGACACAGGGCAACAAACCGTTGATTTTTGGCGGCGGCTCTCCCGACGGCAGCCCGTCTGAGGATTTAAGCGGTGTGGAGTTTGTAAACGGCACACGTCCCGGAAACCCGGAACTTATGGAGCTTGCAAAACAGCAAGTGGGAAATGTAGGCGGCTACCCCTATTGGAGTTGGTACGGCTTTAACAGCCGGGTGGAATGGTGCGCCTGCTTTGTGTCTTGGTGCTACAATCAAGCCGGAAAAAGCGAACCCCGCTTTGCAGGCTGCGAATGGCAGGGTGTCCCTTGGTTCCAGTCAAGGGGACAATGGGGCGCGCGGGGCTATGAGAATATCGCACCGGGCGACGCTATCTTTTTCGACTGGGATTTAGACGGCGTTGCCGACCATGTGGGGCTTGTGCTTGGCAGGGACGGAAGCCGCGTCTATACCGTTGAGGGCAATTCCGGCGACGCCTGCAAGATTAAGAGCTACGACCTCAACTATCAATGTATCAAAGGTTACGGGCTGATGAACTGGTAACACAGCCCCAAAAAGAAAGGAGAATTTACTTTATGGCAAACAACAAAATTGACCGTATCAATAAGGAAATCGCAAAGACCCGCGAGAAAATCACAGAGTATCAGAACAAGCTAAAAGGCTTGGAAGCGCAGAAAACCGAAGCGGAAAACCTTGAAATCGTGCAGCTTGTACGCGCTATGCGTATGACCCCACAGGAACTGAATGCCATGCTCAAAGGCGATACTATCCCCGGCATGAGTGCCGCCCCTGCTTCTGATGAAGCCGCAGACTACGAAGAACAGGAGGACAATGCAGATGAAGAATAAATTCAAACAGACCATGACTGCCCTTTGTGCCGCCCTTATCCTTATGGGCGGTTTTTCTGTCCCTGCCTATGCACAGGGGACAGCCGCAGAGCCACCCACAGAGGACGCGACCAACGACAGCAATGTTGTTGTGGAAGAACCGGAAACGCCGCCCCTTACCCCAAAGGGCAACGCAACACTGGTAGACGATTTCGGCGGCAATAAGCAGCTTATCACTGTTACCACCAAAGGCGGCAATTATTTCTATATCCTCATTGACCGGGCAGCCGAGGGGGAACAGACCGTACATTTCCTTAATCAAGTGGACGAAGCCGACCTTATGGCACTGACCGAAACCGGGGAAGCCACGAAAAAGCCGGAAGTCTGCAACTGTACGGAAAAATGTGAAGCCGGAAAGGTAAATACGTCCTGCCCGGTATGTGCAACTACCTTGACAGGCTGCACAGGCAAAGAACCCACCCCAACCCCAACCGAGCAGCCGGAAGAACCCAAAGAAAAAGGCGGCAATCCCGGCGCGGTACTTGCCTTAGTCCTCTTTGTGCTGCTTGGTGGCGGCGCGGCGTTCTACTACTTTAAGTTTGTAAAACCGAAGCAGAATGTAAAGGGCGATACCGACCTTGAAGATTTTGAATTTGAGGACTACGACGAGGACGAGCCGGAAGCAGATACCGGGGAAACTTCCGAAGATGAAGAAACGGAGGAAGAAACCCTATGACCCTGTTTACCGACAATCCCTTTGAAAAGATGATGATACAGAAACCGAACGGGCGGCGTGATAATGCGCCGCCTGTTCCTTATCCCCCTGCTTGCGATTCCTGCCCTTACAAGGGGCAATCCCCTTGTGTGGGGTACTGTATCAAGAAAATAAAAGATAAATGACGAGAATACTAAGTACTGAAAGTTAAAAATATTTCACTTTTCCTATTGACATTCGCATACGCAAGTGATATATTTATAACACAGCAAAGTTATAAATATTTCACATGGAGGTTCAATTATGAAAAACAAAACTATTAACTTGAGTGCATGGATGTTCTTTAAGGCAATACCCGCAGTGTTGCTATTGGTGTACTATGGATTGTGTACATGGAACGGGTATGACCCTATTATCCGTTATTTGCACGCAGCTTGCCTTGTCCTTGCAGGGGTGTTTGTTTGGGGACAAATTTCTTATGCAAAGAAACACAATATCTTTGATGAGTTTGCAAAAGAAAATCTGAAAATTACGGATTCTATCTGCTTGAAGTTAGCTTATGTGTTGATGGTTATTGCGGCGTTAGCTTGCGTATTCGCTGATTTCAACGGAATTGTCGCAGGATATTTTGTTGTTGGCGGTATTTTGTTGTTGGCTATTTTAAGAGCAGTTATTTTTGCTGTTATTGACAAGAAAGGATTATAAAATATGCTGAAAACTAAAATAAAAGAATACCGCGAAAAGGCGGGGTTAAAACAAAGTGAGTTAGCAGAACTGGTTTCTTCCAGACGAGAAACAATCGTTCATCTTGAAAATGGAAGATATAACCCGTCCTTAAAATTGGCTATGGATATTGCCAAAGTATTTCATGTTACAGTTGAGGAATTATTTGAATTTGTAGAAGATGAAAAATAAATTTCATACAATTTTCTAAACAATTAAATACCATACACTATGGAGCAATCGAAAAATCGGTTGCTCTTTTCTTTTACCCGAAAGGAGGATTTATCATTGATTTTAGTTATCGCTGAAAAGCCCAGTGTGGCGCAGACAATCGCTGCCGTACTTGGGGCAAAGGAAAAGAAAGACGGATTTCTCACAGGAAGCGGTTATATCGTTTCTTGGTGCGTGGGACATTTGGTAGGGCTTGCGGAAGCTGCCGCCTACGGGGAGCAGTATAAAAAGTGGAGCTATGACAGCTTACCGATTTTGCCGCAGGAATGGAAGTACACCGTCGCTGACAAGGAAAAGCAATTCAAAACCCTAAAAGAGCTTATGCACCGGGCAGACGTTTCCGAAGTCGTCAATGCCTGCGACGCAGGGCGCGAGGGAGAACTCATTTTCCGTTTTGTTTATAAAATGGCGGGCTGCAAGAAACCTATGCGCCGCCTTTGGATTTCTTCTATGGAGGACAGCGCAATCAAAGAGGGCTTTTCCCGTCTGAAGAACGGCGAGGAATACGACGCGCTCTTTGCTTCCGCATTGTGTAGGGCAAAGGCTGACTGGCTTATCGGTATCAACGCCACCCGTCTTTTCTCTGTCCTTTACAATCATACCTTGAACGTGGGGCGCGTACAGACCCCGACCTTAAAAATGCTTGTTGACCGGGACGCAGCGATTACCACATTTAAGAAAGAAAAATACTACCATGTGCGCCTTACCTTATCCGGCGCGGAAGCTGCAAGTGAACGAATTTCAGATAAGGCAGAAGCCGACGCATTAAAAACGACTTGTGAAGCGTCAAAAGCAGTCTGTACTTCCCTTGTGAAAGAGAAAAAGACCGCAGCCCCGCCGAAGCTCTTTGACCTTACTTCTTTACAGAGGGAAGCAAACCGTCTGTTCGGATATACCGCAAAGCAGACCCTTGACCTTGCACAAGCCCTGTATGAAAAAAGACTTCTTACTTATCCGAGAACCGACAGCGCATTTCTGACCGACGACATGGGCGACACAGCGGCGGGCATTATCACGCTGCTTTGCGGGAAGTTTTCTTTTATGGAGGGCGTAGACTTTACGCCGGAGCTTGCAAGGGTGCTGAACAGTAAAAAGGTATCCGACCACCACGCCATTATCCCCACTATGGAGCTTGCAAAGACCGACCTTGCCGCGCTGCCGGAAAGTGAAAAAAATATCCTTACCCTTGCCGGAGCACGGCTGCTTATGGCGACCGCCACAGTACATACCTTTGAAGCGGTTACGGCTACCTTTGAATGTGCCGGACAGTCCTTTACCGCAAGGGGAAAAACGGTACTTTCTGACGGGTGGAAAGGACTTGACCGCCGTTACCGGGCAGCCTTAAAGAATAAGCCCGAAGCAGACGATACAGACAGCGACACCGAAAAGACCCTGCCGACGTTTAGCGAGGGACAGACCTTTGGAAATCCGGCGGCAATGGTAACGGAGCATGACACCACACCGCCAAAGCCCCACAACGAAGCGTCGCTACTCTCTGCTATGGAGCGCGCCGGAAGCGAGGACACCGACCCGGACGCAGAACGCAAAGGGCTTGGAACGCCCGCCACCCGCGCCGCCGTCATTGAAAAACTGGTAAAGGGCGGCTTTGTGGAACGGAAAGGCAAGCAGCTACTTCCCACAAAGGACGGTATCAACCTTGTGTGCGTCCTGCCGGACACCTTGACAAGCCCGCAGCTTACCGCAGAATGGGAAAACAATCTGACGCAGATTGCAAAGGGCAAGGCAGACCCGGAGGACTTCATGCGGCGTATCGAGGATATGGCGCGGGAACTGGTAAAGACCTATCCGTTTCTTTCTGATGATAAGTCGCAGATGTTCAAGCCGGAACGGGAAACATTGGGAAGCTGCCCCCGCTGCGGTTCTCCCGTCTATGAGGGAAAGAAAAACTACTATTGCAGCAACAAGGAATGTATCTTTACCATGTGGAAAAATGACCGTTTCTTTGAGGAACGAAAAGTAACCTTTACCCCGAAGATTGCCGCCGCGCTCTTAAAATCCGGCAAGGTAAATGTGAAAAAACTCTATTCCCCAAAGACGGGCAAAACCTATGACGGAACTATCGTATTGGCTGATACGGGCGGGAAATATGTCAATTACCGGGTGGAGCTTCCGAAGAAGAAATAACTGAATAGCAAGCATAGGAAAAGAGTACCCTTTTCCGTAAAATCCCTGTTTTCTCTACCGAGAACGGCGGGGATTTTTGCTTGTTGGGAAGTGTCCCAAACCCTCTGTTTTGTGGAGGGTTTTACCCTCTGAAATCTTGAAAAAATCTATAAAATCTTTGGCAAAAACGCGGACGCGGGGTACTGAATGATGAAACCGGAACAGGCAGCGTCCGCGCTGCCCTTTGGAAAGGAGGTTACACATGGCAAGTTTACGGGACACCGTAAAGGAGTATCAAGAAGAATTACGGGACGGTATCGCTTGGGTGGCGTTTTGGAAAACGGGACGCTCTTGGAACGCAGAAGATTTCCACCTTAAACTGGGCGATTATCTTTACCCGGAGGACAGAAGCCGCATGGAAGAAATCAAGCAGGCTGACCCTGCCGCCGTTGTGATAAATGGCTATTATTCCGGTTATCTTGGCGAGGATAGGAATCTTGACGAGCTGACCGCAGGGGTGCGCCGCCACTACGAAAACGGATATAGCAATATCGGGGAATTTATCGAAGCCCACGACAACAGACTGCCGCCGGAGCTTATCGAGGAAGCAAGAGCCGCCGCCCACGCTGCGGAGCTTCCGTTCTCTGAAAAAGCCTACCGGGACGGCGAAGAACCCGACCCCTATCTATTTGACGGGAGCATGAGCATGGAGGACTACGAACGTATGCACCGCATGATTGAAAAAAGAAAGGAGTGAACGCATGGAACAACCGATTTTAAGCGGGTATCTTTCTAATCTTGGGAAGTACACCGAGGGCAGACCTGCGGGCGAATGGGTATCATTCCCCACGACTGCCGAGCATTTGAAAGAAGTCTTTGACCGTATCGGGATTGACGGCAAAAACTACGGGGAGCTGCACATCACAGAATACCAGTCCTCTATTGCGGGACTGGCAGGGAAATTGACAGAACTTGAAAGCCTTGACGAACTGAACTATTTGAGCGAACTTTTGAAAATGCAGTTTGACGACGACAGGGAAAAATTTGCTGCGGCTATCACATACGGCGACCATACAAGGGATTTGCAGGACATCATCAACCTTGCACAAAATCTTGACTGTTACTGGCTTTATCCGTCTGTAAAAACCGAGGAAGATTACGGGCATTATCTGATTGAAGAACTGGACGAGTTGGAGCTGCCCGAAGAAGCAAAAAATTATTTCATGTATGAGGAATACGGGCGGGACGCTGCTATCAACGACGGGGGCAGATTTATCGAGCAGGGCTATATTTACAACAACCGCAACACCTTTACACAGTGGTACGACGGGCGGGACGTGCCGGAGGAATACCGGGTAACGCCGCAGCCGCCAGTACAGGAAAAGGAACAGGCAGACCTTGACGCTTCCGCCGTACAGCCTGCACTTGCCATAGAGCAGCCCCCGGTTCTCCCGATTATCCTATCTTCTGAAAAGCCCGCTGACAAAATGAAAGAGATTACTGACCGACTGGAACAGGGGATTTTAGGGATTTATGAAAGCGACCGTTACGCCGACTATCTGCGTACCATGTCAAAATTCCATGATTACAGCCTTAACAATACAATCCTTATCGCTATGCAGGGCGGCAACCTTGTAAAAGGCTATAAGCAATGGGAAAAGGAATTTGACCGCCATGTAAAGCCGGGAGAAAAAGCTATCAAGATACTTGCACCGTCCCCGTTTACCGTCAAGAAGCAAGTGGAAAAAATCGACCCGAACACCCAAAAGCCTGTTTTCGATAAGGACGGGAAACCTGTTACCGAGGAAAAGGAAATCAAGATACCCGCCTTTCGTGTGGTATCTGTCTTTGATGTTTCACAGACCGAGGGAAAAGAACTGCCTACCCTTACCTATGAGCTGACGGGCAACGTGGAACAATACAAGGATTTTTTTGCTGCCCTTGAAAAGACTTCCCCCTTTGCTATGGGATTTGAAGCACTAAGCGGCGGCGTAAAGGGACGCTGCAATTATGAGGAAAAGCGTATCATCATCAACGAGGGCATGGACGAATTGCAGAACATCAAGACTGCAATCCATGAAATCGCCCATGCGACACTCCATGACATAGACAAGGACGCGCCGGAACGCCCCGACCGCCGCACCCGCGAGGTACAGGCAGAAAGCGTCGCCTATGCAGTCTGCCAACACTACGGGCTTGATACGTCGGATTATTCTTTTGGGTATATCGCCGGGTGGAGCAGCGGAAAGGAACTTGCAGAATTAAAAGGCTCTCTTGAAACAATCCGCAGCACCGCCGCAAGTCTGATTGATACCATAGACGGGCATTTTGCAGAAATCCAACAGGCACAGGATAAGGAGCAGACCACCGAGCAGGCACAGCCCGAAGCAGAAGCCGCCGCGCCGGAGCTTCCAAAAGAAACAGCCACGATACAGGAAAAAGAAGTACAGACAGAGCCGGAGGCTGATACAGGTGCAAGCAGCGAAGCACCACAGCCCCCACAGCCGGAACAGGCTGCACCCGCCGCACCTTATTACACAATCAACGAAGCTGCCGCCAAACGTGCAAAGGACGCAAACAGCTTTTCCGATTATAAGCAAGGCAGCGCAACAGCGGAATACAGGCATTATGTAGATGAAGCCGTACAGCTTGCAGAACGGCAGAAACGCCGGGTAGACCAGATGTACCATGAGAAAATCGACAGCCTGCTTGACACCTACGCCCGAAAACTGGCGGCGAACATGAACAAAGGCTATGAGATTGACGCGCGTGTTCCCTCTATCCTCATTGCGGGCGGCTCTAACTTCCCCACAAGGAAGAAAGAAAAGCAGAACGCAGCCCGCGACAGCAATTACCGGGAATGGCAGGACATACAGGGACTTCTTGATAAAATCCGCAGTACCGGCATGGGCGGTATCAGCGCAGACGACCCGCAGGCAGTACAGAAGTTGGAAAAGAAACTGGAAAGCCTTGAAAAATCACAGGAAACCATGAAAGCCGTAAACGCCTACTACCGCAAGCATAAGACCCTTGACGGCTGCCCGCATTTGTCGCCGGAACAGCTTGAAAAACTGAAAGCAGACATGGCGAGCAGTTGGCATTTGGGGGACAAGCCTTTTGCGACTTGGGCGTTATCCAACAATAGCGCAGAAATCCGGCGCGTGAAAGACCGTATCAAATCCCTTTCACAGCAAAAAGAAATCGGTTTTGTGGGGTGGGAATTTGACGGTGGCAAGGTGGAAGCAAACACCGAAGCGAACCGCCTGCAAATCTTCTTTGAGGATAAGCCGGACGAAGCCACGCGGGAAGCCCTAAAAAGCAACGGCTTCCGTTGGTCGCCAAAAGCGGGGGCATGGCAGCGGCAGCTTACCAGTAACGCCTACTATGCGGCTGATTATGTGAAAGCCATTGCACCCCTTACCGGGGAAAAGCCGACTGAGTTACAGCGGGCGCATATCCGGGCGCAAAAGGTAGCGGCGCAGGAACAACCCGCACAGGAGCAGCCGGAAAATTATCTGAAAGCTGCCGAACAGACCACCGAGCAAAATTACAACATGATTGACGGACAGATAAACAACACACCGACCGATGCGGAACTGGAGGAAAAGGCAAAAGCTGGAGGACAGATTTCCCTTGCAGAATACGCCGAAGCCCTCAAAGCAGAAAAGAAACAGACAGAACCGGAGAAAAAGCTCTCTATCCGGGCGCAGCTTAAAGCAGCGAAAGAACAGACACCGAAGAAACAGGCAAGACAAAAAACACAGGATTTGGAAAGGAGCTGACCTATGAAGTTACAAAAATTTGAAAATGTGGACGTTATCGCTTCCCTTGAAGCCATAATGAAACAGAACACCGCTTTTTATCAGAGCGATTTTGACATAGACAAACAGATTTTGCAGAAAGCGGCGGTAAGCCCTATCCCGGAGGACAGACGGCTTTTGTGGTTTTCCCGCCCGTCCGGGACGTGCTGCTTCCGGGAACGGGACATTTTTCTAAAGGACACAAGGCAGCATAATACATGGCGGTTTTACGGGGAACAGACCCGCGATACTATCCTTGCCTATGCGGTGGAACTGACAGGCACAGAGCAGGGAAAAATCAAAGGCAATCTGTATGAACTGGATTATTTGCAGCATTTCCGGGAAGTAATCGAAAAATCAATCCCTGCTGACAACTACACGCTGATTTATGAGCATGGAGAGCTGACAAAGCCTGCCGGACAATATTTTGACATAGACACTGACCCTCAGCTTGGAAAATTTATACGTTTTGAAGCACAGGCAAACAACCCGGAAGCCTTAAAAAGCCTTTTGAGGGAACAGTACCAAAACCGAATACCACATACACAGGGGGATTTTCAGTTACATATCGCCGCCCTGCATGACAGACGGATTGAAACGGAAGCCCGCCGGATTGTAGAAAATGTAAAAGGAGTTGGAGAACCGGACAGCCCCGAAAAGCCCCATTGTGCAGTAGAGCTTTCTCCCTATTTTGTTCCACTGGCAACGGATAAGGACATGGAACGGCTGTTTTCCATGCTCCCTTACAAAAGCCTTTCCTTTTCCACGTTGGAGGGCAGGCATGGCATTTATGCGCTGATAAATAAAAATGAGAAGAATAAAGAGATGAAAAAGTCCCGTCCCTCTGTCCGGGCGCAGTTACAAACAGAGAAATCCCCAAAAGTCCCGAAAAGGACAGCAAAATCAAAACATCACGAAATGGAGGTATGAGCATGATTAGACTGACCGTTGAAGAAATGAACCTGTTAAGCATTTACCACGAGGGAAGCAAGGCACAGCTTATGGAAAATATGACGGCTGCGCTGCCATTCATGGACGAGGATATGCGCCCCTTTGCAGAGCGCACCTTACAGAAAATCTCCCCACTAACAGAAAACGAGTATGCGGAGCTTGCTATTTTCGCCGCTGATGAGGTATGACCGGGGGTAAGCGGCTCACGCCGCCACAGAGCCGGAAAGTCAACAGCCTTGTAAAAAAGGAGTGCTGCAACTGCGAGCGCGGACACTGTATCTTGCTTGACGACGGGGAGGAATGTATCTGTCCGCAGCTTATTTCCTATTCGCTTTTATGCAAGTGGTTTCAAATTGCCGTACTTCCTCTTGATAAGCTGCTGTATGCGGAGCTTTTCAAATCCGAGGACAAAAAGCGTTGTACCGAGTGCGGCACATTCTTTGTATCAAAATCAAACAGCGTCAAATACTGCCGGGACTGCCGGAAACGTATTACCCGCAGACAGGCAGCGGAGCGCATGAGGAAACGGCGTGCGGCGGTTACGCAATAAGGGCGAAAATAGCCTTGATTTACAGGGCATAAATGACGTGAAACGGGCATAGGCGATACAGAATACCTTTTCCCTTGAAATCAGGGTTCTACTGCGTAACATTCTAAAATCAGTACCTATAAAAGAACAGGGTGCGGGAGGTCATTACTGGCTTCCTGCACCCTGTTCTTTTTGTGTCTGACTGTCTTTATCCTGCATTTTCGGCTTCGGCTGCAATTCTTTTTCTATCCGGCTCCGGTAATGGGGTTTCCTGCGGTAAAAATATTTTGTTACTTCCTGTTCCGGCAGCCATATCCCCGCAGCTTCTATCTGCTCCATAACAGCGGCAACGATTTCCCGGTTGTTTTGCTTATGTGGCTCCTGTCCCTTTTCAATCCAAAGACGGCGGTATTCCTCATAAAGCCATGTACTGACAGTTTCTTTTTGCCGTTGCTTCAAATGCCGGAACTGCTTATCTGTCCGCAGTAGCTTCCCGTCTACCTTTTTATGATTTTTTGTCCCGATTTCTTTTTTCCTCTCTTTCCATTTCTTCAAGTGGAAACTGGGGGAGGGCTTCTATCAGCTTCATTGTGATATACTGGCGCATATCTTCATCAATTTCCAGTTTGAATGTTCCGTCCGGCTGACGTTTCTTTACAGTTGCCTGCCTGTCGATTTCGTCCTTGTAGCACATAAGCACTTTTTCCACCGCCCATGTTTCCCCGGCAACAGCGGCGCGTATGGTTTCATAATCGGGTATCGTTTGGTCTGCCATGTTTTCACACTCCTGTCTGTATTGGAATACCTTTATCCTACCACGCTTTTATGAATATTTCTACTGTAAGCGTTCGGTTTCCCTGCCCCGTTCCGGCTCTTTTTCCAGTCTTAAAATACGGTCTATGTTCTGTTTGATAACGTCGTATTCCTTGACCTGTTTTTTCAGTTTTCCATAATCAGCGTACAGGGCTTCTTTCTGCACTTGGAGCTTCCTGTATTCTTCCTGCATAGCGGCGAGATTGGGGAGCTTGGTAATGCCCGACGCTTTCAGCGCCTTTGCTGCTGCTTCATGGAGTATCAGACAGCTTTCCTGTTTTGTCCGGTATGCGTCCTTATCCTTTGCCCTGCGGTATGCTTCATAGACTGGTTTTGTCTTTTGGTAGGTGGCAACGTGCTTCATCAGCACCGCCATATCTGCAAGACACTTCTCCACGCTCTTTAATGCGTCTGCTGTCTTTTCATTTTCTGCGCTTATTTCCTCAATCCGGCTGACTAAATCCGCGTACTGCTCAATCTGATGTTCTGTCAAGAAATTCATAGTTTTTGCAGCCAGTTTCAGATTATGGATTTTCGCCCACTGCTCATAGCCCCGGCTCTCTTGTGCTTTGATACTGTTTTCAATGTCGATAAGCAGCGATACGCCGCGTTGCTCTTTAGGAGCTTTCGCCGCCTTTGTGCGCTTGCCTGCAATCCGTTCTCTGATTGCTTCCTCTGTATAATCTGCACCGAGGGTTTTTAAGCGGGTAAACCGTTCTTGTCCGGGAGCGCGGCAGGAGATATATTTTCCCGGCTTTATCTCATAGCCCGCCGCCTGTAACCGCTGCAACAATTCTTCAAAACTTGCCACTTGGGGGATAAGCGTATCAACGGCAATTTTCAGCTTGCCTTTCCAACTTGTCCCGGCTTTTTCAGCTTGATATTCCGCATAACTTTTTCCCTTGCTGCCTTTGCCCGGAACGACGACGGACAGCCCGTTTTCCCGGCACAGCTTATCGCTCATGTTCCGTATGCCGTAGTAGCTGCGCTTATTGGAATTGTACTTATGGTAGTCAACAAAATTGACCGCGCAAAAAATGATATGGTTATGGATATGTCCCTTATCTATGTGGGTAGTTAAGACGTATTCGTGCTGTCCCTTTGTTACTGCGTCGGCAAGCTGCTTTCCGATTGCATGGGCTTTCTCACAGTCTACCTCTCCCGGTTCAAACGATTGTATCAGATGAAAGGCTAAGTTGTTCCCTTTCTGCCGAGCCTGCGATAAGGTATATTCAAACTCAATATCTGCCGTTTCATAGCTGCACCCAAAGGAGAACACAAGAGTTTTCCCGTCTGTCTTATCCGGGTTTTGGATATAATCAAGGGCTTTGCTCAACGTGCTTTTAATAGGCTTAATCTTTGTAACCGCCATATCTCCGCAAGCACCCCCTTTATTTCTTCTATGTCCTCTTGATAGACGCTGCCTGTCTCATTGACACGCTTTGCAATCTGATTGATGTTGACCCCGATTTTCTGTATCTCCGCTGTCATGGCTTTTATATCGCTATGGTCTGTCTGAATGATATACCCGTCAATGGCAATCTTCCGAAGATACGCCGCCATGTTTTGGGTAGGGACGAGCTTCATTTTCTGCTCAATCAACGCCCGTTCTTCCTCTGTTACATAGAATTTGATTTGTACTTTTCTTTTGCGTCCGTTCATGCAATCGCTCCTTTCCGCTTTGAGGGTTTGGGACACTTCCCAACAAGCAATTTTCAACCGACGCACCGCAGGGCGGGAGGGCGAAAATACGGAAAAGGGTACTCTTTTCCTATGCTTGCTAAGAAAGTTTTTCCTTACTACCTACAATGCCGGAAAGGTCTTTTTTGCCAAAGAATAGCAAAAGAAAAACGCCGCAATCCTGCGACGCTTCAAGAACTCTATGTAGACGAAAACGAGGGAACATTATTCCCCCGTCCTGTCATTGTTGGCTTCCTCTATGCCCTTTGCAGTAGCAGACATAATTTTTAAGTCCGTTTCGCTCATAGTGTCAAGCATGGTATCAAGCTGACGGCGACGTGTGGACTTCTCCTGTTCCCGTTCCGGGAAAAAGAACTGGTCTACTGATACGTCAAGCAGGGTTACAAGCTCATATAAAATCTGCAAACTGGGGTGCTGTCCGCTGTTCTCAATGGACGCGATATAGCGTGGCGCAATGTTTAGCTTATCTGCTAACTGGTTGCGGGACAATCCCTTTGTTTTCCTTGCTGCTTTTATAGCCTGCCCGAAAGCCTTAAAATCGAATTTTTCTTTACTCTGCTTCATAATCATTTCACCCAGTTACATTTTACTGTTCCTCTTTTTCTTCGGGATATGATTATACATATCATAGTATGGATTGAAATAGTGCATAGTATAAATTGCTATTGTTTGAATATCCGGGTATAATTAGTATGCTTGTAAGTTGAAAAAAATTTTTTGAAAAATTTAAATCCTTTTTATATCCTTAATTGTTTATACAGTGTAAGACGTTTTACAAAAGAAAGGCGGTGACACAACATCGAAGATTTTATATTGATAAAAAAAATACAAGCGGGCGATACAGAAGCATTTGATATATTAGTCCGTAAATATTACAGTGTAATTTATCAGTTTTGTTATCGGAGATTAAATGGAGATACTGACACCGCAGCAGATATTACACAAGATGTATTTTTGAAACTGTTAGAGAATATTCATACTGTTCGTGTGTTAGGAAAGTTTCAAAATTATCTACTAACTATCGCCGCAAATACTTGTAATAACTATTTCAAAAAAGCGAAGCCCACATACACAGACTTAAACGCTTTAGATATTATAGATGACACAAACGATACTTTAGAAAAAGTGATAGAAAATGAAAATAAAATAGAAGTTCGCAGAGCACTTCATTCATTGCCTGATTATCAGAAAGAAGTTATCATTTTACGTTTTTATCATAACTTGAAAATACGAGAGATTGCAAAAATTACAAAGTCAAATATCCCCACTGTAAAATCCAGATTAAGACAGGGATTGCAAAAAATAGAACGATACCTTAAAGATTTCAAAGGAGGCGATAATGTATGAAAAAAAATAATGACATTCAAGAATGGTTGCGGCTTTATGATACATCTGTCATACCAGAAAACAAAATGAATGAACTGATTTCTGCCGGAAAAAAATACATGGATAGTGCTGAATTTAATAAAAATTCTTTACAAAATATTTTGTTAAGTCAATTACAGTATTTACCTTTTTCTTTTTGGATTATACAAATAGGATTGATTATTATATCTATTTTGGTAGTTTGTTTATTCGGCTACTGGAGTGTTCCTCTCCATTATCCTTTAACAGTACTTGTAATCATTATTCCGCTAATCGTGTTGGTGGGGGTTCGAGAAGTTTCTAAAAGTAACATTTACGATATGTGGGAAATAGAACAATCCAGTCGTTGCCAGTTAGTAAAGATTACCGCTTGTCGTATGTTAATCATTGGCTTAGCTGATTTATTTTTAATAACAAGTGTTTTAGTAATAACAAGTTTTTATTATCAACAATCCATACTTGAAATAATTTTGTATGGTATGGTTCCATTTAATATTTCTTGTACTTGCTACCTTTTTACAATTATAAAAAATGAAAAGGGGCAAATTACTTATCACTTATTTGTATGTATGATTTGTATAGCAGTCATATTTTCAATTATCTTAAAGCAGGAAATTCTATTTGAAACATCAATGTTATGGGGTTGGGTTGCTTTTTATTTCTTTTCGCTTATCTTATTAGGGAAAACGATATGGAACTACATGAAACATGAAAAAATGATAGGAGAATTGGCATGGAACTTACAATAAATAATCTTTCTAAAGAATATGGAAAAAAGAAAGCTGTACGGTGTTTTAATGCAACTTTGACGAATGGCGTATATGGTTTACTAGGTGCAAATGGTGCAGGTAAAACTACTCTTATGCGTATGATATGTGATGTTCAAACAGAAACCAAAGGGGCTATTATGTTCAATGGGCAAAACATTCACGACTTAGGGGAACAATATCGTAATATTTTAGGATATTTGCCACAGCATTTTGGGTATTATCCAAACTTTACAGCATATAAATTTTTGATGTATATTGCGGAAATTAAAGGTCTTCCGCATAAGAAAGCCCATAATCGTTCTTTAGAATTGTTAGAAAAAGTAGGCTTAACGGAACAAAAAAATGCAAAAATAAAAACTTTTTCTGGCGGTATGAAGCAAAGGTTGGGGATTGCTCAAGCACTTTTTGAATAATCCTAAAATTTTAATTTTAGATGAACCAACAGCAGGGCTTGACCCAAAAGAACGTGTTAGATTTCGTAATCTTATTAGTACGTTAGCTGAAAATCGTATTGTGATTTTGTCAACACATATTGTTTCCGATGTTGAATATATCGCAAAAAGAAATACTGATTATGAAAAATGGAGAATTATTACGTCAAGGTTCGCCTGAAACAATTTTGAAGTCAATCCATTCTTTTGTGTGGGAATGTGACGTGCCCCGGCCGGAAATTGACCGATTAGAGAAAAATTATATTGTAGCAAATCTAAAACATAGTGCAGAAGCTGAGCGTTTAAGAATTATATCAGAAGTATCGCCTTATACAACTGCATGGAATGTAGAGCCGACATTAGAGGATTTGTATTTATACTATTTTGCGGAGGTGTCTGATAATGAATGATATGATAAAAGCAGAGAGGGAAAAGATACTTTCAAGGAAGCAAACTAAAATTCTTTTTATTACAGGAGTTATCCTAATAATAGCCTATTTTTTTTCTGTTTCAATTTAATTATAGTTCTGTATTTTATAATTATGATACTGGGAAAATGGATACAGTAAGCGGATTTGCTGCGATTGAACAAAGAAAAGAAAATGCAGATATATTTGCAGGCGAATTGACCCCGGAAATATTAACACTCATGGAGCAAAAAATAGCAGAAGCCAAAACAGCTACCGATACAAAAGACGAAAATTCGGCTTTTTCTGCACTTCATGTTTACAGAGACCAAACAGCTATTTTGGAATATATGACAGAACCAGACGGAAAGATGCAATCCATTGAAGAAGCTTATCCTAATCATAAGTCTGTTGTTTTGGGATATTGTGATGGGTGGGATAAAATGCTATCCAGTATGGGAAGTATTTTAGCGATACTTTTATGTCTGCTTGTCGTAATTACTTTATCCCCGGTTTTTTCAGAAGAATATGCTTGCCATACAGATAGTGTGATTTATGCGGCGCGTTATGGAAAAACGAAATTAGTGACAGCGAAAATCATTGCTTCTTTAGAAACTATTACAGCAATGTACGTTATTTTCTTATTACTTAATTTTATTCTATATATGGGGATATATGGACTACAAGGGTGGAATGTAAATATTCAATCTTCATTACATTATGCAACCTCTACCTATAATTTGACTTTCTTACAAATGTTTTTGATTTCAGTAGTATGCAATATATTGGGAATTGTTGCAATGACAATTATCACACTGTTTATTAGCGCTAAATTGAATACTCCGGTTACAGCTCTTATTACTTCATGTGTAGTATGTTTTTTACCAGTTTTATTTGACTTTACTGAGAGCGTACCGTTACTCCAAAAATTACAAGAAATTTGTCCGATTTTTATGCTTCATATGAATGGTGTATTTGCCAAAATGAAAACATATGTAGGTATTCAACAACCTATTATCATGTTACTTTTTAATATGATTGTTGTAGCTCTATTTTCCTTAATGATAAAGAATATAGTAAAAAAACATCAAGTCATGGGATAACTAAATATAAGCTGATAAACTTTGAAGAATGACACCATTTTGGAGTTAATTATTCATTTTACCTGCCGGGCGACGGCAAAAGAAAAAAAGCCGTCGTAATGCAGATATATTTTCACGCGCCTTTGAAGCGGTGGCTTTGATTTTTAGAGCCGCCGCTTCTTTTTGCATAATTTAAGCAACGACGCCCCTATTTAACCTTGCAATCAGCATGGCGGCATATAGGAGGTTGCCGTTATGTTGAGTGAAATAGTCTTTACTTATCTGACAAATGGAAGTCTTTTGTCAAAAAAAGTTTATACCTTACAACAGGATATTCCGGGCATTGGTATGAACTGTCAAATCAATTAAATACTGCTGTTATTTCCTATGCGTCTGTCTGCGCCTTGCAGGCAGGCGCATTTTCTTTTTCCCCCAAAATTTTTTCAAAAAATTTTCAAACTGATTGGCATAGTTTTGTCGAGTGGAACTGGGGGTTACGAAAGGGGAAGTCATCACCACTTTTGCCAACGCGAAAGGAGGTGAAACCATGAATGAGCCTATTCGTACCCAGTGGCAAATCCGTTGTGCTTTTAACGGTTATTGTAAGCGAGCTTTACAGAATGAAATGCTTGCAGCCAAAAGGGATATAAAGCGTCGGCAACGACGCGAAGTTACTTTTTCTGACTTAACTTCACAGGAAGAAAAGCAGCTTTTTGTTTGCGACCAGTATTTCGCAGATGATGAAGCTGAAAAGTCCTTTGTTATAGCAGGAAAAGAAATTACTGCAAAGTTGCTTGCCGAAGCTCTGCACTCCCTGCCGGAAGAAAAGCGCGAAGCCGTCCTGCTGTATTATTTCTTTGATATGAGTGATGTGGAAATTGCAAAACTCCACAACATTCCGAGAAGTACCGTACAGTACAGACGGACAAGCTCTTTTGAACTGTTAAAACGATATTTGGAGGAACGCGCCTATGACGAAAATGAGTGGTAACACCGAACAAGATGAACGCGGCTTGTTACCTTATCCGGTAATCATAGCTGCAATTAAGGGCGACCCGGAAGCTATGAACATTGTTATACAACATTATGACAGTGAAATAGCTTATCTCTCTATGCGAACTCTCCGCGACGAGCGCGGCAATACTTATTATGGCATAGATGAGGATATACGCGACCGTTTGCGTTCGCACCTTATACGGGCAGTCCTTTCATTCAAAGTTTAAGATAGTTGCGAGCAGTGTCCCCCTTTCCGCTGCTTACTTACTTGAACTTTTTTGTTCCTTGATAAAGAAAGCGGCGCAATAGAACGGCGACGCAGCATAAAGCAAATCAGATACATTCGATATATGGGGAGCCGTTGGGCTGATACGCGATGACCGAAAGGAGGGACAAAAACCGAGCGAGAACTATCAGCGTTCCAAAGCAGACTTAGCAACTCTGCCGCCATAATCCATATATCGGTATAATGATACTCCTTTACCGCCGGAGTCCGAGCGTTAGAAGCGTCGCAGGCAACGGGTAGAGCTGCATGAGAACCATGCGGAAGTGAAATTCTTGTGAGGTTTGCTAAAACCGTCTGATGAGCCTTTATAATTTTACAATAGTTTTATAGTTCAAGAAAGGGGAGAGAATAAATGAATAATGAAACACAGGTACAGATACAAAATAAGTTTTGTTTAACGATTGATGAAGCAGTAATTTATTTTAATATTGGAGAAAAGAAATTAAGAAAACTTGTTTCAGATAATTTGGACTCCGGTTTTATTATTCAAAATGGAGTGAAGTTTCTTATCAAAAGGAAACGATTTGAAGATTTTCTGAATGACCTGACAGCAATTTAACAAATATAGGATAATCAGTAGCCATATCGGATAGGCTATATAGTCGTTTCCGCTTTGAGTGCTGCTTGATAAAAAGATAGAAAAAGGGCTTTGTTTATGATATAATTTGGTATATCGTGGCAAGGCTCTTTTTGTACGAAAGGAGCATAGACATGAGCGGAAAAAGACGAGATAGCAAAAATCGTATTCTTCGCAATGGAGAGAGCCAACGCCGGGACGGACGATATGCGTTCAAATATATTGATACAACAGGTAAAACGCAGTTTGTTTATAGTTGGAAATTGGAAAAGACAGATAAGACACCACAGGGAAAGCGCGACGACCTTTCATTAAGGGAAAAGGAAAAGCAGATAATGAAAGCGATTGATGATGAAATCGTCCCACGTGGTGGGGAAATGACCGTTTTAGAACTGGTAAAGAAATATCTTTTACAAAAAACGGGAGTACGGCATAACACCGAAGCAAATTATAATTTTGTTCTCAATATTATCAAAAAAGAGGACTTTGGTAAAAAGAGAATAGATAAAGTGAAGTTGTCTGACGCAAAGTGTTGGCTGATAAAGTTACAGCAGGACGGGCGTGGGTATAGCTCTATTCATTCTATCAGAGGTGTTGTAAGACCAGCTTTTCAAATGGCGGTAGATGATGATTTGATACGCAAAAATCCGTTTGAATTTCAGCTTGCTACGGTTGTTGTAAACGACAGCGTAACAAGAGAAGCAATTACAAGAAAGCAAGAACGGGCATTTCTTGAATTTGTGGCAAATGATAAGCATTTTTGCAGATATTATGAGGGGATTTTTATCTTATTCAAAACAGGGCTTCGTATTTCAGAGTTTGTGGGATTGACATTATCAGATTTGGATATGCAGAATAGAAAAAATAGTGTCAATCATCAGTTACAAAGAAAAAGAAATATGGAGTATGTAATTGAAGATACAAAGACTTCTTGTGGCACAAGAGAAATCCCTATGACAGATGAAGTTTATGAGTGCTTTCAACGTATTATTTCCAGTAGAAAGAAACCGCGAGTTGAACCTATTGTAGGAGGGAAATGTGGCTTCTTATATTTGGATAAAAACGATATGCCTATGGTAGCCTTGCACTGGGAAAAAATACTTTCAGCATATTTGTGAGAAGTATAATAGCATTTATAGAGTGCAAATGCCAAAGGTTACGCCACACGTTTGCCGTCACACTTTTTGTTCTAATATGGCTAAAAGCGGCATGAACCCTAAAACTTTACAGTACCTCATGGGACATTCTGATATTAGCGTCACGTTAAATACCTATACACATATAGGATATGACGACGCGAAAGAGGAACTGAAACGGGTAGTAAATGGGGAGTAGTAAAATGAGTATTTAACCCTTAATTTACTACTTTTTGTACTACTTTTGAGGTAAAAGATGTGCTAATTTATGCTACGATATGCCACGAATGAGATGAAACAGCAAGCGGAAGAAAATCCCGATATATCAAGGAAATACAGTAAATTCAAGGAGTTTTACATAGATGATTAGAGTATTATTTATTTGCCACGGCAACATCTGCCGCAGCACCATGGCCGAAAGCGTCCTCACCCACCTGGTCCACCAGCTGCACCTCGACAACCAGTTCGAGATCGACTCCGCTGCGACCAGCCGTGAGGAGATCGGCAACCCGCCGCACTACGGCACAAAAAATAAATTATACGAAGAAAACATTCCGCTTGTTCCGCACCGGGCGCGCCAGATGACAAGGGATGACTATCTGTATTTTGATTATCTGATCGGCATGGATTCCGCAAATATCCGGAACATGACAAGAATCGCGGGAGGCACGGACAGCCAGGATAAAATATACAAGATGCTTTCATTTGCGGGCTATGAAGACACGCAGAAATTTACCGGGGTGCGGGATGTGGCAGATCCATGGTACACCGGCAATTTTGATGAAACCTATGAAGATGTGGTTGCAGGATGCAAAGGATTCCTGTATTATTTACAGCAGAAAGGGGACATTTCAAAAGAAATCGAAATTCCCCGGTAAGTAAGGAGTGACATTGGGTGAAATATCTGATCATTGGAGCTGGTGGCACAGGCGGAGTTGTCGGTTTTCACATGGCGCAGGCAGGAAAAGATGTGACGTTGATCGCCAGAGATGCGCATTTGGAGAGTATACAGCAAAAGGGACTGACGCTTCAGACCATGTGGGATGAGAACACAAAGACCATACCGGTAAAGGCATCTGACATGCAGCATTACAAAGACCGGCCGGATGTGATCTTAGTCTGCGTAAAAGGATATTCGCTGGATGGAATTTACGAATTTATCTGTAGAATTGCAAAACCGCAGACGATTGTGATTCCAATTTTAAATATTTATGGAACCGGAGCTAAAATGCAGGAAAAACTGCCGGGAATGCTTGTGACGGACGGATGTATTTACGTGTCAGCCAATATTAAGGAGCCGGGAGTTATTTTGCAGCACGGAAAGATTCTGCGCATTTTCTTCGGCGTGCGCCAAAAAGAAGAAAAATGCCAGCTGTTAGAGCAGATTCAGAAAGATTTCCGTGACAGTGCAATCGATGGGATATTATCAGAACAGATCCAGCGGGATGCGCTGGAGAAATTTTCCTATGTGTCACCGATCGGAGCGGCGGGCCTTTACTTAAATGCCACGGCAGGAGATTTCCAGAAAGAGGGGAAAGCAAGAGAACTGTTTTGCACGATGATAAGGGAAATCGTCGCACTGGCGACGGCCATGGGATTTCCGTTTGAAAAGGATATGGTTTCCGTAAATCTGCAGATTTTATCTAATCTTCCGCCGGAGGCAACCACGTCAATGCAAAGGGATGTGATGGCACACAGACCGTCGGAAGTGGATGGTCTGGTATACGAAGTGGTGCGCATGGCGCACAGATATCAGGTTCCGGTGCCCGCATATGAAAAAGTGGCACAGAAACTGCAAGGAGAAATTATGTGCGAAAAAATTCTCACACAGAAGGAAATGTGGAGATAAAAAGGGAAGAAAAATAACAGGATTCATTGCAGATAATGAATCATAAAAACACAGGAGAACAACATGGAATACAAATACAGCACAATTAACGAGGTAAATCATTTTGAATTTGGCGAGGCTGTGGTTGGGGACATCCAGCTGACAGAGCGCATGTTTCATCTGGTACTGGACAATGTAAAAATCTGTCCGGAAAATTCCTGCAACCGCGACATCCGGATGATGCGTACCAATGAACTTTTATTTAAGATTTCAGATGCAGAAATCATTTCACTTGTTGAGGAAGGATACAACGAATACGATGCTGATGGAAATTTAAAGCACACGTATCCGGACGAGGAAGTGGAAAAAGCAAAGTATGATGAGGTGGCACAGGTTCTTTTGGAGGGAACCATATATGAACTGACGTTACAGAGCGGTGTTTATACGTTTATCATTGACGGAACCAACGACCGTACCTACGCGCTGAAAGTAACCGGAAGCGGCGATACGCAGGAGTGGAACCGGTTTCTTGAGGTATAGAGTCGGGAAAGCTTTTGTTCGCCGGGTAGCCTTTGAACAGAAACACAGGAGGAAAAAGACATGATACAGACCGTTATTTTTGATCTGGACGGGACCCTTTTGGATACAGAAAAATACTATTTCGCGAAATGGAAAGAGGCTATGGCGCATTTCGGATATCATATGACCGATGAGGAGGCATACAGCGTGCGTTCCCTTGGGATGCCTTATGCACCAGAACATTTTAAAAAGCTGTATGGAGAAGATTTTGACTATGACAAAGTGCATACCTATCGCAGAAAACTGACGGATCAGGTGCTTGATGAGGGACCGATTGAGGCAAAACCGGGAGCAGAGGAACTGTTAAAATATTTGCGCAAAAAAGGTGTGCGTACAGCGATTGCCACCGCAGGAGGTGTGGAGCGCAGCAGCAGTCTGCTGAAGAGAGTGGGATTGTATGACTATCTCGACCATATTGTTTCTGCCCGGCAGGTCGCCCATGGCAAACCGGCGCCGGATGTTTATCTGTACGCCTGCAGCCAGCTTCATGTGCAGCCACAGGAATGCTATGCGGTGGAAGATTCTCCAAATGGAATTCACAGTGCATACAGTGCAGGATGTAAGGTGTTTATGGTGCCGGATCTGACACAGCCGGATGCTGAACTGGAGAAATTTATATACAAAAAAGTGGAATCACTTGTAGCACTAAAGGAGTATTTTTAAATTTTTTCTTGCAATCACTGGAATTGTGTGATAAAACAGATTACAAAAGGAACGTACATCAGGGATGTACGACAGAAAATGCATAGATGGAGACTCTGATCATCAGACATCGACAGGAATACAGCGTCACCGACTGAGAGCGCTGTTTGAAAGAGATGATAACGGGAACACTGCCGGAGCAGACGGATTGAACACGGGCAGGATGGTTTTGAAAAACCGGAATGTGGAAGTAGGTTCGTACGTGAGCGCACGTTACGCGTAAGAGAGGGAAGATGAGAATGTCTCATTTTTCAATGCGGGTGGTACCGCGGATAATCTGAATTATTCGCCCCGGAATACAATTATAGTATTCCGGGGCTTTTCTTTTTTCATAAGAGGAGCCCCGGACCAGAAAAAGGAGTAGAAAAGATGAGTAACATTTACAGAGATGTCACACTGAATCAGGTAAGCGAGCAGGACATCGGAAAGACGATCCGTGTCGCTGGCTGGGTAGAAAATATCCGTGACCATGGCGGAGTATCTTTTATTGATTTAAGAGATATGTATGCAGTGATGCAGATCGTTATCCGCGATGGAAAGCTGTTAGAAGGAATCCGTAAAGAGCAGGCTATTACCGTGGAAGGTCTGATCGAAAAGAGAGATGAGGAAACCTACAATCCAAAGATCCCGACCGGAACCATCGAGCTGGATGCAAAGGAAGTGACGGTACTCGGAGAAGTATATTCCCAGCTTCCGTTTGAAGTAATGACCAGCAAGAGTGTGGTACACGAAGATGTACGTCTGAAATATCGGTATCTGGATCTGAGAAACCAGAAAGTAAAAGACAATATCATTTTCCGTTCCAAAGTGATCTCTTATCTGCGTGAAAAAATGACAAGTATGGGATTTCTGGAGTTACAGACACCGATCCTGTGCGCATCTTCGCCGGAGGGTGCAAGAGATTATATCGTACCATCCAGAAAATTCAAGGGAAAATTTTATGCACTGCCACAGGCACCACAGCAGTACAAGCAGCTTTTGATGGTATCCGGATTTGATAAATATTTCCAGATCGCACCTTGTTTCCGTGATGAGGATGCCAGAGCCGACCGTTCACCGGGAGAGTTCTATCAGCTGGATTTTGAGATGAGCTTTGCTACACAGGAAGATGTATTTGCAGTTGGTGAAGAAGTTCTTTCGTCTGTATTTGAAAAATTCGCACCGGAAGGAAGTGTTGTCACAAAAGCGCCGTATCCGATTATCAGCTATAAGCAGGCTATGCTGGAGTTTGGTTCTGATAAGCCGGATCTGCGTAACCCGCTTCGTATTATCGATGTGACCGACTTCTTCCAGAAATGTACGTTCAAGCCGTTCATCGGAAAAACGGTTCGGGCAATCCGCGTACACGCCGATATGTCCAAAGGTTTCCACGAGAAACTCCTTAAATTTGCAACCGGACTTGGCATGGGTGGTTTAGGATATCTGGAAGTATTGGAAGATGGTTCTTACAAGGGACCAATCGACAAGTTTATTCCGGATGACTGCAAGGAAGAATTCCGCACACTGGCAGGACTTGAAGTTGGCGATACAATTTTCTTTATGGCAGATAAGGAAGAACGCGCTGCATATTACGCCGGAATGATCAGAAACGAACTCGGTGAGAAGCTGGATCTGATCGAGAAGAATGCATACCGTTTCTGCTATGTCAACGATTTCCCGATGTTTGAGAAAGATCCGGAGACAAAGAAGATCGGATTTACCCATAATCCATTCTCCATGCCACAGGGCGGCTTAGAAGCACTTAATACCATGGACCCGCTGGATATCCTGGCTTACCAGTACGATATCGTCTGCAACGGTGTGGAATTATCTTCCGGAGCTGTGCGTAACCACGATATGCAGATCATGGAAAAAGCATTTGAGATTGCAGGTTACGACAAAGAAGTGTTAAAGAACAAGTTCGGCGCATTATACACCGCATTCCAGTACGGAGCACCGCCACACGCAGGTATGGCTCCTGGAGTTGACCGTATGATCATGCTTCTTCGTAACGAAGAAAATATCCGTGAAGTCATCGCATTCCCGATGAACGGAAACGCACAGGATCTGATGTGCGGTGCACCAAACGAAGTCACCGAGCAGCAGCTGCGTGAAGTGCATATTAAGGTTAGAGATTAAGGAGAAGGGAACAAAATATGGCAAACGTAATCTCAGACGAGACAATGGAATATGTTGGAATCCTTGCAAAGCTGGAATTGTCTGACGCGGAAAAAGAAGCTGCGAAAAAAGACATGGAGAGTATGCTGGATTATATTGATAAATTAAACGAACTGGATACCTCCAATGTGGAACCGATGTCCCACGTATTTCCGGTACAGAATGTGTTCCGGGAAGATGTTGTGGAAAACGGCGATGGTGGAGAGGACACACTTGCGAACGCACCGGAGCGTCGCGACCGCGCATTTGTAGTTCCAAAGACGGTAGAGTAAGGAGGGGCAGCTATGAATTTATTATCGCTCACAGCGGTAGAGCTGGGAAAGAAAATAAAAGCGCATGAAGTGACCGTTGAGGAAGCAACAAGAGCTGCTCTTGACGCGATTCGTGCAAAAGAAAAGGATATCAACAGCTTTGTCACCGTAGATGAAGAGTCTGCGATGATCCGCGCAAAAGAAGTACAGAAAATGATTGATGACGGGACACTGACCGGGCCTCTGGCAGGTGTTCCGGTTGCCATCAAAGATAATATGTGTACAAAGGGAATGTTAACGACCTGCAGTTCTAAGATTTTATATAATTTTATTCCAACTTATACAGCGGAAGCAGTGATCAATCTGGAAAAAGCGGGCGCAGTCATTCTCGGAAAGACGAACATGGATGAATTTGCCATGGGAAGTACCACAGAGACTTCTGACTATGGGGAGACAAAGAATCCATGGAATACCGCACATGTACCGGGCGGTTCTTCCGGTGGAAGCTGTGCGGCAGTGGCAGCAGAGGAATGTTACTATGCACTCGGATCGGATACCGGAGGATCTATCCGTCAGCCAAGTTCATTTTGTGGTGTGACCGGAATCAAACCAACTTATGGTACCGTTTCCCGTTACGGACTGATCGCATACGGTTCCTCTCTGGATCAGATCGGACCGATTGCAAAGGATGTGACCGACTGTGCCACAATTCTGGAGACAATTACTTCTTATGATAAGAAGGATTCCACATCGGTAAAACGAGAAGAAACCGATTTTACATCGGCACTGGTGGATGATGTAAAGGGAATGAAGATTGGTATTCCGCGTGACTATCTGGGCGAGGGACTGGACCCGGAAGTAAAGGAAGCCATTCTTGCAGCGGCAAAGACGTTAGAAGAAAAAGGCGCAATCGTAGAGGAATTTGATTTAAGTCTCGTAGAGTATGCGATTCCGGCTTATTATGTCATTGCGGCAGCAGAGGCAAGCTCAATCTGGCACGTTTTGATGGAGTAAAATACGGATACCGCACAAAAGAGTACGAGGGACTGCACAATATGTACAAAGAAGTCCCGCTCCGAAGGATTCGGACCGGAAGTAAAGCGCCGTATTATGCTTGGATCTTTCGTGTTAAGTTCCGGATATTATGATGCTTATTATCTGAAAGCACTGCGCACCAAAGCCCTGATCAAGCAGGCGTTTGACAAGGCGTTTGCAACGTATGATGTGATTCTCGGACCGGCGGCACCGACCACCGCTCCGAAACTGGGAGAATCTTTGAGTGATCCGCTGAAGATGTATCTTGGAGATGTATATACCGTTTCGGTCAATCTGGCAGGTCTGCCGGGAATTTCCGTGCCGTGCGGTGTGGACAGCAAAGGACTTCCGATCGGTCTGCAGTTGATCGGGGATTGTTTCAAGGAGAAAAACATCATCCGTGCGGCCTACAGTTTTGAACAGACAAGAACGTATCAGCACAGTCCGGCAGCAGAAGCGTAGAAAGGAGAGAAGAGATGTCAAAAGAATATGAAACCGTCATTGGACTGGAAGTCCATGTAGAATTAGCAACCAAGACAAAAATCTTCTGTGCCTGCTCCACTGCATTCGGAAGTGCACCAAATACCCACACCTGTCCGGTATGTACCGGTATGCCGGGATCGCTTCCGGTCTTAAACAAAAAGGTGGTAGAGTATGCCATGGCAGTTGGTCTGGCAACAAACTGTCAGATCAATCAGTACAGCAAATTTGACCGGAAAAATTATTTCTATCCGGATAACCCGCAGAATTATCAGATTTCCCAGCTTTATCTGCCAATCTGCCATGACGGAGGGGTAGAGATCGAGACGGAATCCGGCGGGAAAAAGACCATCGGTATCCATGAAATCCATATGGAAGAGGATGCTGGAAAGTTAGTACACGATGACTGGGAAGGGGTATCTCTGGTGGATTACAACCGTTCCGGGGTACCGCTGATCGAGATCGTGTCCGAGCCGGATATGCGCTCCGCAGAGGAAGTCATTGCATATCTGGAGAAACTGCGTATGACGATCCAGTACCTGGGTGCCAGTGACTGCAAGATGCAGGAGGGTTCCATGCGTGCGGATGTCAATTTATCAGTTCGTGAAAAGGGCGCCAAAGAGTTTGGTACCCGTACCGAGATGAAAAATATTGGTTCGTTTAAGGCAATCGCACATGCCATTGAAGCCGAGACAGCCCGCCAGATTGATCTGATTGAATCCGGGGAGAAGGTTGTACAGGAGACCCGCCGCTGGAACGATGATCAGGGATATTCCTATGCGATGCGTTCCAAAGAGGATGCACAGGATTATCGTTATTTCCCGGAGCCGGATCTGGTACCGATCGTTGTCAGTGACGAATGGCTGCAGCAGATCCGGGACAATCAGCCGGAACTTCATGATGAAAAACTGGCCCGTTATATTGCAGAGTTTGGTCTGCCGGAGTATGATGCACAGATTCTTACATCGGAGAAAAAGCTGGCAGATCTTTTTGAGGCGACTTCTGCGATTTGCAATAAACCAAAGAAAGTATCCAACTGGCTGATGGGAGAAACGATGCGTCTGTTAAAGGACCGGGAAATGGATGCCGAAGATCTCCGTTTTTCACCGGAGCATCTGGCAAAAATTATCGAATTGACAGAGGCCGGAACGATTAATAATTCCGTTGCCAAGGAAGTATTTGAAAAAGTCTTTGATGAGGACATTGATCCGGAGCGTTATGTGGAAGAGCATGGCTTAAAGAGTGATAACGATGAGGATGCACTTCGCGCAACGATAGAGCAGATTGTCAAAGACAATCCGCAGTCGGTGGAGGATTACCACAACGGAAAAGAGAAAGCAATCGGATTTTTGGTCGGACAGACGATGAAAGCAACCAAAGGCAAGGCAAATCCGGGAATCGTAAATAAAATCTTAAAGGAACTGCTTTAAATCTTAAAGAAAAATGAAAAAACAGGGGAAAACTTGTCTTTACAGGCTGAATATCGTATAATAATTTTGCCGTCGCTTACTGCGGCGGCAATGTTATATGTAAAAAAGGAGTTTATACGATGGCGGAAGACCAGAATAATAAAGAAAATACCACGACATCCGATACAAACAATACAAGTGAATATGAAGATGTCTGTTACATCTGCCGCAGACCGGAGAGTGTTGCGGGAAAGATGATACATATCCAGAATGATATCTGCATTTGTCAGGACTGTATGCAGAAAACATTTGATACCATGAACAACGGTACCTTTAACATGGGCGATTTCATGAATATGAACATGGGAAAAATGCCGAATATCAGTATGATCAATCTGGCGGATCTGCAGAATGCGGTTCCAAACAAACAGAAGTTAAAGAAAAAGAAACCAAAGGATGAGCAGCCGAAACCGGAACTGGATATTCATTCCATTCCGGCACCGCACAAAATCAAGGCGCGTCTGGATGAGTATGTTGTCGGACAGGAACATGCCAAAAAAGTGATGTCCGTTGCCGTTTACAATCACTATAAACGTGTGATGGAAGACACCAATGACGGCGTGGAAATCGAAAAGTCCAATATGCTCATGATCGGACCGACCGGATCGGGAAAGACGTATCTGGTAAAGACACTGGCACGGCTTTTGGATGTGCCGCTGGCAATCACAGATGCGACATCTCTGACCGAAGCCGGATATATCGGTGATGATATCGAAAGCGTAGTCAGCAAACTTCTGGCTGCAGCTGACAATGATGTGGAGCGTGCAGAGCACGGTATTATTTTCATTGATGAGATCGACAAGATTGCAAAGAAGCGCAATGCCAATCAGCGGGATGTAAGCGGAGAGTCGGTGCAGCAGGGAATGTTAAAGCTTCTCGAAGGCGCAGAGATTGAAGTTCCGGTTGGAGCAAGCAGCAAAAATGCGATGGTTCCGATGACCACGGTAGATACGAAGAATATTCTGTTTATCTGTGGCGGTGCCTTTCCGGAACTGGAAGAGGTTATCAAGGAGCGCTTAAACAAGGAGGCGTCCATCGGCTTTAAGGCAGATCTGAAAGATAAATACGACAAGGAAGAAAATCTTCTCTGTAAAGTGACAGTGGAGGATGTCCGTAAATTCGGAATGATTCCGGAGTTTCTGGGACGTCTGCCGATTCTGTTTTCACTGGAAGCACTGACGGAAGATATGCTTGTGCGTATTCTGACAGAGCCGAAGAATGCGATTGTACGTCAGTACAAAAAGCTTCTGGCGATGGATGAAGTGGATCTGGAGTTTACGGAGGGCGCTTTGCATGCAATTGCAAAGCAGGCGAAAGAAAAGAAAGTCGGTGCCCGTGCACTGCGAGCCATTATTGAAGAGTTCATGCTGGATATCATGTATGAGATTCCAAAGGATGACAATATCGGAAAAGTGACGATCACAGAGGATTATGTGGAGAAAAAGGGCGGACCGCTCATTGAAATGCGTGGAGTTGCGGCACTTCCGGAACAGGAAGCAAACGCATAAAATGTAGAAAAACCGAAATAAAAGATCTGATGCCGGAGGGCATCAGGTCTTTTTCTTTTCCCTATTGTATGATATGATAGAAACAGTATTGTTTTGTTCGTAATTCATAAGGAGGATGTATGAAAATCATTCATTGTGCAGATCTGCATCTGGATTCCCAGATGACAGCAAACCTGACAAAAGAGCAGGCAAGAGAGCGCAAAAGAGAAATCATCCGTACGTTTACACGGATGGTCGAATATGCAGAAAAGACAGGGGTGCGTCTGATCATGATATCGGGAGATCTGTTTGATACACGAAATGTATCAGCATTGGCGCGCAACACCGTAAGGGACATGATCTGTACACATCCCCAGATTGATTTCTTATATCTGAGAGGAAACCATGACAGTGACAATTTCCTTTCCAAGCTGGAGGAAGTACCGGACAATCTGCTTTTGTTTTCCGATACATGGACTGCCTACCGGTATGGAAATATTGTGATCAGCGGAATCGAGCTCTCGGAGAACAACCGGGCGACCGTTTACAATTCCCTTGTGCTGGGGCATGAAGATTTCAATATTGTCATGATGCACGGACAGGCGGGAGATTATGCATGTCGCACACAGGCAGAGAATATCAGCCTGAACCAGCTGAAAAATAAAAATATTGATTATCTGGCGCTGGGACATGTACATACCTTCATGCAGGACAAGCTGGATAACCGCGGTACCTGGTGTTACTGTGGATGTCTGGAAGGACGCGGATTTGACGAGTGTGGACCGAAAGGATTTGTTTTACTGGATGTGGACGAGCAGACCTGCCGTGCCCAGATGCAGTTTGTTCAGATGGCAGCCCGCACGCTGTACACGCTTGAAGTGGATGTGAGCAATGTCATGACGACAAGAGAAGCGGCAGAGCGGATGGAGGAAGCTGTGAAACAGGCGCAGTATCCGTCGGGAAGCCTTGTCAAATTTGTACTGACCGGTGAGGTGGAAGTGGATGCGGAGATCAATTGCGAGTATCTGCAGAATCTGTTCTCGGATTATTTTTATTTTGAAAAGGTGAAAGACCGGACAACCCTTCGGGTCGACTACAGTGATTATGAAAAAGATGCCTCGTTAAAGGGGGAGTTTATCCGTATGGTACTTGGATCTGAACTGTCACAGGAGCAGAAGGCAGAAGTGATCCGCTGTGGAATTTTGGCATTGTCCGGGGAGGAGATATAGGATGAAATTACGTTCCTGTCATATCGACAATTTTGGAAAACTATCGGATCTGCATCTGGAATTTCAGGACGGGGTCAATCTGTTTCACGAACCGAATGCATGGGGAAAAAGTACACTGGCCGCTTTTTTGCGGGTGATGTTTTACGGGTTTGACTCTAAGAGAGAATCCGGACTGTTTGATAAAGAACGTGTGGTATTCCGCCCGTGGCAGGGGGGAACGTATGGAGGAGAACTGGATTTTTCCTATCAGGGAAAAGAGTACCGGATCAGCCGTACATTTGGAAAAACAGAAAAAACAGATGTTTTTCATTTATACGATCTTTCCACCAATCTGGAATGTCATGATTTCTCTTCCGAGATCGGAAGTGAAATTTTCGGACTCGACAGTGCATCCTTTAAAAGGAGCGCATTTATTGCACAAAACGACTGCGAATGCTGCTCGACAGATGCGATCAATGCCAAGCTGGGAAATCTTGTAGAGAATACAAACGATATCAATAATTTTGAGACCGCTCAGAAAAAGATTCATGACCGGATGAATAAACTTTCGCCGGACCGTGCAACAGGTTCCATGAAAAAGCGGACGAACATGATCACGCTTTTAACGGAAGAACTGCGTGGCTATGATGCGGCAGAGGCGTCTTACAAAAAGATTACCGAAAAACTTACCGAAAAACAGGAGCAGAGAAAAGAACTGGCCGGGATTCGGGATCAGTATGCAAAAGCATTGCAGGTGGCGAGTGAAGAGAGCCGCAGAGAAGGAATCAAGCAGGCCTATGCGGCCACCAAACAGGAGGAACAGGAAAAGAAAGCGGCACTGGATGCTTTTGCGGATGTATTTCCGGGACAGGTGCCGCAGGATGAGGAGTTTGCAAAGCAGAACCAGGATGTACAGATGCTTGGTGTGTTAAAAACCACTTTGTTTAATCTGGGGCTGACCGAAGAAGAAGAGAACCGTTTGCAGGAACTTGGTGATAAGTTTGAAAACCAGATTCCTTCTGAAGAAAAAATAACGGAAATGGAAAAAGAGCAGGAGCGTTTTGCAAAACTGAAAGAGGAAAAAACGCAGCTGGAAACGAAAATGTCCTATTTTGAAGCGATGGCAATGAAGCGGGAAGAACCGGATTATACGGTAAAAAATCGTCTTCCGATGATGATCTGCGGCATTATCCTGCTGGTGATCGGTGCTGCCGGTGGTGTGTTGTCGTTTCTGTTGCCACAGGTACATAAGTTTTTCCTTCCGCTTCTGGCGGTATCGGTGGTTGCGGCAGTGGCAGGTATTGTGCTTCTTGTGGTGCGCAAGGTGCAGGTATCAAAGGAAGAAGAAAAGGTGCGTGCACTCCGGGTACAGCATCTGGAAGAGGAGCGTAAGCTCCGCGGACCGGTGGAAGAAATTCAAAAAACCATGGAAGAGGCTTCGAAAGAAGCTTCGCGCATCGAACAGGAGACCAAGCATTTTCTGGAGCAGTATCAGATGGTTCCGGGAGAAAAGGATGCCAGAACCTGCCTGTATGAACTCCGCAGCCAGCTGCAGGAATATGAGCGTCTGCGCAGCCGTGCCGGAAAAAGCGATGCGGCAAGACAGGAATTTGAGCGGAAACAGAACTCTTTGCTTGCATTTGGAAAAGAAGCGGGAATGGATTTCGGAGAAGATCTTGCAGCAGGAATCAGCCAGCTGCAGATGAAGGCAACGGAGTACCGGATCGCACAGAAAGCATACGCGGAGGCAAGAAAAAAGAGAGAACTGTTTGAGCAGGAACACAATATGAAAGAACTGGCAGCGGTGGAAAAATGTCCATATTCTCTGGACGAACTCAATTCCATGATCCGTGATGTGGATGAGCGGAGCGAGGATATCCGGGAAGCCATCGAGCAGTACCATCATCAGCTCGAAGATCTGCAGGATCAGCTGGATATCCGGGACGAAAAAGAACAGCAGCTTTCCATCTGCAGACAGGAACAGGAAGAAGAACAGCATTTATACGAAACCCTGCGTCTGACGGGAGAGTTCCTGCAGAATGCAAAGGAGCAGTTTTCTGCGAGATATTTGGGTCCGATCGAGAACGGGTTTGGAAAGTATTACACGCTTCTAACAGGGGATAAAGAAAAAGACTGGATGGTGGATGCCAACATCGAGGTGCAGATGAAAGAGCAGGGCGAGATGCGGGAAACCAAGTGGCTGTCTGCCGGATATCAGGATCTGCTGGGAATCTGTATGCGTCTGGCGCTGGTGGATGCGATGTATCCGAAGGAAAAACCGTTTCTGGTGCTGGACGATCCGTTTGTCAATCTGGATGAAGAAAAGATGGCACATGGCAATGAACTGTTTGGAAAAATTTCCGGGGAGTATCAGATTTTGTATTTTACCTGTCATGCAAGCCGGAATATAGAAAATACAAAATAAAGGGAGAGGAAACATGGAGAAAAAGATTTTGTTTCCGCAGATCGGCGGAATTATGCACGGAGGGGATTACAATCCGGAACAGTGGCTGGACCGGCCGGACATTCTGGAAGAAGATATCCGTATGATGAAGAAAGCCGGGATGAATTGTGCAACACTTGGGGTATTTTCCTGGTCAACCTATGAGCCGCGGGAAGGGGAATTTCATTTCGCATGGCTGCATGACATCATGGATAAGTTATATGCCAATGGCATTTACACGATATTGGCGACGCCGTCCGGAGCGCGACCGGCATGGCTGGATGAAGCATATCCGGAGTGCAGACGCGTGGATTCTTACGGGGTGCGTGAACATCACGGGGTGCGGCACAACCACTGTATGAGTGCACCGGTTTATCGTAAAAAGGTTTCTGTGATCGTCAATAAGCTGGTAGATGAATTCGGAAATCATCCGGGACTTCTGATGTGGCATATTTCCAATGAATTTGGCGGGGAATGTTACTGTCCGCACTGTGTAAAGCGGTTCCAGGATTATCTGGCGGAAAAGTTTGACCATGATATTGAAAAACTGAACAAGGCATGGTGGACAACGTTCTGGAGTCATACTTACAATGATTTTTCCCAGATTGAACCGCCGTACCGCAACGGAGAATTCAGCATTATGGGATTGAATCTGGAGTGGAAACGGTTTACCACCTGGAATATGACGGATTACATGAAGGCAGAGATTGCCATTTTAAAAGAACGTACCCCGCAGATTCCGGTGACAACGAATTTTATGAAAGAATATGACGGATTGGACTATCATAAAATGCAGCAGCCTCTGGACGTGGTGTCCTGGGATTCTTATCCGCGGTTTCACAATGATGAGGAGTCGTTTTCAGATACGATGACAGAAAATGCGTTTGATCATGCCATGATCCGTTGTCTGAAAAAAGAGCAGCCGTTTATGCTCATGGAGAGCGCGCCGGGGCTGGTCAACTGGCATCCGTTTAATAAAATGAAACGTCCTGGCGTACACCGGCTGGCTTCGCTGCAGGCAGTGGCTCTCGGTTCCGATACGGTGCAGTATTTCCAGTGGCGGAAAGGAAGGGGATCGTTTGAGCAGTACCATGGGGCGGTTGTGGATCATCTCGGAACGGATGATACCAGAGTTTTTCGTGAAGTGGCAGATCTTGGGGGAGAATTAAAGAAACTCAAAGATCTGGCAGGGACAGTCGTAAAAGCACCGGTAGCCGTGTTATACGACTGGGACAGCCTCTGGGCAACGGATGGAATGAAGGGGCTGGCAGAGTCCACCCGCAACTATATTAAGACCTGCAGGAAAGCATACCGCAATCTGTCGGCACTCGGAGTGGATGTGGATGTGATTTCCAGTGAAGAGGATTATAGCGGTTATTCTGTGATTGTGGCACCAATGCTGTATCTGCTGCATCCGCATGTCGGGGAGCGCATGAAACAGTTTGTGGAGCAGGGAGGTCATCTGATTGCAACCTATGTGACCGGATATGTGGATGAAAACCAGCTCAATTATCTGGGCGGATTTCCGGGAGACGGATTAAAGGATCTCTTTGGCGTGATCAGTGAGGAAATTGATACACTGTATCCGTCCGACCGCAACCGCGTACATTTTGCCGAAATGCCGGAAGGGGAAGTACGGGATTATGCGGAAGTTCTGCGTGTGGCAGATGGCACAAACGTGCTTGGTACCTATGAACAGGATTATTACAAAGGAATGGCAGCAGTAACGGAGCGCACATGTCAAAACGGCAGTGCCATGTATATCGCGGCCCGGCTGGATGATGCTTCCATGCAGCACCTGTATGCGCGCACACTGAAAAAAGCGGGAGTTTCGATGTATAAACTTCCATATGGCGTGGAACGTCACACACGCGAAGCGGATGGTATGCGGTATGTATTTTATCTGAATGATACGACCGGACCGCAGATTGTTTCCGGGGTAGAGGGAATTGATCTTCTGACGGGAGAGGTGATCAAGGGAATTCTTACACTGGAACCGTATGGCGTGGCATGTGTAAAAGAATAAGTTCTATTCTGAAAGTTTTGTGCATATAGTTACGGAAAAGAAGTGTGGGAGCTTCTTATGGATAGAAATTGTGATGCATTTATCCGCTCCAACAATACCTACGATATCCTGATTGCCAGAGAGTCTTTGGAGATTTCTGACGACCGGGCAGAATGTATACAAAATATCGGTGAAAAATTTGTGGCAGAATATTTTGACCGGGACGAGGTGCCGCAGCTGAGCATTAAGACATACGGATATTCGATTATCCCAAAATGTTTCGGACTGCTGGATACGCTTGCACTGGAGACAACCGGTATCCTGCAGCTGCAGAATCAGCCAGCCCTGTCCCTTCGGGGACAGGGTATTTTTATTGGATTTGTTGATACGGGAATTTCCTATGAACTGCCCTGTTTCCGGAATGCCGATGGAAGTACAAGAATCCGCTCAATCTGGGATCAGAGTATTCCGGCGGGGGAGAAAAATACCCCTCAGGGATTTTTGTACGGAACGGAATATACACAAAAAGAGATCAATGAGGCACTGGAACAGGAACATCCGCGGGAACTGGTTCCAGTGACGGATGAAGATGGGCACGGAACCATGCTGGCAAGTATTGCCTGCGGAAGTGAAGATCTGCAGGCTGGTTTTACTGGGGCGGCTCCTTATGCGGAACTTCTGGTTGTAAAGTTAAAACCGGCAAAACCATATCTGAAAGACTTTTTTTATATTCCGCAGGAGATGCCTGCCTATCAGGAAAATGACATTATGGCGGCAATTGAATATCTCGAAGAGACTGCCAGAAAACTGGGGCGGCCCCTTATTCTGTGCCTTGGTCTCGGGACAAACAACGGAAGCCATTCCGGTGGCAGCAATCTTTCGGAACTTCTTGATGATATTGCGGGCAGATGGCGCCGGTGTGCGGTTGTGGCAACCGGAAATGAGGCGAATGCCAGACATCATTTTTACGGGAAAAGTGATGGAAATTCAATGGTTGCGGTAGAGGTGAATGTGGAACAGCGGATGCGGGGATTTTATCTTGAGTTGTGGGCCAGTGCACCGGAATTGTTTGTGGTGGCGGTGCGTTCGCCGGGAGGCACTCTTATGCCGGCGCAGAATGTGCCCGGAAATTCGCATCAGGAACAGGAATTTATATTTGAAGGGACAAGAGTGGAAATTGATTATGCACAGGTGGGACGCACGCGGGGGGATCAGCTGGTGTTTATCCGGTTTGAAAACCCGGCGGCAGGGATCTGGACGCTGTATGTTAATCCGAGTACCACGATCACAGGACAATTTCATATCTGGCTGCCAATGAGTGGAATGTTAGAAAAAGACGTGGTGTTTTTGCGTCCGGATCCGGATGTGACACTTACCGTGCCGTCTTCGGCAAAAATTCCGATTGGGGTGGGTGGAATGGATCAAAAGAGTGGTATTTTATATCTGGATTCCGGGAGGGGGAATACCATTGCGTCGGTTGTAAAACCGGATTTTGTGGCTCCGGCTGTGGGCGTGCAGGCGATAGGAAGGCTTGGAAATTATGTGACACTGACGGGAACGAGTGCAGCTTCTGCAATTGCGGCAGGAGCATGTGCACAGATCATGGAGTGGGGAAACAGCCGTGGGAGAAGACTGCTTTTAAATTCGGTGCAGATCGGAAATATTCTGATCCGCGGGTGCGAAAGGAACCCGGATGTATCCTATCCGAATACCGCCTGGGGCTATGGAAAAATGAATGTTTACGATGCACTGATGAAATTTTATGGGGTATAAAATTTATATACAAAGCGTAAAAAGATATAAAAAATTTATGAAATGCTTTTTTTTGAGAACCAAGTACGATATAATTAAGACTATACAGATTGGAGAGTGAAGTATGGAGAAAAAAGATTTATTAGCAAATTACGCAGCATCAAAACAGAATATGTGTATTACGAATGATACGATCTCGGACCGATTGTTTCAGGAGTATGGGGTAAACAGAGGACTTCGCGATGTCAAAGGAAAGGGTGTATTGACAGGTCTGACCCGTATTTCAAAGATTGTGTCCTTCAAAGATGAAAATGGAAAACAGGTGCCATGTGACGGTGAGTTATGGTATCGCGGATATAATGTAAAAACACTGATCAAATCCATTGGACCGAACGAATTCGGCTTCGAGAAAGCAGCATATCTGCTGCTGTTTGGAGAACTTCCGGATCAGGCGCAGCTGGATGAATTCTGTGAGGTGCTCGGCAACAGCCGGACACTTCCGACCAATTTTACCAGAGACGTTATTATGAAGGCGCCTTCTAAGGATATCATGAATTCCATGACACGAAGTATTCTGACACTTGCGGCCTATGATCCGTATACGACAGATTCTTCCATTGAGAACAATATCCGTCAGTGTATGCAGCTGATTGCCAATTTCCCGATGATCGCGGCATATGGATATCACGCATATAATCATTATGAAAATGATTCGAGTATGTATATTCACCGACCGGACCCGAAGCTTTCCACGGCAGAGAATTTCCTTCGTATGCTGCGGCCGAATAAGCAGTATACACAGCTGGAGGCACAGGTGCTTGATGTGGCACTGATGCTTCATATGGAGCATGGCGGCGGTAATAACAGTACGTTTACCACCCGTGTGGTTACTTCTGCCGGTACGGATACATATTCTGCCATCGCTGCGGCAATGTCTTCCCTGAAAGGACCAAAGCATGGCGGTGCCAACATCAAAGTTATGCAGATGATGAATGATATCCGGGAAAATGTGCATGACTGGAGCGATCGTGACGAGGTGAAGTCCTATCTTGGAAAGATGCTGGATGGACAGGTCTTTGATAAGAAGGGATTGATCTATGGTATGGGACATGCCGTGTATTCCCTGTCTGATCCGAGAGAGCGTGTGTTCCGCAGCTATGTGGAGCATCTCGCGGAGGCAAAAGGACGCCAGAAAGACATGAACCTTTACAATATGATAGAAGAAGTGGCTCCGGAACTGATCGCAGAAAAGCGTCATATTTTCAAGGGTGTCAGCCCGAATGTGGATTTTTACAGTGGTTTCGTATATGAAATGCTTGGCATTCCGTCGGAATTGTATACACCATTGTTTGCCATTGCAAGAATTGCAGGATGGAGTGCACACCGGCTGGAGGAGCTGGTGGGATGCAACAAAATTATTCGTCCAGCATATAAGAGTGTCATGGAAGAACTGGAATAAGATTATTACAGCGGACAGAATTGCATTTTATTTTGCTCTGTGCTAGTATGGAAACAGAAACTTTCGTGTGTTATAACTATAAAAGGGGAGAGGACTGATTATGAAAATAAAAGAAAAATATTATCGCTTTGCGGAAAAAGGGCAGCAGATACAGAGAGTAAACCGTTTTTTTGTAACAGAATATCTGATTTTTTATGCATTTATTCTGTTTATGCTCTGGGCATCAAGAGCAAAAGGAGTACGTTCTTTGGGCTTTGCGGCATTTGTCAGTGTGATTGCAGTAGTCTCCGGAGGTGCATTGCTCATTGGATGGAAGCGGCGTCCGGAATCGGAGCGGCTGAGATATCTGGCACTGATCGGGTTATATCTCGTATCATTTTTCATGACTTTTGCATATACGGAGAGCTTTATCCGTTTTCTGGGACTGGCTCCTTTTATCGGCTGTATTTTGTTTTTTGATCCGAAATATTCCAGAATCGGCGGCATCGGTTATCTTGTATTGAATGCGCTGACTGTCTTTGGTCAGATCCGTCAGCAGCCGGAAGGCGTAGCCGGGACAACCAATCTTGTACTGGATCTGCTGGCACTGGGGGGTACTGGTATTTGCTGTGATCTTTACAACAAATGTGGCACAGAAATTCAACCATGATACCCGGCACAGTGAACAGCAGGAGCAGCGGAAGCAGCAGGCAATTTTAGACGATGTGATTGGTGTGGCGGAAGAAGTGCGTAAGGGTACGGAATCCGTGATGAAGATTGTCAATGATCTGAATGGATCGACAGAGGTGGTCAATGGTGCGATGAAAGATATTTCTTCCAGCACGCATAGCACGGCGGAAAATATCCAGACACAGACAACCATGACACAGTATATCCAGCATTCAATTGAGCAGACACTGGAAAGTTCCGAGAATATGGTAAAAGTGGCAAAGCAGTCCGGGGAACTGAATCAGAAGAGTATGGAGATCATGGAAAATCTGAAGAAACAGTCCGCGGTAATCGCAGAGACAAACTCCGGAGTGGCAGATTCCATGAAAGCGTTACAGGAGCGTACCGAGGCAGTAAAGAGTATTGCAGATACCATCTTTTCCATTTCCAGTCAGACCAATCTGCTGGCGCTCAATGCTTCTATTGAGAGTGCCCGTGCAGGGGAAGCCGGAAAAGGGTTTGCTGTAGTGGCTGATGAAATCCGTCAGCTGGCAGAGAAAACCAGAAGTGAGACAGAAAGCATTGCACAGATTCTGGATGAATTGTTTAAAAATGCAGAGGATGCAGCAACGGCGGTGAGCTGTTCGATTGAGGCTACCAATGCGCAGGATTCCATGATTGCGAAAGCATCGGAGAGTTTTTCGGGAATGAATGAGAATGTCAATACACTGGTTCAGGAGATCGAAGGCATTGACGGCATGTTAAACCGTCTGTCGGATGCAAACAATCAGATTGTAGACAATATCAGTAATCTTTCTGCAACAACGGAAGAAGTGACGGCCTCTTCCGTACAGGTAGCGGATCTGTCAGTTGAGAATTTAAACAATGCCGAGCAGGCAAAACAGAAACTTGACAATGTGCTTGCGGTATCTCATGAACTGGATAAGTACATAAAGTAAACAGATGGAATGAGATAAAGGTGCCTCAGCAGGAGAAATTCTGCTGAGGATTTTTACTACTATAACTTAGAAGGAGATAAAAATTATGAATGTAACAATGAAACAGGTCGAGGGCGGTGTATGTGCGGCTGCAGGATTTTCCGCAAACGGATTAAACTGTGGGTTAAATCCGGATCGGAACAAAAATGATCTGGCACTGATCTGGTCAGAGAAAGAGTGTACGGCAGCGGCTGTCTATACAACGAATAAAGTAAAGGGTGCACCAATCCTTGTGACAAAGAAACATCTGGCAGCAACCGGAAATAAGGCGAGGGCTGTTATTGTCAACAGTAAGAATGCCAATACCTGTAATGCAGACGGAGAAGAAAAGGCACAGATGATGTGTGATCTGGCTGCAGCAGAGCTGGGAATAAAGGCAGACGAGGTGATCGTGGCATCAACCGGTGTCATTGGACAGAAGCTTCCGATTGAACCGATCCGTGATCATGTGCAGGAGCTGGCACGCGGACTTTCTCCACAGAATCATGGAAAAGCAGCAAATGCCATCATGACAACCGATACCTATGCCAAGGAGACCGCGGTTTCTTTTACGCTTGACGGGAAGACCTGTACGGTTGGCGGTATGGCAAAGGGAAGTGGCATGATCCATCCGAATATGGCTACCACGTTAAATTTTGTTACAACCGATGTTGCGATTTCCTCAGAAATGATCCAGAAAGCACTTTCTGAGATTGTAAAGGTGACGTACAATTGTCTGAGCATTGATGGAGATACTTCTACCAATGATATGGTCAGTATTCTGGCAAACGGCATGGCAGAAAATACGCCAGTCACAGCAGAGGGAGAGGATTATGATACGTTCCGTCAGGCGCTGTATCAGGTACTCATGACGCTGACCAAGATGCTTGCCAAGGACGGTGAGGGAGCATCGAAGATGCTGGAGTGTACCTGTAGCGGTGCGCCGGATCAGGATACCGCAATCATTATTGCAAAGAGTGTGATCCGTTCCCCACTGTTTAAGTGTGCAATGTTTGGGGAAGATGCCAACTGGGGACGTATTTTATGTGCAATCGGTTATGCGGATGCGGAGTTTGATATCAACAAAGTGGATGTGGATCTGGCATCGTCCAAGGGAACCATTGCCGTATGCAGAAATGCTGCCGGTGTAGATTTCTCTGAGGAGAAAGCAAAAGAAATCTTAGAGGAAGATGAAATTTATATCAATATTGATCTGCATCAGGGAGAGGCATCTGCCAAAGCCTGGGGATGTGATCTGACGTATGATTATGTAAAAATTAATGGAGACTATCGTAGTTAATATATAGCAAAATAAATTATTTGACTAGATAGTCATTACTGGAAGGGAAGGAATGACATGGAAAAGAAAATCGGTTTTATCGGCTGTGGAAATATGGGAACAGCCATGATACAGGGAATTTTGGAATCCGGAAAATGCCCTCCGCAGGAGATGATGATTTCCTGTCGTACGAAGAAAACGCTGGAAGAAAAGAAAGCACAGTTCGGAGTGCAGATCAGTACGGACAACCGGGATGTGGCAGCATTTGCAGATATTTTGTTTGTGGCAGTAAAGCCACAGTTTTATGCCGAAGTGTTAGAGGAAATCAAGGATCTTCTTACAGAAGAGCAGATTCTGGTATCCATCGCGCCGGGAAAGACACTGGTATGGTTTGATGAAGTGCTCGGACGAAATTTAAAAGTGATTCGTACGATGCCGAATACCCCATCTATGGTCAAAGAAGGCATGATGGGTATGTGTGCGGGAGCACGTGTGACGGATGAGGATATGGCTCTGGTGCGGGATCTCTGCAGTGGATTTTCACAGACGGAAGTCATTCCGGAGCATCTGATGGATGTGGTTACTGCCGTCAGCGGAAGCTCTCCGGCCTATGTATTTATGTTTATTGAAGCCATGGCAGATGCAGCAGTGGCTGGTGGAATGCCGAGACAGCAGGCGTACAAATTTGCAGCACAGGCGGTACTTGGAAGTGCAAAGATGGTTCTTGAGACGGGAAAACATCCGGGAGAACTTAAAGATATGGTATGCTCTCCGGCAGGAACCACCATTCAGGCAGTGCGTGTGCTGGAGGAAAAAGGCATGCGCAGCAGCGTGATCGAGGCAATGATGAAGTGCCTGGATATCTCCCGCAATATGTAAAACCGTTTACTTGCTTTTTCTGTTGAAAATGTGTAGAATAGAACCATCAACAGATTTAGGAGAGAAGGAAATATGAGTCAGGCAAAGGTAGATAAATATAAGAAAGAAAAAGCCAATCGTAAAAAAGAGATGGCAAAGCAGAAAACGGAAAAAATCATTGGTATCATCTGTGGATGTGCAATTTTAGTTGCCATCGTTGGATGGGTCGGTTATACCGGATACAATTATTATGAGGATAATAAGCCGGCACAGACGTATTATACCAATACTTCTGCATTGTCCAGCTACGTGAGTGGATTAAACACAGAGGCACAATAAGATCTGCTTATCAGATATTTGCATGTGGGGCATCACCGATCGGGTGATGCCTTTTCCAATGCCTCGGATACTGCACCGATGAGCAGACGACAGGTATACTGGTTGTTTTTGGAATATGTAAGATCCGTAAGGGACTGGCTGGAAATAATCTGTTTTGCCAGTTCATCGAGCGTAGGACGGACCAATGGGTACATGGTTTCTACAGTTTCATCCAGATGAACCATGGTGATTTCGTTGATATGGTCTTCGTCGACAGATACCTGTACATCGAACGGATTTCCGTCAATCATGACAGAAGAGGTATAGACACCCGGAACGTACATGGTTTCCACCGCTTCGTTGTCTGCGGACTGTTTGTGGGAACTGCCAAGCAGGATTCCAAGGAAGATCACAAGCAGGATGCCAAGTCCTGTGATGACACCTGCAAACACAAGTTTTTTCATATGAAGAACGACAATTCTGGTTTTTGCACTCATTTGTTACCTCCATTTCCAGCTTTGGTATATTCTATGCAGGGAATACACATTCATGCGTTTAATTTTAAACTTCCGATTGGTATAAATTTTCCAAAATGTATAAAAAATTCAAAAAGTGGTTGACAGAAGAGCATGTATCTGTTATTATCTTATCTGTGCTCACGAGAGAGCTTACATATGCGATAGTGGCGTAGTTGGTAACGCGCGACCTTGCCAAGGTCGAGACCGCGGGTTCGAGCCCCGTCTATCGCTCTCAAAAGTAAATATTTGCATATGCGATAGTGGCGTAGTTGGTAACGCGCGACCTTGCCAAGGTCGAGACCGCGGGTTCGAGCCCCGTCTATCGCTCTTGAAAAAGCAGCTGGAAACATAGAGGATATGGGTTCGGCTGTTTTTCTTTTATCATTCCGCAGGTTTTGTCTATTGTAAAAAGGACGCGTTTTATTTATAATAAAGGCAGGGGTAAAAGAGGGGCAAAAACAAATGAAAACGAGGTTTGGGAGGTGCATCAGATGAAGAGTGCAAGATCGTTTAAAGAGTTCGAAGCACTGAATGGAATCAGCATGGAGGAGGTACTGACAGTGTTTGAGGCAGTGTCAGAAGCATTTCCGATGATTGTGGCAGCAAATCTTACAAAAAATACATATACCATGATCAAGGATGACGGATTTCTGGCAAATGACATGCCGAGCAGTGGAAAATATGATGATCTGATTGATGTCGGGGTGGAAAACATACACCCGAATTACCAGCGTGCGTTTCTGGACAATTTCTCCAGGGAACGTCTGTTACAGATGCTGGGGCAGGGACGGAAAGAAGTCTGCGTCAAGCTGTATCAGAAGGGACGGGGAGATCGCTATCAGTGGGTATCTACACATGTGATCCGTGTGAGGGACAAAGATGGGGATGTGTGTCACGTCTGCATTAATAAATTTCTGGACGAATGCAGCAGTTGTGGAGAACAGCAGAGAGTCTGCCGTGCTCCGTACTGAATTTATTCCTTGTCGTTCTCGGAACCGCTGCCTGTTTTATTGCGGGAGCGGTAAAAGAAAAATCCGCAGATGGACAGGGCGATCATGACGGCAAACATCAGAATGACAAATGTGTAATCCGCTTTGTTTAATGCGTTGCCGCTTAAGACAGAAAGAAAGATTGCCGGCATACGGCCAACTGCACAGATAATGATCCAGTGGGAAAGCTTTATGTCGGTCAGTCCGACGAGATAAGATAACAGGTCTTTGGGAGTTCCGGGTATGAGGAAGAGCAGAAAAATGATGCTCTCCGAACGCCTGGAACTTTTTAATATTTTTACAGATTCTATTTTTTCACGGCTTACAAACAATTCCACAAACTTCATGCCGAAACGGCGCACAAACAGAAAGATGATGACGCTTGCAGTTGTCATGGCAAAATCACAGATCAGTGTACCACGGATTACCCCGAAAGCGTATCCGGCACCAATTTCAAAAGGACCACCGGGAATTACCGCAAGGAGTACCTGCAGGATGTTCATTCCAATAAAACCAAGGACTCCCCATATTCCTTTGTCATTGACCCAGACACGGAATTGTTTGGGATCCGATACAAAATGAACCAGGGGACGCCCGATAAAATATCCGATCAGGATTACAAAAACAATGGTAATGATAGCCAGTATCCGTTTGATTTGTTTTGTCTTTTTCTCGTTGTGATTATCCAAGTCGAACACCTCCTATTTTAAGTTCATTCTAACCGTAACTATAGGCTTTTGGTGAAAACTTGTCAATTCTTATCGGAAAATCATTTGCTTTTACCGGTAAAATTCTTATAATAGAAAAATGGAGGGAAAATTATGTTATTTTATCTTGCTCCGATGGAGGGAATTACGGGATATATTGTGCGCAATGCTTATGCACATTATTTTCCATATATAGATAAATATTTTACACCGTTTATCCCGGCAGCAAAAAAAATGAGCAAAAAAATAAAGCGGGATCTGGCAGCGGAAAATAATGAGCAGATCCGGCTGGTGCCGCAGCTGATCGGAAACCGTGCCGATGAATTTCTGATGATGATTCGGCAGCTGGAAGAGTTGGGATTTACCAGTGTCAATCTTAATTTTGGCTGCCCGTCCGGAACCGTTGTCTCGAAAAGAAAAGGGGCCGGATTTCTGGCAGATCCGAAAGAACTGGAAATGTTGCTGGAAGAAGTGCTGGAGAACAGTCCACTTGCGGTATCGGTAAAGACCAGAGTCGGAATCAAAGACCCGGATGAGTGGGAAGCTCTCTGCGGTGTCTATGCAAAGTTTCCGCTGGAAGAACTGATTATTCATCCGCGCCTGCAGAACGATTATTACAGCGGAACACCGCGGATGGAAACATTTGCCCGTGCTCTGGAGCAGATCCATGTGCCGCTCTGTTACAATGGAGATATATGCAGTGTGGAAGATTATAAGAAAGTGACAGCTGCTTTCCCAGCTATTGATCGCATCATGATCGGCAGGGGATTACTGGAAAATCCCGGACTGGTCGGAGAAATCAAAGGAAACCCACCGGCAGATAAAGCCAGGCTGCGGGCGTTCCATGATGAAATTTTAGAGGGATGTCTGGATACTTTCCGTGCGGAAAAAGATGTCGTTTTTCATTTGAAAGAAATCTGGTTTTATCTGACAAAGTCATTTCCGGACAGAGAGAAATATTTAAAGCTGATCCGGAAATGCCAGTCTCTGCAGGAGTATAAACTGATAGTACAGCAGATTTTCTCATAGACATTTTGATAGAATAAGGTATAATGAAAAGTAAAAAGTCCAGGACAAGAGATAGGGGATTAACAATGAGTTTAGCAGATAAAATATTTGTAACTATGTGTCAGGATATTCTGGAGAACGGGACAAGTACCGAGGGCGAAAAGGTACGGCCGCACTGGGAGGATGGTACAAGTGCCTATACGATTAAGAAATTCGGTGTGGTGAACCGTTATGATCTGTCGAAAGAGTTTCCGGCAATCACACTGCGCAAGACGGCAATCAAGACCTGTACGGAAGAAATGCTGTGGATCTGGCAGCGCAAGTCCAACAACATTCATGATTTAAATAGCCACGTCTGGGATGAGTGGGCAGATGAAAACGGTTCCATCGGAAAAGCGTACGGCTATCAGCTGGCACAGAAACATCAGTATCGTGAGGGTATGATGGATCAGGTGGACCGGGTGATTTATGATCTGAAAAATAATCCGTTCAGCCGCCGGATTCTGACCAATATTTATGTGCATCAGGATCTGCATGAGATGAATCTGTATCCGTGTGCATACAGCATGACCTTTAATGTGACACAGAAACAGGGAGATGACAAACTGACTTTAAATGCAATTTTGAATCAGCGTTCGCAGGATGTGCTTACTGCAAATAACTGGAATGTATGCCAGTACGCAGTGCTGATGCATATGCTGGCACAGGTGTGTGACATGAAAGTGGGAGAACTGGTACATGTCATTGCGGACGCACATATCTATGACCGGCATGTGGAACTGGTAAAAGAGCTGATTACGCGTAAGCAGCATCCGGCACCGAAATTCTGGCTGAATCCGGAGATTAAAGATTTTTATCAGTTTACACCGGATGATATCAAAGTGACCGATTATGTGACCGGTCCGCAGATCAAAAACATTCCGGTGGCAATATAGCAGTCAGGAGGGAGAAAATCATGAATATCATTGCAGCAGTAGATAAAAATTGGGCAATTGGAAAAAATAATGAGCTTCTGGTACGGATTCCGATGGATCAGAAATTTTTCCGCGAGACAACAACCGGGAAAGTTGTCGTGATGGGACGAAAGACGTTGGAGAGTTTTCCGAATGGTCTTCCGTTGAAAAACCGCACCAATATTGTGTTGACACATAATCCGGCGTATCAGGTTAAAGATGCGATTGTCGTGCATTCCATGGAAGAGCTGCACAGGGAACTGGAAAAGTATGATACCAATGACGTCTATGTGATTGGCGGACAGAAAATATATGAGCAGCTTTTGGATGAGTGTGATGTTGCACATATTACAAAAATCGACTATGCATATGACGCGGATGCGTATTTCCCGAACCTGGATGAAAAACCGGAGTGGAAAATTACAGCAGACAGTGAAGAACAGACATATTTTGATCTGGAATTTTATTTCTATAAATATGAAAGAGTGCAGAAGTAATGAGTGATTTTATCTTTAGCGTCAATGTCACATTTCCTATTTTTTTGGTGATGGTTATAGGCTGGGTACTGCATCAGATCGGTATGCTGGATGAGCATTTTGTCACCGTGGCAAACCGTTTCAATTTTAAGGTGACACTGCCGTTTATGCTGTTTCGGGATATTGCTTCCGTAGAAATATCAAAAGTATTTGATCTGAAATTTGTATTGTACTGTGCAATTGTCAGCAGTATCTGTTTCTGGGGCATCTGGGGGATCAGTAAATTTGCGGTCAAAGATGACAGTATCCGTGGTGCGTTTGTACAGTCTTCGTTCCGAAGCAGTGCAGCCGTCATGGGAATGGCATTTATCAACAATATTTACGGATCTTCTGCCATGGGTCCGCTGATGATCGTGGGAGCGGTTCCGCTGTACAATGTGTATTCCGTTATTGTACTGACATTTGAGGCGCAGGACGAGGAAGGAAAACGGGATAAGGGAAAAATCAAGCAGGCATTGGTCAATATCGTGAAAAATCCGATTATTGATTCGATTTTTCTGGGACTTATCGTTTCCCTTCTGGGGATTCATTTTCCGACCATTGTCAATAAGACGATTAACTCTGTTGCACAGCTTGCAACACCGCTGGCACTGATTGTGATCGGTGCGGGATTTGAGGGGCGCAAAGCTATCGCAAAGATCAAACCGACGTGCTGGGCAGCTGCCATCAAACTGGTGATCCAGCCACTGGTCTTTTTACCGGTAGCAGCTTATATGGGATTTTCCGGGGAAAAGATTATTGCAATTTTAATTATGCTGGCATCCCCGACAACGCCAAGCTGTTACATCATGGCAAAGAGTATGAAAAATGATGGGGTTCTGACGGCGAGTGTTATTGTTGCAACGACGTTGTTTGCGGCATTTACGCTGACGTTCTGGATCTTTTTACTTCGCACATTTGGACTGATATAGGAGGATATCATTTTTATGGATATTACAGGAAGAAAATTATTCGTAAAGGCTCTGGAGGAAGAAGGGGTAGACACTATCTTTGGGTACCCGGGCGGAACCGTTACGGATTTATTTGATGAATTATATAAGACTGACAGTATCAACCTGATCCTGCCGCGGCATGAGCAGGGACTGATTCATGAGGCAGAAGGATATGCAAAGTCTACCGGACGGGTGGGCGTATGTCTGGTAACGAGCGGACCGGGAGCAACCAATATCATTACCGGACTGGCAGATGCCCATTATGACAGCATTCCGCTGGTATGTTTTACCGGACAGGTGCCGCTTGGACTGATCGGAAACGATGCATTTCAGGAAGTGGACATTGTTGGTATGACGAGAAGCATTACCAAGTATGGTGTGACGGTGCGAAGACGGGAAGACCTCGGAAAGATTATTAAGATGGCATTTTATATCGCCCAGACCGGGAAACCGGGACCGGTACTGATTGATATTCCAAAGGATATCCAGACGGCATCCGGATCGGCAGAGTACCCTTCCCATGTGGATATCCGTGGATATAAGCCGATTCACGGGGTACATATCGGACAGTTGAAGAAAGCTTATAAAATGCTTAAGTCTGCAAAGAAACCTCTGATTCTTGCCGGCGGAGGTGTCAACATCAGCCATGCGGGAGAGAAGCTGAAGAAATTTATGGAAAAAGAAAATGTTCCGGTTGTCACAACAATCATGGGCAAAGGCGCAGTGCCGACCACACATCCGCTGTATATCGGAAACTGTGGAATGCATGGAAAGTACGCAGCCAATATGGCAGTTATGGAATGTGATCTGCTCTTTTCCATCGGTACCCGTTTCAATGACCGGATTACCGGAGATTTAAATGAATTTGCACCGCATGCACAGATTGTACATATTGATGTGGATACGGCTTCCATCTCGCGTAATGTGGTTGTGGATGTGCCGGTGGTTGCAGATGCAGGTGTGGCGCTTGAAAAGCTGTTAGAGTGGGCAGAGAAAAAGGATACGGCAAAGTGGCAGGAACAGATTCACAGGTGGGAGAAAGAGAATCCGCTTGCAATGCGCAGAGACCATGGGATCAGTCCACAGATGATCATGGAGCACATCAATGCACAGTTTCCACACAGTATTTATGTGACGGATGTCGGGCAGCATCAGATGTGGGCAACCCAGTATCTGGAACTGGACGAGCAGAGTCAGCTCATCACATCCGGCGGACTGGGAACGATGGGATTCGGATTTCCGGCCGCAATCGGAGCAAAAATTGCAAATCCAAAGAAACCGGTCGTGTGTATCACGGGAGATGGCGGATTTCAGATGAATATTCAGGAGATGGCAACGGCGGTAACACAGGGTACCGGAATTACGATCTGTCTGCTGAACAATAATTATCTTGGCATGGTCCGCCAGATGCAGGAATTGTTTTATGGAAAGCGTTACAGTGCGACCTGTCTGCGTCGGCGTCCATCCTGTCCGGGTGGATGCAAGGGACCAAATGATCGGTGTCCGGAATATGTTCCGGATTTCGTGAAACTGGCAGAAAGCTATGGAGCATACGGAATCCGTGTAGAGAAGGAAGAAGACATTGATGCAGCGTTTGCGGAGGCAAAGAAGCATACGGATGCACCGACGATCATTGAATTTATGATTGCCACCGATGAACTGGTACTTCCGATGGTAAAGAGCGGAAATCCGATGAGTGAAATGATTTTAAAATAGGAGGAAAGCAATGTCTGAAATGAAAAAGCGCTGGATTGCATTGTATGTAGAAAATGATGTAGGTGTACTTGCGAAGGTTTCCGGACTGTTTTCCGGAAAATCCTACAATTTACAGTCACTGACGGTTGGTACGACGGAAGATGAGACGGTTTCCCGTATGACGATCAGTGTGGCGAGTGATGATATCACGTTTGAGCAGATCAAAAAGCAGTTAAATCGTATGGTTGAGGTAATCAAGGTGATCGACCTGACAAATGTTCCGCTTCGGTTAAAAGAGCTGATGTTTGTCAAGATTATGGAACTGAATGAGACACAGATGACGGAAGTGTTTCAGATTGCACAGGCCATGCGTGTGGATGTGGTGGATATCGGAATTGGCAGTGTTATGCTTGAGTGCAGAAGAACAGAGCAGAAACATGACGATCTGATTGCCATCTTAAAGAAAAAGTTTAAGCATATTTCCGTTGTGCGCGGAGGTTCGGTTGCTATCGAATCAATCAGCACAGAGTGCAGATAAAAAAATGCTGCCCGTGGTGGTCTTTGCCACTGCGGACAGCGTTTTTAAATGAAAGACCGTTAAGATTAACGGGCAGTTACTTCGACAATCTCTCCGACATACATCATATGCATATCGTGATCGCTGTACCATTTATCCATCAGTGTGGAATCGGTAAAACTGTCTTCGCTGACCGGTACGGCAGCCATCTTTCTGCATAAAAATACCAGATTGGCTTCATCCGGATAAGGAATGTCATGCCGGAATGCCTTTGTCAGTCCGGCAGCGGCGAATTTGTCTTCTTCTCCGCGGCCACTGTGACTGCCGCAGTAATTTAACGCATCGCGGTAGTCTTCATTCAGGAAAGACAAAGAGAACAGACCTCCGTTGTCTAAAAATTCTTTGGTATAGCGGGAATCACGGATAAAAATAAATACAACGTTTTTTCCCCAGAGGACGCCTACACCTCCCCAGCTGACGGTCATAGTGTTGCATCTGGTTTTGTCTCCGGCGGAAACTAAAGCCCATTCTTTTCCTATTTTGGTAAATGGGTTGAATTCCATCTTATCGATTGGATATGGTTGAAATGTGTGCATAACAAGCCTCCTTTTTTATTGTTTTGTATTTAGGCGATTGCGAAACGCTCTTCTGCGCCTGCCGCCGCTTACACGGTCGGACGCGCTTTTTAGACAGAATTGCTGAATTTACAGGAATCCGCTTCTGCCTTAATTTTTGTGTCCGGGCATCGCTTCGACTGTTTCTGCGGTCTGTCGGTCTGCCGGGGACACCGTTCGCGAATTTCTGGTCTGCCTAAGAGGAAACCTTCGAAACGTTTATTACGCCCACTCCCCATTTGTCTTGATATATATTTTGTTTTAAACATTTTACCCTGTGACTGCGCAAATAGAACCGTGGGCGCGCTTATTCGAAGCTTCCCTCTAAGGCAGACACGAACCCGCTCAGACGGTGTCCCCGGCAGACCGACAGACCGCAGAAACTGTTGAACGTTGGACGGACAGCAAATCATCGAAAAAGGCAGAAGCGGATTCCTGTAAATTCGTAATTCTGGATAATTGCGCGTCCGACCGTGTAAGCGGCGGCAGGCGCAGAAGAGCGTTTCGCAATCGCCTGATTTATTTTATGTATCAACAGTATAACAGTGTAACCTTTTTTTTACAAGATGCATACTATGAATCAAATGCAGCTGTCTGGAACTGTTTGATGCCACTGCAGAGAAACGTGGCAGGTTTTCTGGCAGGAAGAGAGGGAGATCATGTATGGATCAGAATAGAGTGGAAAATCAGGTGGATGAGGGAACGCTTCAGATTCACCTGACAAATGCTTCGACGGGAATTCCGGTGAAAGGAGCAAGGATTACCATATCTTATACGGGAGGTCCGCAGCAGGTGCTAGAGGAGGTGGATACCGACGATTCTGGAAACACTGAGAAGATTACGCTTGATGCTCCTCCACTGGAGTACTCCATGGAGCCGGGTGAAAACCAGCCATATGCGGAATATACGATCAAGGTGCAGGCCACAGGCTATCGGGACATTACGGTTTCGGCGATCAATATCCTGTCCGGGGAAGATGCGACGCAGGAAGTGGTAATGGAGGCACAGGATGCGCCGGGCGATCCGATTGATACGATCGTGATTGATGCACATACCCTGTATGGAGAATATCCACCGAAAATTCCGGAGAGTGAGATTAAGACGGTGGAAGAAACCGGAGAAATTGTCTTAAGCCGTGTAGTAATTCCGGAATATGTTGTGGTACATGACGGAGCACCGGGAGATTCCACAGCTCCGAATTATTATGTGCGCTACCGGGATTATATTAAAAATGTAGCTTCCAGTGAAATCTATGCGACCTGGCCGGATGCCACAATCCGTGCCAATGTGCTGGCTATTATGTCATTTACTTTAAACCGGGTTTATACGGAATGGTACCGGGGCAAAGGGTATGTGTTTACCATCACATCTTCCACGGCATACGATCACAAATTTATTTACGGAAGAAATTTCTTCCAGAGTATTTCACAGGTAGTGGATGAAATGTTTGAAAATTATCTGTCCCGGCCAAATGTTCGTCAGCCAATTCTGACACAGTACTGTGACGGACAGAGAGTGACCTGTCCGGACTGGATGTCGCAGTGGGGAAGCAAATATCTGGGTGATCAGGGATATTCTGCCATTGATATTCTGCGCAGTTATTACGGAAATGATATGTATATTAATTCCGCGGAGGGAATTTCCGGAATTCCGGCATCCTGGCCGGGATATGATCTGGGCGTGGGAGCAAGCGGACCAAAGGTACGTCAGCTGCAGGAACAGCTGGCAAGAATTTCGCGTGCTTATCCGGCGATACCGACGATTACGGCGGACGGAGTTTACGGATCAAGGACGAGGGAAGCGGTGGAAAAGTTTCAGTCGGTTTTCGGACTTCCGGTAACCGGTATTGTGGACTATCCGACCTGGTATAAAATTTCAGATATTTATGTTGCGGTTTCCCGTATCGCAGAACTTGTATAAAAGAGAGGAAAAATACGGATGAAAAATTATAAAATTACCGTGTCATATGATGGCACCAGATATAAAGGATGGCAGGTATTAAAAAGCACCGATGCAACCATACAGGGAAAGCTGCAGATGGTGCTTTCGGCGCTTGCCGGGCATCCGGTGGAAGTGATCGGTTCCGGAAGAACCGATGCCGGAGTTCATGCAATCGGGCAGGTGGCTAATTTCCATCTGGACGAACATTTTTCGGCAGAGGAAATTTTTGAAGATCTGAACCGGCACCTTCCGGAAGATATCGCAGTGACAAAAATAAAGGAGGTCGATGACCGGTTTCACAGCAGATATCAGGCTGTGGAAAAGACCTACCGTTACCGGATACGGACAAGTCCGGTGCCGAATGTATTTGAACGAAAATTTTTGTATCAGTATGGACATCCGCTTGATGTGGATAAAATGAAAAAAGCGGCACAGGCACTTGTGGGAACGCATGATTTTGCTTCTTTTTGCGGAAACCGTCATATGAAAAAATCAACGGTCCGTACCATTTTTTCCATTGATCTGGTGGAAAGAGACGGTGAGATTGAGATCCTGTATTGTGGCAATGGATTTTTACAGAACATGGTAAGGATTCTCACGGGAACATTGATTGAAGTGGGAAGAGGCGAACGGGCTCCGGAAAGTATGCCGGCACTTCTTAAGGCAAAGGAACGGAAGCAGGCGGGCTATACGGCACCGCCGCAGGGATTACGATTGGAGAAAGTGACATATGAGACAATGGATGGTCGCTGCTAAAAAAGCGGATTTTTATGCGATTGCAGAGAAATTTCATGTGGATCCGGTTGTGGCAAGGATTATCAGAAACCGCGAGGTAATCGGAGAAAAAAATATCCGGATTTATCTGGGTGGGAACCTTTCGGACCTGTCAGATCCGCATCAGATGAAAGATATGGACCGGCTGGTGGAGATTCTTGCACAAAAGATCCGGAAACAGGTGCATATCCGGATTATCGGCGATTATGATGTGGATGGTGTGACTTCCTCCCATCTGTTTCTGACGGCTTTGCGGCGTGTGGGAGCAAAAGTGGACGTGGTTATTCCACACCGGATACAGGACGGATATGGGCTGAGCCTGCATTTATTACAACAGGCGAAAGAAGATGGTGTGGATACAATTCTGACCTGTGATAACGGTATTGCCGCTATCGATGAGATTGCGTGGGCAAAAGCACAGAAAATGACAGTACTTGTGACCGACCACCATGCAGTCCCGTTTGAAGAACATGAGGGCAGAAGAACAGAGAAAAAGAGTCTGGCAGATGCCGTGGTAAATCCGCATCAGCAGGACTGCAGGTATCCGTATAAAGAGCTGTGCGGCGCCGGTGTGGCATGGAATGTCATCCGTGTATTGTATGAAAATTATGATATGGACAAAAGAGAAGCGGAAGATCTGCTGGATTTTGTTGCTATGGCAACTGTCTGTGATGTCATGTCGCTCACCGGGGAAAACCGTATCCTGGTAAAAGAGGGATTAAAGAGAATCCGTCATACGAAAAACATCGGATTGCAGGCACTTATGCAGGCATGCAATGTACAGCCGGAGAATATCAGTGCATACCATTTTGGTTATGTCTTAGGGCCATGTGTCAATGCAACCGGCAGGCTTGACACGGCAAGGCATGCCCTTCGGCTGTTTGAGACCGGGCAGGAAACGGAGGCAGAAGAGATTGCCCGGGATCTGGTTGATCTGAATCAGGAACGCAAGGAGTTGACACTGCAGGGCGTGGAAATGGCAAAGAAACTCTGTGAGGAAGGTGGATATGAGAATGATCCGGTACTTGTTCTGTTTCTGCCGGATGTCCACGAAAGCATTGCAGGACTGATTGCCGGAAGAATCCGGGAAATGTATAACCGGCCAGTATTTGTGCTGACGCGGGGAGAAGAGGGAGTCAAAGGCAGCGGAAGATCGACGGAAAATTATTCCATGTATGAAAATATGTGTGGATGTGCGGAACTGTTTACAAAATTTGGCGGACATCCGATGGCGGCAGGGTTATCCCTTCCGGAAGAAAATGTGGAAAAATTCCGCAGAAAAATCAATGAAAACTGTCCGCTTACGGTGGAGGAAGTCTGCCCGGATATTCACATTGACATGGCCATGCCGGTGGGATATGCGAGTACGGAACTGGTCCATCAGTTTGCACTTTTGGAGCCGTTTGGAAAAGACAATCCATCTCCACTGTTTGCAGACCGGAATCTGTCCATCAGCCGCATGTGGGTGATAGGAAAGAACCGGAATGTTCTTCGGATGAGTGTTCTTTCGGAATACGGACAGCCGGTTCCGGTTATTTTCTTTGGGGATGTGGAGACGTTGTTTGCATATTTTACCGAAAAGTTTGGTCAGGAAGAGGTGGAGAATGCGCTGCATGGCAGAAAAAACCGGATTTTATTTTCTATGGTGTATACAGCAAAGGTTGATTTTTATCAGGGAAATGAAAATCTGCAGCTGGAGATGAAATATTATCGCTGATTCCATTGAAAAAACGGGAAAGAAATTGTAAAATAAATGCAATGGAGGGCAAGTAATGTTCGGAAAAAAGAAACAAAAACAGGAAACACTGGTACGGATGAGAAACCTGGCACAGCTGGATGAAGGCTTTTTTGCCCATATGAAGGACGGAAAAGATATGTTTGATGCAACCGCAAGGGAAATCAGAAATACATATCAGCAGCTGGGAGCCGGAATCACCCAGATACAAGAAAATATAAAAGAAGCATCACAAATGGCGGCAGACAACGGAGAAAAGGAGCAGGAGCTGACCGGACAGCTGGCGTCATATCAGGAGCAGGAAGTACAGTCATCGGAAAAAAAGAGAGCAGATGCTGCAGAATTTTGCACAGATCGAACAGGAGATGGCACAGCTGGTGGAGGAAAACAAACATTTCACCACGCCATCCAAATTCCTGAACGAATTTCCGGTTGCACTCAAGGCGGAAAATGAAAAGACCCGAGAGGAACTGGAAAAGATGCAGGATTGCGGAAAGCAGATGGGAGTGCTTGCCCTCAATGCGGCGATTGAAGCCGGGCGTATGGGAGAGGGAGGAAAACAGTTTGTTACGGCTGCAGAAACGATCCGTGTATCTGCGGGAACGTATGATGAGCTGATTGATCAGGCACATAAGAGGCTGGCAGATTCGGATGAGAGAATTGCAGAGCTGGAAGAGCAGGTACACCGGATGGTTACATTGCTGAAAGAAAACAATGTTGCAATGACCAAACTGATGAAATCCTGTCAGGAGGCTGCGCGTCAGGCACAGGAATGGAATCGTTTAAAACCATGTCCAAATTTCAAAGAGATGGAAAACCAGATTGTTGTGCTTCGCAATGCAGATGAGGAAATTGCCAAATCCGAGGAACGCAACCGGATGCAGATGGAGGATTTTACAGAAGAAATGGAGAGTCAGAAGAAAAAAAATTTTGATGAACTTCTTCAATCCATGGAAACCGTGTACCGGCATGCGGCAGAACGCAAAAATAAAAGGAAAAAGAAAAGGAGCTGACCAGAGAGGCCAGCTCTTTTATTATTCCACAGAAAAATTGTTATCGGTTTTGGATGAGGTGGCGGCAGCTTTAGCACGCGCCCAGTTGTGGCGGTAAACCACATGGTACATGACTGCGGCAAGAACAAATGCACAACATACATCAAAGAAAGAATGCTGTTTGATAAACATCGTTGCCAGAATGATGCTGACCGTCAGAATCAGTGTCAGGAGACAGACCAGCTTGTTTTTGCGCAGCTTTTTATTGTGTGTCACCGCAAGATAAATGCCGAGCGAATTATATACATGGATACTCGGAAACAGATTCGTCGGAGTATCACCGGCATATAGGCGTTCACAGAGCATGGTGCACAGATTGTGGTGTGTGAAATAGGTCGGACGCAGATACTGACCGTTCGGGTATACCGTGGAGATGATTAAAAAGATTGTCATTCCGGTAAACAAAAACGCACACAATTTATAGTAATCTGTTTTATTATGTAATGCCATATAGGCGATGCCCCATCCGACAAAAGGAAACCAGAGCAGATAAGGGATGACAAAGTATTCACAAAACGGAATATAATCATCAATCGGTACATGGATGACATGAAAATGTGTCGTGACGGTTTTTTCTACATAGTTAAACCATGCCATGTACACGAAAAAATATAACAAAATCCATAAATGTTTATATTTTTCATAATATTTTCGGAACACAAACGTCCGCTTACTTTGGGTTTCCGGCAACATAAATACTCCTTTTATATCTGTGTGCAGATCTTTTTTCTTTTGTTCTGAAACTGATTATAGCACGGGGAAAAAAGCACGACAATATAAAACCCGCAATGTTCATAAAACTTTAAAAATTTGGCACATTGACAACCTCTTGTGCTTTTGTATAATACAATAGTGACGGAGGATAAGAATTTTGAAAAAAGCACGAATGAAAAGAAAACAGAGAAGAAAACTGATATGGATGGTGGCAGGACTGGTCGTTCTTTTGTATCTGGGACTGGTACCGTTTATTTCCACAATCACTTTTTCCCGAAAACGACATTAAATGGAAGAAAAGCGGGAGGGTATACCGCGCAGAAAGTGATGGATGAGATTACGGAAGAAATCCATTCCTACCAGTTAAAGATAGCAACAAGAGACAAGCATACAGAAAAAATTTCCGGACAGGATATTTCGCTGGAACCACAGTGGGGAGACGAAATAACAGAGCTGGTACACGCACAGAATATGTTTGCATGGCCGGTAAAAATTTTCCAGAAACAGACATTGAAAAATACAACACTTGTCGACTATGACAAAGATAAGCTGCAGACACAGATCGATGCATTGGACTGTATGGATGCAGACAATCAGACGGCACCGGAGAATGCTTCGGTTTCTTCTTATGATAAGACGGAAGGATTTACCGTGGTTGGGTGCGTCATGGGAACGACCATTGATGCAGAGAAAATGTATCAGGCAGTGCAGGAGGCGGTGGAAGGATTAAAAGAGAACCTCTCTCTGGAAAAAGCCGGCGTTTATGAAGATCCGACGGTTTTAGATGATGATGAGAATCTGGTAAAAGCCGTAAAGAAAATGAACGGGTATGCAAAGACAAAGATTACATTTACCGTGGGAGATTCCAAAGAGGTACTCGATGCTTCCGTATTTGGTGACTGGTTCCGGTTAAATAAAAAGTTAAAACCGGTACTGGACCAGGAGTGTGTAAAAGCATACGTCAGTGATCTTGCAAAAAAATATAATACCTGTTACAGTGCCAAAACGTTAAAGACTTCTTACGGAAAGACGGTTACGATTCCGGAGAGCCATTATGGATGGAAGATTGATACGGAAAAGGAAATCGCCCAGATTACGAGTGAGATCAAAGCCGGGAAAGCAGTGGAAAGAGAACTGAATTATTCCATGACAGCCAATTCCCATGGAAAAAATGATTATGGCGATTCTTACGTTGAGATCAATCTGACGGCACAGCATATGTTCTTATATAAAGATGGAAAACTGGTGATTGATTCGGATTTTGTATCGGGAAATGTATCGAAAAATAATGCGACACCGACCGGTGCATATGGCGTGACATATACCGAGAAAAATGCAACTTTGCGCGGAGAAAACTATGAGACGCCGGTTACATACTGGATGCCTTTTGCGGGAAATGTCGGTATGCATGATGCCTACTGGCGCAGCAAGTTCGGAGGAAGTATTTATAAATATGCAGGATCACATGGCTGCATCAATCTTCCGCCGGAAGTCGCAAAGGTAGTATTTGAAAATGTTAAGAAGAATTATCCGGTGCTGGTGTATGAACTTCCTGGAACGGAAAGTACCGATGCAACAGATAAGGGAGAAGCAAAAAAGGTCGTAAAACTGATTGACGCACTCGGAACCATTACAAAGGATTCCAAAGAAGCGGTGCAAAAGGCAAGAAATGCGTATGAGAAACTGACTTCCAATGATAAGGTGTATGTCACAAATTATGATAAATTAAAGAAAGCAGAAGAAAAATTACAAAAATTGCAGAAAAATTCAAAGGAATAGGGGATACTTGACAAAATTGATAAAAAACTGCAAAATGTAACTGCGCAACCGTTTAACATGCAATGGATGCATAGGTGTGCAGTTAGGAGAAGAATATGAAAAAGGGAAATGTAATCACCATTTCGGATGTTGCGGAAGCACTTGGCGTTTCCAAAACGACAGTCAGCCGGGCAATATCCGGAAAGGGAAGAATCGGTGAGGCAACAAGGCAAAAAGTCTTGGCTTATATAGAGGAGCATGATTATAAACCAAATGTAATTGCAAGAGGACTTGCACAGTCAAAAACATTCAATCTCTGCGTGGTTATGCCGGAGGATTATGCACTGGTAGATCTTCCGTTTTTTCAGGAAGTCATTACAGGAATTCAGGAAATTGCAGGAATGAATGAGTACGACATTCTGTTGTGTATCTGTCAGGAAAATGATATTACCAGTCTCGAGCGCATCGTGAGAAACCGCAAGGTGGACGGGATTGTGCTGCTGCGGACCTTTTTAAAAGACCCGCAGATTGAACTGCTTCTGGAGAAAAAGATTCCGTTTGTTACAACCGGTAGTACCGCATACCGTAAAGTTAAACAGGTGGACAATGACCAGCAGAGCGCCTGCCGCGAACTGACATCTATTTTACTGATGCGCCAGATGCAGCATATCGCTCTGCTCGGAGGAAGTGAATCTTTCGTAGTCAACCAGAACCGGTATAATGGATACCAGCAGGCATATCAGGAAGCGGGAAGAGAAGTGGAAGAAACGCTTGTTTACCGGAATTTGGAGAGCCGTGCCTTTATGGATCGTGCAGTGGAAGAAGTGCTGGAAAAAGGGGCGGATTGTATTGTCTGCATGGATGATGCCATCTGCATACAGGTACTTCGCAAGCTGCGGCAGGAACACATAAAAGTGCCGCAGGATATCCGTGTGGCATCGTTTTACAACAGTTCCGTGCTCGAGAACAATATACCATCGATCACTTCGTTGTCTTTCAATGCGAGAGAACTCGGAATGGAAGCCTGTAAGAATCTGCTGGCGCAGATTGAAGGGGAGACGGTACCGGATCGGACACTGTTGTCGTATGAAGTAGTACTTAAAGAATCCACAAAATAAAAATTCAAAGATTGGATGGCGCAAGTGCCAGAACGGTGTATGCAAATGTTAAAGCAGATCATAACGGAAATTGAAAACAGACAGAATATAACCCGTGATCAGCTGGCTCTGCTGCTGGAGACAACGGATACCGGGGACATTGCATTTCTTCACGAGCGGGCACGTAAGGCAGCAGATGCCATTTACGGAAAGCAGGTGTTTATCCGTGGATTGATTGAATTTACCAATTACTGTAAGAATGACTGTATTTACTGTGGCATTCGAAAGAGCAATCGCAAGGCAGAACGCTATCGCCTGACGGAGGAAGAAATTCTTTCCTGTTGTGCAAATGGGTATGAACTGGGATTTCGGACCTTTGTGCTGCAGGGCGGGGAAGATCCATATTTTACGGACGATAAAATCTGTGCCCTGATACGGCAGATCAAGGCACAGTATCCCGATTGTGCGGTGACGCTTTCCATCGGGGAGAAAGAGCACGACAGCTATCAGGCATTTTTTGATGCCGGTGCGGACCGGTATCTGCTGCGTCATGAGACCGCGGACGAGGCGCATTATGGAAAACTGCATCCGGCAGAAATGTTCTGGAAACACCGCATGGACTGTCTGTGGGATTTAAAAGAAATCGGTTATCAGGTGGGATGTGGATTTATGGTCGGTTCGCCGGAGCAGACGGTGGATACGCTGTATGAAGATCTGCAGTTTATCCGGAAATTGCAGCCGCATATGGTAGGCATCGGTCCATTTATTCCCCAGAAGGATACCCCGTTTGGCGAAAAAAAGGCAGGAACAATGGAAGATACGCTTCGGCTTTTATCCATTATCCGGCTGTTGCAGCCGCATGTGCTGCTGCCATCAACAACTGCACTGGGAACCATTCATCCGCTGGGCAGGGAAAAAGGAATTCAGGCAGGGGCAAATGTTGTGATGCCGAATCTTTCCCCGGTAGCAGTGCGGGAAAAATATAAATTATATGATAATAAAATCTGTACGGGAGATGAGGCGGCAGAGTGCCGGCACTGTATGGCGCGCCGCATGGAAAGTGTCGGATACAAAGTGGTCGTAAACCGTGGAGATTATCACTGATTCAGTAAAACGCACAAGAAGGAGAACGCATATGGGTGCAACATGGAATGAAACACCGTCTGCAAATCGTCTGTATATCGGTGTATTTGGAAAAACAAACAGCGGAAAATCTTCATTTATCAATGCTTTTACCGGACAGGAGGTTTCCATCGTTGCAGATGTGGCGGGAACGACAACCGATCCGGTATACAAGGCAATGGAAATTTATCCGATGGGACCGTGCACGATTATGGACACGGCGGGATTCGATGATGAAAGTACGCTGGGAGAACAGCGCGTGGAACGGACGCGGCTTGCAGCCCAAAAAGCTGATCTGGCAATTATTGTTTTTTCTGCATGTCCGGTTTGCGGCGAATCCTATGAGGAAGAACTGAAATGGTACACCTGGTTTAAGGCGCGTAAAATTCCGGTTCTTCTGATCATTAACAAGGCGGACGTGGCGGATGCAGCACCTCTGAAAAACTATCTGAAAGAAAAAACAAAGGAAGATGCACTGGTAGTCAGTGCATTGACCGGAGCCGGTATGGAAAATGTCCGGGAGGCAATGAGCCGCAGAGTGCCGGAGAATTTTGGAAACCGTTTGATTACGGGGGATCTGGTCACGGAGGAAGATCTTGTGCTTCTTGTTATGCCACAGGATATTCAGGCACCGAAAGGACGTCTGATTCTGCCACAGGTGCAGACGCTGCGGGAATTACTGGATAAAAAGTGTATGGTTATGAGTGTGACCACGGACAAACTGCTTCCGGCACTCAACATGCTGCAGCAGGCACCAAAGCTGATTATTACCGATTCCCAGGTGTTTGATTATGTATACCAGAATAAACCGGCGGAAAGTATGCTGACATCTTTTTCTGTGCTGTTTGCCGCATACAAAGGGGATCTGCCGTACTATATGGAAGGTGCCAGACAGATCGATGCAATGAACGAAAACTCTCATGTGCTGATAGCGGAATGCTGTACGCATGCCCCTTTGAGTGAGGATATCGGCAGGGTAAAAATTCCGCGTATGCTGCGGAAACGATTTGGAGAACGGCTAAGGATTGATCATGTGAGTGGCACGGATTTTCCACAGGATCTGGAAGGGTATGACCTGATCATTCAGTGTGGCGCGTGTATGTTTAACCGCAGATATGTAGTATCAAGAATCGACCGCGCAAAGGCACAGAACATTCCGATGACAAATTATGGGATTACAATTGCACATTTGACTGGAATTCTGGATAAAATTGTGCTAACATTGCGGTAACAGGAAAGAAGGGGATTATGGCATGAAGATTACAATTGCAAGAGAGTGCGGCTGTTACGGAGATGAAGTCGGACAGGTTCTGGCAGACAGACTGAATGTTCCACTTTACAATAAAAAGACATTAACAGAACTCGCAAAGAAAAAGGGAATTCTGGAGCATTATCCGGATTATTTCGGTGAGAATCCAGCAGGAACGCTTCTGGCAGTCATTGCGGAAGATGATGGGGGAGACAGTGTTGTGCACCGGACACCGAGGAAAGTTCTGGATGAACTGATTGGGGAGACATCGTGTATTCTGATCGGCAGAGCTGGAAATTATGCGTACCAGAAGGAAAACGATGTGGTACGGGTGTTTTTAAGTGGTGACAGGGAATCCCGGATTCATCACCTGATGGAGAAGCATAAGGTGAAAAGGCATGAGGCGGAGGCCATCATTGAGAAGACGGAAGGCCGGCGGAAGCAGTATCATATGTATTATACCGGGGAGGACTGGGGGTACGCTGCAAATTATGATCTTTGCATTAATGATACGCGGTTTGGAATTGAAGGTACGGCAGATATCATTATGCAGTATGTAAAAGATTGCAACGCACAGGAAAAATAGGGAGAAGGATTTAAAAATGGGGATTGTATTTTATTAATACAATCCTTATTTTTGCCCTAAAAATCCTGAAAGGTGCTAAAATGGGAAAAGCGAAAGAAGGAGTTAAAAAATGAAGTATTTAAGACAACTATTGATGATTCTTATTTTCTCGTTTATCGGGGAAGTCCTGCACGCGGTGATTCCGATTCAGATGCCGGCAAGTATTTATGGTCTGGTGCTTTTATTTATTGCACTGATGACAGGACTGGTCAAATTGCCGCAGGTGCATGAAGCCGCGCGGTTTCTGATTGAGATTATGCCGCTGATGTTTATTCCGGCGGGTGTCGGGCTGATTGACAGCTGGGGAGAACTGCGACCGATTCTGCTTCCGGTCATTGTTCTGCTGCTCGTTTCTACCGTACTGGTTATGGGCGTGTCAGGACAGGTTACACAGCAGATGATGCATCATGGAAAGAAAGAGGACAAGAATGAATAACTTTTTACAGAACTCTGTATTTTTCGGAGTATTTATCAGTATTATTACCTATGAGATCGGGGTATTGATCAAGAAAAAATTAAAGATCGCTATTTTTAATCCACTGTTGATTTCCATGGCACTGATCATTATTTTTTTGCTGATTTTTCATGTGGATTATGACACATACGAAAGTGGGGCGAAATACCTTTCGTATTTCCTGACACCGGCAACGGTTGCGCTGGCGGTACCTTTGTACGAGCAGATTGAGCCTCTTAAGAAAAACTGGAAGGCGATTCTTGCAGGAATTTTTGCGGGTGCCATGACTTCTGCGCTGTGTGTGCTGGTATTGTCACTGATTTTTAAATTATCACACAAACAGTATGTCACACTGCTTCCAAAGTCCATCACAACGGCGATCGGTATGGGATTGTCCGAAGAACTGGGCGGAATTGTAACCATTACGGTTGCAGTTATCATTGTCACAGGGGTGATTGGAAATATGTTTGCCGAGAATATCTGTAAACTGTTTCACATTAGCGATCCGGTGGCAAAAGGCGTTGGAATCGGATCTGCTTCGCATGCCATGGGAACATCAAAGGCAATGGAGATGGGAGAGATTGAAGGGGCAATGAGCAGTCTGTCAATTGCAGTCTCCGGTCTGATGACGGTTGTGGTATCGCTGATCTTTTCACATATTTATTAAGGGGGAAAAAAGAGGGGTTTATGGCTTTACAATTTGTACTGGGAAGTTCGGGGAGCGGGAAAACAGAATACATCTATGAGCGTCTGGTGCGGCAGGCAGGGGAACATCCGAAGAAAAATTATCTGGTGATTGTACCGGAGCAGTTTACGATGCAGACCCAGCAGAAACTGGTGGAACTTGCACCGAATCATGCAATTATGAACATTGATGTGTTAAGTTTTAAGCGTCTGGCATACCGTGTGTTTGATGATATGGGGATGCAGGACATACAGGTTCTGGAAGAAACCGGAAAAAACCTGGTGCTGCGCAGGCTTGCACAGGAACAGGAGGAGACGCTTACCGTTCTTCGGGCAAATATGAACCGGATGGGATATATCGGGGAAGTAAAATCAATGATCTCAGAGCTGGTGCAGTACCGGATTTCACCGGAACAGCTGGTGGATCTGACGGAGGACAAAACAATCTCACCGGTACTTTCTGCAAAACTGCGCGACGTGGCAACCATGTATCGCGCTTTTTGTGATTTTATGAAAGATAGTTTTGTGACGGCGGAAGAGATATTAAATGTTCTGAAAAATCTTGTGCCGCAGTCGGAAACTTTGCGGGATGCGGTGCTGGTATTTGATGAGTTTACTGGTTTTACACCGATACAGAATGATCTCATGCGGGAATTGCTGCAGGTGACAGAGCATATTTACATTACGCTTACAATCGATGCCGCAGAAGATTTTTATCATTGCAGTGGAAATGAAGAATTATTTGCACTGTCCAAAAAAACGATTCTGTCTTTGATGAAGATGGCAGAAGAACTTCATGTGCAGGTGATGGAACCGGTGGTAATGACAGACAGTGCACACAAGCGTTTTAAGCTGGCTCCGGCACTGGCATTTATGGAACAGAATCTGTTTCGTCCCCGTCCGGCAAAATATACCAAGCCGGTAGAAGAAATCCATCTTGCCGCAGTAAAAAATCCACAGGAAGAACTGATTCTTGTGGCCAGGCAGATCAATGCGCTGATCAGACAGGGATACCGCTATCGGGAAATTGCTGTGGTGACGGGCGCAGTGGAAGCTTATCAGAGTTATATGGATCCGGTTTTTACGAAATATGAGATTCCATATTTTATGGATACGACCAAAGAAGTGTTATTCCATCCGTTCATTGAATGTATTCGTGCCGCGCTTGAAATTGTGGATACGAATTTCAGTTATGAGGCAGTCATGCGCTTTTTGCGGTGTGGATTCTGTGATATTGCGGAGGACGATCTGGACCGGCTGGACAGTTATCTGGTTGCAACCGGTATCCGCGGCAAAGCGGCGTGGAGCAGACGATGGGGGCATATGCCACGGCAGAAAACGCTTTACGATCTGGAACAGCTCGAAAAACTCCGGGAAAAAATATATGGGTATCTTGAGCCGTTTGCAGCAGTATTTGCCCGAAAAGATGCCCGTGTTTCGGATGGCATCCGGGCATTGTATCAGCTGCTGACACAGCTGGACATCCAGCATCAGTTATGGAACAGGGAACAGCAGCTTCTGGCGCAGGGAGAGGAAACCAGATCCCGGGAATATGCACAGATTTATACAATCGTGATGCAACTTCTGGAAAAATATAATCTATTACTGGGGGAGGAGCCATTGCAGATCCGGGATTTTACCGAAGTGCTGGAGGCAGGACTTTCCGCTGCAGACGTGGCTGTGATTCCACCGGGCTATGACAGTGTTACGATAGGAGATATCGAACGTACACGATTAAATCATATCAGGATTTTATTTTTTATCAGTGTGAACGACGGTATTATTCCGAAGGCGGCAAATGCCGGAGGAATTATTTCCGAATACGAAAGAGAACTTCTGGCAGAAAAAGTGGAGTTAGCACCTGGGGCAAGGGAGCAGGCATTTATTCAGCGCTTTTATCTGTACCGCAATCTTACCAAACCTTCAGAAAAATTATATGTCAGTTATGCAAAGGTTGACAGTGAGGGAAAAGCCATCCGTCCTTCTTATCTGACCGGAGTTTTGAGGAAACTGTTTCCGACACTGAAATTGCAGGAACCGGAGCATATGGAGGCGCATACAGATTTTTATACCCAAGAGGCTGCCGAAGATTATCTCGTTTTCGGACCGCACGAAGAAGCCTGGTATGCGCTTGCCCGCTGGTTCCTGCAGGAGAATGATATGCAAAAGCAGGAGAAGATCCGTAAACTTCTGCATGCGCCGTATACACGGTATGAGGGAGAGCCAATCAGCCGGGCGGTTGCACTTGCACTGTACGGAAGACATCCGTACGGAAGTATTACGCGGCTGGAACGGTTTGCTGCCTGTGCATATGCACATTTTCTGCAATACGGTTTAAAACTCGCGGAGCGTGAAACCAGCACCTTTGAGAGTGTGGATATGGGAAATATCTATCATACGGCCTTAGAACGCTACAGCCGGAAGCTGGAACAATCGGAATATGACTGGTTTGTGGTGCCGGATGCCGTGCGCCGGCAGATGGCAGAGAATGTCATGCAGGAGGCAATTGCCGGGTATCCGGGTATGGCGGTCTGCGATACGGCAGAAAATGCCTATCAGAGAAAACGGATGCTTGCTATTTTTGACCAGACGGTCTGGGCATTGACCAGACAGGTGCGTGCGGGGCAGTTTGTACCGGAAAAATTTGAGGTGACATTTGACGAACTGGAGGGAAAGGAAAGTCTCGAGTACCGGTTATCGCATGATGTGACCATGCGGTTGGAAGGACGGATTGACCGTCTGGATACCTTTGAAGATGAAAATAAAATTTCGATTAAAGTAATGGACTATAAATCCGGAAATACAAAGTTCGATCTGATCCGTGTGTACCGCGGACTGCAGCTGCAGCTGGTGGTTTATATGGATGCGGCGATGGAAATGCTGCGGGGACAGCATCCGAAAAAAGAAATCCTTCCCGGGGGAATTCTCTATTATCACATTGATGATCCGGTACTCGAATCGGATACTCCATTGTCAGACGAAGAGGCCGAGCAGGCGCTGCTTTTCGCACTGCGTCCGGATGGACTGGTGAATTCCGGAGAGGAAATCTATCGTGCCATGGATCAGAATTTTGAGGGAAAATCGCAGATGATCCCCGTGGAAATCAAGAAAAACGGTGAAATTTCCACAGCGCGTTCAAAAGTGGCATCGACGGAAGAGTTTGCGGTGATTACCCGCTATGTAGAGCACGAGATCCGGCAGTGTGGAGAGGCCATCTATGCGGGAAATATTGCGGTGAATCCTTACCGGAGTGATATAGAAACCAGCTGTACCTATTGTCCTTATGGTTCGGTGTGCGGGATGGATGCAAAAATTCCGGGATATGAATACCGGCAGTTTGCATCCATGAAAAAAGAAGAAGTGCTTGACCAGATGCAGACAGAGCTTGCCAGAAACAGGGGAAAGGAGGAGCGATCAGATGAAATGGACGAAGGAACAGCAGAACGTCATTGATTTCAGAAACCGGGATATTCTCGTCTCGGCGGCAGCGGGATCGGGAAAAACAGCGGTGCTTGTGGCACGTATTATCCAAAGGATTCTCGACCCGCAGAATCCGGTTGATATCGACCGGCTTTTGGTTGTGACATTTACGAAGGCAGCGGCGGCGGAGATGCGGGAGCGTATCGGGGCTGCCATTGAGGCAGAATGTGAAAAAGATCCCAAAAACACGCATTTGCGCAGACAGTCGGCACTGATTCACAATGCCATGATCACAACGATTGACAGTTTCTGCCTTTTTGTGGTACGGAATCATTTTGAAGAGATCAGTCTGGACCCGAATTTCAGGATTGCAGATGAAGGAGAGATCCGGCTGTTGGAGCAGGACGTGCTGGAGCAGGTGTTTGAAGATAACTATGCGCGGCAGGAAAAGACGTTTCTTTCACTGATCGATGCCTATGCCGGAAAAAGAAACGACCACGGGGTGCGGGAGATGGTGGCAAAGATTTACCGGATGTCTTTGAGTAGTCCGTGGCCACTGGCGTGGATGAAAAAACTCACCGAACCGTATCAGGTGGAACATGCACAGGAACTGGTGCAGACAGAGATGCTTGAGGACATTGCGGAACATGCCAGGCTCTTGTTGTGTGACATGTGCACACAGATGACACAGGCACTGCAGTTGTGTAATGAGCCGGATGGACCGCAGGCATATGCAAAGACACTGGAAGCGGATCTGACGCAGCTGCAGCAGGCAGAAAATCTGCAGGGATATCTGCAGGTACAGACATTTTTAAATGGTCTGGTCTTTGGAAAATTGTCACCGATCCGCAAATTCTCCGGGGATGTCAAAAAAAAGGAAACGGTCATGGGGATCCGGTCGGATGTGAAAAAAGAAGTAGAAACGCTGCAGAAAAAATATTTTGCGATGGATCTGGAGACACTGCTTTTGCAGCAGACACGCTTGTGTCCGTTTCTCGAAGAGCTGGTAAGGCTGGCACTTGAATATACACAGGAAATGGAAACGGCAAAACGAAAGAAGAGAATTGTTGACTTTGCCGATATTGAGCATTTTGCTCTGCGGATTCTCGTGGACGAAAAAACAAAGCAGCCACGGCATACCGCAGAAGAATTCCGCAGACATTTTGCAGAAATCATGATTGATGAGTATCAGGACAGCAACCAGGTACAGGAAGAGATCATGCGTGCGATTTCCATGGAGCCGGAAGGCGGGCATAATCTGTTTATGGTGGGAGATGTCAAGCAGAGCATCTATCGGTTCCGGCTTGCACGCCCCGAACTTTTTATGGATAAATATGCATCTTTTTCGACGGAAGAGAGTCTGCAGCAGAGAATTGATCTGCATATGAATTTTCGAAGCCGTGCACAGGTGCTTGATTTCTGTAATGATATCTTCTACAAAATTATGAGTCCGGATCTGGGACGGGTTGCGTATGACCGGGATGCGGCATTGTATTGCGGGGCAAAAAATTATGATGAGAATGCTAAAGGATTTAAACCGGAGCTTTTGCTTTTGGATGAAAAAGACGAATTGCTTTCAGAGACAAAGAATCTGACAAAAGGACAGATGGAAGCGCATATGATTGCCACGCGTATTGCGGATATGAAGCAGCACATGCAGGTGACGGATAAGGAGAGTGGACAGCTTCGGCGCTGCGCTATTCCGATATTGTCATCCTGCTTCGAAGTTTAAAAGACTACGGAACGGATTTTGTGCAGGTCCTGCAGGGAGCGGGGGATACCGGCATATGTGGAGTCTTCGACCGGATATTTTTCGGCATCGGAAGTACAGACGGTGCTGGCAATGCTGCGGATTCTGGATAATCCCTATCAGGATATTCCGATGGCGGCGGTTCTTCGGTCTCCTCTGGTGGGACTGGATGAGGAAGAGATGGCACAGATTCGTGTGGAAAATCCGGAGTGTTCGTTTGCGGAAGCTGCAATGCATGCCATGCAGGATGCCACGGAGGGCGCACTTTATGACTTTTACCGGATGTATCGTAAGCTGCGGGAAAAACAGGATCTGCCGATCCATGAACTGATTCAGAAGATTCTGCAACTTAGCGGATATGGAAATTATGCGGCGGCACTGCCAGCAGGGGAGCGCCGTGCGGCAAATCTTGCAATGCTGGTGGAAAAAGCGGTTGATTACGAGAAAACAAGCTACCGGGGATTGTTTCATTTTCTGCGTTATATCGATAAGCTTCAGAAATATGAAGTGGATTTCGGGGAGGCAGATACCACAGGAGAAAATGCCAATGTTGTCCGCGTGATGACCATTCATAAGAGTAAGGGACTGGAGTTTCCGGTCGTTTTTGTGTCCGGTCTGGGAAGAAAAATGAATCAGATGGATGCCAGCGACCGGCTGGTGGTACATCCGGATTTAGGCCTTGGAATCTGTGAGATTTCCGGGCAGCCCAGAGTGAAAAAAAACAGTGTGTTCCGGTCGGAGATTGCGGACCGGATCCGGAGAGAGAATCTCGGAGAGGAACTGCGCATATTGTATGTAGCACTGACGAGAGCCAAAGAAAAACTGGTTTTGACCGGAATGATCAAAGATGCCCAAAAAACGTTTTCCGGATATACCGGAAATGTACTTCCGGGGAAGCCGGTCAGTTACCGGCAGAGGGTCCGGGCAGGCAGTTATCTGGACTGGATTCTTCCGGTACCATGCTTTCTTATCCGCAGAAATATACGCTCGATGTTGTTCCACCGGAAAAAATTGTATGGGAAGAGGTGGAACAGGCGGCAGACAGCAGGGAAAATTATGAGGAACTTCTGCAGCATATCGATCATGCGAAACCGGAACTGCTTCAGCAGTATGACCAGTGGTTTTCCTACCGTTACCCATATCAGAGTGAGGCCGGCAAAAAAAGTAAATATTCGGTTTCGGAACTGAAGCATGCATCGCTTGTCTTACAGTATGACAGGTCCGAGGGAGAAGCCGTGGTGCCGGATTTTCTGCAGGAAGACCGTGAAGTGTATGTTCCGGACTTTGCAAGAGAAGAGGACAGGGAGTATCCGGCAGCTGAAAACGTAAATCAGGGTGCTATGCGGGGAACCGCGGTGCACCGGGTGATGGAATGTCTGGATTTTGCTGCAATTGCAGATATAGATACCTCTGATGCGGGAGCAGTTTCTGCATTTGTGAAACAGGAACTGGACCGGATGCTTGCAAACGGACAACTGCCGGGGGAATGGTATGCGCTTGTTATTCCGGAAATGATCGAAGCGTTTGTAGAAAGTCCGATTGCTCCCCGGATGGCAGCAGCAGCTGTGCGTGGGGATCTGTACCGGGAGAGACCGTTTGTGATGCAGCATCAGATGGAGGCATCCGGCGGGACGGTGCTGGTACAGGGAATCATAGATGTTTTCTGGATGGAAAATGATAAAATTATTTTGCTGGATTACAAGACGGACCGGGTAAAACAGGCGCAGGAACTTTTGATGCGCTATCAGACACAGCTTCAGCTGTATGCAGATGCATTAAGCCGTGTATTTTCTACGGATACAAAAAAAATGGTGGCGGAAGAAAAACTCATCTATTCGTTTCACCTGAAGGAGGTTGTCACATTATGAGTCGAATTGTACTTGCCTCTGCGTCACCGCGGAGAAAAGAGCTGCTCGAACAGATCGGACTGGAATTTGAAATTTGTCCGGCGAAGGGAGAAGAAGTCATTACTGCTGGTTCTGTGGATGGGGCAGTGTTAGAACTTTCCCGTCAGAAAGCGGAAGAAGTGGCCGCAGGAATTCTTTCCTACAATGAAATCCATCCGGAGCTGGTTACGCCGCAGGACATTCTGGTGATCGGGGCCGATACGGTGGTTGCCTGTGATGGAAATATTCTCGGGAAACCGCGGGATGAAGCGGATGCAGCCCATATGCTTTCGATGCTGTCCGGACATACCCACAGCGTATACACGGGAGTAACGCTTGTTTTTATTGATAAAAACGGCAGAACCGGGGAAACTTCATTTTATGAGAAAACAGATGTCTGCATGTATCCTTTGGATGACGCGGAAATCCGGCGCTATATTGCCGGCGGAGAGCCGATGGATAAGGCGGGAAGCTATGGAATTCAGGGACAGGCAGCTGCTTTTGTGAAGGAAATCCATGGTGATTATAACAATGTGGTGGGACTTCCGGTGGGGCGGTTATATCAGGAACTGAAAAAACTGGGAGTCATGGAGTGGAATTAAGGGATTGTCACAGAGAAATTCCTTCGTTATAATAATAGAAAGTGATTCACAGGGAGGAAAAAGGTATGAACGAATACGATGAGGAGATTTTACATTATTTTCTGGAACACCAGACACAACTTTTCCCGGAGGCGGTAGCGGAAAGCCCGGAGGAAGCAGAAGAGTTTCTGGAGGACTGCATGGCGGTTGTCTGTAAAAATATAAAAGAAGTGCGGGATTATTTTGATGACGCGGGGATGGATGTCGCCGGAATGAGTGAGGAAGAACTGTTAGAGGCGAGTGAAGTTTTTGCAATTCCCGATGGTCGTTTTCTTGTCGTAGAAGGATAAAACGGTATGAAAAAAAAGAGATGGAAACTGGCGGGGATTTTTCTTATAGCAGCGCTTACGGTACCGTCACTCGGAGGCTGTAAGGTTGGAAATACACAGATTCGCCTGTCGTCAGGGCAGCTGAGAAACCATAATGCCATTGTGCGGATCAATGATCATAAATATGATATTAGATATGCAAAACTGTATTTGTGCAATTACCGCAACCTGTATGGCAAAGCGTACGGAACGGATCTCTGGGAATCCTATGATGCGGATTTAGAACAGTATGTCAAGGATGTGACGATTCAGGAACTGACACATATTGCATGTATGGATATTCTGGCAGAAAATCAGGACATGCATCTGAGTGAGCAGGAAAAGAAACAGGCAGCACGTGCGGCAAAAGAATATTACCAGTCACTTACGGAGGAAGAAAAAACGTTCATCGGTCTGTATGAGAGAGAGATCCGTACAGCATATGAAGAGTATGCACTGGCAGAAAAGCTGTATCATGCGCTGACACAGGGAACCGATGAGGAGATCAGTGATGATGAAGCCAGAGTGGTCCGGGTACAACAGATCTATGTAAAAGAAAAAGAAGCACTGCGTGCGGTGCAGGAAAATCTTGCATCAGGAGATGATTTTGCCTCGGTTGCGAGTGCTTACAATCAGTCGAGGGAGTTTGAGCGCACCATTGCACGTGGAACTTATCCGGATGCGATGGAGGAGATCGTGTTTAATCTCGATGACGGAGCGTGTTCCGATGTGATTGCGGCAGATGACGGGTATTATATCATCCGCTGTCTGAACAAATTCGAAAAAGATCTGACGGAGGAAAACAAGGAAAAAATCCGTGTAAAGAAAAAAAAAGAACGATTTGAAAACGAGTACCAGACGTTTGTGAAGAATTCCACGTTTTGCTTAAATGATAATCTGTGGGACGATGTGACGTTAAAAGATGTGTCCGGCATCGGGACGGATTCTTTTTTCAGCACATATGAGAAATATTTTACAACAGGAGAAAATACAGAGACAACATGAAATGGGAATTTGATATTTTATATGCACTGCAGAAGATTCATCAGCCGGTTCTTGACCATATCATGACAGGACTCTCCACGATAGGAAATGCCGGTATTTTCTGGATTGTACTTGGCCTTGCGCTTTGTATTCCGAAGAAATACCGCAAAATTGGAATCCAGATGGTGATATCCATGGCAATTACATTTATCATTGGAAATCTGATCCTGAAAAATCTGATCGCAAGACCAAGACCCTGCTGGCTGGATACACAGATTGCCCTGCTCATAAAAAGCCCAAAGGATTATTCCTTTCCGTCCGGGCATTCCATGAACGGATTTGCTGCATCCATCGCACTTTTATGTAATGATAAAAAGCTTGGAATTCCGGCAGTGATTTTAGCATCACTGATTGCGTTTTCCAGACTGTATCACTTTGTTCATTTTCCGACCGATGTAATGGTGGGAATTTTAATCGGTACGACCGTGGCAATTCTGGTGCATGCGGGGTATCTGAGATGGAGCCGCAGACATTTTTCGTAATTTTTAATATCTTTTAATATCATAGAAGCAAAAACTCCGAAGCATACAGCTTCGGAGTTTTTCATACCATTTTTTATTTGGTTAACAGTAACATGATATCGTTGCTTCGCTTTACGAACTTTGTCATAGCCTCTGCGGACAATGGTTGGTTGGAAAGCATGGCCAGATCATAGAGCTGTTCTGCAAACATGCCGGAATGTTCGGAATCTTTGTGTTCGAACAGATATTTTACCAGAGCGTTGTTTGCATTTAAAGTCAGAGTCTGGTCTGCGGCGAACATATTCGGGTCCATACCGCCCATACCGCCGGCTGCGTACATCTTCATCATATCCTGCATACGTCTGCCCTGTTCGGAGAGTGTGAGGATAGAGGCAACATCCGCATCCTTTAAGCTTTCTACTTTTACCGTAAGCTTATCGTTGTTCAGTGTCTTTTTGAACAGATCGGAAAGGGTATTGGTTTCCTCGGTCAGATCTGCTGCATCATCGGATTTTAAGGCATCTGTGACATCTGCATCAATACGCTTGAACTGATAGTGCTCGTTGCGCTGCTCTAACTGTGTGATGAAGGAAGTATCGATGTTGTGATCGAGGATTACGGCATTCATGCCCTGTTCCTTGAACATCTTGATGTATTGTCCCTGCTGAGCCTTGTCTGTTACATAGTAGATCGTGCTGCGTTCCGGCTCTTTTTCTTCCTCTTTTGCATCGTCTGACTTGGATTCTTCCGTCTTTGCATCTTCGGTCGTCTTTTCGTCGTCTTTCTTTTCGTCCTCAACAGGAACGAGAAGTTCCGGAAGTGTCTGATACTTGTCATTGATATCCTTAAAGAGGATATAATCATTCATCTTGTCACAGAACTTTGTATCTTTTAAGCAGCCGTATTTGATAAACGGGCTGATATCATCCCAGTATTTTTCGTAGTTTTCTTTCTCTGTCTTGCACATGCCGATGAGCTTGTCAGCCACTTTCTTGGTAATGTACTCGGAAATTTTCTTGACAAAACCGTCATTCTGCAGCGCAGAACGTGATACGTTCAGAGGCAGATCCGGACAGTCGATAACGCCTTTTAAGAGCATTAAGAATTCCGGAATGACTTCTTTGATATTATCTGCGATAAATACCTGATTGTTGTAAAGTTTGATGGTTCCTTCAATGGAATCATACTCGGTATTGATCTTCGGGAAATAGAGGATACCTTTTAAATTGAACGGATAATCCATATTCAGATGGATCCAGAACAGAGGCTCCTTGTAATCCATAAATACCTTGCGGTAAAATTCCTTGTAATCCTCATCGGTACATTCACTTGGATTTTTGGCCCAGAGAGGATTGGTATCGTTGAGTGGTACCGGACGTTTTACAATCTTTACCTTGTCCTTGGCCGGAGAAACTTCTACGATTTCTTTTTCGCCCTTGTCGTTTTCTTTTTCCTCAGTCTTGGCCTCTTCGTGGATTTCTTCAATTACTTTATCGGTATCTTTTACATCTTCCTTGTCGATCGTTTCATATTCTTCCGGGGCATTGGCTTGGAAAGATAGATCTCGGTTGGCATGAAAGAACAGTATTTTTCAATGACTTCTCTTGCACGGTATTCGTTGGCAAATTCTAGACAGTCCTCATTTAAGAACAGTGTGATTTCTGTACCAACGGTTGTTTTGTCGCCGTCTTTCATATCAAATTCGGTACCGCCATCGCAGGACCAGTGAACAGCAGAAGCACCTTCTTTATAAGAAAGGGTATCGATCGTTACTTCATCTGCAACCATAAATGCGGAGTAAAAACCAAGTCCGAAATGACCGATGATCTGATCGTCGTTTGCCTTGTCTTTGTATTTCTCGATGAAATCCGTTGCACCGGAAAATGCGATCTGGTTGATATATTCTTCTACTTCATCGGCAGTCATTCCAAGACCGTTATCGATAAATGTTAAGGTTTTTTCTTCCGGGTTTACAATAACCTGAATCTTTGCTTTATAATCAGCAGGAAGGGAATATTCTCCCATCATGTCCAGTTTCTTTAATTTGGTAATCGCATCGCAACCGTTGGAAATCAGCTCACGATAGAAGATATCATGATCTGAATATAACCATTTCTTGATAATCGGAAACAGGTTGTCGCTGTCGATGGATAATGATCCGTGTTTATTTGCCATATGTTATACATCTCCTTTGTTTTCATTCACAAATGTTCGCTAATGAAAATGATAAAACCAGTTTTGTAAAAAGTCAATAGAAAATCAGCACTCTTTTTGAATGAGTGCTAACAATGAACGCGAAAATGCCGGAAAATAGCGTGTTGGTGCATTTCTAAAAACTTTCTAAACTGTAGACACTTCTTTTAAATCATGTTACTATTTATGCAGAACAGGTGATCGCGAAACTCTTTCCCGATCGCTTATTTAATGCAAAATAAGAAAAGGAGTATTACATATGTTAAAAGAAGGCGTAAAAGGAACACAGGAAATTATGGTAACAGAGGAAAACACCGCAAAAAAGTTATGGGAAGCGGTGCCCTGGATGTATTTGCAACCCCTGCAATGATCGCATTGATGGAAAAGACTGCATGGGAGAGTGTACAGCCGTATTTAGAGGAGGGAAGCGGAACGGTAGGAACGTTAATGAATGTAAAACATGTGGCAGCTTCCCCGGTGGGCATGAAAATTACCTGTGAAACCGAACTGACGAAAGTAGATGGCAGAGCACTGACGTTTTCTGTAAAAGCTTTTGATGAGGCAGGACTGATCGGAGAGGGCGAGCATGAGCGTTTTATTGTATATAATGAAAAATTCCAGGCAAAAGCCGATGCAAAGCTGGAAAAATAATGTTATACGATAAAGATATCCGTGAACCTCTGGCATTTTATCTGGAAGAAATTTACGGGAAAAACAGAATCCTTGAGGAACAGGTGATGGGGCAGTCACGGGCGGATATGGTCATGGTGGTACACGATGCCCTCTACGGAATTGAGATCAAGAGTGATGCGGACAGTTATGCACGGCTGGATCGCCAGGTGAAAGATTACAACTTATATTATGACTATGATCTGGTCGTGGTCGGAACCCGGCATGCGGCACATATTAAGGAACATGTCCCGGAATGGTGGGGGATCATTACGGTGGAACAGGTAGGGGATCAGGTTGATTTTTTATATGCTGCGGGAGCCGCAGAGTAACCCACAGATGGACTGGAACTGTAAAATAGAGATTTTGTGGCGGCCGGAACTGGCGCATATCCAGGAACTGAACGCGATGCATGCATATAAGCAGAAAAGCAAGCGGTTTGTGGCCGATAAAATTGTCGAGACAGTTCCGAAAGAAACGCTGGCAGTCCAGCTCTCGGAAGAACTGTTCGAGCGGGATTATACAAAAATCTGGGAGACGATCCAGAACTTTCGAAAGGAAAACGGACAAAAACTGCGTCGGAGACGAAGAAGACGGAAAACAAAAAAACAGGCGTAAAGCGGGCAGAAACAGGAAAAGAATATGTCGGCAAATGTCGAAAAACGGATGACGCTCTCTGAAATTGGTGGTATAATAGTACCAGATATGGGGAAGGAAAAAGACAACAGGGGTGCGACTATGAAGATAGCAGTATTTGCGACAGGATGGAACGGTGAGTACCTGCGTGATATGTATCACGGTCTGGAAAATTCACAGAAAGAATTCCATGACTCCATACATCTGTATGCAAGTTTTGGAAGACTGGGATCAGGAGACAGTTTTAATAAATCAGAATTTGATTTTTTTGAACTGGCAGATATGGAGGCGTACGATGGATTTTTGTATCCGAGTACCACGATCAAAGAAGGAGATGTCAAGCAGCGGTTACTCGAACGGATCATAGAAAGTAAAAAGCCCTGTGTATCTCTGGAAGAGGAGATTCCCGGGCTTTCTTTTGTCGGAATCAATCAGAGCAAAGCCATGCGGCAGATCGTGCGGCATCTTGCCGGGGTTCATGGAATCCGGACATTTGGTTTTATTAACGGGATGAAAGATACCTATGAGGCGCAGATGCGTCAACAGGGGGTAGAGTCCAAAATTCGGGAACTGGGGCTTTGTCTTATGCCGGAATGGGTGGATTATGGAAATTATGAGTACCGCTCCGGGGAAACATATGCCAGAAAAATGATTGCAGCATATGAGGCAGGGGAGGAACTCCCACAGGCGGTTATCAGCGCAAATGATCTGATGGCGGCAGCTTTTTTGCAGACCATAAAAGGAACTGCGCTCGAGGGAAAGATACCAATCACAGGGTTTGACCGGTATTTTGACGGGGAATGTTTCAGCCCGACGATGACAACCATTGAACGGCCGAGAGACCAGGTGGCATATGAAGCTGTCAGGCTTCTGCACGAACTGCATGAAAAGGCAGATGGAAAGCTGGTACACAGGGAACTTTCCTACCGGTTTTTTATCGGGAATACCTGTGGCTGCACAAAGCATGTCCCATTTGATACGGAATCGTTCCGTAACCGGATTTTCTGGAAAAATCTGCAGGAATATGACGCAAAATCCAAACTCGATTCCATGCAGGAATGGGTAACCAGCCGGATCTCTTTAGAAGAGATCATGGATGCGACGGGGAGATTCTTAGATCTGGTCGGGGCAGGAAGAGGGCAGATCTTTTTGACGGATGATCTGTTTTCCCAGGAAGCCAAAAGTTATCGAAGCTGTAAGAGAGAAGTACTTAACTGGTGCAATGAAAAGAACCGGACAGAAGAAGGCGGGGTACAGGTGTTTATGCCACTGCATTATCAGCTGCACCGGATGGGATACTGTATGGTGGCTGGTGTGGATGAGATGTTTCGGACAGGAATTCTGGAAACCTTTTTCCGCAATATCTGTTATGCACTGGAAAATTATATCCAGCGGAAGCAGTATCAGGAAGTAAATCTGAAACTGCAGAAGTTGTACCGGATCGATCAGCTGACGGGAATTTATAACCGTTTTGGAATGGAAGATCTGGGACAGAAGTTTTATGAGAAAAATTGTGAGTATCATGTCAATACAAAGTTTATATTCTGCGACATCAACCGCTTAAAATACATCAACGATACGTATGGACATAAAGCCGGTGACTGGGTCATCCGAAAGACGGGGGAAGCGCTTGGAAGGCTTACCGCGGAAGACAGTCTGCCATTTCGGTTTGGCGGTGATGAATTTTTACTGCTGACGAGAGAAGAGTCCGGGATCACCGCGGAATCCATCCGGCAGAGCATTGCCGTGGTATGTGGGGAGGAAACCTCTCCGATCCGGGAATCTTTAGAGGTCAGTATCGGTGTGATTCTTGCCCCGTGGGACAGTGAATATAATATGGATGTATATCTGAATCAGGCAGATGAGGCAATGTATGAAGAAAAGAAAATGTATCATGAAAAATATGGAGACCGGCGCAGAAGATAAAAATCAACAGACTGCCATCTATGTGATGACGCATAAGGCATTTACGCCGCCACCGGACCCGTTGTATATTCCGCTTCATGTGGGAAGAGCGGCGGCTTCGTCATACAGCAGGGATGAGAAATCGTCCCCGCTGTCTTTTTGTGTGGGAGATAATACCGGAGATCACATTTCCGAAAAAAACTGTTATTACAGTGAACTGACGGGAATGTACTGGGTATGGAAAAACTCCCATGCAAAGGTAGTTGGTACCTGCCATTACCGCCGGTATCTTCTGAATGAGCAGGGAAAATTGTTTACAGAGGCACAGATTCTTTCTCTGCTGCAGCAGTATGATGTGATCACAACGAAAGAACTGCAGCTGAATTTTTCTTATTATGAGGGATTTGCTTCTCACCACAAGATTTTATATCTGGACGAAACAGCCCGTGTGATACAGGAGATTTATCCGGATTATGCGGCGGATTTTCAGCAGCTGGTGCAGCAAAAGCACACCTATTTCGGAAATATGCTGATTGCAAAAAAAGAAGTTTATGATGCTTATATGGAATGGCTGTTTTCTATTTTATTTGAAGTGGAGCGGCGCGTGAAAGTGGAAGAAGAGGATTCTTATCACCGGAGAATTTTCGGATTCATTTCGGAGTTTTTACAGTATGTCTGGATCAGGCACAACAGGCTGCGGGTGTATGCGTGTATGGTAGGCATGCTGGGAGAAAAAGCAGAGATTGCAGAAGTCCGGTGCCGGCTGGCGGAATATTTTGACCGGGCAGATGTGGATGGAGCAAAGGCATATTTTTTGCAGGCAAAAAAAGAACGGCCGGATCTTCTGATGGAAGCATCGGATATCACCGGAGAACTTCATCTGTGTATGGAAGTGATTGCCATAGCAGGCTTAGAGCAGCAGGCATATGGTAAAAATCTTCTGACCCGTGTGCGTGGATTCCGGAATCTGATGCAGTACTGCAATAACCTGAACCGGTATGTACTGCAGAAAAAACAGGAGATCCCGGATGCCGGTCTGCAGGAGTGGGAAGAAGAAAATGAGGTAACTCCGGTTGCCAGACAGGTCGCAGAACAGGTGATGCATGCGTCTGAGGCGGAGGCATCTGTGGTACACCGGCTGCAAAATCAATTGACAAAATAAAAAACATCAATAAAATTGCTTAAATTTAATCATTTCCAAATGAGAGATTATGTGTTAAAATTACTCATTGAAATTGATAATATTTAATGTTGGAAAAGAGGAAACATCATGAAAAATTTTGACAAGTATGAAAGACAGTATTTTCTTCCTCCAGTCTGCGAATACGACTGGGCCAAAAAAGATTACATAGAGAAAGCACCAATCTGGTGTTCCGTGGACCTGCGTGACGGTAACCAGGCACTGATCGAGCCGATGAGCCTTGACGAGAAGCTGGAGTTTTTCCAGATGCTCGTGGATATCGGATTTAAGGAAATTGAAGTTGGATTCCCGGCAGCATCAGAAACAGAGTTTATTTTTATGCGTACGCTGATTGAGCGGGATATGATTCCGGATGATGTGACCGTTCAGGTACTGACACAGGCGCGTGAGCATATCATTAAAAAAACATTTGAGGCAGTCAAAGGGGCTCCGCATGCAGTTATTCATCTGTACAATTCCACTTCTGTGGCACAGCGGGAGCAGGTGTTTAAAAAAGACAAAGAGCATATCATGCAGCTGGCTGTGGATGGTGCAAAGCTGTTAAAGAGACTTGCCAGTGAGACAGAGGGAGATTTCTCTTTTGAGTACAGTCCGGAAAGTTTCCACGGAACCGAAGTGGATTACGCAGTAGATGTCTGCAATGCCGTTCTGGATGTATGGGAGCCGGATGCCGCACACAAGGCAATTATCAATATCCCGGCAACTGTTGAGACTGCAATGCCGCATGTTTTTGCAACACAGATCGAATATGTAAGCAAGCATCTGCACCACAGAGAAAATGTGGTACTCAGTCTTCATCCGCACAACGACAGAGGCTGCGGTGTCAGTGATGCTGAACTGGGACTTCTGGCAGGAGCAGACCGTATCGAAGGCACGTTGTTTGGAAACGGAGAGCGTACCGGAAATGTCGATATCATTACGCTTGCCATGAACATGTTTTCTTATGGCGTTGACCCGAAACTGGACTTTGCAGATATGCCACGCATCCGTGAGACGTATGAGCGTCTGACGAGAATGCATGTCCATGAGCGTTCTCCGTATGCCGGAGATCTTGTCTTTTCTGCGTTCTCCGGTTCCCATCAGGATGCGATTGCAAAGGGAATGGCCTGGAGAGAAGAAAAGAAATTAAAGACATGGACGGTTCCGTATCTGCCGATCGATCCGATGGATGTGGGAAGAACTTACGATGCCGATGTTATCCGTATCAACAGCCAGTCCGGAAAGGGAGGAATCAGTTATATCTTAAAGCAGAATTTCTCCATTTCTCTGCCGCAGGCAATGAAAGAAGAAGTCGGATATGCAGTGAAACAGGTATCGGATGAAGAACACAAGGAACTTTCTCCACAGTGGGTATACGAGATCTTTGAAGAAAACTATATGAACAAAATGCCGTACTTTACAATCGATTCTTGCCATTTCAAGCAGAATGATGGTATTATGGCAGAGACAGAAATTAACTTTGGCGGAAAGAAGACCATCGTCGATGCAAACGGAAACGGTCGTCTGGACGCCGTGAGCAACACAATCAAGCAGTTCTTCGGTATCAGCTACGAACTTTCTACCTATGAAGAACATGCATTGTCCCATGGATCTTCTTCTAAGGCAATCGCCTATGTGGGCATTACCTGTGAAGGAAAGAATTACTGGGGTGTCGGTATGGATGAGGATATTATCAAAGCGTCCATCCATGCACTGACAGTTGCTGTAAATAAATTACCGCAGATTGCACAAAATGATGGGGCACAGGATGAGCGTCTGACTGCGATGCTTAACTTTATCCAGAACAATTATCAGGGAGTAACACTTGAGAGCATGGCAGCACAGTTTCATCTGTCAGAGCCTTATATCTCCAAATATATCAAGGATAAATCAGGCAAGACATTTGGAGAACATGTAGCGCATATTCGTATGAAGCGTGCCAAGACATTGTTGAAAAACGGTAATATGACGGTTGAAAATATTGCGGATGTTGTTGGATATCCGAGTGTAGAGCATTTTAACCGTACCTTTAAAAAATGCTTTGACAGGACTCCGTTGCAGTACCGCAATGAGAGCCGCGAGAAAAAATAAAAAGCCGGAGGTGGCGTCGGATGTATGATGTAATTATTATTGGAGCAGGACCGGGTGGAATTTTTTCTGCCTATGAGCTCATGAAGCAGGATGAAAATTTAAAGATTGCAGTGTTTGATGCAGGACATTCTTTGGAACAGAGACATTGTCCGATTGATGGGGAAAAGGTAAAGAGCTGTATCAGCTGCAAGACCTGTGCAATCATGAACGGATTTGGCGGAGCCGGAGCCTTTTCGGATGGTAAATACAACATCACCAATGATTTCGGCGGTACGTTATATGAATATATCGGCAGACAGAAAGCACTTGAACTGATGAAATATGTGGATACCATCAATATGTCCCACGGTGGGGAGGGTACCAAAATGTACTCCACGGCGGGCACAGATTTAAAAAAAGTGTGTCTGCAGAATAAGCTGAAGCTTCTGGATGCATCGGTTCGTCATCTGGGCACGGATGTCAATTATGTGGTGCTGAAAAATCTCTATGACGAGATGAAGGAACACATGGACTTTTTCTTTGATACCCCGGTGGAGAAGATTCAGGTCAAAGAGGACGGTTACACAGTTTCGGCAAAAGATGCAGAATATGCGTGCAGAAAATGTATCGTGTCGGTTGGACGAAGCGGAAGCAAGTGGATGGAGAATGTCTGTGAGGATCTGGAAATTCCTACCAAATCCAACCGTGTGGATATCGGTGTGCGGGTAGAACTTCCTGCAGTGATCTTTTCCCATCTGACCGATGAACTTTATGAGAGCAAGATTGTTTACCGTACGGAAAAGTTTGAGGATAATGTCCGTACGTTCTGCATGAATCCATACGGTATCGTGGTAAATGAAAATACCAATGGTATTGTGACGGTAAACGGACACAGCTATGACAGCCCGGATCTTCGCACAGAAAATACAAACTTTGCACTTTTGGTTGCCAAACATTTTTCGGAGCCGTTTAAAGACAGCAATGGATACGGAGAGAGCATTGCGCGGTTATCGAACATGTTAGGCGGTGGTGTGATCGTACAGCGTTTTGGTGATCTGGTGCGCGGACGACGCAGTAATCAGAAACGTATCGAGGAGGGGCTTGTGACACCGACACTTTCCGCAACACCGGGAGATTTAAGTCTGGTTCTTCCGAAGCGAATCTTAGACGGTATCATGGAGATGATCTATGCGCTCGATAAGATTGCACCGGGTACCGCAAACGATGATACCCTGCTGTATGGTGTGGAAGTAAAATTCTATAATATGGAAGTAGAGCTGGATGAGAATCTGCAGAGCCGGTATCCGGGACTTTATATCATCGGAGATGGCAGTGGTGTGACCCATTCACTGTCCCATGCATCTGCCAGTGGTGTTTATGTGGCAAGACACATTTTAGAAAGTGAAGGAAAAGCTATTTGATCACAATATTTACAGCTCTTTATCCGGAGGCAAAGGAACTGATCCGGGCGCTTTCTTTGAAAAAAGATATGACACAGAATCATTTTCAGGTATTTTCGGATGAAAACAATCAAATACAGATTGTCATTACCGGGGCATCCGCCATTGCGGCGGCCACGGCGGTGGCAGAGTGTTCGACCAGAAAAGAACCGGATAGCGGGGATTTTCTGATCAATTATGGGAGCTGTGCCGGCAGGAAAAATATTCCTGTCGGCACTGTTTCGCTTTGTAACAAACTGACGCAAACGGTAGACGGACGTACGTTTTATCCCGATATTTTATACCGGCATCCGTTTGGGGAAGCAGAACTATACAGTTTTCCAACGGTACAGGATCAGAAATCTTTCCAACAGTTTCTGAATAAAGATGCCGGGGCGGGGAACGGGGAAAAAGGAATCCTGGTGGATATGGAGGCTGCTGCAATATATCAGGCAGGAAACTATTACTATGCGCCGCACCAGATGCTGTTTCTCAAGGTAGTAACCGATCATGGAACAACACAGGAGCCGCAGAGTGCCGGGAGTGGAGAACATTTTTCACAGATCATGGACCGGGCAGCAGAAGAGGTTTTAACATTTATCCGGCAGCTTCTGACAATGCAGGAAAAAAACAGCAGGCAGGAGAGTATGCAGGAAGCATTTAAAAGCCAGGTAGAAGAACAGGCAAAGCTGTGGCAGGAGGCATTGCATGGTTCTGAAACCATGAAAGCGCAGATCCGGCAGATGATTTTGTATCATTCACTCTGCGAAGCAAAAGAAGCATCCGGGAAGCAAACCATGTCCGGATGGTACCGGGAATATGAACAGGCAGGCCGGCTGCCGGCAAAAGACAAACGGGGAAGGAAAGAGGATTCTTGAAGAACTTAGAGCACGTGTGTTATAATACACGGTTTTCCCATATTTATGTGGAACGCCGCATCCGCAATCATCCGCGTACGGAACAGATCCTTTTGCGGTTTTCACAGGCACAGATTGTGGAGATTGAACATTACAAGGATGTATTTAACCGGCATGGGCAGGACGGTGTCCGGCAGCATCAGGCACAGGCTCTCATTCTGGCAGAAAAAACCGATCATTTTTTTTATGAAGGAGCACCGGTCTGTCAGGATTTTGGCAATACCAATTTTTATTACTGTTCCACAATGATGAACTGCATTTATGATTGCAGCTACTGTTATCTGAAAGGCATGTATCCGTCCGGTCACATGGTGCTTTTTGTTAATATCGAAGATTACCTGGAAGAACTTGACCATATTCTGAAGACACAGAATATGTATGTGTGCATTTCTTATGATGCGGATCTGCTTGCCATGGAGGCTGTGACAGGATATGTCAGACTCTGGAGTGCATATGCTGCAAAACATGAAAACTTAAAGCTGGAAATCCGGACAAAATGTGCCGGCCATGCGATGTGGGATCTGCCCTGTCTGTCCAATGTGATCTATGCGTTTACCCTGTCTCCGCAGAAGATGATAGATGCGTTTGAGAAAGAAACACCTTCGGCGTTTGCACGCATAGTCTGTGCCGCGGAGGGACTTAAAAAAGGATTTCCGGTGCGCCTGTGCTTTGATCCGATGCTGTATCTGCCGTCCTGGAAGACCGATTATCTGCAATTGCTAAGTCAGATTGACCGTATTTTTGGTGACCGTATGTTGCATGACGGCTGGGAGAAACTGGTTGATGTAAGTGTGGGAACGTTCCGGATTTCACAGGAATATATGAAAAAACTCCGGCGGGTAGAACCTTTTGCACCAGCGGTACAGTATCCTTATGTCAATTGCAACGGGGTATATCAGTATCCACCGGAATTATTAAAGAAAATGGAAAGTTTTATGATCACGGAATTAACACAGAGAATGGACAAGGAGAACATATATCATGAGTAAGGCAGCGATTGTAACCGGTGCCAGTTCCGGAATCGGACTGGCAATCAGCCGGGTACTCTGTGAGAAAGGGTATGAAGTCTACGGATTTGGACGGGATTTTGCAAAAGAACAGACAAGGGAATTTGTAGAGCAGACCGCGGCATTTCATCCGGTAGAAGGCGATTTATTAGAAGAACAGAAATTATGCGATGCGGTGAAAGAGATCACAAAAACGGCAGACATTGAGGTACTTGTCAATGCGGCAGGAGTCGGACATTATGGTCTGCATGAGGAACTGACTCCCAAAAAGATACAGGCCCTGGTCCGTACAAACCTAGAGATTCCCCTGCTTCTGACGAACCGGCTGCTTCGGGTGCTGAAGAAAAATCATGGATATATCATCAATATCTCGTCCGTGACGGCCAAGCAGAGCAGTCCGCATGGCTGTGCCTATGCGGCAACCAAGGCGGGACTGTCCAGCTTCGGAAAGAGTCTGTTTGAGGAAGCACGCAAGTATGGTGTCAAGGTGACAACGATTCATCCGGACATGACAGATACCAATCTGTACCGGGATGCGGATTTTACCTGTGGGGAGGAGCCGGAAAGTTATCTGCTGCCGGATGAAGTGGCAAAGGCGGTTGCCTATGTGCTTGACCAGCGGGAGGGCATGGTTGTGCCAGAGATTACGCTGCGGCCGCAGCTGCACCGCATTGCAAGAAAGTAGGGGAAATATGAGAGTAACAATTGCACAGACACTGCAGCATTATGAGAAGAAAAACCTGCCGAAAGATATTTGTGCCGGAATTATCATTATGGCCGTTTCCATCCCGATTTCCATGGGATATGCGCAGATTGCCGGTCTTCCGGCGGTATACGGTCTGTATGGATCGGTGTTTCCGATCCTGTTGTTTGCACTGTTTTCGACTTCACCACAGTTCATTTTTGGTGTGGATGCAGCTCCGGCGGCACTGATCGGAGGAGCGCTGATTGATCTGCACATAGAAAGCGGTTCAGAAGCAGCACTTAAAGTTGTGCCGGTCCTGACTCTGTTTGTGGCCGTGTGGCTTCTGGCATTTTATCTGATGAAAGCGGGAAAACTCGTGAATTACATATCTGCACCGGTGATGGGCGGTTTTATTACCGGAATCTGCACGACGATTATTCTCATGCAGGTACCGAAACTGTTTGGCGGGACTGCGGGCACCGGAGAACTTTTGGAGCTGGCCGGACATATCGGAAATACACTTGGACAGATCCATGTTCCGTCACTTATAATGGGTGTGATTGCACTGGTAATTCTGCTGGCGGCAAAGAAACTGATACCAAAATTTCCGATGGCGGTCGTACTGATGGCGGTTGGAGCCCTTATGACAAAGTTTCTTCCGGTCAGGGAGTGGGGCATACAGACATTAAGTGCTGTGCAGACGGGACTTCCGCGGTGGAAGGCGGTGGATCTGTCTGCAGTGCCGCTTAAAGATGCCATAACGATCAGTCTGTCGGTGGCAGTAGTGATTATGGCAGAGACTCTTCTGGCAGAAAATAATTTTGCCCAGAAAAACCGCTACCGGATCAACGACAATCAGGAATTGCTGGCATTTTCCCTTGGAAATTTTGCAGCAGCTCTGACCGGATGCTGTCCGATCAACGGGTCCGTATCAAGGACCGCAATGGGAGAACAGTATCAGGGGAAAACCCAGCTGACAGGAATTGTGGCGGGAATTTCCATGATGATTCTGCTTTTGTGCGGAACAGGATTTATCGGATTTCTTCCGGTTCCGGTGCTTACCGCGATTGTGATCTCCGCATTGCTTGGAGCCACGGAATTTGAACTTGCAGTCCGTTTGTGGAAAGTCAGCCGCACGGAATGTCTGATCTTTTTTGGTGCATTTTTTGGAGTGCTGCTGCTTGGAACCATCAATGGTGTTTTGATCGGCATCATGCTTTCCTTTACCGAGATGATTATCCGTACGGCAAAACCGGCGCGGTGTTTTCTTGGCATACAGACCGGACACAGTCATTTCCGGGACCTGAAAGAGAGCAGTTCCATCCATGCCGTGGAGCATGTGGTCATTTACCGGTTCAGCAGTAATCTGTGTTTTGCCAATGTTTCGGTATTGCAGAAAGATATTGAGGATGCCATCCGCGAGGATACCCGTGCGGTGATTTTAGATGCGGGAGGCATCGGGAGTATTGATATTACGGCGGCAGACTGTCTGGAGCGGCTTTATGGCTCCCTGAAAGAAAAAGGTATCCGGTTTTATATGACGGAACATATTGCGGAGGTGAACGAACAGCTGCGCAGACTCGGACTCGGGTATATGGTGGAGGAAGGCTGCGTGCGCAGAACCATCCATATTGCACTTAAGGATATGGGGATACGTCGTCCGTATCCGCTGGAGGGCGGTGTGGACAATGTTGAAAAAAGCGCCTCCCGGAAGCGGGCAGATAACCGGGTGCAGGAATTTGTCTGGGCATTTGGTTCGGAGGCAGAACAGGAAATGGAAAAACAGATTGCCCGCCAGATTGCGCATCTGACATCGGATAAGGATGTGGAGGAGCTGATTCACGGACGCTGGTCTCATATGGAGGATCTGGATCAGGATGAGTGGCTGGAGCATCTGGAAGAACATTTAAAGGAAATTGTCAATATTTCCGGGAAAGATGAGGAGACACTGGCAAAAAGGCTGGAAGAACACCGGCAGGAAGTACATGACCGGATTGCACAGGAACATCCGGAACTGGCAGAACGTTTCCGGGAACGCAGACATCTGCTGGATGAACATCTGCGGGAGCGCAGGCCGGAGGTATACGAACTGGTAATCAGACTTCGCGAAAAAAAGGATCAGGCATAATGATATTTTTTGCGGTTTCTGACAAAGAATGTTACCGTGAGCCCTAACGTGAGAAGTTCTGCTACTGCCACGGCACTCCAGATTCCGTTGATGCCGAGAAGCAGTGGCAGAAGGAGTACGGCAGCCAGCTGGAACACCAGTGTCCGCAGAAAAGAGATTGCAGCAGATATCAGTCCGTTGTTTAATGCCGTAAAAAACGAAGAACCGTAAATGTTAAATCCATTGATCAGATAGGCAATGCAGTAAATACGGAAACCGTTTTGGGTCATGGAAAACAGATCCGCATCATATCCGACAAAGATGGCGGCCAGAGGTCTGGCGATCAGCTGCGCCAGAATAAACAGCATGAGTCCCCAGATTCCGATGAGCCGCAGACTTTTTTGGAACAGATTTTTTAATTCGTCATGGTTGCCCGCTCCGTAGTGATAGCTGACAAGCGGTGCACTTCCGATGGAATATCCCAGAAAAATGGCAATAAAAATAAAGTTTACATACATGATCGTTCCAAACGCAGCCACACCGTTTTCTCCGGCAAGATTCATAAGCTGAATATTGTACAGGGAGTTGACAATGGAACTGGAAAGGTTGGTCATTAGTTCGGACGAACCGTTTCCGCAGGCGCACAGAAAAATTTTTCCGTTAAAGTGTGTGCGTCCGAGCTTAAGAAGGCTGGAATTTTTGCGTGCAAAATAAAGGATCGGAAACAGACCACCGATGCATTCACTGGTGACCGTTGCAAATGCCGCACCGGCCAGACCGATCTGGAAAACGCCTACCAGTAAAAAGTCCAGAACCATATTGGTGACACCCGCGATGACGATGACACCAAGACCAAGTTTTGGTTTTTCTGCGGTGACAAAGAAACTCTGGAATACGTTCTGGAGCATAAAGGCCGGCATGGAGAGCAGCGTAATGCGGGCATAAAGCACACAGTTTGTCAACAGCGCACCGTCGGCACCAAGCCCGCGTGCAATCAGCGGGGAAAAGAGGATGCCGAGCGCGGAGAGGACAATGCCTCCGATCAGCGTGAGGTATACCAGCATGGAAAAATATTCGTTTGCCTGTTTCTTTTTGCCTTCGCCTAATGTCTTTGCAACGATCGCACTGCCTCCGGTACCGATCATGAAGCCTAGAGCGGAGATTGCCATGAGAAACGGCATGATCAGATTGACAGCGGCAAAAGCAGTCTTTCCGACATAATTGGAAACAAAGAGCCCGTCCACTACACCGTAGATGGAAGTAAAGATCATCATGACGATGGAAGGAAGGACGAACCGCAATAATTTTTTGTAAGTGAAATGTTCAGATAATTGTATCTGCATATAAAATCCCCCTGTTGTGTGTAGATAGATAAACATATAGTATAGCCGTATCCCGGATTTTCGTCAAGAAAATTTGATATTTAAGAGGCTTTATGCGATAATTGATGCGGTTGATCTGACCTTACCGGAGTCAGATGCGGACAAAACAATGATAAACAGGAAAAGAGAGAAGCAATCATGATACAGGACATTTATCCAATGAAATTAGACAATGCATTTCAAATGAAAGAACCGGATGCAGACAGCAGGATACTGGCATTTCGTGATCGGACGGTTTATCTGAAAAACGAGGGGGAGATCACATTTCTTAAGTATCACGTGTGGGTGGAATACTGTAAGACACATCACAAAAAAGTGCCCGGACTGGTATATCTGTTTTCCGTGGATGACATATCTTTTTATCTGACAGAGCTTTATGAAGATGTGGAAATTCCGGGATTTATGTATCATAAACTGTTTGCGGTCCGGTCCATGAAACCGAAGGAGCGTGTATTTGCCGCAACAACGGCATGGCATCTGTATGTGTGGTACCGGGATAATCAATTCTGCGGCAGATGCGCACATCCGCTTGTACACAGCCGCACGGAGCGCATGTTGCAGTGTCCGGTCTGTAACAATATGGTTTTTCCGAAGATTGCGCCGGCAGTCATCATCGGACTGACAAATAACGATCAGATCATGATGACAAAGTATGCAGGTAGGGAATACAAACGGTATGCGCTCATTGCCGGTTTTACGGAAATCGGGGAAACCGCGGAAGAAACTGTCCACCGGGAGGTGATGGAAGAAGTCGGGCTGAAAGTGAAAAATATCCGTTATTATAAAAGCCAGCCATGGGGCTTTGACAGTAACCTTCTGATGGGATTTTTCTGCGATCTGGCAGAAGAAGGTGAGATCCGGCTCGAAGAAGAGGAACTGTCACTTGCCGAATGGGTAGATTACCGGGATGTGCCGGATGATCCGGAAGGATTAAGTCTTACTAGGGAGATGATGACCTATTTCCGGAAGCAGCGCGAACAGGGGTTAAATCCCTGACCGGATTTTCTGGGCTTTTTCCAGAAACGATTCCTGTTGTTTTCATAGTATCTATCCTTTACAAATTGTGATATTATTATTTTCGACAAAAATATGTTTATTTTATGAAAAAAGAGAAATTTTTTTACGAGGTAATAAAATGAAAGATCTTACAAAAGGAAAACCTTCCCGATTAATACTCGCTTTTGCGCTTCCGATTTTTCTGGCCAATCTGCTGCAGCTTACATACAGCCTGGTGGATACCCGGATTGTCGGATCGTTTCTGGGGGAAGATGCACTTGCAGCTGTCGGTGCTACAAGTTCACTGAGCAATCTGATCATCGGCTTTCTGATGGGGCTTTCCAACGGGTTTGCCATCATCACTGCACAGCGGTTCGGAGCAAAGGATCTGCGCGGGGTGAAAAAATCGTTTGCCATGTCACTGACACTCGGAATTGCCGTTGCTGCGGGACTGACGGTTCTCGGTCTGTTTTTTCTGCAGCCGATTTTACGCTTTTTAAATGTACCGGAAAATTTAAGGACAGTGGCGGGTTCTTATATTGTAATCATTATTGCGGGATTGATTGCAACATTTCTTTATGATGCCTGCGCTGCTGCACTGCGTGCACTCGGAGATACCATTACGCCTTTGGTGATTCTTGCAATCTCTGTCATATTGAACATTGCGGGGGATCTCTTTTTTGTGGTCGTTTTAAAAACGGGGGTAAGGGGAGCCGCGGTTGCCACGGTTTCGGCACAGGCGTTGGCGTTTGTGATCTGCTGGATCTATATGATAAAACGGTATGAACTGCTCCGGTTGTCCGGGGACGATTTCAAAGAGCCACAGCCGCAGATGATCCAAAGCATGCTAAGCGCGGGTCTGTCCATGGGGTTTATGAGTTCCCTGATCAATATCGGTTCCCTGACGCTGCAGACGGCAATCAATAAACTGGGACAGAACATTATCGTTGCACATACCGCAGCCCGCAAAATATCGGAAATGTTTATGATTATGTTTACGGTATTCGGACAGACGATGGCAACATACTGCGGACAGAATCTTGGAGCAGGACGGATTGACCGGATAAAAAAGGGAATCGGGCTTGCAATTTTATATACCTGTGTCTGGTGCAGCTTTACCATTGTTGCAAGTTATACAATCGGAGACTGGCTGGTTTACATGGTAACTGGAAGCAAAAATGCCGAAGTACTGAAGAATGCAACCAATTATCTGAAGTTTGATACGCTGTTTTATTTTGTCACTGCAGTGATATGTGTCGTCCGTAATGCCATGCAGGGGCTGGGAGACCATATTACACCGCTGGTATCAAGTTCACTGGAAATGATCGGCAAAATCGTGATTGCAGCAACACTCGTTCCGTGGTTTGGCTACACAGGTGTAATCGTGGCGGAACCACTCGTATGGTTTATTATGGTCATTCCTCTGCTGATACAGATTTTCCGCATGCCGGTTTTAAAAAATAATATTTTAACCAAATCTTAGGAAAAATTTGCTGGTTTTCCCTTCTAGTGTATGATAATATGGCATACATATATAAATTGTATGAAAATATACCGGAAGAAGGAGGGATTGTTTGGAAAAGAGAAAAGAAAAAGCAAAAGAATCCATACAGGCAGTATTGCCGATTCTGTTCATTGTATTGTTACTGAGTTTTACAGTGGCACCGGTGTCCGCCAGTATTCTGCTGGAATTTATGATCGGTGCGGTGTTTGTAATTATAGGCATGCTGTTTTTTTCCATGGGTGCCGAAATGTCAATGTCTCCTATGGGGGAACGTGTAGGAGGCAGCATGCTTAAAACCAAAAAACTATGGGTGATCCTCCTTCTGGGCTTTTTTCTCGGGGTCATCATTACCATTTCAGAACCGGATCTGCAGGTGCTTGCCGCTCAGGTGCCGTCGGTGCCGAATATGGTGCTGATTCTTTCGGTGGCAGCCGGGGTTGGCGCATTTCTTGTTGTAGCACTGCTTCGTATTTTATTTGGAATAGCGTTAGCCCCGTTATTAGTTGTGTTCTATGGTGTGATATTTGTGATCGCAAGGTTTGTTCCGGATAATTTTCTGGCGGTGGCGTTTGATTCCGGAGGTGTGACGACCGGACCGATGACGGTTCCGTTTATTATGGCACTTGGTGTTGGTATTTCTGCAATCCGAAATGATAAGCATGCGGAAAACGACAGTTTCGGACTGGTTGCACTGTGTTCGATCGGTCCCGTTCTTGCGGTATTGCTCCTGGGACTGGTATATCCTGCCCAGGGAAGTTATGTGGCAGCGGACGTGCCGGAAGCTTTCAATTCTGTGGAACTTGGCCGGCTGTTTTTATCCGAAATTCCCTATTATCTCAAAGAAATTGCAGGTTCCCTGCTTCCAATCGTTTTCTTTTTTGGAATTTTCCAGCTTGTTTCCATTCAACTACATAAAAAGACATTGATTAAAATCTGTGTGGGACTGCTTTACACGTATGTCGGACTGGTACTTTTCCTGACCGGTGCCAATGTCGGATTTATTCCCGCAGGAAACTATCTTGGAACCGTTATGGCATCACTGCCGTGTCCGTGGATTTTAGTCCCGGTCGGAATGGTGATCGGATATTTCATTGTCAAGGCAGAGCCGGCCGTCTATGTCCTGATGAAACAGGTAGAAGAACTGACCGATGGGGATATTTCCGGAAAAGCGATGCAGATCAGCCTTTCGGTTGGTGTGGCTGCTTCGGTCGGGCTTTCCATGCTGCGGGTGCTTACCGGAATTCCGATTATGTATTTTTTAATTCCGGGCTATGCCATTGCACTGTTTCTGACGTTATTTGTTCCGAAAATCTTTACCGCGATTGCGTTTGACTCCGGAGGCGTGGCATCCGGCCCGATGACGGCAACTTTTCTGCTGCCACTGGCACAGGGCGCTTGTACGGCAGTAGGCGGCGATGTGGTAAAGGATGCCTTCGGCGTGGTAGCGATGGTTGCCATGACTCCGCTGATTACGCTGCAGGTCCTCGGGCTGATCTATAAGATTAAGAGTAATAAAAAGGAAGAAATGGCAGAACAGCCATTACTGCAGGCAGAGGATGTGTTTGCCGGGTATGCGGATGATGCAATTATAGAATTATAGAAAAACAGGAAAGAGGAGCGGACAAATGAGTGAGATCTATATGATGGTTACGATCTGCAATCGAAAACAGATGCAGAAATTTGTGAAGTTTTATAAGCAAAATCACGTGGATACTGGAAATATTTCTCTTGCCATGGGAACAGCGGCCAGCGATGTACTGGATTACTTCGGACTCGAGGAGGATGAGAAAGGCATTCATTTTTGTCTGGTCACACGTCCCACCTGGAAAACCGTGAAAAAGGGATTGCAGACGGAACTGAAAATTGATGTGCCCGGGACGGGAATTGTCTTTCTGGTACCGCTTAGCAGTATTGGCGGAAAACATCAGCTGAAATTTATGCTGGGAGAACAGGAATTCGAGAAAGGGGAGGAGACAACGTTGAAGGAGACAAAACATGAGCTGATCATTGCAATTGCCAATTACGGATACAATACGCAGGTGATGCGTGCGGCAGAAGAAGGCGGAGCCACCGGGGGAACGGTTTTTCACGGGAAAGGTGTCGGAATGAAACGGGCAGAACAGTTTCTCGGCGTATCGCTGGTTTCCGAAAAAGAAATTATATTAATTGTTACGAAAACGGAACAGAAAAATGCGATTATGAAATCCATCATGGAAAAAGCCGGAATCGGGACAAAAGCGGGAACCATTGCGTTTTCTCTTCCGGTTACCAGCACAGCCGGACTTCGGATTATCGAGGATTCCGGAGAATGTGAAGAGATTTAGATCACATTCCACAAATTTATCCGACTAAAATTAGCTAAAAATATAATTGATATAAACATAAAATTATATTAAAATAATTTTATTAAGAATAGAAAATGAGCTAACTTTAATTGAAATGAGCTAAGGGGCGGATAGATATGACAAAAACAAGGAAAACCATAGGCGTGATGGTCGGAGGCATCACAGACGATTTTACACGTTTTTTGTGTAAAGGTCTGAGGGAGGCAGCAAAAGAGCAGGATGTCAACATGGTAGTGCTTCCGGGAAAATTTTTAGACCGTGATTACGCGCAGAACACGGATATTATGTATGAATATCAGTATGATACCCTGTTTTCGAGTGTACAAAAAGGCCGTCTGGACGGGATTATCGTAGCGGCAAACTGTATTGGCTGTTACACGACGAAAGAACGTATGGTTGAATTTATGCATCACTATGATGGAATTCCATGCGTTCTGGTTTCCTCTGATCTGGAAGGATATGTAAATGTCAGTTATGACAATGACCGTGGAATCCGGCAGGGAATTGATTATCTCGTGCAGGATCTGCATTACACAAAAATCGGAATGGTAGGCGGACCGAAGGAAAATTCCGATGCAATGGAGCGCAAAGCTACGTTTGAGAGTGCACTCTGGAAGAACGGTATCTTACCGCAGGAAAAACGGTATGTGGAAGGGGATCTGACGGGAAATGCGCATAGCACCTATGCCAGACTTCTGGATGACAATCCGGATCTGGAAGCCGTTTTTTGCGTCAATGATGAAACTGCAGCCGGATTTTATGAAGAACTGAAGGCGCGGGGGCTTATGCCGGGAAGGGATATCTCGGTTTTCGGGTATGATGATACGGAGTGGTGTTCCCAGATTTATCCGACACTTTCTTCGGTACGTGCGGATGTGTCAAAACTTGGCAGCAAAGCATGTGAACTGTTATGCCGGATGATGCAGGGAGAAAAAGTCTCTTCTGTGCGCCTTCCGACCGATCTGGTGGTCCGGAATTCGTTTTGCCGGGGAAATCAGGAAGAAGTGGATGCGCGCAATGATGTGCTGGAAAAGTACGAGTCCATGAATCACTGGGCCGATGAACTGTTCGGAAAGCAGAAACGGGTAAATTTCGAAATGAAAAACTTTATTTTGAAACTGCTTTGTTTTGAAAAAGGAACCGATCAGAGTTTTGGGGAAATTCTTGCAACAATGGAATGGTTAAAGATACATAATGCATTTTTGTACATCTATGAGGAGCCGGTCATTCATCTGAATCATGAATTATTTCAGATGCCGGAGCAGCTGCTGCTGAAAGCCAGGGAACTTCATGGAAATGTAGAAAATATACCCGCCATTCATCAGAAAAAAAAGGCAAAAAATATTTTCCAGTTTTCCAGGCTGGGAATGTCTGACCGGGCATGGATGGTAACGCTTCCTCTGTATGCCAATGAAATGCTGTATGGAATTTTAGTGTGTGATCTGACCGATGAAGTGCTGGAATATGGAGAATTTTTAAGTAATCAGATTTCGGCAGCAGTCAAGATGCTGAATCTTCTGAAAAACAATGAGGATATTCAGAAACAGTTAGAGGAATCGCTGTATGTCTTAAAGGAAAACAATCTGGAACTGGAAACACTTTCAAAGAAAGATCCACTGACCGGGATCTGTAACCGGAGGGGATTTTTCGAATATGCGGAGCCTATGCTAAACAAAGCAAGAGCAGCGGAAAAAACATTTCTGGTGCTTTATGCGGATATGAACAATCTGAAAATCATCAATGACCGGTACGGACATGAGGAAGGGGATTATTCCCTGCACACCATCGCGGAAATTCTTGCAGAGATTGTCCAAAAGGAGCAGACAGGGGATGGGGTTGTTGCGAGAATCGGCGGGGATGAGTATGCATGTGCACTGATGACGGAAAAGAAAAAAGAACTGTTATTACAGGAGTTATACGATGCATTCACCGTTCGGAATGAACAGAGTGACAAACCGTATAACGTAACTGTTTCCATCGGTGCCTGTGCGTTAGAGCCGGACGATGAGCACAGTCTTGCGGATGCACTTTCGCTTGCGGACGAGCAGTTGTATGAGGTAAAGAAGCTCCGAAAAAAGGATGTCGCAAAAATACCGCTGCAGGCTTAAGCCTCAGCGGTAAGAAAATGTTTTTAACTGTTTTTTGTTTTCGTACATATTCTGATCTGCCCGCTTTTGAAGGGCATCCAGATCCGCATCTGTCCGTGAATCAAAGACAGCATATCCACAGGCAATCTGCAGATGGATGTTTCGGGAGGAGGCGTTGTAAACGGCCTCCTCTTTTCGCAGACAGGAGATCAGATGGCTGATATCACAGGTATTATGGTCGTCAATCAAAACACAGAATTCATCCCCGCCGATGCGGTACAGTTTTCCGTGACGGGAGAAAATTTTCCGGAGAATATGTGCGGCATCCGTAATATACTGATCCCCACAGTCATGTCCGAATTTATCATTGTAGTATTTCAGGTTGTTCAGGTCAAATACAAACAACAGAAGATTTGTCAGTTTTTTGCACCGGCTGGTATCTTCGTGGTAAGCATTCCGGTTGTAGCAGCCGGTCAGGAGATCCTTTTCCGCAAGTTCACGGTAGAGAGCCGCGCGACGGCCGGTATCGATTTCCTTTAGGGATACGAATGCGGTGTCGCAGGCAAGGGTTACGATAAAAAGCAGCATGGCGATGCGACCGACAATTTCGATGTCCTGCGACCCCTGATAATAATTGTACATGTCGGAAAAAAGAGCACCGATCAGAATAATGATCCCTATGGTACAGATCCACAGGGCATGTGTCGTCGTGTGGTGATAAAATTTGTTGCAGATGGTATAGATAAAATATAAAACTGCAAGGCCGATCATGACATGGGTCATCCAGAGTGTCTGCGTCAGGTCACGGATATCCATAAGCTGCAGGAATAAAACAACTGCAATCTCTGCCACATCCAGCCAGACAAAAATCCGGCAAAGATACCGGTCCCTTGCTTTTAAATAATGCCGGACGAACATCATAAAAGGAATGGGCAGCAGCAGAAGAAGCATGCGGGTCACATAGGAATGGAACACCGGGTTCTGTGACAGAAGAATGGAAGAGCTTGTTTCCAGGCAGAACCATGCACCAAGATCCGTTGTAAGAATTCCCAGATACAGCATGGATTTGCTCACATATGCCCAATGATGCACAAACAGCCAGTAGATGAGCATCAGAATGCCAAGTACAACGTTCATAATGCCGAGGAGCATGGGGATCCCTGCTTTTAAAAGTTCATGGCGAAACATATGGACACCATCGCCCTGATAGAAAACCGGATCAGACACCTGTTTGTCCAGGTTGCAGTTGGTGAGTGTGACGAGGATGCTGCGTGTATTTTCCGGGACAGAGACCATTTCACAATTACGTCCGGTTGTATGCAGAATACTGTCCGTTTTGAGGCTGCGCGTATAAAGCAGCTTCCCGTCTACTTCCACAACCACGGTCTGATGCTGGCTGTAAAACATCAGGGTAGAAGCCTTTTTGGTCCATCGGACATCGGAAATCCGGTAAACAGTAGTTGCTTTGGATACCTTAACACGCCGGGACGGGAGCATCTGGATGTGCAGATCCGCGCTGTGGTTGCTGAGACTGTATGAGGTACACTGCCAGCCGAAAACCAGTGCAACAGCTGCAATGATAAGAATAAGCAGATAAAGCGTGCTTGTAGTTTTGTATTTGGTTAAATCAGGTTTTTTCATAACATGTATTCTCCGTAATAAGAGGTTCCTGTAAATTTGCCTAATAATTTCATCATAGCGTAAAACACAGAAAATGACAATCTACTTCCTGGCAAATTTATGTATTTTTATCGGAACTTACAGGGAAAATCTTGACAGCATCCATGGATTGTATAATAATGAACTATATTTAAAATAAGAAAAAGGGAGCTTTCAAAAAGAAGGCTGAGAGTAAGCTGTATTGCTTTGACCTGTAACCTGATTTGGATAATGCCAACGTAGGGAAAATGAAAGTTACCACACACGTGTAAGCATTATACGTGTGTTTTTTTATTTTATACAAGGAAGGGAGAAACCAATGAGAGAATACAAAACGCAGATGGAAGCTGCAAGAAAAGGAATCGTAACAGAAGAATTAAAGAAAGTTGCACAGAAGGAACACTTGCGTGTGGAAGAGTTGATGCCTCTGGTGGCAGCCGGAAAGGTTGCCATTTGCGCAAATAAAAACCATAAATGTCTGGACCCGCAGGGTGTGGGCTCCATGCTCCGGACCAAAATCAATGTCAATCTTGGAGTATCCAGAGACTGGAAAGATTATGATATTGAAATGCAGAAAGTTATGGCAGCGGTGGATATGGGAGCGGACGCAATCATGGACCTGTCTTCCCATGGAGATACTACAGGATTCCGGAGAAAACTGACTTCGGAATGTCCGGCGATGATTGGAACTGTACCGGTATACGATTCTGTGATACACTATCAGAGAGACCTGGCAACACTCACGGCAAAAGATTTTATTGATGTTGTACGTCTGCATGCAGAGGATGGTGTGGATTTTGTTACTCTGCACTGTGGCATTACCAGAAAAACCATCGATCAGATCAAAAACCACAAGCGGAAGATGAACATTGTATCCCGTGGCGGTTCTTTAGTATTTGCGTGGATGACAATGACCGGGGAAGAAAATCCGTTTTATGAATATTATGATGAAATTCTTGACATCTGCCGGGAATATGATGTGACAATCTCACTGGGAGATGCCTGTCGTCCGGGATGTCTTGCAGATGCTTCGGATGTCTGTCAGATTGAAGAACTTGTCCGTCTGGGAGAACTGACAAAACGTGCCTGGGAAAAGGATGTCCAGGTTATGGTGGAAGGGCCGGGACATATGCCGATGGATCAGATTGCTGCAAATATGAAGATCCAGCAGACCATCTGCATGGGTGCACCGTTTTATGTACTGGGACCTCTGGTGACCGATATTGCGCCGGGATATGATCATATCACTTCTGCCATCGGTGGTGCGATCGCTGCTGCCAACGGTGCGGCATTCCTCTGCTATGTGACACCAGCTGAGCATCTGGCACTTCCGAATGTGGATGATGTAAAGCAGGGAATTATGGCATCAAAGATTGCAGCGCACGCAGCAGATATCGCAAAGCATGTACCGGGAGCCATGGAGATGGACAATAAAATGGCAGATGCAAGAAGAGTACTGGACCGGGAAGCACAGTGGGCATGTGCCATGGATCCGGAGACTGCCAAAGCCATCCGTGCGGACCGGGCACCGGAACAGGAGGATACCTGTTCCATGTGCGGTAAATTCTGCGCTGTCCGCAGCATGAATAAAGCATTAAACGGAGAGTATATTGACATCTTATAGGAGGATGCTTTATGACCTTACAGCAGTTGAAATATGTTACGACCGTTGCACAGACCGGGACGATCAGTGATGCGGCAAAGAAATTATTTATTTCCCAGCCGAGTCTGACAAAGGCAGTCAGGGAACTGGAAAAAGAGATGGGGATTACCATTTTTGAACGGACAAACCGCGGAATTGTCATATCCAAAGAGGGGGAGACTTTTTTAGGGTATGCCAGACAGGTTCTGGAACAGGCGGCACTGCTGGAGGAAACATACAAGAAAAAAGCTGGGCGGAAACAGGAATTTAGTGTTTCCACCCAGCATTATTCGTTTGCAGTCAATGCATTTGTGGAACTGATCGAGCGGTATGGAAGCGAAAAAGTATGATTTCTGTCTGCGGGAAACCCAGACGTATGAAATCATAGAGGATGTCGCGCAGATGAAAAGCGAGATCGGAATTCTTTATCTGAACGATTTTAACCGTACCGTACTTGAGAAACTGATCAAGGAACATGACCTTGTGTTTACCGAGCTTTTTGTGGCAAAACCGCATATTTTTGTGAGCACGAAAAATCCGCTTGCGGGCAAAAAGTCTGTGACGATTGAGGAATTAGAGCCATACCCTTATCTTTCTTTTGAACAGGGAGAACACAATTCTTTTTACTTCTCCGAGGAGATATTCAGTACCGTGGACCAGACCGAAAAAAACATCCGTGTCAGAGACCGGGCAACCCTGTTTAATCTGCTGATTGGTCTGAATGGTTATACAGTCTGCAGCGGGGTGATTGACGAGGAATTAAACGGAGAGAATATTGTCTCGGTTCCGCTGCAGGCGCAGGGAGATATGCATATTGGCATGGTGACCCATAAAAAAGTTCTGCCAAGCCGTCTGGGGGCGATTTATCGGGAGGCATTGGTACGGTATACGCAACAGAAAATATAATTGATAAAAAATATCACAACAGGCTCTTGACGAGAGCCTGTTTTTTCGTGTATTCTTTTCTTGGGTTAGATATAACTAACTTTAGGGAGGGGTGACGGACTTGAGCAGCGAAACATGGGAGATCATACGGAAACTGCGTGGCGATGAAATCGAACTTCAGATAGCATTTCAGTGTGCACCGCTGATCACCGGACTGAAAGAATCGAATCTGTTGAATATCGAAAAACAGGATTACCAGCGGATGAAAGATATTTTTAAAGAAAGTGAACTGACGATTTATCCGCTGGGAATTCATGCGGGGAAGATTACAGTGTTTTTGTATCATCCGGATCGTCTGGAAGCATTTTTTTCCAAAGAAAGCGTGCAGGCATTGTTGCATGAGATTGGCTATACTGACACAAACTTAAAACAGGTATTACCGGTGTTTCGTGCACATTACCAGCAGTATCTGAGGGAAAAAGAAAGTTTTTCCGCATGAGATGGGACTGTTGCTTGGATATCCGCCGGAGGATGTAAAAGGATTCATCCGCAATCAGGGGAAAAACTATTTGTATTCGGGGTACTGGAAAGTATACGACAGACCACATGAAAAAATCCGGCTGTTTAAAAAATATGAACATTCCAGAGAAAAACTGATCCAGCTTTTGTCATATGGAATGCGCATTGAAGAGATTATTGCGATTTGCAGCAATACGGAAATTTGGCAGCTGGTTGATTGTGACTGTCAATATGCATCATAACATTATAAAAAGAAAAGGAGAATTTAAAATGAGTAAGATTTCAGTTGTATTTTGGACACAGGGTGGAAACACAGAAAGCATGGCAAATGCCGTCGTGGAAGGAATCAAAGAGGCAGGCAAAGAGGCGGAAGCTGTATTTGTCAGTGATATGAACATTGATGAGTTAAAGGGAGAGGGTGTATTTGCATTAGGATGTCCTGCCATGGGAGCAGAAGTACTCGAAGAGAGTGAGATGGAGCCGTTTGTTGCAGACGTGGAAGGATTTGCTTCCGGAAAGAAGATTGGACTGTTTGGTTCTTACGGATGGGGTGACGGCCAGTGGATGCGTGACTGGGAAGCACGTATGAGTGGAGCCGGCGCAACGATCGTAGGAGGAGAAGGTGTCATCTGTCAGGAAGCTCCGGATGCAGATGCAATGGAACAGTGCAAGGCACTTGGAAAAGCGCTTGCAAACGCTTAATAACAAAAAAATTTTGTGTGCTGGCACCTGATTATTTTAGGGAGAAAAATGTCGGATAAGCTGAAAAAATATTATTTTGTTATTGACATCTTATGGCCGTTAGCATATACTAACTGACGTAAGAGATGGAAATGATTCTCAATAAAGTCGCTTGCACGCGGCGGAAAGCAGGAGGATGTTTTTATGATGCCTTTAACAATGTGCAAAGCAGGAGAAGAGAATGAGATCAAAAAGATCGGTGGAAAAGAAGAAACAAGACGCCATCTTGAGAATCTTGGTTTTGTTGTCGGGGGAAAAGTGGCTGTGATATCTGAAACGGATGGAAACATGATCGTGAATGTGAAAGAAGCGCGTGTTGCTATCGGTAAGGATATGGCAAATAAAATAATGATTTAGAAAGGGAGCAGCGATGAAGACATTAAAAGATGCAAAAGTTGGCGAGACTGTCAAAGCTACAAAACTGACAGGCGAAGGACCTGTAAAACGTCGTATCATGGACATGGGAATTACCAAGGGCGTAGAGATTTATGTCCGTAAAGTAGCCCCACTCGGAGATCCGGTGGAAGTTACGGTCAGAGGTTATGAACTGTCCCTGCGTAAAGCAGATGCTGAAATGATCCAGGTAGAGTAATTTTTTTTACCATAAGGTTAGTAATGGCTTACAAAAACTAGCAGGTGCTTACAGAAACTAGCGATTTCAAATTTTAGCAAGGTTGATAAAACAAAGGTGCGCCAGCACAGAAAAGAGGAGAATTATGGCAGTGAAAATTGCATTGGCAGGAAATCCAAACTGCGGAAAAACGACATTGTTCAATGCATTGACCGGTTCCAATCAGTTTGTTGGTAACTGGCCGGGTGTAACAGTAGAAAAAAAAGGAAGGACGTCTGAAGGGTCATAAAGATGTTACCATCATGGATCTTCCGGGTATTTATTCTCTTTCCCCATACACCCTGGAGGAAGTGGTGGCAAGAAATTATCTTGTTGCAGACAGACCGGATGCAATCATCAATATTGTGGACGGTACAAATATTGAGCGTAACTTATATCTTTCTACACAGATCATGGAACTTGGTATCCCGGTAATCATGGCAGTAAACATGATGGATATCGTTGCCAAGAATGGTGATGTGATACATATCGATAAGCTGAGCCAGAAACTGGGCTGCGAAGTTGTTGAGATTTCCGCTCTGAAAGGAACAGGAATTACAAAGGCAGCAGAAAAGGCCGTTGCTCTCGCACAGCAGAAGAAGAAAATCACACCTGCACATGCGTTCGCATCAGAGGTTGAGGATATCATTGCAAAGGTAGAGGATAAGATCAGCTCGGATATTCCACAGGAACAGAAGCGGTTTTTCGCAATCAAACTTCTGGAAAAAGACGATAAGATTTCTGAACTCTTAAGTCTGATGCCAGATGTATCTGCAGAGATCAGGGAACTTGAGGATCATTTTGATGATGATACCGAGAGTATCATTACCAATGAGCGTTATGTATACATTTCTTCCATCATTGGAGAGTGTCTTACAAAAGCAAAGAAGGGTGAGAAACTTTCCACTTCGGATAAGATTGACCGTTTTGTTACGAACCGTTTTTTTGCACTTCCGATTTTTGCATTGGTTATGTTTATCGTATATTATGTATCTATCACAACAGTTGGTGGATTCCTTACCGATTGGACAAATGATACATTGTTTGCCGAGTGGATTGTTCCGGGAGCAAGAACCTTACTTGAGAACATTCACTGTGCTGGCTGGCTGACAGGACTTGTCGTAGATGGTATCATCTCCGGTGTGGGTGCTGTACTTGGATTCGTACCCCAGATGCTGGTACTGTTCATCTTCCTGGCATTCCTTGAGTCCTGTGGATATATGTCACGTATCGCATTTATCATGGACCGTATTTTCCGTAAATTCGGATTATCCGGAAAATCATTCATCCCAATGCTGATTGGTAGTGGATGCGGTGTTCCTGGTGTTATGGCTTCCCGTACGATCGAGAACGACCGTGACCGCAAGATGACAATCATGACAACAACATTCGTACCTTGTGGAGCAAAGCTTCCGATTATTGCCTTGATCGCAGGTGCATTCTTCCATAATTCCGGATGGGTTGCATGGAGTGCTTACTTTGTAGGTGTTGCAGCAATTATCTGTTCCGGTATTATCTTAAAGAAAACAAAGATGTTCGCAGGAGAACCTGCACCATTCGTTATGGAGCTTCCTGCATATCACTGGCCAACCGTTGGAAACGTACTCCGTAGCATGTGGGAGCGTGGATGGTCTTTCATCAAGAAAGCAGGTACAATTATCCTGTTATCAACAATTGTTTTATGGTTCTTAATGAACTTCGGATGGAGCAACGGAACCTTTGGAATGCTTGATTTCGACGGATTAGAGGGTGCTGCTCTTGAGGCTGCCCAGGCAGAATGTGTTCTTGCAAAAGTTGGTTCTGCAATCGCATGGATCTTCGCACCACTTGGCTGGACCAAGGCTGGTAACGGCTGGAAGATGGCAGTTGCTGCTGTATCCGGTCTGATCGCAAAAGAGAACGTTGTAGCTACGTTCGGACAGTTATTCGGTTTTGCAGAAGTTGCAGAAGATGGTTCCGAAATCTGGAAGTCACTGTCTTTGGTTATGACTCCGGTTGCCGCTTATGGTTTCCTGGTGTTCAACCTGTTATGTGCACCATGTTTCGCAGCTATGGGTGCGATCAAGCGTGAGATGAACAACGTGAAGTGGTTCTGGTTTGCGATCGGATATCAGTGTATCTTAGCTTACATTGTTTCCCTGTGTATCTACCAGATCGGTACACTGATCACAGTTGGTACATTCGGTGTTGGTACCGTTGTAGCATTCTTACTGATCATCGGATTTATTTATCTGCTGTTCCGTCCTTATAAGGAGAGTAACACATTAAACTTTGACGCAAAGAAAACTGTGTCAGCAAAATAGAAAAAGAAGAGATGCCAAATGATGCAGAGAGAAATGATTATTCAAAAACTGAAGGAATCAGGCTGTAGGATTACCAAGCAGCGGCTGATGCTGCTGGATATTATCCTTGAGGAAGATTGTTCCTGCTGTAAGGAAATCTATTTCAAGGCATCAAAGGTAGATCCAAAAATCGGCGTTGCAACCGTTTACCGCATGGTAAACGCAATGGAAGATATTAAAAGGTAAGTGTATGTATGCGCGGATTTCAATTGGCGGGTTCTGAATAGTTGAAAAAGGCGGTTTGTCGGAAGATAGGCCGCTTTTTTTTTTCGTTCATAAGAAATAAAAAGTATACAGGCTTGCAGTTTAAGCTTCCCATAATATAATGTATTGCGATAGGAAAAATGGGATAAAAGGAGTTCATATATGTTAACACAGTTTTCTAGAACGGAGTTACTGCTCGGAAAAGAAGCGATGGACCGGTTGAAAAATGCCCGTGTGGCAGTGTTTGGAATCGGCGGCGTGGGAGGATACGTCTGTGAAGCACTGGTCCGGACAGGCGTAGGCGCATTCGATCTGATTGATGATGACAAGGTATGTCTGACAAATTTAAACCGTCAGATTATCGCAACAAGAAAGACGGTTGGGAAATATAAAACAGAAGTTATGAAAGAGCGCATGCTCGAAATCAATCCCGATGTGAAAGTGGAGATCCATGACTGTTTTTTTCTGCCGGAAAATGCAAAGGACTTTCCTTTTGAAGAATATGATTATATTGTGGATGCGGTAGATACGGTCACTGCAAAAATTGCGCTGGTGATGAAAGCAAAAGAGATGAACATTCCGATTATCAGCAGTATGGGAGCTGGAAATAAGTTAGATGCAAGCAAATTTGAAGTGGCAGATATTTACAAGACCAGTGTATGTCCATTAGCAAAAGTTATGCGCAGAGAGTTAAAGAAACGGGGCGTAAAGAAATTAAAGGTTGTGTATTCTAAGGAAGAACCGATCAAACCGGTAGAGGATATGGCAATTAGCTGCCGCTCAAACTGCATCTGTCCGCCGGGAGCAAAGCACAAGTGTACGGAGCGCCGGGCGATTCCGGGAAGTGTGGCATTTGTGCCGTCGGTGGTCGGACTGATCATTGCCGGGGAAGTGGTTAAAGATCTCGTCAAAGACTGTTAAAATAGGAAGAAAGAACGACTTGTACTTTTCCTTTTCGTATGTGATACTATAATAGTTGCGTAATATATAGATAGAAAGGGAAAGAATTATGAAAACAAATGGAACCAGAAGAATTGTAACTTTTATGCTGGCACTGGTGCTGGTGTTCACAACGGTATGTGTTGGCACAACAGAAGTTGAGGCAGCAGAGAAGTTTACTACAATTATTGCACCTACACAGACAGAACAGGCGACAGCAGGAACAGAAGTAAAGACACCGTTTTCTCTGACCAAAAGTTATGGATTTGTTGCACAGATCGTGACAGAAGCACCTGTCGATATGACAATTACGGTATACGACAGTGTGGGAAATAAAGCACAGTGGGCGGATAATCCTTATCAGGTATCATCATCTTCTACCAGCTGGGAGTATGAAGAAGGTTTGTATTATTTTGTAGATCCTGTTCCAAATGTGGATGCCGGGGATTACTATTACGGAATTACATTTTCACAGAGTACAAAATATCTTTTATACATGTATCAGTACAATGGTGGTGCAAAGATCAGCAATGCCAATGCGGTTGTTACCAAAGGATACACCAAGAAGCTTTCTGTTACCGGAGCAAAGGTAAAAGCATGGAAGTCTAAAGATTCCAAAATTGCCAAAGTAGATAAGAATGGTAAAGTAACCGGCGTCAAAGCTGGAAAAACAACGGTTTATGCTGTGACAGAAGATGGAGAGAATCTGACTTGTAAGGTAACCGTAAAGGAAAATAAATTTTCATCCGTAAAGTTAAGCAGTAGCGATGTGGATTACAATAAATGTGTGATGGAAGTTTATAAAGCTTCTTTTGATAAGTCTGGAAATCTTGTTATGACAGCTAGAATTGTCAATAATACGACAGACTATATTACCGCATTGAAGGATGTCAACATTGTTGTGAAAGATGCCAGTGGAAAAACGATTGGTACGTATAAAACGAGCAGATACAATGTTACCGTTTCTTCTTATTCGACAAAAGATGTTAAGTTCACATTGAAAAAGTCTTCTTTGAAGAAAAAGAAATTTGATTTGCGTAATGCTACGATCACCAGAAAGGGCGGCGCGTATTACTATCGTTAATCATTGAAAAAGAAAAGGCGTCCGGAAAAAACGGACGCCTTTCTCATAGAAAAAGCAGATGACGGGAATCGAACCCGCCTCCCCAGCTTGGGAAGCTGGTATTCTACCGATGAACTACATCTGCGTTTCGTATTTTATTATAGCACATTTTTGAAAAAAAAGTCATCAGGGGAAAAGGAAAAAATCAAAAAAATCAAAAATAGGTAAAATTGGTTTGCTTTTGTAATTAAATAGTGTTAAACTGAAAGCATAAAAGCCAAAGACGGCGTACCTCGGTGAGGTGCGTCGTTTTTTATTTCATAGGAAATGTCGTTTGGTGTTAAATTCCTATGAAATAAAAAATTATAGGAGAAACACAAATGAAAACATTAGAAACCAACGATTGGATTATTTTAAACACAATCATTTATAAAGTCTATACGATGGAAGATTTTGATGAAATGCGAAAAGAACTGTTAGAACAGTTAAAACTGCTGGTGGATTTTGACAGTGCTGATTTTTATCTGGCATCCGTGGAGGATGAAAAGAAACTGGACCGGCCGGTGATGTATAATTGCGACAGTAATCTATCGGAAGAATATGAGGAACTGGATTACAGCAGAGGGATTATGCTCAGCGGGAAATCACTGATTTATCGGGAGACGGATATTATCAGTGATGAGTCGCGTGTGGAAATGGAATATTATAAGAAGGTATATAAGCCCAATAACTGGCATTATTCGCTGCAGGTTGTGATCGCAAAAGATCATCATTTCCTCGGTACAATTACGTTTTATCGTACCATTGGAAAGGAAAATTTTAAATACGATGACATTTTTGTTCTCGATATGCTCAAAGACCATCTGGCCTATCGGATGGAAAAGCATCAAAGACGGGCAGGGGAGGAAGGAGAAAAGCTTACGGTAACGCAGGCCGTGGAACAATATGGACTGACGCGGCGGGAGGATACGATCCTTCGAAATCTGATGCAGGGAAAGGAAAATCCGGTGATCTGCGAGGAACTGACCATCAGCACCAATACGCTCAAAAAACATATTTTAAATATATACCGGAAACTGGGAATACGCAATCGTGTACAACTGTTTAAAATGATCCGGGAGCATGATGAAGCCGGATAGAAGTTATAGGAATTGAGACTTGTTCAGGGCAGAGTACAATGCTATAATGAGGAATAGATTTTACGCAACAATTCAAGAATTGGAGAAATGGCATGTACCGAAAAACTGTAGAGGAATTGCAAAAGGACCAGAGAGAAAAGCTGGTCATCGATATAAGAAGTGAGCAGGATTATATAAAGGAAACTTATCCCGGCGCAAAACATATTTTCTGGGAAGAATTTATGGAGCACATTGGGGAGATCCCGAAGGAGCTGCCAGTGTATCTGTTTTGCTATACCGGGCAAAGAAGCGATGAAATTGCGGAAGATTTGTCAGAACAAGGGTATGAGATTTACAGCATTGAGGGAGGATATCGTTCCTATCTGCGCAAGAAACTGGCCGATTTTATGAAGGAAGATGACGGGACTGCAGAACGATTAGCAGACAAGGCTGCTGATGCGGAACGAAGCATTATTAAAAAATTTAAAAAGACCGTATGGAGACCTTTTACAAAAGCGATCAATGCGTATGAAATGATACAGGATGGAGATAAGATTGCCGTATGCATATCCGGAGGAAAGGATTCCATGCTCATGGCAAAATTATTTCAGGAGCTGGAACGACACGGAAAGAAAAATTTTGAAGTTGTTTTTCTGGTTATGAATCCGGGATATAATGAGGTGAATTACCAGACAATATTAAATAATGCGAAAATGCTCAATATTCCGATTACGGTGTTTCGGACAGAAATTTTTGATACCGTTGTGGATATTACGGATTCCCCATGTTATCTTTGTGCACGGATGCGCAGAGGGTATCTGTACAGCAAAGCACGGGAACTGGGATGTAATAAGATCGCACTGGGGCATCACTTTGATGATGTCATCGAGACCATTGTGATGGGAATGTTGTACGGTGCGCAGATTCAGACGATGATGCCGAAGCTGCACAGTACAAATTTTGAGGGAATGGAACTGATCCGCCCGCTGTATCTTGTGAGGGAAGTGGATATTATTCACTGGGCACAGTACAATGACCTGCATTTCATTCAGTGTGCCTGTCGTTTTACCGAAGGGTGTGCATCCTGTGGAGGAACAGAAAAAGGGTCAAAGAGAGCAGATGTGAAGCGTCTGATCCATAGTCTTGAACAGGAGAATCCTTATGTAGCTAAAAATATTTTCCGCAGTGTGGAGAATGTAAATTTAAATACCGTGATTGGATATAAAAAAGATGGGGTAAGATATCATTTTCTGGATACCTATGACGATGCTGCAAACCCAAACAAAGAATAAAAAACCGGATACCGTAATTTGCGATAAACAAAAAGCGGTATCCGGTTCTATTTATGTATTCGTATATTCCGGCAGGAAAGATTATTCTGCGTCTTTTGGCAGATGAAGATGTTTCTTGATAGCCGCAAAACTTTCGGCACTGATCACATGCTCAATACGGCATGCATCTTCTGTAGCTACTTTCGGATCGACACCCAGCGCGACCAGTCCTTTGGAAAGCAGCTCATGCCGCTCGTAGATCATTTCTGCGATGGCACGTCCTTCGTCTGTCAGATATATAAATCCGGCGTCTGTGACCGTGATCTGATTTTTTTCACGGAGATTTTTCATGGCGATACTGACACTTGATTTTTTAAAGCCAAGTTCGTTGGCAATGTCAACGGAACGCACCACCGGAAGTTTTTTACTTAATATTAAAATAGTCTCTAAATAATTCTCGGATGATTCCGTACTATGCATGATTGATTCCTCCCAATGTTACCTTTTGTTTCATTAAGTAGGATTATAACATAATCTGCGTAAATGGTCTAGCAAAAAAATTAACAAAAGTTGTTGACAACTAATGGGGGTTAGGATATACTAACATTGAATCAGAAAAAACGTATGGATAGTCCTCTTTGTTTGATGGAAGGAGTGGTAGTAATGGGTACCGCAATCGTATTAATCATCTTGTTAGTAGTGGTTTCTCTTGTGATTAGAAGCATCATCAAAGACAAAAAAAATGGAAAATCCATAACCTGTGGTGGTGACTGCAAGAACTGTCATGGGTGCCATTAATTAAATGTTCGACATACTTTATTGCAAAGAGACTGGCTTGTGCCGGTCTTTTTGTCGTTGCCTGGTTCTGGGAGAGGACGGGTAAAGCTGTTGAATCCCCTGGGTGTGAGTGTTATAATGATTCAGGCAAATAAATATAAAGGAAAAGGGATTATGAGAAAATTACTGATTTATCTGAACGAATACCGCAAAGAATGTATTCTGGCGCCGCTGTTTAAGCTGTTAGAAGCATCTTTTGAGCTGATTGTTCCGCTTGTTGTGGCAGCGATTATTGATCATGGAATTGCGGCATCAAACAAGTCTTATATTTTTAAGATGGGAGGCGTTATGGTGCTGCTTGCACTGATCGGACTGGCATGTTCGATTACGGCACAGTACTTTGCGGCGAAAGCGGCGGTAGGGTTTTCTACCAAAGTCCGCTATGCACTGTTTTCCCATATTCAGAAACTGTCTTTTTCGGAAATGGATACCATTGGGACTTCTACGCTGATCACACGTATGACCAGCGATATCAACCAGACGCAGTCGGGCGTCAATATGGTACTCCGGCTGTTTTTAAGGTCTCCGTTTATTGTATTTGGTGCCATGATCATGGCATTTACCGTGGATGTAAAGGCAGCGCTGATTTTCGTCGTTACAATTCCACTTTTGTCGGTTGTTGTTTTTTCCGTGATGCTTGTCAGTATTCCGCTGTTTAAGAAAGTACAGCGCGGGCTTGATGAAGTTCTCGGACACACGCGGGAAAATTTAGACGGTGCCCGTGTCATCCGTGCCTTTAACAAGCAGGAAGAGGAAACGAAGGATTTTAATGAGAGCAACGCTTATCTGACAAAGATTCAGATGCTGGTAGGAAGAATTTCCACATTGATGAACCCTCTGACTTATGTGATTATTAATTTCGCAATTATTGCGGTGATCTGGGTCGGAGGCCGGCAGGTTGACATCGGACGGATCAGTCAGGGTGAGGTGATTGCACTGGTAAACTATATGTCACAGATACTGGTGGAGCTGGTAAAACTTGCAAATCTGATCATTACCATCAATAAGGCGATTGCCTGTGGAAACCGTATTCAGGAGGTGCTTGAGGTAGTACCGACGATTACGGATTCTGTCACAGAGACAAAGAAAAGCGCATCCGGTGAACTGGAGGTGGAATTTTCCCATGTTTCTATGAAATATGCGGGAAATGCGCAGGATTCTCTTACAGATATTAATCTGAAAGTGAAAAAAGGACAGACAATCGGGATTATCGGTGGAACCGGTTCCGGTAAAAGTTCGGTGGTCAACCTGATCCCGCGTTTTTACGATGTATCCCAGGGAAGTATAAAAGTTGCGGGAACCGATGTGCGAGAGTATCCGCTTGCGGATCTGCGACAGCGCATTGGTGTTGTCATGCAGAAAGCCGTATTGTTTCAGGGAACGATTGCACAGAATCTGCGCTGGGGAAATCCGGATGCGACAGAGGAACAGTTGTGGCATGCGATTGAAGTGGCCCAGGCAGCGGATGTGGTAAATGCAAAAGAGGGCGGTCTGGATTATGTGATTGAACAGGGTGGACGAAATCTCTCCGGCGGACAAAAGCAGCGTCTGACGATTGCCCGTGCCGTTGTAAAAGATCCGGAGATTCTGATTCTCGATGACAGTGCATCGGCACTGGATTTTGCCACCGATGCGCGCCTGAGGGCCGCACTGCGTAATCTGCAGGGAAATAAAACCATATTTATTGTTTCCCAGAGAACTTCTTCCATCCAGTTTGCAGACCAGATACTGGTGATGGATGACGGACAGGCAGTGGGACTGGGAACGCATGAGGAGCTGCTTGAAAACTGTGAAATTTATCGTGAGATTTATGAATCTCAGTTTAAGAAAGAAGATCTGAGAAAGAACGGAGGTGCAGGAAATGTCTAAGCAGAAGAACATGACCGGACAGATTGCAACACTAAAAAAAGTGATGCATTATCTGAAACACTATATACCCATACTGATTCTGTCTGTTGTGCTGGCAACGGTGACAGTGGCACTGACACTGTATTTTCCGATTCTGACCGGACGGGCGATTGACCTGATTCTGGACAAAGGAAATGTGGATTTTCCGGGGATTCTTGCAATTGCAAAAGAAGGCGCAATTGTAATTGGCATCACGGCTGCGGCACAGTGGATTATGAATATGTGCAATAACCGTATGACATACAATATTGTCCGTGATATCCGAAGGGATGCGTTTGAGAGGATCGAGCATCTGCCGTTGTCTTATATTGACAGCCATTCCCATGGGGACATGGTCAGCCGTATCATTGCGGATGTGGACACGTTTGCGGATGGTCTGCTGATGGGATTCACACAGCTGTTTACCGGTCTGGCAACGATCATCGGTACTTTGCTGTTTATGCTCTTTGTCAATGTTAAGATTACGGTAGTGGTTGTGCTTCTGACACCGATTTCTTTGTTTGTGGCTGGCTTTATTGCAAAAAAGACGTATTCCATGTTTCAGCTGCAGACGCAGACGAGAGGAGAACAGACAGCGCTGATTGAAGAGATGGTCGGAAATCAGAAGGTCGTACAGGCATTTTGCCATGAAAAGGAAGCACTCGGACAGTTTGCGGATGTAAATGACCGTCTGCAGAAATATTCGCTGCGGGCAACCTTTTTTTCGAGTCTGGTGAACCCGAGTACACGTTTTGTTAACAGTCTGGTATATGCAGCTGTGGGAATTACGGGAGCACTTGCCGTTATTCTGACAGGCGGAGCATTTTCTGTCGGAAATCTTTCCTGTTTTTTGTCTTATGCAAATCAGTATACCAAGCCGTTTAATGAGATTTCGGGGGTTGTGACAGAATTGCAGAATGCCCTGGCATGTGCGGCGCGTTTCTTTGAACTGATTGAGGCAAAAGAAGAAGAGCCGGATGCAGCAGATGCGTATCAGTTAGAACAGGCAGACGGAACGGTAGACATTGACCATGTGTATTTTTCCTATGTGCCGGAGCAGAAGCTGATCGAGGATTTTAATCTGCATGTACAGCCGGGACAGAGGATTGCCATTGTCGGCCCAACCGGATGTGGAAAAACGACACTGATTAATCTTTTGATGCGTTTTTATGATGCTGATTCCGGGCATATCCAGGTGAGCGGACATGATGTGATGCACATGACCAGACACAGCCTGCGGAAAAATTATGGAATGGTATTACAGGAAACGTGGCTGAAAAAGGGAACCATCCGGGAGAATATCTGTATGGGAAAACCGGATGCAACCGAGGAAGAAATGATTGCAGCGGCAAAAGCAAGCCATGCACACAGCTTTATCCGCAGACTGTCGAAAGGGTATGATACTGAGATTACAGAAGATGGGGGCAATCTGTCACAGGGACAAAAGCAGCTTCTTTGTATTACCCGTGTCATGTTATGCCTTCCGCCGATGCTGATTCTTGACGAGGCTACTTCCTCTATTGATACAAGAACGGAAATCCGTATACAGAAGGCATTTCTGACGATGATGAAGGGACGTACAAGTTTCATTGTGGCGCATCGTCTTTCCACGATCCGGGAGGCAGACAGTATTCTGGTCATGAAAGACGGAAAGATTATCGAACAGGGAAATCATGATACCCTGCTGGCACAGAACGGCTTTTATGCAACGCTGTATAACAGTCAGTTTGATCAGGGTTAAAGCCCGGTTTCGGCTTTATAAGAGTATGCATTGGAGATGCGTGTGTTTTCTGCCGTCAGCGTAACCGGTTCCCGGTAATAGGCAATTACCGGAGTGCCGACCTGTAGAGTCTGAAACAGTTTTTTTGCCTTTTTCGGAGGCACATTGATACAGCCGTGAGAACCGGAAGTTTTGTAGATCTCTTTGCCAAATGTGCTGCGCCAGCTTGCATCGTGGATGCCGACATTGTAGGCAAACGGCATGAAATATCTGACATCGGACGCATAATTTTCGCCGACAAGTGTGGCATCTTTCTGTTTGTATGCAATCTTAAAGATGCCATCCGGTGAGCCGTTTCCGCGGCTGATGTTTCCCGAAACAATGCCGGTGTCTGTGACAAGTGATCCGTCCTTGTAATACCAGAGATGCTGGCTGGTATAGTCAATTTCCACATAAGTATTGCCGATATCATCCAGTCCGCTCTGCATGGCGCGCTGCTCATAGACAGGTTCCCGTTTTACAGGTTTTCCACCTTTTAAGTCTTTTAAGAGCTCTTTTTTTTCTTTGGATTTGTCAATTACCCAGCCGTAATCGCCACCGCCGATTTTTACGGTGTCCCCTTTGCTTGTCTTGAATTTCCGTACATCCCCATAGGTGTTGTAAGTACTTGCCAGATGCTGGACATAGGAAGTCAGCCGGGTATCATTGATGGAAACCGAGCCGTCTTTTTTGAGGTCAAGTAAAGACAGGATACCGGCTTTATCCAGCCCTTCGTCAGCTCCTTTGATTTCGTAGGTGACGGTTGCGGCCATATACCGGTCAAGCTGTGAAACCGTATCTGCAATCTGCTGGTCATCTGCCGTTACGGACGGTTTTTCGTAGCAGGCATCGGAAAGCGTGAGTGTAGTTTCCTGATCGTCTATGGCTTTTTGGATTTCCTTTATGATCTCATCGCGGATGGGGGTATTTCCTGGTGTCTCATTTACGATGGTATAATCATCATCCATAATACGCAGATGTGCATTCTCCGGTGCTTCGATATAGGAAGGATCAAAGATAGCCAGCGCATCGGTCAGCTGGTTTAATGCGGTTTCATCGTAGTGAAAAGAACGGTTCAGATCTATTTGGTGTTTTTGAAACAGGGCAACCGGCCACAACAGGATTTTCTGCTGTTTTACAAGCGATTGTTCTTCACCGGAACGTTTGTAAGTATAGGAAAAGTCACTTCCGGAAAGTGTGTATTTGTTCCCTTTGCGATCCGTTATGTGCAGCTGGTAATTTTGCGCGGAAGCAATGTTTTTTGCTTCCAGATCATCCGCAGTCTGGTTGCCACAGGAAATCCCACCGATGGTTGTATGGGGGAAATAATGCCCGTGGTAATAAACACAAAAACCTGCATAGACGCCGATGACAGCTGCACCTGTACCGCAGAGAATGCCGCGGAGTACCCTCAAAGAGGTTGTTTGTTTTGCCATAAAACTCTCCTTTTTATGAGACGTGATCTGGTTTTAAATGAGGAACCGGCATATACACCGGTACACCGTTTTGATAGGTGAGAGAAACCTCTCCCTGGATTAACGGGTAAAGATAGTTGTAAAGCTCCTGACGGATATCGTTTCCGTGTGCATTGATCCATTCACGCGGGATGGATTTTGCCTCATTGGCAATGCCGCGGATCGGGGCATGGTCATAGGCTACCGCATATGGGGTATTCGAGGTGCGCGTCAGGGTTACCATGGAGGCGGTTACATCTTCCTCAGCGAGCAAAACAGCATGTTCTCCGAGTGCAAATGCCTCTGACTGATCGGTAGCAGATGCCAGATGGGAGGCACAGCGCTGCAATACATTGATTTCTATGGAACGGACTTTGACGCCGATGTTTTCCTTGACCAGAAATTCAAGTGCTTTTCCGGCTCCAGAGAGCTGCTGGTGTCCGAACTGGTCAGCCACTGCTTTGGAAGCTGTGATGTAGTCTCCGTTTTTGTCACGGATTCCCTCGGATACGGCAACAATCACATTGTTTAATGTTTTTAATTTGTTCCGGATATCGGTCAGAAACTGCTCTTTGTCAAATGCAACTTCCGGGAGATAAATAAAATGCGGGGCAGTGTTGTAGTCATTTCGCGCCAGGGCACTGGCAGCAGTGAGCCATCCGGCATCGCGCCCCATAATTTCTACGATAGTGACGCTTTTTACCGCGTAAATAAACGTATCGTGTGCAATTTCCAGCATTGTGGATGCAATGTATTTGGCGGCAGAACCGAATCCGGGTGTGTGGTCGATCATGCATAGATCGTTGTCAATGGTCTTTGGAACTCCGATAATCCGGATGTCGCTCTTGATTTTGGCGGCATAATCGGATAATTTAAGTACAGTATCCATGGAGTCATTGCCACCGATATAGAAAAAGGCTTTGATGTTTAATTTTGCAAACTGGTTGAAGATGAATACATAAGCAGAGTCGTCATCTTTGTAGTCCGGAAGTTTGTGCCGGCAGGAACCTAAATACATGGCCGGTGTAACTTTTAACCGGTTAAGGGTTTTTTCATCCGGGATCATCTGGGAAAGATTCAGATAACGCTCATTTAAAATACCGAGGATTCCATTGATTGCCCCGTAGCAGGTGTCGTACTTGCCGGACTTTTTTATTCCGGAGATGACTCCGGCGAGACTGGCGTTGATTGCTGCGGTTGGGCCGCCTGACTGTGCGACCATACAGTTTGACTGATTCATATGTAGCTCCTTAAAATGATATAATGTATGTGTACTTCATTGTAGAGGTTTTGGAAAGGAATCGCAAGTGAAACAAATGAAAAATCATAATTTCTATGACAATTGCATGCTGTGTCCGCGCACATGCGGGGCGCAGCGCAGTAAGGGAAAAACTGGAATCTGTGGGGTGACAGAGACATTAAAGGTAGCACGGGCGGCTCTGCATTTCTGGGAAGAACCGTGTATCAGCGGAACAAAAGGTTCGGGAGCCGTCTTTTTTTCCGGCTGTGCCCTGCACTGTGTGTTTTGTCAGAATGAGCCGATTGCACAGGGGACTGCGGGAAAAGAAATCACACCGGAACGGCTGGTGGAGATTTTTCTGGAACTGCAGGAACAGGGGGCGAACAATATCAATCTGGTTACACCGGGGCAGTATGTGCCGCATATCATCCGGGCGGTAGAACAGGCGAGACGGCAGGGACTTGCGGTTCCTATTGTATACAATACGGGAAGCTATGAGAATGTGGATACCATCAAGGCACTGGAAGGAATCGTGGATATTTATCTTCCGGATTTTAAGTATATGGACCCGTTTCTTGCGGCAAAATATTCCCATGCATCAGATTATCCGCAGACAGCAAAGGCTGCAATTGCAGAGATGGTGCGTCAGCAGCCCCGGCCGGTGTTTGCGTGGGAAGAAAAAAGAGGCGAAGACGTGCCCGAGGAAGCCTGCGAGGGAGCTGTGATGAAGAGGGGTGTGATTGTGCGCCAGCTGCTTTTGCCCGGATGTCTGAAAGATGCCAGAAACATTGTCCGGTATTTATATGAAACATATCAGAACAAAATCTATGTGAGTCTGATGAGTCAGTATACGCCGCTAGAACATGTCAGAGATTATCCGGAACTTGCGCACCGGGTGAGCCGGCGCACATATGACCGCTATGTGGACGCTGCGATTGCGCTTGGAATTACCCAGGCTTTCATTCAGGAGCCGGGGGTGGCAAAAGAAAGTTTTATTCCGGATTTTTCAAATGCAGAAGGCGTGTGAAATAATTGGAAAAATGTGTAAAATTGACTGGTTTTTTGACAGATATTGTAGTACCATAGATACATATAAGAGGAGTAATCAGGGAGGTATATGATATGGCAGAAAAGCCGGCAGGACATATTCTGATCGAATGCCCGAATACCATTTTTCATCTGTATGCCCGTGATGAGGGAGAGTTATCAAAAATTGAGACCTTTCTGCGCAATATCCGCGGAATCAAGCGGCTTGGGCTGAATGATATTTATATATGGTGCAATCGTCAGGGAATTTTATATGTTACAAAATTTCATTATCGCAAGGATTTTTCCCTGTGGTTTAATATGAAATCCTACTATCTGTATTTTTTACAGAAATTCCGTTATCAGTTTGCGCAGTATGCGGGATAAATATTTGTTGTTACTGTGTATGAGAGACCGTCAGTGGATTGCACTGCGGTCTTTTTTCTTATATAATGAGGAAACAGGAAAAGCCTGAAACGAAAAAGGAGAGTGAATATGAGATTTCCGGAATTTTTAAAAGAACATGGAACGATCGGATTTGTTGCGCCGTCATTCGGCTGTGCGACAGAACCTTATTATACAGCATTTGCACATGCAAGAGAACGGTTTGGGCAGATGGGATATCATACACAGATGGGGCCGAATTGTCTGGTGGATAAGGGAATCGGGATCAGCAACGACCCGGCATTATGTGGCAAAGAACTGAATGAAAGCTATTGCGGAACCGAAAATGACGTCATTATTTCCTGCGGTGGCGGGGAGCTGATGTGTGAAGTTGTTCCGTATATTGATTTCGCAGGGATTGCGCAGGCGAAGCCAAAGTGGTATATGGGGTTTTCCGATAATACCAATTTTACGTTCTTATCTGCAACGATTGCGGATACGGCAGCTGTTTACGGACCGTGCGCAGCCGCGTTTGGAATGGAACCGTGGCATCCGGCCGTGCAGGACGCACTGGATCTGCTCTGCGGAAAGATTACCCGTGTGCATAATTATGATCTGTGGGAGAAAGAATCTGTCAAAGATGAAGAACATCCGCTGGCGCCGTATCATGTGACGGAGCCGGTGGAACTGAAAGTATTTCCACAGGGAGCCGAAAATGTTACAATGGAGGGAAGACTGATCGGCGGATGTATGGATTGTCTGGTAAACCTTCTCGGTACGCGCTTTGATCACGTAAAAAGAATTTCAGGAGCGGTATAAAGAGGATGGATTTCTCTGGTTTCTGGAAGCCTGTGATCTGCATGTGATGTCCATCCGCCGTGCCATCTGGCAGATGAAAGAGGCCGGATGGTTTTCGCATGTGAAGGGATTTCTGATCGGACGGCCGGTGTGTTTCGGAGAAGAAGCATTCGGGATTGATCATTACCGGGCAGTAACTGATCTGCTGGCAGAGTATCAGGTTCCGGTGATCATGGATCTGGACATCGGACACATGGCTCCTATGATGCCGGTTGTTACCGGAGCCATGGCAAAAGCACATGTGCAGGGAAATACATTTGTTCTGGATTATGAATGGAGACCAGCTATGAAAAGTCAACCATAAATTAGCAAAAAAATTCTTTTTCATATCGGTGGTAAAAAAGGGTAACTTTAATAGAGCTCCCTTAGGGTGCTTTTTCAAAATCTATCGATATTGGTATACAGACCTCTTATTCGAGGTTAAATTCTACTTCGTCAGTGAGCATCTTCCAGATGACTCTGACAAGCTTGCCGGCACAGTGCCCAAGTGCATTGTAGTGAGACCGGCCTTCAGCCCTCTTGGCATCATAATAAGCCTTGAAGGTCGCGTTGTTTCTGACAACGTTCCAAGCTGCATTTACAAGGGCATATCGTAAAACACGAGAGCCACGTTTGGACATCCTTGTTGTCTTAGCCTGAAAGTTACCAGACTGATAAACAGAAGGATCCAGACCTGCAAAAGCAAGCAGCTTGTTTGTTTGATTGGAGAAACGGTGAATATCACCTATTTCACCAAGAATCATTCCACCATTGATATAACCGATGCCAGGAATGGTCATGATGACAGAATCGTTGAATTTCATGATATCCGTCATCTCAACTTCAATCTTTTCTAATTGGCTATCCAGTAACTCGATTTGTTGAATGGTTTGAGTTATCTGAATAGATATAGCGCTGTCGTTGGCACCGACAGACTTCTGTGCGAGAACTCTTAATTCTTTGGCCAGCTCTTTGGTAAAGTGTCCGTGCGAGTTCACTTTGAGCAGATTTGCCAGATGAGTCATATGGATGGAAGCAATCTCTTTTGGAGAAGGTGCTTCTTTTAAAAGAGCATAGACAGCATTCTGATGCAGACCGGATTTGAAAAAGTATTGAATCTCCGGGAATACCTGATCAACATAGGTTGTCAGTTGGATTTTCAATCGGGTGCGTTGCTTAATGGTTTTCTGACGAAAACGCCCCAAGGCCTTAAGATCCATCATATCGAGATCAAAGAAGGTAATAAATCTTAGGTCATCCTGCATCATAAGAGTTTTAGCAATAACAAATGTGTCGACCTTATCTGTCTTTGTTTTACGAACATTGTTCTTACGCATTTGACAGGTTTTGATGGGGTTCAACACACACACTTGGTAGAACTCAGCAACAAGGTATCGAACAAGGTTGTCACCGTAGTGTGCCGTCGACTCAAGACCGATGATGATGCTGTTCTTATCGAATGATTCGAGCTTAGAGACCAGCAGTTGGAAGCCATCAGCGTCGTTTGTGAATTTGAACGGCTCAATGAGTATTTCACCGTCCGAAGAAATCGCAGCGGCGAAAGGGTTGAGTTTGGCAATATCAATGCCTACAAAAATTTTCATGAGGTTGTACCTCCCTTTCATAAAGTCTGATACCATGATGTCCACCATCGATTATCATCGTAGACTTGATAGAAATAAGTACTCTGAGTGAAAAACACTCCGGCAACATCCAGCTGATAAACAATTCAGATAAAGGTAGCGGCAATACACTCCAGTTGAGTAGTCAAGCTACAGGGAAAAATCAAAAGTCCATAGTATCTGAATTGTATTGAACCACGATATTAAAAGAAAGGGAACGTGTGATAATTAACTTCCTAATTATCATACAAGGTAAAAATGAAAGGTTTGAAAAAATATATGGCAGGTATTCTTGTGGCAGGCATGGTTCTTGGAAGTGCAGCAGTTCCGGCACCGGTGTATGCGACAGAGGCAGAGGATGCACAGGAAGATAACGGGGATGATGTGGAAATTACACTGGACGACAAGCCATATCTGGCGCTCGGAGCGGATCTGACTGCAGACCAGCAGCATACCGTGTTATCATATATGGGGATCGAAGCGGCGGATTTTGATAAATATGATGTGGTTTATGTGAGCAATGCAGAAGAACATCAGTATCTGGATTCTTATGTTCCGAAAAAACAGATCGGAACGAAAGCGCTTTCTTCCGTGCTGGTTTCCCTGGCAGATTCCGGTAACGGGCTGAAGGTATCCACATACAACATTAACTACTGTACGGCGGGCATGTACAAGAACGCACTTGCCACTGCAGGGGTGGAAGATGCCAATGTGATTGTTGCGGGACCGTTTCCGCTTTCCGGGACGGCAGCACTGGTCGGAACGTTTGAGGCATATGAAAAACTGACCGGAAAGGAACTGGATGAATCGGTTGTGGATGCTGCAATGGATGAACTTGTCACAACCGGAGATCTTGAGCAGAGCATTGACGGCGATTCCAATGATGTGGAGGCGATGATTGCAGATCTGAAAGGGCAGATTGCCAGTGGAAAGATCAAAACGCCGGAGGAGATGGAACAGGCGATTGAAAAACTTGCGGATAAATATGATCTGAAATTATCGGACGATGACAAGCAGAAACTTCTTGGTTTGATGAAAAAACTGCAGGGACTGGATCTGAACTGGGATTCCATTAAAAATCAGGCATCTGCATGGGCTTCCCAGCTGCAGAATCAGCTTGCGGACAAGAATATCGGACAGAAGATAGCAGCCTTTTTTGAAAAGCTGTTTGATATGATCCGGAGTCTGTTTCAAAAATAAAAACATAAAATTTGAGTAAAGTGATTGTAAAAACCATGAGAAGTGTTTTATAATAAATCGAAGCATGTAAAAAAAAGAAGAACAAGAAAAGGAAACAGATATGAATGGCATAATGATTGTCCTGACACTTCTGAGTGGTGTTGCACTATTTCTTTATGGAATGTCTCTGATGGGAGACGGACTCAAACGTGTGGCAGGAAACCAACTGGAGCTTGTATTGTATAAGCTCACAAATACACCGATCAAAGGTGTACTTCTTGGAACGATAGTTACAGCGATTATTCAGTCATCTTCCGCAACGACCGTCATGGTTGTCGGATTCGTAAATTCGGGAATGATGAAAGTCGCACAGGCGATTGGAATTATCATGGGAGCAAATATCGGTACGAGTGTTACCGGATGGATTCTTTGTCTTTCCTATATTGATGGGTCCAGCGGTATCGCACAGTTGTTGTCCACGGCAACCATTTCTGCCGTTGTTGCGATTATCGGTATTATTTTTAAGATGTTTGTCAAAAAGGCAAACTACAAAAATGTGGGAGATATCATGCTTGGTTTTGCAATCCTCATGGTAGGAATGCAGACGATGAGCGGGGCAGTTTCCCCATTGAAAGATAACCCGCATTTCGTCAATCTTCTCACAAAGTTTGAAAATCCGTTTATGGGAATTATTGTGGGAATTGCGTTTACTGCAGTTTTACAGAGTGCTTCCGCATCCGTTGGTATTCTGCAGGCATTGTCCGTGACCGGAAGTATCAGTTTTGCGGCAGCACTTCCGATTACGATGGGAATTGGAGTAGGAGCGGCCTGCCCGGTACTGCTTTCTTCCATCGGTACAAATAAAAACGGAAAACGTACAGCCCTGATTTATCTGCTGAACGATCTGTTCGGTATGATTTTCTGGTCGATTGTCTTTTACAGTGTCAATGCTTTTGTACACTTTAAGTTTTTGAATATGACGATGAGCCCGATCAAGATCGCCATGATGAACTCTATTTTCCGTCTGGCAACAATCATGATTCTGCTTCCATGCATTAATCTGATTGAGAAACTGGTATTCCGTCTGATCAAAGACGATCCGGAGGATCTGGAAGAGCAGGCAGATTTCGATCTTCTCGAAGAACGATTTCTGGCGTATCCGGCACTTGCCATCGGACAGAGCCATACGGCGGTCAACGGCATGGCAAAGAAGGCACGTAAGAATATCAACCGTGCACTTTCACTGTTAGGAGATTATTCCCAGGATAAGTACAATAAAGTACAGGAAAAAGAAAACCTGATTGACAAATACGAGGACAAGCTCGGCACATATCTTATGCAGCTGACCGGACAGGAGATGTCCACCGTCCAGATGCAGCAGGTGTCCAAATTCCTGCACACGATCAGCGATTTTGAACGTCTGGGGGATCATGCGGTCAATATTTCTAAAGTTGCAAATGAAATTTCGGAAAAGAAGATTACGTTTTCCGAGTCGGCACAGAAGGAACTTTCCGTGCTGGAGGCAGCAGTCAGGGAGATTGTCGATCTGACAGTTGATGCTTTCTGCGAGGATGATCTGGAGATGGCTGCAAAAATCGAGCCTTTGCGGGAACTGATCGGAATTTTGTGCAATGATCTCAAAAACCGGCATGTAACCAGACTGCGGGAAGGAAAATGTGAATTCCGGCAGGGATTTGCGTTTAATGATCTGCTGACGAATCTGGAAAGAATCGCAGCGCACTGTTCCAATGTTGCGGTAGCAATGATTGAGACGGAGACTTCGGAATTTGATACCCATGAGTATTTAAAGAGCGTCCGTCACATGAAAGACGATGCTTATCTGGAGTGCTTTGATTCGTATGCACGCAAATACAGTATTCCACCGACAAAAAAAGAAAAGAAAAATAAGTAGTTTTTCATCCCCCGGAAATTTCCGGGGGATTTTGTGTACCATTTATCGGACACTGAATATGAGATACTGTCTTCAACCAAAAAGAACGGGAAATAAAAGAAAGGAAGAAGACAAAATATGAAGGGATATGTGGTAGAAAACGGATATATGGGATATCTGGACGGAAAGTATGTTTTATTTGCAGATGAGAGCGATTATGAAGAGGTGTATGAGGAACAGTAAACGTTACGGTTCATGCAGTGCCGGAACACCACCGGGAAACCATGAAACTTCATTGAATTTCTGGTCTGCTTGTGGCATAATATAGATGTTAAGTTTCTGTACAGGAGGTGTCTGATATGAGAAACGAGATACAGGTTGCCGGACAGCAGACCGGTATAAAATTACGCCCATATGAACATCATGCAAAATATTACGAAACGGATCAGATGGGCATCATTCATCACAGCAATTATGTGAAATGGATGGAAGAAGCGAGAATGGATCTGATGGATCAGATAGGGCTGAGCTATAAACAGATGGAAGAAATGGAAATTATCAGTCCGGTTTTATCCATTGCGGTAGAGTATCACAGTATGGTACATTTTGATGATACCGTTGTGATTCAGACGAAGCTGGTGAAATATAACGGAATTAAGATGGAAGTCGAGTATGTGATGACGGACAAGGAAACCGGAGAACTGCGGACGACGGCGAGAAGCAGCCACTGCTTTTTGAACCGTTCCGGAAAACCGATTTCCCTGAAACGTTCTTATCCGGAACTTGATACGAAATTTTTTGAGATGAAGGAGGACATGCAATGATACCGGAAAGACTTGCTGCGCTCAGACAGGAAATGGAAAAAAGGGACATTGCAGTTTATATTGTGCCAACCGCTGATTTTCATGAATCGGAGTATGTTGGAGAATATTTTAAAGCAAGAAGATTTATTACCGGATTTACCGGTTCGGTACCGGAACAGCAGTGATTACACGGACTAAGGCCGGACTGTGGACAGACGGAAGATATTTTGTGCAGGCGGCAAAACAGTTAGAAGGAACAACTGTGACACTGTACCGTATGGGAGAGGAACATGTTCCTACGGTTGATGAATATGTGGAACAGACGCTGAAAGAGGGAGAAACCATCGGATTTGACGGAAGGGTTGTCAATGGAAGATGGGGCGCAAAACTGCAGCAGATCGCAGAAAAGAAACACGGAAAACTTTATGTACAGGAGGATCTGATCGGACAGATCTGGAAAGATCGTCCGCCGATGTCCAAAGAACCTGTGTGGATTCTGGATGAAGCATACAGTGGAAGAAGTACAAAAGATAAGCTTGCCGCAGTCCGTGAAAAAATGAAGGAAAAAGGTGCAGAGGTGCATTTGCTGGCTTCTTTGTATGATATTGCGTGGCTTTTGAATGTACGTGGAAATGACATCAGTTATGTACCGGTTGTTCTTTCCTACCTGGCATTGACACAGGAACAGTGCATCTGGTTCCTGCAGGAAGAAGTTGTCGATGATACCCTGCGGGAATATCTGCAGAAGAATGGAATTACCACGCGTCCGTATGAGGCATTTTATGAGTATGTAAAAACACTGGAGAATCAGACGATTCTGCTTAATCGCGCTGTGGTTAATACAAAAATCTGTAATAATCTGCCGGAGTCTGCACAGATGATAGATGCAGAAGATCCGACGCTGGAGATGAAAGCTGTCAAAAATGAGACAGAGATTTCCAATACGAGAAAAGCCCATGTAAAAGATGCAGTGGCAATGTGCAGATTCATGTACTGGCTGAAGAAAAATGTGGGGAAAATTCCAATGACGGAAATTTCCGCATCGGATTATCTGGAGAGTCTCCGCAGAGAACAGGAAGGCCTGCTGGATTTGAGCTTTGATACGATCTGCGGGTATGCGGATCATGGAGCAATCGTACATTACGCAGCAACACCGGAAAGTGATGTTCCACTGAAACCGGAGGGACTTCTTCTGGTGGATTCCGGAGGACATTATCTGGAAGGTACGACAGATATTACGAGAACATTTGCACTCGGACCGGTGACAGAAGAGATGAAAGCGGATTTTACCCGTGTATGCAGATCCAATATGAATCTGGCAAATGCCCGTTTCCTGTATGGATGCAGCGGGATGAACCTTGATATTATCGCGCGTGAACCGTTCTGGGAAGCCGGACTTGACTTTAAACACGGGACCGGACACGGTGTGGGATATGTGCTCAATGTGCATGAAGGACCGAATGCATTCCGCTATAAAGGAACTGAGGATCGTCCGGGGGGAGCTGTTTTTGAAGAAGGAATGGTAACTACGGATGAACCGGGAATTTATATCGAAGGAAAATACGGAATACGTCTGGAAAACGAATTAGTATGCCAAAAAGGCGAAAAAAATGAATATGGTCAGTTTATGTATTTTGAAAATCTGACCTATGTTCCGTTTGATCTGGATGCTATCGATCCGAAACAGATGACGGAGGTTGAAAAGAAACGTCTGAATGATTACCATGCCAATGTATACAAAGTTGTTTCCCCGTATCTGCAGGGAGAGGAGCTGGCATGGCTGAAGGAGGCAACACGGGCAATATAAACCGTGGCCGGGAAGGAAATAGAAGTAATGAGTGAAAAGCTGGTGCTGATTGATGGACACAGCATATTAAACCGTGCATTTTTTGGACTGCCGGATCTGACAAATTCCGAAGGTCTGCATACCAATGCCGTGTACGGATTCTTGAATATTCTTTTTAAAATATTAGAGGAGGAACAGCCGGATTATCTGACGGTTGCATTTGATGTTCATGCACCAACTTTTCGTCATAAAATGTATGAGGCATATAAGGGAACACGAAAACCGATGGATGATGCCCTGCGGCAGCAGGTTCCGCTGATGAAAGAAATGCTTGCGGCGATGGGGGTCTGTACCATTGAGATGGAAGGATACGAAGCCGATGATCTTCTCGGTACACTTGCCGGAATGGGAGAGCGTGCCGGGATGGAAGTTTCTGTCGTATCCGGGGACCGCGATCTGCTGCAGCTTGCTACGGATCATGTCAGGATTCGTATTCCAAAGACGAAGCGTACCGGAACAGAGATTGAAGATTATCTGGCGGCAGATGTCAAAGAACGGTATCAGGTGACACCGAAGGAATTTATCGACGTAAAAGCCCTGATGGGGGATACGGCAGACAATATTCCGGGTGTGCCGGGAATTGGAGAAAAAACAGCGACTGCGCTGATCGGACAGTATGGATGCATTGAGGAAGTTCATGCACATGCGGATGTGGTAAAGCCACCGCGTGCATCCAAAAATATTGTAGAATACTGGGATCAGGCAGTGATGAGCAAAGAACTTGCAACCATCATCACAGATGTTCCGGTGGATTATGATTTTGCCAATGCAAAGATAGACGGAAAGGCTTCTCTGTATACAGAGGAAGCCTATTTGCTGTGTAAGAGACTCGAATTTAAAAATCTTTTGAACCGGTTTACCGTGGACGCACCAAAAAACCATGCGGAAGAAAGTTTTCAGATCGTAAAGGATCAGAAGACGGCAGACCGGATCTGGAAAAAAGCCGAGGGAAAAGCGGCAGGCTTTTATGTGGTGGAGCAGGGAGTACAAAACCAGCAGCTTTCCCTGTTTGATACCGCAGAGGAACAGAAATTTGCCGGGCTTGCCATTTCGTTTTCGGAAGAAGACAATTATCTTATGGTGGCTTCACAGGAACTTCCGGCAGAAAAATTAAAACAGGATCTACTGGAACGACAGGAACTGTATGCGGCAGATTTAAAGCCGGCGCTGGCTGCTTTTGATCTGCACGATGTACCGGAAGAAATGAGAACCCGTTTTTTTGACCGTACGATTGCAGCATACCTGCTCAATCCACTCAAGGGAGCGTATCCATACGAGGATATTGCAAAAGACTATCTGGGACTGATGATTCCGTCGAGAACAGATCTGCTTGGCAAACAGATGCCGGGGGATGTCATCACGGAAAAGGAAGCGGATGTGCTCCGGTATGCCTGCTGGGAATCTTATATTACATGGAAATCAGCCGCAGTTCTTAAGGAAGGACTTAAGGAACATGGGATGGAGCAGCTGATGCGCGAAATCGAGATGCCTCTGGTGTTTGTCTTATCGGATATGGAACAGGATGGAATCTGTATCGATGCCAATGCATTAAAAGAGTATGGTCAGAAACTGTCGGTTTCCATCGGGGAACTGGAACAGAAAATTTATGAGGAAGCGGGAGAGACGTTTAACATAAATTCTCCGAAACAGCTCGGCGTGATTCTTTTCGAAAAGATGCAGCTTCCGAATGGAAAAAAGACAAAGACCGGTTTTTCGACTTCTGCAGAAGTCTTGGAAAAACTTGCCGGAGATTATCCGATTGTTGCAGATATTCTGGAATACCGGAAACTTTCCAAACTCAAATCTACCTATGCAGATGGTCTGTCAAACTTTATTGATGCAACCGGAAAAATCCATACAACGTTCCATCAGACGATCACGGCAACCGGGCGATTGAGCAGTACAGATCCGAATCTGCAGAATATCCCGATCCGGATTGAACTTGGAAAGATGATAAGAAAAGTATTTCATCCAATGCCGGGAGATTTGTTTGTCGATTCCGATTATTCACAGATTGAATTGCGGCTTTTGGCACATATGTCCGGTGATGAGCAGCTGATTGAGGCGTTCCGCGAAAATCAGGACATTCATCGAAGTACGGCATCCAAAGTATTTCATGTACCGTTTGATGAAGTGACAGACTTACAGAGAAGAAATGCCAAGGCTGTAAACTTTGGAATTGTATACGGCATCAGTGCCTATGGACTGAGTCAGGATTTAAATATAGGAACCAAAGAAGCGCAGGGATTTATCGACAGCTATTTTGAAACATATCCGAAGATCAAAGAATTTCTGGACAACACCGTAGCACAGGCAAAGGAAAAGGGATATACAAGAACTTTGTTTGGACGCATCCGTCCGATTCCGGAGCTGTCATCGGGTAATTTTATGACAAGACAGTTTGGCGAGCGTGTCGCCATGAATGCCCCGATTCAGGGAACGGCGGCGGATATTATCAAAATTGCCATGATCCGGGTACATGACCGTCTGATCCGGGAACATTTCCGTTCGCGTCTGATTTTGCAGGTACATGATGAACTGTTGATTGAGACTGCGGAGGAAGAAAAGGAAAAGGTCATTGCACTTTTGGAAGAAGAAATGCAAAAAGCAGCCGATCTGAAAGTGGAACTTGCCGTCGGTACGGCATGCGGACAGGACTGGTATGAGGCTCATTAAGAAAAATATACAAAAAGGAACAAACCCGGGAGGTGATGGAATGCGGTTTATTGGAATTACAGGAGGGGTGGGAGCAGGAAAATCTGCCATACTTGCACATCTTGCGTCAAAGCCGGGTATCAGGGTTATGCTGGCAGATGAGATTGCACATGATCTGATGCAGCCGGGGACGGAATGTTTTCAAAAGTTAAAAGAAAAATTTGCCGGGGAAGACATTTATCAGCCGGACGGATCGTTGGACCGTGCGCAGCTTGCAACTGTCATCTTTTCCGATGACCGGAAAAGAGAAGAACTGAATGCCATTGTACATCCGGCGGTCCGGGAATATGTTCTGCAACAGAAAGAGGCAGAGGAACGGGCTGGAAAACTTTTTCTGCTGGTTTTGGAAGCTGCACTTCTGATCGAGGAACATTATGATGAAATCTGTGATGAACTCTGGTATATTTATACTACAGAAGAAAACCGGAGAGCTCGTCTGAAGGCATCAAGAGGGTATTCCGATGCACATGTGGACCGGATTTTTGCCAGCCAGCTGAGTGAGGAGGAATACCGCAGACACTGCCGGGTGGTAATAGATAATAACGGGACATTGGAAGAAACACTGACACAGACAGAGGAAGCGCTGAGGAGAGAAGCATATGAATAACGTATTTGGTTTGGATATAGGAACCCGCAATGTGGTGGGAACGGTTGGACACCGGACAGAAGATGGAGCCTTTATTGTAGAGGCACAGTATGTCAGACAGCATGAGACACGGTCCATGCTGGATGGACAGATTCATGATATTGGAAAAGTGGCGCGTACGATTTCCGCTGTAAAAGCAGAGCTGGAGGCGCAGCTGGATGCACCGCTTTCGGAAGTGTGTATTGCAGCCGCCGGCCGTGTGTTAAAAACCGTCACTACGCATGTGGAGTATGAGTATGCGGAGGAGTCGGTCGTCACAGGAGAAGATATCCACACATTAAATCTTCTGGGGGTAGAGCAGGCACAGGATATTTTGCGGGAACAGAATGACACAAAATATAAGTTTTACTGTGTCGGATATTCGGTTGTGAAATATTATTTAAACGAAGAAGTATTTATCAGTATTGAAGGACATAAAGCAAATAAAATCGGTGAGGACATTATCGTAACATTTTTGCCGGAAGATGTTGTGGACGGGCTGTATTCCGCAGTCGGTCAGGCTAAAATGACGGTTGCCAATATGACACTGGAGCCAATTGCGGCGATCAATGTGGCAATCCCTGAAAATTTCCGGATGTTAAATATTGCACTGGTCGATGTCGGAGCGGGAACATCGGATATTTCCATCACAAGAGAGGGAAGTATCATAGCTTATGGTATGATTCCATATGCAGGGGATGAACTGACCGAGCTGATCGTGCAGCAGTATCTGGTTGATTTTCAGACTGCAGAGAAAATGAAACTGGCATCTTCGAGTGAGGATGAAGTGACATATGAGGATATTATGAGTATTTCCCATACCATTCCATCCAAGGAGATCTGGGAGCTGGTTGCCCCGACGGTGGAGAAGATTACTTCCGAGGTGGCTGCAAAGATCAAGGAACTGAATGGGGATAAAACCGTAAGCGCCTGCTTTGTTGTCGGTGGTGGCGGAAAGATTCACGGATTTACGGAAAAACTTGCCGGGCATCTGGATCTGCCGACGGAGCGTGTGGCATTAAGAGGCGAAGAAGTGCTTAAAGAAGTGACATTTGAGCAGGAAGATATCAAAAAAGATCCGCTGCTTGTCACACCGATTGGAATCTGCCTGAATTATTATGAACAGAAAAATAATTTTATTATGGTCCGCTTCAACGGAGAACGCCTGAAACTGTATGATAATAACAGACTTACCATTGTGGATGCGGCAATGCAGGCGGGATTTCCGAATGACCAGCTGTTTCCGAAACGCGGAATGCCGATCAATTTCACCGTGAATGGAGGCGCAAGAATCGCAAGAGGAGAGGCTGGGGAGGCCGCCATAGTGACGATGAATGGCCAACCGGCAAATATCAACACACCGCTGGAGCCAAATTCCGATATTACGATTGAGCCATCAACGGCAGGAGATAATGCGGTGTATACCATCGGACAGCTTCCGGAGTATCACGAGTCCGTGATTTCGTTTGTGATCAATGGACAGAACGTGGTATGTCCGAAATTTGTCGAGGTAAACGGAAGCCTTGAACCGGATTCCTATGAAATTCAGGAGGGAGATTCCATCGAGACACGGAATTTTTATACCGTTGCACAGATTGCAGAATTTATGGACGTGGAAATTGACCCGGACAGTGAAATTCTGGTCAATAACAGGGAAGCGGGGATGGAGACCCTGGTATACGAAAATTTCTCCATTGACTGGACACCGTTAAGCTTCGGGGTTGCGTCAGAGAGTGAGAATCGGTATAATGCAACAGAGGGGGGTACAGATTCCGCGGAAATATCGCGGGAAGAAATGACTCCGGAAACCTCCGGGGAGACCAAGGCGGCTGAGTCGGAGAAAAAAGATACGGTCTGTGTTGTCACGGTAAATGGCGAGACGGTGGAACTTACGGGAAAAGAAGATTACATATTTGTGGATGTTTTTGACCGGATCACGTTTGATCTCAACGCCGGAAACGGACGTGCAATTGCAACGCTTGTAAATGGCATGGAAGCTGAATTTTCCCAGCCGCTTAATAATGGAGACCGGGTAGAAATTTACTGGAAAGAGAAATAGTATGTTAGAATTATGCAGTATTGCAAGTGGCAGCAGTGGAAACTGTATCTGTGTAGGCTCGGGCAACCACCATGTGTTAATTGATGCGGGGATCAGCGGAAAGCGGATTGAGAATGGATTAAACGAGGTGGATTTAAAGAGTCAGGATATGGATGGGATTCTGGTTACACATGAACATCTGGATCATATCGCGGGACTTGGTGTTATGGCAAGAAGATATGGGCTGCCGATGTATGCAACGGCAGGAACCATTGAAGCCATTAAGAACACGCCGTCTGTGGGAAAGATCGACCCGGAATTATTTCATGAAATTGTTCCGCAGGAAGATTTTGTAATCGGAGACCTGACGATTACCCCGATCCATATCTCACATGATGCGGCGGATCCTGTGGCATACCGGATAAAAAAAGGAAACCGTACCTTTGCGGTAGTAACCGATCTGGGAAATTATGATGATGAGATTGTGCAGCAGCTGCAGGGACTTGATACTTTGCTGCTGGAGGCAAATCATGATATTCATATGCTCGAAACGGGCGTATACCCTTATCCGCTGAAACGCAGGATTATGGGAAACAGGGGACATCTGTCGAATGAGCGGAGCGGCCAGCTGCTCTGTGAACTTCTTCATGATAAATTCGGCACAGTGGTACTGGGCCATTTAAGCAAGGAAAATAATTACGAGGAACTGGCGTATGAAGCAGTGCGTCTGGAAGTTACGATGGGGGATAATCCGTACAAAGCGGATGATTTCCCGATGTATGTGGCAAAAAGAAATGCGGTTTCGCCTGTAATTCGTGCAGAGTAAAAAGGAGAGTTTATATTATGGAAAAAACAATGGACAAAGCAATCATTACAGTAGTAGGAAAAGATACCGTCGGTATTATTGCAAAGGTATGTACTTATCTTGCTGACAACGGCGTAAACGTGCTTGATATTTCACAGACGATTGTTTCTGGATTTTTTAATATGATGATGATTGTGGATATGGCAGATGCAAAGAAGCACTTTGCAGAGATTTCCGGAGAAATGGATGCATTGGGAGAAAAAATAGGCGTTTCAATCAAATGTCAGCGCGAAGAAATTTTTGAAAAAATGCATCGTATCTAAAACATGGAGGAAGCAAAGAATGATTAACAGCTGGGAAGTACAGGAAACCAACGAAATGATCGAGAAGGAGAATCTGGATGTGAGAACCATCACACTCGGGATCAGTCTTCTTGACTGTATTGATTCGGATCTGGATCGTCTGAATCAGAATATTTACAACAAGATTACAACCGTGGCAAAAGATCTGGTAGCGACCGGAGAAAAGATTGAAAAAAGTTATTCCATTCCAATCGTAAATAAGAGAATTTCTGTGACACCAATTGCGCTGGTGGGCGGTTCGGCTTGTAAGACACCGGAGGATTTTGCTACAATCGCCGCAACTATGGATCGTGCAGCAAAGACGGTCGGCGTCAATCTGATCGGCGGATATTCCGCACTGGTATCTAAAGGCATGACGAAAGCGGATGAACTTCTGATCCGTTCCATTCCACAGGCACTGCACAGTACTGAACGTGTATGCAGTTCCGTAAACCTGGCATCCACCAAGACGGGCATCAACATGGATGCAGTACGGCTTATGGGCGAGATTATTCTTCAGACGGCAGAAATTTCAAAGGACAACGATTCTGCCGACTGCATGAAGCTGGTGGTCTTTTGCAATGCGCCGGATGATAATCCGTTTATGGCAGGAGCTTTCCACGGCGTGACAGAGGCGGATGCGATCATCAATGTCGGAGTCAGTGGACCGGGCGTTGTTAAAAATGCACTGGAAAAAGTACGCGGAGAGAATTTTGAGGTGCTCTGCGAGACGATCAAAAAGACGGCATTTAAGGTTACCCGTGTCGGCCAGCTGGTGGCACAGGAGGCATCTAAGATGTTAAACATTCCGTTTGGTATCGTGGATCTTTCCCTGGCACCGACTCCGGCAATCGGAGACAGTGTTGCGGATATTCTCTGTGAGTGCGGTCTGGAGTATGCAGGTGCACCGGGAACCACTGCAGCACTTGCCATGCTCAATGATCAGGTAAAGAAGGGCGGCGTGATGGCTTCTTCTTATGTGGGTGGTTTAAGTGGTGCTTTTATTCCGGTCAGCGAGGATCAGGGGATGATCAACGCGGTAGAGGCAGGCGCAATTTCCCTTGAAAAATTAGAGGCAATGACCTGTGTATGTTCGGTAGGTCTGGATATGATCGCCATCCCGGGAGATACAAAGGCAACAACCATTTCCGGAATGATTGCAGACGAGATGGCAATCGGAATGGTGAACCAGAAGACAACCGCTGCACGTCTGATTCCGGCTGTGGGAAAAGGTGTGGGAGACAGAGTGGAATTTGGAGGATTGTTTGGATATGCCCCGGTTATGCCGGTAAACAAATACTCCTGTGATGACTTTATCAACCGTACAGGACGTATTCCGGCTCCGATCCATTCTTTTAAAAATTAATAGGTAAAAAACAGAAGTAGAAATTTGGAGCAGATTTATGATAGCATATGAAAAATTACCGCTGGATAATGAAGTGAAGGCAGCTTTAGAAGGACTTGAGATTGAATATGTGTTCCAGCCGATCTTTTATAAAGATTGTGTGAGAATATATGCATATGAAGCGTTGATGAGACCAAAGAAGATGACGGTGGGGCAGCTGATTGATGAATTTGCCAGGGATGAGAAACTGCATATACTGGAAGTTGCCACTTTTTTTGGTGCAACACAGGCGTATATTGAGCGGGGATATCAGGAATATCTCTGTATCAATTCTTTCCCGTCGGAAAGTTTTACGGAGAATGAGGCAGAAGCATTTGATACTTATTTTGGAAACCAGAAAGGAAAAAGGATCATTGAGATTTTAGAGTATCCGAAAGTTTCCCTGCGCGAGTGGGTCAGAAAAAGTGAGATGGTCCAGAATAAGCACTGGAAGGTATCGCTGGATGATTTTGGCATGGGTGAAAACAATATGAATGCTGTATATCTGTATACACCGGATATCGTAAAACTGGACCGCTCCCTGATCTGTGGAATTGACAACGATGCCAGAAAACAGGAGAACGTCCGTACATATCTGGAAAGTTTCCATGAAAGAGGAATGCAGGTGCTTGCGGAAGGTGTGGAGACAAGAGAAGAGTGTGATTTTTTACGGTCTTTGGGAGTGGATCTGTTTCAGGGATACTATCTGGCTATGCCGGCATAAATACAAAAAGAGAGCGTGCGAAAGCACGTTCTTTTTTTAAAAAAATAAATTATCTGAAAAAACATAATAAAACAAACAATTATGAGAAATATAAAGGAAAAATAAAAAGAAATAAAAAAACAGGTTGACATAATGTAAAATGCGTGTTATATTTAAGACAACAAAAAAACAAGCAGCCATCACGAAGGGTGACGAGAAAGCTCTGGACGTGAAATCTAATGTAAGGAGGTACAGTCCAAAGGGAACATAAGCCATTGGCAGGGAGCAACCAAACACAGGTCATCAGGCTTCACTTGATGAAAGAATAAACATTCGGGAATGGAAACCAGTGACAGAGTACAAAAGAGAGCGGACAAAGAGGAACGGATAAAAGGTGATTTGTCCAGAACGTCATTTCGGTAAACAAAAGAAGAATGGATATAGAACAAAAGATGAAGTGAGGAGCAGTCCAATGGAGTGTGGAAATCATTAGGCGTCATCAGAAGTATCTGATGGCGTCTTTTGTTGTGCATGAATAAGAATTATCCACGGGTTTTGGAAATAACATGACCAAAGATAATCCAGTGGGACATCTCCGATGCGTTATTACTGTCGATATAAAACGTCTGTCCGTAATAGGTGAGAGGTTCTAAGCGCCAGGGATCTGTCTGGCGAAGGCGGCGGATGTAAAGAAGACCGGTTACTTTGTTAATAAAAATACCGGTGTCGCCATCACGTATGGGATTCCGCGCGATTAATAAAATATCGTTTGCATGATAGACAGGAGACATATGATCACTTGTGACAAGAAGTGCACAATCAATCTGGTTTCCATAGCGTTTGCGGTATCCGGAAATATTGATTTTTTCGAGAGAACAGGAATCATACACCATTCCATCGTGCATGTTTCCACTTGGAATGATCATAGTGGTATAGTCCTCGCGGGAAACCGATGGAACCGTTTCCAGATTTCTGGCAAAATCGAATTCAAACTGTACAAGGGATTCAATAAAATGTAACTGTGTAGGCGAAAGATTGCGCATGCGGTCATAGGTCTGGAATAAATCAGAGGATTCGCCACATAATTCATAGAACATCTTTCCGGTAAGCTGGCTGAGCTTATATACGGTATAGACATCGACTTTTCCGGTATCCCCATTGGCAAGTCTTTTGTACGAGGAAAGGGACATATCTAGTGCTTTTGCCATATCCTGCTGTGAATAGCCGAGTTTAAAGCGCTCTCTTTCCAGATTTGTTCCAAGATTTCTGGATAATTGTTCGCGTGTCAGCATGAACCATCACCTCCAAATAAAATATCAAATCTATTATAATAATAAACGCTAAAAAGGTCAAATGACATATCGCGTTTCCGGATAAGGATCATTTCTGACCCCTGACCGACAAAAGTCGCCGGAAATATCAAAAAATTTAGCCCCGAATTGAAAAAATAGGAAAGATATAATCAATATGTAAATAAAAAGTCAAATTCAGTCAAAACAAAAAGAAAGGGGAAAGACGAAAGGTATAGGATAAATACATAAAAGGGAACTGATGCGTCCGGCATACAGTTCTTTTTTTGTTTTTTATGTGAACGAGTGCACAAAAGCAGGAAATTATGGTAAACTGTTTCATAGGAATAATGAGCGGATGTATGCTCATGAAAAGGGGTATTATAAGTGGAAAAACAACGATTACATTATTATGAACAGCTTGCAGAACTGTATCCGACGATTGGAAAAGCATCTACGGAAATTATCAATCTGCAGTCTATTTTATATCTGCCAAAAGGCACGGTTTTTGTCGGATATACATGGGGAATTTAAAGCATTTTCCCACGTATTGAGAAACGGGTCTGGAGCCGTCCGCAAAAAAGATTGATGACGTATTCGGGCATACGCTAAGTACGGCAGATAAGATGTCTCTGGCAACACTGATTTATTATCCGCAGAAAAAAATCGAGCTGGTGCGTCAGACCGAGGACGATATCGAGAACTGGTATAAGATCACACTGTACCGGCTGATCGAGGTGTGTAAGACAGTATCTTCCAAATACACCAGATCCAAAGTGCGCAAGGCGCTGCCGGAGGATTATGCGTATGTAATCGAGGAACTGATTACGGAAAAGCAGGAGGTTTTGAATAAAGAGGCCTATTACGAGGCAATTATCAACACCATTCTGGAACTTGGGCAGGCAGATAATTTTATTGTGGCACTGGCGGAACTGGTGCAGAGGCTGGTCATTGATCATCTGCATATTCTCGGGGATGTGTATGACCGCGGTCCGTCACCGGACCGGATTATGGATCAGCTGGAACAATATCATTCGTTTGATATCCAGTGGGGGAATCACGATATGGTATGGATGGGGGCAGCAGCCGGGCAGCTTGCCTGCATTGCATCTGTGATCCGGACAAGTATCCGGTATGGGAATCTGGATCTGATTGAGGATGGTTATGGCATCAATATGGTTCCGCTTGCAACATTTGCCATGGATGCTTACCGCGATGATCCGTGCAGACAGTTTGTACTGAAAGATTCCACGGATGAGGAACGAAGCAAGAAAGAAACGCTGATGAACCGGAAAATGCATAAGGCAATTGCCATCATAAAGTTTAAACTGGAAGGACAGCTGATCCACAAATGGCCGGAGTATGGTATGGAAAACCGCTGTCTGCTGCACCGTATTAATTACGAGAACAAAACAGTGGAAATTGATGGAAAAACCTATGACATGCTGGATACCAGTTTTCCTACCATTGATCCGGAACATCCGTATGATCTGACACCTGAGGAACAGGAAGTCATGAACCGGCTGCGCACCTCGTTTATACACTGTGAGAAACTGCAGCGCCATGTACGGCTTCTGCTAAAACGAGGCAGCATGTATAAAGTCTACAACGGAAATCTGCTTTATCATGGATGTGTGCCGCTGAATCCGGATGGGACATTTAAGAAAGTAAATGTATATTGCAGGGAATACAGCGGAAAAGCACTCTATGATGTGCTGGAATCCTATGTCCGCAAGGCATTTTTCTCTCTGGATGAAAAAGAGAGGGAAAAAGGAAGGGATATCATGTGGTATATCTGGACGGCACCGGATTCTCCTTTGTACGGACGGAGTAAGATGGCAACGTTTGAGAGGTATTTTCTTGCGGACAAGTCCATGCATCATGAGAGTAAGAATGCGTATTATCATTTGTTTGACAAAGAGGAAACGGCAGATAATATACTTAAAGAATTCGGGCTGACGGGGGATTTTGTGCATATCATCAATGGACATGTCCCGGTAGAGCGCATTGCCGGCGAAAATCCGGTCAAGTGTAACGGAAAACTGATCCTGATCGACGGTGGATTTTCAAAAACATACCGGAGAAAAACGGGAATTGCAGGATATACACTGACGTACAATTCTTATGGACTGACGCTTTCTGCCCATGAACCGTTTGACTGGTCAAACGAGGCGGTAAGAGATGAATTGGATATTGTATCGCATCAGGAAGCAGTGGAATACCGGGATAAACGTATTCTGGTGGGTGATACAGACGTTGGTAAGCGCATGATGATCCGCATTGAGGAACTGAAAAAACTGATTCAGGCATATCAGGACGGCGAAATCGCCGAACGGGATGCCAGCAGTGCTTATAAATGGTAGAGGATAAGTTATGTATCAGGTAGAAGGCTACGCATTTGAAACAAAGGAACAGGAACATACAGCAAAACATGAGGTAGAGATCATCGGGTATATCCGGAAAAATACGAGAATGGATGATCCGGATATTGTGCTGGCGTTATATAACAAACTGGTGTTAAAAGAAATTTTTGTCACGCCGGTCGGATATGATTTTTTGCACAGGCTTCAGGAATATCTGTATACCATTCCCTATATCCGGAGAGAAGATATTCTTCCGATCACGGTGTATGAACCAGAAGGAATGGTTTCAAAAGAAAAAAGAAGCAAAGAGGAAATAAAGCAGAAGAAAAAAAGACAGAAAAACAAAGAGCATGTGGTCAGTAAAAACCGCCGGAAGAAGAACCGGGATTATCAGAAACTGTTTCACATCAGTACATTTTTCGCAGTTGTTTTTGCACTTGGCATCATTGGGATGCTTGTGATTACGTGGCTCAGCGAAGATAATGTGACGATTTTAAACTATGAAAATAAGGTGATTGATAAATACGAAATCTGGGAAAAACAGCTGGATGAACGGGAAAGCCAGCTTGAGGAGAGGGAATTGAGACTGACGGAACAGGAGGCAGAATAGAGATGGACAAAGTGAAGATCCTTGTGGTAGATGATGAGAGCCGGATGAGGAAGCTGGTACGGGATTTTTTGACCCGGCAGAACTATGAAGTCTTAGAAGCAGCAGATGGAGAGGAAGCACTGGATATTTTTTATAAAGACAAAGCGATCGCTTTGCTGATTCTGGATGTGATGATGCCAAAGATGAACGGCTGGGAAGTCTGCAGGGAAATCCGTCAGACATCCAAAGTCCCGATCATCATGCTCACGGCCAAAAGTGATGAGAGTGATGAACTTATGGGATTTGACCTTGGGGTTGATGAATATATAACCAAACCGTTTTCACCGAAAATTCTTGTGGCGCGTGTCGAAGCGATTCTGCGCCGGACCAATAAGATCGGCGATGCGGCCGATCTTAAGACGGCAGGAGAGATTATTCTGGATAAGACGGCGCACGAGGTGAAAATTTCGGGAAATCCGGTGGAACTCAGTTTCAAGGAGTTTGAACTGCTGGAATATTTTATGAATAATCAGGGGATTGCCCTCTCGAGGGAACGCATTTTAAACAGTGTGTGGAATTATGACTATTTTGGGGATGCACGGACGATTGATACACATGTAAAAAAACTGAGAAATAAACTCGGGGCATGTGGAAGTTATATAAAAACCGTATGGGGAATGGGTTACAAGTTTGAGGTGTCCTAAATGGAAAAGAAACAAAAGACTTCCCTGACGTGGCAGCTGATTTTGACGATGGTTGTCATTGTTGCGGGAACGGTTGCGATGTGCTGGTTTTTTAATACCACCTTTTTGGAAAAATATTATATTTTTCATAAGGAAAAAGAGTTAAAAAGCAGTTTTGACCAGGTAAGGCTGATTTGTGAAAAGCAGGGGGATTCCAGTGATGATGCGTATGTGCAGTTCGAGAGAATCTGTGCAAACGGAAATATCAATATGCTTATTGCAGATCAGGACAGAAACCTGATATGGAGTTCCTACAGCAGTGCACAGCGTTTTCAGATGCAGATGGAGGACTGGCTGTATGGAAGTGACCGCAGCCGTGTGCAGGTGCTTTCATCCGGAAAGGATTATACGCTGCTTCGGCAGACCGATGAACGGCTGCAGTCGGAGTATCTGGTTCTTCTGGGAACTTTAAAAAATGGAAACAATCTTTACATGCGTGCGGCTGTGGAAAGCATTCGGGAAAGTGCGAGCATAACAAACCAGTTTTTTGTAATGGTGAGCACGGGAGCCATCATCTTAAGTGTGATTCTGATCATCGTTCTCTCGAAAGGAATTTCCCATCCGATCCATGCCTTATCCGATATTGCAAGAAGGATGACACAGCTGGATTTTGATGCAAAGTATATACCGGTACGTCATGTGAGCCGGGAGATTGATGAACTTGGAAATTCCATGAATGAATTGTCGGAGACACTGGAAGAGACGATTTCGGAACTAAAGACAGCAAACGTCAGCCTGCAGCAGGATATCGAGAAAAAAGAACAGATCGATGAAATGAGAAAAGAATTTCTTTCGAATGTTTCACACGAGCTGAAAACACCGCTGGCACTCATACAGGGATATGCGGAAGGATTAAAAGAATGCATCAATGATGATGCGGAGAGCCGTGATTTTTACTGTGATGTGATTATGGATGAATCGGAAAAGATGAATCATATGGTAAAGCAGCTGCTGACCCTCAATCAGCTGGAGTTTGGCAATGATACCGTGGAAATGACACGGTTTGATATCACGGAGCTGATTGACGGCGTGATCCAGTCTGCATCCATCATGGCGGCACAAAAACAGGTGAATATCGAATTTTACAGGGAAGGTCCGGTATATGTCTGGGGGGATGAGTTTAAGGTGGAAGAGGTGATTACGAATTTCCTGACCAATGCCATGAACCATGCGGCAGGAGAAAAAAAAGATTACCATTCGTTTTCAAAAACATGACCATCTGGTACGCACGAGTGTGTTTAATACCGGTGACCCGATTCCCGAAGAGGATCTTGACAAGATCTGGGTGAAATTCTATAAAGTAGACAAAGCAAGAACACGTGAATATGGTGGAAGCGGAATCGGATTGTCCATTGTCAAGGCAATCATGGATTCTTTTCATCAGAAATGCGGTGCAGTCAATCACCCGGACGGTGTGGAGTTTTGGATGGAATTGGAGACCAATAATTAATGCAAAGAAAAGATTGTCTTATTTTTCAGAATATGATACCATAAAACATAGATTATAGGGCAAAAGTGACAAGAGGGTAAAAGAGTATGAAAAAGAAAAATAAGTCTGCCTGTGATGGCAGTGTCAGCAATACTCCTGTTGGGAGGCTGTGGAACCCAGATGTATGATTTGTCAGAGGACGAAGAAAATCTGGTCGTGCAGTATTCGGCGCATATTCTTGCAAAGTATAATATTGAGCAGAAAGACGGAATGACAGCCGCTTCATCCGAAGAGACACAGGAAACACAAAAACAGGACAGCCAGATGCCGGAGAGCCAGAATACCCAGAGTGCGGACAACAACATGGCGTCAGATGCCACGGGAGAAACCCAGACACAGGAGATGGAGACGATGCCGATCGCCGAGGCAATCGGACATGCATCGGGTCTGACCGTTTCTTACAAAGGATACAGGGTTCAGAATATCTATCAGGAGGGAGACTATTTTGCAGTAACTCCTGAGGATGGAAACAAACTTGTTGTGATGAAGTTTGAAATTAAAAATAAGGGGAAGAAAAAGGTCAGGCTGGATACAGAAAAACTCGGTATTACATTTTATGCATGTTTTGACGGAAAAAACAGGATAAAGGAGACTGCTTCGCTCGGAACCAGAAGTCTTTCCTCTTATGGGGAAACCATCAGGGGCGGAAAGAAGAAAACAGCGGTTTTACTGTTTCAGATTCCGAAAGACCAGGCTGATAAAATTTCGGGTGAGACACTGTATGCAGAAATAAAAGATACAATTTATTCTCTGAAATACAAATAAATGCCCCCAAATTTTACAAAATATGATATAATAAACATAAGGGATTACCAATACAGAAAAGTGCGGGAGGACGTATATGGATACAAATATTCTGTTAGAGTCAGGGACGAACGAATTAGAAATTTTAGAGTTTACATTAGGAGATAATCATTACGGAATCAACGTGGCAAAGATCAGGGAGATTTTGTCATACCAGAAGGTTACTCCTGTACCGAATACACATCCGAGCGTAGAAGGCATTTTTATGCCGCGCGAGGTGATGATTACGGTCATCAATCTGAAAAAGTGTCTTGGCATGGAGGATGATGGACAGGAAGGTCTGTTTATTATCACGAATTTTAATAAACTTGATGTGGCATTTCATGTGGATCAGGTGGTAGGAATTCACCGTGTATCATGGAATGAGATCATCAAACCGGATTCTACGATTAATGGAGAAGACGGAAGTGTTGCAACTGGTGTGATCAAGATGGACGGAAAACTGGTTGTTATTCTTGACTTTGAGGCAATTGTATCATCCATCAGTCCGGAAACCGGTCTCAGGGTCAATGATATTGAACAGATCGGGGAGAGAAGCCGGAGCGAGGATCCAATTCTGATTGCAGAGGATTCTCCGTTGCTGAGCAGTCTGATTACGGACTGCCTGAAAAAAGAACAGGATACGAAAAACTGATTGTTACATGTAATGGACAGGAAGCATGGGACAAGATTCAGGAATTTGAAAAGGCGGGGACATTGGACGAGAACGTTCATTGTGTCATTACCGATATTGAAATGCCCCAGATGGACGGACATCGTCTTACGAAGCTGATCAAATCAGATGACAAACTGAAACATCTTCCGGTTATCATTTTCTCCTCTCTTGTAAATGAGGAAATGAGAAGAAAAGGGGAGTCGCTTGGTGCAGATGCACAGCTGACCAAACCTGAAATCGGAAGTCTTGTAGATGCCATTGATGAATTACTTGCAAAGAGAAACAAATAAATTCCGGCAAAACAGTAAGGGGTGTGATGGCTTCATCACATCCCTTTGCAGGTTTATGGAATAAACAGATGGAATGGAGAAAAACACATGGGAGACCACTCATCGGAAAATTATCTGGATCAATTATTAAATTCCATGCATGGAGAAGAAACGGAACATCCGAAGGAACAGCAGGCAGCAAAACAGGTTCTGAGAGATGATTTTGAAAAGCAATTGTTTGGAGAAGAAGAAACGAAGGAAAAGGCAAAAGCGAAAAATGAAGAAGATTTTTTGAGGGAGTTTGAGGAAGAACTGCTCAAGGAAGATATTCCGGAGTATACCGAGAGCCTGAATCAAAAAAAACAGGAAGAAAAAGCCACACAGATTGACGCTTCCCTGGATGATCTGCTCGATAATATTCCACAGGATGATTTTTCGACAGGGGATGCAGCAAAGGAAGAAGAAACCGGTTTTCAGGGGAAAAGTCCGTTGGAAACTGCAATACCACCCGATGAGGATGATTTCGAGGTGAATACACTTGATGATGCAGTCGGAACGTTTGACAGCAATCTGCCAAAAGAAGAGGATGGAGAACTGGATCTGTCAGGGCTTTCGGATTCGGATCTTATGGATATGCTTTCCGGAGATCAGGATTTATCGGATCTGGGGGATATGCTTTCTTCTGATCAAGATGGAAAACCTTTGGAAGAAGCTGATTCCATCGGTGATTTTGCAAGATCGGAAATGAATCCACAGGAAGAAGAGGCAGATAAGATTCCAGAACTTACAGAGCAGGAAGACATACCGGCACAGGCAGAAGAAACCCCTTCCAATGGGAAAAATAAAAAAAAGAAAAAGAATAAGAAAGAGAAAAAAGAGAAAGAAGGCGGCTTCTGGCAGAAACTTTCCCGGATTATTTTCGGAGAGGATGATGAGGAAGAAAAGCAGGCGGTTGACATTGGAAATACACAGGGAGCGGATGTCAGTGAACTTTCGGAGGAAAACCAGCAGATCTTAAAGGAACTTGAAGGTACAGGCGGTGATGCCGGAAGGGAACCGGAAAAGAAAAAGGAAAAACCGAAAAAAGAGAAAAAACCGAAGAAAGAAAAGAAGCCAAAACAGCCAAAACCGCCGAAACCGAAAAAGGAGAAAAAACCTAAGGAAGTGGATAACACACCGCCGCTGCCAAAGAGACCGGTGATTGCGATTGTTCTTATGGCAGTGTCATTGTTTGCATTTGTCATGATTGTGACAAATCTTTTGGGGTATCAGGCAAACTTAAGTCAGGCAAAGGAAAAATATGAGCAGGGTTCTTATGTGGAAGCATACAGTAAGCTGCAGGGGCTTTCGATCAAGGAGCGCGATGAAAAGCTTTATCATCAGCTGGCAACTCTTGCTGCTGTCTCGGAAAAGTATCAGGCATATCTCGTATTTGATAATTACGGTTCAAAAATTGATGCACTTGATGCACTGGTATGTGCATATGGGCGTTATGACCTGAACCAGAAAAATGCCAAAGAGTATGGCTGTGAAGATCAGCTGGAGAAGATCGGAGGAAAGATTATCAAAGCACTGCTGAAAGATTATGATATGACAGGGGATGAGGCACTGGATATCTACCAGACCAGAAAGCGGGATGATTATACGGTAAAATTGCATCAGAAGCTGAAAGAACTTGGGCTGGGATAAAAAAAATAGCAGAAAGTAAGGCAGGAGACTGTTAATTTAGGAGTAAGACCTATATGATTGCAATAATAGACTACAACGCTGGAAATTTAAAAAGCGTGGAAAAAGCATTGCATTTTCTCGGAGAAGACTGTGTGATCACACGTAATTTTCACGAGATTGAGACCGCAGACAAAGTGATTCTTCCGGGAGTCGGTGCATTTGGCGATGCGATGGAACAATTGAAAAAATACGAGCTGGACAAGGTGATTCATCAGGTGACAGCGGAAAATAAGCCATTTCTTGGCATCTGTCTGGGACTGCAGCTTCTCTTTGAGGGAAGCGATGAGAGTCAGGGTGTAGAGGGACTCCATGTGCTTGACGGACAGATTCTGCGGATTCCGGATCAGTCGGGACTTAAGATTCCGCACATCGGGTGGAATTCTCTGCATTTACAGAATGACGGAAGACTTTTTGCTGGGCTGGAGGAAAATCCGTATGTATATTTTGTACATTCCTACTATCTGAAAGCAGCGGATGAACAGATAGTGAAAGCAACCACACAGTACAGTACGACAATTCATGCATCGGTAGAATCCGGAAATACATTTGCATGTCAGTTCCATCCGGAAAAGAGCGGTACGGTTGGACTTTCGATTTTGAAAAATTTTGCAAAGCTGCAGGGAGGAAATGCATAGTGTTTACGAAGAGAATTATTCCTTGTCTGGATGTGAATGACGGACGTGTGGTAAAAGGCATTAACTTTGTGAATTTAAGAGATGCCGGAGATCCGGTAGAGGTCGCAGCAGCTTACGACAAGGCGGGCGCAGATGAAGTAGTCTTTCTGGATATTACCGCATCTTCCGATCACCGTGCAACGGTGGTAGACATGGTGCGTAAGGTTGCAGAGAAGGTGTTTATCCCGTTTACGGTAGGCGGTGGTATCCGTACGGTGGAGGATTTTAAGGTACTGCTTCGGGAAGGTGCCGACAAGATTTCCATTAATTCTTCCGCAATCAATACACCGGAGCTGATTGGAAATGCAGCGGACAAGTTTGGCAGCCAGTGTGTGGTAGTCGCCATTGATGCCAGACGAAGAGAGGATGGAAGTGGCTGGAATGTTTACAAAAACGGCGGTCGTATTGATACCGGGCTTGACGCTGTAGAATGGGCAATGAAAGCTAACAGACTTGGTGCGGGAGAAATTCTTCTGACCAGCATGGACTGCGATGGAACAAAGGCAGGGTATGATATTGAACTGACCAGACAGATTGCAGACAATGTTTCCATTCCAGTGATTGCATCCGGTGGTGCGGGCACAAAAGAACATTTTTATGAGGCCCTGACAGAGGGACATGCAGATGCAGCACTGGCAGCGTCCCTGTTTCATTATAAGGAGCTGGAGATCATGGATCTGAAAAACTATCTGGCAGACCGCGGTGTCTCCGTGCGTAGATAGGAGTGAATGAAATTATGGCAATGATAACAAACGACTGGCTTCCGGCAGTCCGTGAGGAATTCGCCAAACCATATTACCGGCAGCTGTATCAGTTTGTGAAAGAAGAGTATAGCCGCACGGTTGTGTATCCGCCGGCAGAGGATATTTTTAATGCACTGCATTTTACACCGCTTAGTGAGGTAAAAGTGCTGATTCTGGGACAGGACCCGTATCACAATGAACATCAGGCACATGGTCTTTCGTTTTCTGTCCTTCCGGATCAGAAAGAAATTCCGCCATCTCTGCAGAATATTTATAAAGAACTGCAGGATGATCTGGGGTGTAAAATTCCGAATAACGGCTATCTGAAAAAATGGGCAGATCAGGGTGTACTGCTTTTGAATACCGTGCTTACGGTGCGGGCGCATCAGGCAAATTCCCATCAGGGAAGAGGATGGGAGCAGTTTACGGATGCGATCATTCAGGCAGTGAATGCGCAGGATCGTCCGATTGTGTATATGTTGTGGGGACGTCCGGCGCAGAGCAAAATACCGATGCTTACAAATCCAAAGCACCTGATCTTAAAGGCACCGCATCCAAGTCCGCTTTCCGCGTATCGCGGGTTCTTTGGATGCAGACATTTCAGTCAGGCAAATCAGTTTCTAAAAGAACATGGAATCGAGCCGATTGACTGGCAGATAGAAGACATTTAAGAAAATTCTTGATAAAAAGAGGCCCCATTGTCCAATGGACAATGGGGCGAATTATGAAAAAATAACAAGTTAGTAACTTTGCTTTCTTTTATGTTCTTATAATAGCATCTGATTGTGAATAAAATATGAACAAAACGAAAAGAAATTGTTATCTTTTCGTAATTATAACCAAAATACGGAAAAATACCACAAAAGTATTGTAAAAACAGTGAAAAAGCGATAGGATAAAAGAAAGAATTGTGTGAAAGAGGTGATACTATGAGAGGAATTTCGATGTATGATTCATCGTCAGTAAGTACTTTATTTTCCAGTCTGGGTTCTTCGAAAAGCACAGGAAGTGCTGTTTGGAATCAATTTAAGTGAGTATGCAAGTATTCGCAGTGGTTCTTATGGCAAATTAATGCGCTCTTATTTTTCAATGGATTCCACGAAGGGCACCTCGAAGTCGGATGACAGCACCAAAAATACGATCGAGGATCTGGCCACGACCACATCAACGTCAAAAGACAGTACCAAGACGCTGGCTGCGATAGAGTCCGATGCCAAGGAACTGACAGACTCTGCCAAGGCATTGTATACCCGCAGTAACAACAAGGTGTTTACAAAGGATTCCGGGGGCAGCTACGATACGGACAAGATCTACAAAGCAGTAAAGAGTTTTGCGGATGATTACAACTCCATGCTGGATACAGCCGGCAAGTCATCGACGAACCGCATTTCCCGGTCGGTAAGTTCTATGAAAAATGAGACTTCTTACAATGAGAAACCCTTAAAGGAAATAGGAATTACGGTCGATGAAAAGACCGGCAGGCTGTCGGTGGATGAGACAACGTTTAAGGGTGCAGACACAGAAAAAGTAAAGAGCCTGTTCAATGGAACCGGTTCCTATGCATACAGTGTGGCAACAAAGGCAGCCATGACAGAGTCCTATGCAAAGTCAGAAGCCGCAAAATCCAATACATATACGAAGAACGGCACGTATAATTACAATTATAACAGCGGAAATATTTTTACAGATATGTTTTAAAATAGTTGAAAATGAGTTTTCGAAATGCAGGAAACCCTCTTTGCTGGACAGACCAGCAGAGAGGGTTTCCTGTTTTTACCAAACAGACAGAGGGTAACAGATTAATCATCTGCCTCCTCATCTGCAGTTGTATTGTATACCTGACGTTTTCTTGCCATAACATCACTTTCGAGATATTCGTCATAAGTAGAAACCTTGTCTACCATGCTTCCATCCGGAAGAAACTCGATGATGCGGTTCGCAGTTGTCTGTACGACCTGATGGTCACGGCAGGCAAACAGGATGACACCAGGGAATTTGATCATACCATTATTCAATGCGGTGATGGATTCCATATCCAGGTGGTCTGTCGGCTCATCAAAGATCAGAACGTTGCTTCCCATGATCATCATGCGGGATAGCAGTACACGAACCTTTTCTCCACCGGAGAGTACACGCATTTTCTTTACTCCATCCTCACCGGCAAAGAGCATACGGCCGAGGAAACCGCGGACATAAGTCGCGTCTTTGATCTCGGAGTACTGGGTCAGCCAGTCGACGATCAGCTCATCGGAATCAAAGATGGCAGTATTATCCTTCGGGAAATAAGACTGGCTTGTTGTAACACCCCATTTGTAAGATCCTTCATCCGGTTCCATTTCCCCGGCGAGAATTTTAAACAATGTTGTCTTTGCAAGCTCATTTCCACCGACAAAGGCGATTTTGTCATCGTGTCCGACAATAAAGGAAATGTTGTCAAGAACTTTTACACCGTCAATGGTTTTACTGATTCCGTCTACGGTCAGAACTTCATTTCCGATTTCACGGTTTGGACGGAAATCAATGTACGGATATTTACGGCTGGAAGGACGGATGTCATCTAGCTGGATTTTTTCCAGGGCACGCTTACGGGAAGTTGCCTGCTTGGATTTGGAAGCATTTGCAGAGAAACGGGAGATAAACTCCTGCAGCTCTTTGATTTTTTCTTCCTTTTTCTTGTTGGCTTCTTTCATCTGACGGACAAGAAGCTGGCTGGATTCATACCAGAAATCGTAGTTTCCGGCATACAGCTGGATTTTGCCGTAATCCATGTCTGCAATGTTGGTGCAGACTTTGTTTAAGAAGTAGCGGTCGTGGGAAACAACGATGACCGTGTTCTCAAAGTTGATCAGAAATTCTTCTAACCATGCGATGGCATCAAGATCCAGGTGGTTGGTCGGCTCATCGAGAAGAAGAATGTCCGGGTTGCCAAACAGTGCCTGCGCAAGAAGTACTTTGACTTTTGCGGCACCCGGCAGGTCTGCCATCTGTGTGTAGTGATCCTCCGTCGGGATGCCAAGACCATTTAACATGGTGGCTGCATCGGATTCGGCATTCCAGCCGTCCATATCTGCGAACTCCGCTTCAAGTTCACTGGCGCGGATACCATCCTCATCGGAAAAATCTTCTTTCATGTAGATGGCATCTTTTTCTTTCATGATGTCATACAGACGTTTATTTCCCATGATAACCGTGTCGAGTACGGTATACTCATCATACTTGAAGTGGTCCTGCTGCAGGAAAGACAGACGCTGTCCCGGTGTGATGACAATGTCACCGCTGGTCGGTTCTAACTGTCCGGATAAAATTTTTAAAAAGGTGGATTTGCCGGCACCGTTTGCACCGATCAAACCGTAACAGTTCCCCTCGGTAAACTTTACGTTTACATCTTCGAAAAGGGCTTTTTTGCCTAATCTTAAAGTAATGTTATTTGCACTAATCATACGAAAACCTCATTGCTTTACTTAATATGTCTATGATAAAATCACAAATTCTATTATAAACATGACATGGGATATATTTCAAGAAGAAAAACGCTTTCTTGTTGGAAATGTATAGAAATAATGATATAATGGAGAAAGAATTGAACGAAATTGGGGCAAAGCTATGGATTATAGGGAATTTATACAGTTGGATCTGCCTGTCGCAGTTGCAATTGTCAGTTGTGGGGCAGATTGGAGAGTGGAAGAGGCAAACGCAGAGTTTACGGATGTACTTGGATACACGGAAAAGGAACTGCGGGAAACCAGACCACAAAAAATGGTATATGACGAAGATTATGCAAATCTGGTCAGTGTATTGGAAAATGTTGTCCGGACACATGACAACGGAAAAATGCAGCTTCGTATCGTACGCCCCGATGGGAAAACCCGGTGGGTGGAGATGCGGTGCAGTGTTCTGGCACATTACGATGTAAAACCATATGTGGTTTTATTTTTATGGGATATTGATGAGGAAAAAAGACGGGAAGAACATCAGAAACTGTTGAACCAGAAATATGAGCTGATGGAACAGCTGTCTTTGGAATATCCGTTTGATCTGGATGTGGAAAACTGGACGATGCTGCGCTCGTACCGGCTGATGGAACTGAGGGGACAATACGATTATTCCGAACAATATTTTCCGGTGGATGAAGAAGTTCTGACACTCTGTCCACCGGATCAGGAGCTTTTTCTGAAGGCTATGAAAGAAGCTGCCACAGAGGAAAAAACCGGAAGTATGGATACAAGGTTTAATATCCATACGGAAAATGAGACACCGAAATATCTCTGGTTTAGAACTTATTACAAGAGCATTGCAGACCATAATGGACGGATCACCCGGATTATCGGAAGAAGTTTTAATATTGATGAAGATAAGAATCTTCAGGAAGAAGTGCGGAGAGATCCGCTGACGAAACTGCTCAACAAGCTGGAAATCCAAAGGGAGACCGATGCATTTCTGGAAGGAGCAGAAGACGGAACCCATGTATTGTTTCTGATTGATATTGATAATTTTAAAGGTGTCAATGATAATTTCGGGCATACATTCGGTGATACCGTAATCGTAGATGTTGCAAATATCATCAAATCCTTTTTCCGCAACAATGATCTGACCGGAAGGGTCGGTGGGGATGAATTCCTTGTGCTGATGAAGAACACAACACTCGAGAAGGCAAAGGAACGTGCCGGAAATCTTGGAGAAGCACTCTGCAAAGTTTATACGGGGGGCTCCATTCACTACAGGATCTCGGCAAGTATTGGTCTGGCCGCCTGTAACGGTGGGGATGGAAATACATACAGTTCCTTGTTTGAAAAAGCGGATCATGCCATGTACCGTACCAAGCAGGGGGGCAAAAATGGATATGAGATTGCCGGTGCAAAAGATGTGGGAATGATCAGAAACGGAATCAAAAACATTGAGCGGCGGGAAAACATGGGCGCAGAAGACCGTGAATTCCTTGCATTTTCCATCAGTCTTATGGCGCACGCCAAAAATATAGACGGGTCGCTGAATATGCTTTTAAACAGGATTACGGAAAGATACCAGCTGGATCTTGTTATGGTATTTGAGGATAACACCGAAAATGACGGAATGGTCATGACCAATTATTTTGGAAATAATTTCTCTTTTTATGGGAAAAGTGCGTTTCCAAAGAAAAGTCCTTCACTAAAGGAACTACAGCCAGGGGAGTATATGATAGTTAAAAATTCGCGGAGCAATTTTGCAACGGGGATGGGAAATTATCTTAAGTCAACGGATACATACAACGAAAAAGCTCCGTTTTCTGCTGTGGTTGGAAAATTTGAATATGTTGGGGGCTGTACAGGGGAAGTAATTTATGTGTCACTGGACGAAGAACGGCAGTGGCAGCCGGGAGAGTTGGAAATTTTTCAGGAACTGACCCGTATGATGGCTATTTTTGTGTCCCTGCGCTATCGGGTCGCGGAAAGCCGGGAACAGATCAGTTCCATCCAGAAAAAAGATCCGCTGACAGGGCTGTACAATCAGGAGGCATTCCGTGAAGCGGTGGTTGAAATTCTGGCACATTCCAAGCCGGATGAAGTATATGCCATTGAGTATATGGATATCAATAATTTTGGATATATCAATGAAAATTATGGCTATAAAGTAGGGGACAGTGTCCTTAAAATGTTTGCACAGGATATCTTTATGCAGGAGTATTTCCGTGCAGGCTGCCGTTTGTATTCGGATTTTTTTCTGCTTCTGATTGCAGATGAAAGTCAGGAAAAAATGATCGATCGTCTGCACAACAGAAATAAAAGATTTTCCAATATGCAGAATCACAGGTATCCAAACAGTGGAATGGGGATATCGGCAGGGGTATATATTCTGGAAGACAATAAAATGGACATCGAGTTTGCGATCGAAAATGCCAATCTTGCATGGAAAAATGCAAAAAATACCGGGAAGAGGGATATTACCCTGTATAATCCTTCCCTGCGTATCCAGCGTACCGAGGAGCAAAAAATAGTCGGGGAATTTTATGAGGCATTATACCGGGATGATTTCCAGATGTATCTGCAGCCAAAGTTTATTTTACGTGACCGGAGTGTTTATGGGGCAGAAGCACTGGCACGATGGAAACGTCCGGATGGAAAGATTCTTCCACCGGGAGTGTTTATTGATTCTCTCGAAAAAATAGGATATATCACAGAGCTTGATTTTTATATTTATGAGGAAGTGTTAAAAACTCTCGAAAAATGGGACAAGCAGCACCGGAGAAAAATTGTGATTTCAACCAATTTTTCCGGACGTCATTTTGAGTCGGATGGGGAGGAATTTTTAAATCGTATCCAGCATGTGCTCTCAAAATACAGCGTCCGTCCAGAGTATATAGAAATTGAGGTGACGGAGGGCGTGCTCGTAAAGAATGTAGCAGTTCTTGAAAAGTGTATGAACCGGCTGCACGAGATTGGATTCCGTGTGGCAATTGATGATTTCGGAACAGGATATTCTTCACTTTCCGTACTTGCAGACATGCCTGCAGACGTCATAAAAATTGACAAAAGTTTTATTAATAAAGGCATGACGGAACAAAAGAAAAATCTTCTTTACGAAATCGGCCGTATGGTAAAGATTTTACATAAAGATATTATTATAGAGGGGGTGGAAACGGAGGAACAGGAGCAGTTCCTCAAAGAAGGTGGATTCACCTGCGGACAGGGATATTTATGCAATTGTCCGGTTCCGATTGGCGACTTTGAAAAGATGTATTTGTAAAAAAACAAGAAATGCTGTCGCTATCGCTTGATTTTTGGGTGCATTCATCCTATATTATTTAGTTAGAAGACATTCTGATTCAATGTTTTTTATGTTTGAACTTTAATTAAAAATAGGAGGACTAATTCATGAAACGTTCAATGAAAACCATGGATGGAAACCATGCAGCAGCACACGCTTCTTATGCGTTTACTGATGTTGCAGCAATCTATCCTATTACTCCTTCATCTGTTATGGCTGAGGCTACAGATGAGTGGGCAACCGCTGGTCGTAAGAACATTTTCGGACAGACCGTTCAGGTTACAGAAATGCAGTCTGAGGCTGGTGCAGCCGGTACTGTACACGGATCTCTTGCAGCTGGTGCATTAACAACTACTTACACAGCATCCCAGGGTCTGTTACTTATGATCCCGAACCTGTACAAGGTAGCTGGTGAGAGACTTCCGGGCGTATTCAACGTATCCGCTCGTTGTGTTGCTACACATGCACTGAACATCTTCGGTGATCACTCTGATGTATATGCTTGCCGTCAGACAGGTGTTGCAATGCTTTGTGAGTCATCCGTACAGGAAGTTATGGACTTAACTCCGGTTGCTCATTGCGCAGCAATCAAGGGAAGAATTCCATTCATCAACTTCTTCGATGGATTCCGTACATCTCACGAAATTCAGAAGATCGAGACTTGGGATTACGAAGATCTGAAAGATATGGTAGATATGGATGCTGTTGATGCTTTCCGTAAGAATGCATTAAATCCAAATCATCCGGTAGAAATGGGATCTGCACAGAACCCTGACATCTTCTTCCAGTCAAGAGAAGCTTGCAACTCTACATACGACGAGCTGCCTGCAATCGTACAGGAATATATGGACAAGGTAAATGCCAAGATCGGCACAGACTACAAGCTGTTCAACTACTACGGAGCTGCTGATGCTGACCGTGTCATCATTGCTATGGGTTCTGTATGTGAGACAATCGATGAGACCATCGATTACTTAATGGCAAAGGGCGAGAAGGTCGGTGTTGTTAAAGTTCGTCTTTACAGACCATTCGTTAAGGAAGCTTTAATTGACGCTATCCCAGATACTGTTAAGACAATCGCAGTATTAGACAGAACAAAGGAGCCAGGTTCTCTTGGTGAGCCATTATACTTAGATGTAGTTGCTGCATTAAAGGGATCTAAGTTCGATCAGGTTACAATTACAAGCGGACGTTACGGATTAGGATCTAAGGATACTACTCCTGGACAGATCATCGCTGTATACAACAACACAGAGAAAGAGAGATTTACCATCGGTATCATCGATGATGTTACAAATCTTTCCCTGGATGTTAAGGAAAATCCTGTTACTACTCCGGAAGGAACTACAAACTGTAAGTTCTGGGGTCTTGGTGCAGATGGTACAGTAGGTGCCAACAAGAACTCTATCAAGATCATTGGTGACAACACAGATATGTACGCTCAGGCATACTTTGATTATGACTCCAAGAAGTCCGGTGGTGTTACAATTTCCCACTTACGTTTTGGACATTCTCCAATCCGTTCCACATACCTGATCTCTCAGGCAAACTTCGTAGCATGTCACTGTACAGCATACATCTACAAGTACAACATGGTTCAGGATCTGGTACCGGGCGGTACATTCCTGTTCAATACACAGTGGACAGTTGATGAACTGGATGAGAAGTTACCGGGTCAGGTAAAGAGATACATCGCAGAGAACAACATCAACTTCTACATCATCGACGGTGTAAAGATCGGTAAAGAGATCGGTCTTGGAAACCGTATCAACACTGTACTTCAGTCAGCATTTTTCTCTCTGACAAAGCTGATTCCGGAAGAGGAAGTTATCAAGCTTATGAAGGATGCAGCTACAAGATCTTATGCTAAGAAGGGTGACGATGTCGTTAAGATGAACCACGACGCTATCGATGCCGGTGCTACAGCATACGTTAAGGTAGATGCTCCAGAGAGCTGGAAGAACTGCACAGATGATGATTACTCTGTAGAAGTTAAGGGAGACAACAAGGAAGTTGTTGACTTCGTTAAGGATATTCAGCAGAAAGTCAACGGACAGCAGGGTAACACAATTCCTGTATCTGTTGTTAAGAAATACGAGACATGCTGGACTCCATCCGGTACAGCAGCATACGAGAAGCGTGGTGTTGCAACAGACGTTCCTGTATGGGATGCTACCAAGTGTATCGAGTGTAACCAGTGTTCTTATGTATGTCCTCATGCAGCAATCCGTCCAGTCGCTATGACAGAGGCTGAGGCAGCTAAGGCTCCGGAAGGAATGCAGATGAAGGATCTCAACCAGATGCCAGGTTACAAGTTCGCAATCGTTGTTTCCGCATTCGACTGTACAGGATGTGGTTCTTGTGTAAACGTATGTCCTGATAAGGTACAGGCTATCACAATGACCGGATTCGAGGCACATGAGGATGAGCAGAAGTACTTCGATTACGCAGTATCTCTTGAGGATAAGGAAGATGTTATCGAGAAATTCAAACTTAACTCTGTTAAGGGATCTCAGTTCCGTCAGCCATTACTTGAGTTCTCCGGAGCTTGTGGTGGATGTGGTGAGACACCTTACGCTAAGTTAATTACCCAGTTATTCGGTGACAGAATGTACATTGCAAATGCAACTGGATGTTCTTCTATCTGGGCAAACTCTTCACCTTCTACACCTTATACAACAAACAAGAAGGGTCATGGTCCTGCATGGTCTAACTCACTGTTCGAAGATGCAGCAGAGTTTGGTTATGGTATGTTACTTGCTCAGAGAGCAATCCGTGACAGATTAAAGAACGAGTTGGATGAGATCGCAGCTAACACAGATAAGGCTGATGTTAAGGATGCCATCAAGGAGTGGAATGATACATTCGCTTCCGGTATCGAGAACGGACCAGCTACTGAGAAGTTAGTAGCAGCATTAGAGGCTTGCGGATGCGATGCTTCCAAGAATGTATTAAAAGAGAAGGATTTCCTCGCTAAGAAGTCTCAGTGGATCTTCGGTGGTGATGGATGGGCATACGACATCGGATTTGGTGGTGTTGACCATGTATTAGCATCTGGTAAGGATATCAACGTAATGGTATTCGATACTGAGGTTTACTCAAATACAGGTGGACAGTCTTCTAAGTCTACTCCTACAGGTGCGATCGCACAGTTCGCTGCCGGTGGTAAAGAGACAAAGAAGAAGGATCTTGCCGGTATCGCAATGAGCTATGGTTATGTATATGTAGCACACATCTCTATGGGTGCTGATATGAATCAGTGTGTTAAGGCTCTTGCAGAGGCAGAGGCTTATCCGGGACCATCACTGATCATCGCTTACGCTCCATGTATCAACCATGGTATCAAGAAGGGTATGAGCAAGGCTCAGACCGAGGAGAAGTTAGCAGTTGAGTCTGGATACTGGTTCAACTTCCGTTACAACCCAACACTTGCTGCAGAAGGCAAAGATGCATTCTCATTAGACAGCAAGGAGCCTACAGGCGATTATCAGGCATTCTTAAAGGGTGAGAACCGTTATGCATCTCTTGCTAAGTTCAACCCAGAGAGAGCTGCTGAGTTATTTGCAAAGGCTGAGAAGAACTCTAAGGATGAGTATGACCACTTAAAGAAGTTAGTAACTCTTTACGCTGGTAAATAATTGATCCGGAAACAGAGATACAGATAAACCGCAGGGACGAATGTCCCTGCGGTTTTTAATTTCAGGCATAAAAAAATCTATGCCGTACATACTATCTCCAGAAACCATTTCTGCAAAAATGCATATGGTAAAAGGGGAGGAAGAGGCATGTTGGAAAATAGTTATCCGATCCGTACGGATCTGGCACTCGAATCACAGGAGCGGCTGCAGGAAGACCAGGCAGATATGCGCGGCATCCGTGTTCTGGAAGAACGGCGGGAAAATGGAGTGATTGTCAGTACCGTGATGATCGAGACTGAGAATGCATCCGTTGCGATGGGAAGGCCAAAGGGGACGTACATTACGATCGAGGCGCCGGAGATGATCGAGGAAGATGCCGGATACCACAGGGATATTTCTTTGGAGCTGGCAAAGATCATGCGGAATCTTCTGCCGGGAAAAGAGATTGAAAAAAATTTAAAAAAGGGGCTGGAAGTCGCGGCACTGGTTGTCGGACTGGGCAACCGGGAAGTGACGCCCGATGCGCTGGGACCGAGAGTGGTGGATAATTTATTTATCACCCGCCACATCCTGAATGAATTCGGAAAGTATGCATTCCAGAGAGAAGATGTGGGAAAAGTCAGCGGAATCGTGCCGGGGGTTATGGCGCAGACCGGTATGGAATGTGTGGAGATCTTAAAGGGTGTGGTAAAAGAGACGAAACCGGATTTTCTGATCACGGTCGATGCGCTGGCGGCAAGAAGCATCCGGCGGCTGGGACGGACGATCCAGCTGACGGATACGGGAATCACGCCGGGAAGCGGAATCGGCAATCACCGCAATGCCATCAACCGCAAAAGTGTGGGCGTTCCCGTGATTTCTCTCGGTGTGCCGACGGTCGTGGATGCGGCAACGATTGTCTCGGATGCCATGACGGAATTTATTTCCGCATTATCGCTTTCGGATCTGCAGAAGCTGGATGAGAGGGAGCGGCAGGAACTGGCAAGGGAACTGCTCTCGCCACAGCTGAATGGTCTTTTTGTCACACCGAAAAACATTGATGACTCGATCAAAAATTTAAGTTTTCTGATTTCGGAGGGACTCAATATTGCGCTTCTGGGAGATAAAGAGGAATAGGGACAAAAGAAAAGGCATATAATTCTCTCAAGGTGGTGATAGGGTGAGGAGACGATTGCTTCTTTTTCTGGTGACGATAGATTTTGTGCTGGTCTGCGCTTTTGCGTATTGCTGGGGTGGCGGACTGGTGCAGTTTCTGGGGCAGAATCTGTCCCTGAAATTTTATAACGGAGTGCTTAATCTTTATGTGCCGGGGGTACTGGGGGCGCAGGAGGAAGGAATTCCGAATATATACCGGGATGTGACGGCTTCCATGTATCCGGCAATTGCACAAAACGAGCAGCGGCTGTGGTATGAATCACAGGAGGAAAACCTGGCGTATTATGAGAATCAGGCAGCAGAGGAAAACGAACAGGCAAAGCAGATCATTGCGGAAAATGAAAAGGCGGTAACGGAACAGCCAGTGCAGCAGGAAAGTCAGAATGTGGACGAGACTCCGACACAAAAAGAGTCCAAAAAGCCGGAGAAAAAAACAGAAACTTCCGGGAAAAAAGTTTCTGTCAACCGCAAAAAACTGCAGGATTTTGATTATCTGAGACAGACCTTTTATCAGGTTGATAATACAACGACCATCGGGAAAAATCAGCTGGACGTGGATAAGCTGATGAAACCGGATCTAAGGATTGACCAGTCGGTGGACGGCCCGCAGATTTTAATTTATCATACCCATTCCCAGGAACGGTATGCCGATTCAAAAGATGAAAAAACGGGTGTTGTCGGAGTGGGAGATTATCTGACGGAATTGTTGGAAGAGGAAGGATTTCAAGTCATGCATCATAAAGGAGAATACGATGTGGGCGACCGGGATCATGCATATTCCAAGGCAGCCCCGTCGATTCAGAAAATCATAAATGATAATCCATCGATTCAGGTAGTGATCGATTTACATAGAGACGGCGTGGGAGAAAACACGCGTCTGGTGACAACGCAAAACGGAAAAAAGATGGCAAAGATCATGTTTTTTAACGGACTGAGCAGAACAACGGCTTCCGGGGATATTCCGTATTTAAAAAATCCGTATATTTCCGATAATCTGGCGTTTTCGTTTCAGATGCAGCTTGCCGCTGCGGAATATTATCCGGATTTTACAAGGCGAATTTATCTAAAAGGGTACCGCTTTAATATGCATTTCTGCCCGAAGAGTATGCTGGTGGAAGTGGGCGCACAGACGAATACGTTTGAGGAAGCAAAAAATGCGATGGAACCACTTGCAGATCTGTTTGCAAAAGTGTTGAAATAACGGCTGTAAATGTTACAATGTACTTATATGAGGAGGGCATTTTTTATGGTTGATTATACAGAAGGCTCAGGCAGACAGTATCACACAGGCGTGGGACCGCAGGACATAGGTAAGTATGTGATCCTGCCGGGAGATCCCAAACGATGTGCAAAGATTGCGGAATTTTTAACGGATGCAAAACAGGTGGCAGATAACCGGGAATTTACGACTTACACCGGAACGTTAGAAGGCGTCAGGGTGAGTGTGACTTCCACCGGAATCGGCGGACCGTCGGCTGCGATTGCCATCGAGGAGCTTTCCAAATGCGGTGCACACACGTTTTTGCGTGTAGGCACCTGCGGCGGAATGCAGGAAAATATACTTGGCGGAGATCTGGTGATTGCAGACGGAGCGATCCGGATGGAGGGGACAAGCCGCGAGTATGCACCGGTCGAATATCCGGCTGTCCCGGATTTTACAGTGACTACTGCACTGGTACAGGCAGCAAAAAAACGCGGGATACGTCATCATGTCGGCGTTGTACAGAGCAAGGATTCCTTTTTCGGACAGCATGAGCCGCAGATTATGCCGGTAAGTTATGAGCTCACGCAGAAATGGCAGGCATGGCTTAGGATGGGATGTCTGGCATCGGAGATGGAATCGGCGGCACTTTTTATTGCCGGAAGTTTTTTGCATGTGCGTGTGGGCGCCTGCTTTCTTGTCCTTGCCAATCAGGAGCGGGAAAAAAGGGGGCTGCCGAACGTGCAGGTGCATGATACAACGCAGGCAATCGCTACAACTGTGGATGCCATCCGGTTGCTGATACAGGAGGATAAAGATGCAGACAGATTATAAAGAACTGATCCGGAGTGCGTTTCAGGCGAGAAAGCGGGCGTATACACCGTATTCCCGTTTTCAGGTGGGTGCGGCTCTTCTGGCCAAAAACGGAACTGTGTATCAGGGATGCAATATAGAAAATGCTTCCTATCCTGCAACAAACTGTGCCGAACGTACGGCATTTTACAAGGCGGTCAGTGAGGGTGTGCGGGAATTTCAGGCGATTGCAATCGTTGGTGGAAGTGTTTTGTACCCCAAAACGGCAGAGGAAAACCAATGTACGGATCTTTGCAGTCCGTGTGGAATCTGCAGACAGGTGATGCGGGAATTCTGTCCGGGAGATTTTGAGATTGTACTTGCAAGGTCCCAGGAGGACTATGAAGTACACACGCTGGAGGAACTGCTGCCTCTTAGTTTTGGACCGGAAAATCTTAAGAAACAGGGAGGGGAGTAAATCATGGACAGACGATTGAAACGTGTTTTTGTAATAGTACTCGATTCGATGGGAATGGGAGCGATGGCAGATGCCGCACGCTTCGGAGATGAAGGTGCCGATACATTGGGGCATATTTCACAGACCGTGGAACATTTTTATATTCCAAATCTGGCATCTTTAGGGCTGGCAAACCTGAAATCCTTAAAACAGGTACAGCTGCAGGAACATCCACTTGGATATTATGCGGCACTGAATGAAAAAAGCAACGGAAAAGACACCATGACCGGACACTGGGAGATGATGGGGATTGAAACAAAAAAGCCTTTCATCACCTTTACGGAACATGGATTTCCGCCGGAGCTGATCGCAGAACTGGAAAAAAGATGCGGCAGAAAAATTATAGGAAACCGGGCGGAAAGCGGAACAAAGATTTTAGAGGAACTCGGCGAGCAGGAAATCAGGGAAGGAAAGCTGATCGTGTACACATCGGCAGATTCGGTTCTGCAGATCTGCGGGAACGAGGAGACGATGGGATTAGAGACCCTGTATCATTACTGTGAGATTGCCAGGGAACTGACGATGCGTGATGAGTGGAGGGTGGGACGCGTGATCGCCCGCCCGTATGTGGGAAAGAAAAAAGGCGAGTTTGTCAGAACCAGTAACCGCAGGGATTATGCGTTGAAACCGACCGGGCCAACAGCATTAAATGCGCTTCAGGAAGCCGGATATGACGTGCTGGCAGTCGGAAAGATCCATGATATTTTTGACGGATACGGAATTACAAAAAGTCTGCATTCGACCAGCAGTGTCCATGGGATGGACCAGACCATTGCGCTGGCCCAATCCGATTTCTGCGGTTTGTGCTTTACCAATCTGGTCGATTTTGATGCCCTGTGGGGACACCGGAGAAATCCGATCGGATACGGAGAGGAAATCGAGAGGTTTGACAAAAAGCTCGGAGAACTTATGCCACTGCTTAAAAAAGAGGATCTGCTGATGATCACGGCGGACCATGGAAACGATCCAACGTATAAGGGCACGGATCACACAAGAGAGCAGGTGCCGCTGCTTTTGTATTCGCCATCCGATCAGGGAAGCGGGTCGCTCCCGACACAGGATACATTTGCGGTGATCGGGGCGACCATTGCGGATAATTTTGGAGTGCAGATGCCGGCAAATACGATCGGCACATCACTTCTTCCGTTGTTATAGTTTGCAGAAGAGAGGGAAAAGCCGATGATGAATCGATTTATTGCACACAATATGCCAAAAATAGAGCTGCACTGTCATCTGGACGGTTCGGTGAGCCTGCCCCTGATCCAGAAACTGATGCAGCAGGAGGGGAAAGAGCCGCTGGGGCTGGAAGAACTGCGGGAAAAACTGGTGGCACCGATGGACTGCAGTTCACTGGCAGAGTATCTGGAGAAGTTTGAACTGCCGCTTGGCTGCCTGCAGACGAAGGAGGGACTTTCGGCAGCAGCACAGGATCTGGCACTTTCTGCAGCAAAAGAACAGGTCAAGTATCTGGAAGTGCGTTTTGCACCTGCATTTTCCATGGAGCAGGGGCTTTCGGTCCGGGAAATCTTAGAGAGCGTCCGGGATGGCCTGAAAAAAGCAGAAGAAAAAGCGGACATCCTGACCGGAATGATTGTCTGCACCATGCGCAATCTGGAAACCGAAAAAAATATTGCCATGTTAAAAGAAGCGCGGGAATTTCTCGGAAACGGTGTTGTTGCCTGTGATCTGGCAGGGGATGAAAAGGCGTACCCGACAGCAGCGTTTGCGGACGTATTTGCCACTGCAAAAAAATATGGCATGCCATATACCATCCATGCAGGAGAATGTGGAAGCAGGGAAGAAATCCGTACGGCCATTGAACTGGGAACATCGCGGATCGGTCACGGAATTGCCATGAGCGGGGACGAGGAATTAAAGAAGGAAGTTGCAGAGAAAAAGATCGGAGTGGAACTGTGTCCGACGAGTAATCTGCAGACAAAGGCGGTCACGGATTTTACAGACTATCCGTTCCGGGAATTTTACGATGCCGGAATTTTGCTTTCCATCAATACGGACAACCGTACCGTCAGCGATACCAGCTGTACGGATGAATATATGCGTCTGGCAGAAGCCGGGATGTTTCAAGAGCCGATGTGTGAGAAAATTTATATGGCTTCGCTGCATTCGGCATTTGCGGACGATGATACCAAACAGGTATTATGGAAAAAGTGGATGTCAATGTTTGATTTATAGACCTGTTTTCGGTATAATGTAACATTGCGTAGGTTCTATCAGCATCTGATGGACCGTACTTATCAAACGATAAATTATAGTAGAAAGAAAAAGAGGAATAAGATGTCAATCGATCAGAGCAAAATTCGTAATTTTTGTATTATTGCCCATATTGATCACGGTAAGTCTACACTTGCGGATCGAATCATAGAAAAAACAGGAACGCTGACCAGCCGTGAGATGCAGGCACAGGTTCTCGATAATATGGATCTGGAGCGTGAGAGGGGAATCACGATCAAATCCCAGGCAGTGCGCATCATTTATCAGGCAAAGGATGGAGAGGAATATATTTTTAACCTGATTGATACGCCGGGACACGTGGATTTTAATTATGAAGTATCCCGGAGCCTTGCAGCGTGTGATGGTGCCATCCTGGTTGTGGATGCCGCACAGGGGGTGGAAGCCCAGACACTTGCCAATGTCTATCTGGCACTGGATCATGATCTGGATGTGCTTCCGGTCATCAATAAGATTGATCTGCCGAGTGCACGCCCGGAAGAGGTCGCACAGGAAATCGAGGATGTGATCGGTATCGAGGCGATGGATGCTCCGCGTATTTCTGCAAAGACCGGACTGAATATTGAGGAAGTGCTTGAACAGATCGTGACAAAGATTCCGGCACCTGCCGGAGATCCGAAGGCACCGCTTAAGGCGTTGATCTTCGATGCGCTGTATGATTCCTATAAGGGGGTAATTGTTTTCTGCCGGATCAAGGAAGGTACCGTCAAAGTGGGAACCAAAATCAAAATGATGGCCACAGGAGCCGAGGATCTGGTGACAGAAGTGGGATATTTCGGTGCCGGGCAGTTTATTCCGTGTGACGAGCTTTCCGCAGGTATGGTTGGATATATCGCGGCGAGCATTAAAAATGTGCGCGATACACGTGTCGGAGACACTGTGACAGAGCTCGACCGCCCGTGTGCAGAACCGCTTCCGGGATATAAAAAGGTCAATCCGATGGTGTACTGCGGATTATATCCGGCAGACTCTGCCAAGTATCCGGATCTGCGGGATGCGCTTGAAAAACTGCAGGTCAATGATGCATCGTTACAGTATGAACCGGAGACGTCCCTTGCCCTGGGATTTGGATTCCGCTGCGGATTCCTTGGATTACTGCATCTTGAGATTATTCAGGAGCGTTTAGAGCGTGAGTTTAATCTGGATCTTGTGACTACGGCACCCGGTGTTATTTATAAGGTGCACAAGACCAACGGAGAAGTGTTTGACCTGACCAATCCGTCCAATCTGCCGGACCCTTCGGAGATTGAATATATGGAGGAACCGTTTGTATCGGCAGAGATCATGGTAACCAGCGAGTATGTCGGGGCAATTATGAAGCTTTGTCAGGAACGCCGCGGTATTTATATCAGCATGGATTATATTGAAGCAACCCGTGCCGTGATCAAATATGATATGCCACTGAATGAGATTATTTACGATTTCTTTGATGCATTAAAGTCGCGGTCCCGCGGATATGCCTCTTTTGATTATGAAATGAAAGGATATGTCCGTTCCGACCTTGTCAAACTGGATATTCTTATTAATAAGGAGATGGTGGACGCCTTATCCTTTATTGTATTCAAAGACAGTGCATACGACAGAGGCCGTAAAATGTGTGAGCGTCTGAAAGAAGAGATTCCGAGACATCTGTTTGAAATCCCGATTCAGGCAGCCGTAAACGGAAAAGTCATCGCTCGTGAAACGGTTAAGGCCATGCGCAAGGATGTCCTGGCAAAATGTTACGGCGGTGATATTTCCCGTAAGAAAAAGCTTCTGGAGAAACAGAAGGAAGGAAAGAAGAGAATGCGTCAGGTCGGCAGCGTAGAAGTGCCGCAGGAGGCATTCATGAGTGTATTGAAACTGGATGAAGACTGATTCTATGAATGAAAAGAAACTGGAATTATATATTCATATCCCTTTTTGTGTGAAAAAGTGTGATTACTGTGATTTCCTGTCCTTTCCGGCAGACAGCAATACACAGATCAGATATGTGCATGCCCTGCTGCAGGAAATCCGTTATTACGGAAATCTGCTTGGGGATTATCATGTCCCGACAATTTATATCGGAGGGGGCACGCCGAGCTGGCTGGAGGAAAATCTGATTTACACCGTGCTGCAGCAGGTTGCTTCGAGTTTTCATGTGGAGGCGGATGCGGAGATCAGCATCGAGTGCAATCCGGGAACGGTGACGGCAAAGAAACTGAATGTCTATCAGAGTGCGGGGATCAATCGCCTCTCGATCGGACTGCAGTCAACAAACAATGAGGAGCTGAAAGCACTTGGAAGAATTCACACGTATGATCAGTTTTTAAAAACGTATGAGCTGGCGAGAAATGCAGGGTTTGAAAATATCAATATTGATCTGATGAGCGGTCTGCCTTACCAGACGCTGGACAAATTTTTGGAATCCCTGCAGACGGTGATCCGCCTGAAACCGGAACATATTTCGGCATATTCCCTGATCATAGAAAAGGGGACACCGTTTTATGAACGGTATAAGTTTGACGCAGTGAAGCAGGAAGCCGGACTTCATACAGAGATTCTTCCGGACGAGGATGAGGTATACCGCATTTATAAGGCCACGCAGGATGTATTGAAACAGGCAGGATACCAGCAGTATGAAATCTCCAATTTTGCCCAGCCGGGGTATGCCTGCAGACATAACATCGGCTACTGGACCAGAGAAAATTATCTGGGGCTGGGGCTGGGGGCATCTTCCCTGGTGGAAAATGTCCGGTATACCAACACCCGGCAGCTGTATGCGTATGGAGAATTTTGTGACCACCTGCAGGAGAAGTCTCCGGCAGAGTTTTTTAAAAGACGGGGAGCATGCCGTACCGGAGGATCTCTGGATTGGCAGCTGTGTACAGGGACAGGCACAGATTCTGACAAGAAAAGAGCAGATGGAGGAATTTATGTTTCTGGGGCTGCGGATGAATGAGGGAGTAACCAGAGCAGCGTTTGAGCAAAGCTTTGGGGTACCGATTGAGGCCGTGTATCTGGAAACACTTCGCAAGCTGAAAGAACAGGGACTTATGCAGATGGTTGCTGGCAGGATTGCACTGACCGACAAGGGGATGGATCTGGCAACTACGTGATGGCGAAGTTTCTTTTATAAATATAATTATAAAATAAAAATAAAATAGCATCAGGGTGTTGACAAAAAAACACCTTGGTGCTATTTTAATAACAGAACGATATTAGCACTCTAAGTAAATGAGTGCTAACAAACCAAAAACAACCGGTGAAGGTTCAGGAACAGGAGACGGGAAAATGGCAGACGAGAATATGGAATTGGATGAAAGAAAAGTAAAAATTCTGGATGCAGTTATCCGTAATTATCTTGCAACCGGTGAACCTGTGGGATCACGAACCATTTCAAAATATACGGATCTGAATTTAAGTTCTGCAACCATCCGCAATGAGATGGCAGATCTTGAAGAACTTGGTTATATCGTGCAGCCACATACATCAGCAGGAAGAATTCCTTCAGACAAAGGCTATCGGTTTTATGTGGATCATCTGATGCAGGAAAAAGACCGGGAAGTCAAAGAAATGAAGGACTTCGTAATAGAAAAAACCCAGAAGATGGATGAGGTATTAAAAAAGGTTGCAAAGATGCTTGCAAACAACACCAATTATGCGACAATTGTTTCCGCACCGACTTACAGTGGAAACAAAGTAAAGTTTATGCAGCTGTCCAATGTAGATGAGAAACATATACTGGCAGTTATCGTAATGAACAGCAACATGGTAAAGAATCAGATGATCGACGTGGAAGAACCGCTCGACAACGAAACTTTACTGAAACTGAACATTCTGCTGAATACAGCATTGAATGGGTTGTCGCTGCAGGAAATCAATCTGGGAACGATTTCCAAACTGAAAGAGCAGGCAGGCGTGCACAGTGAGATTGTTTCCCATGTGCTGGATGCACTGGGACAGACACTGAGTGAAAACGAGGATCTGCAGATCTACACAAGCGGTGCAACCAATATTTTGAAATATCCGGAACTTTCTGATTCAGAGAGTGCGGCAGGTCTTCTTTCCACATTTGAGGAAAAAGATGAGCTGGTAAATCTGGTAACGGAATCCCTTTCTGAGGGGGAGAGCAAAGGAAATGAAATACAGGTTTATATCGGAAATGAAGCTCCGGTACAGACAATGAAAGATTGCAGTGTCGTTACCGCAACTTATGATCTGGGGGAGGGCGTCAAAGGAACGATCGGAATTGTTGGTCCGAAACGGATGGATTACGAGAATGTTGTTGACAACCTCAAAAACTTAAAGTCCCAGTTAGACGGTATTTTTGATAAAGAAAAAGGGCAATCCTAGAAAGGTGGTAAACATGGCAGAGAACAAAAAAGTCATGGAAGAAGAGGCAGTAGATACAAAAGAAACCAAGGCCGAACAGACATGTGAAGAAACAAAGGACACAAAGGAGACGGCAGCAGAGGAAGCAAAAGAAACTGCAGCCGAAGAAAAGGATACAAAGAAAGAAGAGAAATCCGAAAAAAAGGGTGCCTTTGGAAAGAAAAAGAAAGATAAAAAAGACGAACAGATCGAAGATTTAAACGACCGTCTGAAACGTCAGATGGCAGAGTTTGATAATTTCCGTAAACGTACGGAAAAAGAAAAAGCGCAGATGTTTGACATGGGAGCAAGAACAATCATTGAAAAGATTCTCCCGGTTATCGACAATTTCGAGCGTGGGCTTGCAGCTGTACCAGAGGAACAAAAGGATGATGCTTTTGTTACCGGTATGGATAAAGTATATAAGCAGATGCTGACAGAATTAGATGCCATCGGGGTGAAACCGATTGAGGCACTGGGAAAGGAATTTGATCCGGATCTCCACAATGCAGTTATGCAGGTGGAAAGCGAAGAGTATGAACCGGGAACAGTTGCCCAGGAATTACAAAAAGGTTACACCTACAAGGACAATGTGGTCCGCCACAGTATGGTCGCTGTAGTCAGCGAATAAAGGTATTTCCTATTTCGCATGGAGTAGTAAATCATAAATTAGCAAAACAATTTTATTTGATCATAATTTTAGCAGGAGGAAAAGAAAATGGGCAAGATCATTGGTATTGACTTAGGAACAACCAACAGCTGTGTAGCTGTTATGGAAGGTGGAAAACCTACCGTTATTGCAAACCAGGAAGGTGCAAGAACAACACCATCCGTTGTAGCATTTACAAAGACAGGAGAGCGTCTCATCGGTGAGCCGGCAAAGCGTCAGGCTGTTACAAACGCTGAGAAGACGATTTCTTCCATTAAGAGACATATGGGTACGGATTATAAAGTAGCCATTGATGACAAACAGTACAGTCCACAGCAGATTTCCGCTATGGTACTTCAGAAATTAAAGGCTGATGCAGAAGGATACCTTGGAGAAAAGGTTACAGAAGCTGTTATTACAGTTCCTGCATATTTCAACGATGCACAGCGTCAGGCAACAAAGGATGCCGGAAAGATTGCAGGTCTGGATGTAAAGCGTATCATCAACGAGCCTACTGCAGCAGCACTTGCATATGGCCTTGATAACGAAAAAGAACAGAAGATCATGGTATACGATTTAGGTGGTGGTACATTCGATGTATCTATCATCGAAATCGGTGATGGTGTCATCGAAGTATTATCGACAAACGGTGATACACATCTTGGTGGTGATGATTTTGATAACAAGATCACACAGTGGATGATTGATGAGTTCAAGAAGGCTGAGGGTGTTGATCTCTCAACTGACAAGATGGCTTTGCAGAGATTAAAAGAAGCTGCCGAGAAAGCAAAGAAGGAACTTTCTTCCGCAACTACTACAAATATTAACTTACCATTCATCACAGCTACTGCTGAGGGACCGAAGCACTTTGATATGAACCTTACCAGAGCAAAATTTGATGAATTAACACATGATCTCGTAGAGAGAACTGCAATCCCGGTTCAGAACGCTATGAAAGATGCAGGACTTACAAACGCTGATCTTGGTCAGGTTCTTTTAGTTGGTGGTTCTACACGTATCCCGGCTGTACAGGATAAGGTAAGACAGTTGACAGGCAAAGAGCCAAGCAAATCCTTAAACCCGGATGAGTGTGTAGCAATCGGTGCTTCTATCCAGGGTGGTAAATTAGCAGGAGATGCAGGTGCCGGCGAGATCTTACTTCTTGATGTAACACCACTGTCACTTTCTATCGAGACCATGGGTGGTATTGCAACCCGTCTGATCGAGAGAAATACTACCATTCCTACCAAGAAGAGCCAGATCTTCTCTACAGCAGCAGATAACCAGACCGCTGTTGATATCAACGTTGTACAGGGTGAGAGACAGTTTGCAAGAGATAACAAATCCCTTGGACAGTTCCGTCTGGATGGTATCCCACCAGCACGTCGTGGTGTTCCGCAGATCGAGGTTACATTTGATATCGATGCAAACGGTATTGTAAATGTATCTGCAAAGGATCTGGGAACAGGCAAAGAGCAGCATATCACAATCACAGCCGGATCTAACATGTCTGATGAAGAAATCGATAAGGCTGTTAAGGAAGCTGCTGAGTTTGAAGCGCAGGATAAGAAGAGAAAAGAAGCAATCGATGCCAGAAATGAAGCTGAGAGCTTTGTATTCCAGACAGAGGATGCATTAAAGCAGGTAGGAGATCAGGTTGATCCTGCAGACAAGTCAGCAGTAGAAGCTGATGTTGCAGCAGTAAAGGCTTTCCTGGATGCACACAAGGAAGCAGAGCAGATGACAGATGCAGATGTTGCGGAATTAAAGGCAGCACAGGAGAAACTGACACAGAGTGCACAGAAGGTATTTGCAAAGATGTATGAGCAGACACAGGCAGCACAGGGTGCAGCAGGCGCAGGTCCGAATCCGGGAGCAGGTCCTGATATGGGTTCTGCAGCAGGAGCAAACACCGGAGCAGGAGCAAATGGTGCAGATGATGATGTCATCGATGCAGATTTCAAAGAGGTTTAATTTAGAAAATAAATAGACAAAGCGTGGGGTTTCTGGTTTTCCGGAAACCCTATGCGTACTATAAGGGATTAATATTATGGCAGAGAAAAGAGATTATTACGAGGTCCTTGGAATTCCAAAGACCGCAACGGAAGCAGAAATAAAAAAAGCTTTCCGTACAACCGCCAAGAAGTATCATCCGGATATGCATCCGGGAGATAAAGAGTGTGAGGAAAAATTTAAGGAAGCGCAGGAGGCATATGCCGTTTTGAGCGATCCGGAAAAGCGCAGACAGTATGATCAGTTTGGTCATGCCGCGTTTGATGGAGGCGCTGGCGGTGCAGGCGGATTCGATTTTTCCGGCATGGATATGGGAGATATCTTTGGCGATATTTTCGGAGACTTTTTCGGTGGCGGAAGACGAAACAGTAACAATAACGGACGGCGCAGGGCGCAAGTGTACGTCTTACCGTCCGTATTACGTTTGAAGAAGCTGTGTTTGGATGTTCTAAGGAACTTGAGTTCCCGTATAAAGAAGAATGTAAGACCTGTCACGGAACCGGGGCAAAACCGGGAACTTCACCGGAAACCTGCAGCAAGTGCGGGGGAAAAGGGAAAGTGGTATATTCCCAGCAGTCTTTGTTTGGCATGATGCAGAATGTGCAGACCTGTCCGGATTGCGGCGGTACCGGTAAGGTGATCCGTGAAAAATGTCCGGATTGCCGGGGAACGGGATATATCTCAAAGAAAGTACGAAAGACTGTAGAGATTCCGGCCGGAATTGATAATGGACAGTCTGTTCGTGTCAGAGGTTACGGAGAACCGGGACGAAACGGAGGTCCGAGAGGAGATCTTCTGGTAGAAGTTCTTGTTTCCAGAAGCAATGCGTTTGAACGTCAGGACATGAATATATTTTCCAATGCTTCGATTTCCTTTGGTATTGCAGCATTGGGCGGGGATATCCGTATCAGGACGGTGGACGGAGATATCATCTATACCGTTGCACCGGGTACCCAGAGCGGAACGAGAATCCGCCTGAAGGGCAAAGGAGTACCATCGATCCGAAACAAGGCAGTACGTGGAGACCATTATGTAACACTGATTGTCAACACACCGACGGGCTTAAACAAAGAGGCAAAAGAGGCGTTGCGTAAATTTGATGAATTGACGGGAAATTCCCTGAATAAAGAGGGCGGAGCACAGACCGGAAAAGAAAAAAAGAAGGGTTTTATGGACAAAATCAAAGAATCTTTCGATGAACATTAGTACAAATCGCCTATAGTAATCTGGTACAAAGTATTGTATGATGAGTCTGTTAGTATGATTGGCAACATGTGTGTACGGATACGGAGGCATGTGGGGGATGACACTGGAAGAAGAACGTAAAGCTTTGGAGGAGCAGCGCCGCACACTGGAGCGGGAGAAAAAAGAATTTGCACGGCGGGTGGAGAATGAGGATCGCCGTCTGGAACAGCAGCAGAAGCTTTTTGACATGAAATTTAAAATACTCGAAGAAGAACTTGTAAAACTTGCAACAGAGAAAGAACATGTGAAGAAGCAGAAAGATTTCTATCAGCGGGTAAGCGATTTTTCCGTGACAGCAGAGCAGCCTGTTATCCGGGGAGAAATGTTTTTCTCCGGAGTAGAGAGCAGACAGTCCCTTAAGAAACGTTATAAAGACCTGATCAAAATTTATCATCCGGATAATCTGGATGGGGATAAGAATACCGTTCAGGAAATTAACAGTGAGTATCATAAATTGTGTGCCGTATATAAAAATTAAAAACAGCCATACGATCCGCGTCTGCAGATCGTATGGCTGTTTTATGCATGTTTAATGTCGTTCCTCATGAAGACGCTTAAAAATCTCCTCCTCTGACATGGCAGTGGCGGACGGAATGTTTTCTTCCATATTGTAGGTTCTCTGTTTTTTGATATAGAGAGTATTGGTGTTCTCTTTATATTCTACATCACTGGTATCAGAAGTATTTCGCTGCCGGTCATCGGTGTTGAATGCTTTCTGAAGTCCTTCTACAAGATTGCGTTTATCCATTTATTGTTTTCTCCTATAACTGTATAACTATCAACTTAACCCCTATATTATAACATGGGTTTTTTTGATGTACAATGTTTTCTTGAAATTTTATTGGAAATAAGGTATGATACATATAGTATGCCTTAGTGTAGAATTGAGAGGATGGTAACATGAAGTGGAAAAAATATACAATTGAGACAACGACTGCAGCAGAGGATTTTATGAGTTCCATGCTGATGGATCTGGGCATTGAGGGAATAGAGATTGAAGACAATATTCCGCTTACCAAAGAAGACCAGGCGGATATGTTTATTGATTTTCTGCCGGAACTTCCTCCGGATGAGGGCATCAGCCATGTGAGCTTTTATGTGGAAGAAGACGGCAGTGATCAGACGGAGATTTTAAAGCAGGTAAAGATCGGACTCGAGAAACTGCGTGACATGGTGGAAGTGGGAAGCGGTGTCATTACATCTTCCGAAACAGAAGATCTTGACTGGATCAATAACTGGAAAAAATATTTTACTTCTTTTACCATTGATGATATATTAATCAAACCGACCTGGGAAGAATTAAAGGAAGAAGACAAAGATAAATTTCTGATTGAGATCGATCCGGGAATTTCTTTCGGAACAGGAAAACATGAAACGACACAGCTTTGCATCCGGCAGTTACAGAAATATGTGGAAGGAAAACATCCGAAAGTACTGGATGTGGGATGTGGCAGTGGAATTTTATCGATTGTGGCATTAAAACTCGGCGCAAGAGAAGTCGTGGGAACGGATCTGGATGCAGACTGCATGACTTCTACAAGGGATAATATGCAGGTAAACCATCTCGATTTGTCTCTGGGAACCTTTTATGTGGGAAATCTGATTGATGATGAGGAACTTCAGGAGACAGTCGGCACAGAGGAATATGAGATTGTTGTGGCAAATATTTTAGCACCAGTTATCATTGCCATGGCACCGGTCATTCCGGAGATTAAAACAGGGTGGTTATTTTATCACTTCCGGAATTATTGATTTTAAAGAAAACGAAGTAAAAGAAGCGATAGAAGCAGCAGGACTTACTGTAGTGGAAATCAATCATCAGGGTGAGTGGGTAAATATTACCGCACAGAAACAGTAGGAGCAGGGTATGTACCAGTTTTTTGTGGAAGATGAACAGGTGCAGCAGGATCGGATCTGCATTGTGGGCGGTGATGTCAATCATATCGGTCATGTGCTGCGCATGAAGACAGGGGAGAAAATCCGCATCAGCGATCAGAGCGGCAGATCGTATTTTTGCCGTATTCTGGAAATTACAGAGGAAGAGGTCTGGGCACAGATAGAGGATACCGATGAAATGGGGACAGAGTTTTCCCATAAGGTGTATCTTTTTCAGGGCCTTCCTAAAAGTGATAAGATGGAACTGATCATACAAAAGACCGTGGAACTTGGTGTCTATACCGTCATACCGGTTGCCATGAAAAACTGTGTGGTAAAGCTGGATGAAAAGAAGGCACAGAGCAAATGTAAGCGGTGGCAGGCAATTGCAGAGAGTGCGGCAAAACAGTCGAAGCGGACCGTGATTCCGCAGATTCAGATGCCACTTTCCTGGAAACAGGCATTGGAAGAGGCAAAGGAGCTGGACGTTGTCCTGGTTCCGTATGAGAATGAAAGAGGCATGGAAGCAACAAGAGAGATCTTTCGCTCGATTCCGGAAGGGGCGTCCATCGGAGTAATGATCGGTCCGGAGGGCGGATTTTCCCCGGAAGAGATTGCGCAGCTGGATAAAGACATGCATCGGATCTCTCTTGGCAGACGTATTTTGCGCACAGAAACAGCAGGAATGGCAACACTTTCCATGCTGATATACGAATTGGATATATAAGAAGGGTAAAAATGGAAGCATATTTGGATAATTCGGCAACGACAAGATGTTGTGAGGAAGCGGCACAGCTGGTGGTAAAATTACTGACGGAGGATTATGGAAATCCATCTTCCCTGCACAACAAAGGCGTGATCGCCGAAAATTATATGAACGATGCAAGAAAAAAAATTGCAAAGACATTAAAGGTACAGGAAAAAGAAATCTGTTTTACGTCAGGTGGTACTGAGTCCAATAATCTTGCAATTATCGGTGTGGCAGAGGCAAACAAGCGAAGTGGAAAACATGTGATAACGACGTCTATTGAACATCCGTCCGTGTCGGCAACGATGGTATATCTGGAGGAACACGGATATGAAGTCACATATCTTCCGGTAGATGCTTATGGTGTGATTTCTCTGGACGATCTGAAAGCGGCAATCCGGCCGGATACCATTCTGGTTTCCCTCATGCAGGTAAATAATGAAATCGGAGCGGTGGAGCCGATCGCGGAAGCGGGGGCACTGATCAAACAGTGTAATCCACAGACGCTTTTTCATGTGGATGCCATTCAGTCCTACGGAAAAATGAGAATTTATCCGGCAAAAATGCATGTAGACCTTCTCTCGGTCAGCGGACATAAGATTCATGGACCGAAAGGAAGCGGATTTTTATATATCAAAGACAAGACGAAAATTCATCCGCTGTTAAACGGAGGCGGACAGCAGAGGGGAATGCGTTCCGGCACGGAAAATGTTCCGGCAATCGCAGGACTTGGCGTAGCAGCGGAACGTATTTATACTGGTTTTGAGGAAAAAATCGACCGGATGTATACCCTGCGAGAGCATTTTATTGAGGAAGTGACAAAAATTCCGGGTGTACACGTCAACGGTCATACCGATCGCAGCAATGCACCGCATATTGTCAGTGTCAGCACGGAAGGTGTGCGCGCGGAAGTATTGCTTCATGCATTAGAGGATAAAGAGATCTATGTGTCAGCGGGAAGTGCATGTTCTTCCAACAAGCCTTCTGTCAGTCATACGCTAAAAAGTATTGGCTTAAAGCCAGAGCTTTTGGATGCAACCATCCGGTTCAGCTTTTGCGTGGAGACAACGGAAGAAGAGATTGATTATGCAGTAAAAGAGATGGCGGCATTGGTTCCGATGCTGCAGAAATATACAAGACATTAGAAAAAGGAGAGCAATATGTATAAATCATTTTTGATTAAATATGCGGAAATTGCCATTAAGGGAAAGAACCGTTATCTGTTTGAGGATGCTCTGGTACAGAATATCAGATATCATCTTAAGCGTGTAGAGGGAACCTTCCATGTACGCAAGGAAAACGGACGTATTTATGTGGATACCGAAGGGGAATACGATTATGAGGAGACCGTAGAAACCTTACAGCGGATTTTTGGTATTGTCGGAATCTGTCCAGTGGTACTTGTGGAGGATGAAGGATTTGACGCCCTGGCAAAAGTGGTATGCGACTATGTGGACCGGACCTATCCAGATAAAAACTTTACATTCAAAGTGGATGCACGCCGTGCCAGAAAGAATTATCCGATGACTTCCATGGAGATCAATGCAGCAGTGGGGGAAAAGATTCTTGAAGCATTTCCGGAAACCAGCGTTGACGTGCATCATCCGGAAGTGATGATTCACATCGAGATCCGTCCGATGATCAATATTTATTCGACAGAGATTCCAGGACCGGGAGGTATGCCGCTGGGCACAGCAGGACGAGCAATGCTTCTTCTGTCCGGCGGAATTGATTCTCCGGTTGCAGGATATATGGTATCCAAACGAGGGGTAACACTTGAAGCGACCTATTTTCATGCACCGCCATACACCAGTGAGCGTGCAAAACAGAAAGTGATTGACCTGGCAAAGAAAGTTGCAAGATATTCCGGACAGATCAAGCTTCATGTGGTGAACTTTACCGATATCCAGCTATATATTTATGAGAAATGTCCGCATGAGGAACTGACGATTATCATGCGCCGCTATATGATGAAAATTGCAGAGCATTTTGCCGAAGAGGGAAAATGTCTGGGTATGATTACCGGAGAGAGTATCGGGCAGGTGGCAAGCCAGACCATGCAGTCCCTTGCTGTGACCAATGAAGTGTGTCATATGCCGGTATACCGTCCGCTCATTGCCATGGACAAGCAGGATATTGTATCAATCGCAGAAAAAATTGACACATACGAGACGTCCATTCTTCCGTATGAGGATTGTTGTACGATTTTCGTGGCAAAGCATCCGGTTACCAAGCCAAGCTTAAAACATATTAAAAAATCAGAGTGCCGGCTGGAAGAAAAAATAGACGAACTGATGCAGACAGCAATCGATACGACAGAGACGATTCTGGTAGATGCAGAATAATCTGTTTTTGGAAAATTATTTCCGTGAAACAAAAAATCCCCTGTCTGCAATACAGACAGGGGATTTTGTAAGTAATTACTGGGAAATAATGTATGGCTTTAAAGCTTCCAGAATCTCATTCAGATTATCCTCGGTATGGATGGCGAGATCAATCGGCTTGGAAAGATCCAGGCTGAAAATTCCCATGATGGATTTTGCGTCAATGACATATCTGCCGGAAATCAGATCAAAATCGTACTCAAACTGAGAGATGGTATTAACAAATGATTTTACTTTTCCAATAGAATTTAATGAAATCTGTACTGTTTTCATAATGAAAACCTCCTTGAAAATATTCATGAAAAACTCATGCTGTTTATATCTTTGATAGTAATATTTTTTATTGGAAAAGTCAAGAAATGTATGAAGATAATTGTATAAAGGAGTAAAAATGAAAAAAGCAGCATTACACAATCTGGGATGCAAAGTGAATGCATATGAGACAGAAGCTATGCAGCAGATGCTTGAAGAAGCGGGGTACGAAATCGTGCCGTTTTCGGAGAAAGCAGATGTCTATGTGATTAATACCTGTTCCGTAACAAATATGGCAGACCGCAAATCAAGACAAATGCTGCACCGGGCAAAAAAGCGGAATCCGGATGCGGCTGTTGTTGCTGCCGGATGCTATGTACAGACCAAAGAGGATGAGGCAAAATGTGATGAAGCAATTGATATTCTGATCGGAAATAATCAGAAAAAAGAGCTGGTAGAGCGGCTGGATGCTTTCTTTGCGGGCAGAGGAGAAAAGGTGGAGGCTGTGGTGGATATTAACCACGAAAAACAGGCATTTGAGGAGCTGACACTGGATCATGCAGCAGAGCATACCCGCGCGTTTATAAAAGTACAGGATGGCTGTAACCAGTTCTGCAGTTACTGCATTATTCCGTATGCCAGAGGACGGGTGAGAAGCAGAAATGTTCAGAATGTTCTGGAGGAAGTAAAGCGTCTGGCAGCGTCCGGATATCAGGAAGTGGTACTGACCGGAATTCATCTGAGCTCCTACGGGATTGACTGCGGGGAAAGTCTGCTGCATCTGATCCAGATGGTGCATCAGGTGGAGGGAATCCGGCGTATCCGTTTAGGATCGCTGGAACCGAGAATCGTGACGGAAACATTTGCAGAAGAACTGGCAAAGATGGAGAAGATCTGTCCGCATTTTCATCTGTCACTGCAGAGCGGATGCGATGCAACGCTTGCCCGGATGAACCGGAAATATACGACGGAAGAATACGAAAATGCATGCAATATTTTACGGAAAAACTTTACGCATCCGGCAATCACAACGGATGTTATTGTTGGATTTCCTGGAGAGACAGAAGAAGAATTTGCACAGACAAAGGAATATTTAAAACGCATTCATTTTTATGAGATGCATATTTTTAAATATTCCCGACGGCAGGGAACCCGTGCGGCAGTGATGGAACATCAGGTGCCGGAGGAAATCAAGACGAAGCGCAGTGCCCAGCTGCTGGCACTTGCGGAAAGTATGTCGAGGGAATTCCGCGCATATTATGTGGGAAAAGAGGAAGAAGTACTCTTTGAGGAACCAATGGAAGTTGACGGAGAAACGTGGTATACTGGATATACCAAAGAGTATGTAAAGATCGCGGCAAAAACGGCAGAACCGCTTGATAATGTGATGAAAAGGGGAAGAGTGGAAGCGGCTCTGACCGATGAGATTTACCGTATGAAACTATAGCGCTTGTATTTTTCCTCAATTTCGTATACAATAGATGGGACAGGACTTGTTGGAATGAACAAGGGCAGGGACGGCGAATATGGAGAATTTAAATAATACACAATATTTTACAGTACAAAAGGAACCGGAATTACAGGTAAGAGATGTTTTAGAGATCGTATTCCGTGCATTGAGTGAGAAAGGATACAATCCGGTGAATCAGATTGTAGGATATATTATGTCCGGAGATCCGACATATATTACCAGTCATAACAATGCGAGAAGTCTGATCATGAAGGTAGAGCGGGACGAACTTGTAGAAGAAGTTTTACGTGCATACATCAAAAACAATTCCTGGGAATAATCCGGTACGGGAGAATTATGCGGATTTTAGGATTGGATTTCGGTTCAAAGACAGTGGGTGTTGCAGTGAGTGATGCTCTGTTAATTACAGCGCAGGGAGTGGAAATTATCCGAAGGAAAGCTCCAACGAAACTCAGGCAGACACTGGCGCGGATCGAACAGCTGGTAAGCGAGTACGAGGTGGAAAAAATTGTGCTCGGTTACCCGAAAAATATGAACAGTACAGAAGGGGAGCGCTGCGAGAAAACAAAAGAATTTAAGGAAATGCTTGAAAAACGCTGTGGTCTCCCTGTTATTTTATGGGATGAACGGCTGACAACAGTTGCAGCAGACCGTTCGATGATGGAAACAGGAATTCGAAGAGAAAACCGCAAGGAATATGTAGATGAAATTGCGGCTATTTTTATATTACAGGGATATCTGGATTATCTTTCAAATCATCCAGAAGAAAAATAAAAATACAAGGAAAAAATAAATGGAAAAAATTCAGTTTACAGATCCGGACACCAATGAGGTGGTGGAATTTGCTGTGGAAGAACAGACACAGCTGAATGGAATCAGATACTTACTTGTCTCTGATGGCAATGAAAACGGGGACAGTGAAGCATATATATTAAAAGAAATAAAGACACAGGATGAGGAAGTATTTTACGAGATGGTAGATGATGATACAGAGTTTGCTGCACTCGCGAAAATATTTGCTGAACTTGCGGATGAAGAAACACAGCTTTTATATTAGAGCGGAATATTATATTTGGAGGATTTATGAAAAAACAGGAAAAACAGAATAACAGTAAGCTTAAGATTATACCGTTGGGAGGTCTTGAGCAGATTGGTATGAATATTACTGCCTTTGAATACGAAGACAGTATTATTGTGGTGGATTGCGGTCTCGCATTCCCGGAAGATGACATGTACGGAGTGGATCTGGTGATTCCGGATGTCACTTATTTAAAGGAAAATATTGATCGTGTCAAAGGATTTTTTATTACGCACGGACATGAGGATCATATTGGTGCCATCCCATATGTTTTAAAAGATGTCAATGTGCCGATTTATTCGACCAGACTGACCAATGCCCTGATCGAGCACAAACTCGAAGAGCATAATATGCTCACAAAAGTAAAAAGAAAAGTTGTCAAATACGGACAGCACATCAATCTTGGATGTTTCCGTGTAGAGTTTATCCGCACGAATCACAGTATTCAGGATGCGGCGGCACTTGCGATTTATTCCCCGGCAGGAATTGTCCTGCATACAGGAGATTTTAAGGTTGATTATACACCGGTATTTGGAGATGCCATTGATCTGCAGCGTTTCGGCGAGATCGGTAAAAAGGAGTGTTAGCACTGCTTTGTGACAGTACCAATGCGGAGCGCCCGGGATTTACAGATTCCGAAAAGTCAGTAGGAAAAACGCTGGATAACATTTTTTCCGAGCATAAAAATACAAGAATTATTATTGCGACATTTGCATCTAATGTGGATCGTGTGCAGCAGATCATCAATTCTGCAGACAAGTTTGGCAGAAAAGTTGCGATTGAGGGACGAAGCATGGTCAATATTGTATCCATCGCTTCGAACTGGGATATATTTCCCTGCCGGATAACATTCTGATTGATGTGGATCAGCTGAAAAATTATCCGGATGAAAAGACGGTTATCATTACAACGGGAAGTCAGGGAGAGTCCATGGCCGCATTGTCCCGCATGGCATCCGGCATGCACCGCAAAGTTACCATTAAGCCAAATGATACCATTGTATTCAGTTCCCATCCGATTCCGGGAAATGAGAAATCGGTTACCGGTGTGATCAATGAACTGATGCGCAAGGGTGCAGATGTGATTTTCGAAGATGTACATGTCAGCGGACATGCGTGCAAGGAAGATATCAAGCTGATTTATTCTCTGGTAAATCCGCTGTACGCGATTCCGGTGCATGGAGAATACAAGCATCTGATTGCACAGGCGAAGATTGCGGAAGAGCTTGGATATGACAGTGATCATATCAAAATCCTTTCTTCCGGAGATGTGCTTGAGATCGATGAGAATGGTGCAGAAGTGACCGGACATGTGCCGGTTGGCAATGTAATGGTAGACGGACTTGGTGTCGGAGATGTCGGAAATATCGTTCTTCGGGATCGTCAGCGTCTGGCAGAAGACGGAATTATTATTGTCGTCATGACACTCGAAAACGGAACCGGACAGGTACTTGCAGGACCGGATATCGTATCGAGAGGTTTCGTCTATGTACGTAATTCCGAGAGTCTGATGGATGAAGCAAAAACCGTTCTCGATAAGACCATGGATTATTGTATGGATCACAACATTACAGATTGGGGCAAGATCAAAAATGAAGTAAAAGATGCTCTGGGTGATTTCGTCTGGAAAGAGACAAAGAGACGTCCGATGATCATGCCGATTATCATGGAAGTATAGGGGTATTATGAATAAAGCTTTGTTCACTTTCATTAAAATTGCGTTTGTTATTATGCTGATCCTGCTGATTTTATATGGAACCGTTCATTTATGCAGGACCTGTATTTATGATTACGGGTATCGTTTCTTTGCAGAAAAGCAGATGGTACCGGATACGCAGGATGTGGAAAGCACGGAGGCACAATAGAAATAAATATGATAGTAGATGAACGACTGGTAACATATATCAATTCCCTGGATACGGGAAATACCAGAATTTTGGATGCTGTCGAACGAGAAGCTCTGGATTCCTATGTTCCGATTATTCGGAAGGAGATGCAGAGCTTTTTGAAGCTTTTGCTGGCGATGACAAAACCAAAAAGAATTCTGGAAGTCGGTACTGCGGTAGGGTTTTCTTCCATTCTGATGGCAGAATATGATCCGGTACCGTGTGAGATTGTCACGATTGAAAATTATGAAAAGCGAATCCCGATTGCCCGGGAAAATTTTAAGAGAGCAGGGAAAGAAGAGCAGATTACACTGCTTGAAGGGGATGCAGCGGAAATCCTTCCGACACTCACCGAGCCGTTTGATCTGATCTTTATGGATGCCGCAAAAGGACAGTATATTCATTTTATGCCGGATATTCTGCGTCTGCTGAAAACCGGAGGGACACTTGTCTCGGATAATGTGCTGCAGGATGGGGACATTATTGAGTCCCATTATGCGGTGATCCGCAGAAACCGGACGATTTACAAACGGATGCGGGAATATTTGTATGAGTTAACGCACCGGAAAGATCTGGTAACAGCGGTGCTGCCGGTGGGAGATGGAATTACAGTCAGTACAAAAGTAGAGGTAGAAAACGATGAGAAAGAATGAGTTGCTTGTTCCGGCAAGCAGTCTGGAAGTATTAAAAATTGCAGTTATTTATGGAGCCGATGCGGTCTACATCGGGGGAGAGGCATTCGGACTCAGAGCCAAGGCAAAAAACTTTACCATGGAAGAGATGGCAGAGGGAATTGCATTTGCACATGCACGGGGAGTTAAAGTTTATGTGACGACAAATATTCTGGCACATAATTATGATCTTGACGGTGCGCGGGAATATCTTACGGAACTGCAGAACATGAAGCCGGACCCCGGATGCTCTGATCATTGCAGATCCGGCAATCTTTACGATCGCCGGAGAAGTATGCCCGGATATTGACCGCCATATCAGTACACAGGCAAACAACACCAATTACGGAACATTTCAGTTCTGGGAGAAACTCGGTGCTACCCGTGTGGTAACGGCAAGAGAACTTTCCCTGCGGGAGATCCGGCAGATCCGGGAACACATTTCCGATGATCTGGAGATAGAGACATTTGTACATGGCGCTATGTGTATTTCGTACTCGGGAAGATGTCTGCTGTCCAATTATTTTACAGGAAGGGATGCCAACCGCGGGGCATGTACACATCCGTGCCGGTGGAAATATTCTGTGGTTGAAGAGAAGCGTCCGGGTGAGTATTTTCCGGTATATGAGAATGAGCGCGGAACCTATATTTTCAATTCCAAAGATCTGTGTATGATTGAGCATATTCCGGATCTTCTGGAAGCAGGAATTGACAGTTTTAAGATTGAGGGACGTATGAAGACCGCACTTTATGTGGCAACGGTGGCGCGTACTTACCGTAAGGCGATTGACGATTATCTGGAATCTCCGGAGAAATATCAGGAAAATATGCCATGGTATCTCGAACAGATCAAAAGCTGCACATACCGCCAGTTTACCACGGGATTTTTCTACGGAAAACCTTCGGAGGAGACACAGATTTACGATAACAACACGTATGAAAAGGGATATACCTATCTGGGAATTGTCGGTCCGAAAAATGAAAAGGGAATGTACCGGGTGGAACAAAAGAATAAATTTTCTGTCGGAGAACAGATCGAAGTGATGAAACCGGACGGACGCAATATGACCGTTACGGTGCGGGGACTGATGGATGAAAAGGGAGAGCCGATGGAATCCTGTCCGCATCCGCAGCAGATCTTTTATGTGGATCTGGGGATGGAACCGGATGAATATGATATTCTCCGGAGACGGGAAGAAGAAGCGATCGCCCTGGATTAAAAAAATCTTAAGAAACACCCTCTGTCTGAACAATTGCGAAAGCACAGAGGGTGTGCTAATATAAGACAAAAGGACGTTGTTCTTAAGTAGCGAGTGAACCAGATAAGGAGGAGAGATTATGCGTTTGCAAAGCAAAAAACTGATTGCTGTATTGTGTGCGCTGGCAATGATTATTTCTGTATTTCCAGTACAGGCAGATGCGGCAGCAAAACCGAAATTTGTAAAAAATTATACGGTTCTTTATGAAAACAGCACCGGTAAGGGTGTGTATACATATACCGTAACCAATCTTACCAAAGGGCAGAGGGTAAAATGGAGCCTTTCCGGCACCGGAAAAAGTTATGCAAAGCTGAAGAAAACAACGACATCCGTGAGCGGAAAGACATCTGCAAACAGTCTGACAATCCGCACCCGGGGAAAGGCAGCCGCAAAGAATAAAACCGTAATTGTAACTGCAAAAGTTTACAAAGGGAAGAAGTGCGTGAGCACGATCAAGACAAAGTCTGCCAAGATTAAAATACTGCCGAAAACAATTTCCATTGTAGATAACGGAGTCTTGAAATATCAGGTGGGACAGACCTATCAGTTCCGGTTCCGTATTACTCCGGCAAATGCCATCAGCACCAATGTCTGGACCGCTGTGGATGGAAACGGAAATGATGTTTCGTCCATGATTACAAAGACCGGTGCATTTACTCCGGCAAAAGAAGGTACTTATACCATCACCGTGCAGGCCAAAGCGGGAAATAAAGTGGTTTCCGACAGCAAGGTTATTACTGTCGCAACTTCCATGACCGGAATTGCACAGATGGCAGCAAACAAGGTAGCGGCTGTATATTCCGGAAATGCCAAAAATCTTGTGAAAACAGGAGATTTTTCTATCCGGACCCAGGCAGGTGCAAAGATGGAAATCAAGTCGGCTGTATTTTCCGATGACGGAACACAGGTATTTCTTACAACCTATAATCAGCTGAAAGACGGTGCAACCTATACGGTTACCGATGGACAGTCAACATATGACTTTACCGCATCCGTGGGAAGACCGGTCAGCCTTAGAGTTGTGACAACAGAAGTGACCGTCGGAAAAGAGACACCAATCGAATACGAGATTCTTGATGCAAACGGAATTGATGTCAAGACAGCATATCCGGGAGATATTACTTATACGGAACGGATTACAAATGGTTACCGTACAAAGGATAATAAGATTTATATGACCAGAGTTGGGGATACCGGAACGGTTACACTGACTTATAAATGTGCAAGCGATCCGAATCTGGTACTGACCGGAAGCGGAACCTTTGTATGTAAGGCAGCCAGTGTGTCAAACAACACAAACCTTACACTTACCTCTTCGGAAGCAGTGCCAAATTACAGTGCATCCAGTTACAAGGACAATCATAATGTAGCATCCGGCAGCAATTATTATGTACATTTCCGGGCATTGGATACAGACAATACCGAGATGAAGTATGACAGCATCAAGTTTGAGTCTTCCGATCCGGACACATTGCTTGTAAATCCTGGAAAGAACAATGTTGCTTATGCAACAGCAATCAAGACAGGTACCGCAAATATTATCGTTACCGCAACCTATGCAAAGCAGGAATACACTTATGTATACGAGATTACGGTGGCGGAACCGGCATACCTTGCAACACTGACTGCAGATAATACGCAGATTACCATGTCAAACGCTTATGCGGCAGGCTATAAGGAATACGTCAATATCGATGGACGGGATCAGTATGGTCAGAGTATGAAACTTGAAAACGAGACATACCAGATCGTAGAAAACAGTACCAATAAAGTATCTATGGCTACCTATGATCCGGCAACCGACCGTATGGTATTTGACGCATCCGGAAGGGCAGCAGGTGTTTACAATTATACCCTGACCCTGACAATGAACGGACATAAGGCATCCGTTAATGTTACCGTTGTTGTACAGACTCCTCCTTATAATGGAGCATCTTCCTATAAGGTTGATATCAGCAAACCGGTCATTGATCTGGCAATTACTTCCGGAGCATCTGCATCGGATCTGCTTGCATCAAAAGTGACAACATTGCGTCTGGCAGAGTATCGCGGAGGCGTATTTTATCAGTATGTGAATATTGCATCTGTAAGGATCAGTAAGGGCGGACAATATTATGAAAGTGATCTGTCAAAGGGTGGATCTTCAACAGAACCTGCAGCAATTGGCAGTGGATCAGAAATTCCGATTTCTGCGGTTTCAGGAAATGTTGTGACAAAGGCACAGACAGGTACTTATCTGCTGGAACTGAAGTTCTATCCAAGTGATGGACAGAGCACATCACTGGCTACAACTACGGGATATCTGGAAGTTACCGACAGTCAGGCAAATCCAGTGATCAGTGTAGATCGCACCGTATCTACCGTAAACTGTAAGACGGCACTGGATCTGGCAAAGAACTGCCTGAGCATTCAGGGAATGGATGGCGGAGTGATCGCAGACTGTACCGTCACCGGATCGAGTGTACCGGGCGCAAGTTATTCCGTTACTTCAGGAATGTCTGTCAATATCAATTCCGTTGTTGTACAGGCAACCACAACACTTTCCGATAAGACAACGGTTGTATCTAATTATACGGTTTCTGTGGGAAGGACATTGAGAAATCAATAATACTCGGCTTAAAAAAGAAAATCACAGGACGCGAAAAGCGCTCCTGTGATTTTTTTGCGTAAAATATGAAATGATATATAAAAATATTCGGTTAAGATTGATAAAAATCAATAATCCGGTCAAGTCTTGCGGTCATGTTGGAAAGGAGCGCATCTAAAATTGTGATAGCTGTCATTGCCTCAACAACGACTACTGCACGCGGAACGATAATCGGATCGTGTCGTCCTTTGATACTGATCTCAATTTCTTTTCCGTCTTTGTTGACGGTCTGCTGTGTTGCTGCAATGGACGGTGTCGGTTTGACAGCTGCGCGGAAAAATAACAGAGAGCCATCACTCATGCCACCGAGCGTGCCACCGGAATAATTGGTTCTCTTGGAGATGTGTCCATTCTCCATGCAAAATGCATCGTTGTTGGTTAGTCCGGTAGCGGTAGCTGCACCAAATCCGGCTCCGATTTCAAAGCCCTTTACGGCACCGATCGAGAGGATTGCTTTTGCCAGATTCGCATCGAGTTTTTCAAAAACGGGATCACCGAGTCCGACGGGAAGCCCAAAAATCTGACATTCGATGATGCCACCGCTGGAGTTTTGTTCCTGTAAACATTTTTCGAGATATGCGCTGGCTTTTGCTGCGGCTGTTGCATCCGGCATATACAGCTTGTTTTTTGAAATTTCTGCGGGATCAAACCGGGCAGGATCAATGGACACCGGACCGATTGCCTGACTGTAGGCAAGTATGGAGATGTCCATCTGCTCTAAAATTTTGATCGCAATTGCACCGCCGGCAACGCGTCCGATCGTTTCGCGCCCCGAGGAGCGTCCGCCGCCGCGGTAATCACGAAATCCGTATTTTTCGTCAAAACAGAAATCAGCATGTCCCGGTCGGTAGTAGGAGGCAATTTCACTGTAATCGGCAGAGTGCTGGTCCTTGTTCCAGACCATCATGGAAATCGGGGTACCGGTTGTTTTTCCCTCAAAGACACCGGATAAGATTTCTACCGTGTCACTTTCCCTGCGCTGTGTGGTAAATTTGGACTGGCCGGGTTTACGCCGGTCTAAAAATTTCTGGATATCTTCTTCACAGAGGCTGAGTCCGGCAGGACAGCCATCCACAACAACACCGATGCCTTTGCCGTGGGATTCCCCCCATGTGGTGATACGAAATAAATTGCCAAATGATGAGCCTGCCATAAATGCCTCCTTAAAAACGTTAATATTCTAAGGGATATTATAAAAAACATCGCATTGAATAGTCAAGAGAGATATGGTAATATTTAAAGGAAATAGACATAAAAAAAGAGAGGGGGAACATATGGAATTTAACGCAGTATATCATCAGGCGAGTGACAATTACTGTTATCCGCTGAATGAGGATGAGCTGATTATCAATATAAAAACGGGCTACGATGTAAAATCGGTATCCATTATACTCGGAGATCCGTTTGCCGCGGGAATATTAGGCGGCGGGGAGCACTGGGATGGAAAAAAGGAGCCGATCATATATAAAAAGCGGTTAAAAAATCAGATCTGGTGGACCACAACCGTGCGTCCGGAGTACAAGCGTCTGAAGTATTATTTTGAACTTCAGACAGGGGAGGAAAGCTGGTTTTATTTTGAAGACGGGTTTGTCAGCAGCGAACAGATGCATCTGGAGGGCAGAAGCCGTCAGTGCTTTGTTTTTCCGTGGATGAATCCCTGTGATGTACCGCGTACCCCGGCATGGGTCAATGATACCGTATGGTATCAGATTTTCCCGGATCGTTTCTGCAACGGAGATCCTTCCAATGATCCTGAGAATGTGGTTTTGTGGAGAGAGCATGGAAGCGTGACCAATGAGGAATGTTTCGGAGGAGATCTGGCGGGGATTACAGACAAGCTGGATTATCTGCAGAATCTGGGAATCAACGGTCTGTATCTGACACCGATCAACGAAGCTCCGTCAAATCACAAATACGATACCACGGATTATACGAAGATTGATCCGCGTTTTGGTGATGAGGAAACCTTTAAACACCTTGTGAAGGAAGCGCATAAGCGGGGCATCCGCGTAATGCTTGACGGTGTGTTCAATCATTCCGGATATTATTTCGCACCGTGGCAGGATGTGCTTGCAAAGGGACCGGAGTCAGAATATTATGACTGGTTTATGATCAATGAATGGCCGTTTGATAAAAACGGGCAGGCGGCAAAGAAGAAACAGTATTATACATTTGCCTTTTATGATTCCATGCCAAAGATCAATACAAACAATCCGAAAGTACGCAAATATTTTGTAGATATTTGTGCCAACTGGGTGGAAAATTACGGAATCGATGGAATCCGTCTGGATGTGGCAAATGAAGTTTCCCACAGGTTCTGCAAAGAACTGCATGCGCGGGTCAAGGAGATCAACCCGGATATCTATATTCTCGGAGAAATCTGGCACAACGCGCTTCCGTGGCTGCGCGGAGATGAGTTTGATGCGGTAATGAATTATCCGCTTGGACAAAGTATCAAGGATTTCTGGATTGATAAGAGCCTGACGAATGAAGACTTTGAGTATACAATCAACCGCTGCTATACAAGCTATATGCAGCAGACCAATGATGTGCTGTTTAATCTGCTCGATTCGCATGATACCAAGCGGCTTCGCTCGGATGTGAAGAATCTGGATGAATATTTTGCACAGATTGCTGTGCTTTTTGCAATGCCGGGAAGTCCGTGCATTTACTACGGAACAGAAATTGCCATGGAAGGAAGCTATGATCCGGACTGCCGCAGATGTATGCCGTGGTCGGATATTGAGGCCGGAAAGTATGCAGAGCGCAGCAGGATCATATCTACACTGATTCATCTGCGCCGGCAGGAACCGCTCTTAAAAAGCCGTAATTTTCATTTTCCGAATGATTATGCAGCATACAGGCGTGTGATCCAGTTTCAGAAAGTGGATTTTCCGGATTGTTATGTGGAAGTGCTGATTAACTGCTGTGAGGAAGATGTCGAGGTAGTGCCGCAGGGAGAAATTCTGCTTGAACGACATTACATAGATTCCACACTTTTGTCCAACGGTATTTTGATCCGCAGAATTCGAAAGTAAATAAAAAGAAAGAGGAATAACAGAAAATGGCTACATATGAGTTGTTAAAACAGGAAGGCAGTGCGAAACGTGCGGTGTTTCATACGGTGCACGGAGATATCCAGACGCCGGTATTTATGAATGTGGGAACGGTGGGCGCAATCAAGGGTGCTGTTTCAACAATGGATCTCAAAGAGATCAAATGTCAGGTGGAACTGTCCAATACCTATCATCTGCATGTGCGTCCAGGAGACAAGCTGATCAAAGAAATGGGCGGACTGCATAAGTTTATGGTCTGGGATCGTCCGATTCTGACAGATTCCGGCGGATTTCAGGTGTTTTCCCTGGCAGGACTCCGGAAAATTAAGGAGGAGGGCGTATATTTCCATTCCCATGTAGATGGCGCAAAGATCTTTATGGGACCGGAAGAGAGTATGCAGATCCAGTCAAACCTCGGATCGACGATTGCCATGGCATTTGACGAGTGTCCATCGAGTGTGGCAGAGCGCAGATATGTCGAAGATTCTGTTGCGCGTACGACCCGCTGGCTGGAGCGGTGCAAAAAAGAAATGCAGCGTCTGAACAGTCTGGAAGATACGATTAATAAAGAGCAGCTGTTGTTTGGAATTAACCAGGGAGCAATTTTTTCGGATATCCGGACGGACCATGCAAAGAGAATTTCGGAACTGGATCTGGATGGGTATGCAATTGGCGGACTTGCAGTGGGAGAAACCCATGAACAGATGTATCAGATCATAGAGGAGACCGTTCCGTATCTTCCGAAAAACAAGCCGACGTATCTGATGGGCGTGGGAACACCTGCAAATATTCTCGAGGGGGTAGCGCGCGGAATCGATTTCTTTGACTGTGTATATCCGAGCAGAAACGGACGCCACGGACATGTATATACCAACGAAGGAAAGTTGAATCTGTTTAACCAGAAATACGAAAAAGACATGCGTCCGATTGAGGAGGGCTGCCAGTGTCCGGCATGCCGGCACTACAGCAGAGCCTATATCCGGCATCTGTTAAAAGCAAAGGAAATGCTTGGCATGCGCCTGTGTGTTCTTCATAACCTGTATTTTTACAATACCATGATGGAAGAGATCCGGGATGCTCTCGATGCCGGAAATTTTGCTTCCTACAAAGAAGAAAAAACTGTACCGGATGGGACAGTCAAGTATAAAAATGTCTAAAAAAGCCAAAAAGGCTTGCCCAAAGAACGGAAGTTGTGTAGAATGGGTTTTAGTATTTGAATATAGGAGGAAACATTGATGAGCGCAATTTTAGCAAATAGCAGCGCTTCCGCTTCCGGCGGAATGGGCATGTTTGGTATGATTATCTGGCTGGTAGTAATCTTCGGATTTATGTATTTTCTGATGATTCGTCCACAGAAGAAGGAGCAGAAGAAAAAAGATCTGATGCTTTCCGAAGTAGCTGTGGGAGACACCGTTCTTACTACATCCGGTTTCTATGGAACAATTATTGATATTGTAGATGATACCGTTATCGTAGAGTTCGGAAACAACAAAAACTGTCGTATTCCAATGCAGAAAGCTGCAATTGCAGACGTAGAAAAAGCAGAATCTGCATCATAAAGAACATGAGAGAGGGTGTCGCATTTGCGGCACCTTTTTGCATTTCTTTCTCAATTCAGAATAATAAAAAAGATCTATTATAATCTCAGATTATATTATTTATGAAAAAGTAAAATGGATTTTTAGTTGAAAAGAAGGCCCTGTTGCTATATATTAATAGGTAATAGACTTTGAAACAGCAGAGTAGAAAAGAGGAAAAGCAATGGAATGTCAAATTGGTGTGATCTCGGGAGACGGTATTGGACGGAGATCGTTACAGAGGCAAAAAAAAGTATTAGACCAGATTGGGAAAAAATATGGTCATTTATTTCACTATACGGATATCCTGATGGGGGGATGCTCGATTGATGCAACCGGAGTTCCTTTGACCGATGATGCGATTGCGGCAGCAAAAGCAAGTGATGCGGTACTGATGGGATCTATCGGAGGAAATACTTCCACATCCCCGTGGTATCAATTAGCACCGGAGCTTCGTCCGGAGGCAGGACTTTTAAAGCTGCGTAAATCGCTCAATCTGTTTGCAAACCTTCGCCCGGCATATTTATATGAAGAATTAAAGGCTGCATGTCCACTGCGTGATGATATCATCGGAACAGGATTTGATATGATGATTATGCGTGAGCTGACAGGCGGTTTGTATTTCGGAGCGCGAAAGACAGAGGAAGTAGATGGCGTGACGACAGCAACCGATACACTTACCTACAATGAAAATGAGATCCGCAGAATTGCAAAGCGAGGTTTTGACATTGCAATGAAGCGCCGCAAAAAGGTAACTTCCGTGGATAAGGCAAATGTTCTGGATTCTTCCCGGCTCTGGAGAAAAATCGTAGAAGAAGTTGCAAAAGATTATCCGGAAGTAACGTATGAGCATATGCTTGTAGATAACTGTGCAATGCAGCTTGTGAAAGATCCAAAACAGTTTGACGTGATTCTGACGGAGAATATGTTTGGAGATATTTTATCCGATGAGGCTTCCATGGTGACCGGTTCCATCGGTATGTTATCATCCGCAAGTTTGAATGATACCAAATTCGGTTTATATGAGCCGAGTGGCGGATCTGCACCGGATATTGCCGGAAAAGGCATTGCCAATCCGATTGCAACGATCTTAAGTGCAGCCATGATGCTTCGTTATACCTTTGATCTGGATAAAGAGGCTGATGCGATTGAAAATGCCGTGAAACAGGTATTAAAAGAAGGATATCGTACCATTGATATCATGCCGCAGGCAGGAGAGAGCACAGAAGGGATTAAACAGGTTGGTACAGCAAAGATGGGTGACCTGATCGCAGAGAGAGTTTAAGGAGAACATAATATGATAAGTGATAACGCAAGGAGCGGTATGCAGCAGGCTCCGGCGCGCAGTCTTTTCAATGCGCTCGGATTTACCGCAGAAGAATTAAAAAAACCGATGGTCGGAATTGTAAGTTCCTACAATGAAATTGTTCCGGGCCATATGAATATTGATAAAATTGTAAACGCCGTAAAACTCGGCGTTGCGGAAGCAGGTGGCGTACCGGTTGTATTTCCGGCAATCGCGGTATGTGATGGTATTGCCATGGGACATGTCGGCATGAAATATTCTCTGGTTACCAGAGACCTGATTGCAGATTCCACGGAGTGTATGGCTATCGCCCATCAGTTTGATGCACTGGTTATGGTGCCAAACTGTGATAAGAATGTACCGGGGCTTCTGATGGCAGCTGCCCGTCTGAATCTTCCGACCGTATTTGTATCCGGCGGACCGATGCTTGCCGGACATGTGCAGGGAAAGAAGAGAAGTCTTTCTTCCATGTTTGAGGCAGTCGGATCTTACGCAGCAGGAACCATGACAGAGGATGATGTGCTTGAATATGAGAATAAAGTCTGCCCGACCTGTGGGTCCTGCTCCGGCATGTATACAGCAAACTCTATGAACTGTCTAACCGAAGCTCTTGGTATGGGACTTCGCGGAAACGGAACGATTCCGGCTGTTTATTCCGAAAGGATCAAGCTTGCAAAGCATGCAGGTATGGCAGTTATGGATATGTTCCGCAAGAATATCTGCGCGCGTGATATTATTACAAAAGAGTCCATCTTAAATGCACTGACAGTAGATATGGCACTGGGATGTTCCACAAACTCCATGCTGCATCTGCCGGCGATCGCGCATGAGATCGGATTTGATTTTGATATTACCTTTGCAAACCCGATCAGCGAAAAGACACCGAACCTCTGCCACCTTGCACCGGCAGGTCCTACTTATATGGAGGATCTGAATGAAGCCGGCGGTGTATATGCAGTGATGAAAGAACTGGCAGATATCGGTCTGTTACATACCGATTGTATGACCGTAACCGGAAAGACGATCGGAGAGAACATTGCAAACGCAGTGAACCGCAATCCGGAAGTCATCCGTCCGGTTGATCATCCATATTCCAAGACCGGTGGTCTGGCTGTTCTGAAAGGAAATCTGGCACCGGATGGTTCGGTGGTTAAGCGTTCTGCTGTTGTCGATGAGATGATGGTTCATGAAGGACCGGCAAGAGTCTTTGAGTGTGAGGAAGATGCTATCGCGGCGATCAAGGGCGGTAAGATTGTAGAGGGTGATGTCGTTGTCATCCGCTATGAGGGACCGAAGGGCGGACCTGGTATGAGAGAAATGTTAAATCCGACTTCTGCGATTGCGGGAATGGGGCTTGGATCTTCGGTGGCACTGATTACAGACGGACGTTTTTCCGGTGCATCCAGAGGCGCATCCATCGGACATGTTTCTCCGGAAGCAGCAGTTGGGGGACCGATTGCTTTGGTAGAAGAGGGCGATATCATAAAGATCAATATCCCGGAGATGACATTGAACGTAGATGTTTCGGATGAAGAGATGGCCGCACGACGTGCAAAATGGCAGCCGAGAGAGCCGAAGGTTACCACCGGATATCTTAAGAGATATTCTGCACTGGTTACTTCCGGAAACCGTGGAGCTGTCTTGGAAGTGCCAGAAGAGAAATAAAGGATAGAGGGTTAGAAAATGCAGTTGACAGGATCACAGGTGATTATAGAATGCCTGAAAGAACAGGGTGTAGATACCGTTTTCGGATATCCGGGCGGTGCAATCCTGAACGTTTATGATGAATTATACAAACATCCGGAAATCCGGCATGTACTTACATCGCATGAGCAGGGGGCTTCCCATGCAGCAGACGGATATGCCAGAAGTACAGGAAAAGTCGGAGTCTGTATGGCAACAAGCGGACCGGGAGCCACCAATCTGGTGACCGGTATCGCAACTGCGTATATGGATTCCATTCCGATCGTGGCAATCACCTGCAATGTTGGGGTATCACTCCTCGGAAAAGACAGTTTTCAGGAAATTGATATTGCTGGCATCACAACACCGATTACAAAATACAGTTTTATTGTAAAAGATGTAACAAAACTTGCCGATACGATTCGCAGAGCTTTTTCCATTGCGCGGAAAGGACGTCCGGGCCGGTTCTGGTAGATATCACCAAGGATGTGACTGCCAACAAAACAGAGTATATAAAGAAAGAGCCAAAAATGCCGCAGCCGGATTGTTCGGCATTCAATGAGGATGATTTAAGGAAAGCCATCCAGATGATTGAAAAGGCAAAGAAGCCGTACATATTTGTCGGAGGAGGAGCAATCCTTTCCGGAGCCAGTGAAGTATTAAAGACATTTGTAGAAAAAACAGATGCACCGGTCTGCGACACACTGATGGGAAAAGGTGCATATGATGGAACATCAGAAAACTATACCGGAATGCTTGGAATGCACGGAACAAAGACGTCCAATCTCGGTGTCAGTGAATGTGATCTTCTGATCGCAATTGGTGTTCGTTTTTCTGACCGTGTACTTGGAAATCCAAAGAAATTTGCAAAACAGGCAAAGATTCTGCAGATTGATATTGATCCGGTAGAAATCAATAAAAATATTATCGTAAATCACAGCATTATCGGGGATGTGGCAATCGTCCTCGGAAAGCTGAATGAAAAACTTGAGCAGCAGAAACATACCGAGTGGCTTTCCCATATTGCGGATTATCAGAAGATGTATCCTATGACCATTCCAAAGGAAGGGTTAAGTGGTCCGTTTATGATCGCAAAGATCTATGAGATGGCAAAAGATGCCATTATGGTCACGGAAGTCGGTCAGCATCAGATGTGGGCTGCACAGTATTTTAAATACAGTAAACCAAGAACCCTGCTGACATCCGGAGGTCTTGGTACGATGGGGTATGGTCTTGGCGCTGCAATTGGTGCACAGACTGCAAATCCGGATAAGCAGGTGATCAATATTGCGGGAGACGGATGTTTCCGCATGAATATGAATGAACTTGCAACAGCATCCAGACAAAAGCTTCCGTTGATTGAAGTGATTGTCAATAACCATGTACTCGGAATGGTCCGCCAGTGGCAGACACTTTTCTATAAACAGCATTATTCCGCAACGGTTTTAGATGACGGTGTGGACTACGTAAAGATTGCAGAGGCGATGGGCGCAGCTGCCCGGCGTGTGACAACACAGGAAGAGTTTAACGCAGCTTTTCAGGAAGCATTGGAAAGTAAGACGCCGTTTGTAATTGACGCAATTGTGGATTCGGATGACAAGGTATGGCCGATGGTTGCACCGGGGGCTCCGATCAATGAATGTTTCGATGGAAAAGATTTCGAGAGCAAGAATAAATAAGCAACAGCATAGTAAAATATAGGAGGAAGTTTGAAATGAGCAGAGTATACAATTTCTCAGCAGGACCGGCAGTATTGCCGGAGGAGGTACTGCAGGAAGCAGCAGATGAAATGTTGGATTACAGAGGATGCGGCATGTCCGTTATGGAAATGAGCCACAGATCTAAAGTGTTCGATGACATCATCAAGGATGCAGAAAAAGATTTAAGAGAGCTGATGAACATTCCGGATAATTATAAGGTATTGTTCTTACAGGGTGGAGCATCCCAGCAGTTTGCAGCAGTTCCTATGAACCTGATGAAGAATAAGAAAGCCGGATACATTGTCACAGGACAGTGGGCAAAGAAGGCGTATCAGGAAGCACAGATGTACGGAGAGGCAATTGAGCTTGCATCCTCTGCAGATCAGACATTCTCTTATATTCCGGATTGTTCCGATCTGGATATTCCGGATGATCTGGATTACGTTTATATCTGTGAGAACAACACCATTTACGGAACCAAATACAAGAAGCTTCCAAACACAAAGGGAAAGACACTGGTAGCAGATGTATCTTCCTGCTTCTTATCTGAGCCTGTAGATGTGACAAAGTATGGCGTAATCTATGGTGGCGTACAGAAGAATATCGGACCGGCAGGTGTTGTAATCGTAATTGCACGGGAAGACCTGATTACAGATGATGTACTTCCTGGCACACCAACCATGCTCAAGTGGAAGACACAGGCAGACAAAGACAGTCTGTACAACACACCGCCATGCTACGGCATTTATATCTGCGGTAAGGTATTTAAGTGGCTGAAGAAGATGGGCGGCTTAGAGGAAATGCAGAGACGCAACATTGAAAAAGCAAAGATCCTTTATGATTTCCTGGATGAGAGCAAACTGTTCAAGGGAACTGTCAGAAAAGAAGACCGTTCTCTGATGAATGTACCGTTCGTAACCGGAGACAAGGATATGGATGCGAAATTCGTAAAAGAGGCAACCGAGGCTGGCTTCGTAAACCTGAAAGGACATCGTACCGTTGGCGGTATGCGTGCATCCATTTACAACGCAATGCCAAAAGAGGGCGTAGAAAAGCTTGTTGAGTTCATGAAGAAATTTGAGAAGGAGAATGCATAAAATGTTTAATTATACATGCTTAAATCCTATCGCTGGGGTAGGTCTGGATTTATTTTCTGATGATTACAAAAAAGTTGACGATCTGGCAGGCGCTGATGCAGCACTTGTCCGCAGTGCGGCAATGCACGATCTGGATCTTCCGGATTCACTGCTTGCAGTTGCCCGTGCCGGTGCAGGTGTCAACAATATTCCGCTTGACAAATGTGCTGACAAAGGTATCGTTGTATTTAATACACCGGGTGCAAATGCCAATGGTGTAAAAGAACTTGTTTTTGCAGGAATGTTATATGCATCCCGCGATATTGTCGGTGGTATTGACTGGTGCCTTGCAAACCAGAACGATGATAACATTGCAAAAACTGCAGAGAAACAGAAGAAGAACTTTGCAGGAACAGAGATTTCCGGAAAGAAATTAGGTGTCATCGGACTTGGAGCCATCGGTGTGCTCGTAGCAAATGCCGCAACCCATATGGGTATGGAAGTATATGGATATGATCCATATATTTCTGTCAATGCAGCATGGAACTTATCCAGAAGCGTAAAGCATATCAGCAATGTAGAAGATATTTACAAAGAGTGCGATTACATTACGATCCATGTACCTCTTTTGGATTCTACCAGAAAGATGATTGATGCCAATGCGATCGCAATGATGAAGCCTACCGCAATTGTATTAAACTTTGCAAGAGATCTGCTGGTAGACGAAGAGGCAATGGTTGATGCGCTGGCTGCAGGAAAGATTAAGAAATATGTTTCTGATTTCCCGAATACTACAACCGTTGGAGCAAAGGGATGTATTGTCACTCCACATCTTGGAGCATCTACAGCAGAGTCTGAAGACAACTGCGCAATTATGGCTGTCCGTGAGATTCGTGACTACATGGAGAATGGTAATATTACCCATTCTGTCAATTATCCGGACTGCAACATGGGAGCATGTACCACAGCCGGACGTGTTGCAATTCTGCACAAGAATGTCAAGGGTATGATCGGCCAGTATACGACCGTTCTTGGAGAGGCAGATATCAATGTGTCAGATATGACAAGTAAGGCAAAGGGTGACTATGCATATGCACTGATCGATGTGGATTCCCAGATTACCGATGATGTGCTGAAAAAACTGCAGGCAATTGACGATGTATTGCGTGTACGCCTTGTAAAATAACAGAAAAGATAAGCATTTTGCTGTATGGCGGTTCGAAAGAACCGCCATATTTTTTCTTGTATAAACGTATTTTTTCCATTATACTAGAAAGGTATAGAAACCAGCACAATTTATGGAGGATAATATGGCAGACATAAAACCATTTGTATGTGTCAGACCGGCAGAAGATGTAGTATCTGCAGTGGCGGCATTACCATATGATGTATATAACAGAGAAGAAGCAAAAGAAGTTGTGGCAAAAAATCCAAAATCATTTCTGGCAATTGACCGTGCGGAGACACAGTTTCCGGATGATGTGGATACCTATGATGACAGAGTATATGCCAAAGCGGCACAGATGTTAAAAGATTGGATCGCTGACGGCACATTTATTCGGGATAACAGGGAATGTTATTACATATATGAACTGACAATGGATGGAAGAACACAGACCGGCATTGCGGCATGTGCATCCATTGATGATTATGCGAATCAGGTCATCAAAAACATGAGAATACCCGTGCGGATAAGGAACAGGATCGTATCCGTCACGTAGATACGTGCAGTGCACAGACCGGACCGATTTTTCTGGCATACCGTGCCAATGCCGTGATCAATGAGGTTGTGGCAAAGACAAAGAAACAGGATGCCTTATATGATTTTGTTGCGGAAGATGGTATTCGCCACCGTGTTTTTGTAATATCCGATCCGGAAGATATCCAGACGATCCGGAATGCATTTGCACAGATTGGGGAAATCTATATTGCAGACGGACATCACAGAGCTGCTTCTGCGGTAAAAGTCGGATTTAAGCGGAGAGAAGAACATCCGGGATATACCGGAAAAGAAGAATTTAATTATTTCCTTTCCGTTTTATTCCCGGATGAGGAACTGATGATCATGGATTACAACCGTGTGGTACGGGATCTGGGCGGTATGACCGAAGAGGCATTTTTATCAAAAATGCAGGAACTCTTTGATGTGCAGAAAATCGAAAATGGAAACGATGTACGACCGGTGAAAAAGGGACAGTTTTCCATGTTTCTTTCTGATAAATGGTATCGTTGTACCATGCGCCCGGAGTCGGTTCCGGATGATCCGGTAGAAGGACTGGACGTATCGGTATTGCAGAATGTACTTTTGGCACCGGTACTTGGAATCGGTGATCCAAAGACAGATAAAAGAATTGATTTTGTCGGCGGAATACGCGGCATGAAAGAGTTAGAAAGAAGATGCCATGAGGACTGTAAGGTTGCATTTGCCATGTATCCGACATCCATTCAGGAGTTATTTGCTGTGGCAGATGCGGGACGTCTCATGCCGCCGAAATCTACCTGGTTTGAGCCGAAACTTCGCAGTGGATTATTCATACATGAGATTTAAAGAATAGCATTATAAAACATAAATGGAGAAATACATTGGGAATTTTAATAACAGACCAACTGACACAGCTTAGCACCGAGAGTGAAGTGTTAAATGAAGTGGCGAAAAATCCGGGAATTATCCGGAAATATTTACAGGATCTGACACCATCTCTGCTGGGGTTTCTCGTTCAGCTGATGATTGCAGTGATTATTCTTCTGGTAGGCAGCCGGATGATCAAAATGCTGGTGAAAATGGTGCGCCGTTTCTTAGAGCGCGGAAAAGTAGAAGCCGGTGTGGTTTCCTTTCTGAGTTCTTTTGTGAAATATGCGCTCTATTTTGTGCTGGCAATGATTATTCTGGGGCAGTTTGGCGTGACGACAAGCTCTGTGATTGCCGTGCTGGGGTCCGCAGGACTTACCATGGGACTGGCATTGCAGGGAAGCCTTTCTAATTTTGCCGGTGGTGTTCTGATTTTGTTACTGAAACCATTTGTGGTAGGCGATTATATATTGGATAATGCTTCATCAGAAGAGGGCACTGTCAAGGAGATTACGATTTTTTACACCAAGCTGCTTACCATTGATAACAAACTGATCCTGATTCCGAATGGAAGTCTGTCCAACAGCAGTATTACCAATTACAGCCATATGGATATGCGACGGATTGATCTGACCGTCGGGGTTGGCTATGCATCGGATTTATCAAAGGTTAAAGCAGTGCTTGAGGATGTGGTAAAGACAGAAACCGCAGTGATAAAGGATGAACCGGTCGATATTTTTGTATCGGATCTGGGAGATAGTGCCGTAGATATGGGCATTCGCGTATGGGTAAAAACAGAAGATTACTGGCCGGTGCGGTGGCGTTTGCTGGAGCAGATGAAAAATGCACTGGATGAAAATGGAATTTCGATTCCATTCCCACAGATGGATGTATCGATTCGGAAAGAGTAAAACTATTCCGTTGAAATAAAAATGGAAGGATGAGAAATATGGATAAATTGAAATTGTCAGCATATGAAATAATAGAGGTAAGAAAGATTGCGGATATTGAATCCATGGGATATATTCTGCGACATAAAAAAAGCGGAGCACGCGTGTGTGTCATTTCCAATGAAGATGACAATAAGGTGTTTTCGATCGGATTTCGGACACCCCCGGAAGATGAGACAGGAGTTCCGCATATTATCGAGCATACCACGCTTTGCGGATCGGATAAATTTCCGGTCAAAGACCCTTTTATTGAGCTTGCCAAAGGGTCACTCAATACGTTTTTGAATGCAATGACATATCCGGAAAAAACACTGTATCCGGTAGCAAGTTACAATGAGCGGGATTTTAAAAATCTGATGGAGGTATATCTGGATGCGGTATTCCATCCAAATATTACAAAGTATAAAGAGATTTTTATGCAGGAAGGCTGGCACTATGAGCTGGAGTCAGAAGATGCACCGCTGACCATCAACGGCGTTGTATACAATGAAATGAAGGGGGCATATTCCTCCCCGGATGAAGTGCTTGAGACGGCAATTATGGAAGCACTGTTTCCAGACAACACCTACAGCAAAAATTCCGGAGGAAACCCGGAAAAAATACCGGAACTGACGTATGAAAACTATCTTGCGTTTTATCACAAATATTATCACCCATGCAACTCCTATATTTATCTGTATGGAGATATGGATATAGAAGAGAGGCTCACCTGGCTGGATGAGGAATATTTAAGCCATTATGATGCAAATGAAGTGGAAGTACATTCACAAATCCAGTTGCAAAAGCCATTTGACGCGGTAGTATCCGAGCGCAGAACGTATCCGATCACAGAGGATGAACCGGAGGAGAAGCACACGTATCTTTCTTACAATAAAGTGGTGGGAACCGTTCTTGACCGTGAATTGTATCAGGCATTTTCTATACTGGATTATGTCCTTGTCAGTGCGCCGGGAGCACCGGTACGCCAGGCACTGATTGATGCGGGAATCGGGGAAGATGTCTACGGATCTTTTGAGGATGGCATGCTTCAGCCGATGTTCTCCATTGTCGCTAAGAATGCCGATGAGTCTGATCAGACCCGTTTTGTGCAGATTATCGAGGAAACCTTACAGAAGCTGGTAAAGGAAGGTCTGAATCAGGATTCCCTTCTTGCGGGAATTAACAGTGCGGAATTCCGGTTCCGGGAAGCAGATTACGGACAATTTCCGAAGGGACTTTTGTATGGACTGCAGTGTATGGAAAGCTGGCTGTTTGATGATACCAAGCCGTTTATTCATCTGGAATGTCTGGATACATTACAGTTTTTGCGGGAGCAGATCAAAACCGGATATTTTGAAGATCTGATTCAGAAGTATCTGCTTGACAATGCGCATGGTGCTGTGGTCGTAGTTGCGCCGGAGAAGGGGCTTAACCGTGCCAAAGAACAGGCACTGGCAGAAAAACTTGCAGCATACAAAGGCCGGATTGAGTGACGAAGAGGTGCAGGCGCTGATTGCCCAGACCAGACATCTGCGGGAATATCAGGAAGAGCCGTCAACGGAAGAAGATCTGTTGAAAATTCCGATGCTTGGCAGAGAGGATATGAAAAAAGAAGCCATGCCGTTTTCCAATAAGGAGGAGAACATGGGAGAAATTCCGGTTGTCCGGCATGAGGCACCGGCAAATGGCATCGATTATATTACTCTGATGTTTGAGTGCAATGACATTGCAGAGGAGGAGGTTCCGTACCTTGGACTTCTGCGCGCGGTACTCGGATATGTCAATACCAGATCCTACAGTTATGCCGATCTTGCAAATGCCATTAATATTTATACCGGTGGAATTTCCAGTGGGGTCAGCATGTATCCGGATCTGAAGAATCACGATGCGATGGCTGTTAAATTTGAGATCCGCATGAAAGTGCTTGAGAGCAATCTGGAGCATGCTATGAAACTGGCAGAGGAAATCTTAAACAGTTCCGATCTGCACGATACCAAACGACTGGCGGAACTGATTGCACAGGTGAAATCCAGACTGCAGGTGAACTTAAGCAGCAGCGGGCACACGGTAGCTGCAATGCGTGCACTTTCTTACGAATCTGTTTATGCATTTTATAATGATGCGACAATTGGTATTGCATACAATCAGATGATTCGCAGACTGGATGAACAGATGAAAGAGAATCCGCAGACGGTAGCCGAAAAACTGCAGCAGCTGATAGAAAAAGTATTTGTCAGAAAGAGAATGCTCGTCAGCTTTACCGGAGAAGAAGGCTCTTATGAAAAAGCTTCCCCGATCATGCAGAAGTATCTGGAGGAACTTCCGGAAGGAACACCGGCGCAGGCTGCAATCCATCCGGTGCTTTCTAAGAAAAATGAGGGATTTACGGACGCCTCCCAGATCCAGTATGTGGCAAGATCCGGTAACTTTATCAGCCATGGATACGCATATCACGGAACCTTAAAGATTTTAAAAATGATTTTAAGCTATGAATATCTGTGGATGAATATCCGTGTAAAGGGCGGTGCATATGGATGTATGAGTTCTTTCCTTAGAACCGGAGACAGTTATTTTGTATCTTACCGGGACCCGAATCTGGCAAAGACCAATGCAGTCTATGAGAAAATTCCGGAATATGTAGCATCCTTTGATCCGGATGAGCGTGATATGACAAAATATATCATTGGCACGTTTGGAGCTTTAGATACACCGTTAAACCCGGAAGCAAAGGGAAGCCGTTCGATGGCTGCTTATCTGGAACATCTGACCTATGAGGAAATCCAGAAAGAGCGTGACGAGATACTGACAGCGACACCGGCAGATATCCGCAGTCTTTCGGATCTGATCGCCTCGATCCTTTCCGATCACTGTCTGTGTGTAGTGGGAAATGAGCATGCAATCCGTGAAGAAAGCGGTATGTTTACCTCAATTCAGGGACTGTGCGAATAGCACGATAAAGGAGATACAAATGACAGCAGCAAATTTTAAGTCAGGGTTTGTTACAATTATCGGCAGACCAAATGTAGGAAAATCAACGTTGATGAACCGTCTGATCGGACAGAAGATTGCAATCACATCCAATAAGCCGCAGACAACCAGAAACCGGATCCAGACCGTGTATACGGATATGGAGCGTGGACAGATCGTTTTTCTTGACACGCCGGGAATTCACAAAGCAAAAAATAAGCTTGGTGAATATATGGTAAATGTTGCAGAAAAGACACTGAACGAGGTGGATGTCGTATTGTGGCTGGTGGAGCCGAGTAATTTTATCGGTGCGGGGGAACAGCACATTGTAGAACAGCTGAAAAAAGTTCAGACGCCTGTGATTCTTGTGATCAATAAAGTTGATACCGTGGAAAAAGATAAGGTGCTGGAGTTTATCGATACCTACCGCAAGATTTATGATTTCGCGGAGATTATTCCGACTTCCGCCCTTCGCGGACAGAATGTGGATGACGTGATTGATTCTATTTTTAAGTATCTTCCGTATGGTCCGCAGTTTTATGACGAGGATACGATTACCGATCAGCCGGAGCGTGCGATCTGTGCGGAGATCATAAGAGAAAAAGCACTTCATGCGTTAAGCGATGAAGTACCGCATGGAATTGCCGTTGCCATCGACCAGATGAAACCGCGCAAAGGCGGAAAGATGTATGATATCGACGCAACGATTGTGTGTGAACGGGATTCCCACAAGGGAATTATTATCGGCAAGCAGGGGTCGATGCTTAAAAAAGATCGGAACCAATGCGCGTTACGAGATGGAAAAAATGCTGGATGCCAAAGTGAATTTAAAACTTTGGGTGAAGGTGAAGAAAGACTGGAGAGACAGTGATTTTCTGATTAAAAATTTCGGGTATCGGGAGGAAGAATAAAAGATAAAGATCAGATGATGGGTTTCCAATATTTTTCGGGAATAGAATTACCGCCATTGCAGACGATAGTAATGGAGGTAAGGTGCAATGGAGAAAACCTGGGAAACATTCTGGACAACAGGAAAAGTTACCGATTATCTGACTTATCGGAATGAAGTGACGGATGCTGCAGGAAGTGGCGGAGGTCACGGACAGAAGGAACAGCAGAAGTATGAGTCAGTCTGTGATAGTGATGGGCATGGTTTTAACAGCCATGCCTGTCAATGATTATGACAAAAGAATAACAATTCTAACAAAGGAAAGGGGAAAAATCACAGCGTTTGCCAGAGGTGCCAGACGACCGTCGAGCCAGCTGCTGGCAGCGACGAATCCCTTTGCCTTTGGCGAATTCGAAGTGTTTGAGGGAAGAAATTCCTATAATGTTACCAAAGCAAATATTCAGAATTATTTTCGCGAACTGGTTTTGGATCTGGATGCTGCATCGCTTGCGTTCTACTTTGCAGAATTCGCGGAATATTATTGTCAGGAAAATAACGATGAGCGGGAAATGTTAAAGCTTTTGTACCAGTCGTTTCGTGCACTGGAAAACAGCAGGTATTCCAAAGAACTTGTGCGTGCAGTGTTTGAACTAAAAGCCATAACCATCAATGGAGAAGGACCGCAGGTGTTTGCCTGTATGCATTGTCATGCGAAAGAAGACCTGTGTTTCTTTTCGGTGAAAAGGGGAGGCATCTTCTGCAGAACCTGTGCGAAGGAAGTACAGGGCATGTATATTTCCGATTCCACGCGATATACGATGCAGTATATCATATCCACACCTGTCGCCAGATTATACTCGTTTACCGTTTCAGAGGAAGTACTAAGGGAACTGAAGATGATTATGAAAGAATATATGGCGTATTATGTGCATCATGACTTTAAGTCCCTTTCGATTTTCGGTTGAAATGGGAATATGAAAAGTGTATAATATCATGGATTGTGAATAGAGGAGGATTTGTGAAATCATGAAGAAATTCGGTCAGATCGTGCTGGTATTTCTGCTTAGCGTAGGAATGTTTACCGGTTGCGGCACTTCTTACAAAGCGGATGAAAGCACAGTTTTTGTACTGAAAGATGGAAAAATCGTGTCTACCGATGTGGAAAATTTTGACGAAAAGACATATGATAAAGACGGATTGAAAGAATATGTCAAAAATGAAATAGATACCTATAATGAGAAAAACGGAAAGGGAAGCGTTTCGCTGAAAAAACTCGACACAGGAGAAAAAAAGGCAACGCTTACCATTGCGTACCGTACAGCCGAAGATTATCAGAAATTTAATGATATGGAACTGTATACGGGAAGTGTTGCAGAAGCACTGGCCGCAGGGTATTCTTTTTTTGACGGATCGTTTGCATCCGTAAAAAACGGAAAGATCAAAGCGTGTGAGAGCAGCGCATTTCTGGATGACTCCAGTTGCAAAGTGGTTGTAATCCGTGGAAATACAAATGTAAAAGTAAAAGGAACCATCTGTTATGTATCCACGACAAATACCAGTTATGTGGATGCACAGACCATTGCGATCAAAGAAGGAACGTCCCTTCTTGCAGCGGAAAAAACAACAGAGGGAACGGAAAGTGCCACAGAGGCAGCAGGCACACAGATTGAGGAAACGACAGGAGCGGTATCCGATGACGATCTGATCGATGTTACGGAGCAGGAATCCGAAGTGAAGTTTCAGTTTGACGAGGAAGATACCAGTACCGATGATGCCACAGGCGAATTCAGTCAGGTATATACCTATATAATTTATAAGTAACTCAGATCCGGCCTTTGGGCGGATCAGAAAATACATAATAGAATGTGAGGATTACATAATGGAAAAGACGATGGACAAAATTGTGCAGGTAGCAAAAGCAAGAGGTTTTGTATATCCGGGATCTGAAATCTACGGAGGTCTTGCAAATACATGGGATTACGGTAATCTTGGTGTAGAACTGAAGAACAATGTGAAACGTGCATGGTGGAAGAAGTTTATACAGGAAAACCCATACAACGTTGGTGTAGACTGTGCCATCCTGATGAACCCACAGACCTGGGTTGCTTCCGGACATCTGGGAGGTTTTTCTGATCCTCTGATGGATTGTAAGGAATGTCATGAGCGTTTCCGTGCGGATAAGCTGATCGAAGATTTTGCACAGGAGAATAACATCGAGTTGGACGGATCCGTAGATGGATGGTCCAATGAGAAAATGGTAGATTTTATCGAAAGTCATAACATTCCATGTCCTTCCTGCGGTAAGCATAATTTTACAGACATCCGTCAGTTTAATCTGATGTTTAAGACATTCCAGGGAGTTACGGAAGATGCAAAAAATACCGTATATCTTCGTCCGGAAACCGCACAGGGTATTTTCGTTAACTTCAAAAATGTGCAGAGAACTTCCCGTAAGAAAATTCCGTTTGGAATCGGACAGATTGGTAAGTCTTTCCGTAATGAGATTACACCGGGTAACTTCACATTCCGTACGAGAGAGTTTGAGCAGATGGAGCTGGAATTTTTCTGTGAGCCGGGTACCGATTTAGAGTGGTTCCAGTACTGGAGAGCGTTCTGCCGTGACTGGCTGTTATCTCTGGGAATCAAGGAAGATGAGATGCGTCTGCGTGATCATTCTGCCGAGGAACTGTGTTTCTATTCTAAGGGAACGACAGATATTGAATTCTTATTCCCGTTTGGATGGGGGGAACTCTGGGGGATTGCCGACCGTACCGATTACGATCTGACACAGCATCAGAATGTGTCCGGTCAGGATATGACGTATTTTGATGATACGAAGGGGGAGAAGTATATTCCTTACGTTATTGAGCCATCACTTGGTGCTGATCGTGTGGTTCTGGCATTTTTATGTGCCGCATACGATGAGGAAAATATCGGAACAGAGGAAAAGCCGGACGTAAGAACCGTTTTCCATTTCCATCCGGCACTTGCTCCGGTTAAGATCGGTGTGCTTCCGTTATCCAAGAAGTTAAATGAGGGTGCGGAAAAAGTATATGCCCGGCTGGCAAAGAAATACAATTGTGAGTTTGACGACAGAGGAACGATCGGAAAGCGTTACCGCCGTCAGGATGAGATCGGTACACCGTTCTGTGTTACCTATGATTTTGATTCCGAAGAGGATGGAGCAGTTACTGTACGTGATCGTGACACTATGCAGCAGGAAAGAATTAAAATCGATGAGCTGGATGCTTATTTTGAGAAAAAAAAAATTTGAATTTTAATATCGCGTAAATAAAAGTCTGCCCTGTGGATTACAAAACGGATGGTTTGCGTCCGGCTCTGTGATTCATGGGGCATAACTATGGTAAAAAATGCTTGCGAAATGCGAATTCTGTGTTACAATAAGTATAGCATAGTCGTGAAGTCTGTGTTCACGGCTCAGCTTTATGGAAAACGGATCATGTTATTCGTTTTTCGAATTTATACAATAAACAAATATTAGGAGGAATTGTCAAATGGCAAACAAGTGGGTATACACCTTCAAAGAAGGTAACATGACCATGCGTAACCTTCTCGGTGGTAAGGGTGCTAACCTTGCTGAGATGACTGAAATCGGTCTTCCAGTACCACAGGGATTCACCATCACAACTGAGGCATGTACTCAGTACTATGAGGATGGACGTAAAATCAATGATGAAATTATGGCTCAGGCTATGGAAGGTGTAGCTTGGATGGAAAAAGAGAACGGCAAGAAGTTCGGTGATCTTAAGAATCCTCTTCTTGTATCTGTACGTTCCGGAGCACGTGCTTCTATGCCTGGTATGATGGATACGATCCTTAACCTTGGTCTTAACGACGATGTAGTAGCAGCTATGATCGCTGGTAACCCGGATCCAAAGTTTGAGAGATTCGTATACGATTCATATCGTCGTTTCATTCAGATGTTCTCTGACGTTGTAATGGAAGTTGGTAAGAAATACTTCGAGCAGCTCATCGACAAGATGAAAGCTGACAGAGGTGTTAAGTTTGACGTTGACCTTACAGCAGCAGACTTAAAGGAATTAGCAGAGCAGTTCAAGGCTGAGTACAAGAATCAGTTAGGAACAGATTTCCCTTCCGATCCTGTAGAGCAGTTAAAGCTTGCAATCGAGGCTGTATTCCGTTCATGGGACAACCCACGTGCTAACGTATATAGAAGAGACAACGATATCCCATATTCCTGGGGAACCGCTGTTAACGTAATGCCAATGGTATTCGGTAACTTAAATAACGAGTCTGGTACAGGTGTTGCCTTCACTCGTGATCCTGCAACTGGCGAGAACAAGCTTATGGGTGAGTTCCTGATCAATGCACAGGGTGAGGACGTAGTTGCCGGTGTTCGTACTCCAATGCCAATCGCTCAGATGGAGCAGGAGTTCCCAGAGGCATATGCTGAGTTCCTTAAGGTTTGTGAGACTCTTGAGAACCATTATCATGATATGCAGGATATGGAGTTTACGGTTGAGAACAAGAAGTTATACATGCTTCAGTGCCGTAACGGTAAGAGAACAGCTCCGGCTGCATTAAAGATCGCTTGTGATTTAGTAGACGAGGGACATAAGACTGAAGCTGAGGCAGTTGCTATGATCGATCCTCGTAACCTTGATACATTATTACATCCGCAGTTCGATGCTGCTGCACTTAAGGCTGCAACTCCACTTGGAAAGGGTCTTGGAGCATCTCCAGGAGCTGCTTGTGGTAAGGTTGTATTTACAGCTGACGATGCTGAAAGCTGGGCTGAAAGAGGAGAGAAGGTCGTTCTTGTACGTCTTGAGACATCTCCGGAAGATATCACAGGTATGAAGGCTGCTCAGGGTATCCTTACCGTACGTGGTGGTATGACAAGCCACGCAGCCGTAGTTGCCCGTGGTATGGGTACATGCTGTGTATCTGGATGTGGTGACATCAACATGGATGAGGAGAACAAGAAGTTCACACTCGCTGGACAGACATTCACAGAGGGATCTGAGATCTCTATCGATGGTACAACTGGTAACATTTACGCTGGACTGATCCCAACCGTAGACGCTTCTATCGCTGGTGAGTTCGGACGTGTTATGGCCTGGGCTGATGAGTTCAGAACTCTTAAGGTTCGTACAAATGCTGATACCCCGGCTGATGCTAAGAAGGCTCGTGAGCTCGGTGCAGAAGGTATCGGACTTTGCCGTACAGAGCATATGTTCTTCGATCCGGAGAGAATCGCTGCTTTCCGTGAGATGATCTGTTCTGATACAGAGGAAGAGAGAGAAGTTGCTCTTGACAAGATTCTTCCATATCAGCAGTCTGACTTCAAGGCTCTCTATGAGGCTCTTGAGGGATGCCCGGTAACCATCCGTTTCCTGGATCCACCTCTTCATGAGTTCGTTCCTACAGAGGACGCTGACATTGAGAAGCTTGCTAAGGCTAAGAATAAATCAGTAGAAGAGATCAAGGCTATCTGTGCATCACTTCATGAGTTCAACCCAATGATGGGACACAGAGGATGCCGTCTTGCTGTTACTTATCCTTCTATTGCCAAGATGCAGACAAAGGCTGTTATCCGTGCAGCGATTGAAGTACAGAAGGAGCATGCAGATTGGACAGTTAAGCCAGAGATCATGATTCCACTTGTATGTGAAGTTAAGGAGCTTAAGTATGTTAAGAATATCGTAGTAGAGACCGCTGATGCTGAGATCGCTGCTGCCGGTGTAAACCTTGAGTACGAGGTTGGTACAATGATCGAGATCCCTCGTGCAGCTCTTACTGCTGATGAGATCGCTACAGAGGCTGACTTCTTCTGCTTCGGTACAAACGATTTAACACAGATGACATTCGGATTCTCCCGTGATGATGCAGGTAAGTTCTTAAATGCTTACTATGATAAGAAAATCTTCGAGAGCGATCCATTCGCTAAGCTTGACCAGACAGGTGTTGGTAAGTTAATGGAGACAGCTATCAAACTTGGTAAGCCGGTTAATCCTAAGCTTCACGTTGGTATCTGTGGTGAGCATGGTGGAGATCCTTCATCTGTTGAGTTCTGCCACAAGATTGGTCTGGATTACGTTTCATGTTCTCCATTCCGTGTACCAATCGCTCGTCTTGCAGCAGCACAGGCAGCTATTGCAAGCAAGTAGGCGAACGTTCTTTCGAGGAAGTTCATCTATTTACAAAGCAAATAGGCTTTGATGAAGCACAAAGGCATAGGAAAAGCTATGGTAGATATCTTCGGAGAAATCAGTGGGATAACATTGAGGTCGAAGTAGTAATGTTACTGTAGAATTGAATATATTATGTGAATTGACCCCATCAAGTAGTATAATCTGCTTGGTGGGGTTATTTATTAGAAGGTTGCAATATACCTTCTTTTTTTATATTCATTTTTAAGAAAGTGATATCAAAAAGTGAGCATTTAAACAGAGGTATCGAGGAGATTATATTATCAGAAAGTGGTGTCAGGAGAAATTCGTCGGTTTGAACTGATGAAACAGTTGGCATGAGTAAGAGTACATATTATAGATGACTGGTTTATATAACGAGCTTGTTGCTATCTATACATCTAATAGGGGAGTAATTAAAACAGCTCAGTCTATAGATGATACTATAAAAGATACGATTGCAATCCTTAAAGATGTAGACCCTGATGATAAGCTCGGTAGGATAGCTGCACTAAAACAGGTAGCATATGATGGTGACTATGAAGAAGAGTATACACAGTTTATATTCATGTCTGCTGCTAATACCATTGTATGGATTGCTAAGAAAGTAGCCCGTAAATTACGTGTGGTGCAAACGAAAAATCAGTATTGAGACTTTTCATTAACTGCCCTTTCGTTTACATCAATTTCGATTTTTTCTGGTTGAACAAAAGCGCGTCAACTCTATATGGACTTTTAATTCTGACACTCTATTTATAATAAACGAAAAAGATAGCATGTACACATAGAAACACATAGAATTTATAATTCAGTCCTGTATTATGACATCAGAAATAAGCCTCCCTAAGGAAGCTAAAAAAATATACAGTTATGATTTGTTAACAGAGCATATGTGGTTTCGGTTTTATAAAATGTTGTTTTGTAGGCAGAGAAATAATCTTACCACCACAGGAAGAGCACTTGCATATATCTTTATTATAAAGAAGACGGATAATGGCAGGTGCATCCATATCTTTCAGCTTGGAAATATATTTTTTGCAACCAAGGATGTTTCTGCATAGGGTAATCTTTTTCTTCTTATTTCTGGATGAAAGAAGACCGTAGTGCCTGATACGTACAAAACGTTTTGGAGGAACATGCATTAAAAATCGACGGATAAACTCCTCACCAGATATGGTAATCTCCTTCCACTTACCCTGTTTTTTATAATCCTTAGCAGAAAAGGTAACTGTAACTTCTGTCATACTTTTGATACGGTAGTTGCTGATAGCAATCCGGTGGGTGTATTTTCCAAGGTATCTGATAACAGATTCGGCACCGTCAAATGGTTTCTTGCAATAAGGAATCCATTCCTTTGCATAGCAGGTATTTAACAATTCCTTGAAAGTATAGTAGTTTTTTTTAAGGTGCAGCCGATCCATGAAATTCAAGCCTGTCATTTTCCCAGAGCTGCTTAAGTTCAGCCATGTATTTTCCACGAAACGTTTTTGAGATTACCTTAATCGGAAGGAAAAAATCTTTCCCATTGTCTTTCCAATGATTTTTCACATCCAGCCCTCCACCAAGAACAATCGCATGGATATGAGGATGAAAAAGTTCATGGTACTTCCCCATGTATGGAGGATACAGATATAGCCGATATCAGTCCCAAGATATTTACTGTCGGCAGCAAGTTCACTGAGAGTATCTGAAGCCGCATGATAAAGAGCAGTGTATAAGAATTTCTGGTTGCTGTAGATAATGGGATTGAGTTCTTCCGGAACTGTAAAAACCACATGGAAATAAGGAGCATCTAAGATATCCTCACGCCGTGCATCTACCCACTTTTCTTTTTGGAAACTCCTGACACATAGGACAGCATCTGTCACGGCAGGAGTTATAGTGGACTGATATGCAGCCGCAGTCCTCGCATACGCTTACATTCACACCAAAGGCGCCGGTTTTGCAATTCATGATGTGGTAAGCGGCTTTTCTCTGAGCGGGAGAAATATCATGTGTGGATTCAAATGATGAATAAAAATGATGAAAAACATCCTGAATCGTACAATCCTTACTCATGATTCACCACCTTCCGGGTTGTCGAACGGGCTGCGGATCCCAAGAAGTGTCTTGTTGCTCACATGAAGGTAAACATCTGTAGAGCGAGGATCAACATGTCCCAGAAGTGACTGGATATATTTTATATCTGTGCCACTTTCGAATAAGTGGCTGGCAAAACTATGACGACATGCATGAGAGGAAACATGACGGGTAATGCCGGCGAGTTTAGCACTTTTCTTAAAGAACTGGTTAACACTGGCTATATCAAGATATCCACCGGTCCAGGAACTTGGAAAAAGGATATCTTTAGGGCGACCACATTTGTACCAATACTCAGTGAGAAGGTCTAAATTTTTTTTGAGACAGAATCGTATACCTGTCAATTCTGCCTTTGGTTTCACGAACATGAATTGTCATGTTGGTACGGGAAATGTCATCATAATGGAGATGAACGACCTCCGATACACGTAATCCGGAAGAATACATAGTTGCAATAATCGCTTTATGTTTCAGATTCGGAGTGGCGTCAATGATTGCATTTATTTCATCGCGGGACAGAACAGCAGGAAGATTGCGCTCTCTTTTCATAGCTGGAACAGTGTCATCATCCCAGACAGTCTTCAGCACCTTTTTATATAAGAACTTTATTGCAGACCGATAGTGATTGTGAGTTTCAGGAGACCTGCCTTCCAGACGTTTGGCAGTAAGAAAACTTTCCGCATCTTCAAGTGTAAGATCAGAAACATTTTTTCCAATCCAACGAAGGAAGTAACTGACATCCGAGCAATACAGTTGAATAGTTCTTTCACGCAGGTTACGTTTTTCCGCTTCATTGCGGATAGATTCAAAAATATCTTTATACATAATAAAAAACCTCCAGAATAAGTAGTATTAATAATTACATCTACCTATTCGGAGGTGCATTAGCGTCATAATTCCGATTGCGGAAGAGACTGGAAAATGTTATTCTTATCATAGGCAGTGGAGCTTTCTTAGTTCAGTTGTTTCGTGTGGTAACTTAACAATAACGGATTATGGAAAGTAATTCCACTGCTTTTTAATAAAAAAAAAAAAACTGCGCCACAGCCTTGGCAGGCCATCGCGCAGCGATTTTGTTCAATCGGTGTTTGTGGAGGTGCTTGGATGTGTGGAATAGCAACTGATTTATAAAAATTAAATCGGAGGTTTATATGGATTATTCAATAAGAGAATTAAGACAAAACGAGTCTAAGGTGCTAAATACTTTTTTATATGAAGCAATTTTTATTCCAGAAGGGGTTCCTGTACCACCAAAAGAGATTATAAATCAACCAGAATTACAGGTGTATGTTAAAGATTTTGGTAAGAATAAAGGAGACTTGTGTTTGGTTGCTGAAGCCAATAATGAAATTGTTGGTGCAGTATGGTGTCGTATTATGAATGATTATGGACATATTGATGCTGAAACACCATCATTTGCAATTTCACTTTTAAAACAGTATAGAAACTATGGTATTGGAACTAATCTAATGGAGCAGATGCTAAAAAAACTGAAAATGCAAGGATATAAGCAAGCGTCATTATCTGTTCAGAAGATGAATTATGCAGTTCATATGTATCTAAAAGTAGGATTTGAAATTGTTGATGAGAATGACGAAGAGTATATAATGATTTGCAAATTGTAGAAATCTGTAATTTGGGTTTATGGTTTACAAATCGGGATTGACAGAGGTGTGTAGATGAAAAAAATATATTGTATGCTTGCACAAATAATTTTACTATTATGGTTTTTTCTTTGATGATATGATAGGTTTATATTTTGGAGACAAATGTTTAGTTACGAGGTCATATAAAGAGGATGGCATATTTTTTCTGATTTATTTAGCTGCAATGATATTATTTTTTACAAAAGAAAAGATTGGAAAACGAATTGTTATTGGATGGATGTCAATGTGGTTTGATACAGTTTATGTGCCACGAATGGTACAGTATTTTTAATTGTGGATTTATGGGAACATTGGAGGGAAAAATCGAGTATTTTTCAGGAACGATTCAATGGTTACAAATTGAAGGTAGATATGTTCCAGATGTATATCATACTGTTTTACATATTCTAATTCTGTGTGCATTAACTATCACAATTATTTATACAGTAAAGATTAGGAAAAAGAGATAAATTTTTAACTATGAATTTACATATTAAGGTGTTCACTAAGGAGGAGGCAAAAGATGATGTATAATAATTTTTCTATAGTTGATTATCAGAAATCTGAGGATGAAAATAAAGCTATTCAAAAACTGACTGAACATAGAGACATTAAGCTGATGGTTAAAGAGATTGGCGAGAAATATGGAATAGATATTCAATCTACAGAAGGTAATTCACATTTGGGTGATTTTAGCTATCCCAAGGAAGATGAACAAAAGTTAATTGCTATTCTGGATAGGTATTTAAAAGATAGTGCAGATAATAAGTATTAGCAGATGATTGGAGGAAGCCGAGAATGGCTAAAAAGGTTATGGAGAAATTAAAGCAAGAGCAAAAATTTTTCCAAGTGATATTGATAAATTCAGCGAGCAAGGAGTTGGCATAGCTTTAGTCCAAGCTAAAGCTTCTCCAAAAACGAAGCAAAGGGCTGAAGCAAAAGGGATAAAGCTTTACGATGACCTTTCACCCGAAAAAGTTAAAGAAGTTCGTGAAAAAGTGAAAAAAGGAAAAACTGGAGGTGACAACAATGCTTGATATTACATTTTACAAAAAACAAAATAACGATAATTTTGTTCCTTGTACAATAGAATTGTGTGATGAAGATTACAAAAAGCTAATTGTTTCAAATTTCGCAAAAAGATTTCACTCTGAAAAACAATGCTTAATAGTGGAAGAAGAAGAATACTCTATCGATGCTGTGTATTGTGATGCTCTTGTTTTGGAGGAAGCTAAAGAAATTTGTAATAGATTACTGTTTGAAGAACTTGAGAAAGTACAAAATTACTGTAGTAAAATTGAAGGAGAAACTATAAACAAAAGCAAGTTGAATTTTATGTTTGTACTTAGAGACGTGCTAAGTAGTCTCGGCGAATGTCAGTATTTTTCATACGTTTGAAATAAAGGTGTTTTGTATAAACGTACAATCGGAATTTGATAAATTCAAGTTTATAAGGAACAGAAACTTTGAAGTTGTAGGTGATAATAAAATGGAAATAATAGCGTATGAAATGAGATTTCAAAAAGATATTATTGAACAGAGTAATATATCATGTGTTTCATTTGAAGAAAAATACTTTTCGACATATATGCACATATATAATGAGTGTTTTTATGAAATGCGAAAGACGCTTAATATTGAACCATATAATTTCTTAAATAATTATGAGCAAATTAAAGAGAAAAGCAAGGATATTTATCTGCTTGTGGAAAATGAAGAGATAATAGGTTCTATTGCATGTTATGGTAATGAAATTGATGATTTGATAGTGAACAAAAAATTTCAACATAAAGGATATGGAAAACAACTTTTGCTATGGGGAATGCAATGTATTAGAAAAAAAGAATACTGAACCTATTGTATTGCATGTAGCAGAATGGAATAAGAATGCACTTTTGTTGTATAAAAAGAATGGATTCGAAATTACCAATATTGAAAAAATTCGATAATGGCAAAAAGAAACTTTGAATTTATAAAGGAGAATATTGATGAAACTATTTTTATGTTCGCACTTTTCAAGTGTAGGAAGTCTGATAAAGGAAGAAATTGAAAATAAGAAAGTCGCATTTATTCCAACAGCTTCACTGCGTGAAGGCTACACCGGTTATGTCGGCTCGGCTCGAAAATTATTCAAAAAGTTGGGAGCAATCGTAACTGAAATTGATATTTCAACGGAGGCTTATTCAACGATACAGTCTGTTTTTGAAGAAGCAGATGTGATATATTTTACCGGTGGAAATTCTTTCTTTCTTATGGACCAGCTCCGTAAAACGGGAACTGATGGACTGCTGAAAAAGGAATTGGCAAATGGAAAATTGATGATCGGCGAGTCGGCAGGCGCAATTATATGCGCTCCAAGCATCCAATATATCGAGCAAATGGATGAAAAGCCGGAGGACTACTCACAAGAAGATGATGCAGGGCTTGATTTGATTGATTTCTATGTTCTTCCGCATTATCTTACAGCACCATTTAAGAAAGTTACCGAGAAAATAATGACTGAGTTTTCGGATTTGAATCTATGCCCTATTAACAACCATCAGGGAATTGTAATTGATGGTGAAGGTTCAAAGGTTATTTGCAAAGACTAATTTGAAAAATCCTTTTTTTTGAAACTGGAAAATCGGAAGCTGAGGAGATAGACTATTGAGAACATATGAGAATAAAGACGAGCTTAAAAACGAGATAAATAAAAGCTTTGCAAAGTATATTTCAGAATTTAATGATATTCCGGAGTATTTAAGATAAGAGAATTGATGAGGTCGATCGAACTCCGGCAGAAAATCTTGCTTATCAGGTTGGCTGGACAACTCTTGTTATTAAATGGGAATCAGACGAAAGAAAGGGTATTCCTGTCAAAACTCCTTCGGATAATTTTAAGTGGAATCAGCTTGGCGAATTATATCAATGGTTCACAGATACATATGCTCAGCTGTCACTGCAAGAATTGAAAGACAGATTGAATGAGAATATCAACTCTATTTATGCAATGATTGATTCTCTGAGTGAGGAAGAATTATTTAAACCACATATGAGAAAATGGGCTGACGAAGCAACTAAAACAGCTGTCTGGGAAGTATACAAATTCATACATGTTAATACAGTTGCTCCGTTCGGAACCTTTAGAACCAAGATTAGAAAATGGAAAAAGATTGCACTATAACTTCCAGTTGTGCGCCCAGCTAAGGGTGTGTAGTCAAGCCGGTGGGAATCCGGTTTATCCAAGGTTTAGCCAACCAGATAATAGCGAGTCTTGGGATGATGTCGGTAACGGCATTTGACAAGCGTAGACAGCAAGAAAGCAGGGTTGAATAGTGATTGAGCTTCGAAACGTTAACTTCAGTCGGTCGACGTCTTAACTGGTGCGGAAGACAATATCATGTAATACGATATGGCGAGTATTATGTGGCACTGCGGAGTCAGAGAACCAATCATGTTTTACATCGTGAATACACATCAACTGGGGAGAACCTGCCGTTTCTCGAAAAAGAGTATGAAGTCACAACTGAAAACGGAGGATTTCAAATAAATGGCAGGTAGTCGGACAATCTCATAGTACTGTAGAAATCGGGTAATGCCGATGGAGGGAAGGGGATTGCATAGTAAAGGTCTTACTGAGGACACATTATCCGTACTCAGGGACGGAGGAAATAATGGAAACGAAATTAGTAAGAATAGCTGAAATATCAGCAACAACAAAACATCCTATATTTACATCAGTGTACCATTTGATAAATGAAGATATGTTAAAGCAATGTCATAAAGAATTAGATGGGAGCAAAGCAGTCGGAATCGACAAGGTAACCAAAGATGAGTATGGGAAGAACCTTGACAGAAATATTAAGGATTTAGTACAAAGGCTGAAAAACAAATCCTTTAAGCCACTTCCATCGCTGAGGGTATACATTCCTAAAGCAAATGGAAAGAAAAGACCATTAGGGATAGCTTCTTATGAAGATAAGATTGTACAAATGGCAGTGAAGAAAATATTGGGTGCTATTTATGAGCCAAGATTCCTAAACTGTATGTATGGATTCAGACCGAACAGAGGTTGTCACGAAGCGATAAAAGAGGTATATCAACGGATAAGTTATGGGAAAATCAGCTATATCGTAGATGCTGACATCAAAGGGTTCTTTGACCATATCGACCATGAGTGGATGATGAAGTTTCTCGAATGGAACATACAGGATAAGAACTTACTGTGGCTGATACGTAAATATCTTAAAGCAGGAATAATGGAACAAGGTAAATTTGAACCAACAGAGGAAGGTTCGGCACAAGGCTCAGTAATGAGTCCGATGCTTGCGAATATATACATGCATCATGTGCTGACGCTGTGGTTCAAACTTGTAGTGAAGAAGGAAATGCAGGGAGAGTGTTTTCTTGTCAACTTTGCGGATGATTTTGTTGCAGGATTTCAATATAAGTCAGAAGCTGAAAGATACTATAAAGAGTTAAAAGAACGAATGGAAAAGTTTGGTCTGGAACTTGAGAGTAGTAAAAGCAGACTAATTGAATTTGGGAGATTTGCAGAGCAGAATCGTAGAGCAAGAGGAGAATGTAAGCCTGAAACATTTGATTTTCTGGGGTTTACCTTCTACTGTAGCAAAACTCGAAAGGGAGGTTTCGTGCCAAAGGTACAGACTTCAAGAAAGAAGTTTGAGCAAAAGGTTAGAGCATACAAGAACTGGATTTACGATAATCGAAATCGACCAATGCGAGAAATAATTAAAGAGTTGAACGTAAAACTAATTGGACACTATCGATATTATGGTGTTACATGGAATTTTCGGAAGATAACAACATTCCTGCATAGAGTACAACAGTTTCTATTCAAAGCCATGAATCGGAGAGGTTGTAGACGGGCATACACATGGAATGGATTTGTGGAAATGCTCAAGTATTACCCGTTAGCAAAACCTAAAACGTACTATTGTTTATATTGAAGCGAATGTTACTATGAGGAGCCGTATGCGGGAAAGCCGCACGTACGGATCTGTGAGGGGCTAAGATTGAGAGGTCTTAGTCTACTCGACTGACGGAGAAATTGTATATGAAAAAGTACAGAACGGTGGCTTGTGTCATTATTATGTTGATAGTGAAAAGGGAACTATATCTTTTGTCACAACATCTGAGAGTTTTGATGATAGAAAATTTGATGAGATGAGTAGAGCATTATCAGACAAGGGACTGAAAATAAGAGTTTCACGTACAAAAGAGGAGAAAGAGAATATGCCTGAAGCTAAGTCAACGGATATAGGATATGTAAATAAAAACAATCAGAGAAATAATGGAATAACACCTCATGAGGGAACAGACAATAATCAGTATTTTTATGAGATGGAGTGTCTGAATTGTGGGCATAAATATTATGCAAATGGAACAGATATTTGGCAAAGAAAATGTCCTGCTTGTCAAGGTGGAAGGTCATAAAATATGAGGTACAGTGCATGACAGATGAAGAAGAAAAGGTAATCTGTGATTTTTATGCAAAAGAATTTCTAGATACGATGCCATTTGATGATATTTCTGTAAAGCTAGATACATTGAATAGTCATCCACATATACAGCCATTGAGATGTATTTTTGTGACAATCTAGTGTTTGCATTAACTGAGGGATTTGTTAAATATGATGATGCATCTCTGGTAGCGTATGATGGTTCTTTGCTTAAGCTTGTGTATGAAAATATAGAGAAATTGGACAAAGATAATTATTTCTTTTGGGCATTCTATTATTATTTGAAAAAGCAGTACAAAAAGTGCAAAGACAATATACATAAAGTGTGTAGTGACAGGCTTAAACAAGGTGTTCTGAATATGAAAAGTTTATTCTGGAATATTTTCGTTATCATCATCCGGAGTATAAGGCAAATCCTGATACAATTCCGTGGAATATAGACGATGGGATGATTGATTTCCTGCCAGGCATGGTAACAGATATTACATTGAAATCTGCCGGAAAAGTACTGATTATTGATGCAAAGTATTATGGGCATACAATGCAGACACAGCATGATGTTAACAGCATTCATTGGGGAAATTTGTATCAGATATTTGCGTATGTGAAAAATCTGGATAGAAATCAAACCGGAAATGTTGCAGGAATGTTACTATATGCAAAGACACAGGAACAAATAACACCGAATAATAAGTATTCTATGGATGGCAACACGATATGGGTGCGGACATTGGATTTGAACCTTCCGTTTCCGCAGATTGCAGAGCAGTTAGAGAAAATAGCAGGTGATTATTTTGGAAGCGGAAAATTTGATAGAACTGGTATCGGAACAGACAGAAGATGCAAAGAAATCATCGAATACGGCATTTAGCTATCATATGAGAGCTGTTTTATTAACATGGAATATTAGAATAAGGGGAATAAAAGATGATTTGTGGAATGACATATTACCAGATATGCTGGTATTTTTTGATCTATTCATTTGGAGGCTGGGCACTTGAAGTTGTCTATCATGCGGTAGCCTGTGGAAAAGTAATTAACAGAGGATTCCTAAATGGACCCGTGTGTCCGGTATACGGATTTGGAGTGCTTTCGGTATTTGCGATGATGAATACGTTTCAGGGCAGCGGATACCAGCTGAGTGACGGTATGATTTTCCTGTTTGGTGTGATTTTGGCAACTGCGGTTGAACTGATCGCCGGATGGCTCCTCGACGTTTGCTTTCATGCAAGATGGTGGGATTATTCCAACAAGCCATTGAATTTTCATGGATATATCTGTCTGGAGTTTTCATTGATCTGGGGAGTGGCGATTCTGCTTGTTGTGAAAGTATTTCAGTCTTTTGTGGAACATCACACTTCTGCGCACGCGCCATCCATTGTGGGGTGGATGGTCGTTGCAATACTTTATGCATTGTATCTGGCGGATCTTATGGTGACCGTTGCGGTTATTCAGGGACTGAACAGGAAACTTACGAGGCTGGATACAATTCGTGCCAACATGCGGGTGATCAGTGATAAGATTAGTGATTCTCTGGCAACAACGACGATTGATACCGTACAGAAAGTTGGCGAAGGTAAGGTGCAGGCGGCTTTGGCCAGGGCAGAGTTTAAGGAAGCAACGGAAGAGAAAGTAAATAAATCCATTGAGACGCTTCGCAAAAATAAGGCAGATTTACAGAAGGAATTTGATGAGTTATCCAGCTCAATCGTAGAGCATACGTTTGTGGGACAGGGACGACTGATCAAGGCTTTTCCGGATATGAAACACAGAGATTATCTGGAAGTGGTTCAGGAATTAAAGAATAAGATGAGAGATAGAAAATAGAAAATAGAATATATCCCTTTTGAGTTTGTCAAGTAAAGTGTGTAAATTTTTTGATTTTTTTGTGGTGGTCGATAAATCGACCACCATTTTTACGAGCTTCAATCAAACGGAAGAGCCGTCTTTTTAAATTTCATATATTTTGTAAATATAATTTTTGACAGGATCGGAGTAACACAGCCAATTCTTGTTGGTGCAAGTGACGGAGGTATGGTTGCACAGATCTATACACAGAAGTATCCGAAAGAAGTTGGCGGAATCATTCTGATTTCAACCGGTGGGATGGATGCGGCTACGCTTAAAAGCCTTAAGAAGAAATATTTTCTTGCACCGTTTATGCTGTTTTATATGAAACATTGCAATTATGAAAAATTAAAACCGAAACTGATCAGGGCAGGAATGGGACATATCCGCAATGAAAGTAAAGAAGAAATTGCGTATGCACAGGAGATGTTTGAAACTATTTTTAAGGAACTGGAAGGCAAAATATTACTGATACTTCCGGATTAGGATTTCTTTTCCGGTAAAATGCAGAAAGATCTCATTCAGCTGATGCATAATCCAACCATCAAATATGTTTCGGGTGGGCACCTTTCGACAGTCCTGAAAGTAGAGGATTATGTGCAGACAATTCGTGGATTTCTGCTGAAAAATTTCTGAATATTGCATATATGCCGGATCAACACATTCGATGTATAAAGTTTTTGAAAGATGTGACGATACTTGTATTAGTAGCAGTGCAGATGCAGGGGCTGGCACAATGATGTTGATCTTGTGATAGGAGGAAGGGTTATGGCAGTTAATACAAACACAATAGTTTCAAATGTATATGCTCAAAATTATACACCGGGCAGTAAGGAAAAAACGAAAGTAGCCAGGAATACGGAAACCGGGGAAGTAAAGAAAGAAGAGAAGGTAACGGAATCCAAAGATTTGGGAAAGACGATTGGTGATCCAAAACTTTCGAAAGAAGCGCAAAAGTACTATGAAAAATTAAAAAAGAAATACGGAAATTATGATTTTATTCTGGTAAGCAAAGATCAGAAAGCAAATGCTCAGGCAAATGCCGCAAAATATGCAAATAATATTAAGACAGTCGTTCTTATTGATGAAGAGAAAATTGAACGAATGGCTACGGATGAGAGTTATCGTAAGAAATACGAGGGAATTCTCAGTGGAGCAACAGCACAGCTGCAACAGTTAAAATCCAGCGTGGAAAAATCCGGTGCTGATGTAAAGGAGTATGGCATGCAGGTGAATGATGGTGGAACCACTTCGTTTTTTGCAGTGCTCAAAATCATCGTCGGATCAGAAATCCAGAATTCAAAAGTCTGCGGAGAAAAAGAAGGCGGAAAAGAAAGCAGCGGAGAAAAAGGCAGAGAAAAAGCAGGAGAAGGAACGCCTGGTGAAATCCAAAGAATCCAGGACTGAGAGTGAGGATGATACACAGACCATTACATTAACTGCCAATTCTGTAGGAGAGCTTATGGATAAAATAGGTGAATATACATTTGTAGAGAGGAGTAATGAAGTCCGGACGGACCGCGAGAAGCTCATGGGACAACATGTGGATTATAAGCTGTAAAAGCAAAAATTGAAATAAAGGAAATTGCAACATTGGCACAGACATATACCGTAAGAATAAAAAATGGAACAAAAAGCGTAAAGCGCTGCCGCATTTTTCTGTGGTGGAAGAAATATACCTGTATCAGGCGGGAAAATAGCAGAGTATATTATGAAAAAAAGGAATGTTCCAGATGGGAAAAAAATCATATGCAGCGTTATTGCAGAAGAAGGAATCTTACATTTGAAGCAGTGCCAACGCAGTATACGCGAAGCAGCAATTACCGTAGCCTTTTTTTTGCAAAGTATCCATCACCTACCGGAAAATACCGGTGTGCATACTGTGGGAAAAAGAAGCCAAAAGATAAAATAACGATTGACCATATTTTTCCGGTTCATTGCATGGAGGAGTATCCGGCAGTGCGTAGAAGAGCCGCATTGTTTGGAATTCACGGTTCGAATGATATGAAAAACTTATGTACTGCCTGTATGCGGTGCAATCAGAAAAAAGAAGCGAAAATGGGAATTTGGATTCTGAAAGGCTTTCTTGGAAAACAGCCTTGGTACTGGCCGCTTCGGAGAATACTTACGGTGATACTGGTGTTTTTTGTGCTATATCTCGGGCGAAAAATATATATGCCTGTGGTATGTAACTGGATAAATACATTACAAAAATAAAAGCTGGGAAAATGTATAAATACATGCAAATTCGGGAATTATTTTCCAGAGGTGAAAAGCATGAAAAACAGAAAACCAATGCATATCGGAATCATACCGGACGGAAACCGCAGATGGGCAGAGCAGCATAAATTATCCAGAGAAGCCGGTTATGCATACGGACTAAAACCGGGGCTGCTTCTTTTACAGCAGGCAAAAACGTATGGAATTCAGGAAATCACATATTATGGGTTTACCGTTGACAATTGCAGGCGTCCGAAAGAACAGGTGCAGGCCTTTCAGCAGGCGTGTGTGCAGGCGGTGCATGATCTTGCCACAGAGGGGGTGGATCTGCTCGTGATCGGGAATACCGATTCAAAATGTTTTCCGGAAGAATTAAAGAAGTATACAAATCGAACTGCGATAAACGGAGGTGGTATCCGGCTGAATTTTCTTGTAAATTATGGTTGGAAATGGGATCTGTCCAACATAAAAAGCGCGGGTTTTTTGCATTCTTCGGATATTTCGCGAATTGATATGGTGATCCGCTGGGGCGGCATGCGGCGGCTCTCCGGTTTTTTGCCGGTGCAGTCGGTTTACGCAGACTTTTATGTGGAAGAAAAATTGTGGCCCGATTATGAAAAATCGGATTTTTACCGGGCCATGGACTGGTATAAAAAACAGGATGTAACTTACGGAGGATAAAAAGAATATGGCAATTGGAGCATTACAGACAGGATACAATACATTATACGGAAAAGTAGCAGGACTGGGTACACAAAACGGACAAACGCGCGGAAGCAGTTTTCGGGAGCATATAGACGGAACCGAAAAGAAAGCGCCGTATCAGCATCTGGCACAAAACGGTACAATCACGTACAAAGGGGTTACGTTTGTATGTGATACGGACAGAAATCGGATTACACTCGGGGATGTCACCGACCGGAGCAAGTGCCTGAACATCAGCTTAAAAGGTGGCGGGTGCCTGATGGTCAACCGGGATAATCTCAGTGACCTGTCACAGGCAATTACGATGTTCTGCCCGGAGGATATCAACCGTATCATGACAGCAATCGCGGAGGATAAGCGGGCGCAGCAGATGCTTCTGGAAAAGGACGAAATGGAAAGCAGTGTTGGGGAAATCATCACGGAATAAAAGAATGTACTATGATTTAACAAAAGGAAAAATATCAAAAAATCTTATCTTATTTGCACTGCCGATGATGGCGGGCAATCTGATGCAACAGTTTTACAATATTGCGGATACACTGATTGTCGGGTGCGTGGTTGGAAAGAATGCACTCGCGGCGGTGGGGTCCGCCTATACACTTATGACCTTTTTGACCTCGATTTTTCTGGGACTTTCCATGGGGGCAGGAGTCTTATTTTCCATTTATAAAGGGAAAAACGATAAGCATGCGCGCGGGTAGCTGTGGCGCATGCTTTTGTGCTCATCATGGCAGTGATGGTCTTCGTTAACGTGCTGGTGTATGTGTGTATGCATCCTATTCTGTGGTTTCTACGTGTGCCACAGGAAGTCATGGAGGGGATGCGGCAGTCGGTCATGAATTTTGGAATTCTGATGGTGCAGGGGCTTGTAAACAGTTTCGGGGCAACAACGATGGCGGCATTTGCGGCAGCGGTCAAAATTGACACATTTGCATATCTTCCGGTACAGGATTTCGGCAATGCGTATTCCACGTTTGTCGCACAGAATTATGGGGTGAAAGATTACGGACGGATCCAAAAAGGAACGAAGGAAGCCTTTGCGATCAGTATTGTATTCAGTATCATTATTTCCATTCTGGTGTGCACGTTTGCAGCATCTCTGATGGAGATTTTTGTGAAGGCACAGGAGACGGCGGTCATCGCGTGTGGTGTGCAGTATCTGCGTATCGAGGGCTCGTTTTACTGTGGAATCGGGTGTCTGTTTCTGCTGTACGGATATTACCGGGCAATCAACAAAGCACAGATGTCAGTGGTACTTACGGTGATCTCTCTGGGGCTGCGTGTTGTGCTGGCCTATATCCTTTCGGTGCCGTTGAAAGCCCCGGGAATCTGGGTGGCAATTGTGAATCACAAAAATTTAAAAGAAATTTAATAAGAAGACAAAAGATTCCGTGCTATAATGAGCCTGTCAGAATGTAAAATGAATGATGGGAGGAAATGAGCATGAGAACGTATGGACGTTTATTGAAAAATATAGCAGCAATAGCACTTCTTCTGGCATTACTTTCCATGCTATTGCCGTTTTGTAAGTTTTCGGCAGGCGGGCAGGAGATGACGCTGTCCGGTCTGGATGTGGTGAAAGCAGGAGGAAGGGCAGGTTATACGTATCTGACAGAAGGCAGAGTGGCAGATACTTTCGTTTTAAAAGCTCCGATCACGGTTGGTACGGTAAAAAGCAGTCTTTCTTATGTACAGGGAGTGGGACAGATGCGGCTTCTGGCAGTTTGTGCCATTGCAGCACTGCTCCCGGTACTGCTTTGTTTTTTGTCTGTGGGAATGTTGTTTCTGGCGGAAGGAAAAAAGACGATGCTGCTGCCAACGCTGTTTACCAGTCTGGTGCTGGCAGAACTGCTGATTGTTTTGGCTGTGTTTCCGGCACTGTATCCGTTTCTGTTGTCAGGGATATATTTCTTTACCCTGCTGCATGGAGTCGCATGGATACTCATACTGACAGGATGGATTACAGGAGGGTACCGGCCACCCGAAAAACAGGGAAATGAGCAGATAAAAAGGGAAAAGAATCCGAAGCGGTCTGGACACGGCTGGCGGCGCAAAAAAGCTCACCGGCGGAGAAAGTCGAAAAAGAAACGCAGCCGGAAAGAGGATTCTTCCACAAAAAAGAAGAATACAGCAGGAAACAAAACATTCGAGTGGAAACATTGTCAGATTTCCTATGACCCTTCGAAACAGACATACCGGATGATCAGTGATTCTCCGGAGAAGATTTTACTGCTGAAAGAAGACAACGTGATAGGAACGTTAGAACAGGGAGAATGCGTACATGTGGAACGCCCGGTGACGCTGCAGATTCAGGGAAAGGAAGAAAGTCTGCATTTAAAATAAATGACAGGAAAAGAAAAACTCCGCAGAACCGGAACCCTCAGGGATTTGATTCTGCGGAGCCTTTTATTTTTTCCTGCGGATATGTACCTCCGGAATCGCTACATTGTCATAGTGCACCGGGGCATCTTCACCCGGAGTTTCTTCGTGATCTTCCGGTTTGTGGGTGTGAACTTCCGGAATCGCTACATTGTCGTAGGTCAGGTTGTAATTATGCTTTTCCGTTGCCTTTTTCTTTAATTTTTTCCAAAACATTTTCGTTGTCCTCCCAATTACAAAATATTGATAAAAAAGGTAATTACAAGGCTGTTGATAAAATCCGCAAATAAACTTCCGATCAGGGGAATCAGGAGATACGCTTTTACGGAAGGTACATAGCGGTCACAGATGGCCTGCATGTTTGCCATGGCGTTTGGTGTGGCACCCATACCAAAACCACAGGTTCCGGCAACCAGTACGGCAGCATCGTAATCCCGTCCCATAATGTTAAACTCGATGAAGTAAGTAAATACACAGATCAGTAAGACCTGTGCGGTCAGCAGGATCACAAGCGGAAGTGCCAGGGCAGCAAGTTCCCAGAGTTTTAAGGTGATCATTGCCATACCCAAAAAGAGGGAAAGACAAATACCACCGAGGTCGTTGATCTCACCCATGTGGATCGTTGCTTTGCCAGAGTATTCGGCAATGTTGCGGATCAATGCGGCTGCCAGCATGGCACCGATGTAAACCGGAAAGGTAAGCCCGGTTTTGGTCAGAAAATAGGAAAAAATAGTTCCCAGACCGATCGCAAGGATTAACTGAAATACGGCAGAGGGATACATGTTTGTATGGCGCTCATGTTTCTTTTCGTCCTCAACCAGCAGACTGTCATCTTCCGTGACTGCCGTGGACAGCAGGTTCTGTTTTTCAATCAGGCGTCTGCCGAGCGGACCGCCGACCAGACTGCCGGCAATCAGACCAAAGGTGGCAGCTGCAGTACAGATCGTGGTGGCTCCCTGAATATTAAAGTCTTCTAATACAGGACCGAATGCTCCGGCTGTACCATGACCGCCGACCATTGGGATGGAGCCGGTACACATACCAATCAGCGGATTTAAGTGCAGGACATGGGACAATCCCACGGCAAGAAGGTTCTGACATATAATCAGTGCAACGACAAGACCGAGGAAAACTGCCATAGCTGTGCCTCCGCTTTTTAACACTTTTAAGTTGGCCTGAAAACCGACCGAGGTAAAGAAAAATACCATGCATACTTCCCGGAGTGTGTCGTCAAAAGAGAATTCCGCAATTCCGGTAACATAACAAAGACAGGTCAAAATTGCAAACAAAAGACCGCCAATGACAGGTGCCGGAATACAGAATTTTTCCAGAAACCCAATGCGGTGTCTTAAAAAGTTGCCAAACAAGAGTACCAATACAGCGACTGCCAGCGTCTGGTACATATTCAAATGTATTTCCATAGTTGTCCTTCTTTCATATGTTATTTTGTATTGACGCTGATTCCCTGCCCGGCATAATAAGCAGCAGCACCCGGATGGAAGGGAATGGTTACACCGGAGGATGCATCTGTCTCGTCAAAAGCAGCGTCTAAAGATGTGGCATAGGCCAGATCCTGTGCGTGGGAAAACAGAATTTCTGTAAGTTTTTCCACGGTTTTTTCGGAAAGGGCATCGGAGGCAAGCAGTACAGCTTTGACTCCAATGGTTGTCACGTCTTCGTCCTGTCCACTGTAAGTGTTTGCAGGAATGACATATTTGCTGTATTCCTTTGTGGTTGCAAGCAGTTTTTCCAGACAGGTATCGTCGATGGAAAGGAGCCGCAGATCACATTCCTTTGCCAGTTCTTCAATGACTGCGGTGCGGATGCCGGCGGTGCAGAATAAGGCATCAATTTCACCGGAGGCAAGTTTTCCGGCGGCATCTGCATAATCCAGATTCACCATGTGCACCAGTTTCGAAGTCAGACCACTCAGTTTTAAAATTTCGGTAGCGTTTTGTTCGGTTCCGGATTCGCTGGCACCGATGCTGACGGTTTTTCCCTGCAGATCATTTAATGTCCGGATATCAGAATCTGCCCGGACGACGATCTGGCAGGCTTCGGTATAAAGTCCTGCAATGGCGCGGTATCCCTGTTGTCTGTTATCAGAAAAACTGCCGGTTCCTTCATGGGCTGCCCGGACCAGATCCGCCTGTGCGATCCCAAGATCAATGTAATTTCCGGACAAAAGCCGTAGATTTGCCGCAGATCCGGCGGTGTTTTTAACTTCAAATTTCAGGTCGGAGGATTCTTTGGATGCCAGACCGGCATAAGCATTTGCAACGGTATAATACATCCCACCGATGTCGGCTGCACCGAAACGGATGGTCTTTGTCTGGTAGCTGCATCCGGTAAGGAGCAGGGCAAGACAAAGAAACAGTCCTATTTTTTGTTTCATAGCTATAAGTCCTTTCTTAAGTTGTTATGCAATAAACATTGCCGTAAAATGTATTTTACACGAAAAGAGTGAAAAAGAAAATATAAAATTCCGCAAGGTGATTGTATCCTAAAATGAAATTTTCCTGAAAGTTAAAATTTTGGTTGACAGACACACTGTAGTGTATTAAACTGTTAATAAATTAAAGAGAAATAAAATCATTGAGCGAAGGTAAGTACAGCAGATGATTCCTTTCAGAGAGCCGGCGGCAGGTGTGAGCCGGCAGGATAGTTTGTCATGGAATGGATTCGTTAGATGCAAGGTGAAAGCGTAAGGCGAGTAGTTGAGCCGTTTCCCCACGTTACAGGGGCATGGATATCGAGACAAAGAGATTTTGTTTTCTGTATCACAAGAGGTTGCGTAATTGGTGGCAGTTATTTCCGGTTCGGGGATGGCTGCCTTTGTTATGTTTCAGTTACGGAGCGAAGAAGGGTGGCACCACGAGGATAATCGTCCCTGATCCGGCAGCAGTCGGATCAGGGACGTTTTTTATTTGGAAAAAAGGAGCAGTAATATGAAGCGGAGATTACGGGTATACAAAAAGACAGTCAGCATTGTAAATGAAACAGCGATCGGCATGTATGAGAGTCTGGTAGGAAACAAAAAAGGATTTCTTCTGGAAAGTTATGATAAAAATTATGACAGATATACGTTTTTTGGAAAAGAACCGGAAGAGATCATTACTTCCCGCGGGGATGCACTCGTGATCCGGCGGAACAACGGGACGGAAGAAATCCGGCAGGGAAATCCGCTCGAACGTCTGAAAGAATATTATAGCGAGTTTGATATCGTAAAAGAAAACGAGGAGCTGTCTTTTTCCGGAGGACTGGTCGGAAATCTGGGATATGATTTTGTCCGCTATGCGGAAGTACTGCCGGATAACAATCCAGACGAGATTGGAATCGAGACCATCCAGATGATGCTCATGACAAAATTTATCCTGGTGGATCATGTGGCAGAGACACTGACCGCAGTGATTCTTGGAGAAGATTCGGAAGACGGAAAAAAGAAAGCATTAGCAGAAGCAGCAGAACTGATTGAGGAGGCAAGAAAAAATGCCGGACAGATACCGGACAGAAATTTTACACATGACGGTGTGATTGTCAACCAGTCCGATACCTTAGAACAGTATTGCGAAAAAGTCGAAAAGATCAAGCAGTATATCCGGGAAGGACATATTTTCCAGACCGTGCTTTCCCAGAGATGGACGATTGAGACAAAACAGACCGGATTTGAGCTGTATAAAGAACTCCGGGAACTGAATCCATCCCCGTATCTGTATTATTTCAATTATGGAGAGTTTGAAGTGATCGGAAGTTCCCCGGAAATGATTGTAAAGCAGCAGGGAAGCAGGGTGTATACCTGTCCGATCGCCGGAACCCGGCGCAGGGGTGTGGATGCTGAGGAGGATGCATTGCTTCGGGATGAATTGCTCCGGGATGAAAAGGAACGCGCCGAACATGTTATGCTGGTGGATCTTGCAAGAAATGATATGGGAAGAATCAGTGAATTTGGAACCGTCAAGGTAACACAGTTTATGGAAGTACAGAATTATTCCCATGTAATGCACATCGTATCCATGGTGGAAGGAAAGAAAAAAGGAGAATTTCATCCGCTGGATCTGGTTTCTTCGTTCCTTCCGGCAGGAACGCTTTCTGGAGCACCGAAGATCCGCGCGATGGAGATTATCGATGAACTTGAAAGTGTGCGCAGAGGATTGTACGGAGGAGCAACCGGATACATTGATTTCTCCGGAGATATGGATTTCTGTATTACGATCCGGACAATGATCAAAAAGAAAAACCGTGTATATTTGCAGGCTGGAGCGGGAATAGTTGCAGATTCCGTTCCGGAAAATGAGTATCAGGAGTGCTGCAATAAAGTAATGGCACTGGCCAAGACGCTTATAGAGGAGGAGAACTTATGATACTGCTGATTGATAACTACGATTCATTTACCTATAACCTGTATCAGTATATAGGAACTTTTAACTCCGATATCAAAGTTGTCCGAAACGACAAGATTACCATTGAAGAAATTAAGGCGATGGACCCGGAGCGGATCGTGCTTTCACCGGGACCAAAGAATCCGAAGGAAGCAGGCATCTGCATGGATGTTGTCAAAGAATTTACAGAAGAAAAACCGATCCTTGGCATCTGTCTGGGGCATCAGTGCATCGGTGAGGCATTGGGAGGAACCGTTTCCTATGCCAAGGCATTGTTCCATGGAAAGCAGTCGTTGATTGAACATGATGGAAGCAGTGTATTTACCGGGATCAATTCTCCGATCCGTGTGGCAAGATACCATTCCCTGGCAGTGCAGGAAAAGGATCTGCCGGATTGTCTGCGGGTGCTGGCGCGGACCGATGACGGAGAGATTATGGCAATGCGCCATAAGAAATATCCGGTTGTGGGATTACAGTTCCATCCGGAATCCATTTATACCGAGCACGGCAAACGCATCATCGAAAATTTTGTAAATGGAACGTGTTAGATTATAGTAGTTTATATTAGGGGAAAAAATATGATACTGGATGAAATTGTAGAAGATAAGAAAAAACGGCTTCCCGGGCACATGGCACGTATTCCGGAAACAGAAATGCGGCGCATGGCAGAGGAAACAAAGACGAGGGAGGCAGACTGTTTTTATAATCATTTAAAGAAACCGGGACTTTCGATTATCGGAGAATTTAAGAAAGCTTCCCCGAGTCTCGGAACGATTACCAGCAAGATTGATCTGATGGAGCGCATCAGTGAGTACAATGCATCGGTGGATGCCATTTCGTGTCTGACAGAGGAAGATCATTTTCACGGAAATGTTGCGTATTTAAAAGAAATCCGGGCAAAATCCAGCCTTCCGATTTTGCGGAAAGATTTCATGATCTGTGAGTATCAGTTTTATGAGGCAAAAGTGATCGGTGCAGATGCGGTACTTCTGATTACAGCGATTCTCGATGATGCACAGATGCATGATTTTTATCAGCTGGCAGGAGAACTTGAACTTGATGTGCTGGTTGAGACACATGATGAGGCAGAGGTGGAACGGGCGATGAAGATCAACCCGAGAATCATCGGGGTCAATAACCGTAATCTTAAGGATTTTACGATCTCTTTGGAACATACCAGACGGCTTCGCCCTTATGTGCCGGAAGATAAAGTATTTGTGGCAGAAAGTGGGATTACGGGAGATGAGGACGTGCGGTTCCTGCGAGACTGTGGGGTGGATGCCTTTTTGATCGGGCGTGCGTTTATGGAATCGGAAAATCCGAAAGCACTTGCACAAAAATGGAAGGAGCTGTATCAGGCATGAGACCAGAAGTAAAGATCTGTGGACTGAAAAAGCCTGCGGATGCGCAGTATGTAAATGATGCAGGGGCCGATTACGCAGGATTTGTTTTTTATGAGAAAAGCAGGCGGAATTTAAGCCGGCAACAGGCAGAAGAAATCATGAAAAAAATCAGTCCACGGATAAAAAAGGTTGCTGTAACCGTTTCCCCGGATGCGGCACAGATAAAGACACTGCAGCAGATGAAATTTGACATCATCCAGATGCACGGAAAGCTGTCAGAGGATGCCATAACGGCAGCAGAACTTCCTGTCTGGTATGCCATAAACCTCTCAGATCCGGAAGAGTTTGAGGCAAAAACAAAGAGCTTTTTTGAACTGCCGGAAGAACTGCAACAGAAAATAACAGCGATTGTCGTAGATGGTGCAGGCTATGGCGGCGGACAGCGTTTTGACTGGCAGAAGCAACTTCACATGGACCGGCAGGCGGGGATTTTCGCCGGAAGAAAATTTGTCCTGGCAGGAGGGTTACATGCCGGAAATGTTGCCGAAGGAATCCGGTTGTTTGACCCGGATATCGTGGATGTAAGTTCCGGAGTGGAAGAAAAAGATCAAAAAGAAGAAGCATTGATAAAACAATTTGTAACATGTGTCAAAGAGGAAGCAGAAGAAAGGAAAGAAAGATGAATAAGAAAGCATATTATGGACAGTTTGGCGGACAGTATGTGGCAGAGTCGCTGATGAATACCTTACAGGAACTGGATCAGGCATATGAGGAGGCTATTCATGATCCGGAGTTTATGAAGCAGTATCATTATTATCTGAAACAGTATGTCGGCAGAGAGACACCGCTTTACTATGCAGAGCGTCTGTCTGCAAAATACGGTACAAAAATTTACTTAAAGCGTGAAGATTTAAACCATACCGGTGCCCACAAGATCAACAATGTGATCGGTCAGATCCTTCTGGCAAAGCGTATGGGAAAGACAAAGGTAATCGCAGAAACCGGAGCCGGTCAGCATGGTGTGGCAACTGCAACCGGAGCAGCACTGTTTGATATGGAATGTACGGTGTACATGGGAAAAGAAGATATCCAGAGACAGAAACTGAATGTGATGCGTATGGAGATGCTTGGTGCAAAAGTGGTATCCGTGGAATCCGGAAGCAATACCTTAAAAGACGCGACAAACGAAGCCATCCGTACCTGGGCCAAAACAGCGGAGGATACGTTCTATATTATCGGATCTGCGGTAGGACCGTATCCGTATCCGAAGATGGTGAAAGAGTTTCAGAGTGTGATCAGCCGGGAGGCAAAGCGTCAGCACATGGAAGCAGAAGGAAAGAATCCGGATGTGGTTATGGCATGTGTGGGCGGCGGTTCCAATTCCATCGGAATGTTTGCCGATTTTATTGATGAGCCGGAGGTGGAACTGATCGGTGTAGAAGCAGCGGGCCTTGGAATTGAGACCGGAAAACATGCCAGCGCCATGGCTTTGGGAGAGCCCGGAGTATTGCATGGCATGCGTTCGTATCTGTTGCAGGATACCGATGGAAATATCCAGCTGGCACACTCTATTTCCGCCGGACTGGATTATCCGGGAGTCGGACCGGAGCATGCATATCTGCGGGATACCGGACGTGCAAAATATGTGGCAATCACGGATGTGGAGGCAATGGATGCGCTGATGGAACTGTGTAAGTTAGAGGGAATTATTCCGGCAATTGAGAGTGCACATGCCATTGCCTATGCATTTAAAAAGGCAAAAGAAATGACTATGGATCAGAGCATGGTTATCTGTCTGTCCGGTCGCGGAGATAAAGATGTAAACACCATTGCGGATTATCTTGACGGAAAAGGATATCTGAATTAAGGAGGGCATAACAGGGATGAATCGAATTGAGACAGCGCTTCAGGCGTTACAGGAAAAGGAAGAAAAGGCATTTATTACTTATATCACAGCAGGTCTGCCGGATTATGATAAGACAAAGGCGATCATCAAAGCACAGGAAGCGGCGGGAACGGACATTATTGAACTTGGAATTCCGTTTTCCGATCCGGTAGCGGACGGTCCGGTCATTCAGGCAGCTTCCTATGAGGCAATTCTCGGTGGGGCAAATCTGGAGAAAACATTTACCTGTATGAAAGAGATGCGGACCGATGGTGTGCAGATCCCGGTTGTATTTATGATGTATTACAACACGGTACTGCATTATGGCGTGGAAAAATTTGTAAAAGAGTGCAATGCCTGCGGGGTGGATGGACTGATCATTCCGGATCTGCCGCTGGAAGAGCAGGAAGAACTCCAGACACAGTTACAGAAAGAGGATGGAACCATTCTGATCCAGCTGGTTTCCCCGGTATCCAAAGACCGTGTGCCAAAAATCCTTAAAAATGCAAGGGGATTTGTCTACTGTGTGTCTTCCATGGGAGTTACCGGACAGGAAGCAACCTTCCACCGTCAGATTTTAGAATATCTGACAGCGGTAAAGAAAGAGGCAAAAATTCCGGTTATGATGGGATTTGGTATCCGCACGGCAGAGGATGTACGTCCGATGAAAGAGATTATTGACGGAGCCATTGTAGGCTCTCATTTTATCACACTGATGCGGAAGCACGGTTTTGATCCGCAGGCTGCAGCAGACTATTGCAGCACATTCAAAAAAGAGTTAAATGAAATGTAACGGAAAAGCGAATAAAACAGGAGGATATCATAGATGAAAGAGATTCTGGCCAAACTGGTAGAGGGTAAAGATCTGACAAAAGAGGAAGCGATGAAAGCACAGGAGCTGATTCTGACCGGACAGGCAACAGAGGCGCAGATTGCATGTTTTCTGACAGCACTCCGCATGAAAGGGGAAACGCTGGATGAGATTACGGGATTGGCAGCCGTATTGCGCAACAAGGCAAATACGATCAGTCCGAAGGTAGAGGATTATGTAGATTTTGTCGGTACCGGCGGAGACTGTACCTATTCGTTTAATATTTCCACAACATCAGCGTTTGTTGTGGCAGCAGCAGGGCTTCCGGTAGCAAAGCATGGCAATCGTTCCATTTCTTCAAAGAGCGGAGCCGGTGATGTATTAGAGGCACTGGGCGTAAATATTTCCGCAGATCCGGCTGTGGTAGAAAAGTGTGTGGAGACGGTCGGGATCGGATTTATGTTTGCACCGCATTTTAATCCTGCCATGAAGTATGTGGGACCGGTCAGAAAACAGCTGGGCATCCGCACGGTGTTTAATATTTTAGGACCGCTTTCGAATCCATCCCGGGCCAGGGCAATGCTTGTAGGGGTGTATTCCCCGGCACTTACGGAAGTGATTGCGGGAACCATGATGAACCTCGGGGTAGAACGGGGAATGGTTGTCAGCGGAGAGGATAACATGGATGAAATCACACTGACCGGTGAGACCACGGTATCTGAAATTAAGGACGGAAAAGTAACCACCTATACAATCACACCGGAACAGTTTGGATTAAAGAGGTGTGAAATCGCAAAACTGCAGGGTGGGGATGGAGCCGTAAACGCACAGATCACCAGAGATATTCTTTCCGGAAAGGAACAGGGACCAAAGAGGGAGATTGTGCTTTTGAATGCAGGAGCCGCTTTGTATATTGGGAAAAAGGCAGACAGTATTGCAGATGGCATTGCACTTGCAGCAAAGACGATCGATTCGGGAGCAGCAGTCAGAACCCTTGAGGCAATGGTACAGGCAACAAACGCATAAGGGTTTGCCTGATACGGAAAACAAAAAAAGAGGCATTTCATGGCATAAAACATGGAATGCCTCTTTTCTTCGTCTTATTTCACAAAATATTGAAAAAAACTTAGTGATTTTTCCAATTTACAGATACATAAAATTAAAATATAATGAATTACGAAAAAAAGCGAAAATAATATATTTCAGGGAGGAGAGAGGGAATGCAGCAAAGGATTCCATATGATGGAAATGATCTGGGTGCTGTGTACACAAAGAAATATACAGCGTTCCGGCTCTGGGCTCCGACTGCGGATGCAGTAACACTGTGTCTGTATCGGGAAGGAGACGGGGACTGCCTGTCGGATACACTTCCGATGAAACGGGATGTACAGGGAACCTGGACGATTCGGGTAGACGGAGATTTGCGGCATGTTTATTATACATACCGTCTGGAGAGAAGCGGCAAGACCGTGGAGTCACAGGATCCATATTCGGTAGCTGTCGGTGTGAACGGGCAGCGGAGTATGGTGCTGGACCTAAAAGAAACTGATCCGGAGAATTTTAAGGAGGATCATGGACCGGTTTTTTCAAACCGTACGGATCTGGTGATCTGTGAGATTTCTGTTCTGGACAGTACCGCGGATGGCTCTTCCGGGGTAAAATATCCGGGAAAGTATCTGGGACTGGCAGAAAAGGGAACCAAAAACAAAGAGGGAGAAGCTACTGGGCTGGATTATCTGAAATCGCTCGGTATTACGCATGTGCAGATCATGCCAATGTATGATTTTGCAAGTATTGATGAGGCGGCACCAAAGAAGCGGGAGTATAACTGGGGATACGATCCGCTGAATTATAACGTACCGGAGGGATCTTTTTCAACAGATCCGTTCCATGGGGAGGTGCGTATCCGGGAAATGAAAGAAATGATTGCGGCTTTTCACAGGGAGGGTATCGGAGTGATCATGGATGTGGTGTACAATCACACCTATGATCTGGACAGCTGTCTGCAGAAATGTGAGCCGGATTATTATTACCGGATGAACGGAACCAGATATTCCAATGCATCTGCCTGTGGCAATGAAATTGCTTCGGAGCAGCCGATGATGCGCAAATACATCGTAGAATCTGTCTGTTACTGGGCAAGGGAATATCATGTGGATGGGTTCCGGTTTGATCTGATGGGTGTTCTTGATATTGATACCATGAATGAGATCAGCCGCAGGTTAAAAGAAATCAATCCATATATCATTCTGTATGGAGAGGGCTGGACAGGCGGTACTTCAACCATGCCGGAATTTAGGCGTGCCATGAAGAGAAACGCGCGTATGCTGGACGGCATCGGAATGTTTTCGGATGATATCCGGGACATGGTGCGCGGACATGTGTTTTATAACAAAGACTGCGGCTATGTCAGCGGAAAGGAAAAAATGAAAGTTGCGGTGCGTTACTGTGCAACAGGAGGTGTGTGGCATCCACAGGTAGATTATGCAGCTTATACCTATGCAGCCGGCGGCACATGGACGGATACACCGGAGAAAGTGATCAATTATGTTTCCTGTCACGACAATCTGACCTTGTGGGATAAACTGCAGATTTCCAGACCGGATTGTGATGCAGGCGAACGCCTTGCAATGAACCGTCTGGCGGCTGCGATGGTATTTACCGCACAGGGAGTTCCGTTTTTCCTGGGGGGAGAAGAGTTTGCACGAACCAAACCGGCCGGAAAAAATGGTGAGGTATCCGAGAACAGTTATAATCTGCCATATGAAACAAATGTACTGCGCTATGACTGGAGCGATGGACAAAAAGGATTGCAGCAGTATTACAGGGGACTGATTGCTTTCCGGAAAGCACATAAAGGATTGCGTATGACAGACGCAGAGGAGATCCGCCAGAATATTCTGTTTATGGAAATGACATCCGAACAGACCATCGCGTTTACAATCCGCCAGCCGGAAGAGACACTTCTGGTGGCATACAATGCATCCGGCAGAAAAGAAACACTCCTGCTGCCGGATGACAGGACATGGACGTTATATATTGATGACCTGCATGCAGGAACCCGGCCAATCGGTTCGGTTCATTCGAACATGGAATTGCCGGCGACTGGCTGTGTGGTTCTTGGGATTAATGAGTTGTCTTGTTGATGTAACTGGTTTTGTATTTGGAGTACACAATCTTCTGGCTCCGGTACAGACCAAAGTATCCGGAGAGCATATAGCTGAAAGCGACAGCCAGAAGAAAATACGGCATGCCGTCATAACCGAACAATTCAAAACTGATTAACAGTGAAGTGATCGGACAGTTTGTGACACCACAGAATACGGCAGTCATGCCGACAGCCGTACAAAGTGTCGGGGATATGCCGGTCAGCGTTCCAAACAGGCAGCCAAAGGCCGCGCCGGTGAAAAAGGAAGGAACAATTTCTCCGCCTTTGTAACCGGCACCAAGAGTCAGTGCGGTAAAGATCATCTTTAACAGGAAGGCTTCCGGACGGACCGTTCCATCAATGCACATCTGGATGATGCCGATACCGGTACCGTTGTAATTCTGGTTGCCGACAAGCATCGTCAGAATGACAACAATACATCCACCGGCAAAGATGCGGATGTAGGGATTCTGGAACAGTTTGCGGTAAATTTCTTCACTTTTGTGCAGAAGAACACAAAAAACAATACTTACCAGTGCGCAGAGCACGGCAAGGATGGAAATCTGCACGGCAGGAAGAATGCCAAAGTCCGGGATGTGCTCGATGGAAAACCATTGGTTGGAAACACCAAACAGGTAAGCAACTCCGTGTGCGACAAGAGAACTGATCACACATGGAACAAGGGCGGTATAGTACATGACGCCGACACTTACAATTTCCATTGGAAGGATGGCAGCAGCCATCGGGGTACCAAAGAGAGCGGAAAACGCAGCACTCATGCCGCACATGATCATGACATGTTTATCTTTATCGTCAAAACGGAAGAATTTTCCGATTGCGTTTCCGATACTGCCACCCATCTGCAGGGCGGCACCTTCACGGCCGGCAGATCCGCCAAACAGGTGCGTGATCAGTGTGGAAATAAAGATCAAAGGAGCCATGCGCAGGGGCAGCTCGTCATCCGAGTGGATGGCAGAGATGACCAGATTGGTCCCGGTATCTTTTTCGTCCCGCAGCAGATGGTAAGCACCGACAATGATCAGTCCCCCGACAGGGAGCAGATATAAAAGCCACGGATTCTGTCCGCGCAGTACGGTAACAAATGTCAGGCAAAAGTAAAATGCCGTGCCGCACAGCCCGACGATACCGCCGACAAGAATTGCAAAAATTACCCATTTGACAGATACCAGTGCACGGTGTGCATTGTGTTTGATTTTATGTTTTATGACATCGTTCATAATTCTTCACCTCGTAATCCCTTTCTTTAATACTAGCATTGAAAAATGCTTTTTACAAGGGGACAAAAAGGTGGTATGATATAATTATAGATTATAGATTGGATCTTAGGAGGAATCACTTATGAGAACAAGTGGCGTACTTATGCCGATATCTTCCTGCCATCACCGTATGGCATTGGAACTATGGGAAAATCAGCCAGAAAATTTGTAGACTTTCTGGTAAAAGGAGGTCAGACTTACTGGCAGATTCTGCCGATCTGTCCGACCAGTTACGGAGATTCACCGTATCAGTCGTTTTCTAGTTTTGCGGGAAATCCGTACTTTATCGATCTGGACATTCTCTGCAAGGAAAATTTATTAAAGAAAAAGGAATGTGAGTCATTTGACTGGGGCACAAGCGAGGAATACATTGATTATGGAACCATGTATGTATCACGCTATGCATTGCTGCATAAAGCATATGCCCGTTTTGTAAAAAATATGCCGGAAGATTTTTCGTCATTTTGTGAGGCGGAAAAAGACTGGCTGGAAGATTATACACTGTTTATGGCATTAAAAGATGCAAATGACGGAAAAGCATGGGCTCAGTGGGATGAGAAACTTCGTGTGCGTGACGCAGCGGCATTGGATGAGGCAAGAAAAAAGTACGCAGAAGATATTGAGTTTTATAAGATGCTTCAGTATCTGTTCTTTAAACAGTGGAGAGAGTTAAAGGCATATGCCAATGAAAACGGAATCGAGATTATCGGAGATGTGCCGATCTATGTGGCCGGAGACAGTGCGGATGTATGGGCAAATCCGAAACAGTTTTATCTGGATGAAGATTTAAATCCGATTGAAGTGGCAGGATGTCCTCCGGACGGATTTTCGGCAGATGGACAGCTCTGGGGCAATCCGCTGTTCCGCTGGGATGAAATGAAAAAAGATAACTATGCATGGTGGACCAAACGAATCAAAGCGATGAGCGAGCTGTATGATATTATCCGCATCGATCATTTCCGCGGATTTGATTCTTATTATGCAATCCCGGCAAAAGATAAGACTGCAAAGAACGGAAAATGGAAACAGGGTCCGGGAATGGATCTGTTTAACCAGCTGGAGAAGAAACTTGGCAAGCTTCCGATCATTGTGGAAGATCTTGGATTTTTGACAGATTCCGTCCGCAAACTTTTAAAGGATTCCGGATTCCCGGGCATGAAAGTCATCCAGTTTGCGTTTGACAGCCGTGAGGGAAGTGATTATCTGCCACACACCTATACCAGTCACTGTGTTGTGTATACAGGAACACATGATAATGATACCGTGATGGGATGGATGAAGACGGCACCGAAAGCATCTGTCAAGTTCGCAACCGAGTACCTGAATCTGACCGAGGAGGAAGGATATAACTGGGGTATGATGCGTGCCGCATGGTCATCCGTTGCAGATATGGCGATTGTTCCGATGCAGGATCTGATCGGACTCGGCTCCGAAGCCCGTATCAACATTCCTTCCACACTTGGAGAAAACTGGAAGTGGCGTGCCCTGGAGGGACAGATTACCAAGGATCTGGCAAAGAAACTCTATAAATACATGCAGATGTATGGACGCATCAGTGAAAAAGTGCTTGCTGAGCAGGCAAAGAAAGCAGCAGAGAAAGAAGCTGCAAAGAAGAAGACTTCCGACAAAAAGAAGTCATCTGAGAAATAAATATACAACAGAGTATTTCTGTGAATAAGAATTCTCCCCTTTGCATATAGATTAGATAGATTAATCGAATATGCAAAGAAGGGAGATTTTTTTATGGAGTTTGATTTATATAAAGATATCCAGAAAAGAACGAACGGCGAAATCTACATTGGTATTGTAGGACCGGTCCGCACCGGAAAGTCAACGTTCATTAAGCGGTTTATGGATCTGTTTGTACTTCCGTACATCGAAGATGAGGAAGAAAAAAAACGGACGCTCGATGAACTGCCTCAGTCAGCCGCCGGGAAAACGATCATGACGACAGAACCGAAATTTATTCCGCAGGAGGCAGCAGAGATCACACTTGCAGATGAGAGCAGTGTCAGTGTGCGTCTGATTGACTGTGTCGGTTTTATGGTGGAGGGAGCAAATGGTCATCTGGAGGGGGACGGATACCGCATGGTACATACGCCGTGGTTCGAGGAGGAAATTCCTTTTTCGGATGCAGCGAGAATTGGAACAGAAAAAGTAATCAAAGACCATGCAACCATTGGTATTGTGGTGACAACGGATGGCAGTATCGGGGAACTTCCGCGGGAAAATTATGTGGAGGCAGAACAAACCGCGGTGGAAAAGCTTAAAGAGATTGGAAAACCGTATGTGATTGTTTTAAATTCCGTGCGCCCATACAGCAGTGAGACACTTGCACTGAAAGAAAGTTTAGAGCAGGAATATCAGGCGGTAGTGGTTCCGGTCAACTGTCAGCAGATGCACCGGGAGGATCTGGTTACGGTTATGAAGGCGATTCTGTTTGAATTTCCGGTTACCCGTGTGGACTTTGCAATTCCAAAGTGGACGGAAATGCTTCCAATGGAACATAAATTAAAGGCAGCCATGATTCAGACGGCATCCAGACTGATGGATGGAATCGGCCGCGTGCGGGATGCAGCGGCTGTGCTTGCCGGGCAGGAATGGGTAAAAAGTGCAAATGAGCAGATGGGAGAAGAAGTTTTTCGTGACATCCAGCTGCAGACGGCAGATCTTTCCAACGGAATCGTGACGATCCGGATGGAGACAACGGAACAGTGCTATTTCTCCTACATCAGTGAGATGACGGGAATGCAGATCGAAGGGGAATATCAGATGATTTCCATGCTGCGTTCCCTCTCTCGGATGAAAAAAGAATACGAGCGTGTGGAAGATGCCATGGCAGCTGTGGAACAGAAGGGGTATGGAGTGGTCATGCCGGGGCTTTCGGATATTCGGATGGAAGATCCGGTGCTGATCCAGCATGCCGGAAAATATGGCGTGAAAATGCGGGCAATTTCCCCGTCCATTCATATGATCAAGGCAGACATTGAGACCGAAATAGCACCGATTGTCGGCAGTGAGGAACAGGCAAATGATCTGATTGCATATATCCGCGAGGGGGAGGAGAGCAAGGAAGGAATCTGGACGACAAATATTTTCGGAAAATCGGTCGGGGAACTGATGGAAGACGGCATCCGCAGCAAGATCCTGCAGATGGATGACGAATGTCAGCTGAAACTGCAGGATACCATGCAGAAAATTGTCAATGACAGCAATGGGGGAATGATCTGCATCATTATTTAAGAGAAATAAAAAAAGTATGAATTTCAGTTGCTCTTGTTTTATTTTATTTTTGATTCTGTTATACTATTAGTTAATGAAATTCTGTATGTAATTGCAAAAAATAAGGAGAACAAATGAGCAACGAATATGAAACTCTCATGCGCTGTGTGCGCAGCGTGAGGACGAAAACAGATTTTGTGCCGAAAGTGGCACTGGTACTAGGGTCCGGTCTGGGTGATTATGCGTCGCAGCTTCGCGTGGAGGCCACGGTGGATTATCATGAGATCGAGGGATTTCCGGTATCTACGGTGCCGGGACATAAGGGGCGCTTTGTATTCGGTTATGTAGGGGATGTGCCGGTAGTATGTATGCAGGGACGTGTGCATTATTACGAAGGTTATTCCATGACGGAAGTGGTACGGCCGATCCGGCTGATGAAACTTCTGGGGGCAGAAGTTCTGTTTTTGACAAATGCAGCGGGCGGAATCCAGCTGGGCATGAAGGCGGGGGATCTGATGCTTCTTACCGGGCAGATTGCAAGTTTTGTTCCGTCGCCGCTCATTGGAGAAAATATAGAGGAGCTGGGACCGCGGTTTCCGGATATGAGCCGGATTTATGATTATGATTTACAGAAAATCGCAAAAAAATGTGCGGCAGAGACCGGGGCGGATTTAAAAGAGGGAACGTATCTGCAGTTTACCGGGCCGGCCTATGAATCTCCACAGGAGGTGGCAATGGCGCGTACACTCGGAGCAGATGCCGTAGGAATGAGTACGGCATGTGAGGCTGTGGCGGCGAATCATATGGGGATGCGGATTGTGGGAATTTCCTGTATCTCGAATCTGGCATGCGGCATTTCGCCACAGCCATTGTCACATAAGGAGGTGCAGGAAGCAGCCGATGCGGTGGCTCCGGTATTTCAAAAGCTTGTAACACAGATGATAAAGGAGATTGGAACAACATGCAGGTAATTTTTATACATCACAGCTGTTTTCTGGTGGAAGTGGATGATCTGGTATTGATTTTTGATTATTTTGGCGGGGACCGGGTGAATGGTTTCCACTTTACGGGAAAGATTCCAGATTACGCACCGGATACAAAAATCTATATGTTTGCCAGCCACAAACATCAGGATCATTTTGACATGGATATTTTGCGCTGGAGTGAAAAATATACCAATGTACATTATATTTTATCCAAGGATATCCGCATCAGTCCGCATTTTCTGCAAAAGCATGGAATTGACCCGGGGGTGCGGAAAAAAGTGACGTTTGTCTCCGCAAACAACCATTATGAAGTGGATGATCTAAAGATCCAGACCCTTTTGTCTACCGATGCAGGAGTGGCATTTTATGTGAATGTGCGTGGGGTGAGTATCTTCCATGCAGGAGATTTAAACGACTGGAAGATGGAACATGTGGGAGAACTTATAAACGGCAAACAGGAACGCACTTTCCGGCACGAGATCCGTAAGCTTGCGGACAAGCCGGTCAATTTTGCGTTTGTCCCGATGGATCCGCGGCTGGGACCGTATCAGACACTCGGGATTGATTTTGTGCTGAAAAACACCGATGCAGAATTTGTTTTCCCGATGCATATGTGGCAGGATTATTCTGCAATCAGGGAATACAAAAAACACATTACAAATCTTGGAATGGCAGACCGCGTAATTGAAATTGAAAGGGAGAATCAGGTATTTCCGTTCGGGGAACTCTAACTCTTGAATTTACAGAAAAATTCATATATAATAATTAAGTTAATGGGGTAACAACAGAGAGGAGAAAACTATATGACAGATTTTCTTTTATGTATTGGCAGATATGTGGTCGAGATGGCTGCTTTGGCTTTGATCGGCGGATTAGGGGCATTTATTGGTATCAGACTCCGCAGGCACAAGGATGCGAAGGCTGACACGACGAAAGAATGATTTTGGAGGAACTGGTAATGAAAAAGAGTTATGGCGTAAATGAGCTGCGCCGGATGTATCTTGACTTCTTCGAGAGCAAGGGACATCTTGTCATGAAGAGCTTTTCATTAGTACCACACAATGACAACAGCTTATTACTCATCAATGCGGGAATGGCACCGCTCAAGCCGTATTTTACAGGACAGGAGATTCCGCCACGCAGACGTGTGACTACATGTCAGAAGTGTGTGCGTACCGGAGATATTGAAAATGTAGGAAAGACTGCGCGTCACCTTACATTCTTTGAGATGCTTGGAAACTTCTCTTTTGGGGATTATTTTAAGCATGAAGCGATTGCCTGGTCATGGGAATTCCTGACAAAGGTACTTGGGCTTGAGGAGGATCGTCTGTATCCGTCCATTTATGGAGAAGATGAGGAAGCGTATGAGATCTGGACCAGGGAAGTAGGAGTTCCGGGAGAGAAGATCACACGTTTTTACCGTGATCCTGAGACAGGAGAATGTGATAACTTCTGGGAGCATGGTGCCGGTCCATGTGGTCCGTGTTCTGAAATTTACTATGATAGAGGCGAAAAATACGGATGCGGAAGTCCGGATTGTAAAGTAGGCTGTGATTGTGACCGTTTCATGGAAGTATGGAACAACGTGTTTACACAGTTTGAAGGGGACGGCAAGGGCGGTTATACCGAGCTTTCCCAGAAAAATATTGATACCGGTATGGGACTTGAGCGTCTGGCAGTTGTTATGCAGGATGTGGATTCCGTATTTGATATTGATACCATGAAAGCGATCCGCGACAAGATTTGTGAGATGTCCGGAAAGAAGTATGAAGTAGATGCCATGGATGACGTATCCATCCGTCTGATTACGGATCATATCCGTTCTTCCACATTTCTTGTATCCGATGGTGTTATGCCAAGCAATGAAGGAAGAGGCTACGTTCTGCGCCGTCTGATCCGTCGTGCGGCACGTCACGGAAAGATGCTTGGAATTGACGGACTGTTTCTTGCAAAATTATCAGAAACTGTCATCAATGAGAGCAAGGATGGATATCCGGAACTGGAAGAGAAGAAAGAATTTATCTTTAAGGTTCTGACACAGGAAGAAGAGAAATTCAATAAGACCATCGATCAGGGACTTGCCATTTTGTCTGACCTGATGGAGGAGATGAAGAAAAACGGCAAAAAGGAACTTTCCGGTGCCGATACATTCAAACTTTACGATACTTATGGATTCCCGGTAGATCTGACCGAAGAAATCCTTGAAGAAAAGGGCTTTTCCTATAATGAGGACGAGTTTAAGGCCTGTATGGAAGAACAGAGGCAGAAAGCCAGAAGTGCCCGTAAAGTGACAAACTACATGGGTGCGGATGCAACGGTTTACGAGCAGATTGATCCTTCTATCACAACAGAATTTGTCGGATACGAGAATCTGACATATGCTTCTAAAGTTACGGTTATGACGACCGAGACCGAGATCGTGGAAGCACTTTCCGATGGGGATGCAGGAACCATTATCGTAGAGAAGACTCCGTTTTATGCCACGATGGGCGGTCAGCAGGGCGATAAGGGACAGATCCGTACGGCGGACGGTGTATTCCAGGTTGAGGATACGGTTAAGCTTCTGGGCGGTAAATACGGACATATCGGGCATATGGTGTCCGGCATGATCCATACCGGCGAGGAAGTGGAACTGGTTGTAGACGCAAAACTTCGCGCAAAGACCTGTGCAAACCATTCGGCAACCCATTTACTGCAGAAAGCACTCCGTGAAGTGCTGGGTACACATGTCGAGCAGGCGGGTTCTTATCAGGACAGTGAACGTACCAGATTCGATTTCACCCACTTTGCAGCCATGACCCCGGAAGAGTTACAGAAAGTGGAAGACATGGTCAATGAAAAGATCAACGAGGGCATGGAAGTCCGTACCGATATCATGACCGTTGATGAGGCAAAGAAGACCGGGGCAATGGCTCTGTTTGGCGAAAAGTATGGGGAAAAAGTCCGAGTCGTTTCCATGGGAGAGTTCTCCAGGGAGTTCTGTGGCGGTACACATGTAAAGAATACTGCAGAAATCAAGACATTTAAGATTCTTTCTGAGAGCGGTGTTGCAGCCGGTGTGCGCCGTATCGAAGCACTGACCGGTGACAATGTGATTGCATACTACAAAAAGATGGAAGAAGAGTTTCAGGAAGCAGCGAAGGTTGTAAAATCCACACCTGCAAACCTTAAGGAACGTCTGGAGCATCTGACCGCAGAGATGAAAGAACTGCAGAGCGAGAACGAGGCGTTAAAGAGCAGGGCAGCCAAGGATGCACTTGGGGATGTGATGAATCAGATCGAGGATGTCAAAGGTGTGAAGCTTCTGGCAACCAGCGTATCTGGTGTGGATATGAATGGTCTGCGTGATCTCGGTGACCAGCTGAAGGACAAGATCGGTGAGGGCGTCGTAGTGATCGCATCCGATTGTGACGGAAAGGTAAACCTGATTGCCATGGCAACCGATGCAGCGATGAAGCAGGGGGCACATGCCGGTAATCTGATCAAGGCGATCGCCGGAAACGTCGGCGGTGGCGGTGGCGGACGTCCGAATATGGCACAGGCCGGTGGAAAGAATCCGGCTGGTATTCCGGATGCAATTGCACAGGCGAAGACGGCACTGGAAAACATGTTGAAATAATCTATCACTGATAACGTATAAAAGAATATAATAAAAACGCAAAAAACAGGTAAAAATGCGCAATAAAAATGCGATTTTACCTGTTTTTTGCAAATATTTATAGTATAATAACAGTTAATCCACTGTGAAATTTGTGTATATACAACAAAAGGTGGAAACGACATGAAGAAAGGGAGAGACTTTATGAAGAGAAAGAGGTTATTGTCGGCCGTGCTGGCAGGAATCTTTGTCGTGTCCATGCTGGGCGGTTGCGCATCGGCGGTGCCTCAGGGTGCAACGGAGACCACGCAGGGCGGCGCACAGGAGACGGACAGGACGAGCGGAACGGTAAAACTGAGAGTGTGGGCAGAGGAATCAACGTATGATGCGTTGAATAAGATGATCGACAGTTTCAAAGAAGAGTATAAGGGTCAGGCAACTTTTGATATCACCCTGGAACAGAATGCGGATTCCGATACGCGTGACAATGTGCTTGGAGATGTGCATAACGCAGCTGATGTGTTTATCCTTGCAGATGATCAGGTGGCTTCTATGGTGGCCGGTGGTGCATTGTATCCGGTTCCGAATGCGGATGAAGTGAAAAAAGCAAATGTGGAGGGCGCAATAGACGCTGCCACAGTCAATGATACGCTTTATGCATATCCCATGACTGCGGACAATGGGTATTTTCTGTACTATAACAAAAAGTACCTGAGCGATTCGGATGTCAAAACCCTTGACGGCATTTTAAAAGTAGCAGAAAAAAATCATAAGAAGTTTATGATGGACTGGTCTTCCGGCTGGTATCTGTATTCGTTTTTCGGAAATACAGGACTGGATTTCGGTGTCAATGATGACAATGTGACAAACCACTGTGACTGGAATTCCACCAAAGGGGAGATCAAAGGTGTGGATATTGCGCAGGCGATGCTTGATATCAGTTCCAGCAGTGGATTTGAAAATGCGGTGAATGAAGACTTTATTACAAATGCCAAAAAAGGCAGTGTAATTGCAGGGGTAAGCGGTGTATGGAGTGAGACCGAACTGAAAAAGATCTGGGGAGATGATCTTGGCGCAGCCAAGCTTCCGACCTATACCGTGGCAGGAAAGCAGGTACAGATGGCTTCCTTTACCGGCTATAAGCTTATGGGAGTCAATGCTTATTCGGCAAATCCGCAGTGGGCAGCAAAACTGGCAGACTGGATGACCAATGAGCAGAACCAGACCGTCCGGTTTGAGATGAACGGACAGGGACCTTCCAATACAAAGGCGGCGGATTCGGATGCGGTTAAAGCTTCCCCATCCATTCAGGCAGTGATTGCACAGTCGGAATTTGGAAAACTACAGCGTGTCGGAAACAGTTACTGGGATGCATGCAAGACATTCGGGAATACGATGGCAGCAGGAAATCCAAACCACGTAAAGTTACAGGAACTGATGGATAATCTGGTCAGTGGTATTACAAAATCAGTAGCAGGCTAAGAGGTGGGAGCATATGAATCAGAAAAAGAAATTAAGTACCAAACTTATCATTTTAATTCCGGTATTTATACTTGGAATATTCAGTATCATCTCGAATGTGATGTCTGTTTCTAATATCAAGAACGTTAACCGGAGTGCCGTACAGATTTCGGAAGTATCTTTAAAGAATGTTTCGGGTCTGGCAGAAATACAAAGACAGACACAGGACATCCATAATCTGGGACTGTCCCATATCATAGCGGTGGATCTGGATTCCATGATCCAGCTGGTGGAAAAAATCCGCAGTCAGGAAGATGCATTGGAGAAAGATCTGGAAAGTTACAAGACATACGTGACACCGGATACCCAAAAAGAATACAATGACATCAAAAAAAAATACGAAGAATTAAAGTATGAATGTGCCAATGTTATGGCATTTTCCGCAGCAGGGAAAAAGGAAGATGCCTATGAACTTGCCAATGGAAAGATCAGCAAGTGTGCAGATGCCATTGAGTCGGATATCGAAAGTATCAAGAAAATTGTAAATCAGGATGCAAATGCACAGAGACAGAAACTGACATCTGCATACCATAGTTCAATCGGAACAAGCATAGTGACGATTCTGATTAGTATTGCGGCACTTTTTTCAGCAATGGTGGCAGTGCTTCGGTGGGTAATTTATCCGCTTGCAAATACGAACAGGGAAATTAATGAGATTATTTCCGGAATTGATAACCAGCAGGGTGACCTGACCCGCAGGGTTACCATTACCAACAACAAAGAAGTGGCATCTGTCGGTGGAGGCATCAATGCTTTTATGGCAAAGCTGCAGGAAATTTTCCGGATGATCAGCAGCAATTCCAGGGATCTTGAGGGTGTTGTAAATGAAGTGCGTGAGAGTGTGCAGACTTCCAACGGAAGTGTATCCGATCTGTCCGCACTGACGGAAGAACTTTCTGCAACGATGCAGGATATTTCCGACAATGCTTCACGGATTAATGAAAATACCGAATCGGTTGCCGGTGAAGTCAAGTCAATTGCAGAGAAAACGATTGAAATCAATCAGTATACAAAAGAAATGAAAGAGCATGCAGAGGCAATGGAACATGCTGCACGTGAAAATATGGATACAACGGGTGCGAAAGTAAATGACATTGTTTCCGTGCTGAGTCAGGCAATTGAGGACAGCAACAGTGTCAATCAGGTAGACAATCTGACAAACGACATCTTAAATATTGCAAGCCAGACAAACCTGCTTGCATTAAACGCATCCATTGAGGCTGCCCGTGCCGGGGATGCAGGAAAAGGATTTGCAGTGGTTGCTTCCGAAATCAGTCAGCTGGCAGCCGCAAGTCAGGAAGCGGCTAACAATATCCAGAGCATCAATGCCATTGTTATAACTGCAGTACATAATCTTGCAGACAATGCAAACGGACTGGTAGAGTACATGAATGAAAAAATCCTGCCGGAATTCCAGAAGTTTGTGGAATCCGGTGGGGCATATCATGACAAGGCAACATTTATCGAAAGTGTCATGGCAGATTTTGAGGCAAAGACGGATTCTTTACAGAATTCCATGGATGAGATTGCAAATTCCGTAAATACGATTTCCCATGCGATCGAGGAAGGCGTTAGTGGAGTCGTTTCGGCAGCGGACAGCACACAGGTTCTTGTATCCGATATGGATAAAATTTCCAAGAAGATGGATGAGAACTTTGCGATTGCAGAGGGATTGAAGAAAGAAACTTCCGTGTTTACAAAGCTTTAAGCATGTGGAAGAAAAAACTATGCAAATTTCAGAAAAACTATTGACAAATCAGGATATTTTGTTAAAATAATCGATAGTGCAATTAAGATTACCTTACAGTTGATGCACAATATCGCAACTGGAGGGAGGTTAGGAAAGAATGTCTAGTGTAATCGTAAAAGAGAATGAGACTTTAGATAGCGCATTACGTCGTTTCAAGAGAAACTGTGCGAAGGCTGGTATCCAGCAGGAGATTCGTAAGAGAGAGCATTACGAGAAGCCAAGCGTAAAGCGTAAGAAGAAATCTGAAGCTGCTAGAAAAAGAAAATACAACTAATGTATTTAACCCCGCGGGATAACTCGCGGGGTGCTTTTTTGCAAAAATGATCAGGATGAGGTGAACCATGAATCAAAATCTGAAAAAAATGATAAGCTATTACAAACCCTACCGGGCAGTTTTTGCGGCAGACATGTTATTTGCGACACTTTCTGCGGCAGTGGCACTGACCATTCCACTGGTTGTGCGGTATGTGACATCGACTCTGATTTATCAGCAGCCTCAGATGATGTTGCGGAAACTTTTTTTGATTGGCATCGGATTGTTTGTGCTTCTGGCATTGGACTGTTACAGCCGGTTTTTTATCGGAAATTATGGACATGTGATGGGGGCAAAAATGGAATATGACATGCGGGCCGAATTGTTTGGGCATCTGCAGAAGCTGTCTTTTTCCTTTTATGATGATGCAAAAGTCGGACAGCTGATGAGCCGTGTGACGGCAGATTTATTTGATATTACAGAACTGCTGCACCATGGCCCGGAGAATATTATCCTGTCGGTATTAAAGATAGTGGGAGCGTTTGTGATCCTGCTCAACATTAATGGATGGCTTGCGCTTGCCGCGTTTGCAGTGCTTCCGGTTATGTTTGTATTTGCATTTGCGTTAAATAAGCGGATGCGCCGGGCTTTTCAGCAGAACCGTATTAAAATTGCCGAGATTAATGAACAGATCGAGGATAATCTGTCAGGCATCCGTGTGGTGAAATCGTTTGCCAATGAGGCGATTGAAAACGAAAAATTTCGTCATGGAAATGACGGATTTCTTGCGGCAAAGAAGAACAGTTATCATTACATGGGCAGTTTTCAGGCCGGGGTTGGCGTTTTTACAACACTGATTCAGGTAAATGTCATCCTTGCCGGAGGGGTTCTCATTGCAAAGGGAATGGTCACGGTCAATGATCTGGTTACGTTTTTGCTGTATATTGGGGTATTTACGGATCCAATCCGGACACTGGTGGACTTTACCGAGCAGTTTCAGAATGGCTATACGGGATTTGAACGGTTTCAGGAAATTATGAATATTGAACCGGAAATCCAGGATGCAAACGATGCTGTAGCACTGACTGATGTGAAAGGAACCATTGATTTTGAAAATGTTTCTTTTCAGTACAAAGACAATCAGGAGAAGGTGCTTAACCGGATCAATCTGCATGTGCCTGCAGGGGCATATATGGCACTGGTGGGATCATCCGGTGCCGGAAAGACAACGCTTTGTTCCCTGATTCCGAGATTCTATGATGTGACCGGAGGATGTATCCGCGTGGATGGGAAAGATGTCCGTAAGGTGACGTTAAAGAGCCTGCGTGACCATATCGGAATGGTGCAGCAGGATGTATACCTGTTTGCGGGAACGATTTTTGAAAATATACGGTATGGAAAGCCGGATGCGACAAGGGAAGAAGTGATTGCTGCTGCAAAAAATGCCAATGCCCACGAATTTATCATGGCATTTCCCGATGGATATGATACAGATATCGGACAGCGTGGAATCAAGCTCTCCGGAGGGCAGAAGCAGCGGCTTTCCATAGCCCGTGTTTTTTTGAAAAATCCACCGGTTCTGATCTTTGATGAGGCAACTTCCGCACTGGATAACGAGAGCGAGAGGGTCGTACAGGAATCATTGGAGAAACTGGCAAAGAACCGTACGACATTTGTGATCGCCCACCGTCTGACAACGATCCAGAATGCACAAAAAATTCTGGTTCTGACAGAAGATGGGATTGCGGAATCCGGTTCCCATGAAGAACTGCTGGCACGGGGCGGTGTGTATGAAAAACTTTATCATATGCATTATTAGACTGGCTGTGTCACAACTTGCATTATTATAAAAAAACGAGTAAAATAGAATAGATTTTGAAAAAACAAAAAGGAGTGGATTATCATGACCAAAATAGATATTATCTCCGGATTCTTAGGAGCCGGAAAAACAACTTTTATCAAAAAGATGATTGATGAGGCATTTACCGGGGAAAAGATTGTCCTTATCGAGAATGAATTTGGCGAGGTCGGCATTGACGGTGGTTTTTTAAAGGATGCTGGAATCCAGATTACAGAGATGAATTCCGGATGCATCTGCTGTTCTTTAGTTGGTGATTTCGGAAAGAACTTAAATGAAGTCATCACCAAGTATCATCCGGACCGTATTTTGATTGAGCCATCCGGAGTCGGTAAGCTTTCCGATGTTATGAAGTCCGTGATTGATATTGAAAAAGAGCAGGATGTAAAATTAAACGCACTGGTAACGGTTGTAAACGCGCTTAAGGCGAGCAAGCAGATGAAGGCGTTCGGTGAGTTTTTCAACAACCAGATCGAGTATGCGACAACTGTCATTTTAAGCCGCAGTCAGAATGCAACACCGGAACAGCTGGAGTTTTGTGTCAATAAAATTCAGGAATTGAATCCAAAGGCTGCCATTATTACAACAGACTGGGCAAAATTATCCGGAGAACAGATCCTTAAGGTAATGGAAGGACAGGATAATCTGGAGATGAAGGCTCTTGCCGAGGCACATCATGCAAAGGAAGAGGCAGAACATGAGCATGAGCACCATCATCATGACCATGACCACGAAGACCATGAGCATCACCATGACCACGAAGACCATGACCATGAGCATGATGAAAACTGTACCTGTGGCTGCCATGATCATGAGGAGCATGAGCATCACCATGAGCATGATGAAAACTGTACCTGTGGCTGCCATGACCATGAGCACCATCACCATCATCACGCAGATGATGTATTTACCAGCTGGGGCAAGGAGACACCGCACAAATTCGAGCGTGCAAAACTTGAGGAAGTACTTAAGAAGTTTGTCGATTCTGACAATATCCTCCGCTCCAAAGGTATGGTGGAGAGTACCGATGGTACCTGGCTGTACTTTGATATGGTTCCGGGCGAGTATGAGATCCGTGAGGGTGAGCCGGATTACACCGGACGTATCGTGGTAATCGGAACGGAGATTCATGAGGATGAATTACTGAAGACATTTGGTCTTTAAAATGCTGTAAACCCCAAGAAAAATGTAAGGAGAGCAATTATGGCACAGGATATTCCGGTATATTTATTTACAGGATTTATGGACAGCGGAAAAACAACTCTCGTAGAAGAAACGCTGTTTGAGAATAACTTCGGTGATGGTTCGAAAGGAATTATCATCATGTGCGAAGATGGCGAGAAAGAATATGACGAAGCAAAACTGGCAACCATCAACTTCAAGCTGGTAACGGTCGAAGAGGAAGAGGATTTTACGCCTGCAAAACTGCAGGAAATCCAGGACACCTATCAGCCAGAACAAATTTTTATCGAGTACAACGGCACCTGGGGGATGGACAAGCTGCTTGAGGCAAAAATGCCGGAGGGCTGGGTGATTGTACAGTCACTGGCAACCGTAGATTCCACGACGTATGATCTGTATATGAATAATATGCGTGCAATGATGCAGGAACAGGTTTTTTCCAGTGATGTGGTTATTTTTAACCGTACAGATGATGATACCGATCGCGGACATCTGCGTCGTACCATTAAGAACATCAACCGGAAAGCACAGATTGTCTATGAGCGCAAGGACGGAACGATTGATGAGCGTCCGGAAGAATTGCCGTTTGATATCAATCAGGATGTGATAGAACTGACCGATGCGGATTATGCTATCTGGTACATGGATGCCATGGAAAATTACAAGAAATACGATCGCAAGAAAGTAAAATTCCTGGCTCTGGTATATAATCCGGATAAACTCAAGAAAGGCGTGTTTGTTCCGGGACGGTTTGCGATGACCTGCTGCATTGAGGATGTGACATTTATCGGTTTCAAATGTAAATATGACAGGGAAGAGGAACTTCCGCACAAGTCATGGATTACAATTACGGCAGAGATCCGTGTCGAATTTGCACGGGAATATAAGGGAAAAGACCGGTTCTTTACCCGATTTCCATCGAAAAAGCCCAGAAACCGGAAGATGAGCTTGTATATTTTTCGTAAAAAAGTCGTTGCGAAAAAAAGTGAAGAAGTCATATACAATAAAGAGGTGTGCTATACACCTCTTTTTGTATTCAGCAGAAAAAGAGAACAGGGATTAGATTAAATTTATTACATACAGGAGGCAGTTTATGTACCCGATTGTTCGAAAAGAAACATTGGCAGATAACATTATCCTGATGGACATCAAGGCACCGCGTGTGGCCAATGAGTGTCTGCCGGGACAGTTTATCATTGCAAAGACAGATGAAGTAGGAGAGCGTATTCCGCTTACGATCTGTGACTATGACAGAGAGAAGGAGACTGTCACCATCGTGGTACAGACGATTGGCGCAGGAACCGAGCGTATGATGGCCTTAAATGAGGGCGATGCTCTCGAAGATTTCGTTGGACCTTTGGGATGTCCGTCCGAACTCTGTGAGGAGGAGAACCTTGAGGAGACCAGGAAAAAGAAAATTGTATTTATCGCAGGAGGTCTGGGAACCGCACCGGTATACCCACAGGTAAAATGGTTGCATGAGCACGGAATTGATGCAGACGTGATCATGGGTTCCCGTACCAAGGATCTGCTTTTTTATATGGATGAGATGAAGGCAGTAGCCGGAAATGTATATGTATGTACGGATGACGGTACTTATGGATTTCACGGAAATGGCTGTCAGCAGTTACAGGCATTGATCGATGAGGGAAAACATTATGATGTATGTGTCGCAATCGGACCGATGATCATGATGAAATTCGTTACAATCCTTACCAAGAAGCTTGAGATTCCTACCGTTGTATCCATGAACCCGATCATGGTAGATGGAACCGGTATGTGTGGAGCATGCCGTCTGATGGTTGGTGGCGAAGTGAAGTTCGCATGTGTAGACGGACCTGAGTTCGACGGACATCTGGTTGATTTTGATCAGGCAATGAAGCGTCAGCAGCAGTATAAGACAGAAGAAGGACGTGCAAAGCTCGCATATGAAGAGGGCGCTACCCATCACGGTGGATGCGGCCATTGCGGAGGTGACAAGTAATGGAAGGATTAGTCAGAGTACCGGTTCGTGAGCAGGAACCAAAGGTTCGTGCTACGAATTTTGAGGAAGTATGTTATGGATACAACGAGGAAGAGGCAGTTGCAGAGGCTTCCCGTTGCTTAAATTGTAAAAACGCACAGTGTATGAAGGGATGTCCGGTTTCTATCAATATTCCGGCATTTATCGCACAGGTCAAGGAGCGCAATTTTGAGGAGGCTTATCATATTATCTCCGAGTCTTCCGCACTTCCGGCTGTCTGTGGACGTGTCTGCCCGCAGGAGAGCCAGTGTGAGGGTAAATGCGTACGTGGAATCAAAGGTGATCCGGTAGCAATCGGTAAATTGGAGCGTTTCGTTGCGGACTGGGCACGCGAGCACGGTATCAAGCCAAAGAAAGCAGAGAAGTTAAACGGACACAAAGTTGCAGTCATCGGTTCCGGCCCTGCAGGTCTTACCTGTGCCGGAGATCTGGCAAAGCTTGGCTACGATGTGACCATTTTTGAAGCACTGCATCGTGCCGGTGGTGTGTTAAGCTACGGTATTCCGGAGTTCCGTCTTCCAAAGGACAAGGTTGTAGCAGCCGAGGTAGAAAACGTAAAAGCACTCGGTGTGGATATCGAGACCAACGTTGTCATCGGTAAATCCGTAAAGATCGATGAGCTGATGGAAAAGGAAGGCTTTGAGGCTGTATTTATCGGTTCCGGAGCAGGACTTCCACGTTTCATGGGAATCCCTGGTGAGCAGGCAAACGGAGTATTCTCTGCAAACGAATTCCTGACAAGAAACAACCTCATGAAAGCATTTGAGGAAGGATATGAAACCCCGATTTCCCATGGAAAGAAAGTTGTCGTTGTCGGTGGTGGTAATGTAGCCATGGATGCTGCAAGAACCGCACTCCGTCTCGGCGCAGAGGTACATATTGTATACCGTCGTGGTGAGGAAGAACTTCCGGCACGTAAGGAAGAAGTACATCACGCAAAAGAAGAGGGAATCATTTTTGATCTGTTGCAGAATCCGACGGAAATTCTTGTCGATGAGAATGGCTGGGTAAAGGGTGTGCGCATCATCAAGATGGAACTCGGTGAGCCGGATGCGTCCGGAAGAAGAAGTCCGGTGGAGATTCCTGGTTCTGAGTATGAGATGGATTGTGATACCGTGATCATGTCACTCGGTACCTCTCCAAACCCACTCATTTCTTCCACAACCAAGGGGCTTGAGACAAACCGCCGCAAGTGTATCGTTGCAACCGAAGATACCGGTGCAACAAGCAAAGACGGTGTTTATGCAGGTGGAGATGCCGTAACAGGTGCCGCTACCGTTATCCTTGCAATGGGAGCAGGTAAGGCAGCTGCAAAGGGTATTGATGAGTACCTTTCCGGAAAGAACAATTAGACAATAACGGATCGAACTGATAAAAGTGGAGACGGCTGCCGCGTAATGTGGCAGCCGTTTTTGTATGAAGAAAAATGTCAGATACGAAGAAGCGTTTGACTTTTTCCTCTATGATGTATACAATAATCTGTAGTAAAAAAAGAGGAGAACCCTAGGATGAAGACATTAATAGATCTGATCACCGAGCAGGTGACAAATGCATTTACCGGTCAGGGATATGATGCAAAATACGGGAAAGTTACACTTTCCAATCGTCCGGACCTGTGTGAATACCAGTGTAACGGAGCAATGGCTGCAGCAAAGGAGTACAAGTGTGCACCATTCATGATTTCGGATAAGATTGCGCAGGCGCTGGCAGAAAATGAACTGTTTGAGAGCGTAGAGTCTGTAAAACCGGGATTTATCAATATGAAAGTAAGTCCTGCCTATCTGGCGAAATATGTCAGCGATATGAAAGCAGATGAGGGAAGATTTGGCTGTGACAAAGCGGCACATCCGAAGACCATTATTGTAGATTACGGCGGGGCCAATGTTGCCAAGCCATTGCATGTCGGACATCTGCGCTCTGCTGTCATTGGAGAGAGTATCAAGCGGATCGGCAAATTTATGGGACATCACATGATCGGTGATGTGCATCTGGGAGACTGGGGTCTGCAGATGGGACTGATCATTGTAGAATTAAAAGAGCGTAAGCCGGATCTGGTATACTATGATGAAAGCTATACCGGAGAATATCCGAAAGAGGCGCCGTTTACCATTTCCGAACTGGAGGATATCTATCCGACTGCCAGCAAAAAGAGTAAGGAGGACGAAGCGTTCCGTGAAGCTGCCATGGAGGCAACCAGCCAGCTTCAGGCCGGCAGACGGGGATACCGTGCACTTCTTGCACACATTCTGGATGTTTCCGTGACAGATTTAAAGAAGAACTATGATAATCTGAATGTCTCCTTTGAGCTCTGGAAGGGAGAGTCGGATGCACAGCCGTATATTCCGGATATGGTACAGATGATGAAGGACAAGGGCTTTGCCTACATGAGCGAAGGGGCTCTGGTTGTGGATGTCAAAGAGGATACGGATACAAAAGAGATTCCGCCATGTATCATCTTAAAGTCAGACGGAGCTTCGTTATACAGTACGACAGATCTTGCTACGATTGTGATGCGTATGCAGGATTACAACCCGGATGCCATTATTTACCTGACGGATCAGCGTCAGAGCATGCATTTCGTACAGGTATTCCGCTGTGCAAGAAAGACCGGACTCGTCGGACCGGATGTGGAACTGACCCATATCGGATTCGGTACCATGAACGGAAAAGACGGCAAACCATTTAAGACAAGAGATGGCGGCGTTATGCGTCTGGAATATCTGCTTGATGAGATCAATGAGGAGATGCTCAAAAAGATTACAGAGAACCAGAAAGAAAAGGAAAACCTCGATATTTCCGAGGAAGAGGCAAAGCAGACTGCAAAAACGGTTGCTCTGGCAGCAGTCAAATACGGAGATCTGTCCAATCAGGCAAGCAAGGACTACTGTTTTGATATTGAGCGTTTTACTTCTTTTGAAGGGAATACAGGACCGATATATTTTATATACGATTGTGCGTATTAAATCCATTTTAAAGAAATACACTGCAAAAAATTCGCTGCCGGATGCACCGATTCTTGGGGCACATTCTGCAAGTGAGAAGAACCTGATGCTTGTATTGTCACGTTTCAATGCCATGATGGAAAATGCATATGAGGAGAAAGCACCGCACAAGATCTGTGCATATATTTATGAACTGGCCAATGCATTCAACGGATTTTATCATGAGACAAAGATTCTTTCCGAGGAAGATCTTAAGGTACAGGCTTCTTATATCGGTCTTTTGGTACTGACCAAAAATATTCTTGAGACCTGTATCGATGTGCTTGGTTTTTCCGCACCGGACCGTATGTAAATCGGATGTTCTAAAATCACATATAAAACATATAAATGAGTCATAGGGATTTGTCCTTATGGCTCATTTTTTATGGAAAGAAACATGGAGGAAGTGACAGAATGGAGATTACAGAATATCTTCCGGTAGATTTTCGAACGCAGATGGAAGCAGAAACGTTGTGCGGGGCAGAAGAAATCCGGCTTCGGGTCGGACAACCGCTGGAAATTTTATATGCGGATGAGAAAGAAAAAGAGATTGGGCTGCTCACGGAAGCACATATGCGGGAGGTACTGAATTATCTGAGTGGATATTCCGTGTATGCACTGGAAGAAGAACTGCGACAGGGGTATTTTACGCTGGAAGGCGGGCACAGGATCGGAGTTTCCGGGCGGGCAAGCTATGAGAAACACGGAACCTCAAGCTGTATGAAGCTGTTAAGCTGTATCAGCGGTTTAAATATCCGTCTGGCTCACGAAAAAAAGGGGTGTGCATCGGTACTGATTCCATGGCTGTATTGCGGAGAGAATGTATATCATACGTTTTTCTTTGCACCGCCGGGGGTCGGAAAAACAACATATTTAAGGGATTGTATCCGGCTGCTTTCGAAAGGAAATCACCTGCGTGCCGGGAAAAAGGTCGGGGTAGTCGATGAACGGTCGGAAATTGCCGCGTGTTACCGGGGAATTCCGCAAAACGATCTGGGCCCCCGCACGGATGTGCTGGACAATTGTCCGAAGGAACATGGAATCCATATGCTGCTTCGTTCCATGTCCCCGCAGATCATTGCAGTGGACGAACTGGGACTTCCGGAGGACTTTGCTGCGGTGGCAGACTGTGCCCGGTGCGGGGTATCGATCCTTGGAACCATACATGCCGGCAGTGTCTTAGAGGTTTTGCACCGCCTGCAGATGGGCGGACTGGATCTGATCCGCTCACAGATGCGGCTCATCGGTCTGCAGAGAGAACCGGACGGGCGCCGGATTCTCACCGTATATGAGGGAGGAGGAAATCCATTGTGGCAAGGATTTTCGGAACCGTCCTGATACTGGCAGGGTGTGCCGGATTTCTGTACAAATGGGTAGAGGGGGAAAAAGCCAGACAGCGGATGGCGGGGGAATGGATACGCCTGTTTGTGCGCTGGGGATATGCACTGGAACAGGAACATGTGCGGTTGTACGATTTTTTGTCTTTTTATGAAACGGCAGATGCATCCATGCAGGCATTTCTGGATGAGGTCTGTGTATGTATGCGCAGCCATCAGAATCCAAGCGGACACAAAATCTGGCAGGATTGTCTGCAGAAGCACAAAAGAGAACTGCAGATCGGGCAGGAGGGCTGGGAAATCCTTACGTCTGCCGCGGGAGCATTTTATGGCGAAAGCAGTGCAGAGAATCTGCGATGCAATGAAATCTGCAGAAAACGGATGGAAAAATTTCTGGCAGAGTCACGATTGGAATTTTTTAAAAAACAGCGGGTGTATCTGCCTGTTGGAATGCTGACCGGCGTGGTTATGATCATTCTTCTGGTGTAAAGGCGTAGGAAGGGAACCTTGAGTGTATGAGTGTAACAATTATTTTTAAAATTGCAGCGCTTGGAATTGTTGTGGCAGTACTCAGCCAGATTCTCAAGCATAGTGGAAGGGAGGAACAGGCATTTCTGCTGAGTCTGGCAGGTCTGATAATAGTGTTGTTCTGGATCGTGCCTTGTATCAGTGAACTGTTTACAACGATGGAAACCCTGTTTCGTATGTGATGTCTATGATAAAGATAGGAATGATCGGAATTGCTGCGGTTTTTCTGGCTCTTTTGCTGAAAAAAGAAAAGGGAGAGCTGGCGTTGCTTGTGGGAATTGCAGCATCGGTTTTGATTTTCGGATACACACTGTCAAGAATTTCGTTTATCCTGGATTTTTTACGGGAACTGATGGACACGCTTCCGGTAGATCCGGCACTTTTGAAAGCACTGTTAAAGATGCTTGGAATTACATATGTTGCCGATTTTTCCGCATCGGTCTGCCGGGAAGCGGGATATGGATCTGTCGCAGGACAGATTGAACTGTTTGCAAAATTATCGATCGTTGCTTTGTCCATTCCGGAATTGTGGGTTTTGTTGCGGCTGATCGAACAGATGACCGGGGGGTAGAAATGAAAAAAATAGCTAAAATTTTGTTCTGGTCTGTTTTGTTCGTATGGATGATTTTTTTACAGCCGCAAAATGTGATGGCGGCCGAGGCGGATGAGATCATAAAAGAACTTGATTTTACGGATATCAATGCACAGACGCAGGATCTGCCGGAAAAGATGGATTTTGAAAAAATGGTGAATAAACTGGTGACGGAAGGAACAGGCGGACTGGATGCGGGAATGATCTGTGAATATATTGCAGATTTATTTTTTTATGAAATCACGGCTGCAAAGCCAATGTTTTTGCAGATGTTTGCCATAGGACTTTTATTTGCGCTGTACGGAAAAGTGATGATGACGCGACAGGGGTATGTTTCGCAGATGAGCTTTTTTATTGTTTATCTTGGGGTGGTTCTGTTGTTGCTGCAATCATTTGCCCTGATCTCAGAGGTGGTAGATCGGGGGATTGACCGTCTGGTGGCATTTATGACCGCATTTGTGCCTTTGTATGCGGCAACGCTGTTTTGCTCCGGCAATGCGGCATCTGCGGGTTCCTTTTATCAGCTGGCATTCGGACTGATGTATCTGCTGGAACTGGGAATGAAATTTATTTTTCTGCCGGGGGTTCATGTGTTTGTGCTGCTTCTTCTGATGGATAACCTGTTTGAGGAAACAAAACTTGGAAAGATGGCGCAGCTGTTCGAAGACGGAATACGACTGGTCTTAAAAGGCGGGCTGACTGCCGTTATGGGAATCGGTGTTGTACAGTCTCTGATTGTACCTGCAAGAGACAGGCTTTCCACAAACAGTATTTTTAACAGTATATCCGCGGTTCCCGGAGTAGGAAATACCTTCGGTTCCGCAGCAGAGATCCTGCTCGGAAGCGGAATCCTCATAAAAAACAGCATTGGCGCGGTTGCCCTTATCCTTCTTTTTGTAATCGGGATGACACCGCTGCTGAAATCTTTCTGTTTTTCTGTGATGTACCGCCTGACCGCTGCATTTTTGGCACCGGTCGCAGACAGCCGGATTGCGCAGTGTGTGCAGGCCGCTGCCAGGGGATGCGCGCTTTTTTGTACCATACAGCTGGATGCGCTGCTTTTATTTTTTATTACCACATCCATAATCAGTGTTTCCACCAGTTTCATCTATTGAGGAGGGGGGAGAACATGGAAGTTGTACTTACATTTGTGAAAAATTATTTCGTGCTGATGCTGATTTTTTATCTGTTGTCATATCTGACACCAAAGGAAACCTATCAGAAATATTTTCATTTTTTTGTCAGCGTGCTCGTGATCACCGTGCTGGCACAGCCGCTTTTGGTCTATGTGGGAGGAATGAAAAAAGAAGAGGCAAGGCAGCAGCTGCATGAGATTGTCGAGCAGATGGAAAGCATAGAATATCAGGAGAAGGGAGAGAATATTTTTGAACAGTATCTTGGGAAAGTGGATCAAAAAGAGGAATAAATCGGATTTCGTTGTACTGATTCTGCTTGGGGTGATGGTAATGATCGTTGCGATGCCGACGGGGGCAAAACAAAGCCAGAAAGAAACACAGACGCAGGAACAAAAGGAGCAGCAGCTGCAGACGGAAGATTCCTATAAAGAGCAGCTGCAGCAGCAGCTGAAGGAGCTGCTTGAACACATGGACGGGGTGGGAAAAACCCGTGTAATGCTGACATTTTCCGATGAGGGAACCGACCAGCTGGATAAAAATGTGACAAAAGATGGAAACAAAAAGGAAGAGACAACGGTGGTGTACGATACCGGTGATACCAGACAGCCCTATGTGATCTGCAGGCAGATGCCGAAAATTGAAGGGGTTGTGGTTGTGGCACAGGGTGGAGGAAATGCAAAGACCGTTACAGAAATTTCCAACGCGGTAATGTCATTATTTCCGGTGGAAGCGCATAAGGTAGTAGTAGTTAAAATGTCGGTACAGGAGGAATAGACGTGAAAAAAAGAGTGCATAAAAATCAGATTGTTATTACAACGCTGGCGGTGCTGATTGCGGTGGCCGGTTATGTTACTTATGACAAAAAGGGCGCTGATATCAAAGATGCCGAGACGGTAGCTAATATGAATCAGGGTGCCGTAAGTGACCAGGCGGATAAAGATTATGAAACCGGGGAGGATCTGGATATCACAAGCAGCAAGGAAGATCTGGCGAATGCATCGACGGAAGATGTGGAAAATCCGGGAGAGACGGTACTTACCTCTGTGACAAGCGGGGATTCCGACTATGCGGCAAAAGTGAAACTTAACAGGGAACAGGTGCGTTCCAAAAATAAAGAAACCCTGCAGGCAATCATTGACAATGATTCTTTGGATGAGTCCAAAAAGAAAGATGCGGTCAATGAAATGATTACACTGACGGATATTGCGGAGAAAGAGTCCAATGCAGAAATGATGCTGGAGGCAAAAGGGTTTACGGATGTGGTTGTCAGTATGAATGATAACGGCTGTGATGTGGTTCTTAATATGGGGAGGCAACCGATGCCAAGCGGGCGCAGGTCGAAGATATTGTAAAGCGTAAGACCGGAGTATCCGCAGATAAGATCGTGATCACTCCCATCCAGTAGCACTTGCAAATACATAGTTTTTAGTATAAAATGAGGTACAGTGTGCAATTGGTTTGGAGGATATACTGTGAGTGACTTAAGAAAAGAAATAGAAAAACGGCGTACATTCGCTATCATTTCCCATCCGGATGCAGGTAAGACGACCCTGACGGAGAAGTTCCTGCTCTACGGAGGAGCCATCAATCTGGCGGGTTCCGTAAAAGGAAAGGCAACAGCGAGACATGCGGTGTCCGACTGGATGGAGATCGAGAAGGAGAGAGGTATTTCCGTCACCTCTTCGGTGCTGCAGTTTAACTATGACGGATACTGTATCAACATTCTGGATACACCGGGACATCAGGATTTCTCGGAGGATACTTACCGTACACTGATGGCGGCGGATTCCGCAGTCATGGTGATTGATGCAAGCAAAGGAGTAGAGGCGCAGACACGTAAGCTGTTTAAGGTATGCGTAATGCGCCATATTCCGATTTTTACATTTATCAATAAGATGGACCGAGATGCAAATGATACGTTTGAGCTTCTTGATGATATTGAAAATGAACTGGGAATCGCAACGTATCCGGTCAACTGGTACCGATCGGTTCCGGAAAAGAATTCAAAGGTGTATATGACCGTCATACCAGAAAAGTTATGACATTTGCCGATACATTAAAGGGAACAAAAGAAGGTTCCGAAAAGATTATTGATATCGATGATCCGGCACTGATCGACGAGATTGGTGAGGAGAAAAAATCAATTTTGGATGACGAAATCGAACTTCTTGACGGTGCCAGTGCGGAATTTGATATGGAACTTGTAACAAAGGGAGAACTTTCCCCGGTATTTTTCGGTTCTGCCCTGACCAATTTTGGCGTGGAAACTTTTCTGCAGCATTTCCTGAAGATGACTTATGCGCCAATGGCCCGGAAATCAGACATCGGAATGATTGATCCGTTTCAGGAAGATTTTTCTGCGTTTGTCTTTAAGATTCAGGCAAATATGAATAAAGCGCACCGGGACCGTATTGCGTTTATGCGTATCTGTTCCGGTAAGTTTACGGCGGGCATGGAAGTATTCCATGTGCAGGGAAACAAACAGATCAAGCTTTCCCAGCCGCAGCAGATGATGGCAGACGAGCGTAAAATGGTAGAAGAAGCATATGCGGGAGATATTATTGGTATCTTTGATCCCGGCATTTTCTCTATCGGGGACACCCTTACGACGGCAAAGGACAAGTTTCAGTTTGAGGGAATCCCGACATTTGCGCCGGAACATTTTGCACGTGTACGTCTGATCGACTCCATGAAGCGCAAGCAGTTTGTAAAAGGAGTAACACAGATTGCACAGGAAGGTGCCATCCAGATTTTCCAGGAATACAAAGGCGGTATGGAGGAAATCATAGTAGGAGTAGTTGGTGTGCTGCAGTTTGATGTACTCCGGTTCCGTCTGGAAAACGAGTATAATGTGGAGATCCGTCTGGAGAATCTTCCATATGAACATATCCGCTGGATCGAGAACAAGGAGGAAGTGGATGTGGACGCGCTGACTGGTACTTCAGATATGAAGAAAGTGATTGATATGAAGGGAAATCCGCTTCTTTTATTTGTCAATGCATGGAGTGTCGGCATGACACTTGACCGAAACGAAGGACTCGTATTATCCGAGTTCAGTAAGAATTAATCAAAGGAGGAAAGATCATGGGAGTTGTAACAATTACAAAAGAAAACTTTGAAGCAGAAGTTGTCGGCGCAAAGGTGCCGGTCGTGATTGATTTCTGGGCATCCTGGTGTGGCCCTTGTCAGATGCAGTCACCGGTTGTGGATGCAGTTGCAGAATCGTTGGGAGATCAGGTGAAAGTATGCAAAGTAAATGTGGACGAGCAGCCACAGCTTGCATTAAATTACCAGATTGTGAGTATTCCTACGCTGGTATTCATGAAAGATGGAATGTTTCAGAAGAAGATGGTAGGGTTACAGACGCAGGATGCGATTGAGGATTACCTGAAAACACTTCTTGACGCGTAGTAGGATACAACGTATAATAAAAGGCAGTTGCAGAGCGACTGTCTTTTTTTATTTCCCCATTTAAAATTTTGCATTGACAATACAAACAAAATATACTACTATTAGAACATAGATACGAACATAGGTTCGATAAGAAGGAGAATATTATGGCAAAGGACGATAAATTAAAAGCACTGGATGCGGCAATCGCACAGATCGAGAGACAGTATGGCAAAGGATCTGTGATGAAGCTGGGGGACAATTCCGCAAATATGAACGTGGAAACGGTTCCTACAGGATCCCTCAGTCTGGATATTGCATTGGGACTCGGAGGACTTCCGAAAGGACGTATCATTGAGATCTATGGACCGGAATCCAGTGGTAAGACTACCGTTGCACTGCACTGTGTGGCAGAGGTGCAGAAGCAGGGCGGAATTGCCGGATTCATTGACGCAGAGCATGCGCTTGATCCTGTCTATGCAAAGAACATCGGTGTTGATATTGACAATCTCTATATTTCCCAGCCGGACTGCGGAGAGCAGGCGCTCGAGATCACCGAGACCATGGTGCGTTCCGGAGCCGTCGATATTGTAATTGTCGATTCGGTAGCAGCTCTTGTGCCAAAGGCGGAAATTGACGGAGATATGGGAGATTCCCATGTGGGCCTGCAGGCACGTCTGATGAGTCAGGCGCTTCGTAAGCTGACTGGTGTGATCAGCAAGTCAAACTGTATTGTAATCTTTATCAACCAGCTCCGTGAAAAAGTTGGTGTTATGTTTGGAAATCCGGAGACAACTACAGGTGGCCGTGCACTTAAGTTTTATTCTTCTGTCCGTCTGGACGTGCGCCGTGTAGAACAGCTCAAGCAGGCAGGAGAAGTCATTGGTAACCATACCCGTGTCAAAGTCGTAAAAAACAAAGTAGCACCTCCATTCCGTGAAGCAGAGTTTGATATCATGTTCGGAAAGGGTATTTCCAAAGAGGGAGATATTCTGGATCTGGCAGCAAATGTCGGAATTATCAGCAAATCCGGTGCATGGTATGCTTATGAAGGAGACAAGATCGGACAGGGACGTGAAAATGCAAAGACGTATCTGCGTGAAAATCCGGAATTCTGTAAGATGATTGAAGAAATGGTGCGTGAACATTATTTTGCACAGGAGGATGAGGCTCCGGAAAGCGAAGAGGAGACTCCGGTATCTGCAGATGCGGAAAGCAAGAATGAATAAGATATGGTTACAGTGACAGAGTGTACGACTCTGGGAAAGGGCAGGCTTCGTTTCCATCTGGATAATGGAACGGAGCTTGTTCTTTACCGGGGAGAGGCAAAACAGTTTCGGATGCGGGAAGGAAGCACACTTTCGGATGAAGAGGAACATCAGCTGATTTATGAAGTGGTGGGAAAGCGTGCAAAAAGAAGAACCATGCATCTGCTGGAACAGATGGACCGTACAGAGCAGCAGCTGCGGGAGAAACTGAAACAGGGCGGATATCCGCAGGCGTGTATTGATCTTGCACTTGAATATGTGAAATCTTTTCATTATGTCGATGATTACCGCTATGCATGCACCTATATCAATTATCGTCAGGATCGTATGAGCCGCTATCAGCTGAAAGTAAAACTGTATGGAAAGGGAGTTCCCGGAGAATTGGTCGACCGTGCCCTTGAGGAATGTTATGAGGGGGACGAACAGGAGCAGATTATCCGGCTGCTGGAAAAGAAAAAGTTTGACGCACAAAATTCCGACCCAAAAGAATTTACACGTGTTTACCAGTATCTGATGCGCAGGGGCTTTCGGAGCAATGATGTGCTGCGTGCTATGAAAAGTAAACAATGAAAGCACGTATTGCTTGACATATCTAAGCAAAAAGGATAAAATTATAATGTTGTAGAAGTATGACATGGAAGACTAATATTTCTTTTTGTTATATGTACAATGAAAACTTAATAAAGGAGGTGCTCCTGTGCCACAAGTAATTATTGCTGTTGTTATCACACTTATAATTACTGCGGTTGCTGTATGGTTTATCTCGACTGAATATCACAAGAAGGTAGCAAATACCAAGATTGGAAATGCAGAAGAGCAGGCCAGAGGCATCATCGACGAGGCTGTGAAAAATGCCGAGGACAAGAAGCGCGAAGCTATGCTTGAGATCAAAGAAGAAACCATTCGTTCCAAGAATGAGATTGACAAGGAGATCAAAGAGCGTAGAAATGAAATTCAGCGTAACGAGCGTCGTGTTGTGCAGAAAGAAGAAAATCTGGACAAGAAGATGGAAGCGATTGAAAAGCGTGAGGCAAGTTTCCGTGCCAAAGAAGAAGATTTAAAGAAGCAGAAAGTTGAGATAGCAAAGCTCAACGAACAGCGCGTACAGGAACTGGAAAGAATTTCAGGATTAACCTCTGAACAAGCAAAAGAATACCTCTTAAAGACCGTCGAAGAAGATGTGAAGATTGACACTGCGAAGATGATCAAGGAAATGGAAGCGCAGGCGAAGGAAGAAGTCAACAAGAAGGCAAAGGACTATGTAGTTACTGCAATTCAGAAATGTGCTGCGGATCACGTTGCTGAAACCACAATCTCTGTTGTACAGCTTCCGAATGATGAGATGAAAGGCCGTATCATCGGTAGAGAAGGACGAAATATTCGTACACTTGAAACGATGACAGGAGTAGATCTGATCATTGATGATACGCCGGAAGCAGTTATCCTTTCCAGCTTTGATCCGATTCGAAGAGAAGTTGCGAGAATGCACTTGAAAAGTTGATCGTGGATGGACGAATTCATCCGGCACGTATCGAGGAAATGGTTGAAAAAGCGCAAAAAGAAGTAGAGACAATGATTCGTGAAGAAGGCGAGGCTGCTGTACTAGAAGTCGGCATCCACGGCATTCATCCGGAGCTTGTCCGGCTTTTGGGCAAGATGAAGTATCGTACCAGTTATGGACAGAATGCATTGAAGCATTCGATTGAGGTCGCACAGCTGACAGGTTTGCTTGCCGCAGAAATCGGTGAGGATGTCCGTATGGCGAAGCGTGCGGGATTATTACATGATATTGGTAAGGCTGTAGATCATGATATGGAAGGTTCCCATATCCAGCTGGGTGTGGAACTGTGTAGAAAGTACAAGGAATCACCTCTTGTCATCAATGCAGTGGAAGCACATCACGGTGATGTGGAGCCGGAGAGTCTGATTGCATGTCTGGTGCAGGCAGCCGATACCATCAGCGCTGCGCGTCCGGGTGCGAGAAAAGAAACTTTGGAAACATACTCAAACCGCTTACAGCAGCTTGAGGATATTACAAATAGCTATAAGGGTGTAGAAAAATCTTTTGCAGTTCAGGCAGGTAGAGAGGTTCGTATCTTAGTTGTTCCTGAGCAGATCAACGATGCGGATATGGTTCTTTTAGCCAGAGATATTTCAAAACAGATTGAGACTGAGTTGGAATATCCGGGTCAGATCAAGGTAAATGTGATCAGGGAATCGCGTGTTGTTGACTACGCTAAGTAATTGTGAAAATGAACTTAAAAAGGCTTAAGACCGCGGAAAGCGGGATTAAGCCTTTTTTATATCATAATGTGTTGTAAAATAAATACATTGGGATTTCACGGGACGTATAGAATAAAAAGGAGGGACCAGTACAGCACGGCTGCACTGGCCAGATTATGAAAAAAATGATCGAAAGGTTTTGGTTCCTTTTGATGATTTCACTATACCGGAAAAGTGTGAAATGGATATGTTACAAATTTGAAGAAACTGTGAACGATGAAAAATATCCGGGGATGATGTCCGGACAGGAAAGAGAGGTTTGAAATATGGTAGAACATGTAAAACGATTGAAAAGAGAACTGGTATACAAGGGAGCAATTCTGGATATCTACAAAGATACGATGGAACTTCCGGATGGAAACAAAGCAGAGTGGGATTTTGTATCCCATCGTATGGGCGCAGCCGCCATTCTTCCGGTTATGAAGGATGGAAGAATTGTGATGGTGCGTCAGTACCGCAATGCGCTGGAGAGAGAAACACTTGAAATTCCGGCCGGCTGTCGGGACAGTAAGACGGAAGATACGGCGTATTGTGCGGCACGGGAGATGGAAGAGGAAACGGGATACCGTAGCACGAATGTGAAACATTTATTATCCCTGCGTACGACGGTGGCATTTTGTGATGAGGCGGTTGATATTTTTGTAGCTACCGATCTGGAAGTGGGAACCCGGCATCTGGATGAAGCGGAATCTATTGATGTGGAAATTTACACACTGGAAGAGTTGTGCGATATGATCTATGAAGGGAAAATTCAGGATGGAAAAACCATTGCTGCAATTATGGCATATGCGGCAGCAAAAAAAGGCGGAATGGGAAAACATCTGGATTTATAAAAATGGAATAAAGAAAACGGACAGGGCATAGGCTGAAAAGAAAAGAGTTTTAGGAATTTTTATGAAAAAGGAACTGGCGATTGGAATCTGTTTTGGCCTGGCGGGAATTTTATGTACCTGTCTGTTTGGATATGAATATTTTACGACTTATGGATTTTTAAATGCGTATCATATGAAAGCATTTGCGGCATCGGATACCGGGTATTTGCCGCTTTTGGCAAATATTTTATGGGAAAGGGGAAAAGTGTTTGTGATTATTGCAATCCTTTCCCTTACTGCTTTAAAAGCAATTCTGCCATTATTATTGCGCTGCCTGATTTATTTTACCGGCGGGGTATTTTTTGCTGCCTGTGTGATGAATATGGGGATTCTTGGAATTGTTTTTTTTCTGGTATCGTGGCTGCCGCATGGAATTTTGTATCTTGCAGCGCTTGCGCTTTTACTGCTGGTAGAACCGCACAGGTTTTATAACCGGAAAAATCCATGGCTGCTGCGGCTGGCATGGGGGATGGGAGTTGCGGTACTGGTACTTCTTGGATGTGTATTGGAGGCATCTGTTGGAATCCGGCTGTTACGTTTTGTTGTAGAAAAATTATAAAAAAATGGAGTGCAAAAGGAACACTTTTTACACTCCATTTTTGTTTTCAGACAAAAACTGTTTACTTTGCGTTCATCTCCGCAATGTCGTAGATCAGCTGTTTGGAATCTTCCCATCCGAGACAAGGATCGGTAATGGATTTTCCGTAAACATGATCTCCGATAGACTGATTTCCCTCTTCAATGTAACTTTCAATCATCAGACCCTTTACCAGAGAACGGATATCGGAAGAAAGCTGGCGGTTATGCATCACTTCTTTTGCGATACGGATCTGTTCCTTAAACTTCTTTCCGGAGTTGGAATGGTTGGTATCAATGATGGCTGCCGGATGGATGACATCCATTTTTTCGTACATCTCATGAAGACGGATCAGATCTTCATAGTGATAATTCTGGGTGGTATTGCCGTGCTTGCTGACTGCACCGCGAAGAACCACGTGAGTCAGAGGATTTCCGGTTGTCTCCACCTCGTATCCGCGATAAACGAAATGATGCGGATGCTGTGCCGCGTATACAGAATTGAGCATAACAGAAAAATCACCACTGGTAGGATTTTTCATTCCGGAAGCGACATCAAAACCACTGACCGTCAGACGATGCTGCTGATCTTCTACCGAACGTGCTCCGATGGCAACGTAGGAGAGAAGATCCTCGACATATCCCCAGTTTTCCGGGTAAAGCATTTCATCGGCACAGGTAAGACCGCTTTCTTCGATTGCGCGAATGTGCATTTTACGCATGGCGATCAGACCCTCGATCATATCCGGAGCTTTTTCCGGATCTGGCTGGGAAGCAATCCCTTTGTAGCCTTCGCCGGTTGTACGTGGTTTGTTGGTGTAAATACGCGGAACTAAGATGACCTGATCCTTGACATCTTCCTGGATTTTGGTCAGACGGCTCACATAATCACATACAGAATCTTCGTTATCTGCAGAACACGGTCCGATGATTACGAGGACACGTGAATCTTTACCTGTAATTACATCAGAGATCATGAGGTCTCTGTGTTTTTTTAATTCACGAAGCTCCGGGGAAAGCGGATAATCGCGCTTAATGTCTGCCGGAGTCGGTAATTGGTTTAAAAATTCAAAACTCATTTTTTTCTCCTATCTCTTAAGTTCGGATATCACATACCGTGACTATCTTAATGGAAAACGGGAAAATTGTCAAATAACAGGAACCGGTTGTTTCTTTCGGGCTTTTAGAATATAATAACAGAGAATTACAACATAGCAGGAGGTGCAGAGATGGAAAATCTGCTTTGTATAAAAGGAAAGATTATAGGAAAAGGGAAACCGCTCGTGTGTGTGCCGGTCATGGAGTCTTCGAAAGAAGAAATTTTAAGAGAAACCAGAAGGCTGGAAGAAGCACACACGGAAATGATTGAGTGGCGTGTGGATGCGTTTGAAAACGTGGAAAGTCCGAATGCGATCCGCGAAATATTAAACGAAATGAAACATATCATAAAGGAAAGTATTCTGGTGTATACCTTCCGTTCTAAAAATCAGGGAGGGTGCAAAGCACTTTCCGCGGCGGATATTTATGATATTCATCAGGTGGCGGCAGAATCAGATGTCGTGGATTTTATTGATGTGGAATATTTTGAAGCAAAGAATCCGCAGAAAGAAATAGCAATGTTGCGGGAGATGGGAGCATATGTGATTGCTTCCCATCATGATTTTGAACAGACGCCGGACACGGAGGTGATCCGCATGCTGTTGGAACAGATCCGTGAGAGTGGCGCAGATGTCGTGAAACTGGCAGTTATGCCGCAGAATATGTGGGATGTATTGCATTTGCTGGAGGAGACCAACCGCTTTCATGAAAACCATCCGGATTATCCGCTGATTACCATGTCCATGGGTGCAAAAGGGGGGATTTCCCGCGTGGCCGGAGAGTTTTTCGGATCGTGTGTGACATTTGGCGCAGGCGGGCAGGCGAGCGCACCGGGGCAGCTTCCGGTAAAGCAGCTGGAAGAAATACTTCATATTTTACATCAAAGTGTGGATTGACTCTAAATTTGAAGTGTGATATAGTAAAAAGGCGCTTGTGAAATAAGAGTGCTATGCAGCCGTAGTATAATGGATAGAACGCAGGACTCCGACTCCTGAGATGCGGGTTCGATTCCCGCCGGGTGCAGTTTATGCTATGTGGCAAGGAAACAACTTACCCATGGAACGACAGGAAAAGCGGTGCGTCATGCACCGCTTTTTTACTGGACGAATAGTATGAGGTGTGGTATCATAAATGGAAAGATGCATTTTTATGGAGGGTTCATATGCAGAATGAAAAATTAAAAAAGTTTACAGACTTTTTTGTGAAATATAGACGATATTTTTGCGCAGCTGTTTTATTTGTGATTCTTGTTGTGATTCTGGTAAAGTGTACCGGTTCGCAGAAAGATCAGAAAGAGACACAAAACGGTACACAGGGAGTGACACAGACTACAGAATATCAGGAAATCGGTAAGCTGCAGAAAGATGCAGATGCGGAACTTGTGACACTGATGGAAAATTATTATGCGGCATATGCCGGTGGAGATACGGATTCGCTGGAGATGATTGCACAGCCGCTCAGTGACAATGAAAAGAGTTATATCACGACGTTTTCTGAGTATTATGAGGATTATCAGAACATCACCTGTTATTCCACAAAGGGGGCAACCGATGATTCTTATCTGGTATCTGTATGCTATGATCTGAAATTCAAAGGTGTGGATACTCCGGCACCGGGAATGGATTTCTTCTATGTGGAGAGAGACGGAAAGGGAAATCTGATCATCAATAACATATACTCTGCATACAATTTCAATTTCCTGGATCAGGATCTGGATGCAAATCTGTATTCCCTGATTCTGGCATATGAGAAGAGTGATGAAGTGGTTGCTCTGCAGAAAGAGGTGCAGACAAGCTATAATGAAGCTGTAAAGAGTGATGAAAAACTTGCCAATATGGTGGGTGGAACACTTCGAAATGCCATGGCAAAATGGAGAGAAACGATTGTAAGCAATACCGAAACCCAGACGACAGAGACGGAAAGCCAGACGCAGGAAACCCAGACCACAGAGACAAAGAAACAGGAAGAAACTCAAAAGACCGAGGAAACCCAGACAACGGAGTCTACGGAAAAGAAGGAAGATACCCCAAAGAGCGATTCCAAGAAATCTACTGGTACGGTCAAGACAAAAGATATCTGTAATGTCAGAAAGAGCCCGAGTACGGATGGTGAGCTCCTCGGAAAAGTGGATATTGGTGTGGAACTGAAGAAACTTGGAACGGAAGGTGACTGGACCAAGGTAAAATTCCAGGGAGAAACCGGATATGTAAAGAGCGAATTTGTAAAGGAAGTGTCTTCCAAGTCAGGTTCCGGCAAGGGAACCGTAAAACGAAGGATATCTGCAATGTGCGTAAAACCGCCAGTACAGATGGAGAACTTCTTGGAAAAGTAGATGCGGGCGTAAAATTAAAGAAACTTGGCACCAAGGGAGAATGGACGAAGGTGAAGTTCCAGGGAAAAACCGGATACATCAAGAGCGATTTAATAAAAACGGTAAAATAATAAAGACATCATAAAGAAGCGGAGGCTGTGAGGTCTCCGCGATTTTTGTCAGACAGGGAAGAAACGTGGAAGTCAGAATTAATAAATTTTTAAGTGAAGCAGGGGTATGCTCCAGAAGAGAAGCAGATCGCCAGATTGAAGCAGGAAATGTAACCATCGGCGGAAAAACCGCGCGGATGGGGGATCATGTATCGGATGGACAGGAGGTCTGTTTCTGTGGAAGACCGGTACAAAAAGGAAAAAAGAAATGATACTGATCGCGCTTAACAAGCCGGCGGGTATTGTCTGCACGGCGGAAAAAAGGGAAAAAAATAATGTGATTGATTTCCTGCATTATCCGAAACGGATCTATCCGGTCGGGCGTCTGGATAAAGAGTCGGAAGGACTGTTGCTGTTGACGAATAACGGTGAGATTGTCAACAAAATTATGCGGTCGGGAAATATGCATGAAAAAGAATATCTTGTTACCGTGAACCGTCCGGTGACGGATGCATTTCTGCATGGTATGGCAAACGGTGTTCCGCTTGTGGAACTTGGCACGACAACGCGCAAATGCAGGGTAGAACGGACAGGAAAAAAACAGTTCCGGATCATTCTGACACAGGGATTAAACCGACAGATCCGACGCATGTGTGAATATTTTGGGTACCGTGTACAGAAACTGGTACGTGTACGGATCATGAATATTGAACTGGGAGATCTCGAATCAGGAAAGTATCGGGATGTTACACCGGAGGAATTTAAAAAGTTAAAACAGTTGATCGCACATTCGAGCAATCAGCCCGTGCGACCAATGGAAAAACCACAAAAATCAAAACGAAAACCACGCAATTCTGCCATACATGGCACGTATACGGTGGTAAATCATCATATAGATAGAGAGAACAAAAATGGAAACAGAAAAGCAACGGATTGAAGAACTGGTAAAACAGTTGAATGCAGCATCAGCTGCGTATTATAACGGACAGGATGAAATCATGCCAAATTATGAGTGGGATGCTTTGTTTGATGAGCTTACCACGCTGGAAGAAAAAACCGGATATATTATAAAGGACAGCCCGACGCAGAATGCCGGATATGAAGAATCCGGAAGCGGACAAAAAGAACCGCATGAGTATCCGGCACTTTCTCTGGCGAAGACCAAACAGGTGGAAGAACTGCAGCAATGGGCGGGAGTTTATCCGATCTGGCTGTCATGGAAACTGGACGGACTTACGCTGGTTCTGACGTATGATAACGGAAATCTTGTAAAAATTCTTACCAGAGGAAATGGAAACCTGGGTACCAACATTACATTTTTAAAGGGTGCGATCGGAGGATTCCCGCAAAAGATTTCGTATCAGGGGCATCTGGTTGTGCGAGGAGAAGCTGCCATATCCTATACAGATTTTGCACAGATCAACGACATGATTGAGGATGACGATGAAAAATATGCAAATCCGCGAAATCTGGCATCCGGAACGCTGAATCTGGAAGATCCGGCAGAAGTGAAGGCACGCCATGTCAGGTTTCATGCATTTACACTGGTGCATCTGGATGAGCCGATGGTATCGTGGGGAGAGCGGATGCACTTTCTGGAAAAACTGGGATTTGATGTGGTAGACAGGGAAGCGACAACCGCCCAAAAACTTCCGGAAGCCATTGACCGATGGACGAAACTTGTAGAGAGCGGAAAAATGGATATTCCGGTAGATGGTCTGGTGATCTGTTATGATGATACGGATTATGCGGCATCGGGAAGCGTGACCGGGCATCATGCGACACGTGCCGGTTTTGCGTTCAAATGGCAGGATGAGGCTGTAGATACAAAACTAAAGTATATCGAATGGTCGTGTGCGGTGTCTACGATTTCCCCGGTTGCCGTGTTTGAACCGGTGCAGATTGAGGGAACAACGGTATCGAGAGCATCTCTATGCAATATCAGCGAGATCGAGCGTCTGGGAATCGGAAAAGAGTGTACACTTTCCGTGATCAAAGCCAATAAGATCATTCCGAAATGTATTGCGGTAAAAGATGCTGTAGGTGCTCTGGAGATTCCATCCCAGTGTCCGGTGTGCCATGCACCGACAAAGGTTCATGTGAGTGAAAACAGTGGCACAAAGACCCTGCATTGTACCAATCCAGACTGTACAGCCAAAAATGTCAAGAAATTTACCCGTTTTGTCAGCAAGTGGGGGATGGATATCGACGGACTTTCCATTCAGACGATGCTCCGTTTTATGAATGCGGGATTTATCCATGAATTTGCGGATATTTTCCGTTTGAAAGAGCATTTCGGGGAGATCAGCCAGATGGAGGGCTTTGGTGAAAAATCTGTGGCAAATATGGAACAGTCCATTGAAAAAAGCCGGCAGGTACATCCGGTGAACTTTATATTTGCCCTGTGCATACCGCTGATCGGTGTGGATGCCGGGAAAAAAATTGTTGCCGCCATTGGTTTTGAAGGCTTTTTGCAACGTCTGCATCAGGGGGACGGGTTTGAGGATATTGAGGGGATCGGAGCGGAACGTTCCCGATCAATTGTAACCTGGTATCAGAATGAAAAAAACCACAGTGGGTTTGAGGATCTGCTTCATGAACTTTCGATAGAACATGTAGAAGTGCAGGATACTTCTTCCGGAAGCTGTGCGGGACTGAGCTTTGTGATCACCGGAGATGTGCATCACTATAAAAACAGGGATGAATTTAAGGCCTATGTAGAAAGCCAGGGCGGAAAAGTGACAGGAAGCGTCTCAAAAAAGACGGCATATCTTGTCAACAATGACGTGGAATCCGCATCATCTAAGAATCGTAAGGCAAAAGAACTGGGAATTCCGATTATTTCCGAAGATACATTTATAGAACAATTTGGTGGGAGGTAGAAAAAGTTATGCCAATCAGAACACAAAGTGATCTGCCTGCAAAGGAGATCCTCGAACAGGAAAATATTTTCGTGATGGATGAGTCCCGTGCGATGCATCAGGATATTCGTCCGATCAATATCGTGATTCTGAACCTGATGCCACTGAAAGAAGAGACGGAATTGCAGATTTTTCGGTCATTGTCAAACACCCCGTTACAGGTAGACGTATCGCTGCTTGCACCGGCATCCCATGCATCCACCCATACTTCAAAGAGCCACCTGAACAAGTTTTATCAGACGTTTCAGGAAATTAAGAACCAGTATTTTGACGGGCTGATCATTACCGGTGCACCGGTGGAACAGATGAAATATGAAGAAGTCGATTACTGGGATGAAGTGTGTGAGATTATGGAGTGGTCCAAAAAGCATGTGACATCCACCCTGCATTTGTGCTGGGGGGCGCAGGCTGCACTTTATTATCATTACGGAATCCAAAAATATGATCTAAAGCAGAAAATGTTCGGGGTATTCCGGCACCATGTAATGAATCGCAAGATTCCGATGGTACGCGGATTTGATGATTATTTTTATGCTCCACATTCCCGGCATACCGAGATCCGGGAGGAAGATATTTTAAAGCATGAAGAACTGACCATTCTGGCAAAATCAAAAGAGGCGGGGGTTTTTCTGGTAATCAATCAGGATGGCAGCCAGATTTTTGTGATGGGACACCCGGAATATGACCGGATGACATTAGACAGTGAATATAAGCGTGACAGGGAGAAGGGACTTGCGATCACGCTTCCGTGTAATTATTATCCGGATGATGATCCAACGCAGCGGCCGATGCTGCAGTGGCGGTCACATGGAAATATCCTTTATGCAAACTGGCTGAATTATTACGTTTACCAGCAGACACCGTATGAGTTTATCAATACCGATGAAATCATTGGGAAATAGGGCAGCCGTTATGGGTTGCAGTTTTTACAAGGGGAATATCCGTCTTTGATCAATTTCTTGCGGAGCCCCTTGTATTTTTTTCGGTTTTTACTGCTCATCTGCTTTACCGAATAACAGTCCGGTTTGTGGAATTTTTTGGTGTTAGTATTTAAAATATAGACCGCGGATGCGTGTTCCTTTGCAGAACTATTATGGGAATTCTGGTTATTTTTTCCATTCAGATGACTGTCACCGGTGGCATAATCTATGGCAACACCCGGCTGTACATTGTAGCAGTAGGTACAAAAACAAATGCCCTTTCCCTGATCCTCCACAGAATAAGCTTCCATCAGGACACCGGAAGCGACCAGGTTACTGCCCTCAAAAACCGGTGTCACGCGGTATAAGACATGGTTATTGGTTTTGTCTATATATCGTGCGGTTTTTTCCTCATAAGGAAGCATGCCTTCATTGTTCATGTAGCGGGTGCCGGTGATCAGGTTCTTTTTATTGGCATTTTCCGCAGTAAGGCAGTAGGCGATGAGGTGGCAGCGGTTATACAGATAGTTGCCGTCCACGACACCGGTGTATTTGACTGTGTGCCAGCCGGATGGCCGGATCTGACCGATTTCCCCGCGCGCTTCGGTCGGCATGGTGTCTTTGCTCACATTGGCATAGGCCACACCGCATCGTCCGAGCTTGTCGAGTTTATGGTAGGATTCAAAAGTGTTGGTGTTTTGCTTTTCCCGGCTGGTGAAATATGGTTTATTTCCATGTACAGCCACAGAAGATTTTCCATTGTATTTTGGAACTTCTTTGATGGAAAAACGGTCTTTTGTGTTCTTTTGGGCAGCCTGTGCAGTCGTGATAAGCGCAGCAGAATCGGAACTTGTATCAGAAATGGGTGGTACAGGTACGAAAGCTACGGAAAAGGCAAGTAAAACAGCAAGCAAAGAAGTCCTGCATCTGGTGAAGTGTAATCGTTTCATGGGATTTCCTCCTTATTCCGTTATGATTTGTTTTCTATAGTATAACATAAAGTAAAGAATTTTTGGAAAAAAAGGAAAAAATCCAATAGATTGGAAACGTCAGTTTCGTATATTCTGATGTTGTAAGCGGAACTGTTTCGGTGTCATCTGATAGCGTTTTTTAAAGGTACGGATCAGATGGCTGCAATCGGCAAAGCCTGTTTCTCCCGCAATATAACTTAAATCATGCCCGGTAAATAAAAGGAGATTTTCCACTTTGCTCAGCCGCACAAATTCGATATACTGCTTGCAGCTTTGTCCATAGTATTTACGGAACTGCCGGGCAAAGTAAGAATAACTCATATGATACGTGCGTGCCAGAGATTCAATGTTGATATTTTCCTGGGAATGATCATCGATATACATCAAAACATTCTGCATCGCTTCTTCCTCCACTTCCGGGATCTGATCCGTATCAAAAGAAATTCCCTGTTCCAGCCAGAAACGCAGCAGCTGTACGATCAGCCGGGCGAACTGGGCATAAACACAGGCATCATATCCGTAGCGTTTTTCCTGAACCTCTTTTAAGATATCCGTGAAAAACAGTTCAGCAGGAAAATCGGGCAGGTTGTCCGAATCAAAAACCAGCGGAGGGTTTGTGCTGTTTAAAATCTGGTGAAAGGCAAAGTTTAAATTTGGAAGATAATTCTCGGAAAGTTTTATGCGGTTGAGATTGAATTTACAGCAGATGTAAACATAGGGCTTATCATCGGTATGATAGATGGAGTGCATTGCCTGCGGAGGAAATACAATAAAGGCTCCTTTTTTCAGGAGACAGGTATTGTCATTACAGCTGACTGTTACAGATCCTTCCTGCACATAGACAAGTTCCAGAAAATAGTGCCAGTGGGAGGAAACGGGACCTTCCCAGTATCCGGTGCCACAGCAAAAAGCTTCAATAGGAGAGCGCAGCATATCACTGTATTCAAATAAATTTTCGTTCATATGACCTCCTGGTATTAAAACAAAAATCATAAAAATAGAATAGATTTGTTCTATTTTTATGTGATTGTATTATATCATAATTCAAAAATAATTGATACAATAACGGAAATTTGACAAGAAAGACAGTGGAGGCTTGTGATGAAAGTGAAAAAAGAAACATTGTTTCCAAAGACAAAAATACAGTGGCTGTGGGAAAATATGAAAGGCAGACGTGTATTATATGTGATCGGCATGCTGGGAACCGTTGTCTATAATATATTGCAGCTGACGGTTCCGTATTATTCTGGAAGAATTGTGGATCTGTTTTTAAGTGGGGCAGATGCGTGGAAAAATATGAGAACGAATAGTGGTTTGTTCTATCATCTGCTCATCCTGATGATTGTATTTACCGTACTTCGCGGTGTGATTGTCTATGGAGACTGCATGATTTACGAGCATGTGTCACAGACGGTACTGTACCGTGTGCGCAATTTTTTGTATGACAAAATCCAGAGGCAGGATATGACCTTTTACAGCACATATCGTACCGGCGATCTGATGACGCGTGTTACGGGCGATCTGGATGCGGTGCGCCACATGGTTGCATGGGTGATCCGCATGGTGATCGAATCATTTTCCCTGTTTGGTGTGGTGGCAATATACTTCTTTTATATGAACTGGAAAATGGCTCTGAGCCTGTTAATTATTTCGCCGTTTGTGTTTTTTATCATTTATCTGTTCAAAAACAAGGTGGCACCGATGCATGCGAAACTGCGTGAAAAACTGGCACAGATGAACACCTATGCGCAGGAAAATATTTCCGGAAACCGTGTGGTAAAAGCGTTTGCCAGGGAAGCATATGAAATTGAAAAATTTGACCGGGCAAACAAAGATTATGCAGAGACGAACAAAGAAACCAGCATGGTATGGCTGAAATTTTTCCCATATGTGGAAAGCATTGCAAACCTTATGCCGGTAGTGATGCTGGCCGTGGGCGGTGTCTTTTTGATCCGGGGCGAACTGACGATGGGAGATTATGTGGCATTTTCCGGACTGATCTGGGCAATTGCCAACCCAATGCGTCAGATGGGAAATATCATGAATGAATTTCAGCGGTTCTCGGCCGCATCCAAAAAGGTGATGGAGATCTATTATTCCGAACCAAAGATCAAAGATGCTTTGGATGCAGCTGCGCACACGGATCACTTTAAAGGAAAAATCGAATTCCGGGAGGTATCCTTTCAGTATGAAGATGGGGATCTTCCGGTGCTGCATGATATCTCTTTTACTGTAAAACCGGGGGAGACCATTGCAATCATGGGAGAAACCGGCTGCGGAAAGACTTCCCTGATCAACCTGATCCCGCGGTTTTATGAGCCGACGAAAGGGGAAGTGCGGATCGATGATATACCGGTGCAGAATTTCAGACTGTCCGACCTGCGCAAACAGATCGGACTTGCCACACAGGATGTGCTGTTGTATTCCGATACGATCGAGGGAAACATTGCCTACGGAGACAGCAGCATTGATCTCGAAGAAGTGGAAAAATTTGCAAAATATTCTGCGGCATCTGATTTTATCTCAAAGATGCCGGAAGGATATGATACGGTGGTCGGAGAGCGTGGCGTAGGCCTTTCCGGCGGACAGAAACAGCGAATTTCCCTGGCAAGAGCACTGGCGGTGCGGCCTTCGATTCTGATTCTGGACGATACGACCTCTGCGGTGGATATGGAAACGGAAAAACAGATTCAGGAAGCACTGCGGCATCTGGATTTTTCGTGTACGAAGGTAATTATCGCGCAGCGGATTTCCACTACGATGATGGCGGATAAGATTCTGGTGATGCAGCATGGACGGATCACGGAGATGGGAAATCATGAGGAACTTATGGCAAAAAAAGGATATTATTACGAACTGGTACAGCTGCAGACCGGCGAAGACCTTATAGGGGGTGAGACAATGGCAAAGAATACATATAAGCAGGATGAAATCCTGGAAGAACCGTTTGATATCCGGCATCTGCTCCGGGCGTCATCCTATATCAAAAAATATCGCAGGGGTATGATCCTTGCGATCGTCCTCAGCGGAATCGGAGGAGCGTTCGGATACGTGGCACCGATGATTATTCAGCGGGCACTTGATATTGCGGTGCCTGATAAAAATATGAGACTGTTATTTTCCCTGGTGGCGGCGCTGATTGCCATCTATGTGGTCAGCGTGATTTTTACCACGATCCGCAGCCGCATCATGGTGGATGTCAGTCAGAATATTATTTATGACATCCGCAAGGACTTGTTTGAACATCTGCAGGAACTTCCGTTTCAGTATTACGACGACAGACCGCATGGAAAGATTCTGATCCGGGTGGTCAATTATGTCAATTCGGTATCGGATATGTTGTCAAACGGACTGATCAATATCGTGCTGGAAGCATTTAATCTGCTGTTTATTATTATTTTTATGTTTATGGTAGATGTGCAGATGGCACTGGTTGTGTTGTGTGGAGTTCCCGTGCTTGCCGTCTTTATGTTCTGGATCAAAAATAAGCAGAGAAAGGCGTGGCAGGCCGTATCCAACAAGAACTCAAACTTAAATGCGTATCTGCAGGAAAATATTGTAGGTGCCCGGATTACACAGATTTTTGCACGTGAGGATGAAAATGCAAAAATCTTTAATGGACTTTCCAAAGAATGTAGACGGACCTGGAATACCGCTGTGCGCTACTCAAACCTTGTATGGCCGGGCATTGATACAATTTCGGTGTTTGTCCGTGCTGCCATCTTTTTGTTTGGCCTTGTCATTTTCGGGCAGGAAAATAAGTCGCTGGGAACGATCGTGGCGATTTCCAGTTATGCTTCGTATTTCTGGCAGCCGATCATGAACCTTGGAAATATATTCAACAATTTTATCAATAATATCGCTTATCTGGAACGGATCTTTGAAACCATCGATGAGCCGGTTACCGTAAAAGATGCAGAGCATGCGATCGAGATGCCAAAGATCCGGGGGAAAGTTACGTTTGACCATGTGACCTTTGCATATGATGAGACAAAAACGATATTAAAAGACGTATCCTTTACGGTAAATCCCGGGGAGAGTGTTGCACTTGTAGGACCGACCGGGGCCGGAAAGAGTACCATCGTCAATCTGATTTCACGGTTCTACAATGTCAATGACGGAAAGGTACTGATCGATGATCAGGATATCGCAGATGTGACCATTCATTCTCTCCGTGCGCAGATGGGGATTATGATGCAGGACAGTTTTATTTTTTCGGGAACAATTGCAGATAATATCCGGTACGGAAAATTGGATGCCACACAGGAGGAAATTGAAAAAGCGGGAAAAATTGTCTGTGCCGATCCGTTTATCCGGGAAATGCCGAAAGGATATGAAACACAGGTGCGGGAGCGCGGGTCCATGCTTTCCCAGGGACAGAAACAGCTGATTTCTTTTGCGAGAACACTGCTTTGTGACCCGGCAATTCTGATTTTGGATGAGGCAACTTCCAGCATTGATGTGCAGACAGAAAAAGCATTGCAGACCGGATTAAACCGTATGCTTAAGGGCAGGACGTCCTTCATTATTGCGCACCGGCTCTCCACGATCCGTGGCTGTGACAAGATCATGTATATTGATGACGGAGGAATCGCAGAGGCGGGAACGCATGAAGAACTGATGAAAAAGAAAGGCAGATATTACAAACTGTATACGGCACAGAAATCTTTGCACTAAAATAAACGAAAAGAGCCAAAAGTACTAGGAATTATCACCCTTTTATGTTACCATAATAAGTGCAATTATTATGAACAGAAGGGGGATACTTATATGGCAAAAGAACTAGTTGCGATGTTGCTTGCCGGATAGGGGGGTCAGATTATATGCACTGACACAGAAGCTTGCAAAGCCTGCAGTTCCGTTTGGGGGAAAGTACCGTATCATTGATTTTCCACTGTCGAACTGCGTAAATTCAGGAATTGATACGGTGGGGATTCTGACCCAGTATCAGCCGTTTGTATTAAACGAGTATATTGGAAATGGCCAGCCGTGGGATCTGGATCGTCTTTACGGAGGCGTGCATGTACTTCCACCGTACCAGAAAGCATCGGGGTCTGACTGGTATAAGGGTACGGCAAATGCCATTTATCAGAATATTGCTTTTATTGAGCGCTATGATCCGCAGTATGTGATTATTCTTTCCGGAGACCAGATCTGCAAACAGGATTACAGTGATTTCCTTGAGTTCCACAAGCAGAAAGGGGCAGAATTTTCTGTCGCAGTCATGGAAGTGCCGTGGGAGGATGCTTCCCGTTTCGGCCTGATGGTAGCAGACGAGGATGACAAGATTACCGAGTTCCAGGAGAAGCCAAAGGAACCGAAGTCCAATCTTGCATCCATGGGAATTTACATATTTAACTGGGATATTTTAAAGAAATATCTGATCGAGGATGAGGCTGACCCGACTTCCGAGAATGATTTTGGAAACAATATCATTCCAAATCTTCTGCGTGACGGAAGAAAGATGTATGCCTATCATTTCAACGGATACTGGAAGGATGTAGGAACGATCAATTCCCTGTGGGAAGCAAACATGGAAGTGCTTGATCCGGAACATAGCGGCATCAACCTGTTTGATGAAAACTGGAAAATTTACAGCAGAAACAGTGGTATGACCGGTCACCGGATCGGAGAGAATGCCGTGCTGGATAACTGTCTGATTACCGATGGATGTAACATCAAGGGTACCGTCAGACATTCCATCCTGTTTTCCGGTGTCACGGTGGAAGAAGGCGCCATTGTAGAAGATGCCGTTGTCATGGGACACTCCATGATCAAGGCAGGTGCGGTTGTCAGACACTGTATCATTGCAGAAAATGCGACCATCGAAGAAGATGCGGTTGTGGGAGCAAAACCAAAAGGGGAAGGAATTGGAGAAGTTGCCACAATTGCAGCGGATGTAACGATCGCAAAAGGAGCAAAAATTGGTCCGAGCGCTATGATTTATGAAGATGTGAAGGAGGGTGAGGAGCAATGTTAAATTCAAAGACAGAGGCATTGGGAATTATTTTCCCGAACAGCTATGATGCAATGGTGCCGGATCTGGTTTCGGAGCGCCTCATGGCATCCATTCCATTTGCCAGCAGATACCGCATGTGTGATTTTATTCTTTCCAGCATGGTACACAGCGGAATTGACAATATTTCCATTATCGTAAGAAAAAATTACCATTCCCTGCTGGATCATCTCGGCGCCGGCCGTGAGTGGGATCTGGTCCGCAAAAACGGAGGCCTGAATATTGTTCCTCCGTTCGCACAGAAACAGGTAAAGGTATTCGAGGGACGCATCGAGGCACTTGAGAGTCTGCGCGGATATCTGTTAAAGCAGCCACAGAAATATGTCATTATGACCGATGCAAATATTGCCATCAATTTTGATTTTAATGAACTTTTAGATGCGCATATCAAGAGTGGTGCGGATGTGACCATGATGTACCGCAAGCAGGAAATCCCAAAGGCATTTATCCGTCAGAGCAGGGACCGCATGGATCTGTACTATGCACTCGGCATGAACGGAGACCGCGTCAGCAAGATTTACATCAACCCGACCGAAGAGGGGGAGATGAATTTCAGCATGAATGTTTATGTGGTAGAACGCGAGTTTTTGATCCATATGATAGATGATGCGTATGTACATGGGCATACTTACTTTGTACGTGACCTTTTGGACAAGCAGATTGACCGGCTGGATATCCGCGGGTTCTGCTACGATGGCTATGTGGTCAATATCCATGATACCCAGAGTTATTTTGAAGAAAATATGCGTCTGTTACAGGAAGAAAACTTAAATGCACTGTTTTCTCCAAATCAGATTTACACCAAGATCCGTGACGATAACCCGACCCGTTATATCAACGGTTCCAAAGCAAAGAATGTTATGGTTGCCGATGGCTGTGTGATCGAGGGAGAAGTCGAAAACAGCGTCCTGTTTCGAGGCGTTCACGTTGGAAAAGGCGCAAAAGTGAAAAACTGTGTACTGATGCAGGATACCGTAGTGGAAGATAATGCAAGCGTGGAATACGTGATTACCGACAAGAATGTACGTGTCACAGAGGGCAAGTCACTGACCGGAAATGAGTCGTATCAGGTATATGTATCCAAGGGGCAGGTCGTATAATTTTATGCTTTCCAAATAATACAGAGTCTGTTATAATAAGCAAAGATAAAATACTGAGGAGGCAATTGTATTATGGCTGATAGCAGAAAAACAGTTCAGATAAAATCAGATCCTGTCGGGGATGTCCGTATCGCAGATGAAGTCGTTGCGATCATTGCAGGACTTGCAGCAACAGAAGTAGATGGCGTCAGTTCCATGGCGGGAAACATCACAAACGAAATTGTCAGCAAGCTTGGCATGAAGAACCTTTCTAAGGGAATCATGATTGAAATTATGGACAACGAAGTAAAGGTTGATGTTGCCATCAACATTGCATATGGTTACAGCATTCCGGAAGTCTCTGCCAAGGTACAGGATAAAGTAAAGGCTGCCATTGAGAATATGACAGGCACTGACAGTCGCTGTTGTCAATGTCCGTATTGCAAGTGTTGATATGGGAACTGACAATTAAATCTTTGTATTCGAAACAGAATATGGTATAATAAAGGATGTCTGAACGAAAGACATCCTTTATTTTTGAGCGAGGAGAGAAGATGACAAGAAGAGAGTTAAGAGAAAATGTATTCAAGATGCTTTTCCGCGTAGAATTTTTTGATGCGGGAGAACTGCCAGAACAGTTGGAATTGTTTGGCGAAGAAGTGGATCATGTAACCGATCAGGACTTTAAGTATATCGCTGAGCGTTATCGCGACATCTACAATCATCTGCCGGAAATCGACGGGGCAATCAACGAAGTCGCAAAAGGCTGGAAAACAACCCGTATGGGCAAAGTAGATCTGGCACTGATCCGTCTGGCGGTATATGAGATCCGCTACGATGATGAGATTCCGTTTAAGGTTGCGGTCAATGAGGCTGTGGAACTGGCAAAACAATACGGAACCAATGATTCACCGGCATTTGTCAATGGAATTCTTGCAAAGTTTGCAGAATGATGAAACATGTATATTCGGTAGGGCAGGTAAATAAATACATTAAAAATATGTTCGCTCAGGACTTTATGCTGCACCATATCAGCATCAAGGGAGAGGTATCTAACTGTAAGTATCACTCCAGCGGGCATATTTATTTTACAATGAAAGATGCAGACGGAACGATAAACGCGATCATGTTTGCGGGAAACCGCAGGGAAGGATTAAAATTCCAGATGAAAGAGGGCGACCGCGTGGTTGTGACCGGTTCCGTGGAAGTGTATGAAAGAGATGGCAGATACCAGATCTATGCACGGACGATTGAACGGGACGGAGAGGGAAATCTGTATCTGAAATTTGAAGCGTTAAAGCGGGAGCTTGAAGAGATGGGAATGTTTGCGGAGGAATACAAACAGCCCATTCCTACCTATGCAAAAACCGTGGGGATTGTTACGGCAGAGACCGGGGCAGCGATTCAGGATATCCGCAATATTGCAGGGCGCAGGAACCCGTATGTGCAGCTGATTCTCTGCCCGGCCCTGGTGCAGGGAGAGGGTGCGGCAGCATCAATTGTCCATGGAATTCATGCACTTGAACAGATCGGCGTGGATGTAATCATTGTCGGACGGGGCGGTGGATCGATAGAGGATCTGTGGGCATTTAACGAAGAAATGGTGGCACGGGCCATTTTTGACTGCCGGATTCCGGTGATCTCCGCTGTCGGTCATCAGACGGACTTTACGATTGCAGATTATGTCGCAGACCTGCGGGCACCGACTCCGTCTGCAGCAGCGGAGCTGGCGGTGTTTGATTATCGGCAGGCAATGCAGGAACTGCTTGGCATGCGGCAGCAGATGGACAAAGAACTCCAAAGGAAAGTAACCGTGGCAAGAAACCATCTGGAGCACCAGAGGATGCGCCTGCACTATCTCAGCCCTCAGCAGCGGATGAATGAAAACCGGCGAAGAGTGGCAGAGTATGAAGAGAAACTGACCGGACGCATGGAGGAACTGCTGCGTGAGCGCAGACACCGCCTGGCACTTCTGGCAGGCACGCTGGAGAGTTATTCTCCGGTAAAGAAACTCAGTGGCGGGTATGCATTCGTGGAGGATGGAAACCATCAGGCACTGCGGAGCATCCACCAGATCAGGAAAAAAGATATCGTGCAGATCCATTTGCTGGATGGCACACTGGCGGCAGCAGTGACAGAAATTCAGGCAGCCGAAGGAGTAAAAAATGAGTGATGAATTAGAAAAAAAAGAACCGGGACTGGAGGAACGGTTTGCAAAGATCGATGCCATACTTGATGCGATGGAAGACGAAAACGTAACGTTAGACCGTTCGTTTGCCCTATACAAAGAGGGACTGGAACAGATCAAAGCAGCCGGCCAGTCTTTGGATACGATAGAAAAGGCAATGCTTGTACTGAACCAGGATGGAAAATTGGAGGAATTCTGATGGAGATCAGACAGGAAATAAAACGCAGGGCGGCAGACATTGAAGCGCGGATCGCACCGTTTCTGCCACAGGAAAAGGGGTTTCAGCAGACCGTGCTCGATGCCATGGAATACAGTGTTTTTGCAGGCGGAAAGCGTCTGCGGCCGATGCTGATGGAAGCATCTTACCAGATGTTTGACGGAACGAATCCGGCAATTGATGATTTTATGGCGGCGATTGAGATGATCCACACCTATTCACTGATCCATGATGATCTTCCGGCGATGGATAACGACGAATACCGGCGTGGGAAAAAGACAACCCACGCGGTATACGGGGAAGCAATGGCAATTCTTGCGGGGGATGCGCTTTTAAATTATGCGTTTGAGACCGTGGCAGCAGCACTGACCAGAAACGAAGGAGACTGGAGAATTGTCAGGGCTTTTTCCGTGCTGGCACAAAAAGCGGGTATATACGGAATGATCGGCGGCCAGGTGGTGGATGTGGAGAGTGAGAAAACCGGACAGACCATCGACCGCAACCGGCTGGACTTTATCTACCGGTTAAAAACCGGAGCACTGATTGAAGCATCGCTTATGATCGGAGCCATTTTGGCAGGCGCGGATGAAGTGTCGGTTGCGCGTATGCAGGAAGCCGGAGCAAAGCTGGGACTTGCCTTTCAGATTCAGGATGATATTCTCGATGTCACGGGATCTTTTGAAAAACTCGGTAAACCGATCGGCAGTGATGCGGAAAATGAGAAGGCAACCTATGTGACATTTGAGGGGCTGGAGCAGGCAAAAAAGGATGTAGAGCGGCTTTCCGGGGAAGCAATAAAGATACTGGATGAATTTGAAGGAGAGCATACGTTTCTGCATGACCTGTTTTTCTATTTGATCAACAGGGATCATTAATTTTTCGAGGGCAACATGGTTTTAGATCGGATAAAAAAAGTAAATGATATCAAACAACTAAACGAGGAAGAACTGGCAGAGCTACAGGAAGAAATCCGTGATTTTCTGGTGGAAAATATTGCAAAAACTGGAGGACATCTGGCCTCGAATCTGGGTGTGATTGAACTGACGATGGCGCTTCATCTGTCATTTGACCTGACGAGAGACCGGATTATCTGGGATGTCGGACATCAGTCCTACACGCACAAGATTTTAACCGGGCGTAAGTTGGGGTTTGCCACTTTACGGCAGTATGGCGGGATGAGCGGATTCCCAAAGACGCAGGAAGACCCGGCGGATGCATTCAATACCGGGCACAGCTCCACGTCCATTTCCGCAGGACTTGGCATGGCGCAGGCAAGGGAACTGACCGGTGACAATTATTATGTGGTCTCTGTGATCGGAGACGGGGCACTGACCGGCGGTATGGCATACGAAGCAATGAACAATGCCTCCCGCATGAAAACCAATTTTATTATTGTGTTAAATGATAACCAGATGTCGATCTCCGAAAATGTGGGAGGAATGAACCAGTATCTGAATTCCTTCCGCACCTCGGATGCCTATCTGGATTTAAAAGACGGTGTGACCAATTCCCTAAACCGGATTCCGGTTGTGGGGGAACGGATGGTCAAACGGATCCGGAACGCCAAAAGCGGTATCAAACAGCTGTTTGTTCCGGGAATGTTTTTTGAAAATATGGGTATCACCTATTTAGGACCGGTGGATGGCACCAACATAAAAGAAATCCGAAAAGTGCTTGCGGAGGCAAAGCGTGTGCGCGGTCCGGTGCTGGTTCATGTACGCACGATCAAGGGAGAGGGATATCTTCCTGCCGAGCGTCATCCGGCGCGCTTCCATGGAACAGGGACCGTTTGACATTGACACCGGTGTTCCGCTGTATCATCAGGAAAAAGCGCATTACACGGATGTGTTTTCCACCGTCATGCGCAAAATGGGGGAGCGGGAGCCGAAGGTGGTTGCGATTACCGCAGCGATGGCAGACGGAACCGGTTTAAAGAGATTTAAAAATCTTTTCCCGGAACGTTTTTTTGATGTGGGAATTGCAGAGGAGCATGCGGTGACGTTTGCGGCCGGTATGGCAAAGGCGGGACTCAAACCGGTATTTGCGGTGTATTCTTCCTTTTTACAGCGTGCCTATGACCAGGTATTACATGATGTGTGTGCACAGAATCTCCCGGTTGTGTTTGCCGTAGACCGTGCAGGATTAGTCGGAAAGGATGGCGCCACGCATCAGGGAATTTTTGACCTGTCGTATCTGTCAAGTATTCCGAACCTGACGGTTATGGCTCCGAAAAACAAATGGGAGCTTTCCGATATGCTCAAGTTTGCGATTGCTGCAGAGGAACCGGTGGCGATCCGTTATCCGCGCGGAGAAGCCTGCGATCTCTGGAAAGATCAGCGGGCACCGATTCAAAAAGGCTGTGCGGAAGTACTCGCCGAGGGTACAGAGGTTGCACTTTTTGCAATCGGTTCGATGGTGGAAACCGCCTGGCAGGTAAGAAAAAAACTGGCAGAAAAAGGAATCCCGACAACGGTGGTAAATGCAAGATTTGCCATGCCACTGGATAAAAACTGCCTGCGGAAACTGGCAGAATCCCATCCGCTTCTTGTGACGATGGAAGAGAACGTGGCAAGCGGGGGATTTGGAGAGCATGTGGCTGCATTTCTGGAGGAAGAAGCACTGCATACAAAGGTCCTCAGGATTGCAATTCCTGACTGCTTTGTGGAACATGGAAGTGTTGGCGAATTAAAAAAAGCACTGGGACTGGATGCAGATTCCGTGACGGAAAAAATATTAGCAGAATTACCGGAGGAATTATGAAAGAACGATTGGATGTACTTCTTGTAAAACGTGGTCTGGCACCATCGCGGGAAAAGGCAAAGACCATGATTATGGAAGGCAATGTATTTGTCAACAATAACCGGGAGGATAAGGCGGGAAGCACTTTTGCAGAGGATGCTCCGATTGAGATCCACGGAAATACATTGAAATATGTCAGCCGCGGCGGTCTGAAACTGGAAAAAGCGATGACACATTTTTCCATTTCCTTAGATGGCATGGTGTGCATGGACATCGGTGCTTCGACGGGAGGCTTTACGGACTGCATGCTGCAGAACGGGGCGAAAAAGGTCTATTCCGTCGATGTGGGATATGGCCAGTTTGCATGGAAACTGCGCCAGGACCCAAGGGTTGTCTGTATGGAAAAAACAAACATCCGCTATGTCACACCGGAAGATATCGATGATGTGCTCGATTTTGCTTCGGTGGATGTCTCATTTATTTCCCTGACCAAAGTGCTCCCGGCGGCACGCGCACTGTTAAAGGACGGCGGACAGATGGTATGTCTGATCAAACCACAGTTTGAAGCCGGACGGGAAAAAGTGGGAAAGAAAGGCGTGGTACGTGATAAGGCCGTTCACGAGGAAGTGATCGAGAGGATCATTACCTTTGCACTGGAAAACGGATTTTCGGTACACCATCTGGAATACTCACCGATCAAGGGACCGGAGGGAAACATCGAGTATCTCGTGCATATTGAAAAATCGGACGAAGCAATAAAGGAGGAATCCGTGGATATTCACGCAGTTGTGGAAGCAGCACACGGAGAATTGGATAAGTAGATGCGTAAATTTATGCTGATCACGAACCGGTACAAAGATCGTGATCTGACACTCTCAAACGAAATTGTCTCGTACATACAACAAAAGGGCGGCAGTGCTGCAATCTGTGTCAGCAATGTGGAGGATGATAACCAGAAAGATTTTGCACTTTCCGAGATTCCGGCAGACACGGAATGTATCCTTGTTCTCGGCGGAGACGGCACGTTAATCCGCGCAGCAACCAAGGTGGAGGCGCTGCAGATTCCGCTGATCGGTGTCAACCTTGGGACACTGGGGTATCTGTGTGAGCTTGAGGAAGCTACCGTATTTCATGCCATCGACTGTCTGATGCAGGATGATTGCATCATGGAAGAGCGGATTGTTCTGACCGGCGAAAAAATTGGCGGAAACGGCGCACATATGGCATTGAATGATGTCGTGATCCACTGGTCCGGGGATCTGTCCATGCTGCTTTTAAATGTGTATGTCAATGGGGAATATCTGACAACTTACCACGCAGATGGCGTGATTGTTGCGACACCGACCGGTTCCACAGGGTATAATCTTTCCACCGGAGGTCCGATCGTGGACCCGAAAGCAAGGGTACTTCTTCTGACACCGATCAATGCACATGACTTAAACTCCAAAAGCATTGTGTTTGGAGCGGAGGATGTGGTGGAGATCGAGATGGGAAGCAGACGGTTTCAAAAGGACGAGACGGCATGTGTCAGCTTTGACGGGGACACACCGGAGCATCTGCACGTGGGAGACCGTGTGCGGATTGCACAGGCACAAAGTACCATCTGGATCTGCAAAATCAGTAACCAGAGTTTCCTGGAAATACTGAGGAAAAAGATGAGACCGTAGGACGCAAAGGAGGACATATGAAAACAACACGACAGGCAAAGATACTCGAATTGATTCAGAAAAAAGATGTGGAAACACAGGAAGAATTGTCCGCATATCTCGAAAAAGAAGGGTTTCAGGTTACCCAGGCAACCGTATCCCGTGATATCCGTGAACTGAAGCTGACAAAGATTTCGACCGACAACGGCAGACAAAAATATGCGGTGATTACGGACGCGGATTCCAATATGATGGAAAAATATGCAAGGGTTCTCAGGGAAGGATTTTTGTCCGTGGATGCTGCGGAAAATATTGTTGTGATCAAAACCGTGTCCGGTATGGCGGGAGCCGTTGCGGCTGCAGTAGATGCCATGCGTATGCAGGAGATTGTCGGCTCACTTGCGGGAGATGACACGATTCTGTGTGTGATCCGTACGTCCGATGACGCGGTGCACATCATGAAAAAGCTTCGGAAAATTGTAGAACAGTAATAAAAATGCTTCGGAAAAGTAGAAGGAGAATGTATGTTACAAAATCTACATGTGAAGAACCTTGCCCTTATCACAGAGACAGAGGTAGAATTTAAAGAAGGACTTAATATTTTGACAGGAGAGACCGGTGCCGGTAAATCCATCATCATTGGTTCGGTTGCACTGGCACTCGGAGAGAAGGTTCCAAAGGAACTGCTCCGGGATAACGAAGAGACCGCACTTGTGGAGCTGGTCTTTTCGGTTGAAAACCCAAAGGTTCTGGATGCGATCCGGCAACTGGGCATAGAAACAGAGGATGAAACAGTAATATTAAGTCGTAAGATAACTTCCGGAAGGGCAATTGCGCGGATCAATGGAGAAGCAGTGTCTGCTTCCCGGTTAAAAGAGGTGGCGTCTCTGCTCATCGATATTCACGGACAGCATGAGCACCAGTCCCTTCTTTCCAAAAAGAAACATCTGGAAATCCTCGATGCCTATGCAAAAGACGCGCTGGGAGAAAAAAAAGAGCGTCTTGCCGCCTGTTATCAGGAATACCGGAAACTGAAAAAAGAGTGGGAGTCCTCGTCTTTGGATACCGAGGAGCGCGCCAGAGAGTTGTCGTTTCTTGCGTATGAAGTAAAGGAAATCGAAGAGGCACAGCTTTCCGTCGGGGAGGATACCCGGCTGGAAGAACAGTATCGCAGATTTGCAAACGCAAAAAAGATCATGGATGCCATATCGGCTGCCGGTGCAGCTACCGGGGGAGACGGCGGTACCGGAGAGAATGCATCGGAACTCGTCAGCCGTGCCCTGCGGGAAGTCAGTTCGGTTTCGGCATATGAGGAGCGCATTGCGCAGATGGAACAGATGCTTACCGATATTGATAATCTGCTGAGCGATTTCAATCATGAGATTTCTTCCTACCTGTCGGGGGAGGAATTTGATGACGAAGTCTTTTATCAGACCGAAAAGAGGCTTGATGAGATCAATCACCTGAAATCCAAGTATGGAAATACGATGGAAGAGATTCTGCAGTCAGCGGAAGAAAAAACAAAGCGTATTGCCGTATTACAGGATTATGATAAATACTTAAATGATCTTTTAACTTCCATGAACCGGAAGAAAGAAGAATTGGACGAGCTGTGTGCAGAGGTTTCCGGAATCCGGAAGAAAGCGGCAAAGGGATTGACGAAAGCGATTGCACAGGCACTTGAAGATCTGAATTTTTTAGATGTGCAGTTTACGATGGAATTCCGGAAGACGGAGTACAGTGCCGGAGGCTGGGATGAGGCAGAATTTATGATCTCCACCAATCCGGGAGAACCGTTAAAGCCTCTGGGAAAGGTCGCTTCCGGCGGAGAACTTTCCCGTATTGCGCTCGCGGTCAAGACCGTCATGGCGGATACGGATGAGATTCCGACGTTGATCTTTGATGAGATTGACAGTGGAATCAGCGGGCGTACGGCACAGATGGTATCGCAGAAGATGAAACTGCTGGCAAAGACGCACCAGATCATCTGCATCACTCATCTGCCGCAGATTGCTGCCATGGCAGATGCCCATTTCCTGATTGAAAAATCGGTGGAGCATGCGTCCACGGTTTCCCGGATTCATCCGCTGCGGGAAGAGGAAAGTATCGAGGAACTGGCGCGGATGCTTGGCGGCGTGGAGATCACGGATACGGTTTTACAAAACGCACGCGAGATGAAACGTCTGGCAGAAAAATACGAATAGATAAAACCAAAGTCCGCATACTAAAGGTATCCGAGAAGATAGGAGAACCTTTGGCATGCGGTCTTTTTATATGCGTATATTCAAAAATATTATCTGTATTTATGTTCTGGCGCTGTGCTGCTTTGCCTATGCCACCATGATACATGCCATTCCCGATCATGTATACGTGCAGGAGGGGCAGAAACTGGAACTGGACAAAAAAATTCCGGTCACACTGGCAATGTCCACAAAACCGCAATCCGTTATGGCACAGATCGGGGAGCGGACGTTTCAGGCAATGAAGCAGGAACGGGCAGTGGAAACGTGCAGCCAGCTGAAGCAGGGGGAATATACACTGACCTGCTATCTGTTTGGCATCCTTCCCATGAAAGAGGTGCAGGTTTCCGTGGTGAACGGAAAATCTTTATACGTGAGCGGACAGGTGGTGGGCATTTACGGGGCTGCCCAGGGAGTACTGGTGCTGGGATCCGGCCCGGTGGAAACTGTGGACGGAAGCAGCCGGCAGCCGGCAGAACACATTGTATTTCCGGGGGATTATATTACTGCTGTAAATGGAAAAGTGGTCACGAAAAAAGAAGAACTGATGGAGCGGATCAATCAGTACGGGGAACAACCGGTGGTGTTGACCCTGTGGCGTGGAGCCGAGCAGATTCAGGTATCGGTGGAGCCGGTTGAGGCAGCAGAACACAAAGGCTATCGTCTGGGACTCTGGGTGAAAGATGACATGGCAGGGATCGGCACGCTGACCTATTTTGATCAGGACGGAAACTTCGGGGCACTGGGACACGGAATCGGAAACGGACAGACCAAAGACCTGCTCCGTCTGTCAGACGGCCGGCTGTACAAAGCACAGGTGCTCGGTATCAAAAAAGGTGTCCGGGGAACACCGGGAGAGCTGGAGGGAGTTGTCTATTATGGGAAAAACAACCAGATCGGAGAAGTGTCCAGCAATACACAAATCGGTATCTATGGCACGTTGACGAAAAACTTCCGGGAAGAAAAGAAAAACGAAAGTCTGTTGTGTCCGGTCGGTTACAAACAGGAGATTCAGACAAAGGATGCGGTAATTCTGTCGGATGCGTCCGGGGAACTGCAGTCATATCGCATCGTAATTGATGATCTTGATTATACACCGGGAGATAAAAATAAGGGAATCCGTTTTCATGTGGAGGATGAGAACCTGCTGAAGCTGACCGGCGGAATCGTGCAGGGACTGTCCGGAAGCCCGATCCTGCAGGATGGAAAACTGATCGGTGCCGTGACCCATGTGCTTGTTAACGATCCAACGAAAGGATATGGCATTTTTGTGGAGGAAATGACGGCAAATAAAATAGGACAAAAGACCTAGATGTGAAATTTGCACAAAAAAAGAAACGGTAAAATGCAATAAAGTTATATTTTATACATGAAAAAGGATTGCAATAGAGAACAAAAAAGGTTATAATAATTATTAATTGATCGAAATTATTCGAAAATAATAAATATTTAACGTAGTGGGAGTATTACATGGATAAGTTGGTAGGGTTTGCCCGGAAGAAGCGACTGGGCGATCTGCTTGTGGATGCAGGAGTCATTTCGCAGGATCAGCTGGTAAAAGCGTTACAGGTCCAGAAAACAGAAAAACAGGGAGAGCGTCTCGGAGTGGTACTGATAGATCTGGGGTTTACAGACGAAAAACAGATCGTAGAGGCACTGAAGGCACAGCTGAAAATACAGAGTGTCGATCTGTCGACCCTGCGCATCCCGGAGGAAATCATCCGGCTTTTGGACGAGGCAGTGCTGCGGAAGTATAATCTGATTCCGTTTAAGTTCAATGAGAAAAATCCCAATCTTTTGTGCGTGGCAATGAGCGATCCGCTGGATATCCGGGCGATGGACGATGTTTCCATCATTACCGGGTGTCAGGTGGAGCGTTTTGCTGCAACCCCGAGTGATATTGCGGCAGCCATCGACCGCTACTATGGAAATGCAGAAGCCCTGCGTGTGGCAGAACAGTATACAAGGGAAAAGCAGGAACAGGCAAAAGCCAGGGCAGCCCTAGATCCCGGGAGTGGAAACGATGAGAACAATGTCCAGCAGGCACCGATTGTCAAACTGTTAGGACAGATCATCGAGCAGGCGGTCCACAGGAGAGCCAGCGATATCCATATCGAGCCGATGGAAAACCAGGTGCGGATCCGGTTCCGTGTGGATGGCGTGCTGCACGAAGCCATGCGGCACGACATCAGCCTGCATGCCGCACTGATCGCAAGAATCAAAATTGTCAGCGGACTTGACATTTCCGAAAAGCGCCGCCCGCAGGACGGTCGTGCGACCAGCATTGTGGACCGGCAGGAATACGACATCCGTGTGTCCGTGCTTCCGACCGTCTATGGGGAAAAGGTCGTTATGCGTCTCGCACAGAAAAAAGCACTGACATTGGACAAGCGGGATCTGGGATTCCCGGAGGACGAATTAAAAAAGTTTGACCACATCCTAAGCCATCCGAACGGGCTTATTCTCGTCACGGGACCGACCGGAAGTGGTAAGTCCACGACATTATATACCGCATTAAATGAATTAAACGTAGAAGGTGTCAATATCATCACGGTAGAAGATCCGGTTGAGGCGAACTTAAACGGGGTCAACCAGGTACAGGTAAACGAAAAGGCGGGACTTACCTTTTCCTCGGCACTGCGTTCCATCCTGCGTCAGGATCCGGACATCATCATGATCGGGGAGATCCGTGACCAGGAGACCGCAGAGATTGCGGTAAAGGCATCCATCACCGGACACTTGGTGGTCAGCACCTTACATACAAACAGTTCGGCAAATACCATCACCCGTCTGGCAGATATGGGAGTGGAAAACTACCTGATTGCGGATTCCGTGGTCGGGGTAATCGCCCAGCGTCTGGTGCGCCGGGTCTGTCCGGCATGCGGAATTGTCCGGGAGGCAACCGCAGGGGAGAAAAAAATACTCGGCATAAAGGATCCCGCCAGACGGATCAATGTCCGCACACCGGGGCACAAAGAATGTGTCCGCTGCGGCGGAACCGGATACTATGGAAGAATCGGTATTTATGAGATCATGCCGGTCACGGCAGACCTGCGGCAGGCGATCAACCGCGGGGAGAATGCGGATGTGCTTGAGGAGATCGCACTAACACATGGCATGAAAACGCTTCGCATGAGTGCCATTGATTACGCACTGCGCGGAATCACCACCGTCGAGGAAGTGCAGCGTGTGGCATACGATGACGAAGAGGATTAAATAAAACAGGGAAGGGAAGGCAGCAAAACAGATGGAATTGTCAATGTATACGCTTCTTTCGATAGCAAAAGCGCATCATGCGTCCGACTTACATATTACCGTGGGGGTACGGCCGAAGTGCAGGATCAGCGGAACACTTTATGAAATGGACGGATTTGAGAAACTGACACCGGCGATGACAAAAGAATTGGTGGAATCTATGTTTGGACCGAAACAGAAGGCAACCATGGAGGCCACAGGGGAAGTGGACTTTGCCTACACGGATACGCGTGTGGGACGGTTCCGTGTCAACGCTTTCCACCAGAGAGGTTCCTATGCGGCTGTACTGCGTATCGTGGCAAGCGATATCCCGACACCGGAGGACCTCGGGGTGCCGGAAGCTGTCCTTGGGCTGACAAAGAAAAAGCGTGGGCTTGTCCTTGTCACGGGACCGACCGGAAGCGGTAAATCCACCACACTGGCATCTTTGATCGATGTCATCAATAAAGAACGGAACGAACATATCATTACACTCGAAGATCCGATCGAGTATTTACATAAGCATAACCGGTCCATCGTAAACCAAAGGGAGATCGGGTTGGATACCGATTCCTATGGAAATGCGCTCCGTGCGGCGCTCCGTGAGGATCCGGACATCATCCTTGTGGGGGAGATGCGTGACTTTGATACGATTTCCACTGCCATCACAGCAGCAGAAACCGGACATCTGGTATTCTCCACCCTGCATACCATCGGTGCGGCACCTACCATTGAGCGTATTATCGATGTGTTCCCACCGCACCAGCAGAACCAGATCCGCTCGCAGCTGGCATCGGTTCTTGAGGCGGTAATTTCCCAGCAGCTTCTGCCGACGATCGACGGAAAATCCCGTGTGGCGGCATTTGAAGTCATGCTCGGTACCCCGGCGATCAAAAACCTGATCCGGGAGGATAAGGCACACCAGATTCCATCCATCATGCAGACAAGTAAGAAGATTGGCATGCAGACGATGGATGATTCCTTATTCAGCCTGTATCTGAAACACAAAATCGATGCGGCAAATGCCGTAGAGTATGCACAGGATACAGGAAACATGCAGCAGAAGCTGTTTTAAAAAGGAGTTAAGACATGGCAAGTTATAAATACGAAGTGGTCGGAGCCGATGGAAAACCAAAAACCGGCACCATCGAGGCCATGAACATGGAAGTCGCTTCGGCAGAACTCAAATCCGGCGGCAACACCATCGTTTCCATCGCAAGAGCCAACGCATTTAACAAAGATCTCGAAATCCATATCGGAAAAGCCGTCAGCGTCCGCGAAATGAGCGTATTCTGCCGCCAGTTTGAGAGCGTATTAAATGCCGGCGTGACCGTCGTCGAGGCACTCGACATGCTATCCGAGCAGACCGAGAACAAACCGTTTGCCAACGCAATCGCAGAAGTGCGGGATTCCGTACAGCGCGGGGAGACCCTCGCCGTTGCGATGGCGGAGCACCCGAAGATTTTTCCGAATCTCATGGTGCAGATGGTTGCCGCCGGGGAATCCTCCGGTGGACTGGATAAAGCATTCAGCCGTGTGGGAAGTCAGTTTGAAAAAGAAGCCCACCTGAAGGGGCTGATCATCAAGTCGGCGATTTATCCGGTCATCCTGATTCTTGTTATTATCGTTGTTGTAGCCATCATGATGATTAAGATTGTGCCTACCTTTACTTCCCAGTTTGACGAAGTCGGCGGAAAACTGCCGGGCATCACGCTTGCAGTCATGGCAGTCAGTGATTTCTTTGTGCACAGCTGGTATTTTATTGTTGCCATCATCGCAGGGATTGCCATATTTATCCATGCGTGGAAAAAGACAGAGAGTGGGGCACATATATTGGGAAAATTTATTCTAAAGGTACCGCTGGTCGGCCCGCTTAGCATCAAGACGGCATCCTCGCGCATGACGCGAACACTGTCCACACTGATGGGCTCCGGTGTCCAGCTGGTGGATGCACTCGGGCTTGTGACCGAGATGATGGGGAATGCCGTGGTTAAGCAGGCATTAAAAGATGCGACCGAAGAGGTCAGCCGTGGAATCCCGCTCTCGAAGCCGCTGGCAGATTCCGGGGTCTTTCCACCGATGGTCTACCACATGATAGAGATCGGGGAGGAAACCGGTAATATGGAAGACATGCTCGACAAAGTCGCAGCATATTATGATGAAGAGGTGGAGTCGGCGACCGAGGCACTGCTTGCCGCAATGGAACCGCTCATCATCATCGTGATGGCAGTTATTGTGGTGCCGATCGTCCTTGCGATCATGATGCCGATGTACAGCCTGTACGACAGCATCGGAGCCTGACCGCAGGCAGAAGAAGGGTTGTTACATGTCTGCCATGAGACATGTGATGATAGATACATAAAAATATATTCAAAAAAGGAGAACAAAGGGTATGAAGAAAATTATGGAACTGCTTCAGAACATGAAAGCAAAGAATGAAAAGAAGGATAACAAAGGTTTCTCTCTCGTAGAGTTGATTATCGTTATCGCTATTATGGCAATTTTGGTAGGTATTGTTGGTACACAGGTAATTCCGTATATTAATAAGTCTAAGGTCGCAAAGGATCAACAACTTTTAAATAGTATTTCAACAGCCGCTGTTGCTGCTTATTCAGAAAACGCAATGACAACAGCTTGGACACTTGATGTATTTGGTACAGCTCCAGCTGATACGACTGAGGCTCAGGTACAAAAAGATGTTCAGAGCACTATTGGCTATAATACATTAGCTAATTTTACAGCAACGTTCGGTGCAGATGGAAAAGCTGATATTAAACAAATTACAGTTCAGTTTGATATTACAAAGCATAAGGCTATTACACATGTTGAGTACAATACTGGAAAAACACCAAAATATCCGATTAAAGATGTCGAGGCTACAATATAGTGTTAATTATTTGATGATTAGGAGTATATACATATGCTAACCCAACTTACGATTTTTCTTTACATCGTTGCATTTTTATACGGAATCGTCATCGGCAGTTTCTTAAATGTGCTGATCTTCCGTATCCCGAAAAAAGAGAATATCGTGCAGTCCTCGCACTGTATGAACTGCGGGCGTAAGCTGGGCTGGCGGGACATGGTTCCTGTATTTTCCTACATAATTCTTCGGGGTAGATGCCGGCAATGTGGTGCTAGGATTTCCATACAGTACCCATTAATCGAGGCTTTAAATGGTGTGCTGTATGTGGTCGTTTTCATGGCGGGCGGTTTCACGTTCAGCAGTGTGCTGTATTGCCTCATGACATCTGCCCTGATTGTCATTGCGGTCATCGATGAGAGAACCTATCAGATACCGGTTTCCCAGAACCTGTTTCTGGGACTGCTCGGTATCATCATGACCGTGTATGATTTCCGGCATATCCTGTCCCATATCATCGGGGCAGTCATTGTCAGCCTGTTTTTGTATGGCCTGTATTATTTCTCCTCCGGCAAAGCAATCGGTGGGGGAGACATCAAACTCATGGCATATGCAGGCCTGCTTTTAGGCGCAAAAAACATTATTTTTGCATTTATTCTTGCATGCATTTTTGGATCCGTCATCCATACCATCCGCATGAAAGTAAGCAAGCGAAACAACCTGCTTGCACTCGGTCCGTACCTTTCGGCAGGCATATTCATCGCCGCACTCTGGGGCAGCCGTTTCTGGACCTGGTATCTCGGCATGATGGGCATTTATTAAAACATGGCATGAACTGCTACGTATGGCATAATTAAAAAAAGTAAAGTTTTTCTTATTCCTGTGGCGAATTTTGAGCATCTGTCATTTTCGCCATATAAATTTTTATGTCATAACGTAACGATGGAAAATGTATGAAAGCCAATTAGCACACGCGATTTTTCTCAAGGGTTAGAGGCTGTTAGAATTTTGTCAGTACCCAGCGATTCCCGTACACGGATGTACGGGAAAGGACGACATGAGCCCGGATGGCGAATGGAGTCCGGTCGCGTCCGGCATTCAAAACCTTTCGCCAAAATTCTTACAGCATCTTCCCGAAGAGAACATGAGCGGGGGATAATTGTCTTTCATACATTTTCCAGCACAACTGCTAGAAAATATAAAGGAGAAAATGAAAATGGTCAAAAGAGTAGTAAGTATTGAGGCCGGTGTATGGTGGACAAAAGTCGCACTGGCCGATTACCGCAAGAAAAATCCGCCGGTACATAAAGCGTTTGCGTTCCGCACCCCGGAACATGCGGTGGAAGATGGCTATATCCGCGACAAAGAAGCGTTTGCATCGGCATTAAAGGCCGAACTAAGCAGACACGATATCCATGAGAAGGAAGTGGTATTTACCCTTTCCTCCTCTAAGGTTGTTACCCGCGAGGTCATGATCCCGTTTGTCAAGGACAATAAGATCATGGGAATCATCGAGGCACAGATCCGTGATTACTTCCCGATGGATGTGAGCAATTACACCATCAGCTACAGCAAGATGGACGTGGAGGAAGAAGACGGAAAGAAGATGCTTAAGCTGCTTCTCGTTGCAATTCCGGATAACCTTTTAAACAACTATGTGACCTTTGCCGAGCTGGCAGGGCTTAAGGTGGAGACGTTTGATTATATCGGAAACGGAACGGTACAGCTTTTGTGTGACAGTTTTCTGGAAAATGCCGTGGTCGTGCAGCTGGAAGAACAGGCAACGGTTATCAGTATTCTGGAAAATAAAAAACTGGTCTTTCAGCGTGTGACACCGTATGGCTATGGAGCTACGATCACAGCGGTGATCGACCATCCGGTGCTTGGCATTGACGATGAGGAGAAAGCACTTGATTTCCTTTTAGACCACAATGTGATATACAACCGTCCGACGGTTCCGGAGATGGGAAACCAGGAGGAGATGAAGCGTCAGCAGGCTCTGGCAGAAGAGGCATATGAGGATCTGGCGGAGTCCCTGCGGTATCATCTGCGCATTGCAAACACGGCGGTTGAGTATTATCAGAACCAGGTCAAACAGGAATTTGTCGGGAATGTCTATCTGGTTGGCGATGGTTCCCGTTTTGCAGGCATGCACAAACTGTTTGCACAGGAACTTCCGCTTCCGCTGCAGGAAATTGATTTCACGAAGGTCATCGATTTACGGAGCGGAAAAAACAAGGCGGCTGAGGGGACGGTAACACCGGATGCGGCATCTTCCGGGACGAGACCGAAGGCGGCAACGGCTGTCGGTTTCCTTTCGGTCATCGGTGCGGCGGTTCATCCGATTGATGCCAGGCCAAAGGACATGCTTGTGGCAGATTCCAAAAAGAACGACCTGCACACGGCATATGTGATTCTGGCGGGGGCAGTGCTGGTAAGTGTCCTGCTGATTCTCGGTTCCGGTGTGCGTCAGCTGCTGGCTTATCGTGAGCACCGCAACCTGACCAAACGGATCAATGATCTTTCTTATGTGCAGGAGACGTATGACGATTACGCGCGGGTACAGGCAGAGGAACAGGTGTATGAGAAACTGGATCTTGCCACCATCACGAAAAATGAGCAGCTGTATCCGTTGATTGCGCAGCTGGAAAATGAACTTCCGACAACCATCCATGTAAAAAGTATCCAGACGGATGGTTCGCTGGTAACGCTGAATATGGAGGCAGACCGGAAAGTTACGGTCGGACAGATGCTTTTGAATTTTGCGGATGTGACGCTGCTTGAAAATCTTTCGATTCCGTCCATGTCGGAGGAGTCCGATGAAGACAGCGGCACGGTGAAGTGGACGTATACGTTAAATGCTTATTATACCGGCGCATTTCTCGGGGAGGACGGGCATCTCATAAAAGAAGCGGTTCCGTCTGCGGATACCGATGCGGATACCGATACAGACGGCGTGGAAGGAGAGGAGCAGACCAATGAATAGAATTAAAATTTCAGATTCCGACAAGCGGCTGCTGCTCATTTTCTGTGCGATTGTCATAGTGGCATGTTCGTATTTCTTTATTTTCAGTAAGGGAATGAGCAAGGCAGCGAAGATTGAAGAACAGAATACGGCCGACCAGGCAAAAGTGCAGCAGATGGAACAGATGGAGGCAGGACTTCCGAAGGTAAAAGAAAATATCCAGCGGATGGTAAAAAAGCAGAAGACGATTATCAGTACGTATCCTTCTGCAATGACAACCGAGAAGGCTATTGAGTCGTTACAGGCGTATGAGGATAACAGCAGCGATTTCCATATTACGGACATTACGTTTACCATGAACCAGCCGCTTGCTGTGGATGTGCAGACCGATGGCACGGACACGGCTGCAGGAACGGATGCTTCTTCCACTACCGCACCGGATGCAGAGGCATCTTCTGCATCCGAAAGCCAGAGTGAGGAGAGCACACAGGGGGCAGATGCAGCAGAACAGGAAACGACAGGACCAGAGCAAAAAGAGGTCCGGGGATATTATGCCTCTATCGGTATCCGTTATGAGGCAGGCTATGCCGGATTAAAGGAAATGATCGCTTATGTCAACAATTTTAAGGATCGTACAACGATTTCACAGTTTACGGCAAATTATGATGATTCCACCGGAAAATTAAACGGGGAGATGACACTGAATATGTATTATCTGGAGAACACCGGAAAAGAGTATGTTCCACCGGTATTTCCGAATATGTCAAAAGGTGTGATGAGTATTTTTGGCAGAAGCACATCGCTTGAAACTGCACCGTAAAACGGATGGGAAGGAGGCCCGCAGATGAAGAGACAACCGAATAACAATGGTGGATTTTCCCTGCTGGAAGTCATCCTTGCCATGGCAATTCTTGCCATTATTTCCATTCCGCTGCTGTCTTATTTTACGCAGTCCATGAAGTACAATGCGATGATGGCGGACAAACAGCATGCAACCAATCTGGCGCAGGAAGTGCTGGAGGATTTAAAAAACCAAAAAGAGCTGGCTGTGGTGACGACAGGGGCAGGATTTCGTGTTCCCTATCTGGAAGGAAAGGGCTACACCCTGCTCAGTGAGACTCCGGCGGCTGCCCCGGCACCGGCATTTCAGGCGGAGAATGTGTACTACGCGGCGGCAGGCACTTCTGGCAGCACGTATGATGTCGAGGTTTCTGTCAGTACGGCTGCAGCTGAAAATGACACCAATATCCCACAGATCGAAGGGATTGATGACACAAAGGATGTCGTGGCACTGGAACATAACCAGCTGCAGGAAGCAATGACGTATTTTTCGGAAAAAAATATGACATATGCCGCTGCACATCCGGGAACGCTTCCGCTTGGGGATAGCGAACTGCAGGCGAAGATGAAGCGGAAATTTTCGGTCACGGCAGACAGCACGCATGTCCGGGTGGCATGCAGCTATACATGTGGGGAAACAGGCGATGAGGTATTGGGCATAGATCCTTCGGAAGTATACGAATGTAATGAGTTTGCAGAGGAAGACATCCGTGACGTGGAACATATTTACCTTATGTACCATGTGGCGCAGGACAGCGATACGATGGAGGTTACATACGCTGCCGGTGTGAACCCTAAGCTGGTGTTTGTATGCCAGAATATTGCGGATGTCAACAGCATCAGACCGGATTATAAGATGACGGTGTTGCCGCAGGGATGCCCGATGCCGTCTGTGGCATCAAACCTTGGCAACAAGTCGTATCCGGATGATCCGGCTGCGGTGACCAACAAGGGAGCAATTTATCAGGACAGCTTTAAGCTGCCGGCTGGGTCGGTTGCCCCTCTGGTGGCAAGCAGCGGGGGAGTGCGAAAGGTCGATCTGACGGTCTGTGTATATAAGAAAGGCAAGGGCGGAAACAATCCGGATAAGGAAAAGTACCGTTATATTACGGTCAGCACGTCGAAAGGAGAGTAGCGATGAAAGGAAACCGGTTCAAACAGGATAACCGTGGCGCCTCCCTGCTTGCCGTACTGGTTCTGATGGTTGTGGTAAGCCTGATTGCCGTGGTGATCACGAAGATTACGATTGTCAATATTGAGATGAAGGAAGTGGAACGCGGCACGAAAAAAAATTTCTACAGTGCGGATGAACTGATGGATAATCTGCGTGCCGGTGCAAGGGAACTTGCAGAGCAGTCACTGGAGAAAGCGTATGCGGATGTCCTTGAAAATTACCTGACGTATTCTGCTTCCGGCGGGGATGTGCAGAAAGTATTTGCCACCAGATATATGGACGGGCTGCAGAAGCAGTTTGCAGAAAACCACACAGATCCGGCAGTTGGTGCATCGGATACCATGGACGCTTCCGGCAACGTGGCGTACCGGGTTTCCGGCTATGATACGGATACGGTAAAAAGCTGCATCAAAGAAGCCGCAGACCAGGGATGTTATATTCCTGCCGCGGATCCAAAATATGAGGTGGATTACGGTGCAGGGACGTTTACGTTAAAGGGTGTGCAGATCCGGTATAAGGATGCACAGGATTATGAGACAACGATCAAAACCGACCTGGTGTTTTCCACTCCGAAGATGAATTTCTCCGGCAGTGGGCAGGTGCAGGAGTTTATGCGTTACGCGCTGATAGCTGACAGACAGATCAACATCGGGGCACAGAATGTGACGGTGGATGGCAATGTGTATGCCGGGGCAGACGGAATTTATGCGTCCACAGGCGGAAACGGTACGATCAAGGGGAAGACGGTTCTTACACGCGGGGATATCGTGACGGAGAGCGGATCAGACCTGACGGTCGGGGACGGCAGTTCCTCGATCTGGGCGGAAAATATAAGGACATCGTCTGCCGGGACAAACGGTGCTTCCTCTATCCATATGAACGGAAATATGTATGTGGCGGATGATCTGGAACTGGCTGGCAGGGGGAGCTCCGTGACTTTGCAGGGCAATTATTACGGCTATAATTTCCAGAAAAATTATGGTGCACAGGATCCGGATTCTGCAAAAAAGGCGGAGTTTAGCAGTGCCATGATGGTCAATGGAAAAAGCAGCCATCTGGATATCAAAGGGCTGAATTACCTGCTTTTGGCAGGGCGGACGTTTATTTCGCGAAAGCTCGATGCCAGTAACGAGGATATTCTGATGGGCGAGTCCATCTCAGCGCGGACGAACCAGCTGGCATATTATGTTCCACTGGAATATGTGTCAGGAGATGGAAAAAGTCTGGATCAAAAGAAGTATGCGGCATATACCGGAATCAGTGAAAGTACGCTGAAAGGATATTTAAACAGCAGCCGACAGGTGGTTCCCTATTATTTTCCGGGTGGGGTCTATTATTACCTGAATTTTAATTCGGAGAAGTCTGCGAATGACTTTTTTTCCGATTATTATGTGAACAATCAGGGGAAAACGGCACAGTATGCCAATATCTATCTGGATGAGGATGCATTGATTGTGGATTCCAATACGATTATGACGTTTTCCGGGGACATTTTAAAACGGGCGGCTTCTGCAGATATGCTGGAGGTTGGAACGTATACGATTGCGCCGGACAACTGGAAAGACAGCAGTGGTTTATACTGGAAGTACTGTTCGAAGCTTGCCGTGCGCTATAAGTCGCTGGAACTGGGACTGACGGATCAGGGGCAGGGAGTGACCGAAGACAATGTCCGTCTGACATCTACGGATGCCAGTGGGCATGAAGTGATTGACAAAACGGTAAATCCGCTGTTTGACTATTTGATTGACCGGAGTGCATTTACCACAGAGGTGGAGAAACACAAGGCATCCCCGACGGCTTCGGAAACGGTGTATTCCCCGGCCACAGATGTATACCTGATTGAAAATGCCGGAACTTATGCACTTCCAGCTACGGTTACAAAGGGAATTGTCATTGCAACCGGGGATGTCAGGGTGTCCGGCCAGTTTGAGGGAATGATTATTTCCGGTGGGGTGATCTCTTTTGATTCCAATGCTTCGGTACGGGGAAACAAGCTTTTGGTTTCCCAGCTGTTTACCGAGGACCAGAAACGGGATACTCCGCTGTTTTCCCAGTTTTTCAAAGGCTGTTCTTCCCTTGCGGCATCAAATATTTCCGGAAACCTTGATCTGGATTCTTATTTGAACTATGATAATTGGAAGAAGAACGGGTAAGGGGTGTGCCAATGAAGAAACGAAAACTTTTGGGGCAGAATGGAATTACGCTCGTTGAAATCATTATCGTTATTGCGATTATTGGCATTCTTGCAAGCACGTCTGTCATGATGATCGGGCATCTGCACTATGCCAATACGCAGAAGGTGGTAAGGACGCTGGATTCTTCGCTGGATGCGCTTCAGGTCAGGACGATGAGCAAAGCCGGCAGTTCTTATCTGTATATTTACAAGCTGGACAATGGATATTATACGCGTGTCCTGTCCGATAATCTGGGCAGTTTTGACGATACAAAGCTGACATCTGACGGGACGAAGCTGTGTAATAATACAATTAAAATCCGTAAGGACAGCAGCACCGGGGAGGAACTGACAGAACCGGGTGCCGGTGGGACATTTATTAAGATTGCCTATAAGAAAACGGCATTTTATGACGATTGTACAAATGTGAATGCCATTTATATTGATGGTGTCCCGGCATACACAATCCGGCTGGTGAAAGATACCGGCAGGCATTTTACGGAGCAGTAACTTTTTAAAGGGGGTGGCAGTGTGCCGAACGATCATAGGGGAATTACGCTTGTGGAACTGATTATCGCGATTGCAATTTCAACGGTTATTTTAGGCGCTGCAACGCTTTTCCTTGGAATGGCGCACAAAAATTATAACCACGCGTCTGCGCAGATTGATCTGCAGTCGGAGTCACAGATTCTGATGGAGCAGATCGGCATGTGGGTGATGGAAGGAAACCGGGTGGAGGAACTTGACCCATCCGTGTCCGGTGTCCGTGGGATCGCCATTTATACGATTCCGAACACCCCGTCGGTAACCAATCCGGCAGGTGCCGCAGCCCCGGAGGCTGCAGGCAAGCGGGTGATCTGGATCTCTGCAGGTGGAAAGAAATTATATACGAAGAAAATGGCTGTGGCAGATCCAAAAACCGATACAACGGTGATTTCTGCAGCTACGGATGAGGTGCAGGAAAATCTGATCGGCGAATATGTTACGGCATTTACCGGCACAGTACATGCTTCCACGGAAAAGGCATCCGTTGCGGTTTCTTTTGATATGCAATATCTGGAACAGAAGTATACGATACAAAATGAATTCAAGCTGAGAAATGTACTCAGGTAAGGAAGGGGCGTTCGTATTGAAGATGGTAAGATGGCATCGGCAGAAAAAAAATAACGGAAACAGGAAAAAGAGAATTGCATCCGCAGTCTGTATGCTGGGGGTGCTTGTTGTCTGTCTTGGGGTTGTCGGATATCGGAATAAATTAAAGGCGGATGAAAAACTTCCGGTGATGACAAGAGGAGTCGTTGACCAGATAGAGCAGATTCCGGAGTCGAAGCGCAACATTTACGATGCGAATGCCGCAGCGGCAAAGCTTGGAACCAGGGAAAACCCGTTTCTGATTCTTGAAATTGTGCCTTATGAAGAATACGCAGAGTTTGGATACCAGATCAGTGGATGTGAACCGGTAAATGTGGAAGAGATGCGTTATGGGGATGCTGATATTAATACGGTTAAAACAATAACCGGTGCAAAATGTGAAATGAAAACGGCTTATTTTTTCCCGGATGAGCCAGAAGGGGACATTTCAAAATATTCTGGAAATATGCGTGTCTGTGAGGATGGCATGAAAGATGCAGAATATACCGGATACTATGAGCGCGTTAAAGATGGGGAAGGTACGTTTGTCCAAAAAATCGTAAAAGGGGAAGACGGAAATGAAAGCTTATCGTTTGTCAGACAGGATCATGGAAATATTATCTGGCATACAGTAAATGATTTCAAAAAATCGGATGATAAAGATCAGACATTTGATGAAAAGACGGATCGTGAACTTACCAATGAGGGCGACCGGATTTATACAAAAAAAGAAAAAGTACCGGTGATAAATCAAAGGATAATATCAATGTAACAAATAATTACTATCTATATAAAAACAATGATTATTTTTTAAAGGACAGTATCGGCTGTAAAACACAGGAGGAAGCAGACAATTATTCGGTGATTATTAAAACGATTACACCGGAAGAGCTGAATGCACGGCCGGAATGGGCAGATTATGCGGATCTGTATGTGATTTCCCCAAAGGTACATTCCGGGGGTGATAATATCAGAGAGATCTGGAAAAAACACAACAGGTACGGAAAGCATTCGTCTGTTTCTTCGTATACGAATGGATTTAATGGATCGAAAGATATCAGCTGGGATGTTGTTACGAAAATGTATAAGAAGATCAATCAGGAGGAAAACTATGCCCCGATTTTTATGGATTCCGGGGTGTATATAAATACAGAGGGATCTTTAAGTGGGGGAAAATCGGTTACGTTTCATATTCTGGACTGGAATATGAATCCAACCATTTATACTTATACCGATACGGGCTATAACAATAATATGTATAAACTGGCAGTCATGCTGTTTTCCATGGATTCTGAACTGTTTCAGCGGTTGTATCTGGATGGAGAAGATGCCTTGATTCAAAAGAAAGAAATTAATGGAGTTGAGACTGGTGTGTTTACTGCACAGACGGGCGATGCGCAGACATACTGGTCTATGTTTACATTTCTTCCGTCCGATGTGGATGGACGTGTGATCGGCGAGAACTGGTACCATTACTGGACGAAGCAGGATAAATGGGAGAAGTATATGACTGCCGGAAATATTTCTACCGATGAAAATCAGGGATATTTAAATGGCAGACTGTTTGTGTTTAAAGGGGATACAACTTCCACACAGGCATTTGGCACGGGGACGGTTCCGGCATCGGATCCGAATTCTAAGTTTACGGATTTTAAGGAATTTACGGGAAATGATCCCAAAGCGACACCGGCAGATGCAGTCCGTTATATTCTCGGATATAAAACATCAAAGGATCATGTGGATGGAGAACTGCGGATATTGGATATTGAGCCATGCTATGACCGAAAGAACGGATACTCTCTGAAAAAGAGTTATATCCAGCTTATGATTCCGAATTTTATCGGGGATATTAAGATTACCCATATGACTACGGCAGAGTTTATTGGTTCCACGGAGGATCTAAACAGCAAGTACAACATGATTTATCTTGGGCTGGATCAGGGCGCTTACAATCTGGTAGAAAAGGATGTAACCTATAAAGATGCAGATGGCAATGTGAAATGGATCAAAGAGAATCAGACGGTGTGGAATGATACCACGATGAACGGAAAAATATATTTCCATACCGGAGATAAAATGACCAGTGCAGAGTATAGCAGGTCAGACGGCATAAGCCGTTCGGTCAAGTTTCTGTGGGCTGGAAGCGGAAATAATGTTATAGAGGATACGACACTCCGTTTCCCGGGAAATGACATTACAAAGATTAAGAAAGCGGAACTGGAGAACTTTTTACATGCCGGTTATCCGGTTGTTGCGGTTGATGATCTCTATTGCCTGTCCGATAAAATAGATGCCGGTTCAAACCTTGCAGATCTGGTAAGGGAGAGTAAGAAGGAAAAAGAAAACCATTTACCAGACGTCAGATACCAATGGGCTGATTGCAAAGGTAAAAGAGGTCTGTCCGAAAATTACGTTTACAAAACTGCCAAATGAATATCAGGGAACGACTTCGTCTGAGGGGAAAAATGATACGTCTGTTTCCGTAGATGACAGTCAGGCAAATTATCTGGATGTGGACGGTTTTGGCAGATCAAAACTTGATTTTGGTTTTCAGGTGACGGATGTGCCATCCGCACAGTATCAGTGTAAAGTTTATATTGACCAGAATCAGGATGGTAAATTTGAAGAGGGGCTGGCAGATGTGGATGGCTCCGGGGATGCGGATGATTCGGATGATACAGGGGAAGTTTATTATGAGGGAGATGTTTTTACGGCAGGAGACGGGGAACAGAACATTACACCGGTAAAACTTTCCAAACTGTACTTCGGGCTGATCCAGTGGAAGATTGTTGTATACCGCAAGGATAATCCGGACATTCATTTTACACGTACCGGCTGCTCGGTTGCAAAACCAGACCGGACAGAAACGGGAGATTAAGGTGCTTCAGATTATGCCGGATACGGATACTAATAATAAGGGGTATCTGAATTTGCACGAAAATACGCTGTTTACGAAATATTATAATGCATTGAATGATTATAATATTACCGTGGTAACGACTACGGTTTCTAAGTTTCAGGAGAATTATTTCGGGGAGAAATTTGTGTATGATTATTCCAGGGATATTTCAGCCCAAAAAGGAAACGAAAATCCAGCTAAAATGTCGAAAAAACAAAAGGAACTGTATAATACATACAATATGTTTATTCTGGGATTTGGCGATACGTTCCATAAGGTAAATATGTCGAATAAAAACGGTGCGATTGATTTCCTGAAATATTTTATCGCCTCTGGAAAAAGTGTTTTGTTTACGCATGATTTTACTTCTATGCATAATGTGAACAGTGGGGATTTCGGATATTCTGCCAATACATATCTGCGTGATGTCATGGGAATGAACCGGTATAAAGCTGTGAGTGGGAAGCTGACCGAGAGCGAACGAAAGGAACTGCTGGCTTATCAGGCGAAACATAAGTATGATACAATGACCCAGACAACCGTTGGCAGCGACGGTACACTTTCTACAACGGCACTTGGTAATACCCAGGGATTTACTTACTATGCCATGAAACGTCTGGGATGGGAAAAGAAAAATACGGATCAAATAATTCCATACCGGTATATGATCAGAAGTTATAAAAATGATGAATATATCTGTGGCGTGAATAACAATAACGTGAAATTGACAGGATTTAACAATAATAATGACCTGACAACGCGTGCAACGAAGACAAATACGGGACAGATTACGGAATATCCGTTTAAAATTGACGAAACACTTAAAATTGCATCAACGCATGGGCAGTGGTATCAGCTGGACATGGAAGATCCGGAAGTTACGGTCTGGTACTGTCTTTCGGATAATGAGAACGGAGATCCGTGTGCATGGGCGGGTACGGCTTCAAACGGAGATGGAACCGGTGCCACCTATGGGGCTTCCCCGAATGATGCCGCCAATAATTACTATATTTACAGTAAGGGAAATGTTTTTTATTCCGGAGTAGGTCATTCTACGGTAGATGGAGATATGGAGGCAAAACTTTTCATTAATACGATGATTGCCGCATACCGTACCACATATGAGCCACCAATGGTCGAGATCCTGAATGAAGAGGCGGAACTTTTAAAAGAGGAGTCCGGAAATGGAAGTGATCCGAATCTGGTGTATAAGATGAACTGGATGAAAGAATATGGAAATAACCTTGACGGCACTAAGGAAAAAATTCGTTTCAGCCCGGTCGAACTGAATACCGTCAGAACGAAGCTGACCTGTTCGATCCAATACAAAGATGGAACTTACGTAGATAAAATTTACAAAAAAGACGGAACGGTGATTGAGGGAAAAGCAACGAAGGAGAATCCTAAAAAATATGTGTTTGAAAATCTGAAAAACATGGGTGAGTATTACTTTATTTATGATACGACAGGGGAAAACAAAAAAAGAAGGAAGGGGATATTGTTTTTGAAATTTATAACAATAAGTCCAAAAATCCGGATGGAACACCAAGGGTGGGAAAAACTACTGTGAAAATGGAATCCCAGAATTTGTTTTTGCTTGATTAGTATGGGGATTTAAGAAAAGACACACAATGTGAGAGAGTATCGCATTGTGTGTCTTTTTTTTATGATGGTCACAGGTAGAATACGTTTTGCAATTACATATATGCAGTATACGTAAAGTTTTCCTTGCCAGGAAGGTGGGGATATGCTATGGTGAACATATCTTTTTTCAGTGGCAGTTTCTGCCAGAAAATCCCATTTGTTTTGTTGCATAAGTGAAAGATGTGAACTTTAATGTGCCTTTGACGGTCAGGTTTTGACAGTCAGGTTTTGATGGTCTGAGTTTGACGGTCAGGGTTTAACAGTCTGCAATTTTTGTGCGTTGAAATAAAAGCAAAAACCACATATAATATAAGGAGAACATTTGGAAAAAGAACAAACGAAAAATCAACAGGAGAATCAGAAAAAGTCCCAAAAGCTGCAGTGGCATCCGGCATTCTGTTCGGCCTTGCGTCTGGAACTGCTGGAGGATGCAGAAAATCTGGAATTTACCGATGAGTTCCAGCTTACGGAGAAACCTTTGCAGATTGACTGTACGGTTGTAAAAGTAAAGAAGGACTGCAAAATAAAAAATGAAATCGGGAAGATCTTCCGGAAACACAACATTTTTGAATATAAATCCCCGAAGGATGAGCTGAACATTGATACTTTTTACAAGGCGGTTGCGTATGCGTGCCTGTATAAAGTATTACCAAATCATGTGGATGAGATTCCGGCAGAGGAGATTACCATTACACTGATTCGGGACCGCAAGCCGGTGAAGCTTCTTCAGAAATTAAGTAGTGATGGGTATGAATGCAGGAAAGAAACAGCCGGAATCTATTATGTCAGTGGTGTGATGTTCCCGGTGCAGATCATTGCATCATCGGAACTGGATATGGATTTGCATGTACAGCTCAAGGCACTGACTGACAATTTGGATGAACCGCTGATGTGGAAGTATCTGCAGGAAGTTAGCGTTTTTACAGAGAGGGAAAAGAATCTTGCGGATGTTGTGCTTCAGGTTATTGTAAACAGTAACATGGAGAAAGTGCAAAAATGGAAAGGAAGTGAACAGACAATGTGTGAGGCATTACGTGTTTTAATGGCAGATGAATTGAATGAAGAACGCGTGGAAGGTCAGCGTGAAGGCCAGATTCGTGCATATGCAACTTTGGTAAAGGATGGAATCATTACAGTGGAAGTTGGTGCAGAAAAAGCAGGAATGTCTGTCGATGATTTTACAAGAGAAATGAAACAGGCTGGTTATGTAATCCCTGCGGTATAAAATCATTTTGTAAAGCCATGTAGTATGTATGGGTAAAAACATCTATAATTTCAATTATTCTGCGGATTCTTGAGAAACAGAGTCTTTCTTTTTCCTGGATTTTGCAGAAAGCATTTTATGACCAGAGTAGATAGCCATAATCATGCAGAGAAGAGAACTGCAGGCAAAATATTTGTGAGCTGATTTCATATTTTTATAGCCGGTATAGATAGTTCCGATCATGGTTGCCAATGCACCAAGGGACCAATATTTATGTGCTTTCATTTGAATACCTCCTGTGTTTTTCTATATAATACCTCTTTTTGGAGAGTATGCAAACAGGAAATTTTATTTGCTCTGAACTGTTTTTCTGATGAGGCAATATTTGTTTAGAGGTCGGTGCATTTGCAGAGAGGGAAAAGGATCTTGCGGATGTTGTGTTGCAGGTTATTGTAAACAGTAACATGGAGAAAGTGCAAAAATGGAAAGGAAGTGAAAGGATCATGTGTGAGGCATTACGTGTTTTGATGGCAGATGAATTGAATGAGGAACGTATGGAAGGGCAGCGAGAGGGCAGAATTGAAGGCCAGCGAGAAGGAAGAATCGAAGGTCAGCGTGAGGGCAGAATCGAAGGCCAGCGAGAAGGCCAGAAGATTCGTGCATATGCATCTCTGGTGCAGGATGGGATCATCACCGTGGAAACGGGTGCAGAAAAAAACGGGAATGTCTGTCGATGATTTCACAAAGGAAATGAAGCTGGCAGGTTATGTAATCCCTGCGGTATAAAATTAATTTTGTAAAGCCATGCAGTATTGGATTTTTCATTGTATGGCTTTTTGTTTTCCTGCTTGAAATGTTTTTTCTTGTAGCGGGCATACACATATGATATAGTAATCATATCTTTTTTCAGAGGCAGTTTCTGCCAGAAATCCCATTTGTTTAAATTTTATGAGTTTATTAATACGTGATTTTTGTGCGTTGAAAAGAGTATAACAGTTTTGTATAATAAAAGGAGAACAATTGAAAAATAAAAAAGAAAAACAAAAGAAGCTACAGTGGCATCCGGCATTCTGTTCAGCCTTGCGCCTGGAACTGCTGGAGGATGCAGAAAATCTGGAATTTACCGATGAGTTCCAGCTTACGGAAAAACCTTTGCAGATTGACTGTACGGTTGTAAAAGTAAAGAGGGACTGCAAAATAAAAAATGAAATCGGGAAGATTTTCCGGAAACACAACATTTTTGAATATAAATCCCCGAAGGATGAGCTGAACATTGATACTTTTTACAAGGCGGTTGCGTATGCGTGCCTGTATAAAGTATTACCAAATCATGTGGATGAGATTCCGGCAGAGGAGATTACCATTACACTGATTCGAGACCGCAAGCCGGTGAAGCTGATGCATGAACTGGAAAAATCCGGGTATGGATATAAAAAAGAAACAGCAGGAATCTACTATGTCAGTGGCGTGATGTTCCCGGTGCAGATCATTGCATCATCGGAACTGGACACGGATATGCATGTACAGCTAAAAGCATTGACGAATCATCTGGAGGAATCGTTGATGCGTCAGTATTTATTGCAGGTGAGTACCTTTGAGGGAAGGGAGAAGAATCTTGCAGATATCGTGCTGCAGGTCATTGTAAACAGTAACATGGAGAAAGTACGGGAATGGAAAGGAAGTGAAAGGATCATGTGTGAGGCATTACGTGTTTTGATGGCAGATGAATTGAATGAGGAGCGTATGGAAGGTCAGCGCGAAGGAAGAGTGGAAGGTCAGCGCGAAGGACAGATTCGTGCATATGCATCTCTGGTGCAGGATGGGATCATCACCGTGGAAACAGGTGCAGAAAAAGCGGGAATGTCTGTCGATGATTTCACAAAGGAAATGAAGCTGGCAGGTTATGTAATCCCTGCGGTATAAAATTAATTTTGTAAAGCCATGCAGTATTGGATTTTTCCATTGCATGGCTTTTTGTTTTTCCTATTGTTTTTCCAGCTCGGGATGTTTTTTCTTGCAGTGGTCATAAACATATGGTATAGTAATCATATCTTTTTTCAGTGGCAGTTTCTGCTAGAAAATCCCATTTGTTTTGTTGCATAAGTGAAAGATGTGAACCTTGATGTGCCTTTGACGGTCAGGTTTTGACAGTCAGGTTTTGACGGTCGGAGATTGACGGTCAGGTTTTGACAGTCAGGTTTTGACGGTCGGAGATTGACGGTCAGGGTTTAACAGTCTGCAATTTTTATGCGTTGAAATAAAAGCAAAAACCACATATAATATAAGGAGAACATTTGGAAAAAGAGCAAACGAAAAATCAACAGGAGAAGAATCAACAGGAGAATCAGAAAAAGTCCCAAAAGCTGCAGTGGCATCCGGCATTCTGTTCCGCCTTGCGTCTGGAACTGCTGGAGGATGCAGAAAATCTGGAATTTACCGATGAGTTCCAGCTTACGGAAAAACCTTTGCAGATTGACTGTACGGTTGTAAAAGTAAAGAGGGACTGCAAAATAAAAAATGAAATCGGGAAGATTTTCCGGAAACACAATATTTTTGAATATAAATCCCCGATGGATGAGCTGAACATTGATACTTTTTACAAGGCGGTTGCGTATGCGTGCCTGTATAAAGTATTGCCAAATCATGTGAATGAGATTCCGGCAGAGGAGATTACCATTACACTGATTCGTGATCGGAAGCCGGTGAAGCTGATGCAGGAACTGGAAAAATCCGGGTATGAATGTAAAAAAGAAACAGTAGGGATTTACTATGTCAGTGGAGTGATGTTTCCGGTGCAGATCATAGCGTCATCGGAACTGGATGTGGATATGCATGTACAGCTAAAAGCATTGACGAATCATCTGGAAGAATCGTTGATGCGTCAGTATTTATTGAGGGTGAGTGCATTTTCGGAAAGAGAGAAGAATCTTGCAGATGTTGTGCTCCAGGTTATTGTAAACAGTAACATGGAGAAAGTGCAAAAATGGAAAGGAAGTGAAAGGATCATGTGTGAGGCATTACGTGTTTTAATGGCAGATGAATTGAATGAGGAGCGTATGGAAGGCCAGAGAGAGGGCAGAATCGAAGGTCAGCGAGAAGGTCAGCGCGAAGGACAGATTCGTGCATATGCATCCCTGGTGCAGGATGGGATCATCCCCGTGGAAACAGGTGCAGAAAAAGCAGGAATGTCTGTCGATGATTTTACAAAAGAAATGAAGAAGGCCGGTTATATAATTCCAGCAGTATAAAATCAGAAAATGAAATGTGTGGTGCCCATGGTTGCACCACACATTTCATTTTAATTTAAGAAAAGTTTTATATAATAGGAATTGTTCTGGAAATCAGTTCGTGATAGTATAAAAGCTATGCATATGAAAAGGAGTTAAATCATGGGAAAAATATTTAAAAACATGCTCCCATACTGGAAATGGATTCTGGTTATTGTGGCTTTTCTTGCGATGCAGGCATTTTGTGATCTGTCCCTGCCACAGTATACATCGGATATTATCGATGTCGGAATCATGAGCAGCGGAGTGGAGCATATTCTTCCAGAAGAAATGACACAGGAAGATTTTGTGTCAGCACAGCTTTTTATGACCAGCAGGGAAAAGAAAACATTTGCCGCCTGTTATAAGGAGCCGAAAAAAGATGGAAACTATGTGAGAAATTGTGAAGAGGATACGCTTGACGATATGGATGAGTCTCTGTTGGAGCCGATCGTCATGGTATATCAGATGTCCCAGATGAAGGAGTCCGATATTGACGAGAAGGCTTTCACGGGGAAAATGGGAACGGATGGGACGCAGGTAGATATGAAGCAGCTGATGCAGGCACTGGCAGCCGGTACCAGGTACCGGATCAGCAGATTCTTGAGATGCGAAAGCAGGTGTCTGGACAGATTGATGCGATCGGATCTTCTACATTGAAATCCATGGGTGTGACCTATGCGATCTCCTGTGATAAAAATGCAGGTGTGGATGTAGATGCCATTCAGAAACATTACTTATGGACCACCGGAGCCAAGATGCTTGGTTTTGCGCTGCTGATGGTTATGGCGGCAGTGGTTGTCGGATATTGTGCTTCCCGTGTGGGAGCATCTATCGGACGGGATCTGCGTGATAAGACATTCCGCAATGTCGTACAGTACTCCAATGCAGAGATGGATCATTTTTCAACGGCATCCCTGATTACGAGAAGTACCAATGATGTACAGCAGATTCAGATGGTGACTGCAGTATTTCTGCGAATGATTCTTTATGCTCCGATCATTGGAATCGGTGGTGTGATTAAGGTTGCACAGACCCATGCAGGAATGGAATGGGTGATCGCGCTTGCGGTGCTTGTTATTCTTGGATTTGTAATGCTTCTTACCTCCCTTGCCATGCCGAAGTTTAAGATTATGCAGAATCTCGTGGACCGGCTGAATCTGGTTTCGAGAGAGATTCTGACAGGATTAAATGTCATTCGTGCATTTGGACGGGAAAAACGGGAAGAAGAGCGGTTTGATGAGGCCAACCGCAATCTGACAAAGACGCAGTTGTTTACCAACCGTGTTATGACATTTATGATGCCGGGAATGATGATGATCATGTACTGCATTACGCTTCTGATTGTGTGGATTGCCGCAAAGAGGATCGATGGCGGATATATGCAGGTTGGTTCCATGACGGCATTTATTACTTACACAATGATGATCGTTATGGCATTTCTGATGCTGACCATGATGTCTATCATGATGCCGAGAGCCGGTGTGGCTGCAGAGCGTATAGATGAGGTTGTACGCACAAAAAGTACGATTACAGATCCGAAAGAGCCGGCTGCCATGGAACAGTGTGAGGGTGTGATTGCCTTTCATCATGTAAATTTCCGGTATCCGGGAGCCACGGAAGATGTGCTTTCGGATATTGATTTTGTTGCAGAGCCGGGAAAGACCACTGCAATTATCGGAAGTACCGGATGTGGTAAATCTACGCTGGTCAACCTGCTTCCGCGTTTTTATGATGTGACAGGCGGAGAGATCACGCTTGACGGAACGGATATCCGCAAGTATACATTGCAGGATCTGCGGGAACATATCGGATTTGTACCACAGAAGGGAATTCTTTTCTCCGGTACAATTGCAAGCAATCTGCGCTTCGGGGCAGAGGATGCGTCAGATGAGCAGATCCGGGAAGCAGCGGAGATTGCGCAGGCAACAGAGTTTATTGACAGCAAACAGGATGGGTATGAGAGAGAGTGCGATTGCACAGGGCGGAAGCAATGTTTCCGGCGGACAGAAGCAGCGGCTTGCCATTGCCAGAGCAATTGCAAAAAATCCAAAGATTTATGTGTTTGATGACAGTTTTTCCGCTCTGGATATGAAGACCGATGCGGCACTCCGCAGAGCGCTTGAGACAAAGACGGAACATACGACCGTGATCATTGTCGCACAGCGAATCAGTACAATTCTGCATGCGGACCAGATACTGGTACTCGACGATGGAAAGATTGTCGGAAAAGGCACGCATGAGGAATTACTGCACAATTGCGAAGTTTACGAGCAGATTGCCAGGAGCCAGCTGTCTGCCAAAGAACTGGGACTTTCTGAGGAGGTGAAATAAGATGGCAGAACAACGTACAAGAAGACCTCACGGTCCGATGGGCGGCCCGGGCAGAGGAATGATGCCGGGAGAAAAGCCAAAAGATTTCAAAAACTCTATCGAAAAACTGGTTCGTTATCTCGGAAGATACTGGTATGCAATCGTTGCCGTTATGATTTTTGCGGCGGTGTCTACCGTCTTTTCCGTTGCCGGACCAAAGGTTATGGCACGTGCAACGAATGCATTGGTGGAAGGTCTCGGAAAAAAGATCGCGGGAACCGGATCTATTGATTTTACCTATATTGCCAAAGTGTTATTGTTTACACTTGGCCTGTATATCTGTTCTGCAGTATTCAGTTTTATACAGGGAATGATCATGACAGGAATCACGCAGAAAACCTGTTACCGCATGCGTAAGGAAATTTCAGAGAAAATCAACCGCATGCCAATGAAATATTTCGAGAGCCGCACGTACGGAGAGGTGCTATCCCGCATCACCAATGATGTGGATACACTTGGACAGAGTTTAAATCAGAGTGTGACGCAGATCATTACGAGTGTGGCAACACTGGTCGGAACACTTGTGATGATGATTTCAATTTCCGGAATTATGACATTGATTTCACTTGTGATTCTTCCGGTATCTGCCATCCTGATTTCGTTTATTATCAAACATTCGCAGAAATATTTCCGCCAGCAGCAGGAATATCTGGGACATATCAACGGACAGGTGGAAGAGGTCTATGGCGGACATCTGGTGGTGCAGGCATATAATAAGCAGGAGAGCACCATCAAAAAATTTGAAGATACCAATCAGATTCTGTTTCAATCGGCATGGAAGTCCCAGTTTTTATCCGGACTGATGCAGCCGATCATGCAGTTTGTCGGAAACCTCGGTTATGTCGGAGTGGCAATTTCCGGAGGGCTTCTGGCAATCCGCGGAACCATCGGGGTTGGTGAAATTCAGGCATTTATTCAGTATGTCCGGAATTTTACTCAGCCGATCCAGCAGATTGCGCAGGTGGCAAATATGCTGCAGTCGATGTCTGCAGCCTCCGAGCGCGTATTTGAATTTCTGGACGAAGAGGAAGAAGAACTGACGGTTGAACATGCTGTGCATCTCGACCATGTGGATGGTTACGTGGATTTTTCCCATGTAAGTTTCGGATACAATCCGGGCCAGATCATTATCAGGGATTTTTCCGCTCATGTAACACCTGGACAGAAAATTGCAATTGTCGGACCAACGGGAGCAGGAAAAACCACAATGGTCAAACTGCTTATGCGTTTCTATGATGTGACAGGCGGAGCCATTCAGGTGGATGGGCATGATATCCGCGACTTTAACCGTCAGGAGCTTCGGGATGCATTTGGTATGGTATTGCAGGATACCTGGCTGTTTAAGGGATCTATCATGGAAAACATCCGGTATGGCCGTTTAGATGCCACGGATGAGGAAGTGATTGAGTCGGCAAAAGCCGCACATGCCCACCATTTTATCCAGACACTTCCGGGTGGCTACCAGATGGAGTTAAACGAGGATGCAAGTAATGTTTCTCAGGGACAGAAACAGCTTCTTACAATTGCACGTGCTATCCTTGCGGATAACCCGATTCTGATTCTGGATGAGGCAACCTCTTCGGTAGATACCCGTACCGAAGTGCGGATTCAGAAGGCATTGGATAATCTGATGCGTGGACGGACCAGCTTTATCATTGCGCATCGACTCTCTACGATAAGAAATGCGGATCTGATTCTGGTGATGAAAGATGGCGATATCATAGAGCAGGGGACACACGAACAGCTTCTGGCACAAAAGGGATTTTATGCAGATCTGTATAATTCCCAGTTCGAAGAGAATGCATAAGACATTGAAATAAATTGGCAGTTGTGATATAGTTTAACTGTATTTATCGACAAATTTTGACAAAATCGGACAGTGCTTTCTGGTATGCTTATTTTTGACTGAATTTGACATTCTAGGAGGCCTACATGGGAAAACTAAATGTCGCAATTGCAGATGATAACGAGGTTATGCGTGACTTATTGGAAGAAATGGTAACCAGTGATGATGAACTGCACCTGATCGGGATGGCAAAGGATGGAGAAGAAGCCTGTCATCTGATCAGGGAAAAAGAACCGGATGTTGTATTATTGGATATTATTATGCCGAAACTGGATGGTCTGGCAGTCCTTGACAGGATCAGGGCAGATCATACACTAAAGAATCGGCCAACATTTCTGATGATCAGTGGGATCAGCAATGAAAAGATTACCGAAGACGCGTTTGAGCGGGGAGCGGATTATTACATTATGAAGCCGTTTGACCGGAATATTGTTTTGGACCGGATCAAGACACTCAACCGTCGAAAAAACAAAGTACGAAAAGAAATTGGCAGACCGGTTGAGATGGAAAAGAAACCGGAAAAGTACTCGTTACAGACACTGGAAGAGGATGTCACAGAGATAATTCATGAGGTTGGTGTTCCGGCACATATCAAGGGATACCAGTATTTGCGGGAGGCAATCATCATGTCTGTGACGAATATGGACATGTTAAATTCTATTACGAAAATTTTATATCCGGGGATTGCAAAGAAATTTGATACGACACCAAGCCGTGTCGAGCGTGCCATCCGTCATGCAATTGAAGTAGCATGGAGCCGTGGCAAGATGGATACGCTGGATGATCTGTTCGGATATACGATCAGCAATGGAAAAGGAAAACCGACCAACTCGGAATTTATCGCTCTTATTACGGACAAAATACGATTACAGATGAAGAGTAAGTAAAGGAGTGTTATGTATGAAGAAGATTCTGTTTGTTTCATCAGAGGCAGTGCCATATGTGAAAACCGGAGGTCTTGCCGATGTTGTCGGATCACTTCCGAAATATTTTGACAAAAAAGAGTATGATGTGCGGGTAGTTATTCCGAAATACGCCTGCATGGATCGCTCATTTCTTCCAAATTTAAAATTTTTGTGCCATTTTTATGTAAATCTGAACTGGCGCAGGCAGTATGTTGGAATTTTCGAGTCGGAATATCATGGTGTTCACTTTTATTTTGTGGACAATGAATTTTATTTTGCAGGAGAATCTCCATACAACAATATCTATGAAGATGTGGAAAAGTTTGCATATTTTTCCAAGGCAGTACTTGCTAGTCTGCCATATATTGATTTTGCCCCGGATATTATCCATTGCAATGACTGGCAGACAGGACTTATTCCGGTGTTTCTGCATACGGTATTTGGAGATGATAATTTTTATGCGGGAATCAAAACCGTGTTTACGATTCATAACCTGCAGTTTCAGGGACGCTGGCGAATTCAGGAGATTATGGATATTACAGGACTCCCGGCACACATTTTCAATGCATATGAACTGGAATCTTATGGCGAAGCAAACTACTTAAAGGGTGGCGTGGTATATGCAGATTATATTACTACCGTCAGCCCGACGTATGCAAATGAGATTACGACCGTAGAAGGGGGAGAGGGCTTAAGTGGCCTGATGACTGCCCGAAAGGATCGCCTTTATGGTATTTTAAACGGAATTGATTATGAAGAATATAATCCACAGACAGATCCTTATATTTCGGTAAATTATTCGAAAAAAGATGCAGTGAGTGGGAAAAAAGAAAACAAAGTTGCATTACAGAAAGAACTTGGGCTTCCAGTCAGGGAGGATGCTTTCCTGATCGGAATCGTATCGCGTATGACCAGCCAGAAAGGATTTGACCTGATTGGCTGCGTATTGGATGAACTTTTAACCGAAATGGATATACAGCTGGTGGTTCTTGGTTCCGGAGAGAGCCAGTATGAAAATATGTTCCACCATTATCAGAGTAAGTATCCGGACAAGGTAAGCGTACATATCGGATTTACCGAGGAGCGTTCGCACCATATATATGCGGCAAGTGATGTGCTGCTGATGCCTTCCATGTTTGAACCATGCGGGCTGGCACAGATGATTGCCATGCGTTACGGAACACTTCCGATCGTACGTGAAACCGGAGGACTCCGGGATACGGTAGAACCATACAATGAATATGAAAATACAGGATGTGGTTTTTCATTTGCGAATTTTAATGCACAGGAAATGGCAGATATTGTCCGGTATGCGTATCGTGTGGAGCATGAACAAAAGGCCGCATGGAAAGAACTGATCTATCGTGCGATGGATCGCAATTTTTCCTGGAATGCTTCGGCACATGCATATGAGAAGCTATATGATAAACTGGTAGAAATGTAATAGATGTTCCCCGCAGAATTTTTTCTGCGGGGATTTTGTGTCTGGAAATATAATCTATGAAGTGCAGACCGGCTGCGGCATGGTCAGCAGATGGCTGTGCCGGCAGTAATAGTAGGCATGGTCGGACAGAATTTCTTCATCCTGAAGCTGTGAGGCATTCACTTCTTTTACCATTGCGGTGTAATGGTCGAGATTCTGCCTGTCGTTTTCATCGGTGGCAAGAATCAGTACTTCGTGAATACTGCTTGGCAGAATGATCAGATCCTTTTCAAACAAATCGGACAGTTCTTTTAAGATGTCATCGTAGAGGAGAACGGTTGCACCGTTGGTCCGGTACGTATTGGTCAGAACATACAGTGGCGGGGCTGCTTCCGGGAGTGGAGTTTCCGCGACGAGCTGCATTTCTTTGAGAAGACTGCTCATCGGGGTAAGCTGTGGGGGAAGAAGCTGTGGCGTGTTTTTCTTCGCAAGCCGGTAAAGCGTTTCTTTGTCGGTTTTCCAAAGGTTTAAGTGATGATTGTGGATCAGAATATTTGCCTGGTTTTCGGCACTTGCATGGAGCAGACAGTAAAAGATTACGGCCAGATCCTGATAGCGGAAAAACGGAACCTCTTTTAACAGTTCCTGATTTTTTTCAAAGCTTACAAGACGCATGACGATGTGCTCGCTGGCACGGGAAAAATCGGTAAAGTAGGACGTGTCAAAATTTTCTTCCGGGGCATGCGCCTGATAGGTATGAAGAATATCTTCACAGATTTCTTCAAGGCATACCCCTTCCAGATAGCGATGATAGTATGGCATCAGATAGATCGCAGGTGACACGTTTTTCTTCGGATGGAGAAGTACCAGACCATCGTAATGTGTTCCGTTATTTTTGGTAAAGGAACGAATGTCTAAAGTGACACCTGTCTCGATACGCAGAGAAAGCTGTGTACGGATCGTTGTTAAAAATTCCTGATAGTTCATATGTAATTGAAAACAAATGTATATATGGGAAATTTCGGAATGACCGTTTCCGAAGATGAAAAAATCCACGGTGTTAACCAGACACCGTGGATTTACTTTAGCATGTTTTGACTGAAATTGCAATCATTTTTCTCGGTTTTTTAATAAGAGAGAAGTTCCTGCCACAGCTTTGTGTACTTGGCGGAATCATCATCACTTAATGCTTTATAGATTTCACATCTTTTTATCGTGTCACTGGAAGGATTGATAGCTTCGTTATTTTTTACGTCAGCGTCCTGATTTTCTACCACAGATGTAATCGGAGAGGCATACTGCACATATTCGAAATTCTTTTCTGCGATATCATCCTTGCACAGGAAATTTAAGAATTTTAAAGCGTTGGTCTGGTTAGTGCAGGACTTTGGAATGAACCAGGAATCGATCCAGAGGTTGGATCCCTCTGTTGGAACTGAATAATCCAGATTGTCGTTCTCTGCCATGGCCAGTGCAGCCTCGCCAGAGTAGCACAGTGCGATGGAGGCTTCTTCTCCGATCATGGCATCGGCTGTCTCGTCTACATAGTAAGCATATACGATTTTATCATCTTTTTGCTTTTTTAATACGTCGAGGGCTTCCCGCAGATGATTTTCATCGGTATCGTTTAAGGAATACCCTTTGGAGATCAGTGCAGGGGCAAACGTATCACGGACGGAATTTTCCATGATGATTTCATCCTCATAGGTAGGATCCCACAGGCAGTCCCAGCTTGATACGGTTTTGGCATCAATGGTTGTTTTGTTGTAGAGAAGGCCAAGAGTCCCGTAAAAATATGGAACGGAATAGGTGTGATTCTTGTCATAGGAAGCAGACATATCAAGGATCGTTGGATCCAGATTTTTGTAGTTGTCCATGGCATCGTAATCTTCTTCGAGAACTTCGCCCTCGTTGATCAGACGCTCAACCATATATTCGGAAGAGCAGATTACATCATAGTTGATAGAACCGGCTTTGTATTTGGTATACATTTCTTCCGGACTTTCATATTCTTCGTATTTGACGGTGATACCGGTTTCTTTTTCAAACTGTTTGACTACGGACTCATCGATATATTTTCCGTAATTTAAAACGGTTAAGGTCTGTCCGCTTTTTTTTCGCAGAGGAAGATCCCCCACAGGCAGTGAGTGCGCTGACTGCCAGAGCAGAAATTAAGAGGGCAGAGAAAATTCTTTTTTTCATAATAGGACTCCTTTCGGCTGGAATAAAATTCCAATGGATAATTTATTTGGCTGCAACACGCTTCTTCCCCGGATAAACATTTCCGGCAAGAAGAATGAGCAGAACGGCAAAGAACAGAATCGTGGAAAGTGCATACAATTCCGGTTTGATTCCTTTGCGAAGTTCTGTGTAGAGCATGGTGGAGAGGGTATTGACCCCGGCTCCTTTGGTAAAATAGGTGATGGAAAAATCATCCAGTGACATGGTGACTGCCATCATAAATCCGGAGAACACACCGGGACGGATTTCCGGCCAGGTGACTTTGTAAAATGCATACAGCGGCGTTGCTCCGAGATCAAGTGCCGCCTCATAGGTGCTGCGGTTCGTCTGTTTCATTTTCGGAAGCACATTTAAAATAACATAAGGAATACTAAAGGTAATGTGCGCCAGAAGAACCGTCACAAATCCGAGATCAATAAATTTCACAAACAAAAGCATCATGGAGATACCGGTTACGATATCCGCATTCAGAAGCGGAATATTGGTCGCGCCGAGATAAATGGTCTGGTGCCGTTTTTTCATGGCGGCTATGCCGAGCGCGGCAAGTGTTCCGATCAGTGTGGAAATAATTGCGGACAGGAAAGTGACCTGCAAAGTTGTGACAAATGCAGTCATAATCTTTTCGTCCTGAAAACAGCCGGTATACCACCGGAGCGTGAAGCCACCCCATTTTACCTTGGAACGGGAATCGTTGAAAGACAAAGCAATCAACACAATAATCGGAAGGTAAAGGAAGGCAAAGATCAGGATCATATAGATCCGGGATGCACATTTTTTTAACATATGGATGTTCCCTCCCCTTCTTTATCAAATATATTTACAATAGTCATACTTGCAATCACAAAAATCATAAGAACAAAGGAAAGACCGCTTCCGGCATTCCATTGCATACCCTGCATAAAATCCTGTTCGATCACATTTCCGATTAAAAGAACATGACCACCGCCTAATACCTGCGAGATTGCAAACGAGGTAAGTGACGGGACAAATACCATGACGATTCCGCTGATGATTCCGGATACGGTAAGCGGAAGGATAATCTTTAAAAAGATGGTTACATTTCCGGCACCCAGATCACGGGCCGCCTCAATCCAGTCTTTACGGATTCGTGACATGGAGTTGTAGATTGGCAGCAGCATAAATGGCAGGAAGTCGTATACCATGCCAAGGACAACTGCTGTTGGTGTATTTATGATATTGATGCGGGAAAGCCCGAAACCTGTGAGAATGGAGTTGATTACACCATTTTTGGAAAGCAGAAGTTTCCATGCCAGGATACGGAGCATAAAGTTCATCCACATCGGAAGCATAAAGATAAAAACAACCAGTCCCTGATTTTTGATTTTCCTATTATTTAAAATCATTGCCAGCGGATAGGAGAGAATCAGGCACACGATGGTGCATATAATTCCAAGTCTCAGGGAAAGTCCCATGGCTTTGCGGTTGGTTTCATCTGCTATCGCTGTGATATAGGATAACGTAAAACTGCCATCGCCGTTTGTAAATGCATAGTAAAGAATCATGATAAGCGGCAGGAGGATAAAACCGATGATCCATATGAGGTATGGACCGGCAAGAAATTGCTGTTTGAATTTACGCATCGATCTCCACCGCCTTTTCATCGGAAGATTCCGGCTTATGCATAATCTGGATATTGAACGGGATTACTTTGATGCCGACTTTAGTGCCGACCGGAACAAATCTGGTGGTGTGAACCAGCCATTCATAGCCGCCGGCCATGACATCAAGTTCATAGTGAACGCCTTTAAAAATCAGGGAGGTTACTTCGCCCTGCAGCGTTCCCTCCGAAGGATCGACAAGTTCTACATCTTCCGGACGGATGACAACGTCGACCGGCTTGTTATTGCCGAATCCTTTGTCGACACATGCCCAACGGGCACCGAGAATCTCTACAAGTTCGTCTTTTATCATGGTTCCGTCAATGATATTGCTGTCTCCGATAAAGTCGGCAACGAATGCATTTTCCGGCTCATTATAAATGTTTTCCGGAGTACCGATCTGCTGGATATATCCCTGATTCATGACAACAATGGTATCGGACATGGTCAGTGCTTCTTCCTGATCGTGGGTGACATATACAAAAGTAATTCCAAGTTCTTCTTTCAGACGGATGAGCTCATACTGCATGCTCTGGCGCAGTTTTAAATCAAGTGCACCGAGAGGTTCATCTAAAAGAAGGACTTTTGGCTCGTTTACAATCGCACGGGCGATGGCGATACGCTGCTGCTGACCACCGGAGAGAGAATCGACCGAACGGTTTTCAAAGCCTTCCAGATTGACCAGTTTTAAGGCATATTTGATTTTATCCTGAATATATGCTTTGCTTTTCTTACTTATTTTAAGGCCGAATGCAATGTTTTCGGCGATGGACATATGTGGGAAAAGAGAATACTTCTGAAAAACAGTATTCAGTTTCCGTTCATTGGCTGCAAGAGCTGTGATATCCTGTCCGTCAAACAGAATCTGTCCCTTGTCCGGGCTTTCAAAGCCTCCCAGCAGACGCAGGGTTGTAGTTTTTCCGCATCCGGACGGACCTAAAAGGGTCAGAAATTCATTCTCCCGGATATACAGATTTAAATCATCCAACACAAGATTGGAATCGTAGGATTTGGAAATTCCAATAAAATCAATTAAATGTTTACTCATACGTTTGTCCTCTTAAAAATTTGGTGGGGTAGTAACCCAGATGATGACGGCATCTTTCGAACCGGTGTTTTCCAGATAATGCTTTTTTCCTGCTTTAAAATAGAAAGATTCCCCGGCATGTACCGTCTGGTTTTGTCCGGCATAGTGGATACGGACGTTTCCTGTGATTACATAACCGAAATCCTCCCCCTCATGGGGCTGATAAACTTCTGACCGTCCACCGGCGTGTAAAGTCAGACGAACCGGTTCCATCTGGTTTTTCTGTGCATTGGGAACGACCCATTCAATACAGCAGTGTTTTTCTTCGTCGGTTTTTTCAAAATAATCTTCCTGTTTGAAAACAATCTGTTCCGGCTCTTCATCTGTAAAAAATTCTGCTGGTGTCGTACCAAGGCACTGGATGATATCCAGAAGAGTTCCGATGGACGGAGAGTTCTGGTTTCGTTCCAACTGTGAGATAAAGCCCTTGGTCAGCTCGGCACGGTCCGCCAGCTCCTGTTGCGTCAGTCCGTACTGGATGCGCAGTTCTTTCATGCGGTGTCCAATGTCCATGGCATGCCTCCTGTAAATTTATGAAACATGATTGTTAGTTGATTTTTTGTTTACTGATTATAAACTCAACAGTTTCTATTCTACAGAATCCATGTGAAAAGTCAATCTTTTTTTAATATAAATTTTATGAAAAAACAGTTGATTTTCTGAATCGGTTTTGGTATTATATACAAGTACGTTTTGCCAATATGGCTCAGTTGGTAGAGCAACGCATTCGTAATGCGTGGGTCAGGGGTTCGAGTCCCCTTATTGGCTTCGTTTCAGACACGTTTTGTATCGGGTATCCGATGGAAGACGTGTCTTTTTTACTTTAAAAAGTGCTTGTTTTAGGCATGAAATTGGTATAATGGGCGCAGACAAAGAAAATAAGAATAAAGGTTGAGGTAAAAAATGGACAAGAACAAAAAGACGTTTCAGGTACCGACATTACTGGCCTTTTGCAGCAATTGTTGCAATTATGGTGATTGTAGGGGTGAGAGTCCTTAACGTTCCGGTAGTTCCTATGTGTCTGCTTGTTATCATTGAGGCAGTTATTGCAGTGATGCTGCATCATGCGGAACTCTGGGTGCATGGACTTCTTATTCTGGCAGAACTTTGTGCCGGTGTTGCCGGGAAAAAAACAGTATTGATTATTTTATGTGCAGTTGTTTACATTGCAGCGACGTTTGCACTGCAGATGTTAGATAAAGGAGAAACACACAATGGACAGTAGTGACAGTAGTTATTACAGCAGGCAACAGCTGGATGAGCTGTTTTTACAGATGATCGCCTTTTTTTCCGGAGATCCGAAACGGATTCAGCATTTCATGAAAGTGCATAGTTTCGCAAGAATCATCGGAACAAAAGAAGGGCTTGACGAGACATCCCTTTTTATATTGGAAGCAGCCGCTTATACCCATGACATTGGAATCCGTCCGGCAGAAGAAAAGTATGGACGGTGTGACGGAAAGCTGCAGGAGCAGGAAGGACCGATTGTGGCACAGAGAATGCTTTCCGATGTGGGAATTGAAAATTATCTGATCGACCGTATCTGCTATCTGATCGGACATCATCATACATATGATAATATCGAAGGACTGGATTATCAGATTCTGGTGGAGGCAGATTTTCTGGTCAATTTATATGAAGATGACGTCAATCGTCACGGAATTGAACAGGCATATCAGCAGATTTTCCGGACGCAGACCGGAAAAGAAATTTTTAATCAGATGTATACAGATGAAAGATGAATAAAAAAAATTATCAGAAAATAATGGAAGATCTGATCCGTGAAAACTGTACGGCAGGGGAGGCTCCAAGCCTCCTTTTGCACAGCTGTTGTTGTGCACCGTGCAGTTCTTATTGTATTGCATGTCTTGCAGAACATTTCCATGTAACGGTATTTTATTACAATCCCAATATTTATCCGCCGGAAGAATATCATATGCGGGCAAAGGAGCAGGAACGTTTTATTGCTGAGTTTCCTACAAAATATCCGGTTTCTTTTGTGGAAGGTGCATACGATACACAGCGGTTTTACGATATGGCAAAGGGCATGGAAGAGATCCCGGAAGGGGGAGAGCGCTGTTTTGCCTGTTACCGGCTGCGGCTTTCTGAGGCTGCGTCCTATGCAAAAGCGCACGGATTTGATTTCTTTACGACAACACTATCCATCAGTCCGCTGAAAAATGCGGAAAAGTTAAATCAGATCGGAGCAGAACTGGCAGATACCTTTGGTGTCCGTTATCTGTTTTCGGATTTTAAAAAGAAGGAAGGCTATAAAAAGTCGACCGAAATTTCTAAGGAGTATCACATGTACCGGCAGTACTACTGTGGGTGTGTGTATTCAAGCGTGACCGCGACCGTGAAATTGTACTGCGCAGACAGCAGGAAGAACAGATTTTATAAAAATAAAACAAAGAATTTAAGAAAGAGAGGAATTTAGATATGGCACAGTTATGGGGCGGAAGATTTACGAAGGAGACAGACCAGCTGGTTTACAATTTTAATGCATCCATTTCGTTTGATCAGAAATTTTACAAGCAGGATATTGAGGGTTCCATTGCACATGTGCGTATGCTTGGAAAGCAGGGCATTCTGACACAGGAAGAGATGCAGGCGATTGTTTCCTGTTTACAGGAAATTCTTGCGGATGTGGAGAGCGGAAAGCTTGCCATCACTTCGGAATATGAGGATATTCACAGTTTTGTGGAAGCAAACCTTATTGACCGTCTGGGAGATACCGGAAAGAAACTGCATACCGGACGAAGCAGAAATGATCAGGTTGCACTGGACATGCGTCTGTATACCCGGCAGCAGGTTCTTGAGACGGATGAACTGCTGGAACAGCTGCTGCAGGTACTGCTTCGCATTATGAAAGAAAATACGCAGACGATTATGCCAGGATTTACCCATTTGCAGAAAGCGCAGCCGATCACACTCGCACATCATATGGGGGCGTACTTTGAAATGTTTAAGCGTGACCGTTCCCGTATGCACGATATTTACGAGCGCATGAATTACTGCCCGCTCGGTTCCGGCGCACTGGCAGGAACAACCTATCCGCTTGACCGCGAATATACTGCAGAGCTTCTTGGCTTTTACGGACCGACCTTAAACAGTATGGACGGTGTTTCCGACCGCGATTACCTGATCGAATATCTGTCTGCCATGGCAACCATTATGATGCATTTAAGCCGCTTCTCCGAGGAAATCATCATCTGGAATTCCAACGAATACAAATTTGTAGAGATTGATGATGCATACAGTACCGGAAGCAGTATCATGCCACAGAAGAAAAATCCGGATATTGCAGAACTTGTCCGAGGCAAGACCGGGCGTGTGTATGGCGCGCTCATGTCGCTTCTGACCACGATGAAGGGGATTCCGCTTGCTTACAATAAAGACATGCAGGAAGACAAGGAACTTTCCTTTGATGCCATCGACACAACGAAAGGCTGTATTGTGTTATTCACGGGTATGCTTGATACCATGAAATTCAATAAGGATGTTATGAGAAAGAGTGCCGCACACGGCTTTACCAACGCGACGGATGCTGCCGATTATCTTGTAAATCACGGGGTTCCGTTCCGCGATGCGCATGGAATTATCGGACGTATTGTTTTGTACTGTCTGGACAAACAGATGCCGATTGACGATATGAGTCTGGAAGAATTAAAACAGTTTTCTCCGGTATTTGAGGAGGATGTCTATGATGCAATCTCCATGGAAACCTGTGTCAACAAGCGTCTGACGATCGGTGCACCAGGGGAAGAGGCGATGAAGAAAGTGATCGCAATCGAAGAGGCATATCTGGAGAAAAAATGAGACAAAAGGAGCACATCGCATGCAGAGTCGCTTGTCGATGCGATGTACGTAATTGCGGTACATCTCTGATATATTGCCTGAAATACCGCTTAGTCGGTATTTCAGATTGTGCAAGTCCTACATATATTTGAGGAATATTTTATTTATTTAGGACAATTTGTTCCTTGTAATTTTACCTGGTTTCAAGTAATATATTTCCTATAAAGACACATGTTCGTGTAACGCGGACAAAAAACAAAAATGTTTTTCTGTAAAAGACAGGTGTCCGCGTATAAAGAAAAGAACAGAGGAGATTGGAAAAATGAGTGAGAAGTTAAAAGTTGGTATCCTTGGCGGAACAGGTATGGTAGGACAGAGATTTATCTCTTTGCTGGAGAATCATCCATGGTTTGAGGTTACCACGATTGCAGCAAGCCCAAGAAGTGCAGGAAAGACTTATGAGGAGGCAGTTGGAGATCGTTGGAAAATGGATACTCCAATGCCGGAAGCAGTAAAAAAGATTGTAGTAATGAATGTAAATGAGGTAGAGCAGGTAGCTTCTCAGGTCGACTTTGTATTTTCTGCTGTAGACATGACAAAAGAAGAGATCAAAAAGATCGAGGAAGAATACGCTAAGACAGAGACACCGGTTGTATCCAACAACAGTGCTCACCGCTGGACACCGGATGTGCCGATGGTAGTTCCGGAAATCAATCCACAGCACATGGAAGTTATCAAGTATCAGAAAGAGCGTCTTGGTACAAAGCGCGGTTTCGTAGCAGTAAAGCCAAACTGCTCCATCCAGAGTTATGCACCGGTTCTGACTGCATGGAAAGAGTTTGAGCCGTATGAAGTAGTTGCCACTACCTATCAGGCTATTTCCGGAGCAGGAAAGACGTTCAAGGACTGGCCAGAGATGCTTGGAAACATTATTCCATACATCGGTGGTGAGGAAGAAAAGTCTGAGAAAGAGCCTCTGCGTATCTGGGGGCATGTAGATGATGAGAAGAAGCAGATTGTTCCTGCAACTTCACCAGTCATTACCTGCCAGTGTATCCGTGTGCCGGTATTAAACGGACATACAGCAGCTGTATTTGTTAAATTCAAGAAGAAACCTACCAAAGAGCAGCTGATCGAAGCACTGAAGAATTACAGTGGTGTGCCACAGGAACTGAAGCTTCCGAGTGCACCGGAACATTTCATCCAGTACTTAGAAGAGGACAACCGTCCGCAGGTCAGCCTGGATGTAAACTTTGAGCATGGCATGGGAATCTCTGTCGGACGTCTGAGAGAGGATACTGTATATGACTGGAAATTCGTTGGATTATCTCACAATACCGTTCGTGGTGCAGCCGGTGGTGCAGTTTTATGTGCAGAGCTGTTAAAAGCACAGGGATATATCACAAAGAAATAAGTATTAAATTGAAATACGGATTTTGGAGAGAAGTGCAAAAACTGCACTTCTTTCTTTTTGCCGAAAACCTTGTGAGAGATATTAATCAGTGATATAATTTCTTTTAGCAGAAGGAATTTTGTACGGAGGAATCGGGATGAACGCAAAAAAAACAGATCTCAAAGAACTGGAAGGCTGGTATGAAAAATCAGGAAACCAGCTGATGCTTTTGTATGGCGGAATGGACTGCCGAAAAGAACAGCTGATCAAAGAATTCTGTGTGGGGAAAAAGTATTTTTATTATCGATGCAGACAGCTTTCCGCACAGGAACAGATGCAGAAAATGGGAGAAGAAATTCAAAATGCTTTTCAGATGAAGCTGAGCAGATATTCCTATGATGAATTTTTTAACCGGGTAAAAAGCGGAGATGCATCAAAACTGGTGATTGTGATTGATGAGGCACAGTATGCAATTAAAAGAGATCCGGAATTTGTCAAAAGTATTTTAAAACTGAAGATGAAAAGGCTTTATCCGGGACCGGTAATGATCATTCTGGCGTCTTCTTCCATTGTATGGGCCACGCAGGATGCAAAAGATGCGTTCGGGGATGGATTCCGTCGTATTGATGTACTGCATAAAGTGGAAGATCTGAATTTCCTGGAAGTTGTCCGGACATTTCCGGCACTTTCGGTCAGCGACTGTATCCGTATTTATGGATCGATCGGTGGGGTGCCGGGATATATGGAAGCCTGGAATCCGGAAATTTCATACAGGGAGAATATTTACCGGCTTGTGCTGACGGAGGGCGGATATCTGTTTCATATGGCAGAACAGAAAATTTCGGCAGAACTGCGTGAACTTTCCGTCTATAACACAATTTTATCTGCAATTGCACAGGGATATAATAAACTGAATGACCTGTATTTGAAAACCGGATATTCCCGTGCAAAGATCAGTGTTTATATGAAAAATCTCAGCCATTTTGATATTGTAGAGAAAGTGCAGTCATTTCAGACCGGTGGCTGGGAGAATGCCAAAAAAGGGGTATACCAGATCAAAGATACATTTATTAATTTCTGGTTTAAATTTGTATTTCCCCACATGTCGGATCTTTATCTGCTGAAACCGTATGAATTTTACGACCGTTACATTGCACCGGAACTTGGCACATATCTGAAACGTTATTTCCGGAATGTCTGCATGGAGTATATGATGCTTTTGAATCAGATGGGACGCATGCCGTTTCCAGTTCATAAGATCGGAACCTGGGTTGGAAAGACAGGAAACATTGATATTATTGCCCAGAGCACAGACCGCAGAAATATTGTGGGACTATGTAACTGGGATCAGCCACAGCTGACATCGCAGATGTGCGAGGAACTGTATCAGAACATGGAAAAGGCAAAAATCCGTTCGGAGCATATTTTTTTATTCTCTGCAACGCGGTTTGAACCGATGCTGGCGGAGCATGCCAAAACGGATGACCGGTTTGAGCTGATTGATATGAACGAATTATAGAAAAAGTTTGCCAATAGGGGATAGAAGATGGGAAAGTCACTGATCATAACGGAGAAACCGTCGGTTGCCCAGGAATTTGCAAAAGTTCTCGGGGTAAGCGGGGGCCGCAGAGATGGCTATCTGGAAAACCAGAAGTATGTAATCACCTGGTGCGTGGGACATCTGGTAGCCATGGTATATCCGGAAAGTTATGATATAAAATACAAAAAGTGGAAACTGGAAGATCTGCCATTTCTTCCAAAAGAATATAAATATGATGTGATCAAAGATGTCAGCCGGCAGTATGATGTGGTTCACGGAATGTTGATGCGCGAGGATATCGACCGTGTCTACTGGGCAGGAGATGCCGGAAAAGAAGGACAGACGATTGAGGAAAATATCCGCAATTTCGGCGGTGTGCGAGACGGCATGGAGGAACTCCGGGTCTGGATTGATTCCCAGACAGAGGAAGAGATCCAACGGGGAATCCGGGAAGCAAAACCGATGTCTGCCTATGAAAATCTTGGAAAATCCGGTATTATGCGTACCATTGAAGATTATGCCATGGGCATTAATTTTTCCCGTGTAATGTCGGTAAAATATGGAGGATTGTTAAACAATGCGGCGGGAACACGTTCTTATACCGCTATTGCGGTCGGGCGCGTGATGACCTGTGTGCTTGGGATGGTCGTGATCCGTGAGCGCGAGATCCGCAATTTTAAGGAGACACCGTTTTACCGTGTTGTCGGAAATTTTACAGATGCACATGTTCAGGGCGAGTGGAAAGCCGTCGAGGGATCAGGGTACTTTGCATCGCCGCTTTTGTATAAGGAAAACGGATTTCGGGAAAAGAAGGATGCACTGGCATTGATTGACCGCGTGCAGGGACATTCTGCGATTGTGGAATCCATGGAAAAGAATATTTCCAGAAAACGGGCGCCGTTACTGTTTAATCTGGCAGAGCTGCAGGCAGAATGTGCAAAACGATTCAAGATCAGCCCGGATGAAACCTTACAGGTGGCGCAGGATCTGTATGAACGGAAACTGACAACGTATCCGCGTACCGATGCGCGTGTGCTTTCTACTCCGGTGGCAAAGGAAATTCATAAAAATATCAGCCCTCTGCGGGGATATGAGCCGACTTCGGATTTTGTGGAGCAGATTCTCGACAGAAAGCTGTATGGAAATATTGCAGGAACGCAGTATACCGATGATGCTAAAGTGACAGACCACTATGCGATCATTCCGACCGGTCAGCTCACGGAGCTTGGGAAACTGAATGCTCTGCAGAAATCGGTATTTGATCTGATCGTGCGGAGATTTCTCAGTGTGTTTTATCCGGCGGCAGAATATCAGAATGTAAAAATGACGGCTGTTGTGGATGTGGGGAAAAATAAGGAACGTTTTTATGCGTCCGCACGTGTATTAAAGACACCAGGTTATTTGGAAATTGCGGGGGTTCCAAAGAAAGAGGAAGAAGATTCGGATCCGAAGGAACTGCTACATCTGGCAGATCAGCTGAAAAAGGGCGACGAGATTTCCGTGGATGGATATGAGGTGAAAGAGGGAAAAACTTCACCGCCGAAGCGGTACACCTCCGGTTCCATGGTGCTTGCCATGGAAAATGCAGGACAGCTGATTGAGGATGAGGAGCTTCGGGAACAGATCAAAGGTTCGGGAATCGGTACCTCGGCCACCCGTGCGGAAATTATCAAGAAACTGGTCCGTATCCATTACCTCAATCTGAATAAACGGACGCAGGTGCTCACACCGGAAAATCTCGGGGAGATGGTATTTGAAGTGGTGAGCATGACCGTCCCGGCACTTTTGAACCCGAAGATGACAGCTTCCTGGGAAAAGGGACTTGATGGAATTACACAGGGAACCGTGGATTTCTGGGATTACCGGACGAAACTGGAAGATTTCATCCGGACCGAAACGGAAAAGATGATCGGACAGGATCTGCGGGAACCGCTTGCGGAACGTATCAGTAATTTTGCCGGGAAACATGCAAGAGGTGCCGGTGCGAGAAGAAAGATCGGTGTCAGATGCCCGGCATGCGGTGGAGAACTTGTAACCACGCCATTTGGCTATGGATGTGTAAATTATAAGAATGATAAATCAGGATGTAATTTTAATATTGGCGAAATTGCAGGTGTTCAGCTGAGTGAGGAACAGGTAAAAGAACTTATCGAACAGGGGCATACCCAGACCATTCGCGGGTTTAAATCCAAGGCAGGCAAACGGTTTGATGCAAAACTTAAGGTAGATAAAGATGAAAACGGAAAAGTTAATATTGCATTTAATTTTTCAGACGTAGAGCCGGAAATCATTCCGGAGGTAAAGTGCCCGGTATGTGGCGGACAGATTAAAAAAGACATCGTTCGGCTATGGATGTGTAAACTTTTCACCGGACGATGAGAACAGCTGCCGGTTTTCCATTGGAACGATCGCCGGAAAAACCCTGCCGGTTACTGCGGTAAAGCAGCTCCTGACGGATGGTCACACAGATACCCTGCGTGGTTTTAAATCGAAAACCGGTAAAAAATTTGACGCCTGCCTGAAACTGGAGAAATCCGAAGAGGGAAAGACGAATATCGTATTTGATTTTGACAGCGTGGAACAGAAAGTGATCCGCGATGTAAAGTGTCCGCTCTGCGGGGGTGAGATCATTGCAACCTCTTTTGGTTATGGATGTGCTAACTATAAGCCGGGCGATGAAAACAGCTGCAGGTTTTCCATTGGGAAGATGGCAGAGAAATCTTTTACGGAAGCACAGGTCCGGCAGCTTTTAAACGATGGCATTACGGAAACCATGCGTGGGTTTAAGTCAAAAACAGGGAAGAAATTTGATGCGCGCGTAGCTCTCGCAAAAGATGAAAACGGGAAAGTAACCGGGCTGAAATTTGATTTTGACAATGTAGAGCCAAAGAAAGTCAAAGATGTGAAGTGCCCGAAGTGTGGTGGGGATATTGTAGTGGCACCGTTTGGATTTATGTGTGCCAATCATAAAAAAGATGATAAGGAAAGCTGCAGCTTTATGATTGGAAGTATCGCAAGTGTCCGGCTGAAAGAAGCGCAGGTGAAAGAGCTTCTGACGAAAAAGAAGACAGAGGTAATTTCGGGATTTGTGGCAAAGACCGGTATGAAATTTGATGCGCCGCTGAAACTGACGGAAGAAGGGGAGATCGCATTTGATTTTCCGGAGAAACCGAGACCGGAAGAGACAACCGTGCCGTGCCCGAAATGCGGCAAAATGCTGATGAAGACGCAGTGGAGGTATGAATGTGCGTGCGGATTTAAGATCTGGCATACCGTTGCTAAGGTGGAACTTTCCGAAGAAGTGATGAAAGAACTGCTGACGACCGGAAAGACGAAGCAGAAGATTGCCGGATTTACCTCAAAGGCAGGCAATACATTTGACACCTGCCTGAAATATGAAAATGATCAGATTTCGTTTGATTTTGATAATCCGGGGAGGCACCGCCGAAGGAAGCAGCAGCCGCAGAGGAAACAACGGCTTTGAAGGAAACGGAAGAGTCCGAAAGAAAAACGATCAGTAATCATGAAAATTAAAATGTAAGGAGATTAAAAAATGGAAAACGCAAAAATCAAAAACATGTATGATTTGTCACAGTCTATTGCAGGAGAGTACCTTTCACAGTTTACGTATCCGTGGGAAGCATTAAAAGGCATCAGCGATTTTATCAAAAAACTTGGGCCGGAACTTGATCCGGAAATTTATGAGAAACGTGGGGAAAATATATGGGTGGCAAAGAGTGCAACCGTTGCGCCTACTGCATGCCTGAACGGACCGCTGATTATTGATGAAGATGCCGAGATCCGTCACTGTGCATTTATTCGCGGGAGTGCGATCATTGGAAAAGGATCGGTTGTCGGAAATTCCACGGAGATCAAAAATGATATCATTTTTAACACGGTACAGGTACCACATTACAATTACGTCGGGGATTCCATTCTCGGTTACAAGTCCCATATGGGAGCCGGTTCAATTACCTCCAATGTAAAATCGGATAAAACACTTGTGGTTGTAAAGGACAGCAGAGATTCCGGTGAAGAAATTGAAACAGGACTTAAGAAATTTGGAGCTATGCTCGGAGATCACGTAGAGGTAGGATGCAACTCCGTTTTAAATCCGGGTACGGTTATCTGCCCGAATTGTAATGTCTATCCGCTTTCTTCTGTCCGCGGAGTGATTCCGGCAAACCATATCTACAAGGATGCAGACCATATTGTGGCAAAAAAAGAAAAATAGTAGTTGTATCTAAAAAAGTGCGAATTTGCACTAGACTTTAGGAAAAAAATATGCAAAAATACTAGCGGTATGTCGAATGGTAACGAGTTTATCTACAATTAACATGCGAAAGGAGTCTTAAGATGATTTACACAAAGGAAGTTGAAAACATGTGTCCTGTAGCAAAGGGCGCAAAGCATGAGCCAGCTCCTATCCCGGAAGAAGGAAAGTGGGTTCACTCCAAGAAAATTGAGGACATTTCAGGATTTACACACGGTGTCGGCTGGTGTGCACCACAGCAGGGTGCCTGCAAGCTTTCTCTTAACGTAAAGAACGGTATCATTGAGGAAGCATTAGTTGAGACAATCGGTTGCTCTGGTATGACTCATTCAGCTGCCATGGCTGCAGAAGTTTTACAGGGTAAGACAATTCTGGAAGCTTTAAATACAGACTTAGTATGTGATGCTATTAACACAGCTATGAGAGAATTATTCTTACAGATCGTATATGGACGTACACAGTCTGCATTCTCTGATGACGGACTTGCTGTAGGTGCTGGTCTGGAAGATTTAGGAAAGGGACTTCGTTCTCAGGTTGGTACTATGTATGCAACAAAAGAGAAGGGTGTTCGTTACCTTGAGATGGCTGAAGGATATGTTACAGGTATCGCTCTTGACGAGAATAACGAGGTAATTGGTTACCAGTTCGTTTCTCTTGGAAAGATGACTGACTTCATTAAGAAGGGTGATGATCCTAACACAGCTTGGGAGAAAGCCAAGGGTCAGTATGGCCGTGTGGACGATGCAGTTAAGATTATCGATCCACGTCAGGAATAATTGGAAAGGAGAACGATATAATGGCATCATTATTTGAAGGATATGAAAGAAGAATTGACCAGATTAACGCTGTTTTAAACAGCTATGGGATCAGCTCTATCGAAGAAGCTGAAAAGATTACAAAGGACGCTGGACTGAACGTTTACGATCAGGTTAAGAAGATTCAGCCAATTTGTTTCGAGAACGCTTGCTGGGCTTACACTGTAGGTGCTGCAATCGCAATCAAGAAGGGATGCAAGAGAGCTGCTGATGCTGCCGCAGCAATCGGTGAAGGACTTCAGGCATTTTGTATTCCTGGATCTGTTGCAGATCATCGTAAAGTAGGTTTAGGACATGGTAACCTTGGTAAGATGCTTCTGGAAGAGGAGACAGAGTGCTTCTGTTTCCTGGCAGGTCATGAGTCCTTTGCAGCTGCAGAGGGTGCTATCGGTATCGCTGAGAAGGCAAACAATGTTCGTAAGAAACCCCTTCGTGTTATCCTGAACGGTCTTGGAAAGGACGCTGCACAGATCATTTCCCGTATCAACGGATTTACATTCGTAGAGACAAAGTATGATTACAAGGCTGCAAAGCTTAACATTGAGTACGAAAAAGCATACTCTGACGGACTTCGTGCAACTGTAAAATGTTACGGTGCTGATGATGTTCAGGAAGGTGTTGCAATCATGCATCATGAGAACGTAGGTGTTTCCATTACAGGTAACTCTACAAACCCAACACGTTTCCAGCATCCGGTTGCAGGTACATACAAGAAAGAATGTATCGAGCAGGGTAAGAAGTACTTCTCCGTAGCATCCGGCGGTGGTACAGGACGTACACTTCACCCAGATAACATGGCTGCAGGTCCTGCTTCTTATGGTATGACAGATACTATGGGACGTATGCACTCTGATGCACAGTTCGCAGGTTCTTCCTCTGTACCAGCTCACGTTGAGATGATGGGTCTGATCGGTATGGGTAACAACCCAATGGTTGGTGCTACTGTAGCTGTTGCTGTTTCTGTTGAGGAAGCTGCAAAGGCTGGTAAGTTCTAAGAAACACAGTAAAATCAAGGGCTATCGTGGTTTACAATGTTCCACGGTAGCCTTAAATTTTGCCACGTAGGACACAAACGGTAGGACGCAAATTTCCCGCCGGATTTAGATATAAAAAGAGGGTGTCTGGAATACAGACACCCTTAAGCGTTTTATTGTAACGGTTAGGATAATTTTGTTTGATTATGAGCTTGCCTTCTGTGATTTTAGGGCTATCATATGATATAAATAATGCTACTTGTTTTTTAGAACGTGTCGTGTTATAGTTAAGGTAAATAAAAGAGGAACAATTGCCCACAAGTGGTTGACCTCACAAATTGGTTAGAAAAATCCACCCTAGTACTCGGTCAAAGTTGGGGTGGTTTTTCTATGCTCTAAAACACTATCTGATAAACGTAAATACGAATGTCAGTAATGCAAGAATGAACAGACCAAAGGTCATGAGGTCTTTAAAATCAAATCTCTTGTTCATCAGCACCACCCCCATTCTATGTAAAATAAAATAGAGGTCAGCCACCCTGCAACACAATTGTTCCTATACTGTATTTTAGTATACCAGGTTTTATTTTACAATTAAATGTTTGATTTACAGTATCAAAAGTAATGTATGCGTGAATGCCTGTGGTGCGGACTTCTTCTTGATAAAAAGCAAAAAAATGGATAAAATAGGGAAACGGGAAGAAAAAAACAGTGTGATGATATAGAAGTATAAAGGAGAACGAAAATGATAAAGTGGAAAAATGTAATAGCTGCAGGTATGATCCTGTCTCTTGGTGCATCGTTACTGATGGGATGCGGAAAAAAAGATGCAGTGGCGGATAACGATGACGATTGGGTTGTAGTAGGTAAAGATTCCGAAGAGCCGGAACCGGCCACGGAAAGCGGAACGGAAGTTGTATCTGAAGACTCAACGGAAGATACAGAGAGCAATTCTGTTTTTTCCGAGATGGCAAAGTACAGTTACACATTTGCAAGCGGAGCGGGAGGATGGTCGACCGAACTCACTGTGAATGAAGACGGAAGCTTTGAGGGAAGTTACAGTGACGCAGACATGGGCGATACGGGAACGGATTATCCGAACGGAATTGTGTATCTGTGTGACTTTTCCGGTAAATTCTCGACACCGGAGAAAGTGGATGAGTACACTTATAAGACAACGATCAAAAGTATGAATTATTTAAACAAAACCGACGGAGAAGATATCGTAGACGGTGTGAAATATATTTACTCCGGAGCATATGGACTGGACGGAGCAAAGACGATCTATTTTTATATGAAAGGAGCATCGATTGATCAGCTCCCGAAAGAATATGTGAATTGGATTTCACTGAGTCTGGAGGATGGTCAGACGGAATTGTCATGCTGTGGAATATATAATGAGGCAGAAGAGGCCGGTTTCTATGGATGGACAAAGAACGGATCAAGTGAATCCAATGCATCTGCTGAGAAGGAAGAACAGGATGGCATTTCTGCGGAATTGGCAGGAATTGAGAAAAAGGCCAAGAGGTTACAGGATAAACTTCAGAGTGGAGATCTGACACAGGGGGAAATGAATCAGTTATCTGCAAAGTTATACAAATTGTGGGATGATGAATTGAACGATATTTGGGGCAGATTGGATGAAGACACAAAATCAGAACTGCTTCAGGAAGAGCGTGATTGGATCAAAGAAAAGGAAAAGAAGATCAAAGAAGCCGGAAAAGAGTGGGAGGGCGGATCAGGACAGCCGCTTGCAGAGAATCAGGAAGGTGCTGATCTGACCAGAGACAGAGTTTATAAACTTGCGGATTATTTGAGATAAAGCAGAAGAAAAAGGGCATAAATAGAACCTATATCAGATTGCAGGCAGCAAATCAAAGAAAGAGAGAAACTATGAAATTACATCAGATCATTACCAGTCTGTTAGATACGGATGCATACAAATTTTCAATGCAACACTTTTCAGTGGTGTAAGACATGATAGCGGTGATCCGATCGCGTGGGGAGAGAAGATGATCGCGCACTATAAGGCGTTTGGCATCGATCCGATGACAAAGACGCTTCTGTTCAGCGATTCCCTTGATTTTGAACGCGCGACTATGATCCAAAAGCATTTCAAGGACAAAGCCAAAGTTGCCTTCGGTATCGGAACTTACATCTCAAATGATACCGATGTGCCGCCACTTAATATTGTAATGAAGACAACGTTCTGTAACGGAATGGATGTCGCGAAGATCTCTGATGTAAAAAGGCAAAGGCATGTGCAAAAATGAGGCCTATGTGGAATACCTGCAGAGATGTATCGACTGGCGTATGGAAAATGAGAAGGTAAAGTAGTATGATATTTGACAGTTGGACCAAGGCGCTGATCTACTTTGGCGTCATAAATGTACTTGGACTTATCGTGATGGGTGCAGATAAGTGGAAAGCGAAACACAACGCGTGGCGCATTCCGGAGAAAACGCTTTTTCTGGTGAGCCTTCTTGGCGGAAGTATTGGCACCTGGGCGGGCATGTATCTGTTTCGCCACAAGACGAAGCACTGGTATTTCGTTGTCGGCATGCCGGCAATCCTTGTTGTGCAGGTGCTCATATTGGTATGGATGATATGTAGCTGACTTCGGTTGGCTGCATTTTTTTCATTGCTCTTTTTCATGATTGTTGATATAGTATCCGAAAAATCGGAAAGGACATGCAAATGGAAATATACGAAAATAAATTCATTTGGTGGAAAATGTAGATATAATAGAAACCGTCTTGTTTTGATGGTATACTGTAGTTGATCGTAATAGTAAAAGAATTGTATCCATGTTCTTCAAAAACTGCAGCAGAAGTTTTAAAAGAACATATAGGTATTGAAAAATGGAATTCTAAGTTTGAGGAAACAGCGGATGCTTTTATTGATACAAAAATGGAAGTACTGCAATCTCAAAGATATAGAAGAGGACGGTAATATGTATAGTAATTATATTTTTCATGTTCATACTAGAAGGTGTAAACATGCGTCTGATGAAAATGATGAAGAGTATATTCGCAGAGCATTACAACTTGGTGCAAATGAAATCAGAGGGTATAAAGAGAAGGTAGAGTACATGAAGAAATTAAATGAATTAGAAGTTTGACCGCGTTAGCAAAATAAAAAAAGCAAAAACTGTAAATAACAATAAATAATTTTAAATTAAATACAATATAAGGAAAGCCCATAAAATCATTGGATAGTTGCTAGATCAGGTTATCCAGATGTTGAAACTAAAATTGGAAAAGATTATTTTGATTTTATTGTGCAGATAAGGAAATAGAACAAAGGTTGAATTTTTAAAAAAAGTCTATGAATTATTAAAAATATAGGAAAGGTTGACATGTGATGACGGATGAAAAAATCAAAAATTCCAGAGAGTTGGAGTTTGCCGTGTTTTGCATTGAAAATGTAGCGGCAAAGCTGGGTGTGAATGCAGAGCGTGTTTATCAGGCATTTACTGAAAAAAGCAACATTCTGAACGGTTATATCGTGCCGGAATATGAAGTGCTGCATACCCAGAGCCGGGAATATATCGTTAATGATCTTCTTGATGTGATGAAAGAAAGGGGCGTGGAAGTATGATTCTCTATCATGGTTCTTTCTTAGAGATTGCTAAGCCGGATTTGGTTCATTCCCGCCCTAACGTAGACTTCGGGCGTGGCTTTTATGTCACACCGTTGTATGAACAGGCAGCGAAGTGGTGCGGTAAGTTCAAACACCGTGGGAAAGACGGTATTATCTCCAGGTATGAATATGATGAAAGCCGGGAAGCTGAACTGAAAACGCTGAAATTCGATTCTTATTCCGAAGAATGGCTGGATTTTATTCTGAACTGCCGCAGTGGAAAAGATTTGACGGATTATGACCTTGTTGTAGGCGGTGTTGCCAATGATAAGGTGTTCAATACCGTGGAGCTGTTCTTTGACGGACTGATTGATAAAACGGAAGCTATCAACCGCCTGCGTTATGAAAAGCCGAACCTGCAAATATGTTTCCGCACAGAGAAAGCACTGTCTCTGCTGCGTTTTGAAGGGAGTGAAACACTATGACAGCGAATCCGATTTTGCTTCAGAAAAAATATAGCCGTGTTATTGAATGCTTTGCTAAACAGCAGGGACTTTCACTGGATGCGGCTTTGGATTTCTTTTATCATTCACTAGTTTATCAGCTGATCCGTGATGGTGTTTCTGATATGCACTGCATGAGCGATGCGTATCTGGCGGAGGAACTGGAACAGGAATATGCCGAGAAAGTGCCTGTAAAGAAGAGAATAAAGTGAGACATAATATTTTTGATTCAATACCATCAAATATCGTTATCTGGATCATGGTACGATACAGGTTGCGGTATATGACAAACGATTGGAAATCACTTCTCCAGGAAAGCTGCCAATGGGGCAAACTATGGAGCGTATGAAAGAAGGCTATTCCAAAATCGGAAATTGAATCAAACAGGGTTGGCGATAAGTATTCAGACAAAATATTTGTCACAATAAATAACAATAGTAATACGGAAGTATGGAAAGCCTGTATACAATCCGGACATTCCAAACGACACCGCCCACCGGAGTTATGAGAGACAGGGCATTGACAGGGTATCAGAGATACATGAGGGGGATCGGCTGCCACTAGCAGGACGAAAGAGCCGGGAATAATAAGGCAATGCAGGAGCAGAGCACAGGGGAGAATAAACGGCAGTATCAAATAATGAACATAAATACGAAAAAAGGTGTGGAATTATTTTTGAATTGTGGTAAAATGTTTTAGAACCTAAAAGAAGATATAAAATAAAATAGGGGAATTTATTGATAAGGAGTATTTTTCGTGACAGAAGATAAACGTTCTATTATTCAAATGGTAGCAGGCCTGATCGAACAGGGCAAAAAGAATCAGGATAAGATCGCATACAGCAAAATCCTGGATACATTTTCAGGGGTAGAGATTTCCTCTGAGCAGTTTGACAACATTTTAAAAGTTTTAGAAGATAACAAGATCGAAGTCCTTCGCTCAAAAAATGACATGGAGCAGACGGTTTCTTTGTCTGCAAAGGAGAAAGAACCGGATGAGGCGGATGACGAAGAACTGGAAGAAAGTAAGATCCTTTTGGATATTGATGATGATATTGAGGAAGATTCCGAGGAAAATATCGAGGAAGATCTCTCGGTTATGGAGGGGGCGGATATCACGGATCCGGTACGTCAGTATTTAAAGACGATCGGACAGGTGCGTCTGCTTACCATGGAAGAAGAGCAAAAGATTGCCAAGCGGATCAGTGAGGGGGATCCGGAAGCCAAGAAGGAACTGATTGAAGCCAATCTCAGACTGGTAGTAAGTATTGCCAAGAAGTATGTCGGCAGGGGATTGCCGCTTCTGGATTTGATTCAGGAGGGGAATATCGGCCTGATGAAAGCAGTCGATAAGTTTGAGTACGAAAAAGGATTTAAGTTTTCCACATATGCGACATGGTGGATTCGTCAGGCAATTACCCGTGCAATTGCAGATCAGGCAAAGACGATCCGTGTTCCGGTACATATGGTGGAGACAATCAATAAGGTTGTCCGTGCACGCCGTACCCTGACACAGGAGCTGGGAAGAGAACCTTCCAATAAGGAAATTGCGGAGATGCTTGGCGAAGATGAAGATCGTGTAACGGAGATCATGAGTTTTAGTCAGGATCCGGTTTCCATGGAGGCTCCGGTAGGGGATGAGGACGATTCCCATCTGGGTGATTTTGTGCAGGATTCCAATGCGTTATCCCCGGAGGAGAATGCGATTGCGGAGATGCGTAATAAGCAGATTTCACTTGCCATGAAAGACCTGACGGATCGTGAGCAGGAAGTGATCACACTGCGGTTCGGTCTTGACGGAAATCAGCCGCACACGCTGGAAGAAGTGGGACAGATGTTTCATGTGACAAGAGAGCGTATCCGTCAGATTGAGGCAAAGGCACTGCGTAAACTTGGTGCACCGAGCAGAAAACGTATGCTGCGTGACTTTTTATAACAGGTATTTTGCTGGACAATTCTGAAATTACGGATGTGATTTATGATATGGTTTTTGGCAGGGAGTGAAACTATATGTTTTCAATGAAATCGACATGGAAAGAAATAAAAACAACAAAACCGGTGGATACGGCATTGGGAGATCTGTTTCCGACCTGTTGGAGCATATTGCTGCAGGGGCATGAGGAAGAAACGATGGAACAGATCCATGACAGGGTGCACATGGAGTGGGGCGAAGCATTCTGGTCCCAGCCACTGGTAAACTGTGCCAATATGCTGATGGAGACCGCAGAGAAACAAAAATTTCTGTTTGTACCTCTCTGGCATACGCAAAAAGAGGGGTGGATTCCAAAAGAGGATCAAAATGACGAAGAGGGTGTATGGCTGTTTACGGGAAATCCGGATGTGGATCAGCAGGCATTTATGCATTTTGATGACTGTGCATCCGTTCCACCGTATCCGTCTGCCGCTGTTTGCAAAGAACGAAGACAGGAAAAGAAGCGTCCGGCAGTTATTTTCTGTCCGGGAGGCGGATATGAGATGCTTTCTTATTATTCGGAAGGTGTGCAGCTTGCACAGCGCATGGAGCGTGACGGAGGCTATAAAGCATTTATTTTAAGCTATCGCATTCAGCCCAATACCTATCCGCAGTGTCAGATGGATTTGGCACTGGCTATTATGCATGTACGTGCACATGCACGGCAGTATGGAATTGACGAAAATCGTATTCTTGTGGTGGGAGCTTCTGCCGGTGGGCATTTGTGCGCAAGCACGGCAATGCTGCATGAAGAACTGAAAACAGAAATTTTTTGTGTGCATCCGGAGCTGGAAAAACTATATGGAAGGATTTCTGCGCGGCCGGACGGGGTAGGACTGTTGTACCCGGTGATCAGTTTTACCTCGGAATATCATGAGGGAAGCTGTCGCTATAATACAGGCGGGAAGTCGGATCTTCAGAAAAAACTGTCTGTAGAACTTCATGATCTGACCGGATATCCGCCAACATACGCTTATGCGAATCTCGATGACGGCTGTGTTCCGGCCAGCAATACGACCCGGTTGGACGCGGCACTTACGAAAGCAGGAGTGAAGCATCTGTGCGAGACTTTTCCGACGGGAGATCACGGCATCGGGTTAGGATATGCTACTTCGGCCAAAGCATGGAGCGAACATATGCTTCGTTTTTTCAACGAAACTTTATAAAAAAAATCCGGTAAATATGGGAAGGGAGATGCGGTAAGAGCATCTCTTTTTTCATATTTTGAATTGTGCCCGGGCAAATACATGAAAAATTCCAGAAAAATTACCATAAAAATCTGATATATCGTAAAAAATCTATGAACATCTAAAAATTCTGGGAACTCTCCTTGAATTCTTCCGGTAGGAGGAAATATTTCCTGATGATAGAATAACAACATAAAACATCGGTGAACCATAAAACGGTTACGAGAAGGAGGAACTATTATGACGACCAAAAAGAAAAAGAGTCAGGGAATGAAGTTATTCCTTATGATTCTCCCATTTCTCATTTTGTGCTTTTTGTTTTCGTACTTTCCGCTGCATGGCTGGATCTACGCACTCTATGATTACAAAGCACCGCTGAAACTTTCCCAGTGTCAGTTCGTAGGATTGAAATGGTTTAAGACACTGTTTAGTAACAAGACGCAGGTAATGCAGCTGATTCAGGTAATGAAGAACACATTTGCAATGAGTTTACTCGGTATTGCAACTTCATTTCTCCCGGTACTGTTTGCCGTATTCTTAAACGAGATCAAATGCAAATGGTTTAAGAATCTGGTACAGACACTGACTACACTGCCAAACTTCATCAGCTGGACACTGGTTTACTCCATTGCTTTCTGTCTGTTTTCTACCACAGGTATGTTCAACACAGTGATGCAGAACCTTGGCGTAATCTCAGAACCGTTAAAGATTCTCGACAGTGGCAGGCATGTATGGCTGCAGATGATTCTCTGGAGTACATGGAAAGGCCTTGGATGGGGCGCAATTATGTATCTGGCAGCAATCGCAGGAATCGATCAGGAAATGTATGATGCGGCAAAGGTGGACGGAGCCGGACGTTTCCAGATTATCAAAAACATCACGATTCCATCCATTATGCCTACATACTTCGTAATGTTAATGCTTTCGGTAGCAAACTTCCTGAACAATGGTATGGATCAGTACTTTGTGTTCCAGAATGCATTTAACAAATCAACAATTCAGGTACTTGATCTGTATGTATACAACATTGGTATGACCGGACGAAGTTTATCCCTTGCAACGGCAATTGGTATCTTAAAGAGTATCGTCAGCGTAACACTTCTTGCAATTGTAAACTTCGTTTCGAAGAAGACACGTGGCGAGAGCATGATTTAATAGGAGGAAAAAGCAATGAAGATTAAAACAAGTAAAGGAGACCGCACATTTCAGGTAATCAATATTCTGATTTTTGCTATCTTTGCTATCATTTGTGCTTATCCTTTTTACTATCTGATCATCAACTCGATCAGTGCAAACGATCTGAGTGCAAGTGGTAAAGTAAATTTTCTGCCGCATGGTTTTCAGCTTGAGAACTATGTAAAAGTATTCCAGCTGAATGGTCTTGGAACCGCAGCAATGGTATCCCTTGGAAGAACTGTGATCGGTACAATCTGTACGGTACTTGCTTCCGTTTATCTGGGATTCATGTTTACCCAGCAGCGGATGTGGCACAGAAAACTGTGGTATCGTTTTATGGTAATTACCATGTACTTTAACGCAGGTCTGATCCCAATGTACATGACCATGAAGACCTTACATCTGACCAACAGTTTCTGGGTATACATCATCCCGGCAATTGTACAGCCGTTCAACATCATTATGGCAAAGACTTATGTAGAATCCATTCCGCCTGCATTGCAGGAGGCGGCAGAGATCGATGGAGCCGGAACCATGACCGTATTCGCAAAAGTCATTCTTCCAACCTGTAAACCGATTATGGCAACCATCGCCATCTGGTCCGCAGTAGGACAGTGGAACTCCTTCCAGGATACGTTGATTTATATTACAGACCAGAAGTTATATTCCTTACAGTATTTACTTTATACTTACCTGAATCAGGCAAGTTCACTGGCAACCATGGTACAGCAGTCCGGTGGAAATGTATCTGCCGTTGCGAACCTGGCAACCCAGCAGACACCGACATCCATCCGTATGACGATTTCCGTTATCGTTGTACTGCCGATTCTGTTCGTATATCCGATTTTCCAGAAATCCTTTGTCAAAGGTATTATGATCGGATCAGTGAAAGGCTAAAAGAAACACTTGTTTCTTTTACATACATTCATGTAAAATATTATAGAGGAGGATTTACAATGAAGAAAAAGAATGTACAGCGTGCGCTTGCACTGGCACTCGCTGCAACGATGCTCGCCGGAACCGTAGCAGGCTGCGGAAAAAGCTCAGACAGTGATTCCACACAGGGGGGCAAGTCATCCAATGGAAAATATGCCAAGGAGCTGACGATTGATGTGTTCGACAGTCAGGCAAACTTCCAGGGTGAGCAGACCGGATGGTTTGCAAAACTGATCAAAGATAAGTTCAATATCAAATTGAACATTATTGCACCAAACGTGGCAGGTGGTGGAGATACTTTATATCAGACACGTTCTGCAAACGGTAATCTTGGTGACTTAATTATCACAAATCTGGATTCCAGTCGTTTGAAAGATATGGTGACCGCAGGACTTGTCCTTGATATGAGTGATTATATTAAGGATGAGAAATATTTACAGGATCGTATGGATGCAATCAATACCGCAAGTAAACTTTCCGGAACGGATGGAGTATGGGCAGTACCGAGTGAAATTTCCAATCAGCCGGCAACTGAGCCTTGTGAGGCATCTGAGCCAACCAATGCACCATCTCTTCGCTGGGATGTGTACGGAGAAGTTGGATATCCGGAAATGGATACACTGGAAGATATGATTCCGGTTCTGGAACAGATGCAGGAAAAGGCAGGGAACCAGCAAAGACGGAAAAGATGTCTATGCGCTTTCTCTCTTCAAAGACTGGGATGGAGATACCATGCAGAATGCAGGTGCTTTCTGTGCTCTGTACGGATATGAGAACCTTGGATTTGCACTCGGCAAAGTAGACGGATCTGAAATCCAGAGTGTAATTGACAGCGATAGCATGTATGTACGTGCATTGAAGTTCCTGTTTGAAGCAAATCAGAAAGGACTTATTGATCCGGAGTCTACCACACAGAATTTCGATACGTTACAGACAAAGTTCCGTAATGGTGATGTATTATACAGCTTCTGGCCATGGCTTGGTGCCGGTGTATACAACACAACAGAGAATACTTCGGAAGGTAAGGGATTTGCCTCTGCGACAATTAAGGATATGAAGTGCCTGTCTTACGGTTCTATGCCGGATGGTAAGATGAGTGTTGGTATCATGGTCGGCAGCCAGACAAAAGACCCACAGAGAATGGTTGATTTTATCAACTGGTTATACTCTCCGGAAGGAATTGAAGCTTCTTCTGCACAGAGTGGTGGTAACTGTGGACCGGAAGGCCTGACATGGGAAATGAAAGATGGTAAGCCTGTACTTACAGATTTCGGTGTAAAGGCATTTGTTGATATTGACGAGAGCCTGAAAGTGCCGGATGAATGGGGCAGCGGAACATGGAAAGATGGTGTATCTGCATTGAACTTTAAGGCAAATGGTATCGTTGATACAGATCCGGATACCGGTATCTGCTACAACTATCAGAGATGGGATGATTATCTTGAGAAGACTTCTACCAAGTTAAAAGAAGACTGGTCAGCACATAATGATGGAGATACCACAGAGATCGAACACTTTGAGAAAACCGGTAATCTGTTAGTTCTTCCAGGAACAAACTATTCCACACCGGAGTACTCTACCGATATCAGTACCATCAAAGAGCAGTGCAAGCAGACAATCGTTGCAGATTCATGGCAGATGGTATTTGCAAAGAATGAAGCTGAGTTCAACAAGATCTTAAAAGATATGCAGGATACCGTAAAGGGTCTTGGATACGATCAGGTATTTGAAGTAGATAAGAAAGATTATGAAGATAAAGTAAAGTGCATCAATGATGTATTAAGCGAATCTAAGTAATTGGATAAAATCAGATAAAACCCTTAACAAAAGCCGGGTGCGTGATGCACCCGGCTTTCTTTTGCTTATAATCAATGATCCTGATTTTTACGGTATTCCGCAGGGCTGATATTTTTGCTCGCTTTAAATTTCTGGTGAAAATAATCAACATTTTTATATCCGACACTTGCCGCAATTTCATAAATCTTCATATCTGTCTGATCAAGCAGCTCGGTTGCTTTTTCAATGCGTACCTGATCCAGATAGGTATTGAAACGAACACCCATTTTCTGGGTAAACAGTTTTCCGAGGTAGGAACTGTTGTAACCAAACAGTGGGGCCAGAGTCTCTAATTTCAGCTGGCTGGCATAATTGTGATTGATGTAATTTAAAATATCATCGAACACACTTGCCGAGGAATTGCTTCCGATCGCGCGCATGATCATATCGAACTGTTCGTTAAAATACAATAGAATCTCGTACAGATAGTATTTATTTTCAATGAGTTCTATGATCGCCGCATTATGTACAAACGGGATACTGGTGTTGCTGTACGTGTGTGTGATCGCCTGTTTGATCTCCAGAAAAATATCTGCCAGAAAATATTTGATACTCGATACATCACAGTTACTATTAAAAAGAAAAAACTGTCGCAGATCTTCGAGAACTTCGGAAATCCGGCGCTGATTACAGGTTTTAATGTAATCGGTAAGTAACGCGCTGTAATGTCTTGTTTTTTCTGCGTCCAGACTTGCGGAGGCGGAATTTTCTGCCGGCAGTTCCTCATAGGAGAGAACATGCTGGTTTTCTCCGCAGAAGAAACGCCGGGACAACAGCCGCTGGCACAGCTCGTAAGATTCGTGAATCTGTGAAAGGGAAGAAACCGTCGGTCCGTAGATTAGAAAGATCGTATCCAGCGGAGATCCTTTCTGCGTTCCCTTGTCATAGTGGTGCAGACAGGCATTTAACCGTTCCAATGCAAAATTGCCTTTGAGTAATATAATGTCATGATTGTCGATATTGACATGCTCAAAGGAATTGTTGTCTTTGTTGGTGACACGCAGCAGATCACTGAAACTGTAGGAACGAAAATATGGCATATAGCTTTCGTAAATCAGCACCTGATAGATCGGATAGGAGAGCCCTAATTCCTGATAATCAATGGACGGGTTAAAATCATTTCCGGTCAGCAGATCGTATAGTACGGTGGTTTTTGCTTTTTTCAGGTACTGGTTGCGGGATGTCTCGCTGTTTAGCTGAAATTCAATTTTTTCGTGGACGTCCTGTACTGCTTTTTCCAGCTCATCTTCATCAATCGGTTTGGTCAGATAGTAGGAGGCACCAAATTGCAGTGCCGTCTGTGCGTACTTAAAATCCGAGTAACCGCTTAAGATAATAAATGCACCGGAAAATCCTTCACTGCGCGCTTTTTCCATCAGTTCCGTGCCAAGCATTCCGGACATCCGGATATCGAGAAGAACCAGTCCCGGGCGGTACTGGCGGATCATTTCCAGGGCATCTTCTCCGTTGGCGGCTTCCCCGCAGATACAAAATCCCAGGGTGTTCCAGTCAATGATATAGCGGAGTCCCTCTCTTACAATTTGTTCATCATCTACAATAAGTACGTTGATAATTTTGTTTGCCATGTTTTTCATCCTGTTTCCTAAATTGTTTTTGGTATTTTCAGCCGGACGGTCGTACCGGCTCCGATTGCGCTGTCAATCTCCATATAATATCCTTCCCCGTAGAACAGGGAAATTCTCTGATTGATGTTGTAAAGACCGATGCTGTGGGTATCGGAGGAAGGGTGGTTTCTGATTCGATCCCGCAGTGCGTCGAGTTCTTCGTTTGTCATTCCCTGTCCGTTATCTTTGATCGTGATCAGCAGGGTTGCGTCCGCAGAAGCAATCTGGATGGTGATCATACCGTCTTCCGTTTTGCTCTCAAGTCCGTGAAGAATTGCATTTTCTACCACAGGTTGCAGGAGCAGCGGAAGAATCTTGCAACTGTTGGTGTCGAGATCTTCGTCCACCTGAAGGGTGTAATTTACGCGGTCCCCAAAGCGGAGCTGCTGAATGGAGAGATACGTTTTGATATATTCGAGCTCTTTGGTCAGTGTGGTGAAACTTGTGCCGGTATTATCGAGCACGTAACGCATGGATTTTCCAAGCAGTTTAATGGAAGTTGCTACATTCCGGTTGCCACAGGAGAGTGCCTGCATCCGGATCGTTTCCAGAGTGTTATACAAGAAATGCGGATTGATCTGACTGGCAAGCATTTCAAATTCCATTTGCTGCTGCCGGTTGACCAGTTGCTGTTCCCGGATCCGTGCTTCATAAAACTGCGCTTCCTTATCGTGAATCGCATCCACGGTCAGTTTGAGGTCTTTAAAGGTATCGCTTAACTCATCATCACCGCGGAATTGTTCGATGATATTGTAATCGCCGAGGCTGGCACGGTGCATTGCTGATTTCAGGGTTGTAATCCTTGTGCTGAAATAGTCCGAAAAACAGATCATCAGAATCAATGGTACAAGCAGGGCAAGTACCAGAATCAGGACAAATACGGCAACGGTATGATTGATTGTTTTTAAGGCATCCGGGTCCACGGTCCGCACATAAAACAAATTGTTGGATTTGTAGGACTGCAGAGTTACATAGTTGACCAGACGCATCTGGTTTCCGATTTCTTTCGGACCGGTGTAGCGGTAAATATAGCCGGAAAAATCATCGGGAAACTCCATGTCTTTGCCGATCAGAACAGAGTCTGTGGCATAGATGATCTGGGTTCCGTCCAGACTGATGGTTGTTTCATTGCTGGACTGCTCCAGATGATTTTTAATGGTATTGCGGTCCAGACCGACAACCAGAAATGCCTGATATTTACTGGAGGCAACACCGATCCGCCGGATCAGTGTCAGTTCACGGTAAGGCTGCCGGACGATTGCCGTGTATCGCTGCAGGGAAGCCCATGTACTCCAGTTATTTCCCAGGGTTTTGCGCCATTCGTCCAGGACAAAATTCTGCTGATAATGAATATGCTCGGAATTTTGAAGGTTTGGATTGTTGGTATAAATCTGAATGCGGGCAACGGCTGCTGTATTCTCAAAATAAGTCTGGAGTGCCCGCTCCAGAGCCGTAAGCTGTTCCTCGATACCGGAATCCAGTGATTCTGCCGCAAACAGACTCAGACACTGATTACTGTTAAGCAGGGTATCGGAAGATGAATATATGGTAGTTGTGATGTCGTTTAAGGAGGAGGCAACACGCAGGCCATCTGCCTTCTCCAGAGATTCATAGCGGGCAAGCATCTGTTTTCGCACGCTGGCAATGGAAAAGATGCCGATTACCAGAAGCGGAAACATGCCTGCCAGCAGAAAAATACGAAGCAGCTGACTTCTGACAGAATGTGTATCATGTATTTTATTAATATGTAGTTTCATAAAATATCCTTTGTTATAAAATTAAGGGATAATACCGTCTGGCAAATTCTATAAATATTATAGTAAATTACGTCTAAAATTTCTAGTAGGAAAGCACGGATAAATTTTGTATAGTGTGGATAAGGGAAAATAAAACATTCGTATGGCGAAGGGAAAGAGAGGAAAATAAGATATGAAATTCAGTAATGGATGCTGGCTGCAGAAAGAAGGCTGCGCCTGCTTTTCACTGGCAGAAGTTTATTTTACAAAAATTGAAAAAGATAAAGTAGTGCTCTGTGCACCGACACATAAGATTAATCACAGAGGAGATACATTGGGCGGAATCAATCTTACGGTTGAAATTACCACTCCGATGCCGGAAGTAATCCGTGTAAAGACGTATCATTATAAGGGCGCAATTCAGGATGGACCACAGTTTGCATTAAATCTTCCCAAACAGACAGATTGATGCCACCGAAGATGATGAGAAGATTGTTGTAAAAAGCGGAAATGCAAAACTGGTTATTACCAAAGAGAACTGGTCATGACTTACTATAACGGGGATAAGAAGCTCAGTACCAGTGCATGGCGTGATCTTGCCTATATGAAGACGGACTGGAAGGGTGATGCTTATGTAAAGAGCGCAGATAAGGATGCCTATATGAGACAGCAGCTTTCTTTAGGTGTGGGAGAGCTGATCTACGGTCTTGGTGAGCGCTTTGCCGCATTTACCAGAAACGGTCAGTCCATAGATATCTGGAATGAAGATGGCGGTACCTCCACCCACCAGTCTTATAAAAATATTCCGTTTTATATTTCAAACAAGGGCTATGGTGTTTTTGTCAACCATACCGAGAAAGTATCATTTGAAGTGGCAACGGAAGCGGTCACAAAAGTAGAATTTTCTGTGCCGGGAGAGAGTCTGGATTATTTCTTCTTTAACGGACCGGATCTGAAGGATGTTCTGCGCCGCTATACGGATCTGACCGGAAAACCGGCACTTCCTCCGGCCTGGACATTTGGCCTCTGGCTTTCCACATCCTTTACGACAAACTATGATGAAAAAACAGTTATGAGCTTTATCGATGGTATGCTCGATCGTGGAATTCCGCTTAAAGTATTCCATTTTGACTGCTTCTGGATGAAAGATTTCCACTGGACCGATTTCCTGTGGGATGAGCGTGTATTCCCGGACCCGGAGGGGATGCTTTCCCGTATGAAAGCAAAGGGATTAAAGATCTGTGTATGGATTAATCCGTATATTGCACAGGAATCCGTGATGTTTGACGAGGGCATGGAAGGCGGATATTTCCTGAAGCGTCCGGACGGTTCTGTATGGCAGTGGGACATGTGGCAGCCGGGCATGGCAATCGTCGACTTTACCAACCCGGAGGCAAAGAAATGGTATCAGAAGAAACTCGAAGCATTGGTTGATATGGGTGTGGATTGTTTCAAGACAGATTTTGGTGAGAGAATTCCAACCGATTGCGTTTACTATGACAAGAAAAATCCGGAAAAAATGCACAATTATTATACCTATTTATATAATGAAGCTGTATTTGAAGTTCTTGAGAAAAAGAAAGGAAAAGATGAGGCAGTACTGTTTGCGAGATCTGCTACCGCAGGTGGACAGAAATTCCCGGTACACTGGGGCGGAGACTGCTGGTCTGATTATGAATCCATGGAAGAAAGTCTGCGTGGCGGATTATCCTTACAGCTTTCCGGATTTGGGTTCTGGAGCCATGATATCGGCGGATTTGAAAACACTTCTACCGCGGATGTCTATAAGAGATGGTGTGCGTTTGGTCTGCTTTCTTCTCACAGCCGTCTGCATGGAAGTACATCATACCGTGTGCCGTGGGCTTATGACGATGAGGCCGTGGATGTGCTGCGCAGCTTTGTACGCCTGAAAGCACGTCTGATGCCATACCTGTGGAAGACCGCGCTGACAGCACATAACGAGGGAATTCCAAGCATGCGTGCGATGGTTCTTTCTTACACAAATGATAAAATGTGCAATTATCTGGATAAGCAGTATATGCTCGGCGACAGCTTACTAGTTGCTCCAATCTTTAACGATGAGGGAATTGGAGAATACTATCTGCCAAAGGAGAACGGCATATGGACCGATTTCTTCACCGGCAGGCAGCAGGAAGGCGGAGACTGGTATACCCGCACATATGCTTATACGGAGATTCCGCTGATGGTACGTCCGAATACGGTACTTCCGCTTGGAAACAGCGAAGAGGGACCAGAGTATGATTATGCCGATCAGGTGACATTCCGTGTATATGATGTACAGGATGAGGCAGCTGCTGAAATCTACGATATGGATCAGAATAAAGTGGCTTCCATTGTGGTAAAACGCATAGAGGATAAGCTTGTGATCGACTGCGACAGCAAAAAGCCGTTTACCGTAGAACTGGTTAATACCGGCATTTTAGATGTGAAGGGCGCAAAGGCATCCAAAGAAAATAAAAACACCATTCTTCGTGACTGTGAGAGCCACATAGAGTGTATACAGTAAAATCAGGTAAGAGGAAAAATTGATGGATAAAGTATTGGAAAACCGGATCTGTCTTCTGATCAAGGAAATGACACTGGAAGAGAAAACCGGCATGATCCACGGTGCGGGTCTGTTTCGCACCGCGGGGGTGGAAAGAATTCATATTCCCCCTTTAAAGATGTCCGATGGACCGATGGGTGTGCGCAGCGAGTTTGTCAATGATCAGTGGATGCCGGTCGGAACACCAGATGATTATGTGACATATTGTCCGAGCAACAATGCGATTGCGATGACATGGAACCGCAAACTTGCACGCAATGCAGGAAAAGTGTTGGGAGAAGAAGCACGCGGAAGAGGCAAAGATGTGATTCTTGCTCCGGGTATTAATATCAAAAGAACACCTGCATGCGGAAGAAATTTTGAATATATCAGTGAAGATCCAAGACTGACCAGTGAACTTGCCGTTCCGATAGTTCGTGGAATCGAGACGTCTGATGTGGCAGCATGTGTAAAGCATTTTGCAATGAACAATCAGGAAACCGAACGGCTCTGGGTAAATGTGGAAGCGGATGAGCGTACAATGCGTGAAATTTATTTCCCGGCATTTCAGGCGGTTGTACAAAAAGCGGGTGCAAAGTCGATCATGGGCTCTTATAATCTGATCCGCGGAACACATGTCTGTGAAAACAAAGATATTATGGGAACCGTACTGCGCAAAGAATGGGGATTTGACGGAACCATTATCTCTGACTGGGGAGCCGTACATACAACAAAGGGGACCGCAGAGGGACCGCTTGATATCGAAATGTCGGTAACCAGTGATTTTGATGACTATTTTCTTGCGAATCCGCTGATCAGCGAAATCCGAAAAGGGAATATAGATGAGGCCTGTGTGGACGAAAAAGTGCGCAATATTCTGCGGATGATGGTACGCCTGCATATGATTGAACTGACAGAAGTACCGGATTCTGATGGAAAAAAGAAAATTCTGGTTCAGAAGAACAAGAACCGGAAAGCGGGAAGTTATAATACGGCAAAACACCGTTTTGAAGTTTTAAAAGTAGCAAGAGAATCGATCACACTGTTAAAAAATGAAGACCGGAAACTTCCGCTTGATCCTGCAATCGATAAAGTTCTTGTCATTGGGCAGAATGCAGTGATTTCACAGGCTATGGGTGGCGGAAGTGCGGAGATTAAAGCTTTGTATGAGATTACACCACTGCTTGGAATCAGCAAGTTTCTCGGTGGAAACTGCGAAGTCCGTTATGCCAGAGGATATGATATTCCGGCAAAAAAGGAAAGCGATCATAACTGGCAGGAAGACAGCCTTGATGCAAGCAAAGCGGCGGCTGAGACAGCAAAGGAAACCGAGGACAGTGCACGTCTGCGGAAAGAAGCTGTGGAACTGGCAAAAGAATATAAGCATGTCATTTATGTGGGTGGTTTAAATCATGATCAGGATCTGGAAGGACAGGACCGTGCGGATTTAACCCTGCCATACGGACAGGACCGGCTGATTACAGAGCTTCTTGAGGTTCGACCGGATATGACAATTGTAATGCTTGCCGGAAGTCCGGTTTCCATGAAACCATGGGCGGACAGGGCAAAGGCAATTGTTTGGATGAGTTACAGCGGTATGGAAGGAGGCACTGCGCTTGCAGAGGTATTGTTTGGTGCAGTAAATCCTTCCGGAAAACTTGCAGAAACGCTTCCGGAAGAGATTCCGGAATGTTTCCGGAAAGAAGCGTATTTCCCGGGAAGACCTCTGACAGACGAAGAGAAGAAACATATGAATGCACATTTGACACAGACCTATGCAGAAGGCATCTTCGTGGGATACCGTTATTACGAAAAGAACCGGATTCCGGTACAGTTTTGTTTCGGACATGGATTGTCTTATACAGACTTTACCTATGATAATTTAAAAATTGAGGAAATTCCGTCCAAAGCGCGTGCCAATGGATTTGATGTACAGCTTCAGGTGCGCAATGTAGGAGCACTGGAGGGAAAAGAGACGGTTCAGTTGTATCTTGGAGAGAAGACGGTTTCTCCGGAAAACCCGGTGAAGGAACTGAAGGCATTTGAAAAAATCTGTCTTCGTCCGAGGGAAACCAAGACCGTGCTTTTGAAAATCACGATGGAAGATTTCATGCATTATGATGAAGCTGCCGGAACATGGAGATTAAAACATGGGGATTACCGCATTTATGTCGGAAGCTCCCTGCAGGATATCCAGTTGACACAGGATATTACGATATAAGCAGCAAATGCCGTGCATCTGAAAAGATGCGCGGTTTTCTTTTTTCTTTTCCCATGCTATGATGGAGACAGAAAAAAGAAAGAGAGAACAAAACATATGGGATATATATTGGAATTGAGAAAACAGGTAGGTCATCGGCCGTTGATTATGACCTGTGCAGGAGTGCTGCTTTTGAATGAAAAAAGGGAGTTGCTTCTGCAGAAACGTGCAGACAACGGGTTATGGGGATATCCCGGGGGTTCTATGGAACTCGGGGACAGCTTTGAAGACTGTGCCAGACGGGAAGTACAGGAGGAAACAGGACTGATCTGCGGAAACCTCGAACACTTTATGAATGTCTCCGGAGAAGAAGTACATTATGTCTATCCAAACGGGGATGAAATTTATGCCGCAGAAGAGATCTTTTTATGCCGGAAATTTTCCGGACAGATCATCTGCCAGCAGGAGGAAGTAGAAAAACTTTGTTTTTTCCGTATGGATGAACTCCCATCGAAAGAGCAGATCAATCCCAATAATTATCCGGCAATCGAACGGTTAAGGAGAATGATGGATGAGAATTGCACAACGGGAAAAGGAAATTTTACAGAAGGTAGAAGAAAAGATTGCTAGGGGACCTTATGAGGCTTCATGGGCATCGCTGTGTGAAGCGCAGATGCCGCAGTGGCTGGCGAAAGAAAAACTCGGTATTTTTATACACTGGGGTGTTTACAGTGTTCCGGCAAATTCCAATGAGTGGTATCCGCGCAACATGTACAAAGAAGGAATGCCGGCATATGAGCATCACAGAAAAACTTATGGATTGCAGAAGAACTTCGGGTATAAGGATTTTATTCCGATGTTTCGGGCTGAACATTTTTGCCCGGCGGAGTGGATGGAACTGTTTCAGGCGGCAGGAGCCGGTTATGTGTTTCCGGTAGCGGAACATCATGATGGATTTCAGATGTACCGGAGTGATCTTTCCGATTGGAACGCGGTCGACATGGGACCGAAACGGGATGTTCTCGGGGAACTGAAAGAGGAAGCAAAAAAGCGGGGAATTCATTTCTGTACATCTTCCCACCGTGCGGAACACTGGTTTTTCCTCGGAAATGGAAAAACGTTTGACAGTGATATCCATGAACCACTGAAAAAAGGGGATTTTTACTGGCCATCCATGCCGGAGGCAGATCCGGAGGACCTGTATTCCAGACCGTATCCGACAGAAGAGTTTCTCGATGACTGGCTGGCACGGACGGCAGAACTTATCCTTAATTACCGTCCGCGCCTGTTGTATTTTGACTGGTGGGTCCAGCATGAGGCATTTAAGCCCTATTTAAAGAAACTTGCCGCGTTTTATTATAATTGCGGAGCGGAATGGGGGACGAATGTTGCCATCTGTTACAAGCATGATGCGATGGCGTTTGGCAGTGGAATTGTAGAAATGGAACGTGGCGGCTTTGCGGAGGCAAAACCGTATCCGTGGCAGACAGATACCGCAATTGCAAGAAATTCCTGGTGCTATACGGATACACTGATCTATAAAACAAGTCAAGAAATCATCTGTACGCTGGTGGATGTGGTAAGTAAAAACGGAAATCTTTTATTAAATGTCGGACCGAAGGCGGATGGCACGCTTCCTGAAGGAGATAAAAAGATTCTCCGGGATCTGGCGGACTGGATGGCGGTGAACCGGGAAGCCATCCATGGAGCAAAGGTATGGAGAAAATCGTCCGAAGGTCCGACAAAAGATGCAGGAGGGACAGTTCTCAGATCAGAAAGAGATGGTCTATACGCCGCAGGATTACCGTTTTACAGTGAATCATGGAAATATTTATGCCATTGCGTTAAAGTGCCCGCAGGATGGAAACTTTTGCGTTCAGTCTCTGGCAGAAAGCAGTGACCAGAATCTCCCGGAATTCCATGGGATTATCAGACAGGTAGAAGTTCTTGGATATGAAAAATCCCCGGAATGGAAAACGGACGCAGAAGGTCTGCATGTGAAGACCTCCGGTTTTTATTCTGAATTTCCGGTCGTGTTAAAAATTGTTGTTTCTTAAAATTACCGCAGAAGAGAAAAATTTCCAGCTTTGTTACTTCTTGCCTTTTGCTACAGAGAATGGTAGGATAAGACATAGAATGAGTTACAAAGGATCAAAACACATATAAGTGGGGGAATTCTTATGAGAAAAGCAAAGAAATTAATAGCCGGAATCATGCTTGCATGTATGTTTATTGCGGGAACTGGTGTGGAGCCGCCAGATGTGTATGCGGCAGGAACCACTGCCGGTTCGCTGGAAATGAAGACTGCCAGTGACTCCATCAATTTAAATGCGGGACAGTCATTTGATGTGACATTTTCTGTCAATGCGGAGACTTCCGGATTCGGAGGATACCTGACTTATGACAATTCAGTATTTACTTCGGTTACGGTAGTTGTTGACGGGGGCACCACATCCGGAAAGACAGACAATAACGGAGAGTGGAAGGCTTCTTATAATGGGTACACACATTTTCTGTCCGTGGATTATTATAAAAAGGATGCGGCAGGAAATACTACCGCACAGATTGCAGATCCGGTAAAAGTATCGGGATCATCGATTGCAACATTAAAATTTACCTCGGCAAAACCGGTCATAAAGACTGACATTACCTTCAGTCCATCTTATCTTCGCACAAACGGATCGGATGTGGAACTGAAAACGCAGAAACTGACACTGACGAATTCCCAGGCAAAGACCGTGACACTTTCCCTTGGAATCGTAAAGGGAAACGGGCATATTTCCGTTCCGGTATATTTTTCCAGAAATGACGGATTCAACAAGATCAAACTTGGAATTTCATACAATAAAAATATTCTTGCATTCCAGTCTGTGACACTGGCACCGGAAGTACAGTCGACACTTACGCAGAGTGATTACAATATGTCTTCCTATGGAGGGTATCTTACGACAGAATATACGGCAGCAGCAGATGTAAATACTTCGGGAAATCTGATGTATATTGATTTTCAGCTTGCCAATGGAATGACAGCCTATTCCAACAACGGAATCAGTACGGATGTTACGGTTGCCATTGAGTCTGTGGAAGATCAGCAGGGGGATATTTTTTCCTACAATTCGGCGACATCGAGTGTGACGATCACAGATCAGCAGCATACACTGGGAGATGTCAGCGGGGACGGAAAAGTAAATCTGATCGATGTACTGTACGTCATTCAGTATTACAATAATACAAAGACGTTTACCAGTGCGGAGAAAACCGCCGCAGATGTAAACCGCGACGGGAAAGTAGATCTGACGGATGCCTTAAAGATCCTGCAGTATTACAACGGCGCGATCAAAACATTATATTAGAACAAAGGAGAAATCATGTATTGTAGAAAATGTGGAAGAGAGATTCCCGATGATTCTGTCATGTGCGGATATTGTGGAACACCTACAAATCCGGATAATCCGTATACCTATGGCGGAACACCGCAGAATATGGACGAAGGTGCAAACGGGCTTGGAATTGCTTCAATGATCCTTGGGATTGTTGCCATTCTGCTGGCATGCTGTGCCGGAGGAAAATGGCTGACATTTCTTGTCGCAGCTGCCGGTCTGATTCTTGGAATTATCGCATTACAGAAACCCAAGTACGGCAGCAGCAGAGGAATGGCTCTTGCGGGTGTGATCTGCAGTGTGATCGCGCTTCTTATGAAAATTATTGTGATCATTTTACTGGGGGTGGGAATCGGAACCTTTCTTTATTCCCATATGTTTCACTTTTAAAGTCCCATTCTGATAGATGGGAGTTATTCATAATATAACTGGAAGTTATAATAAAAATAGTGCTTGACAAACACAGATTATAGTATTATGATCTAAACAACACAAAGAAAGTAGAAGGTTTTCGAGATATGAGAAGACAGGCGTTATCGCTTTTAGTGGAAAATAACCCAGGCGTGACGAGCCGGATATCCGGATTGTTCAGTCGCCGCGGATATAATATTGACAGTTTTTCATCCGGTGTGACTGCAGATCCGAAATATACCAGAATTACAATTGTTGCCAGTGGCGATGAACTTATTCTGGATCAGATCGAGAAACAGTTACTGAAACTGGAAGATGTGTTGGATATCAAAAAACTAGAACCGGGACTTTCTGTTACCCGGGAGCTGATTCTTGTAAAGATCCGCGCAAAGGATAACGAGCGTCAGCCGATTATGAATGTGACAGAGATTTTTCATGGAAAGATCGTAGATGTCACAAACGATTCCATGGTAATTCAGCTGGTAGGACATCAGGATAAATTGGATGCCTTTTTAGATCTGCTGGATGGATATGAAATTCTGGAACTTGCACGTACCGGAATTACGGGACTTACCCGTGGATCGTCGGATGTCCGTTTTTTGGATTAGTTACGGCTACTTATTAAAAATATTTTTTTATATAAGAGTATACATATTTAGGAGGACAATGATATGTCAGAAGCAAGAATTTTTTATCAGGAAGATTGTAACCTTTCATTATTGGATGGAAAGACAATCGCAATCATCGGCTATGGTAGCCAGGGACATGCACATGCATTAAACTTAAAGGAGTCCGGATGCAACGTCATTATCGGTCTTTATGAGGGAAGCAAGTCCTGGAAGAAAGCCGAAGAGCAGGGATTTAAGGTATACGTTGCAGCAGAAGCTGCTAAAAAAGCTGATATTATCATGATTCTGATCAACGATGAATTACAGGCAGATATGTACAAGAAAGATATCGAGCCAAACCTTGAAGCAGGTAACATGTTAATGTTCGCACATGGTTTCAATATCCATTTCGGATGCATCAAGCCACCAAAGGATGTCGATGTTACAATGATCGCACCTAAGGCACCAGGACATACAGTACGTTCTGAGTATCAGGCTGGTAAGGGAACACCTTGTCTGATCGCTGTTGAGCAGGATGCTACCGGAAAGGCATGGGATCTTGCACTTGCATATGGTCTTGGAATCGGCGGAGCAAGAGCCGGACTTCTTGAGACAACATTCCGTACAGAGACAGAGACTGACCTCTTCGGTGAGCAGGCTGTACTTTGTGGTGGTGTTTGTGCACTTATGCAGGCTGGTTTCGAAACACTTTGCGAGGCTGGTTATGATCCGAGAAATGCATACTTTGAGTGTATCCATGAGATGAAACTGATCGTAGACTTAATTTACCAGTCAGGTTTCGCAGGAATGAGATATTCTATCTCTAATACAGCTGAGTATGGTGATTATATCACCGGACCAAAGATTGTTACTGCTGAGACAAAGAAGGCTATGAAGCAGATCCTTACTGATATTCAGGATGGTACATTTGCAAAAGAGTTCTTACTGGATATGTCCCCAGCAGGACGTCAGGTTCATTTCAAGGCTATGAGAAAGCTTGCTTCTGAGCATCCATCAGAGAAGGTTGGTGCTGAGATCCGTAAGCTGTACAGCTGGAACAACGAGAGCGACAAGCTCATCAACAACTAATCAGAAACTGATTTTAAAAACCCCGGTGAGTACCATCATCGGGGTTTTTGTTTTTGTGATGGGGTGGAAGGAAGTGGGTCATAAGGACTCCTCCCACAAAGATGTATCAAGATTTTTCAATGTGGGGCCATAAGGACTCCTCCCGCAAAGAGCGCGGGTCCCTCCTCATGGCAATGTCCCTCCTCTGGAAAAGGAAGTGGTCATAAGGGCTCCTCCCGCAAAGAGCGCGGGTCCCTCCTCATGACAATTGACAAACTACCCCGGTATGTGTAAAATAAATGTATTGTGAAAAAATATGAAAAATGAAGAGGCGAAGACATGGCAGAAGTATACAACCACAAAGTGGTAGAGAAAAAGTGGCAGAAAGTCTGGGATGATGAAAAGGCTTTTGCTGCAACCAATGATTATTCCAAACCGAAATATTATGCGCTGGTTGAATTCCCATATCCATCCGGACAGGGACTTCACGTTGGTCATCCGAGACCATATACAGCATTGGATATTGTTGCCCGTAAGAGAAGAATGCAGGGATATAATGTATTATATCCGATGGGATGGGATGCATTTGGACTTCCGACAGAAAACTATGCAATTAAAAATAAAATCCATCCAAAAATCGTAACAGAGAATAATGTAAAGCATTTTAAGGATCAGTTACATTCTCTGGGATATTCTTTTGACTGGGATCGTGAGATTAACACAACAGATCCAAAGTATTATAAGTGGACCCAGTGGATTTTCCTGAAATTATTCAAGGCCGGTCTTGCATACAAAAAAGAGATGCCGATCAACTGGTGTACTTCCTGTAAGGTAGGTCTTGCAAACGAGGAGGTTGTAAACGGTGTCTGTGAGCGGTGTGGAGCTCCGGTTGTCCGCAAGGTAAAGAGCGAGTGGATGTTAAAGATTACCGATTATGCGGATAAGCTGATCGAAGGACTGAATGATGTAGACTACATTGAACGTGTCAAGGTTTCACAGAAAAACTGGATCGGACGTTCTACAGGTGCCGAGGTTGATTTTCAGATCAAAGATACAGAAGATAAGCTGCGTATTTACACCACACGCTGCGATACATTGTTTGGTGTTACCTATATGGTTGTTTCACCAGAGCATCCATATCTGGATAAGTACAAGGATCAGATTAAAAACTGGGAGGAAATCGTTGCATACCGCGAGCAGGCTTCCAGAAAGTCTGATTTTGAGCGGGCGGAGCTTGCAAAAGACAAGACTGGTGTGGCAATTGACGGTCTGACTGCAATCAATCCGGTCAACGGAAAAGGAGTTCCGATCTGGGTATCTGATTATGTACTGATGACCTATGGTACCGGTGCTATCATGGCAGTTCCTGCCCATGATGAGAGAGACTGGGAGTTCGCAAAGAAATTTCATCTTCCGATCATTCAGGTAGTTGCAAAGAACGGAGAAGAAGTGGATGTCAATGAGGCTGCTTTTACCGATGTAGCGACGGGTGTGCTGATCAACTCCGACTTCTTAAACGGCCTGGAAGTAAAAGATGCAAAGGAAAAGATGATCAAATTCCTGGAAGAAAAAGGAATTGGTCAGGCAAAGACAAATTATAAATTAAGAGACTGGGTATTCTCACGTCAGCGTTACTGGGGGGAGCCGATTCCGATTGTTCACTGCGATAAATGTGGGTATGTGCCGATCAATGAGAGCGAGCTGCCGCTGCTTCTTCCGGAAGTAGAAAGTTATATGCCGACAGACAACGGAGAATCTCCGCTTGCAGCAATGACCGACTGGGTAAATACGACTTGTCCATGCTGTGGTGGTCCTGCAAAGCGTGAGACCGATACCATGCCTCAGTGGGCTGGTTCTTCCTGGTACTTCCTGCGTTATACCGATCCCCACAATACGGAAGCACTGGCAAGCCCGGAAGCTCTCAAATACTGGATGCCGGTTGACTGGTACAATGGCGGTATGGAGCATACGACCCTGCATCTGCTGTATTCCAGATTCTGGCATAAATTCCTGTATGACCAGGGCGTTGTTCCGACTCCGGAACCATACCAGAAGCGTACTTCCCATGGCATGATTCTCGGTGAAAACGGAGAGAAGATGTCAAAGTCCAGAGGAAATGTAGTCAATCCAGACGATATTGTGCAGGAGTATGGTGCAGATACCCTGCGTACGTATGAAATGTTCATCGGAGCATTTGATCTGGCTGCATCTTGGTCGGAAGATGGAGTAAAGGGATGCCGCAGATTCTTAGACCGTGTCTGGAAATTGCAGGATCTTATGACTGATGAGGAGGGATACTCCAAGGATCTTGAGACCAAGATGCATCAGACAATTAAGAAGGTTTCCAATGACTTTGAAAACCTCAAGTACAATACGGCGATTGCTGCCATGATGACACTTTTGAATGATTTTTATAAAAAAGGCTCTATCACCAGGGGAGAGTTAAAGACACTGATCATTCTGCTGAATCCGGTTGCTCCGCATATTACAGAAGAAATGTGGCAGATTATCGGATGCGAGGGAAGAGTATATCAGCAGACATGGCCGGAGTTCGATGAGGCAAAGACGGTGGAATCTTCCGTGGAGATTGCCGTTCAGATCAACGGTAAGGTAAAGGGAACGCTTGGTATCCAGAAAGATGATCCGAAGGATCAGGTAATTGCAAAGGCAAAAGAAGTCATTGCCGATAAACTGACCGGAAATATCATCAAAGAGATTTATGTACCGGGAAGACTGGTAAATATTGTAATGAAATAAAATGTTTCCTGTCTGCCAGAAAACAGCAGACAGAAGATTTCTAAGGGAAAGGCACCCTGCGCAAAAGGCGCAGGGTGTTTTGCATAATAAAAAGGAAAAACACAGATACTGTAAAAAAGGAGGTCTTTGATGTGAAACTTTCATATCTTTCTTATTTTTTTTACATATGAAACCCATATTCCGGATGGCATTGGATTTGCGTTGTTCGGTCATGGCATCTGTTGTGGCTTTCGGTTATTTTTGCCATATGCGTCAGATATGTATGGATTTATAAAAAAGGGGATGAAAGAAAAAAACGCCGGATGGATGGTCTGACGGCATGTTCCCTTGTGGTGTGGATTGTCGTGAGAGCAATTTATATTGCGGTGATCCATGAAGCGTTTTTATATGAACTCCCGTTTCATCTGTGCAGCATGGCTGGAATTTTGTGTGCCGTTCATTGTCTGACGAAATGGAAATGGCTGGGGCAGGTGCTGTATACCATCTGTCTCCCGGGAACAGTGCTGGCACTTTTATTTCCAAACTGGAACTTTTATCCGGTCATTCATTTCATTACACTGGAAGGCTTTTTGTTTCATATGGGAATTGTACTGTATGTGGCAGGAAAACTTGCATCCCATGAAATCCGACCGGATTTTGCAAAACTCTGGCAGGTGGTGTTATTTCTGACTGCGGTTGTGATACCGATTTACTGGTTTGATAAAAGATATGATGTGAATTATATGTTTGTGAACTGGCCATCCGCCGGATCTCCGCTTGTCTGGCTGGCAGACAGGATGGGAAATCCGGGGTATCTTACAGGATATGCGGCACTTGTGTTTCTTTGCATGCTTTTGATGGATGTGGGCTATCTTATGGTTGCCGGAAGGAGAAAACAAAAGTTATTTTTTTAACACATGAGGAGGCCGGGACGGGTCGCTGCCACGCAATTTCTGCATGCCGCGCTGAATGGCATCTTTGGAATCTTTCCAGTCGGCATCTTTGTTTTTGTAATCATATTTTTCAATAAACCATGCAACGTCTTCATAGACGCGGTGGAAATTTTCCTTCATCAGAGGAAGGACGGTGGCATAGAATTCTTTTTTCTCTTCACCGGAAAGCTGTTCGTCGGCACCTTCGCAGAGAACTTTAAAGTGATCGAGGCAGAATCCTTTGGTATTTTCCACCTGTGCACGGAAATCCGCATCTTTTTTGTACATGGAAAAGAAGGTTTTCATGTAAGCCTGAAAGGTATTTTTTACACTGTTACAGATGAAACAGGTGGATTCCCGCCGGTTGATCCACTCGACAATGGAATTGGAAGAACCATCTGTTTTTTTGCCGAACAGACTGCTGCGTTTTGCAGCAGCGTCCGGACGGAAGGTTTTCCAGACATGATCCATTTCCTCTTCGTGACGTTTCATCAGTGTTTTTAAAATCCAGGCATTGCCGAGCGAATTTCCATAATCAAACATTTTTTTGAAATGTGCGCGGCAGAATCCTTCCTGGTCTGTCATGTCGCGGATATCGGCTTCCATGTAGGAGGCACCATGTCCGAGGACGAAATCCATCATGTGTTCTTCGGTTTTTTGTTCAATATAGCAGAATGGACATTCTCCGGCATTTGCCATGGCGTCTGAAATTGGGATGGTGTGAAGCTGTTCTTTCATAGTGTTTCCTCCGGTCTGTAAGTACGGTAAAAGTCAATAAAGGTCTGTAAGGATTTGGATGGCTTTAAGTTTTCCTTGTATGCAAAGCCGATTTCCCGTTTGTGGATCGGGATGCCGAGCGGAATTTCCACGAGAGATCCCTCTTGGAGTTCCTTTGTGACAAAACTTTTGATGACACAGGCAACGCCGACACCGATCTTTGCGAAATCAATTAACAGATCCATGTTCGAGATGTCAATGGATTCCGCTACGGAAATATGATTGTCCTGCAGATAATCGTCAATATACTGCCGCGTCATGTTATGCTTATCCAAAAGCATAAGTGTGGAATTGCCAAGGATGGAATCTCTGGTAATTCCTCTTTTTTTCAGATTTGAGAGATAGTCCGGATTGGCTACAAAAATGTCTTCAATGTTGTCCAGATAGTAAAAATTGATGTTTTTGAGATTATCCGGCTTTCCAATCAGACCGATGTCAATTTTATTTTCATCCAGCAGATCAAGCGTTTCGTTGGTCGACTGACAGTTGATGGAAATACTGATATGTGGATTCTGCCGTATGAATTCTTTCAGATAGGGCAGAAGCACAAATTTGCAGAGTGTGGAACTGACACCGATCTGCAGGTGACCGACACCAAGATCGATGGAGCGTTTTAATTTGTCTTCCCCAAGTGTCAGTGTTTCAAAGGCTTCCTTTACATGTCCATAAAGTAACTGGCCTCGTCCGTCAGTACAACGCCGCGGGAACTGCGGGAAAACAGTTTGCATCCTAAATTTTCTTCCAGTTTCTGAATGGATTTGCTGATGGCAGGCTGGCTGATGTAGAGTTCTTTGGCTGCCTTGGAAATATTTCCGGCATTGGCAACCGTATAAAAAATCCAGTAAGAAGATAAATTCTGATTCATTATTGCCTCCGTTTATTATAATAAGTTATTATATCATAAAATATAGTTATGGTAAATATGTTTATTATGTATTAGGATTATGAAATAATCTGTGCTAAAATCATAGTAGTTTAAGATATTAAAGGAGGAATTATCCATGGGAATGACAATGACTCAGAAGATTCTTGCAGCACATGCAGGCCTGCCTTCTGTCAGCGCCGGACAGCTGATCGAGGCAGACCTGGATCTGGTTCTGGGCAATGATATTACTTCTCCGGTTGCAATTCATGAAATCGGAAAAATGAATGTAGAGGGTGTATTTCACAAAGACAAGATCGCACTTGTGATGGATCACTTTGCTCCAAATAAGGACATTAAATCCGCAGAGCATTGCAAATGCGTGCGTGAGTTTGCCTGCAAAAATGATATTACAAACTATTTTGATGTAGGTGAAATGGGAATAGAGCATGCACTCCTTCCGGAAAAAGGACTTACGGTTGCGGGAGATGTGATTATCGGTGCAGATTCCCATACATGTACATACGGTGCACTTGGTGCATTTTCTACTGGTGTGGGAAGTACAGATATGGCAGCCGGCATGGCTACCGGAAAAGCATGGTTTAAAGTACCGTCTGCAATCAAATTTAATATCGTTGGAAAGCCAAATAAGTGGATCAGCGGAAAAGATGTGATTCTTCATATCATCGGAATGATCGGTGTGGATGGAGCCCTTTATAAATCCATGGAATTTGTTGGGGAAGGAATCAAATACCTTTCCATGGATGACCGTTTTACCATCGCAAACATGGCAATTGAGGCCGGTGGAAAGAACGGTATTTTCCCGGTAGACGATCTGACCCGTGCATACATGAAAGAACATTCCAAGAGACCGTTCGTGGAATATGAAGCAGATGCGGATGCAGAGTATGACGAAGAATATACGATTGATCTTTCAACTTTAAAGTCAACCGTTTCATTCCCACATCTGCCGGATAACACACGTACGATTGATGAAGTGGGCGATGTGAAAATTGATCAGGTTGTGATTGGTTCCTGCACAAACGGACGTATGGAAGATCTTCGTACAGCTGCAGAAATCTTAAAAGGAAAGAAAGTAGCCAAAGGACTCCGCGTGATCGTAATCCCGGCAACCCAGCAGATTTATCTGGATGCCATGGAAGAGGGACTTCTTAAGATCTTTATCGAAGCAGGTGCAATCGTAAGTACACCGACCTGTGGACCGTGTCTTGGCGGATATATGGGAGTACTTGCAGAAGGTGAACGCTGTGTATCCACAACAAACCGTAACTTTGTCGGACGTATGGGACATGTAGATTCGGAAGTATATCTTGCAAGCCCGGCGGTTGCAGCGGCAAGTGCCATCACCGGAAAGATTTCAGGCCCGGCGGAAGTAATGTAGAAGATGCCGGAGAAAAAGGAGGTCAGATAAGAAATGAAAGCAGCACATGGTAGTGTATTTAAATATGGCGATAACGTAGATACGGATGTTATCATTCCGGCAAGATATTTGAATTCTTCCGATCCGAAAGAACTTGCCACACACTGTATGGAAGATATCGATAAAGATTTCGTAAAAAATGTACATGTGGGAGATATTATTGTAGCCAATAAAAACTTTGGATGTGGTTCTTCCCGTGAGCATGCACCGATTTCCATCAAGGCATCCGGTGTCAGCTGTGTCATTGCTGAGACATTTGCCAGAATCTTTTACCGGAATGCCATCAATATCGGTTTGCCGATCATTGAGTGCCCACAGGCCGCAAAGGAAATACAGGCAGGGGATGAGGTGGAAGTAGATTTTGATTCCGGAATCATCACAGATGTGACAACCGGAAAGAAATTCCAGGGACAGGCATTTCCACCATTTATGCAGAAGATTATTGACTGCGAAGGTCTTGTCAATTATATCAACCAGAAATAATAAAAAGATGTCAGAGAGGACTTCCCTTATTTGCGGGGAAGTCCTTTTAGGTAAGAAAGATATTTAGGAGAAAGAGAAATCTGCTGGTAAATATCGGCATAGGACGAAGCAGACAGCTCCTCGATATAGTTTTCCGGAAAATTTTTTGATATGCCGGCCTGATGCGCCAGATCTACGGCTTTGTTATAGGCAATTGCCGCATCAATCGCATTTGTGTAATTACCGACAGTGATGTTGCCGTGGATATGGATACGTACTTTATAGTGTTCGGTTCCGTTTTTGTCGATGCGTTCGACACCAAAATACGGATTGATGATTTTGAGGTTTGAGTAGCGGAAATCATTTTCATCGCCGTTGACAAAACAAAAATCCCTGCCGTTTACCGCATGGGTTTTGATGCCGTAGCGGCCGAGAAGCGTAAGCTGCATTCCATAGTGATTGACATACAGATGTCCCTGGCGTGTCAGAATCCGGTGGCTGCTGTAATAGAAGAGGTCATCAATGTCAAATTTTAACTCCCGGTGAATACTCAGATAATAACTGAAATAATTTTTGCGCAGATAGATGGGGGTAGGAATATACATATGATTATCCCGGAAATTGATCAGCGAAACAATTTTTTTCAAAGGCAAGCTGGTTGGTCCGGTAAAATGCCTCATCGATGGTTTCTGTACCGGATAACAGCTCGCAGGCGGCAGTGTATGCCTGATGTGCCTGAACTTCCGTGGGGAAGCTTCCGAGGCTGATATGGCGGCCTTTGTGCGTAATATTGGAGCGATAGTATACGGTTTTGTCTTTTTTTGTCGCAAGATATACACCGGTTAACATAAATTCTCCTTTCGCCCTGACAGGTTATTTTAGTAGTATAACATAGGAAATTCATTGACACCACCCACTTTTTTTACCTATAATGTACGAGAAACGTTATGATTAAATTTTTGTAAAATGAGGAAGAAAAAATGGAATTAATGTATTCAAGCACCAGAAATGATAAAGTAAAACTGACTGCATCCCAGGCAATTTTAAAGGGTCTGGCAGATGATGGAGGACTTTTTGTACCGGAGCGTATCCCGGCACTGGATGTCCCGATGGATACACTTGCAGATATGTCCTATCAGGAGACTGCTTATGAAGTCATGAGCCGTTTCTTTACGGATTTTACAGAAGAAGAGTTAAAGCATTGTATCAAAAAAGCATACGACAGCAAATTTGATACGCCGGAGATCGCACCGCTGGTAGATGCGGACGGTGCTTATTATCTGGAACTGTTCCATGGTCCGACGATTGCATTTAAGGATATGGCACTTTCCATTCTGCCACATCTTCTCATTACCTCTGCAAGAAAAAATCAGGTGAAAAATGATATTGTTATTTTAACAGCGACATCCGGAGATACCGGAAAAGCTGCCCTTGCAGGATTTGCAGATGTGGAAGGCACAAAGATTGTTGTATTTTATCCGAAGAACGGTGTCAGCCCGATCCAGGAAAAGCAGATGATCACACAGAAAGGTGCAAATACCTGTGTGGTTGGAATCCACGGAAACTTTGATCAGGCACAGACCGGTGTGAAGAAGATGTTTAATGATACTGCACTTGAAGCAGAACTTGATGTTGCAGGTTATCAGTTCTCATCTGCAAATTCCATCAATATCGGACGTCTGATTCCTCAGGTGGCATATTATGTATATGCATATGCAAAATTATATAAAAATGGTGCAATTGCAAAAGATGAAAAGATCAACGTTGTTGTTCCAACCGGAAATTTCGGAAATATCCTTGCTGCTTTTTATGCAAAGAATATGGGACTTCCAATTGCAAAACTGATCTGTGCATCCAATGAGAACAAAGTATTGTATGATTTCTTCTCCACCGGAACATACGACAGAAACCGTGATTTCATTCTTACAAGTTCTCCATCCATGGATATTCTGATTTCTTCCAATCTGGAGCGTCTGATTTACCGTATTGCCGGAAACGACGCAGAAAAGAATACAAAGATGATGGAAGAACTTTCCACAGACGGAAAATATGCAATCACAGACGAGATGCGTGCGCAACTTGCTGATTTCTACGGAAATTATACAAGCGAGGAAGAGACTGCAAAGACCATCAAAAAATTATATGAGGATACCGGATATATCATTGATACCCATACAGCAGTTGCGGCAGGGGTATACGATAAGTATAAGAAGGATACCGGGGATACCGAGACAAAGACCGTGATTGCCAGCACGGCAAGTCCGTTTAAGTTTACCCGAAGCGTTATGGATGCGATTGATCCGAAATACGATGTTATGGGTGACTTTGAGCTGGTAGATGAGCTTTCCAGAATCGGAAATGTCAAAGTCCCACAGGCGATCGAAGAGATTCGTACCGCACCGGTACTTCATGATACGGTATGTGAAGTGGAAGAAATGCCACAGGTTGTTAAAAAATTCCTTGGTGTTTAAAATACATATGAAAAGAGGACAAAGATTATGAAAAAGAAATTGATTTCGCTTTTACTTGTTTCTGCCATGGCAGCTGCAACAGCAGGCTGCGGTTCATCCGTACCTGCCAACAGTGTGAACTCCAGAGATGATCTTCCGGGTAAAAAAATTGGTGTACAGCTCGGTACAACCGGAGATTCGGATGCCACAGAGTATGAAAAGAATGATGGTAGTACGGTAGAACGTTACAATAAAGGCGCAGATGCCATTCAGGCATTAAAAACAGGAAAGATTGACTGTGTGATCATTGATCAGCAGCCGGCAGAAGCTTTTGTTGAAAAAAATGATGATTTAAAGATTTTATCCGATACGTTTGATCCGGAAGAGTATGCCATCTGTATTGCCAAAGGCAATTCGGATCTGACCGATAAATTTAACAGCGCGATTGAAGAACTGCAAAAGGATGGAACCATTGATTCCATCACCAGCAATTATATCGGAGATGAGGCTGGAAAGCATCCATATGAGACACCGGACGGAACCGAGTATCCAAACGGAACACTTACTATGGCAACCAATGCGCAGTTTGAGCCATACGAATATTATGACGGAGATCAGATTGTAGGAATTGATGCAGATATTGCAAAAGCAATCTGTGATAAACTCGGATATGAGCTGAAGATTGAAGATATGGAGTTTGATGCGATCATCGCAGCGGTATCTTCCGGAAAAGCTGATTTTGGTGCTGCCGGAATCACGGTAACTGAGGATCGTAAGAAAAATATTGACTTTACGGATACCTATACAAAGGCTTGTCAGGTAATCGTTGTAAGAAACAAATAATTTGTTTCGGAGGATAAACAGTGAGTGATTTTATTGCAAAATTTCAACAGGATTTTATAGAGAGCGACCGTTATCTGTATCTGCTGCGTGGGCTGGGGAATACATTGCTGATTGCAGCCCTTGCGGTTATTCTGGGAATTGTTCTTGGATTTCTGGTTGCAATCATCCGGTCTACACATGACAAGCATGGCGGACTGAATATCCTGAATTTTATCTGTAAAGTGTATCTGACCATATGGCGGGGAACCCCGACGATGGTGCAGCTGCTGATCATGTATTATATTATTCTCGTTGCACTGGATAATAAGATTCTGGTTGCAGTGATTGCGTTCGGATTGAATTCGGCGGCTTATGTGGCAGAGATTGTCCGTTCCGGAATTATGTCTGTGGATGAGGGACAGTTTGAGGCGGACGAAGCCTTGGGTTGAATTACACCCAGACCATGCGGCTGATCATTCTTCCTCAGGCATTTAAAAATGTCCTTCCGGCGCTGGCAAATGAATTTATTACACTTTTGAAAGAGACATCCATCAGTGGATACATTGCAATTCCGGATCTGACAAAAGGCGGTGACATTATTCGAAGCCAGACATATGATGCGTTTCTTCCGTTATTCGGCGTTGCGGTCATTTATCTGGTACTGGTAATGATCCTTACGGCAGGAGTACACAAACTGGAAACGAGGTTGCGGACAAATGAGCGATAACAAAAATGTATTGATCGAAGTGAGAGATCTTTGTAAATCTTTTGACCATGTTAAGGTATTAAACGGAATATCAACAACGATTTCGCAGGGAGAGGTTGTTGCAATTATCGGACCGTCGGGATGCGGAAAATCTACGTTTCTGCGCTCCATGAATCTTCTGGAAAAACCAACCTCCGGTTCCATTCTTTTTGAGGGAACGGATATTACGGATTCTTCCGTTGACATCAATAAAATGCGTCAGAAAATCGGAATGGTGTTTCAGCAGTTTAATCTCTTTCCCAACCATACCGTAAAAGGGAATATCATGCTTGCCCCGGTACAGACCGGGCTCATGACAAAAGAAGAGGCTTCGAAACGTGCAGATGAACTGCTGGTACGCGTAGGGCTTTCGGATAAAGCGGATGTCTATCCTGCAATGCTTTCCGGAGGACAAAAGCAGCGTATTGCGATTGCGCGTGCACTTGCTATGAATCCGGATGTGATGCTGTTTGATGAGCCGACTTCTGCACTTGATCCGGAAATGGTAGGAGAAGTACTTGAGATTATGAAAGAACTTGCCAGAGATGGAATGACGATGGTGGTTGTCACACATGAGATGGGATTTGCCAGGGAAGTGGCAAGCCGTGTAATGTTCATCAATGAAGGACAGATTCAGGAGGAGAATACACCGAAGGAATTTTTCTCCCACCCGGAAAATCCACGTTTGTGCGAGTTCCTTTCTGAAGTATTATAGTGGAAACATAAAAAAACGTCTGCCTTGTGGCAGACGTTTTTTATGGCATTTTACTTTAAGGAAAATCCTATTTTATTCTTTAATGGAAACACGTTCCATATAAAAATCAATCGTTCCAAACGTATACAGAACCGGGATATGCAAGGTGCGTCCTGAAAACTGAATCGGGGAAACGGTAATATGCTCCGGAGCACCGAGTGTTAACTCTGTGTTAGAGGTGTTTGATACATTTACAATGAATAATCCGTTCTGCAGATTCAAAAAATCCTCCAGAGAAGCCTGAACGTATTCATCGTAAGAATGGAACTGCTCATGGACATAGCGGGTAGCAAAGGCAATCGCCGTGTCCAGATCCATGGAAATATAGGTGTTAATCGCATAGTCACCATGAATTTCCTGCTTTACACAACAGGCAATGGAAGCCTCAGTGACTTCTTCCACGGAAAGCGGTGTGTAATCGGAACCGATAAAACGGATAAAATCGTTAAATAAAAGCTCGATAAACATATGTCCTTTTTCCGAAAGAGCAGCGTCGGTTGATGAAAAAAAGTTTTCAAACAACTGCTGGATATTTTTCCGGCGCTCGATAAGGCTTTCTTCATCTTCCATGCCGTTTTTGGAACGGTAATCCTGTATGATCTGTTCGAAATCGGTGTTTGTCAGAACTCCTTCATCCAAAAGAACCTGTCCAAGAGAAAGGAAGGCAGGGGTCTGCTGTTTTAACAGTTCTTCCACCTGGGCTTCGGTCAGGTATCCGAGCTGAATCGCCAGCTCACCGAAACGATTGTCCTGGTGGGTCTGGTGAATGACAACATCATCTACCTGGGCTGCATTCATGTATCCGGCATGAATGGCAAGGGTACCGAGTTTCATATGCTGATCTGCTTCCTGACGCATCGCTGAAAACAGCTGATCACGGGTCACATATCCGTTGGCAAGCAGATAATTTCCAAAAAATTGTGTATACATAACGATTATCTCCCTTCCAGGAAGCGCTTAACGACAGCAGGCACCTGTTCCTTGTCCAGTGGCTTTTGAATGAAATCTTTTGCGCCCGCTTCCAGTGCATTTTTCAGCTGGGACTGTGTTCCGACAGAAGAAGCGATGATGATTGTAGCTTCCGGATCAAATTCCATAATATCACGGATGGCATCATTGCCGTCTTTTTTTGGCATAACAATGTCAAGAAATACCAGATCCGGATGTACTTCTTTATATTTGTCAATCGCACTCTGTCCATCGGTGGCTTCCACGAATACCGGAGTGCCGAGAGTGGAAATGATGTCCTTTAACTGTTTACGTGCAAGAATCGAATCGTCAGTAATTAAAATTGTAGTGTCCTCAATGCGCATATACATTCTCCTTTTTGTTACATATTAAGTATATTTTACTATAAATGTATAAAATAATCAATGAAATTTGACTATTTTTGCCGATGGTAAAAAGTTTTTTCGTGTGTGATACTATAAAACAGGAGGAAAAATGACGAAAACAATTTTACTTATGGATATTGTGATCGTTTTTGTAGGCATTTATCTGGCTGTTTCTGCTGCAAAAATGAAAAAAAGCGGACAGATCAGTGACCTGGTTGTCCCGAAAGAAGAAATTAAGAAGTGTAAAGATCCCGAGGCGTATATCCGGGGAATAACACCGTGGCTGTATGGATTTGCGGCGGTAGCAGTCGTTGTGGGAGCAATCGGAATTTTATGTGATACTAAGGTGATTACGCTCGGACGCATCTGGACATATGTGGAACTTGGTGCATTTTTGGCAGCATTGTTTGCATTTGTAAGCGGAATGCGTAAAATAAAAGACAAATTTTTCCCTTAAAGCAGTATGCGGAAATGGAAAAAAAGTACATAGAATCAGACCTTGAAATTCAGGTAAAAATAAAGTATAATAAATGCAGTACAAAAGAGAAAGTTGCCGGATGCGGTATCGCATAAAAGACGGCAGAAAGAGATGCCTGAAATGTACGACAACTCTTGCTATTTAGAACCTACATTTACTTTAAACGGGATTCCTATATGATTTTTCTGGATGTCAGGCCGCCACAGTCAGCGGAAGACAGAAGGGAAACTGCGGTCGCCCACCTAGCATTGGCTAGAGTCTAAATTGCAGGAACCGGCATTTTGGGTAACTTACCAAAGAAAAAGTATTTAATATTAAGATACCAAAGAATTTATTATATACCAAAGAATGTTATAGCGTACAAAAGAGAAGGGGAGCTGCCGGAGAACGGTGGCTCCTTATTTTGTGTCAATGACAGATGAATTAATAAAAACGGAGAGTGCTTCATGAAAAAAAGAGACAAAATGAAGATGATGGGGATTCTGATTCTGCTGCTTGCGGTAATTACCGTTGCGATCACTTTAATTCTGGTATCCCGTCTTTCCAAAACGGCAGGGAAAGATCAAAAAGAAGAAACATTTGACCGTTCCGTTTCCGGGATGCTCAGCAATGCATATATCTTAAAGAGTGAAGAAAAGGATATCATTGTATTATATCGGGGAGAAACCTATTTTGCGGAGGGAAAGCCGGAGAAAAAATATACGGGGGTTGCGGATATTGAACTGACGAAGGGAAAGGTTACTAAAATTTATGCGAAACCTTCAACGATCAAGGGGGTTCTGACAAGTTACTCCTCAAAAAGTGTTCAGATAGAGGGATATGAACCGCTTTCGGCAGAAAAAGATCTGCCGGTGTATCTTGTGGCAAGTTCCGGACATGCAAAAATTCCTGTCCGTCAGGGAAAGATTTCAGATCTTGTTGTAGGAAATTCCAAAGTGGAACTGGTTGTTGCAGAGCAGAAAGCCTGTGCACTTGTAAGCTATCAGGAGGACATGGCAGAAAAGGTCCGTGTGCTGCTCAAAAACGGAAAAGAAAATACATATGCCAGTCTTTTTGTTTGCAGCGGGGATGCCTATACCGTGGATGGAAATAAAAGGAAGAAGGACACCGTAACAGATGCAGAAAAACTTCTGAAGGGGGAAAAAACGGGAAAAGAGATAAAAATTTCTCCGGATACCGGTGGCCTTTTGTATCGATGTGATAAAAACGGAAACCCGTATGGTTCCGGGTACGAGGGAGATCTGATTCTCCGGAAGGAAAAAAAGGGATATGTCCTGATCAATGAAATTCCGATGGAAGATTATATTCGTTATGTTCTGCCTTCTGAAATGCCATTATCTTTTTCCTATGAAGCCTTAAAAGCACAGGCGGTATGTGCGCGCACATTTACATACGGGCAGATGAAAAACGATACGTATGCCCGGTACGGAGCAAATCTGGATGATTCCATTGCCTATCAGGCCTATCATGCAACAACTTCCTATGAAGTGACGGATCAGGCTGTGGCGGATACCGCAGGCATGGTGATGACGTACAAAGGAAAACTTGCGGACTGTTATTATTATTCCACTTCCCCGGGATATTCTGAAAATCTGGAAGTATGGAATGCCGCATCTCCGGGATATCTGCTGGCGGAAAACCATACCAGGGAAAAGACAAAAGATCTGTCTTCGGATAAAGCCTTTCATAAATTTATTACAGCAAAAGCGGATGCCTATGATGAAAATTCCCCGTATTTCCGATGGACGGCTACCCTGTCGGCAAAGCTGGGCATGGATGAAACATATGGAAAACTGAAAAAACTGAAAGTCAATAAACGAAGCACTTCCGGATATGTACTGTCTCTTACCATGGTTTTTGAAAAAGGAGAGCGGACGATCGAAAAGGAAAATGAAATCCGGTATGCACTCGGAAAGTATCTGCTGGATCTTGATCTTGCAGACGGAACCAATAAACATCGTGCCTCTTCCGTCCCGAGTGCGTGCTTTGAAATAAAAAGTCAGAAAAAAGGAACCATCGTGCTGACCGGAGGCGGATTCGGGCATGGAATCGGAATGAGCCAGTACGGTGCGGACGCCATGGGGAAAGAAGGAAAGAAATGGCAGGAAATTCTCGGATTTTATTTTAAGGATGTTACATTTACCAATGTCTTTGATCTTGACACATAAAAGAAGAGACTGTGGTAAAATGACAAATGTGTAAAAAGCAATGAATGTGTCAGTAGCATCTGAACGACATACAGAGAGAGGAAGTCATCGGCTGTAAGCTTCCTTATGATACGCCAGCATGTGAATTTTCCCACAGGAGCTGCGCAGGTGAACACAAGGATTTTTAGCCTGCGACGGTCACTGCACGTTAAGCAGAATGAGAGTCCATATAGATACAGGATATGGGAATCTGGGTGGTAACGCGGAATTTTTCGTCCCTGATATGCAATTATGCATAGCAGGGATTTTTTTATGCCAGAAAACAGTTCCGGTTCCACAGTAGAAAATTGCGTAAAAACAATTATTATGAAAGAAAATATGTAAAAGGAGAGTACCATGAAAGAAAAATTGCAGAAAATCAGAGAAAATGCAATAGCACAGATTGAAAATTCTGACGGACTTGCAAAACTCAACGATGTGCGTGTCGCCGTTCTTGGAAAGAAAGGGGAACTCACCGCCGTATTAAAGAGTATGAAAGAGGTTGCACCGGAGGATCGCCCGAAGGTGGGACAGTGGGTAAATGAGACCCGTCAGGAAATTGAGAACAAACTTGATGAGATGAAGAAAAAACTCGAGGCTGCGGAGTTAGAACATCGTCTGGAAAATGAAGTGATTGACGTTACCCTTCCGGCAAAGAAAAACCGTGTGGGACACAGTCATCCGAATACCATGGTACTTGAAGAGGTAGAGCGTATTTTTACCGGTATGGGATATGAAGTTGTAGAAGGACCGGAAGTGGAATACGATTATTACAACTTTGAAGCATTAAATATTCCGGCAAACCATCCGGCAAAAGATGAGCAGGATACCTTCTACATCAATGATAAGATCCTGCTGCGTACACAGACTTCACCGGTTCAGGTGCGTGTGATGGAGCAGAAGAAACCTCCGATCCGTATGATCGCACCGGGACGTGTGTTCCGTGCGGATGAAGTGGATGCGACCCATTCGCCTTCTTTCCATCAGATTGAGGGAATGGTCATTGACAAGGGAATCACGTTTTCTAACTTAAAGGGAACACTGACCAAGTTTGTACAGAAGCTGTTTGGAAAAGAAACAAAAGTAAAATTCCGTCCGCATCATTTCCCGTTTACGGAGCCATCGGCCGAGATGGATGTTTCCTGTTTTAAATGTGGCGGAAAAGGATGCCGTTTCTGCAAAGGTGAGGGATGGATCGAAATCCTTGGCTGTGGAATGGTACATCCAAGAGTGCTTCGTATGAGCGGTATTGATCCGGAAGAATATTCCGGCTTTGCATTTGGTATCGGTCTGGAGCGTATTACCCTGTTGAAATATGAGATTGACGATATGCGTCTGCTGTATGAGAATGACGATCGTTTCTTAAAACAGTTCTAGGAGGAGAAAAAGAATGAATACATCATTAAAATGGATCAAAGCTTTAGTTCCGGGACTTGACTGCGGCGTGCAGGAGTATGTCGATGCCATGACACTTTCCGGATCAAAAGTTGAGGGATACGAGCAGCTCGATGCAGATCTTGACAAGATCGTCGTCGGACAGGTTACAAAGATTGAAAAACACCCGGATGCCGACAAACTTGTCATCTGCCAGGTAAACGTTGGAAGCGAAACGCTGCAGATTGTGACCGGTGCACCAAACGTATTTGAAGGGGCAAAAGTTCCGGTTGTTTTAGATGGCGGACGTGTCGCAGGAGGACATGATGGAACAAAAACTCCTGGTGGAATCAAAATTAAAAAAGGAAAGCTTCGCGGGGTTGAGTCTTCTGGCATGATGTGCTCGATTGAGGAACTCGGTTCGAACCGTGAAATGTTCCCAGACGCACCGGAGAACGGACTGTATATCTTTGACGAGGATGCACCTGTCGGAGAAAATGCGGTTGCTTATTTAGGACTGGATGACAGCGTTGTTGAATATGAGATTACATCCAACCGTGTAGACTGTTTTTCCGTACTCGGCATTGCGCGTGAGGCAGCAGCCACGTTCCATAAGGAATTTGTACCTCCTGTCGTAACAGAAACCGGAAATAACGAAGATGTCAATGATTACATCAAAGTATCGGTAAAGGATCAGGATCTTTGCAGCCGTTACACAGCAAGAGTTGTAAAGAATATTAAGTTTGCCCCATCTCCGAAGTGGATGCAGGAACGTCTTCGTGCACATGGAATCCGTCCGATCAATAATCTTGTAGATATTACGAATTATGTGATGGAAGAATACGGACAGCCGATGCACGCCTATGATCTGGATACGGTTGAAGGAAAAGAGATTATTGTCCGCCGTGCAGCTGCAGGTGAAAAATTTGTGACGCTGGACGGACAGGAACGTCAGCTGGATGAAAATGTACTGATGATCTGTGATGCAAAAAAAGCAGTAGGCATTGCCGGTATCATGGGTGGAGAAAATTCCATGATTACCGATCATGTAACAACCATGTTATTTGAGGCAGCATGCTTTGATGGAACCAATATCCGCAAATCCGGAAAGCGCATCGGACTTCGTACCGATGCTTCGGCTAAGTTTGAAAAAAAAGGCTTAGATCCAAATCTTGCCATGGAAGCGATGAACCGTGCCTGCCAGCTGGTAGAAGAGTTAGGCGTTGGCGAGGTTGTAGGTGGAGCCGTTGACATTTATCCTGTGAAGCGTGAGGACGTAAAGATTCCGTTCGAACCGGACAAGTACAATAAGCTTTTGGGAACGGATATTCCGGCCGGGGATATGATCGGATATTTCAAAAAAATTGATCTGGGATATGACGAAGCAACGAATGAGATTCTTGTTCCGTCCTGGAGACAGGATCTGCTTTGTGACGCAGATATGGCAGAGGAAGTAGCACGTTTCTACGGCTATGACAAGATCGGAACGTCTCTTCCGAGCGGAGAGTCTACGCCGGAGGAAAGAGCTTTAAGCTGCGTATGGAAGAAAAGGCACGTGAGATTGCAGAGTTCTGTGGTTTTTCACAGGCAATGACTTATTCTTTCGAGAGTCCGAAAGTATTTGACAAATTACTGATTCCGGAGGATTCCAAGTGGCGTAAAACGGTTGTGATTTCCAATCCGCTTGGGGAAGATTATTCCATTATGCGTACGCTGCCACTGAACGGAATGCTGACTTCCCTGTCTACGAACTTTGGACGCAGAAACAAAGATGTACGCCTGTACGAGATGGGAAATATCTATCTGCCGAAGCAGCTTCCGCTGACAGAACTTCCGGAAGAACGTATGCAGCTGACGTTTGGTATGTACGGAGACGGTGATTTCTTTACCATGAAGGGTGTGATCGAGGAACTCTTATACCAGACAGGTCTTCGCAAGAAGGCGCAGTATGATCCACATGCCGAGCTTCCGTTCCTGCACCCGGGACGCAAGGCGGCTATCGTATATGATGGAGCTGTGATCGGATATCTCGGAGAGGTACATCCAACGGTTGCTGCAAATTATGCCATCAAAGAGCGCGTATATATTGCAGTGATTGATATGCCGGAGATGGTATCCCGTGCATCCTTTGATTACAAATATGAGGGAATTACCAACTTCCCGGTTTCTTCCCGTGACTTGTCCATGGTTGTTCCAAAGAATATTCTGGTAGGTGATATCGAGAAAGTATTCGAGGAAAACGGTGGGAAATATCTGGAAAATTATGAGTTATTTGATGTATACGAAGGAGAGCAGATTGAAAAAGGCTTTAAGTCTGTCGCATACTCTCTGAAGTTCCGCGGAAAAGATAAGAATCTGGAAGAGAGCGATATTACGGGTGCTATGGATAAAATCTTAAGCGGACTGAAAAATATCGGAATCCAGTTGAGGGGCTAATCATGACAGAAGGAATGAATGTAAAAGATTATGACTATGATCTGCCGGAGGAACTGATCGCTCAGGACCCTCTGGAGGATCGTTCCAGCTCCCGGCTGATGGTGCTTGACCGTCAGACCGGGGACGTGGAACACCGGCATTTTACGGATATTCTGGAATATCTTCACCCGGGTGATTGTCTGGTGATCAACAACACAAAGGTGATTCCAGCGCGTCTGTTCGGAGTGAAAGAGGACACACAGGCAAAAATCGAAGTACTTTTGTTAAAACGCAAGGAAAATGATATCTGGGAGACACTCGTAAAACCGGGGAAAAAAGCAAAACCGGGCACAAAACTTGTGTTCGGAGACGGGCTTCTGACGGCAGAAGTCGTGGATGTAGTAGAAGAAGGAAACCGTCTGATTCAGTTCCATTATGACGGAATTTTTGAAGAGATTCTGGATCAGCTGGGACAGATGCCGCTGCCGCCATATATTACGCATCAGCTGAAAGATAAAAACCGCTATCAGACCGTATATGCAAAGTATGACGGATCTGCCGCTGCCCCGACAGCAGGGCTTCATTTTACGAAAGAACTGCTGCAGAAAGTAAAGGATATGGGAGTCGATATAGCAGAAGTTACCCTTCATGTGGGACTTGGCACTTTCCGTCCGGTAAAAGTAGAAAATGTACTGGATCACCATATGCACTCAGAGTTTTATATGGTGTCACAGGAAGCTGCGGATAAGATCAACCGCGCGAAGGAAAGCGGACACCGGGTGATTGCGGTCGGCACAACCAGTACGCGTACGCTGGAAGCCGCCGCAGATGAAAACGGACGGCTGCATGAGACCAGCGGCTGGACGGAAATCTTTATTTATCCGGGGTATCAGTTTAAAGTGATTGATGCCCTGATTACCAACTTCCATCTGCCACAGTCAACGCTTGTGATGCTTGTATCGGCACTCGCAGGACGGGAGCATGTGCTTCATGCGTATGAGATCGCTGTAAAAGAAAGATATCGTTTCTTTAGCTTTGGCGATGCTATGCTGATTCAATAAAAGAATCATAAAAAGAACTGTTACAAAAAGGAAACATCCATTTCCTGTTTTGTGACAGTTCTTTTTTATGAACATTATATTCAATTTTTTCTGAAATAGAATGATCTGTCATAGTGTTTAACCCACAATCTTTTATAATTGTTTTCGCATAACCATAAACTATTTTTTATATTAGTATTTGTTTACATATAGCGCAATAATTTTTCCTAAAAGTAATTGTTAACCAGTATAAAAAGACGGTTGACAATAAAAAGCCATGCGTGTATACTTAACACGTTAAATTCGTATGGAAAGGAAGAAAAAAATGAATGACACTGTAAGCGCGACACCAAAGAAAATGTCGGTAAAAACCATTGCTGTGATCGGTGTTCTCACAGCTGTAACCTGTATTTTGGCACCATTGTCCATCCCGATTGGAGATGTTCCGATTTCTCTTACCAATCTGGTGATTTATTTCGGACTTTATATTTTAGGCACCCGGAGGGAGACGGTCAGCTATATTGTTTACCTTCTGATCGGACTGGTTGGCGTTCCGGTATTTTCCGGTTTTACAGCAGGTCCGGCAAAAATGTTCGGACCGACAGGCGGCTATCTGATCGGGTTTATTCCGATGGCTGTGATCGCCGGAATTTTTATTGAAAAGTCCGGACGGAAACTGGTATTGGGCATGATCGGCATGATTCTCGGAACTGCTGTTTGCTATATCTTTGGAACGGTATGGTTTGTACTGGTAATGAAAACCTCTGTACAGGCGGCGTTGACAATGTGCGTCTATCCGTTTATTGTATTTGACATTATCAAAATGGTTCTTGCTGCATGGATCGGACCGCAGATTCACGGACGTCTGGTGCAGGCGGGACTTTTATAAAATCATTACTTTTTATTGGATATTCCGGGAAGGGGCCCGGAATATCCCTTTTTTTACTTGTAATGTGTTTCTGAATGTAATAAAATAATATTTATATTATCGTTTGAAAAGGTATAAGGGGATGGAAAATGGAAGAAAAAAGGAAAAATAAAAGACTGGATCTGGATGTCAATGTACAGTTGGAGCGTCTGGATGAAGACGGGGTCACAACTTTAAAGTTTGTGCATGTGGATGTAACAGATATTTCAAAAAGCGGAATTGGATTTGACTGTAAAAAGAAACTGGAAATGAATTCCTATTATGATGCAAAGATCCAGATATGGACAAAAGAAGTGGTGGATGCAGTCATTCAGATTGTCCGCAGCGAAGAAAAGCCGGACGGATTTCATTATGGCGGTGTGTTTATCGGAATGACGGATACCGATGCATTAAAGATTGATATCTATCAGATTTTTAACGAACTGTAAAATAAGGCGGGAAAAACTATGATCTTACAGGATACTTATGAGGTAAAAAAAGCAGACATAATTCCGGTTGAGGTTTCGGTTCCAGGATCGAAGAGCATTACAAACCGGGCACTTCTGATTGCAGCACTTGCAAACGGAAAGAGTGTTCTTAAAGGGGTTCTTTTTTCGGATGACAGCAGGCATTTCCTGCAGGCTTTGCAGAACCTTGGCTTTGTGGTGGAAATTGATGAGCCGCATGCGGTTGTCTCCATTGAAGGAAAAGGGGGCAGGGTTCCAAAGACAAAAGCTTCCGTTGATGTGGGAAGTGCAGGAACTGCTGCCCGTTTTCTGACGGCATACCTTGGTCTGTGTGAGGGAGAATATCATATGAACTCTTCCGAGCAGATGAAAAAGCGCCCGATGGAAGAATTGCTACAGGCACTTCAAGACCTTGGGGCGGAAGTTACTTATAAGGAAGCATCAGGACATTTCCCATTTGTGATCGGAAACAGTGGCGTGAATAGACACGAAGTAACCATTGATGTTGAAAAAAGCAGTCAGTTTCTGAGTGCGCTTCTGATCTCTTCCGTGCTGTTTCAGAAAGAATTCCGGATTCACGTCAAAGGGCATCATGGGATGGCTTATGTAGAGATGACGGTTGCCATGATGAAGCAGTTTGGTGTGGAAGTACAACGACCTGCATCCGATACTTTTGTGATTGCGGAACATGCAGCATATCAGGCAAGAGAGTATCAGATTGAACCGGATGTTTCGGCAGCTTCTTATTTTTATGCGATGTGCCCGGTTGTCGGCGTTCCTGCAAAGGTCTGCCATGTACACTGGGAAAGCTTACAGGGAGATACTTCTTTTTTACATGTGCTGGAACAGATGGGATGCCGGACAGAGGAAGAACCGGATGGAATCCGGATGTATCCGCCGACGGAAGGATTCCTGGGAGGGGTATTTGACTTTTCTGCATTTTCAGATCAGGCTCTGACACTGGCGGCAATTGCGTGTTTTGCCAGTGAAACCGTGGAGATTACCGGAATCGGACATATCCGTTATCAGGAATGTGACCGTTTTGCCGCGATTCTTACCAATCTGAAGGCAATGGGAATCGCATGCGAGCAGCTGGATGAGAACCGTATTGTGATTCATCCGGGAAAACCGCATGGATGTAAAATAAAAACGTTTGAGGATCACCGGGTTGCGATGGCTTTTGCAATTCCGGGACTTGTGACAGACGGTATTGTGATTGAAAATCCTTCCTGCTGCAGGAAGACGTTTGAAAACTATTTTGAAATACTCGATACCTTGTGCAAATAAAAATACAGGCTCCGGAAATTATCCGGAGCCTGTATTTTTTATGGGAAAACCATTTATGTTTTACCGTTCGTGAACCATATAGCCATTGTCGGTAAGCAGACGTTTGGCACGGGTCAGAGTCTGTTTGTCAGGAAACGCGAGCTGAAGAACACCTTCTTCAAATTCCCGGTTATTTACAATACCGATGTTTTTAATGCTGATATGGTATTGTGCGAGCAGCCCGGCAACAGCAGCAATACCGCCGGTTTCATCGACCAGATCCACAAAACATTCATAATATACCGTAGGGGATTTGACACTTGGCAGTGTGATGGAATCCCGGTAGTCTTTTGCCTGCTGAAAGAAGGAAAGCAGTGCCTGTTCATTGGAACTGTCAATGTATCCGCGAAGCTGCGTCAGAAGGGCAAGGTACTGATCCATCAGTGAAAGAAGCGGTTCCCGGTTGGAAGCACAGATATTCTGCCACATCACAGGCGAAGAAGATGCAATTCTTGTGATATCCTTAAATCCCCCGGCAGCAATGGTTTTCATGGTTTCTTTGTCATCATCGATCTGGTGGACCAGATTGACCAGCGAATATGCGATCATGTGCGGCAGATGGCTGATGGCTGCCGTAGAGTAATCGTGTATTTTATAATCCAAAATCAGTGGAATTGCTCCAAGCGACAATACAAAATCACGAAATTCCGAAATTTCTTCCTTTGGAGTCAGGGCGGTCGGGGTGATAATATAGTATGCATTTTCCAAAAGCGTATTGGTGGCACTTAATATGCCTGTTTTTTCGGAACCGGTCATGGGATGCCCGCCGATAAAATTGGCCTCCATGCCAAGCCGTATCACTTCTTCATGAATTTCCGTTTTTGTGCTTCCAACGTCTGTGATATAACAGTCGCTGCGGATAATATCTTTTAACTGACGCAGATATGCGAGGTTCCGTTGAACCGGGGCACATAAAAAAATATAATTACAGTCAGAAAAAGCAGACAGTGGTAACAGATCATTGTTTTCGATCAGTCCCTCACGGTACGCTTCTTCGATGGTTTCTTTATGATGTGCCGTGGCATAAATTTTGATGTCCGGCTGATTGGATTTCATTTTTTTGGCGATCGAACCTCCAATCAGACCCAGTCCGATAAAACCGATTGTTTGAAAAGCCATAAGTTTATTTCCTTTATATTACGTAATTGATGTGTTTATTGTACTATAGAATGGCAGGAGTGTCAAAAGAGGAATGTGTGACAGCACTTGCAACAATTGTCCGTTCGTGTGATAATAAAAAGGCGAAAGGAAGCAGAAAGAGGAATTTTTATGAATTTACTTACCGTTGATCATATTACAAAAGTTTATACACAGCGTGAGTTGTTTCACGATGCATCGTTTTATCTGCAGGATGGGGAAAAAGTCGGAATCATAGGCATCAATGGAACCGGAAAATCCACGCTGTTAAAAATTATGGCAGGACTCGAAGAACCGGATGCCGGAAATGTCGTACGGGCCAATCATCTTGTGATTCGCTATCTGCCGCAGATGCCGGAATTTGACCCGCAAAAAGGAGCACTTGAGAATGTACTTTCTTATGCGCAGATTGGAAGTGTGCATCAGCAGGAAGACCGGGAAGAACATGAAAAATGGAATCTGGAAAGCAATGCCAAATCCATGATGACGCGGCTTGGCATATACAATTTCGATGAACCGGTGGGACATTTGTCCGGCGGACAGCGGAAACGACTGGCTCTTGTTGCAGTGCTCCTTACTCCGTGTGATGTACTGCTTTTGGATGAGCCGACGAACCATCTGGATGCCGAAATGGCAGAGTGGCTGGAAAATTATCTGAAAAATTACCGGGGAGCAATGGTTATGGTGACACATGACCGGTATTTTCTGGACAGTGTATGCAACCGGATTGTGGAAGTTGATAAAGGACAGATTTACAGCTATGAGACAAACTATTCCGGATATCTTGCGGCCAAACAGGAGAGGGAAGACATTGCCTGGGCAGGCGAACGGAAAAGACAGTCCATTCTGCGCAAGGAAATCGAATGGATGCAGCGCGGGGCAAGGGCGCGTTCCACCAAACAGAAAGCACATATCCAGCGCTATGAGGCCTTGCGGGATCAAAAAAAGCCGGATGTTGATAAAAAGATCGAAATCGGTTCGGTGTCCTCCCGTATGGGAAAAACAACCGTGGAATTATCACATATCACAAAAACATATGGAGATCATGTACTGATTTCTGATTTTTCCTATATTTTCTTAAAAAATGACCGGATTGGTTTTGTCGGGAAAAACGGATGCGGCAAGACAACACTTATGAAAATTATTAATGGCAGAATTTTGCCGGATGCTGGGGAAGTAACCATTGGACAGACGATAAAAATCGGATATTACACACAGGAGATCGAACAGGATGAGAATGCGGGAATTGCATATATGGACCCAAAGCTTCGCGTGATTGATTATATCAAAAATACAGCAGAATATGTACGCACAGAAGATGGACTGGTTTCGGCATCCGCAATGCTCGATAAGTTTTTGTTTCCACCGGAAGAACAGTATGGACAGATCAAAAAACTGTCCGGCGGAGAAAAGCGCAGACTGAATCTGCTGCGGGTTCTTATGGAAGCTCCCAATGTACTGATTCTTGACGAACCAACCAACGATCTTGATATCACGACACTGACCATTCTTGAAGATTATCTGGATCATTATGACGGTATTGTGATTACGGTATCGCATGACCGTTATTTTCTGGACCGTGTGGTGCACAGAATCTTTGCTTTTGAGGGAAACGGAAAGCTCTGCCAGTATGAGGGCGGATATACGGACTACCACAGACGGGCCGAAGAGGAAGGAAAATTTGTAGATACTGCAGGCGATTCGTTCCGTAAAAATGAAGAGACGGCAAATGTACAGGAAAAACAGGCGACAGAAGACTCACGTTCTACATGGAAACATGAAAATAAATTAAAATTTTCATATAAAGAACAGAAAGAATATGAAACCATTGAGGACGACATTGCAGCTTTGGAAACACGGCTGGGAGAGATTGACGGGGAGATGGCATCCTGCGCACGGGATTTTGTGAAGCTGAATGAACTGACAGAAGAAAAAAACGCAGCTGGAAACACAATTGGAAGAAAAAATGGATCGCTGGACGTATCTGGAAGAACTTGCGGCAAAAATACTTCAACAAAATGCATAAAAAGGTTGTAAAACTTTCTGAAAATTAGTAGAATATAACCATAAAAGAGTAAATATTCTAAAAAAGGAGGGTTTTACTATGAACGTATATACGACAGACAGAATTCGTAATGTGGTTCTCCTGGGGCATGGAGGATGCGGCAAAACTTCCCTGGTGGAAGCCATGGCATATCTGGCAGGTCTGACGACACGTATGGGGACGGTCGCAGATAAAAATACCATCAGTGATTTTGATAAGGAGGAGACGAAACGCCAGTTTTCGATCCATACTTCTGTGGTCGCGATCCCGTGGAAAGACAGCAAAATTAATGTTTTGGATACCCCAGGCTATTTTGATTTTGTCGGGGAAGTCGAAGAGGCAGTTTCCGCAGCGGATGCAGCAATTATCGTTATTTCCGGAAAAGCGGGAATCGAGACAGGCACGCGGCGCGCCTGGGAAATCTGTGAAAAAAATCATCTTCCACGTATGATTTTTGTGACAGATATGGATATTGACAATGCAAGTTACCGTCAGGTAGTGGAAGATCTGCAGGCTCTTTACGGAAAGAAAATTGCACCGTTTCATCTGCCGGTCCGGGAGGATGGCAGTTTGTCGGATATGTCAATGTCATCCAGCAGAAAGCAAAGCGATGGATCGATGAGGGAACAGTTGAAAAATTTGAAGTTCCGGAATATTCCCAAAAGAATCTTAATCTGTGCAGGGAAGCTTTGTTAGAAGCTGTGGCAGAAACCAGCGAGGAATTTATGGACCGTTATTTTAACGGAGATGAATTCTCCGAGGACGAAATTCGTCAGGCGCTCAGGGTAAATGTCATGGATGGTTCTATCGTTCCGGTTCTTATGGGATCGAATCCGCTTGCCCGCGGGATGTATACGCTGATGGCAGATATTGTTAAATATTTTCCGAGCCCGGACAAACGGACCTGCGCAGGCATCAATACGACAAACAACGAGGTGTATCCGGCGGACTATGATTTCGCAAAACCGAAGAGTGCGTATATTTTTAAGACAATTGTAGATCCTTACATTGGAAAGTATTCTCTGATCAAAGTAAATTCCGGTGTGCTTAAGACGGATGATGTCTTATTTAATTATCACAGGGATTGTGACGAAAAGATTGGAAAGCTGTACGTTCTGCGCGGAAATAAAACAGAGGAAGTAAAAGAACTTCATGCGGGGGATATCGGAGCACTGGCAAAGCTGTCCCAGTCCCAGACAACGGATTCCCTGTCCGTACGGAATAATCCGGTTGCCTATCTTCGCACGAATTTCTCAAAACCGTACGTATCTATGCGCTACAAAGCAAAAAACAAAGGGGATGTGGATAAGATTTCCCAGTCGCTGCAAAAAATTCTGATGGAAGATCAGACGCTGCGTGTGGTAAATGACAGTGAAAATCGTCAGACTCTGTTATATGGCATGGGTGAGCAGCAGCTTGAAATTGTTCAGAGTATGCTGCTTGAAAAGTATAAAGTAGAAATTGAACTGATGCGTCCAAAGGTCGCTTTCCGCGAAACCATACGTGGAAAATCAGATGTTGAATACAAATATAAAAAACAGTCCGGTGGACATGGACAGTACGGCCATGTTAAAATGAAATTTGAGCCGAGCGGGGATTTAGAGGTTCCTTATGTATTTGAACAGTGTGTTGTGGGTGGAGCCGTTCCGAAAAATTATTTTCCAGCAGTGGAAAAAGGAATTGCAGAAGCTGTTTTGAAAGGACCGCTTGCGGCCTACCCGGTAATCGGAGTGAAAGCGGTACTCTATGATGGCTCCTATCATCCGGTGGATTCCTCCGAGATGGCATTTAAAGTAGCCGCCAAACAGGCATTTAAGAAAGGATTTTTAGATGCGAAGCCGGTATTGTTAGAGCCGATCGCCTCTGTAAAGATCATTACTCCGGAGGAATATACCGGTGAAATCATGGGAGATCTGAATAAACGCAGAGGTCGTGTGATGAATATGAATGCAGAAAACGGGTATCAGGAGATCGATGCGGATCTTCCATATCTTGAACTGTATGGATATAATACACAGCTTCGGTCAATGACCAGCGGAAGCGGAACATTTTCTTATGAATTTGCCCGGTATGAACAAGCACCTGAGGATGTGGCAGCAAGAGAAATAGAAGAGAGGGCAGGCAAAGTTGTGGAGACAGAAGAATAGTACAGTGTTTGCTGTATTATTGATTGCAATAACCTTAAATTTTATCGTGACACCGACATATGCAAAAAACACAGAACTCGAAGGGGAGAATTATGCCCCTTCGAGTTCTTCCTTTCAAAAACCTGCAAATGTTCACACAAAGAACGATACGGTTACCGTGGGGTATTTTCTGGGAGGCGGCATACAGAATTCTTTCAATAAAGAATCGTACCCGGCATTCAGCGGGGACCAGCCGCTGTATACGCCATACCGGAGTGGATTTCGGTTCCTCGGATGGTACTCCGATGCCGCGCTTCACAAACAGATAAAGACTATTCCCACGGATCGTAAGGATCATTACATTCTTTATGCCAAATGGACCGCAAAGATTAATAATTATTACAATGTAGAATATTATAACTATCACAAAAGAGAGAGCCGGTTCGACAAAAATCTGGTTCTGTTGAAAGATCTTGATTACAGCTTTTACAATGAAATTGATATTCCGGGCATGCCGGATACCCGGGAGGAGGATGTGTTAAAAAATATATTTTCAGTGCATCCCAGTGCCCGCAGGGGATTTGTCTGACCGACGAATTTGTGCTGATCACTTCTTATTCCACGGAAGATGACTGTATGGGAGAGCTTATGGTGTTTGACCGGGAAACCGGAGAATATATGGTCACACTGGGAATGGATGAAAACAGCCATCTGGGAGGAATTGCGTTTGACGGTGACAATGTATGGGTGTGCAATTCCTATGAAAACTGTGTGGAGCGGATCTCCTACGATTTTATTGAACTGATGGCCTATCAGAATACCGGAGATGTCGTGGATGCAAGAGATGTTGTGGATGAGTTTCCGGTCAAAAATACGCCTTCCTGTATTACCTGGTATGGCGGAAGATTGTGGATTGCAACGCATACACTTCTGGTGAATTCACGAATGGTGGCATATTATCTGGATAAAAAGACGGACAAACTGATTGCCCTCAGTGATTATAAAATTCCGCAAAAGGTGCAGGGAGTTACGTTCGATGATTCCGGAAACGTATATCTGAGCACTTCCTACGGAAGAAACCAGTCTTCCTATTTATATTGTTACGACTCTGTCACGGCACTCGCAACCCGGCCGAAACATCCGAGAAAGAAAGTGGAAATGCCTCCGGCATCGGAAGAACTCGACGTAAGGGACAATACCTTATATATTCTGTTTGAATCGGCAGGAGAAAAATATTATGAGGGAACCGACGGGAAAGGCAAAAGCCTGTTCCCGCTGGATAAAATTTTAAAAATCCCGATCAGGGAGCTGGATGTGAACGGTTCATCGACATCAGGGACATGATCTTTTTCATTTGCGTCTGACTCTCAGGCGGAAGGTCTTTGGACAGCAGATCACACAACAGTTCGATTTCAGGCTTTGTGAAATCAATATGGTTTTCCTTTGCCTGCCTCATATTTGAGAGAAGAAACGGCATGGCATCTTTCATGTTTAAAGGTTTTTCTTTCTGTGCAAAGGAGAGCAGAAATTGCAATTTTTCCGGACTTAAATTGGCAAACGCCGGATTGTTAAAAAGATTGGAATCCATTCAAAAACCTCCTGCGGATTTATGGATTGTGAAACAGATCCTGATTTTCCATAATACAAAACAGAGTCTGCAATGTATCAATCATTTCCTGTTCTTTTGGGGTACAATATTTACGGACTGCACTAAGCATTGCATCCCGCCGTTTGGTACCGGCAGGCAGAGAACAGGCAGCCATGCTGTTCTCCTGTCTGGAGAAAGCTGCTGTGGCATTTTTCCATTCCATCAGCTGGATCAGCATGGCAAGCGGCTTTTGTGTCGGAACGTCTAAAAACGGTACGATGGACTTTAAGATCTGCGTATTTCTCGTCTGGATCAGATCGTCATACGTGATGGATTTATTTTCATCCATGGATCACACATCCTATATAATTTTTCTATTATTTTATGAGAGAATGCCTGTCTGTATGAATACAATAAAAGAAAAAGGAAAAAATAGATGCATGAGAGACTGATTATTGATGGAAACAGTGTTTATGAAGTGGATGAAGAATGCCTGAAACGACGGAATGTTCCCACGGAATGCAGGGTAAAAGAGGCTGTGGAACGTCAGATCCAGAAAGAAAAAGCCACAAAAGAAGGATAGCATTTTATATGCAAAAAGGGATGCAGATACTGCATCCCTTTTTGGTTGTGCACCTTGCGGCACACGTTTCTAACACAAATATTAGAAGATTCCGCCGCATCCGTTTCCGTTGCCGCATCCGCCACAGAATAACAGAAGAAGAATCAGCCAGCAGCAGTCGTTTCCGCCGCCACTGCATCCGCATCCGTTGTTGTTTCCGCAGAAAGATCCATTTCCACAGCAGGAGAGAAGAAGAATGATCCAGATAATAGAATTGCATCCACATCCGTTATCTGTTGAACATCCACAGTTTGTAGCAGTTAAATCACTCATAAGTGACCTCCAAATAAATATATTTACAGTATAGTGTATGAGACGGCAGCAAAAGGGTTCCATATTTTTCTAAAAAAATTCATTGACTTTCACATAGTAAATAGATAAAATGATTTTATAACGTAATAATTGTATACAATTATTCATGTATGAAAAGGAGTAGTCAGCACATGAGAGAAGTAGTAATGAATGACAAATCAAACCTGTTGCAGCTCGAAGAACATTTTTATCAGCTGGTAGATGTGGATGAACCGAATACATTCCGGAACCTTTTTCCCTATGAGGAGATTCCGAAGATTGCGTTTAATGATCGTATTGTTCCGCATAATATGCCGGATGAAATCTGGATTACAGATACCACATTCCGTGATGGGCAGCAGTCCCGTGCTCCGTATACCACCGAACAGATCGTGACGATTTATGATTACTTACATAAACTTGGCGGTCCGAAGGGAAAGATTCGTCAGAGTGAATTCTTCTTATATAGTAAGAAAGACCGTGACGCGGTATATAAATGTATGGAACGTGGCTATCAGTTTCCGGAAGTCACTTCCTGGATTCGTGCCAGCAAACAGGACTTTCAGCTGGTCAAAGACCTGGGTCTTCGCGAGACGGGCATTCTTGTCAGCTGTTCTGACTACCATATTTTCTATAAAATGAAAATGACAAGACGGGAGGTTATGAATCTGTACCTGAGCGTGATCCGCGACTGTTTAGAGACCGGCATCAGTCCGCGCTGTCATCTTGAGGATATCACACGTTCCGATATTTACGGATTTGTAATTCCGTTCTGTGTGGAACTGATGAAACTGCAGGATGAGTACAAGATTCCGATCAAGGTACGTGCCTGCGATACGATGGGATATGGGGTAAACTTCCCTGGTGCCGTAATTCCACGAAGTGGGGAATCATTTACGGTCTGACAACACATGCCGGAGTTCCTTCTTCCCAGATTGAGTGGCATGGACACAACGATTTTTACAAAGCAGTCAACAATTCCACCACTGCATGGCTGTACGGAGCAAGTGGTGTCAACTGTTCTTTGTTTGGAATCGGAGAGCGTACCGGTAATACGCCTCTGGAAGCCATGGTATTTGAGTATGCCCAGCTGCGCGGCACTCTCGACGGCATGGATACGACCGTGATCACAGAACTTTCCGAATATTATGAAAAAGAACTGGGATACAAACAGCCGCCGCAGACGCCGTTTGTCGGAAGTAACTTTAATGTGACAAGAGCCGGTATTCACGCAGACGGATTACTGAAAAACGAGGAAATCTATAACATTTTCGATACCGGAAAATTTTTAAACCGTCCACCTCTGGTAGCAGTATCGAATACCTCAGGTCTGGCAGGTATTGCACACTGGATCAACAATTATTATCATTTGCCGGATGACCGGAAAGTGGACAAAAACTCAGAACTTGTACACCGGATCAAAGACTGGGTAGACACACAATACGATGACGGACGCGTGACGGTTATGACGGATCAGGAACTTGTTGTAGAAATTACTTCCGTTTGTAAAGAGCTTGGTATTGTGTTATAGACAAAAATTCGATATTATATAAGGTGAAATTATGGCAGAAGATCATTATTCATTAAGTGCCAAAGTTTTTCATTCCATTCGGGAAGATATTTTAAATGGAAAATATCAGGCGAATGAGGAACTGAAGGAAAAGAATATTGGCGACGATCTCGGGGTGAGCCGGACTCCCGTCCGGGAAGCACTCCGGCAGCTGGAGCTGGAAGGGCTGGTACATATCATTCCAAACAAGGGAGCGTTTGTAGAAGGGGTTACCCTTCAGGATGTCAAAGATATCTATGAGATACGGACGCTTTTAGAGGGATTATGCGCCCGGTGGGCAGCGGAGCGGATCACGCAGGAACAGTTGGAGGAACTGGAAGAAATCGTATTTTTATCCGATTTTCACTATTCCAAAGAAAACTGGGATCAGATACTGGAACTGGATAACCGTTTCCACGAAATGGTATATGAAGCATGCGCAAGCAAAGAACTGACACGTGTGCTTCGGGACTATCATCATTATCTGCAGCGCATCCGTCGGATCACACTGGAAGAGAAAGCACGGGCTCATGCGTCGATCAATGAACACCGGGCAATTGCCGAGGCATTAAAGGCAAGGGATGCCCGGACAGCGGAGGAGTGTGCCAGACTCCATATCCGCAATACGATATCCAACATGGATAAAATCGGTTGGGAAAATCTGATGAAATAAAATAAAGGAGAATGAAGCGATGAGCAAGATTACAATGACAACACCACTGGTAGAGATGGACGGAGATGAAATGACAAGAATTCTCTGGAAAATGATCAAGGATGAGCTGTTACTTCCGTTTATTGATCTGAAAACAGAGTATTATGATCTGGGACTGGAAGAGCGTAACCGGACAAACGATCAGGTAACGGTTGATTCTGCAAATGCAACAAAGAAATACGGTGTTGCTGTAAAATGCGCAACGATCACTCCGAATGCCGCAAGAATGACAGAATATAATTTAAAAGAGATGTGGAAGAGTCCGAACGGAACCATCCGTGCCATGCTTGACGGAACGGTATTCCGTGCGCCGATTGTCGTAAAGGGAATTGAGCCAAATGTTAAGACCTGGGAAAAGCCGATCACGATTGCAAGACATGCGTATGGCGATGTGTATAAGGCATCAGAAATGAAGGTTCCGGGACCTGGTAAGGCTGAGCTGGTATTTACTGCAGAGGATGGAACCATCGTGCGTGAACTGATCCATAATTTTATCGGAGCCGGTGTATTACAGGGACAGCATAACCTGGACGATTCCATTGAAAGCTTTGCACACAGCTGCTTTAAATATGCACTGGATACAAAGCAGGATCTGTGGTTTGCAACAAAGGATACCATTTCCAAAAAATATGACCATACCTTTAAGGATATTTTCCAGGATGTATTTGAGAAGAATTACAAGGATGCATTTGAAAAAGCCGGAATTGAGTATTTTTATACTTTGATTGATGATGCGGTTGCACGTGTTATGAAGTCAAAAGGCGGATTTATCTGGGCATGCAAAAACTATGACGGTGATGTTATGAGTGATATGATCAGTTCTGCATTCGGCTCTCTTGCCATGATGACTTCTGTACTGGTATCCCCGCATGGATATTATGAGTATGAAGCTGCGCACGGAACTGTACAGAGGCATTATTATAAGCACTTAAAGGGCGAAGAAACTTCCACAAACTCTGTTGCAACGATCTTTGCATGGACAGGTGCACTCAGAAAGCGCGGAGAACTGGATAAAAATCAGGCACTCTGTGATTTTGCGGATAAACTGGAAGCAGCATGCTTAAAGACCATTGAGTCCGGAAAGATGACAAAGGATCTTGCTTTGATTACGACCATTGAAAATCCGGTGGTATTAAACAGTGAGAATTTTATTAAGGCAATCCGGACAGAACTGGAAGCTTCTCTTTCATAAATAAAAGGATTGGAGGATGAAATTGTGGAAAAGGAAATCTCACAAGCTGTCATCCGTCGTATGCCAAGATATTACCGTTATCTGGGAGAATTGCTGGAGGAAGGCGTTGAGCGCATTTCCTCCAATGATCTGAGTCACCGGATGATGGTGACGGCCTCTCAGATTCGCCAGGATTTGAATAATTTTGGCGGATTTGGACAACAGGGTTACGGATATAATGTGAAATACCTGTATGATGAGATCGGAAAAATACTGGGGTTAAATGAGACCCATAATATTATCATGATCGGTGCCGGAAATCTTGGTCAGGCAATTACAAATTATGTAAAATTTGAACGGTTTGGTTTTATCATTACTGCGTTGTTTGATGTAAAACCATCTTTAAAAGGACAGACCGTTCGTGATATTCCGATTTATATGATGGATGAACTGGATGATTACTGCAAAAAAAATAAAGTAGATATTGCAGCCTTAACACTCCCGAAAGAAAAGGCAGAAGATACTGCGCAGCATCTTGTGAATCTGGGAATCCGTGCCATCTGGAATTTTGCCCATGTGGATCTGGATTTAAGTGATAAAAGTGTGGTTGTCGAAAATGTTCATTTGTCGGACAGTCTGATGCAGTTATCATATAATATCGTGAAGAACTCCAAGTAGCACACAAAGAGGTGATACGATGAAGGATGATGAAGAATTTAAAAAAGCGCTGGCAGACAAACAGGTGCCGATTCTTGTACTTGATGAGAAGTGGCATCGGCTTTTTGCTGTGCATGGCAAGCCGGACGAAATTCATGAAACGGAAAACGAGCTGAATGCTTTGCTTGCCAGACAGGGAAAACTGAATGAAGAGTTAAAACAGCTGAAAAAAGTAAAAAAGCAGCTGATGGAAAGCATTGTCGCAAACATGGACGGAACTACATCCGAAGATATGGATGCACAGCGGGAAAAAAAGCTGGATGAAGATAAACGTCTGATTGATGAAACCAATCAGAAAATGGAAGAAAATGAGGACGAACTGCTGGAAATTCCACGTCAGATCCGTGATGTCAACCGGAAACTGATGCTTCAGAGCATGGGATATTTTTACGAAAAAATACGTGTCAATAAAAAGGAATCCGATGATATTGATGCCTGGATCAATCAGGTTCGTGTGGATTTAAAGAAAAAAATATCATCCGTAAGCAGAACCGGGATATCAACAATCGTGAGATTTATGCGTATCTGCACGATATATTCGGGCCATCCACTCTGGATCTGTTCGATATTCACTATGAAGATGAAGATGTGGAAGAGGACAGCGCACAAAATAAACAAAACGATACGAAAGAATCACAAAAGGAAGAGGAGAGTTAGAAATCTTGCGTTATCTTGTATCGGGAAAAGAAATGAAGCTTCTGGATCAGAATACATCGCAGGTGTTTCATGTACCGGAACTGGTATTGATGGAACAGGCATCGATGGCTTTTGTGCAGAAGCTTTTAGTGCTTAAACAAAATAAATTATCGACAGCATTAATTGCCTGTGGAAGCGGAAATAACGGAGGGGACGGACTTGCCATTGCCCGACTTTTGCGGGAACAGGGGGTTTTTGTGTCCGTATGGCCGGCAGGAGAGGAAGAAGGGCACCGGACCAGTCCATCCTATGACACCCAGAAACAGATCTGCAGTGCCTACCGCATTCCGGTCGTGCAAAAGGAGAAAGTTTCCGCGGGGGAGGCATCCTATGATGTGGTCATTGATGCCATGTTTGGAACCGGTCTGTCCCGGGAAATATCCGGAGCACTTGCAAACGATATTGACGTGCTCAATCAATTGTCTGGATGGAAAGTTGCCGTGGATATTGCTTCCGGAATCAGTTCCGATGATGGGGCAGTACTTGGCACGGCTTTTCGGGCAGATGACACAATTACATTTTCATTCGGGAAAAAGGGACAGTATCTGTGGCCGGGCAATGAATACTGCGGAAAGGTACATGTGGTTTCCATGGGAATTACACAGGAGAGCTGGCTGGATCATAAGCCGCATACGGCTGTTCTGGAACCGGAAGACTTAAAAAAACTTCCCTCCCGTATGGCACATACCAATAAAGGTTCGTATGGGAAGTTGCTAATTATTGCCGGAAGTGTTAATATGTCCGGAGCGGCATGCTTTTGTGCAAAAGCTGCATATCGTATGGGAAGTGGCCTGGTGCGGGTATTCACCTGTGAACAAAACCGGCTGATTCTGCAGACAAAGGTTCCGGAAGCTGTTCTTGTCACCGGGCAGGAAAACGAGGAAGAAACTTTGCTGGCAGAACAGCTGCAGTGGGCGGATGCCGTAGTATTTGGCCCGGGAATCGGAACCGGACAGCGTGCACGCCGCATGACATCCACCGTTCTGGCACAATGCCGCGTTCCACTGGTTTTGGACGCCGATGCGTTAAATATCATTGCGGATCAGCCAGAACTTTTAGAACAGGCAAAGACGGACATTATTCTGACACCGCATCCCGGAGAAATGTCCCGGCTGACCAAAAAACCGGTTTCTGAAATTCTGACCACACTGGAGCAATCTGCCGAAACCTTTGCGAAGCGTTTCCATGTGATTTGTGTATTAAAAGATTTTCATACGGTTACTGCCGTTTCGGATGGCATGACGTATGTAAATTTATCGGGAAATAATGGAATGGCAACGGCCGGAAGCGGAGATGTGCTGGCAGGTGTGATCGGTTCCCTTCTTGCCCAGGGAATGAAAGCAGAGGAAGCAGCACCTCTTGGGGTGTATGTGCACGGGCTGGCGGGAGATGCCGCAAAAGAAAAATGTGGAGTCCGGGGAATGATGGCTTCCGATATCATAGAAGGACTCAAAGAGGTAGAAAAATCATGAAAAAAAATCGTGTTTATGCAGGCATTGATTTAGATGCACTGCGCTATAATATGGAATCCATGCATAAAAATATTAAAGAAGGAACCAAAATTGCCGCCGTCATCAAGGCAGATGCTTACGGGCATGGGGCACTGACAGTAGCAAAAACAATCGAGGACCTTCCGTATGTATGGGGATTTGCCGTGGCAACTGCGGATGAAGCGGAGATGCTGATTGCGGATGGGCGAAAGAAACCGATTCTGATCCTTGGAATCAGTTTTCCGGAACATTATGAGCTCATAGTGGAAAAAGAAATACGTCCTGCAATCTGTGAATATGAGGCGGCAAAAGCTCTTTCGGATATCGCTGTCAGAAAAAATAAAACCTGTCATATCCATATTAAAATTGATACCGGAATGAGCCGGATCGGTCTGCAGGTTACCGAAGACAGTGCAGACCTGATTGCAGGGATTGCAAAACTTCCGAATATTGAGATCGAAGGAATTTTTACACATTTTGCCCAGGCAGATGAGTATGATAAAACCCCAACCCAAAAGCAGATTGCACTTTTTCAGAAAATGATAACAATGTTAGAGGAACGGAATGTTAAAATACCGATCCATCATTGCTCCAACAGTGCCGGAATTGTAGAGATCCCGGAAGCAAATATGGATATGGTAAGAGCCGGAATCACTCTTTATGGTATGTGGCCATCGGAGGAAGTGGCACACAATATTTCCCTTCATCCGGTGATGTCCTTAAAGAGTCATATCGCTTTTGTCAAGACACTGGGAAAAGGGCGTAAGATCAGTTATGGCGGTATCTATGAGACACCGTCAGAAAAAAGAATTGCAACCATTCCGGTCGGCTATGCGGATGGTTATGCAAGAGGGCTTTCCAATAAAGGCTATGTTCTTATTCACGGGAAGAAGGCTCCGATCTGCGGCAGAGTCTGCATGGACCAGTTTATGGTCGATGTGACCGAAATTCCGGAAGCAAAAGAAGGTGATCCGGTGACCCTTCTCGGAAAAGACGGCAGCGAATGTATCACGATGGAAGAGCTTGGCGAATTATCCGGTCGTTTCAATTATGAATTTGCATGTCTGATCACACCGCGTGTGCCAAGAATCTGTATACAGGAATCATAAGATTACACAGATGTCTCCTTTTTGAATAACATATAGTATGAAATCATCTTTTTGAATACATGTGAGAAATATGGAAATACTTTTAGTATCACAAAGTATGGGGTGAAAACGTATGTTGATTCAAAGAGGAGATGTTTATTATGCAGATCTGCGCCCGGTCGTGGGATCGGAACAGGGAGGCGTCCGGCCGGTTCTTATCATTCAGAACAATATCGGGAACCGGCACAGCCCGACCGTGATCTGTGCGGCGATTACTTCGCAGATGCATAAAGCAAAACTTCCTACACATGTCGAATTAAACTGTGACAAATACGATCTGGCAAAGGATTCTGTCGTTTTGCTGGAACAGTTGCGGACCATTGACAAAAAGCGGCTGAAAGATAAAGTATGTCATCTGGATCATCAGATTCTTTTGAAAATTGACAAAGCACTGGAGATCAGCCTGGAATTGTATACATAACTTGACGGAATACAGTTCCCATGGTATGATTTGGAGTATTATATACATTAAAGGAGAAACGAAATGGACGATAGTGCCAGTTCCGGCAGGACGAATATTTTAAAAAAAATTATAGGATTTTTAAACCCGTCTTCCCATGAGGATGATGTGACCGAAGAAGAGATTATTTCCATGGTAAATGAAGGACACGAACAGGGAGTTCTTCGTGCTTCGGAGGCAGAGATGATTCACAATATTTTTGAATTCGGTGACAAAGAAGCCAAAGATATTATGACACATCGAAAGAATCTGATTGCGATCGATGGGGAACTTTCCTATAATGATGCTGTTCCGTTCATCATTGAAAACAATAAGTCAAGATATCCGGTTTATCTGGAGGACATCGATAATATTATCGGTGTTTTACATATTAAAGACGCATTTGCCTTTGCACAGAAAAATGAGGTATTCCGTACTTCCATCAAAGACATTAAGGGGCTGATCCGGGAGGTGGATTTTGTTCCGGAAACATTAAATATTCATACTCTTTTCCAGAAAATGCAGGCAAAAAAGAGCCATCTGGTCATAGTGGTAGATGAATATGGACAGACATCCGGTGCGGTAGCCATGGAGGATATCCTGGAAGAAATTGTCGGAAACATCGAGGATGAGCATGATGAGGAAGAACAGCTGATTCGCCAGAATACAGATGGAAGTTATACCATGAGCGGGTTCGCAAGTCTTTCGGACGTGGCGGAAACGTTACAGATTCCGGTAAATGATGATGATTTTGACACGCTCAACGGTTTTCTGGTTTCCCTGATGGAAAAAATTCCAAATGATGGTGAAACTGCCAGATTGCAGGCGTACGGATATGAATTTTCCATTCGGAAAGTGAAGGATAAAATGATCCGTGAGGTTCTTGTAAAAAAAGCAGATGCAAAGCATCAGCGGCCGGAGGATGACCCACTTGCGCGAAACGGCAAAGAATGATAGAATAAAATACAGGTAATGCTTCTGTACGAATGACATGAAGTATGGATGGTTACAGGATAGAATACAATTTAGAAAAGAGGATTTTAACAATGTCAGGACATTCCAAATTTGCGAATATCAAGCATAAAAAAGAAAAAAATGATGCAGCAAAGGGCAAGATCTTTACCATGATCGGTAGAGAAATTGCTGTTGCGGTAAAAGAGGGTGGTCCGGATCCGGCAAATAATTTCAAACTTGCACAGGTAATCGCAAAGGCAAAGTCAAACAATATGCCGAATGATACCATCGAGCGCGGTATCAAAAAAGCGGCAGGCGATGGAAACAGTGTTAATTACGAGACAACAACGTATGAGGGATATGGACCAAGCGGCACAGCAATTATTGTAAAGTGCCTGACGGATAATAAGAATCGTACAGCAGCCAATGTGCGTAATGCATTTACCAAGGGACAGGGAAGTATCGGTACACAGGGATGTGTATCCTATATGTTCGATGAAAAAGGACAGATTATCATTGACAAAGAAGAATGTGATATGGATGCAGATGATCTGATGATGCTTGCACTTGATGCAGGTGCAGAAGATTTTTCCGATGCGGATGACAGCTTTGAGATCACTACCGCTCCGGAAGATTTTGATGCGGTACATAAGGCACTTGAAGAGCAGAACATTCCGATGGCATCTGCGGAAGTAACCATGATTCCACAGACATATGTGACGCTGACCGATGAGGCTGATATTACAAATATCGGAAGAATTCTTGATTTCCTGGATGACGATGATGATGTTCAGGAAGTATATCACAACTGGGAAGAGTAAAATTACATACTGTAAAAATGCGTCATACGCAAAACAGGGTTTTAAATTAGGAGGCAGGTATGAAGAAAATCTTATTTGCAGCATCCGAATGTGTTCCTTTTATTAAAACAGGAGGACTTGCTGATGTATGTGGGGCTTTGCCTAAAACATTTGATCATAAGGATTGGGATGTGCGTGTTGTTATTCCGAATTACAGCTGTATTCCGGAAAAATACCGCAGTCAGTTTGAGTATGTGACCCATTTTTATATGGCATGCGGTTCTTATATTCCAAGTAAATATGTAGGGGTTTTACAATATAAACTGGATGGAGTCACCTATTATTTCATTGATAATCAGGAGTATTTTAACTGTTTCGTACCGTATGGAGATATGCGCTATGATATTGAAAAATTCACGTTCTTCGACAAAGCGGTATTGTCCATGCTTCCGCTGATCGGTTTCCGCCCGGATATCATTCACTGTCATGACTGGCAGGCCGGACTGATTCCTGTTTATTTAAAGAACGAATTTCAGGCAGATTCTTTCTTCTGGGGCATCCGGTCGATTATGACCATACATAATCTGAAGTTCCAGGGAATCTGGGATGTAAAAACCATGCAGGGACTTACGGGATTCTCAAGTGATCTGTTTGTTCCGGATAAGCTGGAATATAAGAAAGATGCTAATATGTTAAAGGGTGGTCTGGTGTATGCGGACTACATCACCACAGTCAGCGATTCTTATGCCAATGAGATTCAGACAGAATATTACGGCGAGGGATTAAATGGCCTGTTATCTGCACGTCATTTTGACATGCAGGGAATTGTAAACGGAATTGATTATACGACTTACAATCCACAGACCGATTCCAAGATTTACATGAATTATGATGCGTCCAACTTCCGGAAAAAGAAGTATGTGAACAAAGAACGGCTGCAGGAAGAACTTGGTCTGGAAGTAGATAAGAAGAAATACATGATCGGACTCATTTCCCGTCTGACCGATCAAAAGGGGCTGGATCTGATCAATGCCGTCATGGACGGACTGGTAGATGAATTTACCCAGCTGGTAGTCATCGGAACCGGGGAACCACAGTATGAGAATATGTTCCGGCACTACGCATGGAAATATCCGGATCGTGTGTCTGCAAATATCTGTTACTCCGATGATCTGGCCCAAAGCTTTATGCGGCAGCGGATGCGTTCTTAATGCCTTCCCGCTTTGAGCCGTGTGGTCTGACACAGATGATTTCTTTCCGGTATGGAACCGTCCCGATTGTAAGAGAAACCGGAGGATTAAAAGACACGGTTCAGGCTTACAATGAATATGATAACAGTGGAGATGGATTCTCCTTTACAAATTACAACGCTGACGAAATGCTGCAGGTGATTAATTATTCCAAGCATATTTTCTATGACCGCAAGCGCCAGTGGAACCAGATGGTAGACCGTGGAATGGCAAATGATTTTTCATGGAATGCGTCAAAATTCCGCTATGAGGGACTGTATAATTATCTTCTCGGTGAATAAAACAGAAAATAATTCATAAGATAAGAACGGATACATTTGTATCCGTTCTTATTTTTATGAATGGCAAAGGTGAAAAAACAATGGGAGATACCAAAAAAGAAAATGATAACATTATTGAATTCGGACAGGCAATGTTACATGCAGACCGGAGAAATACAACCATTTATCTGTTATCAATTATCGGAGAAATTGAAGGACACGAATGTCTTCCGTCAACTTCAAAAACGACAAAATATGAACATGTCCTGCCACGTCTGGCAGCGATTGAGGACGATGAGAGTGTAAATGGCGTTTTGTTATTGCTCAATACCATGGGTGGAGATGTGGAGAGCGGACTTGCGATTGCGGAAATGGTCGCGTCGCTTTCGAAACCTACCGTTTCTTTAGTGCTTGGTGGGAGCCATTCCATCGGTGTTCCGCTGGCCGTTTCCACAGATTACTCTTTTATTGTTCCGAGCGGAACCATGGTGATCCATCCGGTACGGATGAGTGGAACCGTGATCGGGGCAAAACAGACATATGATTACTTTAAACAGATGCAGGATCGGATTGCCGGATTCGTGGCTTCCCATTGTCACGTTTCGGAGGAACGGATGACAGAAATGATGATGAATACGCAGATGCTGACCAAGGATCTCGGCACGATTCTTGTCGGGAAACAGGCAGTGTCAGAAGGCATTATTGATGCTGTCGGGGGAATTTCGGATGCATTTGCAAAGCTGTATCAGCTGATAGGGGAAAATAGTTAAAAATAATTAAAAAAGCTGATGGGTGACATTCTGGTGTAAATATGATAAAATAAAAGGAGTTTTGTATGAAGGAGTGTGTCCAATGGCTGCGGGAAACCGTAAATCATCAAATAAAAGAAAAACACAGACAAAAAAAGAGCGTATGGCGGAAATGGAGAAAGCACAGGCATTTCGCGTGGAAGTAACGTTGTGGATTGTTGTTGCAGCTGCGCTGCTGCTTTTTATCAGTAATCTGGGATTCGGAGGAGCCGTTGGCAAAACCGTCAGCGGCTTTCTTTTTGGTATGTTCGGACTTATGGCATATGTTCTTCCGGTGCTGCTTCTTGTGGGCAGTTTTTTTGCGGTATCGAACCGTGGAAATAAGCTGGCAGCCGTAAAATTGATTGCGGCAATTGTATTTTTGGTCTTTTTATGTACATTTATGGGACTGACCATGAATGGAAACGACCGGATCCATCCACTTGACGCATATACATATTGTGCAGAACGGCATACCGGTGGCGGCATCATCGGCGGATGTCTGGCTTATTACATGTGTCAGGCATTTGGACTGATCGGGTCTTTTATTATTGACATTATCGTGCTGATCGTCTGTATGGTACTGATTACAGAGCGTTCGGCATTGCGTGGAATGCAAAAAGGCGGCAAAAAGGTCTATGAATCCGCAAAGGAAAGCAATGAAAAGTATCGGGAATACAGGGAATACCGTGCACAGGAGCGGAAAGAACGCCGCATGGATCATAAAGTGTCCGGAGTATCCATCGATACACGGATTGAAGAAAAAGGCAAAAAAAATAAAAAGAGAAAATCGGATGAAATGGGAGAACTGTCGGCACCTGCATTTGATATGATGCCGGATACCACAGTATCTCCGATGCCGAAAAAAATTTCTTCTCCGGCACCAGTGGCGGTTTTAGAAGAACCCGCGGCAGAAATACAGCCGGAGATTTCGGGGGATTTTATGCCGGATACTTTTCCACCGGAACCGTCGCAGGCGGCACCGGTTCCGGAACATATTGCAGGATTGGCACCGGCCAAAGACGTATTAAAGCCGGCAGAAAAAACACAAAAAAAGAAAAACAAACAGGAAATCCAAAACGAAGTACAGAAAGTAGCACAGGAAATGGAGACGTCGGGTTTGGAACACAAACCGGACAAAGCATATGTTTTTCCATCCATAGATCTGTTGAAAAAGGGAGAAGGGAAAAAGTCTGCCAATACTGAACATCAGTTGCGGGAAACTGCGGATAAGCTGCAGCAGACTTTAAAGAACTTCGGGGTCAATGTCACCGTTACCAACATCAGCTGCGGACCGGCAGTGACAAGATATGAAATTCAGCCGGAAATGGGTGTGAAGGTGAGCAAGATTGTCGGGCTGACCGACGATATCAAACTCAATCTGGCAGCTGCGGATATCCGTATCGAGGCGCCGATTCCGGGAAAAGCAGCGGTAGGAATTGAAGTTCCGAACAAAGAAAATGTTATGGTTGCTTTCCGTGACCTGATCGAATCGCCGGAATTTCAGACGGCAAAGTCCAAGATCAGTTTTGCAGTTGGAAAAGATATTTCCGGGAAAACAAAAGTAACCGATATTGCAAAGATGCCGCATCTGCTGATCGCCGGTGCAACCGGCTCGGGTAAATCCGTCTGCATCAATACGATTATCATGAGTATTTTATATAAGGCGAGACCGGATGAAGTAAAGCTGATCATGATTGATCCGAAAGTAGTAGAGTTAAGTGTCTACAACGGAATTCCGCACCTGATGATTCCGGTTGTAACCGATCCGAAAAAAGCATCCGGTGCTTTGCACTGGGCAGTTGCGGAAATGACGGAACGATATGAAAAATTTGCGGAGGCAAATGTGCGTGAAATCAATGGATACAACGCAAAGGTAGATTCCATTGAAGTACCGGAAGGGCAGGAGCGCCCGCAAAAGATGCCACAGATTGTGATCATTGTGGACGAGCTTGCAGATCTTATGATGGTAGCTTCCAATGACGTGGAAGAGGCCATCTGCCGGCTGGCACAGCTGGCACGAGCGGCGGGGATTCATCTGGTGATTGCAACCCAGCGTCCATCGGTGAATGTCATCACCGGTCTGATCAAAGCAAATATGCCGAGCCGGATTGCATTTTCGGTGACTTCGGGTACGGATTCCCGAACGATTCTGGATATGAATGGTGCAGAAAAGCTTCTTGGAAAAGGAGATATGCTGTTCCACCCGCAGGGGGCACCGAAACCGATTCGTGTACAGGGAGCATTTGTTTCCGATAAAGAAGTTTCCGATGTTGTGGAATTTATCAAAGAACAAAATGAAACTGCATCGTATAACGAAGAAATTGTACAGAAAGTGGACAGTATGCAGGCATCATCCGGCGGTACCACCGTGTCTATCTCCGATGCGGATGCGCAGGATGACGGCAGGGATGCATATTTTGATGAAGCAGCACAGATTATCGTAGATAAGGAAAAAGCATCCATAGGTATGCTGCAGAGATATTTAAAAGTGGGATTCAACCGTGCTGCCCGTATTATGGACCAGTTGGAAGAAGCTGGTATCGTTGGACCGGAGGAAGGAACGAAACCGCGGAAAGTTCTGATGACTTCCGAAGAATTACAGGCAGTAAAAGAGGATTTATAAAAAACATTTCAGGAGGAGAAAATTATGAAGACTGATATTCAAATTGCACAGGAAGCAACATTGCAGCCAATCAAAGAGGTAGCCGCAACAATTGGAATTGAAGAAGAAGATCTGGAATTGTACGGAAAGTACAAAGCGAAGATTTCCGATGAACTGATTGCACGAAGCCACAACAATCCGGACGGAAAACTGATTCTGGTGACCGCCATCAATCCAACACCAGCAGGAGAAGGAAAAACGACAGTCACCGTGGGATTGGGTCAGGCATTTGCAAAACTTGGGAAAAAAGCAATGATTGCGTTGCGTGAGCCTTCCCTTGGACCATGTTTCGGAATTAAAGGCGGTGCCGCAGGTGGCGGATATTCCCAGGTTGTTCCGATGGAGGATTTAAATCTTCATTTTACAGGGGATTTTCATGCAATTACTTCTGCAAATAATCTGCTGGCAGCTCTTTTGGACAACCATATCCAGCAGGGAAATACGCTTGGGATTGATCCAAGACAGGTGGTATGGAAACGCTGTCTGGATATGAATGACCGTGTCCTTCGTAATGTGGTTGTGGGACTTGGAAATAAAATGGACGGAATGGTGCGTGAGGATCATTTCGTAATCACGGTAGCATCCGAAATTATGGCGATTTTATGCCTTGCCGAAGATATGAAAGATTTAAAGAGACGTCTGGGACGGATTATCGTGGCATATACGTTTGACGGCAAGCCGGTAACTGCAGAAGATTTGCAAGCAGTCGGATCTATGGCAGCTCTGTTAAAAGATGCGTTAAAGCCGAATCTGATCCAGACACTGGAGCATACACCGGCGCTCGTTCACGGAGGACCATTTGCCAATATCGCACATGGATGTAACAGCGTGCGTGCTACCACAACTGCTTTAAAACTTGCCGATTATGTAATTACCGAGGCGGGATTCGGTGCGGATTTAGGTGCGGAAAAATTCTTTGATATCAAGTGCCGGAAGGCAGGGCTTCATCCGGATGCAGTGGTACTCGTTGCAACGATCCGTGCATTAAAATATAATGGCGGAGTTCCGAAGGATGAATTATCCAATGAAAACCTTGAGGCATTAAAGAAAGGAATTGTCAATCTGGAGAAACATATTGAAAACCTTCAGAAATTCGGTGTGCCGGTCGTTGTCACATTGAATGCATTTGTTTCGGATACAGAGGCAGAAACCGCTTATGTAGAACAGTTCTGCAAAGAGCATGACTGTGAATTTGCTCTGGCAAAAGTATGGGAAAAAGGCGGAGAGGGCGGAATTGCTCTGGCAAACAAAATTCTCGAGACACTTGAAAAGAAAGAAAGCCATTTCCATACACTCTACAGTGATGATCTTGGACTGAAAGAAAAGATCGAGACTGTTGCAAAAGAAATTTACGGTGCCGATGGAGTTACCTATTCTCCGGCAGCGGAGCGGGAACTGAAACGAATTACGGATCTGGGTATGGCAAACTTCCCGGTATGTATGGCAAAAACACAGTATTCCCTGTCGGATGATGCGAAGAAACTCGGAAGACCGACCGGGTTTAAGATCAATGTCCGGGAAGTATATGTTTCTGCCGGTGCCGGCTTTGTCGTTGCTGTCAACGGTTCGATCATGACGCTTCCGGGTCTGCCAAAGAAACCGGCAGCTTACGGAATTGATGTCAATGATGACGGTGTAATCACAGGATTGTTCTAAGGAGATAAGGACATGGCAAAGATCATAGATGGAAAGAAGATTTCAGCGGAAATCAAAGAAGAATTAAAGACAGAAGTTGCAGCATATGCGGCACAGGGGAAAACATGTGCACTTGCTGTCATTCAGGTGGGCGCAGATCCGGCATCCAGCGTATATGTCAGAAATAAAAAGAAAGCCTGTGCATATATTGGAATAGAGTCGCTTTCGTATGAACTTCCGGAAGAAACCACGGAAGAGGAACTGCTTGCATTGATTCAGAAACTGAATGACAATCCAGATGTTCATGGAATTCTGTGCCAGCTTCCACTCCCGAAACATATCTGCGAAGACCATGTGATCCAGGCAATTGATCCGCAAAAAGATGTCGATGGTTTTCATCCGCAGAATGTCGGTGCACTTGTGGTTGGGAAAAAAGGATTTGTCTCCTGCACGCCCGCCGGTATTATCCAGCTGTTAAAACGCAGCAATATTGAAATTGCCGGAAAGCACTGTGTGGTAATCGGAAGAAGCAACATTGTCGGAAAACCGATGGCGCTTCTGATGCTTCGGGAAAATGCAACGGTTACGATCTGTCATTCACGGACCGAAAATCTCAAAGAAATCTGCAAAGAGGCGGATATTCTGATTGTGGCCATTGGAAAACCACGTTATATCGGTGCCGATTATATCAAAGAAGGAGCGGTTGTCATCGATGTCGGAATTCACAGAAATGAAGAAAATAAGCTGTGCGGGGATGTCCGTTTCGAAGAGGCAGAGCAGATCGCTTCTTATATTACACCGGTTCCGGGTGGTGTTGGACCGATGACAATTGCGATGCTCATGCATAACTGTGTAGATGCCATGAAACTTTATTCATAAAACAGATAGGGGATAGATGATGAAGTGTATTTATTGCGGTGAGGAATTAAAAGAGGGGAGTCTGTACTGTCCAAAATGCGGGAAAGCCGTACAGATTGTGCCGGACTACAATATTTACGATGATGATTATCTGAATCAGGTTCTTACGGAAGAATCCCAAAAGATTTCAGGTTCGGGACCGGACAGAAATAAAAAACCGGCACCTGCAGAGACAAAACATACGGGGAAAAAACACCTCGACCCACGCCAGAAAAAAATTATCTTCCTGGTTCTCGGAATCGTATGCGTGCTTATTTTTGCCCTGTTAATTCTTGGAGCAGCAATACGTTCCAATCATGCCAATTCCTTCGATTACCAGGTGGGACTGGCAGAGAAAGCACAAAAAGCCGGAGATACCAAAAATGCAATTGCCTGCTATGAAAATGCATTGGCATTGGATAAAAACAGTATTGAAGTCCGGCTGGCTCTGGCAGAACTGTATACCGAAGAAAACGATTATGATTCGGCACTTGTTTTATATCAGGAAGTGATCCGTGCGGACAGGAAAAATCGTCAGGCATGCAAAGGACTGATTGCCATTTATGAGAAGCAGAACAATACCGATGCCATACTTTCTCTCTCCGAGGCTGTGGATGACAGTCTGAAAGATCTTTTCGCCGATTATCAGGTAGAGGGACCACAGTTCAGTTTAAAGAGCGGAAGTTTTGAAAATGCCCAGATACTACAGATGCTTTCCACAAAAGGCTATGAAATTTATTATACGGTAGACGGGTCAGATCCAAAAGAACGCGGATTGCGATACACAGAACCTGTGAAACTGGATGAAAATAATAAAACCTATACCGTAAAAGCGGTATGTAAAAATGAAAAGGAAGTTTACAGTGAGGTAACAGAAGCAAACTATAAAATTTCCATCCCGGCACCGGATGAACCGATTGTTTCTCCGGACGGTGGAGATTTCGGCGTGGAAACTTCCGTAACGATTACCGTTCCGGACGGCTGCAGTGCTTACTATACCTGGGACGGAAGTACGCCGACTGCTGCCAGTCATCTTTATACGCAGCCGATCAAAGTTCCGGAAGGAAACAATATTCTTTCGGTTGTGATCATTGATCATACGACGAAATTAAGTTCGGATGTATATAGAGGAAATTTTATTTATTATTCACAGGACTATACAGCAGAAGATGATATAGATGATCCTGCAGACAATGCAGAAGAGTAAAATAATATAGAAATTGTTAAAAATCAAACAGGGAGTGTGATTGCCGATGCTTTATAACTGCATGGACATATCAACACTCCCTGTTGTGGAAGAGGTGGTTTAATCTTCCAGAAATTCAATCTCATCTTTTGCCATATGGCTGATTCTTGCAAGGGGATACACATCAAATCCCTGAGAAACCAGTTTTTCATGTCCCGGCTGAAATGCTTTTTCGATCAGGACACCTACACCTGCAATGGTAGCGTGCGCTTTGCGGATCAGACGGATGGCTCCGGTAGCTGCTTCTCCGTTTGCCAGAAAATCATCAATGATCAGGACATGATCTTTTTCTGAGACAAATTTAGAAGAAAGCGTCAGTTCATAACTTGTTCCTTTGGTAAAGGAAGTGACCTCTGTCTGGAACAGATTGTCGTTTAAAATCTTAGAAGGCTGTTTTTTTAAGATAATCATAGGAAGCCCCATGCACATAGCTGTCATAAGAGCCGGAGCAATGCCGGAACTTTCAATGGTTGCAACCTTTGTGATGCCCTGATCTTTGAAGTGTTCCGCAAAAGCTTCCCCGATGTGCTGCATCAGTACCGGATCTACCTGATGATTGATAAAACTGTCTACTTTTAAGATATCTTCATTGACAGCAATTCCATCTTTTTTAATTCTTTCCTGTAATTCTTTCAATTTCGTTACCTCTCTTGTATTTGTTGATTACAGTATATCATTTTTTACTACAAATTTACAGAGAAATATAGTAAAATAACAACATGAAAATAACAATTATCTGCGTAGGCAAAATAAAGGAAAAATTTTATACGGAAGCCGTCAGGGAATATTCCAAACGGCTCAGCCGCTACTGTACGTTATCCATTACGGAGGTGGCGGATGAAAAGACAAAAGAACAGGCAAGCGAAACCGAAATTGACATGGTCAAAGACCGGGAAGGGGAGCGTATTTTAAAATCCATCCGCCCGGACGGCTATGTGATTGCGCTGGCGATCGATGGAAAACAGCCGGATTCGATAGAACTTTCCCGTGAAATTGAAAAACTCGGGCTTGGCGGAGTCAGTCATATTTATTTTGTAATCGGAGGATCTCTTGGATTATCCGACAAGGTTCTTAAGCGGGCAGATGCACGATTTAGCTTTTCGAAGATGACATTCCCCCATCAGCTGATGCGTGTGATTCTGCTGGAACAGATTTATCGTTCTTACCGTATCATGCATCACGAACCATATCATAAATAAAGAAGAAAGGATCATTTGGTATGCAAAAAGCAATACGTCTGGTTACCCGGTTTTTAGCCAAATGCCAGAAAGACAAAATAAATGCTTATTCCGCACAGATCGCTTTTTTTATTATTTTATCCATCATTCCGTTTCTTATGGTGTTTTCTTCCATGCTTCAATATACCAGTATCACGGAGGATATGGTATTTGAAATCATAGAAAGAGTCATGCCGCAGTATGTTGCTCCGTTTCTGGTTACCCTTGTAAAAGAAATCTATACAAGATCCATGGGAATCATTTCGGTCACGGCAATTATTGCCATATGGTCTGCCGCAAAAGGCATTCAGTATATGGCAGATGGTCTGAATGCGGTTCACGAATTAAAAGAGACAAGAAACTGGTTTGTACTCCGATTCTGGGCGGTTATTTATACCATTGTTTTTCTGGTTGCGATTGTATTTACGCTTGTTGTGCTGGTTTTTGGAAACAGTCTGCGGCATTTAGCGGCAGATTATCTTCCGTTTATTGCACATCTCGTAAAAATAATAATCAAATTCCGGGGGCTTATCCTGTTACTTCTTCTGATCCTGTTTTTTGACGTGATTTTTACCGCACTTCCGAATACAAAGCTTACCTTTAAAAGCCAGCTTCCTGGAGCCACGGCATGTGCAGCTGCATGGTATGTTTTTTCCTTCGGGCTTTCGATCTATGTTGATTATTTTAATGGATTTTCCATGTATGGAAGCCTGACAACCATTGCCCTGATCATGCTCTGGCTGTATTTTTGCATGTATATTATGATGATGACCGTAGAATTTAATGTATTTTTGGAAGCGTACCGAAACGGATCCCTGAATTTAGAGACATAGGACGGGTTCGCTTTTCATATAGTGAAGTATGAAAAGCCATTCGAATCAAACCAGACACAAAATAAAACAGGAGCATCTCGTAGAACAAATGGAACTGCCAAAAGACATTTTCCTGGGGATGCCGCTTCTTTCCATGGAAGGAAACCGTACACTTTGTATCGTTAACCACCGTGGAATTATCAAATACTGTCCGGAGGTGATCGGAATTGCAACACAATCCTATCATATCCGGATCGTCGGAAGGAGTCTGTCCATCCGGAAATATTCGGCGGATCTTATCGAAATTTCCGGATATATGCAGGAGATCACATTTCTGCCATGATAGAAAGGTTTCTTCGATTCGTCAATGGCAGTCTTTTGGTTTGTGCATGCGGAAGCAACATTTCCCGTTTTTTAAATTTATGTGCACGTCATGAAATTATGTTCTGGAAGATACAGCCGGATTCTCCGACGCAGGTTTCTTTTTATATCCGGTTGCAGGATCTGTATGAACTGCGTCCATATCTGCGGAAAACAAAAACGAGAATCCACATCAGAAAAAGGATCGGCTTTCCGTTTTTCTGGCAGAAATACCGCGCAAGAAAACTTGGAATTTTTGTCCTTTTGTGTGTCATGGCAGGAGTCTGGGTGCTCAGTACGAGAATCTGGAGAATTGAAATCAAAGGGAATTCCTCTCTGGGAGAAGACGCCATTCTGGAATATTTAAGTGCACACAACGTTACCTATGGCATGCCGGCAAAGGAAATCGACAATGATGCACTGGAGCTGTCCCTGCGTCAGGACTTGGAACCGGTGATCTGGGCAAGTGTATACGAAACGGGAACCCGGCTGGTTGTACAGATACAGGAGAAAATTTCTTCTCACGAGGAAACGAAAGAAGCAGAGGGCACCTGTATGGATCTGGCGGCATCTGCGGATGCTACGATTGCATCGGTCATTACAAGGAGCGGGCTTGCCAAAGTGAAAAAGGGTGATAAAGTGAAAAAAGGCGATGTGCTGGTCTGTGGACGGCAGGAAATTCTGGATGATAACGGGGAAGTGCGGGAATACTATTATAAAAGCGCCGATGCCGATGTATATGGATATACGATGCATCCCTATGAGGACTGGATTTCTTCCAAAATGACTGAAAAAAAAGAAATCGGTAATAAACACAAACGATATTTTCTACAGGTTCTGAATTGGCGCCTGGTAACTCCGGCTTTGCATGCGGAGTATGCATCGGAGCGTTCTGTAACGGATACCCGGCAGTTTTGCCTGCAGGACAGTTTTTATCTTCCGGTTTATTTTGGAGAAATCACAACGTCTGAGCTGCAGGAAAAGACCGTTATGCTGACAAAAGAACAGGTAAAACAGCTTGCTTTGACACATTTTTCACAATTTCTTTCGGAATTGGAAGAAAATGGGGTGCGAATTGTCGACAAAAATGTTATGATTGAACAGATAGATAAAAACTATCATATCTATGGTCAGGTAAAGGGGTGTGAAAAAATCACAACTTTAGTACCAACCGAAAGGAAACGAGAGGAACCTGTAAATGAGTCTGAATGAAGTATCGCTCCGGATACCAACGGAACATATGGCAAATGTCTTCGGACAGTTTGATGCCAATATCAAAAAAATAGAACGGACACTGGGTGTAACGGTTGTTGTACGCGATGATCAGTTGAAAATTATCGGTACTTCATCTGCCGCAAGCGGCGCACAGGAAGTGTTTGAACAGTTGTATGAGCTTGCAAAACGGGGAAATGTTATCAGCGAACAGAATGTAAACTACGCACTTGCTCTTTTGCAGGAACACAAAGGGTCTGAGATGGTAGAGATTGATAAAGATGTGATCTGTCATACCATACAGGGAAAACCGGTAAAGCCTAAAACACTCGGGCAGAAGGATTATGTAGATAATATCCGTAAAAAAATGATTGTTTTCGGGATGGGCCCTGCCGGAACCGGAAAAACATATCTGGCCATGGCCATGGCGATCACTGCGTTTAAGAATGAAGAAGTGGGACGCATCATTCTGACACGTCCGGCAATTGAAGCGGGAGAAAAACTAGGATTTCTTCCGGGAGATCTGCAGAGCAAAGTAGATCCGTATCTGCGCCCTTTATACGATGCCCTGTATCAGATTATGGGTGCGGAGTCATTTCAGAAAAATATGGAAAAAGGTCTGATTGAGGTTGCACCGCTGGCTTATATGCGTGGACGGACACTCGACAACGCATTTATTATTCTGGATGAGGCACAGAACACCACACCGGCACAGATGAAAATGTTTCTGACACGTATCGGCTTCGGCTCGAAAGCTGTGATTACCGGAGATGCCACGCAAAAAGATCTGGCCCCGGGAAGTAAATCCGGGCTGGATGTAGCACTTCGGGTTTTGAAAAATGTGGAAGAAATCGGAATCTGTAAATTAACAAGCAAAGATGTCGTCAGACATCCGCTGGTACAAAAGATTGTACAGGCTTATGATGATTATGAGTCCAGACAGAGCAGCCGGAGTGCGCGTAAGTCTGCCAGACAGGAGAAAAAATGAAACCCAAAGAGACAATAAACCTCTATCGCGTCATATCGCTTCTGGTGATCGCGCTTGTCACTTTTGGAGTGATGGGCGGGTTATGTGCCAAAAGCCACCTGTATCCGGATGAATGGCTCAGTATGTTTTTCCTGACCCTGATTTTTCTTCTGGTCTGCATTTTTGAACTGGAATATGAACGAAAGCAGAAAGGAATATCGGCAAACACACAGACAACCTTTATCCGTCTTTCCGTTACTTATACGGTCAGTGGGGGATTGATCTATGCGATCAGTTATCTTCCGGAATTTTATCGTCCGGTGATGATCCCGGTGATTCTGCTCACCGCAGTGTCAAATTCCATGGTGGCGGTGTCTTTTGGTGTTTTTCGATCTGGTGCTGGCACTGACTGTCGGGGGAAGTTTTTATGCCCTCGCTGCTTATATGATGCTTACAATGCTTGCTGCTGTACTGGCACAGGCATTAAAAGAAAAAAAATACCGTATGGGTGTATCCCTTCTGACTTTCTTTTTCAGTCTGATGATTCCGGAACTGTTTTCCTATTTATCAACGAAAGAAATGCAGAAATATTCGCTGCTTTATGCTTTTGGAACAGCATTCCTGACTTTTCTGACAGCAGCTTTTCTGTTTCACCGGCTGCTTCATGAAGCGGATCAGGAAATTGAAAACCATCTGCTGGATATCGTGTCCGAGGATTATTCGGAGGTAAAAGCCCTCAAGGATTTTTCCATGGTGGAATACCGCCACGCAGTGAAAGTTTCAGACATTGCCTGCCGCTGTGCAAAAGAAGTGGGATACCGGGCGAACTTATGCCTTGCCGGCGGTTTTTATTACCGTATGGGGCGCTGGATCGGGGAGCCATATATCAAAAATGCGGTCAATAAGGCAGAATCCTTATGTTTTCCGGCGGAGCTGATCTCCATTCTGGCAGAATACTATGGAGAAGAGCAGCTTCCATCTTCACCGGAATCCGCTCTGGTGCACATGGTGGATGCGGTTGTGATCCGTCTGGAAGCGATGGAACAAAATGTGGGACAAAGTGTCTGGAACCGTGATATTGTAATTTATCAGACCGTGAATGATTTTTCCTCAAGTGAAATTTATGACCATTCCGGAATGAGTATGAACCAGTTTTTAAAGATTCGTGAATTTCTTGCAAAGGAGGAATTACTTCGTTGAGTTTTTATTTAGAAGAAACATGTAACATACCGTTTGATTTTGCATATGCTAAGCTTGCAGAGGATGTGATTGCCTTTTGTCTGTCCCATGAGAATTTTCCTTATGAAGCAGAAGTCAATCTGACACTTACAGACAATGAAGAAATCCATCGGATCAATCTGGAATACCGCCAGATCGACCGTCCGACGGATGTTCTTTCTTTCCCGATGCTTTCTTATGAGAAAGCCGGAGATTTTTCTTTTCTGGAAGAGGAGAGCGAAGATGATTTTAATCCGGATACGGGAGAAGTCATGCTTGGAGATATTATTATATCGGTCGATAAAGTGTTAGAACAGGCACAAAGTTACGGACACAGTCCGAAGCGTGAATTTGCATTTCTGATTGTACACAGCATGCTTCATCTGTTTGGTTATGACCACATTGATCCGAAAGATGCGGCCATCATGGAACCCAAACAAAAACAGATACTCGAAGAGATGCATATCGTAAGAGATTAAAGAATGGATGTGTTTTATGAAAAAGAGATGGAAAATGATAGGCGTTGTCTGTGCGATTGCCATTTTATCCGCCGGATGCAAAAGTAAAGAATCGGAAGCTCCCACACCTTCATCCACACAGGATGTACCTGCAGAAACTGCCGAAACAGAATATCAGCCGGAACCGGTGGAAACCCACGAAGGAGGTCCGAAGTTTCTATACGGGAGAGTGGATGGATGAAAAAAAAGCAAAGAATCGTCCGGTTGCCGTCATGACAGAAAACACACACGTAACCCTTCCACAGTATGGAATCGGAAATGCGGATATTATCTATGAATGTCCGGTGGAAGGTGGCATTACCCGGCTGATGACAATTTATCAGGATTATGCTTCCCTCAAAAAAGTGGGAAATGTGCGAAGCTGTCGTCTGTATTACGTATACTTTGCCAAAGAATTTGAGGCGGTTTATTTTCATGCAGGCGAAAGTAAATATGCACTTGATGTTTTAAATAGTTCATTCATTGACAATGTGGATGGAATTACGGGAAAAGGCGGAGCCTTTTATTACCGGGACAATAGCCGCAGGGCACCGCATAATCTGTATACAACCGGAGAAAATTTAGCCTCTGCCATGAAGACATACGGGTATGATACAAAGCTTCCGGAAAATTATACATCTCATTATCGTTTTACAACAGAAGATTCCCAAAATCTGCTGGATCAGGGAGAAGTTGCAAAAAAAGTATCCTTATACTATGTTGACGCGAAGCCCTGGTTTGTATACAATGAAACGGATGGCCTGTATTACCGCTATGAATTTGGTGATAAACAGATTGACGGTTCTACCGGAGAACAGCTTGCTGTGAAAAATATTATTTTACAGAATTGTTACAGCAGCCTGAAAGATTCCAAAAACGGAACTTTAGATATCGACTATCTTTCCGGTGGATCAGGAATGTACATCACAAACGGAAAAGCTGTCCCGATTACATGGAAAAGAGCATCCGCAAATGATATTACACATTATTATACACAGGATGGTCAGGAAATTATTTTAAATCCCGGAAAGACATGGGTAGAGATCGTCGAAAACAGCCGTGCATCCCAAAATAAAATCAGCGCGGAATAAAAGAAACAAAAGCATTGAGGTTAGAAGATGGGTAAATCAAAGAATAACGGAACAAATTTTCTGGTTCAGGGATCAATTCTTGCGGTCGCGTCAATTATAAGCAGAATCATCGGACTGGTGTATCGTATTCCATTGAACAATATTCTGGGCGATGTAGGAATCAGTTATTATGCCTGTGCATTTGACGTGTACAACGTGATTTTGATTATTTCATCCTACAGTCTGCCACAGGCAGTGTCAAAGACGGTTTCCGCAAAAGCGGCCAAAGGGCGGTACCGGTCGGTATATCAGGTATTAAAAGGTGCACTTCTTTTTGCGCTGGTATCGGGATTTGTGGCATCGCTTGTCGTATTTTTCGGAGCCGAATTTTTTACCGGAACACTCTTAAAAACACCGTACAGTGTGTTTGCACTTAAAATTTTAGGACCGGCACTGATTGTTGTTGCGGTTCTTGGCGTTTTGCGTGGATTTTTCCAGGGACTTGGCACGATGATGCCAAGTGCCATTTCACAGATCATTGAACAGATTGTTAATGCCATCATCAGTGTATGGGCAGCTTATGTTCTGTATCGCTACGGAACAAAGATCGGAGCGGTTCTCGGTGATGCCGAACATTACGGGCCTGCATACGGTGCAGCCGGAGGCACATTGGGAACGAACCTTGGATCTGTCGCTGCGCTGATTTTTGTACTTTTCGTATTTTTTGCTTATATGCATGTCTTTAAGCGAAGAATGAGACGGGAAAAAGGCGTTAAGGTAGAGCCATTTGCCTATATCATGAAGATCCTCATTATCACAATTGTTCCGGTTCTTTTAAGTACAACTGTTTACAATATCAGCAGTATCATTGACCAGAGTATTTTCAAAAATGTTGCGTTATTGCAGGGATACTCTGAAAACAAGATTGATGTATGGTGGGGCGTTTTTTCCGGAAAATATAAACTGCTGATCAATGTTCCGATTTCCATTGCCTCCGCGATGGCTGCCTCTTGCGTGCCGACACTGACGATGTCCTTTGCACAGAAAGATATGAAAAAAGTCAGGGAACAGATCAATTCTGCCATGCGTTTTATCATGGTGATTTCTTTCCCTTGTGCCATAGGACTTGCTGTATTGGGAGAGCCGATCTGTCGTCTGCTTTTCCCGGGAACGGCACAGACGGCGCCTATGGCAGGTACCATGATGTGGGTTGGGGCAATGGCGGTTGTGTTTTATGCAATGTCTACGCTTTCAAACGGACTGCTGCAGGGCATTGACCGGTTAAAGATTCCAGTTATCAATGCAGCGGTTTCGCTTGTTGCTCATGTGATCGTACTGATTATACTGATGCTGTTTTTCCGCATGAATATCTATGCGGTCATTATCGCGAATATGTTCTTTGCGTTTTTAATGTGTATTATGAATGCGCTGGCAATACGAAAATACAGCGGCTATCATCAGGAAATTCACAAAACATTTATTGTGCCGGGAATTTCCTCGGCTATTATGGGAATTATTACCTATATCGTCTATCATGGCAGCTATGCGGTCTTAAAAATCAATGCGGTGTCTGCCATGCTTGCAATTCTTGCAGCGGTTATCGTATATGCAGTTGTCTTACTATTACTGCACGGACTGACCGAAGAGGAGATTAAAAAATTCCCGAAAGGAACTCTGATTGTCCGGGTTGCAAAAAAATTACATTTATTAAAGTAAATGGTATAAAACGGAAATAAAATGCAGATGCTACTGTTAGAAGGTGATGATATGAATCAAAAAACAGGCATCTGCATTCTTCTTTGTCTGGTTCTGCTGCTGGTCTTTGACATCTGGTATCAGAAAAGAGGTGTAGAAAATACAAAAAATACCCAAGAACAATATGCATCCGAAACAGAGCACACCGTTTTGACCGGAACTCCTTACAAAGAAACGGAAAATGCCTATATTATCCGTACACAGGACAGCCGGCTGGTTGTTTTTTTACCGGATGGAAAAACCGTATATATGGAAACCGGGATTCGAAGTGAGAATTTAAGTCAAAAACTGCAGAGACAGGCGGAAAATGGCATTGGATTTGCAGATGAAGAGAGCCTTTTTGACTTTTTGGAAAGCTATTCGAGTTGAATATTTTATACCTATATGATAAAATATTTAACTGGTTTAACAGATAAAATGACAGGTGGACTATGGATAAGAAAAAATCAAAACAACAGGATGTGCTCGTGATTGGCGCCGGAGCTTCCGGCATGATGACCGCAATTACGGCCGCAAGACGTGGATTGTCCGTTACCGTCTTAGAACATATGGATAAGCCGGGGAAAAAAATTCTGGCAACCGGAAACGGAAAATGTAATTTTACAAATCTTAAGATGTCTCCCCGGTGTTATTACGGAGACCGCGGACTGGTACAGGAAATTTTAAAGCAGTTTACAGTGGAAGATACCCTTGCGTTTTTCCGGGAGATCGGCATCTGGCCAAAAGAAAAGAACGGATATGTATACCCAAACTCCGGACAGGCTTCTTCCGTTGCGGATGCGCTGTCCGCGGAAATGAAACGAAGCGGAGTTTCCCTGGTCACTTCCTGTGACATCCGGCAGTTTTGTGAGACAAAATACGGATTTGAGGTACGGACATCCATGGGAACGTATTGTTCCCACAATCTTGTTTTTGCAACAGGTCTTCGTGCTGCACCGAAATCCGGAAGCGATGGATCCATGATTTCGCTGATAAAATCGTTTGGGCACCGGTTTGAGCCGATTTTGCCGGCACTGTGTGGATTTGAGGCAGAAGGAATGGAATTTTCCAAAGTATCCGGAGTCCGCACGGACGCACTCCTGTCTTTGTACATAGATGGGCAGAAATGCAAACAGGAACGTGGAGAACTGCAGCTTGCAGATTACGGAATTTCGGGTATTCCGGTATTTCAGGTCAGCAGTCCGGCCTCGAAAGCACTGTATCAAAAAAAACAGGCAGAACTTACCATCAATTTTCTGCCGGATTTTTCCGAAGATATGATTGCGCAGGAACTGCAGCGCAGATTTTCACGGGATGCCGGGATACAGGATGCCGCAGAATCACTTCGTGGGCTTTTAAACCATAAACTGATTCCGGTTATACTTAAGGCAGCAGGCATTCCGGTTCATGAACACACAGAACGGATTTCCAAAAAACAGACCGAAACGCTCTGCAGACAGATACAGACATTTCCTGTCCGCTTAAAAAAGGTAAGGGATTTTTCTGCTGCACAGGTGTGCACTGGGGGAATCCACACAGAAGAAATCCACACAGATACGCTGGAATCACGGATTGTCCCGGGCATCTATTTCGTTGGTGAACTTTTGGATGTCGATGGAATCTGTGGGGGATATAATTTGCAATGGGCATGGTCCAGCGGACATGTCGCAGGAAGTAAAGTAGGTTCATAATGATTAAAATCAATCAGTTAAAGCTTCCAGTAGGACATTCCCAAAAAGATCTGGAAGATAAAATCAGAAAAACACTTCGTATTCCATCGAAAGAAACATTTCATTACGAGGTGATGCGGCGTTCCCTCGATGCACGGAAAAAGCCGTCATTGTTTTATGTATATTGCATCTATGTAACGATCCGTCAGGAAAACAGCATCGTAAAAAAACTGCATCAGCCTTCCGTCAGCCTTGTGACAGAAACCGGTTACCGTTTTTCGGAAATGGGGCATGAGCGTTTAAACCGGCGTCCGGTGATTGTGGGAGCCGGTCCCTGTGGTCTTTTTGCAGCCTGGCAGCTGACACTTGCAGGATATGCGCCGCTTATTTTAGAGCGTGGAAAACAGGTAGAAGACCGCAGTGCGGACGTTGAACGCTTCTGGAAAACCGGTATTCTGCAGCCGGATTCCAATGTACAGTTTGGAGAAGGTGGGGCAGGAACCTTTTCCGATGGAAAATTAAACACGGTGGTGAAGGATCCGTCCGGAAGAAACCGTTATGTACTGGAAACATTCGTAAAATTTGGGGCACCATCGGACATTCTTTATGATGCAAAACCACATATCGGAACCGATATTCTGGCGAAGGTGATCAAAAATATGAGGGATTACCTGATCAAACACGGCGCGGAGTTTCGTTTTCAGACCTGTTTAAAAGACATTCAGATAAAAGAAAATGCACTGCATGCACTTGTGACGGAGGATGATACGGTGATTCCTGCCGATGTTGCCATTCTTGCACTTGGACACAGTGCAAGGGATACCTTTACGATGCTGCACCGGCACCAGCTTCCAATGGAAGCCAAAAATTTTGCCGTGGGATTCCGCGTGGAACATCCCCAGCAGATGATCGATGATGCCATGTACGGAAACGGAAAAAGAAACGCCCTGCGGCTTCCTGCCGCACCCTATAAGGTGACGTCCAATTTTCCAAACGGACGCGGGGTATATTCCTTTTGCATGTGTCCGGGCGGTTATGTCGTAAATGCTTCCTCCATGAAGGAAAAAACCTGTGTCAATGGTATGAGTTATTCGGGCAGAAGTGGGAAAAACGCAAATTCTGCCATTATTGTTTCGGTTTCCCCTGCCGATTACGGAGCACAGGATCCACTTGATGGCATGCACTTTCAGGAAACACTCGAACATAAAACTTATCAGCTGGGAAACGGAAAGATTCCGCAGCAGCTGTTTGGCGATTACCGGCAGAATATCGCAAGCCAAGGATATGGAGATTTTAATTCCCAGACAAAAGGGCAGACCTGCTTTGCAAATCTCAGAGGTCTGATGACAGAGGACATGGAACATTCCTTTTTGCTTGGAATGGAACATTTTTCGAACATTATTCCGCAGTTTGACCGGTCTGATGCGATTCTTTCCGGCATGGAAACACGCACCTCATCTCCGGTGCGGATCATGCGGGATACAAATGGAGAGAGCCGTGTGCACGGAATTTATCCGGGTGGAGAAGGCGCAGGATATGCGGGAGGCATTATGTCGGCAGCGATGGACGGTCTGCGTCTGGCTGATGATGTGATGAAACGTTATCATCCGGTTTATTAGAAAGAGAGAAAAAAGTGAAACAAGAAGTAACACCAATGATGCAGCATTATCTGCAGACAAAAGAAGAATACAAAGACTGTATCCTGTTTTACCGTCTGGGTGATTTTTATGAAATGTTTTTCGAGGATGCCAAAACAGTTTCAAAGGAACTCGAACTGACGCTGACAGGAAAAAGCTGTGGACTGGAAGAACGGGCGCCGATGTGCGGGGTTCCGTTTCATGCCGCAGACGGATATATCAACCGGCTGGTCAAAAAAGGATACAAAGTAGCAATCTGTGAACAGGTGGAAGATCCGAAACTGGCAAAAGGAATTGTCAAACGGGAAGTCATCCGTGTAGTCACTCCGGGAACCAACATTGATATGCAGTCGTTAGACGAGGCAAAAAACAATTATCTCATGTGTATCGTATATATCGGGGATAAATACGGCATTGCGACGACCGACGTTACGACCGGAGATTTCTTTGTAACGGAAGTGGACAGTGAACGAAAACTGTTGGACGAGCTGAATCGTTTCAGTCCGACAGAAATCATCTGCAACGAGCCGTTTTATATGAGCGGGGTAGATATCGATGATATGAAGGAGCGCATGGGAATTGCGGTATCCGCTCTGGATTCCTGGTATTTCGGGGATGATCTGGCAAAGGAAACGCTGTTGTCCCATTTTCATGTACAGAGTCTGGAAGGGCTGGGACTGATGGATTACGACTGTGGTGTGATTGCCTCCGCAGCATTACTGAAATATCTGTATGAAACACAAAAGAACACCCTTTCTAATATTCTGGAACTCCGTCCGTATTCCATCGGGAAATATATGATCATTGACAGTTCCTCCCGGAGAAATCTCGAACTGGTAGAGACCATGCGGGAAAAACAAAAGCGTGGTTCCCTGCTCTGGGTACTGGATAAGACAAAGACGGCAATGGGTGCCAGACTTCTGCGCTCTTACGTGGAACAGCCGCTGATCGACAAAACAGAGATACTAAAACGGCAGGAACTGATTACAAATTTAAATGATCAGGAGATCACCCGGGAAGAATTGCGGGAATATTTAGGACCATATATGATCTGGAACGTCTGATTACCAGAATTACATACCAGACCGCCAATCCGCGGGATATGATTGCTTTTTGCAATTCTTTAGAAATGCTGCCTCCAATTAAAACACTGCTTGAGGATTTAAAGGGAGAGCTTGCCACCGGAATCCGGGAACATTTTGACTGTCTGGAAGATCTGTGTGCACTTTTGAAGTCTTCCATCAACGATGATCCTCCGATTTCCGTACGTGACGGCAACATCATAAAAACCGGATACAATGAGGAAGTGGACCGGCTGCGGAACGCATCAACGGATGGAAAGAAATGGCTGGCAGACTTAGAGGGCAAAGAACGCGAAAAGACTGGAATTAAGAACCTGCGTATCAAATACAACAAAGTGTTTGGATATTATCTGGAAGTGACCAATTCCTTTAAGGATCAGGTGCCGGATTACTATGTGAGAAAGCAGACACTGACCAATGCCGAGCGCTATATTACGCCGGAATTAAAAGAACTCGAAGATACGATTCTCGGTTCCCAGGATCGTCTGGTCGAATTAGAATACGATCTGTTCCGCCAGATCCGGGATACCATCGCGGATAATGTTGCACGTATTCAGGCAACCGCACGGGCAGTGGCGCAGATTGATGTGTTTGTTTCCCTGGCACTTGTGGCAGGACAGAATAATTACTGCAAACCAAAGATCAACGAATCCGGCGTGATTGATATCAAAGGTGGCCGTCATCCGGTTGTCGAAAAAATGATTGTCAATGATATGTTTATAGACAATGACACGTATCTGGACAATCACAATAACCGGATTTCCATCATTACCGGTCCGAATATGGCAGGAAAATCTACCTATATGCGCCAGAGCGCACTGATCGTTCTGATGGCACAGATTGGAAGCTTTGTTCCGGCAGAATCTGCCAACATTGGAATTGTGGACCGGATTTTCACGCGTGTCGGGGCTTCGGATGATCTGGCAAGTGGGCAGAGTACCTTTATGGTAGAAATGAATGAAGTGGCAAATATTCTCCGCAATGCCACGGCGAATTCCCTTCTGATTCTGGATGAAATCGGACGCGGAACCAGTACCTTCGACGGACTCAGCATTGCCTGGGCGGTCGTCGAATATATCAGCAATCCCAAATTACTGGGAGCAAAAACACTGTTTGCCACACATTATCATGAACTGACGGAACTGGAAGGAAAATTAAACAGTGTCAATAATTACTGTATTGCGGTCAAGGAAAAAGGTGACGACATCGTCTTTTTGCGCAAGATTGTAAAGGGCGGCGCAGACAAAAGTTATGGAATACAGGTTGCTAAACTGGCAGGGATTCCGGAACTTGTGATTAACCGTGCAAAAGACATTGTAAACCAGCTTTCTGCAAACGATATTACGGAAACGGTGAAAAATATATCCGTGGAAGGACAGGCCTCCGGCAAAAAGAAAAAACCGCATCTCGATGAGGTGGATCTGACACAGATGTCATTGTTTGACACCGTAAAAGATGACGATATCATTCAGGAACTGCGGGACGTGGATATCAGCCACATGACCCCGATGGATGCACTCAATAAACTGTATGAACTTCAGAACAAAGTTAAAAACCGCTGGTAGGATATAAAAAAGGAAAAACGAATGAGCAAAATTGCGTTATTAAGTCAGGAGACAATTGATAAGATTGCAGCAGGAGAGGTCGTGGAACGCCCGAGCTCTGTGGTAAAGGAGCTTGTGGAAAACGCCATTGATGCAGGGGCATCCGCCATTACCGTGGAGATCAAAGAAGGGGGCATTTCCCTGATCCGCATCACGGACAATGGATGCGGAATTCCAAAAGAAGAAGTTCCACTGGCCTTTTTGCGGCATTCAACCAGCAAAATCCGCAGTGCAGAAGATCTGATGTGTGTACATTCTTTAGGATTCCGTGGGGAAGCACTCTCCAGCATTGCTGCTGTTTCCAGAGTGGAAATGATCACCAAACCAGCCGATGCCCTGACCGGCACCCGGTACGTGATCGAAGGCTCAAAAGAAATTGCAGACGAAGAAATCGGTGCTCCCGATGGCACAACATTTCTGGTCCGGGATCTGTTTTACAATACCCCTGCCAGACGCAAATTTTTAAAAACGGCACAGACAGAGGGCACCTACATCAGTGACATGCTGGAAAAACTTGCCCTGTCCCATCCGGATATATCTTTTAAATATATCAACAACAACCAGACAAGGCTGCACACTTCCGGAAATGGGAAAAAACGGGATCTCATTTACCATATTTACGGACGTGAGATTGCGGCGGCACTGTTAGAGGTAAACTACAAGGGAGAATATTTCTCCCTTTCCGGCTATATTGGAAAACCTGTGATTAACCGCGGAAACCGGAATTACGAAAACTATTTTATCAATGGACGCTACATCAAAAGTTCTCTGCTTTCCAGATCGATAGAAGAGGCTTATCATAATTTCCTGATGCAGCACCAGTATCCGTTTACAGTTTTGTATTTCACATTTCCGGGGGATACCCTAGATGTGAATGTGCATCCGACAAAAATGGAACTGCGGTTTGGACACAATCAGGAAATTTACAAAGAATTGTGTGATGTTCTCTTCGGACTGCTTTCCCATAAGGAACTGATTCCGGAAGTTCCGGTAGATGAAGCAGAACATAAAAAAAAGAATCTTCCACCGGCATACAAAGAACCGATTCCGGAACCATTTGAAAAGCGCAGAATCAATGAAATCCGACAGCAGCATCACCAGCCTCCGATTCCGGAAAAACCGGTTTCTCCTGTGGCTTCGCCTGTGCCATCAAAAAAAACACCGGCATTTGAGCCGTATGTGCCACAGCATCCGGATAAAACCATGGTGCGGGAATCCTTTGACCCGTTACCAAAGCGGGAGAAAACAGCCTCTCCTGCAGATATTCCCAAAAAACAACCGGTTGGCGAACAGATGACACTTGCCGCTGCTTCACCGGAATTTTTAACGGATGATGCCCGCAAAAAGCACCGCATCATCGGACAATTGTTTCAAACCTACTGGCTGATCGAATACGAGGATAAATTGTATATCATGGATCAGCATGCGGCACATGAAAAGGTACTTTTTGAACGGATGATGGCAAAATTAAAAGAAAAAGAATTTACATCCCAGGCAGTCAGCCCGCCCATTGTGCTGAGTCTGGATGCCCATGAGCAGGAAATGTTAGAGACGTACCTGCCGGAAATAAAAAAATTCGGGTACGAGATCGAAAGTTTCGGTGGCAGAGAATATATGATCTCTGCAGTACCGGATAATCTGTACCATATTGACATGAAAGATCTGTTTATCGAAATGCTTGATGATTTTTCAAATCTGACCGGACGGCAGACACCGGAACTGATACTGGAAAAAGTAGCCACCATGTCCTGCAAGGCAGCGGTAAAGGGAAATCATAGACTGAGCCTGCCGGAAGTGGATGCACTCATGACGGAATTGCTGACGCTGGAAAATCCGTTTTGCTGTCCGCATGGAAGGCCGACCATCATTTCCATGTCAAAATACGAAATAGAGAAAAAATTTAAGAGGATTGTTTCATGAAACCACTTGTCATTCTTGCAGGTCCCACAGCCGTCGGGAAAACCGCTTTATCAATAAAACTTGCAAAAAAAATAAACGGCGCCGTTATTTCCGCGGATTCGATGCAGGTATATAAACACATGGATATCGGTTCTGCAAAAGTCATGCCGGAAGAGATGGAGGGAATCCCCCATTATCTGATCGATGTGTTAGAGCCATCCGAAGAGTTTAATATTGTCCGTTTTCAGCAGATGGCAAAAGAGGCCCTGCAGCAGATCTATGCTGCAGGACAGATCCCGATTATCGCCGGCGGAACCGGATTTTACATCCAGTCCCTGTTGTACGACATAGACTTTTCCAAAGAGGAATCCGATACGGCATACCGTACAGAACTTACGGCATTTGCAAAAGAATACGGGGCGCATGCCCTGCATGAAAAATTAAAAGAAATTGATCCGGTTTCTTATGAAACCATTCATGAAAATAATATCAAACGGGTCATCCGTGCACTGGAATTTTACCATCAGAATCATACGCCGATTTCCGCACACAACGAAAAAGAACATCAGAAAACATCTCCGTATCGTTTTGCATATTTTGTACTGACGGACGAACGGGAAAAATTATACCGGCGCATTGATCAGCGCGTGGACTTAATGATGGAGCAGGGACTTCTTACAGAAGTAAAAACGCTGTATGATATGGGATGCCGCAAAGATATGGTTTCCATGCAGGGACTGGGATACAAAGAAATTTTAGATTATCTGGACGGCAGCTGCTCCCTTGAGGAAGCGGTGTATGTGATCAAACGGGAAACCAGACATTTTGCGAAACGGCAGCTTACCTGGTTTCGCCGGGAAAAGGATGTCATCTGGCTGGACAAATCCGAATTCAATGACCGGGAAGATCAGATGTTACAGAAAATGACGGATGTTTTACACGAGAAAGGAATCATACAATGAATCAGTTACTGGAAGAAAAATATAAAGAACTTGGAATTTCCGAGAAAGTTTATGCATTTGGCGAAAAAATCGAACAGGAATTAAAAGAGCGTTTTGAAAAGATTGATGCAAATGCGGAATACAATCAGATGAAAGTCATTGCAGCCATGCAGAAAAACCGTGTGAGTGTAGAATGTTTTAATATTTCGAGCGGATACGGATATAATGATATGGGAAGAGATACTTTAGAGCGGGTATATGCAGACTGTTTTGGCGGGGAAGATGCGCTGGTCCGTCCACAGATCACCTGTGGAACCCATGCACTTGCGCTCGCTCTGATGTCCAATCTGCGTCCGGGCGATGAGCTTCTTTCTCCGGTCGGAAAACCGTACGACACTCTGGAAGAAGTAATTGGCATCCGCCCATCCAAAGGTTCCCTTGCCGAATACGGAATCACTTATTCCCAGGTGGATCTGCTGCCGGACGGTTCATTTGATTACGATGGAATCCGGAATGCAATCCATGAAAACACCCGCCTGGTAACCATCCAGCGCTCTAAGGGATACCAGACACGTCCAACGCTGTCGGTCGAGCGGATTGGGGAACTGATCACATTTATCAAAAATATCAAACCGGATGTCATCTGTATGGTTGACAATTGTTACGGAGAGTTTGTGGAAGACCGGGAGCCACTTGCAGTGGGAGCGGATATGATGGTCGGTTCTCTGATTAAAAACCCGGGAGGCGGCCTTGCTCCGATTGGCGGATACATTGTCGGTAAAAAGGAATGTGTGGAAAATGCGGCATATCGCCTGACTTCCCCTGGACTCGGAAAAGAAGTAGGAGCTTCGCTTGGTGTGATCCAGTCCTTTTATCAGGGCCTCTTTCTTGCACCGACCGTTGTAAGCGGTGCCTTAAAGGGAGCCATTTTCGCGGCAGATATTTATGAAAAACTGGGGTATAAAGTGGTTCCGGACAGTACAGAAAGCCGCCATGACATTATTCAGGCTGTGGAATTTCAAAACCGGGATGCCATGATTGCTTTCTGTGAAGGAATTCAGGCTGCTGCACCGGTAGACAGCTATGTCACTCCGGAGCCATGGGCAATGCCTGGTTATGACTGTGACGTTATTATGGCAGCAGGTGCATTCGTACAGGGTTCTTCCATCGAACTTTCCGCAGATGGCCCGGTGAAACCGCCATATGCCGTTTATTTTCAGGGGGGTCTGACATGGTACCATGCGAAGCTTGGAATTCTCATGTCTTTACAGAAACTTTATGAACGTAACCTTGTTAATATAGATGAACTGTGCTAAAATAATATGAGTTTTCATGTGGCTTCGGAAAAGTAGAAAGGAACCTGTTTTGAGTCACATTTCAATGAAAAACCTGCCGGAATCGGAACGGCCTTACGAACGTTTTCAGATTCTTGGAGCAGAGGCGCTGTCGGATGCAGAGCTTCTTGCAATTATATTAAAGACAGGAACAAAGGATTATACGGCTTTGGATCTTGCGCGTGATCTTTTGTCGGAGTGTCAGGGAAATCTTTTGAATCTGTATGAAATCGGATATGAACAGCTTTTAGAACGCAGGGGCATTGGCCCGGTCAAGGCAACACAGCTGAAAGCAATTGCGGAGCTTTCCAAGCGCATTGCCAGAACCGGACGCGGATATCATTTATCCATGAACTGTCCGTCTTCCATCGCCGATTATTATATGGAAGAACTCCGGCACCGCAGGGAAGAGGCCTTTTATGGCAGCTTTCTTTGATTCCAAATGCAAATTTTTAGGAGACAGTGTGATCGCAACCGGGAGCATCAGTTATGCATATGTTTCTCCCATGGAACTGTTTCGCAAAGCACTGCTTCGAAATGCTGTTATGATCGTTATCCTGCACAATCATCCGAGTGGAGACCCAACTCCAAGCACAGAAGACAAAAAGCTTACCGAACAGATTCGGGCAGGCGCCTCGGTGTTGGGATTAACCCTTGCTGATCATATCGTAATCGGAGATCAGCAGTATTTCAGTTTTCGCGAAAATAAATTGTTATAACACAAGAAAAGGGAGAAGACAATGAGTAACAATATTTATGGTATTGACTTCGGTACATGTAATTTTAAAGTATTCAGTAAATCCAGTGGAAAAGTGATATCTGAAAAAAACACCATTGCCATTATCAACAAAACGCAGATTTATGCGTATGGTGATGATGCCTATGCAATGTATGAAAAAAGCACCGGAAAGCATCAACGTTACGTTTCCGGTTTCTACGGGAGTGATCGCAGATTACAATTTTCTGCAGACCATGATTTTTGATTATATTGAGAAAAAATTAAAAGGAAGAGTAAAGAATGCAGAATTTCTTGTCGCAGTACCGACAGACATTACCGATGTAGAAAAACGTGCATTCTTTGAACTTTTTTATAAAAGCAAATTTCGTCCGAAAAACGTTATGCTCTGTGAAAAACCACTTGCAGATGCCGTTGGACTTGGAATTGATGTAAATCAGCCTACCGGAGTCATGGTTGTGGATATGGGAGCAGACACGATCGAAATTTCTGTGATTTCTCTCGGAGGACTTGTACTCAGTGATCTGATGCATTTCGGGTCCAATCGTCTCGATGAGTCCATCATCAGCTATATCCGCAGGGAATTTAACCTTGTGATCGGAAAGAAAACCGCCAAAGCATTAAAAGAAGAGCTTGGAAGCGGACTTCCGGGAAGACAGGAAACGATGACCGTTGTTGGTCTGGATGTCGTAAGCGGTCTTCCGGTAGAACGTGAAATTACCGCAGAGGTTGTCTATGAAGCAATCAAAGCAAATCTTGAATCGATCTGTTCGTCTATCAAACTGATTCTGGAGAAAACACCACCGGAACTTGCCAGGGATATTATCTATGCAGGTATTTATATCACAGGCGGCGGATCAAAAATCAAAGATCTTGACCAGTTGTTTACACAGATTACAAATATTAAAGTAAATACCTGTGAGAATCCGGAAGAGAGCGCAGTCCGCGGTCTTTCAAAGATTGCTACGGACTCCAAATATAAACGGATTCCATTCAGCATGAAAAATACTACGTTAAAGTAAGAAACAAGGATTCGAGGATTTTATGAAAAAATTTCGCAGTTTTCGCAATAAGAAAAAGCATCTTTCAAGTAAATATATTTTGCTGATCCTTACCGGCGTGTGTATTGTTGCTCTGTTTACGAGTCTGGTATTTAATCTTTCCGGAGGTCCTTTAAATTCAGTTGCCGGATATGTATTTGTTCCGATGCAGAAGGGAATCAACAATGCCGGTTCCTGGATTTCAGGAAAAGCAAATGACTTTCAAACACTTGGAGAAGTTTTAAAAGAAAACAAAAAGCTTCAAAATCAGGTAGACGATCTGACCAATCAGTTAAACGTCACAAAGCTCGAACAATACGAACTGGACAATTACCGGGAACTTCTGGATCTGGATGATAAATATTCCGGATATCAGAAGGTCGCAGCAAATGTGATCGCCATGGACGGAACCAACTGGTTTTCAAGTTTTACGATTGACAAAGGTTCCAAAGAAGGCATCAAAAAAGGCATGAACGTCATTGCCGGAAGCGGTCTGGTCGGAATCGTCACAGACGTCGGTCCGAATTTTGCCAAGGTGCGAAGCATCATCGATGATTCCAGTAATGTAAGTTCCATGGTTCTGACCACAAAAGATAATTTCAATGTCGGTGGCAGCTTAAAGTCCATGAATCAGGATAAAGTGTTACCATATACAGAACTCCGGGATGAAGATGATAAGGTAAAGGTCGGCGATCCGGTCGTGACTTCTTATGTGTCGGATCAGTATCAGGAAGGAATTCTGATTGGATACATTGCCTCCATTGAAAAAAATGCAAATAACCTGACAAAATCGGGAACCATTACGCCGGTCGTTGATTTCCAGCATCTGCGGGAGGTGCTTGTCATTACGACACTCAAAGACACCGGAGAAAAGGAACTGTCTTCCCAGAAGGCATCCGATACTCAGACAGAAACACAGGACAATACCGAAACACAAAAATCACAGGAGTAGGAAATGCGTAGAAAAATTGTGCTTTTTATTATTATAGCAATCTGTTTTCTCTTACAGACAACCGTTTTTCGAGCTTTGACATTTGCCAATATCGGTCCGAATCTGCTGATTATTGTGGTGTCTTCTTTTGGACTCATGCGTGGGAAAAAAGAAGGGCTGTGGGTTGGATTCTTTTGTGGATTGCTTATCGACATATTTTTTGGGTTTTATCTCGGAGGATATGCTTTACTTTATATGTACATCGGTTACATCAACGGATTGTTCAAAAAAAGATTTTACCCGGATGATATTAAGCTTCCGATGATTCTGATTGGCTCGAGTGATATCGTAAATAACCTGATGATCTATATCGTTATGTTTTTTATGCGCAGCCGGTTTTCTTTCTGGTATTATTTTACATCCATCATACTACCGGAATTTGTTTATACCATGGTGATAACCATCTTTTTGTATTTTATTCTTCTCAAGATTAATCAGAAACTTGAGGAACACGAGAAAAGGAGAGCTATAAAATTTGAGTTATGATATCAAAGATTTTCTGAAGAAATTTTTCAGTTCGCGCCTTTTTGTGCTTGCTGCGGTATTTATCGTATTTTTCGGAATTATCCTTGCAAGAATCTTTACCCTTCAGGTTGTCAACGGAAAGTCTTATCAGGAAAACTTTTCTTTAAAGATTCAGATGAAGCAGCCGATCAATGCGGCACGTGGAAATATATATGACAAAAAAGGAAAGCTTCTGGCTTACAATGAACTTGCATATTCCATTTCCATCAATGACAGTACAACCTATTCAAGCACAAAAGAAAAAAACAAGGCTGTCAATGCAGAACTTGCAGAGATTCTTACGGTTTTAAAGAATAACGGTGAAACGCTGAATAATGATTTCAAAATTGACCGGAAAAAAGACGGTACATACAGCTTTAATGTATCCGGTTCCTCGCTGAACCGTTTTCGCGCAGATGTTTTCGGAAAAAATTCTGCCGACGATCTCGAATACGACAAAGATACCGGAATCGATGAGGCAAATGCAACCGCAGAACAGATTATGGAATATCTGATGGGAAAAGATAACTTTGGCATCAGTTCGAAATACGATGGGGATCTTGCATACCGTATCGTCGTTGTCCGTTATGCCATGCTTGGAAACCGCTTCGCAAGATACAAAGAAGTAAAAATCGCAACCGATGTTTCGGACAAGACCGTTGCTTACGTGAATGAGCATATGGACACACTGAGCGGAATTTCGGTCAACGAAGATATGATCCGGAAATACAACTACAGTGAATATTTTTCATCGATCATCGGATACACCGGACCGATTTTCGGAATCGGAGTATACGGCACTGCACAAAAAGAATAAAGATTATACCCAGAATGACACCGTCGGAAAAGCCGGGCTGGAGCAGTATTACGAGACCTATCTGCGTGGGAAAAACGGAGAGCAGAAATTTTATATTGATAATGTAGGAAGAATTTCCGAAATTATCAGCAGCACCGATTCCGTAGCCGGAGATGACCTGTATCTGAGTATCGACGCAGATCTGCAGAAAGCTACCTATCTGGCATTGCAGAATGAGATTGCGGCGATTGTGTATTCCAATATCAAATCGGGCGAAATTCCGATCAACGATGTGTATACAGCCCTGATTGGCAACAGCGTCATCAACACAGAACACTTTTCAAAAGCGAAAGCCTCTGACACCGAAAAAAATGTGTTAAGTGTTTTTAAATCCCGACAGAAGACAACGCTTGGAAAAATAAAACAGGAACTGACCAGTTCACCGGAAGCGTTGAATACAATGTCCGATGAAGTGCTGGATGAATTTACTTACATTATTTCCATGTTAAAAGACGATCAGGTACTCTTAAAAAATGAGATAGATACCAGTGATTCTGTTTACCAGAAATGGAAAAATCAGAAAATCAGCCCGAAAGAGTATTTAGGTTACTGTATCACACAGCACTGGATCGATATCAGCCAGCTGAATGTCGATGAAAAATATGCGGACTCAACAGAAGTATATGATGCATTATGCAAGTATATTCTAAAGAACATTAAGACAGATACGGAATTTTCCAAAATTATATACCAGTATATGATTACACGTGGCGAAATCTCCCCGCGTCAGCTCTGTCTGATTCTGTTCGATCAGGGAGTATTGGATTATGATGATGCAACAGTAAACAAATTGAAAAACGGATCGTTGTCTCCACGGGATTTTCTCATGAAAAAGATTTACAACATTGAGATTACGCCTGCACAGCTTGCACTTGAACCATGTATCGGTTCCTGTGTGGTGACGGATGAAAAAACAGGGGAAATTCGTGCCATGGTAAGTTATCCCGGATATGACAGCAACAAACTTGCCAATGGTGTGGATTCGGAATATTTTGCATCTCTGCAGCATGATAAATCTTCTCCGCTGCTCAATTATGCGACGCAGCAGAAGACCGCACCCGGTTCCACCTTTAAGCTGGTTTCCGCAACAGCCGGTCTGGCAGAAAACGTGATTACGACATCCGACCAGATCCGGTGTACCGGAATTTATAATGACATCAGTAACAAACCAAAATGCTGGATTTATCCGGGCAGTCACGGACTTGACAATGTTTTCGAGGCAATTCGGGATTCCTGTAACGTCTTTTTCTATACGGTCGGCAACCGGCTGGCACAGAAAAAAACAGGATCTTATAATGATGCCAACGGTATTGATCTGATTCAGAAATATGCACATATCTATGGCCTGGATCAAAAAACAGGACTGGAGATTTCGGAAAGCAAATCATCTGTTGCGACAAAATATCCGGTTATGGCTGCCATTGGACAGAGTGATAACAACTATACCACCGTTGCATTGTCCCGCTATGTAACAGCCGTGGCCTCAGGCAAAAAATATAATTATCAGCTGATGAATAAAATCGTGGATGCAGATGGAAAGACGGTCAAAAAATATAAGGCCGACTATGAAGATATTTCGGACACCTTAACAAGCAGCCAGTGGGATGCCATTCATTCCGGCATGCGCGAAGTGGTTTCTACCATGGACCGCTTCCAGGGATTTGATATTCCGGTTGCCGGAAAAACCGGTACGGCACAGCAGGACGGACATGCCAATCATGGTCTGTTTGTTGGTTATGCGCCATATGATGATCCGGAAATTACCATCGCAGTACGAATTGCCAACGGTTACAATTCGCATAATGCGGCAACTGCGGCAAGAAATGTAATTTCATATTACTATAAAGAAACATCGATGAAAGATATCAAGGAAATGAAAGCAGCCGGTGCCAACGGTAACATAAGAAACTCTGTTGCCGATTAGTCACATAGATTACAATTTAAACTAACAGGAGGTTTATTTCATGGGTGAAGCAATTGTTTTCACTTCAGGAAAAGGCGGTGTTGGCAAGACTACAACAATTGCCAACATTGGCGCAGGACTTTCACGGTTAGATAAAAAAGTCATCATGCTTGATACAGACATGGGACTTCGGAATTTGGATGTTGTAATGGGAATGGAAGATCAGATCCAGTATAATCTGATCGACCTTCTCGAAAACAAATGCCGGTTAAAACAGGCATTGATCCGGGACAAGCGTTATCCGAATCTGTTTATGATTCCCGCAGCTCTCCGCTGCAGAAAGATTATGGATTATGAGAGTAAGCTGTATACGCTGATTTCCCATTTAAAACAGGAATTTGATTTCTGTCTGATTGACTGTCCGGCAGGAATCGAAGACGGGTTTCACTTTGCCGTATCTGCAGCAGATCGTGCAGTAGTTGTTACATCTCCGCATATTTCTGCTGTGCGGGATGCAGGAAGAGTCATCTGTCTGCTGGACGGTATGCGGCTTTCACAGATTGATCTGCTGATCAATGCCTACAATGCCCGTATGGTGCGAAAACACGATATGCTTTCGCAAAAAGATGTAGAAGATATTTTAGGACTTTCGGCAATCGGTGTAATTCCTGCCGATGAAAGAATTGTCGTAAGCCAGAATAAGGGAATACCTGTACTTTCCATGCACACAAAGGCCACCCGTGCATTTATGACCGCCGCAAGAGCATTCGCAAATCCACGTGTGATTCCGGTGGATCTGAATAAAGAAGATCCCTGCATCCGGCAGGGAAAAATATATCTGGGCGGAAAGGAATGTGAGTATGAAGGTTAATCGTTTTTCCCACAGACAGGACGGTTCCGGACCAATTGCCCGTGAACGTCTGAAATTAATGGCAGAATCCGCACCGTTTGAACATTCACCTGCTGCAGCAAGGCGAATGAAAAAGGAAATTTCAGATATTATTTCAAGGTATTTTGAATTTTCTCCGGATGACTATGAGATAAGAGTTGTTTTGAAACAAAACAGGAAAAGAGCTTAAGATGTTAAAACAATACAAACTTAGAAATTATCATTTTCAATTGGTGATCAGCATACTGGTTTTAAATATCATCGGTATCCTGATCATTGGAAGTGCCAAACATTCTGTACAGAAAATGCAGATCTTAGGATGTATCATCGGTATGGTGGCGATGGTCATTGTATCCTTGATGGATTATTCCTTTATTCTGAGATTTACCTGGTTGTATTATATCGGAATCATTGTCCTGCTTGGTCTGGTTATGACAGGTATTGGTGACAGTGCCGGTGGAGCACAGCGCTGGATTGATTTTGGAGGTTTTCGTTTTCAGCCTTCCGAGCTGGCAAAAATCGTGCTGATTTTATTTTTCGCACGCTTTTTTTCCAAATATGCAGAGAACCTGAACACGGTAAAAACCATAGGTCTTTCTTTTGTCCTGATCGGAATTCCTCTGCTTTTGATTGTAAAGCAGCCGGATACTTCAACTTCCATCGCAATTGCATTAATTTTTATTAGCCTCTTGTTTATTGCCGGATTAAGTTATAAAATAGTATTAACCGTTTTGGGAATCTGTATTCCGACAGGATTGATAGGAATTACCGTTATACTTCGTATGGCACAATCCTCGGGAGATTACCGTTTCGGTCGAATTATGGCATGGTTATATCCACAGGACCCCAGATGGTCGGATATCGCAGCACAGCAGCAAAATTCGATTATGGCAATTGGATCAGGCCAGTTATGATGGGGAAAGGCCTGAACAATTCTGCGGCCACATCCATGAAAAATGCGAATTATATCATTGAGCCACAGACAGATTTCATTTTCGCTGTTGCCGGTGAGGAACTCGGTTTTATAGGTACCATGGTAATTGTCCTTTTATTGCTGTTTATTGTGATAGAATGTATTCTGATCGCACGGAAGGCAAAGGATCTCGCAGGAAGACTGATCTGTTGCGGCATGGCTGCACTGATTGGATTTCAGAGTATTTTTAATATTTTTGTTGCCACCGGTCTGATGCCGAATACAGGAATTCCGCTTCCATTTGTAAGTTACGGATTGACTTCTTTGCTTTCTTTGTATTTGGGAATGGGGTTTGTATTAAATGTTGGATTACAGCCGAAAAAATATTAGGGGGAATTGTTTAATGAATATTGGACTTGTAGCACATGACTCAAAAAAGAAATTAATGCAGAATTTCTGTATCGCATATCGTGGAATTCTGGCAAAAAACCAGTTGTTTGCAACCGGAACAACCGGACGTCTGATCGAGGAGGTTGCCAACCTCCAGATACATAAATATCTCGCAGGACATCTGGGAGGTTCCCAGCAGCTTGGTGCACAGATCGAGCACAATGAAATTGATCTCGTAATCTTTCTGCGTGATCCTCTGAAACCAAAGTCACATGAGCCGGATGTCAACAGCATTGTGCGGCTTTGTGATGAGCACAATATCCCGCTTGCAACCAATCTTGCCACAGCGGAGCTTTTGATTAAATCTTTGGATAGAGGAGACCTTGACTGGCGTGAAATGTACAAATAAAACTCATCATTTAAAAATAAAACTGCTATGTATTTCCTGCATAGCAGCTCTTTTTATGAACGGATGCGGAACAGGTAAGACTGCGGATATCCAGAATCCATACTCCCTGACAGGAGATAATTCTTCCGTCAGCAGCCAGTTTTTTGCAAGGAATCTGTGTGTAACAGACGATATTAATTTTGGCACGGATCAGGTGCATGCAGATTATGCCGAAGGAGCTGGTGTTTTTGATCTGACAACCAAAGAAGTACTGTACAGCCAGAACCTTTTCGAAAAACTGTATCCGGCAAGTACCACAAAAATTCTGACAGCCTATATCATTATCCGTAACTGTGATCTGGATGATAAAGTAACCGTCAGTGCGGATGCCATTGCCAATATGGCGGATTCTTCCAAATGCGGACTTGCTGCCGGAGATGTACTTACTGTCCGGGATTTACTGTATGGACTGTTACTTGTCAGCGGAAATGATGCGGCAAATGTTCTTGCCGAATATTATTCCGGGTCAATTGACAAATTTGCAGAAGAAATGAATCGCGAAGCAAAAGCCCTGGGAGCAACACAGAGCCATTTTGTCAATGCAAACGGTCTGCCGGATGATGATCACTACACAACCGTTTACGATATGTACCTGATCTTTCAGGAAGCAATCCAGACACAGGATTTTATTGACATTATCCATACCAAAAGTTATGATGCTGCTTATCAGAATGCATCCGGTAATACCGTGACACAGACATGGGAAAGTACAAACCGGTATTTAAACGGTCAGACAACCGAGCCGGAAGATATTACCGTAATCGGTGGAAAAACCGGTACCACAAACGCAGCGGGATACTGCCTTGTTTTATATTCAAAGAATAAAAAGGGTGATGATATTGTCAGTATCGTTTACAAGGGAAAAACACGTTCTGATATGTATACGCTGATGAATCAGATTCTTTCCACGTTTGCGAATTAATGATTGTATTTCCTGTGCAAATATACTATAATTATGGTTATAAAGAACCGTTTTTGTGACTTTTTATATTTGCAGGAGGAAGTGCCATGATTGAAATCATTTGTGGGGAAAAGGGAAAAGGAAAGACCAAGGAACTTTTAGAAAAAGTCAATCACACCGTCAGTACCGTTACCGGGAGTGTTGTTTATCTTGACAAAAGCCAGAAACATATGTATGAGTTAAACAATAAAGTCCGTCTGATCAATGTAGTGGATTATCCAATTACAAACTGTGATGAATTTTTAGGGTTTATCTGTGGGATTGTATCCCAGGATCACGATCTGGAAGAAATGTATCTGGACAGTTTTCTTACCATTGCATTCATTGAATCCGATCAGGACATGGTAAGGGCGATTGAAAAACTGGATATTATCAGCGAAAAATACAAAGTCCGTTTTATTTTAAGTGTTTCTAAAAACAAAGCGGATCTGCCGGAATATGCACAGGCGAAAGTAACGGTTTCGCTCTAAGAGATCCCGGTTTACGGAAGATGGGAGTGCTTCTTATTGAGAACACTCCCATCTTTTTTGTGTCTAATCCTCCAGAGAGGAACGGATTCTTCCGTAAAAGCTGATCAGATATAATCCGCTGAGTCCTACCAGCGCATATATGACACGCGTCAGCCAGGTCCCGTTTCCAAAGATAAAGGAAACCAGATTAAACTGGAAAAATCCAATCAGTCCCCAAACAATACATCCAATTACTGCTAATGTCAAAAGGCAGTTATCAAGCCATTTCATTTTTCTTACCTCCATTTTTTATCCATAGTATGGAACAAAAAATTAAAATTATACACATTTCTTCTGATGATTGTATTTGCAGTTTGAAAATGGTAAGATAGAAGTATCAATCAGAGAGGTGGACTTTTTTGGCACGCAAACAGAATGTTGTACGAATGCATCATGGTCTGAATTTAAATATCGGAATCGTGATTTTTGTAATTATAATTATCTATGTCATCTTTAACCTTATATCGTATCTGACTTCCAGCCCGGTTGCTGAATACGAAGTGGGGCAGGGAACCATTGCAACAAACCATGTTTATCACGGACTGATTCTGCGCGATGAGACGGTTGTCTATGCAGGACAGAGCGGTTATATCAATTACTATCTGAAAAACGGGGCAAAAGCCTCTGTCAATGACGTAGTCTATTCCATTGACACCAGCAGGGAACTTTCCCGGCAGATTTCAGATGCCGCATCCACTGGCGACACCCTTGACCCCGAAACACTGAAAGAAGTTTCCTCCGAACTGGATGTTTTCCGGAATTCTTATGACTCCAACACGTTTTCTTCGGTTTATACATTCAAAAACGAACTCAATGCACAGCTGACACAGACCCTCAGTATGAATGCCCTCAGTTCTTTAAATGAAGATGTGAAAGCCGCTGTAGAAAACAATACGTTTTACAAAAAGAAGTCAGAAAAACCCGGAATTATCGTATATTACACGGACGGCTATGAAAGTGTCACCACAGACAACTTTACTGCCGATCAGTTTAACATGGCAGATTACAAAAGAAATTCTCTGGATGATCAGGAACAGGTCACGGCAAATACCCCTGCCTACAAACGGATTGACAGTGAAAAATGGAATATTCTGTTGCCGGTATCAGAGGATATGGCAAAACAGCTAAAAGATAATGAGTATATTAAAATCCGTTTCTGCAAGGATGATTTTACACTGACAGTTCCTTATTCCCTGACCAAAAAAGACGGAAGTTATTATGTAAACCTGAGTTTAAAAACGGCAATGATCCGTTATGTAAATGATCGTTTCGTCGATGTGGAACTTGTCGTATCTGAAAAAACCGGTCTGAAAATTCCGAATTCGGCCATTACAAAAAAACAGTTTTATACGGTTCCAAAAGAGTATTTTACACAGGGAGGCGATTCATCCGATCCCGGACTTATGATAGAAAACCATGCTGGAGATACCGGTTCGGTAACACTGGTTCAGCCAACGATATACTACGAAACGGATGATTTTTACTATATTGATGATGAAACCGTTTCTGCCGGCGATGTTGTGGTAAAAAACAATTCTTCCGGGACGTATACCATCGGCAGTGATGTGGACAAGCTCACCGGTGTTTATAATATCAACAAAGGATATGCCGTATTTAAACAAATTGATATTCTTGCACAAAACAATAAATATACTATCGTTGATACAGGCACTTCCTACGGAGTCGCTCTGTATGATCATATTGCTTTAGACGGCAGTAAAATAAAAGAAAACCAGCTGGTTGTAAAATAAAAAGGAGTGTATACATGATGGATTTACAGGAAAACCTGCAACAGGTAGAAGCAAATATATGCAAGGCATGCGAAAACGCAGGAAGAAAACGCAGTGATGTGACATTGATCGCCGTCAGCAAAACCAAGCCAATCGAAATGCTTCAGACCGTATATGATCTGGGGCTACGTGATTTTGGGGAGAATAAAGTTCAGGAAATGTGTGAGAAAATGGAAGTTCTTCCTAAGAATATCCGCTGGCATATGATCGGACATCTGCAGACGAACAAAGTGAAATATATCGTTGGAAAGACAGAACTCATCCATTCGGTGGACAGTCTGCATCTGGCAAAAGAAATTGAAAAACAGGCTGCAAAACAAAACATGTAACCGTCTCTATTCTGGTTGAGGTCAATATTGCAGAAGAGGAGAGTAAATTTGGTATTCATAAAGAAGAAACCATTTCTCTTATCCGGCAGATTGCCGCTTTGCCGCATATCCAAATCCTTGGGCTGATGACGATTGCACCATTCGTGGAAAAATCCGGAAGACAACCGCACTTACTTCCGGCAGATTCGCCAATTATCTGTTGACATTGACGCACAAAACATAGATAATGTACGTATGGATATTTTGTCCATGGGAATGACCGGAGATTATATGGTTGCAATTGAAGAAGGTGCAACCATGGTTCGTGTTGGAACCGGAATTTTCGGCGAAAGACATTATCAAAAATAAGGTGGTAAAAAATGAGTATTATTGATAAATTTCTCGATGTCATGCGTTTAAATGATGATGATTACGAATTTGATAACGAAGATTACGATTACGATGAAGAAGAGGATTATGAGGTAAAAGAAAAAAAACCTTCCCGCAGAGAACGCAAAAAAAGAAGAGGAACAGCAGCAGACCGCAGCAACTTTTGATATTTCCGAAAAGCAGAGGCAGAAGCAGCAGAATAAAATTACACCAATCAACCGAAACCGCCGACAGGGACAACCGGGAATGGAAGTATGTGTGATCAAGCCAACTACCATTGAAGATGAGATTGAAATAACAGAAACCTTATTAAATGGACGTACCGTTGTAATCAACATGGAAGGACTCAGTGTAGATATTGCACAGCGGATCATCGATTTTACTTCCGGTGCTACCTTTGCCATGCATGGAAATCTACAGAAGATCTCCAATTACATCTTCCTTGCAACTCCAAATGGTGTTGACATTTCCGGAGATATTCAGGGACTTATGGAATCTTTTGATTTACCAGGATTAAATTAATGATATGAACGAACAGGAATTATGCCGGAAGCGTCTTTTGGATCTTTCCAGACAGGCGGACCGGAAAGGAATTGTATTATTCAGTGATTTTTTAAATTTAAATGAACAGAATATTTTTCATAGTCTGCAGAAGGAACTGTATACTACAGCAGAACTATCCGGTGGCTATGAGCAGGCAGAGCGTCAGATGGTTGCATTTATCCCTGATGCTCTTTGTTATGAATGGTCTTATCCGTTTGTTTGTATCCATGCGGTTCCCCAGTATCCAAAATATGCGGAAAAACTTACGCATCGCGATGTACTGGGGGCACTGATGCACCTTGGGCTGGACCGGAGTAAAATCGGAGATATTGTTGTGCTGGAAAATGACATTTATATCTTTTGTTCAGAGACCATCTCAGATTTTATTATGGATCAGTTTACGCAGATCCGCCATACCATGATCCGGAGTTCGATTATCGAAGATGTCAGTACTCTTAAAGTCCATCCCGTTTTTGAGGAACACGATGATATGGTTGCTTCTAACCGCATTGATGCCATTATTGCGCGGGCATATCATTTATCCCGGTCGGAAGCTGCCGCATATCTTACCGCTGAGAAAGTTTTCATTAATGGACGCTGCATTACAAACTGCAATCAATCCTGTGACAACGGAGATATTGTTTCGGTTCGCCAAAAAGGGCGTTTTGTTTTTGAAACCGACCAGTCTCTCAGCAAAAAAGGAAAACTTCGCGTCCGGTTTATGATTTATAAGTAAGGAGAGAACAATGAATCAGAGAAAGACAAAAAAATATATGGGATACAGCGGTCTGCTTGTTATTCTTTTAATTGCCATCGACCAGTTTACCAAATGGCTTGCCTATACCCATCTGTACCAGAAACCGGATGTGTCTGTGATTGATGGGGTATTCCAGTTAAAATATCTCGAGAATGACAGTGCTGCATTTAGTCTGGATCCGGTTTCTATTCTGCACCGGATTTTTCATTTTACTTATTTTGACAGCCATCCGGAAGCTTTTTTGATGGCAAAAATGATCTTTTTGCCGTACTGACCATCGTTGTGCTTGTTTTACTGGCTATTGTGTATCAGCGAATTCCATTGAACCGCCGTTTTCTTCCGCTGAATATTATTTCAGTCGGAATCTTTGCAGGGGCGGCAGGAAACCTGATTGACCGTGTAATACATCACTATGTCATTGATTTCTTTTATTTCAGCCTGATCAATTTTCCGATTTTTAATGTCGCAGATATTTATGTAACACTTTCTGCAGTCGCATTGATCATTGCTGTGCTTTTTTATTACAAGGAAGAAGATTTTTCTTTGATTTTAACTGGAATACTGTAAGATGAAAAGGAGTCCTAAAACCGTGCAGGAAGAATCATTTGAAGTACAGTACACACAGGAAGGGGAGCGTCTGGATAAAGTTCTTTCCGAAATTTATCCGGATTTCTCCCGTTCTTTTTTTCAAAAACTTATAAAAGACAAACAAATTCAGGTAAACGGGGCAGTTCAAAAGGCCAGTTATCCGGTACATACAGAAGATCTCATACGTGTCACCATTCCGGATGCTGTCGAAACGACCATTGAACCGGAAAACATTCCGCTGGACATTCTGTATGAGGACAATGATGTCCTGATTGTGAACAAACCCAAAGGGATGGTTGTACATCCATCGGCAGGACATTATTCCGGAACACTGGTAAATGCTATCATGTATCACTGCAAAGATTCATTAAGCGGCATCAACGGACAGATACGTCCGGGGATTGTTCATCGTATTGATATGGATACCACCGGTTCCCTGATTGTATGCAAAAATGATGAAAGTCACGTAAACATTGCAGAGCAGATCAAAGAACATACCGTCAACCGCATCTACGTTGGCATTGTCTGCGGAAATGTAACAGAAGATGAGGGAACCATCGAAGGCGCGATTGGAAGGCATCCGGTTGACCGCAAAAAAATGGCTGTCAATGAGAAAAACGGAAAACCGGCAATTACTCATTATAAAGTTCTTGAACGTTTTGGAAATTATACTTATATGCAGTTTCAACTGGAAACCGGACGAACTCACCAGATCCGTGTACACATGGCAAGCATCGGGCATCCGTTACTCGGAGATACTCTGTATTCCAGTGGCAGATCACCGTTCAAACATTTGCAGGGGCAGACGCTCCACGCAAAAACAATAGGATTCGTTCATCCAAAAAGTGGAGAATATATGGAATTTTCTGCTCCTTTGCCGGAATATTTTGATAATTTGCTAAAATTGTTGAAATCCAGGTCCTAAATGTTGTATAATATGTATATACTTTAAGAGATTACTTAAAGAATTTATGACATCGGAGGTAATGGGTATGGGCAATTATATTTATACAATCGGAAGAGAACTTGGAAGTGGTGGATACACAGTTGCAAAACTTTTAGCAGAACGTCTTGGAATCAAGTTATATGATAAAGAACTTTTGGCACAGGCAGCAAAAGATTCTGGTTTTTGCGAAGAAATTTTCGAAAATCATGATGAACGTCCAACCAACAGTTTTCTGTATTCCTTAGTAATGGATACATATACCGGCGGAAATTATTCTGCAGCACCGTTTTTGGATATGCCGCTTAATCACAAAGTATTTTTAGCACAATTTGATACCATAAAAAAGATTGCATCCGAGGAGTCCTGTGTAATTGTCGGCCGCTGTGCAGATTACGCACTGGCTTCTAATCCGGACTGTCTGAGCATCTTTGTACATGCAGATATGGACGATCGTATCAAGCGTGTCAGCAAACGTGAGGATGTCACGGAATCAAAAGCCAAAGATATGATCCAGAAAAGAGATAAGCAGCGTTCCAGCTATTATAATTATTACACCTGTAAGAAATGGGGAGACTCCAGAAGCTATGATCTGACACTTAACACAAGTAAGATCACACCGGAGGCGTGTGTCGACATTATTCTGGATTTTCGAAAGAAAATGGAACAGAAGAAATAAAGCAATTCCGCTCTGAAAGGAACCGGTCTTAAGGTCCCGGTTCCTTTTCTTGTATACTTTAAAAATCTATTGAAAATATTAAGAGGAATGAAATCCATGCGATTTGTAATACAACGTGTCACTGAAGCAACATGTGAAGTTGATCAAAAAATTACCGGACAGATAACAAACGGCTTTTGCGTCCTGATCGGAATTGCAGAAACCGATACCAAAAACATTGCCGATAAAATGATTCGAAAACTCCTTGGGATGCGCATCTTCGGTGATGAAAACGGAAAAACAAACCTGTCTTTACATGATATCGAAGGCTCCCTGTTATTAATATCACAGTTTACATTATATGCGGACTGCCGGAAGGGAAACCGTCCATCTTTTATCAAAGCCGGAAATCCGGAACTTGCAAACAATCTCTACGAATATATTATTGCAAAATGCAAAGAAGAAATTCCGGATGTACAAACCGGAATCTTTGGTGCAGATATGAAAATTTCTCTGGTAAATGACGGGCCTTTTACCATATTGCTGGATTCTGAAGATCTTGCATAATGGCTTGCCAAGGCATACGCGGAGTGATATTATAATTTTACTCGGGAGAACTATTCGTTAAACTTAGGTTTTGCGAATAGTTGCATGGATGCCGCTATTGCCGTTTCCGCGAACGCCTTGGAGTGCCTTTTGCATATTCCATTAATTTAGCACAAGTAAAGGAACCATTATATGAAATTACAACAATTATACAGTTATGTCCGTCAGGCAATCGATGATTACCAGATGATTGCAGATGGTGACCGGATTGCCGTCGGCATTTCCGGAGGAAAAGATTCTCTGACACTTTTATATGCATTATCCGGATTACGCAGATTTTATCCAAAGAAATTTCAATTGGCAGCTTTGACCGTTGATCTGGGATTTGATCATTATGATTTGTCCGAAATCCGGCAGCTTTGTAAAACGCTTGATGTCGAATATCATGTAATCAAAACCAAAATTAGCGAAATTGTTTTTGAAGAACGAAAAGAAAGTTCTCCATGCGCGCTATGTGCAAAAATGCGAAAAGGCGCATTAAATGACTATGCGAGGCAAATTGGATGCAATAAAGTTGCTTATGCGCATCACATGGACGATATCATAGAAACCATGTTTTTATCAATGTTTTATGAAGGACAGTTTTATTCGTTTGCCCCTGTCACCCATTTAGACCGCAGCGGAATCACTGTCATCCGGCCACTGATGTATGTTCCGGAAGCAAATGTCATCGGATTTCTTCATAAATATCATCTTCCCCTTGTGAAAAATCCGTGTCCGGCAGATGGGGAAACCAAACGTGAATATGTCAAACAACTTGTCCGGCAGATTAATTTAGAAAACCCCGGTGTCAAAAAACGCATTTTCCATGCAATATGCACCGGCAGAATAGAAGGGTGGAATATCAATGGAAAACAATGAAAAAGCATATTACGAAAAAGTAGATATTGATAATGAATTAAAACTGCGAAAGCAGCTTGCTGCTCTTCCACCCTACTGCAAACAGTATTTTATAGCAATCGAATCCAAAACCCAGTCACGGACAAGACTTGCCTATGCCTATGATCTTTCCTGTTTTTTCGATTATCTGCACGAAAACAACCCAATTTGCAAAAAAATGAGCATTACGGAGATTCCTCTGAGTATTCTGGAAAGCCTAAAACCCATGGATCTGGAAGAATATCTGTATAATTTAAAAGTATATGAAAAGGATGGTATGGCACATACCAACGAGGAACGGGGAATCAAGCGGAAACTCTCCTCTCTCCGCTCCTTTTATAAATATCTGTACAAAAATGAGTTTATACAGTCGAATCCTGCATCCAAGGTAAGTACCCCGAAAATCCACGACAAAAATATTATCAGGTTAGATGCGGATGAAGTTGCCAATCTGCTTGATGAAGTCGAATCTGGCGAAAATTTAACCAAAAAGCAACAAATGTTCCATGACCGCACAAAAGTACGTGATTTGGCCCTTCTGACGCTTATGCTTGGGACAGGAATCCGTGTCTCGGAATGTGTCGGTCTGGATCTGGATGATGTCGATTTAAAAAACAATGGAATCAAGATCCACCGGAAAGGTGGCGCAGAAGTTGTTGTATACTTCGGAGAGGAAGTCAGAAATGCCCTGTGCGGATATATGGAAGAACGGAAACTGATCACTCCGGTTTCCGGGGATGAAAACGCACTGTTTTTATCTATGCAGAAACGAAGAATCGGAGTCCGCGCAGTGGAAAATCTCGTAAAGAAATACGCAAAACTTGTCACAAACTTAAAGAATATTACCCCACATAAACTGCGAAGCACCTATGGCACCTCTCTTTACCGGGAAACAGGTGATATTTATCTGGTTGCAGATGTCCTTGGTCATAAAGATGTCAATACAACAAAAAAACATTATGCTGCCATTGAAGAGGACAGACGCCGCAGTGCCGCAAAATATGTTCATCTTCGTGAAGACTAAACGTAAAAATCTTTTTAAAAAGGTAAAAAATTTTTAGAAAAAATAAAATTCTATGAAAATATAAGGAGGACAAAAAGAAATGGACTTATTATGGAAAGAACGAAAAAGAATCTGGTGCGGACTTCCGCTTACCTTCACTGTGTACAGTTATGACAACGAAAGATTCTATGTAAAAAGCGGTTTTTTAAATCAGCGGCAGGATGAAGTCCGTCTGTACCGCATTCAGGATCTGACCGTGACCAGATCATTGTCTCAGCGGATTTTCGGAATGGGAACCATTCTTGTAAATTCTTCCGACAAAACCCTTGGCGATTTTGAAATTAAAAATATCAAAAATGTCATGGATGTAAAAGAACAGCTCTCTGCGCTGGTTGAAATACAGCGAGATCAAAAACGGGTATATACCAGAGAAAATATCTCCGGGAATTCCGAAGCCGATCATGATGATTGTATGTAATCAGAATGTAAAATTTCCTGTATCCATTGAAAAAGGATACAGGAAATTTTTTACCTATGTGCCTGCATTTCCTGTTGTATTTTTTCTTCAATCCGGATTTTTACCAGATCGGCAATCTCCTGCGTTTTCATTCCCTTATACTCTTCGTAACAGATCGGTTTTAAATAATGCACATATGTTGTGATCGGCCCGATATGAAAACTGTTAAACACCTTATACGAATCAATCAGTGCAATAGGAACGATCGGTGCATGTGATTTTAAAGCGATCTTAAAACTTCCTGCCTTGAAATCGCATACCTTATTTTTATTGTTAAACCGGTATCCGCCCTCTGGGAAAAGAATATACTTTTTTCCGGCAGCCACCTCTTTTGCCACCTGATTGATAATGGTGATTCCCTGCCTCGGATTATCTTTTTTTTCCAGGCGCTTGGACCTGCACAAGATCACAGAACTCCCGTACAAGTATCGTATGTGACTTGCGTTTGTCCATCACAAAAGAACATGGAGACTTATGGGTATACATAATACCCAGCACATCATATTTGCCCTGATGGTTCGGATACATCATGTATCCTCCCTGCTTTGGCAGGTTTTCCGCACCGGTCTCCACAGTGTTAATTTTTCCCGTCTTGTTCATCAGATAAATGGCATGCTGCACGAGCGAATAACGCTGTTCTTCCGTATAGCGCTGCGGATGATCTGCTTCTGCCCGCATTCTAGGAATCATATATGGTGCACGATGCAGATTCATAAATATAACATAAAATAATTTTAACATGGTACTTGTATCCCTTATTCGGTATTCAATCATATTTTAAAGGTTTGATATATATATTCTAGCAAATAATACGGATTTTCTGGTTCTGCGTGTCTTGAAATGACACAAATTTTCACTGATTTTTAGAGATTTTGCTGTATTCTCTCAAAATTGCTAAATTATTCTATAATTTCAAAAAGGAACTTAAATTGCCTGGGAGACATATTCTCAATCTAATTTCATTGATTGTGGTGAATCTAAAGTGTCAAGCTCCTTAAAATAATTGGCATCTTCATTGGTAGCATACATAGCTGACTTTATACGATATAAAATGTCATCAATAGACTTAATATCTGAAACCATATATTTCTCGTTCAAAAGCTCAATTAACTCTTTCTTTTGATTTTCTGTTAATTTTAATGACTGCGCAAATGTTACTAGAGCAAAGTCGGCTGTTTGCTTACTAATGCTATCCTGCTGAATGGCAATTGAATCAATCAGCAATGAAAGCGATGAGAAAGTATCTCTACCATAACTTGTAAAACTTATCTGCTGTAGCATAGAGAAAACTTCTACCTGATCAAAGTCAAGTTTCAAATTGCTGGTATAAAGATCCCGAATATACTGGTTACAATAATCAAGAAACTGACGATCAATATCTCCTTCGCGCACAATAAAAACATCTTTACATTTAAAGCCAATAACATCTATAGGCAAGGTTTTCATTCCACGCTGAACAAACAGCTTTACGGATACATTGCCATTCTCCCTGTTTATACTACCATAACTGTCTGCAATTACGGGAACCAAGCGATCTTTAGTATTTTTAATAAGACTATTTGTTTTAGCAACTCCCCTAATATTATCTTCATGAAACGATATGATCATTTCATCACCAAAAGAATTATCAGCCTTAATATATACAGATATACGATACATATTATCAACTACACAAATAAAGGATGCTTGCCTTTCTTGATCTTTTCGTCTTTCTATCATGTATGGTTGCAAATTGGACAAATATTCCTTAATATACTCAAGTGGAGATAACCCGCAATACTTGATATATTTAAACAGATGTAAATTTAAATTACTTCGATGCATTGTTTCATCTAGTTGCAAGCGATCAAGTTTTGCTAGTTTACGTAATTTCTTGCAGACCCCGACATAAGTAAGATCTACACCAATTTTTCTTGCTTCCTCCGCAGAGATTTCCCTCATTCCAAGTTCGTTTATTATCATTGTCTTCTCCTAATCAAATCATCCCTACAATATTATGCTACAGAAAAAGTTGCTTTTCTTCTCAATCACAAAAGCAACTTTAACAACCAGTGATAGCATGGTTTAAAATTTTTTTCATGATTTTTTCGGTTTTTTCATTCTGACTTGCACGCTTATTTTTACCGGAATAACCGGAAAACCCCAAACACTTTTCCGAGAATCTTACAGTCCGGAACTATGATCGGGTCCATCGCATCATTTTCCGGCTGCAGCCGGATATGCCCGTCTTCTTTGTAAAAAGTCTTGACCGTTGCGGAATCATCGACTAAAGCAACAACCATTTCCCCATTCTGTGCGGTACTGCAGCGCTCCACAATGATATTGTCCCCGTCAAAAATACCTGCATTGATCATGCTCTCGCCCTTTACCTTCAGCATAAAGGACTCTGCATTTGGCATATACTCTGCAGGAATCGGGAAATAGGCATCAATATTCTCAACAGCAAGCATCGGCTGACCGGCGGCTACCTGCCCGACCATAGGGACATTCACCACTTCACGCCGTGTCAGATTGAAGTTATCATCCACGATTTCGATTGCACGCGGCTTTGTCGGATCACGACGGATATATCCGTTTTTCTCAAGTGTCTCCAGGTGGGAATGGACGGATGATGTGGACTTTAAATGGACCGCTTCACAAATGTCACGGACTGTTGGCGGATATCCTTTGTTTAAGATTTCTTTTTTTATATATTCCAGAATTTCTCTCTGTTTATCTGAGATTTTTCCATATGCCATAATGCGTTACCTCCGGGCGTATTTCTTTATGATCTTAGTTTATCATACTACAACATAGAACGCAAACGTATATTCCGAAAATTTGTTCGTATTTTCTATTGACAAACACATGTTCGTGTATTATATTTATCTCATGCAAACAAATGTTCGATTTCAGATAAAACAGGAGGAATTTATTATGAAAAGGGTATATAATGAAAAAATCTCACCTCGTGCAAATGAAAGTCTCACCCGAAGAGAACATACCGTTCAGACCCAGAAACGCGTGATTGTTCTGGTCTGTGTTCTTGTCATCTTCGCCGTTATTCTGATTGGAAACAGTATTATTACATTTGCCGGTTCCAGAGCCGAACAGCCGGTTCATAAATATTACACAAGTGTCCAATTACAAAAGGGAGATTCTTTGTGGTCTCTTGCCGATCAATATGCTGCCTCTGACCGTACCTCCCGTGCGCAGTTTATCGATGAGGTGTGCGAACTGAACGGAATTTCGGAAGATAATACACTGCACAGCGGCGAGTATCTCGTAGTTTCCTATTACTCTCCGGAAATTCGGTAGCTAATTATCTGTTCTATAGTATTTATAACCTGCTATATTATTTTGTCACAAAAAAAAAGAGAATAACCTTCTTCCCTTTCATATCCGTAGGAAAGAAGTTATTCTCTCACTTTTCATTTATAATCACTCTTTATAATCAATCATGTCTGTTACACAAAATACCTGTTGGAATTACATCTCAATGATCTTTCCATCTCTCCAGATGCGTTCGAGATCATAGAACAGACGGTCTTCTTTGGAAAACAGATGCACAATGATATCCTCATAGTCCATCAGAATCCATGTCGACTTATTATTTCCTTCAATCTGCTTTGCATGCAGCCCTGCTTTGTATAATGCTTCATCCACAGCATCCTGCATTGCAGTCAGCTGATTCTGGTTGTTTCCGTTTGCAATAATAAAATAATCGGCGATAGAGGAAACTCCTGTAATATCAATAACGGTTACATCCTCTGCCTTTTTATCTCTGAGCGCTTCTACGGCGGTCTTTACGATTTCTAATGTTTCCATGGCTGATCCTTTCCATACGGTTCATAAAATTGATAGGTTAACTGGGTCGTTGGGTCTACACTGCCTTTTCTCCCGCTTAAATAATGCAGCGTATCATATAAGATTTCTGCCATACACTGATTCAGATCCGAAAAGGCAATCTGTCTTATGATCGAAAGATGGGGAGCTTCACATCTTAAAGGTTCAATATAATCGGCAATGTAGATAATCTTATCCAATGTCATATCCGGCTCTCCGGTTGTATGCACCTTGATGGCATGAAGGATCTGCGGGTCCTTTTTACTCCATATGCTTCCTCTGCCAAAACCATACCTGCTTTTGCATGGAGAAGTCCTGGATTTTCACGCTCTACTTTAGAAATCAGGATATCGTTTTTTTCACAGAGAGAAATCTTTTTCTCTGTCGGGAGGCATTTGGCGCAATCATGCAGAAGTCCTGCGATCATCGCCTTCTCATAATCATATCCATATGCCATGGCAAGGCTTCCTGCCGTATACATGACCCCAAGCGTATGCTCATAGCGGTTTTTATCCAGTTCTTTTTTCAATCTCTTTTGTATTTCTTCTCGTTCCATACGTTTTGCTCCACTTCTTTACGATTGATACAGATGATGCCTGCGAATATACGCAGATACTTCTTCCGGAAACGCATGTTCCGGATGTTCTCCTCTCATCAGTGCCTGGCGGATCTTTGTGGAAGACATCAAAAAACGTTCACAGGGAACGATCCGGATATCACAGGGAAATTGTTCCTGCAACAAACGGATCTTCTTCTCCAATGCAGCGATGGTAAAAAGATCCCTCGGGATCACCAGAATGGTAGCCAGTTTGGCAATTCGTTCCGGTTGTTTCCATTGTTCAAAATAGTCCAGAGAATCTCCACCCATAATAAAGAAGAAACGATGCATCGGAAACTGTTCCGACAATTTCTCCATGGTGCGGTATGTGTAGCTTCTCTCGGCACTGTCAAGCTCCAACCGGCTGACCGTCATCCAGGGATACGGCTGTGCAGCCAGTTTACACATTTGAAACCGGTCTTTGGCATCGGTCATCCCATGCTCATCCTTATTTGGAGAGTGTCCGGCGGGAATAAGCCATACCTGATCCAGTGCATAAGATTCGTATGCACATTTTGCCATATGAAGATGTCCGTTATGAATTGGATCAAAAGACCCTCCTAATATTCCGATATTCATGTGTCTTATTCCGGAAGTTTAATCTTTGGATTCTTCTTTGCCTTGCGGTAAAAGATCATTTTCTTTCCGATTACTTTTACGACATTGGAATGTGTACGCTCTGCAATGACAGAGGCGATCTCCTTCGGATCATCAATACAGTTTTTTAATACAGAGACTTTAATCAGTTCTCTCTTTTCCAATGCGGCATCAAGTGCTTCAATGATCTCCGGTGTCAGAGATGCTTTTCCAATCTGAAAGATCGGATCTATATTGTTGGCAAGGCTTCCCAGATAGGCGCGCTGTCTGCTGTTCATAGCGTTTCCTCCTGTTACTTATAATAATCAAATTCGTTATAATACATACGGACAGTATCTCCATCCTGTATGCCCTGTTCTTCCAGTTCCTTTAAGATGCCCTGTTCCCGAAGGAATTTCTGGAAGAATAAAAATCCTTTTTCGGAATCCATGTTTGTATATCCAAGCATTTTTTCAATCTTTGGACCCTCTACAACAAAGGCACCGTCTTCTGCACGGGTAATTGTATATGGTTCATCCTTAAAGAAGCCAAGTGCCGGATCAAATTCCTGCTCATAGACAACGGCTTCCTTCGGACATTTTGCCAGAAGTTCACGTACATGAAACAGTAATTCCCGAACACCCTGACCGCTCACCGCAGAAATCGGATACACTTTAATGCCTTCTTTTTCCTCAAATTCTGCACGAAGCGCAGAAATAATTTCGTTTTCATTGCCATAAATTGCATCAATCTTGTTTGCTGCAATTACCTGTGGTTTCTTCAACAAGTCCGGATTATATGCATCCAGTTCCCGGTTAATGGCATGAATATCCGCAATTGGATCACGTCCTTCGGTTCCGGCCGCATCCACAATATGGATAATGACTTTGGTTCTTTCAATATGCCGGAGAAATTCATGTCCCAGACCGACACCATCGGAAGCACCTTCAATCAGTCCCGGAATATCCGCAATCACAAAACCGTTTCCGTCTTCCATGTCAACAACACCCAGATTTGGCTGTAATGTCGTAAAATGGTAATTGGCGATCTTTGGCTGTGCATTGGTCACACGCGATAAAAAGGTGGATTTTCCGACATTCGGGAAACCAACCAGTCCCACATCCGCGATCACTTTAAGTTCCAGCTGAACTTCAATCTCGATGGCTTCCTGTCCCGGCTGCGCATATTTTGGAGCCTGCATGGTGGAAGTTGCAAAGTGCTGATTGCCAAGTCCTCCACGGCCGCCATGCAAAATGACAGAACGCTTATTTTCCCCTGACATATCGGCAATTACTTTTCCGGATGCCGCATCTCTTATAATTGTTCCCTCTGGAACTTTTAATATCAGATCTGCACCATTTTTTCCATGGCAGTTTTTCTTGCCACCTTCTTCGCCCGGTTCTGCTGCGAATTTTCGTCTGTGCCGATAGTCTGCAAGCGTATTGATTCCCTCGTCTACTAAGAAAATGACATCTCCGCCTTTTCCTCCATCGCCACCGTCCGGACCACCGTTCGGCACATATTTTTCACGACGGAAGGACACATGTCCGTCTCCGCCTTTTCCTGATTTGATAATAATTTTTGCACGGTCTGCAAACATAATCTCTCTCCTACATAACGATAAAACCCCGGCTCAAAAAGTCGGGGTTTTGTAAACTACTCGTTGTCTACTGGATATACAGAAGCCTGCTTCTTATCTCTTCCTACTCTCTCGAAACGAAGAACACCATCTACTTTAGCAAATAATGTGTCGTCTCCACCGATACCAACATTCACACCTGGATGAATTCTTGTACCACGCTGTCTATAGAGAATATTGCCAGCCTTTACGAACTGTCCGTCTGCTCTCTTTGCTCCTAATCTCTTGGACTCGGAATCACGGCCGTTCTTTGTAGAACCAACTCCCTTTTTATGAGCAAAAAACTGAAGGTTCATATTCAACATGTCCTACACCTCCTTGAAATCAAGAATGATATACTCATTCCCATAATCATTTTGTATTCCTTGTAAGCCCAGAACCATGGACTTCATCAGAAGCTGTGTATCATGACCGGCTTTCTGATCAAGTCTGAAATCAATCAGCCCGGATGTCTCTTCTGTATCAATATGATAAGAATCCTCTGTGAAAGTCTCTATGGAATTGATCGTATTTATCACAAGTGCCGAAACACCTGCGCAGATAATATCACTTCCTGCTTCCGCATATCCGGAATGACCGATGCAGTGAAATCCCACTGCATCTTCATGATCCTGTAAAATCGTTATAGTAATCATATAACAATTCCTATCGATTATCCATTAATCTTTTCAATCTTAACCTGGGTGAACGACTGTCTGTGTCCGTTCTTCTTGTGATAACCGGTTTTTCTCTTGTACTTGTAAACGATTACTTTCTTTGCTCTGCCTTCTTTGATGACAGAAGCTTCAACAGTTGCTCCGGCTACTGTTGGGTTTCCAACCTTCATATCGTCTCCGGATACTGCTAATACCTGATCAAAAGTAACCTTCTCACCAGCATCAACTCCAAGCTTTTCAATGGTAATGATATCGCCTTCGGATACTTTGTACTGTTTACCACCTGTTGCTATAATTGCGTACATATGGCACCTCCTATTTATCATTACTCGCCAGTTACGGTGTTGCCAATAAGCAAACTTTTACCTCACTGTGCGGCATACTAGTGTATAATAGCACATGACCACCTGTTCGTCAAGCTGTTTATGATAAAATTTCACGCAAAGATTTGTATACTTTTTTCCGGGTCAGTTCCACCAGACCAAGTCTGGTAATATCGATAAAATTTGCGGGAACCGAATCTTTTTTGTAATTCCTCCCGAATAACGGAAATCAGCTTCTGCTGCTGTTCTTTCTTTTTCAGATTGATGAAATCCACGAGGATCATCCCTGAAATGTTGCGCAGACGAAGCTGCCGTGCAATCTCTTTTGCCGCTTCAACATTGATCGCAAATAAAGCCTCTTCCCGGCGGGAACGGTTTTTTCCGCTGTTGACATCAATGACCGTCAGGGTTTCAAGAGATTCAATGATAATATTGGCTCCGGAATCAAGCCATACTTTGGAAGAAAGCAGTTCCTGCATATTGCCCCGCAGATGATATAAAGTCGAAAGACTGACCGCATCATCCCGGTAAAGCTGCACTTTCTTTTCTTCCACAAGATGGGGAAGGTATGCACAGATCTCCTGATACAGATCCTGACCATCCGTAAGAACCAGATCTGTTTTTTCAAAATTTTCTGCTTTTAACCGCGCCAGATAGCCGGGGAGATTCCGGTACACCAGATCTCCGGCATTCTGATGTGTACCGGTCTTCTTTAAAGCCCGGTATTCTTTCTGCACCAGCTCGATATCTTCGCATAATTCGGTTTCCAGAACCGCCCCTGCATTGGTTCTGAATACCAGCCCGTACCCTTCTGCTTCATGATCCTTACACGTGTTCTCTAAAAGAGCCGACAGTCTTTTTGATTCCTCCTGGGATAATTTTTTAGAAACGCCAAGACAGGTATTCTCTGTCGAAAGGAAACAGTAATGTCCATGCACTACAAGCTTGGTGCTTACGACCGGATCTTTGGTTTTTACCGCATCTTTTACAACCTGCACCAGCAACTCATCCCCTTCACAGAGCGCTTCTTTTTTGGATAATTTTCTGGTATACACCGGGTTTTTCACATCATTCAGCGGAAGATAGCATTTCTGTCCATCCGCAATGCGCACAAAAGCGGCATGAATATTGGGCACAATCTTCTCTACATATCCTACATAAATATGATCCAGCAGAGTATTTTCTTCCGGTTCAAAAACCTGAAGTTCCTGCAGCTTCCGGTTCTCATCCAAAACCAGATAAGCAAGATACTCTGTCTGATGATGTTCCAGTTTTGTGACAACGATCCGATTCATTTAAACAATTTCCTCTCCCATGCCGGAAAGCCCAACCAGCTGCCCCTGTTCATCCCTCGCATAAACTTCGAGCCGGTGGATCTGGATTGCGGATTCGCAGTATTCCAGTCCGCAAAGCTGATAAACCGATGAAAGTACCAGTTCCGGTTTGATATTATCCACACTGCCCGTAGAAACCTGCAGGAAAAATGCCGGGCGTCCCTGCTCCTCTTCAACGGAAAACGCGTATACCAATGGTTTTAGGTCCACTTCCCGTTCACTTTTTTTCGTCTTTTTGATAATGGTAAACTGTGGGCTGTCCAAAAACCGTTCTTTGACGATTCTTTTCCATTCTTCCGTTGAAAACGGACTTTCGTACCCTTCTTTATAGCTCAGCCGGTAATCCGCTGCTGCCACAATTGACATCGCGGTTTTCGCTTTATCCGGCAGTTTCACATAGGAAGTAACCTCCACACCATCTACCATGGTTTCATTCAGTGCAGCGACTGCCTCCTTAGATGTCATGGATTCATTGACTTCAATATCAAAATATTCGCCATCGCTTGTGATTCCGACTCCAAGCGGCGCCGCAAAGGACATAATCTGATGCGGAGAATATCCTTCCGAATAACGGATATCAATCTTTGCACGCCGGACCGCTTTCTGAAAATAGCGCATCATATCCAGGTGTCCGATGAATTTCATGACACCCCATTTTCGAAATTTAATTCTGATTTTCAAAGCAGACACCTCCTCCAAATTGTCTTGCACCACATCCGGAGCAGCGCACCCGGCAGTTTGGTGTCACCGTCTCACTGAGCGCGGTTTTCCATTCACGCAGCATAAATGCCTTTGTCACACCGACATCAATAAAATCCCACGGGAAAATTTCATCGTCGCTTCGTGCTCTCTTGGTATAAAAATCAATATCAATGCCACATGCAGCAAATGCCTCCAGCCACAGATCATAGTGAAAGAATTCCGACCACGCATCGAAAAATCCGCCGTGTTCATACACATAAAGAATAGCTTTTGAAATCTTACGGTCTCCGCGCGCAAGGATTCCTTCCAATACCGTCACATCGGCTTCATGCCAGTTGTAACGGATACTCTTGTGGTTTAACTGTTCCTTTACATGATCATTGACAATCTTTGCACGCGCCAGATAATCTGATGGGTCTAACATGGTAGCCCACTGGAACGGGGTAAAAGGTTTCGGTACAAAAAACGAAGTACTGATCGTAATCTGGCATTTTCCGTTTCTCTGTTCCTTTGGCACGGTGTCATAATACAAAGCAGCAATCTCGTTTGCCAGTTCCGGGATCGCCCGCATATCTTCTTCTGTTTCCGTTGGAAGTCCAAGCATAAAATAAAGCTTGACCTTATTCCAGCCGCCGGCAAACGCATCATGGGAACCGGTCAGGATATTGTCAACCGTCAGGCCTTTATTGATGACATTCCGCAGTCTCTGGGAACCCGCCTCCGGGGCAAATGTCAGACTGCTTTTTTTGATGTCCTGCACTTTCTGCATAATATCAAGGGAAAAGGCATCAATACGAAGGGATGGCAGGGAAATATTGACATGTTTTTTGTCACACTCCTCAATCAGGAAATTGATCAGTTCTTCCAGATCGGAATAATCCGATGAACTGAGAGAACTTAAGGAAATCTCTTCATAGCCGGTCGATGCAAGCATGGTTTGTGCAAGTTCTTTCAGTCGTTTTACGCCCTTTTCCCGGTTTGGCCGGTAAATCATGCCGGCCTGACAGAAACGGCATCCGCGGATACAGCCTCTCTGTATTTCAAGCACCACGCGATCCTGTGTTGCTTTGATAAATGGAACCACCGGTTTTTCCGGATAAACCGAGCCGGTCAGATCCATATCCACCTGCTTTTTGATGGTTGCCGGAATATCATCATAAACAGGAGTAAATGCCGCTATCGTGCCATCTTCTTTGTAACGGACTTCATACAGCGACGGGACATAAATGCCCTCTATTTTTGCCGCCTCATGCAGAAATGCCTTTCTTGAATACTGTCCGGATGCCCGCATCGACTTATAGAGATTTAAAAATGTATCATACTGTGTCTCCCCTTCTCCAATATAAAAACAATCAAAAAAGTCTGCAATCGGTTCCGGATTATAAGAACATGGTCCTCCACCTAAAATAATCGGGTCTTCGTCCCCACGGTCAGCCGAAAGAAGCGGAATCTGTGCCAGATCCAGAATCTGTAAAATATTGGTGTAGCACATCTCATACTGCAGAGTCAGACCGACAAAATCAAAGTTTTTGATCGGTTCCTGGGACTCAAGTCCGAACAGCGGAATATTCTGCTCCTTCATAATTTTATGCAGATCCGGCCATGGAGAATAGACACGTTCACACCAGGTGTCCTCTCTGCGGTTAAACATGTCGTATAGGATCTGAATTCCAAGATGTGACATACCAATTTCGTATACATCAGGAAAACACATCGCAAAACGAATCTGCGATGTGTCATCTTTTACTACAGAATTCAGCTCATTACCGATATAGCGTGCAGGTTTTTCAATCTGCATCAGAATCTCGTCACTTAAAGCTAGTTTTCTCATAGATACCTCTTAACATTTATTTTTTTTTATCGCTGGGCAAGTTCATTGGCAATCTCTTCCCAGGTAATGCCTTTTTCCACCATAAGCACCATACAGTGATACAGAAAATCAGAAATCTCGTATTTGATGTTTTCCGGTTCCGGATTTTTCGCTGCAATTACAATTTCCGTACACTCTTCCCCAAGTTTCTGCAAAATCTTATCGGTTCCTTTCCCAAACAGATAATTGGTATAGGAACCATCCTGCGGATGTGCTTTACGTTCCTTGATAATATCATACACGCTCTCAAGTACCTTCAGCGGATTTTTCTCAACATACTCTTTTTGTACGATGCTATTGAAAAAACAGGTACGGTTTCCGGTGTGACAGGCAGCCCCTACCTGGGAGACTTTTGCCAGAATCGTATCAAAGTCGCAGTCAGCCGTCAGGGATTTCACATACTGGAAATGCCCGGAAGTCAGGCCTTTGGTCCAGAGTTCATCACGGCTTCTGCTCCAGTAGGTCATTTTTCCGAGATTAATTGTCGTATCAAACGCCTCTTTGTTCATGTATGCAAGCATCAGCACTTCATCTGTACGGTAATCCTGCACAATGACCGGAACCATTCCGTCCGAATTCAGTTTCAGATCCTCCCAGGACAGATCCGGTGCAAAATTATACATATTGATGCCTTCCTGAAGCAGAGAAGACTTCAACTTCATAATATCCGTTGAAGTATCATTGATGAACGGACCCGCAATTCCTCGAATTTTTTCCCGCTTCAGCAGCCTTACGATCTCGTCAAAATTATAATCCGGAAGTTCCACCACATATGGAATGTTGGTCAGATTTTCCAGTGCATCCAGAATTTCCGGATTTAACACCAGTGCTTCATGGAATGTATTTTCAATCGAATCCTGATTCTTAAAAATAAAATCCACATTGTTGATAGAGAGCAGAATCCGGTCTTTGCCAAAACGTGCACTGGCTTCCTCCGCCAATCCGATGCTCGAAGGCTTAGAAGCATTCAAAATCACCTGAAGGCATCCCGCAAACAAAAGTTTTTTGATGTCTTCCAGACGGTTAATGTTTCCTCCTGCGCATACTTTAATATCAATGTTGCGATTGATGTTTCGAATCGTATTGACATTCTTTTCATGCTCATCATCGCTGGTAGACAGGTCAAAAATAATGATCTTGTCAACTCCACTGTCGTTGTATAACTGGCACAGTCGATAAACATTCGCATCTACCGGCGTAAAATCGGTCATGGATCTTACTGCATGACCATCTTTTAAATAAAGCGTCGCGACAATGTTTTTTTGTTTCATGTATTACAAACTTCCTTTCGTTGACAGAATTCCTTTTACTCTCGGATCATGGGAAACCGCTTCATCCAAAGCTCTGGCAAATGCCTTAAACATCGCTTCTGCCATATGATGATTATTTCCGGGGCTTAACACCTTAATGTGCAGATTCATGCCCGCACTGTAGGAGACCGCATAGAAAAATTCACGGATCATTTCGGTATCAAGTGTTCCCAGACGCTCCGTAGTAAATTCGCCGTCAAATACAAGATATGGACGTCCGGATAGATCTACCGCACACAAAACAAGTGTCTCATCCATCGGAAGGATACAGCTTCCAAATCGTTTGATTCCGCTTTTGTCCCCCAATGCCTTTTTGATCGCATCTCCAAGTACGATTCCGCAGTCTTCGATCGTATGATGGCTGTCGACCTGAAGATCTCCATCACATTCCATATGCAGATCGAAGAAACCGTGCTTGGAAAATCCCTCCAGCATATGATCAAAAAATCCAATGCCTGTCTCAATATGGGAAATACCGCTTCCATCCAGATTTAAAGTCACCTGAATGTCCGTCTCTTTTGTTTTGCGTGTTGTGCTGATCTGTCTTTTTTCCATAATCTGCTCCTTTTAGACTTTCTTTCCCATATACTACTCAAACCGAACGCGGATGGAGTTTGCATGTGCGGTCAGTTTCTCACATTCTGCAAACTGCTCAATATCTTTATGTACTTTTTCAAGCGCTTCCCGTGAGTAAGAAATAATGCTGGACTTTTTAATAAAATCATCCACGGAAAGTGCGGAAAAGAACTTGGCCGTTCCGTTTGTCGGAAGAACATGGTTTGGTCCGGCAAAGTAATCGCCAAGCGGCTCGGAGGAATACTCTCCGATAAAGATAGCACCGGCATTGCGGATCTTTGTCATTACGTGGAACGGATCTGCTGTGACAATTTCCATATGTTCGGATGCAATCGCATTTACGGTATCAATTGCTTCTTCCATATTATCTGCCACAAGAATATATCCGTAATTGTCCAGGGACTTCTGGATGATCTCTTTTCTGGAAAGTTCTGCGACAAACTGATCAATCTCTGCAGATACTTCTTCTGCAAGTTTCTGGCTTGTGGTGATCAGAATTGCAGATGCCATCTCATCATGTTCTGCCTGGGATAACAGATCCGCTGCAACATAGCGTGGATTTGCAGTCTCATCCGCAAGCACTAAAATCTCACTCGGTCCTGCAATGGAATCAATGCTGACATAACCAAACACTGCTTTTTTGGCAAGTGCGACATAAATATTTCCCGGTCCGACAATCTTGTCAACCTTTGGCACACTTTCGGTTCCAAATGCCATGGCAGCAATTGCCTGTGCTCCACCGACTTTATAGATCTCATCAACTCCGGCTTCTTTGGCTGCAACCAGAGTGGAAGGATATACTTTTCCATCTTTGCCTGGTGGCGTACACATTACAATACGGTCTACTCCCGCAACTTTTGCCGGAAGAACATTCATCAGTACGGAAGAAGGATACACGGCCTTTCCGCCCGGAACATAGACACCAACCGTCGCAAGTGCGGTAACTTTCTGTCCAAGAATGATACCGTCCTCTGTCGTAAACCAGGAATTCTGTACCTGTTTTTCATGATATTTTTTGATATTTACAAGAGACTTGCGGATCACTGCAAGCAATGTCGTGTCAACCTGCTCATAGGCCTCGGTAATCTCTTCTTCTGTTACAAGAATATTGCCGGCATTGATGTCCGCGCCGTCAAACTGCTTGGTATAATTAAAAACTGCCTGATCGCGGTTATTTCGCACTTCTTCAATAATGGCGTTTACACGGCCTTCAAACTCACCGTAATTATTCGGGCTTCTTTTTTAAGAGATTCTGCAGAATATCTTTTCTGGTATCCTCTGTAAGTTTTAAAATTCTCATGATGTCCCTCCTAAATGACTTTTTTCAAATCGCGGATCAGTTTTGTGATTCGTTCATTTTCCATTTTCATACTGACCTGGTTTACGACCACGCGTGCAGAAAGCGGACAAACTTCCTCTAACACCGTCAGCCCGTTTTCACGCAAGGTCGTACCTGTCTCTACTATATCACAGATTACCTCTGATAGTCCAACGATCGGTGCAAGTTCGATGGAACCATTCAGCTTGATAATCTCAACCGTCTGATGTTTTTTGTTATAAAAATAATCTTTGGCAATCCGCGGATACTTGGTTGCCACACGGATCTGTTCATGATGCTGCAAAAGTTCCGCAGCACTTTCCGGTCCACAGATGCACATTTTGCATTTTCCGAATCCAAGATCCAGCACTTCATAAATATTTCTCGACTCTTCTAAAATCGTGTCTTTTCCGACAATTCCAATATCGGCTGCACCATACTCTACATATGTAGGCACATCCGGTCCCTTGGCAAGGAAAAACCGAAGTCCAAGTTCCTCATTGACAAAGATCAGTTTACGGGTATCCGGATCACGGATCTCATCACAGGTGATTCCTATTTTTTCAAACAGTTCGAGTGTCTTTTTTGCCAGACGTCCCTTTCCCAGTGCAAACGTCAGATATCTCTTTTCTTCCATGATCTCCTCCTATGCTTCCTCTATAAATTCTACTTTTGAAACGTGATCCTTCATGGCATAGCTCAGATAATCATCTTTGCTCCGGCCTTCCTGCATCTGGATCAGAGAAACCGAAATTCCCTGAGCGCGAAGTTCTTTCGCTTTTTCTACTGCTTCCGCAATCTTATTTTCCGCGTAAACGATCATCTGATTTTTCTCTTCGGACGGAAGTGTGATCTTTTGTCTGGAAAGAGCGGAAAGAAGCTGGTCCACAACAATGGCAAAACCAATGGCCGGTGCTTTTCTTCCGAAATATGTAAGCAGCCTGTCATAGCGTCCTCCCTTTACCACAGGTTCTCCTGTTCCAAACGTATATCCTGCAAAAATAATACCGGTATAATAATGGTAATTGCTGATGATTCCGAGTTCAAACGAAACGTATTTTTCAATTCCGTATAACCGCAGAAACGATCCGAGTTTTTCCAGATCAGTAATTGCGGAAAGAATGTTCGGGTAATCCGAAGCAAGAGACTTTGCCTCAGCAAGTTCTTCTACCTGTGTCTCAAAACTTCCGAGAAGGGAAAACAGTTTCTTTAACGTGTCATTTAAATGCATTCCCTCTACCATTTCTTCCACACCGAAATAATTTTTATTGGCAAGCAGTTCTCTTAATTCCTGCTGCTGTTCCTCATCAAGTCCTGCCGCCTCTGCCAGCCCGCGGAAAAACTGTGCATGTCCCACCGAGATCTGAAATTCTTTCAGTCCGCTCGAAAGAAGGGACTCCACTACCATGGCAAGTATTTCTGCGTCAGCGGCAACCGTTCCGTCTCCGATCAGCTCCGCACCGCACTGTGTCGTTTCCTTTAATCGTCCCTGATACGCGTTGGAATTGATAAACGTATTTCCCATATAACAAAGTTTTACCGGCATATCATCTTCGGTATAGTACTTTGCAGCACTTCTTGCAATAGATGGAGTAAAATCCGGACGAAGTACCAGCGTGCTTCCGTCCTTGTCAAAAAACTTATACAGATCTTTGGATGGTGTTGTACCGATTTCTTTTCCAAAAATATTAAAAAATTCAAACGTTGGTGTCTGAATATCACGATATCCATATTGACGCAATACATCGTGTAATCTCTCCTGCAACAGTAGTTTCTGTTTGCACTCTCCGTTATAAATATCCCGGACTCCGTCCGGCGTATGTAACATCTGGTCTGTCATAATCGAACCTCTCGCTTTACTATTTTAAAGTGATACCGTGATAATTTGGTAGCACATGAAACAACGCTATTATAAGAAATATTCCAAAGATTGTCAATCCCTGTCCTCTAAATCCTTCTGGAGAACCTGAAGATAGGGAATCAGTACCCCTGATACCTTTGGCAGAAAATAAGCAGGATTTAACTCCTCATACCGAAAGCTTTTCCGTCCACCATCCAGAGCCCGGTTCCAGAACTTCTCCAGATCGGAAAAACGCAGATAATAAAATTCCTGCCTGTGCGTAAAAGATATCAGAAGAAACGCTATTCCCTCCTGCTTTTCAAACTGCTCCATAAAAGCCACCTGATGCGGATGAACATTGGCAAGCGGAAAGGTGTCGGTGTTGCATTCTTTTGCATCAAAACACACCGGAATTCCCTGTACAGCTCCAATATAATCTACGGTACTTTTCTGTTCAAAATAGGCAAGTGTGATGTGTCTGGTTTCTTTATCAATATTAATAGGAGTAATCGGTGTCGGGATCTTCTGGATCAGCGCCAGGCCGTTGTGTGCATATTTTTCGTTTGTACGGTTTAAAAGATCCTCTAGTGTTGATCCGCGCAGTCCCCTTGAATTCCAGGTCGGCATCTGCTATCCACGCTCCTTTTCTATAATTTCTTTAAATATTTCGGGCATCGGAGCAGTAAAAACTCTTCCGTCCGGAAATTCCAGACGATACGCATGAAGCAGCTGATGATCCACATGAAAGGTACCATGAAATTTGTGATTCACTGACGGGTCCCCATACTTGCGATCTCCGATAACCGGATGACCGACAGATGCCAGATGTGCACGAATCTGATGTGTTTTTCCGGTAATCAGGCAGATTTCCAACAGACTGCATGTTCCTTTCGCCTGTACGGACGTATAAGAAGTCTCAATCCGTACAGCATCTTTTTGTTCCTGTGTCAGAATCTTTACCTGATTGGTATGTTCGTCTTTGATAAGCCATCCGGACAGATGTACCGGTTTTGTAACGTTCCCGGATACAATGGCACGGTAAAATTTATGAATGGTACGTTCCCGCAGCCCCTCGGAAAGCATCTGTGCGCCGGCAAGCGTTTTGCCCATCAGAAGAAGTCCTGTCGTATTGCGGTCCAGCCGGTTGCACACTGACGGACGAAACGTGCCGAATGTCTCCAGAGAAAGTGCCCCGCTCCGGATCAGATAGCCGAGCAGATATTCATTGGCAGACAGATCCTGTTCTTTTTTGCTTTCTGGGAAAGCATATTGTATGGCTTATCCGCGATGAGAATATCCGTATCTTCATAAATGATGGAAAGCCCCTTCATTGGCAGACGCTGCAGCATGTGAAACTCTTCCTGCAGTTTTTTTGTATCCTGCATAAATTTATGCAGTGTTTCATCACTGAAAAACACTGCTACCTGCGCGCCTTTTTGCAGCGTCTCCTTCCCGGTCGCTTTTTTTCCGTCCAAAGTAATATTCTTTTTTCGAAGCATCTTATATAAAAAACTGACCGATGCATTGGGCAGCAGTTTTTTTAAATATTTATCAAACCGCTGGTTGGCATCATTCGTGCCGATGGTAAATGTTTTCATAACGTTTCCTACTTCTTTTTATGGATGTTGCGGATGGTTTTCTTTTTGTGTTTTGCGGTCACCATCTTTCCGGCAGCAGCCTTGCCTGCCGGTGCCTTCTTTCCCTGTCTGGATGACCGGTAGGAAGTACCCGCGTCTTTTTTCGGCCGGCGCGGACGGATCAGACATTTGGAATCAAATCCGATCAGATCCTGACGTCCTGCTTTGATTAATGCTTCATGTACCAGATCGTAATTTTTCGGGTTGCGATACTGGATCAGTGCACGCTGCATGGCTTTTTCATGCGGATTGGTTGCCACATATACAGGTTCCATTGTCCGCGGGTCCAGTCCTGTATAATACATGCAGGTAGAAATCGTTGACGGTGTCGGATAAAAATCCTGTACCTGTTCCGGCATGTAACCTAAATCCCGCAGATACTCTGCTAGTTCAACCGCTTCTTTCAGCGTCGATCCCGGATGGGAAGACATCAGATACGGCACAAGATACTGCTCTTTTCCGATTTTTTTATTCATATCTTTATACGCTTTTACAAAACTGTTATACACTTCCACACTTGGCTTTCCCAGTTTCTGTAAAACGGTATTGCTGATATGTTCCGGTGCCACCTTCAACTGCCCGCTCACATGATGCTCGCACAGTTCCCGCAAAAATGTACGATCCTTATCATACATCAGATAATCAAACCGGATACCCGAACGGATAAATACTTTTTTCACACCCGGAAGCACCCGCAGCTTTTTCAGCAGGGCAATGTAATCCTTATGGTCTACTTCCAGATTCTTACATGGTTTTGGGAACAGGCACTGTTTCGTCGGACAGGCTCCCTTCGTCATCTGCTTTTTGCATGCCGGTGCACGGAAATTCGCCGTAGGTCCCCCGACATCATGGATATACCCTTTAAAGTCCGGTTCCTGAATGATCTGTTTTGCCTCATCAATGATCGACTCGTGGCTTCTCGTCTGAATAATTCTGCCCTGATGAAACGTCAGCGCACAGAAACTGCATCCGCCAAAACATCCGCGGTTGCTGATCAGGGAAAACTTAATCTCCCGGATCGCAGGAACCCCTCCGTCTTTTTCATATGACGGATGATAATTCCGCATATACGGAAGTGCATAGACTTCATCCATTTCCGTCTGTGTCAATGGCTTTGCCGGTGGATTCTGCACAACAAATGTGGTTCCACCGTAAGGCTCAAACAGGCGCTTTCCGGAAAATGGATCTGTATTACAGTACTGCTTATAAAAACTCTGCGCAAACGAACGCTTATTTTCTTTGATCTCATCATAATCCGGTAACTCGACGGCATCATAGATCAGATCACGGTTTTTTGTTTTAAATACGGTTCCGTCAATAAAGGTAATATCATGCACATCGATTCCGGCATTCAATGCATCTGCGATTTCAATGATACTGTGTTCTCCCATTCCATAAGAAATCAGATCTGCACCGGAATCAAGCAGGATCGAACGTTTCACCTTGTTGGACCAGTAATCATAATGTGCCAGACGGCGCAGACTGGCTTCGATTCCACCGATAATGATCGGGGTCTTCTTGTATGTATGCCGGATCAGATTACAGTACACCACGGTAGCATAATCCGGTCGCTTTCCCATTACGCCTCCCGGGGTATAGGAATCGGTTGCACGGCGTTTTTTGGATACCGAATAATGATTCACCATAGAATCCATATTTCCGGCAGAAACCAAAAAGCCAAGTCTTGGAACGCCAAGCACGGAAATAGAAGCATCATCCTTCCAGTCCGGCTGCGCAATGATTCCCACCGTATAGCCATGTGCCTCCAGCAGTCTGGCAATGATTGCATGACCAAAAGACGGATGATCTACATATGCGTCTCCGCACACATATACAAAATCCAGCTGTTTAATCCCGCGTTCCTGCATATCCTGTTTTGAAATCGGCAGATACCCTTCGTACATAATTTTATACTCCTGATGATTGTTTATTTTCCGCTTCTTTTTTCAGGGAAGCCAGTTCCTGTTCCGTAAGTTTACGGTAAGTTGCCTTTTCTAATGTTCCAAGTGTAAGTGTTCCCATGGAGATCCGTTTCAGATATGTCACCTTACATCCAACCGACGCAAACATACGCTTCACCTGGTGAAATCTGCCTTCCGAAATCGTAAGTTCCGCCTCACGGTCCCCAAGGATTTTGAGATCTGCCGGAAGTGTGCGCTTCTCATCGCCGATGTCCACGCCCTCTGCAAATTGTCCTGCCGTCGTATCTGGAATTTTCTGATCTACCTGTACAAAATACGTTTTTTTGACATGGTAAGCCGGTGACAGCAGGCGATGCGTGAGTTCTCCGTCATTTGTAATCAGCAAAAAACCTTCCGTATCCTTATCCAGTCTTCCGACCGGTGCAAACTCTTTTCGCATGGACTCCGGGAAGAAATCCATAACCGTCCGGTTTAACCGGTCACATCTTGCCGTCACACAGCCCGCCGGTTTATGAAAGAGATAATAGGAATACTTCTCATAAATCACCGGACGATGATCAAACAGAATCTGATCCTGTTCCGGATCAACCTTAAGATCCGGTTTCTTTGCCACCGCATCATTTACCGTAATTCGTCCCTCGCGGATTCGTTTTTTCACATCGGTGCGTGTGCCGACGCCGGAATCCGCCAGGAATTTGTCCAGGCGAATCATACGTTTGCCTGCTGCAGAAATGCAACAAGGAAATCCCATACTCTTGCGGTAGAAGAAATGGATAAATGCTCTTTTGGCGTGTGAATGTCAAAATTGTCCGGTCCGAAAGAAACGCAGTCGAGATCCGGAATTTTTTCAGAAAGAAGGCCACACTCCAGCCCTGCATGAATCGTGGAAAATACAGGTTTTTTATGAAACAGCTCTTCGTATACTTTTTCTACCTGCGGACGCAGCGCAGAATCCATGCGATACTCCCACGCCGGATAATCACCTTCCACTTCTGCTTCTCCTCCAAGCATCTCCACAAGCATCGTAACACGTGCACACAGATCTTCTTTGCGGGTTTTTACACTGCTTCGGATCGAAGTAAGCGACGTCAAGGCATCTTCTTTTAATTCCAGAATTCCAAGATTTAAGGAAGTTTCTACCTGACCGTTTAACAGCTGGCTCATATGCTGAATTCCGTTTGGCACATTGCGCAGATAAAAAATCACACGGCTTACCGAATGATAATCTAATATTTCCGCTTCAGCATTGCCCTGTTCTTCTATCAGCACCTGCACGCCCGGATCTGTTTCCACCAGTTCTTTTTTTAATATTTCATTCAGTTCTTTTTACATATTCACAGACGATCTGTGTATTTTCTTTCGGAATCAGGATTTCTGCCTCACATTCTCTTGGAATTGCATTGTCCTTTAACCCACCATGCAAAGTGAGAATTCCAAACGGGGAACGCGAAAAGATTCCATACAACAGGCGTCCCATCAAAAGATCTGCATTTCCATGTTCTTTATCGATCTCACTGCCGGAATGTCCGCCAGAAAGCCCGGTCACAATAAGAGAAAGTTTCTTTCCCGTCTGTCTGACACGGGTTACGGGAATGGAAACATTTAATGCCATACCGCCCGCACAGCCGGTCAGGAAAATTCCCTCCTCATCACTGTCAATATTTAACATGGTATGTCCGGTCAGCATAGACAGATCCATAACAGCCGCCCCAAGCATTCCGATTTCTTCATCCACGGTAATCACAACTTCCAATTTCGGATGGGAAATTTCATCTGATTCCAAAATTGCCAGCGCATATGCCACTGCAATTCCGTCATCTCCGCCAAGCGTTGTCCCTTCTGCCTTCAGGAAATCTCCATCTACATACAGGCGCAGCCCTTCTTTATCCATGTCAAGAGCACAATCTTTTTCTTTTTCACAGACCATATCCATGTGTCCCTGAATGATGATCGCCGGAGCCTTTTCATAACCTTTGGATGCTTCCTTGACAAGAACCACATTGTTTGCTTCATCCTGATACCAGGTCAGTGCGTGTTCTTTTGCAAATTTTACCAGGTAATCACTGATCGCTTTGGTGTTTCCCGATCCATGTGGAATTGCTGCGATCTGCTTGAAATAATAAAATACCCTTTCCGGATATAAATGCTCTAATGTACTCATATACTCCTCCTGTCTCACATAAACTGTATCATGAAAAAATTTGTATTTACTCTTCTCTGTTGCATACTGTTTTTGTTTTTTTTATCTGTTTCCCCCACGCAGCAGTCTCGGCATCGAAACAGGGGCTGCAGCTGTGGTTTACACAGATTCTTCCAACACTGCTCCCTTTTTGTGTCCTCTCGTATGTCATTCTGCGCAGTGAAATTCTTCCGAAAAAATTTTCTGCCTGCTACATCGTACTGTGTGGTTTTTTGTTTGGATTTCCCATCGGCTGCAAACTGACTGCCGACTTTTACAGCAGTAACTATATCTCCCGGGAAAAAGCCTCTGCCTTATGCTGCTTTACAAACAACTTAAGTCCCGTATTTGTCATAACCGCCATTCAGGAAATTTTGCAGCTTCCGTTATCTCCTGTATACGTTTTTCTGATCTATGGCATTCCGTTTTTGTATGGAATGAGTATGCTGTTATTATATCACAGAACCCCTTCTTCTACACAAAAAGAAACGGCATCAAGATTTCATATGGATATGCAAATCATTGATGCCGGCATCATTCACGGATTTGAAACCCTGATCAAAATATGCGGCTATATCATCCTGTTTTCCATTTTCTGCGAAATGCTGCAGACGCTGCCGTTTCCGGCGCATTGGTTTTCGCTGGCCGCCACCGGATTCTTAGAAGTTACAAACGGTGTTGCGCTGCTTTCCACCTCTGCCTGCACCAGACAGATAAAATCTCTTCTGGCAGTGTTATTCCTGTCATGGGGAGGATTGTCCGGCATTTTTCAGGTCTCTTCCATCCTTCACCAGACCGGCCTCTCGCTCCGGAACTATGTATTACAGAAAATAATCCTCTTACTGTTAACCGTTGGATGCTGTATTCCTTTACTCTTCCTGGGCATCCTCATCTGAAGCTGAAATATTGGTAATCTGTGGCTCCTCTGCAGACTCTGCTGCCTGTCCGGCAGAAGCGGCTGCCTCCTCTGCTGCTTCTGTCTGTGGAAACAGCTGTGCCCGGTTCTTTGTCACTACATCAAGGAACCCCTGCAGTGAAGAAATCAGACTGTCATACCGCGCCTGAGAAGTCTCGATGGAATTCGACAAAACCTCCTCGATCTCATGCAGCTGGTCATCCGCATATCCCATGGCACTGACACGCAGACTGTTTGCCTCATTGGTAGCATTGTCTAAAATTTCCTGGGCCTGCTTGGTTGCGATCATAACAACTTCATTTGCCTGTGCATATGCCTGCTGCATAATCTGATGCTCGCTGACAAGTTCGTTGGTCTGCACCTGTGCCTGTGCAATGATCTGATCCGCCTTCGCCTGTGCATCTGCTAAAATTGCTTCCTTATTGCTGATAATCTTCTGATAACGCTTTACTTCTTCCGGTGTTTTGGCGCGAAGTTCCGCAATAAGTTCTTCTAATTCTTCTTTGTTGACAATAATCTTTGTACTTGAGAGCGGCTGGAATTTACAGCCATCAATATACTCTTCGATTTCCTCAATAATCTGTTCCATCTTACTGCTCATAGTGAAAATCTCTCCTATCTGTTCTCATATTTCTTATAAATCCGTTCAATAAAACGTTCCGGTACAAAGTTGGAAATATCTCCACCGTAGGACGCAAATTCCTTGACAATTGTCGAACTTAAATAGGAATAAGAAAGATCACTTGTCAGGAAAATGGTTTCAATATTAGAATCCTGCACATGGTTCGCCTGTGCGATCTGCAGCTCGTACTCAAAATCTGTCACTGCACGAAGCCCACGCACGATAATGGTAGCATCTATTTTATTCATAAACTCTACCAACAGACCATCAAAGGACGCCACCGTAACGTTTGGAATATCCTTTGTCATCTCTTCTATCATACTAACACGTTCTTCTAAAGAAAACAACGAATTTTTTGCGCTGTTGTTGAGCACTCCGACGACCAGCTCATCCACAATTCTTGAAGCACGGTTGATGATGTCCATATGTCCGAATGTCAGTGGATCAAAACTTCCCGGATAAATTGCTTTTTTCATGTTTGTTATACCCTCTTCTGTTGAATAAAGACATGCATGTTTGTCTTATATTTTTTGAATTTTATCACGGAAAATCCCAGCTCATCCAGATAAGAAAAATCCGTATCCAGCGATGCTTCCACAATAATCATGGTGTCAGGTTTCAACACACTTGATTTTGAAAGGAAACGCAGCACATCTTCTTCAAGTCCCTGCCGGTATGGCGGGTCCATAAAAATAATATCAAATGTATATTTTCCCTCCAGACTGCTGATTCCGCTGATCACATCCGTGGTAAGCAGTCTGGATTCCTTCGTAAATTTTGTGAATGCAATATTATCTTCAATGCATTTGGCCGCTTTCCGGTTATTCTCAATAAAAACCGCATACAAAGCTCCGCGGCTGATTGCTTCTAACCCGATCTGACCGCTGCCCGCAAACAGATCCAGGAAATAACATCCCGGCACATCATTCTGCAGCATATTGAATAATGTCTCTTTGATCTTGTCTGTTGTCGGGCGCGTTTCCAGCCCCTCAATTGTTTTCAGCGGCAGGCTGCGCGCTGTTCCTGCTATGATTCGCATAAGGTTCCTCCATATGTTTTGATGATACACCGCTCCAGAAATGCAATGGCATATGCCGCAGCCGCATGTCTTATTTCACTTCTTGTACCGGTAAAATGTTCTGTCCCGGAAAATATCTTTCCCTGCACAAAACATCCAAAACAGACCGTTCCTACCGGAGTCTTTAAAGTTCCTCCCCCGGGTCCGGCAACCCCCGTTGTAGCCACCGCACATCCCGCGTGTGCCTGTTTTGCAGCACCTTCCGCCATCTCCTGTGCGGTCTGTTCACTCACGACACCATAATCGGAAATGGTCTCCGGCAATACTCCCAGTATCTTTTCTTTTGCTTCGGGAGCATAAGTGATATATCCCTCTTTAAAATAATCGGAAATTCCCGGAATATCTACCAGTGCAGACGCTACCAGTCCTCCGGTACAGCTCTCGGCTGTCGTCACCAGCAGCTGGTGTTCTGCCAGAAGTCTGTCAATTTTCATTAGTTCTGATCCTTTAATACTTCTTTGTTTTTTGCGATATAATCAATCAGAGATACGACGGTAAGTACCAGGGAAATATAAATAAATACCGTTCCGAGTACTGTAAATACCGTATTTTGAATATTCAGTACCAGAAGAATCACGGTGACCATCTGGGATGCGGTTTTAAACTTGCCCCAGTAGCTTGCAGCGATCACTACACCATTGTCTGCAGCAATCAGACGGAATCCGCTGATAATAAACTCGCGGGAAATAATCACAATCACAATCCATGCCGGAATTCTGTCAAGTGCAATCAGACAGATCAGCGCAGAGCAGACCAGAAGCTTGTCTGCCAGCGGGTCCATAAACTTTCCGAAATTTGTTACAAGATTGTACTTTCTTGCAATTTTTCCATCCAGAAAATCCGTCAGGCTTGCGACAATAAAAATAACAAGCGCAATGTAATTTCCATACCCTTCAAAGTATGGAGCTAACAGGAAAAATACAAAAAACGGAATAAGAATCACACGGAAAGTTGTTAATTTATTTGGTAAATTCATAATTGTTCCTCCTATTTTACAATCGTAGCGATCAGGTCATATTCATATGCACCGGTAACTTCCACCTTCACAATATCTCCGGTTAAAAGTTCTTCGTCTGTATTGATAAAATATATCCGTCTACATTTGGCGCATCCCGGTAGGTTCTGCCGACGTAGGTATTATTTTCATCCGCAACCTGTCCTTCGATAAACGCATACAAAACCGTACCTTTCATGGCTTCATTCTTGTCAAAAATCACTTCTTCCTGAAGTTCCATGACGTCTGCCTGCCATTCCTCTTTTTGTTCCTGCGGCACCTGATCCGGCATTTCCGCTGCCGGTGTTCCTTCCTCCGCGGAATAAGTAAACGCTCCGAGACGGTCAAATTCCATATCATTGACAAACTGCATCAGTTCTTCGTGCTGCTCTTTTGTCTCCCCCGGGAATCCGCAGATCAAAGAGGTCCGCAAAGTGATATCCGGGACACGTTTTCTCAAATAATGGATTCTCTCGATCAGTTCCTTTTTATTTGTTTTTCTTCCCATGCGCTGCAAAATTGTATCGTTGCAGTGCTGGACCGGCATGTCCAGATAGTGACAGACCTTTTTATCCTTAATCATGGAATCGATCAGTTCCTCATAGATTTCCTCCGGATAACAGTACATAATACGAATCCAGAACAGACCGGAAATCCCGTTCAGGCGGTCTAACAATTCATGCAGGCATTTTTTCCCATACAGATCCACACCGTAAAGCGTTGTCTCCTGCGCAACAAGGATCAGTTCCTTTACGCCTCCTGCAACCAGTTCTTCTGCTGACGTAACCAGCTCGTCCATCGGAACACTGCGGTAACGTCCGCGCACAGACGGGATCACACAGTAGGTGCAGTTTTTGTTGCATCCCTCTGCAATTTTCAGATATGCATAATGTCCGCCTGTCGTAACCGTCCGTTTGGTCGACAGCTGCGGCAGTCCGCTGAGCGTATGAAAATTTTTATAAAATTTATGCTGCAGGGTCTCCTCGAGTGCCTCTACAATGGAATCATAGGAATTGGTTCCTAAAATAGCATCTACTTCCGGTATTTCTTTTTTCACTTCATCCTGATAACGCTGTGTCAGGCAGCCGGTGACAATGAGTGATTTACAGCAGCCTGTTTTTTTCTGCTCTGCCATTTCCAGAATGGTGTTAATGCTTTCTTCTTTTGCATCGCCGATAAAACAGCAGCTGTTGACAATAATGATATCCGCTTCCGTTTCATCATCCGTCAGTTCAATTCCATGACTGGTAAGCATACCGATCATGTACTCGGAATCTACCAGATTTTTGTCACATCCGAGTGAAACAAATAATAATTTCATATAACCTCTCACTTGAAAAAGGGAATGACAGCTGTCACTCCCTTTTGGTATTTCTTAGTTTTCGTCCTCTCCAGGTACAATCTTTACTTCTCCGCGGTATAACTCTTCCACGGCAATGGAAAGCGGCTTGTTGCAGACCGGATCATCAATCAGTGGTTTTGCTCCGGCAATGATCTGTCTTGCACGCTTTGCTGTGGCAAGAACAATGGAGTAACGGCTGTTTACCACCGGTTCTTCACCGATTTCGCCCTCGTCATTTACAACTTTCATTAATTCAACATAAGATGGATGTATCATATTCATTCTCCTTTCGAAAAGCTTTTGAGATTTTCTCTCATATGATTAATAAAATCTATATTAGCAGATACCCGATACTCCTGATCCCTTCCGGTATTTTGTGACTGCTCATCACAGATCAGCTGATCAATCAAAGCCGATGCGTGATCCACCGTATCGTTTACCACTAAATAATCATAATTTTCAATTCCTTCGGATTCCTCACATGCACGTGCAAGCCGTGCCGCAATGACCTCTGGAGTCTCTGTACCGCGTCCGACCAAACGGTCACGCAGTGTCCCGGCATCCGGTGCCGTAACAAACATCAGGACAGCATCTTTTATTTTTTCTTTTACTTTTAATGCTCCCTGTATCTCAATCTCTAAAATTACATTCTTTCCGAGATTTAAATTTTCCTCCACATAAGAACGAGGAGTTCCATAAGAGTGGCTGACATATTTTGCATATTCTAAAAAATCATCCTTCTGAATCATGGAATCAAATGTTTCGTCCGTCACAAAAAAATAATCCACACCATCTTTTTCTCCCGGTCTCGGATCTCTGGTAGTTGCAGAAACCGACAGTGCATACCTGTCCGGATGTGCTGCCAGCAGTGCTTTCATCAGAGTTCCTTTGCCCGCTCCGGAAAATCCGGAAATAACAACTAACTTTCCTTTCTGTTCCATAACGCGCTTCCTTTATTCTATATTTTGGATCTGTTCACGGATCTTTTCGATTCCGGTCTTCAGATTAATTCCCACATCTGAAATTTCAATATTATTTGCCTTTGAGAGAATCGTATTTGCTTCACGGTTCATCTCCTGTGCAATAAAATCGAGTTTGCGTCCTACCGGACCGCCCTCTGAAAGTGTCTCCTTCATCGAGGTAATATGGCTGCGCAGACGCACGGTTTCTTCATCCACACACACCTTGTCTGCATAGATCGTAACCTCTGTCGCAATTCTTCCCTCATCGATCTGGGTATCTCCCAAAAGTTCCTGGATCTTTTCCGTCAGATGGCTGCGGTATTCCTGCATAATCTGCGGAGAACGCTCCTCAATGAAATCCACTCCGGCAAGCAGGTCATCTAACTTCTCACAGAGATCCTTCTTTAAGTTCTCGCCTTCCCGGATACGGGTCTCAACGAATTGTTCACATGCTCCGCAGATTGCCTTCTGCAATCCATTCCAGAGCTCTTCTTCGTCCATTTCCTGTTCTTCCATAACAAAGACATCCGGATAACGGGACAGTGTGCTTACCCGCACATCATTTTCCAGATGGAATGTTTCTGCCATGGCATTCAGATATTTTAAATACTCACCGGCAAGTCCCTCATTATACTTAAGTGCATAATTGTCCTCCGTATAGTCCTCATAGGAAATATACAGATCCACTTTGCCTCGTTCCATATATTTTTTTAACAGACTGCGGATCGCACTCTCAAAAAAATTTAACTTTTTCGGCATCTTCATGTTTACATCAAGATACCGGTGATTTACGGATTTCAGTTCCACGGTAAATTTGCGTTTTTCATCTGCAATCTCACAGCGCCCAAATCCGGTCATGCTTTTAATCATTTTACTTTCTCCCAAATATCATGCACATATCTATGCATAGATAAATGTATTATAATGCTTCTTTGCCGTTTCGTCAAATGTTCTTGCAAAAAATGTATACAAAAGATATCCACTTTCTGCATATAGACAAAAGACGTGGAAATTACTATAATGATTCATGAGTTTGAAAAACACTATAATCATGAACAGGAGAATTTCCATGGCTTTTGACGGAATCGTAATCGCAGGTTTAGTCCATGAACTGAACCAGACGATTTTAAATACAAAAATCAGTAAAATTGCGCAGCCCGAAAATGACGAGCTGCTTTTGACATGCAAAGGAAGCAGCGGACAGTTCCGTGTATCCATTTCAGCAAACGCTTCCCTTCCTTTTTTATATCTGACGGACACCAACAAGACAAGTCCCCTGCAGGCGCCTACATTTTGTATGGTTTTACGCAAACATATCGCAAACGGGCGGATCATAAGCATTACCCAGCCCCATATGGAGCGCATCATCCATCTGAAGATTGAACACCTGAATGAAATGGGGGATATCTGTCATAAGACCCTTGTCATTGAACTGATGGGAAAACATTCCAATATTATCTTTTGCGATGAGGACGGCACCATAATCGACAGCATCAAGCATGTCTCTTCCGCCGTAAGTTCCCTGCGCGAAGTGCTTCCGGGCCGCCCGTATTTTATTCCTGCCACACAGGAGGACAAATTCAATGCCATGACTATGGATGCCTCACAGATCTGCGATGCCATTAAGGCAAAACCGATGTCCATCTGCAAAGCTATCTATACATCATTTACCGGTGTCAGTCCGCTTGTTGCATCCGAACTGGCATACCGGGCCGGGATGGATGCAGATCAGTCTCTTTTGGCCTGTACCGATGATGAAATCCACCATCTTGCAAACCACATTGCATGGTTTTTTGATGAAATCCGCCACAACGAATTTCATCCGGTGATCGTAAGAAAAGACAAACGGCCGATCGAATTTTCTGCAATTGAACTGACCATGTATCAGGATTATGAGATGGAACATATGGAAAGCATCTCGCAGATGCTCGAAGTTTTCTATGCAGAGCGCAATATTTACAACCGTATCCACCAGAAATCCGCAGACCTGCGAAAAATCGTCACAACTGCGTTAGAGCGCAACCAGAAAAAATACCAGTTACAGCAAAAGCAGCAGAAAGATGCCGAAAAACGGGAAAAATATAAACTGTACGGAGAACTGATCAATGTATACGGTTACAATCTGCAGGACCAGGCAAAAGAACTAGTCTGTGAAAATTTTTATGACAACAATAAAGAAATCCGTATCCCGTTAGATCCGCAAAAGACCGCACGTGAAAATTCCCAAAAATACTTTGATAAATACGGAAAACTGAAACGGACTTCCGAAGCTCTTGAAGTCCAGCTTGCGGAAACCAAAGCGCAGATTGACCATCTGGAGTCCATCCAGAATTCTTTGAACATTGCACTCTCTGCCGATGATCTGGTGCAGATCAAAGAGGAATTGATGGAATACGGTTTTATCAAAAAACACAAAAACGGCAAAAAACAGAAAATCAAAAGCAAACCTTTCCATTATATTTCATCCGACGGCTATGACATGTACGTCGGCAAAAATAACTATCAGAATGATGAACTGACCTTTAAATTTGCAACCGGAAATGACTGGTGGTTTCACGCCAAAAAAATGCCGGGTTCCCATGTAATTGTAAAAAACAAAGGGGGAGAAATGCCGGACCGCGTATTTGAAGAGGCCGGAAAACTTGCCGGTTACTATTCCAGCGGACGTGACAGTGACAAACTTGAAATTGATTATCTTCAGAAAAAAAATGTAAAAAAACCGGCCGGAAGTGCACCCGGATTTGTCGTATACTATACGAACTACTCTCTCACGATTCATCCGGACATCAGCGGCCTGACACTGGTGGAATCATCCAATACATAAGTTTCCAGCATAGGCTTTCTGCTTAGCGCATATACTAGAATCGTACCACAAAGTACAACCGCAAAGGAGGAAGAAAAGCATGGCAAACAGAAGTACAAAAAAATCATTGGAACGTTTTAAGTATGAAGTTGCAGATGAGCTTGGAGTCCCACTTAGCAACGGATACAACGGTGATCTTACCGCAAAACAGAATGGATCTGTCGGCGGTTATATGGTCAAAAAAATGATCGAAGCACAGGAAAGACAGATGGCTGGCAAAGGAGAAAACATCCAGTAACCCACTTGTCCCAATGTACAAAAGAAAAAAGCAGGTCTCTGTCACGGAGACCTGCTTATTCTTTTGCCGAAATCTATAAATTCATTTTTGAAAGCTGTTCTTCCTGAAACTGCATCATTTTCTTTTGCAGAATGTGATGTCCGGGTTCTGTCAGTTCCGGGTCTTCCTCAAGAATTGTTTTTACTTCTTCCGAAGCCTCCTGCAGCACCGCCGCATCCTGGTAAATATCCGCCAGCGCAAATACCAGATCTCCACTCTGCCGGATACCGAAAAAATCTCCCGGTCCGCGTAATTTCAAATCCTCACTCGCAATAAAAAAGCCGTCGTTTGATTTATTTAATATTTCCAGACGTTTTTTTGCCGTCTTGGCCGAAGAGGCATTGATCATAATACAATAAGACTGTGCATCTCCTCTTCCCACACGTCCACGCAGCTGATGCAGCTGTGCTAAGCCAAATCGGTCCGCATTCTCGATCAGCATCACGGTTGCATTCGGTACATTAACCCCCACTTCCACTACCGTGGTGGATACAAGCACCTGAATTTTATTTTCCGCAAATTCCTGCATAATTTCATTTTTTTTACTGCTCTTCATCTTTCCGTGAAGCACGCCCACCTGGATGCCGGATGGCAGTTCCTCCATAAGCGTTTTCGAGTAATCAATTACATTTTCTCCCTGTGTCTCTTCGCTTGCCTCTACAAGCGGACAGATCACATATGCCTGATGTCCTTTTTTCACCTCATCTGCAACAAACGCATATGCTTTCGGTACCGGTATGCCGTATTAACCACACAGTTTTTGATCGGAAGCCGTCTTGCCGGCACCTCATCCACAACCGAAATATCCATATCTCCGTAGATAATGATCGCAAGGGTTCGCGGAATCGGTGTTGCACTCATAACAAGAATATGCGGCATATCCCCTTTTTGCGCAAACTCCTCTCTCTGCCGCACGCCAAAACGATGCTGCTCATCTGTGATCACAAGCGCAAGATTTGCATATGTCGGTTTTTCCTGAATCAGCGCATGCGTTCCTACAATCAGGGCATTCTCATACAGTTCTAACCGTTCATACGCACTGCGTTTTTGTTTTGCCGTCATGGACCCCGTCAGAAGGATTACCGGAAAATGCAGTCCAAACTGCTCACAGAGTTTCTGGAATGTTTCATAATGCTGCTGTGCAAGTACTTCCGTCGGTGCCATGATGGCAGACTGATATCCATTCTGTGCGCACCACGCCATTGCCAGAAAAGCCAGAATCGTTTTACCGGAACCCACGTCTCCCTGAATCAGGCGCTGCATGGCATACGGTCCCTGCATATTTTCCGTCACATCATGCAATGCTCGTCTTTGTGCTCCCGTCAGTTCATACGGAAGCTTCTGAATCAGATCTTCCACGAACTCCGGATGTTCCATCACAAAGCGGTTTTCCTGTCTGGTTCTCTTTTCTTTCTGGTACTGCATGCCCATGATAAATAAAAAGAACTCATCAAAAACCAACCGCTTTCTCGCCTCGATCAAACGTTCCATCGTATCCGGAAAGTGGATCTGTTTGACCGCATAATTATACTCACACAGTTCCCTTCGCGTACGAATTTCTCCCGGAAGAAAATCCGTAAGCAGTTCTTCCTCATCCAATGCCTGCCGCATCGTTTTTATCATGAGATTGTTGGTGATCCCGCTGGTCAGCGTATACACCGGAAGAAAACAGTTTTCGATTTCCTGATAGGCCTCCGGCGTATACACCACCGGCTGTTCCATCACAAATTTGCCATCCTTAATGTGAACATTTCCGTAAAAAACAAAATATTTGCCATGTGTCAATGTATTCCGTATATAAGGCATCCGATACCAGATCAGCTGGATCTGATGTCCAGGGCTTCCAATCACAAGAAGTGTCACCTGCATATGTCTGCCACTTCTCGTTACCGGTGTACGCTCAATCCGTGCAACAATCGCAAGCTTATCCTCTGTCTGCATATGTTCCGCTGTCATCTCATCGATCGGCACCGGATGGGGATACTGTATATAATTTCTGGGAAAATGAAGGAGTATATCACCTACGGTGTATACTCCCATTTTTTCGAATAATTTTTTTGTTTTTTCACCAATGCCTTTGATTTCCGTGATTGATGAATCCCGACGCATATCTGCTCCTTATTCGTTTCTGTGCTGCATAAATAGTAACTTTTATTCTACAGAAATAACAAAATAGTAAATCGGCTGACCACCACAGTTGATCTCTACCTCAACATCCGGATACTTTTCTTCGATCATTTTTCCGATTTCCTGTGCATGCTCTTCTGTCTCATCCGCACCATAATAAATGCTGACAATTGCAGAATCCTCATCTACCATCGCATCAATCATCTTCATGGTTGTCTCTTTCAGATCCGTGCCGACCGCAAGAATTGCCTTATCGCCAATTCCCATATAGTCATTCTGTCTGATCTGCATGCCATCAATTTCAGTGTCACGAACCGCATAGGTCACCTGACCGGTCTTTACACTGTCGAGTTCTGCCAGCATGGCTTCCTTATTTTCCTCCGCAGTATAATCCGGAATATAATTTACCAGAGCCACAATTCCCTGTGGAATTGTCTTGGTCGGAAGTACAATAATATCTTTATCCTCTGTCAGCTCCGCTGCCTGATTTGCCGCCATAATGATATTTTTATTGTTTGGCAGAATAAAGATATGATCTGCATTTACATGATCAATCGCTGCAAGCATGTCTTCTGTGCTCGGATTCATGGTCTGTCCACCCTCGATCAGATAGTCTGCTCCCAGTCCGCGGAAAATCTCATTCATTCCCTCACCGATGGAAACGGCAATAAATCCCATTGGCTTGCGGGGTTTCTCTTTCTCTGCCTCCTGCTCCTTCTGCTGGGCAGCCGCTTTTTCGGCATCCTTAATCAGCTTTTCCTGATGTTCCTCACGCATATTGTCGATCTTGATCTTTGTAAGAGAACCATGGGTCAGTGCCTTTTGAATGGCAAGCCCCGGATCGTTGGTATGTACGTGAGTCTTTACAACCTCATCGTCTGCTACCACAACAATCGAATCTCCGATAGATTCCAGATAAGATTTGTATTCCTTTTCTTCTTTTTCAGACAATGGACGTGTTAATACAATAATAAACTCTGTGCAGTAACCATATTTAATCTCCTGCTCAGCCGGCTCTGAAACTTTTGCCGTGCCTGCAGATGCCGGAGTCTCCTCAATGGAATAATCAATTTCTTTTCCGAGAAGGGAATCATAGGCTCCCTTTAAAACCTGAACCAGTCCCTGTCCGCCGGAATCCACTACCCCTGCCTGCTTTAAGACCGGAAGCATTTCCGGAGTCTGACTTAAAACATACTCCGCATGTTTGATCACTTCATCGCAGAAATAAACCAGATCCTCTGTCTCCTGTGCCAGATCAAGCGCTTTGTCTGCCGCACCCTTTGCAACGGTAAGAATCGTTCCCTCTTTTGGCTTCATAACTGCTTTGTATGCTGTTTCTACCGCTTTCTGGAATGCATCACATAAAACAGAAACATCTACCTCATCATACTCTTTGATAACTTTACAGAAACCGCGGAACAGCTGGGATAAAATAACGCCGGAATTACCTCTTGCCCCACGAAGGGAACCGGAAGAAATTGCTTTTGCAAGTTCTTTCATTGTCGGATTGGACAACGCACCGACTTCACGTGCTGCTGACATGATCGTCATTGACATGTTTGTACCGGTATCTCCATCCGGAACTGGGAAAACATTCAGTTCATTGATCCATTCCTTTTTTGCATCCAGATTCTTTGCACCTGCAAGGAACATTCTGGACAAACTCTCCGTATTGATACTTGTAATCTCCAATTTCTTATCCTCCCTAGTCAATCACGCGGACGCCTTCGACGTAGATATTGATCTTATTGATCTTCATGCCCGTAAATGACTCCACTTTATACTTTACAGTCTCGATCAGGTTGTCAGAAACTGTGCAAATGCTTACGCCGTAAGCGACAATCACATGAAAATCAATATTGATCAGATTTTCATCTTCAATTGTGACACTGATACCATGTGTCAGATAATCCCTTTTCAGCAGCTTCACCAGTCCGTCTTTCATATTAACAGCTGCCATACCGACAATACCAAAACATTCTACCGCAACAGAACCTGCGTAAGTGGCAATGACATCGTCTTCCACCAAAACCTTTCCATATTGGGTATCTATCTGTCCCTTCATACTTGTACCTCCAATATTCGTAAACCATCTCATAGGTATTACATCATAGTTACTCGTATTATAACCATTTTTCCTGCAAATGTAAACCAAATGTAATTTATTTCATTTTTTTATAAGTTTTTCTTGCATTTACAGAAGGAATCTGTTAATATATCTTATGTTGTGAGCTTGAAAAAGCTTAGTGAAATGCAAGGAGGTGCAAAATCATGGCAAAGTGTGCAATTTGTGAAAAGGGTGTACATTACGGAAATAATGTCAGCCATTCTCATAGAAGATCTAATAGAGTTTGGAAATCAAACATCAAACGTGTAAGTTGTAAGGTAAACGGAGTACCACAGAAGTTATATGTTTGTGCTTCCTGCCTTAGATCCGGAAAAGTTGAGAGAGCTTAGTAAGCAAATATAAGAACCGTTGTATGACGGTTCTTTTTTTGTGCCGCAATCAGCAGGAAAACAACAGATAGGAAACAAGCATGGTTCCGGCAATCAGCAGAACCCCCAGCAGCCCGCCACCTACAAAAAACATGATCAGCATTCCGATTCCCATCCAGAACAATGTATATCCCCATACCCGTTTCATTTTTCCCACCAAAAAAGCATATATCATTTCTAATATATGCTCTCCCGGTTTTATATGATTCTGTTTTTTCTATTCATTGTCCGTATCATCCGAAACAACATCGTCAATGATATCATCCGTATCTTTTCCGGATGTAAATTTATTGATAAAATCCGGAACCATGTCAAGGATCTTTGTCATTCCATCCTGATTTTTGATATTCACAAGTTTTGTTACTCCATTCTGGATGACAAGAACCGCACTCGGATTGATTTTTCCACCCATACCTCCGGCACCGTTATTTTTCTTTTCCTGTGAAAACGCTCCTGCCGCAACACCAAAAGATACATCTACCAGAGGAAGAATAATGGTATCTCCGATATGAATTGCATCTCCTACTACGGTCTTTGTTGTGATAAAGTTGTCCATTCCTTTAAATAAGGATTCTACTGTATTATTAAAACTGTTATCTGCCATGGTAAAACCTCCTTACCCATTCTACTTCATATGCTTAAATCTATTATATAGTCTCCGGCAATTCTTATCAAGAATTATTCGCAGTGCCAGAGCAAGAATCTGAACTCCGAAAATCCTGCCGTGTACTGTAAAATCTGCTTCTGCATAAAATTCTTCTGCCGTAAAATCCGGAATAATATTCCAGTGATTCCGGTATCCGACCGGAAATATTGCAAGAATACCAAGCACCTGCCCGGTAGTATCCGGCGATCCGGTAGAATATTTCAGCCAAAGCTTCAGCCGTTTCGGCAAAACTGAAACAATCAGATGTTCCAGCTGTTTCCAGATATTAGAAAACGCTTTTTTATTTTTCTCGTCATTGAAAAAACGATACCATTTCCGGCACGTTCGCGTTCCTTTTTTCCAGAATGTCTGTATATTTCTCAAAAAATAAAGAATCTTTTGCAAAATATTGCGGATCTTTTCCGGGAACTTCCGGATAAAACCTGCAATCCTGCCCGGAAAAAATGTTTTCTTTTTTTTATCCGGATGACAGAGAATTGTCTCCTCCGGATCTGTCAATTGCTGCGCAGATGTTTGGGATGTATTTTCCATTGCCGTAAGAGACGGTGCCACTTCAGTCTCCCGGTCTTTTATCCCTTCCTGCGGAGAGTCTTCCTGCACCGGCTTTTTAAAATCCGCGGAATCTTCTTTTTCTTTCTGCAGATGCAGTTCCTTTCGAAATCCAAAAATCCGCACATACGTGTGGAATCCCTCTTCCGCGGTATCTGCACAGAGCCCCAGCAGACGGCCAAGCCACCAGATCCGGACCTGCAGTTGCAGATTTTTTTCATGGTAGGAACCTTTCACACGATACACGAATGGACAAAATAATGCCAAAAGAGCAATGACAACAATCAGTCCTAAAATCACCAGCAAAACAATTCCTATGATTTTCAGAATCAGAAGGAAAACACTCATACCTGTCTCCTCCGTTTCCGGCCCCGTAAATAAGATTTTACATCCACATCCCCTGTATTCTGATATACTTCCTCTATAATACTGCGCACCAGCTCCAGAGCTTCCACATAACCTTTTGCCAGACCGATGATCTGCATTTGTTTTTTCCCCGGATAAGATTTCTGCATCAGTTCCCACGCTGGTATAATATCCAGCAGATTCTGCCGGTTGGATGCAAACGCAATCACATAGATAGAGACTGTTCCTGCATGATGGTTAATCTTCCACTTTATTCGATTGGCTTTGCCCGCAATGGAATCGCCGACATAAAGATCCTCATACCATTTCATGCAGATTATCCTTTCTAAAAATACTTATGTGTTCCCCATAAGTTACTTTTTTTCAGATCCAGATACTCATTATAAGCTTTCTCCAAAATCTGTTTTTCATTCGAAAATTTCAACAAATGATACGCTTCATGGTATTTATAATACCCGGAATCCGTAAAATATTCTTCTCTTTGCGGCTTACTATAATAACTTTCGCCCATCATCAGATACCAGTGAACCGATTTCTCGACTGTATCCTCAGGAATGGTAAATGAATACTGGCTTTTTCCCACATACTGAATAATGGTTGCAGTTGCTCCGGTTTCTTCCAAAACCTCGCGAATTGCCGTATCCTTATACTCTTCTCCCTGCTCCACAGTTCCTTTTGGCAATACCCAGCCTTCATATCTGTTTCTGTAATTCTTGTACAAAAGCAGAATCTTGCCACGAAAGATTACCACTCCGCCACAGCTTATTGCTTCAATCATTGCAATCCTCCCGTGTGCGAAAACTGCACATATATGTGCAAACATTCATTATTTTCATAGCAAGTATATCATCTGTTAAAATATACGTCAAATACGTTCTTTGCAACTGGAACCGCGTACGTACTGCCCGCACCACTGTTCTCCACAACGACTGCGATTGCGATATCTTTATAGCCATCCTTCTTTGCATATCCCACAAACCAGGCATTTGTCTGATCCGACGTGTCCGATACCTGCGCCGTTCCTGTTTTGCCGGCAGCTTCATAAGACTGTCCGGATAATTTTCTTCCCGTTCCATCTGTAACAACTGCACGCATATACTGCTGTAACAAACCGGCTTCCGTCTCCGTCATCAGTGTCGCATAAGTTTTCGGTTTATTGCTGCTTACTTCAACCCCGGAATCATTTTGTATATGATCCACCAGATACGGACGCATCAGAATTCCATCATGATCCACGGCACTTGCTATCAGCGCCATATGCAGTGGCGAAACCAGTGTTTTTCCCTGACCAATTCCCGTTTCCATCGCCATTGCATTGCTGTCATTTTTATTTAAAGAAAAACTGCTTTTCCCGGACTCAAAAGCAATCGGAAGATTTTGATTAAACAGCATGCTGTCACAGGTCTGTTTAAATTTCTCTCGGTTCAGTGACAGTGAAATATTGGCAAACGAAGAATTGCAGGAATTAGAAAAGGAACTCTTTAATGTTTCCTGACCGTGATGCTTATTTCCCGCACAGTGAATGGTCTGCCCGTCAACCGAAATAGAACCACTGCAGTCAAACGCATACTGGTCATAGGCAGAAGGATTCTCACGATAATACTCCAGGGTCGTTAAGATCTTAAACACCGATCCCGGCGCATATTTTCCCTGCGTGGCGCGATTGTAAAGCACCGTGCTTCCCTCCGCCGTCAGACTGCTCCAGTCCTTTTTTACCGTATTGGGATCATAGTCCGGTTTTGACACCATTGCAATGATTTTTCCGGTATCCGGTTCCATAACAATCACAGCTCCCTGATAATTTCCAAGAGATTTGTATGCCACCTGCTGAATCTGTGCATCCAGCGTCGTGACAACCGTATCCCCCTGTGCCTTCTTATCTGAAATATCATCTGCGATTCTCTTAAGGAAAAACTCATGGGAACGCAACAAAGAAAAATTTTCCTGGTTTTCCAGTCCCGCTTTTCCATTCACCGCATAACCAACTGCATGGGCAAACATGCGTCCCTGCGGATAGCTTCTGGTCTGTGTTCCGTCTGCGGATACTTTTGTTGTGGCGAGTACTTTGCCGTCTGCAGATACAATATCCCCACGGATCACATGATCCGAAAACAGATCCTGCAGGGAATTATACGGACTGTTGATAAACGATTCACTCTTACATACCTGAAAATAGACAAAATAAATCATCATAGACAGAAACACTGCCAGGAACAGATACATAATAACAAGAAATTCTTTATTACTTTTCTTTATCTTTTTCTTTTTTTCTTCTCATTCTTTTCTGCCTCTTCTTCGTTTCTGTTCTTTTTTTTCTGCGTCCGGCCGTCAAACTGCATGATGTATAGTCCCTGTATAATGCCAAACACAATCATAGTCGATAACAGAGAACTGCCTCCATAGCTGACCAGTGGAAGTGTCACTCCGGTTGACGGAATAAATTTGATGACCCCGCCGATGGTCAGAAACACCTGCAAAGCATACAGTGTTCCAAGTCCGACCGCTGTCAGACGATAATAATTGTCCCGAAGTTTCATGGCAACATTCATGATCATAAAAAAGCAGCTGACACAGACCATGATCAGACACAGTGCAAAGACTCCCCCGAGTTCTTCCGAGATTGCCGCAAAAACAAAATCCTTTGTCACGACCGGTATTTTTTCCGGCAGTCCCTGTCCCAGACCAAGTCCAAACCAGCCTCCGGTACCGATTGCAAACAGAGACTGGCATACCTGATACCCCGCCCCGTCAATGACTGCAAGCGGATTCGACCATGCCTGCACACGTGCCTGTACATGGTCAAACAGCCGGTACCCAAGCAGACTCGCCACGATCATTGCCAGTATTCCACCTCCGAAATACACAAATCTGCGCGTCGCCACATAAACCATAACCAGGTAGGTAAAAAAATACAAAAGGGCTCCGCCGAGATCTTTGGATGCTACCAGCATCAGAACAAAAACGGTACCGAAAAAAAATGCTTGTCACCATGACCTGATGAAAATCCTGGCGCTGGTACAGCATGGATGCAATAAACATGACAAAAATAATTTTTACAAACTCCGAAGGCTGGATGGTCAAAGGACCGATCGACAGGGACAGTTTGGCCCCATAGCTTGTCTGTCCGGCAATCGCAACAACGCCCAGTGCACCGACACCCACGATCACATACACCCATGTCAGTTTACGGAACAGCGTCATATTCTGCAAGACCATTGGAATCAGCAGGGAAATCACAAAACCCGCGCACACAAAGATAAACTGCCGGAATGCCTTTTCAAAAGAAATACGTGTCAGGATAACAAATCCAATCGTAAGTAACATACACATATTATTGAGAACCAGCTCGGATGCATGCTTGTAAAACAGATGATATGTTCCAATGATTGCCGCAATGATAATCACCTGCATGAGATAAAATCCGATCAGCTGAAAATTTTTTGTTGTAATATACAAAACAAGAAAGGCATCAAAATGAAAAAGAAACAACAGTGTTCTCTGTACATGGTAAATATGTTTTTGTTCCTCTTCCTCTCCCTCGAATTTAAACACATGAAAGCACTCAAATGTATAAACCAGGAACAAAAAGATCATCAGATATTTTGAAGCCTGAACAATCAGATGGATCATTATTCCACTCCTCTTTTATAGTGTCCGTTGGTATAGCGGTTTTCCCATTCTTTCGGATACTGTCTGCGGCTGCCGTCTGCAAACTCTTCATATAATTTCAGAATTGCTCCGGTTTCTTTTGCAGATTCCATGGTAAAATCCATCCGGAAATCACGGACTCCCGCTTTTTTTAATTCCTCTAAATTGGAAAATAATAAAACCGGCAGGGAATTATAAACAACATTATAGCAGTACGTGCAGAAATTTTTTACCGGAAACTGTACCTGATACCGGTCTTTCAGATAAGAAAGCCCCCGTTTTTTGTCACAGCCCCTGGTATTGGCATGTACGCACTGTGCACTTGTCATAAGCGGATAATATCCGTAAAGCATCATCATACTTTCTTCGTTATATCTCCGTTTTATTTCGCTGCGGTTTAGTTCCAGCGGAACCGTATTTTTTGTCACTCCCTGCCCGGAAAATGCACGGACCGCCTGATCGTTATAGCAATACAGATTGTGATCCGTTATGATTTCACTTCCCAAAAATGTTTCCTTTGCCAATGCCAGTTCTTCATAATTTCTCACAAGAACTCCGGCAAATCCCATTCTTTTTATATCCGGAAGTATCTGCCGCACCCATTCTGCCGTTCCGGCACGGAAGATACGCGGCATCGCCAGATAAACCTCTTTATCCTTTTGCATAACAGCATTTGCATCTTCTTTTAATTCTTCCATCATTGTGCTTCGGTCATAAGCTTCCATGTCCAGACAGACAGAAGTCACACAGGAACTTTCCAGAACCGGCGCAAGCTGTCTGCGCTCCCCGGTCACTGCAAAAACACGTTCCTTTCGTTTTTCCCGTTTCTCACATGTCTCCGGAAATTTTTCCTCTGCCTTCCTCTGCGGATGCTCCTGTCTCTGGTAAGGTTTCAGCATCTTTTTTTGCAGTTCTGCCAATGCCTCCCTGCGCAACTGGTTGAGTGCTCCGTTTGGAAGAAACACCCCGTCTTCTATCTTTATGGACAACTCTTCCATAACAAACGGGGTATCTCCGGTCTTTTCCATACGGCTTTTTACGTCTTCTGCCAGAAGAGGTTTCTTTTGCGCCTGCATAACTTCCATGCCGGAAATTTCCGCAGACACCGTTTGCGTCTTTACCCGGTAATGTGCAGCCTGTCCCTGCTGCAAAACCAGCTCTCCCCGGACAGGGATTTTTGCAGCACCATTTTCATAGGTTCTTAAAATTTTCTGCTGCAGGGCTTCATTCGTTTTTTCGTAATTTGGCTTTGTAAACGTCACCATATCAGAACCATTGTGCCTGTGGTAATATCCGTCGGTAAATCCACAGCGGTTTCCCAGTGCAAGCACTGCCCGGTAATCTTCTTCCGAAATCTGTGTCTCCTGTCCCGATAAAAAGAGGTCAATATATTTGCGGTAATAAGAAACCACACCGGCAGCATACGGGATCTGTTTCATGCGTCCCTCAATTTTCAAGGAATAGACTCCTGCATCTGCCAGCCCACGCAGATCCTTTATTCCACACATATCCTTGAGGCTTAAGACATAAGCATCTTTTTTGTATTCCCTGTGCTTTTCATCCAGCACTGCGTAAGGAAGCCTGCATGGCTGCGCACATCTGCCGCGGTTTCCGCTTCTTCCTCCAAGCATACTGCTAAACAGACACTGTCCGGAATAACAGTAACACAGCGCCCCGTGTACAAATGCTTCCAGTTCCATACCGGTCTCTTCACGGATCCGTTTCATTTCATTCAGGGAAAGTTCCCGTGCCATGACCATACGGGTCACTCCGTATCCTGAAAAAAGCCGGGCCGCCTCCACACCGGTGACTGTCATCTGCGTACTTGTATGAATCGCAAGATCCGGAAATCTCTCGTGGATTGCTGTCAGGACTCCAAAATCCTGTACAAGTACCGCATCCAGGCCATGTTCATAAAACGGCTGCAGATACGCACAGACCTGTTCGATCTCACTGTTTTTTAAAAGCGTGTTGACCGTAAGATAGACCCTGCGTCCATACAAATGTGCATAGTCCAGTGCTTCTAGTAATTCTTCATCGGAAAAATTATCTGCATATGCGCGGGCTCCAAATTTGCTTCCCCCCACGTAAACGGCATCTGCGCCGGCCGCGACAACCGCCTTAAAAATGGCTAACGATCCAGCCGGTGCAAGCAGTTCAAATGTATTTTGTTGTGTCGTATGATTGTTTTCTTTCATATTCTTTCCTTATGATGAAAAAACACAAAGGAATACATTCCTTTGTGTTTCGAAACCTCTTATTTTTTCTTTGTGTTCTCTTTTTCAGACTCTTTCGGGCTGTCTTTTCCATCCAGAAGCTTGTCCTCAAGTGCTGCCTCTAACCGCGCCTTGTTCAGGAGAAGTTCTTTATTGTCCCGTTCCAGTTTCTTCAATGATTCTTCTGCCGTCTCCGTCTTTACCTGATTAGAGATCAGATCGTGCTTTAAATCGTAAATTTCTTTTTCTTTATTTTCAAGGTCCCGTTCTAATTTTTCCACCTGATCCTTTGCTTTAAAATAATCATCCGCAATATTCAGCTGGATCAGTGTATTTTTCATATTGAGAGGAATGTGCCGGTATTCTTCAATGGAAGTAAACTCATTGATCTTTCCGTTAATATAAGAAGCTACTTTCTGGAGATATTCCTCTCCTTCATAGCCGCTTAACGTATATACCTTTCCATCAATTACCACTTCCGCACTTGTCTTTGCTGACATAACCTATCCTCCCGTTTTGGACCATCCTCTTTGCTGTCATACTTTTTATTATAATATTCCGCAGTAGGAAAAGCAACCTCTTATTCGGATTTTGGTGTCCTCCCGAAATGTTCATAGGCAAATGCCGTTGCAACGCGCCCCTTCGGTGTCCGGTTGATGAAATCATTTTTGACCAGATACGGTTCATAAACATCTTCGATGGTTCCGGAATCCTCACCAAGCGAAGCTGCCAGCGTATCCAGTCCCACCGGACCGCCGTCAAACTTGTCGATAATTGTCAGGATAATGTTCCTGTCGTTCTGATCCAGTCCCATCTTATCTACTTCAAGCAGATCCAGTGCAAACGCCGCCACCTCATAGGTAATCTTCCCGTCATACTTTACCTGGGCAAAATCACGCACCCGCTTGAGCAGGCGGTTTGCCAGACGGGGAGTTCCCCTGGAACGGCGGGCAAGCTCGTAAGCGCCTTTTTCATCAATTTCCACATCCAGTACCTGTGCCGACTGCAAAATAATCGTGCGAAGTTCCTCCACCGTATAATATTCCATGTGGCTGACGACACCAAAACGGTCGCGAAGCGGTGCCGAAAGCATTCCGGCCCGTGTCGTAGCCCCGACAAGCGTAAACTTCGGAAGATTCAGCCGGATGGAACGGGCGGATTCTCCTTTTCCGATCATCACGTCAATCACATAATCTTCCATTGCCGGATACAGCACTTCCTCCACCTGACGGTTCAGCCGGTGAATTTCGTCCACAAACAAAATGTCACCTTCTGCAAGGTTATTCAGGATCGCCGCCATCTCTCCCGGTTTTGCAATTGCAGGTCCCGAGGTCACTTTCAGGTGGGTACCCATCTCATTTGCAATGATCCCTGCAAGCGTTGTCTTTCCAAGTCCCGGTGGTCCATAAAACAGTACATGGTCCAAAGACTCCTGCCGGGCTTTTGCCGCCTCAATGTAAACTTTCATATTTGATTTTATTTTTTCCTGTCCAATGTAATCCTCCAGCCTCTGCGGACGAAGGGACGATTCAATCTTATAATCTTCTTCCTGCAGCTGCGTGGAAATCACGCGTTTTTCCATACCAAATCTTCTTTCTCGAAACTACAACAACGACATATGTTTCAGTGCTGCCTTCAGCACTGCTTCCACATCCATTTCTTCTGTGATCTCCACCGCGGATACAGCCTTTAAACTTTCCGCCGAGGAATATCCCAGTGCCGTAAGTGCCATAACCGCATCATTTCTGACCTGACCATTTCCGGAAATCTTTAAAGTCTGTACATGCTCACTCTTCTTTTCAAAAGCATCTTCCAAAGACATCTTATCTTTTAATTCCAAAATCACACGCTGGGCTGTCTTGGCTCCTACTCCCGGAGCTTTCGAGATTGCCTTGGAATCTCCCGACAATACCGCAAACCGCAGATCATCTGCACTGAGCGCAGAAAGAATTGCAAGTCCTCCCTTTGGACCAATTCCGCTGACAGAAATCAGAAGTTTGAAAAGCTCCAGATCGTCTTTGGTCAGAAATCCATAGAGAATCATGGCATCCTCGCGCAGATACAGATACGTATACACTTTAATCTCCTCACCGACTGCCGGAAGATACTCAAACGTCTGTCCGGAAATAAATACCTGATATCCAATTCCCCCGGCCTCTATCACAATATGATCTGGATTGGTTTCTGCAAGCTCACCTTTGATATATGCGTACATAAAACATTCTCCTCATTTTCGTTCGTTCACGATATTTATCATAACACAGCAGATACAATTATGCAAACAGATGTTCTACTCGTGATATTTTTCTGTCAGAAAACGCAGACGCACGATCAGTTTCTGTGCAAGAAGCCCGATCAGAAATCCCGTAAGAAGTCCGGCAATCAGAAGTACCGGAAAATAATACAACACATAATGGCTGGACACAACAAGCGCCGCTATAAGGATCTGCCCGATGTTATGAGCAATTCCTCCGGCCACACTGACGGAAATACAGCCCAGGTAGTTTCCTTTTTTTAAGAGTGCCATCACAAGAAAACTGAGGATTCCCCCGCCTAAGGAATACAAAATTCCGATCAGATTGCCAAACAAAATGCCGACAAGGAAAATTCTTATGACAGAGACACAAAATGCCTCCTTCGTTCCAATCGAATACAGCATTAAAACAACCACAATATTCGTCAGTCCGAGTTTTACTCCCGGAATTCCAAAATCAAAGGGAATCAGCATCTCTATATAACTGCAGATCATGGCAAGTGCGAGAAACACTCCCATAAACGCCGGTTTTCTCCAAAGCTGTTTACTGTGCAAATCCATCCATCCCTTCTTTTTTCGAATTCGTTACGGTCACTACCACACGATTCGGCAGACAGACAATGCTTTCATTTTCCGCGGAAATCGCTTTCTGATGCACACACAGTTTGTCCGGACAGTCCGCTTCTTTCATATCTGCTTTTCCATCGCGGATCACCAGAACATTCGTGGTTTTTCCTTTGGAATTTTTAATTTTTACAGTCTGCGGCTGTGACAGGGAATAGGTTCCATACACTTCTCCCTCTCTCGTCACCACCACCAAAGCTCCCTGTTTCCCTCCGGCAAAATACCAGACGCCCAGTACAATAAGACAGATACCAAGAAGCGCACCGATAAAAATCACATCTTTTTTGCCAAATTTTCTATGCATTCTCTGCGATCTCTCCCAGATAATAAAAACCTTTACATTCCGTAAGTTTTACCATAAACAGTTTTCCAATCATATCCGGGGTTCCCGGAAAATGCACCACCGAATTGTTTGAAAGCCGTCCGGTAATCAGGGAAGCATCCTGCGTATTCTGTTCCTCTGCCAGCACTTCCATCACTTTTCCTTCCAGTGCCATGGCTTTCTTTGCGCTGATCTGCTGTACTTCCTTTAACAACAGATCAAAATGCCGTTTCACTTCGGCCGGATCGCACTGATCTTCCATGGCTGCGGCCGGTGTGCCGGTCCGCTTGGAATATATAAACGTAAACGCACTGTCATATTCCACCTGTTTTACCACTTCAAGCGTTTCCTGGAAATCTTCTTCTGTCTCTCCAGGGAATCCGACAATAATATCGGTCGTCAGCGCAATATCCGGAATTGCCTCCCGAAGTTTCTTTACAATCGTCAGATACTGTTCTTTATCATAATGCCGGTTCATGATTTTTAAAATCCGTGAGCTTCCGGACTGCAACGGCAGATGCATATGCTTGCATACCTTATCACATTCCTTCATGGCAAGGATCAGATCATCCGACAGATCCTTCGGATGAGAAGTCATAAACCGGATTCTCTTTAATCCCTCGATCTTGTTTACTTCCCGGAGAAGCTCTGCAAACGTAACTGGCTGCTCTAAATTTTTCCCGTAAGAATTAACATTCTGTCCAAGCAGCATGACTTCACACACCCCATCTGCCACCAGTCCTTCAATCTCACGGATGATATCTTTCGGTTCCCGGCTGCGCTCGCGGCCCCTTACATAAGGAACGATACAGTAGGTGCAGAAATTATTACATCCGAACATGATATTGACACCGGATTTAAAAGAAAACTTCCGCCGGATTGGAAGATCTTCCACGATTTTATCCGTATCCTTCCATATATCAATGATCATGGAATCCGATTCCATACGATTGCATAAAAGCTCCGCAAATTTATAAATATTATGTGTCCCAAATACCAGATCCACAAAACGGTAGGATTTGCGGATCTTCTCCACTACCGTCGGCTCCTGCATCATACAGCCACAGAGTGCTATCATCATATGCGGATTTTTCTTTTTAAAGTTTGACAGATACCCCAGGCGTCCATACACCTTATTGTTTGCATTTTCACGCACCGTACAGGTATTGTAAATCACAAAGTCCGCGTGCTCATCCTCTGTCTCCACATAACCGATGTCCGTCAGGATTCCTAAAAGTTTCTCCGAGTCCCTCGCATTCATCTGACACCCAAACGTATGGACACAGCAGGTCAGTTTGCGCCCCGCTTCTTTTTCCTTTTGTGCCACATACTGTCTGGCTTTTTCTATGTATTCGTACTGCCGTCTGGTTTCTTCTTCCCCGGTTAATCCATTTATTTCTAAATCTCTCATAATCCTCTTATTTTCCTGCTCTTCTTTTATGGACGAACCTGACCGTTTCCATAAATAATATATTTATAACTGGTAAGTGCCTCAAGCCCCATCGGACCTCTGGCATGTAATTTCTGTGTGCTGATTCCGATCTCTGCGCCAAGACCAAATTCATTTCCATCGGAAAAACGGGTGGATGCATTCACATAGACACAGGCGGAATCAATTTCATTTAAAAATCTCTGTGCCACATCATAATTTTTGGTTATAATCGCCTCGGAATGGGAGGTATTGTACTTATTGATATGCGCGATTGCCTCGTCCAGGCTGTCTACAATCTTTACCGACATAATATAATCCAGATACTCCGTTCCCCAGTCTTCTTCTGTCGCATCTTTTACCAGTGGCTGATCCGGTCCCAGACATTCGACGGCATAGGAATCACCGCGCATCTCCACATCATACTCTTTTAATGCTGCATACAGCTTTGGAAGAAACTCTTTTGCAATTGCCCGGTGCACCACAATGGATTCGCAGGCATTGCATACACCGATCCGCTGTGTCTTTGCATTTTTAATGATATTGACCGCCATCTCCTGATCAGCAAACTGATCCACATAAACATGACAGTTTCCGGTTCCGGTTTCAATAACCGGAATCGTCGCATTATTTACCACACTCTGGATCAGTCCCCTGCCGCCTCTTGGAATCAGCAGATCCACATAATCCTTCATTTTCATAAACGCATTGGTGGTTTCCCGATCTGTGCTCTCGATCAGACTGAGTGCCCCTTTTGGAATATTCATCCTGCGAAGTGCCTCCTGCATGGCAGAAACAATCGCAATGTTCGAATGGATGGCATCGCTTCCACCCTTTAAAATTGCACAGTTTCCGGACTTAAAACACAGACCGAACGCATCGGAAGTAACATTCGGGCGGGCCTCAAAGATAATGCCAACGACACCGATGGCTACACGCACTTTTCCAATGATCAATCCGTTCGGCCGTTTTCGCATGGACATCACTTCCCCGATGGGATCTTCCAGTTTTGCCACCTGCCGGAGTCCGTCTGCCATTCCAAGAAGACGGTCATGATCCAGCTTCAGGCGGTCTAAAAGTCCCTGTGGCATATTGCGCTCACGTCCCCGCTCCATATCTATTGCATTGGCCTCTAAAATTTCCTGCTCATGTGCCATAAGCGCATCCGCAGCCAGTTCGAGTGTTCTGTTTTTTGTATCGGTATCCAGCATTCCAACCCTGATCCGGTCTTCATGTGCCTGCCGGCACAGTTCCTGCAGTTTTGCATCCATTGTCATTCTCCTCCTGTTGTCCGTTTCGGACGATACCATTGTTGTTCTGTGATCACATCATCCATAGGATGATCATGTATTTCCGTTGGAATTCTTTTGACGATCTGTTCTCCAAACGCAATTCCTGTCCTGTGCAGATTTTCTTTCTGCTTCAGGTAACGATCGTAAAATCCTCCTCCGTATCCGAGCCGCATCCCCTTTTCGTCGAATGCAACACCGGGGACAAGAATCCATGCCTCCCCATTCTCTGCAAAAGAAGAAAGCGGATATTGTTTGACATCCGGTTCCGGGACAGAAAACATTCCCTTTTTTAACTGTCCGGGATTCTCAATCCGGTAAAACTCCATTTCCTTCCCACACACCTTCGGGAAAAAAATCTGTTTTCTGTCCCGAAGTGCCTGATCGCAGAAAAGCTGCAATTCGACTTCGCTTCTAATCGCGGCATAAACCAGAATTTTCTGAAATCTGGCATACTCCGGTGCCGCCAGCAGCCGCTCACAGATTTTTGCGCTCTTCTGCCGCCTCTCCTGCGGAGAAATCCGGTCTCTCTTTTCCTTCATCCGTTTACGAAGTTCTTGTTTTTGATCCATATTTTTCTCCAAGATTTTCCACAGATCCATCTGCATTCATCATGTCAATATTGTTAAGCTGATTGCGCAGATTTGCCTTTACCGAAGCGACATATTCCTGACGCAGCAGTGCCTGTTCCTTCTTTTCTTCTTCGCTCAATCCTTCTGCTTTGGATTTTTTGTATAATTCATTGATGCGTGCAATTTTTTCGTTTGTCATCAGCCTATCGTCTCCATAATATAATTTGCAAGGTTAAAGTTTGCATTTTCATTAGCCGTAAATAACGTTCCCACATAATCATTTTCGAAAATATCCTGCAGGATGCGGACATCCCCTCCATTTGCAATGATCATATCCGTTCCGGATAATGTTGCAATCTTTGCTGCGGCAAGTTTTGTTGCCATCCCGCCGGTTCCGACATTGCTGCCTGTAGATTCTTTTGCCATTCCATAAATGTTTTCATCAATAGCATCTACGACTTTAAGCAGCCTTGCCTCCGGGTTTTTGTGCGGATCATCCGTATAAAGTCCATCAATATCGGAAAGCAGGATCAAAAGATCTGCCCCCACCATGGAAGCGACCAGTGCCGACAGCGTATCATTGTCACCAAACTGCATCTCATAGGTACTGACCGTATCGTTCTCATTCACGACCGGAATCACCCCGAGATGGAACAGTTCGTCAAATGTATTCTTTGCATTCGCACGGGATACCGGATTTACCATTGTATTTTTTGTCAGCAGAATCTGCCCTGCGGTCTGTGAATATTCTGCAAACAGTTTCTGGTAAACCATCATCAGTTTTGCCTGTCCCACAGCCGCACACGCCTGCTTTACCGATGTCTCGGACGGACGTTCCTTCACACCCATGGCAGCCCTTCCCACGGCAATCGCACCGGAGCTTACCAGACAGACATCCATTCCCTGATTGTGCAGATCACTCAGCTGCCTGACCAGGTGTTCCATTTTGGCAAGATTTAAACGGCCGGTCTCTGCGTGCGTCAGAGAGGAAGAACCGATTTTGATCACGATACGTTTATAATTCAGTTTACTGTCCATTGTACTTTATTCCTCGATTTTCTTTACTTATGCATACCTTTAAATACTTTACCATATCTTCCGAAAAAAAACAACAAAGCTTGCCGCCTGCCATAAAATGGAGTATATTAATCTGTATAAAATTTTACGGAGAGGATTTTTATGAAACAACAAAAATACATCAGATACATTCTGTTGCCCACAACGCTTCTTTGCCTTATTGCATCACTTTTTTGTGGCTGCTCTGCCAATTCCGGGAAAATATCCAAAACGGGATTTTATTTTGATACGATGATCACGGTTACCCTCTATGGAACCCGTGATGAAAAGATATTGGATGATTGCTTTTCCCTGGCAGGAAACTATGAAAAGAAACTTTCAAACACCATCACAGACAGTGAAGTTTCAAAGATTAACGAGGCAAACGGCCAGTTTGTGACAGTCAGCAGCGATACCCTCTCCCTGATCAAAGATGGTATCCGGTATGGAAAAATCAGTGATGGATCATTTGATATTACCATCGGTACCCTCTCGGATCTGTGGAATTTTTCAGAGATTGCAGAAACCGCAAAATCCGATGAGAACGAAGTCGATGCATCGGTTGTCCCTTCCCCGAAAAAAATTGAAGCGGCACTGGCACATGTCAACTATAAAAATATTGAGATCAAAGGAAATCAGGTGCGGTTGAAAGATCCGCAGGCCAAAATTGACCTTGGCGGAATTGCGAAAGGTTTCATTGCGGATGAAATGCGAAGTTTCCTGAACAAAAAAGGAATCACCTCCGGCGTGATCAGCCTTGGGGGAAATGTCCTGACTCTTGGGAAAAAGGCAGATCACTCTTCCTATACCATTGGTATCCAGAAACCATTTTCCGAAACCGGTACGTCACTTGGCACCTTAAACGTATCCGATGCTTCGGTTGTTTCTTCCGGTATTTATGAGCGCTATTACCGGGTCAACGGCAAACTGTATCACCATATTTTAGACACCTCGACCGGATATCCGGTCGAGAACCATCTCTATCAGGTAACCATCATCAGTGACATCTCCATGGACGGGGATGCACTCAGCACAACCTGTTTTTCCCTCGGATTAAAAAAGGGAATGCAGCTGGTGGAACAGACCGATGGCGTGGAAGCCATCTTTGTCTCCGATGACGGAACAATTACATGCAGTTCCGGAATCAACCGGGATGATTCCATACAGTTTCATGCCTCCTGATTTTCGTGTTCTGAAAAACTCTGCATAAAAATACCCCATGCAGGCTGACCCTGCATGGGGTTATTTCTTGTTATAAAATAATCTTTTTCGGACACTTTTCTGCACAGATTCCGCAGCCTGTACATTTTTCCTGATTGATGTATGCAATGTTGTCTACCACATGAATCGCATCGGACGGACAGTTCTTCTCACAGAGATGACAGCCGATACATCCAACGGAACATGCACTCATGACATCCTTGCCCTTGTCTTTGGAACTGCACTGTACGAGGTGCATTGCCTCATATGGTACAAGTTCAATCAGATGCTTCGGACATGCAGCCACACATTTTCCGCAGGCCTTGCAGACCTTCGGATCGACTTTTGCAATACCATCTACGACATGGATCGCATCAAACGGACATGCTTTCACACAGTTACCAAATCCCAGACATCCATAGTTGCAGGATTTTGGTCCACCATTTGGAACAAATGCCATTGCCGCACAATCTTCCACTCCGGTATACTCGTAATCCTGTTTTGCTTTCTCACAGGTTCCGGCACACTTGACAAAAGCGACTTTTTTTACCGAAGCCCCGGCAGAAACACCCATGATCTCGCCAACCTTTGCGGCAACCGGCTCTCCACCGACCGGACACTGATTGACCGGCGCCTCTCCCTTTGCGATTGCCGCAGCAAGTCCGGAACATCCGGCATATCCACAGCCACCACAGTTATTTCCCGGGAGAACTTCTAAGATCGCATCCTCTCTCGGATCAGTCTCTACCTTGAACTTTTCTCCGGCGATTCCAAGGAAAAATCCAAGAATAATTCCTACGCAGCCGACAACAACAGCTGCGACAATAATTCCAGTTATCATACGTTTTTTCCCTCCTAAATCATTCCTGAGAATCCCATAAAGGCAATGGACATCAGGCAGGCAGTGATCAGAACAATCGCTGTACCTCTAAATGTCTTCGGGATATCATTGTACTCAATTTTTTCACGGATTCCCGCCATCAATACGATTGCGATAAAGAAACCAAATGCTGTGGAAAATCCGTAAACAACACCCTCTAAGAGATTGTAATCATAAGTAACACAGTTTAAGGCTACACCAAGTACCGCACAGTTTGTGGTAATCAGCGGCAGGTAAACACCCAGTGACTGATACAGTGATGGCATGCTCTTCTTTAAAAACATTTCTACAAACTGTACCAGTGCTGCAATAACCAGAATAAATACAATGGTTTTTAAATAGGTCAGATCAATTCCCTTTTTCACGAGAAACGGATTGGCCAGAATAAATTTATAGATCAGTCCGGTAATGAAAGAAGAGATCGTAATAACGAAAATTACGGCTCCACCCATACCAGCAGCTGTCTCCGTTTTCTTGGATACACCAAGGAACGGACAGATACCAAGGAACTGACTCAATACTACGTTGTTTACGATCGCAGAACCTACCGCGATCAAAACCAGTTCAGCTAATGTACTCATCGTCTCTCTCCCTCCTTATGCCTGTTCCTGATCAGAAGCTCCTGCACTCTTTCCTGTACAAAGTGCGGACTGACCACAGTGTGCACAGTCTCCGGATAAACATCCTGCCGGCTCTGCAAGCGGTTTGCCCTTTGCTTCCATCTTTTTACGGATAATATTCATTCCGGCTACAAGGAATGCCAGTACAAGGAATGCTCCCGGTGCCATGATGAAAATCGTGATCGGAGTAAATCCTTTGATTGCGGAAAGGAACGGAAGTCCGAAAAAGGTTCCGGCACCAAGGATCTCACGGATCAGTCCGATGATGGTCAGACCCAGGTAAATCCAAGTCCCATACCAATTCCATCAAAAATAGATTCGATTGATCCATTCTTGGATGCATAGCTTTCTGCACGGCCAAGAATGATACAGTTTACAACGATCAGCGGAATATACACACCAAGTGCCTTAGAAAGGCTTGGAAGATATGCCTGCATCAGAAACTGTACGACCGTAACAAGTGATGCAACAATCACGATATAGGCCGGCATACGCACGCCGTTTGGAATCACCTTACGGAACAGTGAAATCAAAAGGTTGGAAAATACCAGTACCACAAGGGTAGAAAGTCCCATACCAAGTCCGTTGATCGCTGAAGATGTAACCGCAAGTGTCGGACACATACCAAGCATCAGGACAAAGGTAGGATTCTCTTTGATCACACCATTGTACAAACGTTCTACATACTTGTTCATTACTGAGCACCTCCTAACGCATTCTGGAAGTAATAGATGGCTGCATTACAGCCATTTGCCATTGCCTTGGATGTAATGGTAGAACCAGTAATTGCCTCAATCTGATCATCCGATGCCGGTTTTTGTTTTACAACCGTAAACTTGTCTACCGTTTTGTTTTCAAACTGGCTGTAGAAATCTTCCTCTTCTGCTTTCATACCAAGTCCCGGTGTCTCGGAAATATCGGTAATCGAATATCCGTTGACGGTTCCATCATTTTTGATACCAACGGAAAATGTAATACTTCCCTGGCTTCCGTCTTTTGCGGTAACGGTAATGACATATCCCAGTGCATTGCCATCTTTATCTACGGCCTGCTCGACATCGTCAATCGTATCGTCATATCCTGCATCTGCAACCATTTTGTCTGCGGCATCCGCATCATACTCCTGCTGGTTGAACCCAGAGGCATCCGCAAACACTGCCTGATACGCTTCTTTTTTGGTCTGCTCGTTGGCTTTGTCAATCGGAGCCTTTGTAATTCCATATACCGCTCCTAAAATCACGCCGATCACAAGGGTAAAGGCTGTCAAAACCAAAGCGTCATGTATAATCTGTTTATTCATTCTTCTTTGCCTCCTTTGCCAGTCCAAAAGCTCTCGGAATTGTAAACTTCTCAATAATCGGTACTAAAATATTGCTCAGGATGATTGCAAAAGAAACACCCTCTGCATTTGCTCCGAAACAGCGGAAAATACCGGTTAACAGACCACAGCAGATACCGTAAATAATCTGACCGGCCGGTGTAATCGGTGAAGTCACATAATCGGTTGCCATAAAGAATGCACCAAGCATCAGACCACCACCGCACAGTTCTGCAACCAGATAATTGGCATTCATCGGTTCCTTGCCAAAGATCAGCATAAATACCGCAAATGTAATCAGGTAAGCAGCCGGAATCCGTAATGTGATAACGCCCAGAAGAATCAGGATAATCGCACCAATCAGGATTGCGATCACGGATGTCTCACCGATGGTTCCCGGAATCTTTCCTGTCAGCATATCCATGACATTGACGGAAGAAAGTCCTTCATTTCTGATCATGGCAAGCGGTGTTGCCCCGGAATATGCCTCAAACTTAGAACTCTTGAAATTTGTCATGTCTGCGGCAAATGCTATCAGTAAAAAACATCTTCCACCCAGTGCCGGGTTCATAAAGTTCTGTCCCAGTCCGCCAAACATCATTTTAACAATAACGATGGCAAATACACTGCCGATTACAGCTTCCCACCATGGAAGTCCTGCCGGCAGGTTCAGTGCCAGAAGAAGTCCGGTGACAACCGCACTCAGATCCGGCAGGCTGTTTTTTTTTGTACGATCTTATCAAAAATCCATTCGGAAGCCAGACAGCTTGCGATGGTAACTAAAATCAAAAAGTAATGCATGCATTCCAAAATTCCAGATACCAAACAGGGTTGCCGGCAGCAACGCGATGATCACATACAGCATAACTCTGCTTGTGGAGTCCTTGGCACGCACATGTGGTGAAGACGAAACCTGATATTTCTCACTCACAACAATCCACCTCTTTCTCTTATTTTTTCTTTCTCTTATCTGCTAATACGAGTTTCTTCATTGTCTTGACGGACTGTGCCACCTGTCTGCGGGAAGGACATACATAACTGCAGCTTCCGCACTCGATGCACTCTAATCCATGCCAGCGTTCAAACTCATCCTTTTGTCCGTGCTCACTGAACTTTGCAAGCCTGCTTGGAATCAGTTTTTCCGGACACGCTTCCACACACCGGCCACAGCTGATGCATGCGAGCGGTTCAAACTCTGCCACCTCATCTTTTCCTAGACATAACAGAGAAGAAGTCGTCTTTGTGGTAGGAACATCCAGTCCAAAAATGGCAAATCCCATCATAGGACCGCCGGATACCAGTTTCTGTGGCTGTACTTTAAATCCTCCGGCAGCTTCCACCAGCTGCTCGTATGGTGTACCCATACTGTACAAAAAGTTTGACGGGGTGGTAATTGCATCTCCGGTGATTGTAGCAATTCGCTTCATCACAGGAACTCCATCTTTTACTGCATGCTTGATTGCAATCATGGTTTCTACGTTGTCCACGATACAGCCTGCATCTGCAGGAAGCATTTTGGAATTGATTTCGCGTCCGGTCACTGCGTAGATCAGCTGACGCTCTCCTCCCTGCGGATACTTTGTCAGCAATTCACAGACCTCCATCCGGGGCTCATCCTTAATCAGTTCCTTCAGTTTTGCAATTGCATCCGGTTTGTTATTTTCGACGCCAAACACACCTTTTGCATGGTCAAACAGCTGCAGTATGATCTTCATACCTGCAACCAGATCTTCCGGATTTTCGATCATTCTGCGGTAATCTGCAGTCAGATATGGCTCGCATTCTGCGCAGTTTGCAATAATATACTCGATTTTTTCCGGCTCTTTCGGAGACAGTTTTACATGTGTCGGGAAACCTGCGCCTCCCATACCAACCACACCGGCCTCCCTTAATTCGATCAATGATTTTCTCCCTGGATAAGGATGTCACATCATCCACCGGTGAATACTCACACTCCGTAAACTGATCGTCACTCTCGATTACAATGGAATTCACCATATCACCGACTGCCACACGCCGTGGTTCAATTTTCTTCACTGTACCGGATACCGAAGAATAAATCGGAGAAGATACAAAGCCGCCGGCTTCTGCAATCTTCTGCCCTTTCTTTACGCTATCCCCTACAGCGACAATTGGAGTGGCTGGTGCACCAATATGCTGTGACAATGGAAAAACCAGTTCTCCTTTGGGTAGAACTTCTTTGATTGGCGCATCCTTGGCAAGTTCTTTGCCTTCATAGGGATGTACGCCGCCTATAAATGTTTTCAAACCCATCCTTGTGCCCTCTTTCCTTATTTTTTTGTCTAAACCATATAGTTTATAACATAATTCACATTAAATTATAGCACTTTTTAACCATGTATGTAGTAAAATTTTTAATTTTTTCTGAATATTTTGTATTCTTTTTAATACAAAGAAACATGACGAAAAATGAGATTTATGGTATAATCCAGACACACAGACAAAATCCAAACGTTATATAAAGGAGAATTTATGAAAACGTTTCATGAAGAAATCCCCGATCTCTGTCAGGACGCTCTCACCGACCAGCTTTTTGATGAACACTCTATATTTTTTGACATAGAAACTACCGGGTTTTCACCTGCAAATTCCACACTCTATATGATTGGATGTGCCAGACGCAAAAGCAACCGGATCTGTATTGACCAGTTTTTTGCTGAAAAACCGGAAGAAGAAGCTGAAATCCTCGCCGCATTTTTTCAGATGCTGTCACCATATACCACCATCATTACGTTTAACGGTGTGGGATTCGACATTCCTTACCTGAAGGCAAAAGCAGACCATTATAAGATTCCGGAACATTTTCGGGATTTTGAATACCTGGATATATTTAAATCGGTTTCTTCGATCAAATTTTTATTGAAACTGGAAAACTATAAGCAAAAAACCATAGAATCCTTTCTGGGTCTTAAAAGAAAAGACGAAAAGACGGGAGGGGATCTGATCCATGTATATTTCACGCATGTGAAACATCCGACAGAAGAAACGATGCATCTTCTTCGTATTCATAATTACGAAGATGTTCTGCACATGATTGATCTGCTCTCTGTTTTATCTTATCTGGAAGTATTAAACGGTCAGTACACCATCCTCTCCCACCGGATCGACCATTACCACGCATATGACGGAACCGAAGGGGAGGAATGGATCATCACCATGCAAAACGACTATCCCGTTCCGCGCCAACTTTCCTGTAAACAGGATTGTTTTTATCTGATGATCGGAAAAAACCGCACTTCTCTTCGTATTCCGGTCTACGAAGGTGAACTGCATTATTTTTATTCCAATTACAGGGATTACTATTATCTGAAAAAAGAAGATATGGCAATACACAAAAGTGTCGCCTCATTTGTAGACAAAGAATACCGGGAAAATGCCAAAGCAAGTAACTGTTATACGCGCAAATCCGGCAAATTTCTTCCGCAATACAACAGTGTTATGCAACCGGAGTTCCGCAAAGAGTATAAGGATAAAATCAGTTATTTTGAGGTGACGGATGATTTTTTGTACCTCTGATATCATGTTGCGCCGCTATATTGATCACATCTTAAAAAATATGATGGGAAAAAAAATAATAATTTAAGACTGCAAAAATGCATGTTCTTATGTTTCAGGCATAAAAACATGCATTTTTATTGGTTTAAACATTCTTTTCAAAATAAAAACTGCTGAGTCTGTCAAATCCAAGTTCTTTATAATTGGTAATCTGTTCTGTACTTCCGATAAATAAAACCCCATGACTCTTCAGTGACTGATGGAATTTTTGATAAATCATATCTTTCGCATCATCTGTAAAATAGATAACCACATTTCTGCAGAGAATCATATCAAAATCCCTTGGATACGGATCTTTTAACAGATTGTGTTCTTTAAACGTCACGCAACGCTTGATTTCATCCGAAATCTGAAATGATTTTCCGATCTGTTTAAAATACTTGCATTTAAATTCCGGCGGCACATTTGCAATGCTCTTTTCATTGTACAGACCAACCTGCGCTTTCTGAAGAACCTGCTTGTCCAGATCGGTTGCCGTAATATGAATGTTGGAAAGCGGAATATGTTTGGATAATGCCATGACAAGAGAATACGGTTCATCTCCTGTCGAACAGGCTGCACTCCACACATGCAGATTTTTTCCATGCTGTTTGATAAGTTTCGGAATAACATTCTCATCCATCAGCTTCCACTGATCCGGATTACGGTAAAACTCAGAGACATTGATTGTAAGAAAATTGACAAATGCCTCAAATTTGTCCTTGTCTGTCTTCAGCACACGAATATACTCATCATAATTGCTGCAGCCATGCTTTGTCGCAATCGTATCAATTCGTCTGCGCATCTGTTTTTCTTTGTAATAATTCAGATCGATTTTTGTCAGAGCATAGACGTCTTTTTTGAATTTTTCATAATTGTCAAACATAGACTTTTACCCCCTATAAACAATAAGAAGCTGCCCGAAGGCAACTTCTTACCTATGAAAATTTACAGTGAATTATTCCTCTGTCTCAGCATCTTCAGCCGGAGCTGCAAGAGCCTTAATGCTTAAGCTGATCTTCTTTTCTTCTTCGTTGAAGTCTACGATCTTTGCTTCAACTTCCTGACCAATCTTTAATACATCAGAAGGCTTCTCTACGTGTTCCTGGGAGATCTGTGATACGTGAAGTAATGCATCAACACCAGGAGCAAGCTCTACGAATGCACCGAAATCTGTCATACGTGCAACTTTTCCTTTTACCACGTTGCCAACGGCATACTTCTCAGCAGCACCATTCCAAGGATTCTCATCCTCAAATTTCATGCTGAGTGCAATCTTGGTATCTGTAATATTCTTGATAAATACGCGAACTTTCTGTCCAACAGTAAATACTTTCTTAGGATTCTCAACTCTGCCCCATGACATCTCTGAGATATGAAGTAATCCGTCTCTACCCGCCCAGGTCGATGAATGCACCGAAATCTGTAACATTCTTTACAGTTCCTTCCATGACATCGCCAACTTTGATCTTTGCAAACAGTTCTTTCTGAAGCTCTGCCTTCTTTGCAAGTAATAAAGTCTTGCGGTTACCAATGATTCTTCTCTTTCTAGGATCAAACTCTGTGATAACAAACTCGATTTCCTGATCCTTGAACTTGCTTAAGTCTTTCTCATATGTGTCAGATACAAGGCTTGCCGGGATAAATACTCTTGTCTCATCTACATTGACACATACACCACCGGTAAGTACCTGGCTGACTTTTGCCTTTAAAATTTCCTGATTTTCGAATGCTTCCTCTAATCTCTTGTTTCCCTTCTCTGCTGCGAGACGCTTGTAAGAAAGGAGAACCTGTCCCTCACCATCGTTTACTTTTACAACTTTGGCTTCTAAGGTATCGCCGGCTTTTACGACTGTAGTAAGGTCTACATTTGGCTCGTTTGTATATTCATTACGTGTAATGATTCCATCTGATTTGTAGCCGATATTCAGGATGATTTCATCTGGCTTAACATCAATAACGGTACCCTCAACTACCTCTCCATTTCTTATTGTTTTTAATGATTCTTCCAACATTTGTTCAAAGCTCATTTCTGACATTCTTTGAAACCTCCTCGATGATATTGTTTGGGGTCGAAGCCCCTGCGGTAATACCTACGTTATTGATGGATTGTATCTGATGATAATCCATATCTTTACTCGTTTGTATATAGTAAGTATTTGCACATTCCTTTTTAGATATTTCATACAATTTTTGCGTATTGGAACTATGTTTGTCACCAATGACAATCATGAGATCCGACTCCGCAGCAATTTTGCGTGCTTCCGTCTGTCTTTCCTCCGTTGCATTGCAGATTGTATCTAAAACACTTATATCATAACCTTTTTTCTTTATAATTTCAACTAATTCTTGAAATTTATTGTAGTTAAATGTCGTCTGTGCCACCAGACAGACTTTTTCTCCCTCTTTTAACGGTAATTTTTCAATATCTTCCTGACTTGTGACCGTATAGGCAGGCTGTCCTTCCACCCATCCGAGAATTCCTTCCACTTCCGGGTGATGTTCGTTTCCGGCAATCACAATCCGGTACCCTTCTTTGCTGTACTTCTCCACAAGCCGGTGAATTTTCAGGACAAACGGACAGGTTGCATCCAGCACTTCAAATCCGCATGCCTTCATTGCTTCATGTTCTCTGCGGCTGATACCGTGTGAACGGATGATAATCTTTCCTTTTGGAAGATTCTCAAGTTCTTTGAGCTCCCTGACCACATGAACTCCACGCTGTTTAAGGTCTCTGACTACTTCTTCATTGTGAATGATCGGCCCATACGTATATACCGGAACTTTTGCCTCTTCTGCTTCCTGATATACCATATTTACTGCCCGTTTCACGCCGAAGCAATACCCGGCACTTTTTGCAATCGTCAGCTTCATTTTTGTCTATTCCGCCTTCTTGATTATTTTTTTCATTTCTTCAACAACGCCGTCAATATCCAGATCCGATGAGTCTAAAAGGACAGCATCCTCCGCCTGTTTTAACGGGGAAGTTTCCCGGTGCATATCCCGGTAATCGCGCTCAATAATATCTTTTTCTATCGCATCCATATCACAGGATACACCTTTTTGCTGTCAGCTCATCAAAGCGGCGCTTTGCCCGCACTTTCGAGCTTGCAGTGAGATAAATTTTCACATTGGCATCCGGAAGGACAACCGTACCGATATCTCTTCCATCCATAATCACATTTTCCTTTGCAGCAAGCTGTCTCTGCAATTCTACCAGTTTTGTACGAACCACTGGATAAACACTGGTCGCGCTGGCCATGTTGCCGACTTCCTCTTTCCGGATAACGCCGTTTACGTTCTCTTTGTTTAAGATCACCTGCTGTTCTCCGCCCGTATACTGAATGGTCACGTCTACCTTCGGACAGGCAGCCGCAATCGCCTGCTCATCGGAAGCATCGATATGATTCTGTAAAAAATAATATGCCATCGCGCGGTACATTGCACCGGTATCCACATACACATACCCCAGACCGCCGCAAGTTTTTTGGCGATTGTACTTTTTCCGGCTCCTGCCGGTCCATCAATTGCAATATTAAATGCCATTTTCTATTCTCCTTTAAAATAAATTATTTATCTTTGAAATTACAAAACGGATATTCCCGCCAGGTGTCCGGTGGACCAGGCAATCTGAAGATTATAGCCACCGGTAAGTGCATCCAGATCCAGCACCTCGCCGCAGAAATACAGCCCCTGCACAAGTTTTGACTCCATCGTGGAAGGATTGATATCTTTCACGGAAACACCGCCCTTTGTTATAATTGCCTCTTTAAAATCGCGAAGCCCTGTAATTGTAAGCGGCATATTTTTAAACAGATGTAACAGATTCTGTCTCTGTTCCCTGGATATTTCATTCACCTTTGTATCCGGATCAATGCCTGATAACGCAATCATAACGGGTATCATTTTTGCCGGGAGCAAATGCCCCAGAGAATTTTTAAACTGCTTATTTTTCATTTCATCAAATTCCCTTAAGATCCGGTGATCAAGCTGTTCCACATCCAGTGCCGGTTTCAGATCAATCGTCATGGAAAGCTCCTGGTCAAATGCTTTTGCCGGGATACATCCGCTTGCCGACAATACCAGCGGACCGCTGACGCCGAAATGCGTAAAAAGCATCTCTCCAAAATCCTCATACAGTTTTTTCTTTCCCCGGGTAACCGACATACGGACATTGCGCAGCGAAAGGCCCTGCAGATCCCTGACCCACGGTTCTTTCATTTCCATCGGAACCAGTGCCGGAGTCGGCGATACCATCTTATGTCCGCCCTCTTCTGCCATGCGGTAACCGTCCCCCGTTGCCCCTGTTGAAGGATAGGAAATTCCTCCGGTTGCAACAATCACTGCGTCCGCATGCATTTTTGTATGATCAGCCAGCTCAACACCGGTAACACGCTTTTCTTCATCCCTCTTTTCAAGCAGCAGACGCTTTACTTTTGTATGCAGGAAAACTTCCACATGCTGCCCCCGCAATGCGGTGGATAACGCCGCAATCACATCGGAAGAATGATCCGACACGGGAAATACCCGGTTCCCACGCTCTGTTTTTGTAGGCATTCCATGACTCTCAAAAAAAGAAATCACCTGCTCATTGTCATAGGAGTAAAAAGCACTGTATAAAAATTTACGGTTGCTGACTACATTGGCAAACAGCTGTTCCATATCACTGGCATTCGTCAGATTGCAGCGCCCTTTTCCCGTAATAAACAGCTTTTTCCCGAGTTTTTCATTCTGTTCTAAAAGCGTCACTGCATGTCCGCTCTCCGCTGCCGCATACGCAGCCATCATTCCCGCCGGTCCTCCACCGATCACGATTACTTTACTCATTATCGATATCCCCTAATTTTGCATAATGTACCTTAATCGAATCATCAATATAATTGATCTCATCGTTTTCATATACCTGATACTCATCCCAGATGTCTTCTAACATCGTCAGTGTTCCCGCCACTTCTTTCTGTTTCTTCATGCACAGAGCCACTACCAGCGCATTGATAACGGAAAGCGGTGCGACAAGGGAATCCACAATGGATGCCATATCACTGTCCGCAATGAGATTGCAGGAAGAATACAGATTCATCGGTGAATGTATGCTGTCAGTAATTGTAATTACTTTTGCACTCCGGTTATTTGCAAATTCCAATGCCTTTAATGTCCGCATGGAATATCGTGGGAAACTGATTCCGATAATAACGTCATTTTCCCCGATTCTTACCATCTGTTCAAACAGTTCACTCGAACTGTTTGTCGTAAGCAGACGCACATTATCAAACATCAGATTCAGATAAAATCCGAGAAAACTTGCAAGCGGCGCACAGCTTCTGATCCCGACAATATAAATATTTTTTGCCTCAAGGATTGTCGAGACGGCCACCTCAAACGCACTGTGATCAATTTTTTCCAGTGTCGTTTTGATCTTGTCCGCGTCTGCCGATAAAACTGTCTCTAAAATCTTCGACTGGCTGATTCTTCCGTAGGTTACCTCCATGCGCTGTACGGAGTTTAATTTATTGCGCACCAGTTCTTCTAAGGCACGCTGAAATTCCGGATATCCTTTATATCCAAGATATGTTGCGAAACGTACAACGGTCGACTCACTGACACCAACCGTTTCCCCCATTTTGGCGGCCGTTAAAAATACCGCTTTATCATAATTATCTGTAATGTAAGTTGCAAGCATTTTCTGTCCCTTGCTCATCGAACTGTAACAATTATTAATCCGATTTAACAGATCATTGGTATTTGACATCATATTCTCCTCTTTATCCCATAAAAGCTGTGCCACAAACAGCACTTTTGATTTTATCACTTTAACCGGAAAATGCAAGATTTCATGCAAAAAGAATTTTCCCATCAAAAAAAGACGCACCAGATCTGATGCGTCTTTTTCGTAGAAACCGGATATGACTATACCGGATATGCTCCGTTCTTTGTATCAGCAGTCTTTGCGTCTACGCCAGTCTGCTGTGCCTCACGGTATTTGAAGAACTCAGTAGCAACCTGTGGGAATAATGCATAGGATAATACATCCTCATCCTGCTGCTTGTACTGTTTCATCTCAGCTTCAATCTTATCAAGCTCCGGCTCAAGAAGATCTGCCGGACGACAGGTGATTGCATTCTTTTTATCATCTCCGAGAACCTTGTCAACAACTTCCGGATTGAATGGTTTAACGGTCTGGCCGTACTTACCAAGAAGAATATCCTTTGTCTCCTTTGTTGCAACTTTATAACGCTCTCCCATCAGTACGTTGAACACAGCCTGTGTACCAACGATCTGTGAGGACGGTGTAACAAGCGGCGGCTCACCAAGGTCTTTACGCACACGCGGAACCTCTGCAAGCACTTCCTCGTACTTGTCCTCTTTTCCCTGCTCCTTGAGCTGGGAAATCAGGTTGGAAAGCATACCACCCGGTACCTGATAACGAAGAGTGTTGATGTTTACACCAAGTACCTTCGGGTTCATCAGACCGCTTGCAAGTGCCTCTTCACGTAACGGACGGAAGTAATCTGCGATCTCACTTAACAGATTCAGATCAAGACCGGTATCGTATGGTGTGTCCTTGAAAGCCTCTACCATAACCTCTGTTGCAGGCTGGCTGGTTCCAAGAGCAAATGGAGACATTGCAGTATCAATGATATCTACACCAGCCTCTACTGCCTTCATATATGTCATGGAAGCTACACCGGAAGTATAATGTGTATGAAGTTCTACCGGAAGAGAGGTAGAATCCTTCAGTGCCTGTACAAGTTCTGTAGCCTTAGCAGGAACTAAAAAGACCGCCATATCCTTGATACAGAGAGAATCAGCTCCCATATCCTCTACACGCTTTGCCATCTCCATCCAGTAATCCAGAGTATAAGCATCTCCAAGGGTGTAAGAAAGAGCTACCTGTGCATGACCTTTTTCCTTGTTACATGCAGTAACTGCTGTCTGCAGGTTACGGATATCATTTAAGCAGTCAAAAATACGGATGATGTCAATTCCGTTTGCAATTGACTTCTGTACAAAATACTCTACCACATCATCTGCATACGGACGATATCCTAAGATATTCTGTCCACGGAACAGCATCTGCAGTTTTGTATTTTTAAATCCGTCTCTTAATTTACGAAGACGATCCCATGGGTCCTCTTTTAAGAATCTCAGGCAGGCATCGAATGTCGCACCACCCCAGCACTCTACAGCATTGAATCCAACCTTATCCATCTTTGGGATAATCGGAAGCATCTGCTCTGTTGTCATACGTGTAGCGATCAGTGACTGATGGGCATCACGCAAAACAGTTTCTGTTATTTTTAATGGTTTTTTTTACCACTTCTGACATGACTTTTCCTCCTTATTAAATTCCAAATATAGCCATGAAACATCCCGCAGCTACCGCAGTACCGATAACACCGGCAACGTTTGGTCCCATTGCATGCATGAGCAGGAAGTTTGTAGGGTCCTCCTCTGCACCAACCTTCTGGGATACACGGGCTGCCATAGGCACGGCAGATACACCGGCAGAACCAATCAGAGGGTTAATCTTGCCCTTGGTAATCCAGCATAATAACTTACCAAATAAAACTCCGGCAGCAGTACCAACCATAAATGCAACAAGACCTAATACAACGATCTTTAAGGTGCTTGCATTTAAGAAAGCTTCTGCACTGGTAGTTGCACCAACAGAGGTACCCAGTAAGATAACGACAATGTACATAAGTGCGTTACTTGCAGTCTCCTGCAGCTGACGAACAACGCCAGACTCACGGAAGAGGTTTCCAAGCATCAGCATACCAACAAGTGGTGCTGTGGTAGGAAGCAGTACGCAGACAACAACGGTAACAACGATTGGAAAGAGGATCTTCTCCAGCTTGCTGACCGGACGAAGGTTCTGCATCTTGATCGCACGTTCCTTCTTTGTTGTAAATAACTTCATGATAGGTGGCTGAATGATCGGCACAAGTGCCATATAGGAATATGCAGCCACGGCGATCGGTCCCATCAGACCGGTCTGTCCCAACTTACCAGCCAGGAAAATGGAAGTAGGTCCATCCGCTCCACCGATGATAGATACGGCAGCGGCAGCCTTGTCATTAAATCCAAGTATAATTGCAAGGAAGTATGCGCTGAAGATACCAAACTGTGCGGCAGCTCCCATAAGGAAACTGACCGGGTTTGCAATCAGCGGACCAAAGTCTGTCATTGCACCTACACCCATAAAGATCAGAGATGGTAAAATAGACCACTCATCCAATGTGTAAAAGTAATAAAGTAAACCGCCCACGCCGTTGCTGGTCTGTTCCGGGCTTGCGATGATATCCGGGTAAATATTTACCAGAAGCATACCAAATGCAATCGGAACTAACAGTAATGGCTCAAAACCTTTCTTAATCGCAAGATACAGGAAAATAAATGCCACTAAAATCATAACATAATTTCCCCAGGTCAGATTGAAAAAGGCTGTCTGATGCAGGAGGTTCGATAATGTTTCACCTACATAACTCACAGTGTTTTCCTCCTTGGATTAGTTTAATGTAGCGAGTAATGCACCAGATTCTACGGCATCACCAACTGCTACATCGATACTTGCAACAGTTCCGTCTTCCGGAGCAACGACTGGTGTCTCCATCTTCATGATCTCAAGAACCAGGACGGCATCTCCCTTCTTTACAGCATCGCCGACTTTCTTCTCAATCTTGAATACCTTTCCGGCAGCTCCTGCTTCAATCTTAATGCTTCCGGCTCCTGCTGAAGCAGCTGGTGCTGCTGGTGCTGCAGCTGGCTTTGCAGCTGTACGTCTCGGTGCTGCTGCGCCGGATGTGCTTCCGGTCTCTTCTACTGTAACATCATAAACGTTACCATTTACGGTAATTGTATAATTCTTCATGAATATGTTCCTCCTAAATTTTCTTTCTATCCTATCTACGATTGATGGAACGAACTACGAAATCACTGGTAGAAGTTCCGGTACTTGCAGCGATTGCAGCTGCAATAACTGCGATAAGTTCAGTATCATCTGTCTGTGCTGCAACAGGGGCAGGTGCCGGTGCTGCGGCTGGTGTCTCTTCCTGCTGTGGAGCCTGTCCGGCTGCTTTGGCAGCTTTCTTTTTCTCCAGATAAGGGAAGATCTTAAAGCAGGAAATAAGAAGACTGATCAGAATCAATACAGCAAATACAACTGCCATAGAAATTACAGTATTCAGTCCTGCCTTTTCCATTTTCTCACCGAGTGTATAAATCGGATCTACCGAAATGCCGGTAACATCCATGGAATAGTAATCATATACTACTTCGAAATTCACATCTTTCTTCGCGAACTTGATGGTCATATCTGTGGTAAGTGTCTTACCGGATTTGGTAACCTTAAAAGTATCGTCTTCGATCTTTTTCATTTTACCAAACTCATCCAAAGTATCCTGCCACTTTGCAGCTGCCTCAATCTGTGCCTCTGTGACACCGTAGCTTGAAGTAAGCTGATCCTTTACATCGTCCGGAAGAGTATCTGCTGTCAGTTTGTTTTCTTTGAACAACTGAGCCAGACTCTGTACCATGCCCGCATTGGTATCCATTTCAGACTGAAGATCTGAATAGGACTTTCCATTGTAATCCACGGTAGTCGGGTCTGTTCCACATGCACCAAGCATCAGAACCATCAGGATCATGCAAAGTGCAAAAGCAATTCTCTTTTTCATAAAACTTCACCTTTCTACTTGGTACCGTGTTTCTTTTTTCTGGCTCGCTTACATACTTTGTATAAAGCATTTCAAAAGCAGCTACAAGGTATTTTCTGGTATCTGCCGGATCAATCAGACGATCCACATATCCTCTTGCAGCAGCAGATGCGGCAGAATCCTGAAGTTTTTCATAATCAGCAGCTTTCTGCTTGATCTCATCTGCACCAGCTTCCGGATACATAATCTTTGCAGCCAGAGTAGAATCCATCGCACCGATCTTTGCTCCGCTCCATGCGTATACAAGATCTGCTCCGACAGACTTGGAATTCATAAATACATAAGCACTTCCGTAAGCCTCTCCTGTGATCAGGTTTACCTTTGCACAGGTTGCATTGGAAAATGCGTAAGTCATTCTCGCAAGTGCCTTTGCAAGTTTCTTCTCAGAGCACATGCAGTTTTTCAATCCATTCACATTTGTAATGGTAAGTACCGGGATTGAGAATGCATCACAGAACTGAACAAATTCAGCTGCCTTGTTGCATCCCTGCGCGGTCAGGGACTTGTCAAAGCTCTCTGCTTTCTTGCCTTCTGCATCATATACTTCGCTGCAGTTTGCCACAGCACCGACTGTCATTCCGTTTAACTTGATCAGTCCGGTTACCATATTCCTGGCATAATCTGCCTTTGTCTCGAAGAATACGTTATTATCTGAAATCTGGGATAACAGATATCTCGGATCTCCCTTCATATTCTCCATACTCTCGCAGGCACGATTTAAATCATCTTCACAGTCATCTGTATAGACATCTCCCTCATTGTTGCTTGGAAGCATACATACAAGCTGGCGAATCTGCTCCATGATTTCATCTTCTGAACCAACGAAATCCACACATCCGTTGTTTTCACTCTGGAATGCTGCGCTGGCTGTATCACATTTTTCTGTGTTATTGCCTTCGATTGCATCCGGAGCATTTACAAACATGCGTCCTTTCTTCTCTTCAATGAACGCGAAATCGCAAAGTGCCGGGACAACGGAAAGGCCGCCGCCACAATTGCCAAATACACCACAAATCTGAGGTACAAGACCGGAAGCTGCTACTTCCTTCGCATAAATAGTTCCAAACCCATCCAATGCATCAACCGACTCCTGAAGACGAATGCCGCCACAGTCAATCAGACCGATGACAGGAGCTCCCATCTTCATTGCCATGTCATACACAGACGCAATCTTCTTTGCGTGCATCTCTCCGATGGTACCGTTTAATACGGATGCATCCTGGCTGTAAATAAATACCAGATTGCCGTCGATCAGTCCATGACCGATTACAACGCCATCTGAAGGGGTCTTTGCAGCGGTAAGATTAAAATCTGTGCTACGTGCTGTTACGAGAGAACCGATTTCCATAAAACTGTTCTCATCGACCAACTTAGCAATACGCTGAATTGCCAAGTTTTCATTGTTACTACTCATTTTATGCCCTCCATCTATAAAAAATAAAAATTTCCGCTAGTTTGTATTGTATCTCATTTCCCAATTCTTTTCAACATAATTTGTTAATTTTTTCACTAATTCTTTGTGACTAATTTCCTATTTGCCCAACAGTGCCTCTTTCCACATAATTTGAAAAAACTTTTCAGGAGACCATTTTTTTACGGAAACCTCTGCTTTAATTTTTCCAGAGTAAATTTCCCTGCCGTTCATACAGTAGGAAACACGTCCAAGCGTCTGCCCTTTTTTGACCGGAAGGCTTATCGGATCAGACCATACTTTCTTTATTTCAGCGGTATCCCCGTCTTTTTTCAAAAACGTCAGTTTTGTGATATCCGTATCAACATAAACCGGCAGTTTGGCATGGGTAGCCCATTCCTCGAGTGTTTCTTTCCGACAGCCCTGCGCAATCTCTATATCCGGCAGCTCCATGGATGCTTCCGATCCCCGATACAGATGATAGGCATCCATTCCGTATTGAAACAGTGTCTTTGCATCGGACCACTTATAATTTTTGTGGTTCGGCCAGCCGCAGGCAAGAAGTGCGATTGCATAATGTCTCCCCCCTTCTTCAAGTGCAGCCACATAGCAATATCCGGCTTTGGACGTATATCCGGTTTTTCCGGTAATCACATGATCCATCATATCCAGCAGGGCATTTTTATTGGAAACAGCATATCCGGTTCCCTCCAGGCTCTGAAATGTATGTGACCGGGTCTGCGTCACTTCCAGAAACTGCTTGCTTACCGGAGACTTCCATGCGCAATAACTCATAATCCTGCACAGATCATATGCTGTGGTATGGTGTTCCCCCTGCTCATCCTTTGCATCCAGACCGTTCGGTGTCACAAAATGGCTGTCGGTGCACCCGATCTTCTTTGCTTTTTCATTCATAAGTGCTGCAAATTTTTCCGCAGATCCCGCCACATGTTCTGCGATTGCATATGCACAGTCATTATAGGATTCCAGCATCAGCCCATACCACAGATCCTGCATATAGAACTGTTCTCCTTTTTTCGCCCCGAGATGTACCTTCCGGCTGTGATGCCGCTTTTGCGCTGAATGTGACCACTTCATCGGGCTTACATTGTTCCATCGTCACGATACAGGTCAGAATTTTTGTGGTACTTGCATTCGGCAGTGCTGTCTGTGCCTCTTTTCCATACAAAAGGCGCCCACTGTCACCATCCACCATGGCGCAGGATTTTGAATACAGTGTCTGCGCTTCGGGTTCTTTTTGTTTTCTGCCAAAACCGGTTCGCTCATCAGACATCCGATTACCAGCAACAGACTTACTATTTTTGTGCAGATTCTTTTTTGAAACATAAAAAAATAACCATATACATTTTTATTCTATGTATATGATTATTCCTGCTTCTTTTATACGTCCAGTTTCACATGCATCTCTTCTTCTGCTTCCTGCTTAAACTCTTCCACCTGTACCGGACTGAGTACCGGCAGATCATCGATTGAATGTACGCCGAAACTGCGTAAAAATTCTTCTGTTGTTCCGAAAAGTAACGGACGCCCCGGTGCATCAAGTCTTCCAAGTTCACACACCAGATGATATTCCACCAGTTTGTTTACCGCATGATCCGATGACACGCCACGTATTTTTTCTATTTCCATCTTTGTCACCGGCTGCTTATATGCAATAATGGAAAGCGTCTCCAAAAGAACATCGGTTAAAACCCGGCGTTTGGGCTGCTTTGCAATTTTAATCAGATATTCGTAAATTTCGGGTCTGGTGCACATCTGGTAGGCTCCATCCAGTTCCGTGATGGTAACGCCGCGTTTCTGTTCTTCCCACTCGTTTCTCATTTCATCGATCAGGTCCTTTGTTTTCTTCTGATCAAGTCCAAGAGTTCCTGCAATTTTTTCCAGTTCTACGGATTCTCCCATAGAAAACAGAATTCCTTCTATAATTGCCTTGTATTTTTTTTCTTCCATATTTTCCGTCCATCCTGCAATACATGATAATCTATGCTGCAACTTTCGAATCAATCTGGATATCATCAAAAATATGTTCCTGCGAAATCCGTATCGTTCCCATTTTCATCAGCTCCAGAATCGCAAGAAACGTAACGATCACTTCCACTTTCGATGACTGTGCCGTCAAAAGTCCCCGGAAACTGAAATGTCTGTGTCCGGCCGCATATTTTTTTCAAATCCTCCATCTTGTCTTCTAGCGATACCTCTTCTTTTTCAATCTTTCCGAATTTTGACCGCAGAGGATCAATTTTATCCTGCTGTTTTTTCATAATGCTCTCAAAAATTTCATGCAGGCGTGAAAGCGTAATGTCCGATATCAGTTCGTGGATATCAACCGGCGGTTCATACGCACGCACTTCCTCCGGAATCGTCGGCTTCTTATACATAACACGACCGGCATCCATCTGCCGGTCTTTTAGTTCATACGCCATACATTTGTACATCTTGTATTCCAGAAGCTGCTGTACCAGTTCCGCACGCGGATCTTCTTCTTCCTCTTCACTGTCCGGATTCGACGGGAGAAGCATGCGTGATTTGATATCGACCAGTGTTGCAGCCATAACCAGAAACTCACTGAGCACCTCCAGATCCTGCCGTTTCATTTCCCGGATATACTCCATATACTGTTCCGTGATCTCCACAATCGGAATATCATAGATATTCACTTTATTCTTTTCGAGCAGATACAAAAGCAGATCCAGCGGTCCCTCAAATACCTGGAGTTTAACGGTCAGTTCCATCCCTCTCGTCCTTTCTGTCATAATCTATATTTTATCTTTATGTTGTAGAAAATGCAAGGACAATTTACTATATTTAGTGTTTTACAGAAGAGGGGCAAACAATTTTAATGCCCCCATAAATGTACGCACAAGAAACGATTTCTTTTGAAATTCCTCCAGGGTCACTTCGTGGCTTTCCGCAAATGTTTTTAACGCATCTTCTTTTACCTGCAAAACTGCCCGGGTACGATACATCCAGACGCCACATTCAAAATGCAGACACAGACTGCGGTAATCCATGTTTACCGTTCCCACGGTTGCCTGTACATCATCCGACACAAAACATTTTGCATGGATAAAACCTGGCGTATATGTGTATATTTTCACTCCGTTTTTGATCAGATACGGGAAATTCGACTGTGTCAGGAAATACACCAGTTTCTTATCCGGAATTCCCGGTACAACCAGACGCACATCCACGCCGGATTTTGCCGCATTTACAAGTGCCGTACGCATCTCGGATCCGATGATCAGATACGGAGTAAAGATGTAAAGATATTTTTTTGCCCTGCTGATTATATTCAGATATACATTTTCGCCGACATCTTCGTGATCCAGTGGAGAATCGGTATACGGCTGGACGAATCCTTTTTCATCTGCATGGATTTTTTCCTGCAACCTGTGTTTTTCCATGGAAGTTGCCCGATAAAATGTATAATCACTTTCTATTTTCAAAATATAATCCCACAGTTCCAAGAACATGCTTGTAAAACTCCAGACACATTCTCCGGTCAGACGGATTGCCGCATCCTTCCAATACCCAAAACGCACTCTGGCATTGATATACTCATCCGCCAGGTTCATTCCCCCGGTATAGGCAACCTTTCCGTCAATCACCGTGATCTTCCGGTGATCCCGGTTATTCTGGATAATTGACATCAGTGGGCGAAATGGCTGGAAACAGGCACATTTGATTCCCTTTTCCTGCAGATAACGATAATATTTATTCGGCAGTGTCTGGATACATCCGATTCCATCGTACATAAATCGCACATCCACACCCTCTTTTTTACTTTCTGTGCCAGAATTTCAACAATTGCATCCAGCATCTTGCCGGGTTCCGCAATAAAATACTCCAGAAAGATATAAGATTTTGCCGCTTTTAAATCTTCCAGAAACTGCGGATACATCTCTTCTCCACAGCAATAATACTGTGTATCCGCCTCACGGTACACCGGATACCCTGCATAACAGGTAAGATACTGTGCCTGCTGTCCGGCAGAATCATCCTCTGCCCTTAAAGCAGACATCACATCATCGGAAGGAGAACTGTATGCCCGTATCCTGCTGCTGACCACGTCCATCTTCATACGGGTCCGTTTTGTCAGTCCCGGACGGCCAAACAGATAGTATGCCGGAATTCCGAACAGAGGAAGTGCCAGTATCAGAAAAATCCAGGAAGTTTTATATGTGGAACGCATATCCCTGCTGGAGACAAACAATGCAAGCACAATGGATGCAATTTTAAACAATGCATCTACCATGGAACTGTATACGGTCGCACTGTACAACAGATAGACAAACCAGCTGAACTGCAATATAATAATCAATCCTCCAAGGACAAGTTTACTGAAGAGTTTATTTAATATTCGTTTCATCTGTCTCCTCCTTTGGTTCTCATAAAATGTCACCGACAGGCTTTTAGAGAGTATTTTATACCAATGCCAGCAAATTATCAACATCAAGAACGCCCCACGCCATGGACATTCCCGTTTCTTTCCGCGCCGATTCATATAATTTCAGTTTAAGTTCTTCCGGCCGCAGCTTTGGATTTTTCTGTAATGCAAGTGCCAGCGCCCCGCATACGACAGGGGTTGCCATAGAGGTACCACTTTTTCTGGAATATAGTGCTCCGTGATGATCCAGACTTACAATATTCGTCCCCGGTGCTAAAATTTCCGGCTTCATAATACAGCATCCGGTCGGACCACTGCCACTGTAGCCACCACGCCTTTCCCCCGGAGAACTCCGGTCATCACTTGCCCCCACCGTAATCACTTTTCTCGAAATACCGGGAGCCGTGACTGTCCCGGCTCCCGGGCCATTATTTCCGGACCGCTGCTGACAACCGTCACGCCATCATCCCACAGCTGTTCTAAAAGTTCCATAATCTGCTTCTGCTCACGGTCGAGTGCCCCCGGAAGAAATCCTACGGAAAAATTCAGAATCCGGATTCCCAGTTCTTTATGATGTGCAAGCACCCATTGCAGGCCACGAATCACCCGCTCCGTCTGTCCTCCTCCATCCTTCCCGAGGACTTTCAGCGCAATCAGCTGTGCCTGCGGTGCCATTCCCTTCATTCTGCCATTCGCACACAAAATTCCGCCAACATGTGTTCCGTGTCCATTGTCATCATAACAGGCTCGTTTCATTGCCACAAAATCCAGAAATCCAACCACATTCTGCCGCAGATCCGGATGCAGATAAACGCCTGTGTCCAGTGTCACCACCCGGATATTTTTCCCCGTGTAACCCATACGATATACATTCTCTGCATGTACAAGCTGTTTGACACGATTCATATTTCAACTCCGAACTTTTCGAATCATCGCCTTTTTCTTTCATGGTATGAAAAAAGGGCCGCATGGTGCGGCCCCTGAAGTACATCTTTCATGGATCTTAATTCTGTACGGTATTTTATTTCTGGTCTGCCGGAACGTCCTTAATGGAAAAACTGATTCTTCCCATCTTGTCCTTTCCAAGACAGACAACTTTCACAACATCTCCAAGTGTCAGTACATCCTCGACATGCTCAATGCGTTCCTTGGCAATCTTTGAAATGTGAACCATTCCTTCCTTGCCTGGTGCAAACTCGATAAAAGCACCAAACTCTTTGATACTTACAACTGTACCGGTAAAGATCTGTCCTTCCTTAAAATCGGTTGTGATGATTTTTATCATATCAATGGCCTTTGCGATTGCCTCCTTGTCTGTTCCACAGACAGAAACCGCACCATCATCTGTAATATCAATCTTGACACCTGTACGGGCAATGATCTCATTGATTGTCTTACCCTTCTGTCCCACAACATCTCCAATTTTATTCGGATCAATGGTGATCTGTTCAATCTTCGGTGCCCACTGATTTACTTCTTTTCGTGGCTCTGCAATTGCCTTGCTCATAACTTCATCCATAATGTAGACGCGTGCCTCACGGGTACGGGCAATGGCTTCTTCTACGATTGGACGGGTCAGGCCATGGATCTTGATATCCATCTGGATTGCAGTGATACCATCATGTGTACCGGTTACCTTGAAATCCATATCTCCGAAGAAATCTTCAAGTCCCTGGATATCTGTCAGTACCAGATAATCATCATCCGTCTCTCCGGTCACAAGACCACAGGAAATACCTGCAACCATCTTTTTAATCGGAACACCTGCAGCCATCAGTGACATACAGGACGCACAGGTAGATGCCATGGAAGTAGATCCATTGGATTCAAATGTCTCGGAAACTGCACGGATTGCATACGGGAACTCCTCCACAGAAGGAAGAACCGGAAGTAATGCACGCTCTGCAAGCGCACCGTGTCCGATCTCACGACGTCCCACCTCTGCTCCTCGGCTTTGTCTCTCCAACAGAATAGGACGGGAAATTGTACTGATGCATATAACGCTTGGTTGTCACGTTCTCATCAAGTCCGTCAATCTTCTGTACTTCCGAAAGCGGTGCAAGTGTAACAACATCGCAGATCTGTGTCTGTCCACGGGTAAACATGGCAGAACCATGTACACGAGGGATCAGATCTACTTCTGCAGCCAGCGGACGGATCTGATCGATCGCACGTCCGTCTGGACGCTTATGATCCTTTAAGATCATCTTACGAACAGTCTTCTTCTGATACTGGTAAACGGCCTCGTCAAGAACAGCAAGCCACTCCTCGTTCTCTGCAAAAGCCTCTGCAAATTTATCTGTGATTTCACGGATATTCTCTTCTCTCTGCTGCTTTTCATCGGTAAATACCGCTTCTTCCATCTGCTCCGGAGTGACGATTTCCCGCATAGCTGCAAACATTTCTTCCGGAATCGCACAGCTTGTATACGCATGCTTCGGTTTGCCAACCTCTTCCCGGATCTTATTGATAAATGCAATGACTGTCTGGTTGACATCATGGCACTTATAAATAGCCTCAATCATCTTTGCTTCCGGAATCTCATTGGCACCGGCCTCAATCATGATGACCTTTGTTGCTGTAGATGCAACCGTAAGCTTTAAATCTCCCTCGTCCCAGTCTTTCTGGGATGGGTTTACAATAAATTCACCATTCTTCATTCCCATCTGGGTCATGGCACATGGGCCGTCAAACGGAATATCGGAAATGGTAGTAGAAAGTGCTGCACCGATCATGGCAACCAGCTCCGGACGACACTCCGGATCTACAGACATAACCATATTATTTAAGGTTACATCATTGCGGTAATCTTTCGGAAACAGAGGTCTCATCGGACGGTCAATGACACGTGCGGTAAGAATAGAGTTCTCTGATGCTTTTCCTTCACGCTTGTTAAATCCGCCAGGAATTTTTCCAACCGAGTACATTTTTTCTTCAAATTCCACGCTCAGCGGGAAGAAATCAACGCCATCTCTCGGCTTGTCGGAAGCAGTAGCCGTAGATAATACGGTAGTCTCTCCATATTTTAATAATGCGGCACCATTTGCCTGTGCACATACTCTTCCGATATCAACGGTCAGTGTTCTGCCTGCCAGTTCCATTGAATAACTTTTGTACATGTATTCTCTCCTTCAAAATTTAATACGGTATGTCAAAACCCCGAAACTACTGAACAATACAAAACAGCGTTTTGTCCTCTTCAGTGTCCCGGAAAAAAGTTCTGCCATACAACAAAAAGAAGAGCGGAATATAAAACTCCGCTCTTTGTTTACAATTATTTTCTGAGTCCTAAACGCTCAATTAAAGAACGATATCTTTCAATATCAATGCTCTTTAAGTATGATAATAATCCACGTCTCTGACCGATCATCTTAAGCATACCTCTTCTGGAATGATGATCCTTTGGATTCTGCTTTAAGTGCTCAGTAAGCTCCTGAATTCTTGCAGTAAGAACAGCTACCTGAACTTCTGGTGAACCAGTGTCGTTTGGTGTTCTTCCATACTCATTGATAATTGCCTGTTTCTTTTCTTTTTGCGATCATTTTATGATCCTCCTTAAAATATTTTTGCACCCGATACTCAGCAAAAGGTCGGAGTGTCCATTCACCGAATATGGGTTAAACCATACTAATCTAATGTATCATAAATCCGTATCGTTGTAAACAGTTTTTTAATTTAAATACGATATGACACAGATTGGTGTCCGGTAATAGGCACTGGAAATTTTAATTCCGGTACGTGCATTGCTGGCATGCACAATCTGACCGTTTCCGATATAAATTCCCACATGGCTGATGCTGCTTCCGCTTCCATAGAAAAAGAGATCTCCCGGTTTTGCCTCAGATGCACTGATTCGATTTCCGTATGCCGGCTGACTTGCCGCATGATGCGGGAGACCGACTCCGTATCTTGCATATACCTGCATCGTAAATCCGGAACAATCAATTCCATTTGTCAGGCTTGTTCCACCCCAGACATAACGGTTTCCTACAAACTGTAATGCAAACTGTACTAAAGAAACGCGGGAATCCGTGTATCCCTCTCCGTATTCCAGTTCTTTTACCGTCGATGCTGTCGGAAGTTTTTCTGTTACCTCTACATAATCTCCGGAAATATATCCCTTCTGATCATCCACTTCCACTTTATACCAGCCGTCTTTTGTATCTTCCACAACAAGATCCTCTCCCTCTCCAACCAGAGAAAGTATTGCAGAATCTTCAGAAGCCTTTTCTCTTACACGAAGGGTTGTGGTATTTACTGTAACAACTTTTGTAATTTCTTTCTTTGCTACATTTTTTGCCGCATCTCCTGTCAGAAGATACTCTGTCTTTACATAACCTTCCACCTTGCCGGAGGTGATCTTTGCCCAATCTCCCTTGACCGAGACAATCTCACAGGCATCTTTATCAGTCATTTTTCCAACAACTTTACTGTCTGTGGATGCCTTTTTTCGCACATTTAAGCTTCCCTGCACCTGCGCGATTCCAAGATTTTTATACCCACAGATGCTGGTATCCTCCGTGGTATTTTCCGAAACCGCTTCTTTTGTCTGCGTATCTTCGATTCCCTGTGCAACCATCTGCTTTTCATTCGCAGCCACCGCAACATCTGTTTTATCATACAGCTGACTGGTTACTCCTGCCGTCACATCCAGCGCCTCCACTTCGCTTGCATTCAAAGATGCGGAAACACCGGCTGTGAGCGATCCGGCCGCCTCTGTTTTATCTGTATTTTCCTGCTGTATCCCGATATAGGCTGCCGCACCGGTCAGTGTCAGAGAAAAAGCAAGTACCATTCCAACTCTCTTTTTTGTCATACGATTCATTTCACAGATTCCTCCCTCATGTCTCATGAAATCTCATAACAAAACGAGTATAACAACAAATAATTACAATGTCAACATAATTTTGTAATATTTATGTAATATGTTTACATGTCGCCGTTTATCGACATCATACGACTGCGGCTCGTTTCAATGTCTCTTTCCATCTGTTCTTTTAACATCTCTACAGACGAGAATCTCTGTTCCGGACGTATAAAAGAATAAAAGCTGACCTTTAGTTCATATCCGTACAGATCACCGGAAAAATCCAGTATATGCGTCTCCACATTTACTTTATTGGAATGATTGACGGTCGGTTTGCATCCGACATTTGTCACACCTGTGTAATATTTTCCACCAATCTCTACCGCAGTTGCATATACACCTTTCGGCGGAAGAAGTTTTTCGGCCACAAGTTCCATATTGATCGTCGGGATTCCGAGCGTTCTTCCAAGCTGCCTTCCATGAATCACTTCACTCTTTACAAAAAACGGATACCCAAGCAGATCATTTGCCTTTTCCATATTGCCTTTTATGATCTGTTCCCGCACAAACGTACTGCTGATGTCCCGTCCCTCATACTGGATCTTGTCTACCACCCTAAGGGTATAGCCATATGTCGCGGACAATTTTTCCAGCAGAATATGATCCCCTTTCCGGTTATGGCCAAACCGGAAATCCGATCCGACTACCATGCTCTTTACATGCAGACTTTTTACAATCCATGCAACAAAAGCCTCCGGCTCCATGCACATGACTTCTTTGGTAAACGGACATTCCAACAGGTAATCAATTCCACGCTCTTTGAGAATTTCCTGCTTTTCTTTATTGGTCGAAAGGACACGGTAATTATTATTCTCCGTAAGTTTTTTCGGTGGAATATCAAACGTAAAAACAACGGCCTTTAACCCTTCTTTCTTCTTTTCCAGAAGGTGTTCAATCAGTGCTTCGTGTCCACGGTGTACTCCGTCAAATTTTCCCAGCGACAATGCCGTTGGTTCTTCTATATGAAAATCTTCTATCTTATTCCAGCAAATCATATTTATGCACCAAACATTTTCCGGACTTTATAGTCCTTTGTTTCTCTCTCATACTGATATACAGCGTAAAAATGTCCCATCGGATCATAAACCAGTACCTGCTCACCATCCGCAATTTTTTCCGGAACATCCGTAAAATTTCCATCGTTTAAACGGTTTCCATTCTGAAGAAAACGAAACGCTTCCGGTACAACCGTCAGTTTCGTCTTTCCCTCAAACACGCGGTCCACCGGAAGAATCAGTTCTTCCAGCGTTCCTTCATCCCTTATCTTTTCAATTTCTGCCAACGTGTGTGCCTCTTCCAGAGGAAAAACACTCACTCTTGTCCGGACCAGGGATTCCATACACGCGCCTACGCCAAGCACCTCTCCGATATCCGCACACAGCGTACGGATATAAGTTCCCTTGGAACAGTGCACCTGCATCGTCACATAAGGAAGATTGATTTTTTCAATTTCTATGGAAAAAATTTTAACCGTGCGGGCTTTCCGCTCTACCTCGATTCCGGCGCGGGCCAGATCACATAACTTCTTTCCGTTGACTTTGAGTGCCGAGTACATTGGCGGAATCTGCTCATAATCTCCAACGAACTGCAAAATAGCCGCTTCCACGGTCTGTTCTTTCAGCAATGCAGCCTCTCTGGAACGATCTTCTTTCACCGTTCCGGTCATATCCTGTGTATCGGTTGTAATGCCAAGATGCATCACCGTACGATACACTTTATCCTTATCCGTCAGAAGTTCACATACCTTTGTTGCATTTCCGATGCATATGGGAAGTACTCCGGTCGCTTCCGGATCGAGCGTTCCGGTATGTCCGATTTTACGCTCATGTAAAATGCCGCGGAGCTTTGCTACCACGTCAAAGGAAGTAAAGCCCCGCTCTTTATAAACATTTATAATTCCGTTTATCATATTATAATCTCTTCTCAACCTCGGCAAGAATATGCTCGATTGCCTCTTCTGCCGGTCCTTCCACGGTACATCCGGCAGCCTTGACATGCCCGCCGCCGCCAAAATGCATCGCAAGCGATGCCGCATCAAACGCACCGTTTACACGAAAACTTACTTTAAACGTATGATCCTCATTCTCATAAAGGAATACTGCAAGTTCCACATCTTTGGTATTGCGCATCTGCTCCACGATTCCTTCCATATGTTTCGGAAGAACTTCGAGTGCATGCATCTCTTCGAGCGTCAGAAAAGAAGTCACTACTCTGCCACCCAGACGAAGTCTGCTGGAAAGCAGTGCCTGTCCCATGGCACGATTCTGGTTGTATGTTTTCTGATTAAAAGCTTCATCCACAATTTTTGTGAAATCAATTCCTTTATCCATCAGCATGCCCGCCATATTCATCGTGGAGGAAGACGTGCAGGAATACTGAAACACTCCGGTATCGGTAACCATTCCGGTATACAGACATTCCGCGATTTCTTTTGTGATCTTCTCCGTATCTAACAGTTCACAGATCAGCTCACAAGTGGAACTTGCATCCGGGAAAATATAATTTTCCTCTGCAAAACTCTGGTTACTGACATGGTGGTCAATACAGGCTGTATGCTTTGCTTCCTGAAAATAACGTGCAGCATTCCCCAGACGTTTCTCATCTCCGCAGTCCATGGCGATAAACAGATCAAACACCACGGATTCCTCATAGTCACTGCGGATTTCCGATGAAAAATTCAGGAATTTAAAGATATTGGGAATCGGCTCAAGATACAATCGCACATCCACATCCGGATAATATTTCCGGATATAGTTGTAAACTCCGAGTGTGGAGCCCACACAATCCCCATCCGGGCGTACATGTCCGGCAAGACCTACCGATTTTTTCCCTGCAAGAATCTCATCAAGCTTCTTCATCCGGTTTCTCCTTTATATCTTTGGTCACTTCATCAATCATTTTTGACATATGGATTCCATATTCAATCGACTGGTCCAATACAAATTTGATCTCCGGTGTGTTGCGCAGATTTACGGACTTTGCCAGGCTCCTGCGAATAAATCCTTCTGCGGAGCGAAGACCTGCAATCGTATCCTGCTGTGACTTTTCATCCCCCAGCACACTGATATAGGCCTTTGCCGTTTTCAGATCCGGAGCGACTTCCACTGCAACCACGCTGGTCATCGGATTGATCCGCGGGTCTTTGATTTCCCCGCGGATAATATTGGAAAGCTCACGCATCACTTCCTCATTGATCCGAATATTTTTAATACTGTTTTTTCTCATATTCTATCCTATCTTGGTACTTCTACCATCTTATAAGCTTCTACCTGATCAAGTTCCTGAATGTCATTAAAGCCGTCGAATACAAGACCACATTCAAATCCGGCCTTAACTTCCTTGACATCATCCTTGAAACGTTTCAGGGATGCTAAATCTCCTTCGAAGATCTGCTCGCCTTCTCTGGAAATACGAACTTTACATCCACGTTCCATCACGCCGTCAAGTACATAAGAACCGGCAATATTACCGACACCGGATGCCTTAAAGATCTGACGGATTTCTGCATGACCGATAACTTTCTCCTCAAATACAGGATCAAGCATACCCTTCATGGCAGCCTCTACATCCTCGATCGCATTGTAAATAACCTTGTACAGACGGATATCTACACCCTCATTGTCTGCGGTAACTTTTGCAATCGGGTCCGGACGGACATTAAATCCGATGATGATCGCATTGGATGCGGAAGCAAGAATAACATCAGATTCGTTAATAGCACCTACACCGCCATGGATCACTTTTACAACCACTTCTTCATTGGACAGTTTCACAAGTGACTGTTTCACTGCCTCAACAGAACCCTGTACATCCGCTTTTACAATAATATCAAGTTCCTTCATATTTCCGGACTGGATCTGGGAGAACAGATCATCCAGTGACATCTTTGCCTTGGTATCTTCGATCAGGCGGTTCTTTTCCTCTGAAATATAAGTATCTGCAAATGATTTTGCTTCCTTATCGGAATCGCAGACAACAAATGTCTCTCCAGCTGCCGGTACACTGTTTAATCCGAGGATCTCTACCGGCGTGGAAGGAGTTGCCTTCTTCACGCGCTGTCCCTTGTCGTCGATCATGGCACGGACTTTACCGTAGCTGCTTCCACAGGCAATGGAATCTCCGACATGAAGTGTTCCTTTCTGAACCAGAACCGTTGCTACCGCACCACGTCCCTTATCCAGCTGTGCCTCAATGACCAGACCTCTTGCATTACGGTTTGGATTTGCTTTCAGTTCCATCACTTCTGCAGTCAGAAGGATCATTTCCAGAAGATTGTCGATACCTTCCTTAGTATGTGCAGAAACCGGACAGAAAATCGTACTTCCACCCCAGTCTTCCGGAATCAGTTCGTATTCGGAAAGCTCCTGCTTTACTTTTTCAATGTTTGCACTCGGCTTATCAATCTTGTTGACAGCAACGATGATTTCTACACCGGCAGCCTTTGCATGGTTGATTGCCTCGATGGTCTGTGGCATAACACCATCATCTGCAGCGACAACCAGGATTGCAATATCGGTAGAATTTGCACCACGCATACGCATTGCGGTAAATGCCTCATGACCAGGAGTATCCAGGAACGTGATCTTCTGTCCATTGATGGACACCACAGATGCACCGATATGCTGGGTAATACCACCGGCCTCGCGGTCTGTCACACGTGTGGAACGGATCGCATCCAGCAGGGATGTTTTACCATGATCGACATGACCCATAACACAGACAACCGGTGGACGTGGAACCAGATTCTTCGGATCTTCTTCATCCTCTTTTAAGAGTTCCGCGATGACATCAATCTTCTCCTCCGGCTCGCAGATAAAGTTAAACTCCAGTGCGATTTCTTCCGCTGTCTCAAAATCTACTTCCTGATTTACCGTTACCATTTCACCCTTCATAAAGAGTTTCTTTACAATGGCAGATGGCTGCAGTTTCATCTTGTCTGCCAGATCACGGATTGTCATCTTTTCCGGAAGTGTGATCGTCTTGATTACATTTTCATCTTCCTTCGGCTTCGGCTGCTGCTGTGGTTTCTTTCTGCCGCCGTGCTTCTCAAGGTTTACATAATTTTCCTGTTTCTTTCCGCCGAGTTTATCATGATCTTTCCGATGATTATTGTTGTTATTGCGGCGGTCATTATTTCCACGGGAGTCCTTTCCGCGGATTTCTTCCGGTGCTGCAACTGCTGCCGGCTCTTTACTGAAACGGTTCTTCCTGCCGTTATTGTTTCTGTCGTTCTGTGGACGGCTGTTGTTTCTGTCTCCGTTCGGACGATTGTTATTGTTTCTATCTCCCTGATGACGGTTATTATTTCTCTCCCCGCCTCTGTCATTGTTTCTGTCATTCTGCGGTCTGTTGTTTCTCTCGCCACCGGAATGATTATTGTTTCCACGGTTTTCCTGGCTGTTGCGGGTATTTGTGTTTTCTGCCGGTTTATTGTTTGCCGGCTTACTTACTTCAAGATCCGCTGTCGGCGAAGGCGTACGCTCACTGATCGGACGCATAGCACGCTCCCCGACCGGACGCGGACGAATGATGCTGTGCTGTGCCGGACGCTTATTGTCCTCCCGTCTTCTGTTATTACCGTTTCCATTTCCGTTTCCACGGTTGTTGTTATTTCCGTTTGCCGGCTTTCTGGACTGTTTGCTGTACTGTGCATTAAATACGGCTGTGATGCTGGATTTCTTCTTTGGACGTTCTTTTCCATCCGCAGTTTTTGTTGCACCTGCCTTTGCAACTTCTGTTTTTTTCACATCTGCTGCCGGTTTTGCTTCTTTCGAAAAAGCACCGCGGACCAGTGCCTGTGCTTCTTCTTCCATATTGCTGGAAGCACTTTTTCCGTCAAACTTTGTATTTTTTAATTTATCTAAAATATCCTGTGATTTTATATTTAACTCTTTCGCGAGTTCATGAACTCTCATTTTTGCCATAAATGAATTTACCTCCGTTATTCAGTTTTATATTTTTATACGGTGTGCTCTTTGAGCTTCTTTTCTACGGCCTTCGCCAGATTTTCATCTGTCACGGCAAGTGATGCACGGAATTCTTTTCCGATGCAGCGTCCAAGTGCTTCCTTACTTCCGTAACAATAGCATGGCACATGGTAAAAATCCGTCATATTACAAAAACTCTTTTTTGTGTTCCCGGATGCCTCTGCAGAGACAATCACGAGATAGGCATGACCTGTTTTTACTGCTTTTTCTGTAGAAAACTCACCGCTTACAACATTTCCCGACTTTGCGGCTATGGAAAGCATGGATAATACGCTATCATGCAAGTGTACTCATCTCCTTTTCCAGACTCTCATACACTTCCTGTGGAATTGCAGTCTTTAAGGAGCGCTCAAGTCCCTTGTTTTTTCTTGCCAGGCGAAGACACCCAGGATCTGCACAGATGTATGCTCCACGGCCGTTTTTACGACCGGTGGCATCCAGCATAATCTCATTTTCCGGTGTCTTAATTACCCGGATCATTTCTTTTTTTCCTTCATTTCATTACAGGCGACACACTTGCGCAATGGAATTTTTTATTTGCCATAATTACTCCTCAAAAGAAGTCTCATCTGCTGATGTTTCTTCTACCGGCGCTTCTTCTGTTGATGCTTCTGCTTCGGTAGGAATTTCTTCTGTGGCATCCGGATCTTTGTAATATCCTTCCTCATCATACTCATAATTATCATCATACTCATCGTCTTCATAATCATTTTCGTAATCAAGGAAATCTCCGGACTCTCTTGCCTGCGTCTCACTCTTGATATCAATCTTAAATCCAGTCAGGCGGGCTGCCAGACGGGCATTTTGTCCTTCCTTACCAATAGCAAGCGATAACTGGTAATCCGGAACCACAACTTTTGCTGCTTTCTCGTCAGCGTCCGCAATAACGGAAATAACCTTTGCAGGACTTAATGCATTCTGAATCAAAATTGCAGGATTCTCATCCCATGTAATGATATCAATTTTTTCTCCGCGCAGCTCATTAACGATCGCATTGACACGTGCTCCGTTCATTCCGACACATGCGCCAACCGGATCTACATCCGGATCGTTCGACCATACCGCGATTTTTGTACGGCTTCCTGCCTCACGTGAGATTGCTTTAATTTCAACGATACCATCCCGCACTTCGGAAACCTCTGACTCAAAAAGTCTCTTGACAAGCTCCGGATGTGTTCTGGAAACAAGAATCTTCGGTCCCTTTGAGGTTGCCTTCACTTCCAGAATATATACCTTAATGCGTTCGGTTGGCTGGAAGGTTTCCCCCTTGATCTGCTCACTTTCGGTCAGGAGTGCATCTGCCTTTCCAAGATTAATACTGACATTGCGTCCGACATAACGCTGGACAACACCTGTCACTACTTCTTTTTCCATGCTGAAATACTCATCGTAAATCACTTTCCGTTCTTCTTCACGGATCTTCTGTAAGATCACATTCTTGGCATTCTGTGTTGCAATACGTCCAAATTCTTTGGATTTTACTTCTACCTGAACAATATCGCCCAGTGTATATTTTCCATTGATCATCTGCGCATTCTGCAAAGAGATCTGCTCAATCGGATCTTCCACAGTCTCTACCACTGTTTTTTCCTGATAACAATGATATTCGCAGGTGTCCGGATCAATCACAACTTTTACGTTGTCAGCCTTTCCAAAATGATTTTTGCAGGCAGTTAAAAGGGAATTTTCAATTGCCTCAAGCAGCGTTTCTTTACTGATGTTTTTCTCCTTCTCCAGTATCGTTAACGCATCCAATAACTCATTATTCATGATTTTTATCCTCCATATATATTTATCGTGTTTTCCACATATGAGGTATCGCATAAGCGATATCTCCTGCGCAGTTTACCTCCGCAAAACGGGCTTTTCTATAAACTGCTCTATAAGTCATTGTCCTAAAAATCAATTGCCTGTCGGATCAGTGCAATATCTGTCTTTAAAAAGGTGGTCTCTTTGTCGTTCTCATCTGCAATCGTCACAGATGTATCATCATACGCTTTTAAAATTCCTGTGAATTCCTTGCAGCGGTCGATTGCACGGTAGGTACGGATCTCAATTTCTTTGCCCATATTTCGGACATAATCTTTTTCTTTCTTTAAAGGTCTGCCAAGTCCCGGAGAACTTACCTCAAATGTATAGGAATCCGGAATAAAATCTTCACGGTCGAGCAGTTCATTCATCTCACGTGCCACCGCCTCACAATCATTGATTGTAATGCCGCCCTCTTTGTCAATATACGCCCGCAGATAATACATGCTTCCCTCTTTGACATATTCTACATCTACCAGTTCAAACTGCATACGCTCCAGAATCGGAAGAATCAGTTGTTCTGTCTTTGCCTCATAAGTACTTGCCTTTGACATATTACCACCTCTTTTCTTTGACATAACACACATTTTCACAAAAATTTGAGAGAGGACATCTGCCCTCTCTCAACCTTAGTTTCTATGTTACTTTTGTTATCATATCACTCTTTTTCCCTGATTTCAAGGGATTTTGTGTATTTCTTTCATAAAACAAAAAGTTCTTACCCAATCAGGTAAGAACTTCAGCAGTCCGTACGGGAATCGAACCCGTGTTTCCGCCGTGAGAGGGCGGCGTCTTAACCGCTTGACCAACGAACCGTGTATTATACTATCATAGCACAGGCCATGCGTCAAGTACTTTTTTCAGAAGCTTTGTTATTGTTCCCCGGTTCCCCTGCAAGCAGTAACAAGACTTGTACTTTCTTTCCCATATGTATATAATTTGTATAAAAGCAACTCAGGAGGACATCAGAAATGAAACTTATCTCATGGAACGTTAACGGGCTGCGCGCCTGTGTACAAAAAGGATTTCTCGATTATTTTCATGCCGCAGATGCCGATTTTTTCTGCATCCAGGAATCCAAGCTGCAGGAAGGACAGATCGCACTTGATCTGCCGGGCTACCACCAGTACTGGAATTACGCCGAGAAAAAAGGCTACTCCGGCACGGCAATCTTTGCAAAACACGAACCTCTTCAGGTCACACGCGGCATCGGCACCGCAATCTGCGATACCGAAGGCCGGGTGATCACCCTCGAATATGACAGCTTCTATCTTGTCACCTGTTACACTCCAAACTCCCAGAACGAACTAGCGCGGCTTCTCTACCGCATGGAATGGGAAGATGCTTTCCGCGCTTATCTTCTTCAGCTTGACAGCAAAAAGCCGGTCATTCTCTGCGGCGATTTAAATGTTGCACACACAGAGATCGATCTGAAAAATCCAAAGACCAACCGCAAAAATGCCGGTTTTTCCGATGAAGAACGGGAAAAAATGACCGAACTTTTAAGCGCCGGTTTTACGGATACCTTCCGTTATTTTTATCCGGATGCCGAGGGCATTTATTCCTGGTGGTCCTACCGCTTTAAAGCCCGCGAGAAAAACGCCGGATGGCGGATCGATTATTTCATCACTTCCAGGCGGCTCGATTCCAGTCTCACCGGAGCGGCTATCCATACCGATGTGTTCGGTTCGGATCACTGTCCGGTAGAACTGACCATTGAATTGTAAAGAAGTTCATTTCGTAAAAAATCCAGTGTTTTCACGGACGATTCCATGAAAACACTGGATTTTTCATTATGCGTACATCAATTTTCCTTTTGGCACTGGAATTTCCCGCCCAATAGCCTTTGCCGTCTCTATCCATTCGGAAATAACTGTTTCCACATTTTCCAAAGCCTCTGCCGCCGTTTCTCCATCATAAACTTTATTTCCGCGAGGATGCGCAGCTCGCGGAGCGTTATTTAATCATAGGAAGGAATTTCCTATGATTAAATAAAAAAAATGCTGTCATACGACAACATTTTTTCGGGTTGGGCTATTATATTTATAATAGTAACAGTCCGTACGGGAATCGAACCCGTGTTTCCGCCGTGAGAGGGCGGCGTCTTAACCGCTTGACCAACGAACCGTGTATTATACTATCATACACAATACTCTTTGTCAAATACTTTTTTCATATTTTTATCTTTATATTGCCAGAGTTAGAAGAACTTGCCTTCGACTTAGGCGATATCGTGCCATCCTTTATCGTTCTGGCCTCTTTCTTGTTATTTCTTTATTTTTGCAAGTGTCTTATAAAATGGCTTGAATATCTTGTTAAGTTGCGTTCCATTCTTTGGATATTGCTTTGTGATTTTAGCACTCATAGACTTCTTATCGCCTACTATGTTATTTGCTAGTATGATGGTTCATTTTTTCCAACACAATTTATAATGGTATAGAGCTCATTTTTATCTACACTACTTATCTTTTCTGTCACTTTTACTGATGAAGAGTTGACAACATTCTCTTCAACAGATACAGGCACTTTCTATAGGTTTGAGTTTGATATATTAGAGCGCGGTACTCTACTTACATTCATTCCACGTTCAGACCAAAATGAAACAACAGCATCAAATTCTGTATCATTTGACATAATAATTAGAAATCCTTTGTTAATTATTTTTTACGCTGCCGCATTGGCATTTATCGACTCTATAACCTTCCTGATTCCCATCCACACCGTCAAATCAGTAAATATCTCTACCACACTTCCCTGATCTGTAAACGGTGACTCCTGCAAGACAGAGAGATCTTTCATCATTCCATTATGAACTATGTATTCTACGATTTGGTTCACAAAGTAAATCTGTCTGCTATCCAGGCTTGTGCTAGTCAAGTATTCTGAGAATGCTTCCTTTGCCGCATTCATATCAAGCCCTACGATTTCGCGAACAAATTCCCCTAGTGGTTTTGTACCAATCTCATGTTCATAATCCTGTTTGGTTCCAACTTCTTTCCAAAGAATTTCCTCTAATGTTTCAATGTCTGTCTCAGTCAATGGCTGATTCGTCTTAAGCTTTGCGATGGCAACATTATCTTGGTGTTGTCTAATATAGTACTCTGCCTTTGCCTTGTAATTCTTCAACTCATCATTTTCCAGTTCAGATTCCTTCCAGGTGGCAGAAAGCAGTTCGTCTGAAAAATTAGTCTCATATTTGATTTTGCCTCGTGGGATATATTTCATCAGATCACGAAGCTTTTCTCTGATTTCTTCAAACTCGTTAATTCCTGCATTATCCACATAATCTGTATTCAATATCTTATTAATCAATTCTGATTGGGCTGGATCTCTGGTATGTTTGCAACACTCGCTATTCCTGCAACTTTCTTATGCAGATCTGAACGAGCCCTTGTATATTTCTTTCCAATCAGATATGCCAATTCAATTCCATACATGAGTGCATCAAATCGAACCGCACTTGCTTCATCACCATCAGGCAAGATAAGTGGAGCAACCTCTTCTCGCACTATCAAGGTATCCTCGTAGGTGAGCACCTGATAATTTGCCTCTGTTGCGTATAAATCCACATATTTCAAATGCTGTCGGACTGCAAAATTATCCCTCGGTAATTCCTGTACCTTCTCACTCATCTGCTTCACTAGCGCCTTGCGGTAAGCAATCAATCTATCAATCTGGTAATCAATATCCTGAAGCTTATATGAAATTTCGAACTTTAGATTAAAGATAGCTCCCTGAAGTGCAATCATGTTTGCGGTTGCTTTGCCTTTATTCATTCTAAAGAACTCAAAGTTTCCACAAAAATCAAATATATAAAACTTCTGCTTATCTTCACCATCAAGAAGTCCAGGACAAAGTCGTGTTCCACGTCCAATCATCTGCCAGAATTTTGCCTTACTCATGACCTTTTTGAAGAACACAAGATTTAATACTTCCGGCACATCGATTCCTGTATCCAACATGTCTACTGAGATTGCAATCTGTGGCATTTTCTTAGGATCAGAGAACTCATCAATAGCACTCTGTGCATAGGTCATATAATTATCAATAACCTTTGCATAATCTGGAAGATGTGGATATTCTTTATGGAATACTTCCAGTATTTTTTCGGCATGATCATGGTTCTTGGCAAAGATGATTGTCTTTCCAATCTTCTGACCATAATCAATTCTGATACCTTCCGTCATCAATGTATTTAACACCTGCTTTATAGTATCCTCATTAAAGATCCAGGTATTTAACGCAGAAGATGCAATTGCCTCGGGCATCTCACCCTGTTCACCCTCAAACGTTTCCTCATATGCTTCCTTATCCTCATCTGATAACTCATCATATACAATTCCTTGCTCAATGAATTTCAGCTTAGATTCCACTGATACATAGTCTACAAGGTAACCATCCTTTACCGCCTGCGCCAGATCATAGCCATATGTTGGCACACCGTTTTCCAGTTCAAACACTTCATAAGTGTTCTTATCAATTTCATCCTTAGGAGTTGCAGTAAGGCCTACCAACGGAGCATCGAAATATGTGAAAATGTCTTTGTATTTATTGTAGATGGACCTATATGTGCTTCGTCACAAATAACCAGATCAAAATGTCCGCAGGTAAATAGTTTTCCCTCATCGTCTCCCACCGTATCAATGCAATTAATCATGGTCTGGTAAGTTGAAAAAATGCAATGTGCATTATAATTATCCTTCTCTTCTACCAGATTTGAACATGATAGGTTCGGCAACATATTTACAAAGCTTCGCTTCGCCTGTGTAACCAATGAATTTCTGTCTGCAAGGAATAAAATGTTTTTCACCCATCCAGCCTTTAATAAACAATCACACAAGGCAATCACGGTTCTTGTCTTTCCAGAACCAGTTGCCATAACCAATAAAGCCTTTCTACGATTCTTCTCATCGAAGCTGTTACATACCGCCTTAATGGCAGATTCCTGGTAATAACGGCCTGCAATATTTTTATCTACAGAAACGAACTTAAGACTTGTCCTCATGGTCAGTAAATTGAACCACTTCTCCAAGTCTCTCTTAGAATAAATAACGGAACATTTTCTCTCAGGATATTGTCCATCAATGATATGTGTTTCAAATCCATTTGTAAGAAAAATCACCGGTCTTCTTTTATATTTCTGTTCTAATAAATCTGCATATAGTTTTGCTTGCTGCCTTCCTTTTGCCACATCCACACAGGTTCTCTTCGCCTCAATCACAGCCAATGGTCTGTGCATATCATCGTATAAAACGTAATCAGCATATCCAACTTCCGACTTATTAGGCATACCCGGAAGCTCTACTTCATTGATCCAGTCTTTGCCTTCTGTCCAACCGGCATCCGTTAACATGGAATCTATGTAAAGCTTTTCTTGTTTTATATTCAGACAAATCAAGAGGCTTTGGCACATAAGTCTGCTGCTGTTCCTGTCTACGAGCTGACAGTTCTTCTTTCAGAGACGCATTCTCTGCAATCAGCTTTTTCAGATCAAGTTCTTGTTTGGCTGATTTTTCTTGTTCCTTAGTAAGCTCTTCTTTTGTCGCACTAGCAGCCTCTTTTGAAGCCTTAGCCTTCTCAATACGCTCTGTGATCAGCCCTTGATTAAAGGTTCTCTCCTCATACTGATCTGAGTAACAATAGGCATATAGTCCAAATAGATAAAAAGATTCTCCAAGCAAAGCATTGCTTCGTCTCTGCCCAGCTTCTTATTGCTGTGAGCCACATTATTGCCGCACCTGCGAATATAATCCATTCGTTTCCAGAGATCTGGTCCCACGATCTGCCTGTAATCCTCTGCATTCATCAAGCTCTGCAGATTGTCCTGATAAGGCATCTCCAGTTCCTTATCAACAGAGTACATCCACTTTATGGCAAATTCCATTGCTCTACGACTATTAATAATACTAGCTTCCGGATCCATAAGAATGATTTTTTCTGCGGATATAGCAACAGATGCAAAAGATGAAAATTTAGATTCATTCTTTAGATAATCAAAATTCGTGATCATACAGCTCCTCCTTTGATTCTTATAGCCTATCCATTTGTATCAGTTCACTTTCCTTTGTGTACTGATTAACAAGGTGGTCGTAACTGAAAAATTTTACATAATCTCGAATACTACTATAAATATTTCTTTCGATTAGACTATTAAACTGTGACTTACGACTCTCGTCTGCAATAATGTAAAAATCTGCTCTAAAATCCTGCAACTCATAAAATTTATCAAGCGAATTGGTAATATTCGTAGAATGTTCAACCTCATAAAATCTATAAGGCATTCTTCTCTCATTAAACCATATTACATCTACAGTCTTAGCACGTTTTGTAATCTCTTCGTATGTAAAGTTCGGAAGCTGTGACTCTGTTGTGATGTCACATAACTTCTTTTCAAGGAATCTCTTGTTCTTATCTTGGTTAGGTACATACGTCTTATAGTTATGCATATTACCAAGTTCAACAATAATGCCCTGATAATAGGAGTGTGTGAAGATTTCTTCGCTTCTTGCATTATTTTCCACAATATCAAATCGCCTTAATACATCTTCCTTGTATTCTGTTAATGCCCATAACCCAGGCTTAATACGAAAGAATTCATCATTAACCTGTACAATTTGGCGAACACTGGCCTGTGGTGTCTTTGTCTTCCATGTACTAAAATCAACAATCTGATTTAATTGCTGAAAGGTAGCATATCCACCATTTTTTCTCATTGCCTCTATGACATTCTCTTTTTTGTGTCAAAACTACACCTTCTCTCGTATTTTTCTATTTTACAACCTTTAATTGACTGAGCGTAGCGAAAGATGCTTCTTGAATCGCAGTTCAAGAAGATGCTCTGTACTTCAACCTTTAATTTGTCGACTTGAGTGACGAAGTCATAATATGATTTCTGTACTTCAACTGGCGGATGTATTATTTCAAAATTAGAAACAATAGGCACATTCAAATTTGGCATCGTCTGCCCAACTGCCATATCCTCAATAGTTTTCTTGAATGACGGAAACGATATTATTTTTTGTATGAAATCAGCTGTTACATTTTGAGTTGGACGAATAAATATACTCCCTGTGCCACATAGCAATCCATCTTCTAAAACTACCGCACACCTACCCATTTCTCCTCGTCGTCCCATAACCACGTCAAATTTGCAACTTATATGCACCTAATTCCTCATATTTTTCATTTGAAATAGTCAACTTGTTATCTACTGAAATTTTGCTATCTACAATATGCGATGGATTGACTAGCGGGTGTCTATTTTCTATATAGTCTTCCTTATGCAGAAGCGAGCCAAAAGTCAACAATTTTAATATCTGCAATCTGTGAGAGCCTAACCTTGTCATAGTTAAATGGATTTGATACTGGGTCACCAAACATCTCGACAAATCTGGCTTTGATGAGAATATCTAATCCTTCTAATTGTTTTCTTTTCTTTGTAATGACACCTTGTACCTTTTTTAATTTCTCAACAATCTTCAACTGCTCTTCCAATGTAATCTTTGGAATCTTCATTTTACGCATTGTTGCTTGCGTTAACTTTTGTCGTGTTGCTCCATTAACAAGTCCATTTGTATCGTAGAACATCAATGAGTAGCATAAATAATCAACATCTATCATACTCTTTGGTTTCAAAACATGAGCATGATTATTTACCCAGCATTTACCTGACACTCTATATGCAATAGGTCGTATTTTTGAGCCAAAATTACCACCATCCTCGGCTAACAATACTAGTTCATCATCAAAGATGTAATCATCTACATAGTCCTGAATTCCATTAGCACCATAATATGGATATTCTCCTGCACTTCTTTCAGAACCTTTGATTGGCACTCTTTGAGAATCAAGTATCTCACAACATTCTTCGACAGTATATGTCTCCGCAAATCCTTTTCTATCAATTATCTTAGTGACTTTTTCCATTTTGGAAACAATCACTATTCTCAACAAATTACGCAATATACTTTTGATGCGAATTCTTCACATTAGTCTGATTTACAATTGCGTATTGCATTGTGGTATCTATCTGAGAATGTCCTAGTATCTTCTGCACCTGTTCTATTGGCATTCCCTTATCAATAGCCCTTGTTGCCATTGTCCTTCTGAACTTATGTGGATGTATTTTGTTCAGTCCAAGGGATCTTCCAAGCTCTCGTATTCTTATCTCTACACCACTGATTTTCAGGCGATTGAATGGGGCATCTAATGTCACAAATAAAGCAGGATTATTATCCGATCGACTATCAAGATACCGCTGCAAATGTATCTTAGCTTTTGCATCAAAATAAACCTTGCGTTCTTTATCGCCTTTGCCAAATACGATACACTCCCGTTGCTCCAAATCCAAATCTGAAATATCCAGATTCACCAATTCTCCCACCCTGATGCCCGTAGAATAAAGTAGGTCTATGATGGCCAGATCCCGTAATTCTGTGCAATGATCTCGTAATTTTTCTATTGCTTCATCAGAGATAGTTTCTTTTTACAACTGTCTTGGTCTTAATCTTATGAATCCTTCTCATCGGGCTCTTTAGAATATAATCCTCTTCCTCTAACCAAGAAAAGAAGCTTGAAATATTTCTTCTCACATTATCAATCGTTACTTTACTGCAATTATTAATTTTCTGATACCTAACTAGATAATCCCTAATCTGCTCCGTACTAATTTTTCCGAACAGGGTTACTGATGTCTTTCAGAAAATGTTCTATCGTAACTCGATAATACTGAATTGTCCTATCGGAGCACCCTTCCATCTGCTTCGCATTTAGGAATCTGGTAATATACTCATCATTTGAAATATTTTCTCTTTGAGGTTCATTTTCCGATAATTCCTGCACTATAACTTCTTGTAGCTTCTTAAGCTGCTCAATGCTTAAAAACTCCGCCATTGCATTTACAATTCTTACAATCTTTTCTTTCCATGTTGGTACATCCTTCCGTACCAACATCCTTCTCCAATGAAAATTTATAACCAGTTCTCTTCTATTTCATTTTTTAGTTTACCAAACAAGTCATAAAACGACTCCTTCGTCTGGTGAATAATATCCAAAGCAACCGCTTCATTATATGCATGTGCAACATTATTTCGTGCCTGCAAAGCGTCCAGCCAGCTTTGTTCATCCACAATCATTCCCGCCTTATATGCTGTCTTTAATATGGTTCGTGGTGAACCAGTTGCACTTTCGGCAAATCCTGACTCTGTCAGTTTTTCTTTCATCATTTTCCATGCTTGCTCAAAGCAAATCTCATATAGTCCAACCAATCCTGTCAACTCGACATTGTTATATGGCTCTTCGTAACTATAAATATCTTTGAGATTGCGATAAGCATTACAAAAGTTTTCATATTTTTTCATATAACAAAACTCCCTCTCTTCGTATAGATTCTAGTAGTTCTTTTTGTACTCTCCCATCCAAATTAATGATATCAAATTCCAAAAGGGTAGAAACCTCCTCATCCACCTGTACTGCAAATGCTGAGATATTTCCACCTTCTACGGCTAAATCTATATCACTCGTGCGCTTAAAATCCCCACGAGCTCTAGAACCAAAAAGAATCAGCTTCTTTATATCATTTTTTTGATAGCAATGGAAATAATATCCTGTTCAATCGAATCATCAATTCCTAAAATTTTCATACTCTCACCTATCCAAAATATTCCTGCATTAAACTATCAAATAATATTTGCATCTCATCAAGTGATTTCTGTACTTCAACCTTTAATTTGTCGACTTGGCTATTAAACTCAGAAAACTTCCGCTGAAGTTCTAATGGTGGCGCGATCATTTCAAACGATTTTATATCGCCAACATTTATATGAGGCGAAGCTGAGCCACTTATTCCCCTTAATGCATTACTCAAAAACGAATCACTATTCATTGCTGTACAAATGAACTCAGAAGTACACACCGATGAATCCGGAGATAAAAGCATTGATCTTTGTCCCAGCGCAACATTACAATTTCTATCGATGATAGCTGCAATTCCTAAAATTGCACCTTCTCTTGTATAAACTATATCTCCTTTTTCAGGTCGTTTTCTCTGAATTCTCTGATTAAATTCATCTTCAACGATATATTCGATTTCATCCCATAGAATTTTATTTTTCTTCACAACGGATGTTCGAATGCACATAAATCCAGTATCTTCACTAATGTAGTTTGGTGTAGAGTGCGGACAATCAACAATTGAATGACATAGCTGCTCTAAGGAGCCTCCTAGACCAATTCTTTTCATTTTGAATAGGATCACCAAACATCTCAACAAATCTGGCTTTGATGAGAATATCTAATCCTTCTAATTGTTTTCTTTTCTTTGTAATGACACCTTGTACCTTTTTTAATTTCTCAACAATCTTCAACTGCTCTTCCAATGTAATCTTTGGAATCTTCATTTTACGCATTGTTGCTTGCGTTAACTTTTGTCGTGTTGCTCCATTAACAAGTCCATTTGTATCGTAGAACATCAATGAGTAGCATAAATAATCAACATCTATCATACTCTTTGGTTTCAAAACATGAGCATGATTATTTACCCAGCATTTACCTGACACTCTATATGCAATAGGTCGTGTTTTTGAGCCAAAATTACCACCATCCTCGGCTAACAATACTAGTTCATCATCAAAGATGTAATCATCTACATAGTCCTGAATTCCATTAGCACCATAATATGGATATTCTCCTGCACTTCTTTCAGAACCTTTGATTGGCACTCTTTGAGAATCAAGTATCTCACAACATTCTTCGACAGTATATGTCTCCGCAAATCCTTTTCTATCAATCACATCTGCAGTGCCATTCGTATTTCGCTTCGCTTCATCCTCATGTCGTGCTGTCGCACTATCGGTTCCGTCCATCATGCCGCCTTTGGTGAGCAAGATCCCCACAGCGTCCTGTTGGACGTCTCCAGCACTGCTCGTTACCTCGTCAAACCCAAATTTATCCATTTTCTCTCACCTCTTGACAATACAGTCCAAAAATGAATAGGGCTGATTGCCCATACAATCCAGTTTCATCATCAGACAAATTCTCTGCTGTCTTTGACATATAAAACATATCTAATGCCTTTTCTTGTGAAACATTCCATTTTTGACTGATCAAATTTACAACTTCTGGAATAAGCAGAGATTTCACTAATGCATGTCCCATAGCATCGCCTCCAATTCTTCCATCTCTTTAGCGATTTCTTTATCCAAAGCCTTAATGTTAGCCAGAATCTCTGATGTTGCAGGATACTCAATTTTTTCATATTCTACCTGTTTATACTTATTGATAAACAAGTCATATCCGTTATCCACGATTTCCTGTTTCGGAACCATAAATGACTGTTCGGTACGTTTTCTATCAATTTCCTGCTCACGATTCTTAAATCTCTTGATGATATCAGGAATATCATTTTCAGACACAACAGTTCTCTTATCATCAAGACTGAAGCCATCAGCCTTCATATCATAGAACCACACATTATCCGTTCCACCATGCTCTGTTTTAGTAAATACCAGAATAGCGGTAGATACACCGGCATATGGTTTAAACACACCAGAAGGCATGGAAATAACAGCCTCCAATCTCTGATTTTCTACAATCTCTGTTCTGATATCCTTATGCGCTTTAGAAGATCCAAAAAGCACTCCATCCGGTACAATACAAGCACATCTTCCACCAATCTTTAAGATACGAAGGAACAAGGTAAGGAATAATAATTCTGTTTTCTTTGTCTTACATACCTTAAGCAAATCTCCTGAAACTGACTCTGCATCCAGACTTCCCTTAAAAGGTGGATTGGCGAGTACCAACGAATACTTGTCCTTATCTTGATTTTGATCAGACAGACTGTCTCTATATTCGATAAAAGGATTGTCAATTCCATGTGTCATCATATTCATGGCACCGATACGAAGCATGGTTCTATCCATGTCATATCCATAAAACATGTGATTCATATAATGATCTTTTTTCTGCTTATCGAAGAAAATCTCATCCTTCTTATTCGCCTTCAAATACTCGCCGGCAGCAACCAGGAATCCTGATGTACCACAAGCCGGATCACAGATTACTTCATCACTTGATGGATTCATCATTTCCACCATCATACGGATGATATGTCTTGGAGTTCTAAACTGACCATTCAGACCAGACTGTGCAATCTTTGACAAGAGGTACTCGTATACATCTCCTCTTACATCTGCTGTCTGGATTTCATTCATCATCTTATAGATTTCATCCAATGAATCCACCACCTTGGATAATAAAAAGTGGTGTAGGGAGTTTAAAAATTGCATCATCCATGTACTTAGAATATGCACTATTCTTATCTGCATGTAATGTCTTGATAAATGGGAATACCCACTCCTGCATCACGGAATACATACGATCTGCAGGGAAATCATGGAATACAGACCACTTAAGCTGTGAACCATCAATGGTTCTTTCACCAATCTTTACCTCATCAGAAAAGATACTCCTATATGGCAGGCCTAGCATTGCACTTTCCTTCGCTCTTGTATTATCCGAATCGTCCAAATCATGGATAAACATCAGATAAGTAATCTGTTCAATTACTTCCAAAGGATTTACCAATCCGCCTGCTGCAAAAATATCCCACAAACCATCAATCTTATTTTTTAATTCACCTGTAATCATCCTATCTGCTCCTTATCCTTACTCTGCTTTCCACGCATATTTTGTGTATCGGCCTCCACCTATTTTTTCTATTTCTCCTGCTTTCAATAAATCTGCCAATGCTCTTTGCACTGTGGTATCACTGATATCCGGATTCATCTCTAAAAGCTCTGATTTTGTAATGGTGCCAATATGATTTTTAATCATCTCTCTGATGCGATCAGCCTTCGATATGTTAGGATCCGTTAATAGCTTTACCCTTGATTCAAATTCCTTGTAGGCACTTACAATAACTCCAAGCATATAATTTACAAAAGGCTTGTAATCATTCTTGTTTTCATGCCAGTTGATTGAGCTGTCCTGCAATGCTTCATAATAGGTTTCTTTAGACTCTTCAATGATTTTTTCAATACTGACATACTTACCAACGATAAACCCTGACTGATAAAGTAATAATAATGTCAGCAATCGGCTCATTCTACCATTTCCATCATTGAATGGATGGATGCACAAAAAGTCTAGGATAAACATCATATCCAAAATTAATGGATCCACTATTTCCTTAGCATCTCGGAATGAGTTGCACAATTCATCGATTGCATCTGGTGTCTCCCAAGCTGCTACTGGCATAAATCTCACATGTTGATTTCCTTCTGCATCCATCTCTCGAATGATATTATCACCAGTCTTAAAGGTTCCGCCTTCCGTGTTTCCCAGGAACTTATACAAATCTCTGTGTAGCTGCAAAAGATAATTTGCATTAATTGGAATATAGTCATAATTTTCATGAATTGTATTAAGGACATCTCTATATCCAGCTATCTCAGACTCATCTCTATTTCTTGGAGTGGTCTTTGCCTGCACAAGATTTTTCAGGCGATCATCCGCTGTAGAAATACCTTCTATGCGGTTAGAAGCCTCTGTACTTTGGATCTTGGCTATTTCTACCAGTTCCCTTAATTCATCCTGATGAGCTTCAATAAATAGCCTCTGTTCTCCCTTATATTCGCTTATCAATGTAAGTTTACGCACAATCTCAGGAGATAGTAATTTTTCCCATGTGTCTTTATAGTTATACTCTCTCATTCAATTACCTCATCAGCTTTTTAATTTAGTCATTTATGGTTTATACAACTAAATTTACTATATACATGATATTCTTTTTTAATTATGTCGTCAATAGTTTTAATTTAGTCGTTTTTTGTTGTTTTGACTAAATTAAATTTCAAAATGACTATATTAAAAAAATCCGACTAATTTCACCTAAACAGGTCAAAAAGGTCAGTTTCTTAGCAGGATTTATCGAGGGTAGTCCGGTCACTTTTCAAAAATGGGGGGGGGGTAATGAGGGTACAAACGCAATTGTCAGTGCCCCCTAAAGCCTTGATTTTCCTGCAAGCAATAGACTGTTTGCATGTGCCGTTTTTTCCTCCGGCAAGGTCTCCATTGATGATTCTTTTCCAATTATCAGAATAGGCCACCTGTAGATTATCGCCGCAACCGTCAAGGACATCTGCGACAATAACACCTTCGGGATACTCGTTCATAATCTTATAGCAGTTCCATCTGCATAGATTTCGTTATGTGATATATTTCGCTCTTATGTTATAAAAACACCACCTCAACAATCTCTTGTCAATAAAAATGTGCGAAATATACCACACGGTTAATAAAGAAAAAGATGCCTGCCAACTGGCACAGCACCTCTCTTTATCCGACATAGATATTTCCATCTATTTTAATAATTCCTGTTCTATACTAAAGACATCTGGAAAAATCAACTTCGCTCCCTTTCTCTGCAATGCTAAAACTTTTACTGCTTTATCCTTTAGCTCCTTTTCCAATCTACCATCAACACGAACTGGTATATTGGCAGCAGAGTCCAAATACTCATTTTTCATATATTTTTCTGTAATCGGACACATATTTTGAATCAAAAAAGCCTTCTCATGACCAAGCACTTCTCCAAAAACAATTGTATCGCACCTATGGTACTTTTGCATTTTCTTATTATAAATCCCCTAAATTTAGAAACCTGTGACGAAAACGGAATCATCCAAAATAGCTGAGTATTACTATCCTGGAATGCGTAAAAGCATGGTCTGTCATGCAACTGTCCATTTACCTTTTCCTTATTCTGCATCAAATAAGAATCTGGAAAATCCTTAAAGTATTGATCATCAATATAATAAAAATGTCCTATTTCCATTTCTTCTCCTATCGTCAAAAAGAGGCCCCATCCTCTCGAACGGAACCTCAAAACATTTGAACTCGACCTTTTCTAAGTCGCATATCGAGTAGCGACAAACATTTGAACTCGACCTTATTTGAGTTGCATATCGAGTAGCAACAAACATTTGCAGTAATCTCTTACTGTACTTAAAATATACATCCAAATGAGCCGCTTGTCAATGTCAAAATAAGTTCAAATCACAGCTTGCGGCTGCATTAATATTATATGTCCTTATCCAACTAGATATTCATTTTACACGATACTGCTGAACATTTCAACGATTGCACACTATATAACGATAGCCCTTACATTCTAACGATTGCTACTACCGTTAAAATTTGTACTTCTACATCGGCTTGTTTGCATTCCCTCATTCGTAGTATTACCGTAGTCCCTTACTACTACACTTGCCACGATATACCCAAGTAATGCCCCCTAAAGCCTTGATTTTACTGACTTTCCATAGCCCTGCCGTGGCATACGAATAAAACACGAATTGATGTCATAATATACCTCCTGCTGACAAGAAATGCCCTGTTTTGCAAGGTTTCTTGGGTATTTTGTGAATTACTCTGAAAATGCAGAAGGATCTTTCATCCAATCGTAGAATCGTTTGCGAATTTTTTTCAATTCTTCTTTAGCACCAGGAATCTCTTCCAATTTTACTAAGTGCATAACTTTTATCCCCATTATCTCATAGGTAATCTTGTTTCGACATTCTAACCCGACGTTTCGGTTTCATATATGACCATATAAGAAAACAAAAAATCCAGTGCCTACAACAGCTTCCTAAGAATCTGTATAAACACTGGATTTATATCTCAGCAGTCCGTACGGGAATCGAACCCGTGTTTCCGCCGTGAGAGGGCGGCGTCTTAACCGCTTGACCAACGAACCGTGTATTATAATAGCATACACCCCACGCTTCGTCAAGCATATTTTTCATATTTTTCAAAAATATTCAAACAAATTCGAAAATAAGACTTTTCCCTCTTTTTTAATTAATCCTCATAACCGTTTGGATTGTTCTTCTGCCATCTCCAGGAATCCGCACACATTTCCTTAATTCCGTACTGCGCTTTCCAGCCAAGTTCACGTTCTGCCTTACCCGGGTCACAGTAACAGGTTGCAATATCGCCAGGACGGCGAGGCTTGATGCTGTATGGAATCTTAATGCCGTTTGCTTCCTCAAAATTCTTTACGATATCAAGCACGCTGTAGCCGTGTCCGGTACCAAGGTTGTAAATGCAAAGTCCGGCGTTCTCTTCGATCTTCTTTAATGCCTTTACATGTCCGTTTGCCAGATCAACAACGTGGATATAATCGCGCACACCGGTTCCATCCGGAGTATCATAATCGTTTCCGAATACACCGAGTTCTTTTAACTTGCCAACTGCAACCTGTGTAATGTAAGGCATCAGGTTGTTCGGGATGCCGTTTGGATTCTCCCCCATGGTTCCGCTTGGATGTGCTCCGATTGGATTGAAGTAGCGAAGCAGGATCACATTCCACTCATTATCTGCCTTGTAGATATCTGATAAAATCTGCTCCAGCATGGACTTTGTCCATCCGTAAGGATTGGTACACTGTCCCTTCGGGCAGTTCTCGGTAATCGGAATTTCTGCCGGATCGCCGTATACGGTTGCAGATGAAGAGAAAATGATGTTCTTGCATCCGTTCTGACGCATAACATCAACCAGTGTTAAAGTTCCTGCAATGTTGTTATTGTAATACTCCCAAGGCTTTGCCACAGACTCTCCGACAGCCTTCAGTCCTGCAAAATGAATACAACTTTCAATCTTCTGCTCTGCAAAAATTTTATTTAAGATGTCACGATCAAGGATATCTCCTTTATAAAATGTAACTTTCTTTCCGGTCAGTGCCTCCACACGATCCAGTGACTTTTCTGAAGCGTTTGACAGATTATCCAGAACAACGACATCATATCCCGCATTCTGCAGTTCCACACAGGTATGACTTCCGATATAGCCTGCTCCACCAGTAACTAAAATTGCCATAATTCCACTCTCCCTTTCTGTGCTTTTGTTTTCTTCTGATACCCCTATTCTATCGCTCCCGGCTCTTAATGTACAGAACCAAATGTAGAAAAAACATGTAAAAATGTTGCATGTGCATAAAAAAACGTATAAACTCAATACTAGAATCGTGTAAGGAGCATTTCCAATGAATGATCAATATAAAAATTCCTACAAAGCAACTGCAAAAGAACTTGTTTCCCTGTCTGTCTATAATGTCGGATACCAGCTATGCGATGCCGGCTATCAGTGGGGACCCGGAATCCGCGACCACTACCTGATTCACTATGTGATCTCGGGAAAAGGCACATACGAAGTCAACAACGAAACCCATTTTCTTTCTGCCGAAGATGCCTTTCTTGTGTATCCGAATACGGAGATCATCTACCGTGCCGATGCAAAAACGCCATGGGAATATGCATGGGTCGGATTTACCGGAAGTGACGCTGCCACAATTCTGCAGGCAACCGATTTTTCCCGCAAACATCCATGTATTCATGCAGTTCCCAACGGCGAAGAAGTCAAACGTCAGCTTCTGCATATCTATGATGCCAGAGGAAACGGATTTGAACATGCCGTTGAAATGACCGGCCGGCTCTATACCACGCTGGCGCTCTTTCTAAAATCTTCCACCCAAAAAGAAACGCAGCTGACAGCCGCAACCTACGTCCAGAAAAGTATCGAATATATCAGCGCCAATTACTCCTACCCGATCACAGTGGAAGATATTGCCGCCTACGTCGGTTTAAGCCGCAGCCATCTGTTCCGTTCCTTTGAACTGGTGCTGCAGCAGTCCCCAAAAGAATACCTCACGGATTTTCGCATGAAACAGGCATGCTATCTGTTGGAACACTCAAATCTTTCGATCACCGCCATTGCAAATTCCGTCGGATTTGATAATGGGCTGTATTTTTCAAAAACCTTTCATAAGAAAAAAGGGGCCTCTCCCAAAGCTTATCGCATAAAAATAAGAGGGACAGAATAATTTTTGCCCCTCTTTTCTTCTAATGCCACGGAAACGTGAACATTCCATAAATATAAATAAATAAAATCCCTACAGGCACAAAATAACAGAACAGCGGTTTCATCCATGCCTTGATTTTTAAGCCTTTTCCCGCATTGGCCTCCTGCAGGAAATTGTTCCACCCCCATCCCCGGCGTGTACAGCAAAACAGCGCCAGTATCAGTGAGCCGAGCGGCATCGCATTGTTAGACACAATAAAATCCCACAAATCCAGCCATGCCGTGCCTTTTGCAAACGGCTGAAAACGAATCAGACTGTACCCAAGCGCCGTTGTCAATGCCACAAGAAACGTCCCAATCCCGCAGGCAATACATCCCACCGGACGTGACCAGCCCGTCAGTTCCCGGATCATGGCAAGCAGATTCTCACATACTCCAAATACCGTTGACATGGCAGCAAACACCATGAACAGGAAAAACAGCGCACCCCACCAGCGTCCGCCCTGCATATGGTTAAACACACTCGCCATCGTATCAAACAAAAGGCTTGGTCCCGCAGTCACTTCAAGATTATAGGTATCGCAGGCAGGAAACATAATCATGCCTGCAACAACTGCTACAAACGTATCTAAAACAATGATATTTACGGATTCTCCCAAAAGGGAACGCTCTTTCCCGATGTAGCTTCCAAAGATCGCCATGCCACCCATACCGACCGACAACGTGAAAAACGCCTGATTCATTGCTTTTACAATCATTGTACCTGATATTTTGGAAATGTCCGGAATCAGATAAAAAGCCAGCCCATCCTTTGCGCCGGAAAGCGTAAAACTGTGGATCGCCAACACCAGCATCAGCACCAGAAGCGCCGACATCATATATTTGGTAATGCGTTCAAGGCCTCCCTGCAGCCGGAAACTCAAAATCACAAATGTAATCACAACCGTGATCAACAGGTAACCAACATTTACGGATGGTGTTGTGATCATTTTTTCAAATCCCAAATCCGCATTCTGACCGGTAAGAAACTTCACAAAATAATAAATAATCCAGCCTGCAACAACGGAATAAAACGCGATCAGTGCAATATTTCCAATCAGACACACAATCCCCGGAATTTTCCATTTGCGTTTTCCGGAAAGTTTCTCATACATATACAAGGGACTTGTCTGTGCCGCACGTCCTACGGAAAGTTCCATCACCATTGCCGGAAGCCCTAAAATGAGCAGACAGATCACATAGACAAGCATGAAACTGCCACCGCCGTTTTGTCCGCACATCCAGGGAAACTTCCATACATTTCCGCATCCGATTGCACATCCTGCCGAGAGCATAATAAACCCAAGTCTGCTTCCGAGCTGTTCTCTTTTTTCCATTGTTTCCAATACCTTTCCCCGTATATTTTTCAAAAAACTCCGGACAAACAACTTGTCCGGAGTTTTCTACCCAACATTTTTCCGATGACTAAGCTAATGCTTTCTTTGCAACTTCTGCAAGCTTTGCAAAACCTGCTGCATCTGTAACAGCCATGTCAGCTAATACCTTACGGTTTAAATCAGCTCCTGCTACTTTTAATCCGTGCATGAACTGGCTGTAAGAAAGTCCGTTCATACGAGCTGCTGCGTTGATACGAGCAATCCATAACTGACGGAACTGTCTCTTTCTCTCTTTACGTCCAGAATAAGAACTTGTTAAGGCTCTCATTACGGACTGCTTAGCTACACGATACTGCTTGGAACGAGCTCCTCTGTATCCCTTTGCTAATTTAAAGTTCTGTTATGTCTTTTCTTAGCGCCTAATCCGCCTTTAACTCTTGCCATTTCCTATATCCTCCTTAACAAATCTTAGATGTATGGTAAAATCTTCTTCATGTTCTTGATGTTTGTCTGATCCATCATTGCTGCTTTTCTGAGATTTCTCTTATTCTTTGTTGTTTTTTCTTTGTTAAGATATGTCTTCTGTAAGCCTTGTTTCTCTTTAACTTTCCGGTTCCGGTTGCTTTGAAACGCTTTGCTGCTGCTCTGTTTGTCTTAATTTTTGGCATTGTGTATTCCTCCTTAATAAATGTTATCTCTTCTCTGCCAACACCATACCGATGCTTCTTCCCTCGATCTTCGGTGCTTTTTCCACTACTGCGATATCGGAAAGCTGCTCAGCAAGATCATCTAAGATGTGCTTGCTGCTGTTCATATGTGCCATCTCGCGACCACGGAAACGAAGTGTGATCTTGACTTTATTGCCTTTTGCGAGGAACTTCTTTGCAGCGTTCATCTTGGTGTTCAAATCATTGGTGTCAATGTTTGGTGACAGGCGGATTTCTTTTAATTCCACTGTCTTCTGCTTCTTCTTTGCATCCTTTTCCTTACGTGCAAGATCATAACGATACTTACCGTAATCAATTACCTTGCATACAGGCGGCTTTGCATTCGGAGCAATCTTGACAAGGTCAAGACCGGCTTCATCTGCAATTTTCTGTGCCTCTCTGGATGAGACAACACCAATCTGCTCGCCATCCGGTCCGATCAGACGAACCTCTCTGTCTCTAATCTGTTCGTTAATCATTAATTCGCTAATGGTTTTGTACCTCCAATAAAAAATAGTGGATAGGCAGACTATCCACTATTACATCTAACATTCATATAACATGCTAAAAGTATGAACACTAAGTCGCCCGATTGCGCTTAGGTGAGAGTGGATACTCTACTTGTTTCTTAACAACCATTTGACTATACCACCTGATTACGGTATTGTCAACTGTTTTCTGTAAATTTATTCCGCCGGTTCTGCCGGAATAAACAGCCGCTGGTTATTTCCCGGATTCTGATCCGGCACTGCTGCTTTTGCCTCCGCACAAAACTGCTCCTGTGAGTTTATCAGAACCTTGCCCCGCTTGTCAAGTTTTTCATAAGTACCATCCGGCTGCATCACACGCGCTTTCACATTATCTTCCAGTTCCACATGCAGAATATGCAGTGCTTTTTCTTTGAGTTCCTCCTCAATCACCGGGAAAACAATCTCTACACGCCGGTCAAGATTTCGCGGCATCCAGTCCGCACTTCCCATAAATACTTCCGGATTGCCGTCATTATAAAAATAGAAAATACGGCTGTGCTCCAGGAAATTTCCCACAATAGAACGCACGGAGATATTCTCACTCACTCCCGGAATTCCGACGCGCAGACAGCAGATTCCGCGCACGATCAGATCAATCTTTACACCGCTTGCAGATGCCTCATACAGCGCCGCAATAATGCCCGGATCACAGAGAGAATTCATCTTTGCCACGATACGGGCTTCTCTTCCCTGCCGCGCGTTTTTCGCTTCCCTGCCGATCAGGCGCAAAAATTTATCCCGCAGCCAGTATGGTGCCAGCACCAGTTCATTCCATGCCAGCGGTTCGGAATATCCGGATAACATATTAAATACCGCTGTGGCATCCTCCCCGATCGACTCTTTGCAGGTAAAGATTCCACAGTCCGTATATAATTTTGCCGTCGAATCGTTATAGTTTCCGGTTCCCAGATGAACATAGCGGCGGATTCCGTCCTCTTCCCGGCGGACCACCAGTGCGATCTTGCTGTGTGTTTTAAGGCCAACGAGACCATAGATCACATGACAGCCTGCCTGTTCCAGTTTTTTCGCCCAGACAATGTTGTGCTCCTCATCAAAACGGGCTTTCAGCTCAACCAGAACCGACACCTGCTTGCCGTTTTCCGCTGCCTGTGCCAGACTGCTGATAATCGGGGAATTTCCGCTGACACGATACAGTGTCTGTTTAATCGCCAGGACATCCGGATCTTTGGATGCCTGCCGGATGAAATCCACAACCGGATCAAAGGTTTCGTATGGATGATGCAGAAAAATATCCCCTTTGCGGATTGCGGCAAAAATGTCACTTCCCGGTGTAATTTCCGGCACCTGCTGCGGCGTATACGGTTTATAGCGGAGATGGTCATATCCGTCAATCCCATACATTTTCATTAAAAAAGTCAGATCAATCGGACCTGCAATCTGAAAAATATCCTCATCCGAAACTTTCAGCTCCGTCTTTAAAAATTTCAGAAGCTTTTTATCTACCTTCTCTTCAATTTCCAGACGGATAACTTCTCCCCACTGACGCATCTTTAATTTGTTCTCAATCTCTTTCAGCAAATCCGATGCCTCATCCTCATCAATCGTCAGATCTGCGTTTCGCATGATCCGGTACGGATACGCACACAATACCTTGTAATTGGAAAACAGTATGCCTATGTTGCGTTCTATAATCTGCTCAAGCAGAATGAAAGACTTCGTTTCCCCTTCGCTTGGAATCTGTACCAGACGCGGCAGAACACTTGGCACCTGCACGGTCGCAAACACAGTCTCATCCTCCGTTTTCTTTCCGGTCAGAAGTGCTGCAATATTCAGTGTCTTATTGCGAATCAGCGGAAACGGACGCGACGCATCCACTGCCATCGGGGTGAGTACCGGATATACATTTTCCATAAAATAGCGATCCACAAAACGCGCCTGTTCCTCGTTCAGATCCTCATGTGCATCCAGAAGATAAATTCCTTCTTTACGCAGAAGCGGCATCAGGGAACGGCTGAAAGTACTGTACTGGATATTGACCAGTTCCCGCGCCTGTTTATTGATGGCGGAAAGCTGCTCCGTGGCGGTCATTCCGGCGATATCACGCTTTTTATATTTTGCGTGTACCATATCCTTTAAGGATGCCACCCTTACCATAAAAAATTCATCCAGATTGGAAGAAGTAATACTGACAAACTTTAATCGCTCCAAAAGCGGAATGGATTTATCTCTCGCCTCACTTAATACACGCTGGTCAAACTTAATCCAGCTGAGCTCACGGTTTTCATAATATGCCGGATCTTTAAAATCTATTTTTGTGTCCATAAAAGCCCTCCGATCTAATAGTTATAAATACGCTTCTCTTTTAAAACAGGTTTCATGCTGTATACATTTTCAAAATAAGAGGTCTTTGCGTCAAACAATGCCTGTTCCAGCGCAATATCCTCAAATGCCTCGACCGTAATCACGAGTTTTCTCTCCCTTACCGCGATCCGGATATTTTTAAACTTCTGTTTATGACTCTGATCCAGCGCATTTGCCACACGAAGAATTGCCGAAAGTTTTGCCACACAAAGATACTCTTCCTGGCTCAATACATCAGCGACTTCCTCATACGGATCCAGCGGAAGAGTATTGTAGCGCACGATCTGTGCAACAATCTCGCGCTCCTGATGGGTCAGACCGATAATCTCTGAGGACATGATAATATGATACGTACTCTCCGACGCTTCCGCAAAGCTGACATACTTTCCACAGTCATGCAGGATTGTAGCCACCTGAAGCAGCAGACGCGCTCGCTTTCCAAGTCCGTGTTCCTGTTTCATCGCATCAAAAATCTTAATGGATAGCTTGGAAAGTGTCTGAATGTGTGGAGAAAAACTGTGGTAATGCTCCGATAAAAATGTGGCCGCCGAAATGACATCCGCATCAAAATCATGTGTCGATGCCAGCAGTTTATTGTGCTGTGCATAATCAAATGCCATACCATCCTGAATGTTTGCTCCCGGCACCCATACCTCTTTTGGATTCACATTCTGTGCCATCATCTTATACAGCACAAGTGCCGGAATGATCAGCGGTTCCCTCTCATCTGAAAGATTTAATTCCGCTGTGATCTCCTCCAGCGTTTTTTTGAGCAGTTTATCGATAAATTTAGAGAATTTATCCAGCTTTACCTGCCGGCTTTTTCCGCCTTTTTCCTCAATTTTTTTGACCAGGCCGCCGGCATAGTCACTGATCAGGATCAGATAATCCACCGGCGTATTCATGTACATGGAGCGAAATCCCTCGAGTTTTTTATTGACATATTCCTCAATCTGGTTTTCATACATTTTCAGGGAGTATCCGCGGTCTCCAAGCAGATTCCGCAGGCGCATAATGCCTGTTTCCATGTGTTGTGTCGTGATCATTTTCCCGTCACGGAATAATGTGATCTGCACACTCGCCCCGCCGACATCCACGACTGCTGCACTCGTCTTTATCATCTCCTCAAACACCGGACTGCCAGCCACCGCTTTATAACTGATAAAACGGTGTTCCGAGTTGCTTAACACCTTTACCCGGAATCCGGTTCTAAGATAAATCTGGTCAAGGACAAATATCTCATTTGTGGTATCCCGGAGTGCGGCGGCTGCACAGACTTCATAACTGTCTACCTTGTAGCTTTCCATGATCTCTTTAAACTGCGCCAGTGTTTCACAAAGTTCTTCCACCTGCTCATATCCGATTGTCCCTGTGCCATAAGTGCCTTTTCCCAGTTCCTGCCGGGACCGGATGTGATCCACCTCATGAAACTTTTTTCTGTTTGTAAACTCAAATACCTTCAGGCTCACATCGTATGTGCCAATATAAATTGCTGCAAATGTGTGAATTGCCATACGCCCACCTTCTTTCACCAATTCTGACTAATACGTACCAAGAATCCGGAATGCAATTGTTTCCTCCCGAAGTCCGCGCAGCGCATTCTGCACTGCATGATCCTCAAATCTTCCCTCAAAATCAACAAAGAAACGATATTCCCAGTTTTTATTCTGTAACGGACGTGACTGGATATTTGTCATATTCAGTCCATTATAAATAAAATGCGACAGTGCATGATATAAAGCACCGCTTTCGTGATTAATCTCAAAACAGATGCTGATCCGGTCTGCCTGATCGGTATATACTTTTTTCCCTGTCACAACAATAAACCGGGTCGAATTATTTTTATTATTCTGAATGGAATTGCGTAATACTTTCAACCCATAAATCTGGGCATTTTTTGCACTGGCAATCGCCGCCTGGGAAATCTCCCCATCCTCTTTGACCTTCTTGGCTGCAACGGCATTATTGCTGACACTGAATTTTTCCCAGTCCGCATGACTGTCCAGAAATTCACTGCACTGCATCAGTGACTGTTTGTGCGAATACACGGTACGGATATCTCTCTCATCCGCATCTTCCAGTCCTAAAAGTGCATGATCAATACGGATGATCTGCTCCCCGACAATATAATTATCATATTCCACCAGAAGATCATAATTTTCCGAGACAATTCCTGCCGAAGAATTCTCGATCGGGAGTACCGCATAATCCGCTTCCCCGTTCTTAATGGCCTCCATGGCATCTTTCCAGCTCTCCACATGGAAATTATTGCAGTTTTCTCCAAAAAACTGTTCCATGGCAAGCTGGCTGTAGGCACCTTCGAGTCCCTGAAAAACAATCCTTGCATTGGAATAATCCAGCGTGTGAATCGGCTCAAACTCCTGCGGAGGCATAATTCCATGCTCCGTCAGCAGTTTATACTGTTTCTTACGGCTCATCGCCATGATCTGCTCAAAAAGTTCACGGATTCCGTGTCTGGTAAAATCACTTTCCGCTTTTTTCTGCAGCGTTGCCAGCTTGGATTCCTCTCTCTCCTTGTCAAAAATCTGCTTCCCGGTATTTATTTTGTATTCAGCCACATCCGAGGTCAGTTTCATCCGTTCCTCATAGAGTTTTACGATCTGTTCGTCAATTTTATCAATATCTTTTCGGATATCTAGTAAATCTTTCATATAGCGCTCCTTCATGATTTATGATAAAATTTTATAACACAAAGGTATAAAAGGCAAGATACAACTTACCAAGGAGGACTCGATATTATGAAAAAACGTTTGCCCATAATTATAATTGCTGTTCTGGTCGTAGTATTTGCAGGACTGGGCTTTTACAGCCATCAGAAAAGTAAGATCAAATACAACACAAGCTATGTCAACGGAAATACTGCCGGAAACCTTTACAATGCCGGCTTGTTTTGTGAGAAAAACGGAACCGTTTATTTTGCCAATCCGGATGACGATTACCGGCTGTATTCCATGGATACAAACGGCAATCATCTGAAAAAACTCAGTTATGACCGTGTCATGTATATCAACGCCGATGACCATTATGTATACTATGTACGCAATAATGAAAATAATGGAACCGGATTTGATTTCTTCTCCTACGCAAGAAACAGTCTGTGCAGAATTGACCAGAATGGAGAAAACACTAAAATTTTAGACAAAGATCCCTGCCTGTATGCCTCGCTTGTCGGAAACTACATTTATTATCTGCACTATGATGACAAGGATGCTACAACGCTTTACAAGATCGGAATCGATGGCGAAGGACGCAAAAAAGTATATTCGCCTTACATTTTTACATGCAGCACGCTGGGTCAGTATATTTATACCAGCGGAACCGAAAGTGACGGTGCCATCTATCAGCTGGATACCGCCAGTGACAGTTTAAGCAAAGTCTATGAATGTAATTCTTTCAAACCGATTGTAACCAGTGATGACAATGTCTATTATATGGATGTGGATCAGAACAACGCCCTGGTACATACCAATATGAAATCCGGTCATCCGGTTACACTTACCAAGGACAGTCTGGATCTCTACAATGTATACGGAAGCAGTATTTTTTATCAGCGCTATTCCGAAGACAATCCGGCCCTTTGTATGATCAAAAATGACGGCAGTGGATATCAGGAACTGGCACAGGGCAATTACTCCAATATCAACGTCACTTCCAGTTACATCTATTTTACCGATTTTAAGACAAAAGAAGTGTTCTGTACACCGACCGATCATCCGGGAACACTCACCGCTTTCCATCCCGGCGTTATCAAAAAATAAATTTATAAGACTGTAAAAGAGGAGGAACCCAAAAATGCGGTTCCTCCTCTTTTGTTTTTCAAAACTTCCATAACATTACGCGCCAAAATCAAACAGGGAAAGCTGATTGGATTCCGGCATATCGCCAAACAATCCCAGATCACTCATCAGTTCTATTGTTGTCTTTGATACTTTTGTCCGTTCCCTAAAATCATCCTTGGAAAGAAAAATTCCGTCTTTTGCCGCTTCTGCAATCGCAACTGCCGCATTATCGCCAAGTCCGTCAATCGTATTGAGCGCCGGCAGCAGTTTTCCATCCACAATCTGAAAATGATGCGGTTCTGACTTATAGATATCCAGCGGAAGAAATTCAAATCCTCTGGCATACATTTCCTGTACCAGACGCATATCTTTGTAGGTATCCTGCTCTTTTTTGGAGAGCTCGTCCTTGCGCTTTTCGTACTCATGCATATATCCTTCCAGTTTTTCTTTTCCCTGACACATCAGCTCATAACTGAACGCGGTCGCACGGATAGAAAAATATGCTGCATAGTAAGCCAGCGGATAAAACACTTTACAGTAGGCAATGCGCCATGCCATCATAACATACGCGGCTGCATGGGCTTTCGGGAACATGTACTTAATCTTCTCACAGGACCAGATATACCAGTCCGGTACATTGTGATCGATCATATCCTGCTTCCATTCCGGCCATTTGTCACATTTTCCTTTTGCCACAATTCCCTTCCGGACATTCTCCATAATCTTAAACGATTCCTCGGAATCCAGTCCCATACTGATCAGATAGATCATGATATCATCCCTTGTACAGATGGCGGTAGAAATCGTTGCCTTCTTTTCCTGAATCAGTGTCTGTGCATTGCCAAGCCATACGTCCGTACCATGGGACAGCCCTGCAATACGCACCAGATCCGAAAATTCTTTTGGCTGTGTATCAATTAACATGCCCATGGCAAAGTCTGTACCAAACTCCGGGATACCCAATGCCCCCAGCTGGCAGTTCACCAGATCGTCCGGCGTGATGCCAAGTGCGGAAGTATCCTGAAACAGCGACATGACAGCCTTATCATCCAGTGGAATCTGCGTCGGATCTACGCCCGTCAGATCCTGCAGCATACGGATCATGGTAGGATCATCGTGCCCGAGAATGTCAAGTTTTAAAAGATTATGGTCAATCGAGTGATAATCAAAATGTGTGGTCGTAATATCGACCGTCATATCATTTGCCGGGTGCTGAATCGGAGTAAATGTATAAATCTGTTCCCCCATCGGAAGAACAACGATACCACCCGGATGCTGTCCCGTAGTACGACGCACCCCGACACATCCAAGTACGATCCGGTCAATTTCACAATTTCTCTTATGTACGCCGCGCTCTTCATAATAATTTTTGACATAACCGAATGCCGTCTTATCCGCCAGCGTACCGATCGTTCCTGCCTTAAAGGTCTGTCCCTCCCCGAAGATAACTTCGGTGTATTTATGTGCCTTACTCTGGTACTCTCCGGAAAAGTTCAGGTCGATATCCGGCTCTTTATTTCCCTTAAATCCCAGGAACGTCTCAAACGGAATATCAAACCCTTCTTTGGAAAGCGGTTTTCCGCAGCGCGGACAGAGCTTATCCGGCATATCACATCCGCTTCGGCCGGAAAAAGATTTTACCAGATCCGAATCAAAATCGCTGTACTGGCAATGTTTGCACAGATAATGCGCATGCAGCGGGTTCACCTCCGTAATACCGGACATTGTCGCAACGAAAGAACTTCCGACCGATCCACGCGATCCGACCAGGTAGCCGTCTTCGTTGGATTTCCAAACCAGCTTCTGCGCAATGATATACATCACTGCATACCCATTGCTGATAATGGAATTTAATTCCCGGTCTAAACGTTCCTGCACAATTTCCGGCAGTGGATCTCCATACATTTTATGTGCTTTGTTGTAACAGATGTCACGCAGCATCTGGTCCGAATTTTCAATGACCGGCGGACACTTATCCGGACGAACGGGAGAAATTTTTTCGCACATATCCGCAATCCGGTTTGTGTTTGTAATAACAACCTCTTCTGCTTTTTCACTTCCAAGATAAGCAAATTCTTTCAGCATCTCTTCCGTCGTCCGCAGAAAAAGGGGAGCCTGCTCATCCGCATCTTTAAATCCCTGCCCTGCCATGATAATTCTCCGGTAAATTTCATCCTCCGGATCTAAAAAATGCACATCACAGGTTGCCACCACCGGCTTATGGAACTGTTCACCGAGCCGGACAATCTTTTTATTGATCTCAATCAGATCGTCATTGGACGCAACCGGAGAATCTTCATCTCTTACAAGGAATGCATTGTTTCCGAGCGGCTGGATTTCCAGATAATCATAAAAGTTTACCAGTCTGGAAATTTCTTCCTCCGGACGGCCATTTAAAATTGCCCGGTACAACTCTCCCGCTTCGCAGGCAGACCCGATCAGAAGTCCATCCCGGTACCTGATAAATTCACTCTTCGGAATCCTCGGACGCCGGTGATAATATTTGATATGCGCCAGCGAAATCAGCTTATACAGGTTTGTCCGCCCCTGATCGCAGGTGGCAAGAATGATCGCATGATAAGTCGGCATCTTTTGTACATTCTGCACCGATGAGGTTCCCATTGCATTCACTTCGTCCAGGGTAGACATACCGCGATCCCGGAGCATCTCAATAAACTTCACAAAAATCTCTGCCGTACATCCGGCATCATCCACTGCACGATGGTGATTTTCCAGGGATACGCCCAGCGCTTTTGCAACCGTATCCAGCTTAAAACGGTTCAGATTCGGAAGCAGGACACGCGCCAGGGCAACCGTATCCACAATCGTCGGCTTGCATGGAATATCCAGCCTTTGGCAGTTTTTCTTGATAAAACTCATATCGAAATCGGCATTATGGGCAACCATAACACATCCCTCGCAGAATTTCATAAATTCCGGAAGAATGTCTGCAATGACAGGTGCATCAATCACCATGGAATCATTGATCGACGTCAGCTGCTCAATCCGAAACGGAATCGGCACTTGTGGATTGACAAACGTTGAGAATTTGTCCACGATCTTTCCGTTCTGCACCTTCACCGCCCCGATCTCTATAATGCGGTTGGTCTCCGGACTAAATCCGGTTGTCTCCAAATCGAATACCACATAATCTGCATCCAGATCCTGGTTCTGGCTGTCCGTCACCATCCCCTTTAAATCGTCGACCAGATATGCCTCCACGCCGTAAATGACTTTAAAATCCGAATCGGACGGTACGGTATGATTGGCATCCGGGAACGCCTGCACATCCCCGTGATCGGTAATGGCAATCGCCTTATGCCCCCATTTCATGGCACGCTTGACAATATCCTTGACATCTGAAACGCCATCCATATCACTCATTTTGGTATGGCAGTGCAGCTCTATGCGTTTTTCTACGCTGGTATCCATACGGACCGTTGTAAAATCGGCGCATTTCTTGATTCCGACGATAGAACCGATGGTAAGTTCACTGTCGAACTTATCAATGGTTGCAACACCTTTGACACGCACAAACTTTCCCCCGCTGATTTCTTTTAACAGCTCCGGTACATCATCATTTCTCGCAAAAATTTTAAGAACAATCGTATCGGTAAAATCAGTCACGGAACAAATAATGATGGTCTTTTCATTGCGGATCTCACGGGTATCTACCGACAGAATCTTTCCGCGGATCACAACCTCTCCGATCGGTCCGTCAATCTTCTCAATCTCCATGCTCTCTTCTTCGAAGTCTCTTCCGTATATTACATCCGGATTCATGGATTTTTTGCCGTTATCCGACTCGAATTTCCGGCGGAACTCTCCCCGCTTTTCAAACTTCTGCTTTGGTTTTGCATAATTTGTACCATTTTTTGAAGTGTCTGCACGATTTCCTGCCGTTTTTGCAATTGTCTTTGTTTTTTCTTCTGTTTCGACAGTTTTCTCTTTTTCTTCCGTTTCCTGGGATTTTCCTTCCATAACCAGCTTCGTCCGCGCAACAATTCCTGCCACTTTCTGCCGGATCTGTTCTTCGGAATTTTTCCGGTATTTGCTCTCCTGCGGTTTCCGGTATTGTGGAAATATTTTCAGATTCATTCCACAGCGCTCACAGATCACTTTCTCTAAAAATTCGATAATCTCATCCGTACGGGTTTTGGCAATAATAGTCTCATCCATCGTCAGAATCAGACGGTCCTCTTCCGGAAATTCCATGTCCGCCGTCCGCAACAGATTGTATTCGAGCACACTGTAGGCATTCAGTTCATCTAAAATACTGTCTTTATACACCTCTATCAGAGACTTCGGGGGTATACTGTTCGGAAAGCTCATAAGACTCTATGATCTTTACCTGTATGGCCCGGTTCTGAAAAATCTGTTCGGTAATCGCTTTTTCAAGTTTCCATATGTTTTTTTTGAAAATAAGTCTTTTTGCACGCAAATAAATGCGAATATGAGTATGTTCATGATTCGCACTTATTTTTGTCACTTCAGTTGTATCTAACAGCCCTTCGAGTTCTTCCTCCAGTTTCAGTGTCGGAAAGGCTTCACGAAATGCTTTTGACATCAGTCTTCACTCCAATGTTCCAATTCATAACGCAGTGCCGGCAGAAGTTCTGCTTCCGGTACCTTTTTGTAAATTTCTCCATGTTTGATAATCAGACCCTCGCCGACACCTCCGGCAATCCCGATATCGGCTTCCTTTGCCTCTCCCGGTCCGTTTACCACACATCCCATTACCGCCACTTTGATATCAAGCGGAAATTCCGAAACCATCGTTTCTACTTGATTGGCAAGCCCGATCAGATCAATGCGGGTTCTTCCGCAGGTCGGACAGGAAACCACTTCCACGCCCCCTTTGCGAAATCCGAGGGTACGAAGAATCAGTTTTGCGGATTTAATCTCTTCCAACGGGTCCCCAGTCAGAGAAACACGGATGGTATCCCCGATTCCCTGGTTTAAAATCAGTCCCAGACCGATTGCGGATTTGATATTCCCGCTGATCAGTGTTCCCGCCTCTGTGATTCCCACATGCAGCGGATGATCCGTCTGTTTTGCGATCAGCTCATGTGCTTTGACACACATCATGACATCCGAGGATTTGATACTGATCACAAGATTATCATAGCCCATATCTTCGATCAGTTTCACTTTATCCATTGCGCTCTCCACAATTCCCTCTGCGGTCACACCATGGTATTTTTCCACGAGACCCTTCTCTAAAGATCCGCTGTTGACGCCCACACGGATAGGAATCCGGCGCTCTTTTGCCACATCCACAACCGCTTTTACACGCTCACGACTTCCAATGTTTCCGGGATTGATACGAATTTTATCCGCACCGTGCTCCATGGCTGCAATCGCAAGCCGGTAATCAAAATGGATATCCGCAACCAGCGGGATGGTAATCTGTTTTTTGATTTCCGTCAGCGCCGCAGCTGCCTCCTGGGTGGGAACCGCGCAGCGGATAATTTCACAACCGGCTTTTGTCAGCTGCTTAATCTGTGCCACCGTTGCCGCAACATCCTCTGTCTTTGTATTTGTCATAGACTGAATCGCAATCGGATGATTTCCTCCAATCCATCTGTTTCCAATCTGTACTTCCTTTGTGATATGTCTCTCCATCATAACGCCTCTAGCCTCTTAGATAAATAGTTTTCGAATGTCATTGAACATAACAATAAACATCAGTCCAAACAACAATACAATACCAACCAGATTTACCATGCCTTCTTTGTCTGGATCAATCCGCTTTCTGCGGATCGCCTCAATAATCAGAAATAACAGCCGGCCTCCGTCCAGTGCCGGAAGCGGCAGCAGATTCATAACGCCCAGATTCGCAGATAAAAGAATCGTCCAGTTGAGCATATTCAAAAGTGCATAGTAATACCCGTCATTTTTTACAGACTGCTGATAGGTGTCTCCGATTGATTTTACGATACCGACCGGTCCGCTCAGTTCGTTTGGAGATACCTGACGTGTCACAAGCATTTTCAGACTCTGGATAGTGGTATAAATCCAGTATCGCACCTCATAAAAACTGTTTTTTAAGTTTGTGAGCACGTTTCCCTTTACCCGGACATTTCCCATGGTCTGAAATCCGTACAGATATCTTCCGGTCTCTTTATCCAGTTTCGGAACCAGTGTTGTCGTATGTTTCTGCCCATCCCTTGCATAAGTGACTTTAATGGTTTCCCCGGAATGAAATGTTCCGTATGCAGTGATTTCTCTGCTGAAATGAACCGAAAAATGATTCATCCGGATAATCTCATCCCCTTCCTGAAGACCTGCCTTTTCTGCGGCATATCCTTCCATTACCCCGGAAAGAACCGGCTTATCATATCCCACACAGCTCATCAGGATAAACGCGAAAATAAATGCAAGAATAAAGTTAAAAAAAGGTCCTGCAAATACGACGCTCATACGTCCCCATACCGGCTTTTTACCAAATGCACGATTGTCCGTCGAATCTTCGTCTTCCCCTTCCATCATGCAGGCTCCTCCAAACGGAAATGCCTTAATGCAGTATTTGGTTTCGCCTTTTTGTATCCCACAGATAGTCGGTCCAAGGCCGAAACAAAATTCATTTACCCGGATTCCGTTTGCCTTTGCAAGCAAAAAATGCCCCAGTTCATGAAATAAAATTACAATACTAAATATTACAAATGCGATAAGAAATGATACAATTTTCATTTTTTTTACCACCTGCCCCCTATATATTCATATGTTGCCTGCTCTGTCTCTAAGATCTGCTCTAAATCCGGATGTGCGATATAGCTGACTTCTTCCATTGCAGCTTCAATCATTTCCGTAATTTCCGGATAAGCGATTTTTCTGTCCAGAAACATTGCCACTGCCTTTTCATTTGCGGCATTAAAAACCGTTGGGATATTTCCTCCCCGTCTGGCAGCATCATATGCCAGGGAAAGCCCACGGAAGGTATCCGTATCCGGGCGCTCAAACGTAAGGTCACGAAGAGCAAAAAGATCCAGACGCTTCCCGGATAAATGTTTCCGCTTTGGGTAATACAGTGCATACTGAATCGGCAGACGCATATCCGGCGTTCCAAGCTGCGCAATCACTGCACCATCCTCATATTCCACAGCAGAATGAATGACACTCTGCGGATGCACGACAACTTCAATCTGTTCGAGTTGTACGCCAAACAGCCATTTTGCTTCCATAACCTCAAGCCCTTTGTTCACAAGTGTCGAAGAATCAATGGTCACCTTGTGTCCCATGGACCAGTTCGGATGCTTTAATGCATCTTCCACCTGTATATGGAGCAGATCCTGCTTCTTTCTGCCCCGGAACGGTCCTCCGGATGCGGTAAGAAGGATTTTACTGATCGGATTTTCTTCGTTTCCCTGCAAAGACTGAAAAATGGCACTATGTTCACTGTCTACCGGAAGAATGGACACTCCATACTCCGCTGCAAGCGGAATAATCAGATGTCCTGCCGTAACTAACGTTTCTTTGTTTGCCAGGGCAATCGTTTTCTTTGCCTTTATGGCTGCAATGGTCGGCCGGATTCCGAGCATCCCGACAATCGCCGTCACCAGAATTTCCGACTCTTCATAAGTTGCAACCGCAAGTAATCCATCCATTCCGGTTTCCACAGGAATGCCCAGATCCGCCGTGCGGACCCGAAGGGAAGCTGCTGCCTCTTTGCTCCACACAGCAACAAGCTTTGGGCGAAATTTCCGCATTTGTTCTTCCAGCAGACGGATATTGTTTCCACAGGCAAGTGCGGTCACTTCAAAATCATCTGCATGTTCTTCAATCACAGAAAGTGTCTGTGTTCCAATGGACCCTGTCGATCCCAAAATTGCTATCTTTTTCATCGTTCACCTCTTACAGCATATGAAGCGCCAGGAAATAAATGATTGGTGCAGTAATAATCATGCTGTCAAACCGGTCGAGAATTCCTCCATGACCTGGAATCAACTTTCCGTAATCCTTGATATCATAATTTCTTTTGATGGCAGAAGCTGTCAGATCCCCTACCATGGAAATCAGTCCGGCAATTGCCGCAATCACAGCAAGAATTACAATTTCTCCACGTTCCAGATGCATCGGGCTACGGAAAATAAAACAATATAAAGCGGTCAGAAGCGCAGCACCTGCCACACCTCCCACTGCACCCTCTACCGATTTTTTCGGACTGAGTTTCGGCGACATCTTGTGCTTTCCGATCAGCATTCCGACGCAATATGCACAGGTATCGCATCCCCACGAACATAAAAATACAAGAAAGGCAAGATATAACCCTCTCTCCAGCGTACGGATCTGATATACATAAGAAAGCATGACCGCTACATAGAAGAATCCAAAAAATGCTGCCATCACCTGATCTGCATGAAATTTCGGATATGCAAATACAAATACAAACATTAACAGAATCAAAAATGCCATAAATAAAATCATAAGATCCGGCAGAAACTTCCACTGTAAATTACAGTAATAAACGATTGCCGCCAGATATCCAACGCCTGCCAGAACGGTCTTTTCCATCTTGAACACGCGATATAATTCAAACATTCCGATACAGGAAATGGCAAGTGTTGCAAATAATAAAATTTCATGGCCTGAAATAATCAAAAACAGAGCCAGAATTACCAGCACGATTCCGCTTAACAGTCTCGTTTTAAACATCCTATTCTTCCTCCTTAAGTCCGCCAAAGCGTCTGTCTCGTTTATTATACGCTTCCACAGCTAATTCCAATTCTTTTTTATGAAAATCCGGCCACGGAACATCCGTAAAATAAAATTCGCTATACGCAAGCTGCCACAGCAGATAATTGGAAAGCCGCTGCTCTCCACTTGTACGAATCAGTAAATCCGGGTCTGGAAGTTCCCTTGTATCCAGATATCCGGAAAAGGTTTTCTCATTGATTTCCTCCTCCGTGATTCTGCCATTCTTTATATCAGTAAACATATGCTTCATGGCCCGAAGCATCTCATCCCGGCTTCCATAATTGATGGCAATGGTCAGATTCAGTCCCGTATTTGCCGCGGAAACTTCTTCCAGTTCCTGAATCTTTTTCTGAAAACTTTCGGATAATCTGGAAAGTTCCCCAATCACACGTACCCGCATATTATTTTTATTTGCCGTGCGGATACAGTTTTTCAAATAACTCTCCAGCAGTTTCATCAGTGCAGCCACTTCGCTGTCCGGACGATTCCAGTTTTCCGTGGAAAATGCATACAGTGTCAGGTACTCAATTCCAAGCTCATCTGCAGCCTGACAAACCGTTTCTACATTCTTTGCGCCAACGGTATGTCCGTAATTGCGTGGCATACCCTTGCTTTTTGCCCATCTTCCATTCCCATCGAGTATAATCGCCACATGTTTTGGAATTTTCATCAATCTTGTTCCCCTCTTTCCTGCAAGTGAAAAAAAGGGACATAGCCACAGGCTTATGTCCCTTAAACATCTTATACTGTAAGAATTTCATCCGACTTGGCATCCACAGCCTTGTCAATCTGTGCAACATACTGATCGGTCAGTTTCTGGATTCCGTCTTCGAGATCCTTGATCTCGTCCTCAGAAATATCCTCCGCCTTGCCTACTTTTTTGAAATGATCCATCGCATCTCTGCGGATATTTCTCACAGCGACCTTGGCACCCTCACCTTTTTTCTTAATATCTTTTGCCAGCTCTTTTCTTCGCTCTTCGGTCAGTTCCGGAAATACCAGACGAATCAGTTTTCCGTCATTCGTCGGGTTAATTCCCAGATCCGAACTGAGAATGGCTTTTTCAATTTCTTTTACCATAGATGCTTCCCATGGCTGAATCTGAATCATTCTCGGCTCCGGAACACTGACATTTGCAACGCTCTGAATCGGAGACGGTGTTCCGTAATAATCAACACGAAGTTTGTCCAACACATGCGGATTCGCACGTCCTGCACGGATTCCCGCGAACTCCTCATTTAAATTGGCAAGGGATTTCTCCATTTTATCCTGAAAAATCTGTAATCTCTCGTCCATATACTATATCCTCCTAGTCCACAGTAACGACAGTTCCGTTGAACTGGCCGTTTACCGCGTTTACAATGCTGTTCGTTTCACCAAGTCCGAATACATACATTGGAATGTGGTTTTCCATGCACATTACGGATGCTGTCAAATCAACGACCGCAAGTTTTTTATCAATGACTTCCTGAATGGAAACCTGATCATATTTCTTAGCGGATGGATTTACTTTCGGATCGCTGTCATATACACCATCGATTGCCTTGGCAAGATAAATTCCATCTGCTTCAATCTCTACCGCACGAAGTACCGTTGCCGTATCTGTTGAGAAATATGGATGTCCGGTACCACCTGCAAAAAATACAACCATGTTATGTGCAAAATATTTATTTGCACGATCCTTGGAATATAACTTTGTGATAGATCCGCACTCAAACGGGGTAAGCACGGAAGTCATCATTCCAACGGAACGGAAAATTTCTGACACATAAATACAGTTCATAACCGTAGCAAGCATACCGATCTGATCGGCTTTTGTACGGTCGATCGTCTCACTGGTACGTCCTCTCCAGAAGTTGCCTCCTCCGATGACAATACCAACCTGTACACCTGCATCTACCAATTGCTTTACCTGCTTTGCAACAACCGTAACTGTCGGCTCATCAAATCCATGACGCTTGTCCCCGGCCAGTGCCTCTCCACTGAGTTTTAATAAAATACGTTTCATCGTATCTGTCTCCTATGATTAATTTTACTTTCCGTCAAAAAGTCCCTGTACATCAATATCAGCATAACACTGAGAGCAGAAACCTTCGATTACTGCACCGTTATTAATCTGTACGGAACGGGATTTGATATTTCCCATGACTACCGCAGATGTATCAACAACAACAGGTCCCTGTACATCGATATCACCCTTGATTGCACCTGCAATAACTGCAGAAGCTGCTGCAATATTGCCAATGATCACAGAACCGGCTCCAATCTTAACTGTACCGGAACTTACAACTTCTCCCTCAACTTTTGCCACATCAGCAAAAAACTCTGAAGCTGCACTGTTTCCGTTAATGGTTCCGGTTACAACCAGCTTACCATTACAGGTTACATTTCCGTTGATGGTTCCCTGAATATCAAATGATCCGTCAGACGCGATATCACCGGTCAGAACAGTTCCTGCGGTTATAACAGATGTCTCATCTGAAACTGCATCCGGATTCACTTTGTTATTCATCACTGGTGCTGTTGGCTTTGGGGTTTCCATTGTTGTGTCGCTCATAATTTTTTTCTCCTCATTAAATGTATTGATTACCGGGTCCACAGCTGGTGTGATCACCGGTTTTTTATCCTCTTTGTGAATTGGTGGAAGCTCCGACTCTAACTTTTGTGTATCAGACCCGCCGTCCTTCTGTACCTGTTCCAGTAAACCATCCAGTTTGGATAATTCGGATTTTACATCCACATCTTCTCCCAGAGTGTTAACTACCAGATCTTCTGCTTTGTTTTCTTTTTCCGGAGCGTCTGCTCCCGGCATCATTTCATTGACCGCCTGAGAAAAATCATCCTTAAAATCTTTAAAAAATCCCATCGTGCTTCCTCCACTCATACTACTTATTCAACACTATCTGCCTTGATATATTGAATGACTTTTGTATTTTCATCAATCGGCAGAATCTCAGCTTTCATCTGTTGCAGTTTCTGAATCAAAGATTCCAGAGCCTCTACCGTTGTTGACTTGTCATCTCCGTCGTGTAATAACACAACCGAGGTTTTGTATCTTTTTACTCCTTCTGTCACATTTGTCACAACATCATCCACCGTATAATCCGATGAAGTATCTCCTGCGGAAACGTTCCAGTCAAAGTATGTAATTCCCTTTTCATTTAAGATACGAACGAATTCAGCCATATTTACATTGCTGATCTCATTGCTGCTTCCTCCCGGAAAACGATAATAGAGACTATTAACTCCCGTAACGTCTTTCAGATATGAGGAAATCTTATCAAAATCCTGTTCAAATGCCTCTGTGGAGGCATATATTGTACTGTATTTGTTGGAAAAGGAATGCATTCCAAGTGTATGTCCGTCTTTTACAATCCTCTTATAGACCTCCTGCATATCCTTGGAATCATCCCCTACTACGAAAAAAGTTGCTTTTACTCCGTATTTATCCAATACGTCGAGAATCTTGTCCGTATTTTCATCCGGTCCGCCGTCAAAAGTAAGATATACTTTATGTGCATCTCCCGCTTTTGCCATATTGTCCCCGGAATCAATCCCCGTCACAACTTTATCGTAAGCAGATTTCTGTGTCTCCTGCCCACTGCTTTCTGTATCCGCAGCCTGCACATTTTCAGAATCCGGAATATTTTGCGAAACGGTTGTCTGTCCCGCTTTCTCCAGTCTCTTTACATGGCTGCTCAAACGTGCTACCTGCACCGTCAGAAGGATAATTGCCAACAGTGAGACAAGCATCCATACCGTAATCGTCACAATGATTCCCGTTTTCATACGGTTGATGCGATTTCTCCTCTGGCGCTGCTGCTCCAGAGCTTCTGAATCTTTTGTACTCATCCTGTTCCTCCACCGGGAAATATCCTTTTCTATTTTAACATATTTTGAAAACTTGTAAAGATTTAATTCCCTGTTGTTGTAAAATTGTTATAAAAAAGGAGCCACGGTTTCTTTATTTTTCCAAAACCACGACTCCTTTTGTGTTTTCACACAGCTTGACTCTGTGAACGGATTATGCGTTCATCTGTGCAGCAACTTCTGCTGCGAAATCTTCCTGTTTCTTTTCCATACCCTCGCCAACTTCGAAACGAATCATCTTGGTGATTTTAAGATCCTTGGAAACAGACTCAAGATACTTAGCTACGGACTGCTTGCCATCTTCCGCCTTAACGTATGTCTGATCAAGAAGGCAGATCTCCTTTAACTGCTTGGATACACGACCTTCTACAAGACCGCCGAACATCTTCTCAGCAGTGATAGATGCCTTATCTGCCATAGCCAGCTCACCCAGCTGAACCTTTGCAGCATCGGAAAGGAAATTCCAGACATAATTCATATTGCTCTTATGCTCTTCGAAGTTATTGATATCCTCATCACTCCATACCTTCTCGCCGATTGCCTTGTCCAGTAATTTGTTTAAGATAGGCTTTGGAAGAGTTGTTGCATCATTTAATGCGCTGTCAATTGTGATCTCTTTGATCTTTGCAAGTTCCTCAGCGGAAATATCGTTTCTGCTGATATACTGTGGGTTCATTGCAGCAACCTGCATAGCAATGTTTGTAAGAGCCTCTTTTGCAGCATCATCAGATGCACCGTCTGCAGCGATAACAACACCGATTCTTCCGCCACCGTGAATATAAGAAGCAACAGCATCACCGGTTACCTTTGCGAATCTGCGCACAGATAACTTCTCTCCGATTGTTGCTGTCTTCTCAACAAGCAGATCACTAAGTCCGTTTGTTGCAAGAAGTGCCTCGATATCTTCGCCGTTTGCTCCACCGTTTAAATCAGAAGCAAGTGCTGTATCTGCAACTGTCTGAACAAACTCCTGGAATGTTTCATTTTTAGCAACGAAATCTGTCTCTGAGTTAACCTCAGCTACAACAGCAACATTTCCGTTTACTGCAACTCTTGCGATACCTTCCGCAGCGATTCTGCTCTGCTTCTTTTCCATCTTGGCTGCACCGCTTTTTTTCAAAACGTCAACAGCGGCATCCATATCTCCGTTTGTCTCTGTCAGAGCTTTCTTACAATCCATCATGCCTGCGCCTGTCATCTCACGCAGTTCCTTAACCATAGCAGCAGTAATTGCCATCTTTTTTTCCTCCAATTCTCGAATGATTATGCAAAAATTATTCTTCTACTGTCTCCTCAGCAGCTTCTGCAGCAACTTCCTCAGTTCCCTGCTTTGCCTCGATAACAGCATCTGCCATCTTGGAAACGATAAGCTTAACGGCTCTGATTGCATCATCATTACCTGGGATTACATAATCTAACTCGTCCGGATCACAGTTTGTATCAGCGATACCGATCAGTGTGATTCCTAAAGACTGTGCTTCCTGTACGCAGATTCTCTCCTTCTTAGGATCTACAACAAAGATAGCATCCGGCATTCTCTTCATATCTTTGATTCCGCCAAGGTTCTTCTCTAACTTATCCCACTCTTTTTTCAGTGCAATAACTTCCTTCTTTGGCAAAACATCAAATGTTCCATCTTCAGACATGGTCTCGATTTCTTTCAGACGTGCAATACGGCTCTGGATGGTTCTGAAGTTTGTAAGCATTCCACCTAACCATCTCTCATTTACATAGTACATTCCGCAACGCTCTGCCTCAGTCTTAATAGCATCCTGTACCTGCTTCTTTGTACCAACGAAAAGAATGGTACCACCCTGAGCAGCGATATCGGAAATTGCATCATATGCCTCATCTACCTTGCCAACAGACTTCTGTAAGTCAATGATGTAGATACCGTTACGTTCTGTGTAGATGTATGGAGCCATTTTAGGGTTCCATCTTCTTGTCTGATGTCCGAAATGAACACCTGCCTCAAGTAACTGTTTCATAGAAATTACGCTCATTTTAATTACCTCCGTTTGGTTGATTTCTTCCATGTACTTCCTATTAGTCTGCCACCGGAAAAGCGTAGATCCGGCACCGGCAGCTTCCATACATGTGTTTAATAAAATTTAAAGCCTTTGGCATTATATCATACCAAAGGCTTTCATGCAAGCTTTATTATACTATTTTTTTGTCAGTACTTTCGCAATCTCGCTATAGTTCATTCCCTTTTCCAGCGTAAATGTCCCCACACGGATATATCTTGCATAATTGTGATCCTGCATATATTTGCGGAAATCTTCCGCATCCTTGACAAGTCCTTTCTCCTGCAGATCCTGTGCAATCTCCCTGCACACTTCTCCGCCTTTTATTGTAATGGAGACTTTTTCCTTTTTTGTTTCTTCCTTCTCGGTCTCCTGCGCTTTTTCCTTCTCTTCTTCTTTCTTTTGAGAGTCCTGTGTTTTTTTCTTTTCTTCCGCCTTTTTCTCCGACTCTTTTGATGTGTCATTCTGTTCCGAAGAAGTATCACGCTCCGTCTGTTTTTGTGTATCGTTCTGCGGAACCTTCTGTGTCACTGCCTGTGTCGTTCTTTGTGTATCCGGAAGATTCGTTTCCTTTACCGGAAGTTCTGTTGTCTGCGTTTCTGCTTCCTGCGTCTGTGTGTCATCCGGCATGATCATTCCAAGTTCCGAAGCTCTCTGCATAGCTTTTTCATCCGACATTGCTCCGCCGTGTGCATGTAACGATACAATAAATACCAGCGAGGCAACCAGAATTCCAAGTCCGCAGCCACGTAAATAATATTTAAATCTCACTGACATCTTCCCCTTTGTATAATCCGATCACCAGCTTCACTTCTCCAAGCCCCCGTCCCAGCTTACGGGCAATTTCCACAGCAGACACTCCGTTTTGATGAAGTGCAAGTACCTGATCGTTGAAGCTTCCGTTATCGGTTTCCTCTGCCACAGATGCTTTTGGTGAAATCTGCTGCGGCTGTTCCTCCACAGGCTCTGACACTTCCGTTCTTGCCGGTTCAGGCTCTTTTACCGTTTCCGTCAGATGTGTCATCATTTCATCCTGTGTATGTTTTACCTGCTCCGAAAACTGTTGTAGCTGCGATGCAAGCCCGGTCAGTTCCGTATGCTTGTCATTGAGCATATTATATAAAAAGAGAATTTCATTATGCGTTTTATTCATTGATTCAATCACCGTATTGGAATATTCGTTGATTGCCATAATTTTCTCATTCGTTTCTTTTTCCATCAGACGCTTGGCATTCTCCTGGGACTGTTCTACCACTGCATCGATTGCATCTTCTACCTTGTCATTTGCATTTTTCAGTTCCCGCTCGACAATAATCTTTAATTCCTTCTCACTTAATCTGGTTATCTCCTGTACATCTTTCGGGGTAAGTTTTTCCTGAACAAAAAAGCTTACGAGAACAAAAATGATTCCAACCAGAATCAGTGTAATTTCCACACCCGTCATATATTTTCCCTCAGATTTTCATATCAAAACTGCCGCCAACCGGATTGCCACCCGTCCGCTTCGTTTCTTTGTTTGTTTTTTTTCTCACAGATCCCTGTTTTTTATATTTGTTTTTTCCTTCTTCCCTGGCATCTGTGTGATTATCCAGCTGCTCATTTTCTTCCGGATGGATGACCTGATGATGCAGAACATCCTCCCTGTGATCCACCTGCACCTGAATATTCTGCTGATCCACCATCGGTTTTGTATCCTGCTGGTTTTTGAATGTCTCGATGTCTGCGGTACGCTGTATCGTAGCATAATTGATTGGTGCAATTGCCATAGATCCGCTCCTACTCCGTCAGAATATTCATATAAACACCCATTTTTTTACGCATCTTGTTTAATGCTTTGGTATGTAACTGGGAAATACGTGATTCTGACACTTCCAATATTTTACTGATTTCTTTTAGGGTCATATCTTCATAATAATAAAGTTCAATAACGCGCCGCTCTTTCTCCGTCAGAAGTTCCAGGGATTCCGCCAGTTTTTCTTTTAATTCTGCTTCCTCCACCACTTCTTCCGGCTGTGAAAACCGGACCGGATGCGCCGAATCAATCATTGGCTCCGGACCGGTTTCTTCAAATTCATTCAAAGACACAACATTGGTCACCTTAAGCTGTGTCTGCCAGCTGCACAGTTCCTCATCCGTCAGCCCCAGCTGCTTTGCAAGTTCTTCATCCGAAGCTGTTTTACCGGTCCTCATCTCGATCTGTTTCATCGCTTCATCAATTTTGCGCTGTCGCTGCCGGACACTTCTTGGAATCCAGTCCATTTTACGAATCTGGTCTAAAATAGCACCACGAATCCGCAAACTCGCATATGTTTCAAATTTTACATTTTTTTCCAGATCAAATTTATCAATTGCGTCAATCAGTCCGAAAATCCCATAACTGACCAGATCATCATATTCCACATTGTGTCCAAGATACATGCTGAGTCTTCCCGCTACGAGTTTTACAAGCTGCGCATATTCAATTATCAGCTGTTCTCTGATCTCCTGCGTTTTCTTCTGACGATACGCATCCCAGAGTTTTTCTTTATCCGCAGTTTTCATCTACATCATTCCGCCCCGGTTAATTACTTTGTTTGTTGTTCCTCCTGAACCTCCGGCTGCTCCTGCGACTGCTCCTGTGCATCTTTGGCCTGTTCAGTATTTTCCTGTTCCTCAGAGCCTTCCGCTTCCTGCTCCTCTTTAGACTCTTCCGTTTCTTCCCCGTTCTGGTCATCTTCCATATCCTTGAAGTTTCGGTCAATGATCATTTTTACCACACAACCGATCACATAAAACAGGACAAGTACCAGTAACAGCTGTCTTGTAAAATTCCAAAGTGACATGTGCGTAAGAATTGCAATCACACAGTCAATAAACCCTGCCGCCAACATAATAATAGCCGGTACACCATTGGTTTTCATCTTCTGTCCCTCTATATTACTTTAATTTCTTTTCCCACCGATTTAATTCTGAAATCTCCGGTCTCACAATCCAGTTCTACCGTACGTCCGTAATTTAAACCGGTATCCTCCGCGATCAGCGGGATCCTTAATTCTTTCAAAATAATTTTTGCTTCTTCCGCATTGCGTGCGCCTACATTTCCCACAGACGAAAGTCCGCTCGTTTCAAACATGCATGCACCCCCCGCGATCTTTGCCACAAGTCTTCTCTGATTTGCTCCCAAAGCCAGAATCTGTCTTAAAAGTTCACGGATTCCGGTATCCCCGAATTTTGCAATATTGGTATTATTTTTTAATTTTGTGCTGTCTGGCAGCATATAATGTACCAATCCACCGATTTTCGTCACCGGATCATAAAGTGTTAATCCGATACAAGAGCCCAACCCCAGTGTCGTGAGTGTATTCGGAGCTTTTGCGGTTTTCAGGTCTGCCATTCCAACCTTGATCACTTCTCCCATATTCTACGATCTCCTCTATAGCTGAATTCCAAGAGAGGATAAAATCTTTGCATAGGACTCTTCCTCAGGCATCAAGATAAAATATCCATTAATCATACGTTCATCGCCAAATTCTGTTTCAATCAGCAGCGCATTATTTCCGTACTGTCCAAACTGAATTGCCGGAACACTAAGAATCGCTCCCGCCATATCCACCGCAATATATGGAACGGATGGTAAAATCGTAAGATTTGTCATACTTGAAAGTGCAGACAGATACGAAGCCGTAATAATATTTCCGATTTCCTTCATGGCAGATAAATCCATCTCATCAAAAGGTGCATCGTTTTCCGGGTCTCTTCCCATCAGTTTGTTCACAAGATAATGGGCGGAATCCATGCGCATTAAAAACATCATGCTTCCTGTAATATCATGTGTTACTTCCAGAAAAATTCCGACAATAATCTCGTCTTCCGGACAAATTGCGGAACTCAGCTTAGAAGCTTCCATCAATTCTACTTTCGGAACATTCATATCAATCTGTTCATTGATCATGCTTGCCAGAGAAGTTGTTGCATTTCCCGCTCCGATATTTCCAATTTCGCGCAGTACGTCAATATACATTTCATTTACATTATCCAATGTAAAATCGTTCATCTTTTTCCTCCAATAACCATGTATAGTGAGGCATAGCCTCACTATACTCAGTTGTCTTATGTGTTATCTTTTTCGTCTACAATCGCATTGATTTCAAACAGGGAAATCAGCTGATCTCCGCTTGTTCCAATACCATTGATAAAAGTATCTTTTACATGATTTGAATTGATATTGTTATTTTCGATCTGATCCTCAGACAGATTTACAACCTCACAAACCTCATCTACAATCACACCTAAAGCCCCTTTATCTTCGATCTTTAAAATAATGATCCGGGATGCCGAAGTAAAGGTATCATCCTCAAGTCCCATTTTCAGACGGATACTCATAACCGGCACAATTTCGCCTCGAAGATTGATGATTCCCTTGAAATACTCCTGTGCCTTTGGCACACGGGTAATTTTCTGCATACGCACAATATTATCGACATAGCTGATATCAATTCCGTACTTTTCAGAACCGATCTGAACTACGATATACTGCTTTACTTCTTTTTCTTTATTTTTATTCTCATTTGTTTCAATCTGATTGTTTGCAATAGCCATCGTCATTCACCCCCATTACATCAGTGTGTTTGCATCCAGAATCAACGCAACTTCACCATCACCGAGGATTGTTGCACCGCTGATCAGCTTATTTCCATTGATATACTTGCCTAAAGACTTAATAACGATCTCCTGCTGTCCCATCAGATCGTCAACAACAAGTCCTACCTGACTGTCGCCTTTCTTTACAATAACAACGGTAAGGCTTTCCGGTTCTTCTTCTCTTGGTTCAATATCCAGAAGTTTGTCCAGACGAACAAGCGGAATAACGCTTCCACGCAGATGAATAACCTCTTTTGCTTCCACATACTTGATGCTGCTGACCGGTACACTCTCAATATTTGCAATGGACCCAAGGGCAATGGCATATTTTTCATCGCGGACTTCAACCATCAATGCCTGAATAATGGCAAGTGTCAGAGGAAGACGAACGGTAAATGTTGTTCCTTCCCCAAGTTTTGTCTTAACTTCCACATCACCGCCAAGCTGCTCAATGTTAGATTTTACAACGTCAAGGCCAACGCCTCTTCCGGAAATATCTGTAATCTTCTTTGCCATGGAAAAACTTGGCATAAACAGGAGATTTATGATCTCTTTCTGTGTCATGACTTCGGCCTGTTCCGGTGTAATAATATTTCGCTCGATTGCCTTTGCTTTTACCGCTTCGGTATCAATTCCGTTACCGTCATCACCCACCTGGATAATAACGTTATTTCCTTCCTGATATGCATTCAGGAAAATATTTCCGACTTCCGGCTTTCCTCTCTGGATACGAAGCTCGGTGTCTTCCAGACCATGATCCGCAGAATTACGAAGCAAATGCTGTAACGGATCACCGATCTGATCCACTACGGTACGATCCAGCTCGGTATCTTCACCGGTCATAACCAGTTCCATCTTCTTATTCAATGTACGGGACAGATCACGAATCATACGTGGGAATTTATTTACAACGCTCTCAATTGGCACCATCCGGACTTTCATAACAGATTCATGAAGGCTTGTGGTGATTCGCTCCAGATATTCAATCTGTTCATGAAATCCCTGATTGGTAAAGCCTCCCTCTTCCGTTGAACTGATGGATACCAGACTGTTCTTTGCAATGATAAGCTCGGATACCTGGTTCATAAGAGCATCCAGCTTTTCAATATCCACACGGACCGTACGGCTTGTCGCCGGTTTTCCTACACCGTTTTTCTTTGCCGGAGCCTTTTTCTTTTCCGGTGCTTTCTTTGGTTCAGCCTGTACTTCCGGTTTCGTCTCTGCCGGTTTTTCTTCTTTCTTTTCTTCCGTCTCAGTTTCTGTTACGCGTGGTGAAAAATCAGTCAGTTCTTCTCCAACGGCATCTTCAATCTCGGAAACATTCTTTGCAGCGTTCTGGATCTTGTCAAAGCTTTCCGGTGATGCGACATAAAAGCTGAATTCCTGTTCAAACTTTTCATCTTCAATATCCTGAGAGCTCGGACGATATACAAGAATCTCTCCAAAAGCCTCCACTTCGCGGAATACCAAAAAAGCTCTGGCCGCTTTTAAAAGGCACTCTTTCTGGATCATAACCGTCATGCCGTAAATATGCATTCCACTGTCTTTTGCAGTCATAACGGCATCCCGCTCCTGATCCGTCAGATCAATCTGAAGATACAGTTTGTGGTCTCCATTGTCTGTCGGCGCCGCTGCTTCTTTTTCTGTTTCTGCAGGTGCTGCCTCTGCGGCAGCAGCCTCTCCGTTTGCTTTTGCGAGGAAATTGTTCAGTTCCTTGATAATGACTTCATTGTCTTCCTCACCTTCATCAGAGGTTGCCTTAATATTTTCAAGATATCCGTCAATTGCATCCAGACACTTGAACAGCAGATCAATCATCTGACTGTCTACCTGGATTTTCTCGCTGCGGACTTCCTGGAACACATTTTCCATATCATGTGTCAGGTGCTGCATTCTCTTAAATCCCATTGTACCGGCCATTCCTTTTAAAGAATGGGCTGCACGGAAGATTTCATTGATAACGTCCTTGTTATCCGGTTCTTTTTCCAGTTCCATGATGCAGTCACTTAACGTCTGTAAATGTTCTGCACTTTCATCGATAAAGATTTCAAGGTATTGGCTTACATCCATGTTATTTTACCCCCACGTTTTTTGTGATTGTCTGTGCAACTTCATCCAGTGGTACAACTTCATCTACCACACCTGCTTCATAGATTGCCTTTGGCATTCCGTATACCACACAGGTTTCTTCGTTTTTGTGCAATTACGCGAATCGGTTTTGATCTTCCCAGCGAAAGAATTCCGTTGGTTCCATCCGCTCCCATTCCTGTCAGGACAACACATACGATTTCATCATAGCTACTTGCTGTCAGTGAATCATACATAAGATTTGCACACGGCTTCAGTCCTCCGATTGCCGGTGTTGCATCATCGAGTACAATGCTGTTGTTTCCGTCTGCGGTTTTTGCAACTTTCAAATGTTTTCCGCCCGGAGCAATATAAACACATCCCTTTTGCAGCCGCTCTCCATGTTCTGCTTCCTTCACCCTGATTTTGCTCAGATCATCAAGTCTGTCAGCCATGGATTTGGTAAATCCCGGCGGCATATGCTGTACAAGTACAACCGGGGCATCCAGTTCTTTCGGAAGAAACGGAATCACACTCTGTAACGCTTTCGGTCCGCCTGTGGAACAAGCCAGTGCAACCAGTTTGTTCTTTCCGCCTGTCGCTTTGCGCATCATCGGTGCTTTTGCAGCCGGTTTTACTGCCGGACGGACACTTTCTGCTGCCTTTTGTGTTGCAAGAACAGCATTCAATACGCCAAGAAGCTGTCTTTTGAATCTCTCCTTTTGCCTCTATGATGTTTGTCGGTTTCGCCACAAAATCAATTGCTCCGCGCTCCATGGCTAAAATGGTAACATCTGCTTCCCTGCTGTCGGTAAGTGTACTTACCATAACCACATTTGCACGTATGCCTTCTTTTTGTAACTTTTCGAGTAACTGCAGTCCATCCATGCGTGGCATATTCACATCCAGAACCACACCGTCATAGCTGGTATGCTTCAGTTTCTTCATATGCCTCAAGACCATCTCTGCAATAGTCTGTTGCTTGAAATTTACTGTCTGAATTGATTATATCACACATGACCCTTCTCATGAGTGCAGAATCATCAACTACCAAAATGTTTTTTTTCATATGAGTCACCCAACTTCTTTCCTGCGAATTCTTCTCTCTTCCTCAAAAACGAAGCGTACAATTTTTTCCCGGTCCCGGAGATCCCGGAACAGAAATTTTACCCGGTGAATGTACATTACCTCTATCGCTGGATGTTTTTCTGTTGCAATCACCTGTCCCGGAAGATAAAAAGTTTCATCCGAATATTCATTTGTCAGTCTGATCACCAGAAGAATATTTTGGTTCTGTTTTATCCATTGTCCGGAGACAAAGCGGATTCCACCGCCACTGATATTCTGAATCGTTCCCTCACGTACCTGATCAATATATTCCGGCTTTTGAATTTCCGCAAACAATTCTTCCGTTGTCTGCATCTGTGCCGTCTGTTCCGATATTTCGTAATATTTTAACGGTGTCGTATAAGGAATCCGGAAAAATTCCCGGCGCTGAAATTTCTGTAATCCGGAAGTAATCACAATTCTAAGCAGATACAGATTTTCTTTGCGATAACGTTTCTTCACAACTGCTGTGCAGTTATACATACCGCCTTTTGTATAAAAAACAATGCTGCACTCCCTCTCCAGTTGAAATAACACCATTCTTCCACCACTTGTCGGCATAGAAATTTCCAATTCCTGATCCGAAAAAATGTCGCTGACCGCACTTTGATAGATTTTCGCGATCTCTCCTCCATTATCTTCCTGGTTCGCTTCATGCAGCATTTTAATATCAATTTTGTCTCCCGGAGTAATCACATCTGAAAGTTTCATAATTATTCATCTCCCTATTTTCGGTTTGATAAAAAACTGGAAAACATCTGTGCTATTCCCCACCGTACCGGTGCCTTCTGCTGGGTGCCGTTTAACAGATGATCTGTAAGGCAGGAAATTGCCTTTGCGGATTTTGCATTCGGATCACTCATGGTAACTGTCTTTTGCTGTCTTACTGCCCGTTCCAAAGCAGCATCCTGTGGAATCATCCCCAGATAATTCAGACTTCCATGTAAAAACTTAGACACTACGGAATTCACTTTCTCATAAATTGCCTGTCCCTCGTCCCGGGAATTTACCCGGTTGGTTACTATGTGGATGGTTGTCTCTTCCTCCACAAAATCGGGATTGCAGTACAATGCTTTTAAAAGCGAATACGCATCCGTCAGGGAACTTGGTTCCGGTGTGGATACCAGTAATACCTCAGGACTTGCCATAACAAATTCCAGAACCTGATCCGAGATTCCTGCACCCGTATCAATCAGGATAAAATCTGCCAGTTCATTCAATGTGTCAATCGAATTTACGATATATAAAATCTGTTCTCTTGTAAGATTGTTCAATCCTATAATCCCGGATCCGCCGGATATAAAGCCGATATCCATCGGTCCCGGTGTGATTATTTCACGAATTGACTTTCCACGGTATATAAAATCAGACAAATTGTACTGTGGAATTGCGCCAAACATTACCTCAACGTTTGCAAGACCAAAATCAGCATCAAAAATAATTACCCGCTTGCCTGCTTTTCTGAGACATACAGCAAGATTTACCGCAAGATTCGACTTTCCGACTCCGCCTTTTCCGCTGGTAATTGTCACTACGCGTGCATTATTCTGATTATTCTGATTGTGCAGTTTTATTACATTTCGCAATTGTTCTGCCTGATCCATCACGAATTGCCCCCTAATAATTGTTTCACGATCTTTTGTGTATCGAATAATTCAATATCATCTGGTACATTCTGTCCATTTGTCGTATAAGACAGTTCCGCATCTGAATACAGCTTAATATTAAGCAAATTTCCATACGTTGATGTCTCATCCAGTTTTGTAAAAATCAGTTTAAACTCTGATATTGTGCGATAGGTATCTACAATATCAAGCAAATCTCTGTATTTCGTTGTAGCGCTGAGAACCAAATATACTTCACTTGTATATTCAGGGCTGACTCCCTGAATCAGGTTTCTGATATCTTCTTTCTGTTCCACATTTTTATGGGAAAATCCAGCAGTATCAACAAAAACAAGATCGTATTCCGCATATTTTTCAATTGCTTCATTCAGTTCCTCTTTAGAATACACGATAGACATAGGTGCGTCAAGAATATTTGCATACACCTGAAGCTGTTCTGTTGCTGCAATCCGATAGGTATCTGCAGTAATAAACGCTACTTTTTTTTCATAATCCACTTTATATTTGGAAGCAATTTTGGCGATTGTTGTTGTTTTTCCGACGCCGGTAGGCCCGATAAAAAATACAACATGCGGTTTTGCTCCGCTTAAATCCAGTGATTTCGGCTGACCGAAACGCAGAATCAGTTTCTGGTAAACATTGGAAAGAATCGTATCCACACTGTGTCCCGGGCGGATAAATTTTTCAATTTCGCCAAGGATCTGATTGACATACTGTTCACTCACCTCGTTTTTCAACAGCGTGCTGTAGAGAATCCGGACAAAATTGAGTTCCTCCGAAGACGGACCCTTTGGTGTCTCCGGCTCCTTCGGATTTTTCCCGCCAAGAGATTTTTCCAGACGGTCAGATAAAACCTCAAGTCTTTCTTCTAATTTTTTCTCTTCATTTTCCTGTACCAGATTCTGTGATTGTGGCATACGTGCTGGCTCCTGTCTGGTCGCTTGTGCGTTACCTTCCTGTTCCTGCAGTTTCGGAATGGTAATCGGTTCATCCGCCGCAAGATTGATCATGTCGTGCAGTTTTCCTTCTTTTGCCATACTCTGTGTCATCTGTGCTGCCTGCATGGCATTGGAAAAATGTTCTTTTTCCTCCATTGCCGCAGTCACTTCAAATGTTGAATTCTTAAACGCACGAAACAGCCCCTTCGGTTTTACCTCACGGATGTTCATAATGACCGCGCGTTCTCCAAATTCTTCTTTTGCCTTTGCAATGGCTTCTTCCTGTGTTTTTCCCTGAAATTTATTAATTGTCATTTATGCTGTCACCATCCCTACCGATTGCAGCTCCACATCAGATTCTACTTCATTGTAAGAGACAACAATCAGATCTTTGAAATAATCTTCTGTGAGTTTTTTAAAATACATACGCACAATTGGCGATGTAATAATGATCGGATTCTTTCCAAGGCTTTCGAGTTTCTCGGTTTCTGTCCGCACGGAATCCATAATTGCTTTTGTTTTCTCCGGGTCCATCGTCAGATATGCACCCTGCTCTGTCTGCTTGACCGAAGACATGATCTCCTGTTCCACTTTCGGATCGAGCGTAATGACACTGGTCGTTTCGTTCGACGGGAAATATTTGCTCGAAATTGCACGCTTCAGACTCTGCCTTACATATTCCGTCAGCACATCCGTATCTCTGGATGTCTGTGCATGATCTGCCAGCGATTCAAAAATAGACAAAAGATCCCTGATCGAAATGCCTTCCCGCAAAAGATTCTGCAGTACTTTCTGAATCTCTCCAAGGCCAAGAAGTTTCGGCGTGAGCTCGTCCACAAGAACCGGATTGGATTCTTTTAAGTTGTTGACCAGGTTCTGTACATCCTGTCTGGTCAGAAGCTCTGCGATGTGGCTTCGGATTACTTCTGTCAAATGCGTCGCAATGATAGACGGTGCATCAACTACGGTGTATCCAAGACTCTCTGCACGTTCTCTCTGCGCTTCCGTAATCCAGATGGCCGGAAGATGGAAAGACGGTTCAAATGTAGGAATACCTGTAATTTCTTCCTCCACATACCCCGGATTCATCGCCATATAATGATCAAAAAGAATTTCTCCTTCCGTTACCTGCACGCCTTTGATCTTGATAATGTACTGATTCGGATTTAACTGGATATTATCCCTCAGGCGGATAATCGGAACAACCGTACCAAGTTCCAGTGCAATCTGCCGCCGGATCATTACCACACGATCCAGAAGATCTCCACCCTGGTTTACATCTGCCAGCGGAATAATACCATATCCGAATTCGAGTTCGATCGGATCGACCTGAAGCAGGGAAACCACATTCTCCGGTTTCCGGATCTCTTCCGCCTCCGTCTCCGCCTGCTGTACTTCTTCCTCAATATTTTCTTCGCCGATATTCTTGCTGATATTTTTGCCGGCGATGATAAACACCAGACCAAGTGCAATAAATAAAACCGGATTTAACGGAGTAAAAATTCCGAGGAAAACCAGCACGGAACCTACAATATAAAGTACCCTCGGAATTCCAAAAAGCTGCTTGACCAGAATTCCGGAAAAGTCTGCCTCGTTTGATCCCTTGGTAACAAGTATACCGGTTGCAAGAGAAATCAGAAGAGACGGAATCTGGGACACCAGACCATCACCGATTGTCAGCAGACCATACTGCTGGATGGCATCTGCAAATCCAAGTCCCTGATTCATAACTCCCATAATGGTTCCGCCGATCAGGTTAATAAAGGTGATGACCAGACCTGCCGTAGCATCTCCCTTTACATACTTTGTGGCACCATCCATCGCGCCGAAGAAACTAGATTCTCTCTGAATCTTTTCCCGTCGTTCCTTTGCCTCCGCATCGGTGATCGCACCGGTATTTAAGTCCGCATCAATCGCCATCTGTTTACCAGGCATGGCATCGAGTGTAAATCTGGCGGTTACTTCGGATACACGTTCCGAACCTTTATTGATAACAATAAACTGAATCAATACGAGGACAATAAATACAATGGAACCGACCACCATATTTCCTCCACCGACGAACGAACCGAATGTCTTAACAACGTTACCAGGATCTCCCGTCAGAAGAATCAGACGGGTGGAAGATACGTTCAGAGAAATTCGAAAAATAGTCGTAAACAAAAGTAATGTCGGGAAGAAAGACATATCCAGTACTTCCCGAACAAACAATACATTAAATACAATAATTAAGGCGATGGAAATGTTAAATGCAAGCATCACATCCAGCAATACGGATGGAATTGGAACAATGAAGAAAACTACTGCCGCCAAAAGATATAAACCTACACCAATATCCGCTTTCTTCAGCATCCTGCACAACCTCCTTTCGCACCTGTTTGTTGTATAACTGCACTACTGCATATTTTTGGTTATACCTTGTATACGGCAGCAAGAACTTCTGCCACAGCCTGGTAAAGCTCCGGCGGAATTTCTGCTCCCACATCAACATTGTGATAGAGCATACGTGCCAGAGGCTTATTTTCAACAATTTCAATTTTATTCTCCCTCGCCACTTCCTTAATCTTTTGCGCAAGGTAATCTTCTCCTTTTGCAAGGACAACCGGGGCAGAACTGACTTCCGCCTCATATTTCAATGCTACGGCAAAATGCGTCGGGTTCGTGATGACTACATCCGCCTTGGGAACATCCTGCATCATTCGCTTCTGGGATACCTCCTGCATTTTACGGCGCTGCCGTCCTTTGATCTGCGGATCTCCCTCTGTATTTTTGTATTCATCTTTTACTTCCTGCTTGGTCATCTTCATATCTTCATTAAACTTATGTTTCTGATAGATAAAGTCAGCCAGACCAATCACAAGATAAACAATACTGATTTTTATTCCCGTATTGATAATCAGAGTCCCCACAAGCGCAACCGCCTGATTCAGTCCCAGATCATACAACGCAAACAGATCATTTGCATTATCTTTTATGGAAGTATACGCGATATATATGATAATCACAATCTTTAAAATGGATTTTACCAGTTCAAAGAGCGAATCTTTCGAAAAGATACGTTTGAATCCGTTCAATGGATTCAGCTTGGAAAGTTCCGGTTTCATTGGTTTTGTGGAAACTTTCCATCCTACCTGCACAATGCTGACCAGAAGCGTAACAACAAACCCAAACGCCATAAACGGAAGCATAATGATCAGGCTTTTTAAAGTAACGGAGGCAATCAGGCCTGCTGCCGCCTGCACGGACAATCCGCCCTCATTTATTTTAACAAAATCCGGCATATTTTCATAGATGTAAGAAAAAATATCTATGAATTTTCCTCCCACAAAGGAAACAAAAATTTTCAGGCAGAGAAACAAAACAATCAGATCAAATGCCGAATTCAGTTCGCGGCTTTTTGCAACCTTACCTTCATCTCTGGCATCTTTTAATTTCTTGGCGGTTGCAGGTTCTGTCTTCTCGCCGCCTTCGCCGTCTTTTGCAAACCATTGCAGATTATAATGCAATATTCGATTCTGATTTTTTTCGTCAATACAAACCTTCTGCAACAAGCTTCACCATCGTCTTTATTTCATCAAAAATATAATTTGCCACATTCGGCAACAGGAACACGATCAGATACAAAACAACAAATCCAACCAGAATCTTCAGCTGCATACCGATCGAAAACATATTCATCTGCGGTGCCACACGTGCCATAATTCCAAGTACACAGTTCAAAACCATAATACAGGCAAAAAACGGAAGAAAAATCCGAAACCCTATGATGAATGAATCTCCCATATAGCGTGTGATTGCAGATAACAGATGATCCCATGCAAATTTCTGGTGGGCAATCGGAATTACGGAAAAAGAATCCGTAACCGCACGTACCAGATAGGTATAAAAATCAGATGTAATCAAAAGAAGCAGAACCAGATAATAATACAGATTTCCTGTCAGTGTGGTTTCTGTTCCCATGTCCTGATTAAATTCGGTAGACATGGACAGACCAATATCCATATCTATAATATTTCCTGCAAACAAAACAATGGAATTACAGATGCTTGCCGCATACCCAATCAGCAGTCCCGTAATTCCCTCTTTGATCACAACTACCGCATACCCGACAACACTTGCGTATGTCAGCTCCGGCCGATCTACTACATTGTATAAAAAAGCAATGAGACAAAAAATGAAAATCCGATTTTAATCTGATTGGGAATTCCCTGCTGCCCCAATAACGGGGCCACATACACAAAACAGGTAACTCTTACCAGAATCAGCAGAAAATATTCAAAATTTTCAAGTGTAAATACATAATTAACCATATCTTTTTATCAAATCACATACTCAGATAGGTACTGAAATTCGACCACAGACGCTCCACCAGTTCGGTCATGTTATTTAACATCCAAGAGCCGCAAAGGATCATTGCAGCAAATACCGCAATAATCTTTGGAACAAACGTAAGTGTCTGCTCCTGAATGGATGTGACCGTCTGGAAAATACTGATAATCAGACCAACCACCAGGGAAACCAGAAGCAGCGGTGCCGACGTGATCAGAATGGTATAAATTGCATCTCTTGCAATATCAAGAACTGCACCCTGTGAAATCATACGGTATCCTCCTAATAAAATGTCTGGACGAGGGATTTTATGACAAGATCCCATCCATCCGCCAGAACAAACAACAAAATCTTAAACGGCAACGAAATGGTTGTCGGAGGAAGCATCATCATACCCATGGACATCAGTACGGATGACACCACCATATCAATTACAATAAACGGAATATAAATTAAAAATCCCATAATGAATGCTTTCCGAAGCTCGCTCAGAATGAATGCCGGAACCAGTGTGGTAAACGGAACATCCGACAATTCCTTTGTATCTTTATACGTTTCTCCGGAAATCTCCGCAAAAAGATTCACATCCCTTATCTGGATCTTTGCATCTTTGATCATAAATTCACGAATCGGCCCTTCTGCTTTTTCAAAAAATTCCGACTGTGTGATTTCTCCCTTATCGAGCGGCTGAATTGCCTCTTTGTTGATCTGCTGGAACGTTGGCCACATGATAAAAAATGTCAGAAACAATGCCAGACCGATCAAAACCTGATTGGGTGGTGTCGTCTGCGTTCCGATCGCAGTCCTAAGGAAATGAAGTACAATGATAATTCGTGTAAACGAAGTCATCATAATCAGAATCGATGGTGCAAGTGATAGAATTGTCAACACCAGAAGCATCTTGATCGGTGTGGAAACCGATCCGGAATCATTGTTATATGTAATTGACAATCCATTGGCATTGTCTGTATTATGATCTGCTCCCTGTGTATCTTTCTGTGTAATCTTTGTAATACTGTCCGGGTCCATGGAACTTGCATAGACACGTCCCGGATGCATCATGCATAATGTAATTGTAAGTATTAAAACCGCACACGCAAACGCAAAACTTGCAATGCAGTATATCTTTTTCCCTTTGCTCATCTTTATCCTTGCTTCTTTGGTAACTTGTCTTTTAACTGGTTGAGAATTTCCGCAAAAGAATCCTGCTTTTTCCCACTCTGTTCCAGCTCAAAAGAGAAATCTTTTAATTGATCCCTCTTAAGCTGTGCCAGAAGATGTACTTCCTCTTTTCCAACAGAAACAACCAGATAGACACTGCCGACTTCCACAATACTGATCATCTTGTTATTGCCGACACTGATTGTCTCTATCACATGCAGATTCTTATTATTCTGGCGTCCACGCTGCATACCTCCCATCCATCTGGTGGTAAGATATGTAGCAGCCAGAACAACAGCAAAAATAAACAGTGCACCCAAAAGTTGTATAAAGCTTTCCAGAGAACCTGTCAGTAACACATTTGTCATGTCTGTTTCTACTTTCCGCCTGTTCTTGAAGCATTGACAATTTCCGTGATTCGAACACCGAAACTTTCTTCAATGACGACAACTTCGCCCTTTGCGACATATTTTCCATTGACAAGCACATCAATCGGCTCGCCTGCCAGTTTATTCAACTCAATAATTTTTCCCGGTCCCAGATCCAGAATATCTGAAATGGATTTTGTTGTCCTTCCAAGCTCTACCGTCACCTGAAGCGGAACATCCATAATCAGATCAATATTTTCCGGCTGGTAATTTCCAAGGTTTCCACCCGCAAATGCGCTAAATTGTGCCGGCTGAACATTAACCGGCTGTCCCATGTTCTGATTCATCATAGTATTTCCCATCATCGCCTGTCCCATTGGCTGCCCCATTGGCTGCCCCATTTGTGCTGTATTCTGTGAAGCCATCTGCTGTGACTGCTGTGTGGCAGCAGATGCTGCCGCCGGCTGTGTTCCTGCCGGATTGCCGGAATTTGCGGCTGTGGAATCGGCCGTCACACTCTGACTGTCCATTTCCATCGTTTTTGCCACTCCATCACACATATCCTTTGCAAATGAAATCGGATACAGCTGCATAATTGTACTGTCAACCAGATCCCCGATTTCCATATGGAAAGAGATCTTAACAAACTTTCCGGTAAGGAAGGAATCAATCTCCGCTTCATCGATGTCTTCCTGCAGATTAATCACCGTTGCATTTGGCGGGCTGATATCAATCTTGCGGTTTAACATGGAAGAAAGGGAAGTTGCCGCAGAACCCATCATCTGGTTCATAGCTTCACTGATTGCGGACAAATGCAATTCGCCAAGTTCGCCATCTGTATTGGTTCCATCTCCTCCCATCATCAGATCCGTGATGACTTTTACATCATGTTCCCTCAGGACAAGAATATTACTTCCATCCAGTCCTACGGTATATGCAATGCGGATAAACACGCAAGGTTTTTCGTATTCCTGTACAATATCATCCCATGTGCCGTAAGAAACAACCGGAGTTGAAATTTCCACCTTATGATTAACGAGCGAAAACAACGTTGTCGCCGCAGTTCCCATACTTATATTGGCAATCTCTCCGATCGCGTCTTTTTGTGCATCAGACAGTTCATTTTCCGCAGAATCACTCGCTTCTGCTCCAGGTTCATTCAGCAGTGCGTTAATTTCTTCCTGCGATAATACTCCATCCATAGTTTATTGCTCCTCTCTGATCACCGAAGTGACCCTGACTGCATATTTATCCCCCGATGATCCGGGAAGTGCAGTAAATTTCCGAATATTTCCAACATAAATATCCAATTCGTCCTCCACCTTGCGATCCAGCCGGATAATATCTCCCGGCTGCAGCATGGCAAAATCATTTACCGATATCATACTGTTTCCAAGAACAGCTTTGATCGGTATCTGTGCGCGCCGAATCAGGGTCTCAATGGATTCCGTGTAATCGGTATTGTCCTGATTCTGCAGATTTGAATACCAGTACTTCGTATTCAGCTTATCAATGACATCCTCAAGAGTCAGGTACGGAAGACAAACATTCATCAGGCCTTCCACTTCCCCGATCTTAAGGTTAATTGTCACAATCGCAATCATTTCACTCGGAGAAATAATCTGTGCATACTGGGAATTGGTTTCAATTCTCTCTAACCGGGGATGAATATCCGCCACGTTTTCCCATGGTTCCCGTAAAAGGTTGACGCACACAATCATAATCCGTTCGATAATCAAAAGTTCGATTTCCGAGAACTCACGAACCTTGTCCATAGGATCTCCTCTGCCACCGAGCATACGGTCAACAATCGCATACCCCAGATTCGATGCCATTTCCAAAATAATATTTCCCTTGAGGGGTGCAAAATTCACAATTCCCAAAAGAACCGGATTCGACAGCGCATTAGAAAATTCAGAATACGTAACCGCTTCTGAATTCACCACCTCTACCTGAACATTTTTCCGTAAATACACGGGCAGATTCGTAGATAAAAGTCTGCCATAATGTTCAAATATCATTTCCATGGTACGCAGATGTTCCTTGGAAAATTTGGAAGGACGGGCAAAATCGTACTCTTTTACCTTTTTTTCATTATTGTCTTTTATTTCATCCACATCCAGCTCACCGGTACTAAGTGCCGCCAGCAAGTTGTCTATCTCATTTTGGGATAATACGTCACCCATCAGTTTTTCACCACCTGTAAAAATCCTATTGTGCTGTCAGTTTGGAGAAGTTTACTCCGATCACATAATCTTTGCCGAATAAATTCTGCATATCTTCAAGGATCGTGTCCTTAATTGCATCTGAATTCTGGTTAAACTGCTCAAATGTATATCCACTTACCACTTTGATAATATCATTTTTGATTGTATCATCCTGATTTGTCAGGAAATCCTGTGTGTATTTCTTGTAATTGTCGCTCTTCTTGTTCAGAACAAGTGATACATTCAGTACTGCATAATGAGTCTTTCCGTCTTTTCCTTCTGCAAGGTTTGTTGTCAGGTCTTCCCCTTCGCTGACTTTATAAATTTCCTGATCATCAATGGAAATATTGCTGGTTCCGGTAGCCGCACCACTGTTTAAATCCAGATCAATTGCGGAACACACTTTTTCGATCAGTGTATTTGCTTTTTTTGTCTCCGGTAATACCGAAAACATCAAAAGTGCTGTCAAAACAAAATTTGCAAACACAAGTGCCAGAATGACAACTGAAATTAAATTCTTCTTCATTGCTTACTCCTCTTAGTTATTTTCTTTCACATCTGAATTGAATGAGTTATAAATTTTTATCTCTACGCGTCGGTTTTGTGCACGTCCCTCTGCCGTACTGTTGTCAGCAACCGGTATGTAATCTCCTCTTCCCGCAAACTTAATGTACTTGGGATTTAAGTTTTTATTTTTTCTGAGCTGATCCGTGACAGCAAGTGCACGGTACACCGAAAGAACCTCGTTATTTTCATATTTTGCAGAATAGCGGATCGGAACATTATCGGTATGTCCTTCTATCTCTATCACATTCTTGTTATATTTTTCAAGAATCTTTCCAAGCTTGTTTACAATCGGGACTGCCTGTTTAACGAGATCAGCCTTACCGGATGCAAACAAAATGGAACCATTCAGATTCAGTTTTACATACTCTGCATTGAAATCCACATCCACCTTTCCGGACAGCTGTGAATTATCAAGTTCCTGTTGGATTTCATCTGCCATCTTTTCAGATTCCGCAAGTTGCTGCTGCTCGTACTGTTCCTGTGCAGACAGTTTGCCATCTGTCTGCTCATCGGTATTCTCTGCTTTGGAATTTGCCATCTCATTGTAGTAGGAATCCAGAAATTCCAGCTGGCGGACACCGGCAGAAATCATCTCTCCCTCTCCAATGCTTGTGCCGCCGGTCGGAAGGATGCTGATGGCGTTCTGCAGTGATGCAACAACCGCCTCTAACTTGTCAGTATCTACTGTCGACATGGAAAACAATAGTACGAAGAAGCAGAGCAAAAGATTCATCAGATCCGAGAAAGTATTCATCCATGCCGGCGCTCCTTTTGGCGGATCCTCCTGTTTCTTTTTTTTTGCCACTACTCTTCACCTCCTCCGCCGTTTTCAAGAACACCCTCTCTTACAGTCGGTGAAAGGAATGACTTTAATTTTTCCTCAATAACGCGTGGATTTTCTCCTGCCTGATGGACAACAAACCTTCAATGGTGATCTGACGGTTTACCACTTCCATATCATTGTTTACGGAAAGTTTTCCGGCAATCGGGGTACATAACCAGTTTGCAATCAGGGAACCGTACAGTGTCGTAACCAGTGCTACAGACATCTGTGGTCCGATCGCAGACGGATCGGAAAGTTTATTTAACATGGCGATCAGTCCGAGCAGGGTACCAATCATACCCCAGGCAGGACCCATCTCGCCCCATTTTTCCCAAAACTTAATCACATCCTTGTGACGGGTTTCCAGACACACCATATCCGTTTCCAGAATCCCACGGACCAGCTCCGGATCGGTGCCATCTACTACAAGCATGATTCCTTTTTTCAGGAATTCGTCTTCAATTCCGTTTGCAGCTTCTTCAAGTGCAAGCAGACCTTCTTTTCTTCCGACATTTGACATGTCAATAATTGTCCGGATGGTCTGTGACGGATCATATGTTTTATCCTTGAACGGGAGTGAAATTGACTTGAATCCGTTGATTCCATCTGCAAGCTTGAAACACCCAATCGTACTACAGATTGATCCGCCAAACGTGATAACAATCGACGCTGGATCAATGTACATCTGCATCGCAGTGATGTCAAAACTGTTACTACTGAGGACGCCAAAGATAACCATGGCAATTCCGCCGATAATTGAAAGCAGTGATGCTATATCCATGAACTACACCTTCCATTTTCTAAAATTAGGAATTCCGATGGATCTTCCGACAAAATCCATCAAAATACCCTTTTATATGATTTTACTAAACTTTCTCTCTCTTGTCTACTTCCTTTTTGTTAAAAAAGGGTATAAAATCACAAAAAAATGTTGAGAAACAGTCAAAAAACCATTTCCCAACTATTTTTCAAACTATCTCTTTAAGTTGATTAATTCTTCCAGTAATGTGTCGGAAACTGTGATAACACGCGAATTTGCCTGAAATCCACGCTGCGTAATGATCATATCGGTAAACTGTCCGGAAAGGTCAACGTTTGACATTTCCAGCTGCCCGGAATTGATCTTGCTTCCATCCGCATCCACAGCTACACCCACACCGTCAAACTCGCCGGAGTTTAAGGTTGTCTGATAGCAGTTATCACCAATTTTTTCAAGACCGGAAGCATTGGCAAACTGTGCCACTGCGATCTGTCCGAGAAGTTCGGTGTTACCATTGTCATAGCTTGCATAAATCTTACCGCTCTGGTCTACGGCAAGTCCGATCATTGCACCATTCTTCTTACCGGTTTCTTTTCCAACAGAAGTTCCTTTTTCTACTTTCAGTGTTGACTTTCCGCCATGCCTACATTGGTGGAAGTGGAAAAATCTACATTGATGTCCTTAAAATTGGATTTCTGTGTCGTTCCGTCTGCATTATTTGTTGTATACTGTGTTCCCAGGGCAGAAAGTTTTAAGGATTTCGCCGTTACAGCCTTCGTACCAGCTGTTGTATTCGAACCATCGCCAATACTTACAAATGTACCCTTATTGGAATCATATTTCATATAATAGCCCTTCGGTCCATTCGTATCATCCTGTTTCCCGTCATCTCCCCAGATCGAATCAAGCATCTTACGCTTACCAGCTTCGTCTTTTATTGCATTTCCATTTTCGTCTTTTGTGACAATAGAATTTCCCTTCGAATCAATAATATCCGTTAAACTGATAAAATAATTATTTCCAGTGCCTAATCCCTGAGTTGTCTTCGGTGTCGATACCGCAAACTTAGCCGTATAAGAGTATCCCAGATCATCATAAAATCCAAGAGTCATAACATAGCCGTCTTTTCCGGTGACATCGGTATCTTCCTTATCCAGAATTCCATGCACATGAGCCTCTGTCGTTGCCTCCGGAGCGGATGTCGTGTTGGACGGTGACATCACCTGCAGGGGGGAAACCGTATCTTTGTGTATCTCTCCTGTCGTCTTATCTACCTGCCAGCCCTGTACCGTATATCCGGTAGAACTCATACACAGATAGCCATTTCCATCTACATAGAACGAACCTGCACGGGTAAACATGGTATTTGTTCCATCGCTGACAATAAAGAAGTTTGTGGTCTGGCTGTCGCTGAGTTTTAAATCAAACGGGTATCCGGTTGTCTCGGAAGAACCTGCCCCGGTAATATTGATCATGGTAGATGCCGTGCTTACACCAAGACCAACCTGCTTGGCATTGACACCACCCGTACCGGTTGACGCATCCCCACCGGATGCGGTGGACATTGTCTGGTACATCAGTTCACTGAATCTTACGCTGGAAGCTTTGAACGCTTCGGTATTTACATTGGCAATATTGTTACCAATTACATCCATTCTCGTCTGGTGTGTCTTAAGACCTGACACAGCAGAGAATAATGATCTCATCATAGTACATTGACCTCCTTAGATGGCAATATGGTTTTGAAATCCTTCTGTCAGTCGGGATTCCTGTAACTTCCATAAGGTCCGGTTACATAATAACTGCGCCATCTATATTTGTAAAAATATTTGATTGTGTTTCCGTCTGATCCATTGCGGTAACAACGGTTTTACTGGGCACATTCACAATAAAAGCAAGTGAATCCACCAAAACCAGAGAATCCTTAATTCCCTTGGCATATGCCTGTTCCACTCCGTCTTCAAGTCTGGCATTCTGTTCCTCGGATAAGCTGATATTTCTGCTTTCTAACCGCTGCGAGGCATGCTTTGAAAACTTTAACTGTTGCTGTTGCCGTAAGACATCTTCGAATGAAACATCCGACGTCTTTGACGGACTGGTTACGTTTTTCTGTTTTAAATACTGACCGGTTATCTGTTCGATCGACGAAAACTGTTTGCTGATCGGGTTCATCTTTTTTCTCCCCTTTCCTATGCACCTGTTGTCTCGTCACTCTTCTGATCGGAACCATTCTCTGTCTTCGAGTCATCCGTTTTTGTGTCATCGGTCTTGGTATCCGTATCAGTCTTGGTATCATCGGTTTTCGTATCCGTATCTGTTTTGGTATCATCCGTCTTTGTATCGTCTGAGGTATCTCCACCCAGATCTTTGATCTTCTGCTCATACTTCTTCAGTTTTGCAAGATCAGACTCACTTACAAAGCTCTTCTGATAATCCGTCATGCCATCGTATACCTTACGGATCTGTTCTATCGCACCGGAATACTTGGTCGTAATATTTTCAATATCCGGAAGCTGTGCCAGCATGTTTGAAATGGTCTTGGCATAACCAATCGCTTCATAGTAATCACTGTCGGACCACCGTATCAAGCGTATCGATGGAATACAGCTTATTGTTGACACTGAGCATCTGTGATCCGTCTTCCTGATACATGACATAATCTACTTTACCGTCCACATAAGAAGTTTTTCCGGTTGTTTCGTCCGAAACCTTTAAGATTACATATTTTCCAACCAGATTGTTTGCCATCTCGTTTTTCTGTGTATCCTGCATGCCAAGCATTGCCTCTAACTGTGAGAACGTTGCAAGCTGTGCCACATATTCGGTATTGCTGGTAGGTTCGAGTGGGTCCTGGTACTGCATTTCCGCACAAAGTAATGTAAGGAACTGATCATATCCCATGGTTCCGTTGTTGGACTCATCGCTTTTTTTCGATGTTGTCGTTTTTACTTTTCCGTTTTCCACGGTTGCCCAATTCAGTGCGGAAGTTGTCGTATCTGCCATTTTTTCTCCTTTCTATGCGGTTACATCCATGGAATTTCCATTATCCCGCATCATTTGTGCTGCAAGAGTTTCTTCTTCTGTCATCAGTCCTGACAATCCATCCAGTGAGGAAAGATTTAAGTTTCTTCTTCTGCCTCCGGACTGCTCCTGCTGTCTTTCTCCCTGCTGCTTTTCACTCTCCTGGTTCTGTTCCAGATTCTTTTCGAATTCATGAGAAGCAACGGTTACTTCTACGGCGTCAACTTTGACACCTGCCTGATTTAAATTCTGCCGCAGATCTGCCACCTGCGTTTCAAGGGCTGCACGGACTGCTTCATTAGAAGCTGCCAGCTGTGCATGAATAACACCTTCCTTGGAAGAAATATTTACATACACTTTTCCGAGATTTTCCGGATTCAGCTGCATCTCCATCGATGAAGTTCCCTCCGAAACATTCACGCGGATCTGTTCTGCCACCTGTTCAAGTAAATCCATTGTATCAATGGAAACATAAGATGTCTCCGGCGTTATATCTGCCACAGTCTCCGCTGTCGGTACCCCGGCGGTATCCTGCATCTGCACGACCGTCTGCGTCTTTGCCTGATCGGAACTGCTTCGGTCTGCCGTCATTTTTTCCGGCTGTGCCGATTTCATCTGATCCCCGGTCTGCGCATCTGCATCCGCATCTCCGGTATCCGTCTGCTGTTCTGTCGTCTGCTTTGTATCCTGCGCCTGTGGCTGCTGTGTGCGTACTTCATCCGATTTCGGTTCTTTCTGAAATACATCCGCCTGTTTATCCATCGGCTGTACCTCATCGGTCTGCGCAAGCTCCGGCATAATATCTGTCGAAACTGTATCTGCTGTTGTCTGCTGTCCTGCCGCATCGGTCAATATCTGCATCTCTTCATCGGTCAGAGTTTCCGGTGTCTGCAGAATATCCATCTGCGCAATCAGTTCATCCATCTGTGCCGGCTGAAGATTTAACTCATTTGCAAGCTGCCCTCCCAGCTGGTCCATTTGCTGCATCAGCCCCTGAAACTGGTCATTCATCAGTAAATCCATCGGAGAAATCTCTCCTGTCAGCTGCATTGCAAGCTGTGCAAGATTTTCCGGATTCAGGAGATCAAAAGCTGTAAGTCCCAGCGACTCCATCATATCTTTTACAGAATCTTCCGAAACACCCAATTGTTCGGCCACCGTCCTGACAACATCGCCCTGGAACTGATCCAGAGTATCTGCCGAATTGTTAATCACGTCTGTGACAACATCTCCGGCTACCTGACGGATGGTATTATCCTGATACTGATACCGGTCGTAATTATCTGCCGCATTTGTCTGCTGTAATACATTGTTGTTTATTTTTGTATTCACGGACGGCATATTAAAATTTGTAGAGTAGTTACTGCCCATCAGTGAAGCAAACACGCCTGCCGCATCCGGATTTTCAGCTTTTGATCTGCCTTTTGCAGCATTTGCATTTAATACCTGACCCTGCTTTACAGAATTCAAATTAAATACATTTGCACTTGTCAAACACGTTCCTCCTTTCTGTCATTTACAGATTTCCTACTTTTTCTTGCTAGGTTCCATGATCTCTGTCAGCTTCGCCGCAGTCGTTGCATCCATCTTGCCAAGAATATCCGCCCTCTGCTGTGTTCCCATATTCATGAGAATGTCAGCCACAAGCCCCAGATTGTCCGTCATCGTATCAAAGATGCTGGCCGCCTCCTGAGGCTTCATGTTGGAATATGTCTTTGCGTAATCTTCAACCTGACTATCGTAGGTAATCTGTTCAACCACTTGTTTGTATAAGACTTCGGCATTTTCTGGATCAATGCTCTCATAATATGTCTTATACTGCTGTATATCGGGTGCCTGATCGGAAAAAACAACCTCCTCGTAGTATTTTTCCTTCTCCTTTTCAAAGGCAGCCTCATCCTCTTTGTATTTTGAAAGATCCTTGATCTGTGCCTTCAGATCCTTGATCTTTTTTTTGTCATTTTTATTTGTACTGCTGGCTTCATCGAGTTCTTTTTCCAGTTCTTTAATCTGGCTGATGGCCTCGCTTAAAGACCCATACTGATGCTCTGTGCCCTCGGTCTGCTCCACCGTTTCTTCCGGCTGTGGGAGGATTTTATTAACATAAGGGACATCTTTCAAAAGCGGATATAACACCGTTGATCCAAATCCTCCGACATCGGTTTTAATCAGAATTCCTATAATTCCCATCCATATCGCAATGATTAAAATGGTTGTCAGGACAAGAATCAGCCTGCCGCCTCCCTTTTCATCCTCATCTTCTCCCGGTTCCGGTGCGTTTCCTTTGGCATTCTTTTTTTCTTTTTTTTCTTTCTTTTCCCGTTTTTTCTTTTCTCTTCGATTTTTTGTGCTGTTTTCCTTTACCGCGTCTTCCTCGTCGACAAGGTTTCTTTCGTCTGCCATATCATTCTCCCTGTTCACCCTTGTTATAGGTATAACTTACAAGTTCATCGATTTCTTTCGTTTCTGCTTCTGCAAGTTCCTGCTTAAATTCTTCAAATGCCTTTTCCCTCAATTTTTCCTGAACCTTTCGTTCCTGCATCACGGTTTTTAAGCGGTTTCTGGCATCTTCCAGTTCTTTTTCCGCCTTGTGGACTTCTACCATCTGTCGTCTGACAATCGTTTTCATGGCATTTACATCTGCCCGCGCATGTTCGACTTCCTGCAGATTTAAATTTCCCTGCATCAGTTTCTTCCAGTGCTGCTCATATCCGACTCTGCGCACCATATATTCCTGCAGAATCTTCTGCTGCTCCAGATATTTCTGGTTTGCCAGGCTGTATGTCATTTTCGCCTGTGTCTCCAGTTTCTGTTTAATGTTCAGTATGTTCTGCATACGATAAACAAATTTTGCCATTTAAAACCTCTGTCCATTGATCAGTCGTCAAACACCTTTTTTAAGAGTTCCACTTCTTCATCAAAAGCAAACTTTTCTTCCGTATCCTGACACAGAAATTCATTTACTTCTTTATTCTTTCGGATTGCATAATCAATATCCGGATTCGATCCGTTTTTGTAGGCTCCGATATTAATCAGATCCTCTGCTTCACTGTATGTGGCAAGCACCTGTTTTAATTTTCCGGCAAGTGCCTTATGTTCCTTTGTTACGATGGAATTCATAACACGGGAAATACTCTGTAAAATATCAATTGCCGGATAATGGTTTTTATGTCCCAGCTTACGGTCGAGAACAATATGTCCATCCAGAATGCCCCGCGCCGTATCCGTGATTGGCTCATTAAAATCATCTCCATCTACCAGAACCGTATATAGTCCGGTGATCGATCCTTTTTCATTTGTACCGGCACGTTCCAGAAGTTTTGGCATCTGTGCGTACACACTCGGCGGATACCCTCTGGTAACCGGTGGTTCCCCGGATGCAAGTCCGATTTCTCTTTGTGCCTGGGAAAATCGTGTCATGGAATCCATCATAAGCAGTACATCTTTTCCCTGATCACGGAAATATTCCGCCACAGCCGTTGCTGTCTTTGCACACTTATTACGGATCAGTGCCGGTTTATCTGACGTTGCGACCACGACAACGGACCGTGCCATTCCCTCCGGACCAAGGTCACGTTCAATAAATTCCCGGACCTCCCTGCCGCGCTCGCCGATCAGTGCGATTACATTGATATCTGCCTTCGTATTTCTTGCAAACATACCAAGCAGGGTACTTTTCCCGACACCGGAACCGGCAAACACACCGATACGCTGGCCTTTCCCAACCGTAATCAGTCCGTCCACCGCTTTTACACCAAGCGGCAGTACCTCGCTGATAATCCGGCGATCCATCGGATCCGGCGGCGTATTTTCCAGCGGATAATACGAACCGTGAATTTCTTCCGTTCCATCCGTCATGCGTCCGATTCCATCCAGCGTATGCCCAAGCAGTTCTTCTCCAACCAGAACCGACAGGGGATGTCCGGTATTTTCCACAACGCATCCGGTTCCAACCCCTTCCACGCTGTCAACCGGCATCAGGATCAGTCTGGAATCCTGAAAACCGACCACTTCCGCGATAACATATTCCTCTTCCTTCTCATTCGGGTAAATTTTACACAAATCTCCCATACGTGCCTTTGGTCCGACAGATTCAATGGTAAGACCTACTACCTTGACTACTTTTCCATAACTCTTATAATACTGGCGGTCCATCAGCTGTAAATACTTTTCCGCTTCTTTAACCAAATTCGTCTCCCGTTTATACCAGTGAACGTATATCCTTCAGCAGTGCAGACAACTGTGTGTCTACCCCACAGTCAACCACGCCATACGGGGTTTCTATTTTGCACTGTCCATCCGATAATTTATTATCCTTTACAAATTCAATGGCAACATCTTTTCCTACAATATCCTGCATCTGTGCAAGATGTTCTTTGAGGATTTCCTCATCGCTCCGGTTCGTGTGAATCCGTATTTTATCTCCCGGGTCAATGTCAAGTAATGCTCCATTTACCAGCTGAAGTAAAAGTTCACGTTTCTCTTCAAACTGAATCTTAAACACTTTATCAAATACCTGAATCACAGCGTCCACAATGTCTTTTTCCATCACCGACATTTTTTCATGATACTGTTCTTCCAGTTGTTTTTTCTGTGCATGAAGAGACTCCATCGCCTTCTCATGTTCCCTGTTTAATTCTTCTTCCCGGCATCTGGCACCCTCTTCGTATCCGAGTTTCTTTTGTTCTTCATACAGGGTACGGGCTTTTTCTTCCGCTTCCCCACGGATACGTTCTGCATCTTCTTTTGCCGTGGAAGTAATCTCATCTGCCTCCACAGCTGCCTTTTCAAGTGCTTCCCTGCGCAGGGCTTCCACATCAATCTGCACGGTTTTTGCCTGAATCCCCTGTGAGAAACCAGCCGGTGCATTCTCCTGTCCGTCCTCTGCTGATACATCTACCTGTTCCGGAGCCTGTTCCTGTTGCAGTTCTTTTAATTTCTGGCGTACCCCGTCATTGGAATTGATAATTCTTGTACCAGTTCCCGAACTGACGACATAACATTGTTTCAGTAAATTAGACAACGATATCGTCACCTCCGCCACGTGAAATTACAATCTCTCCGGCATCTTCGAGCTTACGGATCACAGCAACAATCTTCTGCTGTGCCTCCTCAACATCCTTCATACGAACAGGACCCATAAAGTCCATATCCTCCTTGATCATTGCAGCCAGACGTTTTGACAGGTTCTTGTAGATCACATTCTGTACTTCTTCCGTTGTATTCTTAAGCGCAAGCTCCAGATCTGCATTTTCCACATCACGCAGCACACGCTGAATTGCACGGTCGTCGAGCAGAAGAATATCCTCGAACACGAACATCTTTTTGCGGATCTCGTCTGCAAGTTCCGGCTCTTCGATTTCCAGGGATTCCATAATATGTTTCTCTGTTCCACGGTCGACACTGTTCAAAATGCCAACAATTGCATCAATACCGCCGACGATGGTGTAATCCTGATTTACAAGAGATGCAAGTTTCCGCTCCAGTACGCGTTCTACCTCCTTGATCACATCCGGAGAAGTACGATCCATAGTTGCAATACGTTTTGCAACATCAGCCTGTTTTTCCGGTGGCAGAGCTCCCAGTACCTGGGACGCCTGTGCCGGAGCCAGATACGAAAGGATCATCGCAATCGTCTGCGGATGTTCATCCTGTATAAAATTCAGCAGCTGTGCCGGATCTGTCTTTCGGATAAATTCGAACGGACGAACCTGGAGAGATGCTGTAAGTTTTGCAATAACTCCCTGTGCCTTGTCGTTTCCGAGTGCTTTTTCCAGAAGTTCTTTTGCGTATCCGATACCGCCTTCCGCAATATACTGCTGTGCGAGGCATACCTGATAAAACTCTTCCAGCACTTCCTCCTTGGTCTGTGGCGATACGCTTCTTGTATTCGCTATTTCCAGCGTTAATTCTTCAATCTCATCTTCCTTTAAATGTTTGAAAATGGTTGCCGCCTTTTCCGGTCCCAGCGTAATCAAAAGAATCGCTGCTTTCTGTACTCCAGTATATGAGTCGTTGTTCATAAATTACTCCCAATCATCATTTAACCAGTTGCGAAGCAGAAGTGCTGCCGCATCCGGATTTTCATCCACAAATTTTTCAATAAGTTTCCGGGTTTCTGATTTTTCCGAATACCCGATATCTTCCAGATTTTCATCGTCGTTATCTGAAGTAGCCGCCAGCAGGGCATCGACAGACAGTTCCGGCTCCGGCTCTTCCACTTTCTGTTTTCTGGTACTGCGGAATACAACATACCCCAGCAACGCAAAAATCAGCACCGCAAGCAGAATCTGTAAAATGTCGGTGAGTCCGAATCCCTTCTTCTGGGATTCCACAAACTGCGGTCTTTCATAACAGACCAGTTTGATTGCACTAGACTGAATTCCGGTAGCTTTTGCGATAAGGTCAATTTCATCCTGCGTTGCATCCACCTGTACCGGATCACTGTGTGCGCTCTTAAACTTTTCAAACGTTGTCCCTTTCAGCTGCCCGGAATCTTTCAATTCGTCCTCATCATAAACAACCCAGCGTGTGGCAGTCACGGCAATGGAACTGTTATCATAGTTGATCGCTCCACCGTTTGAAATAGTTTTTATAATTTCCTCATTCGGCGAATATTTTTTATCCACATCCGACACGGAAGATTCTGTAATCTCGCCATCCGGTGTCACATAGGTTGGCGTATCATCATTGGAATCCGTTCCCGGAGTTGCAGCCTGTCCACCTTTTGCCTCTGAATTATACTCAGAGCTTTCTGTCAGTTCTCCCTGATCCTGTCCATCATTGTGTGAATAATTGTGAACCGCCTTTTCCACCTTGGACATATCAATATCAAGGTTCGGTGCAACCTGCACGTCCGAATACATACCGGACTTGACCATTACATCCTTGATACCATTGACCACGGAATTCTTAATGCGGTCTTTGATGTCCAGACTGTCGGAAACAACCGTGGCATCATCATCCTGATCTGCTCCCGAAAACAAGATTTTGGATGTCTTCTGATCCAGAATGGTAATTTTGTCTGTCGAATCATTTCCAAGGGCGGTTGCCACAAGGCGCGCCACCGAATACGCCTGATCCGAATCCATAGAACCATTCAGGGCAAGCGAAACGCTGGCAGAACTTTCCTGCATCCGCGAAATCAGTGTACCGTCATCGTCCGGAATATCCAGTGTGACCTTTGCGGAATCAATCAGGTCATTCGCAGCAAGCACATTCTCCAGTTTATCTTCCATATAGCTTTTGGCAAGCTTCTGTTTATCTGCCTCCGTGGTAGAAAAGCTTCCGTCGATATAATCCTTGATGTTCGGATCTGACAGGTCAAATCCCGTTGTATCAATATTATTGGATCCCAAAAGCCAATTTGCCTTGTTCTCATCTTTTTTGTTTACTTCAAAATGTGTGGTATCCGTTACCTTATAATCAATATCGCCTTCGCCGTCCAACAGATCTTTTACCTGGCTGGCTTCTTTTGCGTTCTGGCAGTCAATCAGAGTTGTATAACTCGGTCTCGATACAATAACTCCCAGTATCACCAGCGCAAGGATCACCGCTGCGGTAAGGCTGATCAGCAGCATTCTTTGTTTATTGGAAAATTTTTTCCACCACTCAACCACACGGTCAAGGATTTTCTGTAACTGTTCTGGCATGTTTTCGTTCCTCACTTACTAGATTGACATCTGCATAATCTCTTTGTATCCGTCAATCAGTTTATCCCTCACTGCAACCGTATACTGCAGTGCTACATTTGCTTTCGTCTCTGCAATCAGCAGATCATGTGGATTTTCGGCTTCCCCAAGTGCGAACCGTACTTCTTCCGACTCCGCGGTATTTTGCAGATCATTGGTTTCATCTACTGATTTCATCGCTGTTGAAAGCACCGCGCTGAAACTGTCATCGTCTCCCGGAACAAGTGCCTCTTTTTTTGCGAATGTATTCAGATAGTCAGAAGAAACTCCAGACAATTGTGTGATATCCATGCTTTTGTCCTCTCTCGTATAACTTACTTTTTATTATTGTTTTCCTATGGAAAGTCCCGTGGTTGCCATACTCTTCGTGGCATCAAATGCAGTCGCATTTGCCTCATATGCACGGGTAGAATCGATCAGATTGGTCATTTCCGTGACCGTGTTTACATTTGGATAGGATACATATCCGTCCGCATCCGCATCCGGATTGGAAGGATCATATTCTTTCACGAAATCTGTTTCCGTATCTTCCTTTACGGAAGTTACTTTTACACCATTTCCGATTGCCGGATTCTGCGATGCAGTTGCGTAATATTGGGAAAACGGGGTAACTTTCCGTTCTGCAAAATTTACAATTTTGCGTCGGTACGAACCGCCGCTCTCTGTTGATGTTGTATTTACATTTGCAATGTTCTCCGCAATGATATCGGTACGAAACCGTTCTGCGGTCATGCCTGACGCGCTGATATTAAACGCCTGAAATAAAGCCATTTATCTTTCCCCCTTACTTAATCACGGAACGCATACGGTCAAACTGTCCGTTAATTCCGGCTGTAATTCCCTGATAGCGGATCTGTTCGGATGCCAGCTCCACTTCTTCCGTGTCAATATCTACATTGCTTCCATCCAGCCGATAGGAGTAATTGGAACTGTCCACATAAACCGATGGATTCAGTCTGGAAAGATCCACGTCTTTCATTTTCGAATCCAGGGACTCATGCTTGCAGCGCCAGTTCTGTTTTTAATGTATTTTCAAAATTTAAGTCTTTTCTCTTATATCCCGGAGTGTTTACATTTGCAATATTGTTAGTCAGAATGTTCTCCCTGCTCCAGCTCGCATCAGCAGCTTTATCCAGAACATTCACATAATTGAAAGCATCTGTACTTAGCAATTTTGTGCCTCCTTATCTAGTATTCCCAATTATCGTATCATACTAATTATAGTATAAATCAAGCAAAATACAAGTAGTTTTTTACATAAAATGACAAAAAAGGACTTATATTTACATACAAGTCCTTTTGCTGTCCTCTCGGTTCCATCCTTTATTTTGCATTTTTTCTTTTCAGTTCTGCAAGTTCATCGAAAACCACATCATTGACAACCTTTATGTAAGTTCCTTTCATGCCGGAAGAACGCGATTCGATCACGCCCGCACTCTCAAACTTACGAAGTGCATTTACAATCACGGAACGGGTAATTCCCACGCGATCCGCAATTCTGCTTGCAACAAGAATTCCCTCATTGCCATCCAGTTCATCAAAGATGTGGGTGATTGCCTCAAGTTCCGAGAAAGAAAGTGTGCTGATCGCAGATTTTACGATTGCAACCTTTCTCGCTTCCTCTGCACTCTCTTCGTTTACAGAACGCATCATTTCCAGTCCTACCACCGTTGTTCCGTACTCTGTCAGAATAATGTCATCAATGTCATATTCCGTTTCGCACCGGTATTCAAATAAGGTTCCCAGCCGCTCCCCGGCAATGTCAATCGGAGTAATGATGGCCCGGTACTTTTTGGATTCATCTCCGAATCCGAGTGTTTCCAGATTTACATTCTCTTTTGTGGAAAGGATTCCCAGAAGACGCTCATTGAGTTCTGCATCAATATATCCGCCGACTTCATCCACGATCAGTTCCTGCAGTTCCTCAACCCCTTTGCATACACTGGAACCTAAAACCTTTCCCTTCTTGCTTATTACAAGGATGTTGGAATCAAGAATTCCCGTCAGGACTTCACAGATATCGTTAAATACCACCTTGGACGAATTATTGTTATGAAGCAGTTTATTTATTTTTCTTGTCTTGTCTAGAAGTTGAACACTCATGTTTTTCCTCCTGTCTTTATCACAGATATCATGAGTGTAGCACTATTTATCAGACAATTCAATATTTTTTGAAAAATTTACGACTATTCTGTTTCTTTTTTCTTTTGCTTCCGTGTAACCGCAATGTTCATCCGCACATGCAAGCTTGTTTCCTTTTTCTACCATATAGCCTCCACAGCGCGGACATTTCTTTTCCACCGGACGCCCCCAGCTCATGAAATCACATTCCGGATAATCAATGCATCCATAGTATCTCCTGCCCTTACGTGTCATTTTGATGACCACGTCTTTTCCGCATTTCGGACATGCGACACCAATCTTTTCATAATATGGCTTGGTATTCCGGCACTCCGGGAATCCCGGACATGCCAGAAACTTTCCATGCGGTCCATACTTGATTACCATATTGCGCCCGCATACTTCACAGATTTCATCCGTTACTTCATCTTCAATGGTAATCTTTTCGAGATCTTTTTCCGCGGCCTCCACAGCCTCTTCCAGATCCGGATAAAAATTCGCAACAACCGTTTTCCAGTTTAAATGTCCTTCCGCAACACTGTCTAAAAGAGATTCCATATTTGCAGTAAAATGTTCATCTACAATGGTCGGGAAAGACTCCTTCATAATGGAATTGACAACGGAACCGATCTCTGTCACATAAAGGTTCTTATTTTCCTTTGTGATATAACGTCTGGCAATGATCGTTGTGATGGTCGGGGAATAGGTGCTTGGGCGTCCGATTCCGAGTTCTTCGAGTGTTTTTACCAGCGAAGCTTCCGTATAATGTGCCGGTGGCTGTGTAAAATGCTGCTTCGGATCGAATTCTTCCAGTTTCAGTTTTGTATCTTTATCAATTGATTTTAAAAGTACCTGTTTTTCCTGCTTTTCATCATCTGCTTCCGTATAGGCCAGCATAAATCCGTCAAAAGCTACTTTGGAAGTAGAAACGCGGAATGTATAATCTCCCGCTGCAATGTTAACGGTTGTTGTCTCATACTTTGCGTTTGCCATACGGCTTGCGGCAAAGCGTTTCCAGATCAGCTGGTATAAACGGAACTGATCCCGGCTTAACGACTCTTTAATCTCGGACGGAATACGGTTAATATCGGTCGGACGGATCGCTTCGTGCGCATCCTGAATCTTTGCATTGCTCTTCTTGCTTCCTTCTCCGTCAGACAGATATTCCTCTCCGTAGCTTTCGGAAATAAAGGCACGCGCTGCTTCATCCGCCTCTTCCGAAATACGAACGGAATCCGTACGCAGATAGGTGATGATACCGACCGTTCCCTGTCCTTTGATATCCACACCTTCATACAGCTGCTGTGCAATCCGCATCGTCTTCGAGATCGGGAAATTCAGCGCTTTGGAAGCTTCCTGCTGCAAAGTACTGGTTGTAAAAGGAAGCGGCGCTTTTTTTGTGCGCTCTCCCTTTTTCATATCGCAGACTTTAAATTCTTTGCCTTTTAATTCCGCAAGCACCTGATTCATCTGTTCCTCGGAAGAAATCTCAAACTTTTCGCCGCCTTTGTCCAGCAGCTTTGCTGTAATCGTTTTTTTCTCACCTTCCGGCAGGAGGCTTGCCTCTAAAGACCAGTACTCCTCCGGAATAAATGCATCAATTTCTTCCTCACGGTCACACACAATCCGTAAAGCAACGGATTGTACACGACCGGCACTCAGCCCTCTTTTTACTTTTGCCCATAACAACGGGCTGATCCGGTAACCAACCATACGGTCCAGCATACGTCTCGCCTGCTGTGCATCAACCAGATCCATATCAATCTCACGCGGTGTCTTTAAGGATGCTTTTACCGCTGTTTTTGTAATTTCGTTAAAACTGATTCTGCTGACATCTTTGTCGTCCAGTTTCAACGCCTTGGTTAAATGCCAGGAAATTGCCTCTCCTTCACGGTCCGGGTCAGTTGCGAGATAAATTTTATCCGCTTTCTTTACTTCTTTTCTTAACTTTGCAAGAATCTCTCCCTTTCCACGAATCGTAATATATTTCGGTTCAAAATCATTTTCCGGAGAAAATCCGAGCTGACTCTTCGGAAGATCTCTCACATGCCCGTTACTTGCCATGACCTCATAATTTTTTCCCAGAAATTTTTTAATCGTCTTCACCTTTGCCGGTGACTCCACGATTACCAGATACTTTGCCATTTGGTGCTCCTTATATCATCTAAATTGTTTTTATATAATAATTCGGAATGGTCTCCTGAATGAACCCTTTCTGTTCCAGCCTCTCTAAAACCGGCAGAATTTCTACCAGACCATAGGGACTTTTTTCGATCAGGGTTCCAAGACCCACCGGATAAAAATCTAATAAAGCATACACCAACGATTCGTCTTTTTCAAGAAGATTTTTTCTAAAGTCTATTTGTGTCGTTATATTTTTGGGCTGTAATTGCAGTTCCTGCAGGAAATCTTCCACACTTACAAAAATGCCGGCGCCCTGCTGGATCAGATGGTTGGTTCCTTCACTCAGGGCATCCGTAACTCTCCCGGGAAGGGCATACACTTCCTTTCCCTGTTCCATGGCATAGTCCGCAGTAATCAGCGATCCGCTCTTTTTTCTTGCCTCCATCACAATCACGTAATCCGCAAGTCCGGCTATGATACGGTTTCTTTGCGGAAAATATCCCGGCAGCGGCGGTGTGCCCGGCGGATATTCCGACAAAATACCTCCCCGATCCTTCATTTTTTCATATAAATACCGGTTTCTTTTCGGATAACACACATCCACGCCACAGCCCAGTACCGCATAGGTATCCCCGTTTTCTTCCAGTGCTCCGCTATGCGCATCAGCATCAATCCCCATCGCCATGCCGCTGATGATATCCATCCGGTTCTGCGCAAGTGCCCTCGCCAGTTTCCCCGTAATCTGGCTTCCATAGGCACTTCTTGTCCGCGCCCCGACAATTGCCACACTCTTTCGTGTTTCTTCCGGCAGCCTGCCAATATAATACAGCGCATAAGGTGTTGCAGAAATCCGGCGGAGCTTTTGCGGATACCGTGCTTCTTCCACGCAGACAAAACCGATTCCTTCCCCCTGCAGTTTTCCCCAGTGCTCCTGTACATCCCAGTGCCGTCTGGATTGTGTGATTTTTTCCACATCCTTTTCATCCAGAACCCGGATTTTTTTCATTTGGGACTCCTGCAAGGCATACAGTTCTTCCGCACCGATCCCTTCTGTCATAAGCCCCGTCAGTTTATGTACGGTCAGTCCGGTATTTGCAAGCCAGTACGCATACATGCTCATTCTTCCATACCTCCCCAGAATTTATCCCCGATACTCCGGTAACACACAGCTTCTGTCAGATCACAGACACGGATGTTTTCCGCCTTTTGTGTATCGGCAATTGTTCGTGCCACCCGGAGGATTTTATGGTAGGTGCGCGCAGTAAGTGACAGTTTATGAAACATTTTTTCCATATACCGCTGCTCCTTTTCTCCCAGCCGGCAGAACTGGTTTAATTTTGCGGCCGGAATTCCACTGTTGTGAGAAAAATTTTCGTCTTTGAATCGAAAAATCTGGCGTTCCTGACACTCACACACCCGGTCCCGGATGGTCTTTGAACTCTCATTATTACCGTTTCCCGTCAGTTCTTCATACGTAACCATCGGCGCTTCCACACAAAGATCCATGCGGTCAATCAGCGGCTGTGAAATCCGGTCAAAATACCGCTGCAGGGATGCCTGTGTGCATCTGCACCGGTTCCGGTCCGGATAATATCCGCAATTGCATGGATTCATGGATGCCAGAAGTAAAAAATCCGATGGATAGGTCACACTGCCGACCGCGCGCGTCAAATGAATCTGATGTTCCTCCAACGGCTGACGCAGCACTTCCATCGTTGATTTGGAAAATTCCGGGAGTTCATCCAGAAAAAGCACACCATGATGTGCCAGTGAAATCTCTCCCGGCCGGATACTTCGTCCACCGCCGGCAAGCCCTGCCATGCTGACCGTATGATGCGGACTGCGAAACGGCCGTTCCTGCAACAGTGTCCGGGAGTCTGCCAGCAGACCGCAGACACTGTATATTTTTGAAACCTCCAGCTGCTCTTTTTTTGTAAGTGGCGGCAGGATTGTAGCCATCCGCTCGGAGATCATGGTTTTTCCGGCTCCCGGCGGCCCGACCATAAGCATATTGTGCATTCCGGACGCTGCGATTTCCGCTGCCCGTTTCAAAAACTGCTGCCCGTTTACTTCGGAAAAATCCGGCACCCCATGGGATCTGTTCTGCCGCCGGCCTGCATATGCCGGCTCTTTATAACCGCCATCCTGCAGATAGCCGATCACCGATTCCAATGCAGAAAATCCGCAGACATCCGCCCCCTGCACCAGACGGCTTTCCATAAGATTATCCGCCGGAACAACAAATTTATGAATCCCTTCCTTTACTCCATCCGAAACCATCGGCAGAATTCCCCGACCGGCAATAACTGTCCACTTAAATTCAACTCCCCAGAAAAAATCGTGTCCGCGCACTTCTCCGGTTTTACCAGCCCCATGGCAACCAGCAGTGCAACCGCAATCGGCAGGTCAAATCCGGTTCCGGTTTTCCTTATATTTGCCGGAGAAAGATTTACGGTAATCCGCTTTGCAGGCAGAAGAATTCCGCAATTGTGAAGCGCCGTACGCACTCGTTCCTTCGCCTCCCGCACCTCCGGAGAAAGATATCCTACCATATCAAACACCGGCATTCCCATGCTGATATCCACCTCTACCTGTACCGGCATTGCGCAGATTCCATCCAGCATGGATGTCCTGATTTGGCTATACATATTCACCTCATTCCAACAAATGGGAATTTTGCACAGACACATGCATGAAAAAAGATGCATTTACCTTATCATAAAATGCATCTTTTTGCAACGACTTTATTCGCTTATCACTTTTTTAAGTTTTTCCAGTGCTCTCTTTTCAATCCTGGAAACATAGGAACGGGAAATTCCAAGTGCCCGCGCGATTTCTCTCTGGGTCAGTTCCTGATTTCCTCCGATTCCATATCTTCGCCGAATGATAAATGCTTCTCTCTCGCTTAACACATCATTCATAAAGGTACAGATTTTTTTCATCTGCTCCCTTTTTGTCACTTCATCTGCTACATTTTTATCATGAAACTCCAGCACATCGACAAGCTGAATCTGGTTTCCTTCTTTGTCTGTACCAATCGGTTCAAACATAGAAACTTCTTTGCGCTGTTTTTTCTTTGATCGCAGATGCATCAGCAATTCATTGTCCACACACCGGATGGCATACGTTGCAAATTTATTTCCGTATTCCGGCCGGAAACTGTCTACTGCTTTCATCAGCCCGATCGTACCGATGGAAATCAGATCCTCCTGTTCTTCTTCCGAACTGACATATTTTTTTGCGACATGGGCTACCAGGCGCATGTTGTGCAACACCAGTTCTTCCTTTGCCCCTTGCTCGCCATTTTTTAATCTGCACAGACAGTCTGTTTCCTCTTCCGGTGTCAGGGGAACCAAAAATGTTTTCACACAGCACCTTTTCCAACAGCTTTCTAATATTCTATGTCAGCAGAAGGCGTTCTGTGCTTTTCCCTTTTATATTTTTTCTTCCGGTGCCAGTTCCTGTATGCGCCGGATCAGGCTTTCCCTCTCATAAGGAACGTTTCCTTTCAGTACCTCATTCTTTACAAATGCAAATGTTTCCTTCTCCCCCCCGCACTGCCAGCATCAGTAAAAGATAGTGGATCAGTGCCTCGGTATCCGGATGGATCAGATAATGCGATCTGCCGTGCATATAGTAATCGAGTGCACTCCGGTCCGTGTATTTGTCTTTCTGGTAGTTTTTGGATGCACTGATCCTGTCAACAAACATTTCCGCCACGTAGCACACCGGCATTTTCATTCCTGCCATCCCCGAATGTTCTTTCCCCGGTTCTTTTGAAATATCATAATCGATCCAGTACTCGAGATGGTGTTTATTGCGTCCTTTGTGATGCAGCCACGCCAGGGAATACCCCTTTTCCTTCCGCTCTGCATTGTTCGGACTCATGGTTCCCTGATAATATTTGCAACCGACCAGAAATTCCGTCGGAGAATATTTTGAAAGATCATGCAGCAGCCCCTGCTTATATAGTCCGATCTTAAAGCAACCGACAAGCACCAGATTTTTGTGATGTGTAATTGTGCAAAAATGTTTCCATGCATTACCCATGTTTTTTCATCTCCCTGCTCTCCAGCACACAGATAGTCTGTGGCCGGAGAATGATTTTTCCTCCGCTTACGGGCTTTGGTGCGTCCAAAAACGCAGCATCCTCTTCTCCGCTGTCAATACAGACAACCCATTCTTTCCCTTTTCGCGGTTTAGGCAAAGCCAGTTCCGTTGCCGCGGCAAGAAAATTATAGGCGACATAGACATCCGGCTCTTTTTCGTTTTGGGCATAAGCCCCGCAATAAAGCATTCCCAGGCATAGATGATCCGGTGTCGGTTCTAACATCCACGCACTTGTCCCGTGATAGGAAAGATCCGGATACCCCAGCGATTTATAATCCGAAAACTGGAATGGCATCGGATTTGAAAGCACGGTATGTTCTTTTCGAAACGCAATTACCTGCTGCAGAAATTCGATCTGTCTGCGATGAGACTTCTCATTCTTCCAGTTCACCCAGCCGGTGGGATTATCCTGACAATATGCGTTATTATTTCCGTTCTGGGAATTTCCCATCTCATCACCGCTCCACAACAGAGGAACCCCCTGCGCCAGCATAAGCATAAGAACCGCATTTCTCCAGTTTAATTTCCGCAGCGCATTGATATAACGCTTTCTGGTCGGACCCTCCACGCCGTAATTATTGCTGAAGTTCCAGGAACTCCCATCGAGATTCTGCTCTCCGTTTTCCTCATTGTGTTTATCGTTGTACATAAACAGATCTGCAAGCGTAAACCCGTTGTTGCTTGCTATATAATTGATATAGCCTAAAAAAGCCCCCTGTTTTCTCTGCTGATCGGCAAAATCACGCATATTTCCATTGATATGGTTTAAGACCTGCCGGATCGGATACTGATACTCCTCTTTGTAAATATACAGATTCGGATACTTCCGGCTTGCCGCACATGCTTTTTCCTCAAAATCCACATAAAAGATCTTGGTACGGCTGAGCATTCCATCCTGCACAATCGCTGTAATGGGCAGATGTTCCCCAAGCAGATGGATTCCGTCCACATGGTATTCCCGCACCCAGTAACGAAGCGCTTCTAAAATCAGATTATGATTCACTTTCTCCGGAAAATACATCTCCATCACACATTCCATGCCGTTTTCGTGTAGACGGCGGATCAGCATCCTGAATTCCCGGGAAGCATGCAGCGGATCGGCAGCATACGATGCCTTCACCGCAAAATAATTTCCGGGCTCATATCCCCAGTAATTCACTTTGCTCGGAGCTTCTTTTATTTTTTCTGCCGGACGGATCTGATCCGTCTGTTTTTCTTTCCAACGGATATATTCCGGAAGTTTCTGCTGCTTCGGCAGTTCAATTTCCTCAAACTCATATACCGGCATAAGTTCGATCGTTGTCACACCGAGTTTCTTCAGATAAGGAATCCGGTTCATAAGCGCACGAAACGTCCCCGGAACACTTCTGGTACCGGAATCCATCGTAAAACCACGCACATGCAGCTTGTACATAATCATCTGTTCCCTCGGTATTTCCGGACATACATCCTCCCCCCAGTCAAACTCCTGCACATCAAATGCCCCATGCACCTCATACTGCTGCCGGCTGCGTGAACTGTCATTCCAGACCTGCCGCCCCATGATGGCATGTGCGCACGGATCCATTACCGTTTTCCCATTGATCTCAAAATCGTAAATCAGATGTTCCAGATGCAGATCTGCCACTGCGATAGAGCGCACCGATCCCATGCAGTATTCTGCCGGAACAGCTATCTTTTCTTCTTTTTCGGTCTGCATATCCTGCAATACCACAAAACAGCTGTCCTCTTTTTCCGCATCAAACGTAAAAGTGGTCCATTCTCCCTGAACCGTCACTCCCGGTTTTGCGTAATCCCCTTCTCTGATCCTTCTATTGCCTGTTCGTTTTTTCGTATCTCGTATTTTCATGTTTTTCATTATACCCTTTTTAAAAAACTTTGTATATCACTTTTTCGAATTGACAAGCTCCTTACTCCTCGCTTATAATGATATAAGGCACAAAAAAAACGATTAAGAAAAGAGGTATCTTATGGCAGATAAAGAAAAAGCAACACCCGTTACCCCGGATGAGATTGAAGATATCCGTGTAACACTTGATTTGGATGAAGGCGAAGTAGAATGCAAAATCCTTACCATTTTTGACGTAAATGAACAGGACTACATTGCACTGATGCCGCTCAATCCGGACGGCTCTGATCCGGATGAAGGCACCGTTTATCTCTACCGCTATGCGGAGGATGAGGATGGCATTCCACAGATCGACAGCATCACGGATGACGACGAGTACGAAGCCGCTGCTGACCGCTTCGATGAAATGCTCGATGATGACTACTTCAATGCACTCGAAGACGAAGAGTAACTTTTTTAAACCTGCATCGAATACCCGATGCAGGTTTTTTACGGCTCTTTACCGGCTTCTTTGATAAAACGCGACAGTTCCACCTCTTTGCCACGCATTTTTTTTACCGAACAGATGGTCAGGGATTCCTTTGCTCTGGTCATTCCCACATAAAACAAACGCCGTTCTTCCTCGACATCCTGCTTTAATACTGCTTTCTTATAAGGCATTACGCCCTCGTTGACGTCAATCAGATACACTTTTGTAAATTCCAGCCCCTTGGCGCTGTGCAGTGTTGCAAATGTCACAGCATTCTGATTCCTGCGCTTTTCCTGCGCCAGTCTCTTTAACTCCTGCCGGTATTCTTCTATATGTGCAAACCATTCCTCAAATGTACGGTACCCTTTGGCACTCGCAAGGATTTCATCTGCCACCTCATAAAAATCTTCTTTATTCGCATTCCGGTATTCGGCATACTCTGCCAGATAATCATCGTACCCGATTCCCCGCCGGATATAGTTGATTGCCGCATAAGGGCTCAGACGGGACAAATGTTTCAGATCATACCACAGCTTTTCGATCCGCTCCGCGATCCACGGCTGCTCCTCATATAATTTCATCCACTCATCAAAACATACCGTTTCATCGGGCAGGCTGTCCCTGCCGATATACCGCTTCGGCCGGTTCATAATAGAAAGGAAATCGGCCCTGCTGTCACTTCCCTGTGCGATGCGGATATAAGTGAAAAAATCACGGGCAATCCAGTGCTCATAGATATCCGGAATCCGGTCTTTCGTCTGAAATGCCAGATTGGCAGAAACCATATATTCCATCAGGGCACGCGGCTGCATGTTTGTCCGAAACAGTACTGCGATTTCCGAAAGCGGAACCCCATTTTGCACAGTCTGCCGGATATCTTCTGCCAAAAATGCATTCTCTTTATAGCAGTCCTCAAAGTACTGAAAACGCACCTTCTGTTTCCCGGCTTTTCCGGCACGGATCTTTTTCGGAAAACGTTCTTCATTGTGTGCGATCAGGCGCATAGCTGCCTCCACAATCGGCGGCTCACACCGGTAATTTACTTCAAGATTCACAATCTTTGCCTGCGGGTATATCTTTTGAAATCCCAGCATAATTTCCGGCTTCGAACCGCGGAACCGATAGATGGACTGATCATCATCTCCCACTACAAAGAGATTATTTTCCGGTGCGGCAAGCATACACATGATCTTCCACTGGATCAGATTGATATCCTGAAACTCATCAATCAGAATATAACGGTACTTTTTCTGCCATGCCGAAAGAATATCCTTCCGCTGGGAAAACAACTCATATGTGTATGTCAGCATATCATCAAAATCAATCAGGCGGTTCCTTTTGAGCCGCTCATCATATTCCCGGTAAATCTTCCGGAAAACCTCCTCCCCACAGCTGGAAGAATAAAAATGTTCCAGCGGAATCTGCTCATTTTTCACACGGCTGATCTCCGTTAAAACATCCCCGATAAATTCCCCTTCATCCCGGTATTCCAGATGATGATAAGACAGAATCTCCCGCATAAACTGATATCGCTGCTCCTCCGATATAATATTTCCGGAATCAAAATGATACGCCAGCTTCAACACCATGAAAAATATGGCGTGGAACGTACCGAAGGTCACTTTCGTTCTCTCTTCTCCTGTCGCTGCAAGAAAACGCTGCTTCATCTCCTGTGCCGCTGCTCGCGTAAATGTAATCACAAGAATATTGGACGGATCTATGTTCTCATATTCAATTAACTGTTTCGTTCTTTGGGTAATTACCGCAGTTTTCCCGGAACCGGGACCTGCCAGAACAAGCATCGGGCCATCCTTATGGCGGATGGCCTGCTGCTGGGATTTATTATAGTTCATTCGTTCTCCCGTGAGAATGTTCTACTGTGCCTGAGAAAGGAGCTCGATTCCTTTACGGATACGGGCAAGAGACTCTTCTTTTCCAAGAACCTCCATAAGCTCGGTGGCACCGCCCGGTGTCATCTGCTTGCCGGATACTGCCGTACGGATCGGCCACATAACATATCCGTTCTTGCAGCCTTTCTGCTCTACATACTTAAGAAGTGTCTGATACAATGCATCGTTGCTGTAATCTTCCTGAGCCTCTAAGACCGGAAGGATCTCCTGCAACACTTCAAGAGAAGTCTGTGCATTTGTCTTCATTTTCTTGTGCGTGTACATTGCCACATCATATTCCGGAAGTTCCTCAAAGAAATCAATGTGATCCCTGATATCCGGGAAGATCTCGATACGGGTCTGTACCATATGTGCAATCTTCTTCAGATCATAATCTTTGGTGATCACTTCTTTGATATACGGAAGTGCCATCTCGTAGAACTTGTCAAAGTCCATTTTTTTGATGTATTCCCCGTTCATCCATTTTAACTTGGTATAGTCAAAGACTGCCGGTGATTTATTCATATGATGGTAATCAAACTTTTCTACCAGTTCTTCGAGTGTCATGATCTCCTGGTTATCTGCCGGGCTCCATCCAAGCAATGCAACAAAGTTCACGATCGCCTCTGTCAGAAATCCCTGCTCTACCAGATCTTCAAACGAAGAATGTCCGCATCGTTTTGACAGCTTCTGATGATTTTCATCCGTAATCAGCGGACAATGGATATATACCGGTACTTCCCAGCCAAATGCCTCATACAGACGATTGTACTTCGGGGAAGAGGAAAGATACTCGTTTCCACGGACAACATGGGTAATTCCCATCAGATGATCGTCTACCACATTTGCAAAATTGTAAGTCGGATATCCATCGGACTTGATCAGAATCATATCGTCCAGCTCCGCATTGTCAACGGTAATATCCCCGTAAATCTCATCCTCGAACGTTGTCGTTCCCTCCGTCGGGTTATTCTGGCGGATGACATACGGTACGCCTGCGGCAAGTTTTTCTTCTACTTCTTCCTTGGAAAGATGCAGACAGTGCTTGTCATATACATGAATTTCTTTTCCTGCAACTACTTTTTTGAGTTCCTCTAAGCGTTCCTTGTCACAGAAACAATAATAGGCCTCGCCTTTATCGATCAGCTCTTTGGCATATTTTAAATAAATGCCCTGTGCCTGACGCTCACTCTGTACATATGGTCCACAGCCGCCATCCTTGTCCGGTCCCTCGTCATGGATCAGGCCTGTTTTCTGCAGGGTGCGGTAAATAATATCTACAGCGCCTTCCACATAACGCTCCTGATCGGTATCTTCTATTCTTAAGATGAAATCTCCGCCCTCATGCTTTGCTACGAGGTATGCATACAATGCCGTACGAAGATTTCCCACATGCATTCTTCCTGTCGGACTTGGTGCAAATCTTGTTCTTACTTTACTCATTGCGTTTCTCTCCTTATTCTGTCATGTGTTTTATTATATAACAAATACACACATAACGCAAACGAAACATATCATACAGTATATGCTGATCAGAAAGGAAAAAGAAATCCATGAATGCAACTATTAATACTATGCCGGAAACAGACAATGGCAGCCATCAGGTACCTGGCATGTGCTACGTTCCCTGGCAGACATTCGGCAAAACCTACGATCCCATGCGCGGGCTTGCCGCAGGCACAATTTTTCCGGAACTGGATAAACCATTTACCGGAAAATGCAATATGAATACGATGCAGGGAGGGCGGCGGCGATGACAAGACCATCTTCTCAGCCAATGAACCGGTCGGAATTGTACCGCTGGGTTATGGCACTGGGCTTTTGTGCCTATGATATGCTTCTTTATCTGGACACCCATCCGGATGACGCACAGGCACTCTCTTATTACAATCAGTGCAACGAATTATACAATTCAGCTAAAAAGACATACGAGGAACGTTTCGAACCGTTGTCCGCATTTGGCAGCCAGCCGCTGGAGGACTGGGACTGGAATGACGGTCCAATGCCATGGGAAGGAGTGAAATAAGCTATGTGGAATTATGAAAAAAGACTGCAATATCCGATTTCCATTTCAACACCAAATGCTAAGATGGCATCTTTTATTATAAGTCAGTACGGTGGTCCCGATGGCGAAATGGGAGCTTCCATGCGCTATCTGGCCCAGCGGTTTTCTTTTGCAAATCCGCGGATTGCCGGTGTACTTACTGACATCGGAACCGAGGAACTTGCTCAGCTCGAAATGATTGGTGCGATTGTCCGCCAGCTGACACGCGGACTTTCCGCCAAAGAACTGGAAGCTTCCGGATTTGCACCATATTATATTGATCACACCGCAGGTGTCTGGCCGCAGGCTGCGGGTGGAGTTCCATTTTCCGCTACCGAATTTCAGTCAAGTGGTGATGCCATTGCTGATCTGGTGGAAGATATGGCAGCAGAACAAAAAGCAAGAAAAACATATGACAATATACTGCGTCTGGCAAAAGATCAGGAAGTTGCTGATCCGATCCGCTTTTTGCGCGAGCGTGAAATTGTGCATTTTCAGCGTTTTGGCGAGGCTCTTCGTCTGCTGCAGGAAGAACTGGACAGCAAAAACTACTATGCTTTCAATCCCAATTTTGACTGTATGCAAAACACTACACGATAAGACAGGAGATAGCCGCCCCTTTCACACCGGGCGGCTATCTCAAAAGGAAACGCAATAAATCACTATTATTTTTACTTAAATACCGGATTCATCGCCTCAATCTTGCGGATGATCTGCTCCAGCTGATAAGCATTGTTTCCGAGCTTGCTCATATTTTTGAGAGCCTCACCCTTCATCTCATGGATACTTCCCACACTGTACTCCATACGTGCCCGCAGTTTCTGCCGCCTTGTCAGCAGTTCATGCTTCAGCTCTACCATCTCCCGGCTGTCGACCAGCGCATTTGCGTGTGTCAGCCATACACGGGTATCATACATCCGCAGCCGTGTCAGATACTGCAGAAGATTCTGCGTATAATAATCCAGATCATCACTGGTTTTACGGAATGTTTCCTTTTCCCGCGCTTCCTCCTGATACTGTCCATATAAAAATTCCAGTTCTTTCGCATTGCGGACATGATATTTTTCACAGATGAAATCCACCGCGTTTTTCGTATTGACATAGCGGATCTTTACCCGGTTCTCCAAAGTAATCGCCTGATTGCGGTTGACATCCGCCTGACGGATCTCTCTTGTGGAATCCTGGTAACGGATCAAAATAAACGCGCCCGCTCCCACAGCTGCAAATCCCATAATGGTGAAAACCAGCTGCAGATCCCTGTTCAGATACCAGGAAAGTATTCCCACAAAAGCAAACAACGTAATAAATACAGCTAACAGATAGCACGCTGCGGTACGGGTTACTTTCTGTACCTTTGCGGAATCTGACCGCTGCATGGACCATTCCAGTTTTTTTCCTTCCAGATATGCCATATTTCTCTTGATCGCATCCAGATCTGCCTCATTGGCTTTCAGCCGGCGGATCACTCCCGGAAGATTCTCTTCTTCCTCCTGCATCTGCGCAAACTGCGTATCTGTCAGCCGGCGTTTGGTTTTCAGAAAATCGGTTCTTTGCTTTTCCAGCTTTGCGACCTGTGTGGCACACTCAAGAATCGGTTTACGCTCTGCGTCCGTCAGGTCTTCGAGAATCTGAATATCTGTCAGATAATTTGTCACCAGCTGATATTCCGATTTACTGTCTTCCATATCCTTAGACGCCTGAATCATCTGCTTACACAAATCCACTACATATTTCTTTGCCTGTGCCGCGTCCGACAGATTCAATTCTTTTACAATGTTTTTTGTCTCAAGTTTTGCATACTCGCTCTGATCATATTGTGAGAAACTTCCTGTCTCACTTTCTTTGTTCTTTTTTCTATGAAATAAATTTGAAAAAATCATATGTTATACCTTGCAGCTCCTTCGATACTCTTTCTTCCACTGAACAATCACATCCATTACTTCTTTCTTTGCCTTCGCCCTTTGGACACCCCCGGTCCGCTGCGCTAATTCTTCCAGATGGGATTCAAACTGTTCGAGTTTTTCGCTCTTACATGCAATGGAAATTTCATTTCTGATTTCCTGCTGCTTTCTCTCCTCCACCTGATATTTTTTTGCAATTTCCGCAAACGCTTCCTCATCATGCCGGCAGTGGCAGCACATCAGGCACTCCCGGAGAGATTCCTTTTGTTTATTCAATGCATATGCCTTCTCAAAGCAGTGCCCCGCCTCTTCAAACAAAAAGAGACGTGCATACGCCGTTCCGAGGTTATGCCAGATATTTCCCCGCAGAACCTCACCGGTTTCCTTCATATCTGCTTCGTCTAACAGATGTTTATACCGGTAAATAGCTGCCAGATATTTTTCCTTCTCCATCAGCTGGTCTGCCCGGATCTTGTCACGCTCAAAATCCGACTTCTGTTCCATTTGCCGGACCGCAAAAACGATCTCCTGCATTTCTTTCATGGTACAGTATGCCGTATCCTGCAATATGGCAAAAACAAAATCGGACAATTTTCCTTCCGTGCGGATATTCTCCCTGAGTTTTTGTGCGAGTTCGACACGATGCATCTGTTTTTCCACCCATGTACATAAACTCTCGCACATGAAGGAATGATCTAAAAGATACACATTTCCGGAAATATAATAGCTGAGTTCTTCCATGGAATATATGTTTATCCCGGTTTCCTCTATATAATAGGGCAGAGCCGCAATTGTTTCATGACAAAGTAATAATTCACCCATACGTTTATCCCATCATTATGATACTTTTCCATGCCCGGCCGGTAGCCGGGAAAAATTCACCAAATCCCAGATCCCGGATTTCCACTTCAATCTTATCATTTGCCACCGGACTGGCCGTAATCCGGAGTCTTGTCGTGCGGTCGGACGAACCGGAAGATCCTCAAGTTCCACCGTCTGTATCTGGGGAGTACTGCTGCTTGGAAGCTGCTTTAAAAATTCCACCTGCGGCGTGCCGCTTAGGATCACCTCACATGTATTTTTTATCTCAAACCAGTTTTTCCCGGCACTGACAAGATTTAAAACCTTCTTTTTTTCTTTTTCCACGACACTTAAACTCAGATTAAATTTCATCTCGTTTTCGCCCATGTAAATGAATGGCCAGTTTTCTCCCATTTCACGGATGCGAGCCATATAGCATGCCCCTTTGGAAAAAAGATTCTGTCCCAAAAACGCGCGCCGTCCCCGGCAGAGAACTGCCAGTGACTGTTTCATCCATTCTCCGTCAAACCCGTCCCCGACCAGATAAACCGAAGATACCGAACGGTTTGCAAAACAGTTAGTCAGAAGCCTTGCAAACGCCTCATCTTTCTCCTCTCCCAGTTCCTGTGCCCCGGTTGCGTGAATTGTGATCATCTGCGGCTTCGTATGCATATCCCTCAAAAGGTCATAGGAACTGACGGCATTCTTCCCGCAAGAAAACAAAAACACATCGTGCATCCACAAAGATTTCTCCTGGTTCATGGCAAACGCATAGAAACTCTCTTTGTCATCGATCACCGCAAATGTTTCCTGCGACAATCCTAAAAGTTCTGCCACATGCCGGAAAATGCCGATCAACTCTTTCGTCAGATGATCCACCGTCAGGACAATTCCGGTCACATGCGAAGTATTTCCCAGTTTCTGCGGCAGTTCAATCACTTTTTTAATAAACAGTGCCAGCAGATCTACTGCATCATAACTCTCTTTTGCAATGGTAATCACTTCCGATGCAGCGGCACGGCGAAGAAGGGAATCCACACAAATCACCTCACTGGTTTTTGCCATCCTTCCGGCATCTTCCCCATAATACCACATGCCGACATTTTTGCGTCGGGTAAGCAGCGTGGGAATCCGGTAATTTTCACTGCCGGCAATCGTGCTGACCGTCTCCGGTTCTTCCATATTCGGTTGCATATAACTTACCATGGCATACGAGTCGTTCAGTTCGATGCCAAGATAACAGGTATTGGCTTCCATCTCTTCTCCCATCCTGCTTACAAAAGCTTAAATACTTTTTTCGTCACCTCATCATATCCTGCGTACTGTTTCATCGTCTGAAACATGGAAACTTCATCGGATAAAGTCTCTGAAATCAGCATCTGGTTGATCAGATTGTACCTGCTTTCATCTTTCTGTGCATAGATATCGTTACAGGTCAGACGATTGCTTTCCGTCGAGACGACCTTATTTTTATATTCTTCGGTGATGTAATACTGGATCTCCTCCCCGAAAAATACCACAAATGTTTCCACAAAAATACCGGCATAGACATTCGGCATATCCACTTCGTGAAACTGCTCCCCGTCCTCATCCCGGCTGTAGTGCAGCACGACATGTTTCTTGGGGTTTGTCCGGTGTTCCACATAAATTTTGTCATACAAATGATATTTCTGTACCAGCCGCCGGTCCAGTCTTTTATAAAATGAAAAATTCATATTTCTTCCGGTGAACTCTGCCAGCAGCACATCTGCGGCTTCATACTGTGCCTCCTGCAGAGAGGAAATCCCGGAAAACGATTTGAGCAGGGCAAGTTTACAGGCATCATTTAGTTTCTTTCCGCTCGGATACCGTCTCCGTATTATGGCAAGGATTTGTTTTGGCAGCGCGGCTTCTTTTACAAAATAGTTCTGCGCAAATACCGTAATGACTGCAAGAACAATCAGTTCCTGCCCACCGCTTTCATAATAATGCGCAAATACCTCCAGTGCCTGCATAAGATCCATATCCGTATACAGCATCTGCTCAAGAATCCGTTCTTCCAGATCTCTTGTCCGAAGTTCAAAATCCTGTGCTGCTCTCCATAAACGAAGCATGGTCTCAACCGGTCCGGAATAAAAATCACTCAGATACTGCAGAATCCTGTCATTGTATTTTTTGTTTAAAAACGCACTTGTACACAAAAGCAGCAGTTCCTCGTCCTGCTCCCTCTCTTCCATCGCATCCAGCAGATAGGTGGCAACTGCAACCTTTGCCGATGATCCGATCTGATCCAGCCCATATTCCTGCATCTGTTCATACAACCGGTCATACATCCGCCAGTCCGCAAGGGATTCCATCATATACTGACGCACCGCCTGCGGCATCTGCTCATAATCTGCCTGTTCCAGATATTGTTCCACCAGGGGTTTTTTCTCTTTTTTCTGATAATAACGCACAATCTCCCTGGAAAAATACGACTGGTATTCCGTATCCAGCTCCTGTGCAAACAGCACTCTCCGGAAAAATTTTTCCTCTTTGGCATCAAACATATGATGATCCGGTTTTTCCCCAAAATGGGACACAATATACGGAAGTTCCTCCGGTGCCAGTGCCGTACATTTCTCCAGATACGATCCGGCATCCATCAGGGGATCCAGCCGGTACGGAACACTGTGGATATATCTTTGGCCTTTCCCATCTTCAAACAAAATGGCATATTCCCTGCAGAAAAGGGACACGTAGGCACATCCGTTTACAATCGGAACGATCTGCGGATCTTTCATCTGCTTCTGGTATACAATCGCGCGGACCATATGCGGCTGCATAATTACCAGCTTGTGCGCAAACAGAATATTGGAAAGACATTTTGCAAGTTCTTCATTCACCAGCCCCAGTTCGAGCATGTCCTCATAAACCACCGCCAGATTATCGTCCACATGTTCCTGCTCGATCTGTTCCATGGCAAAGCGGCTCATCACCCGGCGATACTGTTCATAAATTTCCGGTTCGCTTTCCTTTGACGCAATGATATTGTTGTAAAGAATTGCCATCTTCCGATAGGGAAGATTACTGTCATACTGAAAGTACATCCGGATAATTTTCGGAACCGATGCAATCTCCCGTTCATCCAATGACATCAGATAAGCCTCGTATAATCCGGTAATCCGAAGTTCAAGCCCGATTCCCTTTTCATACCAGTGGTGAAATTTTGTATCAAACTGCTGGGTTCTTATCAGGTAACTGCAGATCTGTCCCACATATTCCGGTTTTTCCTCTGTCCCGTAAGCTGCCTGCATCAGTTCAAAATGAACCGGATGAAATCCCTGATTCATTTCCACCACTTCAAAAATCTGTGCTGCCAGTTCCTTCGTCAGAACCTGATGACGGATTGCCCAGCGCAGAATCCGCACTTCAAATCTTCCCAGTTTTGTGAGCAGATACGGGTCATGGCTGATCAGATCGTATGCCTCCAGATACAGGTACGGGGAAACACAGCCACTCATCACCCAGTGCGCAATTGCACGCAGTTTGTGCGCACTGTTGTTGTAATATTCCTCTTCCAGAAACGAAAGAACCCAGAATAACAAAGCAGAATCCGGATTTTCATGAAAAATCATCTCAATCTCATGCGTCATGCGGTCCACATATGCCGGTTCCCGTTCCAGAAGTGTCATAATATAAAGATAATAGCCCCACTCCGGTGTATGGTGATCGGGCCATTCCCGTTTAAATTCCTCAAGAATCCACTCCGCTTCCTGTTTCTGGTGATTGATCACCAGTGCCTGTGCTTTCATCAGCGGATACATCACCTGATCCGGAAGCATGGCATGCAGCTGGTTTAAACGTTCTACCGACTCATTTGCCCACACACCTGTCACAATTTTTTTCAGGCGGAATGCCTCATACAGTTCTACCAGCCCGGACTGACATTCCCTGATTTTGGCATGTTCTTTTTGTTCTTTGGCCTTTTGTTTTTCCCCTTTGTGCGCATAAATCTCCAGAACCTTTGTCTCATATACCGAGGAAAAAGTAATTTTGGCATAATTGTTTCCGGCATGCATCCGGTCATAGTCCACGATGTATTTCAGGACAAACGTACTCCCCAGAAAATCCTCCGAAGTAATCTGCGTCTGTGCCGGCTGTACAAACGCGGCATCGGAGGTGATGGCAAGTTCCAGATATCCCCATTCGCTCTTTTTGATTTCGATCTTCTGCTGCTGGCTTTCGGTAAGCGCATCAAACCGGCAGTCTGTCTCAGAAATTGTAAAATGGATCTGTTCTTTTCTGCCGGCTGCCACCAAAAATTCTTCCAGATTCTGCGACGATGGTTTTGCCGCAAGAATCCCCTGATAGTACATCTTTTCTTTTGTCTCTTTTGCTTTTAGAATATTGGGAAAACTCTTGTGATAAAAGAGCTGATATGCTTCCTGCCAGTTTTCCTTTGCAAGTGCCGTAAAATCCGAAAGACTGCGAATCGCACCTGTGGCAGTCTGCGCATATAAACGGGATATGGATACACAAAAAGAAAGGCTGTGTACACTCTGATTGCAAAGAATCACAAACGCACCCTTTTCCTCCTGCCCCTCAACGAGACCCTTACTATGAAACTGATACCGAATCCGTATATTTTCGCCTTCAAACTGGGGAGTCAGGCACTCCATCCTTGGGTGGGTGGAGTAGACAATGCCCCTCACCGGAATATGGTTTTCACTGGTAATTTCAAATTCCCCGGTATATTCCTGTCCTTCTGTAACCGTAAGAAACAGTTCCTCGTCCGAAATAGAAAGCGAAGGCTGATCCGATTCGAATTTTCCCGCGGCTATCTGCCTGATTCTCTTCTGCACATCCACACCTGCTTTTCTACTAGTATGTCTTTTATTATATACGATTCCTTATATGCATGCAAGAACCAGCCCCACTTTTACGCCCTCGAAAAACGGGCATGGATCATGCGGCATCTCGCAGAAATCCACTCAACAATCAGGCTCAGATACCGAAGAACCGGTTCCGTAATAATTGCAAAAATTACCATCAGCATTTCACACTGTTTGGAAATTTCCGTAATTCCGAAAAAACTTCTGCCAAACAGCATGCAAAGAATCCATCCTGCAATCACGCCGACCAGCATTACAATATGTCCGGTATTCATCGGTCTTGCAATGCGGTGCAGAATCATAAAACCAACGATTGCAACCAGAATGGTACATGATGTAGACAGACAATCCAGATCTACCTGAAATTCCCGGCAGAAAATCACCAGACCACTTACTACGATAAAATCCGTCAGTCCTGCCGGAAGTGCCCGCACAAGTACGTTGGTCAGGAAATGTCCGCGGATCAGATCCTTATTCGGCTCCAGTGCCAGAACAAACGATGGAATACCAATCGTAAACATACTGATCAGCGATACCTGTGATGGTTCCAGTGGATAATCCAGCATCAGAATCACGGAGAAAATAGCAAGCAGCATGGAGAAAATATTTTTTACAATATACAATGCGGCGGTCCGCTCAATATTGTTTACCACACGGCGTCCCTCTGCGACCACCGATGGCATTCTGGAAAAATCGGAATCTAAAAGTACCAGCTGTGCCACATTAGAAGCGGCTTCGCTGCCGGAGGCCATCGCCACGCTGCAGTCTGCATCTTTAAGTGCCAGCACATCATTTACACCATCTCCGGTCATGGCAACCGTTTTTTTATGTTCTTTCAGTGCCTGTACCAGCATCCGCTTCTGGCTCGGGGTCACACGGCCGAATACCGTATATTCTTCCACCGCGCGATAATAATCTTCTTTTTCTTTCAGAGTCGATGCATCGACAAAACGCTCCGCACCCACAATCCCCGCCTCTGCCGCAATGACGGAAACCGTCAGCGGATTGTCACCGGAAATCACCTTGATATCAACATCATTTTCCGCAAAATAAGCAAAGGTTTCCTTTGCCCCTTTGCGGATCGGATTGGCAAGCATCACAAAACAAAGCGGAAGTACCGGCTCTGTCAGCGGTTTCCGGTCAAGCGTCCCTTCATATTGCGCAAATACAAGCACGCGGTAGCCTTTGCTGCTGTAGGTGGCAATCTGTTCCTGATACTGGGCAAACTGCCCCCGCAGAACAAATTCCGGTGCTCCGATCACATAAGATTTCCCATCGTTCATCACGGCTCCGGAATACTTCGTTTCCGAAGAAAACGAATACACTTCCCTTGCCCGCATACCACTTCCGTTTGAGAAATGCGCTTTGAGTGCTTCCATCGTCGCATTGTCTTTTTCCTGCGCTGCCACAAAATCTGCCAGCAGCTGGGAAATTTCCAGCTGATCTGCCCCATCCAGAACAGAAAAATCATAGACATGCATCCCCGGCTCGGTGATCGTGCCTGTTTTATCCACACAAAGAACATTGACTCTCGCCAGCGTCTCAATACATTTCATATCGTGGATCAATACCTTCTTCTGTGCCAGCCGCACGGAACTAACCGCAAGTGCCACACTTGTCAGCAGATACAGTCCCTCCGGAATCATTCCGATGATAGCCGCCACCATACCGGTGATACTGTCATGAAACGTTCCCTCATTGTAAATAAACGACTGCACGAACAGGGCAATCCCGATCGGGATGATAATAATTCCCATCACCATGATCAGATAATTCAGGGAGCGGATCATTTCTGACTGCTCTCCCTTTTTGCTTTTCGTCGCCTGCAGGGTCAGCTTTGAAATATAAGAATCTTTTCCGACCTTCTCAAGACGTGCACATGCCTTTCCGGATACCACAAAACTTCCGGAAAGTAGGGAATCCCCCTCCCGTTTTTCAATTTCATCCGACTCTCCGGTGATCAGGGATTCGTTCACCTGCAGCTCTCCGGATACCACTTTCGCATCCGCCGGAATCTGGCTTCCCGCCGAAAATTCCACAATATCATCCAGCACCAGCTGATCTGCCGGAATCTCCTGCCGCTTTCCGTCACGGATTACAACTGCATGCGGTGCATTCAGAATGGATAATTTATCCAGCACCTTTTTGGAGTGTACCTCCTGGATAATACCAATACAGGTATTTGCCACAATAATCGGAAGAAACAGCATATCCGACCATGCACCCACAATAGCAAGCAAAACCGCAATCACAGCAAATACAAGATTAAAATATGTGCAGACATTTGAACGCACAATTTCCGGAACCGACAACGTGGAAGACTCTACTTTATAGTTGTTTTCTCCCTGTGCAAACCTTCTTTTTACCTGCTCTGCAGACAGCCCGGACTGTGGATCTGCTGCAATTCGTTCCATTCTGACTCTGTTTTCCTGTTCCATGATAATAATTCCATCCGCTTCCTATGTATTTTTCGTTAAATTTTCAGATGAAATTATTATAACCGATTCTTTCACAAAAGTTGTCCATTTTCCAAATATTTTTCAAACATTTAACAATTGTTTATAAATAATGCCGTAGCATGAGTTTCTGATCCCTGATCACCTATACCATTTTTACCACCCAGACGTTGCTTCGTACCATGCAGTATCCAATCACGACCTTGATCAGCTCCGTGGCCTGTACCAGAAAATAAACACTTACAATTCCAAGTCCCGTGCCGTGTGCCAGCAAAAATGCAACCGGCACAACAACCACCCAGGTAAACACCGAATCAAATAAAAACGTAACCATCGTTTTCCCACCGGAACGAAGCGTAAAATAAGACGCATGACTAAACGAACAAAACGGCATGATCAGCGCAGAAACGGCGATAAACTTTGTAGCCAGATCCTTAATTTCCGCTGTCGTATTGTAAATATCAGGGAAAAATCCCCCAACGAGAAACATGATTGCTGCCATAATCACACAGCAGAAGACACTGAAAACAATCATCTTGTTGTCTGCGTCTTTTGCCTTTTCCAGTTCTCCGGCTCCCAAATACTGTCCCACAACAATACTGATACACGCTCCCAACTGTATATAGACAATGTTAAACAAATTGGTAATCGTCGTGGCAATATTCAGCCCTGCCACCACATCCAGTCCTCTGACGGAATAGCACTGGGTCACGGTGGTCATGCCCGCCGCCCATAAAACCTCATTGAACATCAGGGGAAGCCCTTTGATCAGTACCGTTTTCAGTTCGCTCACCGGGATTCCAAATCCGCGATAAGCCCCTTCCAGATACCGGTTCTTCTCCCGGTTTCTATGTGCCCAGAAGACAACAATAACCGCTTCCACATACCGGGCAATCACAGTGGCAAGTGCCGCCCCTGTCACCCCAAGTTCCGGAAATGGTCCCACACCAAAAATCAACAGATAATCCAGCACTGCATTGATTCCCACCGCCACAAAACTTGCCAGCATCGGAACGAGCGTCTGTCCCGTTTCTTTTATATTGGTGGCATATGCCTGGTTCACTGCAAACGGAACCAGTCCCACCAGCATAATCACCAGATACTGCTTTCCATATTGAAGTGCCACATCGGTTGCTCCATTTCCCGCAGTATCCGTCAGATACAGGGAAATCAGATCCGATCCCTTCGTAAGCAGCAGCAACATGGTAAGTCCTGACACAAGCAGCGTCGCATAAAGCTTAAAACGAAACGAATGCATATGTCCCCTGTGATCTCCATTGCCAAAATACTGCGCACCAAAAATACTTGCCGCCGACACCGCTCCAAAAATTGCCAGATTGTACACAAAAATCAGCTGGTTTACGATTGCAACACCGGACATCTGTTCCGTTCCCAGCTGCCCCACCATAATGTTGTCCAAAAAGCTGACCAGATTCGTGATGGCATTCTGCAGGATCATTGGCACTGCCAGCAATAAATAATGGCGGTAAAACGCACGATCCCCCATATACTTCTTTTTAAATTTTTTCCAATAACTCATAAAAAACCTCTTTCATATTATTTTTCAATCCTCTTTTCGAAATCCCTGGTTTAAAAATTCATTCCATTTCGCATTTGTATTCTCCCATTCATGCTTCTGCATAATCCGGTTCCGGTCACTTAGAATTGCCAGCATCTCGTCCACGATTTCCGCCATCGGAAGTTTCCTGTAATGTGACAAATAGCCAAGCATCCTCTGTGCCGTCCAGTCTGTGTTCAGATTCAGTGAAATCTGCTCACAAAACTCCTGTGGAAAGCCACGGTTCAGGAGGGTGTTATATAATTCCATTGATTTTTGTGTTCTTGGTTTCATGTCTTCTCCATTCTGCAGTAATCTTTTACGTCAATTCAATTAAAAACATCTCGTACAGATCATCCTCTCCCTGCAACAGCGGCGAATTCTCGCCGCCTCCATTCGTGGAACGACGCATTGCTGCGTAAGAATCCTCACCGGCAGAGACCAGATCCATAGCGGAAAAGGTGCATCCATGCTCCTGTGCAATACGGCAGAATGCGGAAACCGGATTTTTCATTTCCCGGGTAGCTAACAACGCCTGCGCAAGTTCCGGATTGGATCGAGCCCTGGCTTTTAAATTTTCCAATTCATCATATATGTTCATCGTGTTTTCCTTTCTCATCCATCTGTAATCTTGTTATGTCACACATCTTTCCTGCCTATTCTTTTAAACTCACAAAAAAATGCTCTCCTGCCGGTCAGATTACCTCTGTGCCAAATGGCATCAGGGATAATTTCGCAATTTTGAGAAACTGCTTTCCAAAGTATGTTTCCTAATATGCTCATATCAATACTTGTATGATAATTAGGAAGTTAATTATCACACGTTTCCTTTCTTTTAATATCGTGGTTCAATACAATTCAGATACTATGGACTTTTGATGTTTATTCTGTAGCTTGACTACTCAACTGGAGTGTATTGCCGCTACCTTTATCTGAATTGTTTATCAGCTGGATGTTGCCGGAGTGTTTTTCACTCAGAGTACTTATTTCTATCAAGTCTACGATGATAATCGATGGTGGACATCATGGTATCAGACTTTATGAAAGGGAGGTACAACCTCATGAAAATTTTTGTAGGCATTGATATTGCCAAACTCAACCATTTCGCCGCTGCGATTTCTTCGGACGGTGAAATACTCATTGAGCCGTTCAAATTCACAAACGACGCTGATGGCTTCCAACTGCTGGTCTCTAAACTCGAATCATTCGATAAGAACAGCCTCATCATCGGTCTTGAGTCAACGGCACACTACGGTGACAACCTTGTTCGATACCTTGTTACTGAGCTTTACCAAGTGTGTGTGTTGAACCCCATCAAAACCTGTCAAATGCGAAAAAATAACGTTCGTAAAACAAAGACAGATAAGGTCGACACATTTGTTATTGCTAAAACTCTATGATGCAGGATGACCTAAGATTTATTACCTTCTTTGATCTCGATATGATGGATCTTAAGGCCTTGGGGCGCTTTCGGCAGAAAACCATTAAGCAACGCACCCGATTGAAAATCCAACTGACAACCTATGTTGATCAGGTATTCCCGGAGATTCAATACTTTTTCAAATCCGGTCTGCATCAGAATGCTGTCTATGCTCTTTTAAAAGAAGCACCTTCTCCAAAAGAGATTGCTTCCATGCATATGACTCATCTGGCAAATCTGCTCAAAGTGAACTCGCACGGACACTTTACCAAAGAGCAGGCCAAAGAATTAAGAGTTCTCGCACAGAAGTCTGTCGGTGCAAACGACAGCGCTATATCTATTCAGATAACTCAAACCATTCAACAAATCGAGTTACTGGATAGCCAATTAGAAAAAAGATTGAAGTTGAGATGACGGATATCATGAAATTCAACGATTCTGTCATCATGACCATTCCTGGTATCGGTTATATGGTGGAATGATTCTTGGTGAAATAGGTGATATTCACCGTTTCTCCAATCCAAACAAGCTGCTTGCTTTTGCAGGTCTGGATCCTTCTGTTTATCAGTCTGGTAACTTTCAGGCTAAGACAACAAGGATGTCCAAACGTGGCTCTCGTGTTTTACGATATGCCCTTGTGAATGCAGCTTGGAACGTTGTCAGAAACAACGCGACCTTCAAGGCTTATTATGATGTCAAGAGGGCTGAAGGCCGGTCTCACTACAATGCACTTGGGCACTGTGCCGGCAAGCTTGTCAGAGTCATCTGGAAGATGCTCACTGACGAAGTAGAATTTAACCTCGAATAAGAGGTCTGTATACCAATATCGATAGATTTTGAAAAAGCACCCTAAGGGAGCTCTATTAAAGTTACCCTTTTTTACCACCGATATGAAAAAAGAATTTTTTTGCTAATTTATGGTTGACTTTTCATAGCTGGTCTCCTTTTCTATCTCACCATCTATTCCATACATTTTCTTGAATTCATCAAGATCCGCCTGACTCTTAATCAGCATAACCTCTTCGATCTTACCTGTATGGATGTCCTTAAAACCGGCAACCTGCTCACCGTTACAGATGCTTGCCTTAATTACCGGCTTCTTGTTTTCTTTATCATAAGTCTTTATAACTGTCTTTTTCTTAAATAATCCCACTCTGAGCACCTTCTTTTGATTTTGCCATCTGTATGAGTTTTTCAAAAGACTGCGCAAAGCGTACATCATCTTCCTCTGTACGCTTTCTTGGTCCCTTCATATAATTCTTATGCGAGCTGCGTCTTGCCTTCTTGTTAAGATGCCGCTCCATAAGCATCTGGTCAATATTTTCATTTGTGTACCACTTACCGGATTGGTGAATGGCATACGCTTCTTTTCCAAGTGCCATAGCAGCGACACCATAATCCTGAGATACTACGACATCCCCTTTATGACAAATGCTAATCAGCTTGTAATCTACAGCATCTGCTCCTGCACCAACTACGATCACTTCGCTATAGTCTGAATATAATACGTGATTCGTATCACACAGCAATGTGGCTGGAATACTATATTTCTTTGCTATTTCTTCTACAATACCTACTACAGGACACGCATCTGCATCTACAAATATCTGCATTTTCATAATTTCTTTTTCTGCCTTTCCAGTTCTTTTTGAATCCATGTCATAATTATATCTACAAGATAATCCTGCTGCACCTGACTCAGTTCCCTGCCCGGCTGCATTTTGTGCCACTTCCGGATACACTCTCTGCAGCATGTTGCAGTTGCATGTTGGGCAATAAATACCGGATGCCCCTTCATAGGAGTCTGTTTGCCATCATTTGCTATAAATGCGGGAGCTTCTCTCTTTGCAATAAAGTCCTTTGCATGTTGTCTGATCGTATCAAGTCCCTTTTGGTTTATGTAATCTATGTCTTTCTGCTTCAAATGAAAGCTGCTTCGAAATTTGGAATTGTCCAATCTCTCGAACAACTGCCTGTACCACTCGTCCTTTGTCATCAGAATTTCACTACTCGTTCCATAATGTAAGCCTCCTGTTATTTATCTAATAATGTAATTTTTATTTTCAGTATAACCCATAAATAATTCTCAAATCAATGCCTTCCGGAATGGTTCTAATCCATTTATGCAGAGAGTCTGCATAAATTACTTTTTATCTTAAATTAGCCACTGGAGAAATACGATCAAGAAGATAAACCTCCTCTCCTGTTTTCTCTGGATTATCTGTGCCCAGTTCTTTTGCAATCGAACGGAATTTTTGCAAATCCTTTCGCTCCGTTGCACCAGGCATCATATCTGGAACGCCTTTCAGTAATCCGAGCAAATTCAGTATCGTATTCAAATAAGATCCAAAATTTAAAAAACCGGTAGTTCCAAGCATAAAATCAACAATACTTGTCGATTTTGCAGTTCGTTCCGAAGCCTCTGCCAAAATATTATTATACTCCCGAATCTTTTGTCTTCGATCTGTTTCTTCCATCTTCTCCAGATTTTCCAAAATAGCCCGGAACTTCAAAGGTGTCTGGTACTTGTCTGCCATGTTTGCAGTACGCAAAATATCAATATTTTCTTTTGTGTCGAAGAATTCCAGCATATTTCTTTCTGTATAATTTGTATTCCAAATCGACTGCATCCGCTTCACTTGCTCTGGTGCATACCAATATACCTTCATCATTCCTTCCATCATAGAAGTCTCTGCCTCATCCGTATATATTTTATTATCATTTTCTGCACGAAACGGAAAATATGTTGCATCCAAAGCCATGGCTAAATGTGCCGATTCCGCCTTTGAAATAAATTCAAATTCAATTGCACTCTTCTGATCATGCTCTCTGAAAAAATTATATGCCAACTGATTAATGCCGAAATTACTGACTGCCATAGGACTCGAATTTTGCAAAATGCCAAAACTTTCTCCCACTACTCTATATGGCCATGCCAACAGTTCTGATATATGAAGTGCCACTTCATCCTGTTTCTGATTTCCATATTTTGCAAGTTGCGATGCCATCTCATAAGCCATCGGATAATTGGCAGCATACTGATTTTTCATCTCAACCAGCTGTGCAATCATCATCGCATTCATAGCTCTTCTTCCAATTACAGAATCCGGTGACTCTTTGTAAGCATCCAAAATAACCTGCCGATCATACCTCGTCTCATCATTTCCTAACAAAAGAACTACTTTCCCCATTGAAACAAGTTGAACCAGCTCTTTCTTTTTCATGCCCTGTATTTCCAAAAACTCATCCAAAAAATTTTCAATTGGCAAAGCAAGATACACCGTATCATATAATAATAAAAGGCTGCGTAGATTGATCACTGGAAAAACAGACGCATTCACAAAGCATTTCAGTTCACCATCTCTGCAAAAAGATAAATCCTTTCTCTTTTACAGAGCCATCATAAATTGCCTCTATATTGTCATACCAGAAATCTGTCTCAGCAACTGTAAACGGATAACTCTTGTTCGTATTTAACCACATAACACTGTCCTGCGGATTTAATTTTGTTTTATCTTCCGGAGGGTCCGTTGTACGAAGTACCTGAATCTGATCCGTTCCAAAGTCAACTTCTGTCAGTTCCTTTTGCAACCTTGCGATCTGTTTGTCACTCACATCACTTCCAACATAAATATCCATATGAAAATTTATGCCGCCTTCACTCGGAACAATTTTTCTAATGTCAAAATCATGGTATCTTCCATAAATATATTCTTCTATCTCAGCTCTGGTCCTCGCTGTTGCCCGAAAATCATCCACCGGATGTTCCATATCAATTGGAGAGAGTTCCTCTATATAATGTTCCGGCACCTGATCCGATAATGATATCTGCAAAGTAACATACCTTATGGAGCGATCAAAATATGTCTTTATTTTTTCAAAATCGTCTGGTATATTGGAACATAAAATCACATACATAAAGGGAGCTATTTTAAATATTCTGGTTTTGATACCTATGTATTTTAGGCGTAATGATAAGTCATTGCGCCTGACATTATTGTCATTTGTTAACATGAGATCACCACCTTTGTATATCACGAAAATCACTGGTCCTATGTCAAGATTTAGTACAAGTTAAAATGAGAAATTTTTTCCCATTTTAACCTGCCAGAAGCTCAGCCTCAGTGTGTGTTCTTTCATATACTCGTTCGAATTCATTTGGTGACATATAGTTACAACGGCTATGAATTCGTTTCGTATTGTAGAAAGCTTCCAGATATTCGAAAATCAAACGGTATGCCTGCTTGTAATCGCGAATTTTAAAGCGGTTAAGCCATTCACGTTTGATAATTGAATGGAAGGATTCAATGCATGCATTATCCCACGGAAACGCTTTCTTTGAGTAACTACGCTGCATATTTTCTGTTGCTTTTTTATACTCCGTTGCAACATACTGACTGCCACGATCTGAGTGAATGATTAATGGCTGGTCGACGGGCTCTATGCAAACAGCACTGTTATTTTATATCTTTTGAATTGGCAAAGCTCTCAAACGAATAATACTTCATCATTTTTAAATCATTTGTTTTGTATCTTTTGAATTAGCAAAGCTCTCAAACACGGAAAACCGGAGAAAAAAAGAACCGGAAGTTTTGTATCTTTTTGAATTAGCAAAGCTCTCAAACACAGGTACTTCTGCATCACTGACTTTGTATGTTTTGTATCTTTTTGAATTAGCAAAGCTCTCAAACCACAAGCCGATATGACAGCAACTGCAGCTAGTTTTGTATCTTTTTGAATTAGCAAAGCTCTCAAACAAAAAGCCATTCATCATCTATTGAATTTAAGTTTTGTATCTTTTTGAATTAGCAAAGCTCTCAAACTGAACTTGCACACCAGTACATAGGTCAGTTGTTTTGTATCTTTTTGAATTAACAAAGCTCTCAAACCTCAAATTACTTTAAGGTTATCTCCGAGCCTATACTATATTGCGAATATAGTGTTAATTCTTACAGTTCAATTATACATAAATCATCATCAATTATCCAGCCTTTTTCACCTTCCATATGCGGTGTCTGTATTGCTTCTATAACAATAAGATATATTTTATTGTATATTGTGAATTCATAAAGCTGTATAATTTCCTCTGTTGAAAAATAGGCTTTTAAATTTGGAATAACAAATATATTAACTCCGCAAATTTGATTCATGAGATTTATATATTGCATCATTTTTTCAAGTAATGAGTCCGAGTCATCATCAATTTCTACTGATATAGATTTCATTAAACTAGATAAATCGGTATCAAAATTATATTTTAAATTATATGGAACAGTAGAAACAACCTTATCAAAGTATGATATCAGTTCCTGTTTAAACAAGACGCTCTCTTCTTGCAGTAACGTATCATTTTGAAATGTAAGTTCCTGATACAATTTTGTTATGATTTTTCTATCATTAGTATTAATGCTAAAGATATTATAAATACACTCCATTTTCTGTGATAGCTTCAGTTCCTTGCTTTCATCGGATAAAATGAAATCTCCATTTTCTCCCTTATACTGTTTCCATAATGTCTCTAATATGTTGGAATAGACTAGATGATTTTCTATTGATAAAACGAGTATTTGATTTTCTATTAAATCAAACTCTAAATCATACAAAGTATTAACCAGTTTCATAATATCACCAGCCTTTCATCGGTATCCAATACGCAAGATTTATTTTCACCGACAACATATTCCATCTTTGAATATTGCTTTTCAGTGACCCTTAAAATCTGTACAAGTCCCTCTGCCGGTTTATTCTTTCTGATGCTTTCCTGAATAACATCTGCAACACCTGAATTTTGTACTAACTTACAATATACCGATTCCTGTAACATGAAAAAGCCTGATTTTATCAGGTATTTTCTAAACTCACGATAATCTCTGCGTTGTCTTTCAGTCAGCACCGGAAGATCAAATAACACCATTATTCTCATATACCTATAACTCATCCTTATAGAACTTAATCAATGAAATATCGCCCTCATTTAATGCATCAAAAATACTCCGGCAGTATATTTTCATTGCATTGTTCACGCACTCCTTTCTCCCTGCTATAATCACTTCTTTTTGCAGCAACCTTAATATTTCTATTTTTTCATCATGTTCAAACTTATCTGGCATCATATTTTTTACAAGATTATCCACTATCGGCCGAAATGGTTCCATTAAATCAGATGCCAAATTAAATTGATTAAAAATATTATCATGAAATAATCCAATCTGCGTAATATATCCATTTAAGGCTGTTTCTCTAGCACAAGTAGAAAGTAGTAAACTGTAGCCATAATTCAATGCAGCATTTATACTGTTTTCAGCTGATCTCGTAAAATCCAAGCCAAACAATGCATTAAAATAAACTTTGGCTGCATGCCCCTCCCTGTTAGTTGCATCTCCAAACTCAATCTGTGTAATATATTCATAAAGCATCTGAGCTTCCGTTCTATCCCACCTTTCAAGATTTTCAGCCTGTTTTCTAATTTTTCAGTAACTATTTCCGTCCATACCGATGTTTTTATATCCTCTGACCACGCAATCTGTTTCCGCACTTTCATACTCGTGTCATGGCTTCCATAATACGGAACAAGTTCTGATGACGGATTTCTTTTTTCATCGCAAAATATCACTTTTATTTTCTTTTTCGTCAACTCACAAAGTAATGCTGCAGTAAGAGAAACGGATGTTGTTTCAATCATCAATATAGAAATTTCACTAATATGAATTTTTACAACATCCTGATTTCTCACTATCAAATACCCCATTTGATAATCCAGTTTTGCACTATTTGAGATGACAACTGTCCGCCAACTCATACTATTCGGAGATTAATTTTCTTTTCATACAATCCTGTTACAGACTGATTGATAAGATATATATCTTCATCTCCGATTTTTTTGCTAATCTGCATTTTCCCACAATGTGCTGATTCCCCTAATAATGTCATATCACTTGCACTTCCCAAAATGGAAGATAACTGGATTTGACATAGTACTGTACATTGCTGTTCTATATCTAAACTTAGGAATTTTTCTTTAGCCTTATCCAACTTATCACCAACTGGATTTGGTCTATTTGCAAAAATGCCAGTCTTAAATTTATTTATCAGTTCAGAATAAAGTAATTCATTTTTGTCCTTTGCAATTACCTCTTCTACAATATTTTTGTCTATCGCTTTTTCCAATTTAGATATATATTTTACCCACTCCCTTTTCAAGTACATATTTACTGCATTTCTTACTATTAATTGTTTACCGTTTTTTCCAGTAATATAGAAGAAATAACCATTCCGTTTTACTAACGATCCTATTTTTATTTTCCTGACTCTTATATCAAAATCAATAAAATTATAATACCTGTTCACAATATTTTTCCAGCTCATGTGGATTCTGTTCTATTTTTTGAGCCAGATATAATGGTACTGACTCAATCGTCCGGCTTCGTTTTTTCTTTTCCGTGTGTTCTACCAAGAAGAAATGCTCCTGTTACACTCGTAAATCCTCCATATTTTGTAACATCCTTCATTTTTTCATCTGATGATTTAAAAGGTATGTATCCTTCTTCTTTAGCTTTCTTAGCACTATAAAGTGTTTCGTTTGTCAAACCTCCCTTTCCTTCAAAACTATATCGTGTCATCAACGGAGTGTTTCTTCCCAACACTTTCTTTACTGTAGCTATTGTTCCTGCCTCACCATCCTTTCTTCTGTGCGATCCATGCAACTTCACCATTACGTTCAACATCCCAGTCAAACATTTTTGATAAATTGTAATTATTTTTGGTTTTATCACGGTCATAATCATTTTTTATAAAGTTAAGAGGATTCTGTGTGAATTTTACATAATACACATTTCCTACCACGATATTAAGGTAAGCATCATGTGCATGATGAAATTCATTAATCAGACGGCTCTTAGGAATGTCTCTCGTATTTCTAAACTCGGACACATTTGACGCTTTTGCATAGACCATCTTACTTCTGGTAAAAGCTGCTGTAGTATATTTGCTACACCTTTTGTTCCCTGGCTGGTTTCTACCAGCTGTCTTGCAATAAATCCCGCTTTTTGTTCATCACTAAATGGATTTCTATCCATAAGACGATTATATTTTTCTTCTGTAATAAATCCAGATTTTCTAAGCTCCGACCACATATTTTTCTGTGACGCAAGAATTTCATCCTCTAATGGATAAATATCGCTCTTATGTGCATTCTTCTCTTTGCAGACTAAAACCAGATTATTATCAATATTATCATCTTTAACAAAATGCCTTGGATATACATGATCTATATCATATAGGTTATTATTGAAAAGATCACTTAATTCTATATGCTTTCCTGTGTACATGCATCTGCCTTTTTGTGTAAGATAAAGGTACATTTTCTTGCTTCTAATGCTTCCTGTTTCATCTGCATGCGCAATTACTTTCATCCAATCAACATCTTCATCTTTTACTTTCTTGTATAGTTCTTCGAATTTTACGTCTGCTCTCAGTACGCATTTTGCGTTCATCCGGTCTTCTTGTCATTTCAACAAATATACGATCCGGTTCACATCCCAAAACTTTTACCAGCTCCTTAATAATAAGGATTGTCTGCCATATCATCCGCTTTACCGGAGCAGAAAAATAATATTCATCCAGATCTTCTGCCTCTATATCTGATAATGTTTTCATCATCGTATTTTGATACTCAGCCAAACGTTCTTTGTAATTATATAATCTACTGTTTATAAGTTCCATCAAATTAAGATTATTGTTCCATAACGCTCTGATGATACTTACAGACTCCCCTGTTGAAACATCCGCTCCATTAAGTTCTAAAAAATTTTCTTTGATAAATTACCCCAATCTTTGAATTTAAATCCTAAAATTCTTTTAATCTGCTCTTTTGTAAGCTTCTCGCCATACTTTTCTTCTATTCTATCCTTTAAAAATTTTTTGGAATCCCCATAAACTGTGCACCAGAATACAATATCCTCTACCATTTTCTGAACGCTATCTTTAGAGATATCATCCCCCAATATCGCCTTGAATTTACCATATGTTGTTAATGCATTATTTATTGAAACATCCACTCCTGTAACCTGCTCTTCTGTTTCAATAATTCCTCTTGTATGTAAGTATTTACATAACTGCTTCTTTGTTACTTTTTTCCCTTTTTGAAATACAGCTTTGTATATATCCTGCTTTAACTCAACCGAGATTCTCTCCCCATCAATCTTAATATTATTAATTTCATTAAGAACGCAATAGCTTTGATATTCCAGTGAAGCTTTCGGCAATACCTGTTCTCCGCTAATATATGTGCAACGCCGCACCATCCGTGATATAAATGCTTCTGATGTCGCTTTCATATCTATCTTCTCATCAATATTCCATGGTAAAACCTGTCCATCTTCTCGTCTTACAACCCAACCATTTCCTCCGTCTTTATTGCTTTTTTCCGTCGTTGGGCCAACATAATACGGTATTTGAAATGTAAAGAGTTTTAATATTCTTTCTGATACCGACAACCCTGTTTCATCCTTTTCTTTTAAAAATGGAAGATAATTTTCTGCATTTGAAAGTATTTTCTTCATTTCCTCTGCATGCACCTGATTTGGAATTACTCCGTTAGATGCTGTCAGCTGTTTCGGTAAAAATGTTTCATTTTCTATCGATGTCAAAATACTCTGTACATCTGCATCTTCCACCGGTACATTCTTAAAAAGTTTTTTGATCGCTTTATATAATTCTTCTGATGATCTTTTATTTCCAACTCTTCTTTCCTTATTTTTTGAGTTATAAGATCCTACATATGATGCATAGGAACCATCTGCATCACTATTAAAGAACTTATCATATTCCTTCTTACCGCAATATTTCTTATAACCTCTTTTAAAAGTTTCAAATCTTCTTTATGTCTCTCATATGATGCAACTCTCGCCTGTGACAGATAATTATGTCCTTTCATAATGCCTGCCAATGAACCAATATCATATATCTCTTTCATGGCCATAATAATTTCAAAATAATCTTCACCGATTATATTGGCAATTTCATCTGATTTTTCATCAAAAGATGCTTCTGACAAGCAGATATCTAATTTTGGCACTTCGTCACTCTGTATCTCTGGGAAAATTGCACATGCATTAAATTTTAAGCCACACAAACCTCTTATCAACTCCTTATATGGTTTATTTCCATAATCCACTCCAAGTATCTGTGCAAGTCCTTCTGCTTTTCTGGTTCTGCTCATATCTCTGCGCGACAGAAGATCTTCTATTTTTTTACAATCAATTGTCTCATTCAAATTATATTGTGTGAATTCAGAAAGTAAATTTGTCAATTCTAAATAAGCATTGTTTATATTATTTTCTCCGCCATTTTCACCTAATCCTGCATTTAAGAAATGACCACGGTGTTTAAACATATTAAGCAATGCCAAGAACACAAGCCTTACGTCATGCTTATCGGTACTCTCTATTAATTTTTTCGTAAATGATATATTGTTGGATATTGGTCAAAATAATCCTTATCTGTGTAATCATCATCATTAAAAATATTATTTTTATATCTTACCTCTGTATCTTTATCCTCCAAGTGATATTTACTGTTTGCCAGTCTTTGAAAAAAATCTGGATCAACTTCACATATGGCATCATGAAAATAGTCTTTTAAAATGCCAATTCTAACCTGCTCTCTTTGTTTTCTCCTTCTGCTTATTCTGTGTGTACGCCTTTCAACTGCACCAGATGCCTCATTAAATTCACGTATTCCCCATAAATCTTTTCCTTTTGCTTTCAACAATCTGTACTCTGGATCAGTTGCTGCCCAACCCACAGAATTAGTTCCCATATCCAATCCCAAATAATACTTGAATGCTGTCATAAAATTTCCTCCTGATTTTTATCATTTTTTTGTTGACTATATTTGTTTACATGCTATAATAAAAGAGAATTAACAAAGCGAGTGCAAATAAGGTTTATCCGGCATCGTCTTTTGACTCTGCATGGTGCAGATTAAATTAAGGCCTATGGCCTTTTTTTTTACTCTACACCACACCATTTTAATTTAAAAGTTTTCATTCTACTTTTTCAATTAACTATAAGATTTTTATTTTCGAATAATACTGTTCCAAATCCTCTTCCATCTGCTTCTTCACCTTTTTCAAATCTATTTCATTCAGTTTAGTAAAAAAAGCGCATGATTCATAGAAATTACATTCAAATCCTTTGAATAATACAGGAACCGTTTACGCTCAAATTTTTCAAAAGGATTTGTCAGCATATTGCTTTTAATATATTTCCGATCTTTCAATCGTTCTGCATTATATGGACAACTTGACCGATCTACCGGAAGTCCCTTATCAATCCTGTCTTGGTAAAAAGCAATATAATCTGTGAGCACATTATCAATTTTTGCATCTCCAATTTCATTCATATTTTTTAGGAATGAAAGAAGAAACGGCATCTTGTAAGAAAGGCTGTAATCACGTTCTTCCAGGAAATCAAAGAAGTCCGTTTTGATCGTTTCCTCTGTATGTTCTGGAATATTATTTTCCTCACGAATCTGCTTCACATGTTCTGGTGCAAAAAGATAAATTTTTCTACTTCCAAAAGTAATCATTTCATCCGGAGAAATTTTTCCTTTGGTAACCCAGCTGGTAATAGTTCCCGTACTTAAATAAAATTCTCTCGCCAGCTGTTCCTGATTTAAATAATCACCATATTTTTTCTTCGAAAGTTTCAATATCCACCTGCACAATACGTTCTACTGTTTCATGCAGACCATCTACTTCTATCATGTCTCCCAAGGAATAATCTCTTTTTAAAATACTTCCAAATGCTATATAAAATGGATTTGCAAAAATCGAATGCATGGAACACGGCTTTGCCATGGCACCATATTCATCTACTACGTCAATGACAAACACGTTTGTTTTTGTATTTGTTCGTCGAAGTCCTCTGCCAATCTGCTGCATATAAAGAACCTTTGAAAGTGTTGGACGCGCCATTACCAGAATTCCAAGTTCCGGATAATCCCATCCCTCCGAAATCATTTCGCAGGCACACAGAAAACGTATCTTTTTCTCACGGAACTGTTGCATAATTTCATCTGTATTTTTTGCTTTTCTTGTATATGCCTTTGCCAAAAGACCTTTCGCATTTAATACACGCTCCATCTCCTGTGCATGATTCGTATTTACACAAAACACGACTCCCTGCAACTGCCCAGCTTTTCCTTCCGAAAAATAGTTGTATAACACATCTGCAATCAATTCATTTCTGGACTTTACACGAATACTCTTTTCCAAATCAGCATTAATATAATCTTTGCCATTGAATCGAATATGACTCAAATCCAGATTGGTTTCAATACGACACACATTTGCCTCTGCAACAATTTTCTTTTTCATCGCATCAACCAAAGATAAGCCTGTCTTATAATTACCAAATATTGTCTCCAACTTCTTTTTGTCTGGTCGTTGATCGGTTGCTGTAAGACCAATCAAAAAATCAGGCGTAAAATACTGAATAACTCTTTTTAAAACTGGTGAAACTGCGTGATGAGCTTCTGCCCGTGTCAAGTAAGAAACAAAAAAAAATTATTTTTTCAAAAATATTGGGGAACCTTTAGCAAGATTCCCCAGTATTACTTCTTTTCGATATAATGCCTTACTAACGCTAACATTATACCATTATTCAATGTGAAAGTCATCAAAGTTCCATTTGATTTCTATATGCTCGTTATCGTATATGAGCACATAGTCTATGATATTTCGGATTACATCTTCATCAAACTTATCAAGCTTGCTGAGCTTTGTCAATTGCTCCTGTTTTGCATCAACAAACAAATCCTTCTGAAGATCAAACAGCTCCTGTTTTTCAGCTATCATTTTATCAAGCTCTGCTATTTTATTTTTTACTTCAGCAGTCTTTTTTGCCATCTGCTCACGGGTTATGTTTGTCCTAGTATAATCATCATAAATCTCAAACTTTAGTTTCGCATAATGTGCTTTTGCTTTCTTTAATGATTCTATTTCCTGTCCGATATCATCAGAAGAACTGTCTTTATTCATCTGTATCTCAAACTCTTCCAACCGGACTACTGCCATTTTTCTAGCCACATCCAAAACAGCCTGTTCTATTTCTTCACCACGAATACGTGATACATGACCTTCACGACACCTATATGAAGAACCATTTCCATATTTATTAAGCCCCTTGCCACACACTCCGCAGCGAAGATATGACTTACGCCACTTGCCATTGGGCTTTCTCGGCGATTTTTCACGTCTGGCTATCATCTTATGAGCAAGCTTAAAATCTTCCACAGACACCAATGGTTCGTGACAGTTTTCAACAATTATCCAGTCCTCTTTATCTCTCTGCACAACCTGATGACCGGTATCAATGTTATCGGCTGTTTTATTGTTGATTACAGAACCAATATAGACTTCATTGTACAGAATCCCCATAACGGTGCTGGGACTCCACATATGCTGACCAATATCCCTCTCATAGCATCTCCTGACACCCAACTTTTGGTAATGTTCAAATATACTGTCATATCCATTGTCATTCAGATAATTGGCTATCTCGGTATATTTCATTCCTTTCGTAGCTAGTTCAAATATCAGCCGGACAACAGGTGCCGTTACGGGGTTAGGCACTAACATATGCTTATCATCTTCACTTTTCTGGTATCCAAAAGGAGCAAATGCAGCAATGTATTTTCCCTGCTTAGCCAACACTGCCTTAGCTGCTCTTACCTTTTTTGATGCATCCTTACAATACAATGCATTCACAAGGTTTTTCAGTGCAACACTCATACCTCCGGTTGAACCAAAGCTGTTTGCAGAATCATAACTATCATTCACGCTGATATATCTTACCTGAAGAACTGGAAAAATACATTCCATATAGTTACCGACTTCCAGATAATCTCGTCCGAGTCTGCTGTAGTCCTTCGTCACAATCACCTGAATCTTACCTGCCTTTACAAGACCCATCATTTTCACAAAATCAGGTCTGTTAAAGTCTGCTCCGGAATATCCATCATCTGCAAATTCAATGATGTTGCAGTCCTTTAGTTCCGGCAGTTTCTGGATATGATCAAGCATTAACTTTCGCTGATGGGAAATACTGTTACTTTCCTCATGAGCAGCCAAATTGTCATCTTCATCCGATAATCTCATATAAAGTGCTACCGTCTTATCCATTGCTGCCCACCTCTCTCTCTTCTGCCACTTTAAGCAGCTCCTTGAGGAAATCATCATACAGAAGCTTTACTTCTATATTGTTATCAGTAAATACAATTTCTGATACAAACGCTTCCACAAGTTCCCTTGTAAGTTTCCTCTTTGACAAATACTTGTTAACGGTTTCTTCCCAGCCTTCATCAATGTGAAAATCTTTTTCATACAGACTTCTTCGATAAAGCAGCTCAGTGATTTGAGCCTCAATCTCATTTACTCTGCTTTCATATTCTCTCTGATACTGGCATAACTCTTCTGCCGTAATAAGCTGTTCCCTGTAATCTTCATACAATCCGCTTTTGTTAGCAGTAATTCTTCTCACATCATTTTGAAGCTTTGCTATCTGTTTTGTATAAATGTCATATTGCAGGATATTCTCTTTTCTGTTGTTCATTTTCTGAACAAATTTTGTTTTTTCAATACACAACTTCATGTGCTGACGGATAACGGAAAATACGCTGTCCATAACCTCATTGTATTCATAAGACGATTTATTCTCGCACAATGCAGTTAATTTCCTACGCTTACTGCACTTATACATGAACCTGTCCGAATAAGTGTGATGCCTGCCAATCAAAACACTTCCTCCACAACAGGCGCATTTTGTTTTATATACCAGAATATTATCTGGCTTCTTTGGAGCTTCAGGATTAGGCTTTGATCCTTCCAAATGCTTGCTCCTTATAAGTTCAATTCTTTCCTGCACTCTATAGAAAGTATCTTTATCAATGATAGGTTCATGAGCATTTTCTACTCGCTGCCACTTGGACTTGTCTGTTTTTTTATTCTTTCTTCCCGTATCAAGAGCCTTCCTCTGCTTTCCATGAACAATATTTCCAATATAGTATTCTCCCTGAAGTATCTCTTTTACATGCGAATAATGCCATTCTCTTGCTTTTTCGGCAAACTCAGTTTTTCCTGCTTTGTAAAATCTGTATTTCGGTGGTGAAAGGATTCCTTCGTTTTGCAAAGTCTTTGCAATACCAGCATATCCCTTACCATCCAGAAACATATTGAAAATCCTGACTACATTGTCAGATACTTCTTCATCAATCAGAAGTTTTCTCGAACCATCCGTGGCTCTGTAATAGCCATATGGCGGGGTTCCTTCACTGAAACCTCCCTGCGCCCATATACTATGCTTTCCGGTTTCTACTTTCTTTGAAAGGTCTTTGGAATAATATTCGTTCACAATATTCTTAAGCGGTACGGATAAATCAGTTCCCGGTCTTGCAGTATCAAAATCATCTGTGATAGCAATATATCTCACATCAAGAAAAGGAAATACCCTCTCAATGTAGTTGCCTGCTTCCACATAATTTCTCCCAAGTCTGCTAAGGTCACGGGTAATAACAGTATTAATCCTGCCAGCCCTTATATCCTGAATCATCCGGTCAAATTCTGGTCTTTCAAAAGTAGTTCCTGTCACCGATATATCGGCATAGACCTCAACCTCTACCATATCATCCTGCGAATTAATAAATTCCCTGATATATGCTATCTGTGTGTCTACAGTATCTCTTTCCTTATTCGCCTCTGATTCAAATGAAAGTCTCGCATAGATTCCAACCTGATATGGTTTTGCCTCCTTATCCATGCTTAAAACTGCTTTTGCCGTCAGATTGTCAGTCGGCTCTGCAACTGCAACCGGCATATTTTTTCTGCTCTTTCTTGCCATACTACACAGCCTCCTTTAATCTGATATTCAGTTTTCCTGTACTGTCCACCTCAACCGAATGCCCCTGACTTGCAATAACATTAAGACATTCTTTGTAGCAGTCATCAAAGTCAAACACTACTTCAATGTGGGTTTTATCAAATACCTTTATTTCACGGATAAGAGATACAACCACTTCCCTTGTAAGCTTCTCGATATTTTTATGTTCCGTAAAATAATCAAGCCATACAAAGCCTTTGCTCTTACGATTCAGCACATCTTCCATTTCCAATTCAATCTGGTGAATGGCAATCTCGGCACTCTTTTTCCTCTGCTCATATGCTGTATGAAGCTCTTTGTAATCTTCCTTTGAGATAATGCCATCCTTCATATCCTCATAAAGCATTCCTCTGAGGTCTGCACATCTGTCTACCTCTGCCTGTTTCTTTTCACGCCTTTCCTCAAGCTTTTTCATATCAAGCTGCTGAAACGGCACGTTGCCGATAAAAGAAAGAATTCTTTTAAGGTCAATCATGTTATCAATGTGTGTCTGTAAAAGCTCTAGCACCACTTCTTCCAACTTATCCGTGGAAATTCTGTGGGAACTGCACTGCTTTGAATCCTTATGGGTTGCACACAGATAATAGGCATAAGTTTTGCCACCCACTTTTGAAGTTTTTCTTACCATGGGAATCCCACAGCCGCCACAGGTAACTACCCCTGACAGCGGATAAACTTCCTCTCTGTCCGGTGATGTTCTTGTATCCATTGCAAGCAATCTCTGTACTACTTCAAAATCCCTGTCCGTGATAACCGGCTCATGGTTCTTTTCAATCCTTATCCATTCGCATTTTTCTTTGATTATGGTCTTTTTTGACCTTGTGATTCGGTGTTGTCTGTTTTCCCTGTACGAGATTACCTATATAAACCTCATTTGTAAGGATTCTCCTTACCATGACTGAAGTCCACTCCGACTTTTCTTTTGTCTTAAAGCATGTCTGATAATTGCTTCCTGTGCTTGCTTTATACTCAGCCGGTGGAAGTATTCCTGATGAATTAAGTTCACATGCAATTGCATCCTGACTTTTTCCATGCAACTTCATTCTGAAAATATCTTTCACAACATTTGCTGCATATACATCAATTTCCAGTTTGTGCTTATCTTTATCATTCTTTTTGTATCCATATGGCACAAATGCCGTGATTACATCTCCCTGCTTTCTCTTAATTTCAAGATGTGAACGTATCTTAATTGAAATATCACGACAGTAAGCATCATTAATAAGATTTTTGAATGGAATAATAATCTCATCTGACTGCGACTTTGCCTCTCCGGAATCAATACCATCATTGATTGCAATAAATCTTACTCCCATAGCAGGGAATAATCGCTCAATATACATACCTGAATCTATATATTCTCTTCCGAATCTGCTCAGATCCTTAGTGACAACGCAATCAATTTTGCCTTTCTTAATATCTTCAAGCATCATCTGGAATGCCGGTCGCTCAAAATTAGAGCCGCTGAAACCATCATCAACATACTCCTGCACAACCTCAATATCATTTTTGTTTTCGAGAAAATCTCTAATCAGTGATTTCTGATTTGCGATACTGTTACTCTCAGTTTTTTCATGTGAAGCAACAGCGCCATCTTCCTTCGATAAACGAACATAGATGGCTGCATGATAGATCTTTTTGATCTGACTTATCTGACTCATATGCACATCCTCCTATTGTTGTTTAAGTTAGAAGATAACTTTTCAATAAGGTGATATGCACTAATTTAGAATTTTTATACCAAAAACATCATAGCACATATCACTTTGAAATTCCACCACAAATTTTCAGACATTCAAAAGCAGATTTTCAAATGCCTGTTCCATCGACAGTCCATTATTCGCAAAGCTTACCTTAATCATCATACTTCCACGACGCAGCATATATGGATTTCCCACCTGTTTTAAGAACTGTGCCTGCCTCTTACTCTGTGGCTGATTTTTATCTATTTTAATTTTTCTAATATCAGTCAGATCTTCTATTTTTACATTGTTAAAATCCACATCTAATAGTGCTCTGTATTCTTCTGCTGTCATAAAATCTATCCCCCTTTCAGTAAAAATGCCACCCATAGAATACAGGTGGCTATGTAACCCGGAGCAAATGCCCCGGTAATATTTAATTGTACTTTTCATATGCCCCAATCTGGATTTTTACACATTCAGTAATCTTATCAAGTAGTTCCGTATCTGAAATTGAAGCAACTACCCTCTCAATCTGGACATTTACATCAATGGATACAATCTGCTCACATAATGCCATACTGTCAAATACCTCAAAATCTGTGTCAGTAACCTTTACCTTTGCAGCCGGTATTGGACAGTGGGTTGGCAGATATTTCTTTTTCCATGTTTTTGTGGACATGGCTACTGCTGTGACAACCGGTGAATACTGATTTGCTTTGTTATTTGAGATAATAATATAAGGTCTTGTATACTTCTGAATGCTCCCTTTACTTACTGACTCCAGATTTGCAATAACAATGTCGCCCCTGTTCAGTTTCATCTATGTCATTCCTGTTCCCTGATATATTCTTCTGCCTCATCCTCTGTCGGACAGGCAACAATCCGTTTCCCATATTCATCAATCACTACTGTTTCGCCCGGAAATATAATCAGTTTTAATTTTCTATTTTCTTCTGTCATATCATTCAAAAGAAATGAGAGCAGGTTCATAGCCCCTGCTCTCTGCATTAATACTGATTCCATGTTCCGCTGCAAGTGTCATTACAGCTTTAATCTCATTAAGTTCCATTGAAATGTCTACCACATCTCTTACCAGCACACATATAATGGCATCTCTTTCAATATAATATCTTAATCGTTCAACCGCTTTTTTATCTGTATTGAAAATTGTCTCAACAACTTCCATGCCGGACTTTTTTTTGCATATGCCTCGATACGGTCAGCTGTATCATTTGCATTATTCCTTACAAATATCAGACACTGCTTTTCTTTGGAATCCTGCATATTGCCTCCTATCTGCCGTCCCTGATGTTATGATAGAACTTTGATACCGTATCAAGCACCAGCCCTCTTATATCACTTTCCTGAACAGGCTCTTTGTACATCATCTCATAACACTCTTCAAGTTCTCCATTAATATCCTCCACATAGATATCATATTCGCTGAGTTTTCCAAGTGTATCAATGACGGTCTCATCTGTTGCACCAATCATATCCTTTGAAAGTGTTATGATTGTATTAACATCTTCCTCCATATTTAAACCGATAAACGCATATTTCATCGGAAATGAAACTCCTTCTGTAGAAGCAGGCTCTGAAAGCATAGCTACAATTTCATAGCCATTATCCTGACAATACTTTTCAAGCAACTCCGGCACAAAATGATCTGTAGCCTCTAATCCTGTTTTTGCATAATATATAATTGCTCTTTCCATCTTAAAATCTCCTTATAAATAATATTGATTTGATACTGTGCGCACTTTATCTCCTCACATAAGCTGACTTATCTGTACTCTCCACACCATCACACCTAAACATTTCTTTTCTGTCGGTGACCATAAATCAGTTTGTGTGGGAAGATAAAATACTATCTTCCCGGTTTCTTAACCATCCCCGTATCGGGTAACATATCCTTTGCCAGCCACAAACACTTCGTAGTTTCCTGCCCATCTGGACTTACGAAAGTAGCCACTCTCTGAAAATGCGTTTTGCTGAAATTCAGGTGCACTTATTATCTCATTACCTCCGGCTGCTAACCCGGTAGGCACAACCCTCTGCTCTTATCCTTAAAGGCTCCTGCTGTTACGTTTCTCATAATCGGCTACAGCTCTGAGGATAGTCATCGCACGAAATGGGATTCTGCCACCCTGTCATAGACAAGGCGATATAAGCTCGTGGGATATGCGTGTCCTATTCTGTTTTCAATATTCAACGGTTCTTTTCTCAGAACCTGAACAAAGTATAACTGACACCACGCATCTTCTACAGTAACCGACACTCTTTTGAACTAAGAGTAACACTCCCACCTGTTCCAAATCCTTATAAAAAGCCGGACTGCATTATCAAAAATGCAATCCGACTTTTTTATTCTGTCAGAAGTTTCATATTGTCAACGGCATTTAATACCATATTCCGGATAAACTGTACTTCCTTCTCCTTCAGACCAACCAGCAGATCATCGACTTCTGCCTTTCTTTCACACCCACACACAAGATAATCCAACGATATATGAAACAATTCAGCAATACTAATCAGCGTATCTATTTTTGCTCCATTTACACCAGCTTCAATTTTCCGCAGAGCATCCACTGACAATCCAATCTGCTCGGCAAGCTGCTGTCTTGTCATTCTTCTTGCCGCACGCAACTCTTTTATTCTTTCTCCACTATTAACAATATCGTAGTACACCTTCCACTCTTTTCCGGCACCTTATATATTTGCTTAAGCTGTATTTATTGTACCGTAAGCGAATCTTTTGTCAAGAGTGACTAAACCAGCTATTTCAGGTGGAATATTGTACACCTTAATACCAAGAATAATAAATATATTCGCAGATTAAAAAAAGAGATATTTCCAAACTCTCATTACATTTTGGAAATATCTCTTTACTTAATATCCTCATCCGGCACAAACTCCATGATGTCCTCTATCTTACAATCAAGTATGGAACATAATCTGTTTAGGATTACCGTTTTTACGACCATATTCTTTCGCAATCGCTGTAACTGTGCTTTATCTATTCCATAATCTTTAATTAGTGCATACTGGCTAATATTTTTCTTCTTGAGTGTAATCCATAACCTGTCATATACTATCATTACAAAGACCTCCTCCTTGTATTCTACGCAAGAGTGTCCTATAATGATATGGTGCGTGTATGCACCATACTGTATGTATATGATAGAATAGAAAATAGCCATAATCTGCATAGAAAACAGCTCTCAAGGTTATTATGTAATATAGAACGGATTATCTGTTTTACTTTTATGGTATTCAACCGGGACAATTCAATCACCTGACAATTTGCCCGCAGATACCCTTTTCAGAAAGGATTCACAACAACACTATGAATGATAAAAACACATACTCTGTTGATAAATATTTGAAAATCATTGCCGAAAAAGAAGGAATCACAAAAGAAGAAGTCCAACAGGAAATTGGGTGGGCAGTTTCTATTGCTTTAAAAAGCCCTGATCCACAAATGCAACGCTTCTGGACAGACTTTCCATGTGAAAATGAAACTCCCACCATTGAAGAAATCATATACCATCTCGCTGAAAAATTTGCAAAAGAGTCATAGACAAAGGACAGGATAACTACCCGTCTATTCACTCAGATAATCTTCCTGTCCTCTTAATATTTGTTCAATCATATGTAATGCAAATTCTATTTCTCTTTCGTCACACTGATTCATCATAAATGAAAAACGCTCAATGTGTTTTTCTGGGTGCTGCTGGCTCATCAGAACCGTAGGCGATGACTCCAATGCATGAACAATATTCAAATATGTATCAAGACTCATTGCCCTTCTGCCATTTTCATTTGATAGTATCCAATGATACATCCGCCCGTTCTGCAAGCTCTGCCTGCGTAATTCCAAGCCTTCTTCGTTCTTTTCTGATATTCTCTGCAATAATTTTGTATATGTGCTCTCTTTTCCCCATAGCCCCATCATCCTTTCTGACTTATCGCATTATATCAGAAATTATTATGGGTTTTAGGAAACTGTAATCCTTTGACATTTTCATGTAATACTTTGCATATTCTGTCAAAATCCCTTTAATTTTATGCTATCAGGATGTTTATTATTTATCGCCAACGGAATACCTTTTTTTGCCAACAGTCCATTTCATACCCTTGCTGTTTTAATTTTTCCAAACACTCTCCCTTAACAATAATATATTCTGGTTTCGCTCTTCCAAAAAATCCTTGATCATACCTGTCAAAATCTTCCGAACATACTTCATCTCATATTTATCCTCACCCTTAGGCGATAATACCATATGCCCAATACTTTCTTGACAATTCCTTATTGGATAAGAAATTAGGATTCTGTGCTTGAAATGCTTTCAAACTTTCAATAAAAAAGCAGACTTACTTTCTGATTTCAAATCCGAAAAAATTGAATCTACTTTTTGATTTTTTACATTTTTTTCAATATACTCATCCGATTTAGCTTCATATTTCTCTACCATATATGCGGATTTTTCGTTACAGCATTAGAATACCAATTTGTCAAGTATTTTAAAGTGTTAAGCTGTCTATCAGAATTACTACTTTCTCTACTGATCCTTTGATATTCATCATATGCACCTGAATCCATTGACCTCATCATATCAAGACCATCTGTAGTGTAAACAAGATTACTACCATGTCCTAAATAATTTCCTTTTTTTACCCCGTAATCCATATTTCCATCTGCATTCATCCTTCCGGCACTTGCCAGCTTTGCTATAGATTCCATTGCATCCAAAAAGGAACTTTTTTTATCTTCTGATATAAAATTATTTGCAGCATATTCCGCTTTTTTCATTCCTAATGATATATTAGCCTGACGCTCCTCCTCACTCATAGAGCTGCCATTTCCAATAAGAAAATTTTCGCGGATAATATCATATACAAATCCCTGTTCCTCTTTGCTACAATTTTCAAGAGAAGACGATATCGTCTTGTCAACATCATACATTCCTGAATATGCTGGTAAATCATCTGCACTTTTATCCACTTGAACAATATTCTGCTCAAATTCGTTTTTCTCTTTTAGCTGTATTGCTCTTTTACCTTTTGCACTTATTTCCAGAATAACCGCATCATCTTTTTCCTTAGGAAATATCAATTTTCTCTTTTCCATTCCAGTGATTATTACCATACGGAGTGATCACGCTGTCCTGATAATGTTGGGTAGCTATCTTCATTTTAACCCTCCTGTATTTTGCATAATAGGTTGACACACCAAATCGTGTGACAACCTATTTTTATATTTTCTTAGTTACAATTTACACATTAAAACGGATGATACATAGTATATGCCAAATGGAAAATAGTCTCTGAAGCACTTATGCTACTATCATCACTTGGCGATACAGAAACTCCACATATATCAAAATAATGAGTGGATGTTGAACCATAATACGAATATACACCAATTCCAGGTGGTAAAGAAATATCAATTTCAAATTTACCACTTGAGTCTGTAGTACCTGTACCTCGCCTTATTGCATTCGCAGAGGTATTATTAGCCTCCCATGCCGGACTATAATATAATCCGTTAATCTGCTCTCCCCCAACTGCATACGTTACACCCGTCGAACTGTCTGTTGCTGTCAGCACTCCATAAACAGTTAATGTTCCAGATCCCTGCGTTCTGAAATGTGCTCCATATCCAGGATAATTAACAACCTTATTTAACCCTTCTGAACCTTTAAGATCAGTTATAACAATACCTGTAGCCTTCAAAATAGGAGTAATAGACAATTTATAATTCTGAATGTCCAAATCATCAAAATTCTCCATAGTTTTTGCATTGGAAACTCTAATATAATATTTTCCTGACGAAACAGAAATAGTGTTTCCGCTACCTACTCGTTTCATTTGATACCCTTCTGATGCAACATTCTGATATACTTCTACAGAACAGGTATTTGTTGAAGCTGTAGTAGCAGAAATTTTTAATTTGTCATAAATTCTACTGCTTGGCACTGTAATTACATACCAATCATTATCAATCGGAGAACTTAAATTTCTTGATTCAATATAAGCCCCTCCTGCTCCATATGTAAATGCTAATGCCTGTCTTACAGACTCGTCAATCTCATAAGAATCACACGCTGTACTTACTGAATAATCCAATGTGAATGATTCACTTACACTTCCGCCCTCAGATGCTAATACATACAAATAATATGTTGCTGTATCACCTGATGTTATATAGCCTAACGCTTCCGGCAATGTACCTGCGGTGCCATTAATATAAGTATAATAATCTGAGCCCGTTAAAATATTGCCTTCTGCATCCAATAAATACAAATCGTAATCCAAATCTGCATTAGCAGGCGTTGTTAACTGTGCTTGCAAATATACCCCTGCTGGCAAATTAATATTATAAAGTTTTGCATCGCCCTTTGCTGTCAAATAGTCACTAACCGTACCGACTACAACCGCAGTATCAGCTTGTGTAGCCAAAATATCCTCTGCAATACTTTCATCTACTGTAATACTTTCTGACGATTTCGATAAGTCATTATTTTCGGTTGTTTCCAATTCTGAAATTTCTACAGGTTCCTGTTGCTGGATATCCACCGATTCATTTCCAACATTAGTATCTTCTGCTGCGACTAAAGAATCCTCTGTGATTTCTGCTGCTTTAACATCCATTCCATTAGCCAATGAAAATGTCATTGTTAATGCCAATGCTGTCGCAACCACTGTTGTTATAAATTTATTTTTCATATCAATTCCCGCCTTTCTAAGCTTATTTTGTACAACAATTTGAACATTATTTTCAATAACCTTTTATTTTTTTTTAATGTTCGGACGTTTCGGCTGATGCCATATTCCTAAACACGCAGGTGGAAATCCATCTATCCCATATACAGCTTCTTTTCTCATGACACGTTCTACAACCTTCAACACTTTCTTATTAACCTGCTTCATTCTCTCTCACCTCCTGTTTAAAAATTTTTGCTATACACAGCAAAGCTGCACATAATATAACAGCTATTGCCATATAACTAATGTAAACCATATCCGCATCTAACAGAACACATCCCAATATTATACACCCCTCAAGTAAAACAATAGTCCTTGCGGATTTTTTCGATTCCATCAATTCCTCTGATGTCATGTGCATATTAGGATGATTCACTGTACCAATCAATCCTATCCCCGTTATAGCAATTACCAATATTGCAAATAACCATTGCGGATGTTCTGACAGTCTTGCACTGATAATTACAATAACTAAATAAGAAACAATGGTTGCCAAATAACATTTATAAAACTTGTCCAGATGATATCCGCCAGTTCGCTTTCTTAATTCTAAGAAAAACACAAGAAAAAATATAGTTGGAAACAGTTTATGGAACGCCAAACTGATTACGATAATACTGCCAACCGTAATAAATTTCTCAATCCAACAGATAAAGACATAAATATATCTTTCTTCCATGTCTTTATCAATTAACCTTGCTTCAGTCATCTGACCAATTAAATCATCCGCCATTTTTTCAATCATAGTTATGCCTCCTGTCAGATTAAGTATAACTTTATCTGTTTACAAAACAATATCTATTGCAGAAAGTGACCTTTTTTTTGCAGAAAATGACAAAAAAAAGTGATTTGCTTGCTACAAATCACTTTTTTAAGGTTCATCTTAGATTAGATGTAAGTGCTCTTGTATTGGGATTAATATAACTTGATATTGATTGCATCATCTCAACCTCCAATTATTTTCATTCCTCTGTCATTCGGAATCTATTCACTCTCCATAACGGTCCAAGTGATCTATTACTTTTATGACCATCTATACCAAGTTCCGCCATTCAAAAGCTGTGACATACTTTCTTCGTATCTTTTCACTGCTTTCTGCTGAATGGAACTAGGCACCACATAATCGTTACCAACTTCACTTATTTTCCCATTTACCAGTTCGCAATGTGTCCCGTTTATCACAAATTCTCTGCTTGTATCCACTCCCTGTGACGCAAGAAAATCTAAAATATAATCGGTGTATGTATCTGTCATACTTGAAAAATACTGCTGATCCGCAAAATGTATCAGGGAGCTCAGACCACCTATCATCATATTGCATCTTTCATCATCTGCCTTGCTTCCGTTTCCATCGCCCTCGCCCCAGACAAAATCTTCCTGTACCGTCATGCTGTATCCATTTCCAAGATTAAATCTGCTTCCAACCCCAATCGTGATACTGTTTGTACTGGGATCATATGGTTTGTACCCTCTGGTTTTAAATGGCTGCTGTATGGTTCCAAAGGTTTGAATCTCGGATGGGAGATATGACATACCCGTAATGTCTGTAAACGCTTTCTGCCCATTCACATAAAAAAGGAAGTATGGGTTGCACTGTCTATATCCGCTGTAATCTCGACTTCCTCATCATTGACAAAAGGATTCTGTCCGGTCATCCCGGTTCCATATGCATACAGCATTCTTGTAAACTGATATCTTGTATGTTCATCAAAATGATTCAGTGTCTCTGTATCTTCTCCCTTTACATCTCCATTGCAAAAATCAACAAATTCATTTTTGCTGCCATCTTTTGTAGATAATTTACCTGTCTTTGTGTTATAAATGAAATTATAGGAACTTCCAACTTTCGTTATACTCATAAAATTGTTCTCCTTTCTGCATAGGAGTCAGTAATATGCTCTGACTCCTACATGAAATACTTTTTATAAATCTAATTCATTACCCGGATATGGCTCCATAATACACTTAAACTTTCCATTAATTCTTCCCGACCAATGCACTCCACTATGCGTATTTTGAACATTTTTGCTCCAAATGTCCATAATTGACCTATTGAAGCATTGGTTATGCCCTTAATTGCATTGTCACCTGGTGTATTGTAATATGTTCTTCCTCCTGCACTCATATATTTACTCAGGTGTGAACATGTTCCTTTTGAGAAGGAATCAGATAAATTAATATTTATTATTGCCGTTGTAGATGGAAACGCATTTCTCAAATCACATGTATAAGTTTGATACGCAGTTCCAAAAAGATTTACCCCTCCATATGTTGGCATATCTACAATATCAAAAGTTGTATAGCAGGACCAACATAGAAGAAATAATACATGGAATCTACCCAATCATTTCCACTACAAATCCTTATGTAAAATTTACCGGTATCTTTTGCAGTAAAATAAAAGTATTTCAGCAGCTCCTTTATAAACACTATTATATTCAGGATTTGTTGAATAAAAATATGAGGAATCTAAATCTTCACCCAAATAATATAATTCTATATACCAATCTCTGCGTCCAACATTTCGTAAATCTACAAAATATGTTTCACCCGCAGTTAATGAAGTGTAAAACCAATCTTCATCTGTTTCTGAATGAAGCCCTGCCGCTTTCATTCCTAAACGATATAAATCATTATTGCTGGTTACTTGAGTCGTTAATGTTTCAACCTTGCTATATGAAAAGGCTGTAGTAGGTGAATCATTTTCTTCATAATCATCTGGAGTTGTTCCATATGTTTGGATTTCATCATCAGACAAGACATCATATTGTTCCTCGGATAAACTTATAGGAGACATTTCTTCTAACTTAACTGACTCCAAAGACTCAGTAACTACTTCTGGGTTATTCTCAATTACAGCATCTTCAGTCGTTGTTATTTCTGCCGCCATTACAGGTGTGCAAAACAGCATACTGCATACCATAGCCAAACTTAATAATCTTATTTTTTTCATTCGTTTCTCCTTTGACATCATTTAAAATCTTGAATTTCCTATTGTATTAGGAATCTAATAAATAGATTCACTAACTATCTCTTATTTTTTTTTCTTTCCGGCTAATCGGACGTTTCGGCTGATGCCATATTCCTAAACACGCAGGTGGAAATCCATCTATCCCATATACAGCTTCTTTTCTCATGACACGTTCTACAACCTTCAACACTTTCTTATTAACCTGCTTCATTCTCTCTCACCTCCTGTTTAAAAAAATTTTTGCTATACACAGCAAAGCTGCACATAATATAACAGCTATTGCCATATAACTAATGTAAACCATATCCGCATCTAACAGAACACATCCCAATATTATACACCCCTCAAGTAAAACAATAGTCCTTGCGGATTTTTTCGATTCCATCAATTCCTCTGATGTCATGTGCATATTAGGATGATTCACTGTACCAATCAATCCTATCCCCGTTATAGCAATTACCAATATTGCAAATAACCATTGCGGATGTTCTGACAGTCTTGCACTGATAATTACAATAACTAAATAAGAAACAACGGTTGCCAAATAACATTTATAAAACTTGTCCAGATGATATCCGCCAGTTCGCTTTCTTAATTCTAAGAAAAACACAAGAAAAAAATATAGTTGGAAACAGTTTATGGAACGCCAAACTGATTACGATAATACTGCCAACCGTAATAAATTTCTCAATCCAACAGATAAAGACATAAATATATCTTTCTTCCATGTCTTTATCAATTAACCTTGCTTCAGTCATCTGACCAATTAAATCATCCGCCATTTTTTCAATCATAGTTATGCCTCCTGCCAGATTAAGTATAACTTTATCTGTTTACAAAACAATATCTATTGCAGAAAGTGACCTTTTTTTGCAGAAAATGACAAAAAAAGTGATTTGCTTGCAACAAATCACTTTTTTAAGGTTCATCTTAGTTTGGCAATATAACTGAGAAGTAGAACTCATTATTTTCATTTCGTATAGCATAAGAGCCTTGATATTTTGTTATAACCTCAATTATATTTTTTATTCCAACCCCATGCTCATCTATTTCATATTTCTTTGAGGTCTGTATTTCTCCATCTTTAATATTAAGTTTACCATCATATGTATTCTTTACAGATATAATGATGTTGTCTTTCTCTTTAACCAGTTTCATTTTCATAACTTTTTTGCCTGAGCACTTTTCACAAGCCTCTATTGCATTATTCAAAAGATTCGATAAAATAACAACAATATCCTCATCACGCATTTTAATTCCTGATAGATCATTGATTTGAAAGATAAATACAATTCCTTTATCCAATGTTTCCTTATATTTGCTATTTAATATAGCATCGATAATCACATTATTTGTTTTAATATAGTCTAACTCTGTACTCAAATTTCCGCTTATACTTCTCACATAATCCTTTAGTTCATCATAATTTTCCATCTCTATCAAAGACTCAATGCACATAATCTGATTCTTATATTCATGTGTTTTTTTCCGTTGTTTAACAAAATTTTCTGAAATAGAACGGTACATGTCTGTCTGATTTCGTGCTTTCAGTTGAAACACTTCATTTTCACGAATCTTAATTTCACGTTTTAATATATCATTTATCATATAGAACACAACTATATTCATCCCTGCCAGACACAATGCTATAACCAAGAATACATTTTCCTGCTTTTGATTCTCAATGCTTCCAGATGTTATGATCAATGCAATAACTGTGAAGATTGTAAAAAGTGGAAAAAAGAATAAATCGAAGCCAATCTGTACTTCTTAAAACATCCGAGGACTCCCCTCCTATTTTTTTCCTGATAAGCAGAACAACTAGAAAAAGAATTATTTTTGCCAAAACTGTTATTAAACTTCCACCTACAAAATGTGACTCATTAATTTCTGCTACACTATGAAAGAGAGAGACATTTATCCAAAGTGTAAAATAGTCTACAGAAAGCAGTAATGCTTGAAATAATAATGATAAGATTATTGCTTTTTTTAAATGGATTTTAAAATAAAAGCTCATAAACAGCGCAATGACAACAATAGCTAACATCTGCTTTAGGACAAACTGATCATAAAATAACAAAGCTATTATATATCCACATATTACCGTTCCTAAAATAATACTACAGTTTCTCCAATTATTTTCGGATCTCTTTTCAGCAAAACTTTCAAAAAATATTTTGCAGCATATTATTTCCAATACCGTCAGCATTATACTTTGAATGTAATTAACCAACATCTATATTTCTCCTTTATACGAAACAAATGTTTCTTCAACAAATTTATATCGTGCTTTTGGAATTTCTAATTTAATACCATTGTTCAATAACGCCTCATACCGGCTGACTTTCTCAATATGCTTCATATTAACCAGATAACTTTGATGTATCCGGATAAAATCATTACCTTGCAACTCTTTTTCCAGCTCATCTAGTTTGCCATATATTGAATATTTTTTTAACTTGTCCTCCATAATGTAAAATTCCAGTTTATGCAATCTGCTCTCTATGTATAACAAACGCTCTAATGCTACAACCTTTGCACCCTCATTAAAGTTAAATTTCTTCTTTTGGGCTACATAATTCATATTCATGCTGATTGCATCCATACACTCAAATATTAGTTCCGGAAAATTTACATTATTTTTCAAAATATATCTTATAGCTCCTACGCTGTATCCTTGAGGGGCACATGTAATAAATGCTGTAACAAAAACTATAAAAACATCATTGCTGACTTTTCTTATTTTCTGTGCAGTTTCCATTCCATCCAGTTCATCCATATTTACATCCAGAAAAACAATATCATACTTTGCTAGATTGATACCTAAACTTATAAAATCCTTTCCTGATTCAAATTCATCAATTTCGTATAATATATCATTTTCATTCATATATTCTATTAAAATATCATGAATGCGTTTTCTAAATTGTCTTTCATCATCACATATAGCATTATATATCAATACCTATTTTTAATACATTTTGCTATTGCACATATCGTTTCACTGCAATCTTTCCCATAACCATAAATACTGCTATCAGGACTATACTCACATACCCAGCATAAAAATAATCTTGTAGATCCAGACAAAACAAAATGATAAGAACACATACCTGCAATGCTGTTATGCAATGTGTTACCCTTGCATAATACTTCTTTCTTCCTCATCAAGCGGTTTATTGATACTTTCCACTGGGGCAAGGACAATAATAATTACCACGGCAAGAACTCCGATCAATAAAATCACGGCATTAGGAACATTTTTCATTACAGGCTCATATGTATAAACCGGAATAAATAAAATTGCCATTGATATCAAAAAACAGCCGATTCTACTCTTACAGTGGCTGCCCCCACTATAGCTTCTCAACGAGGCATAAAATAACAGGAAGACCAGAACAAGTCCCGGTCTCCCCGTCACAATGCCAAATATTCCAGAAGCCAAAAGGTTTCCTGCAACAACAATGCCATTTTCTATCCCATATTGGTACAGTTCTGCATCCTCTTTTTGCACAATCTCCTTTTGTATCAATATTTCATTTATCTTCTTTGCAAATTTAGCAATCATACCCTGTTACCACCTTAAAATTTTCTAAGTTTTTTCGCATTATCCGGTAACTTGTCCTGTCCGAAAATAAACCAGCAGCAACGGTTCATATTGGTTGCAGTTACCGTAAGGGCAAGTGCTGCCACGCTGGTTAATGCTCCATGACTGAGTCGGTTCATCAATCTTCTTAATTTTGACATATATGTATGTCCTCCTTTGCATTTGATGAATGCACTATATCATACTTTACAGGAAAATGCGTCAAAGTGTAACAGATTGACATTTAAGTGTAACACTTTGCATTTATTCCCTCACTTCAATTCCATAGAGCATTGCTGAAACCTCAAATATATCCCCTTTATCTGTAAAACTTACCGTTCCATTGTATTTTTCTACCACTTTGCGGACACTCTGAACACCATGCCCATGTCTGATATTATCTTTCTCGGTTGTTTTCAGGCTTTTATTTTTCTTTCCTGTTTTGCTGTTTGTTATTATAAGAAGCAAAATCCCGGACTGGTACTTATTTTCAATCTTTACAAAACGCTGTCCCTCCGGCACCTTGCTACAGGCTTCTACCGCATTATCCACAAGATTTCCATACAATACACCTATATCCCCGTGATCAAGCTGCATCTTCTTTGGAATACGAATAGATGTTTCTACTTTTATCCCCCTCGCCTTTGCCCTGCCAAATTTAATGCGGAGCACAGAATCTACGATTGGATTATCAGAATACTGCTTTTCATCTATCTGCTCAAATTCCATGCACATCGCACCGATTTTCTCTGAAAGTTCCTGCCCATCACTATTTTCCACCAGATGATACAGTTCATGCAATTTATGTTTCATATCGTGCTTTAACTTCTGCACTTCCTTATCCTGTTTTTCTGCTTCTTCATAATAGATGTCTTTATAGTGCATTTCTTCCCTGTACATTGCATCCTCATACTGTTTTTGCACAAGATAATTAAAACGTTCCATCATATACAGCATAAAATAATCTGTCAGGACAATGGAAATTACAATACTGGCACACATAAGCAGGCTTTTTTCACTGCCAGCTTCCAATGACAAAAGAATAACAAAGCAGCAATTCAACACCGTAAAGGCAAATACCATAACAAGCACACCCAAAATTTCTTTCGGAAAATCAGCAATCTGCATCCCTTTCTTTGAAATCAATTTTGACAGAATATACATCACATTTCCACGAACAAAGCTGCATATTACCATTACAAAATAATATTTATAACTTTCGCCCACATGAAAATTCATCGCATGGAGTAACAGCAAGGCTACAGGTTCAAACAGCATTCCAATACCCATGAATGTCACAATATTTATAATTCTCGTCCACATTCCTGATATATAATAAAATGATAACAGTATAAGCACAATCAAAAGAGTCGCAAGATTCAGATACGGATTTTTTATGCTACTGATAAATGTCCATATAATTGCAGCAATGGTAAATCCAGCCAATATCCATACCTTTGATACTGGTTTCATTTTCTTATTGGAATGAAAATAATACATAAACACTGCCAGATCAAACAGGCTGATGGCAAAGCGTATCACATATTCCATCCTTAAACCATCCTCCTTACAAACTCCATATGTTTTTCTTTTAAATTCTGCTTATGGGAACGGGCAATCAGAAGTCTTTCTTCATTGTCCATCACTACTTCATCTCCCTCAATCGCCCTGATATGCCCAAGATTGATGATATATGATACATGAATATGGGCAAAAACCTTATCATCAAGCTGTTTCCATATTTCTTCAGTTGTCATATTTGCCTTGAAATTTTCTGAAATCGTATGTATCACTGCCTGACGACCTTTCTTCTCAAAATACACAATATCATCGCAGCTAATACGAAACTGATTTTTTCGGAACTGAAAGACAAAGTCACGCTTTATCATATGAAGATACTGCATGGCTTTTAAAAGGACGGACTCCAGCTTTTCCACTGTAATCGGTTTAGAAATATAGTCAAAGGTAATAACCTCAAAAACATCCATAACATACTGAGTATATCCAGTCAGGAATACAAACAATGCTTTGGCATCTATTTTCCGGATTTCTTTTTTGCAGCTGCAAACCATTCATCTCCGGCATTTCAATGTCAAATATATACAGATGATACATTTCTCCATAATCTATAACATGCTTCAGCAACTCCTTCGCTGTAAAATACACTTCATAAGAAAACTGGTACTGCGCTAACTTATCAAAAGCACTTTCCAGCATTTCTACATCTGTTCTGCTGTCATCACAGACCGCAATATTAAGCATAACACTTCCTCCTTTTCGGGCTTGGAAGTAGGAAGCACTTCAATTTCTCTAATCAACTTAGATAAATAAGCCAGCACACGGTCAAAGAAATCATTTCTCTGCTCCTTTGTGCTGTTCGCAACATAGTAATCCAGATTAAAATCTTTCATACTGCTCTCACCTGTTATCAGATATGTAGGATCAATTCCATATTTATGATAGAGTGTCAGCACTTTATCTACAGATATTCCCGTTATACCCGCCTCAAGCTTTCGATAATGTTCCACCGTAACACCCAATACATCCGCAATTTCTGACTTTTCGAGGTTCATATTCAGTCTTGCCTCTCTTAGTCTCTTTCCTATCTGTATATTGGCATCTTTTCTTCCTGTGTCCAAGATTTTGCACCTCTTTTCCATGTTAATCATATCAATGGGACTTTGATTCTCATAGTCCAGAAAACAACCCAACGCACATCATTTTATGCTCGTAAGTAGGTTAATTTGTGCTTTTATTAAAAAAACGAATGGCACATCTGATACCATTCGTCTTTATCTGCTTTATATTCTGTTGTAAATCCTATTAGCGGACGTTTTTTGGCTATTTATCATATCCATCACTGCATTTCTTTTACTCTGACATCCACAGTGTTTTTAAAATTTTCAATCTGATGTGAATACTGTTCATTCATAAGCGTGGAATGAATCATAAAATCCGCTGTTGCAATATTATTAGCAATCGGTATATCATACACCTGTGCAATTCTAAGAAGTGCCTTAACATCTGGATCATGTGGCTGTGCTGCCAGTGGATCGGAGAAGAAAATAACCATGTCGATATTTCCCTCTACAATTTTTGCCCCTATCTGCTGATCTCCACCTAATGGACCACTGTTATATCCTTTTATCTTTAATCCTACATGATCTGCTATCATTCTCGCAGTCGTTCCGGTTCCTGACAGATTATGTTGCCGTAAAATTTCTTTATTATCCATACACCATTTCAACATATCCTGTTTTTTCCCAGTCATGAGCAATCAAAGCTATGTTTTTTTGTTTTTCAATCGTCATTGTAAGATATTTAATCATCTGCGTACCCCCAAGCTGCCGTTTCTATTATTGTGTTCCATCCTTTTTCTGTACTCTCTTGGTGTAATCTTGTATCTGTCCTTAAAAACATGGTTAAAAGTTCTTTGACTTTCAAACCCACAATCAAGACATATATTTGTAATGGAATCCATTGTGTTTTCCAGTGCCGCAACTGCATAATTTAACCGGACTCCATTCACATATTTACTAAAATTACAGTGAAAGGTTTTTGCAAACATTCTTGATAACACATATTTGCTTACACACAAATCGTATGCCATTTTTTCAAGACTGATTTTCTCTCTAAAATTTTTAGCTACATATTCTACCGCATTATAAATCAGGTCATCACTCCCTACTGTGCTTTTATCAACCATTGGCATTTCTGCGAAAACATGGGCAAGAATCATCTGTACATAAGCCTGTATCAGCATGGGATTCCCCTCTGTTATTCCTGCCAGATATTTTATGGCATTTACTACATCAGGATGCACTTGCTCTTTTTTTACAACCGGGTTCTTCGGGCTGTATATCTGCAACTCTTTATAATAGGAAGGAAACAGTGTCGGATCAAGATACAGGTATATTACCTTGTTTTCTTTTTTCCCAAATACTTGATAATGATGTATTACGTTTGGAAACACGATTGCAAAATCACCCTCATCCATGTGATACAATTCTTGTCCAACTCCAAGTTCAATATCCCCATCCGTTACATACACTACCTCTATTGCCTCATGTAAATGTGGTGGAAAATGCACTGTTTTCTTCCACTCTACCACTATTCCATCTGTTCTGTTCTCATCTACCAATAACACTCGCAAGCAACTCCTCAAACAAACTTAGCGGATAATGAAGGAATAGTGAATGTCTTTTTTCTGCACTAATCCGATAATCATCTTCCACATCACTTCCCCAGCTATCAATTCCACCGACTCCTCTTACTGCACCATAGACACAAAGGACTGTTCTTCTTGCTGGTGGCAGTTCCTCATGGTGTGTTGCGTTTTCAATCTCTGATGCTGTATAAGGCAGGCACGAAAAAAGCAAATGCCTTGTCGTTTTCTTCTATTCTTAATGTCTGTGGTGAACTATCCGTTCTGCTATTATCAAGACTTGTATGTCTTGTAATCTCCAACCACTCTGTATCCATTCTCATACCACATTCCTGTGGAACCAGATATGGTGTCAGGCTCAAATCTGATACCTCATAAATTCCTTTTTCTGCCCCTGCCTTTCTGTCCGGATAGGTTTCCCCCGATAATCCCTTGTACATATATTTATCTGCAAGTGTCGGCATAATAAACCTCATTCCGAATACCGGAAGTTCCGGCAGTCCCTTTACTCCTGTGTAATCTACATCCACCTTGATATTTCCAGTTACATCAATGGTATAAGATACAATGACTGTTGTTACTGGATTGCTGACAGTCTCATAGGTATATTTCACAATTATTTCCCCGGCAGCCACATCACCGCCATAGCTGTTATTGTCCGGAGCATACTGCTTTTGCAATTCACCATCCATAATAACTTCAGTTTTTTACAGTCAATGAACATATCCGATGCGAGCCAGCTTCCACTTTTAATGTGAAACCTGCTGCCTCTGTCATTATCTGTTAATGCTCTCCAAAAAGTAGGCTTTGGACAACGATACAGCCATTCATAACCGTTTTTTTTACTATAGACTCCAAACCACCCTGTGAATAAGAGAATATATAGTCAAACCCTTCTCCATGTACGCCAAGTGTATAATCTCCATACACAACTCTCAATTTATTCTTATCTGTATAAGCCATAGTAATACCTCACTTCCTGCATAGCTGGTTTTTCCTTACGGTCTGCAAATACGATTCCATTTCCTGAAAACTCATAATCAGAAGGCTTATCATCAAAGTCTCCGCCATAACGCAAAACTTCTTTTCCTGTCACTTCATCTTTCACGAGAAGTGCCTGATCAATGAAATCCCAGATAAATCCACCGTGGTACATCTCATACTTATCTATTAACTTCATATAAGTACCAAGTCCTCCCATCGAATTACCCATATCATGCATATACTCACACAAAAGATAAGGTTTCTTTGGATTGTTATTTAAATATTCCTCCACTTCATAAGGCTTTGCATACATTCTGCTCTCTACATCTGATATGGTTTCCTCATAATTACGGTCATAGAAAGAGCTTTCATAATGAACAAATCTGCCATCCTGCTTTTCCTTGAAGTAAGTATTCATTGCTTCTATGTCATCACCCGCATAAGATTCATTTCCTAAAGACCAGAAAAGAATTGCTGTATGGTTTTTAAAAGTTTCAAAATTACTCCTAGCCCTGTCAACAACAGCCTCCCGCCATTGCGGAATAGAACAAGGTACGCTGCACGATGGTTCAATCGCACCAAGTTTCTGGAATGTTCCATGACTTTCCATATTCGTTTCTGCCATTACATAAATACCAGCTTTATCACACAGGTAATACCACGGTATCTGATCCGGATAATGACAGGTGCGTACTGCATTGATATTATTTCTAATCATACAATCAATGTCTGCTGTCATTTCATCCATACTGATGCTTCTTCCTGTCTTTGCACTCCACTCATGACGGTTTACTCCGGTAATGACAAGACGTTTACCATTTAAATAGATTACCTTGTCAATCATTTCCAGCCTTCTGAAACCTATGTCATATGGAATTATCTCTAATATTTCTCCAGCTTCGCCTCTAAGCTCTACATATGCGTGATACAGATATGGGCAGTGATTATCCCATGCCTTAACACTTCCAACCTCAGTATCAATCACTCCTACAAGACTTCCAGCTTTTTCCTCTAAGGTGATATTGTCCTCTGCCACATTATTCTCTCTGTCTTTTAAAACCAAATGGGCAGATACTTTCTTTCCTTCTGGAGCAGATACTTTCATCTTTACCGATACCCTGCCGCTTATATTGTCCTTGTTTAGTGTTGGTTGAAACCATACATCTTCCAAATGCACCTCTGGCACTGCTTTTAAAGTTACATTTCTAAAAATTCCAAAAAATCGGAAAAAGTCCTGATCCTCCAAAAATGCTGCTGTACTCATTTTGTGAACCTGAACTGCCAGCACATTTCCTTTTTCTCTGATAAATGGTGTCAGATCAAATTCTGACGGTGTAAAACTATCCTCCGCATATCCTACAAACTGACCATTCAGCCACAGATACATCGCTTCTTCCACACCTTCAAAACAGATACGGATTTTCTTTTCACGCATTTGCTCACTCAAATCAAATCGTTTGATATAAGATCCGACAGGATTATACTCTGCCTCGGAAAACATTCCTGCCTCGTCCCCGGTACTCTCCATACTATACGCACCCCTGTGATATTCTTTTCCCTCCCACGGATACATCGTATTGATATAGCGTATTTTGTCATAGCCTGCCAGTTCGATATGCCCCGGAACCATAATCTTATCAAATGAAGATGCATCAAAATTTTCCTCATAGAAATTTTCCGGTCTGTCCATTACATTTTTGCTAAAAGCAAACTCCCATTGTCCATTTAATGACTGCATCAAAGGATTTTCTGATTTTTCCATATCTGCATAATCCATATAGTAACAATGGTCGCTGTGTGCGTCCAACTGGTTTACACGGAAAGCCAAAAATGACATATCATAAATTGGACAAAATATGCACAAAATGATAAAATTAATGAACATAAGGATTATATTGGACAGATTTTTAGCCATTTTTGACATACACTTTTTTATATTTCAATACAAGGAGGCACACATGTACACAAATAATGCATATCTCAATCACTCAACGATTGATAGAAAAGATAAATCCAAGCCGCTTGTTGTAACTATGTGTGGAACATATAAGCTATACACACGTCCTAAACTGCCTACCTGGAGACCTCGTGGCAGACTTGATTTTCAGTTGATTTATATTGCTGCCGGAAAAGCCCATTTTCATTTTGGTCGTAATAGTGAAGAAGAAACTATTGTTCATGCCGGACATATGGTTTTATATCGTCCAAAGGAGCCTCAAAAATATGAATATTATGCCGAAGATCAGACAGAAGTCTACTGGGTTCATTTTACAGGCAGCGATGTAACAAATATATTACGCTCTTATGGATTGACCGATGACAAAAAGGTATTTTACTGTGGATCTGGTCCCTCCTATCAGAATCTTTTTCGTGCAATGATAAATGAATTACAGATGTGTAAGGATAGTTATCAGGAAATGCTTGAAATGTATTTAAGACAGATTTTTATAAAACTGCAACGATACTTTAATAACAGCATAAGAATAGATAATCCCGTACTGCAGAAACTATTGACATGGCTATTGCCTATTTCAATGAACATTACAGTGAATCAATCAGCATTGAAGAATACGCTGAAAAAAATCATGTAAGCACAAGCTGGTTTATACGCAATTTCAAACTTTATGTTGGCTCTACACCAATGCAGTTCATTTTGCAAAAACGCATTTGCAATGCAGAAGCCCTGCTCTTGAATACAGAATATAACATAAACGAAATTGCACAAATTGTTGGCTATGATAATGCTTTATATTTCAGCCGCATGTTCAAAAAAGATAAAAGGCATATCTCCCTCAGAATACCGCAAAAATATATAATAAAAACTGCAACGGACAGAGAATATTTACACACTCTCTGCCCGTTGCAATTTTTGTCTATTTATTTTTTTATTTTGGCAAGTAATATACCCCTTCGTGTTATATAATGACAGCGTAAACAGAAAGGAGATGAACTTCCATGAGAAACAAATTCCACAACTTTATTGAAAACTTACTTAGCTTTTATGCAAACTTTTTCACACACAGATTTTACCCTATGTAATATGCAGTTGTCCCACAAACAGATCTTGCAGAACATTATGGTAATAGCCATAGGAAAACGAAAGGAGATAGACTTTCATGAAAAATAAACTTCACAACTTTATTGAAAATATACTTAGCTTTTATGCAACTTTCTTCACAAGAGGATTTTATCGTTTTTAAATATCATTCAATACTTTCCTCGATTCGCCCATCCGTCAAATCATAACTCATATCAAGAAAATCTAATATCTTCGCCTCCTGGACTGTCCCATCCAGAAGAATTGTCATCCAATTGCTTTTATCCATGTGATATCCCGGCAGAAAGCCTTTCATGTGTGTCATAACACTTATCATATCCGGCTTACATTTTACAACCATAATATCAACCCTATCTTTTGTATCCAATCCGATTTTAAAGCCTTCCAAATTCATAAATACTGCGTACCATTTTCCATTGTCATTACGAAGTATTGCACTATCTGGTAAATCATTCCACAGATATTCTGGAATTGTTCCATATTGTTTTTTTACATATTGAAATATAGTGTCTCTGTACATACTGTGTATACCTCTGATCCTGTAATTTCATATTTGAATATAATCATATCATATTTTCCTTATATACAGTTATTTAAGATTTAGCGTATTACTATTGGAATGCTCAAAATAAAAAGATGCAGAAATGTATAATTGTTGATAATATACATCTCTGCATCTTTAGGATTTTAACTTTCATGAACAGCATATTTCGCACTAATATGGAGGAATATTATCCTATTTATGTCTAGTTTCATACGGCACACCATTCATAGAATAATTAGAATTAACCTGCATGGTGCAAATCCTCCTTAGTACACATTAAATCTCAAACATTTCTTATGCTTTCATGTCAAAAGATGGATTTTCTTCTAAATAATCCGGTAATTTTTCCAATTCTGATTGCTGATCATTCTTTATGGTATGATACTCATTAAAATAAATTCCATAAAACTCTTTTTCTTTTTCACGCTCAGCCGGAGTCCTTTCACATGCCCATCCATATCCTGATCCAAGATACGTCAGTGCTTTTGTACCTTGATAATAAATATCAGCACCATACCCTCCACTTGTCAAAATTGGGCAAACCAATGTACCACCTCCTGCCAAAACAAACTTCTTTTCAGCAAGATCGCTTTTATTACCTTCTGCCTTCTCCAGAAAATCAAGCAACGACAATTCACCAATCCCCTGACATTTTGGATTATGATTTGAACTTTTTACTGCATTTTTTGCTTGTTGATATAATGCCTTTCTGTTCGGTGATACATCGGACATATATTCTGCACATAACGAGGTTCTCTGTCTATGAATATTTTCCAATTCTGCCTTACTTGTAGTATTAGCGGCTTTCCGAGCCAGTTCCTTAATCTCATCAACAAACTCAGCCTGTGTCTTATTACTTTTCTTTGCACTCGGAATCATAGACCAATCAGGTTCTCCACTCTGCAATGATATACTGTTTTTTGTATTCGCAGAACTAGTCGCACTTGAAATAGCAATTTCCATGAATCCACCTCGCATTCTATTCACTGTATGTAACTATCATTTTTCCACCAAAAACAGTAAATCCATCCATTCCAGTATATTGCTGTAAAATCTTGCCCTGAATTTGTACTAAAAATCTAATATTAGCTGCTTTTCCGGCTAATGCCGTAGAAGTGCTTTTGGAAGATGGATTATTGGTTGTCTGAAACGGAATAGTTATAGCATCTCCCGTGTCTAAATCAGTAACCAAATAATTATTTATTGTCGTGTACTTTGACTGTGTTACTCTTGTCCCTGTTGGACAATAAATCGTAATACTTTTTATTGTTGCTCCTTCTTGAATAACCTTACTAAAATCAACAATCTGACCTACTGACTTAATTACTCCTGTCTGTCCAGAAGAAGTTGCATAATCTTTTGATAATATTTTTGTTTCTGATGATGAAGTTGCAAATACCGTTGTGTCTTCTGACAAAACATCTTCAATATCGCAATAACTGTTTTCAGTTTTCCTTCTGTCAAATCAGACACATTTGTTTCTATTTTAGGACTTTTTTCTGCTGCAAAGGTATACTCACTACTTCCTAAAATCACTGTTGCTGATAAAACCACTCCCATTGCTAATGATAAAATTTTTTTCATTTTAATTCCACCTTTCAGTTTTGTTATATACATTAAAAGATTGCTCTTACATCAATCTTTAACGCTACTTCATCTTTGTAAATATACTTCAATATAGTCAATTATAAAAAAATAATTTGAAATAACAATATTCATTGCAGAAAGTGACCAATTTTTGCAGAAAATGACCATTGAATTGTTTTCTCTTAATAAAAAATCCTCTTGACCTATATTTCAGATCAAGAGGATTTAACATATACTTCAAATATTATTATTTTATACACACATTTTTTCTAGCAGTTATACGCTACCTTTAATGTTATTGTAACCGTTGATATCGGATAAATATTTTCACTATATGACACACAAATCATTCATTGCCATATTTTCTTTTCTGATTATCTTCCATCAAAAAGATACACTTACTTCTCCTAACGGTGCTAAATAATCAATATACAACATTGCGTTTGTAGAATAACTTGCATTTACATAGGACAAACCATTCATCCAATTTACCTTTACTTTTGTGTTATAGGTTCCCATCATAGAACCTTCATCTGGATAATAATCAATCATCTTCTGGTTTAGATTAGCCATATTCGCAATTGTCTTGTACGAATAAGAATTAGGTGACTGATACATCATATCAGCAGATTTAATATATGTGTTAAAGTATGATGAACCCATATCTTGGAAAGTGACTCTGTATAAAGCAAACAAATCTTCTGTTCCATTACTTACAGATATAGTTACACCAGAAGCTTGATATGTTTGCGAACTTGAAGAACCATCCCATTTTACACTTCCATTAAATACACCACCTGCACTGTATGTCTGCTGAATTGGCAAAGGATTTCCCGTAAACATAGCATAATGATGATTGCCTTCATTGCCCTTATTATCCCAAAACATAATATAATAATTTCCCGCAGTTAGTTTGCATGTATAAACTGTTTTGTCGTAATTATCATATTTTACTGCTGTTCTGTAAAAGAGAAGCAAATCTTCATATGCGTCTGACGTTGTATCCAGTACTGGATTTAATTCTGCGTCATAAATCTGAAATGCAACATTTTTATCAAGTAAAACAGTTACAGAATTTAATGCTTTATTACTGCTTACTTTATGGTAATATACATGTGCACCTACTATTGATTGTTCTGTTGCCCATGTATCATTGACATATCCTTCTCTTACCGCAGAACTATACTGTGAATTGCTAGGTGCATCCAATAGTTCTGTTGCGGCTGGATAAAGTAACCCATCATTATAATATGGATATGTTGAATATACTTCTGTATCTGTTGACCACTTCTGTGTAAACGTATATGGTGTTGTTCCATAACTCCATCCATATTTTGTCGCAGTTCCTTTCCTTGCCTGAATTGTGTCATCTCCATCTGACACACTAATTACTTCATCCGGGTCAACAAGTTCAGACATTTGAATATCAGAAACTGACTCTAATGAAAATAAATTTTCTTCTGTCTCTTCACTCAATGGTAATGTAATCTGACTTCTGTCTACCGTTGTTGATGTTTGCAACTCTGCTGCCTTAACAGGACTTGAAATTGTCATTGTTAATAGCAGAGTTGAAAATAATGTTGCTGCCCAAATTTTTTTGTTTGTCATCTCGTTTCCTCCAAAAAATATTTATTTTGACACTCGATCTTTTATCTGAATTGTACTCTCTGACATGATAAACTGTACATTCAACTCAGACATAATATCTTTGTGCTGTGTCCGTTTATATGCTAAAATTTCCCGGATATCGCTTGCATAATCCTGATAGGTCAGATTTTCGCCCGGATTGTTTAACAGGTCATCCAGTGTTTTTGGCAGACCATGTATCATTGCATTTTCCACCGAAAGGTCTCCAAGCGATACGCTGCCGCCAGTTGCCTTATATAAAAATTTTTCCACATCCACCGCAGCTTGTAACAGATACTTTTCTTTATCGGACAATGCCTGTATTTCCGAATCCATAGAAAAATAAATATCCATCAGATCATCCGAATACTTTGACAAAACATCCTCTATCTTCTGTTTCATTGCATTATCATTAATGCCATCGACACTTACCTGACCATCCGCCCCAATTTTTATGGAAAACATGGAATCTGAAATATCAATTCCCGCTTCTTGCAAATCTGCAAATATCCTGTCTTTTACTGTGGTATTCATTTTTTTGCACTTGCATTCGCACTATCCAGCTCTGCTGCAGTACAAAAGATATTTAAAAGTGCATTTTCCTGTTCCGTCAGTTCTCCTCCTGCCGCTTTTTTTTCCAGTAAATTATGAATCTGCTCATCATCCGGCACTGCCTCACCCTGCATGATTTCTTCTGCCTGTTCCTTATGCAATTTCTCCATCTGCTCCGTATAACAGGCTTTATACTTCTGCCGGATTTCCTTAATTGCACGCATTTCCTCAGTATCGGTTAAGCCTTCCTGCATCTGCTTCCTGACTGTCCCTGCATACTTCTGAACCTCTGCCATTTCCTGATAAGCTCCATGACTTTTATCCGCTTGCGTTGTCTGAAAAGAAAGATGATATTCGGCATCTGGGTTTACCATTGAACCGTTCTTTGCCTGTACCTTTACGGTATAACCTCTGTTGTCTGTATTCCAGTTCGGTATGGTAATACTAAGACCACCATTTCCATTATCTTTCCCAATGCCGACCTGATTGCCTTCCTCATCATACAAAACCATCTCATAATTACAGCCTTCCGGTATATGATCTAAAGTGATAGTAATATCCTTATTATAGGTATCCTTCGCGAAACTTAATGCCCGGTACTCTGTAATGTTGAATTTGTAATAGTCCACATCTTGCGTATCCGATAAACTTCCCTTTAAATATCCATCAGGCTTATTGATAAGTGCCGTCAGATCCAGCGTCCTTCCAAACACATCTTTATCCGTATATTCATTTGTTTTCCAGAAATAATCATTGGAAACTTTACTATTTTCTACTGCTATATTTTTATCAGTGGGTAAACCTTTTTTCTTAAACTCATACCCTACAAGCTGCGTTTGCATTTCTACTGTGCGAGTTTTTACCATCTGTTCATTCTCCTTGCGCATAATTTTCTATTTTAGATGTTTGCAAAACATCGGAAAACACATACATTCCACATTTTATTATTAAAAATAAAATATTTCCTCAATGTTTATTGTGAAGCGTTGGTTACAGGAAATAAACCGAATTACACAAACCACATTATCAAACAACTGAAAATCTTTTAGGAATCACATAATTTGTAAAATAAATCTCAATATAGTCATTATAAAAAAATAATTTAAAATAACAATATTCATTGCAGAAAGTGACCAATTTTTGCAGAAAATGACCATATAAACAAAAATTAACCGAGTAGAAAGTAAAAAACATTTTCTTGCCCAAAACAGAAAAGTGGACGATTATTCTTTAACTGTGTAAAAAACAATCATCCACTAAAAACTCTGTCTATTCTTACTGTCTTAATTTGAATACCGAAACCATACCGCTAAGTGTAGTAGCCTGAGCTGTAAGTTCCTCACTTGTCGCTGATGTTTCCTGTGCCACATCCGAATTATTCTGAACAACTTCAGCAATTCTTTCTTCGGTTGCCTCTACCTGCTCCATACTGTCTGCCTGTTCAATGGAAATTTCTTTTATTTTTTCGCACTGTCTCACTCGCCTATATACCTCTGATCTTGTAATTTCATATTTGAATATAATCATATCATATTTTCCTCATATACATTTATTTAAGATTCAGCGTATTACTATTGGAATGCTCAAAATAAAAAGATGCAGAAATGTATAATTGTTGATAATATACATCTCTTGCATCTTTAGGATTTTAACTTTCATGAACAGCATATTCCGCATTAATATGGAGGAATATTATCCTATTTATGTCTAGTTTCATACGGCACACCATTCATAGAATAATTAGAATTAACCTGCATGATGCAAATTCTCTCTATTTTTCTTTTTTATCGACAAGCATCTAATAATATTTCACATTTTCTGCCAGAAATAATACTTTTTGTCCCAAAAGCAAAAAAGACTTGCTACTCTGAAAAGATTTTCTTATATTTATTCTGCTTTTTCCAACATAACATTTAGTTCATCACTTTTCCCTACCAAATCATCATATCTCCCTAAATCTGCAACCACTCCCTCCTTCAGTACAACGATCTGATCCACTTTGCTCAATACCTCTTTCTTATGTGTTATCACTATCACTGTTTTGTCTTTTAGCCGAGTATCAAGCAGTCCGTTTATCTGCTGTTCTGAATAAGCATCTGTGTTTGAAGTAGCTTCATCAAATATAATAATCGGCTTGTCATGCACCAATGCCCTTGCAAGGGCTATTTTCTGCTTTTGCCCGCCGGAGAGCATTGCCCCATTCTGTCCTACCACATGATCTAAGGAAACCTCTTTTATAAAATCTTCAAGTCCGCTGTCCTTGCAGGCAGCTTCTATCACCGTATCATCTATTTGTTTATCCAGACAGATATTATTCCTTATTGTGTCATTGAATAAATAGATTTGTTGGCTCACAACGGATACCATATTTCGGTATTCTGGCAATGGCAGCTCTGAAATATTTTCTGCTCCCAACAGTATTTCACCACTTGTCGGCTCATACATTCTCGTAAGAAGATTGATGATTGTCGTCTTTCCCGAACCATTGCGCCCAATTATAGCTGTCTTGCTGGATTTTGCAAATAATATATCAATATTCTTCAAAATGCACTTATCCCTTTCATACGCAAAAGAAACCTTCTGCAATCTCAAATCATTTGGACATAGATCCGTTTTCTTTCCATTATCCGTTTCTTCTTCCAATTCCATAAACGCATAATATCTTTTTGTTGACGGAATAATCCCTGATAACAGGTATCCTATATTTAGGATTGCAGAAATCGGTCCGGTAACATAAGCACTATATGTAATGAAAGCGAACACACTACCTACTGAAAGTTTCATATCAAACACTAAATTTGCGCCCAGTATATATAACAATGTAGAAAGAAACTGTACCATGATACTATCTATTATCGTATTCCACTGCCCTAACATATTCATCTGCTTTTGTTTCTCTATAATATTGTTCTGGTTAAGTACAAACTCCTCATGCTTTTTATCCAAGATATTAAACAGCTTGACTTCTCGTACCCCTCCAACAGTATCTCCAAACCATTTTGCGTACTCCTGATTCCTTTTTATGAACTCGTCCATAATCTGTTTTTGCTTTTTTTTGCAAAGTATTTCATTACCACACACTTAATAGGTATAAACAGAAGAACCAGTACCGTCATTCTGAAATCTATTATGAATAAACCTATTATGCCGCCTGTCATGCTAAACGCCTGCGTAATTACGAAAAAAAACACTGCTGTCAGCAATAGATGTCATCTGGTTAATATCCGTGTTGATATTATTCAAAGTCTCCGCATAGTTTGTGTTATTGAAATAGTTTACCCGCAGCTTCATAAGATGTGAAAAAGACTGTTCCGAAAGAAAATATTGTATCTTTGCTGAAATATCTACACGTTTCTTTTCCTTGACTATATCTATGAGGGAATTTATAGTGTAGATTACCATAGACACCAAGACCAGCTCTATCAATAATTTCTTATTTCCGCCAATAAAGCCATCGTCCATGATTCGCCTGCTGATCAGCGGAACGCATAGATTTAACCCGGTAGAAACAAGCAAACAACCGACAATTACAACTATTGTTTTTTTGTATCTGCCTAGTAACAGAAGTAATCTTTTTACAGCCTCTTTGTTATCCATCTTCTTCCTCCGTCAATATTCTTACAAGACAATTTGTAACTTTCTCGACAAAATTATCTATTTCACAATCACTTATTTTCAATACAACTATATCTTCATTTTGAATTTCCGCTAAATATATATTATTTATATTTTCAATTCTTACCATAACATCTATATCACTAAAAAGTGGCTCAATAAGACTATGTTTTCCTTCCGATATACAAAATAATACACCATCGCTTTGCATGTAAAACGTTTGCCAATAGATGAACTCTTTAACCGTTTTTACTTTACTCAGGCATTGTTCTGGTACATATTCTAACCCATACAAAACATATTCTGGTTCTAACCCTGCGGTATATATATTATACTCACGATCAGCAAAATCTTTTTTGAACTCTGCGAGCAGAAACGCTACATCTATTTTCTCACTTACTTCGAATACAATTATGGGAATGTCTAACTCTTGTTCATTTCCAGTACATCTATCAATAAATTGTACTCTCTTATTTGGACACCAATAAAAGCAATCATCTAATGTCTCCTTTATTTTCTCACTTCCAACATAAACAACATTTTTTCTATATTGAGTAGCTAGTTCTAAATCTGACAAGTTATCAATAATAAGTGTATCTGCCCGATTTATTTCTTCAATTCCTACAACATCAAAATAGTAATCAGCCTTACTCTTTTTAATATTTGCCTTAATTACTGCACAGCATATCCAATCGGGTTCAACCTTTTCAGATATTGTAATCATTGTTTCTTTTTTAGAAAACCTCTTATATAATTTGGTAATATTTTGAAATCCCTGTTCCATAAAAAACATACCAATATAAGCAGTTACAAAGGGAGCTGCATAACTGTTACATTTCTGAGTAACAGATGCAACTCCATACAATCGCAGCGTATGTTCAGACTCACCAAGTATATTTATCCCAAGAAACAGTCTCTTTAAAGAATCTGAAAAAAAGGAATGCGTTGCAACACCTATTATATTTGAAAAAAGCCGGATATGATTCATATCCACTATTAGATGTTGCAGCTACGATGCACATTCCCTTGCTCACATAATGGTTTACTAATGTTCTTATTAATGACTTATCCCTAAAATGTGTAGTGCCTAAGCTCAAATTAACCAAATAAATACCTTTTTCTATACACCAATCTAATGCTGGTTTTAAATGTTCTATTAAGCCACTTCCGTCTTCATTTAGAAGTCGAATACTGTATATTTCTGAATTTGCTAAATATTTTTGAATAATGGCTGCGCATATTGTCCCATGAGCAAATCTTACTCTACTCATGTCCGCTTCATCATAAACACACTCTTTTTTTTTCATTAACATAAACTTTTCCTGATATTTCATTACCCAAAGCAGCTTCATCTACACCATTATCAATAATCGCTATCTTTATTTTCTGCACTAACATCGCCTCTTATAGTAAATTCATTAAATCCATTTTCTTACTGCCATTATAAAATTTGCCTCATAAAGAAGCTACTGCCTGACTTGTTGTGACAGTCCTATCAGACGAACTACTCTCCGCCGCCAATCCCGCTCTAACATCCTGAGCTGATAACCTTTTATTTTGCACATATTCTTCATAAGCTGTTCTTTCTGCTTGTTTTTCCTGAATCCGCTTTTTTTTTCCTGTTGTTTCTTTACTTGATTTTCTATTCTCTTTTTATTTTCTATTCTACGCTCCCAAAAACTATTTTTTGACTTATCATTAAAAGTCTTCCCACCATTTCCATTGTTATAACCTGCACTCCACATTTCAGCATGACATTCTTCTTTTGATGCTCCATAATATATTGTAGAAAACGCTCCTCCACATATACCGGACCATTTATCCGGTTGTGACCAGCCCACCTGCAAATCATTTAATACCCATGCTTCATACTCTGGATCATTCTTCATCGCTTCAAACCCCGCCTCTGAAATTGTAACAGATATTGACTCGCCTGCCCTTGTGGGATGCATTGGAATTTGAGATATTTTATTGTAAATATACTGCTTGTATTCCTCCATTGTCATATCTTTAGCAGACACAGAACCTGTTTTTAAATTGCCCACTATACTTCCACTACCTTCGCGCTTTTCTTTTTACACTATCCGCAAACCTTGTATCTTCCTTCTCCTGATCTTTAGTCACAATTTTCTGCTGGTACTGATTGTAAGCCCTTGTCATATAGTTCACATTAATTGTATTGCTCATAGTAATCTCCTTCTTGTTAAGAATTTTAAAATATTTGAATCTCATTATAACCTGTCAGTGTCTCTATTAAAAAATCTGTCATATCAAGATAGGTATTCTTGCAATATACCCTATGAACATATTGAATACACTGTGCTTCTATCTCCTCATTCTTATGTTCTAAATACTTTATCGGCAAAACTGAATTAATCGAAAACCTGTCTATTGAACAATTGCATAAATAAAAGCAATCTGCATCTACATTATAACGATAGTGCAAAAGATTGTTCATTTCTTCAAAATACTCTTCTTTGTATTCATCTTTATAAAGCGATAAGATTGTAAAATCCGGATCTACGGCATTTAAAATTTCATACGCTATTATTCCAAAATTTCCTGGCTTTTGCTTTGTAAGTGGAAGTAACTCACCCGGTATTCCAACAACAATTACCTCTGGCTTTTCATTTTCTTCAATATATTTTAGATATTGGTTGTAGCAAATTATTTTTTCACTTTCATTTAAACCATTTCCATTCATAAATCCAGGAAAAGCATGTATATTCTCGGTATTACCAAATTGCCTACTCGAAATCAAACTAACTTTATAATTTTCCTTTAATAACACACTAATAATCTGCATTTCAATCTCGAATGCATTACATCTTACTCCATTCTCTATAATCGCAATTACCGGAACATTAATATTTTGTAGACCCGAAATATTTTTCTCCCATTTAAAAGATTCTATTGGCATTTCTATTAATTTAACATTACTTTTTTCACATATATCAAGAACTTCTGAATATTCATTTTTATCTATTTTTCTTGCCAATACAATATTTTTCCCATTTTTTGCTGCCAAATTTATTTGTTCTAATATCAATTCAAATTTGACAAAATGATATGATTCGACAACAAGAAGTGCTTCCATCTCTGCCATATTATCTTCACTCATTTCACTTTTAATAATATACTTTTTATCATTTTCATACATCTGCATATTATTAATTCCAAAACCCATTGGCGATATAAGACCACATATCTCAAAATGCCACAACTTCTCATATTCTATCAACGGTCTAACATAATTATCAAAGGGAAAAACTATTACTTTCATTTGATTACCACCTAGTTTTCAAAATTAAAACCATACTCTCTTAATGTACAATATTCTACTAAATGTTCTTCAACTTCTTTTTTTTTGCAACAGAACATTTCTGTAGTTTTTTGATGTTGAGAGATCATTATCCTCGCCACAATCTGCTGCACAAATACTACAAAGATTTAATGCCCAACAATTCTTACATTCCGTTTCTGTCAACTTTCCTGTATTTAATAAGCGCAGTACTTTTTTCGTTTCAATTCCACTTTTTATATCTCCGATACAATAAACCTCATTTGTTTCACTTACTCTTTCACAAGGATAAAATTTTCCTTCAACTGTTACAAATAATCTGTTATATCCCGCTATACATGGACCATTAGGGTGGCATATTCCTTTTCTGCGATATGGTTTTATCACCCTATCATGTATTGAACTTATAAGCAGTCCTTTATGAGACACTATTAATTTTGAGATGTATTTAGTATCCAACTCACCTGCATAAACAATAAAACTCTTAAAAAGCTCATAATTATAATTTATATAAAAAGTTTCACGCAATGATACTTCCTGAACAGAATCTCTATCGCTAACTCCAGCAGCTGTAACCACTGCATCCTTTAGGAAATCATATGTAAAAAAATTACTACTACACGCAAAATCATTTTGTTCATCAATAACTGCATTAAAACTAATCTTATCCAAATATTGAGGATATAATTTTTGTATCATCTCTATTTTTTGTATGATAACATCAAATGTTCCATGACTATTATCTGCAAATACTCTACTTTTATTTTGCACTGATTCCGGACCATCAAGACTAATCATTAGGTCAAAATTATGTTTCTGTAGAAAATCAACAATCTTTTCATTCAATAAAGTTGCATTAGTAGTCATATTTATTCTTAATTCTTTTCCTGCAAAAATCTTTTCGCAGTATTCAGTAATTTTCTTTATTAAATCAAACTCTAATAAGGGTTCTCCACCGTATAGTCCAATACGCACCACATCCGCTGCCCGACTATGCAAATAATAATAATCAATTGCTTCTTTTGCTATTTCAAATGTCATTCTTTTATTAGTATGTACACGGTTTTTATAACTTCCAGAGTATACGCAATATTTACATCTTAAATTACAATTTTGAGTTAACTGTAAAATTAATTGTTGCATACCTTCATCAAGATAGCTTTCAATACCAGAAGACGCTGGATGTTCAATAATAATATCTTCTTTAGATTGTAAAAAGCCGTTTTCATATAATTTCTTTAACTGCTCTAATTCCAAAAAATTTTCCTTGTTTTTTAAAATGTCATACATTGTTTCATTAATTCTGATAATTGAACATGTATTTGCATCATAAAAATAATATTGATTTCTGGTTCTAAATAAATGAATAAAAGGTTTATTACTTAACTCCATATTGTATCTCCTTTGTTTGCAAATGACTGACAGCAATAAAATTACTGCCAGTCACCGTAAAACTTACTACTCTGAATTAGCCCCACATATAATTAGAACCTGACAAAGCAGTTGCCACAATCTTGCCCATACTTGCCGCATATGTATTAGACTGTGTTGCAGCAGATGTGCAGTTACAAAATGCACTTGATTGGCATACAGAGATACAATCACATGCAAATGCAGTCATTGTTCCCTCCTGTACATGAGCTTTCTTTCCTAATTGCTTTTTCATAGGACAATCCTCCTTTCTTCAATATTGACAGAAACCTGTCATATAGTATTCTCATTATGTATGAGCAACTATACCTTACATCAAATGTCTCTTTACCGAATTTATGATATTATCATACACATCAAATCTGCTATCAATTACATCTTTTTCATCAAATTTAATATGCAGTTCCTTTTCTAATTCCATATACAAAACAAACAAATCTACTGCTTTAAATCCTATTTCTGGATTAAGTAAGCTATCCGCTTTCTGAGTTTCAGATAATCTTTCTGCATGAAATTGAAATTTATTCCAAAAAACCGAAATTACCCTTTGCTCTATATCCATATTACCCATAACTTTCCTCTATCATTCTTTTCGTATGCTAAAATCCTTTTATGCTTTCGTCTTTTACATTTCCGTAAGTGTATGTATTGGCATACGATGATACTACATTAATTCCCATACTGCATTCTCCTTTCTATTTTTGTTCGATACTTTAATTATAAGCAATTAACATCATACTACAAAGTAGCTTTGCAGAAAATGACCATTTACAGCAGAAAATGACACTCAAAATATAGTCAAAAGCAAAAGCATAAAGTTATCCTTCTTAATTTAAGAACTATAAATAAGCAAATTTGAAAAATTACATAAAACTACACTGCCAATTTCATGAACGAATCAAAATCCTTGCTGTCCATTGCACGTTGGTACAGATATCGATACTGTTTCCGTTGGTCGATGTTTGTTTCATCACTTTCATTACACAACACAAACGATTTAAGGTGTCTTTCTTTTATGCAAAATCACGAACTTGCTCATTTATAGTTTAAAAAATTTTGACTTATATTTTAATTCACCCCTCCAACATATACTTCATATATCATCTATTAAACGACGCATTGTTTCTATATTTTTATTATAAATAACCATATAACCGAACTAAAAGTAAAAAACATTTTCTTGCCCAAAACAGAAAAGTGGACGATTATTCTTTAACTGTGTAAAAAACAACCATCCACTAAAAACTCTGTCTATTCTTATTGTCTTAATTTGAATACCGAAACCATACCGCTAAGTGTTGTAGCCTGAGCTGTAAGTTCTTCACTCGTCGCTGATGTTTCCTGTGCCGCAGCCGAATTATTCTGAACAACTTCAGCAATTCTTTCTGCGGTTACCTCTACCTGTTCCATACTGTCTGCCTGTTCAATGGAAATTTCTTTTATTTTTTTCGCACTGTCTGCAATCGCCTGTATACCATCCACAACTTCTCTCAATGAAGTTGAGGCTTTCTCTGCATACATATTTCCATCTCCAACCTCATGAATAGCCGCTTCAATAAGTGCTTTTGAATCCACCGCTGATTTTGCACTCTGTTCTGCAAGGTTTCTGATCTGATCCGCAACAACAGCAAAACCTTTTCCGGCTTCTCCAGCTCTTGCTGCCTCAATCGAAGCATTTAATGAAAGAAGATTTGTCTGGCTTGCAATATCTTCAATCTGTGTGATAATTGCTCCTATCTTCTCAGAGGTTTCATTTATGCGTGACATAGCCTGCACTAATACTTCCATATCTCCACGACTGCCTTCTGCAATCTCCGCATACTTATAGGCTTCATCGTAAGCTGTTCCCAATTCTTCTGCTGTTGTTTTTATTCCGCTTGTAAGTTCATTGATAGTTGCCTGCATTTCCTCAACCGATGCCGCCTGATCCGTTGCGCCTTCTGCTAAAGACTGTGCCGCTTCTGCAAGATTTGTGGAACCTGTAAGAACCTGCCCCGATGCATCATCTACCCCTCTTACAGTTGTATCAATCTCCTCATTCATTTTTCTTATGCCTGTCAGCAAATCGGTAAATGCTCCTGTATATACTTCCTCACACTCTGTATCAATCGCAAAATTACCTTCTGACATTTCATTTAACATTCTGCCAGAATCTTTAATGATAACTCTGATTCTGTCTGACATTGCAGATACACCAGACACAAGTTCCTTAATTTCATCCTCAGACTCAACCGTTGGAAGTGGAGAATCTATGTCACCCTCTGCAAATGTAATAAATCTGTCCTTTAATTCATTTAATGGTTTTTCAATGCTCTTTGATATTGCAACGGAAAGACTGTTTGAATAAATCGTTGATACTGCAATTACAATTATTATAATTGTCAATGCAGCTATCATAACCGTTCTCAACTGTGCACGTTTAGCGTTTCCAAGTGAAATATTCAAAGCCATAAGTTTCTGTAAAGCATCATCCAACGCCTGATACTTTGGTGCTGCTTCATCGGTCATCATCTGCTGAGCCTGTAATGATTTCGCAGTATCAGTCGTTGCACCGACCTCAATTACTTTTGCATCCACTTCCTTATACTCTGCCCATGCTTTATCAATAGCGTCCATGCAGGCAGTTCCCTCTTTTGTTATCATTGTTGGACGTATTTTTTTCCAAATATTCCTCAAACGATTTAACAGCCTGTTCATGCTGTTCTTTCATACTTTCAATGAGACTATCTGAATCATAACCTACAATACCTCTTGAGGCAGCCCTTACTTCCGCTGATTCATTCATTGCCATAGCAATGTCTCCCTGTGGATACGCATAATTATCCAGTATCGTTCCATAGTTGTTTATCGTATAAAGCATAATCACTACAACCAGTGCTGATAATATTCCAAAAATGAGAATAATCTGTCTGAAAGATTTTTTCAGTCGTGCACCAATCTTCATTTTGTTAAGTTTCTTAAACATTTGTCTTGTCTCCTTCCTAATGGATAAAATGGTTCTTTGTTGTCCCATCAATATGTATATATACAAGTCAATATATGACCGTACATCAAGGTGGTTTCAATATAAAAGGCACATTTCAATTATGCACTAACGCATAACCAAAATGTGCCATATACAATCAGATCATGCCAAAAGAAAACAGACTTATCCTGTCTGTCTGTCTGTCTGTCTGTCTGTCTGTCTGTCTGTCTGTCTGTCTGTCTGTCTGTCTGTCTGTCTGTCTGTCTGTCTGTCTGTCTGTCTGTCTGTCTGTCTGTCTGTCTGTCTGTCTGTCTGTCTGTCTGTCTGTCTGTCTGTCGAGATTATATGTATCAGCCTGCATATATGCAACCCCTTTCTGTGTTTTTTTCGTATAAAATTTATTACTTGCAACGGTGTACAAAGGGAACATAATAAAAAACTTAATAATGGACTGCCAATCTTACACAAAGTACCGCCCAAACGAGACTACGGGCGGTATTTTTGTATCATGGCGGAGAAAGGAGGAACTTCCCACGGGGGCTTGACTGAAAAGTTGAGCCCCTTTTTTCATGCCAAAAAACAGGAGGTAAATGCTTATGGCAGATGATAAAACCACAAAAACGCCAGAACAGCCGGTAACGGATAGCGGGCCGGGCAAGGAAACGCCTCCCGCTCCCCCAAAAGAGCCGGAGAAGGTTTCCGTTTCCTCGGAGCCGGGAAAAAAGACGGAACCAGAGGTAAAGAACCCACAGGTTTCCGTCTATAACTTCGCTGAAATTATGAAGGAAAAGAAAGCCGAGGAACGGGCGGCAACTCCCGGCGGGGAAAAGCCTGACCCGGCAAAAGTGGAGAAACCGGAAAAGCAGCCGGAGGCTCCGAAAAAAGCAGATGAAAAACCCAAAGAGCCGGAACAGCCGAAGCGCCGGGGCCGTCCCCCGAAAGCAGATAAGGACAAGGCCGCAGCCCCGAAGTCCAAAGCCCCCGCACAGAAACCGGAAAAGACGGTCAAAAAGGAGCCGGAGAAAAAAACGGCTCCAACGGTGCAGACCGCTCCCACTCCGAAGAAACCTGAAAAGCCGCAGGATGCACCACGCCGGGGCAAGGAGCAGATCGTCTATATCAAGCTGAATGAACTCCACGCCTTCAAGAACCATCCCTTTGAGGTTCGGGATGATGAAGAAATGCGGGCTATGGTGTCCAGCGTCAAGGACAAGGGCGTTACCCAGCCCGCTATCGTCCGTCCCCGTGAGGATGGCGGCTATGAGATCGTGTCCGGCCACCGCCGCCAGAAAGCCAGTGAGCTTGCCGGATATGCGGATATGCCCTGTATCGTCCGAAACCTGACAGACGATGAAGCCATCACCCAGATGGTCGAGGACAATCTGAACCAGCGTGAAGAAATCCTCCCCAGTGAGCGGGCCAAAGCCTTGAAAATGCAGCTTGAAGCTATCAAGCACCAGGGCTCCCGCACTTCGGGCCAGATTGACCCGAAGGACGCTGGCAAACGCTCCAACGAGATCGTGGCCGAGCGCAATAAGATGGCCGTCAAACAGGTGCAGCGGTATATCCGGCTCAATGAGCTGGTTCCCGACCTGATGAAGTTGATGGATGAAAAAAAGCTGGGCTTTACTACGGCGGTGGAGCTTTCCTATGTCAGCAAAAAGAACCAGAACTATATCGCCGTTGCCATTGACAGCCAGCAGTCCTCTCCTTCGCAGGCGCAGGCAAAGCGTATGCGTGAGCTGGACGAAAAGAAGTTGCTCAACGGGGATGTGATCGACGGCATTATGATGGAGGACAAAAAGGAGGTAGACAAAGTGATTTTGACAGGTGCGGAACTGAGCAAGTATTTCGGCAAGGAAACTACGCCGAGGGAAATGAAGGACCAGATCATCAAGCTGCTGGACGACTGGAAGGGTCAGCAGAAGGAACACGAAAAGCCGGAGAAGAAAACCGAACAGGAAAAGAAACTAAGCTAAAACTTCGGGTCAGCATGGCTATATGAGGATTGCGGGGGCTCTGCCCCGCGCCCCGAAGCTCTGGGGATATAAATTCTCCAGAGCCGTTCCCTTCCCGGGGGAAGGGGCGGAGGGGTTGGGCGATACCTTGCTTTTTCCTAAACCAAAACAGAAATGGAGGCTCAACCAATGAAACGACCTTTAGCATACCTGACCGCCGCATGGAGCGGCGAGCCGGATGTTGATATGGAGCTGGCGGCCCACTACTGCCGCCTTGCTTATGAGGCGGGCTTTTCCCCAATCTGCCCGCTCTTGTATCTGCCGCTGTTTTTGAATGACAGCGTTCCCGAGGAACACAAGGCCGGGATTGATATGCGCCGGGATATGCTGCGGCGCTCCCATACCCTGATCGTCTGCGGCAGCGTTGTGGACGAGGATGTAAAAAACGATATTGCGGTTGCCGGGCGGCTGGGCATTGCGGCGACAACGCTGGAAGGGGTGCTTGCCGTGAAGGGACACGGCACCCCGGGCTATGCCGGACATTAAGCTGGGGAGCCTTTTTGACGGGATCGGCGTGTTCCCTCTGGCTGCTTCCCGGTGCGGTATCCGTCCGGTATGGGCAAGCGAGATTGAAAAAGCGCCCATCTCCATAACCAAAAGGCACTTTCCCGATATGGTGCATTTGGGGGATATTACGAAGGTGGACGGCGGGAAAATCCCGCCGGTCCATGTGATAACCTTCGGCTCTCCCTGTCAGAACCTTTCTCTGATCGGCAACCGCTCCGGCCTTGCCGGGGCAAAATCAAGCCTGTTCTATCAGGCGTTTCGTATCATACAGGAAATGAGGGATGCTACTGATAACCTATATCCAGCTATCGCTGTTTGGGAAAACGTCATGGGAGCGTTTTCTACAAATGACCGGATGGACTTTAGAGCCGTCCTATCCGCCTTCTCGGACACCGAAGTTCCAATGCCTCCTTCGGGAAAATGGGGAAACGCCGGAATGGTGCGAGGGGGAACGCCTGATGTGTGCTGGCGGCTCATGGACGCCCAGTATTGGGCAGTCTCCCGAAGGCTGGCACGAAGGCAGCGGATTTTCGTCGTGGCGGATTTTGGAGGCAGACGTGCCGCAGACATACTATTTAAGCCCCGTCCAATGCTCCCACTTCCTCCGCCTTGCGGAGAGGGCGGGCGGGCCGCCGCCGAAGGAGATCGAACAGCTTCTTTTGAAACAGGGCGGCAGATACCAGTCATCCACCCCTTTCAGTGCTTCCGTATGCGGGGAGCGGCAAAAAGGCAGGAAGAAACGGCCTTCCGAAACAGCTTCGGATTACCAACTGACCCTTTTCCCACTCTTTTTAGCCAGTGATGTAACGCCCTTTGCCTTCTGGTATGAGGGCGACCCGGAGGGCGGCTGTATCCGTTTTCTGACGGAAACAGAAAGTGAACGGCTGATGGGGCTGCCAGAGGGCTGGACAAAGTACGGGGCGGACGACATGGAGATCCGGCCTCTGCAACGCTACAAGGCGCTGGGAAACGCGATTGCCCTCCCTTGTGCCGATTACATTATGGCCGGGATCTATGAGGTGCTGGCTGACCGGGTCGGAAAGGAGGAATAAGCCTATGTTTGAAGCCTATATAACCAATACAGCCCTGTACCCCTTAATGGGGATCGAGGTAGGGACAACGGTACATTTCCCCACGACGACACAGGAGTTGCAGGCCGCCCTTGCCAAAATCGGGATAGATGGGAAACGGTACAGCGAAGTGTTCTTTACCAGCTTTGACAGCGATGTGCTGGGGCTCTACGATCATCTCTACGAATGTGAGAACATCGACGAGCTGAACGAGCTGGGCCACGCTCTGCTGGAAGTACGGGATAAGGGCGGACTGGAAACCTTTGAAGCCGCTCTTGTCTTAGGAAACCACACAAGGAGCGTGAAGGATTTGATAAACCTGACGCAGAACCTTGACCTTTACCGCTTTTACCCGGATATTTCCGATGATGAAGGGCTGGGCCGTCTTTACGCCGACGAGCTTGGGACTATCGACATACCGGAGCACATTCAGAACTACTTCGATTATGAAGCATACGGGCGGGATGTGCGTATCAACGAGGGCGGCGTATTCGCTCCCGGTGGGTATGTGTCGGCAGTCCCGGAGGGCTTCAAGGAGTATTACCACGGGCCGCAGGACATTCCGCCGGAACACCGGATATTTGCCTATCCTGAAAAGGCCGAGCCTGTCCACTCCATTCTCGCTACACTCAAACGGTTTCAAGAAGCCCCACCCGCTCCGAAAAAGGACAAGGCGGGGCCTTCCCATGAAGAACGGTAAGACTTCGGGCCAGCATGGCCCGAAGCATGAAGGAGGTGCATACCATCAACTATTACACTATCAATGAAGGGGCCGCCCGCCGGGCAAAGGAAATGAACAGCTTTTCCGACTACAAGGAAGGGAGCGCAACGGCGGAATACCGGGCAATGGTGGACAAGGCCGCCGCCATAGCGGAACAGCAGAAATCCCGGGTGGACCCCATGTACCATGAGAAGATCGACCATCTGTTAGACACCTACGCCCGCAAGCTGGCCGAAAACATGAACCAGGGCTTTGCCATTGACGCAAGGGTTCCCTCTGTGCTGATCGCCGGGCCTTCCAATTTCCCGGTGGGAAAGAAGGAAAAACAGAACCGGGCCCGGGACAGCAACATGGAGGAATGGCGGCATATTCAAGGGCTGCTGGATAAGATACGCAGCACCGGCATGGGCGGGATCAGCGCCGATGACCCGGCAGCGATTGAAAAGCTCCAGAAGAAGCTGGACGGGCTGGAACGCTCCCAGCTCATTATGAAGGAGGTCAACGCCTATTACCGCAAGCATGGCAAGCTGGACGGCTGTGCGCTGCTGTCGCCGGACCAGATCGAAAAGCTGAAAGCAAGCATGGCGTCAAGTTGGCGAAGCGACCCGAGGCCCTTTGAAAGTTACCAGCTAACCAACAACAATGCGGAGATCCGCCGGGTAAAGGCCCGTATCGAACAGCTTTCCAAACAGGCACAGCAGGAATTTTCCGGCTGGGAGTTCGATGGGGGCCGTGTGGAAATGAACCGGGAGGACAACCGCTTGCAGGTGTTCTTTGACGGAAAGCCTGACGCGGACACCCGGGCTGAGCTGAAAAGCAATGGTTTCCGCTGGGCTCCCAGCGTGGGCGCATGGCAGAGGCAGCTCACGGACAACGCCATCCGGGCGGCTGACCGTTTGGAATGTATCAAGCCGCTGTCCGGCGAAAAGCCCTCCCAGCTTCAAAAGAAGCCCTCTATCTTGCAGACCATGCGGGAACAGAGCGAAAAAGTCCAGACGGAGCCGGAAAAGAAAGCTCCGTCCGCCGGATAGCGGGGGACCCCGACGGAAAGGAGGTTTTATGCAGGAAGAAGTAAACCAAAAAACGGTTGCCCTTTCGATCAGGACAACGAAGCTCACGGGAAAAGTGCTGGCTGCCGCTCTTGGGAAGGTAGCGCGGGCACTGCAAAAGCACCACCGGAAAGCGCTGACCCCGCAGGGACGCCAGAGTGTAAAAAAGCTGATGAACCACTATGGCGGCAAAAGCGCTATGCCCTATGTGGGAGCCCCAAAGGATTTTGACCGGATCGCAAAGGAGTTCTATGTGGACTACGCTTTCCATAAAGTGAGCCCCGGCCGTATTACCTGCTGTTCTTCAAAGCCAATCAGGCGGACGCCA